>Ga0207658_10000001_pt1 | contig 1439333 bp, 1302 predicted proteins | sample KBSS33metaG_FD_184322 | JGI IMG/M metagenome (GOLD analysis project Ga0207658, IMG submission 184322) | Switchgrass rhizosphere microbial communities from Kellogg Biological Station, Michigan, USA - KBS S3-3 metaG (SPAdes) (version 2) | ecosystem: Host-associated > Plants > Roots >... | reverse complement strand
CAGCCGTGAAACGCGTCATCGCCGATGGTAGTGTGGGGTCTCCCCATGCGAGAGTAGGTCATCGCCAGGCTTCTAAACAGAAAACCCCCTGTAGGCAGTCCTACAGGGGGTTTTGCTTTATGTGCTGCGCAAAACTCGGAAATAAAATGACGTGCGAGACAAGTTGTTCTCAGCATCAGTATTCCGCAACGCCGCTGAGCGAGCGTGATTGGCATTCCAATTAAAAAAATTGCGCGCGTTTAATACGTATCAGCTTCAGCACATGCTTGAGGCTTTTCTTCGAACGGCTTACGGCTCCCTTTGCTTTTTGCTATTGCGTAATAATAGAGGTCGTCACTCAATTGCGGCCGATAACGATGTGATGGTTTGCGGACCTTCCAGCGTTTTTTTAAGTTGTCCATCCGGACCAAATATCAATGTTGTCGGTAATGCATCGGGGCGTTTGTAACTCAATACCGCAGCGGGATCTTCAATGAGGACCGGCACCTTAATGTGTAATTTTTCGATTTGTTCATTCAGCTGATTGCCGAGTAAGCCATCGTAATTCACCGCAAACATCACCACTCGATCAGCATATTGCTGATTAAAGCGATTTAGTTCCGGAATTTCCTGGATACAGGGTTTGCACCAGTCGGCCCAGTAATTGATCACCAACCATTTGCCCCGTATTTCTGCAAAGCGTCCGCTGGCGCCATCCGCTGTGTGATAATCGGGCTTTGCACAGGCAGTCAAAACAAAGCAAAGAAGCGGCAAAAAAATGCGATTAACTGGCATTAACATTCTCGATATGGGGTGGAGTTGGTTCAAAAAGCTGTGCCAACGATAGCTGTAATGCATTGCGCTGGAACTCATGCAGCTCTTTAAATAATTTATTGCAGGTACTCAACCATAAGAATTCTGCGTTCTGAATTTCGTCATACAACGGTGTCGATGGCGAGAATTGCTGCCATAAATCCCAGAGAGTGTATTGGTGCAAATCGCGGCCGAGAATGTAATCGCCGTTCGCCGTGGCCTTAAGCAATCCTTCCGCAATTAATTTATCGCGTAGTACAACCCAATGCTCGACGGCGAGTGTGTAACGATCGAGTAAATGATTTCGTCGTAATATTTCCCGCTCACTAAATACCGCACCATGCTGATGTTTGCGCCACAAGGTTTGCAGTATTGCGAGAGCTGCTATTACATGCGGCAGATGACTATCGCGGCCGCTGTAGCTCGATATCGCGTGTACCAACTGCGCGCCAACCAGCACAATTACCCACGATGTGTAGATCCATAACAGGAACAGCGGTATCGCCGCGAATGTGCCGTAAACCAATTGATAGCTAGCATTGGCCATGACGCGCGCGAACACATACTTGGCGATCTCGAAACAGAATGCGCTGATGAAACCGCCGATCAACGCATGTTTTATAGGGACTCGGCAGTTTGGAATAGCCGCAAATAACAATGTAAAAGCCGCACCGGTCAGAAAATACGGTGTAACGATGAGCAAGAATTTATGTATGCCGAAAATATCGACCGGCGTGATGAGCAGACGCAATGATGCGAGATATGTACTGATTGCAATCGCAATCCCAACGAACAGTGGCCCCAAACTCAAAATCGCCCAATACCGCAGGAAGCTATTCAAACCGGTGCGGTTGCCGCGCGTACGCCAAATGACATTAAATTCCTTTTCGATTGTGGCCAGCATCGTTATTGCGGTGACGCCGAGAAAAGCCACACCTATGCCCGTTAACCTGCGCGCCTGCGCCGAAAACTGCATTAAATAGCCTTCGATCTCCTGTCCGCTGCTCGGCAGAAAATGTGTGAATACGAAGTTTTGAATAATGGTCCCGCTTTGGGCGAACGCAGGCACAGCCGAAAGCATGGCAAATCCCACGGTTAACAGTGGCACAACCGCGAATAAACTCATGTAGGTTAATGAGGCTGCGGTGCGTAGGCACTGATCGCTTTGAAAACGCTTCCAGACATGCAGCGCGAATCCGCGCAGCCAATCCCACTGCAATGCATTGTGTAAGCGAGCAAATATCATCGACTTGGTCACGCGAGAGCGCCGTGTATAATGGTTCGCAGCCAGTATATCAGAGCCTTTTTGACAGCATTCCGATGACCGATTTCACGATTTACCACAACCCTCGCTGCAGCAAATCGCGTCAGACATTGGCGTTGTTAGAGCAGAATGGTATTCAGCCGGATATCGTGTTTTATCTGGAAACGGTACCGTCGGCTGCGCAGTTGCGTGCCTTATTGAAAAAGCTTGGCATCACCGCGCGCGAGTTATTGCGCAAAGGCGAAGATGAATATAAGCAGCTGGGGCTCGGCGACAGCAATCTCACGGAATCTGTATTAATCGATGCCATGACCGAGCATCCCAAATTAATCGAGCGTCCAATCGTCGTGCGCGGGAATCGCGCGGTGCTGGGGCGACCGCCCGAAAATGTGCTTGAGTTGATCGATTGATGGCGACTTACATAAATCTCGCTGCGCTAGCGCAGCGTACTGTGATGATCGCGCTGTTGATGATGTTATCGATTGTTGCTTTCAATACATTGATTTCTCCCAGCGGCGGACGTCAGCCGAATTGGGTAGTATGGATTGCTCTGTCTATTCCTTTATTGATTTTGCTACCTGGAATTATACGTGGCGGTATTAATAGTTTTATCTGGTTGGGTTTCGTGTCGCTGTTGTATTTTGCCGAAGCGGTAACGGCGGTGATGTCGCCGGCAGCGCGCATAGTCGATTGGTTACATTTGTTGGTGTCGATAGCATTGTTTGTCGGCGCATTGTTATTTGTACGTTGGCGTGCCCGAGCAAATCGCGCAGCTGCGTAATAAGGGGTTATTGCAGTGGAAGAGAAACGCCCGGGCTGGATCAAACGATTTTTTTTATTTTGGTGGAATCTGCTCGATACGTTCCGCCGCTTTATATTCAATCTCATTTTTTTATTGGTACTGATCATTATCGTGATCGGGTTGTTTAGCGAAGAAGCACCGTCGGTGCCGGCTGCGAGCGCGTTGGTAGTAAATCCATCGGGTGTGCTGGTCGATCAAATCAGTTACGCCGACCCCTTCAGCAATTTGATAGCAGGCAACGATGCTCCTCCAGAAACGTTGCTCGCCGATCTTGTCAAAGCAATTGATGTAGCAGCCACCGATGACCGCATCAAAATAATGGTGCTCGAAACCGATGCGATCGAGCACGGCGGCATCAGTAAATCGGAAGAATTAAGCGCGGCCATCAAACGTTTTCGCGATCACAAGAAAAGCGTTGTGGCCGTGGGCGATAGCTATAACCAGGACCAGTATCTACTCGCTGCGCAGGCGGACAAAATTTTCATGAATCCGATGGGGCAGGTGATGCTGCAAGGGTTCGGCGTATACACGAATTATTTCAAGGAAGCGCTCGATAAACTGCAGGTCAGTGTGCATATATTTCGTGTCGGCACCTATAAATCCGCAGTCGAGCCGTTCATGCGCGACGATATGTCGGCCGAGGTTAAGTCAAATCATCACGTCTGGCTCGATTCGCTATGGCGGCAATATACGGCGATCATCGCCGAGCGCCGGCAGCTGGCTCCGGAAAAAATCGACGAATACATCGAGAAAATCGATTCGGTTTTCGCCGCGGCGCAAGGCGATAGTGGCAAAGCTGCGGTTGATTGGCATCTTATCGATGAATTAAAAACACGCGGACAGATTAACAACTGGTTGGTTGAGCAGGTCGGCGCTGATGAAAACGGCGATTTTCGCGGCATCGATTTTCGCGATTATTTAGCAGCGACCAAACATCTCGGCGTTAGCAAACATGGCGATAAGGTCGGCGTGATTGTCGCGAGCGGCATTATTCTCGATGGCGAGCAGCGTGCCGGTCAGGTTGGCGGCGATACGCTGGCGAATTTGATTCGGCAGGCGCGTGACGATGACGATGTGAAGGCCGTTGTGCTACGCATCGATAGCGAGGGCGGTAGCGCATTCGCGGCGGAAATTATTCGTCAGGAATTGCTTTCGCTGAAAGCGGCGGGTAAGCCGCTCGTGGTATCGATGGGAAGTATTGCGGCGTCCGGCGGTTATTGGATCGCGGCTAACGCCGATGAGGTATGGGCCACACCCGGCACGATTACCGGCTCGATCGGTATTTTCGGTGCGTTTCCAACCTTCGAGAAGTCGCTCGATAAATTGGGAATCCATACTGACGGCATCGGCACCACGACGATGGCGGGTGCATTACGCGTCGACCGCGCGCTCGATCCCGCCGCTGCACGCGCCATCCAAAGCAGTATCGACAGCGGTTATCAGCGCTTTTTACACGTGGTCGCAGAAGGGCGTGGGCTCGACATCGCCGCTGTCGATAAAATTGCGCAGGGCCAAGTGTGGTCCGGCAGCGATGCGGCAAAAAATGGTTTGGTCGATAAACTCGGCGATCTCAATGCAGCCGTGGCATCGGCCGCCGCGCGCGCGCAATTGAAGCGCTACGATATTGAGTGGGTGGAGCCGCCAGTCAGCGTACCTGAGTTATTTTTTCAAAAGCTCAGTGGTGCAACGAGTTATTTCAAGCAAAAAACCGCGCTCGATATTTTTGCTGCGGCATCAGTGTGGGCACCGTTGAAGCCGCTGCTCGGCAGTCTGCAAAAATTTGCGCTGCTGAACGATCCCAAGGCAATGTACACCTACTGCGAAATCTGCGCGCGCCTATGATGCACTGGATGGCTCCGAGGTGGTGAATGGAAACTGTGATTTCCATCCCTCGAAGCCTCCGTCCAGGCTGTATACCTCCGCGAAGCCCTGTTCAGTAAAAAACTCAGCGGCATTTTGGCTGCTGATGCCGTGATAACAGCACACAATGAGTGGTGCTGATTTATTGGATTTTTCGATAAATTTTGAAAGATTGCTGTTGTCGATACGCTGCGCGCCATCGATATGCCCTTGTGTGAAACTTGCTGCATCACGAATATCGACGAGCTGTGCTTGCTGGTTTTGCAGCATTTCCTGCGCGTGCGTTGCGGTTATGTGCTGAAAGTTGGCCATGCAAAACTCCAAAATAGGTGATTGCGGTAACAGGATTTTATCAGTCCCCTGGTAACGCCAGCGATGTTGCTATAATTCCCGTTACTTAAAACATAAAAATAATTCAGACCAGGGATAACATGCACTTCGACGAACTCAAGCTGCTGCCGGGCACCCGTGTGAAACTGGTGATCGCTGGCGGTGGCCCCGCGCAAAATCCGCTGTCGTGTAAATACATGGGCAGTCATGCTCCCCACTCCTTGCTGGTAGCGGTTTCGGATCATTTGCCAGCGATCAATCTGCGCGCGGGTGCGAGAGTCGTAGCATCGCTTGCGAATCCGACCGGTATCGTCACGTTTTCATCACTGGTGCAGGCGGTCAACCTCGAACCTTTTATGTATGTGCATCTTGCATATCCCGAGGCAATGCAAATACGCAACGTGCGTTCCGCGGTGCGGGTCGATGTTGAGGTGCTCGCCCAAGCTACCAATCTTTTCAGCGACGATCATTTGGAGGCACACCCGGCCCGTATTCTCGATATGAGTGTTAACGGCATGAAGCTGGGCTCGGCAGTTTTATTGGGCGATATCGGCGACGAACTCGCGGTACATGTACAACTGGTATTCGACGATATTGCGCGAGAAATTTTGCTGACCGGTGTGATTCGTACGCGCCTCGTCGCCCAACAATCCGTCGATAATTGCGCCTATACGTATGGCATCGAATTCACACAGCTCGATGAAGACAAGCGCGTACTGTTGTATGCATTTGTGTTTAACCGAGTGCAGCGCTACGGGCCGCAAATTTAGCGGCGCTAAAAAGGCGAGTTCTCAGCTCCGCAAAATGTGACTAGAATGTCGGCGTTCATTTTGCAATCAATAGCGATTACCTCTTATGGAATTTGCCGATCTCCGCCTTCCCGTAGCGACACGGATGCAGCTGAATTTCGTTGGGTTGGATTATAAGCGCTACCCCAGCGATGCTTCGCTGATCGGTTATCGCGCCGGTGAATCGGTAATGGTGTATCTGCCCAAAAAGCCGCCGCAGGTTTTTCTTCGCGATGGTGTCAAGGTTGAGGGTAAATTTGCGTTGCAGATGGGGATTGTCAGTTTTTCGTCGATGATTCTGCACATTTGCGAAGAGCCTTTTCCGTATCTGCATTTTGCATGGCCGCAGGATGTGCAGGTGGAGCCTCTGCGCAAATATCCGCGGTTTCCGCTCGACGTTGTGTTGTCATTGATGGCGCTGTCGGCGCAAGGCATTACTACGGCACGTTTGCGTGGCCGCTTTTGCGATATGAGTTTGCAAGGCGCACGCATCAATCTCGAAAAGGAACTTAATACAACGGCAAGCACTATTCTGGTGACGTCGAAAGTTACCGTGGCCGGCATGGAGCATTCGTTAGAGTTGCGTGCGGAGGTGAAGCGGGCATTCGGACGCGACGAGAAAAATACCGAGTATCCGTTCGGCTATGGCATTTTGTTTACCGAATTGCCGCCGCCACAGCGGTTGCTGTTATTGGCGTTGTGCCAGGAATTGCAGGGCGGTACGCCGTACATGTAACGTTGCTAAAGAATCGGTGCGAGTAAATAAGAGCAGCGCACCGCCAGGCGAAAGAGGAACCCCCGCGCTTTTAATTCATCTTGCGAGAGCAACCGACTGCGGTCGAAATCCTGTTGCAGCATGGCTTCAACGCGCAGCGCAAATTCGCGGTTACGAATGACCGCGCCGACTTCAAAATTCAGCCGCAGCGAGCGATTGTCCAGATTGGCGGTACCGATTAGCGCGCATTCGTCATCGACCAGCCACACTTTCTGATGCAGAAATCCCGCCTGATAGCGATAGACCTTCACGCCCGCCTGTTGCACCTCATCAAGGCTGGCAAACGACGACAACCATACCAGGCGCTTGTCGGGTTTTTCCGGTAACAGAATACGCACGTCGACATCCCGCAATGCGGCCAATTGCAGAGCGACCACAATCGCTGCATCCGGCACGAAATAGGGACTGACGATCCATAATCTTTTTTTCGCGCTGTATATCAGCTGTTGAAACAGCAGCGAGCAGGTTTCGACTGGATCGGCGGGACCGGTCGGCACAATTAACGTATCGATATTTCCCGGCGCGTTATCGGGCTGTGCCCAAATCAATTGGGGCACCTGCTCGCAGGCCCAATACCAATCTTCCAGATAGATCAGTTGCAACGCCAGTACCGCCGAGCCGCGTAGTTGCAAGCTCGTGTCACGCCATGGGGTGAGTATTGGGTGCTTGTCCAGATATTCGTCGCCGATATTGCTGCCACCAACCATGCCGACGGCGCCGTCTGCGATCACGATTTTGCGATGGTTGCGAAAATTAAGCTGAAAGCGATTGCTGCGTCCTTTGGTGCTATTAAACGAGCGCACCGCGATGCCGGCAGCGCGCAAGCGTTGCAGATAAGGCCGCCCCAATTGAAAACTACCGACTTCGTCATACAGAAAATAAACCGCGACACCCTGTTGTACTTTCGTGCTTAGAGACTGCAGCAGGCGTTCGCCGATCGCATCGTCGCGCACGATATAGTATTCGAGTAGAAGGTAGTGGCGGGCTTGTTCGATGATCGAAAATAACCCGGCAAATGTCTGCGCGCCATCGATCAATAAATCGAGTTGATTGTCTTGCATAAAACGCATCTGGGCGATGCGCTCAAGCGGATCGAGGGCGACGTCGCGCTGAATTTCCAAAGCTGCTGCACGCGGTAATGGCACCACGGTTTTGCCGAGGCGGCGCGCTTTGGCATAACCGCGAAATTTACGTCGGCCAAAAATCCAATACAGCGGTAGCATCAAGGTTGGCATCAAGATCAACGAGAGCGACCACGCTATCGCCCCTTGCGAGGTGCGTGTCTTCATAATCGCTTCCATCGCTGCGATGATCGCGAGCAATTGCACGACAATGGTAAATATCGCGACGGCAGTTAAGTCGATTTCGTTGAGCCAATGCAGCAATTTTTCGGTCATGGTGAGTCTGTATTCATTGAGTGCTTGGGACCGGATCGTTATTCTGGTTCATGATGTAGTGACTCGATGATAATGGGAATAGACGATGACAGCGATTAGACCGGCGGCAACCGTCGTATTGTTGCGCGAACGCCCGCAGAGCTTCGAGACATTGTTGCTGCAGCGTAATGCCGCGTTGCAGTTTGCCGGCGGGCTTTGGGTATTTCCCGGCGGTCGTGTCGATAGCGAAGATTTCGCCGATGCTCCGCACGATCTGCTGGCGGCGGCGCAACGTGCAGCAGTGCGCGAAACGCGCGAAGAAACCGGGCTCGATATTACCACTTGCCCGTTGCAATACTTTGCACACTGGACGACGCCTGAACCAGAGCCAAAGCGTTACGCCACATGGTTTTTTGTCGCCGCCATCGTGCTCGATAACGATGTGGTGGTCGATGGTTCGGAAATTTTGGCGCATCGCTGGCTGACACCTGCCGCTGCGCTCGCGGCGCATCGTGCCCGCGATCTCGATTTGTTGCCGCCAACTTATATTGCGCTTGCAGAGCTCAGTACCTGCAAAACGATCGCTGAAGTTTTTGCGATGTATCGTGATCGCCCGGTGATAGAAATCCTGCCGAAATTCATCAAGACCGCGACTGGCGCCGTAGCGCTGTATCCCGGCGATTCCGGTTATGAAAACGCGGATCCATTGTTACCCGGTAAGCGGCACCGTACCACTCGCGATAAAGGTGGTTGGTGTTACGAGTGCGACGTTTAATCAGAAAAATGATGGTTGATCGGAAAAATAAGGGCGCCATGACGCGCCCTTATTTGTTCACCCACCTATGATTAAGCCGCCGCTTCGATTTTCACTACCGCTACATTGATTGCGCTGAGCAAGGCATCGAGTGCTGCGCGCACTGTGTCCTCGGCGATGCCAACTCCCCAATGTTTTTCATCGCCGATTGCAATGTGCACGTAGCACGCCGCCTTCGCTTTGGTGCCATCTGTCGTATTTTGCATGGTCGCACCGTGCTGTATTGCGTGCTCGTGGTAATCGATGATTTCCAATGCGCTACGACTGATGCTTCGCAACGCGGCAACTGCCGCTTCCAGTGTGCCATGGCCTTCGCCATTGAATATCGCAGTGCCGCCATTCGCATGAAGCAGTTCGGCGTGCAAAGCGACACGGTCAATATCGCGCGTATAAATCTGATATTGCTGGATTTGCCATGGCTCGCGACGATGCATATAGCGCTGTTCGAATAATTGATAAATTTGCGTGGCGCTCACTTCGCCATCGATCTGTTCCGACAACTGTTGTACGCAACGACTGAATTCGATTTGCAGCGTGCGCGGTAATTGCAAACCGAATTCGCGCTCAAGCATGAAGGCGACGCCCCCTTTGCCCGATTGGCTGTTGACGCGCACGACCGCTTCATAACTGCGGCCAATATCTTGTGGGTCAATCGGCAAATACGGCACATCCCACGCTTGTTCTGGCTTCCATTGCTGCAAGCCTTTTCGAATCGCATCCTGATGGCTGCCCGAGAATGCGGTGTAAACCAACTCGCCAACCCATGGATGTCGCGCGTGTGTTGGAATCTCGGTGCATTCCTCAACGCAGCGCACGATCTCCGCCATATGGGTGAAGTCGAGTTGCGGATCGATACCCTGGCTGTACATATTCATCGCCATGGTGACGATGTCCATGTTGCCGGTACGTTCGCCATTGCCGAGCAATGTGCCTTCGACGCGATCGGCGCCGGCGAGCACCGCCAGTTCGGCCGAGGCAACCGCGCAGCCGCGATCGTTGTGCGTATGCACGCTGAGTTGCACATGCTTGCGATAACGAAAATTATCGTTGAACCATTCGATGCGATCGGCGAATACATTCGGCGTGTGCACTTCGACCGTTGATGGCAAATTAATGGTGACCGCTTGACCGCTACCGGGCCGCCAGATATCGCACACCGCCGTACAGATATCGCGCGCGAAATCGAGTTCGGTTTGCGTGAAACTTTCCGGCGAATATTGAAACGTCCACTGGGTGTCGGATTGACTCGCGGCATATTGTTTTATCCACCGCGCGCCCTGTTCGGCAATCGAACGCACGCCGTCGCGATCGCTGTTGAATACGTATTTGCGTTGTGCCGGCGAAACGGAATTGTAGAGATGCATGGTCGCGCGCGAGGCGCCGCGCAAGGCCTCGAAGCTGCGCGCGATAATATCTTCGCGTGCCTGCATCAATACCTGAATCGTGACATCGGCGGGAATTAAATTTTCATCGATCAGCGCGCGCACGAAATCGAAATCGGGTTGCGATGCAGCAGGAAATCCCACCTCGATTTCCTTAAAACCGATGGCGACGAGCTGCGTAAATAATTTGCGCTTTTGCGCGATATTCATCGGTGTCGGCAATGCTTGATTGCCATCGCGCAAATCGACGCTGCACCATCGCGGCGCTGCTTCTATCTGTCGATCGGGCCAGCGTCGGGTCGACATGGTGACGCGATCACTGCGTGTGTATTTACGGAAATTGAACGTATTCATGCTTTGCTCCTGATGCCGAAATAAATCGAAATGGCGGCGAGGACAGGAGCCGATGTGCACCGCCTTTAATTCATGGCACACCGGCTGCGACGCAGTCGCAGCAGCAGATCGGCCAGTAGAGTGGCGGAGCGAAGTTGAATGAAGTGGGTAGTGAAAATTGTCATGTCAGCGATCGAGTTGGGTAAAACAAAAAACCGAAAAAGCACAGCCCCGCGTTATAGAAATAGCAGGGGCAGTCGATCGCTTGTGAGGAAGGAATTCGGTTTCATGGTGTCAAGACTAGTGGCGCCAGTTGCTTCTCGTCAATCGATTTTCTTATTTGGGCGATAGGCAGTGTTTACGGCTAAGCAGAATCGTTAGCTTTTAAAGAAAAAATCAAGCGGAGCAACGAGCTCCGCTCCATATCTTTTTTCGATGGCTCGTGGTGGCGTTCAGTGTGCTGCGGCACATTAGAATTCCACCCGTTCGTGTGGCTGAGTCGCTTCGGCATCGGCCGGACATTCCAGTGCCGTTGCGGCTTCGACAATGGGGTGGCCTTTGCTGTCGAGTTCGCAGCTCAGCGTCTCGGCGCGCAGATAAATATCGCGCGAGCTGACCTCGAACACGGTGTTGATCGCTTCATCCTTGTGCGGAGTGCGGAACAGCATCTGGCTATCGGAGCCATCAACCCATTCCTGTTGTTTACTGAGATATTGCCCAAGCTGGTTTTTTACAATAAAGATAGTGGTCATCGATAACGCAATTGAAGTAGAAACGGTCGGACGATTCTACAAGAACACCGTTTCGATGCGGTAGCTGACCGTTAATGGTGCGTGCGCCGAACCATCAGATTTTCCAGCTCTTGCAAATAATGGCGGCGCAACTGCAGTTCGCGCGCGACCGCACGCAGCTGATCACCATCGACCGCGCGACTGGCGGCCAGCTCCCACAGCTTGCGGCTGCAGAGATTTTTTACGTTTAAATGAGTAGCTTCGCGGTTCATCATATTTCCTCTTTTGTATCCTCTACTCGTATCCGCTGCGAGCAGGTGTGCACTTATTATTGAGAATTGCGGTTGCAAATTTATGACTTGATGAAGCAAATACGGTTCCATTGTTCGAGCGCGAGTTGGATTGTGCGGTGAAGCGCCCCGTGCTTTCAGAAAAACCTGCTTGTCCTTCCGGCACTTCATCATTAAGATGGCGCCCGCTTTCGGAGAGGTGGCAGAGTGGTTGAATGTACCTGACTCGAAATCAGGCGTAGGTGCAAGCCTACCGAGGGTTCGAATCCCTCCTTCTCCGCCAAATAAAAGAACCCGGCCTCGTGCCGGGTTTTTTATTTGTGGGTATTGGATGAGAACCCTAGCGGTCGACAAAATTGCCGAAGGTAATTTTGGACGTCCGGAGCGCAGCGACGGCGCCCCGCAGGGGTGAGATCGCGAAGCGATCGAATCAATCCCTCCTTCTCCGCCAAATAAAAGAACCCGGCCTCGTGCCGGGTTTTTTATTCTGAGCATCACAACAATATTCGATCTCATTATTTTTGCTGCGGAAATTTACATTGTTGCGACGACTGGCGTATCATTCACGCCGCGTGAAGAGGGGGCAACGGTGTTCCAACTTTGCCTCGACTTGCCGCCTTCCACCGTTAATTTCCGTCCAGGGGACTCAAGCGTGTCGTCGACTGCAGCAACGTTTGCTCACGACTGGCCTTTTGCCATTTATTTGCTGAGTGTCGTCGGTTTATGCGGCCTCATGCTAATCGTTTCTTATATCGCCGGCGGTCGCGACTGGGGTCGCGCCAAGAATGATCCGTTTGAATCCGGGGTCGTTTCTGCCGGCGGTGCTCATCTGCGGTTTTCTGCCAAGTTCTATCTCGTCGCCATGTTCTTCGTCATCTTCGACGTGGAAGCATTGTTTTTGTACGCCTGGTCGGTTTCGGTACGCGAAAGCGGCTGGGCGGGCTTCATCGAAATCGCGGTGTTTATTGCTGTGCTGTTGGTCGGTCTGATTTATCTGTGGCGTCTCGGAGCCCTTGACTGGGCTCCAGAGGCGCGCAAGCGTCGCGAAATAAAACATGCGCAGGCGCGCAAAGCCGGTCATTAATCGTTTTCAACGCGTCGATTTCGGCGCGCCATGTAATTTGAGCCAGCTGTCAATTTGAGAGAGTGCGATGGAATATACGCTCACCCGTATCGATCCGAATGCTGCCGATTATCCGATGCAGAAGCGGGAGACCGTGCAGGATCCTCTCGAAGAGCAGGTGCACAAGAATATTTTCGTCGGCAAGCTCGAAAAAGTACTGCATTCGGCGGTGAACTGGAGTCGCAAGAATTCGCTGTGGCCCTATAACTTCGGACTGTCGTGCTGTTACGTCGAGATGGCGACTGCGTTTACCGCGCCGCACGACGTTGCCCGTTTTGGCGCTGAAGTTATTCGCGCATCGCCGCGCCAAGCCGATTTCATGGTGATCGCCGGCACGCCATTCATCAAAATGGCCCCGGTTATTCAGCGCCTGTACGAACAGTTGCTCGAACCGAAATGGGTTATTTCGATGGGTGCCTGCGCCAACTCCGGTGGCATGTACGATATTTATTCGGTCGTGCAGGGTGTTGATAAATTCCTGCCGGTCGATGTTTATATCCCGGGTTGTCCGCCGCGTCCTGAAGCATTTTTACAGGGTTTAATGCTATTGCAGGATTCGATCGGTCAGGAGCGTCGACCGCTCTCCTGGGTGGTAGGCGATCAGGGCGTGTATCGCGCCAAGATGCCTTCGCAACGCGATCTGAAAAATGATGAGCGAATTATCGCCACTACGCTGCGTACGCCCGATCAGGTTTGATCCGGTCTTGCCGCAATCAATGATTAAGCAGAACGAAGAAACCAATGGCTGAAGCAGCGACCGACACAACTCCTTTGCCTGGCGCCGAATATGAAGTGGTGCGCGAGCTGCGCGCGCGCTTCGGCGAGACTGCGCTGCAGTTTCAGCCGACCAAAGACGACGTACCGACGTTGTGGGTGCCGCGCGCGCAATTGCTCGACGTGTTGAAGTTTCTGCGCACTGCGCCGCGTCCGTACGTGATGCTGCTCGATCTCAGCGCGATGGACGAACGCATGCGCAAGCATCGCAACGATCTACCCGCTGCCGATTTCACCGTTTTTTATCATTTGCTGTCGATCGAACGAAACAGCGATGTGCGTATCAAGGTCGCGCTGAGCGGCGACGATCTGCATATGCCGACAGCCATCCCAATTTGGCCGAATGCGAATTGGTACGAGCGCGAAGTGTGGGATTTATTCGGCATCGTATTCGATGGCCATCCGCATTTGCAGCGCATCATGTTGCCGCGCACTTGGCAGGGTCATCCGCTGCGCAAGGATTATCCGGCGCGAGCGACCGAATTCGATCCATTCATGCTGAGCACTGCGCGCCAGGACGCAGAGCAGGAAGCGCTATTGTTCAAGCCCGAAGAGTGGGGCATGAAGCGCAGCACAGCGAACGAAGATTTCATGTTCCTCAACCTCGGCCCGAACCATCCGAGCGCGCACGGCGCGTTCCGAATCGTGCTGCAGCTTGATGGCGAAGAAATCGTCGATTGCGTGCCCGACATCGGCTATCACCATCGCGGCGCCGAGAAAATGGCCGAGCGCCAGTCATGGCACAGCTACATTCCTTACACCGACCGCATCGATTACCTCGGCGGCGTGATGAACAATCTGCCGTATGTGCTGGCGGTAGAAAAACTCGCGGGTATCACCGTGCCGGCGCGCGTCGAAGTGATTCGCGTGATGATGGCAGAGTTCTTCCGCATCTCCAGCCACCTGCTGTTTCTCGGTACCTATATTCAGGACTTCGGTGGAATGTCGCCGGTGTTCTTTATCTTTACCGATCGCATGAAAGCCTACGATGTCATCGAAGCCGTCACCGGTTTCCGTATGCATCCGGCATGGTTCCGTATCGGCGGCGTCGCGCACGATTTGCCGCGTGGCTGGGAAAAGTTGGTACGTGAATTCCTCGATTGGATGCCAAGTCGTTTAGTCGAATACGAAAAAGCGGCGATGCAGAACGGTATTCTGCGTGCGCGCGCGATCAATGTTGCGCAGTACGACACCAAAGCGGCGCTCGATTGGGGCGTCACTGGTCCGAACCTGCGTGCGACCGGACTCAGTTACGATTTGCGCAAAGCGCGACCTTATTCCGGTTACCAGAATTTCGATTTCGAGGTACCGATTGCGCATAACGGCGATGCTTACGATCGCGCCACCGTGCGTATCGAGGAGATGCGTCAGAGTCTGCGCATTATCGAGCAATGCCTAAACAATATGCCGGCCGGTCCGTACAAGGCCGATCATCCGCTGACCACGCCGCCGCCGAAAGAGCAGACGTTGCAGCATATCGAAACGCTGATCACGCACTTCCTCAGCGTGACCTGGGGTCCGGTGATGCCGGCCGGCGAATCGAGTCAGCTGATCGAAGCGACTAAGGGTATCAATAGTTATTACCTGACGTCGGATGCGAGCACGATGAGTTATCGCACGCGCATTCGCACGCCGAGCTTCCCGCATTTGCAGCAGATTCCATCGGTGATTAACGGCAGCATGGTGGCGGATTTGATCGCTTATCTGGCGAGCATCGATTTTGTGATGGCCGATGTCGACCGTTGAGCTGTCCATGTTGATTTTTGAGTTGAAGCAACGAACGCAGAAATAGAGAGCGATGAGTACACACGTAATTACCAGCGATCGCCCCGCATTCGAATTGCACCCGGATGATCGCGCCGCCATCGAGCACGACATCACGCATTATGCGGATTCGCGCGCGGCTTCGATCGACGCGCTGAAAGTCGTGCAAAAACGCCATGGCTGGGTGCCGGATGGCGCTATTTACGCGCTTGCTGAAGTGCTCGATATTCCGGCGACCGACGTCGAAGGTGTGGCGACGTTCTACAACATGATTTTCCGTCAGCCGGTTGGTCGCCATGTCATCGTCGTGTGCGATTCGATCGGTTGTTTCCTCACTGGCTATGACGAAACTATGGCTGCAATCAAACAGCGTCTTGCGATCGAGCCCGGCCAGACCACGCCGGACAACCGCTTCACTCTATTGCCGATCTGCTGTCTAGGCGCCTGCGATAAAGGTCCGGTACTGATGATCGACGAAGACACGCATTTCAACGTCGGCCCGGCCGATGTCGACAAATTGTTGGAGCAATACGCATGAGCGCGGAAACCAAACCGCTCACTTATCGCATCGGCAGCGAACCGCTGCTCGATTTGAAAGCGTACGAAGCGCTCGATGGTTATGTCGCGGTGCGCAAGGCGCTGACCACCATGGCGCCGGCAGATGTCACGCAGGTGGTGAAAGATTCGAGCCTGCGCGGCCGTGGCGGTGCGGGCTTTCCGACCGGCGTCAAATGGTCGCTGGTGCCGATGGGGCCGGACGCGCCGAAGCAAAAATATCTCGTTTGTAACGCCGACGAAATGGAGCCAGGCACGTTCAAGGATCGGCTGCTGATGGAGCAATTGCCGCATCAGCTGATCGAGTCGATGATCGTCGCCGGTTATGCGCTACAGGCGACGCACGGTTACATCTTTCTGCGCGGCGAGTACATCGTCGCGAATAAGCGCTTGAACGATGCGCTGGCGCAAGCGCGCGCTGCCGGCTATCTCGGCGAGAACATTCTCGGTAGTGGCTGGACGTTCGATCTCAATGTGCATAGCGGCGCCGGTCGTTACATCTGCGGCGAAGAAACGGCGCTGATCAACTCGCTCGAAGGCCGTCGCGCCAATCCGCGTTCGAAGCCACCGTTTCCGCAGCTGGCGGGTCTGTGGGGCAAGCCGACCGTGGTCAACAACGTCGAGACACTGTGCAATATTCCGCATATCGTGCTGCGCGGCGCCGATTGGTTCAAAGGCCTGTCGCAGGGCAAAAGCCCGGACAGCGGCACCAAGCTCTATGGCGCTTCGGGACGTGTCAAACGCCCGGGCGTTTGGGAGCTGCCCATTGGCACCACCGGCCGCGAGATTCTCGAAGAGCACGCTGGTGGTATGGCCGATGGTTACGAGCTGATGTGTTGGTTACCCGGTGGCGCATCCACCGATTTTCTGATGCCTGAGCATCTCGATCTGGCGATGGACTACGACACCATCATGAAGAACGGCAGCCGCATGGGCACCGGGCTGATCATGGTGGTCGATAACAAACAAAATATTGTGTCCGTCGTGCGCAACCTCGAACAGTTTTTCGCGCGTGAGTCATGCGGCTGGTGCACACCGTGCCGCGACGGCCTGCCGTGGACGGTGAAGCTGCTGCAAGCGATCGAAAGCGGTGAAGGTGCAGCCGGTGATATTGAAGTGCTGGAACAGATGACGCGCCTGCTCGGTCCAGGCAAGACGTTCTGCGCGCATGCGCCGGGCGCGATGGAGCCGCTGCAGAGCGCGTTGAAATTTTTCCGCGCCGAGTTTGAAAAAGGCATCGCACAGAATTCGCTGCCCGCGTAATCGCGCGAGCGCAATGATTAACGGTTGGGTGAAATAACGAATGGCCACCATTCATGTAGACGGCAAGGATTTCGAAGTCGACGGCGCGGATAACCTGCTGCACGCGTGTCTGTCCTTGGGTCTCGATATTCCGTATTTCTGCTGGCATCCAGCGCTGGGCAGCGTCGGCGCGTGTCGCCAGTGCGCGGTCAAGCAATTCGCCAATGCCGACGACAAACGTGGCCGCTTGGTGATGTCGTGCATGACGCCTGCGACCGATAACACCTACATCTCGATCGACGATGAAGAAGCAAAAGTGTTTCGCGCCAGCGTCGTCGAATGGCTGATGACCAACCATCCGCACGATTGTCCGGTGTGCGAAGAGGGCGGCCATTGTCATTTGCAAGACATGACAGTGATGACGCAGCACGATCGCCGCCGTTATCGCTTCACCAAACGCACGCACCAGAATCAGTATCTCGGCCCGTTCGTCAATCATGAGATGAACCGCTGCATCGCCTGCTATCGCTGCGTGCGTTACTACAAGGATTACGCCGGCGGCGAAGATCTCGGCGTGTATGGCGCGCATGACAATGTGTATTTCGGTCGCGCTGAAAGCGGCACGCTCGAAAGCGAATTCTCCGGCAACCTCACCGAGGTGTGTCCGACCGGCGTGTTCACCGACAAGACCCACTCCGAGCGCTACAACCGCAAATGGGATATGCAGTTTGCACCGAGCGTATGTCAACAATGCTCGGCCGGCTGCAACATCAGCCCCGGCGAGCGCTATGGCGAATTGCGCCGTATCGAAAATCGCTACAACGGCTCGGTGAATCATTATTTCCTGTGCGACCGCGGTCGTTTCGGCTACGGCTACGTCAACCGCGAAGACCGTCCGCGTCAGCCTTGGGCACGCAAAGGCGATTCGTTCGATGTCGTCACCGTATCGACGGCGCTGGCTTCAGCTGCAGATGCTTTGCGTGGCGCCAAGCGCGTGATTGGCATCGGCTCACCACGCGCAAGTATCGAGGCGAATTACACGCTGCGAGAACTCGTGGGCGCCGATAATTTCTACAGTGGTATTGAAGCCTCGGAGCTCACCGCAATTCGGCTGGTGCGTGACATCCTGCAGCGCGGACCGGCCCGCACGCCGTCGCTGCGCGAGATCGAAAATTACGATGCCGCCTTCGTGCTCGGCGAAGATGTGACGCAAACGGCACCGCGCATTGCGCTGGCTTTGCGACAGACCGCCAAAGGTGAAGCGCGCAAGCAAGCCGCCGCGAAGAAAGTTTTCGACTGGCAGGCCGAAGCAATTGCCAATATTGGTCAGCGCGACAAGAGCCCAATCTTCATTGCCAGCTTTACTGAAACCCGTCTCGACGATATCGCCACGCAGACCTATCACGGCGTGCAGGACGATTTGGCCCGACTTGGTTTCGCGGTAGCGCATGCGATCGATGCCACCGCGCCGGCAGTCGACGGTCTTGACGAGACGACAGCTCAGCTCGCGCAATCGATTGCGAAGGCATTGCTCGCGGCCGAGCAGCCGCTGATCGTGTCCGGTACCGGTGCGCAATCCGAAGCCGTATTGCAAGCGGCAGCCAATATCGCCGCTGCCTTGCACACGTGCGGCAAGCAGGTCGGTATTTCGCTGGCGGTGCCCGAGGCCAACAGTTTGGCGATGGCATTGCTCGGCGGTGAGTCGGTCGATGCAGCATTGCAGGCGTTGCGCGATGGCGCTGCCGATGCGGTGGTCGTGCTCGAAAACGATCTGTATCGCCGCGCCGATGCGGCGCTGGTCGATGCCGCATTGAATGCCGCGCAAGTTGTGGTGGTGGTCGATCACCAGCGCACCGCGACCGCGGAAAAAGCGCATGTACTGTTGCCGGCGGCAAGCTTCGCCGAAGGCGATGGCACGCTGATCAGCAATGAAGGTCGCGCGCAGCGTTTTTTCCAGGTGTACGACCCGGTCTACTACGAACCAACCTGCCAGATCAAAGAAGGCTGGCGCTGGTTGCATGCGCTGCATAGCGCGGTGCAAGGTCAGGACATCAGCTGGACTCAGCTCGATGAAGTCACCGCGCATTGTGCGCAGGCGCTGCCGGCGCTGAAGGCGATTGTCGAGGCTGCGCCCAGCGCGGATTTTCGCATCAACGGTTTGAAAATGGCGCGCGAACCGCATCGTTACAGCGGGCGTACCGCGATGCGCGCCAATATTTCCGTGCATGAGCCGCGTGCTTCGCAGGATAGCGATACCGCACTGGCGTTTTCGATGGAAGGCCACAACGGCATTCAGAAAGGTGATCGCCCGGGTTCTTTGATTCCGTTTGCCTGGGCGCCAGGCTGGAACTCACCGCAATCGTGGAACAAATTCCAGGACGAAGTCGGTGGCCATCTGCGTGCCGGCGATCCGGGTGTGCGCCTGTTCGAACCGGCGGCCGATGCCAAAGCGGATTATTACGGTCCGGCGCCAGCGGCCCCGCGCACCGGGCAATACCGCGTATTGCCGCTGCAACACATCTTCGGCAGTGAAGAGCTGTCTGCGCTTGCGACACCGATCCAAGCGCGCATTCCAGCAGCCTATGCGTTGTTGTCGAGTGCCACGGCGCAGCGTTTCAACCTCGCGGTTGGTCAGGCATTAAGCGTGACGATCAATGGCTCGACGCTGTCGCTGCCGGTACAGATCAGCGCGGCGTTCCCGGATGCCGCAGTCGGTTTGCCGCAAGGGCTCGCCGGCGTGCCGGTACTGGTGGCGGGCGCGGTGGCAACGCTGAATCCGGGAGGTGCTGCATGAGCTGGCTGACCCCTGAGATCATCGACCTGCTGATTAAAATTGTGCAGGCACTGGTCATTCTGTTTGGCACCGTGTTCGTTGTCGCCAACCTGATCTGGGCCGAACGCCGCTTGCTGGCGTTGTGGCAGGATCGCCATGGCCCCAACCGTCTCGGGCCGTTCGGCGTTTTCCAGACCGGTGCCGACATGGTGAAGCTGATCTTCAAGGAAGACTGGTTGCCACCATTCGCCGATAAGTTGACCTTCATGCTGGCGCCGGTCATTGCGATGAGCGCGATGCTGATGGCGCTGGCGATAGTGCCGATTACTCCAACCTGGGGTGTGGCCGATCTGAATATCGGCATTTTGTTCTTTCTCGCCATGGCCGGGCTCGGTGTTTACGCCGTGATGTTTGCCGGCTGGTCGAGCAATAGCAAATACGCGTTGCTCGGTGGCGTGCGCTCGACGGCGCAGACCATCAGCTACGAAGTATTCATGGGTATCGCGGTCATGGGCGTGGTGGTGGTTGCCGGCTCGTTCAACATGCGTGACATCGTTACCGCGCAAAAAGATTTGTGGTTCATCGTGCCGCAGTTCTTCGGCTTCGTCGTTTTCGCGATGGCGGGTGTAGCGGTAGCGCATCGCGCGCCATTTGATTTACCGGAAGCCGAATCCGAACTGGCCTCTGGTTATCACACCGAATATTCCGGTTTGAAATGGGGCATGTTTTTCGTCGGCGAATACGCCGGTGTCGTAGTGGTGTCGGCGCTGCTGGTCACGCTGTATTTCGGCGGCTGGTACGGTCCGGGGCCAGAATGGTTGGCATTTTTCTGGTTCGCGGCAAAAACGGCGGTATTCATTGTGCTGTTCGTACTGATTCGCGCCGCGTTGCCGCGTCCACGTTACGATCAGGTGATGGATGCGGGCTGGAAATTCTGCCTGCCATTATCGTTAATCAATTTGCTCGTTACCGGCGCAGTCGTGTTGCTGCGCGCGGATATCGGTTAAGGCCGGGGAGGGCATGGCAATGATTGGAGCAATACTGAGCGGCATCGGCAGTGTGGTGCGCAGTAATTACATGATTTTCATGCGCGCATTTCGCAAGCGCGACACGATTCAATATCCGGAGCAGAAAGTGTATTTGCCGCCGCGCTATCGCGGTCGCATCGTGCTGACGCGCGATCCGGATGGCGAGGAGCGTTGTGTAGCGTGCAATCTGTGTGCGGCAGCATGTCCGGTCGGCTGTATTTCGTTACAGAAAGCTGAAACAGAAGATGGTCGTTGGTACCCGGAGTTTTTTCGGATCAATTTTTCGCGCTGCATTTTTTGCGGTATGTGCGAAGAAGCGTGCCCGACTACAGCGATTCAGCTGACGCCTGATTTCGAGATGTGCGAATACGATCGTCAGAATTTGGTGTACGAAAAAGAGCATCTGTTGATTTCAGGTCCGGGCAAATATCCGGATTACAACTTCTACCGCGTCGCCGGCATGGCGATCGCCGGTAAACCGAAAGGCGCTGCGCAAAACGAAGCGGAGCCGATCAACGTGAAATCGCTGTTGCCATAACAAGTAGGGCGCAATAAGGCGATAGCCGCATTGCGCCGAATGGGCAAAACGGCGCAACGGTATTGCGCCCTACGCGAAAGGAAACAAGAAAAAGTGCAAGTCATTTTCTACATCGCTGCTGCGATTGCATTGTTGGCGACGATCCGCGTGATCTCGGGAACCAATCCCGTGCACGCGTTGCTGTATCTGATCGTGTCGCTGTTGTCGGTCGCATTGATTTTCTTCACGCTCGGCGCGCCCTTCGCCGGCATTCTCGAAATCATCGTGTATGCCGGCGCGATCATGGTGTTATTCGTGTTCGTGGTGATGATGCTCAACCTCGGCGAAGCGACCGTCGCGCAGGAGCGCAAGTGGCTACAACCTCGTGTTTGGTACGGCCCCGCAGCGCTGTCGCTGATTCTGCTGGTCGAGTTGTGGTTCTTGTTTCCGCACGGCGAGACCCACGCCGCCGGACATACGCTGGTCGATGGCAAGCAGGTAGGTATTGCGCTGTTCGGACCGTATCTGTTGGTGGTCGAGCTGGCATCGATGCTGTTGTTGGCAGCGCTGGTGGCGGCCTATCACCTCGGTCGCCACGATGAAAAAGAGTAATTGATATGACAGCGATTCCGATGGAGCACGGCCTGATTCTCGCGGCGTTATTATTTTCGCTGGGCCTGATCGGCTTGATCGTGCGCCGCAATATTTTGTTCGTGCTGATGTGCATCGAAGTCATGATGAATGCAGCCGCACTGGCGTTCGTGGTCGCCGGCAGTCGCTGGGGTCAGGCCGACGGTCAGATCATGTTTATTTTGATATTGAGTCTGGCGGCCTCGGAAGCGAGTGTCGGCCTGGCGATCTTGTTCCAGCTTTATCGCCGTTATCACACCCTCGATGTGGACGCGGCCAGCGAGATGCGCGGATGAACCTGCTCTTTTTAACTTTCCTATTTCCGCTGATTGGCTTTCTGCTGCTGGCGTTCGCGCGCGGTCGCATTTCGGAAAACGTCGCAGCGATCATTGGTGTCGGTTCGATCGGTTTATCAGCGCTGACCGCACTGTGGGCAGGCGTTGATTTTGTTCGGCACGTGCCGGAGGGTGGGGCGTTCACGCAACAGCTGTGGACGTGGATGAGCGTCGGTGGATTTTCGCCGCAATTTGCGCTGCGACTCGATGGGCTGTCGTTGACCATGCTCGGTGTGATTACCGGCGTCGGTTTCTTCATTCACTTGTTTGCCTCGTGGTACATGCGCGGCGAGAACGGTTACGAGCGCTTCTTCGCGTATATGAATCTGTTTGTCGCGAGCATGTTGTTCCTGGTGCTCGGCGATAACCTGCTGTTCCTGTATTTCGGTTGGGAAGGGGTGGGCCTGTGCAGCTATCTGCTGATCGGTTTTTACTACGAAGATCCCGCTAATGGACTCGCTGCACGCAAAGCGTTTGTCGTCACCCGCGTCGGCGATACGTTCATGGCGATCGGTTTGTTTTTGCTGTATCGCGAAATCGGCACCTTAAATATTCAGGATGCATTGGCGCTGGCGCCGCAACATTTTGCAGTTGGCTCGACGCTGATTACTGCGATTGCGTTGCTACTGCTCGGCGGCGCTGTCGGTAAATCCGCGCAGTTGCCGTTACAAACGTGGCTGCCCGATGCGATGGCGGGTCCCACGCCAGTTTCCGCGCTGATCCATGCGGCGACCATGGTGACCGCGGGGGTGTATCTAATTGCCCGTACGCATACCTTGTTCGAGTTGTCGCCTTATGCGTTGAATATGGTCGGTGTCATCGGTGCTGCCACGCTACTGCTCGCCGGTTTCGCCGCGCTGGTGCAGACCGATATCAAACGCGTGCTCGCATATTCGACGATGAGTCAGATCGGCTACATGTTCCTGGCGCTCGGTGCCGGCGCCTGGAGCGCAGCGGTATTTCATCTGATGACACACGCGTTTTTCAAAGCGCTGCTGTTCCTGTCCGCCGGCGCGGTAATCATTGCCTGCCATCACGAGCAGGACATCTTCAAGATGGGCGGGTTGCGCAAGAAAATTCCGTTGGTGTATTGGTGCTTCCTGATTGGTGGCGGCGCGCTCGCGGCGATTCCGTATCTGACGGCGGGCTTCTTCAGTAAGGACGAGATTCTTTGGGAAGCCTACGCCAGCGGCCATATCGATTTTATGATTGCTGGGTTGGTCGGCGCATTCCTCACTTCGATCTACACATTCCGTATGATTTTCATCGTGTTTCATGGCGAAGAAAAAACGCACGCGCACTCAATCCACGGTATTTCTTATTGGCTGCCATTATCGGTGCTGTTGGTACTGTCGACCTTTATCGGCGCGTTGATTCATCCGCCATTGGCAGGTGTATTGCCGGCGAGCGCTGGCGAGCACGGCGGTGAGATGAAAGAAAAAATCGCACTGCTCTCGGGTGCCATTGCCTTGATGGGGATCGCGATTGCTGCAGCGCTGTATCTCGGCGAGCGCCGTCTGGTCACCGCAGTGGCAAACAGCGGCATCGGCAAAATGCTGTCGAGTTGGTGGCGCAATGCGTGGGGCTTCGACTGGTTGTACGACTGGATTTTCGTTAAGCCGTTTCTGTTGCTCGTGCGCATTAATCGTCGCGATGGGGCCGATCTCGCGGTTGGTTTGATACCGAAGCTGATGCGCGCCGGGCATGACTTAATGGCGACAACTGAAAATGGTTTGGTGCGCTGGTACGCCGCGTCGCTTGGTATTGGCGCGGTATTGGTGCTCGCAGCGGCCATTCTGACGTGATGCGCGGCTACGAATTGTTAGCGAATGATTTTCGATTTATTTTTCCGAAACAGATCAAGGTAAGCGGCCCGACATGATTCTGACCTGGCTAATACTGATTCCCTTTATCGGCGGCCTGCTGTGCTGGCAGGGCGAGCGCCTGGGGTTGGGCATTCCGCGCTGGATCGCGTTGTTCACGATGCTGCTGGTGCTCGGACTGGGAATTAATTTGTGGATTGTCGGCGATTATCATCTGAGCAATCCGGTGGCGAGTGCTACGCCGCAATGGCAGTTGGAATTTCAGGTGCCGTGGATCGAGCGTCTCGGTATCAGTTTCCATCTGGGCCTCGATGGCCTGTCGCTGTTGATGGTATTGCTGACCGGGTTGCTCGGTGTGATGGCGGTGGCGTGCTCATGGCGGGAAATTCAGCGGCACGTCGGATTTTTCCATTTGAATTTGTTGTGGAATCTCGGCGGCGTGATCGGTGTGTTTCTCGCGCTCGATATGTTCCTGTTTTTCTTTTTCTGGGAAATGATGCTTGTGCCGATGTTTTTCCTGATTGCGTTGTGGGGACATAACGCACCGGATGGCAAAGGCCGTATTTACGCCGCGACAAAATTTTTCATTTTCACGCAGGCATCCGGCTTGCTGTTATTGGTAGCGATCGTTGGTTTGGTGCTGGTGCACTATCGCGCTACTGGCGTATTCAGCTTTGACTATTCGGTGTTGCTCGGCACCAAGATGGCGCCGGCGGTTGAGTTCGCATTGATGCTCGGTTTCTTCGCCGCTTTCGCGGTGAAAATGCCGGTGATTCCAGTGCATTCGTGGTTGCCCGATGCGCATTCGCAGGCACCCACTGCCGGCTCGGTCGATCTCGCTGGAATTCTGCTGAAAACTGCCGCGTATGGTTTGTTGCGTTTCGCGCTGCCGTATTTTCCGAATGCATCGCATGATTTCGCTCCGTTCGCGATGTGGCTCGGTGTGGTCGGCATTATTTACGGCGCAGTGCTCGCGTTTGCGCAAACCGATATCAAGCGCCTGATCGCGTACACCAGTATTTCGCATATGGGTTTTGTATTGATCGGTATTTACGCCGGCACCACGATTGCGTTGCAGGGCGTGGTCATACAAATGCTCGCGCATGGGATTTCCGCCGGCGCGTTGTTCGTTTTGTGCGGCGAACTATACGAACGTTTGCACACGCGCGATTTGCGATTGATGGGCGGCTTGTGGACACGTCTGAAATTCTTGCCGCCGATCTCGTTATTTTTTGCGGCGGCTTCGCTTGGTCTGCCCGGCTTGGGCAATTTTGTTGGCGAATTTTTGATTTTGCTCGGTACTTTCAAGGTGGCACCGGTGGTGACCATCGTCGCCGCCACGGGTTTGATTCTGGCCGCGGTGTATTCGCTGATTATGATGCAGCGGGCCTTTTACGGTCGGCCGCAATCCGAAGAACGGCTTGAAGATTTGTCGAGCCGTGAACTCGGGCTGATGCTGAGCCTGATGGTGTTATTACTGGCGCTCGGTTTGTATCCGCAACCGGTGTTGAACACATCCGCTGCGGCGATGGCGGGAGTGCAACATTATTACTCGCTGGCGCTGAACACTGCCATGAACGCTGCCCAATAGAATCGACATGAATCTGACCTCCGACTCTTTCATCGCTTTACTCCCGATCCTGATCACCAGCGCGACCGCGATTCTGGTCATGCTGTCGATCGCCATTCGCCGGCATCACTGGTGGAATGCGACGCTGACCGTGGTCGGACTCAATCTGGCGCTGGCATCGATCGTTATTGCAGCGCGCGTCACGCCGCAACTGGTCACGCCATTATTGATGGTGGACGGCTACGCATTGTTTTACATGGCCGTCATTTTGATCGCGACGCTGGGTTGCGCGACGCTCTCCTATGCCTACATGGAAGGTTACCCCGGTAATCGCGAAGAAATGTATTTGCTGTTGACGCTCGCGTGCGTCGGCGGCTTGGTGCTTGCCTGCGCGCGCCACATGGCCTCGTTGTTTATCGGTTTGGAATTATTGTCGGTGCCGGTGTACGCGATGATCGCGTATGTGTTCCGCGAAAAACGCTCGCTTGAGGGCGGCATCAAATACATGGTGTTGTCCGCAGTGGCATCGGCATTTTTGCTGTTCGGCATGGCGTTGATTTATTCGCAATTCGGCAAGCTTGGTTTTGCCGAACTCGGCGCCCAAATCGGAGATGCGCATGGCCCGCTGGTATTCGCCGGTGTGGCGTTAATGCTGGTCGGTCTCGGTTTCAAATTGTCGTTGGCGCCGTTCCACCTGTGGACGCCCGATGTGTACGAAGGCGCGCCGGCTGCGGTGGGTGCCTTTCTCGCTACCGGCAGCAAGGTGGCGGTGTTTGCGGTATTGCTGCGATTTATCGGCGAGGCGCCCGCCGCGCATATGGGAATTTTGCGCGATGTGCTGACCGCTGTTGCGATTGCATCGATTTTGATCGGCAATTTGTTGGCGTTGACGCAAAGCAATTTGAAGCGGCTGCTCGGTTATTCATCGATCGCACATTTCGGTTATGTGCTGGTGGCGATCATTGCCGGTAGCGGTATTACATTCGAAGCGGTAGGTGTTTATCTGTTGACCTATGTCGTGACGACGCTGGGTGCATTCGGTGTGGTGGCGCTGATGTCGAGTCCGTATCGCGGTCACGACGCCGATGCGCTGTCGCATTATCGCGGCCTATTCTGGCGCCGCCCGTATCTGACCGCCGTGTTGACCGCGATGATGTTATCGCTGGCGGGCATTCCGATCACCGCGGGTTTTATCGGCAAGTTTTATGTGATCGCCGCTGGTGTTGATGCCCAGCTGTGGCTATTGCTCGGCGCAGTTGTTCTCGGCAGCGCCATTGGTTTGTATTACTACCTGCGCGTAATGGTGACGTCGTTCCTGTCGGCCCCCGGTATGGCGCGTTATGACGCAGAATTAAATTGGGGGCAACAAGCAGGCGGCATTATGGTTTTGGCGTTGACGGGGCTAATGTTTTTCCTCGGTATTTATCCGCAACCGATCCTTCAGTTAATTCGCGCCGCAACGCTGGCGTTGTAATTGCGTTAAGCGAATCCCACTTTTTAAAAGACCACCATTCGGTGGTCTTTTTTTTTACTCTTTCGCGGTAAGAACAATGAGCTGTTCGTGACCAATTTTTCGCCCGTCACATAACAGTCATTGACGTCTTTTATTATTTCGATAACAATCGAAATATGAAATCACAAATAGCTGTTAACCGCTTAGCCGCGCTGGCGCAGGCCAATCGACTGGCAATATTTCGGCTGCTCGTACAGCGCGGACCGCAGGGCGCATGCGTCAGCGATATCGGCGCGAAAATGAAAGTCGCGAATGCAACGCTGTCGTTCCATCTAAAAGAGTTGGTGAACGCGGGGCTCATCACCGCAATACAGCAAGGTCGTTTTATTTTTTACGCAGCTAACTTTACGGCGATGAATGAGTTGCTCGATTACCTGACTGAAAATTGTTGCGAGGGCAAGCCTTGCAGCACTGAGAACAGCTCGAAGATCGACGCGGAGAAATGTTGAGATGAAGCCATACACTATTTTATTTTTATGTACCGGAAATTCAGCCCGCTCGATTCTGGCCGAGGCATTAACTAATTATCTGCCACTCACGCGCGATCGCTTTCGTGCATACAGCGCGGGCAGTCAGCCGAAAGGCGTGGTCAATCCATTCGCGCTTGAGCTGCTGCAAAGTCTTGATATTCCCACCGCCGATCTGCGCAGCAAAAGTTGGGATGAATTCGCGAGGCACGATGCGCCGCACTTTGATTTCATCATTACCGTGTGCGATCAGGCTGCAGGCGAACAATGCCCATACTGGCCCGGCCAACCAATAACCGCGCATTGGAGCCTACCTGATCCAGCTGCCGTCAGCGGCAATGATGAAATGATGCGCAAGGCATTTGCGGATGCGCTGCATACGTTACGCCCTCGCATCGAATTGTTCGCAAGTCTGCCACTCGACAAGCTCGATCATCTTGCCTTGCGCGATCATATGCATGAGATCGGCAAGCAATGACGATCAGTCAGCGCATTAATTTTTTCGAACGTTATCTAACGCTGTGGGTGGCGTTTTGTATTGTCAGCGGAATTATTCTCGGCCAACTGCTCCCTGGCGCGTTCCAGTTCATCGGTCATCTGAATATTGCACAGGTCAATGTGCCGGTCGGCATGCTCATCTGGGTAATGATTATTCCGATGCTGGTGAAAATCGATTTCAGTGCCTTGCATCAGGTGCGCGCACATTGGAAAGGCATCGGCGTCACGCTTTTCATTAATTGGGCGGTCAAACCGTTTTCGATGGCGTTGCTGGCGTGGGTATTTGTGCGTGTTCTATTCGCGCGCTGGTTGCCGGCGGAACAAATCGATAGCTATATCGCCGGATTGATTCTGCTCGCCGCTGCGCCGTGTACCGCGATGGTGTTTGTCTGGAGCAAATTAGTCGATGGCGATCCGTATTTCACGTTGTCGCAAGTTGCACTGAATGATGTCGTGATGGTTTTTGCATTCGCGCCATTGGTGGGCTTATTGCTCGGTATCTCCTCGATCACAGTGCCTTGGCACACGCTGATCACTTCGGTTGTTTTGTATATCGTCGCTCCATTATTGATTGCGCAGTTCTGGCGCAAGTATTTGTTGCGCAAAGGTCAGCCACATTTCGATGCGACGATGGCGAAAATCGGCCATTACTCGATCGCCGCACTACTGTTAACACCGGTGCTGTTGTTTGCGTTTCAAGGCGAAGCCATCGTCGAGCAGCCGCTCATTATCGCGTTGCTGGCGATACCGATTTTGATTCAGGTGTTTTTCAATGCAGGTCTTGCGTATTGGTTAAACAAGATGGTCGGTGAACAACACAATATTGCCTGTCCATCGGCATTAATCGGTGCCAGCAATTTTTTTGAATTGGCAGTAGCCGCTGCGATCGCACTGTTTGGTTTTGATTCCGGTGCGGCATTGGCGACGGTGGTCGGTGTGTTGATTGAAGTGCCGGTAATGCTGATCGTAGTACGTCTCGTGATGCGCACCCGCATGTGGTACGTGACCAACCCATGAAAACGATAAATTGACCATGATCAGGCCGACGTCTTCTTCGTCGATCTTTTTTTTGCTGAAGATTTTTTTCTGCCACCTTCGGTTGCGCTAAAGGCTGCATGCAATGTGGCTTGCTCGGAAAAATGACGTGCAAGTTGCCCGCATACCAGATCGCACAAATCGTAAATGCAGCCATCGGCAATGCTGTAGTAAACGCTGGTGCCGCGCGCTTCGCGTTTAATCAATCCCGCCTTCAATAGCAGCGATAAATGTTTCGATACATTGGCCTGGCTGCAACCGCATATATCGGTGAGATCGCCCACATTGTGCTCGCCGCTGCGTAAAGCATTTACGATTTTTAGTCGGAGCGGCTCCGCGAGAGCGCGAAAGTAATCGGCTACATAGTTAAGTGCGCGATCGTCGAGAATGTTCATCTGCGTCAATATTCCGCTATCTAAGATTGGTTAAATTGGCACAAAGTCTATCATGGATGTTAAAGATGACTATATATCTATATAGTTATATTGTTTTTATATCGAGCATGGAGATAGATACGAATGCGAATGAAAATGGGCTGGGCGTTGTGGGCGACAATCACTATGCCGCTGGCGGCATATGCCGAGCTTGCAACCATATTGGTTCAGCGCAGCGCTGTCCAAGCCGAGTATGTCGCCGAGGGTGCTGTTGAAGCGGTGCGCGCATCGGTCGTCGCGGCGCAAACCACTGGCCGCATTACCGCGTTAAGCGTCAGGGCGGGCGATCGTGTGGTGGCGGGGCAGATTCTCGCGCGTATCGATGAGCGCATCGCCGCTGATGAGATGGCAGCGAGCCGCGCGCAATTAGCGGCGGCGCGCAACGATTACGAACGCAGTCAGCAGCTATTTGCGAAACAGTACATCAGTAAGGCCGCAATGGATCGCGCCGAGGCTCAATACAAGACATTGAGTGCACGCACGGCCGGTAGTGCGACTAACAAGCAGTTGCATACCATTGTGGCGCCGTATGCTGGTGTTATTGCCAGTGTTGAGATTGAAGTGGGTGATATGGCGGTGCCCGGTAAACCGCTATTTGCTGTGTATGCGCCGGATGCGATGCGTGTAGTTGTGCAAGTTCCGGAAAGCATTGCGAATACATTGCGTACCGATCAATCGGTTGCGCTGGATATTTCTTCGACCGTCACCGATAAGCACCAGCTCACTGCAGGCGCTATCGAATTGCTGCCCACGCGCGATGCCATTTCGCATAGCGCACAGGTTCGGTTAGCGTTACCGATAGGACTAAAGGGAGTTGCGCCGGGCCAATTTGCGCGCGCACATCTGCCGCTCGCCGCGAACGACGGCAACCTATTGATGATTCCGCTCACTGCGGTTATGCGTCGCGCCGAATTTGATGCGGTTTATGTGATTGATAAACAGGGCAAGCCGCAGCTAAGACAGGTGCGACTTGGCCGCAGCTATCGTGCCTTAGTGGAAGTGTTGGCCGGACTCGATGCCGGCGAGCGCATCGCGCTTGATCCACTCGCAGCAGCGAAGCGTTGAGGGCCCGCGCATGAGCGAGTCGCGAATGGGCATCTCCGGTCGCATTGCGCGGTATTTTTTTAATGCGCAAATTACCCCGTTGCTCGCGCTGGTCGTGTTGTTATTTGGATTATTTGCCGTTCTAGTAACGCCGCGTGAAGAAGAACCGCAAATCAATGTGACGATGGCGAATGTACTGATACCGTTTCCGGGTGCATCGGCGAAGAATGTCGAGCAGATGGTCGCGGTGCCGGCGGAGCAGGTGCTGTCGCAGATCACCGATATTGAACACGTCATGTCAGTTTCGCGACCAGGCATGGCGGTAATCACTGTGCAATTCAAAGTCGGCGTGCCGCGTACCGAAGCGCTGGTGCGGCTTTACGACACGGTGCATTCCAACCGCGATTGGTTGCCGCCCGGTCTCGGTGTCGGCGAGGCCATCATCAAGCCGAAGGGCATCGACGATGTACCGATCGTCGCCCTAACACTTTTTTCAAGGCGCGCTGAGGTCTCCGCGTACGATCTAGAAAAAGTTGCGCAATCGATTGAGGCCGATATCAAGCGCGTGCCCGGTACGCGTGAAGTGGTGACCATCGGCGGGCCGAAAAAAGCCGTGATGATCGCGCTCGATCCGACGCGTATGAATGCGGCGAATATCGCTGTTGCCGATTTGCGTCGCGCATTGCAAGCGGCCAGCAGCGGTGCGACGCTCGATCCTCTGGTTGCCGACAATCGTGCGGTTGCACTTGAGACCGGTCCGTTTCTTACCGATGCAAAATCGATGGTCGAATTAATTGTTGGCGTCCACAACGGTAAACCAGTCTTTCTCGGCGATGTTGCAACCGTGAGCGAGGGTCCGCTGCCGCCGCAACGTTACGTGTGGCACGGCATTGTCGCTAAAAAAGGTACAGAGCACGGCGGCGAATTTGCTGCGGTCACGCTCAGCGTGACAAAAAAATCCGGACAAAACGCGGTCGATGTCGCCGATGCGGTGCTGGCACGCGTCGATGCCTTGAAAAACACGGTAATTCCGGCCGATGTCGAAGTCAGCATATCGCGCAATTACGGGGCGACCGCCAACGACAAGGCGCAAAAGCTGATTCAAAAATTATTGTTCGCGACGGCGTCAGTGGTGGCGTTGGTATTTTTCGCGCTCGGTCGACGTGAAGCCATCATCGTCGGTGCGGCGGTGGTTCTGACGTTGATGGCAACATTATTTGCGTCATGGGCGTGGGGCTTCACGCTGAATCGCGTGTCTTTGTTCGCGTTAATTTTTTCGATCGGCATTTTGGTCGATGATGCGATTGTCGTTGTCGAAAATATTCATCGTCACCGGCTGCTCTATCCGCACAAGTCGTTGCGCGACATTATTCCGCACGCGGTCGATGAAGTCGGCGGGCCTACTATTCTCGCGACGCTGACAGTAATTGCGGCACTGCTGCCAATGGCTTTTGTTTCCGGCCTGATGGGGCCGTATATGAGCCCGATTCCGATTAATGCATCGATGGGCATGCTGATTTCGCTCGCGGTAGCGTTCATCATTACGCCGTGGCTCGCGTATCGATTGCTGCAGAGCGAGCACGATGCGCATGGCGGTGCCAATATTGCCGCGCGCCTGCGGCCGATGTTTCAGCGGATATTCACGCCGTTCCTCGATACTGAGCGCGGGGACGCCAATCGTAAAAAGCTAGGCTTGGCGGTTGCTATTTTGATCGCGCTGTCGCTGTTATTGCCGGTATTAAAACTGGTGGTGTTAAAGATGCTGCCATTCGATAACAAGTCCGAATTTCAAATTGTGGTCGACATGCCCGAAGGTACGCCGCTCGAACGCACTGCAACAGTATTGCGTGCACTCGGCGCATATCTAGCGACAGTGCCCGAGGTGACGGACTACCAGGCCTATGTCGGTACTGCTGCGCCAATTAATTTCAATGGGCTCGTACGCCAATACTATTTGCGGCAGGGCGATGCGAGCGCAGATATGCAAGTGAATCTCACCGATAAGCATCATCGCTCCGAGCAGAGCCATGCAATTGCGACTCGGTTGCGGCCGGATCTGGTCGCAATCGCGCAAGCGTATGGTGCGAATATCAAGGTAGTCGAGGTGCCGCCAGGGCCGCCGGTGTTGTCGCCAATCGTTGCGGAAATTTATGGTCCCACCGAGGACGGTCGCATTGAAGTTGCGCGTGCGGTGCGCAAGGTATTCGAACAGTCTTCGGGTGTGGTTGATGCCGACGACACGACAGTGATTGCGGCGCCGAAACAGTTCATTCACGTCGACCGGCGCAAGGCTACATTGCTTGGCGTCGGGCAGCAGTCAATTGTCGATGTATTGCGCGCGGCGTCGGTCGGCGATGATGCGATCTGGCTGCACGATACGACAAAATATCCATCGCCAGTGCATCTGCAATTGCCGGTCGGTGCGCAGCGCGATATCGATGCGTTATTGCAACTCAGTGTGCGCAATAACGACGGCAAGCTGATACCAATTCGCGAGTTAGTCGTTATCGAAAACGCCATCGTCGAACAACCGATTTTTCACAAGGATCTGCTACCGGTGGTGTATGTTACCGGCGATATGGCCGGCAAAATCGACAGCCCGTTGTACGGTTTGTTTGCGATGCGTAGCGCGATCAAACATATCGTGCCACCGGGCGGTGGTGTGCTCGGCGAATATTTCATTTCGCAGCCGCGTGATCCGTATCGTGAATTCGCGGTGAAGTGGGATGGCGAATCGCAAATTACCTACGAAACATTCCGTGATATGGGCATCGCGTACGCGGTGGGGTTGGTACTGATATATCTGCTGGTGGTTGCGCATTTCGGTTCTTATCGGATGCCATTGATCATTATGGCGCCTATCCCGCTGACGATTATTGGTGTAATGCCGGGACATGCATTGTTGCATGCGCAGTTCACCGCCACCTCGCTGATCGGCATGATCGCACTGGCCGGCATCATCGTCCGCAATTCAATTTTGCTGGTCGATTTCATCACTCTGCAGGTTAATGCTGGTGTTGCATTCAAGCAGGCGGTGATCGAATCCGCGGTGACACGAGCGCAGCCGATCGTTCTTACCGCGCTGGCAGCGATGCTCGGTGCATTTTTTATTATCGATGATCCGATATTCAACGGGTTGGCGGTATCGCTGATTTTTGGGATTTTGGTGTCGACGCTGCTGACGCTAATTGTTATTCCACTGTTGTATTTTGTGTTTTATCGGCGGCGGTATCAGTAGATGGGTAAGAGGTAGTAATAGTTTGATCAACAACGCAGTAATTTTCTAACCCGCGGAGAAATATCATGACGTCATGGCAACTCACGCGAATTATCGCTGGCAGTTTCATTTTGCTATCGCTGTGGTTGGCGATCAATTTTAATCAAAACTGGTTGTGGTTCACCGCATTCGTCGGCGCGAATTTGCTGCAGAGTGGTTTTACGCGCTGGTGCCTGATGGAAAAAATCATGCTGAAACTGGGCGCGAAAGCCGGCGTGTAGAATGATCTTGCAGCACAATAAGATTCGCACGAGCCGCAGTCGTTGGCGTGGATTAATCAGGCAGTGACTTAACGAAAGCGAATATGGCACACGCGCAAAGCTGGTTCAGAAAATCGATCCCGACATGGTTGTCGCGGTATCGCGCGGAATTATTTCCGCAAGATCTGCTGGCTGGTGTGATTGTAGCGATCATGCTGGTACCGCAGAGCATGGCGTATGCGTTGGTCGCCGGGCTGCCGCCGCAGTACGGCATGTATGCGAGTATCTTGCCGTTATTTGCGTATGCGTTATTTGGTAGCAGCATGACGCTAGCTGTTGGCCCCGTTGCAGTGACGTCGTTAATGACAGCCACGGCGCTCGCGCCATTAGCGGCGGCGGGCAGCGAAAAATATATCGCCGGCGCTGCGCTGCTCGCATTGATTTCTGGCGCGTTGTTGTTCGTGTTTGGTCTGTTGCGGTTTGGTTTCTTGGCAAAGCTGCTCAGCAATCCGGTTATCAGCGGTTTTACCTCGGGCTCATCACTGTTGATTTTGATTGGCCAGATTAATCCGTTGCTCGGCACACATGCGCATGGAGAGACGACGATCGCACTGGTGGCGTCATTGCTGCGCTCGCTGGCCGATATTCAATTGCCGACCATTTTGATTGGTGGTGGCGCGTTATTGATTCTGGTCGTGTCGCGCGAATATTCGGCACGCGTGGCGCGCGCGTTCGGCCTGCGTGCTGCGACGGCTTCGCTGGTACCGAAACTCGCACCAATGATCGTAGTGTTGCTGGCCATTGCGCTGGCGCAGGCATGGCAATTGCCAATGCGGTACAGCATCGCTGCAGTGGGGGTGATACCGCAAGGTTTGCCGCAATTATTGTGGCCCAGTGCTGATCTGCCATTTGTGAAGACGCTTTTATTTCCCGCGTTTGCAATCGGTCTGATCAATTTTGTTAGCAGCATTTCGGTGGCGCAAGCTCTCGCAATAAAACGTCACGAGAAGATTTCTGCCGATGCCGAATTGCGCGGACTCGGTGCGGCGAATATTGCAGCGGCAATTTCTGGCGGGTTTCCTGTCAACGGTGGTTTTGCGCGTTCACTGGTGAGCTTTAGTGCTGGCGCGCAGACGCCGCTGGCCGGTGTTATTTCCGCATTGCTGATGGCAGTGGTGGTGTGTTTTTTTACCGATATTTTCACTGCACTGCCAGTGGCGGTGCTCGCCGCAACAATCATCATCGCGGTGGCGCCAGTGATCGATATCGACGCGCTGCGCAAAGCTTGGCGCTACGATCGGGCCGATGCGCTCGCGCTGGCGGCGACAGCTGTGGGGGTTGTTTCGCTCGGCGTCGAGGCGGGTATTGCAATCGGCATCGGTATTTCGTTGGCATCTTTGGTGTGGCGCAGCGGCAATCCGCATATCGCCGTGCTGGGTCGGATTCCGATGACCGAGCAGTTTCGTAATGTCGAACGCTATCGCACGGAAACGCTCGCTCACGTACTCGCGTTGCGCATCGACGAAAATTTATTGTTCGCGAATGTGCAGGCGGTCGAAGAGCGTGTACGCGACGAACTGCAACGCCAGTCGCAGATTCGTCATGTGGTGTTGGTGTTGTCGTCCGTAAGCCAGATCGATGCAACAGCGCTCGATATGTTGCTCGAATTGAACAGTTATTTGTATGGGCGGGAAATCGATCTGAATCTCGCTGAGGTCAAAGGACCCGTACTGGAGCGATTGCATAATTCGACCCTGTTGGGGCGGTTGACCGGAAAAGTATTTCAGTCGACGCACAGCGCATTCAAAGCGCTTGGTGGCGAGACCGAGGATTTTTCTATTTAAGAGGCGTAGTGATGAGTTCGGTACCGATCAAGGCATTTTTTCACGAGCCGACTTTGACCATCTCGTATGTTGTCGCCGATCCAATCAGCGGCCACTGCGCGATTATCGATCCTGTGCTCGACTACGATCCTAATATTGCGCGTACGAGTACCGAATTTGCGGATAGTCTCATCGCATTCGTGCTCGCCAATCAATATACGCTCGATTGGATTTTGGAAACGCATGCGCACGCCGATCATATTTCTGCGGCAGTTTATTTGCAGCAGAAGCTTGGCGGCAAAATCGCGATCGGTGAACACATCACGCAAGTGCAGCAGATATTCGGAAAAATATTTAACCTCGGTACTGACTTCGCGCGCGACGGTAGCGATTTCGATCGATTGCTGCGCGACGGTGACGTCATCGCGTTGGGCGAGAAAAATATTCGCGTGCTGTACACGCCGGGGCACACGCTCGGCTGTGTCACCTACCTGATCGACGATGCCGCATTTATCGGCGACACCTTGTTCATGCCCGATTACGGCAGCGCGCGCTGCGATTTTCCCGGCGGTGATGCGCGTATGTTGTATCGCTCCATTCGGCACATTCTTGCGCTGCCACCGGCAACGCGGCTATTTCTATGTCACGACTATCTGCCGCCGGGTCGATCCGTATACGCATGGGAGTCGACCGTGCTGGAGCAGAATCAACGGAATATTCACGCGCATTTCGGCATTACCGAAGAGCAATTTGTTGCGCTGCGTACCGAGCGCGATGCGACATTGGCGAAACCAAGGCTGTTGTTGCCGTCGGTGCAAATTAATATTCGTGCAGGCCGGTTTCCTACACCAGAGATGAACGGTGTCAGTTATTTGAAACTCCCACTCAACGTTATTAATCGTGAGGTATCGCCATGCCTTTGCAGCAGATGACGCAGATCGGTCCGGACTTATGGATATGCCCGCAATTACAGACTGCGGATTTTGCGCAGATTGCGGCGAAAGGATTTCGCTCGGTAATCAATGCACGCCCGGATAACGAAGCGCCAGATCAGCCTGAATCGCAAACATTGCATGAGGCTGCGGTGAAGGCGGGCCTCACCTACGAATATTTGCCGGTAATTCCGAATCAGATTCGCGAGCAGGATGTAGTGGGGTTCGCGCGACATTTGGGTGAATTGCCGAAACCCATTCTCGCGTTTTGTCGCACGGGTAACCGCTGCTCGATTTTGTTTTCGTTGGTGCAGCAACGCCAATAACGCTGGTCCCGACGGATGCTTGTTGGTTTTGACACGATGCGGTCATGGCGTTGTCATGCTGTGCTTGTCTGGACAACGGGGGCTCATCAATGGGTCAGCGAATTGGTTTTGCCAATCGCGACGATAGAATTTTGTTATGACAGGGGAAATCAACTCTGTGTAAAATCGAACGCGTGTCAATCAGGTAAATTCCCCTTTTCGTTAACCTAAGGATTCGCTGAGCAATCAGAGATATCCGAAGATATTGGAGTGATTGCAATGGGAGTACTCGTTGGTAAACCGGCACCGGATTTCACGTGCGGTGCAGTACTGGGCAACGGCGAAATCGCCGATAAATTCACGCTGAGCGAAGCCATCAAAGGCAAATACGGTCTGGTATTTTTCTATCCGCTCGATTTCACTTTCGTATGTCCTTCCGAATTGATCGCACTCGACAATCGCATCGAAGCGTTCAAGGCGCTCGGTGTTGAAGTGATTGGCGTATCGATCGATTCGAAATTCACCCATACCGCATGGCGCAACACACCGATCGACAAGGGCGGTATCGGCCAAGTGAAATACACACTGGCTGCCGATATCAGCCACGACATCGCCCGCGCGTACGATGTTGAAACTCCGAATGGTGGCCCGGCGTTCCGTGGCGCGTTCATCATCGACAAAAATGGTGTAGTGCGCTCACAGACCGTTAACGACCTGCCGCTCGGCCGTAATATCGACGAGTTGATTCGCCTCGTTGAAGCCCTGCAATACCACGAGCAGAACGGCGAAGTGTGCCCGGCGAACTGGAAAAAAGGCGCGCAAGGCATGAAGGCAAACGCCGCCGGTGTTGCTTCCTATCTCGCGGAAAATGCTGCCAAGCTGTAATCGGTAGCTATTTGCGAAATATAAAATTCGCAATCAATAAAAAAGCCGGTAGCGATACCGGCTTTTTTATTTGTATTGAAAATGTGCGCCGCTGAAACAGCGATGGCTAGAGCGGCTCGTCATCGTCGAGCACGGGCAGTGGCTGCCAGCCGCCAAGCTCACGCCAGCGGTTGACGATCTGGCAGAACAGCAATGCGGTTTTCTCGGTGTCGTACGCGGCGCTATGCGCTTCGGCATTATTGAATTCGATGCCGGCCAGCCCACAGGCGCGTGCCAGTACGGTATGACCGTAAGCCACGCCGGCGAGCGTGGCGGTATCGAACACCGAGAACGGATGGAACGGATTGCGTTTGATATTACAGCGCTCGGTGGCGGCGAGCAGAAAGCCCAGATCGAAATGGGCGTTGTGGCCGACCAGCACTGCGCGCGTGCAGTGGTGCTGCTTCACTTTGCTGCGCACGAATTTGTACAGCTCGTCGAATACGATAAATTCCGGCTGGGCGTCGCGATCGGGATGCAGCGGATCGATGCCAGTGAATTCGAGCGCCGCGGGTTCGAGATTTGCGCCCGGAAACGGCTCGACCTGAAAGTCGACCGTTTCATCGATGCACAGATCGCCGGCTGCATTCATCGTCAGCGTGGTGGCGGCGATTTCGAGGATGCCGTCCGTGCGGCAATTAAATCCGCCGGTTTCGAGATCAACCACAACCGGCAGAAAGCCACGAAAGCGCTGTGCCAGCGGGTGCTTGGTCGGAAGAATGGATTCGGTCACGTCAGTCGCCATTAGGCCGCAATTACGCGCCATTGCAGGGTTTCGCCGGCACACAACGGCACCAGCGTAGTGTCGCCCAGCGCCAGTTGCTCGGGTACCTGCCACGGTTCGCGACGCAGGGTGATCGAGTCGGTATTGCGCGGCAGACCGTAAAAATCGGCGCCATAAAAACTGGCAAATGCTTCTAGCTTGTTAAGCGCATCGGCCTGCTCGAAGGCCTCCGCATACAGCTCAATCGCCGCATGAGCGGTATAGCTGCCGGCACAGCCGCAGGCCGCTTCTTTCTTGCTGCGTGCATGCGGCGCCGAATCGGTGCCGAGAAAGAATTTGGGATTGCCGGAGATGGCGGCGGCGATCAGCGCCTGCTGATGCGTACCGCGCTTCAGGATTGGCAAACAGTAGAAGTGCGGGCGGATGCCGCCGGCGAGCATGTGGTTACGGTTGTACAACAGGTGATGCGCGGTGATGGTCGCAGCGACTGTGGCCGGTGCCTCCTGCACAAAGGCAACCGCATCGGCGGTGGTGATATGTTCGAGCACTACTTTCAGCGCTGGAAAATCGCGCACGATGGCGCGCAGATGGCGCTCGATGAACACCTGCTCGCGATCGAAGATATCGATCGCGCTGTCGGTGACTTCACCGTGTAACAGCAGTGTCAGAGCGTGTTGTTGCATGGCCTCGAGCGCCGGATAGATGCGCCTTAGATCGGTAACACCCGAATCAGAATTGGTGGTGGCACCCGCCGGATACATTTTGGCGGCGACTACGGCGCCGGAATTTTTCGCCGCGACAATTTCCTGTGGACTAGTATTGTCGGTCAGGTAGAGCACCATCAGCGGTTGCATTAGGCGCTGGCAGTCCTGCTGCGCGGTGTTGATACGATCGCGATACGCCAGCGCCTGCGCTGTCGTCAGTACCGGCGGCACCAGGTTCGGCATAGCAATGGCGCGACCGAAATAACGTGCCATTGCCGCGACGGTATCGCGCAGAGTGGCGCCGTCGCGCAGGTGGACATGCCAGTCGTCGGGGCGGGTGATGCGAAGCTCATTCATAGCGGAAAAGACGGGAACTGACGGTGTGCGTAAAGCGCGCATGCTACAGGAATCATCCTGAAAAGTATTGGTTGCGGTTGTCTATGTCGTGGTCTTGGCGCTGGCTGGTTTTGTTGTCGTGGGGGCTGAGTGCGGCTGCTCGTGCCGAGCTATTCATGGCGCCGTTGGCGCGCGCTGAATGGCAGGTGGAACGCTCATTACTGCAGTGTCAATTGCGCCAAACGGTGCCGCGCTATGGCGATGCCGTGTTCGAAACACTTGCCGGCGGCAAACGCAGCTTCACGCTGCGCAGCGAGCGCAATCCGATGCGAGAAGGCCCGGCCGAGCTCATTGCAGCGGCGCCGAGCTGGAATCCAGTCAGGCAATCGGTGGAGCTCGGTATCATCACCATCAATGCCGGTACGGTGCCGCTCCGGCTTGATGATGCCTTGGCCGATCGATTGCTCGAAGCGTTGCGCAGCGGGTTGGTGCCGCAGTTTATGCGCCCGTTGCAAGCGGATACAGGCGGGGACGAGCCGGCCATCGCTTGGCTGGGTTTGTCACCGGTGAATTTTTTGCCGGCCTATCGCCAGTATCAGCTATGCGTTGCCGCACTGGCGCCGATGGCGGTGGAGCAATTGCAAACCACGGTGCTGGAATTTCCGCTCTTGCAAACCGAACTCAGTGACAGCGCGCGCCGCCGTCTCGATCAGCTGCTGCGATATGCCCAGGCCGACCGCGCTGTTACGGGTTTCGAGTTGATCGCGATCAGTGCTGACACACCGCGCCGTCTCGAAAATCTCGACATCGCCCGCCAGCGCCTCGATCAGGTCACAACCTATCTGCACAGCCGCGGCGTCGATCCCAAGCGGATTCGCGGCGATTATCACGGCGAAAGGTCGGACCGACGTGGCGAAGGGCGGCGCTCGGTAACGATACGTGTGCAGCGTTCCGCCATGCCGATTGCTGTGAATTAGCCGAGCCCGCGACCCTGAGTGGGTCTAGCCCCGGTGACAACACGAACATGTTTCGGATGGATGGAGTGTGACCATGCGTGACGTGGACCTCCGCTGCTCATAGGTGCAACGGTTGTTGTCCAGTGGCCGCACGTGTTCCGGTCATCAGGGGGATGCTATGAACACGGTTCCGACCCGAATCCTTGGCTTCGTATAGCGCGGCATCGGCGGTAGCCACCAGTTGCGATGGTTGCTGATCGATGCTTGGCACGGTGGTCGAAACGCCAATGCTGACAGTGACGCGAAATTGGCGAGGATCATTCGGATCGGTGTTGTAGCTGATCGGCATGTGCTCGATGGCCGTGCGTAATCCTTCCGCACTCGAGAGCGCCTTGTGCTGATTGGTATCCGGTAGCAGCACGATGAATTCTTCGCCGCCGTAGCGCGCCACCAGCTCACCCGAGCGCTTGAAATGCCGCTCGATTTCGCGCGCCAGCGCTTGCAAACAGAAATCGCCGACCAGGTGGCCCGCGGTATCGTTCAATTGTTTGAAGTGATCGGCGTCAATCATCAATACCGATAACGGCAGCGCATTGCGTCCGCAACGCCGCCATTCCTTCTCGAATTGCTGCTCGAAATACATGCGGTTGTAAACACGCGTGAGGCCATCGGTAATCGATAGATGCTTCAGTGTTTCATTGGCGTGCTGCAGCGCGATCTGTGTCTGTTCCAGTTTGTAATTCTTCTCGCGCAATTCGCGGGTTCGCATATCGACTTCTTCCTGCAGATGACTCGACAGCCGCGCTGCCAGTCGATAGGCGGTACCGAATTTCAGCGTGTAAATGCCGCTGTAAATGACGGCGAGGAAGGTAATCGAATAGGCGCTGACGATATCGATAACGCCGCTGACGTGGAATCGATAAATGTCGACCGGAATCGTGAATGCCAGCGGCACGCAGGCACCGGCGACGATCCACGCGTATTGACGTCGGCGTCGGCAGGCGATGGCGAGCGCGCCGGCGGCGATGAGGAGCATCATCATCCAGGCACCGATGATCAGGAGCGCGACGTAGGGACGCAGTGACGATACTGGCATCCAGGCCTGGGCGAGGATCATCACGATCAGCAGCAGCGGGCAGCCCAGGCTGAAGATCTTCAACGCCTTGGGTAATGGCAGCGCAAAGGTGTGACGAATCACCATGAGCAATGCGGTTGGCATCCACATCGCGCTGATGCCGTATAACCCATGTCGCAACTGCTGCAGATACGGGCTGCCCGACGGCAACAGCGTGTCGAGCAGACTGGTATTGCAGATGAGCAGCAACGTCGCTGTGCCGCAGAGCAGCGCCAACCATGGTGCGGCGCGCTCACCATTCTGCGAGCCAAAGAGCAGCGAGCCCAGGGCCAGACTCACCAGTAACGTGATGATCACGCTGCTTTTCACGATGCGCTGTTCGTGACTGTGAGCCATGACGTCGGCTTGGCCGATGCTGACGTTGCCGCAGAGACCGCCACTCCATAAATGAAAGTTCGTTTGCTGCACCAGCAAATGGTAAACACCGGCCTTCAGCGTTGGCAGGTTGATCAATGTGTCACCGCCGGCGATCACTTCGTCGACACGCGTGCTGCCGAGCTTGCCGAGTTCGAGCAACGGCTTCGCGGCATGTTTGCCATCGGCAAAAAAGTAGATTGTGCTGGCACCGCAAAAACGCTGAAAGTGCAGTGCCGACGGCTGCGTCACTGTATTGCCGACGACCAATTCGAGCCAATAAGTACCGACACCCTGTTTCGGTTGCATCGGGAATAGCTTCGAACCCCATCCACTCGGCACTGGCACTGCGGCGGCGCCAGCGCTCTCAGCCGCGAGCTGGTCGGGATAAATCAACCGATTGGCGAAGAAATGCCACTCGCCATCCAGCGCCATCGGATGCTGCGCAATGCTGTCGCCGCGCAGCATGGCCTTACCGGCTTCGGCCGCTGCCCAGGCGCGACTTGACCCCGTGAGCTGGAGCAGCACGCATAACAGCAACAACAAAACAGATGGATACCGCACCGGATTCACCGAAAATTGCTCCAGTCATCAGCCGCGCACGAGGTGCGGGCGGCGAGGTAGAACAGCAAGAAGCGTGCGACGTTCGTCAGTGCGACACCATTGCATTATCGAATAGTGGGGTGTCGCCATTGGCCGCGCATTATGCAGACCGACGCGTGGCCGATCAACCGCCGATCGTTAGGCGGCCTCGGTACCCGGCGTTGGTCGCGGAAACGTATCGCGCAGCCACTGCGCCAGCAGACGACACGCATCCACGGCGGTAAACACACCGGCCAGTTCGCCCTCGCGCAATACCAGGACCGATCCCAGCCGCTTTTCCACCATCGCTTCGAGCACTGGGTCGAGCGGATCGGATACATCGACAAAATAGGGCCGCTGCGTGCAGATATCGCCGACCCGTAGCTCGACCTCATCGCGCAGCGAATGACCGGGAATTTTGGCGCGCTCGATATCGCGCTCGGACAGGATGCCCATGATGTCGCCGTTTTCGAACACCGGCAGATGACGGATATCGTGACTGTCCATCATGGCTACCGCTTCCGCCAGGGTCGCGGTAGCGTCGATGTGATATGGGAATGGCGTCATTACAACCAGCATCTGCGGAATATGGCGCATGGCGGCAATCTCCTTATAGGTGGGGTGCGAGCATAACAGGGCTATTTTGCGCCGCAGTTGCGATACGTCAACGTGGCAACGGCTTTAGATCCGCGAATGCGATCACTGATACAGATTTATTTTTAGGACAGCGGTATTAAGCGAGAGCTGCGTTGAAAATATGGAGCGGGCGAAGGGAATCGAACCCTCGTCATCAGCTTGGGAAGCTGAGGTAATGCCATTATACGACGCCCGCCCGGACGCTTTGGCGGCGGTATTCTTACATACCGCCCCACGTTATCCAATTGCGTCGATCTGATTGAGCGCAGTGGCTCTTTCGCTGCGCGCTGCGAATCCAAGCGATTGGTTGCCACTGTTGAAGCGACCTACACTGACACTGATTATTCGAGCAGGAGGTCGACATGTTTTTTCTCGTCAGCGTGATTATCGGATTGATCGTGATAGCGGCATTGCTGTATCGCGAAACCCCGTTGTGGCTCAGCTCTGGAATTATTTTGCTCACGGTGTGGTTGCTCGGGTTTATCAGTCCGGTCTGGCATGCGTTGTTAGTGTGGCTACCGATACTGGCGATTTTGCTCGTGCTGAATATGCCACCGTTGCGCGCGAATTTAATCAGCGCACGCTTGCAGACAGTGCTCGCAAAATTATTGCCGCCGATGAGCGTTACCGAACGTGAAGCGCTCGAAGCCGGCACCGCATGGTGGGACAAGGAATTATTTTCCGGTAAGCCGAATTGGGAATGGTTCGATAACACCGAGTTACCGCAACTCACTGAACGCGAACAATCGTTTCTCGATCATGAAGTCGAAGATTTGTGTGCAATGCTCGACGAATGGACCATTCAGCACGAAACCAAAGATCTGCCGCCGCACGTGTGGCAATTTCTCAAAGACAAAGGATTTTTCGCACTGATCATTCCGCCGCAGTATGGCGGTCTCGGTTTTAGTCCATACGCGCAAAGTTGTGCGATGACGAAATTAACTACGCGCTCGATCACCGCCGGCGTCACCGCGATGGTGCCGAATTCTCTCGGTCCCGGCGAATTGCTGCTGCATTTCGGCACCGACGAACAAAAAAATTATTGGTTGCCGCGACTCGCGCGCGGTGAAGAAATTCCATGTTTCGGTTTGACCGGACCCGAGGCGGGTTCGGATGCGGGCTCGATTCCGGATATCGGTGTGATCGGTTACGGCGAGCATAACGGCGAACGCGTGCTCGGCATTCGGCTGACATTTGCCAAGCGCTGGATCACGCTCGCGCCGATCGCCACCGTGATCGGGCTCGCGTTTAAATTATTCGATCCCGAACATCTACTCGGCGATGCCGAAAAATCCGAATACGGAATTACCTGCGTATTGTTGCCGGCCAATCATCCGGGTGTGCATACCGGTTTGCGACACAACCCAAGCGCGCCGTTTATGAATGGCCCAGTCAGCGGCACCGATGTATTTATTCCGATCGACTGGATCATCGGTGGTCCGGCAATGGCCGGCAAAGGTTGGCGCATGCTGATGCATTGCCTCGGCGCCGGGCGCGGTATTTCATTGCCGGCGGTGTCCACTGCGAGTAGCAAAGTGTGTTATCGCGCAGTCGGCGCGTTCGCGCGCATTCGCGAACAATTTCATACTCCGGTTGGCCGCTTTGAAGGCGTGCAGGAAGCGACGGCGGATATTGCCGCGACCGCGTATACGCTCGAAGCGATGCGCAAATGGGTGACGCGCAGTTTGAGCGAAGGCTCGCCGGCCGTGGTGACCGCCATCGCGAAGTATCACTCCACCGAAATGATGCGCAGTGCGCTCAATCACGCGATGGATGTGATGAGCGGGCGCGGCGTGCAGTTGGGGCCGCGCAATCCGATAGCGTTGGCGTATCAGGCGATACCGATCGGCATTACCGTTGAGGGTGCAAATATCATGACGCGCTCGCTAATGATTTTTGGTCAGGGGGTAATGCGCTGTCATCCGTATTTATTCGCCGAATTCGAATTGCTCGCGCAACCGCAAAATAAAAATACGCTGGCGCAATTCGACAAATTATTATTCAAACATATCGGCTTCACGCTCAGTCGTTTCGTACGCATGGTCGCGTTCGGATTTGTCGGCGATCGGATCGCTGCGACACCGCGCAGCGCGATGGCATTTTCTGCACCGTGGTATCGGCTGATCGACCGTTTCAGCGCAATTCTTGCGGTCAGCGCCGATGTCGGTTTGGTCGTACTGGGCGGCAGTCTGAAATTTCGCGAATCGTTATCGGCACGGATGGGCGATGTACTAAGTCAATTATTTATCGCCAGCAGCATTCTGAAATATCACGCATCGCTGCCGGCCGGCGCCATCAATGACGCGCATGCCGAATATGCGTTGCGGCGTGCATTTATTGCCGCACAGCGTGCATTGCTCGGGTTTTACGAGAACTTCCCCATCAAGCCGCTCGGTTGGCTGCTGAAACATTTGGCGTTTCCATTGCGGATGCCGGTTCGTCACGCCTCGGATCAACTGATGCGCACATTGGGTGCGGCCATTATGGAACCACATGCCGTGCGCGATGCCATCAGCGAATGCTGCTATCACACCATTGATGAAAACGACGCGCAGGGCCGCCTCGAATTAACGCTGCAATTGCTGCACGAAGTCGAGCCATCGCTGACGGCAGTACATCGCGCTAAACGCAAGCAGCAAATTCACGGTGAAACGTTTGCCGAGACACTGGACGATGCTATCGCACAAGGAATTGTAGCGGCGGATCAAAAACACAAATTGCTCGAATATGAACGGTTGCGGCGCGAATGTTTATTTACCGATGTGTTCGATATGGAGTTGAAAGAGCTGCGCGGCAGCGCTTGATCTATAACCCTCTCCTGTAGGGAGAGGTGCTTAGTCAGAGCGCTCCATTTATTTCTTGATCGATTCGAGTCGATTAATCTCGGTGATCGGGCAGTTACGTACAAAACCACCGGGTCCGCGCACAATCAGCTTGTCGAATTTGGTGAGGTAATTAACGGTCGAGGTGAAGCCGATATTTTCGGCAGAGCTGAGATCGCTGCAGTCGTTCATCGTGCCGATCAGATAGCGCTGTCCCGGTCCGGCATAAATCACAATGTGTTTGCTGTCGATATAATTCCAGCCGTCGACGCGATAGTTTTGCACTTTGTCCACGGCGTCAGCTTGCCGATAGCCCAATTTGGTCAGATGTGCCTGTAGCGTGTCCTCGGCGTTTGCCGCGATAGCGGTGCCGAGCAGTAGCGCGAGTGCCACGCGGCGACAGGTTGCCAGTCGATTGAGCATGATGCGATCCTCCAGTGTCGGAGCCAATGTGAGCAACGGCCCAGCAAAGCTCCGTTTTGATTGTAGTGGTTGGATTTTTTTGTCGACGAATAGTTTCGCTTGAGTCCAGCCAGCGTAATCGTGTCGCAAACTTTCCTTTTTGAGGTAACCGATTCATGTCGCAAACGCCTAAGCCATTGATCGGTCTGACCGCAGACCGCCAATTGCACCAGGATTATTTTTGGCATCAGGCCGAGGAGCATTACCTGTTGGCTGTGGTTGAGGCCATGGATGCGCTGCCGGTGATCATTCCGGCCCTCGCCGAGCGACTCGATCAGACGGCTTTATTGCAGCGGCTTGATGGGTTGCTGGTAACCGGCGGCGCATCGAATATCGAGCCGCATTTTTACGGTCGCGAATCGGAACAGCCGCGCAGTGCGCGCGATCCGCAGCGCGACGCGACTAATTTGAAATTGATCCCGCAAGCGGTCGCGTTAGGCGTGCCGGTGCTCGGCATTTGCCGCGGTCTGCAGGAGATGAATGTTGCGTTCGGCGGCACCTTGCATCAGCGCGTGCATCGGGTCGAAGGCAAGTTCGATCATCGCGAAGATCGCAATGCGCCGCTCGAAGGACAATATGGCCCCGCGCACACGATCACGCTGCAGCCGAATGGCGTGTTGGCAGCGCTCGGTTTCGATAATGAATTGACGGTCAATTCGGTGCACGGGCAGGGTATCGATCAGCTCGCGCCATTGCTTCGCGTTGAAGCCGTGGCGCCCGATGGTTTGATTGAAGCGATATCGATTCCCACTGCAAAAAACTTTGCGTGTGCAGTGCAATGGCATCCAGAGTGGTACGACATTAATGCACCGCATTGCCGCGCCTTGCTCGAAGCATTTGCGACGAGCTGTCGCCATTATGCGGCGAGTAAGGCGAGCGCGAAGTAGTTATTGGACGGCGGCTTCGACGCTACACGCAACGATATTTCGTAAGGTACAATCCGCCGGTTTTTTGCACGGCCGCGCGGTCGTGATTCGAGTAAAACTGGCGCATTTCGACGCTCTCGTTTAATTATTTTATTTGCTGAGGACCAACTCCATGTTGCTGTGGTTTGTGATCGGTTATTGGGTCATATCCGTTGCCATCGGCTTATGGGCTTCGTTGCGCGTACACAACGCCAGCGATTTTGCGGTCGCGGGTCGTCATCTACCTTTTTATATGGTGACCGCCACGGTGTTCGCGACCTGGTTTGGTTCCGAAACGGTGCTCGGCATTCCGGCGAAATTTCTCAAAGAAAATTTACACGGTGTGGTTGAAGATCCGTTCGGCTCGTCGCTGTGTTTGATTTTGGTGGGTTTGTTTTTCGCGCGGCCGCTGTATCGGATGCGCTTGCTAACCATCGGCGATTTTTATAAGCGCCGTTATGGGCGCGGCGTCGAAGTGCTGACGACGATTGCGATCGTGTTGTCGTATCTTGGTTGGGTCGGTGCGCAAATTACTGCACTGGGTCTGGTGTTCAATATCGTGTCCGCCGGTGCAATCTCGCAGGTTGCCGGCATGTGGATTGGTTCCGCCACCATTTTGGTTTACACGTATTTCGGTGGCATGTGGGCCGTTGCCGTGACCGATTTTATTCAGATGATCATCATCGTGATCGGCATGCTGTGGATCGGCCACGAGGTGACCGGCCAAATCGGTGGCGTGGGGACGGTGCTTCAACACGCGGCCAGCGAAGGTAAATTTAATTTCTGGCCCGCCGCGAATTTTGCCGCGATTGCCGGATTTGTCGCCGCGTGGTGCACGATGATGTTCGGCTCAATGCCGCAGCAGGATGTATTCCAGCGCGTGCAATCGGCGAAATCGGAAAATATTGCCGTGTGGGGTTCAGTGCTCGGTGGCTCGCTGTATTTTTTGTTTGCCTTCGTGCCGATGTTTCTCGCGTATTCGGCAACACTGATCGACCCGCAAATGGTCGCCGCTTTGATCGATGATGATCCGCAAAAAATTCTGCCGACGCTGGTGCTGACGAAAACGCCATTGTTCGCGCAGATCATGTTTTTCGGTGCGTTGTTGTCCGCAATAAAAAGCTGCGCATCGGCGACGTTATTGGCACCGTCGGTGACCTTTTCGGAAAACATTTTGAAACCGATGTTTCCGCATATGGGCGATAAACAATTGCTGCGCAATATGCGCATCACAACGCTGTGCTTTACCGTGCTCGTTACGTTATATGCAATGAATACCAACAGCAGTATTTACGAAATGGTCGGCAATGCTTATCAGGTGACATTGGTGGGTGCGTTTATTCCACTGCTCGCCGGCGTGTACTGGCGTCGGGCTACCAATCAGGGCGCCTTATTCGCAATTTTTGCGGGTATTACAACGTGGGTGACGCTGCTTGTCACCGCTGATATGAGCGACGAGGCTATTTCGAAATTACCGGCGGCGATCTCGTGGTTTTTCCAGGCTGTGCAACCACTGCAGGTATTGACGCCGCAAGGTACCGGTGTAATTGCGAGTGCGCTCGGTATGATTGTCGGCTCGTTAATGCCGCAGGTTTTCAAACACGATCCGCATGTGCATCATCGTTTGCGTAGCGGTGAATTAGCGAGCGAGATGCAGCCTTCCACATTGATGAATCATTAATTCATAGGGTGGTTTGATTCAGATAATGCGTCTTTATGATAAATAAGAAGCGCGATCAATAAAAAAGGCGGGAAATTCCCGCCTTTTTTATTTGGCTCGTTTATTAGTTTGAGCGTTTATTTATTTAGGCGATTGTCGATCAGTTGTTGCACTACGCTCGGGTCGGCCAATGTTGAGGTGTCGCCAAGATTTTCCAATTCGTTCGCGGCGATCTTGCGCAAAATGCGACGCATGATTTTGCCCGAACGTGTTTTTGGTAATCCCGGTGCCCACTGAATTAAATCCGGTTTCGCAATGTGTCCAATTTCCTCGGCGCAGATGGCGATCAATTCCTTGCGCAGTGCTTCGCTCGGTTCGATGCCGGTCATCAGCGTCACGTACGCGTAAATACCCTGACCTTTAATGTCGTGTGGATAGCCAACCACGGCCGCTTCCGCGACCGCATCGTGCAGCACCAATGCACTTTCGACTTCCGCAGTGCCCATGCGGTGGCCGGAAACATTGAGCACATCGTCGACGCGGCCGGTAATCCAGTAGTAGCCGTCATCATCGCGACGCGCGCCGTCGCCGGTGAAATAGTAGCCCGGATACGGTTTGAAATAAGTTTCGGTCATGCGCTGGTGATCGCCGTAGATCGAACGAATCTGGCTCGGCCACGAGGCTTTGATCACCAGGTTGCCTTCGCCGGCACCGTGAATTTCATGGCCTTCGTTATCGAGCAGTGCCGGCTCAACGCCGAAGAAGGGCAGTGTCGCCGAACCGGGTTTTAGCATCGTTGCGCCGGGTAGCGGCGTGATCATGTGCGCGCCGGTTTCGGTTTGCCACCAGGTGTCGACTATCGGGCAGCGCGATTCGCCGACTTCCTGAAAATACCATTCCCACGCTTCCGGATTGATCGGCTCGCCGACTGTGCCGAGCAGGCGCAGCGATTTGCGCGAGGTACTTTTAACGAATTTGTCGCCGAGACCCATCAGCGCGCGCAATGCAGTCGGCGCGGTGTAGAACGTGCTGACCTGATGCTTGTCGATCACCTGCCAGAAGCGCGAGGCGTCCGGGAAGGTCGGCACGCCTTCAAACATCAGCGAGATCGCGCCGTTGGCGAGCGGGCCGTACACGATGTAGGTGTGGCCGGTGACCCAGCCGACGTCGGCGGTGCACCAGTACACTTCGCCTTCGCGATAATCGAATGTGTATTTGTGGGTCATCGCCGCCATCAGCAGGTAACCGCCGGTGGTGTGCAGCACGCCCTTCGGTTTGCCGGTCGAGCCGGAGGTGTACAGGATGAATAGCGGGTCTTCGGCGTTCATCGGCTCCGGCGCGCATTGATCGCTGACGGCTTCGATGGCGCTGTGATACCAGAGGTCGCGGCCCTCCTGCCACGGTACATCGTTACCGGTGCGACGCACCGTGACGACAGTGTTGACGCGCGGACAGTGCGCGAGTGCGGCTTCGACATTCGCCTTCAGCGGAACGTGCTTGCCACCGCGCAAGCCTTCATCGGCGGTCAGCACCACACGGCAATCGGAATCGAGAATGCGGTCTTTCAATGCCTCCGGGGAAAAGCCGCCGAATACTACGGAGTGAATCGCACCGATGCGTGCGCAGGCGAGCATTGCGTATGCGGCTTCCGGAATCATCGGCATGTAGATACAGACGCGATCGCCTTTGTTCACGCCGCGCTGCTTCAGCACATTGGCGAGACGGCAGACAGCGCCATGCAATTCGCGATAAGTGATTTTGGTGTCGACCGCAGGATCGTCGCCTTCCCAGATAAATGCAGTTTGATTGCCGCGTTGCGCGAGATGGCGATCGATGCAATTGACGCTGACATTCAGTTTGCCGCCGGCGAACCATTTGGCATCGCCGGTGTGGAAATCGAATTCGCGAACTTTATTCCAGGGCTGATCCCATTGCAGGAATTGGTTGGCCTGCTCGCTCCAAAATTGCTCGGGCTGTTCGATCGATTTTTTGTACATCGCATCGTAGCGTTCACGATTAATGTGCGCGGTTGTAGCAAGCTCGGCGGGAACGGGATGGTTTTTGATTCCGTGCATGATCAATCGGTCCTGTAGCGTGATGTTTGACAAGAATTATTGGTGGCAGCAGTGCGATGGGCGAGCAGTCCATCGAAAATTTATGACGCGATAAGCTAACTGAAATGCTCGGGAAACTAAATCCTGAAGATGGACTAAAAAAGTGCTGAGCAATAAAAAAGGCCCGTTTGGGCCTTTTTTATTTGCTGCAGATTATTTACTTCAGAAGATCAGGCGACCTGCAACGGAATGGCATTGGCCGCGTGACTAACGCTGTTGTCTTCGTTCAGATAGATCAGGCGCGGTTTGAAATTGATCAGCTCGGCATCCGAATAGGTGCCGTATGCACAGATGATGATGACATCGTCGACATTGGCCTTATGTGCGGCGGCACCGTTGATCGAAATCATCCGCGAGCCTTCTTCGCCGCGAATGGCATAGGTGGTAAAGCGTTCGCCGTTAGTGATGTTGTAAATCTGAATTTGCTCATATTCGCGAATGCCTGCCATGTCGAGCAGGCGCCCGTCGATCGCACACGATCCTTCGTAGTGCAGCACCGCGTGGGTGACGCGTGCTTTATGAAGTTTGCATTTCAGCATCGTTGATTGCATCGGGCGAATCCTCGAAAAACGGTTAACGCGGCCTGAACGGGCTAACCGGCGGCCAACATACCCCAGTCTTGGCTGGGGTTGAGGTTGAGAGTGACGTTGTCGATCAAGCGCGTGCGGCCCAGATAAGCGGCGCCGAGAATCACCAACTGCTCGGTATTTATAGTCACGGGGCCGAGCGTGCGCGCGTCCCGAATGGAGAAGTAGTCTGGTTTGAAACCGGTATTTTGCAAGGTCTCGCGTGCATGTTCTTCGAGATCTGCATAGCTATCGAAGCCGCAGGCGATAGCCTCTCGGCATTCCTGAAGCACTGTGTGTAACGCTGGCGCCAGGTTGCGTTCGGCGGCGGTTAGATAGCCATTGCGCGAGCTGAGGGCGAGACCATCGGTGGCGCGTGCCGTTTCGACGCCCATGATTTTGATCGGCATGCACAAATCGGCGGTCAATTTGCGGATAACGGCCAGCTGCTGGAAGTCTTTTTTGCCAAAAATCGCCACATCGGGCTGCACGATCTGAAACAGCTTGGTGACCACCGTAGCCACACCGGCGAAATGGCCGGGACGGCTGGCGCCACACAGCGTGTCGGAGAGTTCGGGAACAGTGATACGGGTCTGCGCGTCGAGCCCGTTGGGGTACATCTCTTCGACGCCGGGGGTAAATAGATACTGGACGCCTTCGCCAAACAGTTTTTCCTTGTCGGCGGCAAGTGTGCGCGGATATTTATCGAGATCTTCGGTCGGGCCGAACTGCAGCGGATTGACGAAAATGCTGACCACCACGGCGTCCGCCACTTTCTTTGCGCGGCGCACCAACTGCAAGTGACCTTCGTGCAGGTTGCCCATTGTGGGTACGAAAGCAATGCGTTTGCCGCTGCTTCGATCAGCGGCAAGCGTGGCGCGCAATTCTGCGGATTTCGTAAATATTTTCATATCACACCCCAACATCCAGACTGCGGTTGGTAAAGAAGCCAATACCGATGCAGCGATGTCGCTCCATGACTTGCAGCCTATGTCGCTCCGCGACGTGGCATGACGGTGATTTCGAGCATCCGCAACTGCACATAATCTGTGCAGTTATGCCAGTGGCGGCAGAGTATGCCGCAATCAAAACGTGGGTTCAACGATTTTTGGTAACAAATCGTTCACCGATTTGTTACTTAAAGAAGCATAAAGGCGTGATGCAAATAACGGCTGTTTAAAAAAGTGGCATTTCTGCTACCGGCGCTGTGCAAATCTACTCATAACAGTGCTCGGCGGCCGGAAACGAGCCATTTTTGACTGCCGTTGCATAGGCCGCAAAGGCAGCGTGAAGGCTATCGGCGCCCAGCATGAAATTGCGGACAAACTTTGCTGGTTTGCTGTTCATGCCCAGCATGTCATGCAATACCAGCACTTGCGCATCGGTGCCGGCGCCGGCGCCGATGCCGATCGTGGGAATCCTCAACGCTGCCGTGATCTCGCGGGCCAGTTGATGCGGCACGCATTCGAGCACCAGCAGCGTGGCGCCAGCCGCTTCGACCGCCTTTGCATCTGCGAGGATCTTGCGGGCTTGTTCTGGCTGTCGGCCCTGCACCTTGTAGCCGCCAAAGGCATTGACCGATTGCGGGGTCAGGCCGAGATGCGCGCATACGGGGATGCCGCGTTCGGTCAGCATCGACATCGTTTCCAGCAACCATTCGCCGCCTTCGAGTTTCACCACATGCGCTCCCGCGCGCATCAATTCGGCAGCGCTGTCGAGTGCCTGCGCCGGTTGCGCATAGCTGCCGAACGGCAGGTCGCCGATGATCAGGCAGCGCGAATTGCCGCGCGCGACACAGCCGATGTGGTACGCCATCTCGGCCACGCTGACCGGCAGTGTGCTGTCATGCCCCTGTATCAGCATGCCGAGCGTATCGCCCACCAAAATCACCTCGACACCGGCTTCGCCGATGGCGCGCGCAAACGTGGAGTCATAAGCAGTCAGCACTGCGAATTTTTCGCCGGCATCTTTTATGGCCTGCAATTGCGTAACGCTGACGTGCGGCATGGCGCTTACCTCAGATGCATTCAGATAATGGTGGGATTGAAATAATGGCGCCCGTGGCGAATCGAACCGATGTAATCGAGCAATAGATTGAAATCCCGCTCGCTATTCGCAAAATCGATTTGCGCGGCATTCACGATCAACAGCGGCGCATCATCGTAGTAGAGAAAAAACTCGCTATAGGCCGCGTTAATTTTTTCCAGATAGCTTTGTTCGATGTTTTGTTCGTAGCCGATGCCACGCTGGCGAATGCGCTGCAGCAGCACATCGGTCGGTGCCTGTAGATAAATGACGAGATCAGGTGTCGGCGCATCCAGCGTCATCTGCTGGTACACCTTTTCGTAGAGCGCGAATTCGTCGACATCGAGATTCAGCCGCGCAAACAAGCGGTCTTTAGCCATGACGAAATCGGCGATATGCGCCGGTGCGAACAGGTCGCCTTGCCGCAAGTCCTGAATTTGCTGCACGCGTTGAAACAAGAAGAACAGCTGTGTAGCGAGTGCCGCTTGTCGCGCGTTGCGGTAAAAGCGCTCGAGGAACGGATTGTGCTCCGCTTGCTCCAGTAGCAGTTGATGCCCGAACGCGTGCGCCAGCCGTTTCGCCAGCGTCGTTTTGCCGACGCCAACCGGCCCCTCGATGGCGACGAAACGCGGTGGTGCGAATTGCTTGGCCGAAGATTCGGCGACTGCCATATCAGGGGTTCTATACACGTTAAAGTCGCTGCAAGCCGAGATCGGAGCAACAGTCTAATAGCGCGCTTAGCGGAGTGTCATCCGGCAGTATTAATGTCGGCGCGATGTCACTGAGTGGGTACAGCACGAAATTGCGTTCGCGCAGGCGTGGATGCGGTACTTGCAGCTCGGGCAGATCGATTATCTCGTTGCCGTACAGCAACAGATCGAGATCGAGCGTGCGCGCGCCCCACCGCACCGATCGAACGCGACCGTGCGCGTCTTCGATTCGCTGCAGTGCGGTGAGTAGTTCGCGAGCTGACAGCGCGGTATGCAACTCGGCGACGGCATTAATGAAGTCGGGCTGTTCGCCGGGCCCGATAGCGGGGTTCCGATAGAACGGCGACACCAGCCCGAGCGCACTGCAATCGAGTGCCGCAATTGCGCTGAGCGCGCGCTGTAATTGTTGAAGCGGGTCGTCGAGATTGCTGCCGAGCCCGATGAAACATCGAGTCACGTTTCGACTCGAGTTTTGCGGGGCCGGCGGCGTCGGGAGCCGCTGCTGCGCGGCGTGACTTGGCGCAGCAGATGGGCGCGTTGCTCTTCGTCAGCGGCGAGAAATTCGGTCCACCAGCGCCCGATATCGCCAAGCGCTTCCCCGGCTTGTTCGCGCAGCAGCAGAAAATCATAGCCGGCACGCAGACGGGGGTGTTCAAGCAGCGTATCGATACGACGCGTATCGCGACGCGGCAAACGCCATTGTAGTTCCCAGATTTCGCGCATCGGCTGGCTGTAACGGCGAGGGATGGCGGTGTGACGCTGCTGGCGCTCCAGCGTAACCTGCATCGCCTGCTGCACTGCTACCGGTTCATTGACGCCCTGCGCGGTGAGATCGGTGACTTCTTTTTGCAGCGCGGGCCATAGCAGGGCGGCATAGACAAAGGCTGGCGTCACCGGTTTTTGCGCGGCAATTCTTTCGTCGGTATTGCGCAATGCCTGCGTGATCAGCTCTTCGGCGAGTGGTAATCCGCCGTCGATCGCCGCAGCAGTTGTTGGAAAGAGCGGAGCGAACAGCCCATGCTCGCGCATTTGCCGGTAGGTCGCTTCGGCATAGCCTCCCATCAGCAATTTCAGCACTTCGTCGAACATGCGTGCGGGCGGGATCGCGGTCAGTAAATTGGCTAGCTTCGGAATCGGTGCTGCGGTATCGCGCTCGATCGTAAAATCGAGCTTGGCGGCAAAGCGCGCCGCGCGCAGCATTCGCACCGGATCTTCGCGGTAGCGGGTGGCGGGGTCGCCGATAATGCGCAGTAAACGCTGCTGTAAATCGCGCATGCCGCCGGTGTAGTCGTAAACGGCGAAATCCTCAGTGGTGTAATACAGCGCATTAACCGTGAAGTCGCGGCGCACCGCATCCTCTTCGATCGTGCCGTAGACATTGTCGCGTAGCAGCATGCCGTGCTCGCTGCGCGCCGATTGATGCGGATTCGGCTGCGTATCTTCCTCATCGACTGTGTCGTGACTGCCGCGGAAAGTGGTCACTTCAATAGTTTCGGGGCCGAAGCGGACATGGACAATCTTGAAGCGGCGTCCGATCACGCGGCTGTTGCGAAACAACTCGCGGATTTGTTCGGGGTGCGCATCGGTAGCGACATCAAAATCTTTCGGATGGCCGCCGAGCAGGAGATCACGCACGCCGCCGCCGACCAGGTACGCCTGATAGCCACCGGCGCGCAAACGGGCAATGACTTTCAGTGCGCCTTCGCTGATTGATTTGCGGGAGATACCGTGTTCCCCACGCGGAATGATGACAGGCTTGAGTGCGCCTTTGCGTTGAGCGGTCAGTGGGCGGTGCTTGCCGGTAGTTGACTTAGCGGCAGCTGGTGAGCGCTCGGAAAGCCTGTTCAGCAGGCCGGATAACCACTTCAAACAAAATCTCTCTCTGCAAAGGCAATGAAAAGTTGGAGCGGGGGATTCTAGCATGCAGCTTTCGCGAGCACGCATATCGATCAGAGGAGGATTTATTCAGGGGAAGAGGGGGAAAGATTTTCTTTCCCCTTCCAAGCCTCTCGTGTGTTTTTATTCTTATTGGTTCACAAAAAATCATTATTTTTATTCTGACAAAGACAGAGCATGAGCTATGCCAAAATAATAAATATAATAAAATCAGTAGGTTGATTGAAGTGGCAGTTAATGGCTTAGCGGTTTCATTAATTCATGTTACGGATGTGCCCGCCAAATGTTACGAATTTCCCCTCTAGGTAACGGCCGCAAATTTTTAAAGCGGCCCATTTACGCGGGAATATCACTACCGCAATTTAATGATTTGGGGGAATCTGAAGATGCGAACGGGGAAGATTTCTCTTCCCCATCCAGGTCTCGTTTCAGCTGTTGTTCTTATTGTTAAAAGTCTGATTTCATTATTTTTATTATGTGGCGGTGCGCACTTTCTAAACGCGTAACCCGCTTTTTTATTATCTATTGTTATTGTTGTGCCAAAGTAAGAGCAGGGTTTGTGCCAACTAATTTAATTGTTAATTTTCAAAGAGTTGCGTTTTGTTTTTGCATGGAAGCGAAGAGGTGACGGAAAGGTCTGTTACGTTCCTTCTCGTAAACCGTTACGCCAATGGTTTGTCAGTAACAGTCGATTTGACAGCCGGCAATGTGCTGCTACAGCAGCATTAGCCGGCGCTTGCGGTTTTGGAAGCAGACTTTTTGCGGGGAATGCCGAAGCGCTGACGCCGCTCCCACAGACATTTGCGGCTGACCCCCAGCTTCTGCGCGAGCTCGGTTTCGCTCATCGAATCCTGATGTTCGAGTACGAAGCGCTGAAAATAATCTTCCAGCGATAGATCTTCGGCAGGGTCGGCACTCATGGTCAGTGGCTGCGGTCGCGACGGCATGTAATCTCCGACCACACTCAACGCTTGCTCCTTATGCGCGCGCAGTTGATTCACATTGACAAGCTCCAGATCGATATCCAGCAGATCGTTATCGATCTCCGGACCTTCGCAGAGGATGACCGAACGCTCGACCACATTTTCCAGCTCGCGCACGTTGCCGGGCCAGGTGTAGGTCGTGATGGCCTGAATCGCTTTCGGCGAAAAATGCAGCAACGGCTTATCTAATTCCTCGCAGCGGCGCTGCAGCAGCACTTCGGCGATTTCGAGAATATCTTTGCCGCGTTCGCGCAGCGGCGGCAGCGTCAGGCGCATCACGTTGATACGAAAATACAGATCCTGCCGGAATTTACCTTGCTCGCACAGCGCCTTCAAATCGCGGTGGGTGGCGCAGATCAGCCGCACATTGACCTGTTTCGACTGCACGGCGCCGATGCGGCGGATTTCGTCTTCCTGAATAAAGCGTAAGAGACGGGCCTGTGCCTCGACCGGCAGCTCGCCGATTTCGTCGAGGAACAAGGTGCCACCATCGGCCGCTTCGATCAGGCCGATCCGATTGGTATTGGCGCCGGTGAAAGCCCCTTTTTCGTAGCCGAACAACTCGGATTCGATCAGCGTTTCCGGGATCGCCGCGCAGTTGACGCAGATCAGCGGCTGCTCGGCGCGCTTGCTTTGTTGATGAATCGCACGCGCCACTAATTCTTTACCGGTACCGGTTTCGCCATGGATCAGCACTGTGGTATCGGTTGGGGCGACCTTTTGAATGTGGTCGTAGAGTTTAAACATCGGCTTGCAGTTGCCGATCATGCCGCCTAGCTGCGGCTGCCCGCGCTTACCCGCACGTTTCGCGGCGGGTTGACTGGCGTCGTCATCGCGGCGATGGTCTTCGATGATGTGCTGTACGGTGGCGAGCATTTCCTCGTGATTAAACGGTTTGGCGATGTAATCGACCGCGCCGGCCTTCAGCGAATCGATCGCCGAGCGTACGCTCGCATAGCTGGTCATGATCAGCACCGGCACGTCTTCGGTACGCTGGATCAAGTCGGTGCCGGGAGCGCCGGGAAGGCGCAGATCGCTAATGACGAGCTGAAAGTCTTCGAGATTGTGATGATCGATGGCGTCTTGCACCGATATCGCTTCGGTCACGTGATAACCGCTGCGTTCAAGCAAGCGGCGCAACGCATTGCGAATCACGTCTTCGTCTTCGACGATTAGGATTTTGTCCATACAAAAGGCTCACAAACGAGAGTCGGCGCGTGGCTGCGCGTCGATGCTATTCAGCGCGACACCATAGCGCGTCAGCCGGGTTTATGCCAGATCGAGCGCGGGCACGGGATTACTCGGGTGCAGTTGTCGCGGGCAACCATACATGGACTCGCGTGCCCCGCCCCAGTTCGGTAATGGGGCTTTCGATGTCGATGTCGCCGTGCAGGTCTTCAACGATGCTATAGACCATCGCCAAGCCAAGTCCGGTGCCCTTGCCGGCTTCCTTGGTTGTGAAGAACGGTTCGAAGATGCGATCGATATGCTCGCGCGCAATACCGGTGCCATGGTCGGTGACGATGACGTGGACTTGGCCGCCGATGGTTTCGCTGTCGACAGTGATCGATTGCCCGTCGGCGCTGGCGTCGCGTGCATTCGAGAGCAAATTCACGAACACCTGCAGCAGCCGCTGATCGTCGGCGAGGACATGCGTTTCGAGTGGACACAAATTGAGGAAGTGCACGGGTCGCGCGTCCTTATTCAGCGCGAGCAGTTGCATCGCCTCATCGGCCATGCGTTGCACTGATACCGGCTCGGGCGCATTGCGATTAGCGCCGGCATGCGCAAAGTTGACCAGCGTTTGCACGATGCGCGAGATGCGGCCGGTTTGCTTGAGAATTTCGGCAGCCGTCTCCAGGCTCTCTGGGTTGGTGGTGTCGTATTTCAGGTTCTGCGCCAGACAGGCGATACCGGTGACTGGATTGCCGATTTCGTGCGCGACACCCGCCGCGAGCCGGCCAATCGATGCCAGTCGTTCGCTGTGCACCAGCTCCTCTTCGAGCAGATGCGTTTCGGTAATGTCCTCGACCACGATGACCTGGCCATCGTGATAATCCGGCGCCTGTTCCTGGCTGGCCTTGAGTAGGCTGACCCAGCGCTGTTGGTGGCCGATCTCGATTTCGCGCTTGCGCAGGTGGGTTTCGGATGAGTGGAAAAATTGATCGAGCACATCGCGCCACGGCTGCGGCAGGTTCGATACATGCGAGCCGAGCACGTCGCGCCGCTCGACGCCGGTCAGCGCTTCCATGGCCTGATTCCACATCAGAATTTCGCGGTCGCGGCCGAGCGAGCACAGCCCAATCGGCAAATCCTGCAGCGTTTGCCGGTGATAGCGCCGCAAGCTGTCGAGGTCGGCGGCCAGGCCGGTCAGGTGATATTTGTAGCGCTCAAGCCGCGCTTCAATCAGGTTGATGTCCTCAGTGGCATCGCTGTTTGCCTGCTCGTAGGGTAATAGCCGGTTGACCATGTCATGCGCCACCGATGGACCGAGCAGGCCGGACAGATTGATTTCGATGCGATCGCGCAGCCGGCGCAACGCATAAGGCCGGTTTTCGCTGCGATCGAATTTGAGATCGCTCAGAGCGCGATTCACTTCGCGCTCGGCCCCGATTTCGCCGAGCGCATCGGTCAGGCGTTGTTTGATCTCACTGACGCCGCGCACTTTTAGCGTCAGCCGTTTCGGCCGGTTCAGATCGTCGAGCGCGCACACCTCCGCCGCCGCACGCTCCTCGTCGGACGATGGCACCAACAGCGAGAGCAGCGCGAACAGCAGCGTATTCAGCGCCAGCGAAATCAACGTGATGCCGCTCCAGATTTCATTCGGCAATTTAACGTTGAACAACAGTTCGATCGGCGTGATGGGATTGAAATCGCTGATCAATGGCAGCAGCAGGAACGTGAACCAGATCAGAAAGCCGATACTGAGTCCGCCGAGCAGGCCGATGCGATTGCCGCGCGGCCAATACAGCACCGCGAGTACGCCTGGCATAAATTGCAGCGTCGCCACGCAGGCGGCCATGCCCAGGCTCGATAAAGTCTCGTGGCCGCCGATGCCGTGATAGAACCAGTAGCCGCACAGAATAATGGCGACAATCAGCAGACGCCGGATCCATAACAACCAGCGATAAATATCGCTTTCGGCGCTCGGTTGATAAAACGGCAGTATCAAATGGTTCAGACACATCGACGCCAGCGCCAGCGTCATCACGATAATGCTGCCGCTCGCCGCCGATAAGCCGCCGATAAACGTCAGCAGCGTCAGCAACGGTTGCTGTCGCTCGATGCCGACCGCCAGCGCAAAATACTCGGGCGGTAACACGCTGTTCAATTTGAAGCCGGCCCAAAGGATCGGCAGGATCGGCAGGCTGAATAGCAGCAGCAAAATCGAAAAGCCCCAGCTCGCCGTATGCAATGCGCGCGGATTTGGGTTTTCGGCAAACAGCATGTGAAACATATGCGGCATGCAAATCGTGACCGAGAAAAAAATCAGCAACAGCGAGCGCGCGGAATCCTGCCGCATCGGCGAGCGCAATTGCGCGAGCATGTCCGGATGCGCGACCAGCCACTGCTGCAGTTCGGACCACCCGCCGAACACACCGAACACCACCGTCGCACCGACCGCGAGCAAGATCAGCAGCTTCAGCAGCGATTCGAATGCAATCGCGACCACCAGACCATCGTGGCGCTGGTGCGCCGAGCGATGTTTAGAGCCGAACAAAATGGCAAATGCGGAAATCGCGATACAGAACGCGAGCGCCAGACTATCGGCGTGTTTCCCGGTATGAAAAGTTTCGCTGGGGCCGCTCGTCAGGATATGCACGGTATCCGCTACCGCGCGAATCTGCAGCGCCAGCAGCGGCATCATTGCCAGCATCAGGAATATCGTGACGGCCGATCCCACCCATTGACTGCGAAAACGAAACGTCAGCAGGTCGGCGAGCGAACTCAGTTGGTACAAACGGCAAATACGCAGTAATGGCGACAGCAGCAGCGGCGCAAATAAAAACGTGCCGCCGATGCCGCTGTACATGGCGAGATATCCATAGCCGTAGTGATAGGCAGTCTCGACGGCGCCGTAAAGCAGAGTGGTACCGCCAAACACACCGAGCGAAAAAATATAAACGAGCGGATGACGCTGCCAGCGTTTGGGAATAATGCCGCGCTCGCTGAAATGTGCGATCGCGAATAGCAGCAGCAGATAACTGAGACCGATGCCGAGCAGCGTGGTAAGACTAAAAGTCATCGCGTGCCTTACCGCGCTGACTCCAATAAATGAAGGCAATGAGGCCGATCCACACGATGTACGGTCGATACCATATCTCGTTGCCGTTCAGCACCCACTCCTGCAGCGACGGCGAAAATACGAAGGTAAGGCCTAACAGCAGCAATAGGGTTGGATTCAGATACATGTCGGATTCAGCTACCTGGGCGGTGCAAAGAAAGCCGGGGAAAGTGCACCGATGGTAATGGATGCGTCATTCAACTTGCAAAGTGACGACACGAGAGCGGCAACGCATCGCCATAGCGCGAGCGCTGCTTCGGCACCGCTTCGATATTCCAATGCGCAATCGCCCATTGCAGTAAACGCTCCACTGTCGGCAGCGCGGTTGTCGGTAATGGCTGGCCGAGGAATTCGAGCGCGGCGCATAAATTAGCGCGCGCGGCATTCTGGTCGAGCGCAGTGGCGAAAGTCTGCTTGCTCAGTTTTTGCCCGTGCACATTCGCGATCACTGGAATATGCGCATAGCTCGGCGTTGCGAGTTGCAGGCATTGCTGCAGATAAATTTGGCGCGCAGTCGAATCGAGCAAATCGGAGCCGCGCACGATATGCGTAATGTGTTGCGCGGCATCGTCGATCACCACGGCAAGCTGATACGCGGGCAGTTGCTCCTTGCGATAAATAACGAAATCGCCGACCTCGCGCGCAATATTTTCGCGAATGAATCCTTGAATGCGATCGGTAAATTCCACGGGGCGCTTTTCGACAGCGGCGAGTAAACGGATCGCATGCGGTGCATCGGGCCTGTGACGACAGCCACGACAATGGCCGTTATAAATACCGTGATTGCCGAGCAGATCGGCGCGCGAGCACGTGCAATAAAACGCGCGACCGGCCTCAAGCAATTGCGCACAGGCCGCGCGATACGCATCGATGCGAGCGCTTTGAAACATGACCTCGCCATCCCAATCGAGCCCATGCGCACGCAGACAATCGAGAATCGCAGCCGCGGCGCCCGGCACTTCGCGCGGTGGATCGATATCTTCGATGCGCACCAGCCAGCGTCCACCATGGGCGCGCGCGTCGAGATAACTCGCCAGCGCACCGAGCAGCGAACCGAAATGTAAGGGACCGGTAGGAGAGGGGGCGAAGCGCCCGATGTAGGAATTGTTCGGCACGATGTGATGCCGAACGTCAGGAATCGATCAAATGAGCAAAGGGCGCGATGGCCCGCTGCTCAACCGTGTTCCTGTTTTTCTTTGATTTCATCGAGGGTTTTGCAGTCGATGCACAGGGTTGCGGTCGGACGCGCTTCGAGGCGCTTGATGCCGATCTCGACACCGCACGCTTCGCAATAGCCGTAATCGTTGTTGTCGATTAAATCGAGCGTCGAATCGATTTTTTTAATCAGCTTGCGTTCGCGGTCGCGGGCGCGCAATTCGAGGCTGAATTCTTCTTCCTGGGTAGCGCGATCGGCCGGATCGGGGAAATTCGCCGCTTCATCTTTCATATGTGAAACGGTGCGATCGACTTCTTCCATCAGCTCGGCTTTCCAGTGCCGCAGCATGGCGCGGAAATGGTCCTTTTGCCGATCGCTCATGTACTCCTCGCCTTTCTTCAATTTATAGGGCTCGAAGTTTTTGAACGAAGAGACCGCCTCTTGTTTCTTAGCTGACATTATTGACGCCTCATCCAATACATTCAGTGCTGTGCTTGAAAGCCGGTATGCGCGCAGTGCGGGCTATGGGCCGGCCGTTATTAGGCGGGCAAACCTACCAGATATCGGCGCGCAACGCCATACGAGCACCATATCTTTTGGCGGCCGCGCACAGTGCTTTGCACGTACTAAATTGTGCCTGTTTCGAAGAGGACGGCGCGGCGTGCTCGCGTCTACAATAGCCGCCTTTCGTGACACCGTTACCACCGCCACAACAACCACCAATCTGTCGTACTGCTGGGGAGCCGTCCGTTGAGCGACCAATTTGCGCGCCGTCTGGCCGATATCGAACCGTTTCGCGTCGTCGAGGTGCTGACCCGCGCCAAAGCGCTCGAAGCGCAGGGGCGTGACATCGTGCATCTGGAAGCCGGCGAACCCGATTTCTGCACCGCACAGCCAATCATCGATGGCGCCAAGCGCGCGCTCGATCAGGGCCTCACCTTTTATACGCAGGCCACCGGCATTCCCGAACTGCGCGCCGCGATCTCGAACTGGTACCGCACGCAACACGGCGTGCAGGTCGCACCGGAACGGATTCTGGTGACACCCGGCGCGTCCGGCGCGTTATTGCTGGTCGCGGCAGCATTGCTCGATCCGGGCCGCGGTCTGCTGATGACCGACCCCGGTTATCCCTGCAATCGTCATTTTCTGCGTTTGGTTGAAGGGCAGGCGCATCTGGTGCCAGTCGATGCCGCTGATCGCTATCAATTGAATGCCACCAAAGCCGAACAGCATTGGCGCGACAATACCGCCGGCGTGCTGGTCGCCTCGCCGGCGAATCCCACCGGCGAAATTCTCACGCGGGAAGAACTGCGCGATTTGTATGCGTTGTGTCAGCGCAAACGCGGCTGGCTGGTGGTCGACGAGATTTATCACGGCCTGACTTACGGCGTGAATGCACCATCGATACTCGAAATCACCGATCAGGCATTTGTGATCAACAGCTTTTCGAAATATTTCGGCATGACCGGCTGGCGTCTCGGTTGGTTGGTGGCGCCGGAAGCGGCGGTGCCGCATCTGGAACGGTTGGCGCAGAACCTGTTCATTTCGATGTCGACGCCGGCGCAATATGGCGCGCTGGAAGGCTTTACCGACGAATCGCAGGCAATCTTCCACGCGCGCCGCGATGAATTTGGTCGCCGTCGCGATTTTTTAATCGAACATCTGCGTCGGCTCGGCTTCGGCATTCCGCATACACCGGCCGGCGCTTTATATTTGTATGCCGATGTCAGTCACCTCACGCAGGACAGCGAACGCTTTTGTCTGGAGTTGCTGGAACAGCACGGCGTGGCGATCACGCCCGGCACCGACTTCGGCCGTTATCGCGCGCACGAGCATGTGCGCTTCGCCTATACCACCAGCATGGCGCGCCTTGAAGAAGGTGTTAGACGCCTGGAAAAAATTTTTGGCTGATGCCGAACGCATCGCGCCACCAATATCGAACGGAGAAGTTATGAACGAGCACATCGTTACGGTAACCATGGCTAACGCCAAGGAATTACTTATCGACGAATCATTTCAGCGCCCGGTGTTGATCGACTTCTGGGCCGATTGGTGCGCACCGTGCAAAACATTGATGCCGCTGCTGGAAAAAATTGCGAACGAATATGCCGGCCAATTCCTGCTGGCAAAAGTGAATTGCGATGAAGAGCAACGCATCGCGCAGCAATTCGGCGTGCGCAATCTGCCCACCGTGATGTTGATGAAAGATGGACAGCCGGTCGATGGTTTCGTCGGCGCGCAAACCGAAACCGAAATTCGCGCAATGCTCGAAAAATATCTGCCGAAGCCATGGGATCTCGCGCTGCTGCAGGCACGCGAAGCGATCGCCGCCAACGATTACGGCACCGCGCTGAAATTATTGCGCAATGCGTATACCGAATCGCGCAAACGTGCAGACATCGGACTCGAACTCGCTGCGGTGTTAATCACGATGAAGCGTTTTGATGAAGCGAGCGCGCAGCTCGATCTGATCAAGCTGGTCGATCGCGATCAGCGCTACCAACAATTGCTCGCGCAGATCGAACTGCAGCGCGAAGCGGCAAAAACGCCGGAAATTCGCGCGCTCGAAACGCAGTACGCAGGTAACCCCAACGATTTGGAAACAGCGTATTTATTGGCGCTGCAATACAGCCAGAATCAGCAACATCGCGAAGCGCTCGATCTGCTGGTAGAAATTATTCGCGCGAACAAACAATTCCGCGACGGCGGCGCCAAAAAAACATTGCTCGATATTATCGCGATGCTCGGCAATACCGATCCATTGGCGAAAGAATATCAGCGCAAATTGTTTTCGCTGATGTACTGATTTATTAAAAAGAATTCGATAGGAAAAGGAATAGGAATGAAATCGTTCAATCGAAAAATTATCGCAGCGGTGTGCGCCACGGTTATGACCGGCGCGGCATTCGCGCAGCGCAACGAGAGCCCCAATCAATGGTATGCCGAAGGTGTCGGTGAATTGCAGCGCACGTTGCAACTGAAACCGAACGAAAGTCGCGCGAAGAATGTGATTTTATTTATCGGCGATGGCATGGGTATTTCGACTGTTACCGCAGCGCGTATTTTCGATGGTCAATTGCGCGGCGAAAACGGCGAGGAAAATGTACTGTCGTTCGAAGAGTTTCCGTACATCGCATTGGCAAAAACCTACAACACCAATCAGCAGGTGCCGGATTCGGCGGGCACCATGACGGCAATCATGTCCGGCATTAAAACCAAAGCCGGGCTGATCGGCCTCAATCAAAATGCACAACTGGATAATTGTCGCAGTGCGCAGGGCACGGCGGTGACGAGCTTTCTTGAGCAAATGGCGAAGGCGGGGATGAGTACCGGCGTTGTCACCACGACGCGCGTTACGCATGCAACGCCGGCGGCAACTTATGCACACGCGGCGAATCGCGATTGGGAAAGCGATCACGATATGTCCGAAGACGCGCGCAAACAGGGTTGCAAGGATATCGCGCGGCAGTTGCTCGATTTTCCGTTCGGGGGCGGTCTCGATGTCGTACTCGGTGGCGGCCGTTCGAAATTCATGCCGGATACCTTAGCCGATCCGGAAAATAAAACTGCGGTCGGTGAGCGCCAGGATAAGCGCGATCTCACGGCGGAATGGACCAAGAAATACCGCAACGCAGCGTATGTGTGGAACGAAAAACAATTTGCTGAGCTCGACACCAAAAAAGTCGATCATTTGCTCGGCTTGTTCAATCGCTCGGACATGAATTTCGAATCCGATCGCAAAGCCGATGCCGGTGGCGAACCATCGCTGACTGAAATGACAAAAAAAGCGATCGCGATTTTGAAGAAAAATCCGCAGGGTTTTTTCCTGATGGTCGAAGGCGGACGCATCGATCATGCGCATCACATGGGCAATGCTTATCGCGCGCTCGATGAAACGCGCGAATTCGCTAACGCCGTGCGCGCGGCATTGAATGCGACCGACAGCAAAGACACCTTGATTATCGTCACCGCCGATCACAGCCATACGTTGACGATTTCGGGCGAGCCGAAACGCGGCAATCCGATTCTCGGCAAAGTAATAAGCACCGATGCGGACGGCAAAGATCAAACCGCGAAAGCGCTCGACGAGCGGCCGTACACAACGCTCGGTTACATCAATGGGCCGGGCGCACTGGCGGTGCGCGATGCAGCCTCGCAGGAACACGTGCGCCGTGATTTATCCAACGTCGACACCACCAAGTCCGAGTACTTACAGCAAGCGCTGATACCGTTGGCGCACGAAACGCACGGCGGTGAAGATACGCCGATTTATGCGAACGGCCCGTGGGCGCAATTGTTCCATCGCACCGTCGAACAGAATTACATTTATCAGGTGATGCATTACGCCGCGCTCGAACGACCGAAAACGGTAGAGCGCAATGCCGGCGCCAAAACGCCGTCGAAAAAAGCCAAACCCTAGGAGTCAGCCATGAACGAACAACATTTGCGCGAACAGCTGCAGCGCCTGTCGGCGGAACTGGAAACACTGCCATCGAATGATGAAAAGCGGCAGACCATTACTGCTCTTGTTGCCGACATCGAGCTGCAATTGAACGAAGGCATCGCCGACGATTCGCTGGTCGATCAGGTCGAAGCGGCGATATCGAGTTTTGAGGCCGAGCATCCGCATGTCGCCGGTATTCTCAACTCGATTCTGGTGTCGCTCGGCAATATGGGCGTATGAATACATGGTCAATTTTCTTACGTTTTCATGCTTGACTCACTAACCCTGCATCTTTATAGTACGCGCCCTACGCGCTTGTAGCTCAGTTGGATAGAGTATCTGGCTACGAACTAGAGGGTCGGGGGTTCGAATCCCTCCAAGCGCACCAAATAAAAAAGCCCGGTCCATATGGACCGGGCTTTTTTATTTGTACCTTCGTCAGACCTGCTAATCCCGTGCCCGCAATCTTCCTGTTGAGCAGCGATCAACATTATTGATTCGTTGTTTTGATTAATTAATCAGATGTTCATCGATCCGCTGCGGCGATTCATAATTTTGTCGTCATCCCGTAGGATGAGATTAGGTCTAATCGCGGAAGTGAACTATCAGAGATTGGGATGAGATTTTGAAACCTGAAAACAAAATCAGAAAATTCTCTAACCGCGCCAATTTAAATCACCTCGCCACCAATACCACTCACTGCCTATTCGCAAAACCACTGAGTACCGCAGTCAGCGATTTAAGGTTATAGGGTTTTTGCAATATCACTGCATCGCCAATATTGTCGGGCGCGTCGCGTCCCGTTGCGTATACGACACCGATGTTGGGGTGTTTTTTTCTTACGGCATTGGCCAGTTCGTTGCCCGACATGCCGACCAGTTCGATGTCGGTAATTAATACGTCGAACGCTTCTTTATCCAATACATCGAGTGCTGCTTCGGCGGAGCCGACGCCAACAATTGAATGGCCGAGTCGCTTTAATAACTCGATCGTGCCGGCTCGAATTATTGCTTCATCTTCAACAAATAAAATGCGTAGAGGGGAAGTTGTCGATTCGGATTCATGGAGTGCGGGGTTGTTGGCGATGGCCGCTTTTAGTCGTTGCAAATGCTGCTGGTTGGCGAGTACATGACGAACTTTGCGCGCGAGCGCTTCGCGCGTATAAGGTTTGGATAGCAGTTCAACGCCGGGATCGAGGCGGCCGCCATGCACGATGGCATTTTGCGTATAACCGGATGTGAATAAAACCGCGAGATCGGGTAGATAGACTTTGGCCTGACGCGCCAGCTCGGGGCTGCGCAATGGTCCGGGCATGACGACATCGGTAAATAACAGGTCAATGTGAATACCGCTTTCGATAATTGTCATCGCGTCGGCGGCGTCGTGCACTTTGAGCACGCGATATCCGAGTTGCGTCAACATCTCCACCACGGTGGTGCATAGTTGCGGATCGTCTTCGGCGACCAGAATTGTTTCGGAACCGCCGAGTACTGTACCGCTCGTCGACACCGCGAGCGTTTCTTCAGCATTCAACGAGCGCGGCAGATACAACTTGACGGTAGTGCCTTGTCCCAGTTCGCTATAGATCTGCACATGGCCGCCTGACTGTTTAACGAAACCGTACACCATTGATAGCCCGAGACCCGTGCCTTTGCCTTCGGGCTTGGTGGAAAAGAACGGCTCGAATGCCTGCGCCAGAACCTCTTGCGACATACCGCTGCCGGTATCGGTCACTGCGAGTAAAACATATTGGCCTGCCGCCACATCAGGTCGCAGCTGGGTGTAATTATCGTCGAGATAAGCGTTGCCGATTTCGATGGTGAGCTTGCCGCCGTTTTCCATCGCATCGCGCGCATTGATGGCCAGGTTGAGCAGCGCGCTTTCAATTTGCGTGACATCGATCAACGTATTCCAGAGACCACCCGAGATGATGGTTTCTATTTCGATGGCTTCGCCCAGCGTCCTGCGCAGCATGTCTTCCATGGCTAAGACAAAACGTCCGATATTGACCACTCTCGGATCGAGCGCCTGGCGCCGGCCGAAGGCCAGTAAATAACTGGCGAGTTTGGCGCCGCGACTTACGCCGTTCAATGCGGCATCGATGCGAGTTTGCGCCAGTTCGTTATCGCTCAATTCCACTGCCAGTAATTGCAGATTGCCGGAGATGATCTGCAGCAAATTATTAAAATCGTGCGCCACACCGCCGGTCAGCTTGCCGATGGCTTCCATTTTTTGCGCTTGTTGCAACGCTTGTTCGGTGCGTTTTAATGCGGCTGCAGCGGCGCGCTTTTCGGAAATATCGCGAGTGATTTTCGCGAAGCCAGCTAATGCGCCGGTCGGATCGCGCAGGGCATCGATAATGACATGTGCAAAAAAGCGTGTGCCGTCTTTACGTACGCGCCAACCTTCCTGCTCGAAGCGTCCCTCGGTGCGCGCAATCGATAATGCACGATCGGGTAAGCCGGCCGCGCGATCCTCTTCGGTGTAAAAACGCGAAAAATGCGAACCGACCACTTCGTCTTTGGTATAGCCCTTGATGCGTTGCGCTCCGGTGTTCCAGTTCGAAACATGGCCGGTGGTATCGAGCATGTAAATGGCGTAATCAGTGACACCTTGCACCAGCAGACGAAATTGTTGCTCGCTTTGCCGTAATGCTTCCTCGGCAGCTTGACGTGCAGTGATATCACGCGTGATTTTCGCGAAACCGAGCAAGCGGCCACTCTCGGTGCGGATCGCATCGATAACCGCATTCGCCCAGAAGCGGGAGCCATCTTTACGTACGCGCCAGCCCTCGCTTTCGAAGCGTCCTTCTACTTCAGCGGTTTTCAACGCATGCCAGGGTAGGCCACTAGCCTGATCTTCAGCGGTAAAAAAACACGAAAAATGCTTACCGATAATTTCATCGGGTTTATATCCCTTGAATTGCTGAGCTCCAGAATTCCAGCTGATGATATTGCCGGCAATATCAAGCATATAAATCGCATAATCGCTGATGGCTTCCACCAGAATCTGGAAGCGCTGCAATTCCATTAACGATGCATCATCGGGCAGATTTCGGTTGGGCATCACGATTCCTAGAGTGACGTTGATGAGGCATGCAGGGGGCTGGCATGACCGCAGCATATTTTGGTCGGGTAGTGTACCGATAGGTTGCTAACAATATCACTGCGTTGCGGACGATGGGATGCATGCTTAATATCATGCGCCGCTAGTCTGGTCGAGTTCGCGAAAAAACATACTGAAAAATGGGTGCTGCAAAAATTGCAAAGCGGATTTATTTTTCGAGGATAATTGAAGGATAAAAATATCAGGGCAGGCTGCGGATTAAGTAAATACTCGGGCATAGTCGTCGAGAGCTGTGTTGTAGCACGGGCACGATGCTGCTTCGAGCCCTTTGCGATCGACAATGCTGATTTCGCCGCGGATGTAATGAATAAGCTCGCGCTTTTGTAGCGAACCCGCTGCGATAGTGATGGCGCTTCTCTGTACACCGAGCATGTCGGCAAGAAATTTATGCGTGAGATGAAAATGATCCGCGTGCGCGCGGTCATGACTCATCAGCAACCAGCGTGCGAGGCGTGGTTCGATCTGATGAAAGTGAGTGCAGGCAACAGTGGTGGATAGCTGTGCCACCACCACGTATAGATAACGATTCAGCGTAGTGAGTAAAGCAGGATTATTGCGTAGCTCGCGGCGGAATTTGGTGGCGCTCATGCGCAATGCGCGGCCCGATCCTCTCACTTCAGCGCGCTGCGAAGCCATATCAAGACCGAGTACCTGGGTCGCGCCGAGCATGCCTTCACTGCCGATCAAGCAGATTTCCAGCGGCGGGTGATTTTCAGTAAATTCGACCAGTGAAATAAATCCGGTAAGCGGAAAATAGACATGCGCCAACTGTTGGTCTGGTTCACACAGAACGGTGCCAAAAATCAGCTCTATCGATTCGCATTGCAGCAAAATTTGCGCACGTTCTTTACGCGGCAAACGGGCAATGAGCTTGTTGACGAAGAGTTCTGGCATTGCCATCAAAACCTTGTTCTCCCACAGCGAAAAAGAAAGGGAGCGCGAAAAAGAGCTGCATCTCCTTCGAGGTTGGATTATGAGAGAGCGCTGCGCAATACTCTGTTCGCTAAACCACACAGTGCAAAGTCGCGTGATTATTAATGGGAATTGGTAGCGATCGATTACAGGTGTCGGTCAGTTGCTTTGAGGTTTGTGTAGATACGGTAACAGGCGATCGGTTTCTTTTTTTACCACCGCATAACATTCGCAACTCAATTCTTCGAGCTTGGGTCGATCGAGCACGGTGATATGGCCACGGCTGTATTCGATAATGCCCTGCTTCTGCAATTTTCCGGCTGCATCCGTCACGCCTTCGCGACGTACGCCGAGCATATTAGCGATCAGTTCCTGCGTCATATTCAGTTGGTTGCTGGATAACCGATCGAGCGACAGCAGCAGCCAGCGGCACAGTTGCTGATCGACCGAATGGTGTCGATTGCAGACGGCGGTTTGCGCCATTTGCGTGAGCAGCGATTGGGTATAACGCAACAGCAATAGTTGCAGTTCACTATGCCGATTGAATTCGTCTTTCAAGCGTTGCCCCAGCAAACGGTAAGCGTGGCCGCCGCTTTGCACGATGGCCCGACTCGGGGTGCTTTCGCCGCCCATGAATAAGGCGACACCGATAATTCCTTCGTTACCCACCACGGAAATTTCGGCGGAGGCACCGTTTTCCATCACATATAGCAACGAGACAATGGAGTCGGTCGGAAAATAAACATGGCGTAATTTGTCGCCAGATTCGTACAGCACTTTACCGAGCGGCAGTGACATTAATTCAAGATGAGAGAACAGACGCTGTTGAATTTCTGCGGGCAGCGCAGCCAAAAGATGATTTTGTAATGGCGTAGGCGTATCGGGCATTTGGGTTCCTGATCCGCACGGGAAAGAAAAACGAATAATAGGTTACATGTGCAGTGCATATTTATGTATCGGCGGCTATGCACCTTATCACACATAGCGCGCTTCTATTCAACGAGATTGCCTCGGAACAAGGGCCGCTCCTATGTACTTGATATTTCGACAGAGCGGGAAACGATAATAATCACTGCCGATGCATTAATGTGTGCGTCTAACAATGATTTCGCTGGTGACGGATTCCACGCCTTCGGTCGCGCGTGCAACGGCTACCGCTTTAGCGGCGTCTTCGTCGGTAACGGCAGTGCCGGTCACCGCTACGTTGCCAGTGCCATCGGTTTGAATATTAATTTCCGTCGCGCTCGATAACTGCTCGGCGGCTAAGCCGGCTTTTATTCTGTCCGCTAATACGGTGGCTTCGACGTAAGTGGTTTGATGCGCTCGATCGAAAATCACTTCGGCATAACTGATCGTCGACATCAGCGAAATGCCGGTCAACAAAAAGCCTGCAATGAATGTCCTGTACATAATGCGTTCCTCTGGATTGGGATTTTTACTCTCTCATGCTCCCTACCCACAGTCTGTGCGACAGCGTACATAGAAGCGCATCATCGATGTGTGTACGGTACCGCACAGACGAAATCACACGTCTTATTTACTATCTCGCCAGACAAATAACGAGAGCTGTGATCATGCTAGAAACAATCGTCATCATTTTGCTGGTTTTATGGGTACTCGGTTTAGTTTCGTCTTACACCATGGGCGGGTTAATTCATATTCTGCTAGTGGTGGCGGTGGTGGTGATACTGATTCGCGTCATTAAAGGCAGAGGTATCTGACTAAGCCAAAAAAATAACCGGAAAGTTTTTCGAAAAGTTCACACGCTTAACACTATAAAAATTATTAGCACCAGAAAAGCTATTAATTTCGGAATAGCTAACGGAGCAACACAATGAGTACACAAAAATTAGCGGGCGTAGTATTACTGATTGCGGGTCTGCTAGGGCTGGCCTATGGTGGATTCAGCTATACGAAAGAAACCCATCAGGCTGATGTGGGTTCCATACATCTCTCGGTCGACGAAACCCAACATGTGAATGTGCCGGTATGGGCGGGTGTCGGGGCGATTGTGATCGGTGGGTTATTGCTCGTCATGGGCCGTAAACCCTAGTAATTGTATTAGTTAGTTGCGGGGGTTGCGGACTGTTTCTCGATCAGATTAGCCAATAAGCGTAATTGTTCTTTCTGAATGACGAGTAGCTCACTCCATTGTCCCTCGCGCAATAAATCCACCTTCTCGTGTAGCAGCATAATTTCGAGTTCGGCTTTTAAGTTAACCTCGTAATCGTGCTCGGCATTGCCGCGATCCTTTTCCGCCTGACGATTCTGCGACATCAAGATAATCGGTGCTTGTACCGCAGCGAGCATCGACAGAAAAAGATTTAGCAGAATATACGGATAGGGATCGAATACCTTGTTGTAGCTGATCAGCAAAAATGAATTCAAAACCACCCATGCGACCAGTATCGCGGCGAACAGCGTGATAAAAGTCCAGGAGCCGCCAAATTGCGCCACCGCATCTGCGGCGCGCTGACCCGGCGTAGTTGTTGCTTCAAATTCATGGGCTAAATTGCGTGCGATGTGCTTGCGCTCGGCCACATGCCGGGCCACTTTTTGCGAGCGTGCGTCGAGTGATGTATACGTCGAGCCCAACAGTGTTTCTGCAATTTCTTCGGCTTTTTTAACCATGCGGCTACTGCTCCTTGTTTTTAGTGCGAATCGTGGTGTGAATCGTGTTTATCGCCGCGATCTCTATCGTCGTTGTGGTCATCATGGCGATTGCCTTTATCGTGCCGGTCCTGATCGCCGTGGTAGCGGTCGCGGTTACCATGTCGAACATCTTCCTGCCAATTTTGATGACGCTGTCGATAGCGCGGAATGTATTCGTGTTGATACCAATTGTCCTCGACGAAATACACGCGTTGGCCGCAGGCATTGTACTCACGACAATGGTCGCGCCAGTGCTTAATGTGGCCCGGCGGCGCGCGTACGTAAATCGGTCTGCGATCCATGCGGTCGCGCTCGATAATAATCGGTTCGCGATAAATTAAGCGCGGTTGCGGAAAGTCGCCGATATCGATTTGGCCGTAAAAGCCCGGCTCGCCAATACTCACCGAAACACCGACGTCGGCGGCGATGGCGGGCATGATTGCCGAAGCGGCAACGAGTGCCACGATGTTCAGAGCATATTTCATGTCATTTCTCCCGAGGTGATCGCCACATGGCGCGCGGCCTCTATCGAAAATTGCTGCCGCATTGAAACAGCATTTTCCACACCGATGTAACCATTATTTATCAGTCGCTATTTTCGGATCGCCTGTAACCGAGCTGCCGCTTTTTACCGTGATAAAGCAATAAAAATTGCGTTTTGCGTTTTCGCGATTGCTTTTTTTGAAAAAATGCGACTTTTGAAAAGGTGCGACGATGGATCGATCAGTTGTAGATAATCACGCCTTATCGAGCAAACCTCTGTTCGGTAGCGTACATACCGGATATTTCATCTGCGGGTATGCTGTAAGCTCTGCGAATAGCTCTGTCCGCTTGCATTTCATTTGATGGTGACCCCCACGGATATTTTTCGAAACCTCGCTCCAGCATCGTTCAGGTTTTTGCAAAACGTGCTAAAACCTCTCGGCAAAATATTCAAACCTGTGCATGCGCACAGCGTATCGATCGATGAATACGAAAACGAAAAATATGGAGAAGAAGATTACGAAAAGGAGAGCTATTCAAGTGCTGAATCGCCGCTGCGTGCCGAGCTGCTCAGCGCCGATCAAATGGGTTTGCATGCACGGCGCTTGGCGAGCGCGCACGAAATCAGCAGTGAGCGCGCGACCGATCAGCTGCTGACGCGACTCACCGCCAATGAAATTGTACTGACCAATGTCTGTAATCAACTCGCTGAAAATGTCAGCCGTCAATCCATTCCCGCGGCGGAATGGTTGCTCGACAATTTCTATTTGATCGAAGAACAGATCAACACCGCTAAACGCCATTTTCCGAAAGGGTATAGCCGCGCGTTGCCGCGTCTGGCAAATGGGCCGTCGGCAGGATTGCCGCGCGTTTATGACATTGCGCTGGAAGCGATTGCGCATGGCGATGGCCGCGTCGATCTGGAAATTATCAATCGTTTCGTTATGTCGTATCAGTCGGTCACCGCGCTCAGCCTCGGCGAGCTATGGGCGATTCCGATTATGTTGCGGCTGGCGCTCATCGAAAATCTGCGTCGCGTGGCCGCGCGTATTCAGGCGGGCCGGGAGCATCGCCGACTGGCCAGCAGCTGGGCAAAACAAATGCTCGAAGTGGCAGAACGAGATCCGAAGAGCTTGATTCTGGTAATTTCGGATATGGCGCGTTCGCGTCCGCCGATGGTGAGTGCCTTTGTAGCCGAACTCGCGCGTCGCTTGCAGGGACATATTCCAGTGTCCGCGTTGCCGCTGACCTGGATCGAACAATTACTCAGCGAATCCAATCTGACAATCGAAAAACTGGTGCGGCTGGAGGCGCAGCAACAGGCGGCGGATCAGGTTTCCATCGGCAACAGTATCGGCAGTCTGCGTTTTCTCGGCGCGACCGATTGGCGGGAATTTGTCGAAGCGACCAGCGTGGTGGAAGCAATTCTCGCGCAGGATTGCACATATAAAGCAATGACATTTTCTACGCGCGACGATTATCGTCATGCAGTGGAAAAAATCGCTCGCGCTTCCGCGTGTTCCGAAAATGAAGTCGCCAATCACGCGATTCAACTAGCGTTAAACGTCGCCCACAATGGCGCGGCGCGGTTTGCGCATGTCGGCTTTTATCTGATCGATGCGGGGCGCTCGCAATTGGAGCGTGTGGCCGGAATGCAGCCATCGAAAATGGTGGCGACGGCGCGTTTTGGCAAAAAGCACGCGTTGCCAATTTTTCTCGGCGCCCTCGCGGCAATCACGTTAACGCTATCCGGTTTATTGCTGTGGCGGGTGATCGATGAAGGTTTTCGCAATGGGTCGCTGGCGCTCCTTGCCGTTTTGATTGTGGTGCTCGGCAGTCGTGTCGCGGTGATGGCGGTAAATTTTTTGGCAGTATTGCTGACCCGCACGCGAGCGCTGCCGCGCATGGATTTTTCGGCGGGTATTCCAGCCACTGCGCGCACGTTGGTGGTGGTGCCGACGTTGCTGAGTCACGCGGAAGTCATCGACGAATTATGCGAAGCACTGGAAGTGCGGTTCCTCGCCAATCGCGATGAGCATACCCATTTCGCGCTGCTGACCGGTTTTCTCGATGCGACTACCGAAACCTGCGCTGACGATGCAGCATTATTGCAAGCGATGATCGATGCAGTGAATGCGTTGAATGCGAAATACGAACGCACCGATCTGTTTTTTTTATTGCATCGCGCGCGCGTGTGGAATCCGCAGGAACGGCTGTGGATGGGTTACGAGCGCAAACGCGGCAAACTGGCCGATTTAAATGCATTATTGCGACACGGCGCGCATCGCCGTTTTGCACAGATAGTCGGTGATATCGCGATCCTGCCGAGCATTAAATATGTGATCACGCTCGATACCGATACGCAGTTGCCACGCGATTCCGCGCAGCAGTTGGTCGGTGCGATGGCGCATCCGCTGAATCGGCCGTTGTTTGCGGATGAAGAAAAAACGGGCAGTGGTTACCATCGCATTAATGCCGGTTACGCAATTATGCAACCACTGGTGGCGACGAGTGTTGGCGGAGCGAATGCTTCGCGCTATGCGCATTTGTTCGGCAATGAGGCCGGCATCGATCCCTATACGCGCGCCGTCGCCGATGTTTATCAAAATGTATTTAGCGAAGGCTCGTTTGTCGGTAAGGGAATTTACGATGTCGATGCCGTCGAGCGCGCGCTCGCGGATCGAATACCGGAAAATCGCATTCTCAGTCACGATTTGCTGGAAGGCTGCATTGCCCGTGCGGGCTTGTTAAGCGACAGCCAGCTCCACGAAGGCTATCCCGCGCAATATTGCGCGGACGTGCGCCGCCGTCAGCGCTGGATTCGCGGTGATTGGCAATTGCTCGGCTGGTTGCTGCCGCGGGTGCGGGGCGGCACGGACAACACCGACGCGGAAAAAAAGTGTTATGCCGAGATCGGCACCACGCCGCGTCAACGCTATCAACGCAATCCGCTGACCGCATTATCGCGCTGGAAAATTCTCGATAATTTATTGCGCAGTTTGAATACTACGGCGTTGACCGCGCTGCTGTTATTTGGCTGGCTCGTGTCGGTGGCACCGATTTTCTGGATGCTCGTCGTACTCGGTGCCATGTTGCTGCCATCGTTGGGCGCAAGCATTCTGCATGTATTTCGTAAATCTCCCGATATGCTTTGGCGCCAGCATCTGGCCACGGTGGTGCATATTGCCGGCAAACGTTGCGCGCAGGCACTGTTCGAGTTGATGTGTCTGCCGTTCGATGCGTATTACAGTCTCGATGCAATTTTGCGCACGTTGGCGCGGCTACTGTTTACGCGTCGACGCTTGCTGCAGTGGGACGCGTCGAATGTGATCGAGCGCAATCGCTGCAATGATTTGTCCGACACCTGGCGCAGTATGGCGATTGCACCGTTGTTGGCGATTGCGACGGCGGTGGGCATCAGCGTACTGACACCGACAACACTGCTGCTGGCGGCGCCGATTTTGTTGTTGTGGTTTTGCGCTCCGGTCATGGCGTGGTGGGTCAGTCGGCAGCTGCCGCCGGCGATACCGCGACTGAATGCCGAGCAATTAACATTTTTGCGTAAGAGTGCGCGTCGCACTTGGGCCTTCTTCGAGGAATTTGTCGGCCCCGACGATCATTGGCTGCCGCCGGATAATTTTCAGATCTATCGCAGCGCGGTGATTGCGCATCGCACATCGCCCACCAATATGGGCATGGCGCTGCTCGCCAATTTGACCGCTTACGATTTCGGTTACATACCACAAGGTACGTTGCTTGAGCGCACCGACAACACGCTGGCAACGATGGCGTTGCTCGAACGCTATCAAGGCCATTTTTATAATTGGTATGACACGCAAACATTGCAGGGCCTTAACCCCATTTATATTTCCAGTGTGGACAGCGGCAATCTCGCGGGTCACTTGCTGGTATTACGGCAGGGATTATTGGCGTTGCTCGATCAGCCGCCGTTGGCGGCGAACTGGCGTACAGGAATTCGCGATACCGCCGCCATTGTGTTGGATATGAGCAGCGGCAATGAGCAGGCCAGCGCGCGCATGCAAGCCATGTTAACCGCGCTGAATGAAAGAGCTAACGACGATGCACAGCGAGAAAATAAATTATCGCTAACGCGCGTGCAGCATTGCATCGAATCGTTACTAACACATGCCAATGAATTTACCGAAAACATTGCTGATGATGTCGACAGCGATCTGGCGTGGTGGTCGCGAGCGCTGCTGCGTCAATGTCACGCGCTGAACGATGAGCTACAACACAGCGCACCGTGGTTGCGTGTGCCGATTGCGCCAGCGGAATATACGATGCTGATGGCGCATATCGACAGTCTATTTTCCAGTGTCACCGCTGTTGATATGGCGGGCAATGCGACAGCCATTCCCACCTTGCGTACGCTGACGACGATCGAAACCTTATTGTTACCGCTGATCGAAAAAGAAATTGCCGCGGCGGAAACAGCGTTGGCGATCACGTGGCTGCGTACGCTTTATTCCGCCATTGTCGAAGCGGGTGAAAATGCGCGAGAACGCGTCGCAAGTATTGAAAATCTCTCGGCGCAAATTCACGCCATGGCGCAAATGCAGTACGACTTTCTGTACGACAAATCGCGCCGTCTGCTGGCGATTGGGTACAACGTCAGCGAGCGGCGCCGCGACAACAGCTACTACGATCTACTCGCATCGGAAGCGCGCATGGCGAATTTTATTGCCATAGCGCAACGGCAATTACCGCAGGAAAGTTGGTTTTCGCTCGGGCGTTTGATCGCGCACAACGGTGGCAAATCGGTGCTGCTGTCGTGGAGCGGCTCCATGTTTGAATATTTAATGCCGTTGTTAGTGATGCCGACCTACGCGAATACCTTGCTCGATCAAACCAATATCGCCGCGGTGGCACGTCAGATCGAATACGGCAAATTGCGCGGCGTGCCGTGGGGTGTTTCCGAATCGGGCTACAACGCTGTCGATGTGCAATTGAATTATCAGTATCACGCGTTCGGTGTGCCGGGTCTTGGACTCAAGCGCGGGCTCGCGGAAGATTTGGTCATTGCGCCCTATGCTTCGGTGCTGGCGTTGATGGTGGCGCCGGAGGCCGCGTGTGCGAACTTGCAGCGCCTCGCCGCACTCGGCGTGCAGGGTCGCTTTGGTTTTTATGAAGCGGTCGATTACACGCCGTCGCGTCAACGGCGCGGTGAGGCGCGTTCAATCGTGCATTCATTCATGGCGCATCATCAGGGCATGAGTTTACTGGCGCTGGCTTTTTTGCTGTTGGGGCGACCGATGCAACGCCGCTTCGAGGCGGACCTGATGCTGCAGGCAACGTTGTTGCTGTTGCAGGAGCGAATTCCAAAAGCCACCGCCGAGCGTGCGCGTGCCACTGAGTTGGCGGACCCGCGCAAATTAACGAGCTATCCGGAAATGCCGGTACGGATATTCGCTACCGCGCATACGCCGAGCCCGGAAGTACAACTGCTATCGAATGGTCGTTATCACGTCATGGTCACCAATGCCGGCAGCGGTTACAGCCGCTGGCGCGATCTTGCGGTAACGCGTTGGCGCGAAGACAGCACTTGCGATAATTGGGGTTCTTTTTGTTATTTGCGCGATATGTCGAACGGCGAATTCTGGTCGGTCGCCCATCAACCAACATTGCGCAAACCCGATAACTATCAGGTGATTTTTTCCGAAGGCCGCGTCGAGTTTCGGCGCAGCGATAACAAATTCGATACGCACACCGAAATCGTGGTGTCGCCGGAAGACGATATTGAATTGCGGCGCATGCATATCACCAATACCGCGCGCACCCGCAGAATTATCGAGGTCACCAGTTATGCGGAGGTGGTGATCGCAGCGGCGGCAGCGGATGCGTTGCATCCCGCGTTCAGCAATCTGTTTGTGCAAACCGAAATCGTGCCGCCACACAACGCATTGCTGTGCACACGCCGGCCGCGCTTCGAGCACGAAGCGACACCATCGATGTTGCATTTGCTCGCGGTGCATGGCGCGGATGCGTTGGATATTTCGTATGAAACCGATCGCCGCGAATTTATCGGCCGCGGTAATACGCCGATCGATCCCGCCGCGATGTACACGCAGGATTTATCCGGCGCTGTCGGTTCCGTGCTCGATCCGATTGTCGCGATACGCTGTCGCGTTCTGCTCGAACCGGATCAATGCGTCACCATCGATGTAGTGTCGGGCATCGGTGCCGATCGCGAGGCGGCGTTGCGATTAATTGCGAAGTATCAGGATCGCCATCTCGCCGATCGCGTGTTCGATTTGGCGTGGACGCATAGCCAGGTGTTATTGCGGCAACTGAATGCCACTGAAGCCGACGCCCAATTATATGGTCGTCTCGCCAGCTCGATTATTTACGCCAATGCCGCATTGCGCGCCGATGCCAGTGTGCTAATCAATAATCAACGCGGGCAATCCGGCTTATGGGCGTATGCAATTTCCGGCGATCTGCCGATTGTGCTGTTGCAGGTGCAGGATACCAATAGCATCGAATTGGTGCGGCAGTTGGTGCAGGCACATGCGTATTGGCGTTTGAAAGGGCTCGCGGTGGATCTCGTTATCTGGAATCAGGATCACGCGGGTTATCGCCAGCAATTGCAGGATCAAATTATCGGTTTAATCGGTTCCGGCACCGAGGCGCATGTGATCGATCGGCCCGGCGGTATTTTCGTGCGGCCGGCCGATCAAATTCCGAATGAAGATCGCGTGTTGTTGCTGAGCGTCGCCCGTGTTGTCATCAGCGATAGTCGTGGCACGCTCGAAGAGCAACTCAATCACCGTGCGTTAAATGATGTGCGCGTGCCGCGCTTGATTCCGAAATTGCCGCTATTACGAATCCCAGCGCGCGACACTATCGTCGCTGAGCGCGATGCCGATCCTTTACTGCTCGATAATGGTCTGGGTGGCTTCAGTGTCGATGGCGCGGAATACATCATCACCCTGTCGGCGCAACAAACCACACCGGCGCCCTGGGCCAATGTGCTGGCGAATCCGCATTTCGGCACGCTGATATCCGAGAGTGGTCGTGCGTACACGTGGAGTGAAAACGCACACGAGTATCGGCTGACACCGTGGTACAACGACGCGGTGAGCGACTGCAGTGGCGAGGCGCTGTATATCCGCGATGAAGAGAGCGGACAGTGGTGGTCACCGACACCATTACCGGTGCGCGGCGCCGATATGTATCGTTGTCGTCATGGCTTCGGTTACAGCGTATTCGAGCACAGCGAAAACAGCATTTTTTCCGAGCTGACCATTTTCGTGGCATTGGACGCGGCGGTTAAATTCTCTGTGCTGAAAATTCGCAACGATTCAACCAGCGAACGCAAACTGTCGGCGACTGGTTTTGTGGAATGGGTGCTCGGCGATTTGCGGCCAAAAACAGCGCAGCATATCGCCACTGAAATTGAACCGAATAGCAGTGCCGTATGCGCGCGTAATCCGTATAACAGCGAGTTTCCGCACAGCGTTGCTTTTTTCGACGTCGACGATATGCCGCGCACCATCAGCGGCGATCGCCGTGAATTTCTCGGCCGCAATGGCACGCAGGCCAATCCGGCCGCGCTGCTGCGGCAGCGTCTCTCCGGCAAGGTGGGCGCGGGACTGGACCCGTGCGCGGCGATTCAAGTCCCGTTTGAATTGGCGCCCGGTGAGGAACGCGAAATTATTTTTCGCCTCGGCGTTGCCACCGATATTGCGAAAGTTGAAAAGCTGATTCAGAAATTTCGCGGCGCCACGATTGCGCATGCCGAGTTGGCATCGGTTAAAAAATTCTGGCGGCACACGCTCGATGCGGTGCAAATCGACACGCCCGATATCGCATTGAATATGTTGACCAATGGTTGGTTGATGTATCAGGTGATTGCGAGCCGGATGTGGGCGCGCAGCGGTTATTATCAATCGGGTGGCGCGTTTGGCTTTCGCGATCAATTGCAGGATGCGATGGCGTTGATTCACACCGCGCCGGTGCGTCTGCGCGAACAATTGTTGCTGTGTGCGAGCCGTCAGTTTGTCGAAGGCGATGTGCAGCACTGGTGGCATCCGCCGACCGGTCGCGGTGTGCGCACGCGTTGTTCCGACGATTTATTGTGGCTGCCGCTGGCGACGTGTCGCTATGTGTGCAGCACCGGCGATACCGGTGTGCTGAACGAAACTGCGCCTTTTCTCAGCGGTCGCGCGGTCAATGAGGGCGAAGAATCGTATTACGATTTGCCGGGGCGTGCCGATGAAGTAGCGAGCCTCTATCAGCATTGCGTGCGCGCCATTCAACGCGGCTTGCGTTTTGGTGTGCACGGTTTGCCGTTGATCGGCGCCGGCGATTGGAATGACGGCATGAATCTGGTCGGCATCGAAGGCAAAGGCGAAAGCGTGTGGCTGGGATTTTTCCTGTGCGACGTGCTGACGCAATTCAGCGATGTCGCCACCTTGCATGGCGATATCGGATTTGCCGATTTTTGTCGCGAGCAAAATCAACAACTACGCAGCAATATCGAAGTTAACGGCTGGGACGGTGCGTGGTATCGGCGCGCATATTTCGACGATGGCACGGCATTGGGTTCGGCGAAAAATGATGAATGCCAAATCGATTCGATTTCACAAAGCTGGTCGGTGTTGTCGAATGCGACTGCTGCCAACAGCAATGGCACTGTCAGTGCCAATGCAACACAACGGCAACGCTCGCGGTTGGCGATGGATGCGGTTTATCAGCGGTTGGTGCGTCGCGACGATGCGTTGATTCAATTATTGGATCCGCCATTCGATCGCTCGAATTTAAATCCCGGATATATCAAAGGCTATGTGCCGGGCGTGCGTGAAAATGGCGGGCAATACACGCACGGTGCAATTTGGGCAGCGATGGCGTTTGCCGCGTTGGGCGAGGGCGAACGCAGTTGGGAGTTGCTGCGCATGATCAATCCGGTCATGCACGGTTTATCGGCGACAGCGATTGCAACGTATAAAGTGGAACCTTATGTGATGGCGGCCGACGTATACGCGGTGGCGCCGCACACCGGACGCGGTGGTTGGAGTTGGTATACCGGTTCGGCCGGATGGATGTATCGACTGATTATCGAATCGCTGCTGGGCTTGCGGCTCGATGTCGATAAATTACATTTCGCTCCGTGCGTACCGGCGCAATGGCCGGGTTTCAATATGCTCTATCGCTTCCGCGAAACCATTTATGCGATCAAATTTCACAACAACGTCGAAGCCATTACTGGTGTGCAGGTATGGTTGGATGGCGTTGCCTGTCGCGAAGCGACCATTGTTTTACGCGATGATTCTCAGCCTCATTGCGTGGTAGTGAATATCGGCCCCAGCCCCGAAAAAATTATCGAAGCAAGCGCTGATTAAAATACCTCTCCCTGCGGGAGAGCGGCGAAAATCGCTTAATCAAACTCCGCTATGTACGTCAGCGCACCGATCTATTTCCTGTCTGCGCGGATAATCGCCAGAAGCTTGGATGTTTCAGTCTCCGGCGATTCTCATGAGGAAATTCGACAATGAAAAAATTTATTCAGTTTGAGAGAACAAACGGGCGTGCGGTATTGCGTCGGTTAATGCCAGTGACGGCAACGGTTACGCTGGGATTATTGCTGTTGTCTGGTTGTGCATCGACACCGCAGCCACCGACGCAGGCACTGCAAGCAGCGGAAATGGCGATCACTACTGCCGAACAGGCACGCGTTGCCGATTACGCGGCACCGGAATTGGGTGAGGCCCGCCAAAAACTTGCAGCCGCTAATGCCGCGGTGCAAGCGAAAAATATGACGCAGGCACAACGACTCGCGGAACAAGCGCGCGTCGATGCGGAGCTGGCCGTCGCCAGGAACGATGTCGGCAAAGCCAAAATCGTCAATGATGAAATGAAGAAAAGCACCGATACCATCAAAACGGAAATGCAGCGCAATCCGGGAGTTCAGCCATGAGCCCACTTATGCTTAACGGCAAAAAAATGAGTCATCGAAAATTCACTGTGCAGAGCAAAAAGCTGTTGGTGGTTGCAATTTCCACGCTAATGCTGGCGGCATGCTCGACACCGCCCACCAAGCCGCAAGGCGCGGTTGAAGCGCGTAACAAGTTGACGCAATTGCAATCGACACCGCAGTTGGCCGGTCTTGCGCCAGTCGCTATCAAAGATGCGGAAGTCGCGGTGATTGCTGCCGAACAGCCGCAGAAAGATATCGAGTTGGGAAAACATCTCGTGTGGATGGCGGATCACAAAGTCGATATCGCCGCTGCGCAGGCGCAAAGTCGTCTGCTGGAAGATCAGCGCAAAGCTTTAGGTGAACAACGCGAAAGTGCCCGTCTCAATTCACGCACGCAGGAAGCCGATAAAGCGCGCGGCGATGCGACTGCAGCACAAGCCCAGTCCGAGGATTTGCAACGACAGTTGGCTGCACTGAATGCGAAGGCCACCGATCGCGGCATGGTGATCACCTTGGGCGATGTATTGTTCGATACCGGCCGTTCGGAATTGAAAGGCGGTGCTGTCAGCAATCTCGGCAAACTCGCGCCCTTTCTCAATCAATACCAAGATCGCACGGTAGTGATTGAAGGACACACCGATAGTGTCGGCAGTGAAGAGTCCAATCTGGCGTTATCGCAGCGTCGCGCCGACTCCGTTAAATCGTATCTGGTGCATCAGGGTGTCAATGGCTTACGCATCACTACCGCAGGTATGGGTGAAGATGGTCCGCTTGCCGGCAACGATACCGCAGCGGGTCGTCAGCAAAATCGACGAGTCGAAGTGATTATTTCGAATACGTCGGTGTCCTCTCAGTAACTGAAAAAAGCTGAGACGAAACAGTTAGAACGGAAAACAGTTAGAACGAAAAGCAGTCGGAACGAAAACAGTGGGTCCGAAAGGTGCGAAGCATTTACGCGATGTTTCGCACCGACACCTATTCAACTTCGCCAGTCGATATTTAATTATTTTTTAATTAACTACCTGCGGAACCTGAAATTCCACATTTGACAGAGGATGGCAATGTGGGCTCTCCCCAAATTCTTATCGTCGAAGAAAACGAAGAACTCGCTCGCGATCTTGCCGCGCAGACTATTCAGTTGGGCTATCGCGTATGCGGTATCGCCAACAACGTGTTGCAAGCGATGGCACTTGGAAAAAGTTTGCAACCCGATATTGTCTTGGTGAACAGTGCGCTGGTGAGTGCTGTGTTGATAGGCGGGCGCCTAGCGTATGCAGGTGCACCCGATGTTTCGAACTCGTTGGAGCTGCCATTTGTAACGCCGGCGATTTTGCTGATTGCAAGCGATGACAAACCCAATATCAAATTCATCACTCGTGCCGCAAAGCATGGTTATCTGACCAGGCCATTTCAACTGCGAGAATTGCGCGCCGCTATCGAAGTAGCCTTGTACAAAGCCAGATTAGAGCAGCGTCTGCGTACTTCCGAGCGCTGGTTTGCCGATACGCTGCATTGCGTTAACGACGGCGTTATCGCCGTCGATACCGCGGGCAATATCCGTTTCATCAATCTCGCGGCAGAGCGAATATTGGGCACTACGCTGGAGCTGGCAGAGAATCGTAAAATCGAAGAAATATTACATTTCGAGGACAAGCAGCATCTGTCCGCCGACGAAGTATTGCGTACCGGGTCGACGTTTGATATCGAATTCGGTAAGTGGATATTAAATGCCAATGCAGAGCGCTTGCCGGTCGATCATTCCGCTGCGCCGATACGCGACGAGAGCGATCAATTGATCGGTGCGGTGGTGGTTATTCGCGATGCATCCACCCGCGTTGCCGCCGAGGGAGAGTTGCGGTTTAGCGAGGAGTGCTTTCGTATCGCTTTCGAGCAGGCGCCGGAAGGTATGGCGCTGGTCACGCTGGATGGGCGTTTCATCCAGGGCAATCCTGCTATTTGTCATTTGCTGAAATGCGATGAGATCGAATTACAGGCGCTGAACATTAGCGACATCGCACCGCCCGAAGACCGTTTTGCAGAAAAGCAGCGCCTCACTTCTTTGATTATCGGTACCGTTTCATCGCTGCAATTTGAGCATCGCATTCTACCGCTCAATGGTGAACCCATACTGGTTCAGGTGAGCGTTTCGCTGTTGCAACGCAGCGAAGCACCATTCTGCTATCTGTACCAGGTGCACGATTTAACAGCGCGGAATTTGGCGGAATCGCTCGAGCGACAACAGCAAAGCATGAATAAAATTCATGCCTCGACGATACAGGAAAAGCAGATCGCGCAAGCCGCCAATATTTCCAAAGGCGCATTCATTGCCAGCATGGCGCATGAATTGCGCACGCCCCTTAATGCCATTCTCGGTTTTTCGCAATTACTCGAAAATGAAACAGCATCCACCTTGACATCGGATCAGCGCAATTCGGTTGAGAATATCCGCCGTGCCGGCTGGCATCTGCTCGAATTAATTAACGATACGCTCGACCTGGAGAAAATCGAATCGGGCATGGTGCGACTGTTAATGGAGGATATCGATCTGGGGGAGATGCTGTCGGAGTGCATGCTGTTTATCTCTACCAAGGCGAGCGAGCTACATGTTGTGGTCAGCGCAAGTAGCAATTTTAATTTCATCGTTAACGCGGATCGCGTGCGCATGCGTCAGGTCATTCTCAATTTGCTGTCCAACGCCGTGAAATACAATCGTGAAAATGGCAGCGTTACCGTTGCGTGCAGCCAACAGCACGATCGAGTGCGCATTGCCATCACTGACACGGGCCCGGGATTGTCCGTCGAGCAGCAGGCGCATCTGTTCGAGCCGTTTAATCGGCTCGGCAAAGAGAGCGGAAATATCGAAGGCAGCGGTATCGGCCTCGTTATTACCAAAAGTCTGATGGAGTCGATGCACGGTGCCATCGGTGTCGACAGCTATCCGGGCAATGGTTGTGTATTCTGGGTTGAGTTTGCGGTCGGTAGCGCCAGCAAAACGATCGACAGCAACATTAAGCAGCTCACACAAGATTTTTCCGGAACGCTAATGTCAGCACCAGTGCCGCCGTTTAAACCAGCATCGCCCAGCGCCACTTCGGCTGCCATCAGCACGATTCTCTATATTGAAGATAATCCGGTGAATATGTTGCTGGTTAAAAAAATCCTGCAGCAGCGGCCGGCATGGCGATTGATTACCGCCACTACGGGCGAGAGCGGATTTGAGCTGGCGCTCAGTGCCAATCCCGATTTAATCCTGTTGGATATCAGTTTGCCCGACGTCAGTGGGCTGGAGTTGATCCAGCGATTGCGGGGGAATTTTGCAACGCAGGCGATTCCTGTGGTGGCGGTCAGCGCTAACGCCGGTCCGCAATATATTCAGGAAGCGTTGGCGCAAGGGTTTAATTGCTACATCACTAAACCTTTTCGACTGCCGGAGTTTTTGCAAACGATCGAAACGCTATTGTCAGACGCGGATGTATCGCCCGAATTAATCTGAATTTGGCACCACCATGATAAAGCGGTGGTGCCAAGTACTAATTGGCTGAGCAGTGGTTAGAAGCGGTACGTGGCACCAGCGTACAAACCCTGAACATCATCCTTCGCACCGTCGACGCGCGACATATCGGGCAACCACTGATATTCGGCGCGTATTAAAAAGCGATCGGTGATATCGAATTTTGCGCCCACACCGGCATACGGTTTTATTTTTTTCTCATCCTTTACCGGAACGCCTTGAACAGTACCGCTGTTATCGGTGCTGTAGCGCGCCACACCTAAACGTCCAAACACGCCAAAGCGATTGCCGACTGGCAGCGTGCCGATGCCGCTCACCGTCCACGCGCTGGCCTTTTGATTGGCATTGAAATTGTTGTCGTGCGATTTAAACAGAGTGCCAAAACTGGTGTAGCCCAATTCAGCGCTCCAGTATTTATCGAATTGATAGCCAACGTTGCCGCGAAAGCTGGTATCCGAGTGATCGCAATTGGAAATGTTATGACAGTACTTGTGAGCGTCTACCTGACCGACATCGAGGCCGATCAAAAATCCATTGTCCTCAGCCAGCGCCATGGATGAGCTGATTGCGCCGACCAACGCCATGCTAGATACGATTAATTTCGCGCTATTTTTTAACATGCTATTTCCTATGGATGGGTATAGATCAGGATATGAATAAGAATTTTTCGATCGATCGATCGATCGATTGATCCACCAGCAGTCACCCTATAAGAAAATGGCGCATTACTCTGTGCACTGTCGTACATAGCGCGAGAGAAAAAGAATTTTCGCAGCGATGACAATGTATCCGTACGTTGTCGCACAGACATACATCGATGGGATGCATAAGATTTTGGCGCTGATAGCGACTATGCATGTCACCGCAAATCCATGTCACCGGAAAATAGTTATTCCCGTTTGAAAAAGGAAATTCACCATGAACAAAGATCAAATTGAAGGTTCGGTAAAGAATATTGCCGGAAAAGCGCAGCGTAAAATGGGCCAAATAGTGGGCAGCGACAAGCAGCAGTTAAAAGGTGTTACAAAAGAAATAGAGGGAAAAATTCAGAAATCGGTTGGCAATGCCAAGGAAACCATCAAAGACGCAAGTAAGGATTGCTAACGATAATTTCTTAAAACGCGTCTGGAATAAAAAACGGAGCCATCGTAAACGGCTCCGTTTTTTTTTGCTAGCCCAGTTTTTGATTCAACGCTGCCAAGATCGGCGGATCGCGCTGATAAATATCCGGCTTGAATGCCACATGTTCACCATTGAAGACATCGACTGTCCAATACGCGACGAGTATCGGCACTGTGCGCGCAAGATCAACATTACGCGTTTCACCATTGGCAATCGTGGCATCGATGGCGGCGCGATTCCATTTGTCGCTGTCGTTCATCAATAGCTCGACGAGTTCGCGCGGACGTTCGACACGAATGCATCCCGAGCTGAAGGCGCGTTGGTCGTCGTCGAATAATTCCTGGTGCGGTGTGTCGTGCATGTAGATTGAAAATTCATTCGGAAAACGAATTACGACGCGACCGAGCGAATTATGTTCGCCGGCATCTTGCCGCAATAGGATATCGCCGGGATGACGCCAGTCGATCGTATTCGGATCGAGTTCGCGACCGCGATTATCGAGTACGCGAATATGATTTTTCGCGAGATAACCTTTATCGCGGCGCACCTGCGGCAACACATCTTTTGCCAAAATCGTCGGCGGCACCGTCCACGTCGGATTGAAAGTGATGTAGGAAATTTTCGATTTGAAACTCGGTGTGCTGCGGTAGGGGCGGCCGACCTGAACATTCGCAGTCCAGATCGCGCGGCCATTTTTGAAATACGATGCTTTATAGCCGGCGACATCAACCAATACGAAATCGCGTGGCACATCGCGCAATAACCAGCGGCCGCGCTCGAGATTGACGCGCACCTGATCGATACGCGTTTGTACGGATATATTCAGTGCTTTGCGCGTTTCCGCGCCGATCACGCCATCGTCATCGATGTATTGTTCGCGCTGAAAGCGCTTCACCGCAGCGGCTAACGCATCGTCGTAGAGATCGCCTTGCTCATTGCCACCGGCAAGATCGCCGGCCGCCTGCATGCGATTGCGCAACAAGGGAATTTGCGGATCGTGCATGCCCGGCTTTAACACCGTAGTGCCGTCGAGTTGTGGCCAGCCACCGTGCGCAGCGATGTCGCGCAATTGTTTCAGTGCGGCTTGAATGCGCTCATACAGTGGGTGCTGCGGTCGCGCCAGCTCGAACACGCCGGCGATGGTGTAATTATCGAGCGCATCGTTGACCACTGCGAAGGCATCGCCACCACTGATATCGTTCAGCGTGAAATTCACACGCGCAGCAAACGTATTCTGATCGATCTTGCCGCGAAACAAATGTGTCAGCGCGCGCAGATAGGCATTGCTCGCGAGTAATTCGAAATCACTTCGTTGCTGCGCATTATCGGTTTTGCGCAACTGCGCGTAGCGCTGCCGCAACTGATCGAGCTGATAATCCTGCGGGTTCAAGCCATCCGCATCGAGTTTGACGAGTTCATTGAAGAGACGCTCGACGCGCTTGTCGTCGCGCCATACCACCGAGAAGTTGCGGCGTTCATACAATTGCGCGACCGCTTCGGCGATGGTGGTGTCGGCGACCTGCAGCGAATGCTCGCCGCTGTCGCGCATCCGTTCGATACGCGTGCGCAATATCTGCTTTAGCGCATCATCATCGGCACGTACTTCCACGCACAGCGTTAACAACAACAGCGCGGATAACAACGATCGCAGCATAAATATTCCTTATTCGAGAAAATTCGAGCACAGCTAACGCGAGCGCCGATAATGCTATCGACATCACATCTGTGCAATGTTCGGCACTGATTAGGGCGTGCGGGTGGCAATGATCGGCATCAGCGGTTAAAATTTCGGCAGGCGCCATCTCGGCGTCGCAGGCTTGGAACTTTATTGGCACGGTAGCCCACGACGTCGAGACCGATCATGCCCCGAAGCATGCGCCAGTGGCTATTGTCTTTTATTGCGATTGCAATTTCCCCCGTTCTCTCCGCAGTGGCGGAGCCGCGCGATGCATTGGCGGCGGCGCTCGCTAAATCCGCGCCGAATGCCGATGCGCGGGTGCTCGAACTCGCGGTCGGCGCGATGAAGTGCGCCGTCGCGCACGGCATGCAGCGCTCGCCGCATCTCGCCATCATCGATTATTCACGACCCTCCACCGAGCCGCGTCTGTGGGTGTTCGATCTGTTGCGTAAGCGTTTGGTGTTTCAAGAGCTGGTGGCGCACGGCCGCAATTCCGGCGAGAACTACGCACGTGCGTTTTCGAATGTGAATGGCAGCCTGCAATCGAGTCTCGGTTTATTTCGCACGCTCGATACCTATAACGGCAGCAATGGCTATTCGCTGCGCATGGATGGTCTCGAAGCGGGTATCAACGACAATGCGCTCGAACGCGCGATCGTTATGCATGGCGCGCCGTACGTGAATGAGCAGCTTGCGCATAAGCAGGGTCGTGTCGGCCGCAGTTGGGGTTGTCCCGCGGTGAGTCCCGGTATCGCACGCCATGTGATCGATACTTTGAAGGGCGGTCAATTTCTGTTTTCGTATTATCCCGATCAGCGCTGGCTTGCGTCATCGCGCTATTTACATTGCGATGCGTTGAAGACGGTCGCGCGCAACGACTGACGAGCGCAGCAATTTAATCAGAGTTTTCTTAGCTGTTCTAACAAAATGAACATGGAGACTCATTGTTGGCGTAATGCTCTCTGTCCCTCTGGGGAACGCATTAAAGCTAACATCCGTGTTCTGCTCGTTTCGCCCCATCCATGGGGCTCTACGTCCCCAGAGGGACAGACAGCGTCCCGCCTTACCTTATCCGGTGCGAATTCATTTTGTTAATAACCAAGCTCAGATGATGGAAGGCAATTTGGCGCTAATGACTCGTCGCAAACCATCGCGTTCGAGTTGCGAACGCTCACCCAGCCCATCGAGCCGAATGCAATGCAAATGCAGCATTGGCATCCGCTGTTGAAATTCGCGTAGGTCGCCCTTCACCAGCACCGGCAAGAAGGGGTTTTCCGGCGCACGCCGCTCGTTGATCACGCGCAGTGCCACCTGCAATGCAATCAATTTCGATTTCACGCCATCCGCTGTTTTTTGCGGTACGGTCAGATATAAACCGGTTTTGCCCGCCACTTCGCCCGGAATGATATTCATGCCGGTTTTGATCACAGCGCTCGCGGGAATATTTTGAAACGTATCGTGAAAGGCGTAGGGGTCCGGCAGAATCACCATGCGCCGATTTTCTTCTTCCGGAAAGAAGATGTGGTAATTGGTATACAGCTGTTCGACCGATCCCGAATAAATGCAGAGACGATTTTCGAATCGCTTAATGAACTCGACCGCGACTTGACGACGTTGAAAATGGTCGAAGTCCCAGATCAGATCTTTATTGTTTTCAGTATCGCTCAAAAGATGGCTCCCAACCGTGCGCGCCTGAGTTTAGTCTGTTAGAGCGCTGTTTTCACGTCGCTGGAGGCGATTGTGTTGATATGATCGGGCCGCCCATCGTGATAAAACCGTGAGAATTACGCGAAGGTCATGTGACCGCTGTGTGCGATAAAGAGCGTGCCGATAACTGCAACCGTGCTCGGCATCTTCAAGTTCATGTTCTAATTTTTCATGTTCTAATTGAACACCATGCACTTTTAACTTCAGGATCGAGGACATCACCATGAATCATACCCACCGTCTGCTGCTCTCCGCATTGACCGGCGCCATCGTACTCGGCGTTGTCAGCACACCGGCGCATGCCGCCGACAACGAAAAATGTGCCGGCATCGTCAAGGCAGGCAAAAACGATTGCACTACCACGGCCAATTCCTGCGCGGGCCAGGTCAAGGCCGATGGCAATAAAGAAGCGTGGATTTATGTGCCAAAAGGTACGTGCGAAAAAATCGTCGGCGGCAGCATCGTCACCAAGAAATAACAGCAAAAAATAACACCTGGAAAACGAGCGCAAAAAATGAACGGCATCGGCCTGCGCAGCGCACATTACCGCGCTTTTCTCGAAGCCCGGCCCCCGGTCGGGTTTGTCGAAGTGCACAGCGAGAATTATTTCGGCAGGGATGAGCGCGGGATTGACGGTCAGCCGCGCGCAGTGCTCGATGCCGTACGCGCCGATTATCCGTTGAGCCTGCACGGCATCGGTCTGTCGCTTGGCAGCGCTGAACCGCTCGATCAGCGGCATCTGCAACAACTGAAAATACTGGTCGATCGCTATCAACCGTTGCGGGTATCCGATCATCTGGCGTGGGTCGGTATCGGCGGTACTTATCTGAATGATCTGTTGCCGCTGCCGTACACCGAGGAAGCGTTCGCTGTGGTCGCGCGCAATGTGCAAATTGTGCAGGAGTATTTGCAACGACCGTTGCTGATCGAAAATCCATCGCGTTATCTCGACTTCGCGCACTCGACCATCAGTGAACCGGAGTTTTTAAATTGCCTCGCGCGCAACACCGGTTGCGGCATTCTGCTCGACATCAATAATGTTTTTGTCAGTGCGCATAATCTGCGTTTCGATCCGCAGGTTTATCTGCATGCTATCGAGTTCCAGGCGGTCGATGAAATTCATCTCGCTGGTTTTACGTGTTGCGATGAGGTGTTGATCGACACGCACAATCGGCCGGTTGCTGCCGAGGTATGGCAGCTGTTCGCCGCGACGCTGGCACTTGCGAATCGCCGCGAACCGATTCCAACATTGATCGAATGGGATGCCGATTTGCCGGATTTATCGGTATTGATCGGCGAAAGCGACAAAGCACAGCGTATTGCTGCCGATGCGACTGCCGAGGAAAGCCATGTCCACGTTGCGTGAGTGGCAGCAGCAGTTTATCGAGCGCGTGATCAGCGGCGATGACCACACGCTCAATATTCATCGCAATAACTGGCGCAGCAATTTGCGCGCGGCATTGCGCGCCGGCTATCCGGTGATCGAGCGGTTGGTCGGCGCAGAATTCTTTGGCTATTGCGCCGATGGTTATATCGATACGCAGCCATCGCGTTCGAGCAATCTGGAGCATTACGGCAGAACATTTCCGCAATTCCTGCGCGACTTCGCACCGGCGCAGTCGTTGCCTTATTTAGCCGATGTTGCCGCGCTCGAATATGCGCTCGAGCAATTGCTGGTGACCCCCGACGATGACGCACAAATTATGGTGTGCTCGCCGTTTCCAATACTGAAAATTTGGCAATGTAATCAGCCCGGGAGTGCCGCTGCTGAAACGATCAATCTCGATGTGGGTGGCGATGTGTTGCGTCTGCGTCGCGCTGGGCTCGAAGTGCAGATTGAGAAAATTGCCGCGGATGCGCAGAATGCGGACGGCGTAATTCTGGCTGAAACGGCACAGGAGTAATTTAATGCACAAACGCAGTGTGCTGGTAATCGAAGATCAGCAGGACATCGCCAAATTGGTCGGCATGCATCTCAAGGATAACGATTGTCAGGTCAAACTCGTGCACGATGGCCATGCCGGTCTCGCCGAAGCCGAGGCAAAAAATTACGATCTGATTATTCTCGATCTGATGCTGCCCGGCATCGATGGTCTCGAAATTTGCCGCCGTCTGCGCGGTAAAGCGAATTACACGCCGATTCTGATGCTGACTTCGAAATCGTCCGAACTCGATCGGGTGCTTGGCCTCGAAATGGGTGCGGACGATTATTTGACGAAGCCGTTTTCAGTCCTCGAATTGACCGCGCGCGTGAAAGCGATTTTTCGGCGCGTCGATGCTATCGCCGCGCGTGAAGTGAAAGCGAAACAGATCATCGGCGTTGGCGATCTCTCGATCGATGTCGAACGCCGCGCGGTAAAACTGGACGGCGCAGCGATCGATCTCACCGCGAAGGAATTCGATCTGCTGTTACATCTCGCGCAGAACCCCGGGCGTGTTTACACGCGCACGCAATTGCTCGATCAAGTGTGGGGTTACAGTCACAGCGGTTACGAACACACGGTTAATTCGCATATGAATCGATTGCGCGCCAAGCTTGAGCGCGATCCCGCCAATCCGCGTTATGTGCTTACGGTATGGGGTGTCGGCTATAAATTCTGTGAAGACGCAACGGCGCAATAATGCTGAAAACGCTGCAAGGCAAATTGATGCTGTTAATCGTCGCGCTGTTGAGCGGCATGGGCATCGTGTTTTTCTGGATTCAGATGTACTGCTTCGATATGTATCAGGACGCGGTGAGCCAATCGCTGAATAAGGATTTGGCGTCGACGCTGGTGCAGCGCTTTCTCAGCAAAAATGTCGGCTGGGAAGAAATGCCGGAAGCATTACAGCGTCAGTTCGATCAGTTCATGGCGATCAATCCGAATATCGAAGTGTATTTGCTCGATGGCGCCGGCCATATCGTCGCCGCAGCGAGTGGCGTGATGCCGGCGCAACGCAGCGTCGATATCGAGCCGATTCGGCAATTCGTGCAGGGCGAAACGATGTTTCCGCTGCTCGGCGACGATCCGGCGCAGGCGATGCGCCATAAAATATTTTCCGCCGCGCCGATCGACACCAATCACACCGAGAAAGGCTTTTTATATGTGGTGCTGGGCGGCGGTTCGCTCGATGCGATCGCGCAGCGCATGGAGTTCGATCTGATCAAGCGGCAGGGCATGTGGTTTATGAGTCTTGGTCTGCTCGCCGCATTGATTGTCGGTGTGGCGACCACGTTCTTGCTGACGCGCTGGCTGCGTCTGCTGGCCACCGCGATGCAGCATGTCGAGCGCAACAAACCGTTGCAGCCGATCGCGCATTTCGCGCTGATGGAAAATCCTGGCGATGAAATCGATCGGCTCGGCCAGGCGTATAACGCGATGGTCGCGCGTATCAATGAGCAATTGCTCGAACTGCAAAATACCGATGCCGCGCGGCGCGAATTGATCGCGAGCGTATCGCACGATTTGCGCACGCCGCTCGCCACATTGCGCGGCTATCTCGAAACCTTACTGTTGAAAGATGCGACGCTCACGGATAGCGAGCGCCACAATTATGTTGAAATTGCCGTCAAGCAAAGCGAGCGGCTGAGCGCGTTGGTCAATGAGTTATTCGAATTGACCAAGCTCGAAGCGGGCGATACGCGGCTGAATTGCGAGCCGTTTCAATTCGCCGAACTGGCGCAGGATGTGGTGCAGAAATTTGAACTGGCCGCGCGCAAAAAGAATATCGAACTGATTGCGCAGATCGCGCATGCGGCGCCGTTCGTCGATGGCGATATCGCGCTGCTTGAACGCGTGCTCGAAAATTTGCTCGAAAATGCGTTACGCCATACGTCGAGCGGTGGGCGCGTGCAATTGACAGTGCATCCGCGCGCCGATCGCATTCAGGTGCAGGTCAGCGATACCGGCAGCGGTATTCCGGAGAAAGACTTGCCATATGTGTTCGAGCGCTTTTATCGTGTCGATAAAAGTCGTAACGAATATTCCGGTGGCGCCGGTCTTGGGCTGGCGATTGCGCGCCGTGTCATCGAATTGCATGGCGGCGAAATCAGTGTCAGCAGTGAGGCCGGCCACGGCACCTGCTTTATGTTTACGTTGCCGCTACGGCCGCTGGTGTAATCATCGTCGCGTCGAACGCTGTCAATTTTCTTGCGGATGAATACGATGAGTTTTCGTCTAAAAATAATGGCTCCCGCCATGGTCGCGGCCGCGCTGCTGGTGCTAATCGGCGTGCTGCAATGGCGCGGCATCATGTTACCGATATGGGTGTTGTGCGGTGCTGGGGTGTTGATTGTGGTCACTGCGATCATCACGGTCGAGTGGAGCGCAGTGCGACCGCTGCGACAACTCGCCGAGCATGTGTACGCGCTCGCGCACAATGTCGACAGCCGCCCGCCGCAACTCGATAGCACGCTCGCCATAGTGCAGCGCGCAGTTGCTACGTTGATCGCTGCGAGCCAGCGCGAGAGCACCGCCGCTGGCAATGAGAAAGCATTGCGTCAACGTGCCGAAGCGGCGCTGCGCGAGGCCGAGGATCGTTATTCACTGGCGCTGCGCTGCACCAATGACAGCCTCTGGGAGTGGGATCTAAAAACCGATCGGGTACATTATTCGCCGGCGTGGAAAGCCGCTTTGGGTTATGGCGACGATGCCGTCGGCGACGCGCTGTTCGAATGGCACGATCGCATTCATCCCGACGATCGCGCGCAATTACTGCAGCAGCTGAATGCGCATTTGCAGGGCGATGGCGCGGCGCTCGAATGCGATCACCGGCTATTGCATCGCGATGGCAGTTATCGCTGGTTTCTGGTGCGTGCGCGGGCGGTGCATAATGCCAGCGGCAAGCCCTACAAAGTGATCGGTATTAATAGCGATATCGGCATGCGCAAGCGCGCCGAGGAAATTTTGCACGGTATTGCCGCGGGTTTGATCGTCGCCCGCGGCGATGATTTTTTCAAAACAATGGTGAAAAATTTCGCCGAAACATTGCACGTGCAATATGCGTTTATTACGCAGTGTGTCGATCAACCGCCAACACGCGTGCGCATGATCGCGGCCTGGAAAGATGGCGCACCCGATGAATTACTCGAATACGATCTGCCCGGTACACCGTGCGATATTACGATTCGGCAAAATCAGCTGACATTAATTCCGTTCGATGTCGCGGTGCAGTTTCCTGCCGAGGCCGGCTATCAAAGTTATCTGGGCATTCCGATTTGCGACAGCAGTGGCACCGTGCTCGGCCATATCGCCTGCCTAGATGCGAAACCGATGGCGGCGGGGCTGCCGACATTACCGATCTTCACGTTATTTGCATTGCGTGCCGGGGTCGAGATGGAAAAACAATCGCTATTGCGGCGGCTGGCGCACGTTGCTGCCAGTTAACGCGGCATCTATGAAATTCTTTTAACGAAGGAGAGCGACGATGTTGAAAGGCAGTTGTTTATGCGGTTCGCTGAAATATGAAATTAACGGCGAGCTTGGTCCCATCGTGATGTGCCATTGCTCTAACTGCCGCAAAGCCAGCGGCTCGGCATTTGCCACCAATGCGCCGGTCGACGCGAGTGCGGTTAATTGGATGAGCGATACCGCCGCGCTCGGCGAATACGAATCGTCGCCCGGCGTATTTCGACAATTTTGTCGCCGCTGTGGCTCGCAATTGTTTTCGCGCCGCACCGCGATGCCCGATGTGTTGCGGCTGCGTATCGGCACGCTCGATACGAAAATTATGAGTAAACCGACACAGCATATTTTTGTCGGTTCGAAAGCGGAGTGGTGCGACATCACCGATTCGCTGCCGCAATATCAAGAGCGCCCCTGAGCGAAAGTGTTATGTCGGCGATGCTGCGCTATTTCGTTAACCTCAAACCCGGAAAAGCGGTGTTGTGGTGTTATTTGTTATGGTATCTGGCGACGGTCTACTTTCATTTCGAGGCAACGCCGCGCTTATGGCTGAATTCGCTCGGTATCAGCGCGGTGATTGGGACTGGTTTGCTGCTGAGCGTGAATCAGACTGTCTTTGATCACTGGCAAACATTTCGCCTGTACATGATGCCGTTTGGCGTTTCGAGTTTTTCTGCATTAATTAAAGGTAAGGGATTTATATTAATTTTTTCACCAATTTTATTCGAATCGCTGATTACAGCTGCCGCCTGTGTAAGCTTCGTACTATGCGTATTGTTGATTAAGTGCATCTCGATAAAACGGATGGGCAGCAAGATAAATTCCGATGCAGTTATTCATTCGTAATCTGACCCGATTATTGTGGTGCGCATTCGGCGCAGCGCTGGCCATTGGCATTGCATTATTCGTGATGGGCATGGCGCACGCGCCATTCCTGCTGGCATCGCTCGGTGGTTCAACAGTGTTTTTGTTCGGCCTGACGCGTGCACCGGCAGCTCAGCCGCGCGCGTTATTCGGGGGGCATTTCGGTGGAGCACTGATCGGCATTGCGTGTTATCAATTATTTGGCGACGCCTTGTGGGTTTACGTGGTGGCACAAGTGGTGACGCTGATTTACATGATGTTGACGCAGACGATGCATCCACCAGCGGGTGCTAATCCGTTGCTAATGATTCATGCCCATGCAAATTTTTCCGCGTTGTTGATACCGGTGGGAAGCGGTGTACTGATTCTCGCACTGACAGCGGTGGTATGGAGCCGCTTATGGCCGGATATGCAGACATATCCGGCCAACTGGAACGATAAATCGCCACCCACGCCACTGTGGGGCGGGTGGGATTAAATTAACCTGCCGCGTGTTGTTGATTCAGCGCCAGATCATTCGGTGGATTCAACACGCAATGGGTACCGGCCGGATGATAGATATAGGCGACACAACCATTACAGTTGTTGCATAGCGATTGGGTGCGCTCGCCACTTTTAAATTTGTTGACGAGGCCGGTATCGTGAATCAGCGCCCGCGCCATCACCACGCACTCGAAACCGTCGCTCATCGCCGTTTCCGCATTCGCCAGTGATTTGACCCCGCCTAGATAAGCGAGCGGCATTTTCACCGCTGCGCGAATCTTGCGCGAATAATCGCGGAAATACATTTCTTTGAATTGAATTTTCGGCGCGCCGAATGAAGCTAGACGTAGCATCAGCAACGACATGAAATTGCTGCCGAGCACTTTTTTCATTTCATCGAGATTCATCGGGCTGCCGAACATGAACCAGGTTGATTCGACATTGCGCCCACCGGATAGCACCAGCATATCGGCGCCGGCCGCTTCGAGCACGCGCGCGGTGACAATGGCATCGTCGACAGTAGCACCGCCACGCACGCCATCGGCGACGTTGATCTTGGCGAGCACCGCAAGCTCCTTGCCGACCGCTGCTTTCACACGTCGCAACACCATCGCCGGAAAGCGCGCGCGATTTTCCGCCGTGCCGCCGTATTGATCTTTGCGTTTATTATCGAGCGGCGACAGGAATTGATTCAGCATATAGCCGTGACCCATATGGATCTCGACGGCATCGAAACCCGCTTCGCGACAGATGATCGCAGCCTCCGCAAATTCATCCGCCACTTGTCGCATCTCCGCTTCGGTCATTTCGCGGCGGAAATAATTGCCGACGAATAACCCGGCCTTGTTGATGCCCGACGATGAACTCATCAGCGCGTGATCCAGTTTCAGACTGGTGACGAACGAGCCGCCGTGCGTGATTTGAAAAGAGATTTTCGCCCCCTCCGCGTGCACCGCATCGGTCAATGCGCGCAGATCCGGCAGAATTTCGCGGCGAATCCAGATTTGATTCGCCAGTGTGCGTCCTTCCTTCGATACCGCGCCATACGCCACCGTGGTCATACCGACGCCACCGGCGGCAAGATCGCGATGATGTTTTAACAATGCTTTCGACGGCGCACCGTCGATGGTCATCGCTTCATTCGCGCCGGATTTGATGAAGCGGTTACGCAGTGTGATTGGACCGATCGAGATCGGGTCGAACGGCGAGGGCGTGTTGGCCATGACGAGGCTCCAATAATGTATTTATTGTAGAAGTCGCGATATTTGCAGACTGCAAAGCCTACACCGAATTTACATAGGTTGGCTATGTTTTTGCGCCGCTGAGCGAAAGTGGTTAGAGAATTGTGATCTAAAAACAATAGACGGAAGAGTTATGGCCAATTTTTTTACTATTACAAAAATTAAATGTTGATTAAACGCAATGCAACGAATGTTTGTCGCATAATGAAAGCGGCCAAAACTTATTACTCTAATAACGAATTGTTTTTTTAGCCTGACCTTTCAGGGAGGAGATATGACACTCTCCGATTCTTCATCCGATAGTTCCGATCGACAGGGCATTGAAAACGCGCTGCGCGAGAGCGAGGAGAATTTCCGATTACTGGTTTCGGCGGTTCAGGATTACGCCATTTTTATGCTCGACATCAATGGTTGTGTCGCGACTTGGAACGAGGGTGCCGAGCGTATCAAAGGGTATAGCGACACCGAGGTGATCGGTCGTCACTTCTCGTTGTTCTACACGGAGGATGAGCGCCTTGCCGGTGTTCCCGAGCACGAATTGCGTATTACGCGCGATACGGGACGCTGCGAAGTCGAGGGCTGGCGTGTGCGTAAGGACGGCACGTGCTTTCTGGCCAATGTGATACTTACACCGCTGAAAGATAGTGTCGGCGCCCTGCGCGGTTACGCAAAAGTGACGCGCGATATTTCTACGCGTCGCCAACTCGAGGAACGCTTTCGCCGTGTCGTCGAGTCTGCGCCGAGCGCGATGGTAATGATCAATACCTCCGGCGTCATTGAAATGGTCAATGCGCAGACCGAGAAATTATTTGATTATCGGCGCTCGGAGTTGCTCGGGCAGCCGGTGGAGATGTTGGTGCCGCAGCGTTTTCGACACCACCATCCCGAAATGCGCGATGGCTTCATGCGTAATCCGCTTTCGCGTCCAATGGGCGCAGGGCGTGATCTGTACGGGTTGCGCAAAGACGGCAGCGAATTCCCCGTAGAAATTGGCCTCAATCCGATTGAAATGCAGGAAGGCACCATGGTGCTTTCGGTGATCGTCGATATTTCGGCGCGCAAGCGCATGGAAGAACGTTTTCGCAAGGTGGTCGAATCCGCGCCCAACGCAATGGTGATGGTCAATCTGGACGGGCGCATCGAAATGGTCAATGCGCAGGTCGAAAAGGTATTCGGTTATCGGCGCGGAGAAATTCTCGGGCAATCGGTGGAGATATTGATTCCGGACCGTTTTCGCGCCAACCATCCCGAATTGCGGCGCAGTTTTTTTGCTGATCCTCACACACGTCCGATGGGCGCGGGACGCGATTTGTTCGGGCTGCGCAAGGATGGCAGCGAATTTCCGGTAGAGATCGGCCTGAATCCGATCGAAACGGAGGAGGGGCCGATGGTGTTATCGGCGATTGTCGATATCTCCGATCGTAAGCAAAAGGAAATGCGAATCCAGGCTGCATTGCGCGAGAAAGATGTGCTGCTCGGCGAAATTCATCATCGTGTCAAAAACAATCTGCACATCATCGATAGTCTGCTCAATCTGCAATCGGACCGTATCCCGGATCAACAGGTGCGCAGCGTTCTGCGCGATAGCCAGAACCGCATCCGCTCGATGGCTTTGATTCATCAAACGCTTTATCAATCAAAAGATTTCGCGCACGTCGATTTTGCCGGCGTGCTGGAGTCACTGGTGCCGAATCTGGTGGCTTCCTACGGATTGCAGCCCGAAGGCATCGCACTGGATATGCAATTCGATGAAGTTTTGCTGTCAATCAATCAAGCGATTCCATGCGGTCTGATTGTCAATGAGTTGATTACCAATTCGCTCAAGCATGCATTCGGTAGTGGCGGTGGCGAAATTCATACGGCGCTGAGTATCTTCGATGCCGCGGAGGTGCAGTTGCTCGTCAGCGATAATGGTGTTGGTATTCCCGAGCATGTTGAATGGGGGAAAACCGGCACGCTCGGTTTGCAACTGGTGCAATTGCTGGCGGAACAGCTCGGCGGCAGTATCACCATGCAGCGATTGCCGGCGCAATTCATTTTGCGTTTTCCTATTGCTGCTTGAGCGCACGAATAGTCGGTTGAGGGGGTAGTAATGACAGTTAGGGTAATGCTGGTTGAGGACGAGCGGATTATTGCGCTCAATTTGCAGCAGCGCCTGCTGAAGTTGGGTTATGAAGTGCCCTCCATTGTGTCGACTGGCGCGCAGGCATTGCTGGAAATGGACAGCGAGCGGCCGGACATCGTGCTGATGGATATTCATATTCAAGGCGATATTGATGGCATCGAGACCGCTGCACGCATCGGCGAGAGTTCGCACACGCCAATCATTTATCTGACGGCCTACTCCGAGGAGGTGACGCTGCGTCGCGCGAAAGCAACGCGGCCGTACGGCTATTTGATGAAGCCGTGTTCGGAGCGCGAATTGCACGCGACGATTCAGATGGCACTTGAGCGCTCGCAGGTGGAAGCCGCTCTGCGCAACGCCAAAGATGAAATCGGTAAGATCAACGGCGAGCTGGAGCAGCGTATTCGCGAGCGCACCGCGCAGTTACTTGAAGCGAAACAGGAAGCCGAAACGGCAAACGCCGCGAAGGGTATTTTTCTCGCGAACATGAGCCATGAAATTCGTACGCCATTGAATGCGATATTGGGCCTTTGCTATTTGCTACAAACGACAACATTGACGGCGCAGCAGCGTGATTATGTTGAGAAGGCTGACGCTGCCGCGCAATTTCTGCTGGGCATGCTCAACGATATTCTCGATTTTTCCAAAATCGAAGCCGGCAAACTCGATTTGGAAAAAATCGATTTTCAGTTGGAGGATTTGCTGAAAAATGTCGGCAAAATTTTATCGGTGCGCGCGCACGAAAAAGGCCTCGAACTGGAGATCGATTTGCAGGCAGTCGTGGCATTGCGTGGCGATCCGTTGCGGTTGCAGCAGATTCTGTTGAATTTCGGCAGCAATGCGCTGAAGTTTACCGAGCAGGGCAAGGTGACAATTGCGGCGCACATTATTTCGAAAACCAAGGAAACGGTGCAGCTGCGTTTTTCGGTGCGCGATACCGGGCTCGGTATCGATGCCGATCATGTCGAGAATATCTTCGACGTTTTTCATCAGGCCGACGCATCGACGACGCGGCGCCACGGCGGCAGCGGTTTGGGTCTTGCCATTTGTAAGCGGCTGGTCGAAATGATGGGCGGCGATATCGGTGTGCAAAGTCAGTCCGGTCAGGGCAGCGAGTTTTATTTTACGGTGGAGCTGCCGACCGGCTCGTCGCGAGTAGTGTCGATGCATAACGCCAAGGCGACCGCCGCCTTGCAGGCACTGACGGGGGTGCGGCTGTTATTGGTCGAGGATAATCTGCTGAATCAGGAAGTCGCAAAAGGGATTCTGGAACATCACGGTGCCAGCGTTGAGGTGGCGAGCGATGGCGAGCAGGCGCTGGTATTGCTATCCGGAAAAGGCGCTGCCTATTACGACCTGGTATTGATGGATTTGCAGATGCCAGGTCTCGACGGTTTCGAAACCACCGAAGCCATACGGCAGATGCCATCGATGGCGGCACTGCCGATTCTGGCGATGACAGCGGATACGCTGATCGAACATCGGCAGCAATGTCAGGCCGCAGGCATGAACGATTTCATCGCGAAGCCGATCAACGTCGAGCAGATGTTGACGACATTATTGATGTGGCTGGATCGGCGGCCGTTAGATTCGTGATGGAAATGTGAGACTTCGGCGATCGCGTTGTGATGGCTGCTGTTTACAGTGAGCATCAGTTTCATCACGGCCACTTCATCACCATATTTCATAGGCAAGTCGACATGAAAATTCGCCGTCTCGCGCAATGTGCCATTGCACAACTCGAAAAAATTCCTTACGCATTGATTGCGCTAATCGCCCGCATCGCCGTGGCGGATGTGTTCTGGCGTTCCGGTCAGACTAAAGTCGACGGTTGGCAAATTACCGAAACCACGTTCGATTTATTTCGCGAAGAATACCGCGTGCCATTGCTGTCGCCGGAAGTTGCAGCTTATCTCGCTGCGATTCAAGAGCATTTGTTTTCGGTACTACTGCTGATCGGTCTGGCGTCGCGTTTGAGTGCGCTCGGATTATTGGCGATGACCGCTGTCATTCAGATTTTTGTTTATCCGGCGAATTATCCCGATCATTTGCTGTGGGCAGCGGCGTTGTTATTGATCGCTGCGCGTGGTCCGGGTGCGATTTCGATCGATCATTTAATTAAAAGAAAATTCGGCTCTCACCCTTAGTCCCTCTCCTGTGGGGAGAGGAGATGCAAACGGATTCATTGTTTGTACCGGCATCGGGACGTGCCGGATAAAATCGATCGCAGCAATGCAGGGACCGCAACGTTGCGCTGAAACTTTCTTTATCACTGGAGCAATCATTATGAACTTCAAAAACTCGAAAGCACTCATGCTCGCCGCCGCTACTGCAACCTTGTTCGCCGGCACCGCCACGCTCGCCACTGGTGTGCACGCCGATGAAGCAAAAGTACATTGCGGCGGCATTACTTCATGCAAAGGTCAGTCGGATTGCAAAACCGCAGACAACGCGTGTAAAGGTCAGAACGTTTGTAAAGGCCACGGCTTCAAAGCAGTCACCAAAGCCGAGTGCGATGCCAAAGGCGGTAAAGTATTGCCCTAATTGTTTAGTTAAAATAAGTTTTAGTTAAAATAAGTGTTTCGGTTAAAGGCCTTCCCCGTTTACGGGGAAGGCTAATGCAACACTGCCATCGCGTTGGAAATTTTGTATGTCCGCTTCCACTTCTCTCACCGGTTATGGCCTTGGCTTACGGCGCCAGCATTACGAGGCGATTCTCGAACAACCGCCTGCGCTCGACTGGTTTGAAATTCTCACCGAAAACTATTTAGTCGATGGTGGCAAGCCGCTGCATTATCTGGAGCGGGTGCGCGCGCTGTATCCAATGGTGATGCACGGCGTGGCGTTATCGATCGGCGGTACCGATGCCTTGAATATCGATTATCTGCAGCGCGTAAAAAATCTCGCTGCGCGCATCGAGCCGGCGTGGATTTCCGATCATCTGTGCTGGACCGGTGTGAATGGTCTGAATATGCACGATCTGCTACCGCTGCCGTATACCGAAGATACGCTCAAGCATGTCGTCGAACGCGTGCAACGCGTACAGGATTTTCTCGGCCGTCAGTTATTGCTTGAAAATGTGTCGAGCTACCTTTCGTATAACGCATCGGAGATGACCGAATGGGAATTCTTGCGCGAAGTGGCCGAGCGCGCCGATTGCCATCTGCTGCTCGATATCAATAATGTGTATGTCAGCGCGATTAATCATGCGTTCGATCCACTCGATTATTTGCGCCATATGCCGGCGCAGCGTGTACGGCAATTTCATCTCGCCGGTCATCTCGATCGCGGCGATTATCTGATTGATACTCACGATCATCCGGTACGCGCCGAGGTGTGGGATTTATACGCACAGGCACTACAACTGTTCGGCGATGTGCCGACGATGATCGAGCGCGACGATAACATTCCACCGCTGCCGGAGCTGCTCGATGAATTATCGATCGCGCGCGACATCGCTGCCGATGTGGCGGCAGCCGTGCGGGAGAAAATCGCATGAGCCAGACACTGCGCGCCATTCAATGTGCATTGCAAGCGCATCTGCTCAATCCCGAGCTTGCGCTCGATGATGTTGTCGCGGAAACCACGGCGGTACCGCGTGCCATTCGCCTGCATATTTATGCGAACGCCTACCGTGCGCGCATGGTCGAGGCGCTGAGTGCGGATTACGGCATGCTGCATCAATATATCGGCGACGAAGAATTCGAACGGCTGATACTCGCGTATATCGACAGGCATCCATCGCAGTATTTTTCGCTGCGAGAGGTCGGCGGTCATCTCGAACAATTTTTGCAAACCACCGCGCCGTATCGAGACCATCTCGAATTGATCGAGCTGGCGCGTTTCGAGTGGGCGTTGTGCCATGCGTTCGACGCGCGTGATGTCATTCCGCGCGACATCGCCGAATTCGCGGCGCTCGATGCGGAGCAATGGCCCATATTGAAATTACAGTTCACGCCGGCACTGCGCTGCGTCGATTTGCAAACCAATGCGCCGGCGCTATGGAAAGCGTTGAATGAGCAACAAGCGCTACCGGCGATTGCTGAGAGTGCGGCGCAGACCTGGCTGGTCTGGCGCCGACGATTGAAATTATTATTTCGTCCGGCGTTACCGTTCGAGATGGCAATGCTTACTGCATTTCGTGACGGCGCCACATTTAGTGAAGCCTGCATGCAGCTGGCCGCATCGTTGCCGGAAGACGAAGTGCCACAACGCGCGGTGGCGTTATTGCAACAATGGCTGCAGGATGAGTTGATCATCGTCTGACGTGCTCGCACAATACATCGGCATATTTTGAGTAAAAGCCGATGAATGCTACCCCCGCCGATTTTCATTTTTCACCGATTGCTACAGTGCATTCGCCGTATCGCGAGAAATTCGGTATTCCGCGTCAGCCCGGTCTGGCTGCGGTCGACGCGGTAGTTGAATTATTGCCGCCGTTTGCCAGTGCCGATGCGGTCAGCGGCCTCGATCAGTTTTCGCATATTTGGATCAGCTTTGTTTTTCACGCCGTTAGCGCCCGTGACTGGAAGCCGCTGGTGCGGCCGCCGCGTTTGGGTGGCAATGAAAAAATCGGCGTATTCGCCACACGCTCGACGCATCGGCCGAATCCGCTCGGCTTATCGGTGGTCGAGCTATTGCGTGTCGAAATTAACGAGGGCGTGCGCCTACATATTTGCGGCGGCGATTTGCTCGATGGCACGCCGGTGCTCGATATCAAGCCCTATATTCCCTATGCAGATTGCATCGCTGATGCGCGCGCCGGCTACGCGCAGCTGGCACCTATTCGCTTGGTAGTGCGTTGGCAGCTCGATGCCGACAGCGCAAAAATCGATACGCAAACGCAACAGCTGATTGCCGAGGTGTTGTCGCTCGATCCGCGTCCGGCGTATCAAGAAGAGCCGGCGCGCATATATGGCATGCATATCGCTTCTTACAATGTGCGCTTTCGCATCGATAGCGATGGCGTCGAAATTATTCGGATTGAGTCGCTGCAAAATTCCAATAAACCATCGGAGACACGAAAATGAAATTCTGGTTGTCATTGGTTTCGAATATGGAATACGACCAGCTGCTCGATTTGGCGCGCTTTGCCGAAGAGGTGGGTTTTCACGGCGTGACAATGGCGGATCATCTGGTGATGCCGGCGCATTTCGATAGCAAATATCCGTATACCGAAGACGGCAAAATTTGGTGGCCCGAAGATACGCCGTGGCTCGATCCGTGGCTTGCCATTAGCGCAATGGGCGCGGTGACTTCGCGTTTGCAGTTCGTCACCAACATTTATCTTGCGGCGTTACGCGATCCATTCACTGCCGCGAAATTAATTTCATCGGCATCCGCGTTAACGAATGAGCGTGTGACCTGCGGCGTATCGGTTGGCTGGATCAAAGAGGAATACGATTTGCTCGGCATCGATTTCGCATCGCGCGGACGCCGTCTGGATGAAATGGTCGACGTGATGCACAAGCTATGGACCGGTAAGGTTGTCAGCCATCGCGGCGAGTTTTTTAATTTCGCCGATGCGCTGATGTGTCCGGCGCCAAGAAAGCCGATCAAGGTCTGGAGCGGCGGTGGCAGCAAGCCGGCATTGCGGCGCGCCGCATTGAACGATGGCTGGCTCGGCCTGCCGATGACAGTGCCGCAGTTGAAAGCTGTCGTCGATAATATGCACGCGATTCGCCGCGAAGCAGGTTTGTCGATTGACACCTTCGATGTGTGTGCATCGTTGGTTGACCCGTTGACACAATCGGTCGTAGAAGCACTGCAGGCGATGAAGGTCAATAACGTGGTATTTATTTCGCCTTGGCTGATGTCGCCGTGGGACGATCAGCGCTGGGTTGATGACGGCGATGATCTGCGCAAACTCGATGTGAAGAAAAAAGCGCTGGAGCGTTTTGCCGATGTGGTGATTCGGAAATGTTCGAAGAATTGATATTTCGTTTTTTCGAGACATAAAAAAACGCCTGCCGATTGGCAGGCGTTTTTGTTTGTGCCGACTGGATCAATATTGGTAGTTAATATCGATACCGTAGCTGGCGGGTTCTGCCCAGATTTTGGCTTGAGAGTAATAACCTGCCGAAGCGGCGGGAGTATCAATCGCATTACCTAAGCCGATAACCTGCTGCGGATAATCCTTGTTCAGGATGTTTCTGCCCCAAAGGCTAACTTTGACTTTGTCCTGCTTCGGTAGATCAAGTGACATGGTTAGACGTGCATCCAACAGCCCATAGGACGGAACTTCATAATTTTCCCTCCCCGGAACTGCAGAGCCCGCTGGCGCGGTATTAAAGTACGAGGATTTCCAGCGATAGTTCAAATTAGCCGCCATGCTGCCGCCGTCAAAATGTATGAAGGTGTAATCAGCATTCAACGTAACGCTATTTTTTGATGCATATGGCAAGACGAATACATTCTTAATACTTTGCCCCACGGCGTACGGAGATGAAGTATTGACCGACGGATCAAACGTTGTACCCGCTAATGCTTTCATGCTGTCGATTTTCGGATCGAGATAGGCGTATTCCAACCCAATGCTCAGATCGTCGATCGGCATGACCAGCAAATCAAGCTCGACACCGCTTACGGTTGCCTTACCAGCGTTGTAGGCTTGAATCACCGATGAGTCGGTTGGATCAACGGTGAAGAAAAACTGCATATCATCAAATTTGCTTTGGAATACCGCGACATTGGCGCGTACTCGACGATCCAGCCAATACGATTTCAAACCCAGCTCTGTTGTCGCGACCTTTTCGGGGCTAAAGCCTTGCGTGAATCTACCGGGGGGGCTCGATTCGCTAAATCCACCAGCCTTGTAGCCGGTCGACCATTTTGCATACACGCTCATGTCGTCGGTTACATTGTAGTTTGCAGTGAAAGTGGGATTGAAGCGTTTAAAGGTTTGACTGTTCTTCGCATTGTTTTCTAAACCCATAATGTGTGTTGATCCCACGGGGTCTGACGGAAAGAATGGATCTAGACCGGGTCCGACTCCGGTATAAAGCAAAGAGCGAGTTGCCGATCTGTCGTCTTTGGTATATCGAGCCCCAGCAGTCAGATCGAGTTTATTTTCCAATATCGGTGGAGTCCAAGTTACCTGTGCATAGGCGGCCTGCGACTTCGCATCCATCGTCGCATAGCGGTCTTTATTAATTGCGTAAATTCCTGGTGCATTTATTTTGTAATTTTCAAAGTGCGAGGCGCCCTCTTTGAAATAATACAGACCAGTTACATATTTAATCTGTTTATCCAAGGCGTCTCCGATAAATTGGAACTCTTGCGAGAACTGATGCTCGTTAACCAAATCGTGAGAGAGAGTTCCTATCGGAAAAAGGAAGGGGCTCGCGGTGGTTCCGAAGTTCAGCGCGAACGAATCACCATAATTCTGAAATTCGTCGCTATTCAGCTTGCGATATCCGGTCAGCGATTTAATAGTGAAGCTATCGTTCACATCCCAAGTGAATGTTAAGCCATGCCCTTCGAAATCGGATTTACTTTCCGGCAAGTCTAGTGCGGTGTAGGTGCGATCAGCTGGATGATCCAAATGGTTTTGAGTGTCTTTGTTTTGGTAATAAGAGGGAGTGGTATCCGCATTACCTTTTTCCATAAAGTAGTCTGCGGTTACGCTTTGAGAAATATCCCAGTGCAGTGCGAAACGACCAGCGAGCTGATGGGATTCGCCGTAGTCATGGCTGTCGCCAGCATTTTTAACAAATCCATCTTTGTCGCTTTTCAAAATTGTCAGTTTGGTCGAAATATCATTCCACTTCGGCAAATCGATGGATGTTTGGCTGCGGAAGTAATCACGGGTACCGAAGCTGAAATCCTGTTTGAAACCGAATTCGCCGGTCGGTTTTCTGCTGATCAGGTTAACGGCACCGCCCGTTGTGTTACGGCCGTACAGGGTGCCTTGGGGGCCGCGCAATACTTCGACACGCTCGAGATCAGCAAGATCGAAAACTGCTGCCTGTGGGCGGGCGATATAAAACCCATCGCCGTAAACACCGACCGAGCTGTCAGTCGTGATTTGCGCAGGATCGGAAACACCCTGGCCGCGCATGTACAGAATCAGCATATTTGATGATGGGTACGGCGTGAAAGTAATGGCGGGCGAATTTTGCGCAACGCCCTGGAAGTTGCTGATGCCGAGTTTTTCAAGATTCTCGCTAGAGAATGCCGAAATCGCGATCGGTGTTGTCTGCAGCGAGGCTTCGCGTTTTTCCGCGGTGACGGTGACTTCTTCGATCTGACCTGCGGCAAATGCACTGCCGGCAGTCAGTGCCAGTAGCCCGGCGTTAATCGCAAGCGCTAATTTTTTTGTTGTCGTTGTGAAAGGCATTGTTGGCACTCCTCGTTGTTATGCAAAAAATATTGAGTGTTACGGCAAACTCTTAATGAGCGATATTTATCGTTATTGATCGTTATATCTTATTTTGCGCAACAGTAGTTGATCGTATTTTTATGGCTACGACTCTTAATGGCCTGATCTTATAGTTGTAAGTTCGTGCAGTGCGAGTGTTCGTTAGCCGGTCATGCTGCACTGCAAAAAAATTATTCTAATTTTGGACTGACATTAATCAGCCGGCGAAGCATAACTGCGCGTAATGCACCGAACCCATACATAATTGCTCACAATATGAGGCAAGACTGCTCATGTGTTCTTCTCATTGCAATTAGAATTTCGGACGGCTGCCCTTTTATATACCTGCGCGCTGATCGATTCAAGCATTGCAAACGGAAAAAGCTGTACCAAATTACGTATTGTTAATGTTTTGTTCTGGGTTGGTAGGGCTCAGGTTTTCAAGGCCATTGAGCTCGTTGCGTTCGCGTGGCAGATGCTGTGGAAAATTGGCCTGCATATAAGCGATCAAACCTTCGCGAATCTTACAGCGCAAATCGAAATTTTTTCCTGAATCCTGCGATGTCACCAACGCGCGCAATTGCATGGTGCGCTCGGTAGTGTCGGTGACTTGCAGGAGACTAATGCGTCCGTCCCATTCCGATGCCTCGTGGCACAGCCGATTCAATTCTTCGCGTAACGGCGCGAGCGGCATGCCGTAGTCGACCCACCAAAACACCGTGCCGATCAGCTCCGATGTGTTGCGTGTCCAATTCTGAAATGGATTTTCGATGAACCATTGCAATGGCACCACGAGACGGCGCTGATCCCAGATCGCAATAACAACATAAGTGCCGGTAATTTCCTCGACGCGTCCCCATTCGCCCTGCACGATCAGGACATCATCAAGCCGCAGCGGTTGGCTGAGCGCCAATTGAATGCCGGCGATCAAATTACTCAGCACCGGTCGCGCCGCGACACCGGCGACAATGCCCGCGAGGCCCGCCGATGCCAGCAGGCTGGCGCCGACCGCGCGCACTTCGGGAAAGGTCATCAGCATCAGCGAGCCGCCGATCAGCAGCGCGATAAACATCAGACTGCGCGCGAGCACTCGCGCCTGCGTTTGAATGCGTCGCGCATGCAGGTTATCGCTGGCAGTGAGCGGTCGCAGTGAAACGATGGTGTCGGTAAAACCGGCGATGGCACGAATAACCAGCCACGTCACCGCAGCGATGAATATCAACCCGGTAATATGGCGAATGCGCGGCATGAAGGCCCAATCGTCGGGCGCCGCGAGCAGCACGAACTGCAAAAATAGCAGCGGCATGATCAACTGCATCGGCCCGACGGTGCGGTTTACCAATGCCTCGGCTATCGAAAAGCGTTTAGTGAGTCGCTGCAGAAGACGTCGGCCAACGGCTTGCACGATAAAACCAATAACAAGCGCTGCGATGGCGGCCACGACGAAAGCAATAACGGGATGTGTTGTTTGCTTGAAAATATTGTCAATTTCCATGATCGGTACCGCGAATCGTTCGTGCGGCGGTGAATGCAAATTGCATGCAGATGAGTTAGCGCCCGCGCGGCATTGATTTAACGCACGAGCACCGGGACATTCATACAAATTTCGCTCCGCTCGCTGTAAATATTGCAAGCGTGGCGCGATGCGAACAGGAGCGAGTCAATGAATAATCCACCCGCAAATCTCGAACTCGGCATGATCGGCAATTGCACCGCATCGGCGTTGATCGATGGCATGGGCTCGATGGTATGGAGCTGCTTTGCCGATTTCGACGGCGATCCGGTGTTTTGCAGTTTATTGTCGCCGGCCCACGGTGGCGGTTTTTGGTCATTCGAATTGGAGGGGTTTGCGCGGGCCGAGCAATTTTATTTACCCAACACGCCGGTGCTGGTGACGCGCCTCTATGACAACAGCGGCGGCGCTATCGAAATTACCGATTTCGCGCCGCGCTATAAACAACACGATCGCATTTATCATCCGTGGATGCTGGTGCGGCATGTCACACCGCTGAGTGGTTTGCCGCGCGTACTGATGCGATTTGAACCGCTGTGCGATTACGGTGCGACGCGTCCGAAAAGCACGTACGGTAGTAATCACACCTGCTTTTCGTCAGACAAATTGGCGTTGCGGTTGACCACTGATTTTCCGGTCGCGCAAATCGAGCATGCGTTGCCGTTCTTTGTCGAGAAGCCGTTGCATTTTGTATTGACCGAAGATGAAACCTTGACCACGGGTATCGCCGATTTCGTGCGCGATGAATTGGCGCGCACGCGCACGTATTGGTGGGAATGGGTGCGTTATTTATCGATTCCATTCGAATGGCAGGATGTGGTAATTCGGGCCGCAGTCACGTTGAAATTGTGTCAGTCGGAATCGACCGGCGGCATTGTTGCGGCGGTGACGACGTCGATTCCGGAATCTCCGAATAGCGCGCGCAATTGGGATTACCGTTTTTGTTGGCTGCGCGATGCCGCCTTTGTCGTGCGTGCATTGAATCGCCTCGGCGCTACCCGCAGCATGGAAGAATATCTGAGTTACATTTTCAATCTCGCCGTCGGTGACGATGATCTGGGGCCGGTATTCGGTATCAAGTACGAACGCGAGTTGCACGAGCGCTTCGCCGAGTCATTGCTCGGCTATCGTGGCATGGGACCGGTGCGCGTCGGCAATGACGCCTGGCGGCAGCGGCAGAACGATATTTATGGCAGCGTGGTACTCGCCACGGCGCAATTATTTTTTGATAACCGTATTGAAGCGCGCGGTATCGAAGTCTTTCAACTGCTCGAAAAACTCGGCAAAAGCGCCGCGAAACTAGCGCATACGCAGGATGCGGGGCTGTGGGAATTTCGCGGTCGTGCGCTGGTGCACACGTATTCGGCAGTGATGTGCTGGGTCGCGTGCGATCGGCTGGCCCGGATCGCCGCGCATTTGCAATTGCCAGATCGCGAACAACATTGGCGACGCGAAGCCGATCGCATCAGCGCGTTGGTGTGGGAAAAGGGCTTCGATAGCGAGCGCGGGCATTTTGTCGCCGGTTTTGGCAGCGATCATCTCGATGCGAGTTTATTGCTGCTCGCCGATGTCGGTTTCGTGCGCGGCAACGATCCGCGATTTATTGCAACGGTCGATGCCATCGGTCGCGATCTCAAGCGTGACAATTATATGTTTCGCTATATTGCGCCCGATGATTTTGGTGCGCCGGAAACCAGTTTTTCGATTTGCACATTCTGGTATATCGAAGCGCTGGCCACGATCGGTCGTCGCGATGAAGCGCGCGCATTATTCGAGAACATGCTGCAGCGCCGTACCGCGCTGGGATTGTTATCGGAGGATGTCGATCCGGTGACGGGCGAATTGTGGGGGAATTTTCCACAAACCTATTCGCTGGTGGGATTGATACATGCGGCGATGCGGCTTTCCGTCAGCTGGGAATCCGCGCTATAAAGAATCGACAATAAAAATTTCTGCGGAGATCGGCCATGCGTTATTTGCTCGCACTGGATCAAGGTACCACCAGTTCGCGCGCCATCGTGTTCGATCGCGATGGCAATATTCATCGCGTTGCCCAGCAGGAATATCCGCAGATTTTTCCGCAGCCGGGCTGGGTCGAACACGATCCGATGGATATCTGGCGCACGCAATTGGCGGTTGCCCAACAAGTGCTGCGCGAAATGAATTTGCATGCGCGCGATATTGCCGCGATCGGCATCGCCAATCAGCGCGAAACGACACTGCTGTGGGAGCGCGCCACAGGAAAACCGTTAGGCAATGCCATCGTGTGGCAGGATCGACGCACCGCGGATAAATGCGATGAATTAAAACAGCTGGGGCATGAGCCATTATTTCGTCGCCGTACTGGGTTATTGCTCGATCCGTATTTTTCCGGCACTAAAATCGCGTGGCTGCTCGATCATATTCCGCAGGCGCGCGAACGGGCGCAGCGTGGTGAAATTGCTTTCGGCACCATCGATAGCTGGCTGCTGTGGCAATTAACAGGCGGCACGGTGCACGCGACTGATGTCACCAATGCATCACGCACATTATTATTTAATATTCATCGCGGGCGCTGGGATGATGATCTGCTCGCGGTACTCGACATTCCAGAAAAATTATTGCCGACAGTGTTTCCATCGAGCCATGAATTTGGTGCAACGTCGCCGGAATTATTCGGCGTCGCGATTCCAATTACCGGCATCGCCGGCGATCAGCAGGCGGCGCTATTTGGTCAGGCGTGCCATCGCAGCGGCATGGTGAAAAATACCTATGGCACCGGTTGTTTCATGCTGATGCAGACCGGCGCTAACGCCTGCCCTTCGCAACACGGATTACTCACGACAAGCGCAGCCCAAATTGGCAACGCACCGAGTTATGCACTCGAAGGCAGCGTATTTATCGGCGGCGCAGTGGTGCAATGGCTGCGCGACGGCCTCGGTATTATTAATAGCTCGGCCGATGTTGAAGCGTTGGCAATGTCAGTACCCGATAGCGGCGGCGTATTTTTTGTGCCGGCGTTTACTGGCTTGGGTTCGCCGTATTGGGATGCACACGCGCGCGGCGGTATATTTGGTTTATCGCGCGGCTCGACACGTGCGCACATTGCACGCGCCGCGCTCGAAGCAATCGGTTATCAATCCGCCGAATTATTGCTGGCGATGCAACACGATGCCCATAAACCCATCACCGAATTGCGCGTCGATGGTGGGGCCGCCGCGAATAATTTGTTGATGCAACATCAAGCCGACTTACTCGGCGTGCCGGTAATTCGCCCGCGCGTGCTGGAAACTACAGCATTGGGTGCGGCGTATCTGGCTGGGCTGGCTGTGGGCGTTTGGGATATCGATCAAATTGCCGCGCAATGGCAGGTCGAACGAATTTTTGAGCCCATCATGGCGCGCGCTGAGGCGGCGCAACGAATGAATGAATGGCGAGCGGCCGTTAAAAAAATAATGAGCCCGTAATACATCTGCTTAGCGTGTAACGCCGCTTTGATCCTGCGCCTCAGTAAACGCCTTACGAAACGCCAGCGGATTTGAAATACCGGTAATCGGCGCTTGCGGATTGCCACCACCGGAAATAATCAATGTGCCAAAATTAAACATGCGACCGAGCAGACTTTGGGACACCTGCAAGCTTTCAACGCGATTGATATTTAATTCGATGGTATGACGGCTGACGAAACCCGATTTTGCAATGACGCGTTTATTCGTGATCGCGAGTTCGGTGGTTTTAAAACGAATGTACGCCATGATCAGCAGAATCAAGCCGATGCCGATCGGCAATAAAATCACGCCGAATAAAATCAAATGCCACAGCGACCACAAGGTGATGTGGCCGCTGTAAACAATGTGCTCGCCTTCGATCAGAACTTTGTCAACATAACTAGCCATGCCATTTTCTCGCGCAATGAATCAATGGTCGCGATTGTGCGCGTGTGCGAGCGTTGCGGCAATGAGAGTTAATCGCGGTCGGGCGCGCCGAGTGGAAATAGCGGCCGATAAGGTCGCGCTTCATCCACCGCCCGTGCGAATGACGGACGCTTCAGCAAACGTTGTCGATACGCGCGCACATTTTTGAACGATGCATCGATCGGATTTACCCAGTCCGCGTAAAACAACGACGGTGCTGCCGCGCAGTCGGCGAGGGAGAATTGTGCGCCGGCGGCCCATTCGCGATCGGCCAGCGTGCTATCGAGCCAGCGATATGAAGCATTCAATAGTGCGCGCGCGTCGTCGACACCTTGGGGGTCATGGCGATCGGGCGCACGCATGCTGTCGGAAACTATTTTTTGCATCGGCGTCATGATGTGATTATCGAAAAACCGATCCATAAAGCGCACATCGAGAGCGATATCGGCATCCTCCGGAATTAACCAGGTTTTACCGGAATAATGCAGGTCGAGATATTCGATGATGACTGTCGATTCGATCAGCGTGCGCGCGCCATCGGTCAGCACAGGGAAGCGCTTGAACGGCCATAACGCTTCGAGCTCGGATATTGACGCTGCATCATCGAATTTCACCAGGCGATATTCAAACGGAACATCGTTTTCATAAAAAGCGATGAGCACTTTCTGGCAATACGAAGAAAATGGGTGTGCATACAGTTTTAATGCCATGGTGAATCTCCTTCTTGAATAATTGTGCAGGCCGGTTTGTAGACATCGATGCACTGAATAGCCGCATCATATTAGCTAGTCGATTGGTGATCTCAGAATTCGACAAAGGGCGCAAATTTTATTTTTTGTTCTTTACCGAACATGCGTGAATCTCATACCGATAAATGAAGTGGCGGCCGCGAAGGCCACGTTATACTCGGCCATCGTGGTGCTTATAAAAAGTAGATAAACATAAATTTAATAAAGACAGGCGGAGCGTGATGTTGACACTAATCGGTAAATTTTTCTGGCAACCTTTCATGCTCGTGGTTGTCGCCGAATTGTTAATTGCCTGCGGCGGTGGTAGCGCGCCGTCGATATCCTCGGATGGTCCGGTCGCGGACTGGCCACACTGGGGCGGCAATGCCAGCGGCACGCATTATTCGCCGCTAACGCAAATCACGCCGGCTAACGTCGCGCATCTGAAGCCGGCGTGGACCTATCACATTGGCATGGTCGATGCGCCGAAGGTCAGCTCGCCGACGCTCGAAGTCACGCCGATCGTCGTCGACAACCGCATGTTCGTCTGTTCCGGGTTGGGTAAAGTCGCCGCGCTCGATCCGGAAACCGGCAAGGAACTCTGGGCGTACCGTTACACCGCCGACACCAAGGGCAGTTATCTGCTGAATTGTCGCGGCGTCACTTATCACCGCGATGTGCCCGGCTACAGCGGTGAATGCCCGGCGCGCGTATTCGCCGGCACGTTGGATGGACGTTTGCTGGCGCTCGATGCCGCCACCGGCAAATTGTGTCCGGGTTTCGGCGAACAGGGCACGCTCGATCTGACGCAGGGCCTCGGCCGGGTGAAGCCCGGCGATTTTTCGATTTCGTCGCCGCCGGTCATCATCGACAACCTGATCGTGCTCGGCGGTCGCATCCCGGACAATATGCGGATGGATGTGCCGGCCGGCGTAATCCGTGCGTTCGATCTGCACACCGGCGCGCTGGTATGGGCGTGGAATTCAGCGCCGCCGAATGAAATACCGACCGGCGACGAACCGTATGTGCGCGGCACACCGAACGCGTGGGCGCCGCTATCGGTGGATGTCGAACGCAAGTTGATCTTCGTGCCAACCGGTAACCCGGCCACCGACCATACGAATGTTCTGCGCGGCGAACGCGATTATTACGGCTCGTCGGTAGTCGCGCTGGATGCCACCAACGGCAGCATGCGCTGGCATTTTCAGACCGTGCATCGCGATCACTGGGATTACGACATTCCATCGCAGCCGGTGCTGTTTCCGCTCAAACGCGATGGTGTGGAAATTCCCGCGCTGGCGCAATCGACCAAGCCGGGGCACATCTTCATTCTGAATCGCGAAACCGGCGAGCCGCTGTTTCCGGTCGAGGAGCGCCCGGTATCGCAGCTCGGCGCGTTGCCGGGTGAACGCTACAGCCCGACGCAGCCGTTCCCGGCAAATCCTGCGTTTATCGTGCGGCGCGATCTGAAGCGCGAGGATGTCTGGGGTTTCACGCCGTGGGACAAACACAAATGTCTGGAGCAATTCGACAGCGCGAATTGGGATGGTGTATTCACGCCGATGTCGACGCGCGGCACCATCCAGTTTCCGAGCTTCATGGGCGCGACCAACTGGGGCGGCGTCGCGATCGATCCGGTCAATAACATCATGGTAGTGAACACCACGCATGTGCCGGCGATTGTGAAACTGTATCCGCGCGCAGAAGCCGATCAGATGTTGGCGAGCGGTGCGCCGCTGCTGCCCGCGCTCGGCGCGCCGTACGCAAACTCGATGCAGCCGATGTTGTCGCCGTGGCCGTTCGGCGCGCCGTGCATTCGGCCGCCGTGGGGTACGTTGCTGGCGATCGATCTGCAAAAAGGCGAACGGCTGTGGGAAGTGCCGCTGGGTTCGACGCGCGATGTGGCGCCGTTCCCGGTCTGGCTCAATCTCGGTGTGCCGAATATGGGCGGTGCGTTGGTGACGGCCTCGGGGCTGATTTTCATCGGCGCGACCACCGACAATTATTTGCGAGCATTCGATGTGCGCAGCGGCGAAGTGTTATGGAAAGGCCGCCTGCCCGGTGGCGGTCAGGCGACGCCGATGACTTATCGACTGAGTGCCAATGGCAAGCAATACGTAGTGATCGCCGCTGGCGGTCACAAATATCTGGGTACGAAGCTGAGCGACGCAATTGTCGCTTACGCGCTGGAGTAATCGCCGCGATCAGTCGGCGTCGCGTTGCGGCGCCGACAGGTATTTTACCGACTGTTATTTCAAATGGTCGATGCATCGACCAGGCGCGTGGTTGCCACCGGCATCGCTCCTTCCAGGCGTGCCGCGCGAAAGGCGAGCATGCCCTCGGTGTGGCCCATTGTCTCCATCCAGTTCACGCCTTTCATTGATGGTTTTGTTTCGCAAATGACAAATACCGCGCTGCCGTCGTTGCCGACTTCGGTGTTGAAATTGTTGTAATTGATCTTGTTGCCGAAGCGCCATTCGAGCGATTCAAGCCAGTAATTGCACAGCAGAAAATTCCAGTACTTCGCTTTGGGTGGCGTGAACGTCACGATCAGCGCCTTGCCCTTTGGTACGCTCCAGTAGCCTTCGAGATACGAATGGCCAGCCGGTGCGCCCAATTCGCCGGTGTCGTGGAAGCCGACCAGCACGTTCAATTTTTTCGCTTTGGTGCGGTCGGCATATTGCGCCCAGATGCGCACGTTAGCCTGTGCCCAGCGCGCGGCTCGCGCCATGCCCAATTGCATATCGGCGCTGCTGAGAGGTTTGGGTTGCATCGGTTCGCCGAGGCGTTCAATGGCGAGCGGCTGCGGCTGCACAAAAGGATTTTTTCGATAACGCCGCACCAGCAGGCTGGTCGAGCCCGACAGCAGTGGCATCCAGTTGCGCGAACGCTGCGGTCCGCCGATGAACAACTCAAACGAGCCATCCTTGGCGATCTCGAAATCCTTTTCGGTGATGGCGCTGAGCAGCCGCACCGGTGCTGCGTCAGGATCGGCGAAGGCATCGCCGGAATAAATGCCGCATTCGAGCAGCAGTGTTTCCTTGAAGTTGCCGCTGATGCGGTACGCATAGTCAGACGCTACTTTCGCGTGCGAATACAGCTCGTCCGGGTTGTCGCCGGCGTATTTGCGCACGCCGTCGCGCGTCAGGCTGTAGAACGTGGGAAAAGCCGGATCGGTATTTTCAATGCATTGATCGATGCCGCACGACAGGTAGCGGAGGAATAATCGATAGCCTTCGGCATGATCAATGTCGTTGGCCGGTACGCCGGCTTGGTTAATCTCCGCGCCTAGCTGTTCGAGTGGCGCAGTGAAAGCGGACCAGGGCGTATTGGCCGCGCTCGCTTTCGTGACAGCGGTGTGGCCGATATTGGGCAGTGCCGCCGCTGCGCCGCCGATAGCGGCGAGGTTCAAGAGCTCGCGCCGATGCAGGTCATTGCTCATTATTTTTGCCTCCATTGTTGAAGTCGAATAGAATTGTGACGAGTGTTCAGGTTGATGATTTTGGGTTGTTTATGTCTATTTTATGATTATTTATCTGCGTTTTTGCAATCTTTTTTGTTTTGAGAAGTGTGTTTTCTGAGCGGGTTTCCTATTAATTTATGACGTTAGTTCAATGAAGGCAAAGTCAGAGAGTTCTCACATCGGCGGCGCCGCCGCCGGCAGTAATGGGTATGCAGCGGAGCAAGTTCTTGAAGCTGCCATCGATGTGGCCTGCCGGTATGGCGTAGCGGAGGTCGGGCCGCGCCCATTGGCGGTACGAAAAGGTGTTCACCGTTCGGCGGTGAATTATCACTTCGGCGGCCAGGAACAACTTGTCGGCGCGGTAAGGCAGCGATTGTTGCAGGGCCGTCTTGAGGAGCTGCAGCGGACGGTCGAACGGCTGTCCTCGCAGCCGGCACATCTGGTCTCGATGCCGTCGTTTTTTGTGGCGGTCGTTGCGCAAGATGCTTTTTCCAACAGCGGTCGCGCTGCTTTTTTGGCCGAGGTGGTGTCCGCGGCGACGGCGGATGGCGCGCCGCCCGAATTCGACTTGGCGATCGACGATGCGCTGCGAAATGCGTGGCGCGCCGCCGCCGATACGCTGGGGGAGGGCCATAACTGGGAAGCGTGGTATCTGTTGGCTGCGGGGGCGCCTTCGTTCGCGATGCTGGCGCACGACGATCCGCTGGCATTGGGCTGGTTGGTCGAGGTAGCGAATCGCTTCAGCGATCGTCTGGTTGGGCGGAAGGTTGTAGCGGCGCGAGGGATCGACACCGGTTCGGATACACCGTTCACGCAGCTGGAGCAGTATGGCGGCGAGCAGGCCAGACTCGTCATTGATGCCGCTGCGCGGCAATTGGTCGAGTGCGGCGGCCGCCTGACATACCGCGCGATTGCAGCAGCGGCGGGGGTGCCGCTGTCGACCACCAAATATTTGTTTCCGAACCGGTGGGATTTGATCGTCGCTGCTTATCTGCGGCTTCACGCGGTGATGCTGGCGCGTAGCGGCCCTGTGGCCACGCAGCCGATATCAATGGGCGAACCATTTTCAGTCGATGGCGTATTGCAGGGACACACTGTCGCGATTGAGCGGCTGGGTATTATGGTCAGGCGCGACCCTCAGCTGGGGTTTCTGGGTACACGAATGCAGCGCATGCGCGGCCGCATGGCAGAATTGCAGTTGCGGGCAAATGGAGTGAGCGACGCGGATCAGTTGGACGGTCTGATCTGGTCGCTGCTGGTCGCCGGCGTGTTGGCCGGCACCCGTATTTTGCCTGCGGCAGAGCGGGCCGAGCGCTTCCGGATTCAGGCCAGACGTTTGGCCGCGCAACTTTTCCGGTCGTCCGCATTGTAGTGCCTGGGCTGAGCCAGACGCTCGGGATATTGGCGGGGGCTCAGTCGGCGTCGCGCAGCGGCGCCGCCATGCCGGCGCTCATGAAATCGATTAAATGTGCGACGCGCTGCCATAAGGATTTTTTGCTAGTTTTCGCGGTACTTGTCGACGTATAACGCGGCGGCGCATCGAAATCGGCCAGCGTATGCAGCATTGTATGACTGGCGATATCGAGCCGCTCGTGCAAGATTTTTTTCGGCAACTCCGGCAGCGCTTTTTGCAGCAATATCGACATCATCTGCTGACCTTCGGCGAGGCGTTTTGCCGAGGCCGCTTCAAGAATCGGATTACGGTCGGAATACAGTCGCGCGAGCAGCCGCACATAGCGCATGCCGCTATCGCTGTGCTCGATGGCGTATGTCGCCAGCGGCAACACCATCGCTTCGATAACGTTGCGTACCGTAACGTTGTCTTCATTCGCAAGCGCTTGCAGCATCGTGCGACGCTGTTGCATTAATTCATCCATGCGCCGCGAGATGATCGCTTCGAGCAGCGTTTCCACATTGCCGAAATGGTAATGGAGAATGCTCGGCCCAACACCTGCTGCGGCATTAATCGAACGCAGCGAAACGCCATCGACGCCGTGCTGCGCAAATAGTTGTTCGGCGACATTGAGCAGGCATTCTCTAGCCTCTCCGCGATTGACCAAGATCGATTTCCTTTTGCTCTGCAGATGGTTCGTTGGGTGATTGCGCGGCATCTTCGCCGTTTCGCAAACGGGCTTGCAAGTACAGTTATTAGATCATATGATCTAATCGAGTAATCTGTATTCTGTGAAAATACCCGTATTGGAGGTTCTTCCGTGACGCAGCAGCAATGGGCCACTGTATTTGTCGCCATCCTATTTTTGATTGCGCTCGGCATTGAACGCTGGCAGGCGCGCAAACAGCCGGAAGCGCCAAACTGGCGCGATTACTTGCTAAGCGCTGGCGGCATGCTGGGTCAAGTGCTGGCGAATCGCGTACACGGCGTGTTGTTCGGCGTGTTGCTGCTGTGGGCATTTCCGGCGCATGCGAATCTGTTTAAGGGCGCGCCGTTCTGGCCGGCGTTTCTACTGCTATGGGCGAGCGAAGAGTTTTGCTTTTACTGGGTACATCGTTTTGCACACGAGAAACAGTGGCTGTGGAAGCTGCATCGCACACATCATTCTGCCAAGCAGCTCGGTATGTTGGTGACGTTCCGCTACAACGTATTCTGGCCGATTCTGCAACCGCAGGGTTGGTTCGCGGCGCTGGCGATCTATCTCGGCCTTACGCACGTGTATCTGCCGTTTGTGGCAATGACTTTCATTATCGGCATTCTCACGCACGTGCAATGGCGTTGGGACTTGGCGCTGTTCAATATCCGCTGGCTGCGCCCATTAATGTGGGCGATCGAACGTGTGATCACGCTGCCTGACACACATCATGCGCATCATGGTCTTGGACGTTATGGCCGCATCAAAAATAATTACGCCACATCGCTGATTTTGTGGGATGTGATTTTCGGAACGGCGTATTTCCCGCACGCACGGCAGGAACGTTTCGGCCTGGGCAATAAAAAACTCGATACTAAAGAAGAATTACTGTGGCCGCTGGTGCGAGTGTCTGAAGTGGCTGATCTTTCCAAGTAATTAGGCCCGCAACGAAATAACTCGCGCTGCGGGCAATTGCCGGAGATTAGATTTCACCGTTAGATTTCCACCACATCGGTGTCGTCGATCAGGTGAGATATTCCGCGCCGCCTTCGACGCCGAGTATTTTTCCCGTCACCCAGCTCGATGCATCTGAAGCAAAAAAGAGCGCGGCGGCAGCGATATCTTCCGGTCGTCCGAAGCGGCCCATCGGAATAAATTTCAGCATTTTCTCTTTCATCTCGGGCGCTGCTTCGAAATACGAGGCAAGGCCCGCAGTCAGAATTGGGCCGGGTTCAATCACGTTAATGCGAACATGCGGCGCGTAATCCTGCGCCAGATTGCGCGACAGATGATTCAACGCCGCTTTGCCGGCACCGTAGGAGCTGAAATTTTTCTGCGCAAAACGCGCCGCTGCCGACGAGATATTAATAACCGAACCGCCACCGGCATCGCGCATTAACGCGGCCACTTTTTTAATCAGCAGGAACGACGGGGTCACATTAAACGTCAGCGCATAGTTGAGTTCCTCAGCGCTGGTATTGTTGGGGTCGTTCGGTCCCGAGCCACCGGCGACACTCACCAGAATATTGATTTTGCCGAGTTCGGCCTGCGTGCGCGCCACCAGATTATCGAGCACGGTTTCATCGCTGACATCGCCCACCACCACGATCGCGCGTCGCCCCATTGCCTTGATTTCTGCCGCCACAGCGTCGAGTTCGGTTTGCGTCCGCGATGCCAGTGCCACATCGGCACCTGCCTGTGCGAATGCGATAGCGCAAGCGCGACCAATACCTCTGCCGCCGCCGGTCACGATGGCGACCTTACCTTGCAATGAAAACAGTGCTGGTACATTAGTCATGCTGTATCTCCCGGATGATTTTATTTATGCGAATCGGATTGATAGTCGGATGAATGCGCAGCGTTCAGGTAGCTGTGCTGCGTGCAATGGCATTAGTCATTGCAAAACAAATCACTAAATATGGAGTGTTTTGCGGGTGAATTTTTTATCAGGTCGAGCCAGTTTTTATTGGCTGGAAATAATGGCGGTGCCGGTTATTAACGTCAATCGTTATTGCTATTAGGCGACGTTAATAAAAGGCAAATAGATGTTGTTTCTTAGACGTTGCGACGACGCATGACAATCAGCGCAAACAGTCCCGCGCCGATCAGTGTTGCGGAAAAAAGCCGACCATCATCGTAAGCACCGACGATGTCGTTAAGTGTGGTGGCATGTACGGTTGAAGCAAGAAGGGTGGTAATCGAAAATACGACAAGATGGGCAATGCTGGTACGGGTGTTCATTTGTGCTCCTGAATGCTTCCCTGATTCGCCGTCATTGGCAAATCGCGGCGCGATCCTAGCAGCGGGAAATGTAAAGCGCAAATATTTCAAAGTGTCGACGCCGCTAATCGTTGTTGCGCCATCGATGTACGGCAAAAAAACGGAAAGATGGGTATCGGCTTTGCCGAATCGAAATCGATGCCGGTATCAATGAGCCGTCTTAGATTCAAATAAATGCAAGTAGAAGCGAAGAAATAGCCGATCGAAGCAATCCGGATTTATCAATAAATCGAGATCGGATTGGGGTGGCAGGTGCAACGCGATGCGAGCGCTGCACCTGTTTTTACGCTTTTTTTCAGCTCGGTATTAGCAGCGGATGGTTCATTCGCGCAAATGCTTCGCAAATCGAGCCGCCGAGAAAGTTGGCGCGCTGCTGCGGTGAACTGCCAGCGAGTACCGCTGCGTAATGTGTTGCCGGATCGCTGATGCCTTCGAAGTGCGGAGTATCGGTTGAGAACACCAGCATGCCCTCCGGTAAATCATCAATGATGCGCTGCAGCGGCTGATCATTGCCGCCATTGAGCGGTGTGCCTTTCACATTGCGCGCAAGATATTCGTGCGGGCGTAACGGATATTTCCACTTACCCAAAAACAACTCCGCGACCGGCGAGACACGGTCGTCAATTTCGCGATACATGAATGGCAGCCAGCCGACGCCGACTTCGGCGAGTATCAGCGTCAATGTTGGAAAGCGCTCGAACACGCCGCTATACACCATGCCATTGACCAAAGTCGTCGGCGCGACATGGCGGACGCTGCCGCCCAGCATGCGCAACAACGTGACGTCGCCGCCGTTATTGGCCCACCCTGGATCGAAACTCATATGCTCGAAGCCGGTGTGCAGCATCGGCATCATGCCCAGCGCTGTTGCGGTGTCCCAGATCTTGTCCCATTCCGGATGAATTGGCGGCACGCCATTCACGGGATAGCCAGGAATCAGAAAAATACGGCTGCCGCGTTTGCGCATGCGCTGCAATTCGGCAACAACCCAGTCGAGATCGCTGAAGTCGAGCGCCGTGACCGGCAGTAGACGACCATTCGAGGTGGCACAGGTATCCGCCAGCCACGTATTAGCGGTCGCGATCGCCTCGCGCCGTAAGCCTTCATCCTCTACCTGCTGCGAATAGGCGATGCCGGACAGACAAATAACGTTTTGAATATGAATGCCTTGTTCGTCCATCCATTTCAATCGTGCTTGCGCGTTGGCGACTTGAAACTGATGCTTGCCTTCGAATTCCGCGCGCCGCTCTTTTTCCTGAGCCTTTTCCTGTGCGAACAATGTCGCGAGACCGGGTGGCATTAATTCGGCAATCGGTGGCCATTTTTCTTTCGGCACATCGCGCAGTAAATCGCCGGCAATAGTGTTAATAGCCAGTATGCCGGCGTTGAGCTTGGGCAGCCGCGCCGCGAGTTCGGGATAGGGCTGTAACCAATCGTCACCGGGTTCGAAGTGTGAATCGACATCGACCACTGTCGTGGTGAGCGGCGCAGTCGAACTAGCGAGAAACTTACTTTGCAAACTACCTGCAATGGCATTCATGTTTAGTCTCCTTCTGCTGTTATAGGTTTTATGTGAATGGAAGTGAACTGAAGCGATGGGAAGGATGGGCGCGCAAAAATTTATATCATGTCGATTGTGGCAATGCGAGCTGGAATTACCAAATCGTATTATGCACCGCTCGCGGATATTCCTGTTGGTGAGGCAGGAGCAAAACTGATGAAGCCTCGCTCCGTATCCGACGGCAAATGGCTTTCAGAAAATGCCAGCCGAACGATGTCCGCGTCTCTTGGGGGAAACAGGATCAATAAGGAAAAGTAGCAAACGGTTTCAGCAATTTAACGCAACACCATTTCCACTCGCCGATTGCTGGCTCGGCCTGCTTCGGAAGCATTGCTGCTGATCGGAGCGGCGGGGCCGATGCCGATCGCTTGCAATCGCTTCGCGTCGATTTTGAAATCCTTTACCAGTGCCGCTGCAACGGCCGCAGCGCGGCGACTGGAAAGGTCAACATTGTGCTCGTAGCTTCCCACTGTATCGGTGTGGCCGACGATAAATACGTTGGCCGATTTGTTGTGAGAGAGATAATCGGCAATCGCGGCCATTGCGCCGGAGGACTCGCTCTTTAGCGTGGCTTTATCGGTATCGAAAAATATTCCGTTAAGTACCGCCTTTCCATCTCGCGCCAGCGATTCTGAAAGGAACTGCGGATTTACCACCACCAAGTTATTTTCCATCGGCTTTGATTCGACGATATCGACAATAATGTCGGTTTTTTCGCGGTGGTCGCCGTCCTCGCCGATCAAAACACTCACTGCCACATCGCCTGTGTTACGGGTTAGCGTTCCACTCCAATAACCATAACGGCTGCCATCGGTACTATCTGTTGACATCGGGTAGTACTGAAATTTGCTATGAATAGGTGTTTGCAGTGTGGCGTATAGACCAAATGTTGGACCGCAAGCGTCTTGGCCAGAACAAGAAAATAATTCCTTAAATCCCGCTTTCTTAAGCCCCCCTTCGAAATTCCGCAATACTTGAAGAAAGGGCGCATTGCCATTGGATTGGTATTCGATCGTGGTGAGCTTCCCTTCAAATTTCTTCGAAGGATGTTTGAAGGTGCCATTGTCGTTAACTGATTTTGCGGTTCTTACTTCAAGTTCATCGTAATCGCTGGATCGGTATTCAATGATGTGGGTACCTGGGTAGCGGCTTAACAGTGGATGATCCTTGCTTCCTTTAATGTCCACATTATCGGCAACACAGCTCAGTACGCAAAAGAGAGGAGTAATGAATAAAAGTTTTGTTAGAGGAGGCACTGAAAAATTCCTTTTTATGTGGGGGTGTAATAGTAAAAACTAATGTGAGAAATTTATGAAATTGAAAGTTAGCTTGCAATCATCGAACACAATAAAGACTAGGCAAGATTTGCGAAAGACCCTGATGGGCAAAATATTTTGTTCGATAAATGAGACTGGGGATAGGAATGTGAAGCACGTCATTATTTGACGGTTGAGTGATGATAAGCTACGCAGCGCATGGTCGAGCAGGGAGCATTGGGAGTTACAGGCCTCATGGATTTGGATCACGGATGATTTCTCACTTCGAAATTCCGCAGTAATTATCCTTTTCCTGACTTGTAGTTTCTGATGAGGCTGCTTGTTTGTGCATATCGTTCACTTGGAAAGGGATCCCTTATGAAGTCATCTATTCGCAAGCAAGGAAAAGCTCGTCAGCTCGGTCAGGGTATGACCGAATACATCATCATCGTTGCGCTGGTTGCTGTTGCCGGTATTAGTACCTACAAGCTCTTTGGTACGACAATCCGGACGCAACTAGCTGCGCTGGGACAGGAAGTCTCGGGTCAGGCAAATACCGGCAAGGCTCTATCCCAAACAAGCGCGACAGCCGCCGTTACAGATGGTCAGGTCAAGAAAGGTATGGGCAACTACGACGCCGCTAACCATTAATTTGGCGGAATTTTGCCCCGGTTCGCCGGGGCAATTCTTATTTCAAATGCCACTCGGTTAGTTGTGGTGATGTTTCTAGCTTTGGAATGCTGTTCTGAAGATAGGAGAAATTGCCGAAAAAATATGCAGATGCTTGAGAGCAAACACCAAGAGCCACAGATTGGAAAACCAAGATGAACTTTTGGGGAAGTAACGTGCGAAAAATTGTAATTTATATTTCCACGATTTTTTATTTTTCAGTGGTGGGAGGTTTTGCGCAGGCGCAACCGAAGCCACCAACCCAGAAAGAATTGGACGCTATGGAGGCGGCGTTTAAAAAACTACCGACGCCGGAGCAGGAGGCAGAGCTTTCAAAAATTACTGATAATTATCAAAAAAAATATTATCCGTTGCATAACGAGTTTGAAAAACTTGGATCTGAAATTGACAAAGCGACTGATACTTCAGATTTTTTATTAACCAGAGCGCATGTGCAGGCCGCAATGATGAATCATAAAAAGTTGCGCGCTCTATATTTGGAGCATTTTAATGATGTTGCTGCTTGGGGGCATCGATCAGGACGGGCAAATTGTGTACGGCAGGCTGAAAAGATGCGGCTGTACACGATGCGCGTATCTGATCAGTGGCTGGTAAGGGTTACCGCATTGCCACTGGGTACAGTGCAGGAACGGGCTTACGCTGGGTTGTATGTGATGCAGGGCGGGGCGGATGATACTTTTTATCCTGATCCAGAGCCGGGAGATAACAGACATTGGGTAGCTACAGAAATAATAGGTTTATACGCCGTTTGCGGTGGTGGTAGAGGCGAATACGTCCCAGGTACTGAGTAATCTGGATAGCAGTTAGTCAATCACGGCGGATGAAATAAAGGGAATGCAAGCATCGCAACGAAGTGCTGTGATGGTGTATGTGGCAGCCATGGCGGCGGTAATGGCCATGATGGTGTTGTTTGTCTACAACACGGGTCATGTTGCGAATGAGAAAACGCGTTTGCAAAATACCACCGATGCTGCGGCGCACAGCGTTGCAATGCTGCAATCGCGCGATCTGAATTTTCAGGTATATATGAATCGCTCAATGATCGCCAATCAGGTGGCTGTTGACTGATAACTGTATGATTTTTTGGATTGGTAAAATTGGCATGAAGTTTAGATATATGTTCGTCCGAAAAATTGCGATTTATATCGCCGTAATTTTATTTATTACCGGTGTGTCTGGATTCGCTCAGGCGCAACCAAAGCCTCCAACCCAGAAAGAGCTGGATGCCTTAGATGCGGCGCTAAAGAATATTCAGGCGCAGGAGCGGAATGGAGCGTTAAAGAATTTTCCGACGCGGAAGCAGAGCGAAGAGTTTAAAAAGATTGGTGATGAGGACACAAAAAGGAATGAATTGCTAAATCCTGAGTTCGATAAGCTTTCTAAAGAAATCGAGCAGGATACAAAGCGACCTGGCTTTCAGTTGACGAAAGCCCATCTGCAAGCGGCAATGGTAAATCATAAAAAATTGCGCGCTTTATTTTCTGAGCAGATTGACGCAATCGTTGACTGGGGTAGAAAAACAAATCGCACGAATTGTGTACGGCAAGCCGAAAAGACCAGGTTGTACATGATCCGTGTATCCGATCAATGGCTGAGAAAAGTTACTCTGCTGCCATTGTCGACGGTGGAAGATCGATTATATGCCGCGCAATACATTGGTGCGGGTGGGGGGGAGACCTTCCATTCCGGCTTGGAGCCCTCAGGAGATACTAAGTATTGGGTAGGCACGGAATTAATAGGTTTGGGGAACGTCTGCTTGGGGGGGCAAGAGGAATATATGCCAGGTACGGAATAATCTGGAAAATATTAGCGAACAGGATTCGATCAAATGAAAGTTATGCGAACTCGTCAGCGCGGTGCTGTGATGGTTTATATGGCCGCCATAGCAGCGGTAATGGCCATGATGGTGTTGTTTGTCTACAACACCGGGCATATTGCCAATGAAAAAACGCGATTGCAGAATACTACGGATGCAGCAGCACATAGCGTTGCGATGCTGCAGTCACGCGACTTGAATTTTCAGGCTTATATGAATCGCGCAATGATTGCCAACCAGGTGGCTGTTGCGCAGGCTGTTTCATTGGTGTCCTGGATGCGATTTCTCGACAAAGTCATACAAAACCTCCGCCGATACACTTCCTGGGTTCCCTATTGGGGCGCGGTCATTAATGTGGTTGCAAGGTATTCGTATATCGTAAAAAACGCTGTTGAGTACGCAGGTGGAATTTTTGTTACCGGGGAAGATTATTACCTCGGTTACGTGCTATCACGAGCGCAATTTATTATGCATAACGCAGTGGTCGACGAAATTCCGCTCACCATGCAACAGGTAGTACGTGCCAATGATCCGGGAGTTTCAACGGGATTGATTACCAATTCCACATTGCTCACACAATTAGTCACAACTTATAGCAGCGCCATATCTCGCTATGATCCGGATAATGTTAAAAATCGTAGCGGCAGCAATTGGCGTGAAGATAAAGTGCGGATGGATGAATTCAGGGATGTGACTCTGCGCTCGCGTGATGGCTTCACAACAACCAAACGCACTTACACTTTATTAAAGCCTCCAATTCCTCAGCCGCTTCCTCAATTTAAGCTTGAAAGAGCGGGTGGTACGGAGCTTATTGGCAGCAACAGTAACGCGCCTTACTACACATGGGCTGCTATGGATACTTTGTCATTACATACGCGCACTTGGCGCAGAGGCTTGTCGCCTGGCTATAGAAGTTGGAGAGAGCAGTGGCCGCCTTTAGGGTGGGGCGCTGCTCAGACTGGCGATACTATTTACTACGCCAATTTTCGAGGTCGTAACTTTAATAGTACATGGAGGATCAACCCCATGAGTTCTGAGAAGGCAGCTCGTGAATTTCAAAACGCCAGCAAGGTCGGCACGTTTAGCGGGCTCAGAACTTTCTCCGATATCACGCAGAAGAGACTGCTGGATACGATGCCTGCCGCAGTCATTCTTTTAACTAAACCACAGGGCGGCAATGATGGTGTGCGCACCGCGCGAGATATCGGTTTTGCGCAAGCAGGCACGAGCGTGGATCTGGAGCAGCCGGGCGGCATGGCGAATAATCGCTTGCATGCGATGGCGAAAGCCGAAGCCTATTTTTCTCGCCCTGACGATCTTTGGCATCGTCCGCAAGGTGGGCGCGAATACGGCAATGCGTATAACCCGTTTTGGCAGCCGCGGCTGACCAAGCTGACAGCGACAGAGCGTGCGGGCGCTATCGCATTAGCCAATATTCATTGACAGGGATGGGCGAAACCATGAGTGCTGGGAAAAAGAAAATAACGGCAAAGCGATCGCGCCAGCGCGGACAAGGCATGGCGGAATTCGGCGTGGTTGCGGCTTTTTTTATCGTGCCATTGTTGATAGGAATGACATGGTTGGCGCGCGTGGAAAGTAGTAAGCAACACATGCATCAGGCGGCACGATACGCGGCATGGGAACGCACGGTGTGGTATCGCTCCGGCGATACGTACGTCACAAAAAGCGACACGGATGTCGCGCGTGAAATTACCAAACGTGTTTACGCACCAGTGCGCAATGCGCTGAATACCAATCGTGATCGCCAACCCGTAAACATGAACGGCGATCAACTGGATCCTTTTTTGTATACGCAGGATTATCGGCAAGGGAATAGTTTGCCGATGTTTCGTCCAGCGGGTAATCAACAATCGCGGGCAGGTGTTGCATATGCGCGCAGCAGCGAGAGCAATGCCATTGCTGGATTGTTGAATGGCGCAGGAAGGCTTTTGCAATTGCAATCGGACGGCATCGCGACCAGCACGGTGTCGGCGGATATGGAAGTTATCCCTTTGATAAGAAATCTTGGCGTGCTGCCGACGACATTTACCAATCAGTCGAAAAATGCGCTGCTGGGCGGCGCCTGGAATGCCAATGGTCCACAAGGCGAAGCTCGCACCGTGAAGCGAACCGTCTTAACAAATGCCTTCAACAGCATTCCCGGTTTTAGTGTCATTCAGCCGATTGTAGGGTTCTTGTTTCCTGAATTTAATGAACTTGATCTCGGGCATGTGGATACCGAAAAAATGGCCTGCCAACGGGTAAATGGCTTGTCCAGGAATTGCTGATAATTCATAGCGGTTAGAATTTTTAAAATTTTGTTTTTCAGGAACTCGTCGCAGGGATTGCATTTATGCAGATAGTTTGCAAATTATTTCATCTCACCTCGTGGCTGCGTCTAGGTCGTGTGCCCCGTCTCGTTGTCGCTGTTTTAACCCCTAGCGGCGCGATGGCTGCCGAATGGCCGCAATTGATTCTTCCCGACGGTGCCATAGCGGTGATAGTCGCGGATCAGATCGATATCAACCGTATGCCCACGCGCATCTGGCAGTTTCATTCAGATAAAACGCCCGAGCAGTTTCTGGCATTTTATCGAGCAAAATGGACAAAGCCGCCAAAAGAGGGCGTGCCGCCTTATATCGAAAATTCAACCGAAGCATGGAAAATTATCAGTCGTCCTGAAGGCGATTTCATGATTGCTGTGCAAGTGGATGCGAAAAATTCCTTAGTCAGTAACGGCATGTTTTCCATTGCTCAGATCAAAGGCAAGCTGGCGGATAAAGCGCTGGTTAGTCGGTTGCCCGAATATCCAAAGATGCCTGGATCGACGGTTCTGCAGGAACTGACAAACCATGATCCGGGAAAAAACGCACTCACGATTATTCTTGAAAACGGAAACTCGGCAGCTTCGAACCGAGCCTATTACAAGAAATTTTATGAGAGTCGCGGCTGGGCGGAGATTGGTATGAACAATAAAAAATCGGAGAACGTCGATGTGCTGCTGCTGCAAAAAGGCCCGCTGGAAACCAGTTTTACATTCGTGGCTAAAAATGCGAAGACGCAGGTAGTTGGTGTAATTCAGTATCCGCAGGAGCAACAATGAAAAAACAGAGAGGTGTAACCATGATCGAATATCTTGTGGTTTCTGCAGCAATGGCGGTTGCATTGTTGGTACCCGTTCCCGATAGCAATGGAAAAAACGCGACGCAATTGCTGATGGATGCAATCAAAGAAAATCACCATGCGTATTTGTGGGGGATGTCAATGCCCCTGTAACAACAACGGGACATGACGCGGTATTTGGCCAGGGACATTATGAAAAATTTCAGGAATTGGGGTTTGATCGGCGCGTCGGTGGTGCTGGCGCTGATAGCAGCGTTCGCTGCAAATTATTATCTGTCGCGGCGCGAAGCAGAAATGCGAATAGCGTTGGCCGGTGATGCAGTGAAGGTGGCAGTGGTGGTGCCCACGGTCGATTTGATGGCAGGCGATATATTGCGCGGCGATATGGTTGCCAGCCGCCCGATGCCGAAAGACATGGTGCCAACCGGAGCCATTTCACCGAATGATTTCGGTGCGATGGAGGGGCTTACTCTTAAGCAGCCTATAGCGAAAGGGACACCGGTATTGCGACATCTTTTGATTGGCGCCAACACCGACGATTCGTTTTCGACCTTATTAAAACCGGGACAGCGTGCGCTGACATTCGCTGTCGATGAAAAGAGTTCTAACTCACATTTGCTGCGACCGGGCGATTACGTTGATGTTGTGCTCACCGAGAAAGCAGCCGATGACGCGTCTGGAGCCGGATCGGGAGCGACCAATTTCGGTATCGTCAAGCAACGTGTTCAGGTATTGGCCGCTGGCTCCAAAACTGTCGCAGATAGAGCGGCATTTACAGGAGGCGCAGAGGACGGTGCGGCTTCTGTTCAAAGCGAATATCAGACTATTACCTTGGCAATCGAGACGCGAGAAGTCGGTCAGTTTTTGGCGGCGCTTAAATTCGTCGATTCCGGAAAAGCAAATTTGCTGTTTCTGTTACGCAATCCTACCGATGAAGGAAAAACCCGCATTCATTCCAGCGGCGGCATCGACGTAATCGAAGCCTTTAGCGGCGGTAACGCTAAAAATGGCGAGCTTAACGGCGTGCTGACCGGTGCGTTGGGTGCGGAACGTACCGTTTCCGATGAAAAAGGAAATATGCAGCTCTATCAAAAATATGTTGATTCGCGGCCTGACGACAGTGGGAAAAAATTGGCGGATGGCGAAAAGAAATGATCATTGCTCTGAGTTATTTACGGAATATCAAAATGAAGCTGTTTAGATTAATTATGTTGTTGGGTTTGTGTATCGCGAATGCTCAGGCCGAACTTGGTTTGGGTGATTCTTATTACACGCTGGAGGCAGGCGATGTGCGAACGGTTCAGGCCGCCGATGTTGAAAGAGTCGCTGTCGGTGATCCCAATATCGTCAATTATAAAGTTTTGGATGACGGACAATTATTGTTGATCGCTCAAAAAGCCGGTACCACCGCAATACAGGTTTGGCGCAAGGGCGATCGTATGTCCATGTTGCACTTCCAGGTGCGGGAATCAGGCACATCGATACGTTCGCGCGAAGTGCGCGAAATGCTCAAGAGCATACCCGGCATCAAGGTTACCGATATCAATGGTCGCATTTTGGTCGAAGGTGTAGTGAGCAAGGTGGACAATGATTTAATTAATCGCGTCGCACAGTCCAGCCAGAACGTGATCAATATGACCAGGGAAGAGGCATTCGGATATGTGCCATTACTGCGCATCGATGTCCGTATTGTCGAAGTCAGTAAAAAAGCATCGAGTCAGTTAGGATTGAAGTGGGATGCCAGTGCTGGCGGTCCGGTGGTTGGCGTTAGTACCGCGATGGCGGCGAACCCGCTGTACTCGCTTACGAGTTCTCAGGAATCTCGGCTCCCCGGGGCGCTTTCTGTGCATTCAGGTATTCCATTACCCCCCAAAGGGGATAGCCATTTTTATGGTTATGCCGGCATTACCAGCAGTTTAGGATCGCAAATCGATTTAATGGCGCAAACGGGAGAGGCGCGATTATTGGCAATCCCAAAGCTGGTGGCGAAAAGCGGTGAGGAAGCGCATTTCCTCTCTGGTGGGCAATTTCCGATACAGGTCATCGATGAATTGGGGCGGCCTTCAATCGTGTTTAAAGACTACGGCATTACATTGAACGTGAAGCCGATAGTGGACGATAAGCAACGCATCAGCACGGCCATTTTGGCCGAAGTCAGCAGTCTGGATTTTTCTGTTGCTATTAATGGTGTGCCCGGTCTGCTTTCTCGAAAAGTGGATTCCGTTGTTAATGTGAATGACAACGATACCATCGTGATTTCTGGTTTGGCCTCCTCACAAGACTCTAAGCAGGTCAGCAAAATTCCATTCTTTGGCGATCTTCCATTAGTGGGTGGATTATTCCGATCGACCGGAAAGTCCGATCAACAAACTGAATTAGTTATTTTATTGACGCCACACATTGTTGCCCCTGGCGATCAGCATGATCAGCCGCTTCAGGCGTTGAGTGGAGAAATCGTAAAAGAGTTTAAAGAAAAAAATATTAATTCGGCGTTAATGGAATAAAGCTATGTTTGAAGTTTCTGTAAAAACCCTGAAAGGCATGCATGTGTCTCGGTTGCGCTGTAACGAAGAGCGCTGCAGTATCGGTAAGGGACGCGATAACAGCATTACGCTGCATGGCTGGAAAGTTTCAAAACGCCACGCCGAGTTTATCCGCAGGCAGGACGGAATACATATTGCCGAACTGGAAGATGGCGGAGCGGTATTGGTTAATGGCAATAAAGTCAGTCAATACGGCCCTGTCTGCGCGGCAGATATTGTGCAGATTGGTGACTATCAACTTTCGGTCAGTACACTCGACGCAACGCCAGGCTTCGGTGAAGTCGCAGCGAGGGAGGCAGGATTGCGTGGTGCAGCGGCATTAGCAAAAAATGTTGCAACGCACACCGTCGAATCTGAGCCAATTTCCTCAGAATTTTTGGCAGCCCAAAAAATATCTGCTATCGCCGATGCAAAAAGCAATCAGAAGGACTTGGAAAATCGCTGGCGATCCACTATTCATCGGCAATTATTCGATCTGATTGACTTACGTCGCGTGAATGTCAGCAGCATGAGCGATTACGAATTGCGGGAGTTCACGGCTCAGGCAATCACCGAAATCATGTCCACTATTGAAGACTTCCCAGCCAAGCTGAATAAACAGCAAATAGCAGCGGATGTATTAGCCGAAGCGGTCGGGCTTGGGCCGCTGGAGGCATTGCTGGCGCGCGAAGATGTCAGCGAGATCATGGTGAATTCCGCGGATCAGATATTTTTCGAATCGAACGGGCGCATTCAACAATCCGAAATTACATTTACCAGCGATCAGTCGGTATTGCGCGCCATCGAGCGCATTGTGGCGCCACTCGGTAGACGGATCGATGAAAGTTCGCCGATGGTCGACGCACGGTTGCGCGATGGATCGCGGGTAAATGCAGTTATACCTCCGCTAGCGCTCAAAGGGCCGTGCATTACCATCCGTAAGTTTATGCAAGAGCGATTAACCTCGGATCACCTGATCAAGTTCGGTTCCATCAATCAGGCCATGGTCAGTTTTCTGCAAATGGTGGTAATGCAAAAGCGCAATGTGGTGATCTCCGGTGGAACGGGGTCGGGGAAAACCACATTGCTGAATGTTCTGTCAGGTTTTATACCCGACAGTGAAAGAATCGTAACGGTCGAAGATGCGGCGGAGTTGAGGCTGTATCAACCCAATCTGGTTTCGCTGGAGGCGCGTCCGGGCAATCAGGAAGGCAAGGGCATGGTTTCGATTCGCGAACTCGTTAAAAATTGTTTGCGGATGCGACCGGATCGCATCGTTGTGGGCGAGTGTCGTGGTGGTGAGGCCATAGATATGTTGCAGGCGATGAATACCGGTCACGACGGCTCCTTGACTACGGTGCACGCCAATTCGCCGCGAGATTGTGTGGCTCGCCTGGAGGTGCTGGTATTGATGTCGGGGATGGATCTTCCCATTTCGGCAATTCGTGAGCAGATTGCTTCGGCAGTTAACGTCATTGTGCAACAAACTCGTTTTGCCTGCGGCAGTCGACGTGTGACCAGTATCAGTGAGCTGACGGGGGTTGAAACCGGAACAGTGCAATTGGCTGAGATATTTAAATTCCAGCAAACCGGATTCGATGAAAACGGAAAGGTGATGGGAAATTTTGTGGCGACAGGATTGATCCCGGAATTTTACGAAGGACTGATCAGTCGTGGCATCAATGTCGATATTTCCATATTTCAATCGGGACGCGCGCTGGGATGATGCAGCTCCTTGTTGTTGCCTGCGCGGCGCTAACGGTATTCGTCTTCGTGCATTACACGGTGCCCGCGGTCGGTACCTTATTTAAGGAATACGGAGAGCGCACCAGCACGCTGACCACATCCTCCCTAACTGACATGTTTATCTTCATAGAATCGAAGCATGTCATTTATGTCATGGCCGGAGTTTGGGCGTGTTCGTTCATGCTGGTATGGATGTTCACGGGGAAGCCGATTCTGGCACTAACTATTTCGTTGGGGACTGCTTATTTACCCAAGTTTGCATTGAATTTTTTGCGTAACCGTCGACAGGCGAGATTCTTGTCTGATTTGCCGGATGCGTTGCTTGGCGTTTCCAACATGATGAAGGCCGGCTCAAACCTGACGATGGCGCTGGAGGTCATGGTAGAGGAATCAACGGGTCCGATTGCGCAGGAGTTTGGTTTATTTCTGCGCGAGTTACGTATCGGTGTTGCGTTTGAAGAGGCGCTGGATAATTTATATGGCCGGATGCCCGTAGCCGAATTGCAGCTGGTGGTGGCGGGAATGAAAATTTCTCGCGAAGTCGGCGGTAGCCTGGCGGACGTACTCGCGCGGTTGGCCGATACCATTCGGCGTCGACTGGAAATGGAAGGCAAAATAAAAAGTCTGACCGCGCAAGGAAAAATGCAAGGTGTTGTGATGTCATGCCTGCCGATATTTGTAGGCTACTTGCTATATCACATTGAACCGGTCGCGATGGGACACTTATTTACGGATTACACCGGCTGGGGTGTGTGTGCCGTTGTTATTGTCGGTGAGTATATCGGCTATCGATTCATCAAAAAGATAGTCACGATTGATGTATAGGGAGACGGCGCGCGATGAGTTTTTTGATAGCTATTTTGTTCGCGGCTTCGATGGCTGCATTTTTCTGGGGAGCCAAAGGCATCAAGGAAGAGGTGCCGGAAGATAATCGCCGCTTTAAGGATCCTTTGCCCAAATCATTGAAAATGGTTTGGCCAATCGTGCTGTTTTTTAGTCATTACTTGGTTCGCTATATTTCAGTCGAGCGCTTGGAAAAAAACAGCACACTGCTGATGCGCTCCGGTGTGGATTATGTGATGTCTCCCGAGCAATTTTTCGGTCTGCAATGTGCGTCCGCCGCTCTGTTCGGTGTTTTGTGTACGTGGGCGCTGTCGATGAGCATCGGCTTCGATATTCTGCTTGTACTTGTAGCATTCGTGATAGGTTTTTTTCTGCCGAGCCTCACGCTGCGCGATAAACGCAAGACGCGCGAGAAAGATATATTGCGAATGCTACCGGTTTATCTCGATTTTTTCACGATGACCGTGCAAGCGGGTATGAACCTTTCGGGAGCGATTACGCAGGCCGTGGAAAAAGGACCGAAGGGAATCTTGAACTGGGAATTGCAACGGGTTATTCGCGATATGAAAGCAGGCATGTCGCGTCTCGAAGCGCTGCGGGCCATGGCAGAGAGGCTCGACATTAAAGAGCTTACAACGTTTGTGAGCTCCGTCGCACAGTCCGAAAAGACCGGCTCCAGTATTGGTGATACATTGCGAATTCAAGCCGATCAACGCCGCATCGAGCGTTTTCAGCGCGCAGAAAAATTGGCCATGGAGGCTCCGGTTAAATTAATTTTTCCGTTGGTTGCTTTTATATTTCCGATGACATTTCTCATTATCGGATTTCCGATTGCCATGAAATTTATGTACGAAATTTAGTAACCAGGATCAAGGGAATGAAATCGGCTATACAATCATTTACCGCCATTCACGCAGATACGTTTTTGTTAAGGGCGTTTGGGTTGCTATTTAGAAAGCCGTTGGAGAAGGGCGAGGCACTGCACCTGAAACCGTGCAATGCCATTCATACGATCGGCATGCGCTACGCAATCGATTTGGTATTTTTGAGCAGTGAATGCACGATCATTGCCGTCCGCAGCCATGTCGGTAAATTTCAAGTGCATCGATCCCCCGGGGCGAAATCTGTTCTCGAATTTGCGGCGGGTGAAGCCCATCGATTGGGATTGACGTCAGGTGTCCAATTGGCGTGGCTGAAAGGTAGCTGATCTGGACAGTAGCTGGTCTGAACGGAAAGTTGCACTGAAAAAAATCTGCACCGGCAAAGCAAGACCAAAGAGTGAAAAATAGATGAAGCAATATGTTGTTATGGGTGTTTTGTTGGTGGTTGTTACGGGGTGCTCATCTACGGGTTCGCGTCGTGCCGAGAAAGACATGGCCAACTACGATGCCGCTGCGCTGGCGTATAAAAATGGCGAGCTAAGCGAAGCCGAAACGCGGTATCGGCAATTGGTGAAGACTCATCCAGACTATGCTGAGGGCTGGTTCAAATTGGGCAATATCTACGTGCGAACTGGACAATACGATGCGGCCGCGAATATGTATAAGAAAGCGGCGCAGATCAATCCGGAAGATGCCAAAGTCTGGAACAACCTGGCGCTTGCTAACATCAAGAAAGCTGTCGCTGTGCTGGATGAGGGTGTCCAACATGTGCAGCAAGGAAGCGTCGATCAAAAAAACATGATGCTATTACGTGATCGTATCGTGCAGACGGTAGTTGTTGAGAAATAATTTAGAGAATTGGTGACAAGGAAAGCGTGACAATGATGATGGATTCAAGGAAGAAAAAATTGAAAACGACTGCACAGAAATTTTTTGGTTTTCCTCTGTTAGGCGTGGCACTCCTGATTTCCGGCGCCGCCAAAGCAGCAAGTTCACCTTATCCGCTAGTACAAACCACCCAACATGCCGGTTTGATATTTTCAGATCATAAGGACTACGCCAACTACGAATTGGCGGTCGGCAAGATGGAATATGTAGAAGACGCGGATAGTGAAGGTTTTAAACCCACTCAAAAACAGGCCTTGGTAGGCTCGATCGATCGCCGCCTGTACGACTATCCCAAACAAAAAAGCGCCCTTCAGATTTACGAAAATACATTGGCCTCGTTAAAACGTCAGCACTATCGCATCGTCTATCAATGCAGTGGTGAAACCTGCGGCGGTGCGGCGGGCTGGCGGCTATTTCTCAGCGACAAATTAGGCGGTGATACCGGTTTTCAACATTATGTGGTGGCCATCCAAGGCAGCGCCTCCGGTGCATCGCAGTATGTAGTGTTGTATGTGAATGATCTGGCCGGTCAGCCGCGCGCATTGGTGGATGTCATTACCGTATCGGCATTAGCGCAAAGTGGTGATGCCAGCGGCGCTGTCATGGCAGCCACGCCGACCACACGCAATGACGATGCGACCAAAGCCAGCATCTATTTCGAACTCGGCCAGTCGGCACTGATGGATCGTACCGAGCAATTGGCGCGTGCTAAACAATTTGTGGAGTCGCATCGCAATCAATGTCCGATTCACGTGATTGGCTACACCGATGCGATAGGTGACGAAGCGTCGAATCACGCGTTGGCGAAAGCACGCGTTGAAGCGGTGATGCACTACCTGCATGAAATAAAAGAATTATCGCCGACGTGTCTGGTGCCGGATCCGCGCGGTATAGAAGTCGCGGCAACGGGCGAACGCCCGCAGAGCCGACGTGTCGACCTGGCGCTGGCGACAAACGATTAATCGGAACGGCGTGCGCGAAACACATTAGAGGGAACGGACGTAATGATCAGGAAATGGAATTCCGGGCAGGCTATGGTCGAGCATGTCGTGCTGTGGCCAGTGCTCATTCTGATCAGCATGGCGGTCATTCAACTGGGGTTGCTGTATCGCGGCAAAGTGACGTTGGAGCACGCCACCTTTATGGCAGCGCGGGAAGGCTCGATCAACAACGCCTTCAAAGCGCCGATGAAAAAAATGTTGGCGTCGGCGATGGCGCCGCTGGATATGAAGGCCAGCCCCAACGTCGCGAACTATGTCCTCGCAGCGGGCGCGGGTTCGGTTCCGGGTACCACCTACGCGGAAAACTTCGTACTGCCGCTGGCAGTGGGCGGTGCGGACATTGAAATCCTCTCGCCTAGCCGCGCGATGTTCAATCAATTCGCGAAAGACCAATACGTGTTGGAAGCATGCACTGGCCGCAGTTGTCCAGGCGGCGGCTCGATGCGCGAAGCCCGCGCTCGCATTAAACAAATTCCGAATGACAATTTAAGCGTGCGCCCCAGCACCACCACAACAGTGGGCACGGGCAACAACGCCAGCACCGTCAATATTCAAGATGCGAATTTATTAAAGATCCGCGCGCACTGGTGTTTCCCGCTGCAAGTGCCGGTCGTCAATATCGCGATTTACCAAACGCTGAATTTATTGGGCACCAGCGCCGAGACACGCTCGTGCCAAGCCAAAACCATCGCCCATAACGCGGCGTTCGGTTATCCGATTTATTACATCCCGTTGAGTGCGGGCAGCCTTGTACGGATGCAATCGCCAGTGCGGTGTGAGGGCGCGAGCTGCAGCAATCTTGGTGCGGGTGGCGTGGTGGCATCCTCGGGGAATAATGGCACCGGCGCGAACCCGGGTGGCGGCAGTAACACCGGTGGCGATTCGGGCAATGGCAATACCGGCAATAACGGGGGAAATACAGGGAATACCGGTGGTAATAATTCGGGTGGGAATAATACCGGCGGTGGCGGCAATGGCAGCGGTTCCGGCGATCCGACCAACGAGGGTGGCGCCGGCAGCGATCCCCTGAGTTGTGACGGCGGGGCCAGTAGCAGTGCAACTGGTACGACCGGCGGCACGGCCACTGGAGCGCCTAACGCCGCCAGCACGTCGTTGGCAGCGAGCAATGCGCCTTCGTTCACCGCCGTCGGCAACCCGATTGATCTCGGCACCGGCAACAAATACCAGCGCGAAACGGATTATGTTGGCACGCAGACGGATGCTTTGTTTTTTGTACGGAGCTACAACAGCGTACTCACGCATCGCGATATAGGTCTCGGTGCCGGCTGGCGTTACAGCTACCAGCGCGCGATCGTATTCGATGCAAATAATTTAACAGCCACGGTCTGGCGCGACGACGGTACCCAGTACGTGTTTCCGATTAAGGATCGCCGCGGCATCGCGCCGATGGGTGTGATCGATCAGCTCGAACGCCTTGATACGGGATGGCGCTATCGCGTCGGCAACGGCGATGTCGAAACCTATGACGAGCAAGGGCGTCTGTCGAGGGTCGATTACGCGTCGGGCATTGCGCATATGCTGACGTACGATACCGAAGGGTATTTACACCGTATTCGTGATACGCGGGGCAATACCCTCACGCTGCATTGGCGCGCGCACCACCTGGATCATGTCGAATTGCCGATACGACAACGTCTTGATTATGCCTATGACCGAGCTATGAATTTGCGTAGCGTCATTCGCAGTATCAGCTTCTTTGATCGACTGCTCGCGGGTTTTAAAATCCCCGAGCGCCGCTATCACTACGAAGACCAACGATTCACGCACGCGCTGACCGGGCTGGACGATGCCACGGGGGCGCGGTATGCCACGTGGGCCTACGATGAACAGGGCCGCGGCATTCTGAGTCAACACGGCGAAGGTGCCGAAAAAATTACCATCGACTATCAACCGCGTAGCGCGCTCAATACCATCGACGGTCTGCGTCGGGTGGCGGTTAGCAATGCGGCGGGCATGACGGTGCTGTACGCGTTAGAGCCGATCCGCCCCGGTAAATATCGTCTTAAAGATATCGATGGGCAACCGATGCGTGAATGTCCGCACATTCAAGCGCACCATCGATATGATGCCAATGGTTTTGTTCGCCTGCAGTGGAATGCCGATCGGATCGGCAGCGCATACGCGCGCAACGATCGCGGTTTAATCGAGATCGAGCAACACGGTTTGCGCGTCGAGAACGAAAAAATTTATACCGTTGCAGGTGCCACTCAAATCGAACGTCAATGGGATAAAACGCACCCATGGGTACTTAGCGAAACTCATTTAACTTGGACTCAAAATCAACCCCACAATAAAAACGACAGTGGCCACTGGCAACCGACGTTTAAACGCGAATTTAGTTACGACGAGCACGGTTATGTGCTGGCCGATACCCTCACTGATTTAAGCGAGCAAGTCATACCCTACTCAACAAAAGGCCAACAACGCGCTCGTACTTATCGTTATACATTTGCGGACGCAGCAAAAATTCAGCTAAACGCATTCTCGGTGTTGGATGGCAAAAACAACGTCACCACCTATCACTATCAACATGACCAATTGCAAAGCATCACCAATTCGTTAAATCAAACCACGCAATTTGAACGGTATAACAGCCTCGGTCAGGCCGAGGTCGTCACACTGCCCAATGGGGTGCGCTTGCAGGTGCGCTACAACGAACAGGGGCTCCCTGCAAAACTGGAGCGTGGCGATGGTGACTCAACGGAAGTAACACAGGCCGAATATAATGCGATTGGCAAACTCACACACCTTACCCGCCCCGATGGCAGTGAACAGTTTTATGCTTACAACGCTGCAGGGCAACTGACACAGATTAACAATGGCTGGGGCGAACAACTCAACCTGCGGTTGAATCCCCTGAACGGGCAATGGGAAGAAGCGCAAGTACTCGACGCGCAAGGTCAAATTGCGCAACAGCGCAAGCGGCGATTCAATGGCCTGGGCCAACTGACTGCATTGGTGGGCAATGACGGTCAAATGACAGAGTTCAAGCATGACAGCAGTGGCAACGTGGTTACCGCCAGCGAACGCGATATACACGATGCGCATACCGATCTCGCACACACCACACAAGCCAATTACGACACACAACACCGGCTGCTCGAATTAATCGATGCCGCAGGCTACCGCACAAAATATGATTACAGCCCTAGTGGCCAACTTGAAGCGGTCACTGATGCGAATAAAAACACCACCGAATATCTGCGCAATGGCTTCGGCGAAATTATCCGAGAAACCAGCCCGATTACGGGGAGCGCCATTAAACGCTACGACAACAACGGTAACCTGATTGCGAACCAAAGCCTGGACGGTGGAGAAATACAATTCGAATACGATGTATTAAACCGAATCACTAAAGTCGATTATCCTGGCGAGAAAAACGATATTACCTACACCTACGACCAAACGGATAATGACCATGGAAACGGAGTGCAACAGCTCACCAAAACCGAAACGCAAAATCAAACCATTGACTACCGTTACGATGAACTGGGAAGAAAAATTCAAGAAACCACAATCGACAAACGTGCCGATCTTCTACCCCCTGCGGGAGAGGGCCGGGGTGAGGGTGTTCTGGCCACTACCCTCAAATATCACTACCTCCCTGGCAACCGCCTGGACAAAATCACCTATCCCGATGGTAGTGAAGTCCATTACCACTTCGATAAGGATCGGATTACCTCAGTCACATACACAGCGGCTAACGACAAATCGAAAGCAGAAAAAATCATTATCAAAAATATTTTTTACGCTCCGTTCGGTGGCGCAATAGCGTGGACGTATGGCAATGATCTAAGACAACAAAAACAAATCGATCTTGATGGAAACATCCAAGCGATTGCACTGAATAAAGATGGCGAAACGTTCTGGCGGCAAGAATACAGATACGATCTCTATCAAAACATTGCGCAAATTGCTCAAACGCAAATTGCATCGAATGAACAATCCGAAACACGCGTCCAACAATTTTCGTATGACAAGATGGACCGGCTGACACAAGAAAGCTCGGGCAGCGCCAATAAACAATATGGCTACGATGCGTTGGGAAATAGACATACGGCGAAGGCCAACCAACCCATCATTGAGCACGATGCGGTGGGCAACGTGGCCAAACAAACCACAGCCGATGTTCAGCGCAGTTACCGCTATAACAGCAAAAATAAGCCCATTGTCGTACGCGAAAATTCCCAGATCACTGCACTGTATCGCTACAACGCACAGGGCTGGCGCAGCGAAAAACGTACTTACAACAATGGCAGGTTACAACGCACACACTACGTCTATGCCGGCGCCCAATTAGTTTCGGTGCAAGAAGACGATGGTGTTGAGCCGATCAGATCGACGCACTATATCTGGCTTAGGAATATTCCGCTGGCACAAATTGATCGCGAAGAGTTAGAACAAAATTCGGTGCCACAGATTGGCTATCTGCATGCCGATCATTTAGCGACGCCCCGCTTCGCAACGAACTCAGAAAGAAAAATTATCTGGCGTTGGCAGAGTGATGCCTTCGGTAACGGTGTTCCGGACGAAGACCCCGACAGAGACGGGAAAATAATGCAAATCGATCTGCGTTTTCCGGGGCAGTTAGCCGATAGCGAAACCGGATTATTTTATAACCTCAATCGCTACTACGATCCCGTGCGAGGTGCCTATACGCAAAGCGATCCATTGGGTCAACTGGCCAGCATGAACACCTACAGCTATGTCGATAGCAACCCCGTAAGCTGGTTCGATCCATTGGGCCTCGCAAAATTGCAATATGTGCTGATCGACAGTTTTGGTGGTGATCCAACTAACACTTCAAAAAGCACGTTAAAGTCCGGTACCGACAGTCGCATGGTGCATTTCGCATTTTTGCTGACGGATATAGCAGGAGCGAATGGTGCATCACTTATTTATGATCCGCTGGGCATCGAAACGCAGACAAAAGAAAAAGGTTGGTACGGCTGGGATTCTAATCAAAACGGTACCGCGCCCTGGGATAGTTTCTTAAATTTTTACCGCAACGGCTATGGCGGAAATAATGCGGTGAATACAGGTGACTGGGCGATCGTAAAAGATTTTGATGACGGCACAGCTGCCGAACTCTACCGTAGCATTAGCGGCAGCTATCCTGCCGGCTATAAGGGAGTGGATGGCTCATGTCCGGCGCCCGCAAGCTGGTTAGTACCGCCGCTACCGCAGGGTTTTTATGCTATGGAACATTTCAGTTTTCCGACCATCGTGCACAAATTGACGAAGCCTATATTTGATGCGGGTGATTTGCCGGATGTTAATGACACCGGGTTTTTGAATGTGCCTTGGGGACAGTTTACTTTTGACAAGGAAGGAGATGACAATCCGGCAAGTAAATTTACTTACTCGCGAATACCCGGGAAGCTGGTTAATAAAAAGAATGAGCCAATAGGGCAGTCGGGCGTTACTCTGGCGCGCGGCTACGATCTTGGTGCGCAATCCAAAAATGGCGCGCGGGCGTTACTAACACGCGTGGGCTTAACAAAGACCCAAGTGGATGTTTTGACGGGAGCTGCAACACTCAAGGCCCAGAATGCGGTAGATTATTTCGATGCGCACGCCGCTGAGTTGAGTGCTATTGAGTTAACGCGTGAACAACAATATCTAATTTCTATACAAGCATTAAAGCTAAGAGCCGAAGATGCTAAACGTTTATACAACACGTATATGCTTCAGCCTAGTGATACAGAGTGGGAAAAGCTCGATAAAAAAATCGTAGATATGTTGGTCGATCTGAATTATCGAGGCGATATGGGTCCGCCGAATAGAGCTAAAGTGGATGCGGCTGTGTCAGCAAACGATTTAAAGGCGCTATGCTCTGTAATGAGTGATATAAATTATTGGACCTCAAAAGGAGTTCCAGTTCAAAGAGCACTGGAAAGAAAGGCACTAGTTTGCGGTAAATAATTTTATTCACATTTTGGATTTAGAATGAATAAGTTAATCACGATTTTTTTTCTATTTATTATCTCTGTGGAAGTGCGTGCATCGGAGTACACAGCAGAAAAGTTTTTTGAAGATATTAATCCTTCAGAAATAGAAGCCGAGGAAGCTTTGTCTAATATTCAGAAGGATGAGGTAATAAAAAGCAGATTCCTCGTAAATAAAATTATTTGTGATACTAATGCTGAATTTACCTCTGGTAGATGGTATGTGGAAAAAAGCAATAATAGAACTTTATTGTTGTCCCAATGCGGTGGTGGTTCAGTAGAGCTTTTTGTTTTTAAAAAGAAAGAGGGCGGCAGCATAGTAGCCAATGTTTCTATTTTGGGAAATCACGGGCAATCTCAAAGCTTCAAGTTTTACGAAATAAGCCAGAATGGGAGAATTTTGGGGCCTGTCGATGCTAAATCCCTCGGAGTAGCGGATGTGAAAGATAATGATTTTTTAGAAAAAAATCAGGAATTTCCGTCAGGAGAAAATTATGCTGTACCAAGGTATATCTCGGATGATGGGAAAATAAGCGCTTATCCATGGACGAGAATGGAGCCGCGATGGGATGATAAAAATATAATCCGATCTATTGAGTTTGTCTGGGATGGATATCGGTTTAAAAGAGTCGATCATCCTTTGCCGGCAAGTACCAATAATGCCGGCTCAACATCCGGGCCCAATATGTAGTTAGTCCACGAACGAACCGAAAGGATCACTCAATACTACCTTTGCGCCTGAGGGGGTTGAAAAATAAAGCCAAAGATATCGATAGGAGGTCGACGATTTGAAAAAAATGGGATGGCATTTATTTGTTATTGTTTTGGCTGTCGCTCTTGAAGCCTGTTCGGTTTTTGAGGTGAAATTCACCCATAAACCTTTTACATTGCGCGATGTTGGCAGCTTCAAAATCGAAAAGGGAAAACTCCTTCCGATTGTTGCTGCCACAGACTTGGATGGCAGAAACGTCCCATTCGCGACTAATCGCAGAAAGATAATTGTTGTGTATGGCGGGAAGTGTGAGTACTCAGATAAGGCGTTAAATAAGTTGTCAAAAAAGCGTGAGGTTCGCCGACAGAACACCGATTTAATTGTTTTAACGGAAAAATGCGACACGCTACATCGCCTGCAATCCTAAAAAAAGGGCAGTAGACCTTTTCGCATGAAGCTGGCATTTGCTTGGATTACCAATCCGATCGAAAAATACGAATTGAATGAAGCCTCAGTGACGATGTCTTCGGCGTTCGCAATGGAATTAACGGTTGCTGCTGCGAGAAATACATACAGGCGGGCGATGGTTGTTAGTGGGCGAAATTTCATTTTTTGACTCCTTGGTGCAATCCCTGATTGACCTCCGTGGTCAAGCGCGGGCGCGATCCTAGCAGCGCGAAAAATAAAGAGAAAATGTTTCAATCGATCGGTTAAGCGCTGCATTGCGCCCCGTTCTTTGCTCGTCTGAGCCAATGGAAATACCCGGCTCGAGATCGACGATGTTGCGAGTCCAGGCCGGGCCGATATGTTCTGGCAAGACTGATACGTAGATTTGCCTAGGTACTACTCCGAAGCGGAGCCAGCGCGGGAAGTGAACTAGCCTTGAGAAAACTATTTATGCGAGGCTGCTATGGCTGCGACTCCAAAGCGCGAAGACTGGTTCAATCACGAAACCCTGGAGCAATTGAGTTGCTTGACGACCGCGAGGGATTTTCCGTCAGCGGATATGTTGCGGGCCATGCTGATTGCGTCGGGTACCGGCGTTTTCTTTTATCCAATGACCCTGGATGCGCAGGGGAATATCGTAGTCAGCGAGCTCGACGCCGGGATGGGCTGGGCATTGAACATTGAGTCGCTGATGTGCGTCGATGCCGGATCGCTCTCCATGGATGGTCTCTTCAAACGTGTGCACACGGATGATCAAGAGGTATTGCAGCAGCAGTTACATGAGGCCATCGCGCGAGGCGACTCCGAATGCGATGGCGTCTGCCGCATCTGTTGCAGCAATGGCGACATACGCTGGCTTCAGACGCGTTATCTGTTTGGCTGGGATGCCGCGAAGCGACTGCAATATATCGCTGGCGTTTGTTTCGATATCACTGCGCGCAAAACGCTTGAAGAACAATTGCGGCACTCGAATGAGCAATTGGAGAAGGCGCAGGGCTATTTGAAAACCGCGTTGAAGGCCTCGGCTATTGCGATCTTTCGACATCCGCTTACGTGGCACCGCGAATTCAAATCACCTAACCACGATCTCAATACATGGAACTACAACATTGCTGAGATGTACGGCCATCCCGAAGGCACGGTGATGACGCCGGACCTGATGTTGCGTCAAATCGAACCGCAGGCTATCGAAACCATTCGGAGCAAAACCCAGGAATTTTTCAGCGGTGGCAGCCATGAATGGGAGCTGGAATACAAAATCACCATACTCGACGGCACACCCAAATGGTTGTTGATGAAGGCGCTGGCAGAATGCGATCAAAACGGCGTTCCAGAATTTATTTCCGGCGCGGTGATCGATATTACCGAACGCAAATCGGCGGATGACCGTATTCGTCATATCGCCACTCACGACGGCCTTACCGATTTGCCGAATCGCATGATGTTCGGCAATTTGTTGAATCACACGATCGACGTTGCAAAACGTTACTCGCGCAAATTCGCACTGCTGTTCATCGATCTCGATCGCTTTAAAGCAATCAATGATGCGTTCGGCCATCAAGCGGGCGACGCATTGCTGCAGGAAATCGCGCAACGTTTGAAGCGTTGCACGCGCGCCAGTGACGTTGTCGCACGGTTGAGTGGCGATGAATTTGTCGTGCTGATACAGGAGGTGGATGAAGCGAGCGAAGCCGGCATCTGCGCGCGCAAAATCATCACCGAAGTGATGAAGCCAATTACGCTGCAATCGCAGGAGTGCCGCGTTACGGCGAGCGTCGGTATCGCGCTGTTTCCGCAGAATGGCGATGACGAGCAGACATTAATGAAAAATGCCGATACAGCCATGTATCAGGCGAAGGAAGAAGGGAAAAATAATTTTCAGTTTTACAACCCTAATACGAACTCACACACCCTGCAGCGCATGGTTCTCGAAAACCATCTGCGCGGGGCGCTCGAAAATAACGAGCTGCAGTTGCAATATCAAGCCAAGCTCGATTTGCGTAGTAATCGCATCAGTGGTGTCGAGGCATTGTTGCGCTGGAATAATCCCGAGGTCGGCTTCGTGTCGCCGGCGCAATTTATTCCGATCGCCGAAGAAACCGGATTGATCGTACCGATCGGCCGCTGGGTATTGAAGACCGCATGCATGCAAAACATGGCGTGGCAGGCACAAGGGCTGCCCCCAGTGTGCATGGCAGTAAACCTGTCGCCCCGCCAATTTTTAAATCAGGATTTGCTCGCGCATATCCACGAAGCACTTAACGAATCGGGTATGCCGCCCGAATTGCTCGAACTCGAAATCACTGAAAGCATGGTAATGCACCACGTCGATCAAGCCGTGCAATTGCTGCACGCGATAAAACAAATTGGCGTGCGCATCGCGATCGACGATTTCGGCACCGGCTATTCATCGCTTGCGCAATTGAAGCGTTTCCCGATCGACACATTAAAAGTCGACCGCTCGTTCATTCGCGAAGTCGTGCAGGACAGCGACGATCAAGCCATCACCGAAGCGATCATCGCAATGGGCAAAAGCCTCAGCCTCACCATCGTCGCCGAAGGTGTTGAAACGCGCGAACAACAGGATTTCCTGCGTAACCGCGCCTGCGATGAAATGCAGGGCTTCTATTTCAGCCGGCCTGTGGTGCCCGAGGAATTTGCGGAGCTGTTGGGGAAGCATGTGGCTGTGGTAGAAAACTAGACCGCGCTGCGGCGGCAAATCTGCATATTTCCGACTATTATCAGGATCATTGCCCGTGCGGTTCAGCGAATCGCGCGGTTTCCTTTTTTGGATAAAGGATAAGGATACATGGAAAGAAATCGGAATTTCGTAGGCGCCGTCCCGGTAAAACCGATAGCGCAGGAGCTGATTAAGACATGTGCGGGTGGAATGATTGCAGTGTCATCCGCGATTCTGCTTTTCTGGATGCAGAGCGATAGGGAAATTTCCATCAACACCCTTATCATGCTTTGCCCACACGCCTTCGCGATTCCCCTGCTTGCAGCTGCGCGAATTTTCTATGGCATCTTGGATGGCTTCGAGAGGATTTCGGCCAAGGCCGATGATCACGCACTCAGTCTTGCAGCAATGGGAATCGCATTTGCGCTTATAGGCTATTTCTTCCAGATTTTATATTTCAATAAGGTTCTGGCAGGCTTTTTTGGGCTCGGGTTAGCGCTTGCCTATTATCGAGTATGGCGGCTCGTTAAACATTTGGATGATCCGCATATGATTCGCAGAGCTTGATATTGGGTAATATATATGAATTTCGAAATGCAAATAATGTATCCGTTATGCTCGCATTCAAAGTAACGATTGGGTATGAGGATTTATGAAGAAAAATAGGTTTTCAAAGCAGCAGCGAATTGTAGTTATTGCTGAGGAGGATTTACTTAAGTCATTACCTAAATATCCTTCTGGAGAAAAAGATTCGATAACAAATAAGCTAGCAGCTTGGTCGCAAGTTGGAACATTATCTATCGTGATTTTTGGTTATTTTTATACGGTGAAGCCGGCTTTTCAATTCAACCTTTTACAAGAAAAATCGGCTGAGCTTGAATTAAGAAATGCGCGCGTTTCTCGGGAGCTTGATTTGCATCGCGCTCAAAAAAATAGCATGGAATTGCAGTTGGTTGATTTGGGTAAAGAGCTTAAAAGAAAAACCCAGGAAAGTATGAGTTCGCGTAAAAAAATAGAGCACTTAAATGATGAGTATATGGCGTCTAAAGATCGTGCTGATACTAAGTTTAACCCTGAATGAAAAGCTTAATAGTCTAAATAAAGCTAATCGAGATCTGTTTTTTGTTGATTTTTATCTCCAATATTTTGTTGATAGAGTTCGCTATATTGACTCAATGGAAAAACTTAACGAGAAAGATATAAATGAATATATATCTTCTCTAGCCCAGAGTTGGCCGGACCCATATAAGGATTTAATGCAGGCGCTCCATGAGGTCGAATCAAATAAATCGAGCGTGTATTTGGCTGATGGAGTGGTAGATGAGCTCCGAGATTTAATTAATAAAAGAAGAAATGCTCTGACCTGTAAGAAAACTGATTTTGAGGCTATTCGTGAGCTTTATCTTTCGGATATCAAAATGGCGGATCAACTATTAGACGAGGAAGTCCACACATACGTAAAAAGTCTGATTGAATCTGGGAAAAAGGAGGGCGTGGAATATTTAATAACGGATGACTATATCACTCGAACTCGAGACATTTTCCGGTCAAATAAGCAGATGAAAATTGAAAGTCATATCAGAAGCCAGCTTGTTGATGAAGCGTCAAAATGTAGTCTCTTAGGTAAAGCGGTTGTTGATGATATTGCTAAAGAAAAAGGTATTTATCACGTATTCATGTGATCGAAACAGCCAGCATGATTCGATAAGCTCGACTCAAGTTATTCGAAAAGATATTTCCAGTGAATGGAATGTAGAAAAACAAAAGGGCTGCAATCGCAGCCCTTTTTGTTTCTTACTCACTTGTTTGGTGGAGGCGGGGGGAGCTTACACTATGTAGTGACGAGCGCCGGCGCGATCAGCTTTTATTCGAGCTCCTACCAAACTGTTGACGGCAATACGTCGTTGAATTTCACTCCGCAATAATGCGGAGTGATTTTTGGCGATGTTGTTAAAGTGGTTTTCAATGCAGCGAGTTAGTGGATGCTGGTTGGGGTGGTCCGCTTGATTTGGCATGAATATGTTTTGGTTGCGAGACCTGACCCTTATGGTCCACGGAAATAGCCAAAAAATAGCTATGAAAGCAATTTCTCGTATGACTTATCGTATAATATCCAGTTGAATAAATTTATCTCTCAAATCGAGGTTTCTATTTTGCGAATATCGAGTAGTTGTTGGTCAGCTCTTTTCATATCGGATTCGATGTCGCGCATCTTCGTTTGGTAGTCTGACATACAGCGTTGATAAGATTTGCGTTTGTCATCAAAAAAACGGTCAGAGGAGGAGTAGATGGGTTCCTCGCCGCATACGCTAACTTGTGCAGTTTGCATCTCTTTTAGGTAGGTACTGAGGCCTTCACTTTTTCGGTCGAGCGCTAGGCGTTCTGCTTTGGCATTTTTGCGCTGCTCTTGCGCCCAATCGTAGGCGCATTGATTTTCAGCAAGCTTTGTTAGGTTTTCGTTGTTGTACGCGGATAATTCAGGGCGTGTATAACGATTACCTTGTGAAACTAACTTTTGAATTCGTGCAACTTCCGACCTCCATAATCTTTCGTTGTTGACCACGGTTCCATAAAACGTAGTGCTGCCAACATCGCGAGTTGGTAAGGCAATACTTCCACAATAGGTAGCAGATCCAGTTTGAGTTGGGCGAACTTTGCTGACGTAGCCTTCGTGTACTTGGATTTCTTCGGCTTTTTTGGATTCTGTGCCAAACGGTTTTTGATTGGTAAATGACACGTGTCCCTGTGCATCGACCACTCGGTAAACTTCTGAGTGGGTCAATGATGTGAACGCTAGGGTTGTGAAGGCAAGGGCAACAGAAAGGGTACGGCGCAACATTGCGGGTCAGTTCCTTCTCAGAGTGCTATTCGGTCAGGCCTATACTAATGGCAAGACAATTGTATGGGTGGGGGGTGCTTGCAAGCGAGGGGGCGCTGCACCAACATTGCCCATTCCTGTAGCTAAGATAAGTTGATTGCTGATCGTTAGTCAACGCGCATGGCGAGCCGAATTAGCAGACGGGGTTCGTTTCGTCTGAAGCGTGGCGGGGAAAACGGGGGGAACGTGGGGGGAAACGGGGACAGATTTATTTTCAAAGGAGTGAATCATGCTACGGACGGTGAGAGTAATAGTGCCGAACTGTCCTCATCACATTGTGCGGCGGGGAGGCAATCGCAATGTGGCTTTTGTGAGTGATGAGGATTGCGCGTATTCCTCGCTTGGGTGTATTCATGATTCAAGCCCCGAGCCGTCTGACCTGTTATTGCAATCTATGGGTGATAAAAAATCGAGCAGCTGGTCGCGTATATGGAGTTTTTGGTGGTGAAGCGTCACGAGTGAACTAGATTTCAAAATTATTATTTGGCTTAAAAATATAGGGAGATTTTAATGAAGGAAAAACGTCCGGCGGTATTGATGTTTATTCTGCTTGTATTGCTTGCTGGATACTTTTTGAAACCATATGTTGAAGCATATTTCAACCCCGCTCATTATCAAACGAATGTGCCGCCTCTGGCTGGTGCCAATGAAATTAAGAATATAAAAATCACACGAGAGGCGTCCGGCGAGTACAGCGCCACGGTGGATTATTTTTACAGAGGTGATGGCCGATTTGCAGGTGTTACATTGCTGGCAGTTAATGGATCTGAAGATGTTATGCCAGGTCTGGTGTCTACAGGCGAGTTAGAGCGTGGGAACCATACGATAAAAATATCCCTTCAGCATCCCATGAGTTCGCAGGGGGAGATTGTAACCCGCCAAATTTTCGCCCGAATGAGAATTGATGGCCGGGACCTAGCGGCGACTCGAATCGATTATGTAATTGAGTGGCCAGACATGGCGACTTACTTTAAAAAAATACAGCTGGCAAAAACAACTTCTGCTGATCTTTACAATGCGGCGGTTATATCAATTGATCAAGGGTCAGATGATGATCTGAACGATGCGAAGAAAAATTTAGAAACCCTTCTCTTGAGAGACCCCAAATATGTGTTGGCCTATCCAGAGTTGGCACGCATTGCTATGAAATCAAATTGGGGTCCTGAAGGTCTTAAGCAAGCGGAAAATTTTTTGAAGACTGGGCTTCAAATTGATCCGAATAACGCAAACGTGAAAGTATTGATGGGTTACGTTTACGTTCATCAAAAGCGCTTTTCAGAAGCAGCGGAAATGTTTGAGGGTGCAGATAAGAGTGGTACAAAAAATCTTTGGTTATGGGCAAACTGGGGTGAGATGTTTGATATCCAAGGGAAAGGAAATTTGGCAAAGGAAAAATATTTAATAGCCATCAATCGTCCTCGTGGCTACGACACTTATGATCGTGCAATGTTGATGGCTTATCAAAACATTTTCAAAATCCTGGAAAACGAAAAGAAATTTGATGAGCTAAATACGCTGTACTACAAACGCGCTGAGGAATTTGAGAAGTATTCATGTTTTTATGCGGATTATGGAATGTTTCGATTAACCCATTTTGGCGATTATGCAGAAGCTGTTACAAGTAGTAAAAAAGCGATTGATAAAGGGTGTGGGACTGACGACGCCAGATATGTACTTGGTATGGCTTACTACACGGCATGGCATAAATTGAATGGTGAGGAGAAAGCAGCTGCGTTGGCTCAGGCAAGCATTTTTCTACCGCCCGGACCAAAAATGCTCTATCAACTCGCCCGTTATGATGAAACATCTAAAGCGATCCCTGAGCTTGTAAAGAGTGGAGTGTCGACGCTTAACTCTGAGGATAATGAAAAATATAACGCACTTGCCTATGCTGTTTATGCGGACGACACAGAGGCTGCGCAGCGATTAGCAAAAAGTGGCGCTCGCTTTGAAGATTTTGTCAGTCAACAAAAATTTCCGATAGGTCTTGTTGCGTTTCAAAAGGAAAGCGTGAAAATGATTAAAGTCATGAAAAGCAATGGGGTTAACTTTTCCACTCTTCGTTATCGCGGTATGAGCGCATCAGACTACGCTCATAAGATTGGTAATAAAGAAATCATTGATATAGTTGATAGCAGTGCGAAATATCATTTGTGAGTTAACGGTCCGGCATCAAAAGATGCTTCTATCGGATGTATACGCAATATGGAAATAAAAAAGGGCCGCAATTTGCGGCCCTTTTTTATTTGGTGGAGGCGGGGGGAGTTGAACCCCCGTCCGCTAGTTCGCTGTCATTGGCTCTACATGTTTAGGTTCCGTTAATTGATTTAGCGCTTTACAGCCCAACGGGCAGGACGTGAAGCGCGATCCCGTAGGTTTTAGCAGATCGGCACCGGGCGGACCTTTCTGCGAGCCAGATCAAATGACAGTTGGTTTCTCTATCTGACGTCAATCACCAACTGCAAGCAGCCCTTAGGCTGCGAGAGCGTACGTTTCGTCGTTTGCGACTATTGATTTACAGCTTTGGATTAACGTGATTCGCTGCCATCACGACATGCACCTCAGACTTTGTTACCAACGTCGAATCCAGATCGCCCCCGAATTCGTTTCTTACTTACTACTTTGCTTCAACTACTTTGACACTGTTCTAACACTCTCGCTAAGGCGTAACCGGGGATGCGGGCGTGTTGCGCGTCCCGCATCCCCTTTCTCTCCGCCTGGGAGAGAGAGCTTGGGGCATCAATCGATGACCCGCTTGTAATATGGGCGTTATGCCCTCGCTTTTCAATGCTTCTTTTAGAGGATGTTTATCTAAACACGTCGCTTGAACATTTTTTGCGATTTTAAAAACGCCCTGTGACACAAAAAAACACTGGAATTTAAGTGTTTTTTGATGCAAATCATTGAGCGTGGCGCACGATCCGTTGCTTCTCGCGATTCCAATCGCGATCTTTTTCGGTTTCACGTTTATCGTGCAGTTGTTTGCCTTTCGCCAAAGCAATTTCCGCTTTGATTAAATGGGCTTTCCAATACAACGATAAACAGATGCAGGTGTAGCCTTTTTGTTGCGTGCTGCCGATTAATCGATTCAGCTCGCGTTTGTTCATCAGCAATTTTCTGGTGCGCGTCGGGTCGACTACATAATGCGTCGATACCGTCTGCAGTGGCGTGATCAATGCGCCGATCAGCCAGGCCTCGCCATTTTTCAGCAGCACATAGGCATCGGTGATCTGGGCCTTGCCAGCGCGCAGGCTTTTTACTTCCCAACCTTGCAGCGCTAAGCCCGCCTCGAACTTTTCCTCAAGGTGATAATCGAAGCGCGCTTTTTTGTTCTGCGCGATGGTATTGTTTTGCTGAGGGTTTTTTGCCATGGCGGCGCATTATAGTGATCGCACCCGCGCTTGGCGATGAAGAATTACAACCAAATAAAAGCGGAGCAGCTTAATCAGAAGCTCCAGGAGTTTTGCGTGCCTTTAGCCCGAACATCTATGCATGGTGGTTGGACCAGCCAGTGGACCTTCATTACCGCTGCGATCGGCGCGACTATCGGTCTCGGCAATTTGTGGAAATTCGCCTATCTCGCCGGTGCCAATGGCGGCGCGGGCTTTGTGCTGATGTATTTACTGTGCATGGTGCTGGTGGCGACACCGGTGCTGGTTGCCGAGATCATCATCGGCTCGCGGGGGCGCGGCGATCCGGTGCATGCGATCGCTTCGATCTCGCTCGAATCCGCCTTGAGCCGGCACTGGCGCTGGATTGGTGTGATCAGTTGCATCGCGGCGCTGCTGGTGTTGTCGTATCTGAGCGTGATTGGCGGTTGGCTGCTGACCTACAGCAGTTGGCTTTATCACGGCGATCTCTCGGCCGCGAGCGCGCGTCAGGTCGGCGAATTGTTCGGCCAGCTGCTCGGCGATGGTGCGCATCAGGCCGGGGCGCAGGCATTGTTTCTGTTGGTGGCGTGGATGGTGGTGGCGCAGGGCGTCACGCGCGGGCTCGGCATGTTGTTCATGGTGCTTGCGCCGCTGTTGCTGGTGTTGCTGCTGTTCATGGTGCTAACGGCGTTGCGCATGGGCGATATGGCGGCGGCGGTGCAGTTTATGTTCGCGCTGCGGCTCGATGAATGGCATGGAGAGGGCGCGTTGGCAGCGCTTGGGCAGGCGTTCTTTTCGCTCGGTGTCGGCATGGGCGCGATGATTAGTTTCGGCGCGTATGCACCGGAGCGCCGCTCGTTGCTGCGCTCGCTCGGCACCGTTGTGTTGGTGCATGTATTGGTGGCGTTGCTCGCCGGCCTAGCGATTTTTCCGCTGGTATTCGCGCATCGCGTGCAGCCGAATTTCGGCCCGGGTCTGATGTTTGTGACGCTGCCGTATATCTTCGGCAATCTGCCGTATGGCGGCGTGATCGGCACCGCGTTTTTCGTGATGACATTGCTCGCTGCGTTCGGCTCGGCAGTGGCGTTGCTCGAACCGGCAACTGCGTGGCTGGTACAAGCCAAACGCTGGTCGCGACCGCGCGCGGCGTTGTTGCTGGTAGTGGTGGTATGGCTGCTCGGACTGCTAAGCATTGGTTCCTTCAGCATGTGGCCAAACTGGCGACCCGGTGGCAAGAGTTTATTCGCGTGGATCGATTGGTTAAGCGCCGATGTGCTATTGCCGATCTGCGCGTTGGCCATTGCAATTTTTGTTGGTTGGCGTATGCGCGGCGAATCGATTCGCGATGAATTGCGCACCCAGCGCCCGCGATTGTTTTGGTTCTGGCGCTTTTTGCTGCGGTATATTGCGCCGCCGGCAATTGCGATCATTTTATTAGTGGGTATTGCGCGGCTATGGAGCGTGTAGCGCGTAACAATGCGCGAGCTTGGGCGATCGCAAATTGCTCACGATTTACCATGTTTTTAACGATTTATTTAGCGCGATGTTATGACGACAATTCAACGCAGTGCGTTGGTGCCTTATTCGGCAGCAGCGCTGTATCAATTGGTTAACGATGTCGAAACCTATCCGCAATTCATGGAGGGCTGTGTCGGGGCGCAGGTGCTGAAGCGCACGCCCGATACGATGGAAGCGCGGCTCGATCTCGCGAAAGGCGGTATGCGTTACAGCTTTACCACGCGCAATCAGTTATTGCCGGATCGCATCGAGCTGACGCTGGTTGAAGGCCCGTTCGAGAAATTTCGCGGCGACTGGAGTTTTCTTGCATTGGGCGCCGATGCCTGCAAGGTCACGCTGCATCTCGAATTCGAAATGTCGAGCCGCCTGCTCAGTTTTGCCGCGCGCAAAATGTTCGACGGCATCGCCAATCAAATGGTCGATGCATTAGTAAAGCGCGCGCACCGACTTCACGGCGGCGCAAAATGATTTCCATCGAAGTGGTGTATGCGCTGCCTGAATCCCAGCGTTTGCTTACGCTGATGGTGCCGGACGATTGCACGGTGCTCGAGGCGGTGCAGCGCTCCGGCATTACGGCTGAATTCGCGGATATCGATCTGGGCAATGCCAAATTGGGAATTTTTGGGAAAGTGATCGAGCAGCCGGCACAGCATGTGTTGCGCGCTGGCGACCGCATCGAAATTTATCGACCGTTGCTGCTTGATCCGAAGGCGGCACGCCGGCAGCGTGCTGCGAAAGTCTGAATTAAGTTTATTGCGGCATGAAATCGCCGTTGAGCGCGACCAATTTATCGTCGGTAAACAATACCGTCAGGTTGTGGCGCGTGTGTTTGCCTTTCGCGTCGAGCAGCGTGTAGACATAGTCCCAGCGATTTTCATGGAATGAATCCGCGATCAGCGGTGAACCCATCACGAATTTCACCTGTTCGCGTGTCATGCCGGGCTTCAATTCGTTAACCATATCCTGCGTGATGATATTGCCCTGATCGACATTGATGCGATAAACCCAAGGGAATTCGAGGTTGCTGCAACCGCTGAGCAGCGATGCGCCAGCGAGTAAAAGGGCAGCGGAAAGGGATAAACAACGACGCATGAATAGATGACCTGTGGTGACCGCTCTGGCAGCGGCGTGAGATAATAGCCCATCGATTCAGCAAAGCGAAGGGCACTCACCATGACGGGCGAAACTCAGGAACTGCGAAAAGCCGGCCTCAAGGTCACCTTGCCCCGCGTCAAAATTCTGCAATTACTCGAACAAGCCGAAACCAACAACCATCATCTCAGTGCTGAGGATGTGTACAAACATCTGCTCGAAACTGGCGAGGACGTTGGGCTGGCGACGGTGTATCGCGTGTTGACTCAATTTGAAACCGCGGGTCTCGTAGCCCGGCATAATTTCGAATCGGGCCACTCGGTATTCGAACTCGCGAAAACCCAGCATCACGATCACATGGTCAATCTGGATACCGGCGAAGTGATCGAATTCGTCGACGATGTCATCGAAAAGCGGCAACACCAACTCGCGGTCGATCATGGGTTTGAATTGGTCGATCATTCGCTAGTGTTGTATGTGCGCGAAAAAAAATAATCAATTCACGATGATCTTCTTTGCGCTTTGTGCGATGCCGCTTTTATCGATGCCTTACTGAAGGCTTCACTAAAGGTGCAGTACCGCTCAATGCGTAAAGCTCAACATTTCCTTGGCGTGCGCACGGCTTTGCGCGGTCACGTTGATACCGCCGAGCATGCGTGCGATTTCCTCGATTTTTTCCACTTCCGATAATCGGCGCAATTGTGTACGCACCGATTTTTTCTCGGTGATTTTTTCGACGCTGAAATGCTGATGGCCTTTGCTGGCGACCTGCGGTTGATGGGTCACGCACAGCACTTGGCCACGGGTGCCGAGTTCGCGCAATAAATTACCGACTACTTCCGCGACGGCGCCGCCGATGCCGACATCGACTTCGTCGAATACCAGCGTTGGAATTGCGGTGGTCTGCGCCGTCACCACCTGAATCGCGAGACTGATTCGCGACAATTCGCCGCCCGATGCAATTTTATGCAGCGGTTGCGCCGGGGTGCCGGGGTTGGTGCTGATCAGGAATTCGATATCTTCGCGGCCATTCGCGTGTGGTTGCGATTGCGCACGTATCGTCAATGCGACGCTGAAACTGCAGCCGCCCATCGCCAATGCCTGCAATTGTTTTTCGACTTGTTTCTGCAGTTTCTGCGCCGATTGTTGGCGGCGCTTGCTGAGCTCGCCCGCGGCTTTATCGTAATCGTTGTGCAATTGTCGTAATTCGTCGCGTAATTTATCGAGCTGTTCGTCACCGCCGGCAATCGCGCTTAATTCATCGCGTAATTGCGCATGCAGTGCCGATAGCGCGGGCGCTTGCACGCGATGTTTGCGCGCGATGTCGTAAATCGCATCGAGTCGCTGTTCGATTTCCGACAAGCGTGCAGGATCGAGCTCGAATTGATCGACATAATGTTGCAATTCGCGGCTCGCTTCTTCGACTTGAATCAGCGCGCTGCCGAGCATCTGTTCGGCGGCATCGATTGCGGGCTGCTTGGCGTCGAGCTCGCCGAGCGATTTCAATGCCTGATTCAAAATATTCACGACATTGATTTCGCCTTCGCGACATAGCGCCAGCGCATGTTGGCTGTTGCGCAGAATCTGTTCGCCGTTCGCGAGTCGACGCTGTTCGGTTTCGAGCTCTTCGAGTTCGCCCGCCGCGAGATTGAGTTTATCGAGCTCTTCGATTTGATAGCTGAGCAATTGCACGCGCGCATTGTGTTCATCGCGATGCGCATCGAGCTGTGCGATTTTTTCCGACAGCGAAGTGCAGCGGTGCGCGAGCGTTTTAACATTATCGGCAAGCAGTTCAGTGCCGGCGAAGGCGTCGAGCAATTTGCGCTGTTGCGATTTTTGCAGCAGAGATTGATGCGCGTGCTGGCTGTAAATGTCGATCAACAACTCGCCGATCGCTTTCAAATCTTGCAAGGTCGCCGGCTGGCCATTGATGTAACCGCGCGACCGGCCCTCGGCAGTGACGACGCGGCGCAGCAGACACTCATCGCCTGCGAGTAAATCGCGCGCTTCGAGCCAGCTTTTAGCGTCGCGAATTGCGCCGATGTCGAATGCCGCGTGAATATCCGCACGCTCTGCGCCAGTGCGCACCGCCGATGCATCGGCGCGACCGCCGAGCGCGAGCCCGAGCGCGTCGAGCAGAATCGATTTGCCGGCCCCAGTCTTGCCGGTGACGACGGTCATCCCGCCGAGGAATTCAGCATCGATGTGTTCGGCGATGGCGTAGTTATCGACACTGAGGTGAGTCAGCATGGTAATGGCTCCGCGCATTAGGGTTTCGGCAAGAAATAGATATGTGTTTTTATACAGTAGTTGGGGTGTGGCTGGCAACCACAGAGGGTCGTCGGCGCAGGCACTTGCATCACGGCGGACCGCATTCGCTACAATCGCGCCATTCTCCAGCGTTGCATGCGTAAGCGGACTTCCATATGGCAAGAGAACTGATTACCGAACGCAGCCAGTTACTGCTGAAGGCATTGATTGAGCGCTATATCCGCGAGGGTCAGCCGGTTGGTTCGAAAGCGTTGCTCGAATCGAGCGGTCTCCCGATCAGCCCGGCGACGGTGCGCAACATCATGGCCGATCTCGAAGATAGCGGTCTGATTCGCGCGCCGCATACCTCGGCGGGGCGCGTGCCGACGGTGCAGGGTTATCGATTGTTTGTGGATTCTCTGATCACGGTGCGGCCGATCGAGCTGCAGGCAGCCACCAGTCTGCAGCAGGAATTAACCGCCGATAAAACGGCCAAGGAGCTGATCGAAAGCGCCTCGCAATTATTGTCGCGCATCACTGCGCAGGCTGGCCTGGTTTCATTGCCGCGCCAGCAGCGCGTGCTGTTGCGGCAGGTGGAGTTCCTGCCGCTGTCGGATAACCGCGTCCTGGTGATTCTGGTGATTAACGAGCGCGAGGTGCAGAACCGCGTTATTTACACCACCCGTGCATACAGCGAGATCGAGCTGCAACAAGCGGCGAACATGATCAACCACCGCTTCGCTGGTCGTGCCCTCGATGAAGTGCGCAACGCGTTGCTCGATGCGATGCAGGCCGACAAGGCTACGATCGATCAGCATCTGCAGGCCAGCCTCGATCTGGCGAATAAAGCGTTCGAGGCGCCTCGCGATGAGGTGCGCGATTACGTCGTCACCGGCGAAACACAATTGATCGGCACCACGCCTCCGGAAGAGATCGAGAAGCTTAAGGGGCTGTTCGATGCCTTCCAGCAGAAGCGCGACATTCTCGATCTGGTCGATCGCTGCATCCACGCTGAAGGCGTGCAGATTTTTATCGGCGACGAAGCGGGCTATGAGGCGCTCGGCGATTTCAGTGTGATCACCGCGCCGTATCAGGTCGGCGGGCAGACACTCGGCATACTCGGCGTGATCGGCCCGACGCGAATGGCGTATGAGCGGGTGATTCCGATTGTCGATGTCACCGCGCGGATGTTGAGTCTGGCGTTGAAGTCGCTGTAAATCCTCCTGCGCCCTTGAAATACCCGCAGTCGCCACCATCTATAGGCCCAATCCAATTTTCCCTATCGCATAGTTTACGGAGACTCAGTTGTGACAGAGCCGCAGAATCCCCCTGTCGAAGACGAAGCCATTGCCGCCGCTGCGGAAGCTGCCGAGCAGGCCGCGCATGAAGCGAGTGCCAGTGACGGTGCTGATGTTGTGGCCTTGCAAGTTCAGATCGAGCAGTTGCAACAGCAGCTGGCTGAAGCCAAGGATCAGACGCTGCGCACAGTCGCCGAAATGCAAAACGTGCGTCGTCGCGCTGAGAAGGATGTCGAGAACGCACACAAATACGCACTCGAAAAATTCGCCAATGGCTTGCTGCCAGTGGCCGACAACCTCGAACGCACGCTCGAAGCGGTGCCCGATCGCGAGGCGGAGGGCGTAAAACCGCTGGTGGAAGGTGTAGAGCTGACCCGTAAAACACTGCTCGATGTGCTCGGCCGTTTTCAGGTGGAGCAGATCGACCCGCTCGGTGCGCCGTTCGATCCGCAATTCCACGAAGCGGTGTCGATGGTCGACAACCCCGCCGTTGAACCCAATTCGGTGCTGCATGTAATGCAGAAAGGCTACACGCTGAGCGGCCGTCTGCTGCGTGCGGCGATGGTAATGGTCGCGAAAGGCAATGCGAAAAAGATCGACGAAACCGCCTGAGGCCAATAATGCCCCTTGAATTTATAGGTGGCGGGCCAATATAGGCGACAAGCAAGATTGAACCGTCGCGTTCTCAGCCTCTGCGGACGCGGCAACCCAGATTCAGATATCCCGGAGAATAGGCAATGGCAAAGATCATCGGTATTGACCTCGGTACCACCAATTCCTGCGTCGCCATCATGGATGGCGACAAGGTCAAAGTGCTGGAAAACTCGGAAGGCGCGCGCACTACACCGTCGATCGTTGCCTACACCGACAACGACGAAATCCTGGTGGGTCAGTCGGCCAAGCGTCAGGCTGTCACCAACCCAAAAAATACGCTGTACGCGGTCAAGCGTTTGATCGGTCGTCGCTTCGAAGACGATGTCGTGCAGAAAGACATCCACATGGTGCCGTACAAGATCGTCAAAGCCGACAACGGCGATGCCTGGGTTGAAGTGAACGGCAAGAAAATGGCCGCGCCGCAGATTTCGGCCGAAGTGCTGAAGAAAATGAAAAAGACTGCCGAAGATTATCTCGGCGAAACCGTGACGGAAGCGGTTATCACCGTTCCCGCGTATTTCAACGATTCGCAGCGCCAGGCGACTAAAGATGCCGGCCGTATCGCCGGTCTCGACGTCAAACGCATCATCAACGAGCCAACCGCAGCAGCGCTGGCCTACGGTATCGATAAAGAGGGCGGCGACCGCGTGATTGCGGTGTACGACCTCGGTGGCGGTACGTTCGATATTTCGATCATCGAAATCGCCGATGTCGATGGCGAGAAACAATTCGAAGTGCTGTCCACCAACGGCGACACGTTCCTGGGTGGTGAAGACTTCGACATGATCCTGATCAACTACCTCGCCGACGAGTTCAAGAAAGACAACGGTATGGATCTGAAAGGCGATCCGCTGGCGATGCAGCGCCTAAAAGAAGCCGCTGAGAAAGCCAAGATCGAGCTGTCGTCGAGCCAGCAGACTGAAGTGAATCTGCCGTACATCACCGCCGATGCGAGTGGTCCGAAACACATGGTGGTCAAGCTGACCCGCGCCAAACTCGAATCGCTGGTTGAGTCGCTGGTCGAGCGTTCGATGGAGCCGGTCAAGCAGGCGCTAAAAGACGCCGGCAAAACGCCGAAAGATATCAACGAAGTGATTCTGGTCGGTGGCCAGACCCGCATGCCGATGGTGCAAAAACGCGTAGCGGATTTCTTCGGCCAAGAACCGCGTAAAGACGTCAATCCGGATGAAGCGGTAGCGATTGGTGCGGGTATTCAGGGTGCGGTACTGAGCGGCCATGTCACCGACGTATTGCTGCTCGACGTTACGCCACTGACACTCGGTATCGAAACGATGGGTGGAGTTGCTACCCCATTGATCGACAAAAACACGACGATTCCAACCAAGAAGTCGCAGACGTTCTCGACCGCCGACGACAACCAGACTGCGGTGACGATTCACGTCGTGCAGGGTGAGCGTAAGCAAGCCGTCGCGAACAAATCGCTCGGCCGTTTCGATCTCGCGGATATTCCGCCTGCGCCGCGCGGTCTGCCGCAGATCGAAGTGACGTTCGATATCGACGCGAACGGTATTTTGAACGTGTCGGCGAAAGACAAAGCGACCGGCAAGCAGCAGTCGATTCGCATCACCGCGTCGAGTGGTTTGAGCGAAGACGAAATCAAGAAAATGGTCACCGATGCTGAAGCCAATGCCGAGGCGGACAAGAAATTCGCCGAGCTTGCGCAATCGCGTAACACCGCTGAAGGCTTGGTACATGCGACGCGTAAAACCCTGCAGGAAGCGGGCGACAAAGTGACCGCCGACGAGAAAGCGAAAATCGAAGCGGCGATTACCGAAGTCGAAGCGGTAGTGAAAGGCGACGATCAGGAGGCGATCGACAAAGCGACGCAAAAACTGACCGAAGCATCGAGCGGCATGGCGCAGAAGATGTACGCCGAAGCGCAGGCGAAGGAACAGCAGCAAGGTAATGGCGGTGCGCAGCAAGCGGGTGGTAAAGACGATGTTGTCGATGCCGAATTCGAGGAAGTGAAAGAAGATAAATAACGGCGTCACGCGCCATTGTTTGGAAGTCCCGAGCAAAGCGGCGGGCCTTCGTAGGGCCGAGCGCTGCAGGGCGCGAGCCCCAAATAATGGTGAGGGCGCAACTTGCTAAGTCGTTATCTCGAGGTCAGTATGGCGCCCCCATGCTGACCTTGTCGTTTACGAACATTTTGTTCGTGCATTGGCTTTTTGTTCGGATGCAGCTTTAAACATGTCGAAACGTGATTATTACGAAATTCTGGGTGTGGCGCGCGATGCCGCTGATACCGATATCAAAAAGGCCTATCGCCGCGTAGCGATGAAGTTTCATCCTGACCGCAATCCAGGCGATAAAGAAGCCGAGGACCGTTTCAAGGAAGCGAACTCGGCGTATGAAGTTTTATCCGATCCGCAAAAACGTTCGGCCTACGATCAATTCGGCCATGCTGCGGTCGACGGCAGCGCAGGTGGTGGTCACGGTGGTTTTAGCGGCGGTGGCGGCGGCGCGAACTTTTCCGATATTTTTGGCGATGTGTTCGGCGATATCTTTGGCGGCAGTCGCGGCGGTGGCCGAGGCGGCCCGCAACGCGGCGCCGATCTGCGCTATACGCTGGAAATCAGTCTCGAAGAAGCCGTCAAAGGCACCACCGCGAAAATCCGCGTGCCGACACTCGTGCATTGCGGCGAATGCGATGGCTCGGGCGCCAAGAAAGGCAGCTCGCCGGTCACCTGTACCACTTGCGCTGGTGCTGGCCAGATCCGCATGCAACAGGGCTTTTTCTCGGTACAGCAGACCTGCCCGAATTGTCGTGGCAAGGGCAAGATGATCGCCGATCCGTGCCCGAAATGTTATGGCCGCGGTGTCGTCGAAGAAACCAAAACGCTGTCGGTGAAAGTGCCGGCGGGTGTCGATACCGGCGATCGCATTCGTCTTGCCGGTGAAGGCGAAGCCGGTGCCGACGGTGGGCCGGTCGGTGATTTATATGTGCAGATCTCGGTGCGTGAGCATCCGATTTTCGAGCGCGACGGTAAACATCTTTTCTGCGAAGTGCCGATTAGTTTTGCCGATGCAGCGCTGGGCGGTGAGCTCGAAGTGCCGACGCTCGAAGGCCGCGTGAAACTGAAAATTCCGCCGGAAACGCAAACGGGCAAATTGTTCCGACTACGCGCCAAGGGCGTCACCCCGGTACGCGGTGGCGGTCCTGGTGATCTGCTGTGCCGGGTTGTGGTCGAAACGCCGGTGAATCTGAACAAGCGACAAAAAGAATTGCTGCGCGAGCTGCAGCAGTCAATGGAAAGCGATGGCCAGCATTCACCGCGCAAGGGCTCATGGTTCGAAGGCATGAAAAACTTTTTCGGCGATTCGAACTGATCTTTCATCAGGGTTGAGCTGGTCGGTATTTGTCGAGCTGCGCGTTTATATTTGGCCGGTGTGATAAAGCTGGCGTGCAAACACTGGATGATGTTTTTCTTCGTCGAATTACCGGCCCGACAAATACCGACCAATTCAACTGCATAGTTTCGTGCAAGAATCTTTTAAAATCGTCATTGGCAGCGGAATAATCGGTTGTGGTAGGCAATGCTTGTTGGGCCGGTAATTCGACGAAGTAACTGCCTTGCGAGTGTTTGGTCTCTAGCCGCAGTGCACTGGCCAAATATAAACGCGCAGCCCAACAAGCATTGCCTGCCGCGACTTTCGCTGGGATCTAATTCAGTTAAATACCCCCCGAAGGAGTTGTTATGACTTTGCGTATTGCCGTCACCGGCGCCGCCGGCCGTATGGGAAAAACGCTAATCGAAGCGATCAATAATGCCGAGGGTTGCGAGCTAACCGCGGCGATTGAGCGTCCCGAGAGTTCGTTGGTCGGCGCCGACGCGGGCGAGCTGGCCGGTATCGGCAAAATTGGCGTGCTGATCAATGGTGATTTACAGCAAGTCACGAGCCAGTTCGATCTGTTGATCGATTTCAGCGTGCCGGAAAACACCTTAAAAAACGCCGAAATCTGCGGCGCCACCGGCAAGAAAATGATTATCGGCACCACCGGGTTCACACCCGATCAAAAAGAGGAATTGCTGTTTTCGCTGCAAACTGTAGCAGCGTGCATGGCCTCGAATTACAGCACTGGCGTCAACCTCTGTTTCAAGCTGATCGAAATGGCGGCAGCGGCGTTGGGCGACGATTACGACGTCGAAATTATCGAGGCGCATCACAAACACAAAATCGATGCCCCATCCGGCACTGCACTCAGCATGGGCGAAGCAGCGGCGAAAGCACTCGGTCGCAATCTGCGTGAAGTCGCGGTGTACGGTCGCGAAGGGATCACCGGCGCGCGCAAACGCGAGACGATTGGTTTTGCCACGGTGCGCGCTGGCGATATCGTCGGCGATCACACCGTGATGTTTGCCGCTGATGGCGAGCGCGTCGAAATTACGCACAAAGCCAGTTCGCGCATGTCATTTGCGCGCGGTGCGGTACGTGCTGCGTTGTGGCTGGGTCAGCAACCGCCGGGCATGTACAGCATGCAGGACGTACTGGGTTTTAAATAAACCGCTAGTCAGCGCGCCCGTCTGTCTCTTGGCCGACGGACTCTAACACCACGATATAGGCGCGCTGCTTTCTCCGGCCGGATAATCCTGCAAAGAAATCCGTCACTACCGAAATCCAGCCGTATTTTTTTCGAAATGCCGCATCAGCGCGCGCGATTTCGTTTTTATCGTCGATCAGAAACGCATCCGCATCGGTCCATTCGCCGAGAATTTTTCCGCGTACGTCACACGGCGCAATACGCGCACGCGACGAATTGCGCAGTCGTTTCACTTTGCCAGCATTACCGCTCGAAAAAATATAAATACGCTCGGCATCGCGCGCGAACCAAACGGGGGTGCGTATCTCCGTTCCCGTTTTGCGGAAGGTGGCGAGACTTAAATAGCTGAAGGCGTCGAATGAAATCAGTTCGGTTTTAATCGGACCCATGATGATCACCGCGAAAACGGAAGAGGCGCCAGTGTAGTGGAGCAGTGCGCGCCGGCGCGATGAGTTTTTACGGTCGTCGCGGATGACAAATGCCAGGTTTGCTACCACACTCGTACGGTCTAAAAAAATGTTCTTTTCCTATGTCAAAACAAACCATTGCAGTCGAACGTTTGCAGCCCGGCCTCTATATCGAATTGCCGTTGAGCTGGAACGAACATCCTTTTTTGTTAGGCAAGTTCCGTCTGAAGGACGCGCAGCAAATCCAGATGATCCGCAAACTGGGGCTGCGCGAGGTGTGGTATTTCCCTGAGAAATCGCAGGTGGAGCCGCTACCGTTGGAGACTGTCGCTATTCCGGAAGCGGATGAGGCGAGTGCGCAGCGGGCCCTGCAACAGCAATGGGAGAAAAAGGAAGAGCAGGGCGATCGGCTACGGCGCAAGCGTCAGGAAATTCAACGCGTCGAGAAGCAGTACAGCAATGTGGTTGGCGAAGTGAAAGAGCTAATGGGCAAGATGAACAGTGTTCCTGTTCAGGCCATGAACGAAGCGACCAAAGTGGTCGGCAGTATTGTCGGCACATTATCCGCCGATAAAGAAATTCTCGTACATTTAATGAATGCCAATAATCTTGACGACAGTTTGTATTTTCACGTGCTGAACGTCTCCGTATTGTCATTGTTGGTCGCGCGCGAGGTCGGTATCGACGATAAAGAACAATTGATGACGCTGGGTCTCGCGGCGTTGCTGCATGATATGGGGCATTCGAAAATTCCACCGCAAATCGTGCGCAAAACATCGGCATTAACTAAGTCGGAGCAAGAGTTATATGCGCGACATGTGCGCTTTGCGACGGACATGATTGCGCAGTACGCCAAATTGAAGCTGACCGTAAAACCGACACTGCTGACGTTGATCGACCAGCATCATGTATTTCTCGATGGCAGTGGTTATCCGGCTGACATCGATCCTGCCAAAATACATCCGCTCAGCAAAATTCTGGCGACAGTGAATTATTACGATGAGCTGTGCAATCACAACGATCCGCGCCAGAGTCTGACACCGCATGAAGCATTGAGTCTGATGTTCTCGAAGCAGGCGGCGAAATTCGACAAGCCGACACTGCAAGCGTTGGTCAAAATGCTCGGTATTTATCCGCCCGGCACGGTTGTGCAATTGTCTGACGATTCGACCGGTATCGTGATTTATTTAAATCGCAAAGAATTACTGAAACCCGGTGTATTGATTTATTCCGCGGAAATTCCCAAAGAGGAGGCGGTCATTGTTGATTTGACCGAACAGAACGAGTTGACGGTTCGCAAAAGTTTGCGGCCGGCGCAATTGTCGAAAGAAATGTTCGATTATTTAAATCCGCGCGAACGGATCAGTTATTTCTTCGCACTCGCGCCGACGGATAGAGATCAATAAAAAATTTAAAGTGCCGTCAGTTACAGCCAACCTTTACGTTTGAAGTACCAATAAGGCGCTATCCCCGACAAAATCATCATGCCGATCGCCCATGGATAACCGAATTCCCAACCGAGTTCGGGCATAACCTGGAAATTCATCCCGTACATGCTGGCGACCAGCGTTGGCGGCAGAAACACGACGGCCGCGATCGAGAATATTTTAATAATCTGGTTTTGTTCGATATTGATGAAGCCCTGTGCGGCGTCCATTAAGAAGTTAATTTTTTCGAACAGGAATGCGGTGTGCGACATCAGCGTTTCAATATCGCGAAAAATTTCGCGGCAGGTTTCCTGCTGTTCCGGATAGCTGCGAATGTGTCGCTGCAAAAATGAAATCGAGCGCTGCGAATCCATCAGACACAAGCGGATTTTTCCATTGCTGTCTTCGAGTTTCGCCAAGCGATCGATTGCGTCTTCGAGCTCACCTTCCTCGTCTTCGAGCACGAGATGGCTGACATCCTCCAAACGCTGATGAATATTCTCGAGCGAGTCGGCGAGGTTTTCCACTTTCTGTTCTAGCAGCGCCAGCATGATATCGAGTGGGTTTTTTGCCTCGACCCAACCGCGGTGCGTGCGCATCCGCAGTAGGCGAAAATCCGGCAGCTCGGTATCGCGAAACGTCAGCAGTTGCCGCTCGTTCAAAATGAACGCGACCGATTCGGTTTTATGACGGCCTTCACTTTGATACAAAAACAACGAGTGCACATGAATGCCTTCGCTATCGATGAAGTAGCGCGCGGATGCCTCGATTTCTTCCATTTCATCGGGATCGGGCAGCGGCGCGCGGTGCACGGTTTCGATCAGCTCGCGCTCGGCATCGGTGGGATCGGTAATGTCGACCCATTTCGCCTCCGCAATCGGCATTGCGTCACCGCCGGGGCCGTGCCGGAGTTCCTTGAGCGTATTTTCGGTGATCGTAAATACATGCAGCATGCGCGATTTTCCTGCTTGTTATCTTCGGCGAGCGGCGTAGGTGCGGCCAGCGCGGGCGGATGGTAATGGCACTCACCTGCAGTCGCAACTGGGGATTTGTCTGCCGATGCCTGTCCTGCAGCGGCATGGTTCGCAGCCGGGTTAGTTACCCACAACTGGTTATAGGTGGGTCAGGAAAGAGTAGCCAGGAAATAGCGTAGGCCAGGAATATGACAGACGCCGCGAATCTGCGTTCGGGTGGACACCCCGGCGAGGCATCGCGTAGAATGCGCGTCCGCGATACACGGCGGGACAAATAGTCGAAAAGCGAGATGAGGCCGCCACTTCATCTCGCTTTTTTTCAAGCGCGCAGCCTGTTTTCGGCACACAGCGCCTCGTTCGTCGCCGCACCATTCATAGCCTAGCCAGTCCGTCCAGGAGGTTCGTTTGATCGTCCCAGCCCTGCTCGCCCTAGAAGACGGTAGTTTGTTTCGTGGTGTCGCCATCGGCGCCAGCGGGCAGACCACCGGCGAAGTGGTATTCAATACTGCGATGACGGGGTATCAGGAAATCCTGACCGATCCCTCTTACGCGCAGCAAATGGTCACCTTGACCTATCCGCATATCGGTAACACCGGTACCAATAGCGAAGACGAGGAAGCGTCGCAGATTTGGGCGACCGGCCTGATCATTCGCGATCTGCCGATGCTGGCGAGTAATTTCCGTAATACCCAGAGCCTGTCCGATTATTTGCGCGCGCGCGGTATCGTCGGCATCGCCGACATCGATACGCGCCGGCTGACGCGAATTCTGCGCGACAAGGGTGCGCAGAATGGCTGCATCATGGCTGGCGACATCGACGAAGAGAAAGCGCTAGCCGCTGCTCGTGCATTCCCAGGTTTGAAGGGCATGGATCTGGCGAAGGTCGTGTCGACCCCGAAAGCCTATCCGTGGCGGCAGGGCAGCTGGCAGCTCGGCGCGGGTTTCAAAACCTACGACGACAGCGCGTTGAAATTCCACGTGGTCGCCTACGACTACGGCGTCAAGCGCAATATTCTGCGCATGCTGGTCGATCGCGGCTGCAAGTTGACTGTGGTGCCGGCGCAAACCTCCGCTGCCGACGTGCTCGCGCTGAATCCGGATGGCATCTTTTTGTCGAATGGTCCCGGCGATCCCGAGCCGTGCGATTACGCGATCCGCGCGATTCAGGAATTCCTGCAAACCGACATCCCGGTATTCGGCATCTGTCTTGGCCATCAATTGCTCGGCCTCGCCAGCGGCGCGAAAACGCTAAAGATGAAATTCGGCCATCACGGTGCGAACCATCCGGTCAAGGATATCGATAACGGCACGGTGATGATCACCAGCCAGAACCACGGCTTTGCGGTCGACGAATCGACGCTGCCGGCGACGCTGCGGGTGACGCATACCTCGCTGTTCGACGGTTCGCTGCAGGGCGTTCATCGCACCGACCGGCCGGCGTTCAGTTTCCAGGGGCATCCGGAAGCCAGCCCCGGTCCGCACGATGCCACATCGCTGTTCGATCACTTTATTGAGTTAATGCAGGCGCGTCGCTAAGTCGCAGCGCTGTCTAGTTCCCTCTCCCACGGGAGAGAGGGTCAAACCCAGCAAGAAGAGAGTCGCATGCCGAAACGTACCGACATCAACAGCATCCTGATCATCGGCGCCGGTCCCATCGTGATCGGCCAGGCCTGCGAATTCGATTATTCCGGCGCGCAAGCGTGCAAGGCGCTGAAAGAAGAAGGTTACCGCGTCATTCTGGTCAACTCGAACCCGGCGACGATCATGACCGACCCGGTGATGGCCGATGCTACTTATATCGAGCCGGTGAACTGGCAGACCGTTGCCAAAATCATCGAACAGGAACGTCCGGATGCGCTGCTGCCGACGATGGGCGGTCAGACCGCGTTGAATTGTGCGCTCGATTTGGCGAAGCACGGCGTGCTCGAAAAATTCGGCGTCGAGATGATCGGCGCGAAAAAAGAAGCGATCGACAAAGCTGAAGATCGTCAATTGTTCCGGCAGGCGATGCAACGCATCGGCTTGGAATCGCCGCGCGCAGCGATCGCGCACAGCATGGAAGAAGCGCTGCAGGTGCTCGATCAAATCGGCTTTCCGTGCATTATCCGGCCGTCATTCACAATGGGCGGCTCCGGCGGCGGCATCGCGTACAACCGCGAAGAATTTATGGAAATCTGCGATCGCGGGCTCGACCTGTCGCCGACCAAGGAATTGCTGATCGACGAATCGCTGATCGGCTGGAAAGAATACGAGATGGAAGTTGTCCGCGACAAAAACGACAACTGCATCATTATCTGCTCGATCGAAAATTTCGATGCGATGGGCGTGCACACCGGCGATTCGATCACCGTCGCGCCGGCGCAAACACTGACCGATCGCGAATATCAAATTATGCGCAACGCATCGATCGCGGTGCTGCGTGAAATCGGTGTCGAAACCGGCGGCTCGAACGTACAGTTCGGCATCAACCCCGAAGACGGCCGCATGGTCGTGATCGAAATGAATCCGCGCGTCTCGCGCAGCTCGGCGCTGGCATCGAAAGCCACCGGTTTTCCGATCGCAAAAATCGCCGCGAAATTGGCGATTGGTTATACGCTCGACGAATTGCGCAATGAAATTACCGGCGGTGCAACACCGGCATCGTTCGAACCCGCAATCGATTATGTCGTCACCAAAATTCCGCGTTTCACATTCGAAAAATTCCCCGAAGCGAATGTGCGTTTGCACACGCAGATGAAATCGGTCGGCGAAGTGATGGCGATCGGCCGTACATTTCAGGAATCGATTCAAAAAGCATTGCGCGGTCTCGAAGTGGGTTCGTCCGGCTTCGAGCACAAAGTCGATATCGATGCCGACGACGCGCGCGACACGCTGATCAGCGAATTGAAAAATCCGGGCCCGGATCGGATCTGGTACATCGGCGATGCGTTTCGCGCCGGCATGAGCGTGGAAGAAGTTTACGAATACTCCGCGGTCGATCCGTGGTTCCTCGTGCAAATTGAAGATTTAATCAAAACTGAAAATGCGCTGAAAACTATCGCGGTCTCGGATATCGATACCGATTTTATGCGCGGTTTAAAACGCAAAGGTTTTTCCGATAAACGCCTCGCAGTGTTGCTGGCGGTCAGCGAAAAAGAAATTCGCCGGCGTCGTCATCAGCTCGGTGTGCGGCCGGTATATAAGCGCGTCGACACCTGTGCGGCGGAATTTTCCACCAGCACCGCGTACATGTATTCAACCTACGAAGAAGAGTGCGAAGCGGACGTCAGCGAGCGCGACAAAATTCTTGTACTCGGCGGTGGACCGAATCGCATCGGCCAAGGTATCGAATTCGATTATTGCTGCGTACATGCGGCGCTCGCGATGCGTGAAGATGGTTACGAGACCATCATGGTCAACTGCAACCCGGAAACGGTGTCGACCGATTACGACACCTCCGATCGTTTGTACTTCGAGCCGGTAACGCTTGAGGATGTGTTGGAAATCGTCGCCAAAGAAAAACCGAAAGGCGTGATCGTGCAATTCGGTGGGCAAACGCCGTTAAAACTTGCACGCGATCTCGAAGCGAATGGCGTGCCGATTATCGGCACATCGCCGGATGCAATCGACCGTGCGGAGGATCGCGAGCGTTTCCAACAGATGATTGAGCGGCTGCAATTGAAGCAGCCACCTAATGCGACGGTGCGCTCGACCGAGCAAGCGCTGGCCGCTGCGCAGAAAATCGGTTTCCCTTTAGTCGTACGGCCATCGTATGTACTTGGCGGACGTGCGATGGAAGTCGTGCACAAGGAAGATGAATTAAAGCGCTATATGCGCGAAGCAGTGCAGGTGTCCGACGATTCGCCCGTATTGCTCGATCACTTTCTGCATGCGGCGGTTGAGATCGATGTCGATGCGGTCAGCGACGGCAAGGTGGTAGTGATTGGCGCCATCATGCAGCACATTGAACAAGCCGGTATTCACTCCGGCGATTCGGCGTGTTCGCTGCCACCGTATTCGCTGAGCGCAGAATTGCAGGACAAAATGCGCGAGCAGGTGAAGCGTATGGCGCTCGAGCTCGGCGTGATCGGTTTGATGAACGTACAGCTCGCGATACAGGACGGCGAAATCTACGTCATCGAAGTAAATCCGCGCGCGTCGCGCACGGTACCGTTCGTGTCGAAAGCGATCGGTGTATCGCTGGCGAAAATCGCGGCGCGCTGCATGGCCGGCACCACGCTGGCCGAACAGAATTTCACGAAAGAGCGTGTGCCGCCGTATTTCTGCGTGAAAGAAGCGGTGTTCCCGTTCAATAAATTCCCGGGTGTCGATCCGATTCTCGGACCGGAGATGAAATCCACCGGCGAGGTCATGGGAATCGGCGATACGTTCGCTGAAGCTTACGCAAAAGCGCAGTGGGGCGCCGGTGAGAAATTGCCGCGCGGTGGGAAAGCATTTCTCAGTGTGCGCGATCAGGACAAACCCTTTGTTGCACAGGTAGCGCGTGATCTCGTCGCGCTCGGTTTTACGTTGTGCGCGACGCGCGGCACGCAGCGCATATTGGCGGCGGAAAATATCGAGTGTCAGCGTGTCAATAAAGTTACCGAAGGCCGTCCACATATTGTCGATATGGCTAAAAATGGTGAGATCGATCTGATCGTCAATACCACCGAAGGTAAACAGGCCATCGCCGATTCGTCGACGATTCGCCGCTCGGCGTTATCGCAGAAAATTTTCTATAGCACCACATTGGCCGGCGCGGAAGCTGTCGTGCTCGCATTGCGTCACGGCGAGGAAAAGGCGGTGCGGCCACTACAAGAAATGCATCGGAGGTTGAACGCATGAGTATGGGACAGGTTCCGATGACGGTGGCCGGCGAGGCCGCTTTGCGCGAAGAATTGCAGCGCTTAAAGAGTGTTGAGCGACCGCGCATTATCCAGGCGATCGCTGAAGCGCGTGCGCATGGCGATTTGAAAGAAAACGCCGAATATCACGCAGCGCGTGAGCAGCAGAGTTTTTGTGAAGGGCGAATTCAGGAAATCGAAGGTAAGCTCGCTGAGGCGCGCGTCATCGATGTCACGAAGATTCCCCGCACCGGCAAAATAATTTTTGGCGTTACAGTGGATTTGATCAACACCGAAACCGATAAAGCCGTGACTTATAAAATCGTCGGCGAAGACGAGGCGGACGTAAAACAAAATCGTATTTCGGTCACCTCGCCGATTGCGCGTGCGTTAATCGGCAAGGAAGTCGGCGATATTGTGGTTGTGAAAGCGCCGGGTGGCGATGTCGAATACGAAATCGATGACGTGCGCCACGAATAATTTGTGGCGTTCAACGGCCGTTAATTAAATAGTACGCAGCAAATTCGATAGGCGTGGATTCGGCTTTTGCGCCTTGCGATAGATCAGGATGATTTTCCCGATTGCCTGCACCAGCTCGGCGCGGTGTGCAGCGCATAACTCCGTTGCTAGTTCGCGCCGCTCGGCTGGATCGCCAACCGCCATTTTTACCTTGATTAACTCGTGATCCTCCAATGCCCGTTCCAGTTCCAGGCTTACGCCTTCGGAGATACCGCGCTCCGAAATCATGACGATTGGATGCAGTTGATGACCGATGGTGCGCAGTTGTTTCTTGCGGGTAGGATCGAGCGACATGTGAGTGAGCCGGCAAGCAAAAGGGCGCGTATTGTAATGCAGGCTTGCATTTATGCCTATTCGCCCCAATCACGCTAATCGTTAGGTAGAAATGCTAATGGCCGGTGCGTGGAGAGCAATCCTGTTCTGGTGTACAGTGTCAAAAGCGATATCGCGCCTTAATGCGCACGAGCGGTAGATCAGAGAGGACCCCCACTTGAATGACATGGCAAAAAATCTCCTGTTGTGGCTGATTATCGCGGCGGTCCTGCTGACGGTATTCAATAACTTCAGCATGCAGCCCGCGAAGGAACAGCTCAACTATTCGGATTTCATCAAAGAAGTCCGGGATGACCGCATCAGCCAGATCACTATTGACGGCCAGATTATCGCTGGGGTTCGACAGGATCATTCCTCATTCGAAACGGTACGCCCGTTTATCGAAGACCCAAAACTAATAGACGATCTACTCGACCACCGCGTTGAAGTGAAAGGCGTCAAGCCCGAGCAGCAAAGCCTGTGGTCGCAATTGCTGGTCGCCAGCTTTCCGATTTTGATCATCATCGTCGTATTCATGTTCTTCATGCGCCAAATGCAAGGTGGCGCGGGCGGGCGCGGCGGGCCGATGGCATTTGGAAAAAGCAAGGCGCGATTGCTGGGCGAAGATCAGATCAAGACGACATTCGCTGATGTCGCCGGTTGCGATGAAGCGAAGGAAGAAGTGAAGGAACTCGTTGAGTTCCTGCGCGATCCAGGCAAATTCCAGCGCTTGGGCGGGCGTATTCCGCGCGGCGTGCTGATGGTTGGCCAACCGGGCACCGGTAAAACGCTGCTGGCGAAGGCCATTGCGGGCGAAGCCAAAGTACCGTTCTTCTCGATTTCTGGCTCCGATTTCGTCGAAATGTTCGTTGGTGTTGGTGCCTCGCGCGTGCGCGATATGTTCGATCAGGCCAAGAAGCAATCGCCGTGCATCATCTTCATCGATGAGATCGATGCCGTCGGCCGCCATCGCGGCGCCGGCTTGGGTGGCGGCCACGATGAGCGCGAGCAGACGTTGAACCAGTTGCTGGTCGAAATGGACGGCTTTGAAGCCAATGACGGCATCATCGTCATCGCCGCCACCAACCGGCCCGACGTGCTCGATCCCGCGTTGTTACGCCCCGGTCGCTTCGATCGCCAAGTCGTTGTCGGTTTACCCGATATTCGCGGCCGCGAACAAATTCTGAAAGTGCATATGCGCAAGGTACCGCTGGCTGATGATGTCGATCCGGGAGTTATTGCGCGCGGCACGCCGGGTTTCTCGGGCGCCGATCTTGCCAATCTCGTTAACGAGGCGGCGCTGTTTGCCGCGCGTGCGAACAAGCGTACGGTCAACATGACGCAGTTCGAATTGGCCAAAGACAAGATCATGATGGGCGCGGAGCGCAAATCGATGGTCATGTCGGACGCTGAGAAGCGCAATACGGCATATCACGAGGCAGGACATGCCATCGTTGGGCGCTTGGTTCCGGAGCATGACCCGGTCTATAAGGTCAGCATCATTCCGCGCGGGCGCGCCCTCGGTGTGACCATGTTTTTGCCGGAAGAGGATCGCTACAGCCTTAGTCGTCGCCATATTTTGGGCAATATTTGCTCGTTATTTGGCGGACGTATCGCCGAAGAAATGATTAATGGTCCTGATGGCGTTACTACCGGTGCTTCAAACGACATCAAGCGTGCCACCGAAATCGCTCGCAACATGGTGACGAAGTGGGGGTTGTCCGAAAAAATGGGCCCGCTGCTATATGACGAGAGTGAGGAAGAAGTATTCCTCGGCCGCTCGGCTGCTTCCGCTTCACGCACGGTGTCCGGTGAAACCGCTAAGCACATCGATGAGGAAGTACGCCGGATCATTGATGAATGCTATGCGACTGCTGAGCGCATCCTCGAAGAGAACCGCGATAAGCTGCACATAATGTCTGATGCGTTGATTCAGTATGAAACGATCGACGCGCTGCAGATCGATGACATTATGAATGGGCGCAAACCCCGTCCGCCGGCGGGCTGGGACAGCAATCCGCCATCGGGCTCGGGTGGTGGCGAAGCGCCAACCCCGGATGGCGACCGCGCAGGCCCCATTGGGGGAACTGCCGGCGAGCATTAATACATCGCTATGCACAATCAAGACTCTGCCCCGGCGCTTAATTGCGCCGGGCGCGTTTTAACCCTCGATCGCCCGCGCATTATGGGCATTCTCAATGTAACTCCTGACTCGTTCTCCGACGGTGGTGCGCTGTACGACGGCGCGCTTCTGTCGATGGACAAAGTGTTGTTGCGCGCGCGCCAAATGATTGCCGAAGGTGCCGATATCATCGATATCGGCGGCGAGTCCACGCGTCCGGGCGCGGCGCCGGTGTCGCTGCAGCAAGAGCTTGACCGCGTCGTCCCAGTCGTGGAGCGGTTGGCGCAGGAGTTCGATGCAGTTCTTTCCGTCGATACCAGCGAGCCGCAAGTGATGCTTGAAGCGGCGGCTTGCGGTGCGGGATTTATTAATGATGTCCGCGCGTTGCAGCGACCCGATGCAATTCGCGCGGCGGCTGCCACCGGATTGCCGGTTTGTCTCATGCACATGCGAGGTGAGCCGGAGTCAATGCAGGAACAGCCGTCATATGTGGATGTTATAGACGAGGTGTCGGCATTCCTCCGGCAGCGTATTGAGGCCTGTACTAGACTCGGCGTTGCGCATCGCAACCTGGTGCTCGATCCTGGGTTCGGGTTTGGCAAGACCGCACAGCACAATCTGATATTGCTAAACCGGCTCGAGCGCTTGCGTGCGTTCGCTTGTCCGATATTGGTAGGGTTGTCGCGCAAATCGTTGATCGGCAAAATCCTGGGGCGTCCCCTTGATGAGCGTGTGGCGGGGAGCGTTGCCTTAGCGGTGATTGCCGCGATGCGCGGAGCGGTCATCTTTCGTGTGCATGATGTCGCTGCAAGCAGTGATGCGGTTCGTTTATGCACAGCAGTTATTGAGGAGCAGTTTGAATGAGTCGACGTTATTTCGGTACGGACGGCGTGCGCGGTCTCGTGGGCGATGGTCCGATCAATCCGGAGTTCGTGCTTAAACTCGGTTGGGCAGCGGGCAAGGTATTCGCGCGTGAAGGTCGAAGCAAGGTAATTATCGGCAAAGACACCCGTATCTCGGGATACATGTTTGAATCGGCCCTTGAGGCCGGTCTGGTCGCAGCCGGTGTCGATGTGTCGCTGTTGGGTCCAATGCCCACGCCGGCGATTGCGTATCTAACGCGCACTTTTCACGCGCAGGCGGGCATCGTAATCAGCGCGTCGCACAATCCGTATCACGATAACGGCATTAAATTTTTCTCCGACCAAGGCAGCAAGCTGGCCGACGAGGTCGAGCTCGAGATCGAGCGTCAAATCGACCAGCCGATGACTACGGTAGCCTCCGCACAACTCGGTAAAGTGGTGCGAATCAACGATGCTGCTGGGCGTTACATCGAGTTTTGCAAAAGCACCGTACCGTCTTACTTCAATCTGCGCGGCAAAAAAATCATTGTTGATTGCGCCAATGGCGCGAATTATCACGTCGCACCGGCCGTGCTTGAGGAGCTTGGCGCGCAGGTGGTCGCGATCGGCATAGAGCCCGACGGCTTGAATATCAATGATGGGGTCGGTTCGACTTCGCCAGAAAGCTTGCGACGGCGCGTACTCACCGAACAGGCCGATCTGGGCATTGCATTCGACGGCGATGGCGATCGTGTGCTGTTCGTCGATCATCGCGGTGAATTGGTCGATGGCGATGAATTGCTGTTTATCATCGCTTGCGATCAATTACGCACCAAAGGCAGTTGTGCCGGCGTGGTCGGGACATTGATGTCGAACATGGGATTTGAATTGGCGTTGTCCGCGCTGAAAATCCCGTTCGCGCGTGCGAAGGTGGGCGATCGTTATGTGATGGAGATGATGCGAGCCAATGGCTGGCAGCTCGGTGGCGAAAATTCCGGCCATATTATTTGCTCGGATGTAACCACAACCGGCGACGGCATCATCTCTGCGCTTAAAGTGTTGTTTGCAGTGACCAGTACCGGCAAAACTTTGCATGAGTTGAAATCCGGCATGCAAAAATTTCCGCAGATCATGCTGAATGTCCGCGTCGATAAAAAATTCGATTTGAAAGAAGCGGGTTCAGTGCGCGATGCAGTGTCGTTAATCGAGGAAAAATTGTCCGGCCGCGGCCGGGTATTGCTGCGGCCATCGGGTACCGAGCCTGTGGTTAGAGTGATGGTGGAAGGCGAGGACCGAATCCAAGTTGAAACGCTGTGCAGCGAACTCGCCGGCGTCGTACAACGGGCCGTCGCGTAATACGCTGTTCCTTTTAATCCACGCTGTATTCGATTAAGATTGCCCGCCGTTTTTACGGCGGTTTTTATTTAGAGGATCGCGATGCGCCGCAAGCTAGTTGTTGGCAATTGGAAGATGAATGGCGGCCAGATCGAGATCACTCAATTGCTCGCCGGTTTGCTCGACGTATTGCCGAACTCACCCGTTGCCGAAATTGCAGTGTGTCCGCCATTTGTGTACCTCGCATTAGTGCGTCAATTGTTGAGCGGCAGCTCGATAAAGATCGGTGCGCAAAATGTCAGCAATGAATTAAAAGGCGCGTTTACCGGCGAGATAGCTGCCACTATGTTGCGCGAATGTGGTTGTGATCTGGTCATCGTCGGTCATTCGGAACGACGTAGTTTGTATGGCGAGTCCGATGCGCTGGTGGCGGCCAAGACTGTCTCCGCACTGCAACATGAGCTGACTCCCATTGTCTGCGTTGGTGAAAGTTTGGCAGAGCGAGATGCTGGACTCGCGCTCGAAGTCATCGGCAAGCAGCTTGATGCGGTAATGGCAAAACTGAGCGCCGCCGAGTTAGTGCGAACTGTATTTGCGTACGAGCCGGTATGGGCGATTGGCACTGGCCGCACTGCGACACCGGAGCAGGCTCAGCAGGTGCATGCATTTATTCGCCAGCGGCTGGCTGGTTCGGCGGATGCTCAACAGATCAAGATTTTGTACGGCGGTAGCGTAAAGGCGGACAACGCCAAAAGTTTGTTTGCGCAGCCGGATATCGATGGCGGCCTGGTCGGTGGGGCGTCGTTACAAGCCGAAGAATTTGCAGCCATTTGCGCTGCGGCAGAGTGAGAGATATGGAAACCCTGATTATTGTTTTTCATGTGTTAGCGGCGCTGTGCATCATCGGCCTTATTCTGGTTCAACAGGGTAAGGGCGCCGATATGGGTGCGTCGTTTGGTGCTGGCGCGTCGCAGACGCTATTCGGTGGTCGGGGTAGCGGCAATGCGCTGACGCGCACTACTGCGATCCTTGCCGCTGCGTTTTTTATCACCAGTCTTGCGCTCTCAGTATTGGCAAAAAATCGGGCGGAACACGCTGGATTAGTCGATCTGCCGACGCCGCCAGTGAGTGAAGCGCCGGCGACTTCTACCCCGGCAAAAGCAGTTGACGATGTACCCGCTGTCGAGCACAATGCCGCGCCTGCTGCAGGCGAGGTTCCGCAGACGCCGGCACAGCAGTAAAGAATCAAAGCCCAGGTGGTGAAATTGGTATACACGCTACCTTGAGGTGGTAGTGGCGCAAGCCGTGCTGGTTCGAGTCCAGTCCTGGGCACCATCTCCAAAGAAGCCTGCGCAAGCGGGCTTTTTTGTTTGAGCTGAAACCTTGTTTTCGCGGTAGTCGTTGCGTACAATCTGCCGCCCTTTAGCAACCAAAGCGCTGTGTTGACGTCTTGTTTTCACGCGCTGCCTGTATTTGCCCCGGTTCGCCGGCATAAGCAACAACCTTTGCAAACAGGCCTTACGGAGTAAATCTGCAATGACTTACGCAATTATCGAAACTGGCGGCAAGCAGCATCGCGTCAAGCCCGGTGAAATTCTTAAAGTCGAAAAAATCGAAGCCGCCACTGGCGCCAGCATCGATTTCGACAAAGTGCTGCTGGTCAGCGATGGCGAGAACGTCCAAATTGGCGCTCCGTACGTGGCTGGTGGCAAAGTGACTGCCGAGATCGTTGAGCAAGGCCGTCACGATAAAATCAAAATCATCAAGTTTCGTCGCCGCAAGCATCACATGAAACAGATGGGCCACCGTCAGTGGTACACCGCTATCAAGATTACCGGTATCAGCGCGTAAGTAATTCTGGAGAAAGACAATGGCACACAAGAAAGCAGGTGGTAGTACCCGTAACGGGCGCGACTCACAGAGCAAGCGTCTCGGCGTCAAGCGCTTCGGCGGCCAAGTGGTCACTGCAGGCAGCATCATCGTGCGTCAGCGCGGCACTAAAATCCGCCCGGGCGTGAATGTCGGCTTGGGTAAGGACCACACCCTGTTCGCGACTGTCGACGGTGTTGTGCAGTTCGAAACCAAGGGCAAGGATCAGCGCAAGATCGTGAATATCGTTACTGCATAATCGCAACGATATCGCCAAAAGCCCCACCTGTTGGGGCTTTTTTGTTTGTGGCGGATAATTGTTCGCCAGCAGCATTACTCAGGGTATTCAGCATGAAATTCGTCGATGAAGTGGTCATCAAAGTGCAGGCCGGTCGCGGCGGCAACGGTTGCATGAGCTTCCGGCGGGAGCGCGCGGTGCCGTTTGGCGGCCCCGACGGCGGCGACGGTGGTGACGGCGGCAGTGTTTACCTGACTGCTGACGAAGCAGTTAACACCATGGTCGATTATCGTTATATCCGTGGCTATCAGGCGCAGAGTGGCCAGTCCGGTCGCGGCGCCAACTGTACCGGCCCGAGCGGCGAGGACCTGGTTCTGAGCGTTCCCGTGGGGACCACTGTCATTGACGAAGATACCGGTGAGGTGCTCGGTGATCTGCTCAAGCCCGGACAACGGCTGCTGGTGGCGCAGGGCGGATGGCACGGTCTCGGCAATACTCGTTATAAATCGTCCACCAACCGCGCACCGAGGCAGACCAGCAAGGGTACCGAGGGCGAACAGCGCAATTTGCGCATGGAAATGAAAGTGCTGGCCGATGTGGGTTTGCTGGGTTTGCCGAATGCCGGTAAATCAACGCTGATCCGTGCAGTATCGTCGGCGAAACCCAAGGTTGCCGATTATCCGTTCACAACGTTGGTTCCCAATCTGGGCGTGGTCCGGGTCCAGGCGCACCGCAGCTTCGTGATGGCCGATATTCCCGGCTTGATCGCCGGCGCGTCCGAAGGCGCCGGTCTTGGTATTCGCTTCCTCAAGCATTTGACGCGCACACGACTTTTACTGCATCTGGTCGATGTATTGCCGCCGGACGAAAGCGATCCGGTTGCCGCGGTGCGCGACATCGCCAATGAGCTGGATCGCTTCAGCCCAACCCTCTCGAGCCGCCAGCGCTGGCTGGTGCTCAACAAAGTCGATTTGCTGCCCGAAGATGAGCGTGAAGCACGCTGTCGCGATATCGTTGAGCGGCTCGATTGGCAAGGGCCGGTCTATCGCGTCGCTGCAATCAGCGGCGATGGCACCAAGGCGCTGTGCGGCGACATCATGACCCATCTGGAGCAGTGCTGGGCGGATGAGGCCCGGGATCCCGAACTCGCCGAGCACGAGCGGGCGCTGCAAACCGCTATGCAGGCTGAAGCACGTGAGCGCATTCAGGCACTTGCGTCCGAGCGTCGCGCGCGCCGGTTGGAGCAACAGGCTGGCGTGGACGCGGATGATGATGCCGACGAGGACGACGATGATTACGACGTCGAAGTCGAATACGTTCGGTGAGAGCGGAATAGGTTCGATGAGAGTGGAATCCGTGCGATGAGACAGGAATTGCCCGCTGCCCGTCGTTGGGTGGTGAAGATTGGCAGCGCCTTGCTGACGAATGATGGACGCGGCCTCTATATAGCCGCGATCGAGCAATGGGTGCGCCAGATTGTCGAGTTGCGCAATCGCGGTATCGAGATCGTGCTGGTCTCGTCTGGCGCCGTGGCCGAAGGCATGGTCCGGCTCGGTTGGAAAACCCGCCCGCACGCATTGCATGAGCTGCAAGCCGCCGCCGCCGTCGGCCAGATGGGACTGGTGCAAGCCTATGAATCGCAATTTCAGCGGTATGGCTTGCATACCGCCCAGGTGTTGCTTGGCCATGATGATATTTCAGCGCGCGATCGCTATTTGAATGCGCGCGGCACGTTGCAGACATTAGTTCGTCTGGGTGTCATTCCAGTCATCAATGAAAATGACACCGTCGTCACCGATGAAATTCGCTTTGGCGACAACGACACGCTTGGTGCGTTAGTGGCCAATCTGATCGACGCCGATCTGCTGGTGATTTTGACCGATCAGGAGGGGCTGTTCGAACGCGACCCGCGCCAAGATCCATCCGCCGCGTTGGTGGCGCGGGGTAAGGCAGGCGATCCGCAGTATGAATTGATGGCGGGGGGCGGCGGCGCACTGGGGCGCGGCGGTATGTCGACTAAAGTCCGTGCGGCGAAGCTGGCGGCGCGATCGGGCGCCGATACTGTGATTGCCAGCGGGCGGCAGGAAAATGTGTTGATCCGCCTAGCGGCAGGTGAAGAGCTTGGCACGCTACTGGTGGCTGATCGTCAGCCGCTTGCCGCGCGCAAGCAGTGGCTGGCGGGGCTGATGCAAACCAGCGGTACTCTGGTTCTCGATGATGGCGCGGTGCGGGTACTGCGGGATGCCGGTCGCAGTTTGTTACCAGTGGGCGTGAAAGCGTTGAGCGGCCGCTTCCGGCGCGGCGATCTGGTGTCGTGTGCGGACGCGCAGGGTAACGAAATCGCCCGTGGCCTGGTCAATTACGCCAGTGAGGATGCGCAGCGGATCATCGGTATGAGCAGCGACAAAATCGAGCAGTTACTTGGGTATCAAGGTGAAGAAGAGTTGATTCACCGCGATAACCTGCTGGTGCTGTGAGGCGCTGTGGAATTTGTATTGAAAAAAGTGGCCGGCGTACTGTTAATGCCATTGCCGTTGTCGGTGTTTGTACTGGCGCTGGGTTGTCTGTTGCTGTGGTGCGGGCATTTGCGCTGGGGACGCGGGTTTATTACCGGCGGGCTAACGCTGCAGTTGCTGGCCAGTTGCACCGCCCTTTCCGATCTGTCGTTGTTGCCGTTGGAAGAGGCTTATCCCAAATGGGATGGCCGCAACCACGGACTCGCTTACGTGGTCGTTATGGGCGCGAGCCAGGGTGATGCGCCGCGTCTGCCGCTAACCAATCGTCCGAATACCGCTGCGGTTTATCGGCTGCTGGAAGGGATCGCTGTCTATCGCGCCAATCCTGGCAGCAAGCTGATTCTTTCCGGCGGCACAGGCACGCTTGAACCGCACGCGGTATTGATGGCGGATGTCGCGGAGCAAATCGGGATACCGGCGCACGATATTTTGTTGCAGACGCAATCGCTCGACACCGAGCAGGAGGCGGCGTTGCTGGCGCCGATGGTGGGACAGAGCGCGTTTGCGGTGGTCACTTCCGCTGCGCATATGCCGCGCACGTTGCTATCGTTTGCGCGTCTAGGCTTGAGCCCTTTGGCTGCGCCCACACACTTTCTCGATCGCGATAACCCGCATCCAAATTGGCGTGACTTCGCTTTACCGAGCGCCGATAGCCTGGGTCGCAGCGAATTTGCGGTACACGAATATCTTGGGTTGGCGTGGCTGAAGCTAAAAATGTTGTTTGAATAACGCAGCAATAAAAAAGCCGACACTAGGTCGGCTTTTTACTATCGATTTTTTACTAACTCAAGGGCGACTCAGGCAGCAGCTTTCTGCGCGAGTTCCTTGATCTGTGTGTTCAAGCGGCTTTTGTGACGAGCTGCTTTGTTCTTGTGGATGATGCCTTTGTCCGCAATGCGGTCGATGACTGGGACGGCGGCTGCATAAGCGGTTTTCGCGGCTTCGGCATCGCCGGTGTTGATCGCAGCGATAACTTTCTTGATGTAGGTGCGCACCATCGAGCGCAAGCTGCCGTTGTGCAAACGAGCTGATTCTGCCTGCTTGGCGCGTTTCCGCGCTTGTTTAGTGTTCGCCACCGCAAAACTCCTGAATTCGAGTCGTAAAAATTTGAGAGGCGCGATTATTCATATCCGCCAGCCGCTTGTCAACCAAAAATCCCATAAATCACCGACTGAAATGCTGCCACAGCGATGGAATCCAGACGATCAAAAACAGCATCAGGCTGGTGAAAACGCCGGCCGAGCCAATGTCTTTGGCCTGTCCGGACAGTGGATGCATGTCCGAGCCGAAGCGGTCGACAGTGGCCTCGATCGCCGAGTTGAACAATTCCGCCAGAATGACAATTGCACAGGTGATAACGAGCAGCAGTTGATGCGTCAGATCGCGGCCAATCCAGAACGCCAGTGGAATGCATAAGCAGCTGAGCGAAGCCTCGATGCGAAATGCTTCTTCATATTTCCAGGCCGCGCGCAGGCCCTTCATCGAATAGCCGGTTGCGGCGATCAGTCGCGCTAATCCGGTTTTGCCGGGTTTGGTCATCATGGTTGCGTATCCGCTGAAAAATGCTGCGCATGGTAGCGGCAGATAGTCGGCAGACCAAGCGATGAAATAGGGTAGGACGTATTTAACTGTATGAGCGGCTTAGCTGTGCGAGCGGCGGCGCCCGTCGTGGCGGCGATTGCTGGTTGCCTGGGTGGAAATACCCCCGGAGGCCGGTGTTGCCGGTGATGCCGACGGTGTGGTCGTACCGGTCCAGGTCGAGAACAGTGGCACCGCAGCGAGTGTATCCGCAAAATTAGTGCGCGCGACGGCCGCAGTGGTGGGATGGTGGTGTGTGGCTTCGAGCAGGCCATCGGCTATGGTGAGGGGTGGCAGCGGCATCATCGATCGACTCTCGGTGGTGTGCGGTGTTCAGATCATAGGCGGTGAATGTTCGCGTAACAACACGCGATTCGGGTCGCGTAAGATGATTCATTGCCGATTGGCTGCGCCAATGGCTACGCTTCTTCTCCAATTCTTATAAATACGCCATGGATAGTCGATGATCGTTGACACGCCAGTACCACCGAATCATGCGGCGAGTGCCGCACTGATCGAAAAGATTGGGTTAATTTTCGCAGCGCTACCCCGGGTGTTGATGCTGACGCTGGTAGTTGCGGGCGTGATCGTGGTGTCGTTTGCGCAAACCGACAATCAGGCCGCGATAACGACATGGGCGCTGGCGGCAATATTGGTGGTCGCGGTACGTGCGCTTATCTGGCGCGGCTGGCAGCGCGATCCAAATCGCTTCGACCATGTGCGGCGATGGCGCGTATGGCTGGCGATCGGCAGCTTTCTCAGCGGAGCGCTGTGGGGCGCTGTTTCCGTGGCATTCTTCCCTGAATTCGATCTGCCGCGGCAAACGCTGCTCGCGCTATTGATTTGCGGTGCTTGCGCCAGCGCCGCAGTAACGGCGGCGCCGGATCGGCTTATCGCTTATCTTTTTTTATTGCCCTGCCTCGTCCCCACTATTGTGCAATTCCAGCTTCATTTCATGCAGACCGGCTACAGCGTCGCTCTGCTTGGATTGTTGTATGCCGCTATCGTTGCCGACGCTATACATCGTATCGGCAAGTACATTGATGACAACATTCAGTTGCGATTGGCGCTGGAAGAACGCGAAAGCCGTCGTCGGCAATTCGAGCGCGAGCTCGGCGATAGTCGACAGAAACTGCAGGCGCTGTTCGCGTTATCGCCGCTCGGATGCATGCTGATTCGTGAAGACGAAGAAATTATCGATAGCAATGCCGCGCTGCAGCGCATGCTCGGTTACGGCGCCGATCAGCTGAAAGAGATCGGTGGCCGCGCTTTGGTTGCAGCGCATGAGCACATGAAATTGCAACGCCGTTGGCAGAGTGTCGATAGCGAAAACCACACTTCGTCGTTCGAGCAGCAATACATTTGCAGCGACGGCACCACCATCGATGCGATGGTGCATCACATGACCTTCGGTCATCGGCACGGCCAACGCTATGCGTGGGAAATCCTCGAGGACATTACCGCGCGCAAGGCGACCGAAAAACGGATGCTGGAAGATCGCGCCAAATTGCAGGCTTTTGTGCAATACACGCCCTCTCCCGTGGTTATGCTTGATCGCGATTTAAAATGTATTGCCTGTACTCCCAGTTGGGCTCGTATGAACGATGTCGATCCAGAAAACGCGATTGGCAGACATCTATATGAGCTCTATTCGCAGATGCCCGAGGAGTACAAAGCCGTGCATCAACGCTGTCTCGCCGGCGCCATCGAACGGCGCGCCGAAGAGCTGTTCACCGGGCAAACCGGGGCTCAGATGTGGCTGCACTGGGAAGTAAGACCGTGGTATGAGCGTGATGATGTGATCGGCGGCATCATGATTCTCAATGAAAATATCACTCCGCGTAAGCGTGCGGAAATCGAAGCGCGCGAGCGCGATATGTTGTTGCAGCGTCTCACCGAGCGTGTGCCGGGGGTGCTTTATCAGTTTCGCTGTTATCCCGATGGCGGTCGCAAGAGTTCGTATGTCAGCGCTGCGGTGCGCACTATTTTCGAAGTAGAGGTTGAGGATGTGTATAACGATCACGCGGTCCTCGGCGCGCGCATTGAACCAGCCGATCGCGAGCTAGTGCGCGCAGGGCTGGCAGAGGCGGTGCGCACAATGTCGATATGGCAAATGGACTATCGCGTGCAATTGCCGACCCGCGGTCTGCGTTGGTTGCACACCGAGGCGGTGGGCGAGTTGCAAGGGGATGGCTCCTCGCTATGGCATTCATATGTCGCTGATGTCACCGAGCTGAAACAAGCTCAGGAACAACTGCAGATGCTCAATCATCGGTTTGCGCTGGCGGTCGATGCAGCACTTATCGGTGTGTGGGAATGGAATCTGGTAGAAGACACGCTCGTGTGGGATGAACGCATGTATGAGATTCATAATCTTCCGAAAACGCAGCCAATTACATCGGAACAAGTCAATCAGCTCGCGCATCCCGATGATTGGCAGCAGGCGTATAACATTTTTGTCGCCGCGCTGAATGATCCGACAGCCGATCGCTACGAAGTCGAATACCGCGTTTTGTGGAACGATAATAGCGAGCATGCGGTGTGCAGCGCTGGCTTGCTGCAGCGCAATGCCGAGGGTCGAGCCGAGCGTGCAATCGGTGTGACCTGGGATATTACTGAGAGCAAAAAAGTCGAGCGTATGAAAACCGAATTTGTATCGATGGTGTCGCACGAATTGCGTACGCCGCTGACCTCAATACGTGGCTCACTGGCTTTGCTGGAACGCGGTATCGGTGGCGCTATCGCACCGGAAGCTAAGGAGCTGATCGATGTCGCGTACAAAAACTCGGAGCGACTGTCGTTATTGATTAACGATATTCTCGATATCGAAAAAATCGAATCCGATAAAATTCGCTTTGATATGAAACGCTATTCATTGCGGTCATTGGTGGAGCAGGGCGTCGCAGCTAATCGCGGTTATGCGCAGACCTATGACATCGCGTTGCATCTGCTCGAACCCATTGCCGATCTCGATATCGTGGTCGATAGCAATCGATTCATGCAGGTACTCGCCAATCTTATTTCAAATGCCGTCAAGTTCTCTCCGCCGCATGGTGAGGTTGAGATTGCCGTATTGCCGGCCAGCGATAGCGTGCGTATTGAAGTGCGCGATCGCGGTCCTGGCATTCCGGCGGAATTTCAGTCCCGCATGTTTTTGCGGTTTTCGCAGGCGGATACATCGAATACGCGCGCCAAGGGTGGCTCTGGATTAGGGCTTTCGATCACCAAATCGATCATCGAAAAAATGCACGGCGAAATCGGCTTTGCAGCGCGCGACGGCGGTGGTACGGTGTTTTTCTTTACGTTACCGCGCGCGCCATAGCGATAACGTTAGATATGGCAGATGTAGAACGAACAGGAGAGAAAGTTGAATAAGGAATTGCAGCGTATTCTCTACGTCGAGGACGAAGCCGATATCCGTCGCGTGGTAAAAATGGCGTTGGAATCACTCGGCGGCCTCACGGTCATCGCCTGCGCCTCGGGCGAGGAAGCGCTCGCGATGGCTCCGGGGGCCGTCATCGATCTGATTTTGCTCGATGTCATGATGCCAGTGCTCGATGGTCCTAATACGCTGCGATGTTTGCGCGAGCACGCCAGCATGGCGAACACGCCAGTGATTTTCATGACCGCCAAAGTGCAGCCGGATGAAATCGAATTTTTTAAATCGCTCGGTGCGCTCGAGGTAATTAGTAAGCCCTTCGATGCGCTGACTTTGGCCGACACATTGCGCACAATCTGGCAGCGGGCAATACCGCCGCAGAGCCCCGTCGTCAGCTCGGCGCCAGACAGTTCCGGTAGTATGAGTGCTGCGATAGATAGCGTGGCTGAAGCGAATTTTCTGGCCCGCATGGCGCAATTGCAGCGGCAATTCGAGCGCGAGCTGCCAGAACGCTTGCAGGAGTTGCAGAGCGAATGGTCGGCGTTGAATGCGCAATGGAATCGCGCTGCGCTCGAAGCGATTCATGTCAGCGCGCATAATCTGGCGGGATGCGGCGCCACGTTCGGGTATGAGGCGATCACCGATAAGGCACGCGCGTTCGATGCGCGCCTCAAGCTGCTGATCAAACAACACGAAGCGCCAGACGAGGAGCAATGGCGCGAGTTGGTCGCGCAATTTGTTGCTTTGGAAGCAGAGTTGCAAGGCGTGCTGGCCGCACTGTAAGAAGGCCGATCGAAGGCTTTCGTGTTAAGTGAGTATTCGTTAATCTTTCCGGCATAAATTTCTTTAGCGCATGTGCTCCATCGCGCGCTGCGTTGCTGATCGACGCGCGCGAAATTGCCAATGCAGCGCCGTGCCGTCGCGCGCTTGAACTCAAGGGTTTCTCATGTGGATTGTCCGGGTCGCGCTGCAGCGGCCGTATACCTTCATTGTGCTGGCGTTGCTGCTGCTTATTTTGGGGCCGCTAACGATTCTGCGCACGCCGACCGATATTTTTCCGTCGATCGATATTCCGGTAATCAGTGTCATCTGGGGTTACAGCGGCTTGCCGGCCGACGAGATGGCCAATCGGATGGTCAGCAGTTACGAGCGCGGGATAACAATCACCGTCAATGATATCGAGCATATCGAATCGCAAACGCTGAATGGCATTAGCGTCGTCAAAATATTCTTTCATCCAGGCACGCGTATCGATTTGGCGCTGAGCCAGGTCACCGCCTTTTCGCAAACCGTGTTACGCGGCTATCCACCCGGTACGACGCCGCCGTTGATCATGAGTTATAACGCGTCGAGCGTGCCGATCCTGCAGCTCGCGCTTTCGAGTTCGCGTCTTACCGAAGCTGAATTATTCGATTTCGGCAACGTGTTCATGCGCACGCAATTGGCGACGGTACAGGGCGCCTCGATTCCATTTCCGTATGGCGGCAAGCAGCGCAATATTTTGGTCGATCTCGATCCGCAGGCGTTACAGGCAAAGGGCTTATCCGCGCAGGATGTCACCGATGCTATCGGCCAGCAGAATCTGATTCTGCCATCGGGTACGCAAAAAATCGGTGAGTACGAATACAACGTTCGCTTGAACGGCAGTCCGCGCAAAGTCGAAGACCTGAATAACTTGCCGATTAAAACCATCAACGGCGCGACGATTTATATCGGTGATGTTGCGCATGTGCGCGATGGCTTTGTGCCGCAAACGAATATTGTGCGAGTCGACGGCGAGCGCGCGACGCTGATGACGATTCAGAAAACCGGCAATACATCGACACTGGATATCATCGATCGCATCAAGGCATTGATACCGAGCATCATCGATTCCGCACCCGCTAGTTTGCAACTGCGCGCGTTGGCGGACCAATCGTTGTTCGTGCGCGCGTCGATCGCCGGGGTGATTCATGAGGGCGTGATTGCCGCAGCGCTGACCGGCATGATGATTCTGCTGTTTCTCGGCAGCTGGCGCAGCACATTGATTATCACGGTGTCGATACCCTTGTCGGTATTGGCTTCGATCATCACGCTGTCGATGATCGGTGAAACCATCAATATCATGACGCTTGGCGGTCTCGCCCTCGCTGTCGGTATTCTGGTCGATGACGCCACCGTCGCGATCGAAAATATCAATTGGCATTTGGAGCAGGGTAAGGAAGTCGAGGCCGCGATTCTAGACGGCGCGCAACAGATCGCGGTACCCGCGCTGGTGTCGACGCTGTGTATTTGTATCGTGTTCGTGCCGATGTTTTTTCTTGAAGGTGTATCGCGTTATTTGTTTGTGCCGATGGCCGAAGCCGTTGTCTTTGCGATGCTCGCCTCGTACATTTTGTCGCGCACATTGATTCCCACGCTCGCAAAGTATTTATTGCGTGCACATAGCGTGCATGAAGACAACGCACCCAAAAATAGATGGCAACGTTTTCAACATCGATTCGAGGAAAAATTTGAAGTGGTGCGCTGCGGCTACCGCCGTCAGCTCGAACGCGCGCTACAGCGTTCGCGCTTTTTCTTAACTGTATTTTTGCTGGTGATTTTGGCGTCGATAGTGTTTCTGGGGCCCTGGCTCGGCAGCGATTTCTTTCCGGAAGTCGACAGCGGCCAAATCAAATTGCATGTGCGTGCCCATACCGGTACGCGAGTGGAAGAAACCTCGCGTATTGTGTCGGACGTCGAGCAAGCGATACGTCAAGTCATTCCAGAGCGCGATATTGCCTCGGTGGTTCAGAATATTGGTTTGCCGGTCAGCGGCATCAATCTGTCATACACCAACTCCGCGCCGATTGGTCCGGCCGATGCCGATCTAATGATTTCACTGCGCGCAGGTCATGAACCCGCTGCGGATTATGTGCGGGCATTGCGTCGGCGTTTACCCGAGCAATTTCCCGGTGTCAGCTTTGCGTTTTTGCCGGCGGATATCGTCAGCCAGATTTTGAATTTCGGTCTGCCGTCGCCGATCGATGTGCAAGTGGTTGGGCAAAATGCCAGTGCGAATCGCCAAGTTGCGCGGGAGTTGCTGGAAAAATTCAGGCATGTAACGGGTATTGCCGATCTGCGCATTCAACAGGCGTACGATTTGCCGGAACTGTATGTGAATGTCGATCGCACCCGCGCGCAACAGGTGGGTTTAACGCAGCGCGATATTGCCACCGATATGTTGGTATCGCTGACCGGCAGTTTTCAAACCGCACCGGCATTTTGGTTGAATCCGGAAAATGGCGTGACGTATCAGATCAGCACGCAGATGCCACAATACCGTATCGATTCACTGGAGGCGTTGCGCAATTTGCCGGTGACTGGCGGTGCTGGGTCGCAACCGCAAATTCTCGGCGGCCTCGCCGAATTCAGTCGCGGCAGCGGCGTCGGCGTGGTGTCGCATTACAATGTGCAACCGGTGATCGATATTTTCGGTGCGGTGCAGGATCGCGATCTCGGTGCGGTCGCGAGCGATGTACTGGCGATCATCAAGGAGCAGGAAAAAAATCTGCCGAAAGGTACGCATTTAATCGCGCGCGGCCAGATGGAAACGATGCAGACGTCGTTCAAGGGTCTTTACATCGGCCTCGCGTTCGCGATTGTGTTGGTGTATCTGCTGATCGTGGTGAATTTCCAATCGTGGCTCGATCCGTTCATCATCATCACCGCGTTGCCGGCGGCGATCGCCGGAATTGTCTGGATGTTATTTTTGACGCGCACCACGTTAAGTGTGCCGGCATTGACCGGTGCAATCATGTGCATGGGCGTTGCCACTGCCAACAGCATTCTGGTTATCAGCTTTGCCCGCGAGCGTTTTGCCGACACGGGTGATGCGACGCTTGCTGCGATCGAAGCCGGCTTTACTCGCTTCCGTCCGGTGTTGATGACGGCGCTGGCCATGATGATCGGTATGGTGCCGATGGCGTTGGGACTCGGTGAGGGCGGCGAACAAAATGCACCGCTCGGTCGTGCCGTTATCGGCGGTTTGCTGGTCGCCACCATAGCCACACTGTTTTTTGTGCCCGTCGTATTTCGCGCGGTGTATACGCGTCGCAATACCCCTAGCGAGATTGTTTAGAACATGAATTCGCCGAATTTCGACAAGCAGCGTTACGGTCGCAACATCGTATTGATCGGGGTGGCGCTATTGGTCGCGATTGTGGTGCTGGGCATTGCAGCGCGCTTGCAAATGCAGCACACATTAAAACGTCATATCGATGACACGGCGTCGATTGTCGTCGCAACCATTACACCCGCAGCGAGCCCATCGGATCAGGAGCTGGTGTTGCCCGGCAATATTCAGGCTTACGCCGATGCGCCCATTTACGCGCGCACCACCGGCTATGTAAAACGCTGGCTGGTCGATATCGGCGCGCGCGTGAAGCAGGGGCAATTGCTTGCCGAGTTGGATATTCCGGAAGTCGATCAGCAGTTGCTGCAGGCTCAGGCCGAGCTGGCCAACGCCGTTGCGAATAATCGTCTGGCGCAGAGTACGACACAGCGCTGGCATGAATTGCTCGCGACCGATTCGGTATCGAAGCAGGATGCCGATGAAAAAAGCGCGGATGCGGCGGCGAAACAAGCACAGCTCGAATCGGCGCGCGCCAATGTCGAGCGCTTGCGGCAATTGCAATCGTTCAAACGTATTGAAGCGCCGTTTGCCGGTATCGTGACGGTACGCAATATCGATATTGGCGCATTGGTAAATGCAGGCTCGGGGCAGGAGTTATTTCGTATCTCCGCGAGCGAGAGATTGCGCGTTTATGTGCGAGCGCCGCAAATGTATGCGCCATTCATTAAACCCGGTCTCGATACGTCGCTCGAATTGGCCGAGCATCCGGGCTTGCGCTATCCAGGCAAATTGGTGCGCACCTCGGATGCGATTGATGCAACGACGCGGACATTGCTGCTGCAAATAGATGTGGATAATGCCAAACACGAATTATTGCCGGGCGCCTATGCACGCGTGCATTTGCAGTTGCCAGCGCAGCCAAGCCTGCGCTTACCGGTGAACACTTTAATTTTTCGCGCCGATGGTTTGCAGGTGGCGACGGTGACCGATGCGCATCGGGTGGCGCTGAAGCGGATCGTGCTCGGTCGCGATTTTGGTTCCGAGGTTGAAGTAGTATCGGGCCTCGGTGCCCACGATGCAGTAATCCTCAATCCCCCCGATGCGTTAATCAATGATCAGCAGGTGCGTCTCGCAGCGGCGAAGGTCGATAAGAACACGGCAGAAAAAAAATAACGATATGGCGGAGCGGCGCAATATTGTCAGGGTCGGATAAGTAATATTTTCACGCTGGCAGGAGCGCTTATGCGTGCCATCGCCGTTCGGATCATCGTCATTATTGTCATCAGCTGTCTCAGCGGCTGCTCGCTGTTTTACAGTTATCGCAATATCGAACGGCTGATTCGGTGGTCCATCGACGATTATGTGAGTTGGACGCCCACTCAAGCTGAGCAGTTACAGCAGCGGCTGCGCGCGCAATTGCAGTGGCATCAACGCGAACAATTGCCGCTGTATCGCGCGTGGTTGGAAACGCTGCGCGATGAGGTTAAGCAACCGCTCGAACTGTCGCGCTTGCAAGAACATGCGCAGCAGCTGCAAATATTCTGGCAGGACAGCATGGCGCATGGCGAGGCGGATATCGCGGTGCAGTTGGCCGATTTGTCCGAGGCGCAGGTGCGTGATTTGATCGCAAAAATGCGCAGCGATCAGAGCGATATCGAGCACGAATATAATGACTTGTCGCGGCATCAGTTAATTGAGCGGCGCGAACGCAGCATGACAAAAACGGTGCGCTATCTGATCGGCTCGCCAAAAGCGCCACAGCGCGATCTCATCGAACAGTGGGCAAAAGCGTTGCCGGATAGTCGCCAGCAATGGCTGGCGAGCCGGCGCCGTTGGACTGATCTGTTCGAACAGGCGTTGCAGCAGCGTCATCAGCCGGATATTTTTGCCGAGGACATTCACCGTCTGTTTGTATTGCCGCAGCAGAATTGGGATCCGGCGTATCGCGAATTATCCGAGCATAATCTGACCGCGAGTCTGCAACTGGTAATTGCGCTGCAGCATTCGCTCGATGAAGCGCAGCGCAAAGCGCTCGACCGTTGTATCGAACAATGGCTCGTCAGACTCGACGATCTGGCGAAAAATTCCTGAAGCACCATCGCGAGGTAACCGCAATGAGTTTCTTTCAAAGTAAAAAAACCGTGCTGCCGAATGCACAGAATGCGCTACCCGGTCGTGCCACGCCAATGCGCGTGCCGGCGCAGCACTTTGTGCTCGATGCGCCGTTGCAGCCGCCATTTCCCGCGCACATGGAAAAAATAATTTTCGGCCTCGGTTGTTTTTGGGGAGCCGAGCGCCGGTTCTGGCAACAACCGGGCGTGTTCACGACCGCGGTTGGTTATGCGGCCGGATTCACACCAAACCCAACGTATGAGGAAGTGTGCACTGGTTTGACCGGCCATAACGAAGTGGTGCTGGTGGTATTCGATCCCGCCAAAACCTCGCTCGAAAAATTATTGAAAGTATTTTGGGAAAGTCACGATCCCACCCAGGGCTTCCGCCAGGGCAACGATGTTGGGACGCAATATCGATCGGGTATTTATTGGTTTTCCGCAGCGCAACGACAGCTCGTTGAAAAAACCGCCGCGCAATTTCAGCAGGAATTACAGGCAGCGGGTTTTCCCAAAATCACCACAGAAATGCTCGACGCCCCTGAGTTCTATTACGCCGAGGATTATCACCAGCAATATCTGGCAAAAAATCCGAATGGCTATTGTGGACTTCGTGGTACTGGCGTTTGTTTGACGGATCGGTGAAGAGTCGCCTTCAATCCTGCTAACTCGTCAAAAGTCTGCGACACCAAGCTTAGAAGAGAGACGCCCGCTCGTGGCGTCTTTATTTTTTGTTACATCCCTCGCGATAAGAAGCCGCCGACATCATTTCTAACTGCAAGCAGCCTCCTGCGGACAGCGACATTACGCGCGCGCTAATAATTTTTTGCGCCTTTTCTTTCTAACGCAAAAACCGAATCGCACCTCTACACTCGTTGCTGAGTCATTTGTCGCAGTGTTCCCACTGGAGTTTTGCAATGAGTATAAGTTCACAAAAAAGAATGGGCGGTCTCGGGCTGGCGCTAGTAATGGGTTTGTTAATGGGCTGCGGTGGTGGCGGTGGTGGTAGTTCCGCGTCAGCCGGCAATAACAACCCGACGCCGGTGCAGGGTGTCGCAACGCCGAGCAGCGTTTCCGTAGTGACCGCACAAAACGCTGACGCTGGCGGCTGATTCCGATACCGATTTGAGGCTTTCTCATGCAAAAATTTTTCGCAAAAAAAATCGCGCTGGCTGTATGCGTCGCCGCGCCAACGTTTGTTCATGCGGTTCCCGCCGATACTTCGGCTTATGCCACCGATCCGCAGAACAGCTATGTGGAAGATGCGACCTCGAAAGGCATCGGCCAGGTCAACATGATTACGTGTTTTCTCAGTGCGATGCGTCCCGATGCATTGGTGAATGAAGGTAATTACCTCGCGCTGGTCGATCAAACCAAATGCGATCCTCAATCGCGCAGCAGCGCATCGAATTCCGGCGGCGATGCGACGCAAGCATCGAATTACATGACGGCGACCGTGAATTCCACGCGGGCGTCCAATGCCGATCCGATGATTGCCAAAATTTGGGTGAACGACGAAGTGGGCGATGGCGAGAAAGCGGTGATTTTTATTCATTCCGCCGCGACCACGGCACCGTCGGCCAGTAATGCCTACGGCATATTTCGTATGGATTTCTGTGGTCGGCCCGAAGATACGCAAAATCCCGGGCAGTTATTGCCGGGCTGCATGATGCAAGGATATATGCAGGGTAGTGCCGACGGCTTGAGTTATTTTGAAACCGAAGGCGATAGTCAGCGCGGTAAAACGGTGGCGCTGCAACTCAATGCAGCTGGCGACAGCGGCAGCGGCAAACTGCATATGATCGATAACGACAACGGCTCCCAGAACATCGCCGATTTTCCATTCGCCTACAATCACGATTATTTTCTGCGCGGCAGTGAATGTTTCAGTCGTGATGCCAATGAAGCCGATTTCTCGGTATGGCGTTACGGCCTTTACGATGCGGTAAGCGGTGCACGTATCACGCGCAACTCCGGTTTCCCCATCGAATACGCCGCGAGCAGCCAGACCTATCACGGTTATCTCGGCTATTCGGGTTTGTCATTACCGCAGGAAGCGATGACGGCGATGGCTGCCGATCCGAATCCCGTGGTGCAGAAAGTCGATTACAGCCAAGGCCACGATCCCATTAAAACCACGTATGCGGTGGTACAGGCTGCCGGCAAGTTGACCAAGTACACGCGGCACAGTCGCAAACTCAATGAATTCGACAAAATAAAATTCAACGTATTTATCGGCGATGCCACCGGCTTTTTTGCCGGCGCCAACTCGTTCACGCAATACGAAATGTATTGGGACAACGCCAACGGTGTTTTCAAAGCGACGGCCCAGATTGCGTGTGGCAACAATGGTTGTGAGAGCCACGATCTCGACAGTGAAAAAACAGTCGATGCATCGTTCTGGGTTAATCAGGGCGGCGTGCAAGGTTTTTCACCGGCGATGGGCGGCGAATTATTTATCGATTTGCACGGTGTGAGTGGCGCGGTGCAATCGAGTGCTATCGACGTGGTATATCGCTCGCAGGATATTGTTTATCCGTCGGATATGCCTGCGCAATTGTACTGTCTGAGCAATTGCCCGACTTCCGCATCGATGGCGAGTTATTTTGCGCCTGGCTCGGCCGATCAATCGCCGTTCGAGTTATTCAACAATTGGAGCATGACCGGCTCGGCCAACCCCGTAATTTACACGACCGGCAACGCGTTATTGCGCGATGCGAGCAACCACGCGGTGACATTTACCGATGCGCAAACGCTGCAATTATTTCCGCAATATCAGTCCGGTGTGCGCAGCGGTCGTTTGATCGCGAGTGCCGATCTTGCCAGCGTGCAATGCGATAACCAGCCCGCCGGCACGTATTGCGATTACAAAGCAAATTCACTCGAAACCTATTACGTGTGGGAAACCGGCGCGAACAATTGGAATCAGTTTGCTGCGGTAAAAGATACCAACGGCGATTATCTGCATTTCGATCCGCCGCTGCAGGTCAATTACAACGTACCGAATGATGCAACGAAATACGGTGCGTACGCGGGTAAGGCGATCGTATTGCAATACGGCGGCTTTGGTGATCTGTGGGGCGTTCCCGGCCACTGCGTATCGCATGTGACTAATGAAGCAGTGAGTTGCGGCGATGATCAAAACGCACGTTTCGTTTCGGCCTTCATGATTCGCGCCGGTGAGCAGGTGACCAGTGGGCAGGATACGTATCTGGTGAAATGGCTGGAGCGCGAAATCCGTTTTGCGCGCAAGGATATGACGGCGCAACCTTCAGCCTGCGCGGGTCTGACGTTGCCGAGCAATACCATCACACTGCCAACTTCGGCGGTATTGAAAAATCCGTCCGATTCCAGTTCGGATATTTATATCGGCACCAAACCCACGGTGACGGATGCACCGCGTGTGATTCATGGTGAAGTAAAATATTGAACGACCGAGAATAAATACAGGGAGCTTCGGCTCCCTTTTTTGTACGAAAAATTTCATTAAGCGAATAATTTTATTACGTGAACAAGCGCGAGACCAATGCGGTTACTGCATTTTCGACGCGCAAAATACGCGCGCCGAGATGCACGCCGGCAAATCCCGCCTGCTGCAGTTTTTCGATTTCGTACGGAATGAAGCCGCCTTCGGGTCCGATCGCGAGAGTGCACGGCTGATTCAACGCGATCGGGCACGGCGTTGCAGTGCCGGGATGCGCAACCAGCGCGGTGGTGTTAGCTGCAATCGCAGACAACCGATCTTCGACGAATGGTTTGAAATATTTTTCGCAGCGAATAATCGGCAATATCGTATCCACCGATTGCTGCAAACCATCAATGCAATAATCGCGAATAATTTCCGGCGCCAGCGCGGGCGTCTGCCAGTAACTTTTTTCGACTTTATAGGTATTGAGCAAAATTAATTCACGTACGCCAAATTCAGCGACAGTGCGAATAATTCGCCGCAACATTTTCGGCCGCGGCAGCGCGAGAATAATAGTGAGCGGTAATTTGGGCGGCGGCGCGCGATTCAGTTCGACGGTTAATTCGATCGTGCCATTGTTGCCGATAGATTGAATATGACCGTCGCCGAGCAGTCCATCGATATCGCCGACCTTGATTGTCTGTTCGGTATTTGCACCGAGGATTTCACGAATGTGCTGCGCGCGTCGATCATTTAGCTGCACGCGATTCGGCGCGATGTAATCGCTGCGTTCGAGCAGGATGACATTCATCCAAGCGTGGCCGGTACCGCCCACAAATCGTATTCGTCGGCGTCGATCACTTCGACCGCTAGCGTATCGCCAGGCTGCAAACCGTCGAGGCCGTCAAGATATTCGCGATCGATGAATACGCGACCGTCGATTTCCGGCGCGTCGGCCCACGAGCGCGCGACCGCGCCTTCGTCAACCACTTCGTCGATCAGCACTTCGATGATCGTGCCGATTTTCTGCTGCAGACGCGCGGCGCTGATTTCCTGCTGCACGGCCATGAAACGCTCGTAGCGATCTTTTTTGATGGCGTCGGGCACATGATCGGGTAATGCGTTTGCGGTTGCGCCTTCAACCGGCGAATACTCAAAACAGCCGACGCGATCGAGCTGCGCTTCGCGCAACCAATCGAGCAGCATTTGAAAATCTTCTTCGGTTTCGCCGGGGAAGCCGACGACGAAGGTCGAGCGAATCGTCAATTCCGGACAGATTTCGCGCCAGCGTTTAATGCGTTCGAGTGTTTTTTCCTGATGCGCGGGGCGCTTCATCAATTTCAGAATGCGTGGGCTGGCATGCTGAAACGGGATGTCGAGATACGGCAGAATTTTGCCTTCTGCCATCAGCGGTATCACATCGTCGACATGCGGATACGGATACACGTAATGCAGGCGCACCCACACGCCGAGTTCGCCGAGCACTTCGCACAGATCGAGCATGCGCGTTTTCAGCGGGCGGCCATCCCAGAAGCCAGTGCGATATTTCACGTCGACACCGTAGGCGCTGGTGTCCTGCGAGATGACCAACACTTCGCGCACGCCAGCTTTGACCAGACGCTCGGCTTCGTCCATCACATCGCCGATTGGGCGGCTGACCAGATCGCCGCGCATCGACGGAATGATGCAGAACGTACAACGGTGATTGCAGCCTTCGGAAATTTTCAGGTACGCGTAATGACGTGGCGTTAATTTCACGCCCTGCGGCGGCACCAGATCGATCAGGGGGTTGTGCTCGGTTTTCGGCGGCAGGTATTCGTGTACGGCGGCCATCACTGGCTCGTATTGCGCGGCGCCCGAGATAGACAGAATTTGCGGATGCTCCTGCTTGATGCGTTCGGCATCGGCGCCGGACCCCATGCAGCCGGTAACGATGACGCGACCGTTTTCCTTCAACGCCTCGCCGATTGCATCGAGCGATTCCTGCTTCGCGCTATCGATGAAGCCGCAGGTATTGACCACCACCACATCGGCATCGTGATAGGTCGGCACGATGTCGTAGCCTTCGAGTTTCAACTGCGTAAGGATGCGCTCGGAATCGACCAGCGCTTTCGGACAACCGAGGCTGACGAAGCCGACTTTTTTGCTTGCGGAAGGAGTGGTGGACATCGAATGTGCTCTGCAAAACACCGCAAAGTGCGGCGCGGTCTGACGAAGGGCGCGTAGTTTACCCGAACAGGGAGCGCTCCGCGCGGCGCTGGTCTATGCTAGCCGCCGTTGAAATTCACGCCTATACGAGGAACACGCAACGATGGCGAATACGAACAAGCGATGGGTAATGGGTTTGGTCTGCGCGGGATTGCTGGTCGGCTGCGCGACGGTCGATCCGACGCAGGATGGCGGGCAGCGCGTCAGCCAGGCGTGGTTGCGCAACGAACCGGTGCCGTTATTGCGGCCGGTCTATGGCAAGGCGCTGACCACCGATGCGGCGTATCGCATTCAACATCAGGCGCTGGATCAGCTGCTGCAGGGGCGAGCCCCCGATGGCTATAAAGCCGGCTTGACCAGTCTCGCCAGTCAACAGGCTTACGGCGCGAGCGAGCCGATCGCCGCAGTGCTGCTACCCGGCAGTGGCATCAAGCGCTCTGAGGATGGTTATCACGTCAATCTGCGTGAATACCGTCAGCCGGTGGCCGAAGTGGAAATTGGCTATCGCGTCGCCCAAACCATCCGCTCGCCATTGCCCGATGTGAAAGCGCTACGCGCATTGATTGCCGAGGTCATGCCGGTGATCGAATTGCCCGATCTCGCGCACAGTGGCAGCGATAAATTCCATCCGCTGGATTTGATTGCGACGAATGCCGGTGCGAAACATTACATCGTCGGTGCCGCGCGCGCATCGAGTGTGACCGATCCGAACGCGCTGGCGATCACGCTGTATCGCGATGGCGACGCGCTGACGCAGGGCACGGCATTCGATGTGGTCGGCGATCAATGGCAGACATTGCTGTGGCTGGTGAATCGCACCATCGCCAATGGCTGGGCGATCGAGCCGGGGCAGGTGTTGATCACCGGCACGCTCGGTAAAGCGGTGCCACTCGAACGCGGTCTATATGTGGCGGATTACGGACGATTCGGTCGCATTGAATGGTGGGTTGATTAAGTATCGATCTTGAGAGCTGCAAGCGCGGCGGGTGTTCGACGACGACGCACCGTGAATACATCCGTGTGGGCTCGGATGCGGCGTCCATGCCGCATCCGGTCGCTGTCGAACATCCGCCACCGCCCTCGCTTATATATCGAGTTTCATCGGCTCGCTGTAATTGCGCACCCGCAGTCCTTGCGCACGCAACAATGCGAGCAGAGTTTTGCTGTCGTCTTTATTGAGAAAATTGCCGAGCGGAATTTGCTCGTTGCGATCGCATAAAAATATTTTCAGCGGGTCCCACGGATGGTGTTGAACTTCGACCGAGAGCGAGACTGCATCGCGTGCGAATTGCCAGGTAAAACGCGGGTAATACGCGCCTTTTTGCAGAATCAATTGTTGCTCGCGAAAACGCAGCACATGGCGCTGCTGTAATTTCCAGCACACGTAGTAAAGCGCCAACGCCAGACCGCCGACCTCGATACCGGCGAATGGAGCAATCGGCCATAACCCGAGATAAGCGAAGAAACCTGCGATGGCTAACCACCAGATTGCGAACAGCGCGATGATAAATTTATTCACGCGCCAACTCGCCGAGCGGTTGGGTTGTGCGATCAGCAGCGATTCGTCGGCGTCTTGCTGCAATGTGACCATGCGCGTATCCGCAGCGAATGAATGCCGCTTGATTCTATGCCAGTTGCTTGAGCGATTAAAACGGCGTCGGTGCGCTGAAAGTCATACGCTCGCCGCTGAGCGGATGCGTTAGTTGCAGCTGGCGCGCGTGCAGGGTGAGGCGCTGCGATGCATTTTTTGCCTGCTCGTGCGCGTAGAACGGACAGCCAAGAATGGGGTGGCCAATTTCGGCAAGATGAACGCGTAACTGGTGCGAGCGGCCAGTGATCGGTTGTAGCTCGAGTCGCGAAATATTGCGTTCGGCGTCGCGTTGCAACACGCGGTAATGCGTCAGTGCATTTTTGCCGTTCACGTAATCGATGATTTTTCTCGGCCGATTCGGCCAGTCGACACAGATCGGTAAATCGATGCTGCCTTCATCCTGTGCCGGTAAACCCCACACCAGCGCTTCGTAAAATTTCTCGGTTTCACGTTTTTCGAATTGCCGATTCAAATGTCGATGCGCTTCGGGAGTGCGCGCAAAAATCATCACACCCGATGTGTCGAGATCGAGCCGATGCACGATTAACAACTTCCCGAATTCGCTGTGCAAGCGCGAGGGTACGCAATCGCGGTTGGCTGGATCGCGGCCGGGAACCGATAGCAGACCGTACGGTTTATCGACCGTGACGATGGCATCGTCGGCATAGATGATGTTGATGGGGCGATCGCAGTACGGAACGATAAACGGTGTGGAGGTCATGAAGCCGGTCAGTGATGGAGGCGGCGCGTATGATAGTGCGCGCACCGCCGGTCGCGCCACCTCGTAGCTATTCGGTGCTGGCGGGATACCGCAGCTTGTCGATGATAAGACCGAAGAATTGGCTGGTTTCGCCGTGCTGATAAAACCAGCCGAGATGTTCGCCGCAATCGCTGCAGCGCGCCAGCTGCCAGCTGTGGTGTTTGAACCAGGTGAAATCGTTGATCGCCGGGCCGCTGATATCGCAGCCCGGCGCCACTTTAAAGCAGCCGATCGAATAATTCAGACCGTTTGGATTGAGAAAACGATGCTGATGGTGGCCGCCGACAATCAGTGAGTCTTGCTTACTGGTAATTGCCGCGCGACAAAATTGGCACAGAATCAGGTCGGTTTGCGGAAGCTGTTCTGTTTCCTGCAAGTCGGGCAATAAAGTACCCAGCGCGCTAGTGGTCGGTTGCCGCATATACCATCTTGTCGAATCGAGAGCGCGTTATTGCGCGAGCTTGAACACCATCGGGATTAAAAATTCGAAATTGCTGCCTTCCAGCTGATCGTTAGGTTTCGGAAACGGCGCTGCTTTCTTCACGGCTTTTTGCGCGGCTTCATCAAGCAGGTCATCGGCTGACTGCGCCAACTCGAACGACGCCAGATTGCCGGAGCGATCGATGCGCACGCGCATCATTACCAACCCTTCGATGTTTTCCTTTTGCGCGCGTTTCGGATACTCGACGTTGCGTACCACCTGTTTGCGCACTTCGCTCAGATAGCTGTCGTATAAATCTGATTGCTGTTGTTGCTTCGCTTTTGCCTGAGCTTCGCGTGCTTGCTGTTCGGCTTGTTGCGCGGCGATATCGATAGCTGGCGTTGCTACCGCAGCGGGTTTTGCCGGAGCGGTCGAGGTGGCAGCAGTGGCGGGCTTGGGCTCGGGTTCAGCGGCCTTGGCTGCTTCCGGTTTTTTCGGTGCGGAAATAGCGGCTTGCGCCGGGGCGGTGGGTGGCGGTGCAGGCGGTGCAATAGCGGATACTGTCGCGGTGGATATTGCCGCCGCCGCATTGCTGGCGGTTTCTGTTTCAGCTTTCAGGCCCCAGCCTACGATCGTCTTTTTACGGGTGTCGTTGGGATGAATACTTTGAAAGCGCGTGACCAACTCATTGCTCGCCGCAGTTTTCGGCAGCTCAAGTATGTCGCGCTTGAATTCGGACGAGGGTGGGCGTTGCCCGATCCAGGTATTCAGCAACATCGTGAACAGCGCCGGACTATTGGTACGCAGCGCGGGTAAGCCATTTAGCGTGACCAGTGTGGTGTTGTTGGTGGTCAATTCGATGACGAGATTATCGCCTTCGATCAAATCGCCTTTTGGCAGCGAGGTAAAGGCGAGCATATCGGATGCGTTGGCGCTTAATGTCGAGCCCGGATTATTGATGGTAATCAGCTGATTCCACATTTGCGCAAAACGCAGCGATGGCCACCGATCCGCGGTGATATGCAATTCCATGCGTTTTTTGCCAGGCATGCTGGCGATGGCTGCGGCATCATGACCGGGCCAGCCCAGATACAGCGCGCCGACATAATATTCCTTGCGCAGCTGCTCGAAGCTCGCGATGCCGTTTAGATTGAGATCGTTGCCCTGTGCCGACGCTAATGTCGAGGCAACTATCGAAAACGCCAGCAGAACGAATCCAATAAACTGTTTCATCATTATTCGTATCACTAAATCCGCTTAGAAGTGAGCCACTCAAATTTCAAGTGACCTATATCGCGCATCGCTGTATTAACGTTGCGGCGATATGTCCCGTTAGTCTTGTGCGGCTAAATGTAGACCATAAAACGAGAGCCAGCGAATTTGCCCTGCCGGCAAGAAACGCCGCAAACTATGCGTCAGTTCACAGCAAATGTAGCTACATTTAGGCCGTAATATTCCAACAATAAATAGCGAAGTGATCCGCTCGCGCGAACCGGTATAAGAAGCCCTGCATGAACATAAAAGAAATTCGCCATATCTCCCCCGCCGAACTGAATTCGCTGCTGGCGCGCATTCCGTTTTTCAAGGAGTTGAAACAACGCGACGAAAAACAGTTACAGCTGCTGCTGACCTATAGCTGTCTGGTCGAGCTCGACCCCGGCGAAACCATCATGCGGCGCGGGCAAAAAGGCACTTGGCTGTATTTTTTGGTGAAGGGCAAGTTGGTCGTGTACCGCGATCGACCCGACCCTGACGATGAAATCAACATCATTACGCCGGGCGAGCTGTTTGGCGATCTGGCGCAGTTATGCGATCAGGAGCGTAAGGCGACGGTCGCGGCTTCCAGCGATCGCGGTGCACTGCTGTTTGCATACGACTTCAAGGCCTTCGGTCCGCTAGAGAATTTCAGCCAGGTTCATTTGTCCACCAAGCTGCTGTTTTATCGCACGGTGGTGCACAGCGTGCGCTGGCGGCTTGAGGTGATGCGGATGGAGCAACCGAGCCACGCACTCGTTTCCGAATTGCTGAAGATGCCGGTCTATTCCGGGATGCGCGATAGCATCGACGAGCTGCGGGCTTTGCATCGGCAGGCGCAGGATCTTGCATCGATTCTGGAGCGATGGAATCAGGGCGGAAAGATGGGTGAACTTTTTGTTGCCAGCAGCGAAGCGGCGGCGTCCTGAAGTCGACCGGCAAAGCGCGATGAGCCGGCTATACTGTGCTGACTGTTTTTGCCGGCGACGGATTTGTTGGTTCGATGTCCATTCCCTTATTGATTTGCGATGACTCCAATATGGCACGTAAGCAAGTGCTGCGCGCGCTGCCCGAAGGTTGGGACGTTGAGGTCACGTTCGCCACGAATGGCGTCGAGGGACTGGCGGCGGTACGCGCCGGCAAAGCCGAAATGATGTTTCTCGATTTGACCATGCCGGAAATGGATGGCTATCAGGTACTCGAGCAAATTCGTGCGGAAGGCCTCAAAGCCATCGTCATTGTAATTTCCGCAGATATCCAACCGGCAGCACGCGAGCGCGTGTTGAAACTAGGCGCGCTGGATTTTATTCAGAAGCCCATCAATGCCGACAAGCTGGCCACTACGTTGAAAAGCTTCGGCTTGCTCTAGCCGCGTTTATAAATCACCCGCATACCAACGATCGCGCCACGCATCCATCACTCGTGCCGGATACCATAATTTGCCGTAGCTGCCGTTGTAACGCGCTAAGGCATTCATCCAGCTGCCGCTTTCTTTCTGCATGTAGTACTTAAGAATCTGACAGCCGTAACGAAGATTGGTGGATACGTCGGTGAGATTATCTTCCGGATGACCGATTTCATTTTTCCAAAACGGCATCACTTGCATCAGCCCCTGCGCGCCGGCTCTCGAAACGGCATAGCGATCGAATTTGCTTTCGACTTGAATGAGGGCGAGTACCAGATCCGGTTTCAATTGCGCGCGCTTCGCTTCGCGGTGAATCGTGCGCAGCAGATCGAGTCGCTCCTCCGGATCGTGCATAAAGGGGGTGAGCCGTGTCGACATATCGAGCAGCCAGACTTCGGCATCGAAGCGATCCGCAAAGCTATCCGATTTATCGATGGCCGCTTTGAGAAACAGGCGCAATTCCGTGCGCTCCTGCTCGTTGGCGGGCAGCCCACCCGCCCTCACTTCCACCGCTGCGCCGCTGAGCGCAATCGTTAGAACGGCGCTCAGTAGTTTTCGCTTGGCATTAATGGCGCGAGATCTGTTTTTGCACAAAAGCATCGACATCGGCTAGAGCAACTTCACTGGCTTGGGCATCGCGGCGACCTTTGTATTCCAGCTTATTCTCGGCAAGGCTGCGATCGCCGATAACGAAACGGTGCGGAATGCCAATCAGATCGCTATCGGCGAATTTCACGCCGGGGCGCTCGTTACGGTCATCCAGTAGCACAGCATAGCCCATGCTCTGCAAGCGTTCGTAAAGCTGTTCCGCGGTAGTGCGTACTGCTTCGGATTTTTGCGCGTTCAGCGGCACGATCACAATCTGAAACGGCGCGATGGCGTCCGGCCAGATGATGCCGTTGTCATCATGATTTTGTTCGATCGCGGCTGCGACCACGCGACTGATGCCGATGCCATAGCAGCCCATGATCATCACTTGTTCGCGGCCGTCTTCATTCAATACTTTGGCCTGCATCGCGTCCGAATATTTAGTACCGAGCTGGAAGATATGACCGACTTCAATGCCGCGTTTGATTTGCAACACTCCGTTGCCATCGGGGCTCGCGTCGCCTTCCACCACATTGCGCAAATCCGCGACGCGCGCGAGCGGTAGATCGCGCTCCCAGTTGACACCGGTGAAATGGAAATCGTCTTCATTGGCGCCGCAAACGAAATCCGCCAAATGCGCCGCACTGCGATCGACGATCACCGGTATCGGCGCATTGACCGGACCGAGCGATCCCGGATTACAGCCAAACGTCGCACGGATTTGTTCGTCGCTGGCGAAGGTCAGCGGTTTACCAACACCGGTAATTTTTTCCGCTTTGATTTCGTTGAGCTCATGATCGCCGCGCAAGATCAACGCAACGAGTCCGGGCGATTTTTTCTCCTCGGCAGCACCGAGTACGATCAGCGTCTTTACGGTTTGCTCGGCACCGACTTTTAAAAATGCGCCGACCTCGGCAATAGTGCGCGCATTCGGCGTGGCGACCTTGGCCATCGCTTGTGTTGCCGTAGGACGATTGCCACTCGGTGCCAATGCCTCGGCCATTTCGACATTCGCCGCATAATCACCGCTGTCCGAAAACGCGATGTCATCTTCACCGGATGACGCGAGCACGTGAAACTCGTGCGAGCCGGTGCCGCCGATCGAACCGGTGTCGGCGAGCACAGGCCGAAAATCCAACCCGAGCCGGCTGAAAATATTGCAGTACGTGCGATGCATGAGATCGTAAATCTGTTGCAGCGAAGCCTGGTCGTTGTGAAACGAATACGCATCCTTCATCACGAATTCGCGGGCGCGCATAACGCCGAAACGCGGGCGGATCTCATCGCGAAATTTCGTTTGAATTTGATAGAAGGTAGCGGGCAGCTGTTTGTAGCTTTTCACTTCGTTGCGAATCAGATCGGTGATGACTTCTTCGTGCGTCGGGCCGAGACAAAATCCGCGGTCGTGACGATCGCGTAAGCGCGCGAGTTCGGGGCCGTATTGCTCCCAGCGGCCCGATTCCTGCCACAGCTCGGCGGGTTGCACCACCGGCATTAATACTTCCTGCGCGCCCGCTTTATTCATCTCCTCGCGCACGATGGTTTCCACTTTGCGCAATACCCGCAGGCCGAGCGGCAACCATGTATAAAGCCCGGACGCGAGTTTGCGAATCAAACCGGCGCGCAGCATGAGTTGATGGCTGATAACTTCGGCATCGGCTGGAGTTTCTTTGATTGTGGCGAGGAGCAATTGGCTTGCGCGCATGGTGACGGTGGATTCCAATAAGCGAAAAGAGCGTGCATTTTACGATTGAACGACAGGGCGGAGGAAGGTATATGTTCGAGCTACATACGCAATTGGCAAAAGATTGCGCCGTGATCGGCGATCTCGGTTTGTGTCGCGTGTTATTGATGAACGATGCGCAATATCCATGGCTGATTCTGGTGCCGCGTCGCGAGCAAGTGACAGAACTGTTTGAGCTGTCGCCTATTGATCAGCAGCAATTGTTCGAAGAAATCAGCCACGCCAGCTTTGCACTCGCAGGGCATTTTCGCGCCGATAAAATGAATGTTGCTGCGCTCGGCAATGTCGTGCCGCAATTGCATGTGCACATCATTGCGCGCTTTAAAACCGATGCTGCGTGGCCGCGCCCGGTATGGGGGGTGTCACCGGCAGTCGAGTATGAAGATGGCGCGTTGCATCAGCGTATTCTCGAACTCGAAGAATTACTGCGAGATGCAGGTTTGCAGCCGGCGCAAACAATTGTCTGAGGGGCGGCGGGTATTTTAAAAAGGCCTTTTTCATGGGTTTTTCTCGTGTTTTTTACTGGGGACATGAAAAAACGCGTAAAAACACGCACTTTTTTGCCCGTGTTTGCAAAAAGTGCTTGTATTGCAGTGTTTATTCGTCTATACCATGCGCAGACATTTTCTGGCGCGCGCGAAATATGCTGTTTTTATCGGGTTTTCGCGCGTCTCGGCGGTGTCGCTAGGGGTGATTACTCTTCCAGGAACAACAGACAGGAATCCGATGATGGCCATTAAAAAAGCCGCTCCAAAGAAGAAAGCTGCCGCTAAACCGGCTGCGAAAAAAACCGCTGCGAAAAAAGTTGTTGCCGCAGCACCGAAAAAAGCAGCTGCTGCAGTAACCACCAAGTTGTCGAAAAGCCAAGTACTAACCTCCATCGCAGAAACCACCGAACTGAGCCGCAAACAGGTTTCCGCGGTATTCGACGAAATCGAAGCGCTGATCGCTCGCAGTATCGGCAAAAAAGGTTTGGGCGAATTCACGCTGCCTGGCCTGCTGAAAATCACCACGGTGAAAAAGCCGGCTCGCAAAGCGCGCAAAGGCATCAACCCGTTCACCGGCGAAGAAACTATGTTCAAGGCCAAGCCTGCCTCCGTGGCAGTGAAAGTACGGCCGCTGAAAAAACTGAAAGCATTCGTCGAGGCATAAGCCGAGCGATGTTCTCGCGCCGGGGTGTTGCGCCCCGGCGTTCTTCTCTCCGCAATGCCCCGATCGCATCCTTGAAACACTTGAATTTTCAGCGCTAAAGCCCATTTTCCGTTGTTAATGCCTATGCCTGTCGGCTTACTGACGCCGGGGGCTTCAGGTATAATCGCGCGCTTTCAGCGCCCGGTCCCTTCCGAGTGATTTGTTTGGAGAATGTCCATGCCGATCTATGAATATCAATGTGATGCGTGCTCACACGCACATGAAGCGCTGCAGAAGATCAGCGATGCGCCATTATCGGAATGCCCGCAATGCAAGGCGCCGGCATTGCGCAAAAAAATATCCGCAGCAGGTTTTCGCTTGAAAGGTGGTGGCTGGTACGAGACCGATTTCAAAGCCGGCGGCAAAAAGAACGTTGCCAGCGGTAGCGATAGCGCTGGATCGTCCGATGCGACACCCGCCAGCTCCGCGCCTGCCGCTGCGGCACCCGCAGCCGGCTGTAGCGGCGGCTGTGCCTGTCATTAAATGTCATCAGTAATTTCGATTTAAGGAACAGTATTTTGAGCATGCGCACCCACTATTGCGGAACGCTTCGCAATGAACACATCGATCAAAGCATCACTCTCTGCGGCTGGATCGATCGTCGTCGCGATCACGGCGGCGTGATCTTTCTCGATGTGCGCGATCGCGAAGGTATCGTGCAAGTGGTGTTCGATCCGGACGTCGGCGATTTTTTCCAGCGTGCGGATAAGGTGCGCAGCGAATACGTGGTGAAAATATCCGGCCGTGTGCGTGCGCGCAGCACGAACACGGTTAATCCCAATATGCCGACTGGCACCATCGAAGTGCTCGGAAAGGAAATCGAAATTCTGAATAGCGCGGCAACGCCGCCGTTTCCGCTCGATGAACATAATTCGGTCGGTGAGGAAGTGCGTCTGCGTTACCGCTATCTCGATCTGCGCCGTCCGGAAATGCAAGACCGTCTGCGCTTGCGCGCACGCATTACCTCGACATTGCGCGGCTATCTCGACGCGCAGGGTTTTCTCGATTTGGAAACACCGATTCTGACCCGCGCGACCCCCGAAGGTGCGCGCGATTATCTGGTGCCGAGCCGCACGCACGCGGGCAAATTCTTCGCGCTGCCGCAATCGCCGCAATTATTTAAACAGCTGCTGATGGTGTCGGGCTTCGATCGTTACTATCAGATCGCAAAATGTTTTCGCGATGAGGATTTGCGCGCCGATCGCCAGCCGGAATTCACTCAGATCGATATCGAAACGTCGTTCCTCGGCGCCGAAGAAATTATGGCGATCACCGAAGGCATGATTCGCGAGTTATTTAAAACCGTGCTCGCGGTCGATCTCGGCGAATTTCCGCGTATGCCGTATTCTGAGGCGATGAACCGTTTCGGTTCCGATAAACCGGATCTGCGTATTCCGCTCGAACTGGTGTCGGTGTGCGATCTGATGAAACAGGTCGATTTCAAAGTCTTTAGCGGCCCGGCCAACGATCCGAAAGGGCGCGTGGCGGCATTGAAAGTGCCCGGCGGCGGTTTGAAATTATCGCGTCGTCAGATCGACGATTACGCCAGTTTTGTCGCGAATTACGGTGCGAAGGGCTTGGCGTGGATCAAAGTTAACGAGTCGTCGAAAGGTATTGAAGGGCTGCAATCGCCGATCATTAAATTCATGCCGGAAGCAGTGGTGATGGATTTGTTGAAGCGGCTTGAAGCAGTCGATGGCGACATTATTTTCTTCGGCGCCGATAAGAAAAAAATCGTTGCCGATGCGCTCGGCGCGCTGCGTATCAAAATCGGCGACGATTTGAGTTTGCACACGCGTCCGTGGGCGCCGTTGTGGGTCGTCGATTTCCCGATGTTCGAAGAAAGCGGCGAAGGCAATTTGACGCCATGCCATCACCCGTTCACGTCGCCATTATGTTCGGCGGAAGAACTTGAGCGTGATCCGGCCGCTGCGCTCTCTAACGCCTACGATATGGTGCTAAATGGCACCGAACTCGGCGGCGGTTCGATTCGTATTCATCGTCGCGACATGCAGGAAGCGGTCTTCCGTATTCTCGGCATCGGTGAGGAAGAGGCCGCGGAAAAATTCGGCTTCCTGCTCGATGCGTTGAAATATGGTGCACCACCGCACGGCGGTCTCGCGTTCGGTCTCGATCGTCTGGTGATGCTGATGGTCGGCGCAAAATCGATTCGCGACGTCATTGCGTTTCCGAAAACCCAAACCGCGGCGTGTTTGATGACCGATGCTCCCGGCACAGTCGATGCGGCGCAATTGCGCGAGCTGAGCATTCGCTTGCGCAAGAGTGAGGAATAAACCATGGCGGGTCATTCCAAGTGGGCGAACATCAAGCATCGCAAGGCGCGTCAGGACGCTAAAAAAGGTAAGGTTTTCACCAAGCTCATTCGCGAACTGACCATTGCCGCGAAACTCGGCGGCCCCGAGCCCGACGATAATCCGCGCTTACGTGCCGCGGTCGATAAGGCGCTGACCGCAAACATGACGCGCGACATCATTGACCGTGCCATCGCGCGTGGCGCCGGCACCAATGAGGCTGAGAATGTCGAGGAGCTGACTTACGAGGGTTATGCGCCCGGTGGTATTGCGGTGCTGGTCGAGTCGATGACCGACAATCGCAATCGCACTGTCGCTGAAATCCGGCATGCGTTTTCGAAGCGCGGCGGCAATCTCGGCACCGACGGTTCGGTAGCGTATTTATTCGCGCGCAAGGGCCAGATCATTTTCGAAGCGGGTGCGAACGAAGATCAGGTGATGGAAGTGGCGCTTGAAGCGGGTGCCGACGATGTCGTTGCGCACGACGATGGTTCGATCGAAGTGCTGACACCGTGGGAGACCGTAAGCGCCGTTAAAGACGCGATGGTAAAAGCGGGGCTCAAACCCGACAGCGCCGATGTGGCGATGATTGCCGCGATTCACGTGCCGCTAGATAAAGATGCGGCGGAAACACTACTCGGGTTAGTCGATGCGCTTGAAGATCTCGATGATGTGCAGAACGTCTACACCAACGCGGATATCTCCGCGGACGTGATGGAACAACTCAACGTTTGAGCGAAATAAACGGCTGGTCTCGCGGTTTTTGTGCGCTTGCCAGCCCGTTTGCAACTGTGGCCATAATAGCCAAACCCATTCTCGGCGCGATGCATGACACTAATTCTCGGCATTGACCCCGGCTCGCGCAAAACCGGCTTCGGCATCATCAGCGTGCAGGGCAGCCGTCAAACGTATGTGGCGAGTGGTGTTATTCGTTTGCCTGTCATTGCGCTCGCCGATCGCCTCAAAATTATTTTCGACAGTATTTCCGAAATCATCGACAGTCACGGCCCGCAAGAAGTTGCGGTCGAGGAAGTGTTCATGGCGAAAAGCGCCGGTTCCGCGTTGAAATTGGGTCAGGCGCGTGGTGCCGCGATTGTGGCTTGTGTGAACCGCGAATTAATTGTTGCCGAATATACTGCGCGTCAGATTAAGCAGGCGGTGGTGGGTACTGGTGCTGCCGATAAAGAACAAGTGCAGCATATGGTGAAGACGTTGCTGAAATTGCCGGCAGCGCCGCAGGAGGATGCCGCCGATGCGCTTGCCGCTGCGCTCTGTCATGCAAATACGCGGCAGAGCATGATTGGTATGGCAATGAATGGGCAGGCGCGCGGCAGAATGCGGCGTGGACGTTTGGGATAAATGCATGGTCGCCGTGCCCTATGTGTTTGCTGGACACGCGGCAAGTATGTCCCTATAGCTCGTCATCGACATCCCTGTGCCCAAGGCATCGCTTCGCTCAGGGGCAGGCTCTCGCTGACGGTCCAGCAAACACATAGGACACGACGCCCTTGAAGCGTGTGCCAATCAAAATCAAAGCGGTTGAAAATGATCGGAAGAATCCGCGGGAAATTACTCGAAAAACAAGCGCCGGAATTATTGGTCGATGTGAACGGTGTCGGCTACGAAATTCAAGCGCCGATGACGACGATTTATCAATTGCCCGCGCTCGGCGAAAACGTCGAATTATTTACGCACTTGGTCGTGCGTGAAGACGCGCATTTGCTGTTCGGTTTCGCCAGCTTGCCGGATCGCGCATTGTTTCGTGCATTAATTAAAGTGAATGGCGTCGGTCCCAAACTGGCATTAACGATTTTATCCGGCATGGATGTCGCCGATTTTGTGCGCTGTGTGCGTGACAATGATGCCGCGGGTTTGGTGAAATTACCGGGCGTCGGCAAAAAAACTGCCGAGCGGCTGCTGATTGAAATGCGCGACCGCTTGCGCGACTGGCACGCCGATGGTGTGGCAGTCGGCGCCGGCAGCGCGCAATTGCCAAGCGGCGGGAATGATCAATTGCTCGAAGCTGAATCGGCATTGATTTCGCTGGGCTATAAACCGCAGGAAGCGACACGAATGATCGCGGCAGTTAAAAAAGATCACGCAGCGAGCCAGGATTTAATTCGCGCTGCTTTGAAAAATGCTGTTAAAAATTGAGAAAAATGCCGTTAAAAGCTGATGCACTGAATTCATTGCGGTGATGCATTAAATGATCGAACACGACCGTCTTGACCGTCTCATTTCTCCGGTAGCGAATAATCGCGAAGAGGGGCTCGATCGCGCAGCGCGTCCAAAAACGCTCAGCGATTATGTCGGTCAACATGCGGTGCGGGAACAGATGGAGATTTTCGTCAGCGCCGCACGCAATCGCGGCGAACCGCTCGATCACACGTTGATTTTCGGGCCGCCGGGTTTGGGTAAAACCACGCTGGCAAATATTCTCGCAAACGAAATGGGCGTATCGCTGAAAACGACGTCCGGACCCGTGATCGAACGCGCCGGTGATCTCGCTGCGTTGATGACTAACCTTGAGCCCGGCGATGTGTTGTTCATCGATGAAATTCATCGGCTGAATCCACAAATCGAAGAAGTGTTATATCCGGCGATGGAAGATTTTCAGCTCGATATCATGATTGGTGAAGGGCCCGGAGCGCGTTCGATCAAATTGGATTTGCCGCCATTCACCCTCGTCGGCGCCACCACGCGCGCGGGCTTGCTGACTTCGCCATTGCGCGATCGGTTTGGCATCGTGCAGCGGCTCGAGTTTTATAACGTCGACGATCTCACGCATATCGTGCGTCGTGCCGGCAATATTTTTGGTATTCAGCTCGAAGCCGATGGTGCACGCGAAATTGCGCGGCGCGCGCGCGGTACACCGCGTATTGCCAATCGTTTATTGCGTCGCGTGCGCGATTATGCCGAAGTGAAAGGCGACGGCATCATCACCACCGATATCGCCGATCGCGCCTTGAATATGCTTAATATCGACCAGCACGGTTTCGATCATCTCGATCGGCGTTTGCTGTTAACCATGATCGAAATGTTCGACGGTGGCCCGGTAGGTATCGATAGTCTCGCTGCGGCAATCAGCGAAGAGCGCGATACCATTGAAGATGTGCTCGAGCCGTTTTTAATCCAGCAAGGCTATATCGTACGGACGCCGCGCGGCCGCATGGCAACGCGCAATGCATATTTGCATTTTGGCTTGAATTACACGCGCAATGGGCAGGCTCGCGTGCAGACATCGTTGCCGCTCGATGACAGTGAAGCCGGCTGAAGGTGCTTCGATGAGCGTGGAATTTCAGTGGCCATTGCGCGTCTACATCGAGGATACCGATGCCGGCGGCATCGTGTTTTACGTGAATTATCTGAAATACATGGAGCGAGCGCGGACCGAGTTCATGCGCGGACATGGTTTCGGCAAAGCGGCTATTTTTGGCAGCGATCTGATGTTTGTAGTGCGACGTGTCGATGTGCGCTATCGCCGGCCGGCGAAACTCGATGACGAATTGGTCGCAACCGCGCGCATTCTCGAATACGGCGCGGCGCAACTGATGTTTGAACAGCGTATACTGCGCGGCGCCGATGAATTGTGCGGCGGTCGTGTCAATATCGCCTGTGTCGAGCGGCAGACGCTGACACCAAAACGTATTCCGAAAGAATTATTGGTCGCGCTGGGCGTGATGTAGCTGATTTGCGCTAGCGAATCGACTGCACCAGCGAATTGATTGTTGCACGCAAAAACGAATTGATTTTTTTAAGGAGAGTGCGCGGGTGAATCCTGAAATTTCCGTGTTCCATCTAGTGGCGAATGCGAGCCTGACAGTGCAAATCGTCATGTCGATTTTGTTGCTGGCGTCGATTGTCTCGTGGTTTTTCATCGTGCAGCGCGTGGTGTATTTCCGTTCCGCGCGGCAGGAAATGGAAGCGTTCGAGCAGGAGTTCTGGTCGGGTATCGATTTGAGCCAATTGTTTCGGCAGGGCAATAGCAAGGTTGAAGGTGGTCACATCGTCGGTACCGAAAGTATTTTTCGCGCCGGCTTCAAAGAATTTTCGCGCCTACGCCAATCGGTCGCGGACGATCCAGATGCAGTGATGGAAGGTACGCAACGCGCGATGCGGGTGGCGATGTCGCGCGAGCAGGAAAAAATGTCCGAACATTTGCCGTTTCTGGCGACCGTCGGCTCGACCAGCCCCTATGTCGGTTTGTTTGGCACGGTGTGGGGAATTATGTCGTCGTTTCAAGGCCTCGCGAATGTACAGCAGGCGACATTGCAAACGGTAGCGCCCGGTATTTCCGAAGCGTTGGTGGCGACCGCGATGGGTTTGTTTGCGGCGATTCCAGCGGTAATTGCCTACAACCGTTTCGCGGCCTGGGCCGAATATTTCGATAATAAATACGATACCTTCGCCGACGAGTTCTCCAGCATCCTGCATCGTCAGGCTCACGCTAAACGCCTGTAATTCGGGATCAGGATCAGGAGCAGACCTTACACATGGCGCGCCGCAAAAAACGCTACAGCGCAATGGCTGACATCAACGTCGTGCCCTATATCGACGTCATGCTCGTGCTGCTGATTATTTTTATGGTCACGGCACCGATGATTATGCAGGGCGTGCAAGTCGAGTTGCCGCATGCAAAAGCGCAACCGGTACCGCCGCAGGATGACAAGCCGCTGATTGTCTCGATCAAAGCCGATGGTTCATACCACATTAACCTCGGTGCCGAGGAGAAGGAGCAGACTGCGACATCGCTCGAAGATATTGCCGATCGTATCGGCAAGGTACTGCGGGTAAAACCTGAAACCAAAGTGTTTGTCTGGGGCGACCGTCATGTACCGTATGGCGATGTCGTGGAATTGATGGCGGCGCTGCAAACCGCTGGTGCGGATTCCGTAGGTCTGGTCACCGACGATCAGCCGAAGAAGCAGCAGTAAGCGCGGGCGCCAGCGATGTCTAGACCGGTTGCATTTCCGCTGACCCTATCGCTGCTATTGCATGCAGTTGTGCTGGCGTTACTCGCATTTAATTTCACGTTTTTTAATCAGCCCAAAGAGCCGCTGCCGCAACCGAAAATTATTCAGGCGAGATTGGTCAGCATGGAACAGATGCCGGCAACGCGTGCGCAAGTGAAGCCAGTCGAGGCGCCGCCGCAGCCGGTTGCAGAGCCCAAGCCTGAACCAAAACCGCAGCCGGAACCAAAACCTGAGCCAAAGCCGCAACCAAAAAAACCGGAGCCGCTAAAACCACCGCCCCCGGAACTCAAGAAGCCCGTGCCCATCAAACCGGAGCAGCCGGTGATTCCACCACCGAAGCCCGATCTCGAAAAACAAAAGCAGATCGAAAAAGAAAAGGCCGATGCTGCGAAAAAAATCGAGCAGCAAAAACAGGAAGCGGAGCGCAAACGCGCCGAGCAGGAGCAGCAGCTCGAAGCACAGCGTAAAAAGCAGGCCGAGGATCAGGCGCGCAAGCAGCGCGAGCAACAGGAAAAAGCCGAGCTCGCGAAAGCGATGGCCGCTGAAGATAACGCCATGGCTGCCGAGCGCGATCAAGAAGCAATCGCTAGTTTTCAGGGCAAAATCGCGGGCGATATAGAAAGAAGCTGGAGCCGGCCACCGAATGCGCGACTAGGTATGCAGGTGACGTTGTCGATTCAATTGCTGCGCTCTGGCGAAGTCGTGAGTGTTGCGATCGTAAAAAGCAGCGGCAATGAAGCATTCGATCAATCGGCGGTGACGGCGGTGCGGCGTGTCGGCAAATTTTCCTATTTAAGTGAAATGCCGCCACGCCAGTTCGATCAGAATTTCAAACCGCTGGTGCTGATTTTCAATCCAACGGATTTGCGCCAGTAGCAAGCGGGGAATATCGATGAAACGTTTTTTAATATTGTTATGTGTCATGTTGCCAAGTTTCAGTTGGGCCCAACTGACGGTGCAAATCCAGAAGGGCGCCGATAAGCCGATTTCGATCGCTGTGGTTCCACTCGGTTGGAGCGGTCCCGCGTTGCCGGAGGATATTGCGTCGATCGTGTCCTCCGATTTAAAACGCAGTGGTCAATTTGCACCGCTCGGCACCGGCAATATGCTGGGCATGCCGCACGAGGCGGGTGAGGTGGTGTTTCGCGATTGGCGCGCGCTGAATGTCGATTGGCTGGTGATCGGTAAAGTGGTGCCGCTGCAGAACGGTTATACCGTGCAGTACGAATTGTTTGACGTGATTAATCAGCGCGAAGTGATGCTCGATCGCGAAGTCGGTTACAACGACAGCCTGCGCGATGTCGCGCATCATATTTCCGACAAGGTCTACGAAAAAATCACCGGCATTCGCGGCATTTTCAGTTTGAAATTGTTGTACGTGTCGGCGTTGCGCGATGCGAAAGGTCAGAATACGTATCGGTTGATGTTGAGTGATGCCGATGGTGCGCGCGAGCAAATCCTGCGCACGCAACGCGAACCGCTGATGACGCCGAGTTGGGCGCCCCGATGCGAAAGGTCAGAATACGTATCGGTTGATGTTGAGTGATGCCGATGGTGCGCGCGAGCAAATCCTGCGCACGCAACGCGAACCGCTGATGACGCCGAGTTGGGCGCCCGATGGCGAAACGATTTCATATGTATCGTTCGAAACACGCCGACCGGCAATTTACACCGAAAATCTGCGCACGCGCGCGCGTCAACAATTGACTAATTTCCCCGGTATCAACAGCTCGCCGACGTGGTCGCCGGATGGTCGTCGGCTGGCATTGGTGTTATCGAAAGATGGCAATCCAGAAATTTATGTGATGGATGTTGCCGCGCGCCAATTCACACGCATCACCAATCATTTCGGTATCGATACCGAGCCGTCGTGGACGACCGATGGTCGCTCGATTCTGTTCACTTCGGATCGCGGCGGCAAACCGCAAATTTATAAGGTGAGTGCGAATGGCGGCGAGGTCGAGCGGCTAACATTCGACGGCACTTATAATGCGCGGCCGCGAGCGATGCCTGATGGCAGCGGCTTTGTCTACGTGCATCGCGAGGGTGGCGATTTCCATATCGTATTGCAGGACACGAAGCGCGGCGTAACGCGCCCGCTGACCCAATCCAGTCTCGATGAATCGCCGAGTGTGGCGCCTAATAGCGCGATGTTGATCTACGCGACTTTGTATGGTGACCGTGGTATTCTTGCCGCCGTTTCAGTGGACGCCGGCACCAGATATCTGATGCCCTCGCGGTTCGGCGATGTACGCGAACCGTCCTGGTCGCCTTTCATGGATCGACGCTAATTAGAATCAATGGTTAGGAATGCGAACTCGGTGGCCCGCTCGCGCGTCGCCGATTCGCGCAATACTTAGCACCGAAGATGGGTCTGCGCGTGCTCGGTCATTGCATCGTTGTTTGGCAAACACTGATGTGCGACAACACTGGTATAAATTATTTACTTGCTTAGTCATTAGGATCGAAATCATGACCAACAAAAAATTCGTATTTTCTGCAAGCATCGTATTGGCAATGGCTTTGATGGCAGGTTGCTCGAGCCACAAAGCAAACGATAGCGCCAATCAAAATGCCGGCACGGATTCCTCTTCCGGCATGAATAATTCGTCGGGATATGATTCGTCCGCTAATGGCAATGGCTCCGACTATGCATCGCAAGCTGAGCGCACCGTTTATTTCGGTTTCGATCAATCGACATTGAGCAGCGAAGGGCAATCGATCGTCGATAACAATATTGCGAAACTGAAAAATGGCAGCCAGCACATCCGTCTCGAAGGTCATGCCGACGAGCGCGGCACTCGTGAATACAACCTGGCGCTGGGCGAACGTCGTGCCAATGCCGTACTGCAATACATGGTTGCGAATGGCATAGCAAAAAGCCGCATCGAAACGATCAGCTACGGTAAAGAACGTCCGGCTGATGCGGGTCACGATGAATCCGCATGGTCGAAAAATCGTCGCGTTGAAATCGTTCTCAACTAATTCGTTGTTGAGCCGGGTGTCTTGATCATGCGCATGAACGTCCTTCGTTGTCTGAGTGCCGTGTTGTGCTTGAGTGCAACGATAGTTAATGCACAGGCACCCGTTATCGATGCCAGCCAGCCGGTGCAGTCGCGCGGTAAATCCGCAGCATCGGCCAGCGGTGCATCATCTTCCGGCGCGGCTACTGGCGATCTGTACATGCAGTTGCAGTCACTGCAACAGGAAGTCATGGATCTGCGCGGTCTGGTCGAAGAGCAGCGTCATCAGATTGAAACGCTGAAGCAGCAATCGCTCGATCGCTACAACGATCTCGATCGCCGTCTCAGTGGTCAGGGTGGAACCCCGATAGCTGGAGCGGCATCGACGCCCTCCGAAGCGAGTGCCAACACCCCGATCGATGCCAACACAACACCGGTGCCGAACGCGCCCGTTGCCGCTCCCGCGCATACCGCGCCGGCCTCGTCGATGGAAACCGCCAAGCCCGAGGAATACGAAGCCTATCAAACGGCTTACGCAAAATTGAAAGGCCAGGATTTTAACGGCGCGATCAAATTATTTACTGCCTTCAGTACCAGTTATCCGAATAGCTCGCTAGCGCCGAACGCGTATTACTGGCTCGGCAAAGCTTATCTGCTGGTGCAGCCGCAGGACCTGAACAAAGCGCAACAGGCGTTCACAAAAGTTGGCGATTACCCGCAGAACAACAAAGCGGCTGATGCGTTATACGAATTGGGCAAAGTGTATTTTCTGAAAGGCGACAAAGCCAAATCGAAAACACTGTTGCAACAGGTAATCGACAATTATGGTGCGAGTGGTAGTTCCGCGCCGCAACTCGCCAAACAATTTCTCGATCAGAATTTCGCGGCCGCCAAGCGCGGCTGAAATTTTTATTTAGCGATCGCATCGCGTTAATTTTTTCTCACCATTCCGCTGCAATGGCACATTCACTTCGCATCACCGAAATTTTTTATTCGCTTCAGGGCGAAACGCGCACCCTCGGTTTACCGACGGTGTTCGTGCGTCTGACCGGCTGTCCGCTGCGTTGTGGCTACTGCGATACCGAATATGCGTTTCACGGCGGCGAGCGTATGTCGCTTGCCGATATTCTCGATCGCGTCGCACAACATCGTCCGCGCTATGTCACGGTGACCGGCGGCGAGCCGCTTGCCCAACCCGATTGTTGGCCGTTGCTGAGTGCGTTGTGCGACGCCGGTTACGCGGTGTCGCTGGAGACGAGTGGTGCGATCGACATGACTGGCGTCGACGCTCGTGTCAGCAAAGTGATGGATTTGAAAACGCCGGGATCCGGTGAGCTATCGCGCAATCGTTACGAAAATATCGCACTGCTGTTACCGCACGATCAGGTCAAGTTCGTCATCTGCGACGAGCAGGATTATCTGTGGGCGCGCATGCAGGTCGATCAATGGCAGTTGACGTCGCGCGTCGACGATATTTTATTTTCGCCGAGCTTTGGCCAACAGGACGCCACACAACTGGCCGAATGGATTTTGCGCGATAACCTGCCCGTGCGCTTTCAATTGCAATTGCACAAATTGTTGTGGCAAGACGCGCCTGGGCATTAAACCTTTAGCGGAGGCAGCATGATGAATAAACCGAAAGCAGTAGTGCTCGTCTCCGGTGGTCTCGATTCCGCAACATTGCTCGCGATGGCGATTGCCGAGGGTTATGCGTGCCATACACTGGCATTCGATTATGGCCAGCGTCATCGCGCCGAGTTAATTGCAGCTAAACAAATATCGCACGTGCTCGGCGCGGTCGAACACAAAATGGTATCGCTCGATTTGCGCAGCATCGGCGGTTCCGCATTAACGGATCAAAATATTGCCGTGCCGATCGAGCGCAGCGAAGGCATTCCGGTGACTTACGTACCGGCGCGCAATACGGTGTTTCTATCGATCGCGTTGGGTTGGGCCGAAGTGTTGGCGGCGCACGATATTTTTATTGGCATCAACGCGGTCGATTATTCCGGTTATCCGGATTGTCGTCCCGTATTTATCAACGCGTTTCAAACGTTGGCGAATGTTGCGACTAAAGCTGGTGTCGAAGGCCAATCGCTATCGATCCGCGCGCCGCTGATTACACTGAGTAAGGCCGACATCATTCGCAAAGGCGTTCAACTCGGTGTCGATTACGGCTTGACGGTATCGTGTTATCAGGCGGACGACGAAGGTCGGGCGTGTGGAAAATGCGATAGCTGCTATTTGCGCAGCGAAGGTTTTCGACTGGCGGGAATCGCGGATCCGACACGCTATGCCGCAGCGTAAAAAAGCGTGTTTTTTGCCTTGTTTGATGCTCTTTTGAGCATTTTTGCAGGGTTCGAATTTGATTGGTAAATCGCCGAAAAAACGCTTGTCTTTTTCTTCTAAATCAGTACTATATGCGCCTCCTTCGGGTCGTTAGCTCAGTCGGTAGAGCAGTTGGCTTTTAACCAATTGGTCGCAGGTTCGAATCCCGCACGACCCACCAGTTTTTTAGGCTCCCGCAAGGGGGCCTTTTTTATTTCTGCGGTAGCGAAATACATCGTCCTGATGTATTCCACTGAAATAGCAAACCGCATCGAACACAATAGTATTCGTTATTTTTGCGATACCTCACGTGGTTCGAAATCCCAGCCGCCACCGAGTGCTTTATAGAGCGCGATTAAATTTGTGGCCGCAGTGGTGCGCGCACGTGCATAACTCGCATCGGCTTCGAGTTGAGTGCGTTCAACTTCCAGCACGTCGAGAAAATCCGAACTGCCATTTTCGAAACGCAAATGTGCGAGCTCGCTCGCACGTGCATTGGCCGCCGCGCTCGCGTGCAGATAATCGAGTTGCTTACGCGTTTCGCGATACGACACCAGCGCGTTCTCGGTTTCTTCCAATGCCCGCAATACCGTTTGTTCGTATGTCGCCAGCGCGCCTTGCGTGCGTGCCTGCGCTTGATCGATACGTGCGTTGACACGGCCGAAATCGAGAGCAGCCCATTGAATACTTGGTCCGTACGCATAGGTCGCGGTGGCAGCATCGCCGATTCGATCTACGCTATTGGCGGCAAAACCGATTTCACCGATGAAATTCACGCGCGGAAACCAATCGCCTTTGGCGACGCCGATATTAGCGGTAGCTGCGGCCAAGCGACGCTCGGCTGCGCCGATATCGGGACGACGGCGCAATAAATCTTCCGGTTTGCCGATCTGTACCAAACGCGGTAACGGCGGTAATTCCACAGCGGGCGACAACAAATCATTTAATGCGGTGGGTTGCTCGCCGACCAATACCGACAAACGATGAATCGCCGTCGCAATGTTGGCGCGCAGCACCGGCAGCGTGGCGAATGTGCTATTTAATTGCGCCTCGGCGCGCGCCGTATCGAATTCCGTACCGCGACCGGCATCGAGACGAGCTTGCGCAATTTTCAATGTCTCTGTTTGGTTATCGGCATTGCGTTGCGCGACCGCAAGCTGCTCCTGCGCACCGCGCAACTCAAAATAATTGCGCGCGACTTCCGCTCCCACGCTGATTTGCGCCGCGCGCAGATCAGCGGCAATCGCTTGCTCCGATGCCCGGCTGGCTTCGACCTCGCGCCGTACTCGGCCCCACAAATCGAGTTCCCACGAGGCATCGATATCGCCGGTATTCAGCGTGGTGGTTTGCGCTGTGCCAAACACCGATTGATCGGCGCTGATACGCGTTTTCTGATGTGCTGCACTCGCATTGAATGTCGGCACCTGGTCGAATTGTGTTTCGCGCCGAATTGCGCGCGCTTGATTTAAATTAGCGAGCGCGATACGTACATCGTGATTGCGTTGCAGCGCGTAAGTCATCAGCGTGTTCAGCGTATCGTCGTTAAACACTGTCCAGAATTGCGCAAGCGGCGCTTCGTTCGCATACGCCGCATCATCTGCGCTATATGCACTCGGTGTCTGCGATTTCGGGGCGTGATAATCGGGTCCCACCGCACAACCGGTCAGAATTGTCGCTAACACCATCACTGAGGCGCGCAATAAATTTAATTTCCCTTCTCCTTGCCGCGGAGCGCTTGGGGGTAAGGGAAATTCATCGATGTAATCGACCCTCGCGGTAACCCTCTCTCGCGAAGAGAGGGAAGGGCATTGTACGTAGAATCTATTCATGAGCCGCTCCCAATGGTTGCACGCGCAATGCAGCGCGCTCGCGTTGCTTCGCGACAAATTGTTGAATCACGACATAAAACAACGGTGTCAAAAATATTCCAAAGAACGTGACGCCGATCATGCCGAAGAACACTGCAATACCCATGGCCTGACGAATTTCCGCGCCGGCACCGCTGGCGATTACCAGCGGCAGTACGCCGAAAATAAACGCGAACGACGTCATTAGAATCGGGCGCAGGCGGAGACGACAGGCTTCGAGTGCGGCATCGACAATCGAGCGGCCGCGCTCGTGCAACTCGCGCGCAAATTCGACGATCAAAATCGCGTTCTTCGCAGCCAGCGCGACCAATACGAATAAACCGATCTGCGTGAAAATATTGATTTCCGATTTCATCAATAAAATCCCCGCGACCGCGCTGAGCAGACACATCGGCACTATCAAAATGACAGCGAGCGGCAGCGATAGGCTTTCGTATTGCGCTGCCAGCACGAGAAATACCAGCAGCACGCACAGCGGAAATACCATCGCGAGCGCCCCACTGGCCGCCACCTGTTGATAGGTAATTTCGGTCCAGTTGAAAGTCATGCCGGCGGGTACGGTTTCGCGCACGATTTTTTCGAGCGCGGCAATCGCTTGGCCAGAGCTGAATCCCGGTCCGGGTTTGCCGTTGATATCGGCCGATGCAAAACCGTTATAGCGTTGCACCGTGAGTGGACCATGGCTGTTTTTTAACGTCATCAATGTGCCGAGCGGCACCATATCGCCACGATCGTTGCGTGTTTTTAACAGCAGCGCGTTTTCCGGGCGGTCACGAAAACTTTCATCGGCCTGCGCCATCACGCGGAAGGTGCGGCCGAATTTATTGAAATCGTTGATGTAGTAAGAACCCAGATAGGTTTGCAGCGTGAGAAATACATCGCCGAGCTCGACGCCCATCCGCTTAGCCTTGGTGCGATCGACATCGGCGTAATATTGTGGCGCATTCACTTCGAAATTCGTGTACGAACCGAATATCTCCGGCGACTGCCGTGTTTTCGCAAGAATAGCCTGCGCCACACCGTACAATTCGTCGGAACCGATCGCATTGCGATCCTCGAGCTGCAATTTAAAACCGCCCGCGGGTCCGAAGCCACGAATGGGCGGTGCCGCCAATACGAATACCGACGCGTCATCAACCGCCGCACCGATTTTTTGATTGAGCGCAGCACTGATCGCATCGCCGGTGAGTTTACGACCGCGTTCTTCGAACGGTTTCAAGGTGAGAAATATCACCGCATTGTTCGAGCTACGCGTAAAACCGTTAACCGATAAACCCGGAAATTGCACGGCGTGCTCCACGCCCGGTTCGCGCAATGCAATTTCGCCGATGCGACGCACCACTTCTTGCGTGCGTTCGATCGATGCTGCCGGCGGTAATTGCACCACGGTGACGAGGTAGCCTTTATCTTGCGCCGGCACGAAACCGCCCGGTGCTTTCGCAAAACCGATACCTGCGAGTAATACCAAACCGCCGTAGATAAGCAGGCCGATCGCACTTGCGCGCAATAATTTTTGCACGCCGCGTTGATAGCGTTCCGACAAATTACCGAATGTGCGATTAAATGGTCGGAAGAACCAACCGAGCGAACGGTCGATAAAACGCTGCACGGCATCGGGTTCAGTATCATGCGATTTCAACAGCAACGCAGACATCGCCGGCGATAAAGTCAGCGAACAGATCGCCGACAAAATCGACGCAAACGCAATCGTCAATGCAAATTGCCGATAGAACGCGCCGTTGAAGCCGGGGACCAACGCGGGCGGTACGAATACGGCGCACAGCACCAACGAAATCGCGATGATGGGTCCGGCCACTTCATCCATCGATCGGCGCGCGGCTGCCATCGGCGCTAAACCTTCGCTGATGCCACGCTCAACGTTTTCGACCACAACGATCGCATCGTCGACCACAATCCCCACCGCGAGCACCAGCCCGAGCAGCGTTAGCGTATTGATCGAAAAACCGAATAACTGCAACGCCGCGAGTGTGCCGATAATCGACACCGGTACCGCAATAATCGGAATCAACGCCGCGCGCCATTTTTGCAAAAACACAATCACCACGAGTACGACGAGCAGGGTCGCTTCGAGCAGCGTGTGAATAACCGATTTAATCGAATCGCGCACGAACACGGTGGGGTCGTACACGATTGAATAATCGACACCCGCTGGAAAGCGCGTTTTCAAATCGGCCATGGTGGCGCGCACATCGTCCGCAAGCTTGAGGGCATTGGCGCCAGGCTGCAAAAAGATCGGAATCGCAACGGCCTGTTTATTATCGAGCAGACTGCGCAACGCGTATTCGCCGGCGCCCATTTCAATGCGCGCGACATCGCGCAGATGCGTCGTTTCGCCGTTGTCGCTGGCTTTGATAATGATGTTGCCGAATTGTTCTTCATCGCGCAGACGGCCCTGCGTATTTACTGCAAATTGAAATTCAACCGCATTATTCATCGGTGCCGCGCCGATTGAACCTGCCGCTACTTGTACGTTCTGTTCGCGTACGGCGGTTATCACATCGCGCGCCGTTAAATTGCGCGCTGCCATTTTTTGCGGATCGAGCCAGACGCGCATCGCATAATCGCCGGAGCCGAAAATGCGCACGTCGCCGGCACCGGGCAGGCGTGCGAGGGCATCGCGTACCTGAATCAATGCATAGTTACGCAGATACAAACCGTTGTAACGGTTATCCGGTGAAAACAGATGCACGACCATCGTCAAATCGGGCGAACTCTTGCGCGCGGTAACGCCGAGTGCGCGCACTTCTTCGGGCAGGCGCGGCAATGCTTGCGCCACGCGATTTTGTACCTGCACCTGGGCGCGATCGATATCGGCACCGAGCTTGAACACGATCGTCAATTGCAGCGTACCGTCCTGCTGCGCCTGCGAATTCATGTAGATCATGTCCTCGACGCCGGTGATTTCCTGCTCTAGCGGCGCCGAGACCGTATCGGACACCACTTGCGGATTCGCGCCGGGATACTGCGCCTGCACCACAATCGTCGGCGGACTAACTTCCGGATATTCCGCGATCGGTAATGTAAACGCGGCGATACCGCCGGCGAGTAGGATCAGCAATGAAATAACACCGGCGAAAATTGGGCGTTCAATAAAAAAATGAGTTAGTTTCATCGTCGCGATCCATCAATAATTTACTGTTTGCGCGGTGGCGGTTTCGATATTCGTCGCCGCCACTTTGCGCACATTGGGGCGCGGCTGAGTGTTGTCGTTAGCCGTTGCGCTGGTTTCTTGCGGTGCCACCGTCATACCGGGGCGCACGCGTTGCAGACCGCTGACGACGATGCGCTCACCGGGCTGCAGGCCACCGCTGACGATGCGTTGATTGTTGAATATTCCCTTCAATTCAACGGCGCGATACTCGATAACATTTTGCGCGTTGACGACCATGACGTACTTGCGATCCTGATCGGTAACCACCGCTTCGTCATCGATCAAGGTGGCTTGATATTTACCGCTGCCCTGCAATTTCACGCGCGCCAGCATGCCCGGCGTAAATAAATGCTCGGGGTTATCGATCTGCGCGCGAGCGCGAATCGTGCCGGTTTCAGGACTCAATGCGTTGTCGACAAAATTCATTTTGCCGGCGTGTGGAAAATCATCCTCATTCGCCAGTCCGATAAATACCGGGTTGGCATTTTCACGCGAGCTCGGGCGTTCGCCGAGTTTGGCGAGGTTCATATATTTCAGATAAGTCTGCTCGTCGCCTTCGAAATAAACATAAATCGGATCGAGCGATACCAGCGAGGTCAAAATGGTTTCACCGGCGCTGACATAATTGCCGGTGGTCACTTCGGCGCGCGATATGCGACCGTCGATGGGCGAGGTGACCTGCGTATATTCGAGATTGAGTTTTGCGGCATTCATCGCGGCGTGTGCAGCGAGTTCATCGGCGCGTGCTTGCGCACGTTCACTGGCGCGTTGATCGTATTCTTCCTGCGACACCGCATGCGCGGCCAATAGTTTTTGCGATCGCGCCAATTCGCTCGCGGCGAGTTGGCTGCGCGCCTGCATCCGCACGTAATCCGCTTGCGTACGTTCGAACTGCACCTGATATGGGCGTTGATCGATGACGAATAACACATCGCCCTTTTTGACATCCCTGCCTTCGGCAAAACGCACCTGATCGATATAACCGCTGACACGGGGGCGTAATTTCACCGTCTCCGGGGCTTCGAAGCGGCCGGTGAACGTATCCCAATCGACCACTTCGCCAGTACTCGCTGTCGCGACATGCACCTGCGGTGGTGGCGGCGCGGCGCTGGCGGCTTTACCTTGGCCACAACCCGAGAGGCCAAACGCGATGCATCCCACAGCGAGTGCAAGCGTCATCGCATGAGCCCAGCCGAATACGCGCTGTTTGGTGGTGCTGGCGCCGCCGTTTGCTGCAATGCCGGATTCGGTGGCGAAAGAATTGGCGGAGGAATTAATGAGTCGTGGATTCATGCCGGGTGCTCCCTCAGGTAAACTACGCGCGGCCTTCGCCAGGGGTGATGGCAGGGCCTCGACAAATAAGCGACAACAATAAGACGAACACCGCTATTGCTTTGTGACCACTCCGCTGCCAATTCGACGAATTGATAAAAGGTGTCACCAAGTTGTCATAGGGGTGTGATTGCTGACCGGTCAGTGCTACTATGCTGTTAGTTACCGGTCAGTAACAATTTGGATGTTACTTATCAGTAACAGCCCGGTCAAGAGAATTTTTGCTATGAGCAAACATGAAGATATTGGCGCCATTCCGGTGAAATCCGCAGAGCCCGGGAAAGCCCGCGTACGCGATCGTATTTTCGATGCCGCGTGTGAAATGTTTTATCGGCAAGGTATTCGGTGTGTCGGTGTCGACGCGATTGCCAATGAAGCCGGCACTAATAAGATGAGTTTCTATCGCAGCTTTGCTTCAAAGGATGAGCTCGTTGCCGAATATTTACGGACGCACGATCGAAAGCATTGGGAGTGGTGGGACAGCACCATTGCGCCGTATGTGGGTGATCCCCGACGCCAGATCGAAGCGTTGTTCGATGCCTATACGATCAAATCAAAAAAGAAAGACAGTTGCGGTTGTGCGTTTGTAAATGCGGCGGTTGAGCTGCGCGAAGCCGAGCATCCCGCGCTCGAAGTGATCCATAAAGCCAAGGCGGAAATGCGCCGCCGTTTTCGCAAAATGGCCAAAGAGGCGGGCGCGGCGACACCGGATTTGCTCGGCGATGCGTTGACGCTGATTGCTGAAGGCGCTGCGATGTCGCGGTTATCGTTTGCGTGCCAGGACAGCCCTGGTAACAACGGTCCAAAAATCGTGCGCACATTGCTTGATGCGTATTTGGGCGAAAAATAACATCAGTAAAAAAATAACGTCAGTAAAAATAGTCGATCGAAAATGTAGATAAACCGATCGACTACTTACAGTTACAGTCCACGATATTTATTTTCGAGCACTTCATTCATTTTAAAGTCGCGCCTTTCGACGCAACTCGCGCAGTTGATTCAAGGTAGTGCACGCACCAAATCGATATATTTTTGTCGCCAAGTCACCATCCAACGCGGTCCCGATTTTTCCATTCCGGCCAGCTGCAATTGCGGATGAAATGCAGTCACCTGCCGTACTAAATTTTCTTCGCCGCTATCGAAATCGACAAACAGTACATGTTTACCGTTGCGCAGCGCTTCCTGAAAACGCAGAAAATGCCGATTCGGTTCCTGGATGCCGCGCAAACCACCCTCCCACATGCAGAAGCCGAACAGCACCAGCGCGAGAAATAAATAAGGCACCCATCCGGCTGCTGTTTGCGCCAATCCTGTCAGATGCACGACGGTGATAACCAGCGCGAACGCAATCAGGCCGAGCAATGCGCCGAACAGGCCGGAGTGAATAACATCTTTGCGCAGAAAATCGAATACTTCGTGAAGGTGGCGTTGACTGACATCGGCATCGTGATGGCTGAGGACATGGATCTGCAGTTGATTTAATCCGCGCGTCTCGAGTTCGTTTTCAAATGCTTCGAGTTCGTCGAGATTATCGCCGATGAAATAATATCGCTTCATGACATACCCTCCGAGGGAATTGTGCGCTGTCAGTCTGCGCTTGTCGTAAATTTCGTGCCACTGTGTTATCAGTGTGTCTTTGCAATAATGTGCGTTAATAAAAAGCGCGCTTATAGTCGAAATTTTTAATCGCATCGGCGTATGCGCGACTTCTCGCCAATGTCGTAACGAGCCGTTATCGTGTTCGGTATTAACCAACAAAAAGGAAATAGCGCTCGATGCTGAGTCAGGCGATCGTATTTTTATTGGCCGCTGTGTTGTTAGTACCCTTATGCAGCCGTTTAGGGTTGGGTGCCGTGCTCGGTTATTTGCTGGCTGGCGTAGTGATCGGACCCGCAGTATTAGGTGTCGTCAGCGATGTCGACAGCGTGTTGCATGTGTCCGAACTCGGCATTGTATTTTTACTGTTCGTGATCGGCTTGGAATTGCAGCCGAGCCGTCTTTGGATTTTGCGGCACGCGGTATTTGGACTGGGCGCCACGCAGGTGATCGTTACCGGTTTGGTGATCGCTGTTATCGGTTACTGGTTGGGGTTGAACGGTCGCGGTGCCATAGTCGCAGGTCTTGGTTTGGCAATGTCGTCAACGGCATTCGTGCTGCAAACGCTCACCGAAAAACAACAATTGGCGGCGCGGCATGGTCGCGAAGCATTCGCCGTATTGTTGTTTCAGGATTTGGCGGTTATTCCATTGTTGGCGTTGTTGCCATTGTTGAGTTCGGATCAGTTCGAGCATGCGCAGCAGCCGGGTTGGCAGATGGCGTTGAAAGGATTCGCGGTAATCGCCGCAGCGGTGGTGGCGAGCCGCACGCTGATTCGCCCGCTGTTTCGCATCGCAATTAATTTTGGTGGCCGCGAAATATTCACAGCGGCCGCGTTGCTGCTCGTCATCGGCCTGTCGCAACTGATGGTAGGTGCAGGGCTGTCGGCATCGCTGGGCGCGTTTCTCGCGGGCGTATTGCTCGCCGATTCCGAATACCGACATGAACTCGAAGCGGTAATCGGGCCATTCAAAGGATTACTGCTCGGCCTGTTTTTTATGGGCGTCGGCATGTCGGCGAATATCACGCTGTTAACGCAACAGCTCGCAATAATCATCGGGCTGACGCTCGCGCTGATCGGGGTCAAAGCCTTTACATTATTTGCGGCGCGTATCGTGACCGGCTCGCCGGCGCCGGTTGCCGCCAAGTTGGCGATTGCATTGGCGCAGGGCGGCGAATTCGCGTTCGTGTTGTTTGGGCTGGCCCGCGATTATCAAATTTTCGATCGCGCGACCGCCGATATGTTGATTATCGTCGTCAGCCTGTCGATGCTGTTGTGGCCGTTGTTGATGATGTTCGAGGAAAAAATTCTCGCGCCGCGTTTGGATCGCAAAGAAACGCCACCCTTCGATACCATCGATACCGATGCGCGCCCCGTGATCATTGCCGGTTTTGGCCGGGTCGGGCAGGTGGTATCGCGGATGCTGAATATGCGCAAAATTCCATTTACGGCGATGGATGGCAGTACCCAGCAGGTCGATTTCGTACGCAAGTTTGGCAATGAAATTTATTACGGCGATCCATCGCATCTCGATCTGCTTTATGCCGCCAAGGTCGACCAGGCAAAATTGTTTGTGCTTTGCATCGACGATATCGAAGCGTCGATAAAAACCGCAGCGATAGTGCGCAAATATTTTCCGCATGTGCCGATTTATGCGCGCGCCCGCAATCGGTTTCATGCCTATAAATTGATGGACCTCGGCGTAAAAATGCTGATGCGCGAAACGCTGTTGTCGAGTATCGAACTCGGCGCCGGTGTATTGCGTGAACTGGGTTTGAGCGATGAAGAGGTAGATCGCACCGCGACGCTGTTCCGCGACTTCGACCAGAAATCGTTATTGCAACAACATGCGGTCTATCAGGATGAAGAGAAGCTGATGGCGACTGCGAAACAGGCGGCCGACGATTTGAAAAATCTGTTTGAAACGGCACCGCAGGAATCGAACAAGTAGCAGCGAGTTTTTATTTTTTATTTATTTTTTAACCAAGGAGGTGAATCATGTCGTCGAGTACTTTAGCGGATGCATGGCTGCGCTTGTGGTCGCCAACGATTAATTTTCCCGGTAGTGGCAGCATAGGCCGTTTTAACTATCACCCGAATACCTCGTGGGACGCGTCGCTTTATCGCGGCGATCAAAATGTCGAGCAATTGGTGTATCGCGATGTAGCCAGTCCCGGCCGACAGCTCGGCAAGTTGACCGAAGTTATCCTTGAGCTGGCGGATGCGCTCGCGAAAATCGATAGCGATATCGCCGCTTCGACGCATGTGGCGGAGTTGAGAGGAATGGCCGATCACGTCGAGGAAATAAAGCAAGCAGTGAAGACCAGCGCCGAAGATGCCGCACGCGAAGCGCTTGAAAAGTTGAAGGCGTTGGATCAGAAAAAATTCGACGATTTAATCAAGCAGTGCGGCGAACAGAAATAACGTATCGATAGCGAATAGCGTGGCCGCTGCTTTATTCGGCAGAATTAAATCACTGCTTTAGAAATACGTGCGGCCGATGCGATCGACGATATTCCGCTTCAGCGTCAATGCGTCGAATTGTCCGTGCTGGCGATAAACCACTGTTCCGCCCGGCGCGACCAATGCCGTATACGGGACCGCGCCCTGCCAACCCGGATCGAGTACTTCGGCGAGCGCATTTTGGTCGGCGCTGATAAATTGATAATTTGTCATCGCGGCGTGATTTGTTTCGAGAAAACTTTTTACTTGCGCGGTGGCATCGGTGTTGTCGAGGCTGATCGTCACGACCTCAACATCGCGCCCGCCGTACATTTGTTGCATCTCGACCAAATGCGGAAATTCATCGCGGCACGGCGTACACCAGGTCGCCCACACATTTACCAGCCGCCATTTTTTCGGTTCGGAAAGAATGAGTCGGCGTACATCGGCGGCCTGCAGCGGTTGTACCGAGACCGGTTGTTGTTGCCATTTCGCGCGTTTTTCCTCGGCGTTGGCGCGTTTATCGGACCATTTGATTGAGCAGCCGAATACGCGCGTCTGCGCGACTGCAACGTTTTGACCGGCGAGTATGGCGTCGATCGCGTTGCGGGCATCATTGGTTTGTACGTGTCGCGGGTTCTCCGAATTATCGAAGCGGCCCTTGTAGCGCAAGGTGCGCTCGTTATCGAAAATAAATACATGCGGTGTCGCGAGCGGCCCATAGGCATGGCCCACCTGCTGCGCAGCGCCGTCGTATAGATAAGGGAAATTGAATTGATGGTCGCGCGCACGAATTTTCATGTCGGCGAACGAATCGTTTAAATCCGAATAGCCGAGTTCGTCGAGAGTGATTGCTTGCGGATCGTTGGTGGAAATCGCCACTACGGCGACATCGCTGGCCGCATAGTTCGAAGCCAACTCTTTGATACGCGCTTCATAAGCCTGCGCAGTGGGACAGTGGTTGCAGGTAAAAACCACCGCCAACACTTTCGCATTTTTAAAATCATCGAGGCGGTAATTTTTGTCGTCGACGCCGGGCAGATCGAATGGCGGTGCCTTGGCTCCGATCGCCAGTGAATGATCATCGACGGCGGCGCTGATAAAAGCGGCGCCTATTTGCGACTGATCGAGCCGGCCTACATAGAGGCCGGCTGCGAAGAACACCAGAACGGACAATACCCATGCGATTTTTTTCATGCGGATTCTCCGTGAGTGAAAGGCTACAGCGCGAGCCGTCGAATATCCGCCAGCAGCTCGTTCAAGTAGGTGAAGAAGCGTCCGGCATCGGCACCGTTGACCGCACGGTGATCGTACGACAGCGATAGCGGCAGCATTTTGCGCGGCACGAATTCTGTGCCGTTCCACACTGGTTTCACCGTCAGTTTCGATACGCCGAGAATTGCGACTTCGGGCGTATTGACGATCGGCGTGAAGCCGAGGCCGCCGATATTGCCGAGGCTGGAAATCGTAAAACAGCCGCCCTGCATATCATCGAGCTTCAGTTTACGGTCTTTCGCTTTTTGCGCGAGTGCGGCCATTTCTGCCGCGATGTCCCAGATCGATTTGCGATCGACATCGCGCATTACCGGCACGACCAGCCCGGCCGGCGTGTCGACCGCCATACCGATATGCACATATTGTTTAAATACTATGCGCTCGCCATCGCTATGCAGCGATGCGTTGAATTTGGGATGCGCTTTCAACGCCAGTGCGCAGGCTTTCAGCAGAAATGGCAGCGGTGTAATTTTCACGCCGCGTTTTTCGCCTTCGGCTTTCAATGCGGTGCGGAAGTCTTCGAGATCGGTAATATCCGCGTCGTCAAATTGCGTCACATGCGGCACATTGAGCCAACTGCGATGCATATTGGTCGCTGTGATTTTGTGCAGCTTGCTCAGCGGCTGAATATCGACTGGGCCGAACTCGGCAAAGTCGATTTCGGGAATCGCCGGGATGCCGCCGCCAGCTGCACCAATGGCTGCTGTGGTGCCGCGTTTCTCGATAAGATTTTTGACGAAGTTTTTCAGATCGTCTTTCTGGATACGGCCTTTCGGACCGGTGCCAGGCACCTTCAATAACTCGATGCCCATTTCGCGCGCCAGCTTGCGAACTGCCGGGCCAGCGTAAATATCGCCATTCGTATCGGGCTGCGTTTCGCGTACGGCAGGCGGTGCTGTTGTGGTGACCGGAGCCGGTGCGGTGGTTTTCGCCGCCGCTGCTTTTTGTGGTGCCGGGGCGGGTGCAGGTGCTGGCGTCGTTTCCGCTCCGCCGCTTGTTTCGAGCTCGAGGATCGGGCTGCCCATCGACACCTTAGCGCCTTCCTTGATTTTCAACGCGCGCACGGTGCCGGCTTTCGGTGCCGGTACTTCCATCGAGGCCTTGTCGGATTCGAGCACGATCATCGTGTCGCCTTCGGCCACGGTATCGCCGACTTTGACGTTGACTTCGATAACGTCGACGTTCTCCGCACCGCCGATATCGGGCACGTTGATCAACTCGATACCGCCGCTCGGCTGTTTAGCTGGTGCCGACGGCGCAGCCGGTTTGGCGGCGGGCTCCGTTTTGGCTTCAGGCTCCGCTTTGGTTTCTTTGGCGGCGGGCGCTTCGGTGTTGGCAGGTTCGGCGCCGCCAACGCTTTCCAGCACGATCATCGGTGTGCCCTGCGTGATCTTGTCGCCGACCTTTAATTTGATTTCGAGAACTTTGCCGGCGGCGGGCGAGGGTACTTCCATTGATGCCTTGTCGGATTCGAGCACGATCAGCGTGTCTTCCGCCTTGACGGTGTCGCCCACCGCGACCGAAATCTCGATGACTTCCACGGCCTCGGTAGTGCCGATATCCGGCACCGGAATAGTTTGTTTGCTCACATTCCTATCCTTTCAACAGCGTGCGGTTAGCACGTCATCGGGTCACGTTTGTTCGGATCGATACCGAACTTCTTGATCGCTTTGGTGACATCTTTCATTGGGAAACGGCCTTCATCGGCCAGCGCTTTCAGGGCGGCGATCACGACGAAATACCGGTTCACTTCAAAATGATGCCGCAGTTTAGCGCGGGTATCGCTGCGGCCGAAGCCGTCGGTGCCGAGCACCACAAAGCGATGCGGAATGTACGGGCGCAGTTGCTCACCGAACGACTTCATGTAATCGGTTGCGCAAATGACCGGACCGGTTCGATCCAGCAATTGCTGAGTGACATACGGTACCTTCGGCTCGCTTTCCGGATGCAGCAGATTCCAATGCTCACAGGCGAGACCGTCGCGGCGCAGCTCGTTAATACTGGGTGTACTCCAGACATCGGCGCCGATGCCGAATTCGTCGCGCAGAATTTCCGCGCCGGCCTGTACTTCGCGCAGGATCGTACCGCAACCGAGCAGTTGCACGCGATCGCTTTTGCGGCGCGTATTCTTCGCTTCTTCGAGCAGATACATGCCGCGCACGATGCCTTCTTCAGCGCCGACCGGCATATCCGCGTGCGGGTAGTTCTCGTTCATCAGGGTGATGTAGTAGAAGCAGTTTTCTTTGTCCTGATACATCCGTTTCAGGCCGTTTTGAATGACCACCGTCAGCTCGTAGGCGAAGGTCGGATCATACGAGCGGCAGTTGGGAATCATGTTCGCCATCAGCTGGCTGTGACCATCCTGATGTTGCAGACCCTCACCGTTCAATGTAGTGCGGCCGGCAGTGGCGCCGAGCAGGAAGCCGCGTGCCTGCGAATCGCCGGCGGCCCAGGCGAGGTCCATGACGCGCTGGAAACCGAACATCGAGTAATAAATGTAGAACGGCACCATCGCGTAGCCGTGGTTGCTATACGACGTTGCGGTGGCAATCCACGCCGACATCGCGCCGGCTTCGTTGATGCCTTCTTCGAGGATTTGGCCTTTCTTGTCCTCTTTGTAAAACATGATTTGGCCGGCATCCTGCGGCGTGTAGCGCTGGCCCTGCGACGAGTAGATGCCGAGCTGGCGGAACATGCCTTCCATGCCGAAGGTACGCGCTTCGTCCGGAATGATCGGCACCACGCGCTCGCCGATTTTCTTGTCTTTGACGAGCGCTGACAGCGTGCGTACGAACGACATCGTGGTCGAGATTTCGCGGTCGCCGGAGCCTTTCAGCTGGCCTTTCAGATCGTCGAGCGTCGGCACATCCAGCGCTTCGAAATCGGCGCGGCGCGCGGGCAGGAAACCGCCCAGGTCGGCGCGGCGGTTACGCATATAGGTCATTTCCGGGCTGTCGGGCGCCGGACGGTAGTAGGGTACGTTCTTCAATTCGCTATCGGAGAGTGGAACACCGAAACGATCGCGGAATTTCTGCAGGCTTTCGATATCGAGTTTCTTGACCGAATGGGTTTCGTTCACGGCCTCGCCGGACTTACCCATGCCGTAGCCTTTGACGGTCATCGCCAGCACCACCGTCGGCTGACCTTTGTGTGCCGCCGCTGCCGCGTAGGCGGCGTAGACCTTGTACGGATCGTGGCCGCCGCGGTTCAGGTACATGATGTCCTCGTCGGACATGTCCTTCACCAGCTCGAGCAGCTCCGGATAGGCGCCGAAGAAATGCTCGCGAGTGTAAGCACCGCCATTAGCTTTGTAATTTTGCAATTCGCCGTCGCAAACTTCGTCCATCCGTTTTTTCAGCAGCCCGGTTTTGTCTTTTTCCAGCAGCTTGTCCCAGAGACGACCCCAGACGACTTTGATTACGTTCCAGCCGGCGCCGCGGAACACGCCTTCGAGTTCCTGAATGATCTTGCCGTTGCCGCGCACCGGGCCGTCGAGACGCTGCAGGTTGCAGTTGACGACGAACACCAGATTGTCGAGTTGCTCGCGGCCGGCGAGCGAGATCGAACCGAGCGATTCCGGCTCGTCGCATTCGCCGTCGCCGAGGAAACACCACACTTTGCGATCGCCGTGTTCGACCAGGCCGCGACTCTGCTGGTACTTCATCACATGCGCCTGGTAAATGGCCTGGATTGGACCGAGGCCCATCGACACAGTCGGGAATTGCCAGTAATTCGGCATTAACCACGGATGCGGATACGAGGACAGGCCATGGCCATCGACTTCGCGGCGGAAATTATCGAGCTGATCCTCGTTGAGGCGCCCTTCCAGGTATGAGCGCGCGTACATGCCGGGCGCGCTATGGCCCTGGTAATAGATCAAGTCGGGCTTGTCGCCGCCGCGCCAGAAATAGTTGAAACCGATGTCATACAGCGTCGCGGCCGACGAAAATGTCGCGATATGGCCACCGAGGCCTTCATGGTTGTCGTTGGCGCGTATGACCATCGCCATCGCATTCCAGCGGATCAGCGAGCGGATCTTCCGCTCCATGAATAAATCGCCCGGCATGCGCTTCTCAGCGGTCGGCTCGATGGTGTTGCGAAACGGGGTGGTGATGGCAGCCGGCATTTTGGTGCCCGCTTGCGCGGCGTGTTCGGCGAGTGCCTTGATTAGAAACGCGGTGCGACCGCGGCCTTGGTGTTTAAGCACGCTGTCTAGCGCTTCGAGCCATTCGCGGGTCTCGAGCGGATCTTTGTCCTCTTGCATGGTATCTCCCACAGTGAGCAAAAACTGACGTTCATCGTGTTGCGATTGGCGCAGACAGGCCGCTGCGCCAAGCTTCGGACCGCAATGCGAACCGGGGGTTCGTCGCTGCGATTGCCCGGTGCATCGATTGCTACGGTGCAATGAACCGCAAGTATAGAAGGACGTCAGTACAGATGATGGCGGTCGAACCGGATAGCGGAACCGCCCATTGCCGCGCATCGGCAGACATCGCGCCACGGGATCGTCCGGTACGCGATGCGGTGTGAAAAAGTGTCCACAGCGCTAGCTTGTAAAAATTTTACATCTTCCTGCTCATAGAGCAAATGAAAATTTGCCGGAATCCCCGTTGTTTTCACGGCCTTAGCGCCGGGATCGAGTTAGTTTGCCTCCGCAGTCGACCGATTTTGTAGTTTTATTACAAATCCGCGTTGGGTTGCAGCACGATCTGCAAGCGTTGATTGCGTTGCGCGATGCGGTTCCATTCCCCGGCGCTGACATTGGGGTCGTTGGGATATTCCCATTTCGGTTCGGCGGCGCCCAATGGGACCGGCTCGACTCTGATACCCGCCGGCAGCTCGTTGAGAAAGCGTTTGAACGCCGCACTTTCGCCAGCCGATAGCTGTTTGGATTGCTCGGTACTCTGGCCCAGCGCTGTGCAATCGGTCAGATGCAGCTCCGGTGGCGCTACCACCCAATTAGTGCCATTACCCTCGGCGTTCGGGAGCTTTAGCAAACAGAATTCGCCGACGTGACTCTCTACTCGAATCGTGCCGCGAAAACCGGCGGCATTGAGCTGCTGCACCAATTCCTGCAGCCGCGGCAGGCGCTCGCCGCCAAACGGCGGTTCGCCATACGGATATTCCTGCGCTTGGTTGATCGCCCACTCGACGGTCTTGAACGCCATCTGCCGCTGTTGCTGCAGTAGGGCACTTCGACTCAGCGAATACACCAAGAATGCTCCGACGATCAGCAGACCACTGCCAAGCGCAATGAGCCAGAACGAGGAACGCGGCTGCGGCGCAGGCGAAACGCTGACCGTGGCCGGCGTACGAGTCGTGTTGGGGGCGGCAGGCTCGGCCGGCTCGATGGGTGTTGGCACTGCGATAGGTTTTGGCGCCGTTGTTTTTTCGGCACCGAACAAATGATGGTCTTCGAGTCGCTGCAGTACGGCGGAGAGATCCTCGGCACTGGCAGGTTTTGAGATCACATCGGCGGCACCCAGCGCCCGCGCTTGCCCGAAGTACACGCCGCCCTGGGTCGACGTGTACATCACAATCGGAATGCCGGAGGTATGGCGATTCGATTTGATCGCTTTGACGGCCTGAAAGCCATCCATGCCCGGCATCATGTGATCCATGAAAATCAGATCCGGCGCATGCGTATTCAGATATTCCAGCGCTTGCTCGGCCGACTCCACCATATCTGTCGTGAAATGCTGTTTGTCGAGCAGCAGACGCAACGCGTAACGCGCTGTTTTCGAGTCATCGACAATCAATGCGTGGGGCATGCTTCATCCTAAGGTGCTGAGCGCCGGTTGGTAACAATAAGACGCCAACAACTATAGCCTCACTTCAACGGAACGCCCATTTACGCTGCATAATTCACGCCCGCGCTTATCTCTGATTTGCAGGGTGATGGATTAATCGAACGAATAAAAACGCTGGCCTGCTTTGAAGCGATTCAGATCGTCGATTGGTTCACCATTTTGCAGTGCACTTTTTCCGAAATGCCCATTCGTCGACAGCCATACTGCGTGACCACCCGGGGTTAGGACATCGCGTTGAAACAACGCGCGCCATTGTTCAAACGTTAGAGCGTTGACGGCGGCGAGCAAACGTTCGCGACTATCGAACTCGAGATAACCGGCATTGATGTCCTGCCACAAGCGATCGCTTGCTTCGCCGAAATTTTTAGGCTCCTCGGCGAGTCGCTGGGCCAGCGCAGCGCGATGGCGATCGAACAGCGGTCGCAGTTGCTGATCGTCGCGCTGCGCCCATTGCCTGAGGAATTCACGATAAGCATTCGCCAATTGCGTCGGCCCGGTGGTTGGCGATTGGGCGAGGAAAATTATTCCGGGCACATCGCGTAGCGGATACACGGAGCTCATCACGATATAACCCAGTTGCTGACGTGTGCGCAGTTGCGCATAGAAATCCGCACCGATTATTTGTGCACTCACACCCAGTGCCGCGCGTGTCGATTTTGCGTTGTCGGCGGCTTGTCGATACCACAATAGCGCTGCATCTTCATGCGGTGCAGGTAACGTGCGCCGCACATCGGCCGCCGTTGTCTGCAAAATTTGCACGGGACTAGGTTTTGCGATGGGTGTGTTCTGCAGCAGATAGCTCGATACCATCGTGCCGAGGTTGCGCGCGTCGGCCTCCACGAAATTGCCATATACGAGCATATTGATATTGATCGGCGCGAGTACATCGCGCGCAAACTGCCGCATCTGTGGAAGATCGACGCGGTCGATTTGTTGCAACAGTTCGGCATCGGGCCGGCGCGATTTGATCAAGACATTACCGATATCGGCCAGCAATAATTCATACGGTGGTCGTTTGTTATTGTCCTGCAGCTCGCGCCGTAATTCGTGTTTGACCCGTGCGAAAGTTGCGGTATCAAGTTGCGGTTGCTGCAAGGCTTTCAGCAATTGCTCGAGTAATACACTCTGCTTTTGATCGAAACCCTGCACACCGATAGTAATACCGCGACCATTGCGACCGATCTCATAACCGAGCCCGGCGAGCGCGGCCGGATACGAAAATTCATTCAGGTTCTCGCGCAACACGCGCACGAGTAATTCGGTTTTTACTGCATCGAGCGCGTTGTCGTCGGCGCGCGGTGTTTGCACATCAATGTTTATGGTCGCCTTCGGCAATCGATACAGCGCATCCTGCAAAAACCACAAATGCAGGCCACCGTCGTTCACCAACAGCGTGGGTTTATTATTCGCCATCGCACTTTGGTTCGTCGTTGCCAGTGGTTTCAATATCAGTTTGTCGGCAATGAACGGATTTGGCGGCGGCAATGTCACCACGGATGTCACCCCCGATTGCTGCCACGCTTGCAGTTTGGTCGTCGCAATCGGCGCAACGCCGTACGGCGTCGCATAATATTTACTGCGTTTTTGTGTTTTCGCATCGGGCGAGGTTAGCGTCAATATCATCCGTTGCGGTGTCATCAGTTCGACGAGCGCTTGAATACGCTGCGGTTCAAACTGCTGCATTAAATAATCGCCACGAATCACTTCCTCCGCCGGGTAATCGTGCAAATTGCCGGCGAGTTGGCTGGCATCTTTCATCGGATCGGGAATTTCGCGGAAGCGGAAGCGTTGATCGGCAACGAGCTCTTGCTCGCGATAGAGCCAATCGACAATGCCGCCGTCGCGTATGCGATGAATGGTTTGATAAGCAAGTTGAACGATAGCGTCGAGATGATGTTCGCCTTCCGGTGTCAATTCGATATTGACGTTGAATTGCGCGCCACCGTTGTAATCGAAACCTTGTCCCGCGCTCAGCGCTTGCGCCCAGCCGCGTTGTTTTAATACCGACAACAAACTGCCGGTGCCTTCGTGGCCGAGAATATTGCCGATATATTCGAGCGATTTACCCCGGTAATCGTCGTGTTGATCCGGCAGCGGCCATGCCAGCGCGAGCGTGCGTTGCTGTTGCATCGGCTGAATTTGCACGAATTGCGGCAAGCTCTCTGGTGTATAAAGCGGCGCCTCGATCGGTTTAGTTTCGCGCTGAAAATTCGGTACTTCGGCAAAGCGTGAGCTGACCATCCGCTGCAATTGATCGAGCGGCTCGCGCCCGATAACCACCAGCGTCATCAGATTGGCCGAATAATTCTGTCGATAAAATTCGATCAGATCATCGCGCACGGCGCGGTTCGGCTGATCGGCCAAGGTGTCGAGGCTGCCGACCGAAAATTTCGAAAACGGATGAGCGGGATTAACGATTTCGCGAAAGACATCGAGCTGGCGATGCTGATCATCTTGAATGTTGGCGCGATATTCGGAATCGACCGCATGTTTTTCGCGCTCGACATTATCGGCGCTGAATAATGGCGCGACGAAGAATCGCGAAAAGCGATCGAGTGTCGGTTCAAGATATTGGCTGTCGACATCGAAAAAATAATTGGTGTGTTCGAAAGCGGTAAAGGCGTTATGACTGCCGCCGTGCGACGAGACAAAATCCTGATATTCATCCGGCTGCGGATATTTATCGGTGCCGAGAAACAGCATGTGTTCGAGAAAATGCGCGAGCCCCGGCCGCTCCTGTGGATCCTGACGACTGCCGATATTGATATCGAGTGCAGCGGCGGATTTATCGGTGTTCGGTGCGGAGATGAGCAAAACACGCAGTTGGTTCGGCAGTGTCAGATAGCGATACGCACGTTGATCGCTGTCGCCGCGATTGACGGTAATCTCGCTACGGCTGGGCGCGCTGACATTGTGCTGACACGCAGTCAGCAGCGCGAATACGGCAATCGACGCGAGCAGTAGCGTCCGTTGCCAATGGCGTACGTTCGAAAGCGAGAGATTCACGTTTTTTCCTTAGTTAATTTTTGTTTTTGAAGATTCAGCGTTTTTCGAGTACATAGCAAAACACGCCGTTTTGTTCGCTGCTTTCGAGCAGGCGGTGTCCGCTTTGTTCCGCAAAGACGCGAAAGTCGCGCTGCGAACCCGGGTCGGTCGCCAGCACGCGCACGTGTTCGCCGCTATTCATCGCGTTCAATGCCTGTTTGGCTTTCAGCAGCGGTAACGGGCAATCGAGGCCGCGAGTGTCGAGTTCGCGCATGCATTATCTCCACAAAAGAAGCATAGAAGAGGGAGCAAAAAGGCGCGCCAGTATAAGCGAGCCAGCGCGTTGCCACCGAATATTGGCCCCAAGCAGTGGTCGGAGCTAAAGTAGACCGATCTCAATTAGTGGAATTGCAGTGAAAAACATTCATCGTGTTATTGCTTCGATATTGATTGCCGCAGTATTTCAGGCCGGGAATGCCGGAGCGGCGCAATCCAATGGCGTGGTATTGCCGGAACTTGGCGATAGCACGTCGAGTACATTTTCGAGCCAGCAGGAATACGAACTCGGTCGCGCCTGGTTGAAAATGTTTCGCAGCCAGGTCAAAACCGTCTCGGATCCGCTGCTGCAAGATTACGTCGAGTATCTGGTCTACAAGTTGGCCAGTTACAGTCAGCTCAAGGATCGCCGGCTCGAAGTCGTCGTGATCGATAACCCGACCATCAACGCGTTCGCGGTGCCGGGCGGCGTGGTGGGTTTGCACAACGGTGCTTTTTTATCCGCCGACAATGAAGCACAACTGGCATCGATTCTCGGCCATGAATTAGCGCATTTGAGCCAACGTCATTTCGCGCGCGGCGTCGAACAACAGCAGCGCTCGGCGATACCGACGATGGCCGGCATGCTCGGTGCGCTGGTGCTGGCGGCCACATCGCGCGGCGATGCCGGTATGGCCGCAATGGCGGCCACGCAAGCCGCAGCGCAACAAAATCAATTGCGTTTCAGCCGCGAAAACGAGCAGGAAGCCGATCGCATTGGGATGGAGACGCTGGAAAAAGCCGATTACGATCCGAACGCGTTCGCTTCGATGTTTGAAAATATGCTTGCGGCCAATCGTTATGCGGGACGCAATCCGCCCGAATTTTTGTTAACTCACCCGCTCACCGAAAGCCGCGTCAGCGATGCCCGCAACCGCGCGCGTGAATATCCGCGCAAGGTGTATGTCGATAATCTCGATTTTCAGTTGATGCGCGCGCGGGTCGAAGTGCAACTGGCGAACAATAATTCGGAGGCGCTGAAAAAATTCAAGGCGCGGTTGAAAGGCCAATCGCGCAATCTTGAAGCGGATCGCTACGGTCTGGCGCTGGCCTATGCGCAGGCGGGGCAATTCAAGGAAGCACGCGAGCAATTGGCGCCGCTGCTGCAAAAGGATTCGCGGCGCATGGCCTATGTCGTCAGCGACGCGCAATTCGATATTGCTGCGGGGGAGTCGGAGCGCGCAATCGAAAAACTGCAAGCGCAATTGCGCGTGAATCCCGGCAATTATCCGCTGGCAATGACGTATGCCGATGCGTTACTGAAATCCAATCAGCCGCAATTGGCCGAGGCGGTATTGCAGGAACAGGTCAAGCTACGCCCGACCGATCCGACGGTTTGGTATGAGTTGGCGGAAACGCACGGCCTCGCCGGCAATATTCTGGGGGTGCATCAGGCGCGCGCCGAATATTTTGTGCTGAATGGTGTGCTCGACAAGGCCGAGCAGCAGTTGAATTACGCGCTGAAGCTGGTGCAGAACGATTCGATCACCAGCACCAAAATCGAAGAGCGCATTCGGCAGATCAAAACGCTCAAAGAGCAGATCGAAAAAATGTAGCAATTAGCGAGCGCAGCGATGCCTGCGCTCGCGACCATCAGGCATTGCCAGCCAATTTACGTTTTCTTTCCGCGGCAAAATCCAGCATACGTTTTAATGGAATCAGCGCGCGCGCGCCGATCGCGGCATCGACAAAAATTTCGTTCGTGCCGAACTCGAGCGAGTCAGCGAGATTGTCGAGCGCATTCATCGCCATCCACGGGCAATGCGCACAGCTACGGCAGGTGGCGCCATTACCCGCAGTCGGTGCGATGATGAATTCTTTGTCAGGTACTTGCTGCTGCAGTTTGTAGAAAATGCCCTGATCGGTGGCGACGATAAATTGCTTATTCGGCAGGGTGCGCGCGGCTTCGATGATCTGCGATGTGGAGCCAACGCTGTCGGCCAGATCGACCACCGGCGCCGGCGATTCCGGATGCACCAACACCGCCGCATCGGGATAAATAGTTTTCAGATCGAGAATGCCTTTCGCTTTGAACTCTTCGTGGACGATGCAGGAGCCATCCCACAAAATCATGTCGGCACCGGTCGAGCGACGCACGTAATCGCCGAGAAAGCGATCCGGCGCCCATAGGATTTTTTCGCCGCGTGCGTCGAGATGTTCGACGATCGGCAGCGCAATGCTTGAAGTGACGACCCAATCGGCGCGTGCTTTCACTGCCGCCGATGTGTTGGCGTAAACCACCACGGTGCGATCTGGATGCTGATCGCAAAACGCGGCAAATTCATCCGCCGGGCAGCCGATGTCGAGCGAGCAGGTCGCTTCCAGCGTCGGCATCAATACGCGCTTTTCCGGCGATAGAATTTTTGCGGTTTCACCCATGAAGCGAACGCCGGCGACAACGAGCGTCTTGGCCGTGTGTGCATGCCCAAAACGCGCCATTTCCAGCGAATCGGAAACGCAGCCGCCGGTTTCCTCGGCCAGTTCCTGAAGTGTCGGATCGGTGTAGTAATGCGCGACCAGCACGGCATCTTTCTCGCGCAGCAGGCGCTTAATTCGCTCCTTCTGCGTGGTCTGCTCGGCAACGCTCAGTACGCGGTGTGGTTCCAGATGGTCGAGATGGGTGCGGACGATTTCATTCAGCTGCGACATGCTTACCTCTGACAATTGGCGCAGGTTGGGGCGAGGGCCGTTAGTCTAACAGAATAATTGGGGTGCCTTAATTCGCTCTATGCAGTGGGAAAACCGCAGTTATTCGCTCTATATATCAAAGGCAACGGCGCATAACAGAAACTTTTATAAATTAGATGACGCGGTTGCATTACAAAAGAGCGTACACTGCGCCCTTGCTTCGTTTGTGCCCACCTCTCAGCTACATACAAAACTACAAAAATTACCGCTCCGCTCGGTGCTTGCATTGCAATGTGCCGTTCGTCATTTGTTCACATTGTTATGGGTTAATTCGTTGGGTTTTCGTCGTGCGCAGTTGCCGATTGTCCGGGCACTGGCGTTGCCCATTTGAACGATGCATGTGAGTTCACGTGCTATGAACTTTCAAACTGACTAGGTAGAGGATTGGTTATGAACATGGTGGAATCATTGAAAGATAAGGCTGACGGATTGTTGAGCTCCGCTAGCGAAATCAATCGTGTGTTGGTCGATAAGTTGGAACAGGGCAACCGTATCAATATCGACTCCGCGACCTATTACAGCAACGTCGGCATTAAGCAACTTCGTGCGCTCGGCAATATTCGCGATTTTGATTCAGTGCAGAAGTTCACCGCGAATTCGATTTCGCAAAGCGGCGAAGTGATCAAGAAAATGCTCGAGGACAGCAAGTCGTGGATGAGTTTGCTCGGCGATACCAAAGAGCAGCTGACGAGTGTGATAAAAAGCAACGCGCAAAACGCCGCGAGCGAAGTCAGTGAAATGGCTGACTCAAAAAAGAAAAGCGTTAAATCAGTGATGGTATAGCGGTTATCTGCCGGCGTAATCGATGCGCCATCGGCGCATTGATTGCGTAGGTGCAGCCTGTCGCCCTGGAGGTTATTTTATGGATTCTTTTCGACGCGATGGCACTATCGTCATCGGCGCGCACGATCGCTTTAACCCAAATGCTTCATCGCTGCGCCATGCATCGATAGGCGTGACTCCTGAACGCAAAAAAAATGCGCGGCCTGCGCGTAGTGCTTCTGGATGTTTATCCGAACTGTCGATTCCGATCATGCTTGACGAAGAATATTTCGCTGCACTTAAAGCGTTTTCCGCGACCTATTCGGATTATCAAGCGTACCTGTTGCAAGCGGTGCCGCATGTGATCGAAGAAGGCACCGACATCGGTATCGACGATTATGCATTGCACGATCCAATTGCAAATTCGTCCGCTTCTATCAGCGATGATGAAATTGAAAGTTGCGGCTATCTGGGTTGGTTGCGATATTAATACTCGATCACGTCTGCTCTGCCCATAGTTCGAGTTCCAGCGTGTGTTCGGCATTGGGCGGAAGTGTCTGCATGTCGTCGCGCACGTTGGCGGTTTCAATGCAGACCATGTCCCGCCACGCATTGGTCGCGAATTGCGACAGTCGCTTTGATTTTTCGATCCATGGATTCCACACCACCGCCGAAGCCGAATTTTTCGTTCGTAAATAAATTGTGCGCTGCCAGCCAGCGTCCTGCAGCTGCACCTGCGCTGGCGTATCTAAATAAATGCGATCCGTTTCCGCGGTAAAGCGAACAGCGCCATGTTGTGGCCGTTCGCGCCAGTTATCCAGTGTGTCGATATAGCGACAATCTTCTAATCCGCTCACTGCCACCTGCTCAATATCGCTGATCGCGAAATAAGTATGCAGCGCCTGCGTAATCGAGAGCGCTGTTGTATCGAGATTGCGAGTGGTGAGTCTTAATTGCAGCGATTTGCCGATGCTGATGGTCAGTAGCAGTTCAGCGGCATGTGGCCAGGAGGCCGGCGCCGCACCGTTGGCGGTCGAATAGCGCAGCACCAGTTCAGTCGAATCGGCTTGCTCAGTAGTGGTATGGAGGTGCCAGTCGAGCGTACGGACGAAGCCATGAGCGGCGATGTTGTCGTTAGCCGTAGCCATCCGTTGCACCGCATCGGGGTTGCGAGCGAGGTCGCCAAACCACGGCCAGCACACCGGAATACCTCCGCGCAGCGACTGACCACGCCGGTACTCGGCTTGCTCGGAAAGCCATAGGAGCGGTCGTTCCGAGCGCCGGGTGTAGGTCAGCACCTGCCCGCCTTGAAGCGCAATGTGCGCGGTAGCGTGCCTATTTTCGACGCGCAGGACGGATAGGTCAGCCTGCTGTTGCAGTTGGATCGAGGATGCTGGTGTTGGCATGAGCAGTTCCGGGTGGTCATTTGAGCTAAAAAGCACTGGAAGTCTGACGCATTTATCGGCAATCTTGCCACGCGCGGCTTCCCTCGTGGGTGTTTTGCCGCGCATAGATATCTCGGTTCCTAGATGACATAATGCGCCAGAACGGTGCCGCCCGCGGCATCGGAATGGATAGTCTGCAACGGCGCAGCGTGAGAGCAGGTGGCCGAACAGTGCCACCGGGAAGTCAAAAAAATGCAGCGTGCGCCGAGTTTGGAAGTTTCCAGTCGGTTCGCCTCGCCCTCGTAAATCGATGGGCTGCATGAATCGCAAGGCTGGGCAGAAACCCGAGGCGGCAGCCTAGCGCTGCCAGATTAATTACTCTTTGTGGCGCATGCCATAGAGATGGCGGTTTTGCCGTCCCCGTTATTTGCGGAGTGTCCTGTTCTCGCGAGCGAGTACAAAGCGTACGCAGAATAGGTGCAATGAGATTGAGCAGTTTGCTGGAGAGTTTAGGTATGACGACGACAACCACCCCGGTTCAGATGAGCCTGCCGCTGGCCCACGGTCTATACGACCCGGCCAACGAGAAAGATAGCTGCGGCGTTGGCTTCGTCGCGGATATGAAAGGCCGTCCGAGCCACTCCATTCTGCTGGAGGCGGATCATGCGCTGCGTCGCATGGATCACCGCGGCGGGTGTGGTTGCGAAGCGAACACCGGCGATGGTTGCGGCATTTTGACCGCATTGCCGGATAAGTTTTTCCGCAAGATTGCACAGCAAGAGTTTGGGGTGGATCTGCCGCCGAAAGGTCGTTATGCGGTCGGCAATGTCTTTCTACCGGCGATCGAATCCGAGCGCGAAAAGTGTAAGGAAACCATTAACCGTTTGATCGTCGAGCAGGGCCAGAAACTGATTGGCTGGCGCGATGTGCCGGTCGAGCCGGGCCAGGCCGATGTCGGTCCGACCGCGTTGGCGTCGATGCCGAGCATCGAGCAATTGTTCGTCGCAGCTGCCGATGGGCTCGAAGGCGATGCGTTCGAGCGCCAGCTGTACATCATCCGCAAGCTCGGTACGCGCATGCTGCGTTACGAGTCCGATCACTCACAGGCCGACCTGTTCTACGTCTGCTCATTGTCGACCAAAGTCATCGTCTACAAAGGCATGTTGACGCCGAGCCAGCTGCTGCCGTTTTACGTCGATTTACGCGACGAAAATTACGAAACGCATCTGGCGATGATTCACTCGCGCTTCAGCACCAATACGTTCCCGTCATGGGACCGCGCGCAGCCCTGTCGTTTTATGAGCCACAACGGCGAAATCAACACGCGCCAGGGCAATATCAACTGGATGCATGCGCGCGAAGGCGTCGTTAAAAGCGAGCTGTTCGGCGCAGAAATCAACAAGCTGTTCCCGATCGTCGAGCCCGATTGTTCCGACTCCGGCAACTTCGACAACGTGCTCGAATTCATGCTGATGAGCGGTCGCACGCTGCAAGAAGCGATGATGCTGATGGTGCCGGAGGCGTGGCAGAACGACGAGGAAATGTCGGCAGAGAAGCGCGCGTTCTACGAATACAACTCGACCATCATGGAGCCGTGGGACGGCCCGGCATCGATGGCATTCACCGACGGTCATTACATCGGCGCGGTGCTCGATCGCAACGGTCTGCGCCCGAGCCGCTATTACATCACTCATGACGACAAGGTCATCATGGCCTCGGAAGTCGGCGTGCTCGACGTCGATCCAGCCAATGTTAAGGCCAAAGGCCGTTTGCAGCCGGGCAAGATGTTCCTGCTCGATTTCGAACAAGGTCGTTTGATTGGCGATACCGAACTGAAAGAGACATTCGCCAAGGCGCGTCCTTATGGCGATTGGATCAAGCAGCAGAAAGTCGAACTCGCCGATTTGCATACCGAACAGGAGCCGCATGGTTTCGAGCCGGCCACGCTGCTCGATCGCATGCGTTCATTTGGTTATACCGCGGAAACAATGCAGTTCATGCTGCTGCCCTTGGTGCAGGAAGCGCGCGACCCGGTCGATTCGATGGGCAACGATTCCGCGTTGGCGTGTCTGTCCGACAAGCCGCGGATGATTTACGACTACTTCAAGCAATTGTTTGCGCAGGTCACCAATCCCGCGATCGATCCGATTCGCGAAGAGATCGTGATGTCGCTTGAGTGCTATATCGGTCCAGAGGGTAATCTGCTGGAAGCGACTGAACGGCATGCGCACCGGCTGCGCGTCCCGCATCCGATTCTGACTAATGAAGAAATGGCCGCGCTGCGCCATATCGATTACAAGGGCTGGAAATCGACCGTCATCGATATCACTTTCCCGAAAGCCGAGGGTCGCGCCGGTTTGCGTAAAGCGCTGCTGCGGCTGCGTGAAGAAGCCAGCCGGGCGATTGCCGCCGGCAATAGTTTGATTATTTTGTCCGATCGCGCGCTCAGCGCTGATCGCGTGCCGGTCAGCGCATTGCTGGCGGCGGGCGAGGTGCATCATCACCTCGTGCGCACCTCCGAGCGCACCCGGATCAGTATCGTGCTCGAAACCGGCGAAGCGCGCGAAGTGCATCACTTCTGCATGCTGCTCGGCTATGGCGTCGATGCAATCAATCCCTATCTGGCATTCGAAGCGTTGTGGCAGGCGCAGCGTGATGGTCTGCTACCCGGTGAGAAATATGACAGCGACGACAAAATCGTCGCTTGCTATCGCAAAGCCGTCGCCAAAGGTGTGCTGAAAGTCATGGCGAAAATGGGCATCTCGACGGTGCAGTCTTATAAAGGCGCGCAGATTTTCGAAGCCGTCGGCATCGCCAAAGAAGTTATCGACAGCTGCTTTGTCGGCACCCCGAGCCGCGTGCAAGGTGTCGGTTTCGAAGTGCTGGCCGAAGAAGCCTTACGTCGCCACGATCTTGCCTATTCGCGGATGGCGAATGTCATTCCGGTATTACCGAATCCGGGCGATATCCAGTGGCGCGCCAATGGCGAGAAGCACATGTGGAATCCGCAAACGATTTCCGCATTGCAGGTTGCGACCAGCACCAACAGCCGCGATCAGTACAAACGCTTCGCCAAAATTTCCGATGAAGAGGCGACCCGCGGCTGCACGCTGCGCGGTCTGATGACGTTCAAGCAAAATGTGAATGGCGGTCCGATTCCGCTCGATGAAGTGGAGCCGGCCAAAGAGATCGTCAAACGTTTTTGCACCGGCGCGATGAGCTTCGGCTCGATTTCACCGGAAGCGCACGAATCGCTGGCGATCGCGATGAACCGCATCGGCGGCAAGTCGAATACCGGCGAGGGCGGCGAAGATGCGAAGCGCTTTCTGCCGCTCCCGAATGGCGACTCCAAGCGTTCGGCGATCAAGCAGGTCGCATCGGGTCGTTTCGGTGTGACCGCGCATTACCTGGCCAATGCGGACGAAATCCAGATCAAGATTTCACAGGGTGCGAAGCCCGGCGAAGGCGGCGAATTGCCGGGCGAAAAAGTCGATGAATACATCGCGAAACTGCGTCACTCGACGCCAGGCGTGGGCCTGATTTCACCGCCACCGCACCACGATATCTACTCAATCGAGGACATGGCCCAGCTGATTCACGACCTGAAAAACGCGAACAGAAGCGCGCGCATCAGCGTCAAGCTAGTCGCCGAGATGGGTGTTGGTACCGTCGCTGCGGGCGTGACCAAGGCGAAGGCCGATCACATCGTCATCGCCGGCCATGATGGCGGCACCGGTGCATCGCCGCTGACATCGATCAAGCACGCCGGTCTGCCGTGGGAATTGGGTTTGACCGAAGCGCATCAAACGCTGGTGATGAACAACCTGCGTTCGCGCGTGGTATTGCAGACCGACGGCCAATTGAAAACCGGTCGCGATGTCGCGATTGCCGCCCTGCTCGGTGCCGAGGAATTCGGCTTTGCCACCGCACCGCTGGTGACGCTGGGCTGCATCATGATGCGCAAATGCCATCTGAACACCTGCCCCGTTGGCGTAGCCACGCAAGATCCAGAACTGCGCAAGAAATTCAAAGGCAAGCCGGAAAGCGTCATCAACTTTTTCTTCCTGCTGGCGGAAGATCTGCGCGAGATCATGGCGCAGCTCGGCTTCCGCACCGTCGAGGATATGGTCGGCCGTTCCGATGTGTTGGAAATGCAGGATGCGATCAATCACTGGAAGGCTAGTGGCCTTGATTTGACCGCGATCCTGACACCGGCGAAAAAGGCGCATCCGGATGTGATTACACACCAAACCATCGCGCAGGATCATGGTCTTGAACTCGCGCTGGACAACGAAATCATTCGCCAGGCGCAAGCGGCCATTGACCATGGCACCAAGGTCAAGATTGAGCTGCCGGTGGTTAACATCAACCGCGTTGTCGGGACCATGCTGTCGCACGAAATTGCGAAGAAGTGGGGCGCAGATGGTCTGCCGGATGACACGGTTCATATCAAACTCGCCGGCTCCGCAGGTCAGAGTCTCGGCGCGTTCCTGGCGCGCGGCGTAACGATCGAAGTCGAAGGCGATTGCAACGATTTCGTCGGCAAAGGCCTCAGTGGCGGTCGTCTGATCGTCTATCCACCGAAGGTCAGTACCTTCAAGGCCGAGGAAAACGTGCTGATCGGTAACGTCGTTATGTACGGCGCGACCGGCGGCGAAGCGTTCTTCCGCGGTCTGGCAGCCGAACGTTTCTGCGTCCGCAATAGCGGCGCAACGGCAGTGATTGAAGGCATCGGCGATCACGGTTGCGAATACATGACCGGCGGTCGCGTGGTTGTGCTCGGCGCCACCGGCCGCAATTTCGCGGCTGGGATGAGCGGCGGTACCGCCTATGTGCTCGATGAAGCTGGCGATTTCGAACGTCGCTGCAACAAAGGCATGGTCGAGTTGGAAGCAGTCGAAGCCGATGAGGACATCGCCGAGCTGAAGACGCTGATCGAGAAGCATGCGCAGTTCACCGATTCTGCGGTGGCGAAACGTGTGCTTCGCGATTGGAATTCTTATCTGACGAAGTTTGTGAAGGTCATGCCGACCGATTACAAACGGGTGCTGCTCGAGCGCAAGGCCAAAGGCAAGCAACTGCCGAACGCGCTGGTCGGCGCGGAAGTCAGTATCGCAAAGAAAAATGCCGCCCATGCGATGTGACGGCTATTTGCCTAACATCAAACTGTCTCTCCTGAGGCAGTTTGATTTCGCGGCGAACGCCGCATGCGACAGATTCTGTGTTTGGAGAGATTGGTAAAGAGTTATGGGCAAACCAACCGGATTTAAAGAATTTGCGCGCGAGCCGCAGGCGTATCGCGATGTCGGCGTGCGGCTGGTGGATTACGCGGAGTTGTACATACCCGTTAACAACGAGCACCTGCAAACGCAGGCTTCGCGTTGCATGGATTGCGGCATTCCGTTCTGCCAATCCGGCGACGGCTGCCCGGTATCCAACCTGGTGCCGGAATGGAACGATCTGGTGTACAACGATCGCTGGCGCGATGCGCTCGATCGCCTGCACAGCACCAATAACTTCCCGGAGTTCACCGGCCGCGTGTGCCCGGCGCCGTGCGAAGGTTCGTGCGTGCTCGGCAATGTCGATAAGCCCGTCACGATCAAAAACATCGAGTTTGCGATCGCCGATCGTGGCTTCAGCGAAGGCTGGATCAAACCCGAGCCGCCGACAACGCGCACCGGTAAAAAAGTCGCGGTTATCGGTTCTGGCCCCGCCGGTCTTGCCGCTGCCGCGCAGCTGAATAAAGCCGGTCATAGCGTGACGGTGTATGAGCGCGCGGATCGCATCGGCGGTCTGTTGATGTACGGCATTCCAAATATGAAACTCGGTAAGGATGTGGTGCAACGTCGGGTCGATATTCTGAAAGCCGAAGGCGTGCAGTTCATTACCAATGCCGATGTCGGCGGCACCGGCGTCAATGCTGTCGATCCGAAAAAGCTGCAGCAGGAAAACGACGCGGTATTGCTGACCACCGGCGCCACCAATGGCCGCATCTGCCGATCGAAAATCGCCAGCTCAAGGGTATTCATCTCGCGATGGAATTTTTGCGCGCGAATACCAAGAGTCTGCTCGATTCGAATCTGGAAGATGGCAGTTACATCTCCGCGAAAGACAAAAACGTCATTGTGATCGGCGGCGGCGACACCGGTACCGATTGCATCGGCACCTCGCTGCGTCACGGCGCAAAAAGCCTCGTTAATTTCGAATTGATGCCGCAACCGCCGGCAGAACGTGCCGCCGATAATCCGTGGCCGCTATGGCCGAAAATTCTGCGCGTCGATTACGGACACTCAGAAGCGGAATATAAATTCGGCGCCGACCCGCGCACGTACGGCATTTTGTCGAAAGGCTTCATCGGCGACGAGCAGGGCAACCTGAAAGGTATCAAAACCGTCAACGTCGAGTGGGTTAACGAAGGCGGCAAGATGTCGATGAAGGAAGTACCGGGCTCGGAAAAAATCTGGGAAGCCGATTTGATTCTGTTGTCGATGGGCTTTCTCGGCCCGGAGCAATACGTCAATAAGGCCCTCGGTGTTGAAACCGATGCACGCTCGAATTACAACGCGGCGTACGACAAATTCAACACCAACGTGCCGGGCATATTCGCAGCCGGTGATTGCCGCCGCGGTCAATCGCTGGTGGTGTGGGCAATTGATGAAGGTCGTCGAGCGGCGCGTGAAATCGATGCGTTCTTGATGAGTAAATAAACGCTCTCGACGTAGCTGACTGATACAAAAAGCCCGGTTTTTACCGGGCTTTTTTCTGCGTAAGAACTTTCTTTATTTGACGCCTAGCAGCGTTAACACCAACCCCACCAGCGCACACACTGCAATCACCTCGATCACTCCACGTTTGAAGCGAAATAATGCAATTGCGGCAGCGAGTGCGATGAGTGCGGCGATGACATCGAACGAGCCGGATAATCCGTGCGGCCACAATACGTGATAACCAAAAAACACCGCGAGATTTAGCACCACGCCGACCACCGCAGCGGTGATCGCGGTCAGTGGTGCGGTAAAGCGCAGCATGTTGTGCGTCGATTCGACCACAGGGCCGCCGGCGAGAATAAAAATAAACGACGGCAAAAAAGTGAAATAAGTGACGACGCATGCGGCGATCGCGCCGGCGAGAAATACATGCTCCGCGCCAAATAATGCTTGGGTCCAGCCACCGACAAAACCGACGAACGTCACCACCATGATCAACGGTCCGGGCGTGGTTTCGCCGAGTGCAAGACCGTCGATCATTTGCGTCGCGTTCAACCAGCCGTAGTGATCGACCGCACCCTGATATACATATGGCAGCACCGCGTAGGCGCCACCGAAGGTTAGTAACGCGGCTTTACTGAAAAACCAGCCCATCTGCGTCAACGTTCCGGACCAGCCGAATTGCATCGATAAAAATGCCAGCGGCAACAGCCACAGCAATAAACCGATAACTGCAATGCGGATCAGCTTCGATATCCGAAAGCGCGCGTGCTCCGGCGTTGGTGTGTGGTCGTCGATCATCGCGGCGCCGTAATTTTTTTCATTCGCGATATGTCTGCCGCCGGTGCGAAATTTATTCGGCGCGATATGCGAGCCTATCCAGCCGATGATGCCAGCACCCAGAACGATCAGCGGAAACGGCGTTTTTAGCGCAAAAATCGCGATAAATGCAGCAGCGGCGATGCACCACAGCACCGGGTTTTTCAGTGCGCGCGAGCCGATGCGATGCACCGCATGCAGCACCAGCGCAGTGACGGCCGGTTTAATGCCGTAGAACAATCCCGCAATGGCTGGTAGTTCACCGAATGCCATGTAGATGCCGGCCAGTGAAATTAAAATCAACAGCGATGGCAGCACGAATAAACCGCCGGCGACGATGCCACCGAGCGTGCGATGCATCAGCCAGCCGATATACGTTGCGAGTTGCTGTGCCTCCGGGCCGGGCAATACCATGCAGTAATTCAGCGCATGCAAATAACGCTGCTCGGAAATCCAGCGACGGCGCTCGACCAATTCCTGATGCATGATGGCGATCTGACCCGCGGGACCGCCGAAGCTGATAAATCCGAGTTTCAACCAAAAGCGAAACGCTTCCGCACGGCTTATTATTGGCGGGGATTGTGACGGCGTGGATGCAGATGGGTCCGGGTCGACAATAAGATTCATAAAGTTGTGCTCGTGCTTTTGTCAGCGCACAACATAAATGGAAATCGCATCCGTTGCCAACCGCACGTATGATCAGCTGGCGGGTGATGGTTCGCACTTGCGCAAACGTCTGGCGCTGGCGCGTGATAAAAGAAGGAAATAAAAATGAAAATGCTGGAAATGTCGGTGCCGTGGTGGGAGTTCATCGCTCGTGCAATTATCGTTTATGTTTTTTTACTGGTGCTGCTGCGAATCACCGGCAAGCGACAGGTCGGACAATTGGCGCCGTTCGATCTGGTGTTGTTGCTGATACTGTCGAATGCCGTGCAGAATTCCATGAACGCCGGCGATGATTCTCTCGTCGGTGGTTTAATCAGCGCAGCAACGCTGGTATTGCTGAATTATCTGTTGAGCCTGACCACGTTCTACAGCAAAAAAATGGAATCGATTATCGAGGGGCGACCGCAAATTCTGATTCATCAGGGTCAAATATTCGAGGATGTGATGGAGCGTGCGAAGTTGACGCATCACGAATTGAATTCGGCGCTGCGCAATGCCGGCTGCAATGGATTGGGCGAAGTGAAAATGGCGATTCTCGAAAATACCGGCGCGATCAGCGTGGTGAAAAAGGACGGGGCAGTGAATCCGTTGGATATTCCTTCAGACCTCACCGATAAGTAATTTTCGATCAGCGTGGTCGAAGCCGCAGCGCATACCATTGTCATTAATCACGGTGCCATGGATCATCGCCTATGACAGAGCACACGCCAATTTCCGCCGCTCGTACTGTCGATCTCGCCATCATCAAGCGATATTTGCCGTGGGTGGTCGCCACCGCATTGTTCATGGAACAACTCGATTCGACGATTGTGAATACTGCGGTGCCGGCGATGGCGGCGAACCTCGGCGTGACACCGCTCAGTCTGAAAGCGGTGGTAACAAGTTATATCGTCAGTCTCGCGGTATGTATTCCGATCAGCGGCTGGATGGCGGATCGCTATGGCACTCGCCGAATTTTTTCCATTGCCATCGCTATTTTTATTATTTCTTCCGCGCTGTGCGGCTTATCGGTCAATGCGCCAATGCTGGTCGCTGCGCGTATTTTGCAAGGTGTTGGCGCGGCGATGATGATGCCGGTGGGCCGCCTGACTATTGTGCGTACATTTCCGAAAAGTGAATTATTAGCGGCAATGAATTTTGTCATCATTCCAGCCCTGATCGGTCCGTTGCTCGGGCCGGCGGTCGGTGGATTGATTGTGCACTGGCTATCGTGGCGCGATGTATTTTTCGTCAACGTGCCGGTCGGTATGGTGGCACTGTGGTTCGTGCAGCGATATATGCCCAATTATCACGCGGTGGAAAAACACGAGCTCGATTTGATCGGGCTCGTGCTATTCGGTTCCGGCACCGCGTTGTTATCCTGGCTGCTCGAAATATTTGGTGAGCATCATCTCGATGCGACCTCGGCGGGTGTTCTTTTGCTGTTATCGCTCAGCTTGCTCGCAGCCTATGGATGGCACGCGGCAAGGCAGCCATTTCCACTGTTGCGGTTATCGCTATTTAAGATGCGCACTTTTCGCGTTGCTGTCGGCGGCGGTTTTATTACGCGCCTGGGTATTGGTGGCATGCCGTTTTTACTGCCATTGCTGTATCAGGTCGGCCTCGGTTTGCCGGCATGGAAATCGGGTTTATTAATGATGCCGACTGCGGTGGGCGCGATCGGTATGAAATTGATCGTCACGCATATTTTGAAGCGCTTCGGGTATCGGCGCGTGTTAATCGTAAATACCGTCGCGATCGGTGTTGTGATCAGTTTGTTTGCGCTGGTGAATTCGGCGACGCCTTTGTTGGCGATTATCGGTCTGGCATTACTGCTTGGGTTTTTCAATTCATTGCAGTTTTCAAGTATGAATTCGATGGCGTACGCGGATATCGCCGCTAACGATATGAGTATGGCGAGCACCATGGCGAGCTCGTTTCAGCAACTGTCCATGAGCTTTGGTCTCGCGTGTGGTTCGCTGGTAACCGGATGGTTTCTCGGCCGGGTCCCGCAAACCGACCATGCCGCGGTAACCGTTGCTCTGCATCATGCGTTTATGGTGATGAGCGTATTGACGATCGCTTCGTCACTCTCGTTCTGGGTGCTACGTCCATATGACGGCGCCAGCGTCAGCGGCGGTAACCACAAAGACGATGCGCCGTTACCGGTATGAAATTTCGAAACAGTATCTATTCACGAAAAAGCGGTTGTTTAGTCGGGCGCGAGCGGCGATCATTCAATGTCGTATTAGGTAATGTCGCCGTGCCGTCGGGTTTCAAACAACGGTACGGGCTTTAGCGCCGCACGCACCGGCGTTTGTGGTTAAAACGCTTAAGGAACAGCTCCGATGGATACAACTTCGTTGCTATGGATTATCAGTCTGTTTATTTCCATTATTTCGGTCGGCATTTTTCTCTACCTCAGTTATCGTCACCGGCAAAAACTTGATCGACTGCAGCGGCAGATCCAGGAACAATCGCCGCGGCTTGCCGATGCATTTATTCAACGCGAATTGCAGCACATGCGCCTGCGTTCGCGCACCGCAACAAACGCTAATACTGAACCATCACCATTCGTGCAGTGGCGATCGAAATGGCTCGAAGCCGAACTGATTGGCCTTGTCGAGCATGGTCGACTACACAGTAATGCCGACGCGATACAGCGCGCCGCGCTCCCGTTGTTGCGCCTGTTGGCACAGCCCGCCGCATCGCCGCCTGCATGGGAAAATAAAAAGGCGATCGATAATCTGCATAAGGCGCGCAATACGATTGCCGCGCAGACCGATGCCATTGCCAGCTTCCGTCAACACCATGGTGACGCTTCGACATTTTCCAGCACGCTCGATAACGTCGATAAAAATAATAATACCTTGCTCGAAACGATCTCGCGCCTGGAGGCCGAGCTTGCTTCGTTGCAGACGCGATTCGAGCGGGTAAACACTCAATTAACCGACTCGCGGCATCAGCAGAGCATTCAAAAACCAATCGATATCCAGATTACCTCCGCCGCGAATCCGCAGGCGGCGAAACAAAGTGCCATGCGCGAGGTGCTCGGCGAAATCGAACAGGCGTATCAGCAGAGCCTGAAAGAAATGAACCGCATGCGCACGCTCAATACCGAACAGCGCGGCATGATTCTGCAACTTGAAAAAGAATTGCTGCAGTTACGTGGCAATGCGGAGCAATATGCGACATCGACCGCATTGCTCGACAAAATGAAACTGCAATTGCGCGATTACGAAACCTGCACCGTGATTCTCGAAATGGAAACTGAGACGCTGCGCGAGCGCATCGAAACGCTGAATTTTTCGCTGCAAAAGGAGGAAGGGGAATCAATGGCGGAAGTGATTGCCCCTGCTGCAGATGCAATGGCGGCGCCAGAGCTGCGCATACATGAATTGTCGTTGGCATTTCTGCGCGATATCGCCACGCTCAGTGGCATGGAGCAAATTGCATCGCGCATGGTGGTGTATTTGCGCGAAGCGAAGCTGGTGGCTACATTTTTTTTCAAGCTGGACGCGGAAGAGGCGTGGGCTGCAAGCGAAGGAGTGGTCGATGCGCACGATCGGCGCTTGTTGCAATCGGTCGCGCCGGAACTCGGCAAACCGCGCGTCGATATCGAAGAAGGGGTACTGCTGCTTTATCCGTGGTGCGGGGTGCTGGTGCATGCCAGGAATCGGACATTAACCACATTCGATAATTCTTGCGCGAGCCTGCAGATGGTACTGACCGTGTTCAACCACTGGCTGAATATGCTGAGCCAGCGGCCGGTTTCTCACGCCCCCGCAACCGCATCGCTACATAACCGCATGACCAGTTTGCTGACCCAGCATACTTACGTAATCGCCGAGCACGCGCGGATCAATCATCAACTGCGGCAAGAGCTCGATACGATCTTCGGTGCGGTGGCGTTGACACCGGTGCAGCGTCAGATGGCCAATACCATGCTTGAGGATTTTGATGCGCAAACCGATATTATCGGCAAAGCCGGTAAACTGATTCATGCCGAGCTGAAGGCAACATTGGCCGATCTCGATGGCGATATGTTGAAATAGGCGTCAAACATAATGTTCGCGAGTGGATGCATGTATGTCGATTGACCGCCGACAGCACAACCGGATTAGTGTGCCGTGGCCAGCGCGCGTCGGCAAAAAAGGTCTAGGCATCGCCAACGCGCAGCTTCAGGATGTCTCCCTCGGTGGTTTATTTTTGGAAACGACGCTCGCCATTGAGGCTGGCGACCATGTACTGCTCGAAATGCAAGCCACCATCGGTGGTCAACCGCAACGAATCCTCGCCGAGGGAAAAATCATGCGCAAAGAAACGCGCCCGGACGGTTTTGGCTACGGCATTCAATTTACGCGCATCAGCGATGCTGCGGTGCAGCAATTGCTGACACTGATCGCGAATCAATGGCAACCCAGCTAAATCAGGCATTGGCAAATAACGCGCGGGTGATTTCGTCGGGCTCGGTGAGCCGGCGAATACGCTCGAACTGATGCTGCGCTTCGGCGTAGTCGCGCCCCAGATAATGCAACCATTGCTTGATACGACCGTTGCGATGGCGCGCCGATACTTTTAATTCAACGCTACGCCAGAAATGATGTAGCAAGCGATGCATATCGGACCACGCCAGCGCGCTGCTGCGCTCGCCGCGAATCATCAATGCGAGTGCAGGATTCGCGATGGCGCCGCGGCCGATCATGATGTCGTTACAACCGGAAACGGCACGGCAGCGCACTGCATCATCGATATCCCATATTTCTCCGTTCGCCACTACGGGGATCGAAACAGCGGCGCGAATTTTTGCAATCCATTCCCAATACGCCGGCGGTTTATAGCCATCGGTTTTGGTGCGCGCATGCACGACGATTTCCTCGGCACCGCCTTCCTGCAATGCTTCCGCGCAAATTAGCGCATGCTCTGGCGTGTCATACCCCAGGCGCATTTTTGCGGTGAGTGGTACGTGTTTTGGCAGCGCGTTGCGTACGGCTTGCACAATCGCGAACATCAATTCGGGCTCTTTCAATAATGCTGCGCCGCCGCGATGTCTATTCACCGTTTTCGCGGGGCAGCCAAAATTAATATCGATACCGTAAGCGCCGAGACTGGCAAGTTTCGCGGCATTTTCCGCCATGCAAACCGGATCAGAGCCGAGTAGCTGCACGCGAACTGGAACACCCGAAGGCGTCCGACAATTATTTTTTAATTCCGGTACAACGCGATAAAAACTGCTCGCTGGTAATAGCGTGCTGGTAACGCGAATAAATTCGGCGACGCAGAGATCGACGCCGCCATTGATGTGGTCGCCCGCGTCGTTGCCAACCCGCGTCAGCGTGTCGCGCAATACATAATCGAGAAGCCCCTCCATCGGGGCGAGCAGAATTCGCATCGCGGAATATTACGGCACCGCGGCGCCGCGCGCTGTCGTGAATAGTGCGTACCATTCTTCGCGGCTCAACGAAATTTCATGTGCGCGACAGCAATTGCTCAAACGCGTCGCATTCATGGTGCCGACAATCGGCTGAATACCGGCGGGATGGCGCAGCAGCCATGCCAGCGCAATCGCCTCGCGCGTCGTATTTTTTGCGATCGCCAGTTGGGCAATGTGCGCGACGATTTGTTGCGTGCGTGTATTGGCCTGCGGTGTGCGCGGATCGGCTGCGCTGGGGGAATTAATCAGCTTGCCGCCGGCAAGAGGTGCCCATGCCTGAATGGTGATGTCGTGCAGGCGGCAATAATCGAGCAGGCCATCCGCTGCGGTGTAAACCGGTTCAGTTTGATTGGCGCGAATTCCAGCTTCAATGGCATGCGCATGGAGCAGGTTCAACTCAATCTGATTGATCACCAGCGGTTGCTCGACAAATTTTTTCAGCAGCGCGATTTGCATTGCGGTGTGATTGCTGACGCCGAAATAGCGCACCTTGCCGCTGCGCTGCAACCGGGTAAATGCAGCCGCGACTTCTTCCGGCTGCATCAATGGATCGGGCCGGTGTAACAATAAAATATCGAGATGATCAGTGTGCAATCGGCGCAAACTGCCCTCGACCGATTCGACAATATATTGCTCGCTAAAATCATAACGCTTCGGTGCACTGGCAATCGGATCACCTTCAAAGCGAATGCCGCATTTACTTTGCAATACGATGCGATCGCGCAAACTCGGTGTCTGTTTGAACAGCTCGCCGAATACAATTTCGGATTTTCCCAGCGTGTAAATGTCGGCGTGATCAAACAGGGTGATGCCCTGTTCGAGCGCGGCCGCAATAATACCGGCAGCGGCTTTGCGTTCGGTGCCAGCGATCGGCAATTGATTCCAGCCACCGCCGAGCTGCATGCAGCCGTAGCCGATCTGCGACATGGATAGTTCGGTTTGAGCGATTCGGAATGGTTTCAACAATATGCTCCGTTTCTATTTCGATGGTATTTGCGCAGCGTGGCAATCACAATTGCTGGCTGCGATGCTGCTGCGTATGATTCGGTCCACATCAATATCTTCACGATGGAGAATTAATAATGAAAATTTTAGTAGTAGGTGGCACCGGTATGATCGGCGCACACGCGGCACTCTATCTGCAAGCGCAGGGGCACCAGGTCGCTGTGGCGGGGCGCAATCCGCCGGCCGCGAATACACCACTCGGTGAGCTGGAATTCGTGCGCTGCGATTATATCGCCAACGATCTGTCGCACGCGCAACTGGCGCGCTTCGATGCTTTGGTATTTGCGGCGGGTAAAGATCCGCGCGATATGCCTGCCGACGAAGATCCAGCGGCGTATTGGCAACGGGTCAATATCGACGCAGTGCCACGTTTTTTCGCGGCCGCGCGCGCTGCGGGTATTCGTTACGCTATTAATATCGGCAGTTTTTATCCACAAGCGCGCCCCGAATTGATCGATAAAAATCTGTATGTGCGCTCGCGCAAATTAGCGGACGACGGCGTACGCGCGCTGGCGTCGTCGACCTTTCACGTGGTCAGCCTCAATGCTCCGTTTGTGGTCGGCTGGGTACCGGGTCTGGTAGTGCCAATGTTCCGTGCCTATGTGCGATACGCCGCCGGCAAATTGCCGATTCCAGAGTTCGTGCCACCGGGCGGCGTAAATTTTATTTCCACACAATCATTGTCGGAAGCGGTCGAGGGAGCGATCTTGCGCGGCAAAAACGGCCATGCCTATTTGATCGGCGATCAGAATTTATCGTTCCAGGAATATTTCGGTGCGTTTTTCCGTGCATGCGATCGCGCGATGCCACCAGTTCAAGATCAAGAGCATCCGCTAATGCCTGACGCGGCGATTATTTTTGGGCGCGGTAATTCATTATTTTACGAACCGGATGCCGCTGAAACCGCCGAACTCGGTTATCGTCGCAACGACGTGTTGCGGATTATTCCGGAAATCGTCGCGCAATATCGCGAGGCTTGATCAACATTTCCTGAAATTAAAAAATTGGGAGAGCCGAAATGAAATTGCGCGGGCATCGTTCACTGATCGTCGGCGGCAGCGGTGGCATTGGTTACGCCACGGCCGAATTATTATTATCCGAAGGCGCAACGGTCACGATCACTGGTCGCAATCGCGATAAATTGCACGCTGCGATGCAAACGCTTGCGGCAATCGCCGACGGTGCTGGTGGTGCGATCCAGTCGATCGAATGCGATGTGAAGAACGGTGCCGAAGTACAACGCGCAGTCGCATTGGCCGCGGGCGATGCGCGCCTCGATTCCGCAGTGGCAGTCCCGGGTGGCGGTGGATTTTTGCCGATACTCGCGCATTCGGATGATTCATTCAGCACCGAGGTCGATGCCAATATTCGGCCGCAATTTTTGATATTGAAATATGCAGCACTCGCGATGATACGTGGCGGTGGTGGCTCGATCGTCGCGGTATCGTCAACGGCTGCGAGTTTTTCTAATCGCTATTTATCGGCATATTGCGCGGGCAAGGCAGCGGTTGAACAGATGGTGCGGGTCGCAGCCGATGAGCTTGGTGAAAAAAATATTCGTGTCAATGCGGTGTGTCCGGGTTTGACGCACACCGATGCCACCGCCGCGATGTTCGCAAATCCCGCATTGATCAATCGCTTTCTCGATCAGCAACCGCTGCGGCGTCCAGGGCAGCCACTTGATCAAGCGCAAGCAATTCGTTTTTTGGTGGGGCCTGAATCGTCATGGGTAACAGGGCAGTGTCTGCGTGTCGACGGCGGCCATACGTTACGCGCGTTTCCTGAGGTCAAGGATGTGGTGTCCACGATATTGGGCGAAGAGGTGTTTGCGAAAATCGACCGCGGCGAAGCGAATTAATTTCAGGCTTTAAAGTTCTTTGCTACGAAGTACACCTCGCGCGAACGCGAGCGCGATGCATCGGGTTTTCGCACTACCACTTTTTCGAAACACGCACGCACCTGTTTCAAATAATCGTCGGAGCCTTCGCCCTGAAACACTTTCGCGACGAAATTGCCCTGTGGTTTTAATACCTGTTTCACCATGTCGAGCGCCAGCTCGGTCAGATAGATTGACGATGCTTGATCAGCTGAATTGATACCGGTGATATTCGGAGAAATATCGGACAAAACCAAATCGACTTTGCGGCCATTCAATAATTCGAGGATCTGCTTGAATACGGCTTCTTCAGTGAAATCGCCCAGAATGAAATCGACGTTTTCAAGCGCATCCATTTTCAGGATATCAGTCGCGATCACGCGGCCACGATCGCCGACCAGGCGACCTGCGACCTGCGACCAACCGCCGGGTGTCGAGCCGAGATCCATCACCAGCATGCCGGGGCGAATTAGTTTGTCCTTCTCGTTCAGCTCAAGCAGTTTGTAACTCGCGCGCGAGCGATAGCCATCCTTTTGCGCCTGCTTGACGTAGGGATCGTTGACGTGTTCGTCGAGCCAGCGGCGACTGCTTTTGGATTTTGCCATGAGTGACCAATGCCTTTAATGCAAATCCCCGCTCACTGCGTGGGTCCGTCCCTTTGATAAAACGGGATTTACGGTATAGGGAGCCATTTGCAATCAGTCCTGCTCAGCTCGCAAATACCGGGACCAACAGTTCCCTTTAATTAAAGGGGGGTTAGGGGGATTTTAACGGTGTGCGTATAATTCACGCCCATTGTAACCCACCCATTCCTTTGCCGGGGTCACCGGCCGGGAGCCTGCATGATTCGCATCAACGAGCTGGCGTTGCCGCTCGATCATCCTGCCGACGCGTTGCGCGCGGCTGTCGTCAAACGGTTGCAGATCGACAGTGGCGATCTGCTGAATTTCACAGTATTCAAACGCAGTTACGATGCGCGCAAGAAAAACAGCGTAATCGCCTTCGTCTATATCGTCGATGTCGAATTGCGTGACGAGCCGGCAGTGCTGCAACGATTCGCCGATGATCATCACATCCGTCCTTCACCCGATACCAACTACTATCCGGTTGCGCATGCGCCGAGCGATTTGAGTGAGCGGCCAGTAATTATCGGCTTCGGTCCATGCGGCTTATTCGCGGCGCTGTTACTTGCGCAAATGGGTTTTAAGCCGATTGTGCTTGAGCGCGGTAGGGATGTGCGCCGTCGTACCAAGGATACGTGGGCACTGTGGCGCGAGAAAATTCTAACGCCCGAATCGAATGTGCAATTTGGTGAAGGCGGCGCCGGCTTATTTTCCGACGGCAAGTTATACAGTCAAATCAAAGATCCGAAATTTTACGGACGCAAAGTGATGCACGAATTTGTGCGCGCCGGCGCGCCGGAAGAAATTCTTTACGTCAGCAAGCCGCATATCGGTACGTTTCGCTTGACCGGTGTGGTGGCTGCGATGCGCGAGCAAATCATCGCGCTCGGTGGCGAAGTGCGTTTCGAAAGCAAAGTGACCGACCTATTGCTCAACGATGCGAATAATCAAATTGAAGGTGTCACGCTGGACAGCGGCGAACAAATTCGCAGTCGCCACATAGTGCTAGCGTTAGGGCACAGTGCGCGCGATACCTTTCGCGCGCTACATCGCTGTGGTGTGTTTATTGAACCGAAGCCATTTGCGATTGGCTTTCGTATCGAGCACCCGCAATCGCTGATCGATAACGCGCGGCTCGGTAAATATGCCGGGCATCCGCAACTCGGCGCCGCCGATTACAAACTGGTGCATCACGCAACTCTTGGTTCCGGGAAAGGCCGCGCGGTTTACAGTTTCTGCATGTGCCCCGGCGGCACGGTGGTCGCGGCAACATCTGAACCCAATCGTGTCGTCACTAACGGTATGAGCCAGTACTCGCGCAATGAGCGCAACGCGAATGCCGGTATCGTCGTCGGCATCAATCCGCAGCAGGATTTTCCGGGCGATGTGCTCGCCGGCGTCGAATTGCAGGAGCGGTTGGAGTCGCAAGCATTCGTACTGGGTGGTAGTGACTATTGCGCACCGGCGCAGCTGGTCGGCGATTTCATTCACGGCGTGCCGTCGAACGAATTCGGCGAGGTGGTGCCATCGTATAAACCCGGCGTGCGGCTCGGCGATTTGGCGCCATCTTTGCCGGCATATGCGATCGATGCAATTCGCGAAGCACTGCCGGCGTTCGGGAAACAGATTCGCGGCTTCGACCGCGCCGACGCGATACTCACCGGCGTCGAAACCCGCACATCGTCGCCGCTACGCATCACGCGCGATGCCGATACCTTGCAAAGTCTCAACGTGCGCGGTTTGTTTCCCGCAGGCGAAGGCGCGGGCTATGCCGGCGGTATTTTGTCGGCCGGCGTCGATGGTATTAGAGTTGCCGAAGCGGTGGCGAAATCGATCATGAATGATGTGACGCTGAGTGAAAAAAATAATGAAATTCGACGACATTAAAAAGCTGCAGCAAAAAAAATATCGCGAGCAATTTAGTTATTTTCTTGCAGAAGGCGAGCACCCGGTATTAGAGCTTCAAAAGGCGCTGGCGAATAATCCGCTGCTGAGTCAAAGCGAGTTGTATGTAACACCTGCCTACGAGCAGTGGCAGAGCCCATTCAAAATGCATGTGGTCAGCGAGCGTCAGCTGGCGCAGATTGCCGAAACGAAAACGCCGCAGGGCATTATCGCGCTGGTGCCGATAGTTCCGGCCGCAGAACCGACATCGGATGAGTGCGTGATTTACCTGCACGAAATTCAGGACCCGGGGAATCTCGGTACTATTCTGCGCACGCTGGCATGGTTCGGTCGGTTTCGTTGCCTGCTCAGCCCGGGCAGCGTCGATCCATATAATTCCAAAGTTGTGCGCGCAAGCATGGGCGCTATTTTTCATCTGCCGATCGAATTGGATATCGAAGCGAGTTCGTTGTCGTCGCGTTTCGCGCGGATCGCTTATCTGGATATGCACGGCGAAAAAATCCAAGCGGATAATTTCAATGCGTTCGATTGCTATATGTTTGGCAATGAGGCGCGTGGTGTGCCGCATGAGAAAATTGCGCTGCTCGGCGCCCAGCCATTCACAATTGTCGGCAGCGGTCTGATTGAATCAATGAATTTGGCGGCGGCGGTAAATATCTGCGTGTATGAAATACGGCGCGGCGAATAATATTTCGCGCCGATATTTAGCTCGCCAGTTTGCGCAGCAGCGTCAAGCCATCGCCAATCGGCAACATGCTGATCGCCACTCGCGCGTCTTGTCGCACCGCTCGATTAAATTCGCGTAGTGCCACTGTCGAGCTATCTTGGTCGGAAGGGTCGAGCACGCGCCCGCTCCACAGCACATTATCCACGGCGATGACGCCGCCGGGTCGCAGCAATTTAAGCGTCTGCTCGTAGTACGCGCGGTAGTTTTCTTTATCGGCATCGATAAATGCGAAGTCGAATGTTTCTGTTTCGCCAGCGTCGGTTAATTGCTCCAGCGTATCGAGCGCCGGTCGCAGCTCGAGTTGGATACGCTCGGCCACCCCGGCGCGCTCCCAGAAGGGGCGGGCGATGTCGGTGAATTCCGCGCTGATATCGCATGCGACCACACGTCCGTGCGATGGTAATGCGAGCGCAGTAACGAGCGTGCTATAGCCGGTAAAAACACCGATTTCCAGCGTGCGTTGCGCATTCAGGGTGCCGAGCAGCCAGGCAATGAATTGCCCCTGCTCCGGTGAAATTTGCATGCGCGCATTTTCCATCGTCGCTGTGCGCACGCGCAGCTCATGCGCGACAGGGTGTTCACGCAATGAATGATCCAGCAGATACTGTTGTAATTCGTCGCTTAAACCGATGCTGCGATTCGACATGATGCGCCCTCTGTTCGATAAGAGATGCGGGATAGACAGCGTGCTTCCGAATAAGGTTCGGTTAGACCGCAGCAAATTTTAAGTGGAATGAATGGTCGAAAAAAGGCCGGCAATTTGCCGGCCTGTTGAAGTGTTTGCGAAATTAATAAAAGCCCGACATCGCATAAGCCGTTTTCTTAAACATCAAATCTTGCGCATCTTCGATTTTTAAATTGACCTTGTTTGCAGTGGTCACAATGCGCGTGCGGTAATCCTTGCGATCCGATACTTCGGAAACGGTTTGCTGGCTCGATCCGGCGTCGGAAACCTTCGCATTCAGTTTTGTATCTTTGCGTACCAGCACGCCTTCCTTGGTTTTTTCGGTGATTTGAATATCGCACACGAGCATGTAGGTGACGTTTTTCACCAGCGCGCCGGTGATCAATTCGGTGCCACCGCCGAGAATGCCACCGCCGACTATGCCGTTGACCGGATGGCTGGTATTGGCGATGCCGCCCACCGCTGCGCCGGCGATGATCGCACCGCCCATGTAGCCTTTGTTTAGTGCTTCTTCAGCTGCGGTCGGGCTGGCTTTTTCCAGATTCAACACATAGGCGACCATATGGAATTGCGCCTGATCCGGATCGTCGATGATCTGATAGCCGTTGTCGTTCGTTAAAAATTGTTCGCGCACAAAATCCTTAAATTTGCGCCGATCGAATTCCATCACGCCGCTTTTGATATCGAGATAAATGGTACGTTTCGGACGCGGTACCGGATCGACAAAAATTGACGTCGACGTACGCGCCTGCACATCGAGATCTTTATGCGCCAACGCAGTTTCAGTGGCGGCACAGCCGCTCAATATCGCGGCGCAGGCAGCGACGGGAGCAAATATTTTAAACAGGCGAAAGGCAGAAACAGTCATGAAAAAATCTCTCCGGTATGTTGAACAATCCAATTAAATAAGTGGCGCGCCGCCTCGATTACCAGAAACGGCCATAGTAGTGGTGGTAATAGAGACAGTCGCGATAGTCGTAATAGTTGTGATATCTGCCGTAATAGCTGTCGCAGGTGTAGCCCGGTTGCCAATTGCTCGGTGGGTTTTTGCGCGGTTGCAGATTCTTTTTGGAGGCTTCGGCGATATAGCTGTCGATTTTCGAAACGTCTTCAACTTCGAAGGATTTGTTCAGCGTTTCGGCATTGAGGCGCTGCTGCATTTCGGCAGCGGTTTCGGCGATAAGCGGTAATGGCAGTAGTAACAGCGAAAATAAAACGATTTGAAAGCGCGAGCGTCGCATCGCGAACCTCCTTGTCGGTGTGGGATCCAAAAAAACAGCTTCAATTGCAGGCGCGAATGCTACAAGTCGTGTGAATACCCTGTCAATTCACGCGCGGCTATTGTGCCATTTGCATCACATTTTGTTTCGATGCGCCCGATTTAACGTTTGTTGCGTCGGCTCGGCGCAGGTTTGGAGGAGCGCTTTGTTGGCGATGCGCGGTCACTGCGCGGCGGCAGGCCGGTATGTTGGGTAAAAAACGGTTTCGATTTTTTATCGGTGGTCGCCGCCGTTTTTGTCGATTGCCAATTGGCCGGCTGCCGCGGCGGAATTAATTGTTTCTTGCCGTAGCCGATCAAATCCGCACGTCCCATTTTTTGCAACGTTTCGCGCAGTAATGGCCAGTTTTCGGGATCGTGATAACGCAAGAACGCCTTGTGCAAGCGGCGTTGACGCAAGCCTTTCGCGGTGAATACTTTTTCGCTGTCGCGACTGATTTTATGCAGCGGATCTCTTTCCGAGTAATACATCGCGGTCGCATTCGCCATCGGCGATGGGTAAAACGTCTGCACTTGATCGGCGCGAAAGCCATTGTGTTTCAGCCACAGCGCGAGGTTCATCATGTCCTCGTCGGTGGTGCCCGGATGCGCGGCAATGAAATATGGAATCAGGAATTGTTCCTTGCCCGCTTGCTTCGAAAATTTGTCGAACATCGCTTTGAATTTATCGTAGCTGCCGATGCCGGGCTTCATCATTTTCGATAGCGGGCCGCCTTCGGTGTGTTCAGGCGCGATTTTCAGATAACCGCCGACGTGATGCGTGACCAGCTCGCGCACATATTCGGGCGTTTCGATTGCGAGGTCGTAGCGCAAACCCGAGGCAATCAATACTTTCTTGATGCCAGGCAGTTCGCGCACGGCGCGATACAAATGAATGAGCGGCGTTTGATCGGTGTCGAGATTTTTGCAGATATTCGGATAGACGCACGATAACCGCCGGCAATTTTCTTCGATCGTTTTACTTTTGCAATTGAGCCGCCACATATTCGCGGTGGGGCCGCCGAGATCGGAAATCGAGCCAGTAAATCCCGGTGTTTTGTCGCGAATGTTTTCCACTTCGCGCACGATCGATTCGTGCGAGCGGCTCTGGATAATGCGGCCTTCATGTTCGGTAATCGAGCAGAAACTGCAGCCGCCGAAGCAACCGCGCATGATATTCACCGAGAAGCGAATCATTTCGTACGCAGGAATTTTTGCATCGCCGTACGCGGGATGCGGCACGCGCTGATACGGCAATTCGAATACGGAATCGAGCTCATCGGTTGCGAGCGGCAGCGGCGGTGGATTCAGCCACACTTGGCGCTCGCCGTGACTCTGCACCAATGCGCGCGCATTGCCTGGATTGGTTTCGAGATGCAATACGCGTGCAGTGTGCGCGTAATAAACCGGATCGTTCTTCACCTGCTCGTAGCTTGGCAGACGAATCACTGTTTTGGTGGGATCGAGTTTCGCTTTGCGCGCGGTGAGCGGATCAAGAATGCGCACGACCTGCGTTTCGGTGATCGTCGCATCGCTTTGCTTTTTGCTTGCGCAGGTGCTCGGTTCTTCCACCATCTCATACGGATTTTTATGGAATTGCGTCGCGCCGGGCTGATCGAATTCGGTCGAGTCGATGACGGTCCAGCCGGCCGGAATTTCATTCAGTGCATATGCGGTGCCGCGCACGTCGCGAATCGTTTCGATGGTCTCGCCATTCGCAAGCCGATGCGCAACTTCGACAATCGCGCGCTCGGCATTGCCATACAGCAGCAGATCGGCCTTGCTATCGAGCAGAATTGAGCGGCGGACTTTGTCGCTCCAGTAATCGTAATGCGCGATGCGGCGCAGGCTGGCTTCGATCGAGCCGATCACGATCGGCACGTCGTTGTACGCCTCCTGGCAGCGCTGCGAATACACGATGACGGCGCGATCGGGACGCTTGCCACCGACATCGCCCGGCGTGTACGCATCGTCGTGGCGCAGACGGCGATCGGCGGTGTAGCGGTTTATCATCGAATCCATGTTGCCGGCGGCGACACCGAAGAACAGATTCGGTTTGCCGAGCGCCATGAACGCTTCTTTTGACTGCCAATCCGGCTGCGCGATGATGCCGACGCGAAAGCCTTGCGCTTCCAGTGTGCGGCCGATCACGGCCATGCCGAAGCTGGGATGATCCACGTAGGCATCGCCGGTCACGATGATGACATCGCACGAATCCCAGCCGAGCACATCCATCTCTTCCCGCGACATCGGTAGAAACGGCGCTGGGCCAAAGCATTCGGCCCAGTATTTTCGATAAGAAAATAAAGGGCGATAGGCAGGAACTGACTGCGACATGGTTGAGTACGGCAATAGGAATTGGGTGGGCATTATACGGGAGAAGCGACAATGCTTGGAGCAGGTATTACCCTCATGCACCTGTGAGACCGTCAGCGACAAGGATGTCGCTGACGAGCTACATGGATGTACTTGCCGCGTGTCCCGAAAGGGAAATCCTTACTTCGTACCCTTGCTCTGATATCTGAGTTGTACCGGGGCGCGCCCTTATGCAATAGTGCCGCCTCCGCATTTAGCTCGTTGATTTGCCTATGGAACATACCTATCGGCTGGTTATTTCGTGCCCGGATCGTGTCGGCATCGTCGCGCGCGTCAGTCAATTCGTCGCCGAGTACGGCGGCTGGCTGACCGAAGCGAATTACCATTCGGATCGCGACAGCGGCTGGTTCTTCATGCGCAACGAGATTCGCGCCGATTCGCTGAAAATCGGTTTGCGCGAATTCAGCACCGCGTTCGAGCGGATTGCCGACGAATATAAAATGCAGTGGCACCTGCGCGATTCGACGGTACGCCGGCGCGTTGTCATCCTCGCCAGCCATGCCTCGCATTGCCTCGCCGATCTATTGCACCGCTGGCATTCGGATGAATTGTTCTGCGATATCCCCTGTGTCATTTCGAATCACGACAACCTGCGCAGCATGGTCGAGTGGCACCAGATTCCGTTTCATCACGTGCCGATTCCGAAAATTAAAGACGCGAAAGATAAGGAAGCTAAGGCCGCAGCATTTGCGGAGACCGAGCGACTGATCGCGCAATACCATGCCGATACCATTGTGCTCGCGCGGTACATGCAAATCGTGCCCCCCGATTTATGCGCGAAATACCCGGGCAATATCATCAATATCCACCACAGTTTTTTGCCCTCGTTCATCGGCGCGAATCCTTATCAGAAGGCCTACGACCGCGGCGTAAAACTGATCGGCGCGACCAGCCATTACGTCACCACCGAATTGGATGAAGGTCCAATTATCGAGCAGGACGTAATTCGCGTCGGCCACCGTCACTCGGTCGATGATTTAGTGCGCCTCGGCAAAGATGTGGAAGTCGCCGTGCTGGCACGTGCATTACGCAATCATCTTGAGGATCGCGTCATCGTGCATGGCAACAAAACCGTTGTGTTCGACTAAGCGCGCTTCACGTGGCTGTCATATTTGTTTCACAATGTCTGTCTTTAATAGCCGTCAATTTGTAACAGTCGCTAAACGTTGCGGAGTAAATGGACGGATATGGAAAACAAATGTGTATTGATCGTCGACGATGAGCCCGCGATTCGCGAAATGATTCGTGTAGCGCTGGAAATGTCCGATATCGATTGCATGGAAGCGGGCAGCGCGCAGGAAGCACATGGCCGGATCATTGATCACAAGCCCAATTTGGTGTTGCTCGACTGGATGCTGCCCGGTTCGAGCGGCATCGAGTTGCTGCGACGGCTGAAGCGTGACGAGCTGACCAAAGATATTCCGGTCATCATGCTTACCGCGAAAGGTGAAGAGGACAACAAGATTCAGGGCCTCGATGTCGGCGCCGACGATTACATCACCAAGCCATTTGCGCCGCGCGAGCTGATCGCACGGATCAAAGCCGTGATGCGCCGCACCGGGCAACTTGAAGATGAAGGCGCGATCGATATCGAAGGGCTGGTGCTCGATCCGGCGAGCCATCGTGTGTTTATTCGCCAACAACCGGTCGATATGGGGCCAACCGAATTCAAGTTGCTGAAATTCTTCATGACCCACCGCGAGCGCGCATACTCGCGCGGCCAGTTGCTCGATCATGTGTGGGGCGGTAATGTTTACGTCGAGGAGCGTACCGTCGATGTGCATATCCGACGTCTACGTAAAGCGTTGCAAACCGAAAGCGCCGATTACGGCGGCCTGATTCAAACCGTGCGCGGCACGGGCTATCGATTTTCCACTACCGGCGCCAGCGTTGCTTAACGCGTCCGCACCTGCATTAAAAAAACCTGAGATTTGATGCTGACCAGCTGATGTTGACAAATAACTGGAAGTCCGAGCTTTATCGTCTGTTGTTGTGGCTTGGAGCCGCCGTGCTGGTCGGTTGGCTGCTCGATATGATTCCATGGGCGCTGGCGATTGGCGCCTGCGCGTTCGCCATACGCTCGGTGTATCACCTGCATAGCATGCAGCAATGGTTGACGCATCGCGCCACCGTCGAGCCGCCGGAAGCGGATGGCCTGTGGGGCGAAGTCATGGATGGCCTTTATCGCATGCAGCAGAAGGAGCGGCGCGAGCGCGTGCGGTTGCGCGCACTGATCAGCTACTTGCGCGAATCGTTTACCTCGCTACCGTACGGCGCGGTCATGATCGATCCCGAAAACAATATCGAATGGAGCAATAAAGCGGCCGAATCGCTGCTTGGTTTACGTTTTCCTGAAGATACCGGTCAGCAGGTGCTGAATCTGGTGCGCGCGCCGGAATTCATCGCGTATTTCGAGTCGGAGGAATACAGCAAGCCGCTGGAAATTCCCTCGCCGTATCGCGGCAGCGTCCAACTGCAAATTCATATCACGTTCTTCGGCAAGCGCAGCCGCCTGCTGTTCGTGCGCGACATTACGCAGACGTACAAGCTCGAACAGATGCGTAAGGATTTCGTCGCGAATGTATCGCACGAACTGCGCACGCCGCTGACAGTGATCAACGGTTATCTGGAAACCTTTGTCGGCAGTGTCGGCGATGAAAATCCGCGCTGGAAACGCGCGCTCGATCAAATGTTGATTCAATCGCGGCGCATGCAGACATTGATCAACGATCTGCTGTTGCTGTCGCGGCTGGAAACATTGCCGCAAGCCGATCAGCACGATGCATTCGCGGTGCGGCCGATATTGGAAATGATCCGCGAGGAAGCGCTGGCGTCGGTCGGTGGTCAGCGTGAAATAACGATCGCTTGCGACGACAGCCTCGCACTGGTGGGGCAACGCGAAGAATTGCGCAGCGCATTCGCGAATATCGTGTTCAATGCCGCGCGTTATACCGAGGCCGGTGGCAAGATCGCGCTACGCTGGCATGCCGATCGCGAGCACGCTTATCTCGACGTCGAAGACAATGGTATCGGCATCAATGCGGAGGATATTCCGCGATTGACCGAACGGTTCTACCGCGTCGATAAGAGTCGCTCGATGGATACCGGTGGCACCGGCCTTGGTCTCGCGATCGTCAAGCACGTATTGATACGCCATCAAGCGCGGTTGAGCATCACCTCGAAGCCCGGCGTCGGCAGTTGTTTTTCATGCGTGTTTCCGCTGATGCGGACGGTGCGCGAAGCTCTAACGGCGCAGCACTAATAGGCATTAATCGCCGTCTTATCCGTCATTCGGCCGGTGTTGCGGCTCTTCAATAAACGTTCACATAACTGTCATATTTGATCAGTAGAGTGCCTGCAGTCCCGAAGGTCACACCTCAAAATATCAGGAGAACAGGATGAAGATGAATGCGATTCTGCGCGGCGCCGCTGTCGTTGCCGCCATCACCGCTGCACCGCTGGTCCATGCCAAAGTCGATGTGGATCCCCGCATCCCCGCCTACACAAAAGCCAGTGGCGTCGCCGGCAATCTGTCGAGCGTAGGCTCGGATACATTGGCCAATCTGATGACGTTTTGGGCCGAGGAATATAAGCGCCAATACCCGAACGTGAACATCCAGATTCAAGCCGCCGGTTCGTCGACCGCACCGCCCGCGTTGACCGAAGGCACCTCGAACATCGGTCCGATGAGCCGCAAGATGAAGGACGAGGAAATCGGTGCATTCGAGAAAAAATACGGTTACAAACCGACCGCGATTCCGGTGGCAATCGATGCCCTGGCGGTGTTTGTGCACAAGGACAATCCGATCAAAGGTTTGACCATGCAGCAGGTCGATGCGATTTTTTCGGCCAACCGCAGCTGCGGCGCGGCAGCAAGCATCGACAACTGGGGTCAGACTGGTTTGACCGGTGCATGGGCAACGCGCGATCTGCAGTTGTTCGGCCGCAACTCGGTATCGGGCACTTACGGTTACTTCAAAGAACACGCGCTGTGTAAAGGCGATTTCAAGAACACCGTGAACGAGCAGCCGGGTTCGGCGTCGGTCGTGCAGTCGGTATCGACCACGATCAATGCCATCGGTTATTCCGGTATCGGTTATGTCACCGCGAGCGTACGTGCCGTGCCGTTGGCGAAATCAGGCACCGAATTCGTCGAAGCCTCGCCGGAAAACGCGATCAGCGGTAAATATCCGCTGGCGCGCTTCCTTTACGTTTATGTCAATAAAGCACCTAACAAACCGTTACAACCGCTCGAAAAAGAATTCCTGAAAATGGTATTGAGCAAGACCGGTCAAGAAGTGGTAGTGAAAGACGGCTTTATTCCGCTGCCGAAAACTGTTGTCGAAAACGCGTTGAAGCAACTCGACTAAGCAGTCAGTACCAGAAGGGAATCTGGCTGAGATATCTGCCGCGATCAAAATGATCGCGGCATTTTTTCATCGATTGTTTTCTTTTTAATCGAATCTTACGTTAGGCGCCGTTACCCTCGCGGCTGGGTTGCATCGAACTGTAACAAAGCTGTCATAATTCGCCCCTAAGCTGCCGTCATGAATGAGATCGCTATGTCTTCACAACTCTCCGCGAGCGCGGCGGAGGCCAGTCAATTACTGGGCAATGATCGCCGCCACCTTATCCGCAAATTTAAAGATCGCCTCGCTGCGGTGACGATCAGCGCGGGTGGCATGAGCGTGCTGTTTGCCATTCTGTTGATTTTCTTTTATCTGCTATTTGAGATTTTGCCGCTGTTTCGCTCAGCGTCAGTGCAGTCGGTCGGCGATTATCCGCTGAGCAAATTGGGCGAGATGGGAGCGCCGCTTTATCTGGCTATCGAAGAACAAAACGAAATCGGCATGCGGCTCGATACCGCAGGCAAAATCGTTTTCTTCCATGTCACCACCGGTGAGCCGGTAGCGAGTTTCGAGGCACCGCTGCCGCCAAACGCGCAAATCACCAGCTTTGCCATTGATTCGGAACAGAGCCAATTATTTGCTCTCGGTTTAAACGATGGCACTGTGATATTGGCGCACCATGATTACACCGCCGCGTATGGCGACCAGGGTGCCCGCGTTATTACGCCCAGCTTGCTTTACCCCTATGGTGAGAAGCCACTGACGTTATTGCCGGGCGAGGTGTTGCATTCAATCGCGATGCGTACGACCGACAATGGTTTGATATTGATCGGCGCTGCCGAGAGTGGCCGCTTGATCGCGCGTAAATGGGAAAAGCGCGAGGATTTTCTCAGCGGCGAAACGGTCACCGAAGAAGTGACGCTGCAGGTGCCGGATGTCGATATAAAACCATCGCGACTGCTGATTTCTCCGGATCAGCATTGGCTGTATGCGCTGGCGCTCGATGGCAATTATCGCGTGATCGATTTACAGATCGGTCAGGTTGTCGATAGCGGCCGCCTGTTTGCCAGCGGTGAGTTGACCGATGCGCGCTTTTTGCTCGGCGGCATTTCGATTATCGCCGCGAGTAATCACGGCGAGCTGAGCCAGTGGTTCATGGTGCGTAAGCCCGATGCCGCACCGCAGCTGACGCGTATTCGCAGCTTCGCCGACAACGGTATCGGCATCACCGGGCTGGCGATGGAGCATCGCCGCAAGGGTTTTGCCGCGATCGACGATAAACATCAATTACAGATTTTCTATTCGACGTCGCAGCGTAAATTACTCAGCACGTCAACCGGCTCGACGGCGGTGACTTCGTTTGCATTTAGTCCGCGCGCGAATGGCCTGCTGTACGAAGACGCGAATAGCGAATTGCATTTCGCCACCGTGCGCAACGAGCACCCGGAAGTTTCGTGGTCGGCGTTGTGGGATAAGGTCTGGTACGAAAACTATCCCGAGCCCGATTACGTTTGGCAGTCGTCGTCGTCGAACTCTGATTTCGAAGCAAAATACAGCTTAATGCCACTGGCCTTCGGTACGCTGAAAGCCGCGTTCTACGCGATGATCGTCGCGGCACCACTGGCGATTTGCGGTGCGTTATATACCGCCTATTTCATGTCGCCAACGCTACGTCGTAAAGTGAAACCGCTGATCGAACTGATGGCGGCAATGCCGACCGTTATTCTCGGTTTTCTCGCCGGCCTGTGGTTGGCGCCGGTCGTCGAACATAATCTACCGGGCGTATTTTTCGTATTGATGTTTATGCCCGTGGCTGTGCTGCTATTTGCATTCCTCTGGAATCAAATTCCGTTTGCTTGGCGCAGTTGGATACCCGAGGGCTGGCAGCCGCTGGTGCTGGTACCGGTGATTATTTTTACGACTTACGTTTGCTTCGCACTCAGCTTGCCGGTCGAGCATGCATTTTTTGGCGGCGATTTACGGTCGTGGATGCGCCATGAATGGGGCCTCGATTATTCGCAGCGCAACGCATTGGTGGTGGGTATTGCGATGGGCTTCGCGGTGATCCCAAATATTTTCTCGATTGCGGAAGATGCGCTGTTCTCGGTACCAAAACAGTTGAGTTACGGCTCGCTCGCGCTCGGCGCTACGCCGTGGCAAACATTGATCGGCGTGGTATTACCGACCGCATCGCCGGGTATTTTCTCGGGGCTGATGATCGGCCTCGGTCGCGCGGTTGGTGAGACGATGATCGTGTTGATGGCAGCAGGTAATACGCCGATTATGGATTCGAACATTTTCCAGGGTATGCGCACACTGTCCGCCAATATCGCGGTCGAGATCGGCGAGACTGCCGTCAACAGCACGCATTATCGGGTGCTGTTTCTCGCAGCGTTTGTGTTGTTCATGTTTACGTTCGTGCTGAACACGGTGGCGGAAGTTATCCGTCAGCGTCTGCGGCGCCGCTACAGCGTCATCTGATTAATTCGAGGTTGTTGATTCATGGCTCTGGCACAACAAAGCCGATTACCCGTAGGCGCCTGGATAAAAAGCGGTGAACCTTTTATTTGGTTTAATGCCGCTGCGGTAACGATTTGCGCTGTTGCTGTTGTTTCGTTATTGCTGTTACTGGCGGTGCGCGGTCTCGGTCATTTTTGGCCCGGCGCGGTTTACGAAACACACTACGGTCAACCCAATGTACCGGCACAGCGGGTGCTTGGTGAACTGGTGGAATCCGAATCGATTCCCGTCGAACAATTGCGCGCGTCGGGCGTGGAATTCAAATCCGACGAGCTGCAGGTGCGTCGCGATTTGTTCAAGCTCGGCAATCGCGATGTGTTCGGTCACGATTTCAGCTGGTTCTTGGACCCCTACCTCAGCGAATTGAAAAAACCAGTCGATGCGATGGTGATGGAGCGCCGCGAGTGGGGTAATTTCTACGGTTTTCTGCGGCAGGTAAAAGAGAACGGCCAGATCGTTGCGGATAGCAATATCGATAAGAGTGTCGCCTGGAATGCGTTGCAGCAACATCTCGCGCGTGCATCGAAAATTCACGACGATATTTATTATGTGGAAAACAAGCAGATCGGCTCGATCAATTATCAGCTCGATCAACTGCGATTGCGCGAACGCAAGCTTGAGTTGAAAAAAGATCGCATGTCCGACACAGCACTCGCGCTCGCTCAGGCAGAGATCGAAACCGAACGTGCGCAATTACAGAGTGAATACAAAGGTCTGCAGGGCAAGCTCGCCGATCTTTATCAACAGGTGAACCGCGACAGCTTGATGGCCGAAGTGGCCGATGGTCGTGTGATTGAAGTTCCGCTCGCGAAAGTCGTGCACGCGTATCAGCCGAACGCGATGAATATTTTTCAGAAAATTCATTTTTACGGCGCTAAGTTGTGGGAATTCCTGTCCGCGGAACCGCGCGAAGCCAACACCGAAGGCGGTATTTTTCCTGCGATTTTTGGTACCGTCGTGATGGTGCTGATTATGTCGATCATCGTGACGCCGTTCGGCGTTATCGCCGCGGTATATTTGCGCGAATATGCGAAGCAGGGCGCGATTACTCGCATTATTCGCATTGCGGTCAACAATCTCGCGGGGGTGCCATCGATTGTTTACGGTGTGTTCGGCCTCGGCTTCTTTGTCTATTTCGTCGGCGCGAATATCGACAAAGCATTTTTTCCGGAAGCATTTCCAGCGCCGACATTCGGTACGCCCGGTTTGTTATGGGCGTCGTTGACGCTGGCGTTATTGACCTTGCCCGTGGTGATTGTCGCCACTGAAGAAGGGCTCGCACGAATCCCGCGCTCGCTGCGCGAAGGCAGTCTCGCGCTGGGTGCGACCAAAGCGGAAACGCTGTGGCGCGTGGTATTGCCGATGGCGAGCCCGGCGATGATGACCGGCCTGATTCTCGCGGTGGCGCGTGCTGCTGGCGAAGTCGCACCGCTGATGTTAGTGGGCGTGGTGAAGCTGGCGCCGACGTTACCGCTCGATACCAACTTTCCGTATATGCATCTCGATCGCAAATTCATGCATCTCGGTTTTCATATCAACGATGTCGGCTTTCAAAGTCCCAACGTTGAAGCAGCGCGTCCCTTGGTGTATGCGACGGCGCTGCTGTTGGTAATTATTGTTGCCTTGTTGAACTTTAGTGCCGTCGCGCTGCGCAATCACTTGCGCGAAAAATATCGCGCGCTGGAAATGTGATGCGCTCATTCGAGACCGAACCCATGTCAGAACCTTCTACTATCAAATCCCACGCGATCGATATTACGCAATTAGGTCGCGCACCATCGCAGCGTTCGCTCGATACCGAAGAAGTCTGTTTGTCGGTGCAAAATCTGAATCTGTTTTACAACACCAAGCAGGCGTTGTTTAACGTGGAAATGCAGATTCCCAAGCAACGCGTCACTGCTTTCATCGGCCCGAGTGGGTGCGGCAAATCGACATTGTTGCGTTGCTTCAATCGCATGAACGATCTGGTCGACGACTGTCGCATCGAAGGTTCGATCCTGCTCGACAAAGCGAATATTTTCGATCGCGCGGTCGATGTCGCATCGCTGCGTCGTCGCGTCGGCATGGTATTCCAGAAGCCGAACCCGTTTCCAAAAACAATTTATGAAAACGTTGCCTACGGTTTGCGTATTCAAGGCATTAATAAGAAGCGCGTGCTCGATGAAGTGGTCGAACGCTCGTTGCGTTCGGCAGCGTTGTGGGACGAAGTAAAAGATCGGTTGCACGACAACGCGCTCGGTATGTCCGGTGGTCAGCAGCAGCGCCTGGTGATTGCGCGCACGATCGCGGTCGAACCCGAAGTCGTGCTGCTCGACGAACCGGCATCGGCGCTTGATCCAATCTCGACATTGAAAATCGAAGAATTGATTTACGAACTGAAATCGAAATACACACTGGTTATCGTGACCCATAACATGCAGCAGGCAGCGCGAGTTTCCGACTATACTGCCTTCATGTACATGGGCAAGCTGATCGAATTCGACAGTACCGATCGCCTGTTCACCAATCCAGCGCAGCGTCAGACGGAAGATTACATCACTGGTCGTTACGGTTGAGTCCGGCTCTATTCGATATCGTTAACTCATAGAGCCGCAGCATTTTTCGAGGTACATCATGGTCGACAAGGATTCACACTCGCACCACATTTCGCAGCAGTTCAATGCGGAGTTGGACGACATTAAAACCCGCATGCTGGAAATGGGCGGGTTGGTCGAGCGCCAGGTGGCCGATGCAATCAACGCGGTGATGAATGCGGATAGCGGTCTCGCCGAGCGTGTATTGAAAGGCGACTTCCGCATCAACAATATGGAAGTGCAAATCGACGAAGAATGCGCGCTGATTCTCGCGCGTCGCCATCCGGCGGCGAGCGATCTGCGCATGGTGCTCGCGATTACCCGCGCGCTACACGATCTCGAACGCATGGGCGATGAGGCGACAAAGATCGCTGAGCATGCCATTCGTTTGATCGAACACGGTGAAATGCCGCGTTGTGTCATCGAAATTCGCCATCTCGGTACTCACGTCTGCGCGATGGTGCGCGATGCGCTCGATTGTTTCGCGCGTCTCGATCTCGAACAAGCACTGCGCGTAGCGCAGGAAGACAAATCGGTCGATATGGAATACGGCACCGCGATGCGCACGCTGGTCACGTACATGATGGAAGATGCGCGCAGTATTTCCGCGGTGTTGAATATTATGTGGAGCCTGCGCTCGCTGGAGCGCATCGGCGATCACGCGTTGAACATTTCCGAGCACGTGGTTTATATGGTGAAAGGACAAGATGTGCGTCACATCGGCCTGAGTGAACTCGAAGCGCGCATTCACGACGGCAATTAAGTTGGGTTCTTAAACAAAAGGCCGATCAATCGATCGGCCTTTTTTATATCCGGATTTTATTCACGCGTTATCAAATAGTAAGCCGTCGGTGAATCGGCCGCATTAGTTACAATCCCGCTCATGTAGTTCTTCGCTAATAAATCGATAACAGGCATTCATCATGTCAAGAATCACATCGCGCTTTTCGGCACTGTCGACTGCAGCTGAAGTGCTCGAAGGGCATTCGTTGCACGGAAAAAATATTATCGTCACCGGCGCAACGACCGGTATCGGTGTTGCCACCGCGCGTGCTTTAGCGCAGGCGGGTGCAAACGTAATGCTGGCCGTGCGTCGACTCGATGCGGGTGTTGCGATTGCGCGCGAGATTAATGCAGCGCTCGGCGTCGAGCGTGCAGCGGCCGAGCAGCTCGACCTTGCGAGCTTCGCGTCGATTCGAAAATTCGTCGCGGGTTGGGGTAATCGTCCTTTGCATGTGTTGATCAATAACGCCGGTGTGATGGCGACGCCGCTTGGTTACACCGAAGACAATCTCGAAATGCAGATCGGCACCAATCATTTTGGGCATTATTTATTGACGATGTTGTTGATGCCGTCATTGATTGTTGCGGCGCCATCGCGCGTGTTGGTGCTGACGTCGGGTGCGCATCATCTCAATGATGTCGATTTTTCTGATTTGCATTACCGTACGCGTCGCTACAACCCACTCGCAGCGTATGGCCAATCAAAAGCGGCGAATTGTTTATTTGCGTTGGGATTCGCGCCTCGTTTTATTGATCGCGGCATCACGATCAATATGGTGATGCCGGGGGCGGTGATCACTGAACTCGGTGCGGGTCACGTGACGCAGGAAACCTTCGCGGCGATGGGAGAGCTCGGCTGGTTTAATGAGCGCATTTCTGGTCCGATCAAAACGCTGGATCAAGGGGCATCGAATTCGGTGTGGGCGGCAGTTGCGCCAGAGCTCGAAGGAATGACCGGTTTATATCTTGAGGATTGCAGTGAAGCATTGCCGTACAGCGCCGAGTGGCCGTTTCATGGCTTACATCCGTGCGTACAAAATCCTGATGATGCGAATCGGCTGTGGCGGATATCCGCCGAGACATGCGGCGTTGCGTTTGATTGAGTGAGACTCTGTTGCGATTGTTCGTGCGATCGCGGCAATAAAAAGGCGCCTAATGGCGCCTTTTTTGGAACGATACTTTCTGCGATCAGCTGTGTTTGCGAGCATTGCGACGGGTGATGCCCAGTACAATCAGGCCAGCCGCGAGCAGTGCAATGGTGCTCGGCTCTGGAACCGATGTGTAGTTGAGTCGGTTCAGCGTGTAGTCCGACTGGTTGGTGCAAGCACCACCGGCCACGCCACATTTGCCCGGCAGGGCACTGAACAGAATGCTGTTGGTTGCTGCACCGGCGAAGGGATTCGCGATCGTCCATACGCCACCCAAACCATCGATCGCCGCGGAAGTAGCGGTAATGCTGGTGGTGTTGCCGCCGAACGACCACAGCGCAGTAGTGGTGTTGACCGCAGTCAGCGTACCCATCAGCCAGCTGGAGCCATCAAAAATGCTGACGGCGGCTACTTCGTTGACATCGCCGTATTCGGGGCCGTCGAACAACAGGCCCAGCATCATGCTGTCGATATGCATGGCCGCGGAGAAGGTGCCGGCGATCGTTTCGTCCGTATCGATTTCGCCATTGGTACGGCCATCGGCAACGCCGACACCGGTGTAGCCCACTTGGGATTTTTTCAGGAAATTCGCGTCGGTGGAGCCGTTACGATAAGCCGAGAACGTGGCATTGCCGTTAAAGCTCTGAGAATGCACGTTGTTGGTGAAGCCGGCGCCATCGATTACATAGGCGTGGGCAGATTGGGCGATTCCGAGTACAAGCACGGCGCACGCACGAAGCAGTTTCATCATTGGTTCTCCATGGAATTACTTTAAACGAGCCACAACTGGTCGCGTGGAACGGAAGTAAGCACATAAGAGGCCATAAAATAAATTGTATTATATAACAGTGGCTTGTAATATTTTTTAGCTGAAATTTACCTGCGATGTGTAAAGTATCCCGACCCCTATTTACGCCGCTTATGGTCGAGAACGTCACGTAGCGTTAGTCGCGCCTGCCTGGAGACTATCTTTCGGTGTCTTGCCAAACTCGACAGGTGAGCGGCGCAGCTATGGATTATTTATTGAGCATGCGGGTGGCGGTTAGGTTCCAGCTACAGCGGGTTACCGTCCCGGTCCAACTCGACGATGTGGCCCCAGTTCAGCAGCTTCAATTGCGGCAAAATTTTCTGGCGGTCACCGATCACCAGCCAGACCGCGCGCTCGATATCGAGTACATGAGCCTGTTGTTGCACTGTTGTTAAATCGAGCTTCTGCAGTAGCGCGCTTTCTTCGCTGAGATAATTATCCGCGCGCTGTAGGCGAATATTTTTTGCGAGTGCTTGCAGCAGCGCGCCGTTCGTTTCATAGGTGCCGGGCAATTGACGAATACGCTGAGTGCGCACTTTATCGAGTTCGATGGCGGTCAGCGGTTTATCGCTGCCGAACTGTTGCCATTCACGGCGGATTTCATTCAGCGCGGGGCCGGCCTTATCGATTTGTACACCGCCGCTGGCAAGCCACAGCTGGGGACCGCGGCTTTCGATCAGTGTGCTGCGCGTGCCGTAGCTCCAATGTTTATCCTCGCGCAAATTCATATTTAACCGGGAGGTGAATTCGGCGCCCAACGCCGCGTTCGCCAAGGTCAGTGCTGGCATATTCAGCTGCGCATTGCTCGGCACTACCGTCGCTGCTGCGATGGTGGCTTGACCGCTGCCGGGTAGGTCGATCAAATAAATCGATGACGGCTGATGCGTTGTTTCCGGCGTCGATAACGGCGGCAATGTGTCCGCCGTATTTCGGGGCCATGCGCCGAAATGTTTTTGTGCAAGCTGTTTGAAACGTGACATATCGAGATCGCCGACCGCCATCAAAGTCGCTTGCGCTGGATTGAACCAGCGGCGATGGAATTCAATGAGTTTTTGTTGCGACAGGTTTGCGATCACATCGGCGCGGCCGCTGCCAGTCAGCGGTCCCGCATCGGGATGATCGATACCCAATAGAAGGCGAGGCAATACACGTTGCAGCAGCCCGCCACCATCGTTTTTTTCGCGCTGGATCGTCGCCAGTGTTTGCTGCTGCAGTTGCGTAATTGCGTCGACGGAAAACGTTGGGTGTTCGATTAATTGCGCAAATAATGCGGTGCTGGCGTCGATTTTTTCAGTGAGCGCAGAAAGCTTGATGCCGGCGCTATCGAGCCGCGCATACGTATCGATATCGGCTCCAAGGCTGCGTATCTTCGCGGCGATAGCAGCGCTATCCATTTCACCGTTACTTTTCGCCAGCATATTTAACGTAAATTTCGTGGTACCCGCATTGGCCCAACCGTCGACATAAAAACCGATCGGCAATTGCAGTTCCATTTCGATCAACGGCAAATCGGCGCGGCGCATCAATACCAATTGCAAACCATTGGGTAAGGTGGCGCGCTCGATGGCGGGCAACACCGGTTGCGGCGCTGGACCTGCGTCAGGCACATGGCTGCGATCAACACGATCAGCGCCGGTGTTAAAAATGGGATACGGCATTACGTGCAATACATACACGCCATCGTCGAGCCACTGTTGCGCAATGGCGCGCAACTCGTCGGTGTCGCTTTGCGCGACATCGGCCAGCATTTTTTGGTAATACGCCGGATTATTCGCCAACACAGCACCCGTTGCGAGTACATCCGATTTACCGCCGAAGCCACCCAGTTTTTCCAGCGAGCGCAAAAATTGCGCGCGGTAATTGATTTTTGCCTGCGCCAACGCGTCGGGGGTTGGGCCGGCGCGTTTGTATTCGCGCAGCAACGCGCGAATACGCTGTTCGAGTTTCAATGGATCGACGCCCGGTGCGACATCGGCACTGATCCAGAATTGGCCGGCGATTTCGCGGGCATATTCCGCAGCGCTGATCGACGTTGCGAGTTTTTCTTTCTGCACCAGTTGCCGCGTTAATACGCCACTGGCGTCGCCGGCTAGAATATCGCCGATCAAATCGAGTTTATTCGAAATAGAATCGGCGAATGGTGGCGTATTCCAGACTAAATAAATACGCGCATTCGGCACGCGATCCTGCATCGTGTCGCGGCGCTCTTCGTCGCGTTTTGCGATCCAGCGTTGCGCTTGTTGCAGTGGCGGGTTAGCGGGGATCGCGCCGAAATAAAATTCGACGCGCTGTTTAACCTGTGCGGGATCGACATCGCCAGCGATCACCAACGTGGCATTATTTGGGCCGTAATATTGCTTGAACCACGCGTGCACATCGTCGAGCGCAGCTGCATCGAGATCGCGCATCGAGCCGATCACTTCCCAGGAATACGGATGGCCCACCGGGTATGTGTTAATGGCGACGCGTTCCGACACACGCCCGAATGGGCGATCTTCGTGCTGGCGTTTTTCGTTTTGCACCACGCCGCGTTGTTCGTCGAGCTTCGCCTGATCGATCGCCGGCAATAAATTCGCCATGCGGTCCGATTCCATCCACAATGCCATGTCGAGCGCGGGCTTCGGCACCGTGGCGAAATAATTGGTGCGATCGTTACTCGTCGTGCCATTCATATCGGTGGCTCCCGCGGTTTCGAACGGTCGAAAATATTCGTCGTTGAAATGCGCGCTGCCGTTGAACATCAAATGCTCATACAGATGCGCAAACCCGGTTTGTCCGGCTTTTTCATTCTTCGAGCCGACGTGGTACCACATATTGACCGCCACTAATGGCGCCGTGTGGTCCTCATGCACGATTAGCGTGAGTCCGTTCGGTAATACAAATTGTTGATAGGGCACATCGACGCTGACAGCCGCGTGTGCGTGCATTGTCCACAATAGGGCCACGGTAAAACCTAATGAAGCGTTGCGCATGAGATGCCTTAGTTTCTCTAATATTCGATAGTGCGAATCAGCTGACAAAATATTGTGAGCAATTGTGCGAGGATACTGCCGGTAAGCATATTGTCAGAAAAAGCTGAGAAATTGTGCCGTTATGACGTGCGTGCTCGGCATTAATCTTGCGTCTGAAGACTGACGATTTCGATTCATCACCACACCTCACCACAGTACCGGAGACCCACGGAATGATTCCAAAAGTGATTCACTATTGTTGGTTTGGCGACAACGCATTGAGTGAAATGAATCAAAGCTGCATCGCCAGCTGGCGCCGCATGATGCCAGATTTCGAGATTAAAAAATGGAATGAAGCCAACAGCCCGCTCAACAGCGAATATTGTCGCGCGGCGTTGGCTCAGCAAAAGTGGGCATTTGTTGCGGATTATGTACGGCTGCATGCGCTGCTATACGAAGGCGGAATTTATTTCGATACCGATATCGAAGTATTTAAAGATTTCACGCCGCTACTGCAACACCGGTGCTTCGCCGGATTCCAGCTCGATAAAGATCATATTGATTGGGTGAACAATGCTGTGATCGGTGCTGAGCCAGGGCATCCCTTCATACGGCGCTGTTTGGAATTGACCGAGCAAAAATTTTATGAAACCAATACGTTCCATCGTTCGCCGGAAATTACCACGATGGCGCTGAAGGAACTTGGCCTGCGTCGTTATGGTTTGCAACACATCGAGGGCGTGACGGTTTTTCCCACCGAATATTTTTACCCCTACACCTGGTATGAAGAATTTACGCCGCGTTGCATCAGCCGCAACACCTACGCAGTGCATTACTGGGAAAAAAACTGGGGCGGCGCTGAGCCCGATCTGATAAAGAATACGCCGCTGCGATTATTGAAAAAACGTACGTTGAGTTTTATTCGCGCGCGATTGCCGTGAGATTGCGTGTGTCATAGATGAGATTGTGTCTGCAATAAAAAAGCCCTCTTCATCGCGAAGAGGGCTCGGTTATCTCCGAAAAAGTAATTCGAAAAATTAATCTCTAGTTAATGCCAGCGGTGATGATGATCGTGGTCGTCATCACGATCGTCATCGACACCACCGAGCGCGCCTTGCACCATCGCGAAGAACACATCGGTGTTGTCCATTACGCCACCGAACATAGTGTGACCGCGCCCATACGCTGACAGCGGTATATCGCCGCCGGTATGCACCGCGCTGCTGCCTGGCACTTGTCCGGTAATTAAAAAACCGGTGGCGCTATCGCGCACCAGTGGATTGCTCGGGTACGTATTGAGCGGCGCAGCATTATTGAATGGTTGCTGACCGTCGCGCAGTGGTTGCGCGTTGGTGCGCCAGTCTTCGTAACGGTCCGAATTAGCGCCGTAGCCGATCAACATTTTATAGTCGGGATCGGTTGAAACCGGATAGCCATCCGCGGCGATAACATATTTTGGGAATCTAGCCGCATCGTAATTACCGACCACGTTATCGCGCATCGCCGCCGTCGTGTTGGTTTTGGTTTGCAACTCGGCGTTGGTGACCACCGATGCACCGATGATCGCCGCACCGGCGCATTCGTGATCGGCAGTGACGAGCACCAACGTATCTGGATGCGAGCTCGCGTAATCTTTTGCTTTCTTGATCGCGCGATCGAATTCGATGGTGTCGAGAATCCAGCGTTCGCTATCCATGTTATGTGCCTGCTTGTCGATCGACGCGCCTTCAACCATCAATACGAAACCACGCGGGCTGTTGGCGTCGAGCACGGCCAATGCCTTATCGGTCATCTCGTCGAGCATCGGCTGATTCGGAAAACCGTAATCGTTGACGACAGTCGAAGTGTTGCGACGGCCGTTGATTTTGTCCATGGCGACATTCATGTTCGAGTACGCAAACAAGCCGAGCAGCTTTTGCGGCGTGCCGGCGCTATTCAGGGCTGTTGCGTCGGCCGCGTAAGTCCAGCCAGCGTTAACAAAATCGCCAAGCAAATTGCGGCTTGGATCTTTCGCGCCGGCATTCACACCCCAGCCGGTAACCACATCTGCCGGCAATACATAATCGAGGCTCGCGGTACGTGCGGAACCCGGCGTGGTGTTCGGCAGGAACCATTTTCTGCCGCCGCCCATCAATACCGTCAAATTGGTTTTCGAGGCATCGTCAAGATACTGATCAACAATACCGGCGCCAGCGCCACGATCCGCGGTATGCACGGCATTGGCTGCCGGCGTCGCATCGAAAACGTCGGCGGTCGTGACGATGCCGAGTTTTTTACCCTGCGTGCGGGCGAGATATTCGGACAAATATTCAACGCGCGGATTATCGAACGGATCGAGGGTGTCGTCGGGGAAAACACCTTCTTGGTTGTTGTTGGCTTTATTGCCGGTGACGTAGTTCTGCATGCCCGGTGCGGAATCGGTAACGATCGAATTTAACGATGCGGTCATGATCATCGCGGTGGAGGGGAAGGTATCCATCGTCAGCGGTGCTTTTACTTTGCCTTGCGCATAGCCATTCAACATGATGCGCGCTGCGGTGCGGTGGCTGGCACCCATGCCGTCGCCGAGCATGATGATAACGTTTTTGATTTTGCGGCCGCCGTGTTCGATTTCAACAATTTCAAAATTGCCGTCACGTGTCACCACTTGGCCATCGCTTTGTTTTGCGCGCACTGTCAACTTGTGTATGCCTGGGCGATCATTTGAATACGCGCGCAGGCTTGCCACGGCGCTGTTGGCTGGTAAGCCGCCAATCAGACCTGTGGTGGTTAGCGTGCCGTTGCCCACGGCGGCGCCATCGACGAAAAACTGTGCCGAAGAAATGGTTTTGCTCGTATCGTCCGGGCTGATTGTTGCTTGCAAATCGAAGCGCTGACCCGGCACGAAGCGCGCAATGATCGGGCTTTTTTCCGCGCCATTGGTCGCGAACAATTGGCTTGGCGGTGTCAGGCGACTGACCGTCGGTGAAGCGGCGGCGATCGACGTTGCCGCCGCGATCGCAATACTCAGTAGTGATTTTTGTAGCAGCATTTTTTTCATTGTGAATCCCTCATTGCGCTGGTTTTGTGGATGGTGATTTATCGAGAAGCAGACGTACGAACGAAACACGGCCATTGCGCTCTTCGCGATTGTCGATATCGAGCTTGCCGGTTAATTCCCAGAGCCCCGGACGATAGGGAAGGATTTGTTGCGCTTCCGTCTCGGGCATATGCGCGGTGATCACGGTGGCCGGTAAATCATCAGCGGGGCCGTCTTCGATATCGGCGAGACTCACTGCTTGCGAGGCGAGCATGAATAGCCCCGGCGTCGGATTTTCTTCGTGCACCATGTAACCGACGATGCGAACGGTTTGGCCGCGTAGGCGTTGCAATTGGTCGGTGGGCTGCAGACCTTTCGCGCCGATGGGCATTTGATAGAAATCGCAGAAAGATAAAGTAATCGCGCCGCCCGGCGCTGCGGTGGATTCCGTCCGTGCGCTGTTGCAGTTACCGGCATGGGCAACGCCGCTGCCAATGACAGCAGCGGCGGCGAAAGCGATCGAGCGAAATAGGGCAGGCATGGCGCACTCCAGAAGGCGATGGCAAGCGGAGCGCACATTGGCGCTCGAACATTACAACGCGTTCAGAATTGCGCAAAACTGTGAAACCTCGATGAAGCGCACGTTACAATTTCAAAAAAGCGTGGCGACGTTTCGAAGAATTTGCTGCGAGGCTTCAAAAACCCGCTACGGTGGTCAAAAAAATAAGTACGACGCTTCGAAAAAAGCTGTTTCGACGCCAGTCGGAAATCGTTGGCTCAGGGAGTGCGCTCGTTGAAAAAGATCCTCATCGTTATCGGTTTGATTGCTCTCGTTATCGTGGTAATTGCATGGCGCATGCGTCCCGATCCATTGCAGGTGTGGACCGCGAAAGCTGAATACGGGCCGGTCGAAAAAACAGTTTCCAACACGCGTGCCGGCACCATCAAAGCGTGCCGGCGTTCGAAGCTGTCGATGCCGCTCGGCGGTGTCGTCGACAAGCTGCTCGTTAAAAAAGGCGATGTCGTACAGGCCGGACAATTGCTGCTCGAATTGTGGGATCGCGATCACTATGCCGAAGTACAGGCGGCCGAAGCCGCACTGAATGCGGCGCAACATTCGCAGCAGCAAACCTGTGTCATGGCTGAGCGCAGCGTGCGCGAGGCGCAACGCATGCAAACGCTCGCGGAGCGCAAACTCATTGCGATCGACCAGGCCGATAATTCTGCGAGCAACGCGGCCGCGCAAAAAGGCGCGTGTGCGGCAGCGAAGGCGCAGGTCAATTCCGCCAATGCTCAATTGTCGATGCAGAAATCGGTGCTCGAACGGTTTCAATTACGCGCGCCATTTGCCGGCGTCGTCGCGGAAATCAACGGCGAAATTGGTGAATACGTAACACCGTCGCCACCCGGTGTCGCTACGCCGCCGGCGGTCGATCTGATCGATACCTCCTGCTTGTATGCGACAGCGCCGATCGATGAAGTCGATGCCGCAGCGCTGCGGCTTGGTATGCCGGTAAAAATTACGCTCGATGCATTTCGCGGCCGTGATTTCGCCGGCAAGCTGACGCGTATCGCGCCGTATGTGGTCGATCTGGAAAAGCAGGCACGCACGGTTGATGTCGATGTTAAATTCGACACCGTGCCTGACGATGTCGTGTTGCTGATCGGTTACAGCGCCGATGTCACCATCGTGCTGCAGAACTTGCCGCGGGTGTTGCGCGTGCCGACCGAAGCATTGTCCAACACCAATAAAATTTGGGTACTCGACGGCGAAGGCAAGCTGCAGAAACGCGATTTGCAATTAGGCATTGGCAATTTCACCTACACCGAAGTGAAGAGTGGATTGAAGGAAGGCGAGTTGATCGTGCGCAGTCCCGATCAGCCCGGCTTGGCTGACGGAAAAAAAGCGATCGCGCGCCATGAGTGATGCGAGCGCCGATAACTCGGATATTTTGATCGCGCTCACTGGCGTTGAAAAAATGTTTCAGCTCGGCGATCAAACCGTGCATGCGCTCGATGGTGTTAATTTGCAGGTGCGTAAAGGCGAGTATTTATCGGTGATGGGCCCGTCGGGTTCGGGTAAATCGACGATGTTGAATATGCTCGGTTTGCTCGATCGACCCGATCGCGGTAGCTATCGACTTGCTGGCGTCGAAACCACCACGCTCGACGAGGAGCGCCGCGCGCGTTTTCGCCGCGAGCAAATCGGTTTTGTATTTCAATCGTTTCATTTAATTCCGCGCCTGACCGCGCAGGAGAATATCGAATTGCCGATGCTGCTCGAAGGCATCGTACCGCGCGAGCGTCATCGCCTGGCGCAAGAAGTGATGGAGCGATTGGGTATCGCCGATCGCGCGCGACATTTGTCGAATCAATTGTCCGGCGGGCAACGCCAGCGCGTTGCGATTGCACGCGCGATTGTGATGCGGCCGAGCTTATTGCTCGCCGACGAACCGACCGGCAATCTCGACAGCCGTTCAGGCGGCGATGTGATGCAATTACTCGAAGAGCTGCATCACAGCGGCATTACCCTGCTCGTGGTCACGCACGATGCTGCGCTCGGCAATCGCGCGCATCGTCATATTCGTATGGTCGATGGACGCGTCGCCGGCGACGATAGTGACGGCGGCAATGCGCACGTCTGATCTGTTCCAGTTCAGCACGCAGACATTGCTGCGGCAGCGGTTTCGCGGCGCAATGATTTTGCTGGCGATGGGACTCGGTGTTGCCGCGGTATTGATTTTGACCGCGCTCGGCGAAGGCGCGCGTGGTTATGTCGTCAACGAATTTTCGTCGATCGGCAAAAACGTGCTGATTATGTTTCCCGGCCGCAAAGAAACCACGGGCGGTATGCCGCCGGTCATGGGCAGTGCGGCGCGCGATATCACACTCGATGAAGCATCGCTGCTGAAAAAACGTATTTCTGCAATCAAGGAAGTAGCGCCGCTGATCGTTGGCAGCGCACGCGTGGCTTATGGCGAGCGCGGCCGCGAAGTGATCGTGCTCGGTACCACGCATTTATTTATTCAGATCCGCCATCTCAATTTAAGCCAGGGCCAGAATTTGACGCCGAGCGATTTTCGCCGCGCTAACAGCGAAGCGATCATCGGCGAAAAACTCAAACAGGAATTGTTCGGCGCCACCGCGGCAGTCGGTGAATTCGTTCGTATCGGCGATTCGCGGTTTCGTGTGATCGGCGTGTTATCGGGACGCGGTGATGCAATGGGCATGGATTTATCCGACGCGGTAATTATTCCGGTCGCCGCGTCGCAACGCCTGTTCAATGTGTCCGGTTTATTTCGCGTGCTGATCGAATTGCAGGATGGTATTTCCACGAATGAAGCAAAGCCGCGCATCGAAGCCACCATGCAGGAATTTCATCAGAACGAACTCGATGTCACCGTGGTGAGCCCGGACTCGATGCTGGCGACATTCAATCAAATTCTGGTAGCAATGACGCTGGCGGTGGGCGCGATCGGTGCCATCAGTTTGCTCGTCGCCGGCATTTTGATCATGAACGTGATGTTGATCAGCGTCAGTCAGCGCACGCGCGAAATCGGTTTATTGAAAGCGCTCGGTGCTTCATCGCAGGATATTCTGCGGGTGTTTCTCACCGAGGCGATGCTACTGACGGGCAGCGGTGCTTTGCTCGGTGTTTTATTCGGTTTGACGGTAATTAAAATCGCACGCGCATTCATTCCCACGGTGCCATTCGATGCGCCGCTGTGGGCGATTTTAGCGGCGGCGATCACGGCTTTGCTGACCGGGCTTGCGTTTTCGTGGCTGCCGGCGCGCCGCGCGAGCGTATTGCAGCCGGTGGAAGCGTTGCAAAAACCGTAATTTTTTTCAGTGGAATTTCGATGCGCATTCAAGACGGTTTTTTTTGGGTTGCCCGTTCGGTGCTGTCGCAGCGTCAGCGTAGCTTTCTGACTGCGCTCGGCATTGCGATTGGCATTGCCGCGGTGGCGATGCTCACGTCGGTCGGCGAGGGCTTGCGCGTTTATTTGCTCGATGTGTTTTCGACATTCGGCACGCGCATCGTGTCGGTTACCGCCGGTAAAACCACGACGCAGGGTATGGCGGGAATGTTGAAAACTGTGCGACCGCTGGCGCTGCGCGATGCCGACGAGTTGCGCCGCCTGCCGTATGTCGATGCGGTGACGCCGATCGTGCAGGGCACAGTCAAGGTCGACAATGTCGTGCATCAGCGCCATACCGAGGTATTTGGCGTCGGGCCCGAAATGCCGCAAGCCTGGGGCATGCATGTGACGCTCGGCCGCTTTTTGCCGGCCGATGGCGGCAATATGGCTCGCTCGTATGTCGTGCTCGGCCATAAAGTGCGACAGGAATTATTCGGCAATGACAATCCACTTGGCGCGTCGATCGCTGTCGGCGGCAATCGTTTTCGTGTGATCGGCGTGATGGAATCGAAAGGGCAGATGCTGGGTTTCGATCTCGACGATGTCGTATATGTACCGGCGAGCCGCGCATTGCAATTATTGAATCGGGAGGGACTCGGTCAAATTGATATTGCGTTTAATGAACAAACCACCAGCGCTGAAATGGCGAAGCGAATTACGCGGCTGCTGGTCGGTTTGCACGGCGAGGAAGATTTCACGCTGTTCACGCAGGAGGACATGCTCGCGAGCCTCAATCGTATTTTGAATTTCGTCACGCTTGCGGTCGCGGGGCTGGGCGGCATTTCGCTGATTGTCGGTGGCGTCGGTGTCGCGACGATCATGACGACCGCATTGCGCGAACGCATGGCGGAAATTGGTTTATTGCGCGCGCTGGGTGCGACGCGCGAACAAACCATGTTGATGTTTCTCGGTGAGGCGGTGGTATTGGCCAGCATCGGTGGCGTTGCGGGAATTTCGCTGATCGTATTATTGGTCGGCATCGCCAAATTACTGGTGCCAGGATTACCGCTCGCGTTGCAACCATTTTATTTATTTGCTGCGTTTATGTTGTCGACGGTGGTTGGTTTAATCGCCGGTATTTTTCCGGCATGGCGCGCGTCGCTGCTCGATCCGATCGAAGCATTGCGGCAGGAGTAGGTTTGGGCGTAATAATCTAAAGGTCACAAGTGCGCTGCGGTTATTGCGCTCTACCTCAGAAATCCGCCAGTGCGATTTTGCCGATTGCCTTACCGCTTTCGAGCAACTGATGTACCGCTTTCAAATTGGCGGCATTAATCGGCGTTAAACAGTGTGTCAGCGTGGTCCGCAGTTTTCCTGCATCAATAAGCTCCGCAACATTCTGCAGAATTTTATGTTGCTCGATCATATCGCTGGTGCGAAACAGCGAGCGCGTAAACATACCTTCCCAGCTCACGCTGATCGATTTTTGTTTGAGGCTGACGATATCGAAGCTCTGCGGATCGTCGATCAGCGCAAGTCGGCCCTGCGGTGAAATAATTTTTGGGAAATATTTCAGATGCGCATCGCTGCCACGCAGACTGGCGACGTACGACACATCGCGAAAGCCGATAGTGGCGAGTTCCGCGTCGAGCGCATTGCGATGGTCGATCACATGATGGGCGCCCATCGTTTTTACCCACTCGATCGTTTCCGGACGCGATGCAGTCGCAATGACGGTAAGTCCGGTGAGCTGACGCGCGAGCTGAATCAATATCGAACCGACGCCACCGGCGCCGTTGATGATGAGAATGGATTTAGCGTCGTGGAGTGGATCGCGAAGCACGCGCAACCGATCGAACAGGAGTTCCCACGCAGTGAGGGCGGTGAGGGGCAGCGCCGCCGCTTGCGGCCATTCCAGTGAGCGTGGTTTGGCAGCCACGATGCGTTCATCGACCACATGCAGCTCGGCATTGGTGCCCGGGCGCGTAATTTCGCCGGCGTAGTAAACCTCATCGCCAACGTTGAATAGTGATACGTCGGCACCGATGGCTTCGACGATACCCGCAGCATCCCATCCCAGAATTTTCGCAGCGCCGGTCGGTGCCTTGCTGCTGGTGCGCACTTTGGTATCGACAGGATTCACCGATATCGCTTTGACGCGCACCAATAAATCGCGCGGACCGGGGACCGGCGTGTCGGCAGTGACATCCAGTAATGCATCGTCACGATCGATCGTACCCGGCGTGTAATAACCAATGGCTTTCATCGCGGACCTCGCGGATTACTTCCTGTCACGATCATTAACTGTGTTCGATGATGCGCACGTCATCGTGCGCATTAATGTTGTCCCGGCAGCGGTTCGTTTTCGAGCGCAAAATGCGCCGCTTTTTGTTTGGCATGATCGGCAGCGAGCCATAAATACATGGCCGGCACGATGAACAACGTAAACAGCGTGCCGATGCCGATACCGGTAGTAATCACCAAGCCGATATTGTTGCGGCTCGCGGCGCCAGCGCCGGTCGAAAATACCAGCGGCAGCGCGCCGAGAATCATTGCGAATGTCGTCATCAAAATCGGACGCAAGCGCGTGCCGGCGGCGATATTGATCGCTTCGAGTTTGGATTTGCCACGGCGCTGTTCTTCATTCGCATATTGCACGATCAGAATGCCGTGTTTAGCAATCAGTCCAACCAGCGTGATCAAACCGACCTGCGTATAGATATTCAACGTGGCGACGCCAAGGAAGATAAATACCATCGCGCCAAAAATCGCCATCGGTACCGACATCATTACAATCAACGGGTCACGAAAACTTTCAAACTGCGCGGCGAGCACCAGGAAAATAATCAGAATCGAAAACCCGAGCGTCATCGCGAAATTATGCGATTCATTAATGTTCTGACGTGACTGCCCGGCGTAATCGATATCGTAGCCGGCCGGCAGCGTTTGATCGGCGAGCTCTTTCATGCGCGCCAATGCGTCGCCTAGCGGCACTGAAGTCACGCCTTGAATGGTGGCCGAATTCAACTGTTGGAAATGATTGATCGCCTCGGGCACCGTTTCGGTTTTGAACGAAATAATCGTCGAAGCCGGCACGGTTGAGCCGTTGGCAGTGCGAATAAAATAATTATTCAGTTGATCTGGATTCAAGCGATCGCTCTGCTGTACCTGCGGGATCACTTTGTACGAACGGCCCGCCATGCTGAAATAATTCACATAGCCGCCGCCGAGCATTGAGCCGAGCGCGGTACCGACATCGCGCATGGTCAGTCCCAGCATCGCTGCTTTTTCCCGATCGACGATTACCGTCGATTGCGGTTTGTCGAATTTCAAATCGTTATCGACGAAATAAAACAGGCCGGATTCCTGCGCCTTTTTCACCAGCGCTTGGGACACTTCATTCAGGTTTGCGAACGGCTCGGTGGTTTTAATAACGAACATGAACGGTAAGCCGGCGCCGCCACCCGGCAACGATGGCGGCAAAAATACCGCCACCCGCGCACCGGCGATGCGATCGAATTTCTGCTGCATTTCCGGCGACATTTCCATAGATTTGCGTGCGCGCTCGTCCCACGGTTTCAGGATCATCGGCGCAAAACCGCGATTCAGTGAGCCACCGAAGCCATCGAACTGCACGATATGTTCGAATTCCGGGAATTCGGCAACAATTTTATAAACCTGTTGCGAATACAACTCCATCTGTTGCGGCGTGGTATTCGGCGGACCAGTGGTAACGTTGACGATCAGGCCCTGATCTTCGGTCGGCGCCAATTCGCTTTGCGACATTTTCGCAAATATAAAAATTATGACGATGATGATGCCGCCAAACACAACGGCCACCGACCAGTTATCGAGTACGTGACGCAATAAAAACTGATACATCGATCGCGTCATTTCCAGATTATGATCGATCATTTTCGCGAGCTTGCCTTCCTTCTGCTCGGCTTTGAACATGCGCGAACACATCATTGGCGATAGGGTCAACGCAATCACTGCTGACACCGCGACTGCGGCGGCGAGAGTAAATGCGAATTCGGTAAACAGTTTGCCGGTCAAGCCGCCTTGAAATCCGATCGGTATATACACCGCAATCAATACCACCGAAATGGCGATGATCGGCCCGGTTAATTCGCGCGCACCCGCAAGCGCGGCCTGCATCGGCGTCATGCCTTCCTTCATGTGTCGATCGACGTTTTCCACAACGATGATCGCATCGTCGACGACAAGACCGATCGCGAGTACCAGCGCCAGCAACGTGAGCAAATTAATCGAGTAACCCAGCGCGAGCATGATCGCCATCCCGCCGATCAACGACAGCGGCATTGCCAGTGCAGGAATGAATACCGAGCGCACGGTACCGGTAAAAAGAAAAATGACGATCGTCACGATCACCAGTGCTTCGATCAAAGTTTTGATCACTTCGCGAATCGCGCCCTTGATGTAAATCGACGCGTCGTAGCCGATGACGCCTTCAACACCGGTGGGCAATTGGTCAAGAATGGCAGGCCACATCGCGCGAATTTGCTTGGTGACTTGGAGCACGTTCGCATCGGGCGCCGCTTCGACCATCACCGAAACTGCTTTCTTGTTGTCGAAGCGCGCATTCATGTCGTAGTTTTCGGCGCCGAGCGCGACCGAGGCGACATCCTGCAGGCGCACCAGCGCATCGCCTTTGCGTTTGATAATCAACTTACGAAATTCTTCAACCGTGTGCAGATCCGTACCCGCGGTAAGGTTGACCGTGATCATCTGACCTTTAGTCGAGCCGACCGCCGACAAATAATTGTTATTGCCGAGCGCGGCCGACACATCGGCGGCGGTGAGATTCATTGCCGCGAGTTTGCGCGGATCGAGCCACACGCGCAGCGCGAACTGGCGGGAGCCGCCGATCGTCACCGATTGCACGCCTGTTACCGATTGCAATTTGGGTTGCACGATGCGCGTCAGATAATCGCTCAGTTGATTGGAAGCGAGTAATTCCGAACTGAAGTTGATGAACATGACCGCCGTCGCGCCCATATTGCTCGCGACTGAAATACGCGGCTGCTGTGCTTCTGGCGGCAGCTGATTGATGACGGCATTAACCTTCGAGCTAATTTCGCTGAGCGCGCGATTGGCGTCGTAATTCAATTGCAGATTGACGGTGATAACGCTGGTGCCGTTGATGCTGCTCGACGTCATGTAATCGATGCCCTGCGCCTGGGCGATTGAAGCTTCGAGCGGTGTGGTGATGAAACCGGCGATCACATCCGGGTTGGCGCCGTAATACGTGGTGCTGACATTAATCGCTGCCGATTGCGTTTGCGGGAACTGCAAAATCGGCAATTCGAACGCAGCGCGCAAACCGAGCAGCAAAATAACCAGGCTGACGACACTGGCGAGCACCGGACGGCGAATAAAAAGATCGGTTATGTTCATCAATGAATATCCGTGTGCTTATTCTTCGTGCGGTTTTGGATTGGGATCGTTGGTCGGTAACACGCTATTGTTCACGATCACCGGTGTACCGTTTTTTAATTTCAGCTGACCGCTAGTAATGACGGTATCGCCGCGGTTGATGCCCGATAAAATCGCGACCTGATCGCCACGAGTGGAGCCGGTAGTGACAAATACTTGTTTGGCGATCAGCTCGTTGCTGTTATCGGTTTTCGCCGGCGCATTGCTCGTTGATTTTTTGTCGTCCTGCTTGGACGGTACCGCGATGAATATGGTGGTGCCGTACGGATTGTAAGTAACCGCTGTGCTCGGTAGCGTCAGATAATTTTCGGGCTTGCCGGTATCGACATATAAGGAGATAAACATGCCCGGCAATAATTTACGTTTCGGATTTTGCAATGTTGCACGAATCTGCACATTGCGTGTTTCGGTATCAACCTTTGGATCGATCGCCGCGATGATGCCGCTGAATTCCTGACCCGGAAACGTATCGGAAACTGCGCGTACTTTTTGCCCGATGCTGATATTGGCGAGATCTTGCTGCGGCAAATAAAAATCGGCATGAATCGGATCGAGCGTTTGCAGCGTTACGATTTTATTGCCGGCCGCTACGTATTGCCCAGGATCGACTGCGCGAATGCCGAGATGACCGGCAAACGGTGCGCGAATACGTTTCTTGTCGACCACTGCCTGTTGTTCGAGCACTTGCGCATTGAGGCTTTTGAAATTCGCTTCCTGTGCATCGACTTCCGCTTTACTGATCGCCTGCGCATCGAGTTGCGCTTTCGCGCGCTCGTAATTTAATTTCGCGAGTTGCGCATTGGCGCGCAGCGATTCGAGCTTGCCGATATCGTCGCCAGCGCGCAGCTCGGCCAGCAATGCACCGGCTTTGACATCGGCGCCGGATTCAAAATGAATCGCATCGACGGTGCCGGCAATTTCCGCGCTTAAATCGGCGCCGCGCGTTGCATGCAAACTACCGACGGCATCGATTTGCGGCCGCCATATTTGGTAATCGGCTCGTACCGTAGTCACCGTTTGTTTCGGTACGCCCATCGCTTTGAAAGCGGCGATTTTTTTCGACACACCATAGCCCCAGATGCCGCCGATCACTAATACCAGCACCGCGACAATACCAATCATTACTAACCAGCGTTTCATGCGAAGAGAACTCCGTTATTGTGGTGTGGTAGCCGCTTGTGCTGAATTTGTGGAAGAGGAAGCTTCGGGTATCGCGTTATCGTTCCAGTTGCCACCGAGTGCCTGAAACAATGCCGCTGTGTCTTGATAACGATTGGCGAGTGCGCGCGAATAATCGATACGGGTCTGCTGATATTGACGTTGCGCATCGAGCAAATTTAGAAAGCTCACGCTACCGAGCGCATATTGTCTTTCGATCAGGCCGAGACTGGCTTTGGCCGACGAGGTTGCTTCGTACTGCGCCTGCAATGCTTGCGCATCGTTCTGCACCGCAGTCAGTGCATCGGCGACATTTTGAAATGCGGTAAGAACGGTTTGACGATAACTCGCCGCCGCTTGATCGTAACCGGCGATTGCAGCGCGGCGCCGCGCCGTCAATTCGCCGCCATGAAACAGCGGCTGGGTAATACCGGCGCCGATGCTCCAGATTTTCTCATCGAATAATTTGCCGGCTTCGGTGGCTTGTGAGCCGTAATTGCCGGAAATCGATACCTGTGGCAACAGATTCGCGGTCGCAACGCCAATTTGCGCGGAGGCTTGATGCAAACGTGCTTCTGCTGCGCGCACATCAGGTCTTTGACGCACCAGTTCCGACGGCACGCTCAGCGGTAATTCCTGCGGCAGTTTCAATTCGGCAATATCGAAATTACTCGCCACCGATTCGCTCGGCATTTGGCCCAGATACACCGCGAGTTGGTTCTGCACCGCAGCCAATTGTTTTTGCAGCGTCGGCAACGTGGCGCGCACGGCGGCGAGATTCGAGCGCGCGGTGAGGACATCGGAATACGCGGCGGCGCCGAGTTGGTGACGCTGCTCGGTAATCGACAATTGTTTTTCGAGTGACGCAATGATGTCGTTGCTGGCCGTGAGCTGATCGCGCAGTGAAGCCTCAGAGACACTCGCTGTGACGACATTGGCAGCGAGCGTGAGATAGGTGGCTTGCACTTCATAACGCTGGCTGTCGACCACCGCGGCTTGTGCCTCGACGGTGCGGCGTACGCCACCAAAAATATCGAGCGTGTAGGCGACCGACACTGATGCGTTGTACAGGTTGTACGGACCGCTCGGCACGCCGGAAATACCGGCTGTTGTGCTTGATGCGCGTTGCCGCTGTGCCGAAGCTTTTGCATCGACACTCGGGAAATAACTTCCGCGCGCAGCGTTCAGATTTTCTTCGGCCTGACGCAAGGCAGCGCGCGCCGCTGCGGTATTCGGGCTATTGGTAAACGCCTGTGTCACCAACTGATCGAGTTTGTCGGAGCCAAATAATTGCCACCATTGCGTCGGCAGTTGTTGGCCGATCAGAAAGGCCTGTGCTTCGCCGCCGGGGACATCGGTAGACACCGTTTTTTCCGGCAGCGGTTGCGCGGTATAGCGATCGGTATTCGGTGCATCCGGGCGTTTGAAATCGGGACCGACGGCGCAACCGGATATCGCTATGATTAGCAGCGGTAGGAGGCGTTGGCGCGATAATAATTTCATGGCAATTCCCTACAGATATTCGTGGTGTTCTGAGCTTCATGCGCTACCTGCGGCGTCGGTGCCAGCAGGCCTTCGAGTAATACCTTGAACACGGTATCGATATAATTCTGCATCGGTTTTTGTTGGCGTTGTGGGCCGGAGCGGAGCAATTTCATGAAGCGCAAACAGACTTCGTGCGTGCCGGCCAATATGGTTGCCGCGACACTGGCATCGATATCGCGACGAAATTCGCCGTTTTGTTGTGCCTGTTCGAACAGTGCCGTCACCGCGCGAAAATTGCGTTTAAAAATACGCTCGGCGAAACGCTGACCGCCGTCGCTGCAATGATTGCCGAGCGCATGGCTGATCAGCTGCATATTGCGACGATTGGCGATGATTTGTGTGAATTCGAATTCGATGAGCTTTTGCAGTTTATCGCGCACCGGGCCGTCGTCCTGCAGCAATTGTTCGGCATATTCCGCGTGCGGGCGACCGGCATCGTGTAACACAGCCAGAATCAAATCTTCCTTGCTGGCGAAGTGATGAAAAATATTCGATTTGCTGACGCCCACTGCTTCCGCGATCGAACCCATCGACACCGCGTCAAAGCCGTCGCGCGCAAATAGTTCGCCCGCTGCATTCAATATGGCGCGAGCGCCTTCCGAGAATTGCTGAGCAGTATTCATCGATCTCTTCGTGGCATATATAAATAAATGGGAGCGAGACGTGCGGCCGCGGCGAGGACTGACCGAGCGGTCAGTGCAGTGTAGGTGCCGCGTCGATTTCTTGCAATTGGCGGGCAGTGTATACCTGCAGGAAGCGGGCCTTTGAATTCTTGCAAAGATTTAACGAACAACAGTATGGAAAGACGTTATTCGGCGGACGAATAGTGGGGATGAGAGCGGTTATTTTTTGATCAATTACCGGTAGGGGCAGCGCTAGCGCTGGTCGCGCCCTAATTCACAGAGTTATCCACATATTTTTGCACAGCTTTTGGGGAAAACCTGGGGCGACTAGCTAGGACATATTATTAAAAATACAACCTTGCGCCGAAATTCTTCATTCTCCATCCCCTCTAAATCGGCAAAATCCAGGACTTGCATCACAAAAAACGGGGCGGAATGAAAAAAATGCCAAGGCTTAGTTTCGAAAATACAAAACTGAGCGCTTTTAGAAGGCATCGCAAGCGATCGCTGCACCGCTTTTATCCACAGCGCATTTAGCACCCGCTAAACGCCTATCGCCTTAGCGAAAGCGTTAGATTTTGGTGTGGTGAGATGAGCCTTGATAGGCGGGTGCCAGCGGTGCCAGATCGAGCGTGGGCGGTTGCAACTCTTCGGCGTAGTTGGTCTGAAGCCACCAGGGTTGCGGATGGTATTGACGCAGGATGTTTCGGCGCTCGCCGACACGGCGGCAATGCCCGCGTGAAGAGGCTTCTCGATTTTGCTGTTCGCGGCGATCGCCGCGTCCTCGTCGGTCTTCAAACATCAAATGAAAAACGTGTGGCCGTGAATGGTCTATTGGAATCGATGGTAAATGTCGACGAATCTTAACCATTGATCTCCAGCGCAACAACGACGTCTTGAAAGAAATGCGCATCGCATCGCGTGATGCGCATTGATTTTGAACGAGCCCTGAGTAAAGCGGCCTCGGAAACGACCCGGTTGCCATGTGAATAATCGGATTGCAACGAACAATAGGGTCGCAATGAATAATCCAGAGGCAATTAACGCTCCAGCTCAGTGATGGTGGTGTCCGGGTGTATGTACATGGCCGTGGGCAAGCTCTTCTTCCGTGGCCGAGCGGATATCGGTGATGTTGACTGCGAAATGCAACACTTCACCGGCCAGCGGATGGTTGCCATCGACTGTCACTGAATCCGCCGATAACTCGGTGATCACCACCGAAATATTGCCCTCGGCAGAATCCGCGGTGAAGCGCATGCCAGTTTCCAGTGCATCGGGATCCGGAAATGCGTCGCGTGGGACTTGTTGCACAAGCTCTGGCTGATGCGTGCCGTACCCTTCTTCCGGTTGCACCACCACATCGAGCTGATCGCCGACCGCATGGCCGATCAACTGATTTTCCAAGCCCGGAATAATGTTTTGCGCGCCGTGCAAATAGGTTAGTGGCTCATGACCGGCTGAGCTGTCGAGCACTTCGCCTGCGCTATTGGTGAGTTCGTAATGCATGCTTACCACGCAATTGGGGCCGATCAGCATGAGATTCTCCAAAAGGATAATTAAGAGGACGATGAGGAATATAAGAGTAAATTTGCAGTATGCTCGCGCAGTGTAACTGGAACGCAATCTGGTCACCAGCGCGAGCGCTATTTCCTTGAGCGTCCTTAAAACAATTCGGTTTTATCAATACGGAGATAAATAACATGTTGAAAAAGATACTTCTCCTGAGCGTGTGTCTGCTCGGCGCGCATGTGGTCGAAGCCGCAAACGCATGTCCGCAATGGCTCAATGTCGATAAGCGCTTGTTGCGTTCGCAGCAGAGCAAGAATTTATGCGAAGCGTATGGCGGCAAGCCGATGCTGATTATCAATACCGCCAGCCACTGCGGCTTCACCAAGCAGTTCAAAGGACTTGAAGCGATATATCAGCAGTACAAAGCTAAGGGTTTAATTGTGGTGGGCTTTCCGTCCGATGACTTTAAACAGGAGGCCAATGACGAAGCCGAAACCGCACAGGTTTGCTATGGCAATTACGGTGTCACATTCGATATGTTTTCGCCGATTTCGGTGAAGGGCGATGCAGCCGATCCGATTTTCAAAGAATTGACCAAGCAAAGCGGTACTGAGCCGAAATGGAATTTTTATAAATACTTAGTGAACGCGCGCGGCGAAGTGGTGAAAAGTTTTAATTCGACGGCGACGCCCGATAGCGACGAGATGAAAAAAGCGATCGAATCGGTATTGCCGCCGGCAGCGAAATGATCGATGGAAATCGCACCGCATTAGATTGGCGCGCGCTGATCGAATTGCGGTTGCAAACGCTGATTGCGCCGCGCGAACGCGGTATTGATGTGGCACCGGCGCAGCGGCATCGTTTCGAAGGTTATCTGCGTGCGCTGGTCGATGCCGGCGCGGAACCGCTGCAACTCGTGGAATATTGTCGACAGCGCTTACCGTCGATGTGCACGATCGAATTCGATACGGTCGGCGGCGAATTCATCGTGTCACTGCCGCAGGCGCGCGCGCCGGTGTATCCGAGCACGCGCGACTGACGCATCATTTTTTAGCGCGCAAATAAGAGGCTTCGGCGTGAATGCCCAGCAATTCGCGGCGGATTAAATCCAGTCCAATCCAGCTCACATAGTGTTGAAATTGCACGCGCGGAAACCGGATATGAAATAGTCGCGATTGCAGGTTCATCGTGCTGCCCCATGCGATCCAAACGGTGCCCACCGGTTTTTCCGCACTGCCGCCATCCGGTCCGGCGATGCCCGATACCGCAATCGCATAATCGGCACCGCTGCGCTGCAACGCACCGCGCGCCATCTGCTCGACCACAGCGGCGCTGACCGCACCGTCGGTCGCGAGTGTGGTGCTCGACACATTAAGAATTTTTTCCTTGATCGTATTGCTGTACGTGATGAAGCCTGCATCGAATACCTGCGAGGCGCCGGCAATTTGCGTGATCGCCGCCGCCAGTTGGCCGCCGGTGCACGATTCGGCCACGGTGATTTTTTTACCGCGCTGTTTCAGCAAATCGATCACACACATCGCCATCGATACATCGCCACCACCGAGGGTGAAATCCTCGATCAGCGGCCGCAGTTGCGGCAATAACGTTTGCAATTTTGCGTGCGCGGCGTCGCTATGCGTCGTCAATTTTAATTCCAGCTGCGGAAATCCGGCGCGAAATCCCAGCGCTATATCATCGGGCCAAGCGGGAATGGCATCGTTGATCCGTTGCTGTAATGACGATTCGCCGATGCCGAATAAAGTAAAACGTTCGACCCGCGTGTGACCCACGGGAAATTGCGCACGCAACGCCGGCACGATTTCTTCATTCAGCATCGCTTCCAATTCACGCGGTACGCCTGGCGTACAAATCACGCGGCATTTATGCAATGACAACGCAAAGCCAACCGCGCTGCCGATTGGGTTTGCAACAACCGTACAACCATCGGGCAGCAGCGCTTGTTTGCGGTTGGCAGCATTCAAGGCAATACCGCGATAAGTGCACCATTGCTGCAAATGCTCAAGCGCTTGCGGATGCTCGCGCAGTGATACCTGTGCGGTTTTCGCCAGTGCCTCGGCGGTCAGATCATCGACGGTTGGACCGAGACCGCCGTTCACCAGCAGCACATCGCAATCGGTACTGAGCAATCGCAGCGCGGCGATCAATTCATCGAGCGCGTCACCGACAGTAAGTTTCTTGCGGATGGTCCAGCCGAGTGGTCGTAACGCGCGCGCAATCATTGCCGAATTCGAATCGACAGTATCGCCCGACATCAATTCATCGCCGGTCAACAGTAGATTTACGATCATGGTTTTGCTCCGGAAGACTTTGTATTGTCGAGCGACTTCGTGACGGTTTCAGTTTTGATATCAAGTGCCGCCGGCGCGCCGGTAATCGACCAATATTTAAAGCCTTTGTAGCGATTGCCCTCGTAGCTGATGCCTTCCATCATCAACTGCCCATTCGGCCACCAACTGCGCTGCTGGCCATGCTCTTTGCCAAGCTTCATACGGCGCTCGCTCATCAGCTGGCCGTTGTCGTACCAGGTCAGCCACGGGCCGTCGACCAGCCCGTCTTTGTTAACGCATTTCCACTCGGTACCTTTGGGCGGTCGCTCGCCGATGGCGCGATTGCCGGGCGGGCAGAGCGGCGTCTCGACCGCAGCTTGCGCGGTGGTGGCGAATACGGCAGCAGTTAGCAATATTGTGGCGAATTTCACGCAGAGGTCTCGTTGTCGTTGCGCGCAGCGCTGTTGTGGTTGGAAAGTTCGTGGAGCGGTTGCCGATAGCGGCATTCTCTAATAACGACGAAAAAATAGCTTCAGATCAACACGGCTTGCAGCTATCCTCCGCTAGCATAGCGAATGTCCAAACTATTTCTGCAGAGGAGCAGGTCATGCCTGAGATCAAACGCCCAGTACAAACCGTTGAGGTCAATTACGTGTGCGACAAATGCGGCCACGGCATGATGGAAAAACGCGGTGAAATGAACGCGGCCACCGGTGAAGTGCCCCATGCGTGCATGATCTGTGGTGATGAAAAAATATTCAAATGGGTAAGCTACCCACGCATCGACTATGTGGGTGTCGGTGAAAAAATCTGATTTGCTTGAGTTGAAGCGACGAAAAATTCTTTTGAAAAATTTTGTGTTTTAGGCTCCAATAGCGCTCCTTTCCGCGCCGGAATAGCTCAGTCGGTAGAGCAACTGATTCGTAATCAGTAGGTCGGAGGTTCGATTCCTCTTTCCGGCACCATCTTCTTGATAATTAATAATGGATAACGTCGTAATCGAATTGATTGCTGATGCGACGATTGGTTTCGTTGCGGTTATCAAATTCCTGTTTGCGTAGCTCGCGCCACTGCACAGCCCCAGCGAGCCCCAAACCAAACGCGGTGTAGACCATGGCCAGCGATGGGCGCGAGAGATGACGTTCAAAGCCCGGCATGAGGCGTTTCGGCGTCAATTTAAAATCGACAATATTGGCAAGCGTCGAAACGAGCGCAGCGGTTCCATATATTTTCCCGAGTCGCTTCACGCCGCCCACTTCGGGCTGTTGCTGCTGATGTTGCTGTTGAGGTGGCGGCGGTGCAATCGGCGTTGATACGGGTGCCGTAGCGAGTGGTTTGATGCCGCGTTTTTGTAAGCGTTGTTGCAGCAGTGTTTCGAATAATACGCCCCAGAAAATACTGCTGGCCTGATGAATGGCTAAACCGGTGGCGGTATAGCGCCAACTCGGATTTTGCTGTCGATGCGCGCGCTCATCCCATACCCAATGACTGGTCGCATTCGCTCCGCGCGCGTACGCGCCGGCTTCAATCTTGGAACAGACCGCGATTACCGCGCTGGAGATTAAGCTGGCTGCGCTGCCGGTGAATAATGCGCGAGTGAGAATTTTCATTTTCATATGCTGATATCCGCCATGCGTTCATTGTTGTGCAAGAGCAAACGATGTGCCACGTACTTTATGGCAACACGAAAACATTATTGTTCGATGAAAATGAAGTGCGTTGGCTAAAAGAGGGCTGTTCGCCCGTAAGATTTACAGCGGGCATGAAAATTGTTCTGAATTATTTCATGTCAAATATTTCAGAAATATAACGGCGCGGATATACAGGATTTATCACTGCTCATATCGCAATCGCTTTACGCGTGGCTGGCTATGAAGTCACCTGCGCGATTATCGCATTGCTCAGCGTAAATCGATTTTAACCGTGTTGATTTTTGCATTGCGGATGGCAAAGCCCGGCGCTGTGTCCTTCGGATAAAGCCCAGCGGGTGAGCCGGTATCGATGCCGACATCGAAAGTTTCGTCGATCGAATAAAACGCGATCGGCGTAGTTGGTACTGAGTCCATTCCCATCGGTGCGCCGTTGACAGTCATGATGAATTGGCCGCCGCGGCCAAAGCCTTTGCCGTCGTAATTGAAGTCGACATGCAATTGTGTTTTGCCTGCGCTGAGCGGCGTGCCGACGATCTCGATCGTTTTCGCATCGAATACGCGATAGCGAAACACCGGCCGCTGTTGCGTATCGAGATACAGCGACCAGCCGGCCGAGCTGCCGCCCAATGTGGCAATTACGCCGGACGCATTGTTAGTAATGTCGATGTCGGCATCGAGCGACCACGAGCGGTTATACGTCTGTGGTACGGCCGATTCCGGCACGCCGATCGCGCCAGCATGATAGACGGCGCTTTTCATGTTGGCGGCGAGAGCGGGCAGGGTACGGTCGATCGTTTGGCCCGCGAGCGGTAATACGCGATTCGCAGCGGCCTCCTGCATGAACAACGTTTTTAGTGCTTCCAGTTTTTCCGGTTGTTGCGCAGCGAGATCGTTGGCCTGCGAGAAATCGCTACGCAAATCGTACAACTCCCAACGATCCTCCTCGAACGAACGCTTACCACTTGGCATCACATTCCACGGCAGCCGGCCATGAAATGCCGATGCCATCCAGCCGTCGTGGTAAATCGAGCGGTTGCCGAATACTTCGAAATATTGTGTGCGATGTTGCTCCGGTGCTTTCGCATTGTTGAACGTGTACAGCAGGCTGCTGCCATTCATCGGCTTTTGCGCGATGCCATTGATTGTGTCCGGCATGGCGATGCCGGCCGCTTCGAGAATGGTCGGCGCAATGTCGTTGACGTGGCTGAATTGGCTGCGCAAGCCACCCTTATCGGTTATGCGTTGCGGCCACGTGATGACCATCGGATTGCGAATGCCGCCGAAATGCGACGCCACTGTCTTAGTCCACTGGAACGGCGCGTTGGTCGCCCAGGCCCAGGCGGAATTGACGTGCGCATAGCTGTCGGCGCCGCCAATCTGATCAAGACGCTGCAACTGGCTGTCGAGACTCTCGGGGATGCCCTGTATGCGGCCCATGTAGTTTAGGCTGCCGTCTAGCCCGCCCTCGGCACTGGCGCCGTTATCGCCGACGATATAAACGAATAGCGTATTGTTGAATTGACCATCGTCTTTTAGTGCTTGCACCAGACGACCGACTTGCGCATCGGTGTATGCGAGATAGCCCGCATAGGCTTCCATCAACCGCGAAGCGATTTTTTTCTGGTCGGGTGCCAGCGTATCCCAGGCCGGCATTTCGACCGGGCGCGGTGTTAGTTTGGTATTCGCGGGTATCACGCCGAGCTTTTTCTGACGCGCAAAAATTTCTTCGCGCAGTTTGTCCCAACCTTGATCGAACTTACCGCGATACGGCGCGATCCATTCTTCGGATACTTGAATCGGCGCGTGCGTGCCGCCGGTGGCGAAATACAGAAAAAACGGTTTATTCGGAGTGACGGAGTGCTGCATGCGCATCCAGCCGATGGCGTGATCGGCGAGATCCTCGGTCAGCTGATAATGCTCTCCTGCTGGGCGCATGAGGGGCGTGGTCCCGCTATACAGCGTCGGCTCGAACTGATCGGTTTCGCCGCCCTGGAAGCCATAGAATTTTTCGAACCCCTCGCCGGTCGGCCAGCGATCGAACGGCCCACTTTGCGAAACTTCCCAATCGGGGGTCTGGTGCCATTTGCCGAATGCCGCCGTACTGAAGCCGTTCTGACGCAGAATCTCGGCGATAGTCGCGGTGTCCTTCGCATGAAAGCCGTTATAACCGGGGCGTGAATCGGCTGAATTCATCACCGCACCAATGCCGGTGACATGCGGATTGCGGCCGGTCAGCAACGATGCGCGCGTCGGCGAGCAGATCGCGGTGGTGTGGAAGCGGTTGAAGCGCAGACCTTCATGCGCGAGCTTGTCGAGCGCGGGTGTCTGCGCCGCGCCGCCGAAGGTAGAGGCCGCACCGAAACCGACGTCGTCGAGCAATACAACGACAACGTTCGGTGCGCCCGCTGGCGCGCTGCGCCGCAGTGGCTCGGTATCGGGTGGCGCCGAACTTTGCCCAGCAGCCATGGTTGCAATCAGCGTGACATTAGCCGTAATCGCCAATAGCAGTAGGAGCGCGCGCATTATTATTTTCCCTTCGGCCTAATGACGCTTCATTAAATTATGGCGGAATTATGCCGTAATCCATGCGCGCTCTATATTGCGATTTTGTAATCAGGTGAAGCGTTGGGATAAAAATTGAAGCGGAAACAAAAAGCCCAGCGCGATGGCTGGGCTTTTTGTGTGTTGTTTGGCTCCGCCTGCTGGGCTCGAACCAGCGACCCATTGATTAACAGTCAATTGCTCTACCGACTGAGCTAAGGCGGAATGAAACGTGCTCGGTATGGAGGCGCGCATAATAAAGGCCGGTCCGATCTCCGTCAACTGCTTTTTGGCGGGCTAACATAATGAATTTTTTGGCAAAATTTTGATCAGATCGCATGATTTTTGCGTAGTAATTTTTTGTGTGCAGCGGGACTTTCGATATCGATTCGCTTGCGAAACCGCCCCATCGCCACAATAGTGGCAGCCGCATAATTGTGTGTCACGGAGTTGATCATGGGTCGTCCCTTTGTTGTTGCATCCCCTTACCAGCCTGCCGGCGATCAGCCGACCGCAATTCGCGAGCTGGTCGAAGGCATTCGCGCCGGCTTAATGGCGCAAACCCTGCTCGGCGTGACCGGCTCGGGCAAGACCTTCACCATTGCGAATGTCGTGCAGGAAATTCAACGGCCGACCATTGTGATGGCGCCGAATAAAACGCTGGCGGCGCAGCTGTATGGCGAGTTCAAGGAGTTTTTTCCGAACAACGCGATCGAGTATTTCGTCTCGTATTACGACTATTACCAGCCCGAAGCGTACGTGCCGTCGTCCGACACCTATATCGAAAAAGATGCATCGATCAACGAGCACATCGAGCAGATGCGTCTATCGGCGACGAAGGCATTGATGGAGCGCGAGGACGCATTGATCGTCGCCACCGTTTCCGCGATCTACGGTTTGGGCGATCCCGATCAGTATTTCAAAATGGTGCTGCATATCGATCGTGGTCAGCCGGTCGAGCAGCGCGCCATTCTGCGTCGGCTCGCGGAAATGCAATACACGCGCAACGATCAGGCGTTCGCGCGCGGCACCTATCGCGTGCGCGGCGATATTATCGATATTTTCCCGGCGGAATCCGAACGCGATGCGGTGCGTGTCGAATTGTTCGACGATGTGATCGAAAATATTTCGACATTCGATCCACTCACCGGCGAAATACTCGGAAAACTGCCGCGCTATGTGGTGTTTCCGAAATCGCACTATGTGACGCCGCGCGAAACGTTGTTGCAGGCAGTCGATCACATCGAAGAAGAATTGAAAGAACGCCTGAGCTATTTACGCGAACATAACAAACTGGTCGAACTGCAGCGGCTGGAGCAGCGCACCCGTTTCGATCTGGAAATGATTCGCGAGCTGGGCTATTGCAACGGCATCGAAAATTATTCGCGGTATTTATCCGGTCGCGCGCCGGGTGAAGCGCCGCCGACATTATTCGATTATTTACCGCCGAATGCGCTCGTTGTGGTCGATGAATCGCACGTGTCCGTTCCGCAAATCGGTGCGATGTACAAGGGCGATCGTTCACGTAAAGAAACGCTGGTCGAATACGGGTTCCGTTTGCCGTCAGCGCTCGATAACCGGCCATTGCGCTTCGATGAATGGGAGCGCCTGGTGCCACAAATGATTTTTGTATCGGCAACACCGGGGCCGTACGAACAGCAACATGCCGGTCGCGTAGTCGAGCAGGTGGTGCGTCCCACCGGTCTGGTCGATCCACAAATCGAAGTGCGTCCGGCGCGCACGCAGGTTGACGATCTACTGTCCGAAATTAAAAAGCGAGTAGCGCTCGAAGAGCGCGTGCTCGTCACCACATTGACGAAACGCATGTCGGAGGATTTGACCGAGTACCTCGGCGAGCACGGCGTGCGTGTGCGCTATCTGCACTCGGATATCGAGACGGTCGAGCGCGTCGAAATTATTCGGGATTTACGTTTGGGCATATTCGATGTGTTGGTCGGCATCAACTTATTGCGCGAAGGTCTCGATATGCCGGAGGTATCGCTGGTCGCGATTCTTGATGCCGATAAAGAAGGGTTCCTGCGCTCGGAGCGTTCGCTGATTCAAACGATCGGTCGCGCCGCCCGCAATCTCAATGGCCGAGCGATTTTGTACGCGGACAAAATGACCGGTTCAATGGAGCGCGCGATCGGCGAGACCGATCGCCGCCGCGACAAGCAGATCGAATTTAATTTAAAAAATAACATCACACCGATCGGCGTTAAAAAAAGCGTTACCGATATTATGGAAGGCGCGCACGCGCCGGGTGCACGCGGCAAACGCGGTGCGGCTAAAGGACGCAAAGTCGCCGAGCCCACCGCGCGTTACGGCAAATCGATTGCGGACATGTCGCCGCAGGAGCGTGACAAAGAAATTAAACGGCTCGAACAAAAAATGCATGAGCACGCGAAGAATTTAGAGTTCGAAGAAGCCGCACAAGTGCGCGATGAACTGGCGGCGTTGAAGTACGAGGCACTGTCTTAATATTTTGCGGAAGTCTCTGGTTAGTGGTTTTCGCCGCTCTCCTGGCGGGAGAGGGGTCTTAATCAGATGCCATCAAGTTCCGCAAAACGTTTTGTGAACAATCTGCTCCGGTCGCGGCGGTGTCGCATAGTGCGCTAATTCCGGCTTATAGCAATACGGGTCTGCGAGTACATCGACGAGTTGATGGAACGGCGCAAAATCATTTTTATTCGCGGCGTCGATCGCTTCCTCCACCAAATGATTTCTCGGAATGAATACCGGGTTGGTCGCAAACATTAAGCGTTGACGTGCAGCGGGATCGATAGGCTCCTGCGACATTTGTTGTTGCCAGCGTTCGATCCAGTCGGAAAAGCTCGCAGGTAATTCGAATATTTCGCTAATGCTGTGCTCTTGTTTCGAATCTGGAGTCGCACGCTCTGCCAGGCGGCGAAATGTCAGCGTGTAATCGGACGCTGCTTCGCTCATGCGTTTAAATAGATCTTCGAGCAACGCGATGTTTTCTGGCGTTACATTCGCGAGGCCGATTTTCTTCAACATGCCCGTGGCGTACTCATGCTGAAATTGTTCGGAGAAATCCGTTATCGCGGCTTGCGCGAGTGGCAGTGCCATTTCTTCGCTATCGGCAATTAATGGCAGCAGCGCTTGCGCCAGCCATGATAGATTCCACTGCGCAATCGGCGGCTGGTTACGAAATGCATAGCGCCCCTGTCGATCGATCGAGCTGTACACCTGATTCGCGTTGAACCCATCCATAAATGCACACGGACCGTAATCGATCGTTTCGCCGCATACCAACATATTGTCAGTATTCATCACGCCATGAATAAAACCGAGCTGCTGCCACTGCGCAATTAATTTCGCTTGCCGCTCGATGACATTTTGCAGCAATGCCAAATATGGATTTTTCGCATTCGTGAGGTGAGGGTAATGCCGCGCGATCACATAATCGGCGAGCGTGCGCACTGCGTCGACATCGTTGCGCCCAGAAAAATATTGAAACGTGCCGACCCGAATATGACTGCTCGCCACGCGTGTTAATACCGCGCCCGGCAATAATTCATCGCGCATAACAGTCTCACCGCTGGCAACCGCCGCGAGACTGCGCGTCGTCGGCACCCCGAACGCCGCCATCGCCTCGCTGACGATATATTCACGCAACACAGGCCCCAGCGGCGAGCGCCCATCGCCACCACGCGAATATCGCGTTTTACCGCCGCCTTTGAGTTGAATGTCGTAACGCTGCCCGTCGATTCCGATGACTTCTCCGAGCAATATCGCGCGCCCATCGCCCAGCTGCGGATTCCAGCCGCCGAATTGATGGCCCGCATAAACCGTCGCAATCGGCTCCGCACCGGCAGGCACATGATTACCCGCGAATGTCAGCAAGGCTTCTTTGCTGTTAAACCATTCGGTATCGATACGTAGCTGTTGCGCCAACGCTGTGTTGACGCGAATGAGGGAGGGCGCTTCGACAGGTGTCGGTAATTGCCGGGAGAAAAAACGCTCGGGCAGGCGGGCATAGGAGTTATCGAAGGGAATAGCGATAGGCTGACTCATGAATTAAAACCGCGATAAGGGATAACGCGATTATCGTGCCGGTCGCATGTTTGCCGATACGGTTTCCTTATAGAGTTTCTTTGCCAATAAGGCTCTTTGTAGTACTCTTTATCGTATGCTAAATAGTACTATGGCGGTTGCAATGAATACATTAACAGCTAACGATTTGAAAACTAAAGGGGTTTCCGCCGTGGAAGATTGCCTCGAACACGCTGATGAGGTTGTCATTTCGGTCAGGGGGCGCGATCGATACGTGGTCATGGATATCGAGAAATACGCCAAGCTGCGTGAATACGAACTGGCAATTGCGGTACAGGAAGCGAAGGCCGATATCGAGGCAGGTCGCTACAACACGGAAAGCGTTGCGGATCACATGAAGCGGGTAAGGGATGACCTATAAGCTGATATATCCGGACAGCTATGTTCGGAAAGCCAAGAAGTTTTTACGTCGACATCCGGAAATACTCGGCCAGTATCAAAAAACGCTGGAGCTGCTTGAGATCAATCCACACCATCCGTCATTGCGATTGCATGGGCTTCAAGGACGTTTAAGCGGTCTTTCTTCCGTTTCGATCAATATGAGTTATCGAATCGTTCTGGAAATGGTGATACGCGAAAACGACATCATTCTTGTCGATATTGGTAACCACGATCAGGTGTATTAATCGTAAATAAAAATGCCGCCATTTTTATTTCCGCAGATGTTTTCGTAGGGCGCATTAGCCAGCGGCGTAATGCGCCGTATTACCGTGCCACAACGGCGCAATGCATTTCATTTATTGCGCCCTACGGGCTTTTAGGTTTTATGAGTAGTGGGTATCTCCATAGCCACACAGGCTCCTTTTTTTCTTCGGAGTTGCTTTCAGCGTTACATTTATATGCTTCCTCGATTTGATTTTTATTTTTAGAAAGCTCCTCTACATCAAGGTGGGAAAGCAAAAACTCTCTCCCATTGTCGATAAGCCTAAATTTTTCGGGAGACTGAATTTCAATAGTCATTACATACTTTCCTTGCTTCCATGGGAAGGCGTGCTTTATATAGCTATAAAGCTCTGTCATTTCCTGTTCTCTAAGAAATGCTTTTGCGTCGTATTTGTTCTCCGATTTTAAGTACGAAATTTTTTTGACGCATTTTTCTTCGTACTCCTCCTTTTTTACGATAAAAGAAGATTCTTGGCATCGAATGAATCGCTCTTCAACCTCTTTTTGATTAAGCTTGATGGCTAAGACTGACTGCTCTTTTTCAAATGGCATAACACCAGCGCCGGGTGCTGTCATTTTCCCTACTTGCTGTGTGATTCCTTGCCACTCAAATACCTTTTCCTCGCCGCTTTCATGCTTAATTCGAATTTTCATATCGGATATCACTATGTCTTTGTGTTCCACAGCAAAGGCTAATCTGATATTGAAGATGGGACCGAAAGTAGAGAATCCTATCTCAGCGTTTTTGTGAGTGATGATTCGAATTTTTGCTACGGCTAGCCAATTTCGTGATGCGCTAATTGCGTGAGGCAGCCACGCAAGAGCTCCAAGAATTGCAATCCAATCTATTATTTTCACTGAATTCTCCATTGTCTTTTTTAGATAGGATATACGGCAAAGGTTATAATTTTTTAACTACGGGCTACTGCAGATCAAATTCTGGTGGGTTTGAGATTAATCATCAACCAGAAATGGCTTTTCTGAACAATAAATAAAAATGCCGGCAAAAGCCGGCATTTTTATTGCGCGATGCTAAGCATCAACCCACTTTTTTCGCTTTCATTTCCATCGCGATTTCTTCGATCAAATCTTCCTGACCGCCGACGGTTCTGCGCGCTGCCATTTCAAGCAGGATTTCATGCGCGGGTACGCCGTATTTCTTGCCGGCGCGTTTGGCGAACAGCAGGAACGAGGAATACGCACCGGCGTAGCCGAGTACGAGGGCTTCGCGGCTGATGCGGACCGGGTGTTCCATCATCGGGACGACGCGGTCTTCGGCGACGTCGATCAGTTTGAAAATGTTCACGCCTTGCATGTCCGCGCCCATGCGTTCGAGCACGGCGGCGAAAACTTCGAGCGGGGTGTTGCCCGCACCGGCACCGAGACCTGCAACCGAACCATCGATGCGCACTGCGCCGGCTTCGACCGCAGCGAGAGAATTCGCAACGCCCATCGCCATGTTGTGGTGGCCGTGGAAACCGATTTCGGTTTCGGGGCGCAATTCGGCACGCAGCAGGCCGATGCGCGCGGTGACATCGTCGGGCAGCATGTAGCCGGCGGAGTCGGTCGCGTAAATGCAATTCGCGCCGTACGATTCCATCAGCTTCGCTTGCGCGAGAATTTCTTCCGGCGTGATCATGTGCGCCATCATCAGGAAGCCGACTGTGTCGAGGCCGAGTTTGCGCGACAGCGCGATGTGCTGTTCGGACACGTCGGCTTCGGTGCAATGCGTGGCGACGCGAATGCATTTAACGCCGCAATCGGCCGCCATACGCAGATGATCGACAGTGCCGATACCGGGCAGCAACAGTGCGGAAATTTTCGCGTGTTTGATGTGCTTGGTGACTGCGGTCAGATATTCCTGGTCGGTATGCGCGGGAAAACCGTAGTTCACCGATGCGCCGCCGAGACCGTCGCCGTGTGTGACTTCGATCAGCGGTACGCCGGCCTCATCGAGACCGCTGGCAATGTTGATCATTTGTTCGATGCTGATTTGATGCTGCTTCGGGTGCATGCCATCGCGCAGACACATATCGTGCAGTAAAACTTTTTTACCTTTCAGATTCATGATTCGTTACCTATTTGATTCGTCGATGGATCACGCAGCGTCTTTCTGCATCAGCTCGGCATACAGCTCCGCGGTGCGCAGCGCAGCGGCGGTCATGATGTCGAGATTGCCGGAATATTTCGGCAGGAAATCGCCAAGGCCTTCCACTTCCATCGACACGGTGACGCGGTTGCCATCGAATATCGGGCCGGTTTTCAGACGATAGCCCGGCACATATTTCTGCACTTCCTTGATCATCGCGTGGATCGATGCAGTGATCTTGTCTTGCTGCGGTTCGCTTTCGGTCAGGCAATGGATTGTGTCGCGCATGATCAACGGCGGTTCGGCCGGGTTGATGATAATGATGGCCTTACCTTGTTTCGCGCCACCCACTTGCTCGATGGCGCCAGCGGTAGTGCGGGTGAATTCATCGATATTTTTGCGAGTGCCGGGGCCTGCGGATTTCGATGCCACGGTCGCGACGATTTCAGCGTATTTGACCGGCTGCACGCGCGAGACCGCAGCGACCATCGGGATCGTCGCTTGGCCGCCGCAGGTGACCATGTTGACGTTGGATTTCATGCCTTCGGCGAGCAGCGCTTGCAAGTTAACCGGCGGAATGCAGAACGGGCCGATCGCGGCGGGGGTGAGATCGATCATCATCACGCCGAGCTCGGTGACCTTGCGCGAGTTTTCCGCGTGCACGTAAGCGGAGGTCGCATCGAACGCGATTTGAATATTGTCGGCCTTGATATGCGGCACCAGACCATTGACGCCGTCGGTGGTGACTTTCATGCCGAAACCGCGCGCGCGTTGAATACCGGGCGAGTCCTCTACGCCGACCATCCATATCGGTTCGATCCATTCGCTGCGCATCGCTTTCATCAGCAGATCGGTGCCGATGTTGCCGGGGCCGATGATGGCCGCGCGTAATTTTTTGCTCATAACGATAACCCTTTACGTCGAATCAATTGGTGAAGGAGCAGGTCGCGGAGCCGAGTTTAACGCCGCGCGCGTCTTTTAGGTCGAGATGCATTGTATCGCCGGCCTTGACCGGTTCGAGCGGCACCAGCGAGCCCGAGAGAATAATTTCGCCGGCCAGGAACGGAATGCCGAATTTGCCGAGCGTGTTTGCCAACCAGGCCACCGCGGTGAGCGGATTGCCTTGCACCGCGGAGCCTTTGCCGCTGCTGATTTTGGTGCCGTTCTTGAATACATCGATTTCCAGATTCGGCAGATCGAAATCGCGTGGGTCGAGCTCTACATCGCCGAGTACGTACACGCCACACGATGCATTATCCGCAACCGTATCCTGAATTTTGATTTTCCAATCGTTGATGCGCGAATCGACAATTTCAAAGCACGGAATGATGCATTCGGTTGCATCGAGCACTTGCTCGGCAGTAACGCCCGGCCCGCGCAGATCTTTCTTCAAGCGAAACGCAATTTCGCCTTCGGCGCGCGGCTGAATCAATTGCCCCGGCACTTTAATTTTCGCGTTATTGCCGAACGCCATCGCATCGGTGAGAAAACCAAAATCGGGCTGATAAACACCGAGCATTTTCTGCACTGCGTCTGAGGTCACGCCGATTTTTTTACCGACAATTTTTTCGCCGTCGCGATCGAGGCGCAATTGCACCATGTGTTTCGAGATATGGTACGAATCGGTGATTTCGATACTGAGAGGGCGATCGGTGAACGGAGTCAGCGTGCGACATTCGCGCAGCGCTGTATAAAGTTCGAGGCCGAGCGCCTCGATTTGAGTGTTAGATAACGCCATGAATTAATGTCCGCTCTTGTCTTTCAAAAAATTGATGCAGGTGCGATTGAACAATTCCGGGTGTTCGATCATGTACCAGTGGCCGCATTTTGAAATGACGCTCATTTCAAAATCCTTCAGGCCTTTCGCCAATTTCATCACACCGGTTTCGGGCATCAGCTTATCGTCGATGCCCCACAGCACCAATGTCGGCGCTTTGATTTCGCCGAGACGTTCCGTCATGTTCGGGATCTGCATCGTTTTGATGACCTGATCGTTTTGCAATTGGAATATTTCCCAGCGCTGATCGATCAGTTCGTCGGTGGCCGAGGCAGGATCATACACCAGGCCTTTTTTGATGAAGTCCGCCAGCGTGTCGCGTGTTTTTTCGGCGCTGAGGAACACTTCTTTCATGATCGCCATGCCCGGCATCTTGAAATAATCCGGCGTGTCTTCAATGCCGCCGGGCGACATCAGAATCAGTTGCGACACTTTTTGCGGATATTTCAGCGTGAAGCCGATTGCGATCGCGCCGCCGAGTGAATTACCGAGCGGAACGATTTTCGTCACGCCGATTTTTTCGAGAAATTCATTCACGTATTCGACGAAATAGTCGAGGGTGTAAATCGCATCGGTCGGCTTGCTGGTATAGCCGTAACCGGGCAGGTCGATCACCAGCGCGCGATAACCGGCTTCGACAAACGCGGGAATGTTGAACTGAAAATTCGACCAGCCGCTCGCGCCGCTGCCACTGCCTTGCAGAAACAGCATCGGAGTGCCGCTGCCGAGGTCGTGGTAATGCATGCGCATGCCGTTGTTGAGATCTACGTACTTTCCTTCCGGTAGAAGCTTCCTCATAGCGGTTTCCTTGAATGGTCGAGCGGATGTCCGAATTATTCGACGACCGCTGCGCTCCAGTTGATCGGATCGCCGAGCATCGGTCGATGCGACGGCGGTTGTGAGCCATTAATGTCTGCGATGCCGTAATGCAACGCTTCTTCGGCGCCGACGAGCGTCAATCCCGATTTTTCCAGAAGCTTTGGATCGCGATATAGCGCATCGATGACAAGGCCGGTCAACTGCGGCGATTCCATCATCTTTGCGAGTTCGGCGTATTTCTCGGGTTCCGCGCCTATCACACGCTCGGTGCGTTCGGTGCGCAGCATGCCCATCCAGATCGATACGGCGGCGATATTGAACGGTTTGAAATCGTGCGCCATGTCGTGCGCCATTTTGTCGTGACCGGCCTTTTGCGCGCCATACGCAGCGCCGTGCATGTAGCAGCGCGCGCCGAACGACGATGTATTCACCACCAGTCCACGACCGTTTTTTACCAGCAGAGGTGCGGCGTAAAAACTCGCCAGATAACTCGACCGCAAACCGACATCGAGGATATCGACCAGCTCGGCGGATTTCTGCCAGAACGGCCCCGGCTTGATCAGGTCGTCGTGAATCGATGCGGCGTTATTGACGAGCACATCGAGCCGCCCGTAATCGCGTTCGATCTGCTGAAACAGCGCGGCGATTTGTTGCTGATCAGCGCAGTCACACGCGACCGCAATGCCTTTACCGCCGAGGCGGGTGACTTCGGCGGCGGTGCTGTCGATGGTGCCTGGCAATTCCGCATCGCCTTCGCGGCGCGTGCGGCCAGTAACGTAAACCACATAACCCTTGCTGCCGAGCGCGAGCGCAATGCCCTTGCCGGCGCCGCGACTGGCGCCGGTGACCACTGCGATCGACGCTGAGCTGACAGAAGCCTGATTCAAAGGAATATGTCCGTGCTGTCGAGGCCGAGTTGCACGCCGCCGTAGTTCTTGCCGAACGTGTACGGATTATTCGCCACATGCGCGCGACCGGCGAGGATATCGAGCACGAAACGTTGCAATGGCGCATCGATGAAAATTGCGCGACCGCCGCACATTTTTTGCAATTCGAGCGCGGCATTCAGACATTCTTCCGGCACCGCTGCGGATTCGTAGCGGTACTGAATGCGCACGTTGATATCGGTGGTTTCGCCGCGCCGTGCATCGGCCATCAAGCGCTCGAAATTCGCGGACAGCTTCAGATACAGTTTGTCGACCACTGCCTGCGCGTGGGCCACGGCCATCTGCGCATGCGGATCTTCGGCGGTTTTTGAGCCGCTGTTGCTGCCGATGCGTTTCGAGGCGATATCGCGATAGGCGTGAATAGCGCCCTGCAATGCACCGATAGCGCCAGCCGATACTGCACGCGGGAAAATTTGGCCGAACGGAATCTGATACAGCGGAATGGTATGGCTGTCCGGACCGGGGTTTTCACCCTTGAAGCTCGCGAACGAACTGAGCGTGCGGTATTCGGGAACGAACGCGTCTTTAACGACAACATCTTTCGAGCCGGTGCCCTGCAGGCCGAACGTGTACCAGTTGTCGATAATCTCGAAATCGCGGCGCGGCACCATGAATGTGCGGTAATCGGGCGTCGGATTATCCGCATCCGGCGGTACCACGCCGCCGAGAAATACCCACTGACAATGATCGCAACCGCTGGAGAACGACCAGCGCCCGCTAAATTTGAAACCGCCTTCGACGCGTTCGACTTTACCGACGGGCATGTACGACGATGCAATCAGCACGCTGGTGTCGTCTTTCCATGCTTCTTCCTGCGCGCGCAAATCGAACAGCGCGATCTGCCAGTTATGGACGGCGATGACGCCGTAAATCCACGCCGTTGACATGCAGGCTTCCGCCAATGCGAACTGCACATCGAAAAACACCTGCGGGTCCATTTCGTAGCCGCCCCAGCGTTTGGGCTGCAGCACGCGAAACAATCCGGCCGCCTGCATTTCCTGCACGGTTGCATCGGAAATTTTGCGATCGAGCTGCGCCTGACGCGCACGCTCGCGCAATGCCGGTTGCAATGCACGCGCTTTCTGAACGACTTCTTGCGGAGTAGGGATGGCACTGGTCATAACAAATTCTCCGTACGCTTTATTTAATTAATTTTTGCGTAAATACGATAGCGACGAATGGAAAGGCTGTGCGGTTACACGGCCAGTTGTTTGTATTGCCCTTTGAAAAAAATCAGCGGTTCTTTATTGAGATTGTCGAACGCAACAATGCGGCCGACCAGAATAATGTGATCGCCACCGGCGTAACGGTGTTCAATTGCGCATTCGAAACGCGCGCTGTAATCCGTTAATACCGGTACGTCGCCAGCGCCGAATTCGTGCGGCGTCTCTGCGAATTTATCGATGTTCTTGGTCGCGAAATGCCGTGACAGTTGTTCCTGGCCGCTGTGCAGCACATGAATCGCGAAATGCGAGGCTTCGTTGAATGCATCGAACGCGGTCGCGGTTTTCGCGATGCTCCACAACGCCAGCGGCGGATCGAGCGAGACCGACGAGAAACTATTGGCGGTCATGCCGACCGGTTTGCCGCTGCTGTCGCGGCCAGTGATGATGGTGACGCCCGTGATAAAACTGCCAAAGGCATTGCGAAGCTGGATAGGGTCAATGGTACTCATGAGGTCCTGCCGGTTATCGAAATTTGATCCGGATCATAACAAAGGGCCTATAACCGAACATACCGCATATGAGGGAAAGATCGGTCGTCGTAATTTCTCCCTCTCCCCTTGAGGGAGAGGGTTGGGGTGAGGGGTGGAATTACGTCCCTAAGCTCAGCAGCCCTCACCCCCAACCCCTCTCCCCAAATGGGAGAGGGGAGTATGCGCACGTTACGCAGGAATATATTCCCCGCCATTCGCATCGAGGATCGCGCCGGTGACGGCGGAGGCGTAGTCGGATACCAGAAATAACGCAGCGCGTGCGCATTCGTCGTCAGTGACGATACGGCGCAGCGCGATATTTTGCGCAACACCGGCGACGGCCTGATCGAGCGTGATGCCCTGCGCTTTCGCCATACCTTCGAGCGCGGTCTGCACCGGCACGCCCCACATCCAGCCCATGCGTGTGGCGTTGACACGAATGTTCTTCGGGCCGAGTTCGAGTGCGAGGTATTTCATCGCACTGAGTAGTGCGCTTTTCGAGGCCGCGTAACCGGCTTCGCCGGGGAAGGGTTTCATGATCGCCATCGTGCCGATCATCACGATCGCGCCGCCGTTTTTCATATGCTGCGCGCAGCTGCGGCTCAATTCGATCGAGCCGACCACGTTGGTGTTGAACACGTCTTTCCACACGTTGAGATCGCCGCTTTCGATCGGTTCGAAATTGCCGTGCATGAATGCGCTGTTGATCAGGCAATCGATGCGGCCGAATTCTTTTGCGGCTTTATCGGCGAGATTTTTGCACTGCACTGCATCGCTGATATCGGTCGGCACTTTGAGGATTTTTGTGTCGACGCCGAGTTCGCGAATGCGCTGTTCGGCGTCATCGAGTTTCGCTGCGGTACGCGCAGCGATAACGATGCCTTTCGCACCTTCACGCGCCGCTTCAATGGCGAGCTTAACGCCGAGGCCAGGACCGATACCGGAAACTACGACGATTTTGTCTTTAAGCAACATGATTATTTTTCTCCTGATTTGTTTCCTCTCGCCAAATGGGAGAGGGAGATTTATCAAGCGTTCGGATCGATATAACGTTTCCGGTACTCGCGAAAATCCTCTTTGACGCCCGCTTCGCTGTAGCCAAATTGTTCGAGTGTGTAATTATGCGGCGGGCGTTTTTCGCGCGGATTGCTATCCATGTAAGTCTGAATTTGTTGGCGCGCTTTGTCTGTTACCGGCATGCCGAAGTAGTCGTAAATGCGACCGATAAGCCCAACGGGATCGGTCACGGTTTCGCGAAAATCGACATCGAAAAATTTGCTTGCCGGCAATTTTTCGCGCGCCGCCATGCAGCGATACAGATCGCGCCGCATCACCGAACCGCCAATATAACCAGCCAGATTCGCATCAATTTTATCGCTGCCGGCATGCCACAGACTGTGAATCATGCTCGCGTAAGAAGGCAGTGTTTGCAGCGGATCGCGATGCGTTTGAATGAATTGCGCATCGGGAAATACCTCGACAATGATGTCGACGTTGCCGAGATGCATCGGTGTTTTCAGCAGCCAGCGTTGCGCATCGAGTCCGCGCTGTTTTTTCTGCCACTGCAATAACTGCAGCATTTTTTTCAGATACGCATAAGCAGGGCGCATATCCTGTTGGCCGAGCCATTCGTGATAGCTGCTGATCGATGCCATTGTTTCCGACGTGGTGCTGTACAGCGTCTGATCGAGCAGCAGAATATCTTCATCGGCGCCCATCGCATCCCACGGATGAATTGCCGCGAGTTCCGGACTTGCGGTGAGAATGGCGGCGACTTCGGCTTTCGCCATGGCGATGCGTTTCTCACCGCGAATATCGTCTGCCTCCGGTACGGGAAAACGATTTTCCCACCAGGCGGCGGAATAAAAGCGTGAATCGGCTGCGATCAGCCGTTGCAGCAATGTGGTGCCAGTGCGGGTGAGGCCGAGAATAACGAGTGGCGCGACAATTTTTTCTTCGAGAATTTCCGGTTTGCGTTTGAACCAGTCGTTGGCGCGCAGACGGCCGCTGAGAATATTGAGCAGCCGGTAATGCCACGTTTGCCGACCCGCCGGGTTCAGATTCGCTTCTTCGTTCAGTGCCGTGGTCAACCGCCGCAGCGGTTCCTCGAACGGGAGATCGTCGAAATCATGCAGGCCGGTTTGTTGGCGGGCGAGGGCAATCAGATGCTGCGGATCAAGTAATTTATCGGTGGTCATGTGGCTCCCGTAATGCCGTCTTGGTATTCATCAAATGCATAGCGATTTATTTTTCAGGTCATTAGTCCTAAATAAATCGAAAAAATTTTAGAAGAAGAAATAGCGCCGATGCCGATGCATCGGCGCGAAAGATTTATTGCTGCGCGACGCTGAAGTCGTGCCCCCAGAAGCTGTTGACAGTGCTCTGGAACGACGAGTATTTGCTCCAGTCGTCGACCACCATGCCATCGGCGCCGTACTCGATCATAAAGCCGCCCGGCGTCAGCATATAGAACGACACCATATGATCGTTCGCGTGGCGGCCGAGCGTGCCGGTCAGCTTGGTGCCGGTCGCTTTCATCCGGTCGAGGGCGCGGCCGACTTCATCGATCGCGCAGGTTTCGATCATCACATGCACGCAACCGCTCGGCACGGCCATTTCGAACAGTGCGAGGCTGTGGTGGCGGTTATTGCAATGCAGGAAATATAGGCGTTTTTCAGGTTCATTCGGATCCGGCGTGAAGCGCACTTTCATCAAATCGCTGAGGCCGAAGCCGAGCACTTCGGTGAAAAATTTCACCGTTGCATCGAATTCAGCCGCCGGCAGTACCGTGTGGCCGACACCCATATTGCCGGTGACGAAACCCTGTACGCCAATCGGCGAAATGAAACGGCCGAAATTTGAAATCGCGCCCCAGAATAATTCGTGCTGGTTGCCCGACGGATCTTTGAACTTCACCAGATCCTGCACCTGACGCAGCGCGATTTCCTCGGCGGTGCCTTGCGTGACGTCGATATCGGCAGCGCGCAGCTGGGCAATGGTTTGTGCAAACGAATCGGGGTTGCCCGCTTCCCAGCCGGATGCGCCATAGCGATCTTCGGCGCCTTTTTGCACAAGAAAGCGATAGGGGCGATCGTCCATTTTCAGATACAGCGAATCGGGATTCGCCGCGCCCAGCGTATCGTTGACGGCAACACCGAGCACTTGCGTGCCGTATTGCTCCCACTTCGATAACTCGGTGGCCTGAACGGTGATGTAGCCGAGACTGTGGATCGCCATGTATCTGCTCCGATAAGGGTTTTATTTAATGCGTGCGCGTAATTCGGTTTTCAATACTTTGCCCGAGGCATTCAGCGGCAGCGCATCGACGAATTCGACGCGACGCGGCACCTTGTAGTTCGCCATGTTGTCGCGACACCACTGAATCAGGCTCGATGCATCGATGCTGGCGCCAGCTTTTTTCACCGCCCACACCATGCACACTTCGCCCATGCGCTCGTCCGGCGCGCCAATCACGGCGCTCATCGCCAGTGCCGGATGCGAGGCGAGAATATTCTCGATCTCGGCCGGATAAACGTTAAAGCCGCCGGTAATAAACATGTCCTTCAGACGGTCCGTGATGCGCAGATTGCCGTGCTGGTCGAGGATGCCGACATCGCCGGTGTGCAGCCAACCGTTCTTGATTGTTTCGGCGGTGGCCTGCGGGTTCTCGAAATAACCCTGCATCACGTTGTAGCCGCGCACGACGATTTCCCCGGCCTCGCCCAGAGGCACTTCCACACCGTTGCTGTCGACGCATTTCACCTCCGTGCCTTCGATCGCGTGACCCGAGGTTTTCGCGATCGTTTCGGCATCGTCGGTGGCGAGACACATGGTCGCGGTGCCACAGCTTTCGGTGAGTCCGTACGCGGAAACGACGATGTCGATCTTCAGCACCTCGCGCATCTGCCGAATCAATTCGACCGGAATTGCCGCAGCGCCGGTGCTGGCGCGCTGTAGCGACGAAATGTCGTATTGCTGCCAGTTCGGAAACGCGAGGATCGACTGAAACAGCGTCGGCGGGCCGGGCATCACGGTGATGCGTTCATCCTGAATGCGCTGCAGGATTTTCGCGGTATCGAACACCAGATGCGGGAATACGGTGCAGCCCGACATCAGTGATGTGAGCAGGCCCGCCTTGTAGCCGAAACTGTGAAAGAACGGGCCGATGACCAGATAACGGTCGCCGGCCTGGAGTTCCATCACGCTCGACCAGTAATGATATGTACGCAGGTTTTGCGCATGGCCGGCCATCACACCTTTCGGTGCGCCGGTGGTGCCCGAGGTAAACAGAATGTCGGCGGTATCGTCGCCGCTCACTGCGGCAATCGTCGCATCGAGTTGTTCGGCATTGACAGCATTGCCCGATTGCAAGAAATCCTGCCAGCTGGTGTGGCGTTGCGATTGCGGTCGCAGCAATACCGTTTTTTGCAGTGACGGCAATTCTTCGCCGTCGAGCATCGCCGGATAATCGCAATCGAGAAACTTATCGATGCTGAAGAGGAGTTTGGTCGCACTCTTATTCAGGATGTAGCTGGCTTCGCTGCGTTTGTAGCGGGTGTTCAGCGTCACCAGAATTGCACCGATGGTTTGAACGCCGTAAGCGGCAATCACCCATTCGTAAATATTCGGCGCCCAGATCGCGACGCGATCGCCTTTCTTCACACCCTGTGCAATCAATGCCGCAGCCACTTGCCGCGTTTGTGCTCGCAACTCGTTAAAGCTGATGTGGGTATCGCCATCGTGCAGATAAATCGCATCGCCAAAGCGCGCCGCGGCGGCTTCGATCAGGGCGGGAATGGTGTCGCTGCGCAAAGGAAAATCAGGCATCGTCGGTCTTATCAAATACAGAGTTGGAGGGAGCCATTTTGACTGCGGCAACGCTAATGGATCGGTCCCGCAAAGTCATAGTCCTCATGGACGATGAGTCGGTAGGAGGTGGCTCGCATAATCGCCGCACCTTTCGTACCGGTATGCGCGAACGGCATTTTTTGCTGCGCGCGCACATTGCGGATGCCACTAACCAAAGCGCTGCGGGAGCTTGGCAGATTTATCCGCAGCCCCGCAACACCTGTTTGCATGGGATCCGATAGGTCTGTTTGTCATGCGAAGACAGGTGACAATGCCGACGGATCCAAGCTATTCCATCCGAATTAACACGTCCAAAAGATCGAGGATTGTCATGAGTAAAGTGCTTTCCGCAGCGGCTGCCGTTGCGCAGATCAAAGATGGCATGACCATCGGCATCGGCGGCTGGGGCCCGCGTCGCAAACCAATGGCTCTGATACGCGAGCTGCTGCGTTCCGACGTCAAAGACCTGACCGTGGTCGCTTACGGCGGCGCCGATGTCGGCATGCTGTGCGCAGCCGGCAAAGTGAAGAAAGTGATCTTCGCGTTTGTGTCGCTCGATTTCATTCCGCTCGAACCTTACTTCCGCAAAGCGCGCCAGAGCGGCGCCATCGAAGTGATGGAAATCGACGAAGGCATGATGCTGCTCGGCCTGAAAGCCGCCGGCATCAACGCGCCGTATATTCCGACGCCGATCGGTCTCGGTACCGATGTCGTCAAGGTCAACAAAGACATCAAAGTCATCGATTCGCCGTACGACGACAAAGAGTGGGTCGCGATGCCGGCGCTGAAGCTCGACGTGGCATTGATTCATGTCGATCGCTCCGATGCGCGCGGCGTCTGCCAGGTCAAAGGTCCCGATCTGTACATGGACGACCTGATGGTGCGCGCCGCCGAAAAAACCTTCGCCTCCTGCGATGAGCTGGTCGACACCAGTTACTTCCATCAGAACGCCGAAGAATCGCGCTACGTATTCTGGGAACGCAGCGAAGTGACCGGCGTCGTGCATATTCCCTGCGGCGCACATCCGACTTCGTGCGCACCGCTGTACGGTTTCGATACCGCGCATTTCAATGCGTACACCGCAACGGCAAAAGAAGAAGGCGGCTGGCAGGGCTACTTCGACAAATACGTCGCGGTGACCGAAGAGCAATATCTCGCCGAAGTCGGTGGCGCCGATGCCATCAAGAAATTACCGCTGCCAGTGTTTTAAAGGGGAACCAGAATGAGCGAAACCAATTACACACTGGCTGACCTGCTGATCGTCGCCGCCGCCGAATGCTGGAACAACGCAGGCGAAGTGCTCGCCACCGGTATCGGCGTGATTCCGCGTCTCGGCGCCAGCCTGTCGATGTCAACCAAAAATCCGCTGTTGCTGATGACCGATTCCGAAGCGTTCGTGGTGTCCGAGCCGGTACCGCTCGGCAAGCGCAACGGCTACGAGCCGAAGCGCGAAACGTGGATGGGCTTCTCGCGCATTTTCGACAATGTGTGGAGCGGCAAGCGCCACGCGCTGGTCGGCCCGACCCAGATCGATCATTACGGCCAAGCCAACATTTCCTGCCTCGGCGGCACCTACGACAAACCGAAAACGATGATGCTGGGTGTGCGCGGTTTTCCCGGCAACTCGATCAGCCATGGCAACTCGTTCTTCGTGCCGGGGCACAGCAAGAATGTATTCATCGAGAAAGACGAGTGCGATATGGTCGCGTCGATCGGCTATAACCCGGCGCGTCTGCCGAAGGGCTACCAGCTCGACGACATCAAGATCGGTCGCATCATCACCAACCTGTGCGTAATGGATTTCGGTGGCCCGAACCATCAGATCCGCGTGATTTCGCTGCACCCCGGCGTGACGCTGGAGCAGGTGCGCGAGAACACCGGCTTTGAGCTGGCGGTGATCGACAATCTCGGCACCACGCCGGTACCGACGGCGGAACAGCTCGCGATCATCGCGAAGCTCGATCCGCACAATCTGCGTGCTTCGCAGGTGAAAGGCTGAGATGTCGACGGTCGGCGCGGATAACGAAGAGGATGTTGTCCTCTATGAAATGGCGGATGGCATCGCCACGCTGACGCTGAACCGACCGCGCTACAACAACGCGCAGAACGGCAAAATGCTGTATGAGCTCGATGCTGCGTTCAAACGCGCGGCCAACGACGACGCGGTAAAAGCGATTGTGCTGCGCGGCGCCGGCGCGCATTTCACGGCAGGCCACGATATCGGCTCGCCAGGTCGCGATGTCGATCAGCCGCAAGATCGGGTAACGCTGTGGTACGACCACAGCAACAAGACCGGCGGCGAATTCCTGTATGCGCGCGAAGCCGACGCCTACCTCGGCCTGTGCCGGCGCTGGCGCGATATTCCGAAACCGACCGTCGCGATGGTGCACGGCGCGTGTATTTCTGGCGGGTTGATGCTGGCGTGGGTGTGCGATCTGATCATTGCTTCCGACGATGCGTTCTTCGCTGATCCGGTCGTGCATATGGGCATCCCCGGCGTCGAATATTTCGCGCATGCCTATGAAATGCATCCGCGCATCGCCAAGGAGTTTCTGCTGCTCGGCGAGCGCATGTCGGCCGAGCGTGCGTACCAGCTCGGCATGGTCAACCGCGTGTTCCCGCGCGACGAGCTCGAGCGTGAAACCTACAAGATCGCGGCCAAACTGGCGTCGATGCCGCGCCTAGGCGTCGCGCTGACCAAGCAGGCGATCAATCACGTCGAGGATCTGCAGGGCAAGCGCACGGCGATGGACGCGGCGTACGCTTGGCATCACTTCGCGCACGTACACAATATTCTCGAAACCGGCGACCGACTCGGCGGCTATGACGCCAAGTCGATGTCGACGATCAACAAGTCCGAACAATCGTAAGAGCCCGACATGTCCGTATTGAAAACCGAATTATGCGATTTACTCGGCTGCGAATATCCGATCATCCAAACCGCGATGGGCTGGGTAGCCACCGCCGAGCTGGTGGCGGCGAGCTGTAACGCCGGTGCGTTTGGATTTCTCGCCGCTGCTGTTATGACGCCGGCCGAAGTCGATGCGTCGATCCTGAAGATCAAGGCGTTGACCGACAAACCGTTCGGTGTGAACTTCCATATGTTCCAGCCGGGCGCGAAGGAAATCGTCGATCTGATCATCAAGCACAAGGTGCGCGCATGCAGTTACGGCCGCGGCCCCGATGCGAAAACCATCGCCAAATTGCGCGATGGCGGTGTCGTCTGCATCCCGACCGTCGGTGCCGTGAAGCATGCGCAGAAAGCGATTCAGCTCGGCGCGAATGCGGTGGTGGTGCAGGGCGGCGAAGGCGGCGGTCACACCGGCGCGGTCGCCAGCTCGATTCTGCTGCCGCAGGTGCTCGATGCGGTCAACGTGCCGGTCGTCGCCGCCGGCGGTTTCCGCGATGGCCGCGGCCTTGCTGCCGCACTGGCCTACGGAGCCACTGGCATCGCGATGGGGACGCGCTTTCTGCTCACCAAGGAAAGTCCGGTGCCCGAAGCGACCAAATCGCGCTACATCTCGTGCGAACCGACCGACATGATCGTCAGCGAAAAGCTTGACGGTCTGCCGCAGCGGATGATGCTGAACGAAACACTGAAGGAACTGGAAAACACCGGCACGCTCGGCATGCTGATCATCGCGCTGCGCAACGGTTTGGCGTATCGCAAAATGACCGGCGCATCGATTTTCGGTCTGCTCAGTTCCGCGCTGGCAATGCGCAAAGCGCAGGGCTTGAGCCTCGGCCAGACGATGATGTCGGCGAATGCGCCGATGATGATTCAGGAAGCAATGGTGCTCGGTCATCCGGACAAAGGTATTCTGCCGGGCGGCCAGGTCGCCGGTGCGATCGGTGATATTCCGAGCTGCGCCGAGCTGGTGGCGGCGATCGTTGGGCAGGCGCAGAATCGCCTCGCCCACCTCTGTCAATAATTCGAGGATCTCTCATGGTATTTACCACCACAATCCCCTTTGTTACGACAATTGAGGGCGGCATCGCCGAAATGGTGTTCAACAAGCCGCCGGTGAATGCATTCGACAGCCACGGCTGGTACGCGATTGCCGATGAAATCAATGCGCTCGGCCGCGATGACGATGTGCGCGTGATCATCATCCGCGCCGAAGGCAAAGGCTTCTGCGCCGGCGTCGACATCAAGGAACTCGCCGCCGACGGTACCAAAATTGTCGACGTCAACAAGGGCAACTACGCCACCTTCAAAGCGGTGCATCTGAATCCGAAACCGGTGATCGTCGCCGTGCACGGCTTCGTGCTCGGGGGTGGCATCGGTATCGCCGGCGCAGCCGATATTCTGATCGCGTCCGAGTGCGCGCGTTTCGGCGTGCCCGAAGTCGATCGCGGCGCAATGGGCGGCGGCGCGCATTTGCAGCGTTTATTCCCGGTGCAAAAGGTGCGTTACATGTACTTCACCGGCGACTTCATCGACGCGAAAGAAGCCTATCGTTTCGGCTCGATCGAATGCGTGGTGCCGCGTGAACAGCTGCGCGACAAAGCACTGGAAATCGCGCGCAAAATCGCCGACAAGAGTCCGCGCATGATTCAGCTCGCGAAAGAAGCGCTGACCGGCGTTGAAGACGGCAGCCTCGAAGACAAATACCGCTGGGAACAGGGCTTCACCTTCGAAGCGTATACCTCGCCGGATTCGCAGGAAGCGCGCGATGCGTTCGTGCAGAAGCGGGATGCGAAGTTTTAATCGTTGTTTTTAATCGGCTTGGGTAGCGAGGAGGGCACTGAATTCCTTTACGGACACGCGGCAAGTACATCCATGTAGCTCCTCGTCGACATCCCTGTCGCCGAGGGTCCGTAAAGAAACTCAGCGCCCTCGCTTTATCGCGGCCAGTATTGAAATCCAAACTCAAAGGTTGAGAAACAGCATGGAGTTAACCTTTACCGAAGAGCAGCAAGCCTTCCGCCGCGAAGTGCGCGAATGGCTGGAAGCGCACGTGCCGCCCAAGCCGCTCGAAACCTTCGATACCGCAGAAGGCTTCGAACAGCATCGCGAATGGGAAAAAACGCTCGCGAAGGGCAACTGGGGCATGGTCACGTGGCCGAAGGAATACGGCGGCCGCGGCTGCAATCTGATCGAATGGCTGATTTTCGAGGAAGAGTACTACCGCATTCGCGCGCCGTTGCGCGTGAACCAGAACGGTATTTTCCTGCTCGGCCCGACGCTGATGGAATACGGTACGCCGGAACAGAAAGCGCGCTATCTGACCAAAATGGCCAGCGGCGAAGAAATGTGGGCGCAGGGCTGGTCCGAGCCGGGCGCCGGTTCCGACATGGCGGCGATCCGCGCCAAAGCGACCCGCGATGGCGACGAGTATGTGTTGAGCGGCCAGAAAATCTGGTCGACCCGCGCTGTGTTTGCCGATTGGGTGTTCTGTATTTTCCGCACCAATCCCGAATCGTCGCGCCATCACGGCTTGTCGTTCGTTTTCGTGCCTTTGAATACACCGGGCGTCACTGTGCGGCCGATTCCGCAACTCGACGGCCTGCCAGGCTTCGCTGAGATCTTCTTCGATGACGCGCGCGTGCCGGTTTCGAATCGCTTGGGCGACGAAGGGCAGGGCTGGCATATCGCGATGTCGACCGCCGGCTTCGAGCGCGGCCTGATGCTGCGTTCGCCGGCGCGTTTCCAGGAGACCGCGAAGCGTCTGGTCGAACTGTATCGCGCGCGCCGTAACGACATTCTCGATCTCGCGATCGAAGATGCCGTAGTGCGCTGCTACATGGACGCCGAATCGTATGCGCTCAGCACGTATCAAACCGCATCGCGGTTGATCAAGGGCGGCAAGATCGGCGCCGAGGCGAGCCTCAATAAAATCTTCTGGTCCGAACTCGATCTGCGCATGCACGAAACGGCAATGAGTCTGCTCGGTGCGCGTGCCGAAATCGTGCCGGAAGGCGACGAAAATTCCGATCTCGGCCAATGGCTCGATGGTTTCCTGTTTGCGCAGTCGGGGCCGATTTACGCCGGCACCAACGAGATTCAGCGCAACATCATTGCCGAGCGTCTGCTCGGTATGCCGCGCTGAGTGGGGGTGTAGAGCATCATGGATTTCACATTTACCGAAGACCAAATCGCGCTGCGCGACAGCGTGCGCGATTTTCTGCAAAACGAAGTGACGCCCGAATCGATTCGCAAGCGCTGGGAAAATCCGGACGACGACCTGTGGCCGCAGCTGGTCGAGATGGGTTTGACCGCGATGCTGGTACCCGAAGACCGCGACGGCCTCGGCCTGAACCCGATCGACTTCGTGCTGATCGCTGAAGAGTGCGGCAAAGTCGCGCTGCCCGGCCCCATCGTCAACACCGTCCTGGTGGCGACACCGCTGCTGGCGAGTCTTGCCGCGCAGAACGAGCGTTGCGCCGATGTGCTCGCGCAGCTCACGGTCGGCGAAACGCGCGTCGCGGTGCAGCATTGGATCAACCCGTTCGTCAACGCTGCTGATAAAGCCGATTGGCTGCTGCTGCCGAATGGCGACGAAGTACATCTGCTGGCGCGCGATCAGGTGAAATTGACCGCCCAGAAGAGCGTCGATCCGTCGCGGCGTCTGTTCAAGATCGACTGGACGCCGAGCCGCGATACCGTCGTCTGCAGCGGCACGCAGGGCGCCGATCTGTGGCGCTCGTCGCTGAATCGCGGTGCACTCGGCGCAGCCGCGCAATTGGTTGGCCTGTCCGAAACAATGGTGAAAATGGCAGTGCAGTACAGCACCGATCGCCAGCAGTTCGGCAAGCCAATCGGCTCGTTCCAGGCGCTGAAACACCTGCTGGCCAACTGCGCGGTGAAATACGAATTCGCGCGTTCGCCGCTGTATCGCGCCGCGTACACCGTCAGCGTCAATCCGACCCGCGCCGATTTTGCGGTATCGCACGCCAAAGCAGCGGCCAGCGAAGCGGCACTGCTGTCGGCACGCAACAGCATGCAGGTGCACGGAGCGATGGGTTACACCTGGGAATGCGATCTGCACATTTTCATGAAGCGCGCGTGGACACTCGACAAAGCGTGGGGCGATCCCGGCTTTCACAAGAATCGCGTGCACGAATGGCTGTTGAACGACCGCGCGCTGATCGGCGCGGAAAACACATTCGGTCGCCTGACGATTCTGCCCACCGACGGCATTAAAGCTCACTGATTTCGGTTCACCGAAATCCCACGAATAGCTGTAGAGGAGTTGCATCATGGCCGAAGCCTATATCGTTGACGCAGTCCGCTCACCCACCGGTCGCCGCAAAGGCGGTCTGGCACATGTGCACGGTGCTGATCTTGGCGCGCATGTGCTGAAAGCGATCGTTGCGCGCAACGGCATTCCCGACAACGAATACGACGATGTGATCTTTGGTTGCGTCGATACCATCGGCCCGCTCGCCGGCGACATCGCGCGCACCGCGTGGCTGGCCGCTGGCTTATCGCAGGAAGTACCGGGCACGACCATTGATCGCCAGTGCGGCTCGTCGCAGCAGGCGGTGCATTTTGCCGCGCAGGCGGTGATGTCCGGCACGATGGATGTGATCGTCGCCGGTGGCGTGCAGACGATGACGCAGATTCCGATTTCGTCGGCGATGACTGCGGCGGAACCGCTCGGTTTCAAAGATCCGTTCTCGGGCTCGAAAGGCTGGGTAGAGCGCTACGGTGCCGAGCCGCCGACACAATTCAAATCGGCGCAGATGATTGCGGATAAATGGAATCTGTCGCGCCACGATCTCGAAGTGTATTCGCTCGAATCGCACAACCGCGCCTTGCGCGCGATTGCCGAAGGCCGTTTCAAACGCGAAATCCTGCCGCTCGAAGGCGTCGAGAACGACGAGACGCCGCGCCAGACCAGTCTCGAAAAAATGGCCGGACTCGAATATTTATTCGGCTGTGAAAAAGTCACTGCTGCTGTATCGAGCCAAACTTGCGATGCGTCGAGCGCGCTGCTGATCGTGTCGGAAACCGCATTGAAACGTTACAACCTGACGCCGCGTGCGCGCATCCATCACATGAGCGTGCGCGCCGACGATCCGATCTGGATGCTGACCGCGCCGATCCCTGCGACGAAATACGCGCTGAAAAAAGCCGGCATGAAATTGCAGGACATCGATCTCGTCGAAATCAACGAAGCGTTTGCGTCGGTGGTGATGGCCTGGTTGAAAGAAACCGGTTACGACCACGCCAAGACTAACGTCAACGGCGGCGGTATCGCACTCGGTCATCCGCTTGGCGCCACTGGCGCACGCTTGATGACCACGCTGCTGCACGAACTCGAACGTCAGAACCTGCGCTACGGTTTACAAACGATGTGCGAAGGCGGCGGTCAGGCGAATGTGACGATTATCGAACGACTGTGATTCGTAGGGCGCAATAAGGCGTAGCCGCATTGCGCCAAAAGGTAAACAAACGGCGTAATGCGTTTCACTTATTGCGCCCTACGCATAACGAATTTGAAAGGTGAAGCATGGGAATTTGTAACGGCAGAGTAGTCATCATCACCGGCGCCGGCGGCGGTCTTGGACGCGCGCATGCACTGACATTTGCAGCGGAAGGCGCCAGCGTCGTCGTCAACGACATCAACCGCGAAGCGGCGCAGAAAGTCGTCGACGAAATTACAGCGAACGGCGGCAAAGCGATTGCGAATACCTCCGACATCACCAATTACGCCGACAGCGAAAACGCTGTGAAGCAGGCGATTGAAGCGTTCGGCGATCTGCACGTGGTCGTCAACAACGCCGGCATCAACCGCGATCGCATGTTCGCGTCGATGACCGAAGGCGAGTGGGACGCGATCATGGCCGTGCATCTGAAAGGCCATTTCTGCATTTCATCGCACGCCGTGCATTACTGGCGCGATCAAGCGAAGGCCGGTAACAAAGTCGATGCGCGCATCATCAACACTACCTCGGGCGCAGGCCTGCAAGGCTCGGTCGGTCAATCGAATTACGCCGCAGCGAAAGCCGGCATCGCGGCGCTGACGCTGAACCAGGCTGCCGAATTGCGTCGCTACGGCATCACCGCTAACGCGATCGCGCCGGCGGCGCGCACCGGCATGACCACTGCGGTTGAGTCGATGGCAACGCGTATGGCGAAACCGGAAGACGGCAGCTTCGATTACTGGGCGCCGGAAAACGTATCGTCGCTGGTGGTGTGGCTCGGCTCCGAGCAATCCGCGAATGTGACCGGCAACGTATTCGAATCCGAAGGCGGCAAGATCTCTGTCGCCGATGGCTGGCGCAAAGGTCCAGAGGTCGACAAAGGCGCGCGCTGGGAGCCAGCTGAAGTCGGTGCAGCGATCGACAAAATTCTGAAACAAGCCGTACCGGCACAGAAGGTTTACGGTAGTTAATTTCACACGACTGTAGGGCGCAATAACCGAAGGGCATTGCGCCATTTATTTTGAATTGTGCGGCAACCTTCGCGGCGCAATGCGTTGCACTTATTGCGCCCTACAAGCATCCCGGTTTTTTAAATTTAAATTTTTTCGGTGACGATTCCATGGAATTTCGTTTCAACGAAGAACAGCAAATGATTCGCGATACCGCGGCGGCATTTCTCGCCGAGGTATCCGATTCCGCCGCGGTGCGCCGTGCGATGGCGACCGAGCAGGGCTACGAAGATGCGGTGTGGCAGCGCATCACTGCAGATATGTACTGGCAGGCGATTCATATTCCCGAGGAATACGGTGGTCTCGGTCTCGGCTATGTCGAGCTGGTTGCGTTGTTCGAGCAGATGGGCCGTTATCTGCTTTGCTCGCCGTTTTTGTCGAGCGTTGCATTCGCGACTAATGCGTTGCTAGTTGCAGCAGATGACGAGCAGAAAGCCGAATGGCTGCCGCAACTCGCGAGTGGCGATTTGACCGGCACCCTTGCATGGAGCGGCGCGGGTCAGGCGCTCGGTGCCGATGCGGTAACAGCCACGTGGGAAAAAACGGCCGGTGGCTATGTGCTGAACGGCACGCTGCGCTATGTGCCGGATGGGCATACCGCAGACTTATTGATCGTTGCGGCGCGCGCGAAAAATTCGAGCGGTGAAAACGGTATTTCGTTATTCGTGTTACCGGCGAGCACTACTGGCGTGCAACGCACCTGGTTGCCGACGATGGATCAGACGCGCAAGCAGGCCGAGATCGTTCTTAATAATGTTGAAGTGAGTACATCCGCATTGCTCGGCGATGAAGGGCAGGGTTGGCCGGCGCTGAATAAAACGCTGCTGCTCGCGCAAATCGCGGTGGCGGCGGAGCAAATGGGCGGTGCGCAGCAGGCGCTCGATCTCACCGTCGAATACGTCAACGGTCGCTATCAATTCAATCGCCCAGTCGGTAGTTTCCAGGGCATGAAACACAAAGCCGCCGATATGATGTTGAAAGCCGAGTCGGCGCGTTCCGCTGTTTATTACGCGGCTTGCATCGCACATGAGGCGCTATCGGAAGAAGGTAACGCGGCGCTCGCTGCGGAATTGCCGGAAGCGGCGGCCATCGCCAAAGCGTATTGCTCCGATGCATTTTTCTTCAACGCCGGCTGCGGCATCCAGATGTTCGGTGGCGTCGGCTTCACGTGGGAATACGACATTCAGTTGTATTTCAAACGCGCGAAATCTTCCGAAACCCTGCTCGGCAACGGTGCGCATCATCGCGAGCAGCTAGCCAAGCAGCTGCTGGATTGAGGTCGAAATCATGAAATTAAGTTTCAGTGCAGAAGACGAAAAATTTCGCGAAGAAATCGCTACCTGGCTGCGTGAAAATTTGCGCGGTGAATTTGAGCGGATTCGCTCTCGCGGCGGTCCGGGCGACGAGCACATGTTTTCGCACGAGCGCAAAGCATGGGAGCGCAAATTAGCGGAGGGCGGTTGGACCTGCATCGGCTGGCCGAAAGAATACGGCGGGCGCGGTTGCTCGATCGAGCAGCAGGTGATTTTCCACGAAGAATATGCACGCGCCGGCGGCCCTGGCCGAATGGGGCATATCGGTGAAGGTCTTGCGGGTCCGACGATTATTGCGTTCGGTACCGAAGAGCAGAAAAAACGGTTTCTGCCGGGCATCGTCGCCGGCACCGAATTCTGGTGTCAGGGTTATTCCGAACCGAGTGCCGGTTCCGATCTCGCTAATGTGAAAACGAAAGCAGAGTTCGATGAATCGACTCAGCAGTGGCGTATCAGCGGTCAGAAAGTATGGACTTCGCTCGCGCACGAATCGGAATGGTGTTTCGTCGTCGCGCGCACCGACCGCGAGTCAAAAGCACATCACGGCCTCGGCTTTTTCCTGATCAAAATGGCTCAGCCCGGCGTCACCGTGCGGCCGATCGAACAATTGACCGGTACCTCCGAATTCAACGAAGTCTTTTTCGATGAGGCGGTATGTGGTGCTAACGATATTGTCGGCAAGCCGGGTGAAGGCTGGAAAGTCGCGATGGGTCTGCTCGGTTTCGAGCGCGGTGTATCGACACTCGGTCAGCAGATGCTGTTCAAAAATGAATTGGACGAAATCATTCGCATCGCAAAAGAAAATGGCCAATCGCAAAATCCCGATATTCGCGCGCGCATCGCCGAAGCGCACATGGGTTTAAAAATCATGCGCTACAACGCGATGCGCATGTTGTCGGGCGGCGCAAATGCCGGTCTGCAAAAAGAAGCGTTGATCTACAAATTGCATTGGGCGAGCTGGCACCGCAATCTCGGTAAATTGGCGATGGATGTACTCGGCGCCGAATCGGAAATTGTCGGTGGCGCGCCGTATGAATTAACGCGCCTGCAATCGATGTATTTATTCACACGCTCCGACACGATTTACGGTGGCACCAACCAGATTCAACGCAACATCATCGCCGAGCGTGGTCTTGGCATGCCGAAAGAGCCGAAAGTCGTTATTCAATAATGCGTTTTCTTCCCCTTTTTCAAAGAGGGAATATTTGAACCAGATTTTGAGAAAGAGAGAATCTCCATGACCAGACAACCAGTTCCGCCGTATGTCCCGGGCCACGGTCTGCTGAAAGGCAAAACTGCCTTGATCACAGCAGCTGCAGGCGCCGGCATCGGCTTGTCGACTGCAAAAAAATTCGCCGAGGAAGGCGTCAGTGCGTTGATGATTTCCGATGTGCACGAAAAGCGTCTCGCACAAGCGGTGGAGACGATCGAACAGGAAACCGGTCTGCGTCCGTATGCGCAATTGTGTAACGTGACGAAAGAAGAGGACGTGCAATCGCTGGTCAACGCGGCGATCGCGAACATGGGCCACGTCGATATTCTGTTCAATAACGCGGGTCTCGGCACTTCGAACAAAATACTCGAAATGACCGACGAGCAATGGAATCTCGTACTCGATGTGACGTTGAACGGCACATTCCGGATGACGCGCGCAATGCTGAAGCATATGTCGCAACGCGGTCAGGGTGTGATCGTCAATAACGCATCGGTGCTCGGCTGGCGCGCGCAGAAAGAACAATCGCATTACGCAGCAGCAAAAGCCGGCGTGATGGCATTTACCCGCTGTGCGGCGATTGAAGCGGCCGAATTTGGCGTGCGCGTCAATGCCGTATCGCCGAGCATCGTGCTGCACCCGTTCCTGCGTAAATCGGCATCGGAAGAATTTCTCGCCGAACTGGAATCGAAAGAAGCGTTCGGTCGCGCTGCGGAAACGTGGGAAATCGCGAATATCGTCGTATTCCTCGCCAGTGAATACTCGGGTTATATGACGGGTGAGGTAATTTCGGCTTCGTCGCAACGCGCTTGATTGAGCTTAGCGCAATGGCGGATTTCCTTTCGGGACACGCAACAAGTACATCCGTGTGCCCACAGCGATCGCTTCGCGATGGGGCAGGCTCTAGCTCGTCATCGGCATCCATGCCGCCGACGGTCCCGAAAAGAATTCCACCACAGCCCCAGCAAAGCTCTGTGCAATTGCAGGAAAAAATATGACTACTATTTTCAAACACCCCAATGAACTGCTCGCCGCCGAGGGCAAAGATCTTGGCGTCAGCGACTGGGTCGAGATCGATCAGGCGCGGATTAATTTATTTGCCGATGCAACCGGCGATCATCAGTGGATTCACGTCGATCCGGAAAAAGCGAAATCAGGTCCGTTCGGTACGACGATCGCGCACGGTTATCTGACGCTGTCGCTGGTCAACCTGTTCCTGCCGCAGATTATCGATGTGCAGGGCATCAGCATGGGCGTCAATTACGGCTGCGATAAAGTGCGGTTTCCAGCAGCGGTGAAAGTGAATTCGCGTGTGCGCGGCCGTGGCGAATTGATCAAAGCCGAAGAAGTGAAGGGCGGTATTCAGGCGACTACGCGCGTTACCGTCGAAGTTGAAGGCAGCGACAAGCCGGCTTGTATCGTCGATACCATCAGCCGCTACTATCCGGCGTGATTGTCCCGTTTATCGCCACACTGAACGTGTGGCGATAAACGTTAACAACTTTTCATGTTTTCCTTTTTTCTTCTGAAATCAATACTCGCATTCCCGCCTTAATCCTTTTTATCGAGCAGCCGTAGTCAGTTGCGAATACCGGTGTTATCGTAGGCCCGTTGTTCGTTTTACAAACTTTAAATAGGACATTCGTCCAATATTGTTGCGGGAAAATAATTATGAATGCGCAAGCCGAAATCGAAGCGATCAAACAACTGAAATTCCGTTACTTCCGTTTACTCGACCAAAAGCGAATCGATGAGCTCGGCGAATTGCTCGCGCCCGATTGCACGGTCAGCTACAACATGGGGCGCTACGGCTCGTCAGATCGCGCGGCAACGATCGAGTTTTTGCGCGATAGCATGACCAAAACGACGATGCTGACGCTGCACCATGGCCATCATCCGGAAATCGAACTGCTCAGCGACACCGAAGCGACGGGTACATGGTATTTGCATGACATCGTCGTCAATCTTGAACTGAAAACCCGCCTCGAAGGTGGCGCGTTCTATACCGATCGGTATCGCAAAATCAATGGCGAGTGGAAGTTTGCGCATACCGGTTATCGCCGCACGTTTGAAGTTACGCAGCCGCTCGGCGATGTCGATATCTTCAATGGCTTCATCGAAGACGGCCCTTTCGGCAAATAAGGAAAGTCATGGGTCAGCAGGAATTGCTCGATCAATTCGCGCTGCAGCAGTTGGCGTATCGCTATGCGAGCGCAGTCGACGCACGCGATACCGCCGCGCTCGCCAAATGTTTTGACGATGATTTGCTGCTGATCAGCCCCCTCGCGGAAATGCGCGGCAATGGCAGCGAAATTGCGCAAAAGATCACGGCGATACTGACGCAGCAATTTGTATGGACGATGCATAACGTGCATAACATCGATTACGTAATCGATGGCGCTGCGGCGAGCGGGCGTATTAATTGCGTCGCCAGCCATATCTCGAAAAAAGATAACGAGTTCGTAAAATGGGATTGGTATATCCGTTATTCGGATAAGGCTGTGAAGCGCGATGGCGAATGGCGCTATAGCGAGCGTCGGCTCGATTGCGAATTCACCGCGACGCAGACCGTACAGCGGTTCGATATCAGCAAATAGAATTGCAGCGCAATCATTGAATCAAGCGAGAAAAAAAGATGACGAAAGCACGCTTCACACTGATGCTCGGCATGGGTGGCTACGAACATTATCAAGCGATTGCACGCGCTGCTGAAGTGGCGGGCTTCTCGTCGATCTCGATGCCCGACAGCATTTTCTTTCCGCAGAAAACCGAATCCGATTATCCCTATGCCGATACCGCTGCGGTGCGCCAGTTTATTTCGGTTTCGCCGTTTATCGAGCCTATCGTGGCGATGACGTGGATGGCGGCGGTTACTACGAAAATCCGTTTTTATCCCGGTGTGATGAAAGTACCGGTGCGGCAGCCTTTGATTCTGGCGAAGGCGCTGAGCTCGTTGGCGGCGATTTCAAATAATCGCATTTCGCTCGGAGCTGGCCTGAGCCCGTGGCGCGAGGATTTCACCTACAACAATGTCGATTTCGATAAGCGCGGCAAACTGATGGATGAATGCATTGAGATTATTCGCGGTGCGATCAGCGGTGAATATTTCGAATTCCATAGCGACAATTACGATTTCGGTCCGATGAAAATGAGTCCGGCGGCTACGGTACCGATTTTGATTGGTGGCCATACCAAACCCGCGTTGGCACGTGCGGCGCGCATCGGTGATGGCTGGATATCCGCTAATGTGGATTTCGATACGCTGCAAGGTTTGATCGCACAACTCAATGCATTACGTGCCGAGCATGGCACCTTGCAGCGCGATGATTTTGAAATTCATGGTTTCGATATCAATGCGCGCACGCTTGACGATATGCGCCGCGTGCGCGATCTCGGCGTTACCGATATGTGTGTGTCGGCGTGGAATGTCTACGAAACCCACTTGAGTCTGCAGCAAAAGCTGGATGGTATTCGTCGCTTTGGCGATGAGTACATCGGCAAGTTCGATTGATTCCAAATGACGATTAATGAAAATTAAAAATATGGAGAAATAAAATGGCACGTTTGCAAGGTAAGGTAGCGGTTGTTACGGGCGGCGCGCGCGGCATGGGCGAGGCAACGTCGCGATTGTTTGTGCAAGAGGGCGCGAAAGTCGTCATCGCCGATATTCTTGATCAGGAAGGTGAAAAGCTCGCGGGTGAATTAAACGGCAACGCGATTTTCGTGCATCACGATGTGACTGACGAAAATAGCTGGAATCGTGTCATCGAACGTGCGCAGAGCGAATTCGGACCGATCGATGTGTTAATCAACAATGCCGGTATCGTGATGTTCAAATCGATCGCCGATACCGATAAAAAAGATTATGAGCGCGTGCTGGGTATCAATCTCGTCGGTAGTTTCTTAGGCGTGAAACTGGTCGGCGCGGAAATGGTGAAGCACGGGCGCGGCTCGATCGTAAATATTTCGTCGGTCGACGGATTGAAGGGTTGTAATGGACTCGTCGCGTACGCGTCGAGCAAATGGGGCGTACGCGGTTTAACGCAGGTTGCTGCTATGGAATTAGGGCATCAGGGTGTGCGCGTAAATTCTGTGCATCCTGGTGGAGTCAATACCGTGATGGGCAACCCTGCAAATTTGCCGCGTGAGCAGGTCGATAAGGATTACACCAGCGTACCGCTGCAGCGCATCGGTGATCCGATTGATGTTGCGCGCGCGAGTCTATTTCTCGCGAGCGATGATGCGGCCTATATCACTGGCGAAGAAATTAAAGTCGACGGCGGAATGGTGATCGGACGCTATTACACGCAACTTCCCGGAGCGCCGGCATCGTTGAGCGAATGATTCTTTCGCAAATTTTCCATCCTCGTTATTAACGCCACATTGATTTATATTTCCCCCTGCTATGCGGGGGGAGTGCCCAAACTCTGCGAAATCATTTTTCTAGCCAATGGAGTCATGGCATGTACGTTCCAAAATTCCACGAAGAAACCCGTCTTGATGTTATCCATGCGTTGATTCGCTCGTACCCGCTCGGTACATGGGTGGTAAAAGGCGCTGATGAACTTGTTGTGAATCACATTCCGTTTCTGCTTGATCCCTCGCGCGGTGAATTCGGAACGCTCGTTGGGCACGTTGCGCGAGCAAATCCGGTGTGGCATATCGCTGCGAATGAAATTCCCTGTGTCGTCGCGTTTCAAGGTCCGCAGGTTTACATCACGCCGTCGTGGTATCCGAGCAAGCACGAGCATGGCAAAGCGGTGCCGACGTGGAATTACGCGGTGGTTCATGCGCACGGACAACCCACGTACATCGAAGACCGCGATTGGCTGTATCAGCATCTAACGCAGTTGACGAATGAGCATGAATCTTCGCAGGCGCTGCCGTGGAAAATCGACGATGCACCGGCTGATTTCACCGACAAATTACTCGCAGCGATAGTGGGTATAGAAATTCCCATTCAACGGTTGCTTGGTAAATGGAAGACTAATCAAAATCGGCCCGAGCACGACAAGCTCGGTGTGGTCGCAGGTTTGCGTGGGAAGAATGAGCAAGCATCAAATGCAATGGCAGCACTGGTGATGTCGCATGTCGAATTGACATGATGTTCCGTCCGCCTAACGATTGATTACTTAACGGTAATTAATTGGATAACTAATAATTAATCGACTGGCTATTGTTTTTTGATCAATTCGAAATTGAAAGGAGTGTGCGCACAAGGGCGCAAAAATTGCGCCCTGCACATTAAATTTTATTTCTTGTCGGAATCGACATCGTTTTTAATTTCCTTCGCTTTGTCCTTCGTATAATCCGCACCTTCTTCTACGCGGTGCTGGGCTTTTTTAGCAGCGCATTCGACATCGCCGGCCATACAAACAGCTTCTTCGACGCGATGAGCGCCTTTTTTGGCGTCGCGTTTTATATCCTGACCGACGGCCTGCGCTTTTTCCTTGACCGTTTCATCCGCAAAAGTCATCCCGGTAAAACCGAGAACCGTCAACGCGATAATGATCGCTTTCATAATTTTCTCCTTGATTAATTCCATGTAAAACACAGTATCCGCTGTTGAACGATAGGCGGACGCTTAGCTCGAATTGAGCAATACTCGTGCCCTGCGGCTGCAAGCATGCCTGGTAGCGCGTATTTAGCCACTAGAACGAAGCTGCTAACGAGGAATGTGCGTGCGTGCGCGTAGCAATTACAAAAAAGTTGAAAAAAAGTATTCAATCATCGTCGTCGTCTTGCCACTGCTGCACCTTGCTGTAATCGATTTTTTTATCGATTTCGCGGTTTTTCTGGAGTATCGAACGCATAACGGCGATGAAGGTAATCACAACTAATACAGATATACCCAGCCCGATCCATAGATTGTCCATGATCGAATCTCAGTGATGTGCTAAACCATCTTGGTTTTTGACGACAACTAAGACATGCGCCAGCCATGCCAGCTTGAGATTAGCCGAGGTACGATTGGCCGCCATCGAGCGTAATGCTTTGGCCATTCACGTAACGGCAATCATCGGAACATACTGTGGCGACGAGCGATTGATATCTTCTATCTGGCGCGAAGCTGGCTGAACCGATAAAAAACTAGCGTTAGAAATCCGATGTCAGACTCGAAAGGTCGGGTTTGTCGTGGTATTTTGTGTGCGGTCGCTAAGAAGAGCTGTCTGCCCTGGTGTCAACGCTGGCTTTCAAATAACAAAGCGAACAGGCGCGACAGATAAATTCATGTTGACGAATTTTCGTGTACATTCACAGCAAGCGTTCATTGATCGCTAATATTCGGTGCTGTAATTTTTTGTAAACATTCTGGTAGAAATGTATGCAGTTACCGAAGGATCTGCTGACAACCATCTTGAATGCCATTCAAGGGCGCCCGATAGGCTCGGTGCATATTCAGATCATTCACAGCCATTTCGCGCGCGGCGATATGACACCGGAAGAGCGTAAATCTTCCGAAGTTCGTGTGAAAAAATTCCTGTGCGGTTTGGGCGCTAATGCGGAAATGCGAGAAGTCGTGCGGCGTGTGGAGTCAAAAGCAAATGGGTTACCTTTGCGGGATTGGCCCGAGGAAATTATCGCCGAATTTGTTGATGGCATCGACCCGCTAATAGACCATGCAAAATTATTCGATGATGCCCCCGTATTCGCAATTTCCACCCGTTCCACCGCCGGCGAACGTTATCCGAAGCAGGAAGCGAGACCTTATGGATGCAGCACTTGGTGTTTGCAGTTCACGTGGGCGGGCACTGCCGAAGCCACTATCCGAGAAAGACGCATCAACTTAAAAGCCGGTGACGTGGTATTGATCCCGCCGAGAATACCTTTTTATTTCGATCGCGCGCGCGACTCGCGTAACTGGTATCACTATTCCATTTATTTTCGTCCCAGGCCACATGCAGTTCATTGGCTCGACTGGGGCAACCCGCAGGGCGGGTTGTTATTGGGCCATCTGCCTGAGAGCGAGCAGGAACGCCTCCAACAGATTTTTCAAGAATTGATTCGGTTGCGCGATAGCAATTCGCCAGTACGCCGTGAGCTTGAATTTAATCTGCTCGAACAATTGCTGTTGCGTTGTCGCGCCGCAATTGATTTGCCGCGTAATTCAGTCGACGAGCGCATCGTGTTGGCGAAGGCATACATTGCCGAACACTATGCCGATGATTTGAAAATCGCCGATGTGGCCTCAGCGACGGGGCTATCTCGCTCGCGACTCTCGGTGCTTTTTCATCAGCAGGTTGGCGCAACGATTTTTGAGTGGCGAGATCAGCAGCGGGTGGCGCGAGCTACGCAGTTGTTGCGCGACACGAATCTATCTATCAAAGAAGTTGCTGCCCAAGTTGGCTATTCCGATGCATTATATTTTTCACGTGTGTTCCATCGTTATAGTGGAGTGACGCCGACATCTATTCGAAACGATTAAGAGGCATAGCTGTTCGATAGTCATGCTAGCAGCAATCACAATAAATCTCGTCGAGAAATTGATTGCATAAATTCACTGCTTAGATGTTGCCCGATTGCAATTGCTTTACCGCGTAGTCCGTAGCACGCGCTGTTAATGCCATAAATGTTAGCGAGGGGTTAACGCACGACGATGAGGTCATGCACGCGCCATCGGTCACAAAAAGATTTGGAATGTCGTGCGCCTGATTATGCGCATTGAGCACGGATTCATTTGGATTGTTGCCCATGCGCGCTCCGCCCATTTCATGAATGGCAGCGCCCGGCGGCTGCGGGTAGTTCAACGGCACTACTGTTTCCATTCCCGCTAGCTTTATCATTGCCACTGCTTGCGCGATCGCGTCAATCTGCATGCGTTTTTCGTTGTCTTTGTGCTCAACATCGAAGCGCAGCTGGGGCAGGCCGAAGCGATCAACCAGTTTATCGTCAAGCGTTACCTGGTTATCGCGATACGGCAGACATTCACCAAATGCGCTTAAAACGAGTGACCAGGCAGCCGGCTTGCGCAGTGCTTTTTTATAGTCAGCACCAAACCCCGGAATTTGCATCGCTGACGCTGACCAATCCGCCGGCATCGCTAAGCCCTGAAAGCCGTAGCCACGCAGAAAATCGATATCGCTGTCTCGTCCCTTTAAGTTGCGAAAACGCGGCATATAAATACCGTTAGGGCGGTGGCCGACATAATATTTATCGGAAAATTGTGTGGTTGTACCGACGGCCCCGACGCCAAACAACGCGTGGTCCATAACGTACTGCCCGAGTGTGCCGCTGCGGTTGGCCAAGCCTTTCGGAAAATTTGCCGATCTGGAATTCATCAGCACCTGCAAGCTGCCGAACGTCGAACCACATAGAAATACCATGCGGGCGGTGATGCGCGATTTTTCTTGCGTTTGCGTATCGATAATGCGCACTGAAGAAATACGTTTCGCTTTCGGATCGTAATCAAGACCTTCGACCATACTGTTTGCACGCAAGGTCAGATTGCCGGTTTTCTTCGCCGCCGGCAGTGTCGAGCTGTGCGAGCTGAAATACGCGCCGACCGAGCAGCCGCGCTGACACGGCCCGCAGTAATGACATGCACCGCGATCGCCGAGCGGTTCGGTTAGATTCGCGACTCGGCCGATAGTCAACTTTCGATCTTTATATCCTGCCTCAACACGTTGCTTGAAGCTCTTTTCCACGACATTCAATTGCATCGGCGGTAAAAATTCGCTGTCCGGCAACTGCGGCAGATGCTCGGCTTGGCCGCTGACACCAATAAATCTTTCGACGTACGAATACCAATTCTTGATGTCGTTGTAGCGAATGGGCCAATCGATACCGTGACCGTCTTTTTTATTTGCTTCGAAATCGAGATCGCTCCAGCGATAGACCTGGCGTCCCCACAATAATGATTTGCCGCCGACCACATCGGCGCGCAACCAGAGAAAGGGTTTCCCCGGTGCGGTCGTGTAAGGATTCTCGCGATCATTAATCCAGAAATGGCGAGTGGTTTCATCGAAGGCATAGCAGGTACTTTGAACGGCATAATCCGATGTATACAGCTCGCGCGGGGAGCGCCCGCCGTAGGGCAGTTTCCACGGCTCAATATGTTCGGTCACATAATCTTTACCGTGTGTCAGCGGTTTGCCGCGATCGAGCACTAATACTTTCAAGCCTTTTTCAGTCAGCTCTTTAGCGGCCCAGCCGCCGGTAACGCCAGAGCCCACAACAATTGCATCGAAATCGTAAGTTTGATTCATCCCATCAATTCACTTAGAAAAAATTGAACCGAGTGCGACCGCAATCGCCACGACTATTGCTTGCCGATTTGGCAAAGTCGTAATAACTACTTAATTTCCGTAGCTCCGGAAATTCACGCGATCGCAGCGCATTGGATAAGTATCGGGCTGTTAAAAAAGCGGCTCTACATTTTGTGTAGAGCCGCGCAAGGCAACGTAGGATTAACCATCGGGACCAACATAATTGCGAGCCTTTCTCCCGATATCAGGCTCGCAATAACACTACCGCTAAAGCGAGAAGTTATATTTTCCGGTGATCCCAATTTGGCGTTCTGGTATCACTTGCACTTCGGAATAACCCGATAGGAAAGGCGGGTTCAACGTAGGATCGGGCGACGGAAAACCCAATACGTTAACTGCTGTCAGTCCCACAGTGTCTTCGGGCGAAACACGAACGACTTGCTGATGGTTGAATAAGTTCTTCGCCCAGACGGACACCTCCCAAACTTTCTTCGGATCACGCGCGCCAACAAAAAGATTGAATAAGCCGTAGCTACTGGTATCGAGTGTGCTGTTCGCCAATGAATCGTCGGAGCGACCACTGTTGAAGGTGTACAGTCCACGCACGAAACCATCGATTGCGCCGAAATGCATCGTATATTCGGAGTTCGCCGACAAGGACCAGTTAGGTTCGCCCGATAGGCGGCCATGCGCCGTACACCGATTAACTTCTGCGCCGCCGACCGGATCCTGAACGACACCATTGACATATATGTTGCAGGGCGCTTCGCCGCCGGTGAGTTTGGCATCGGTATAGCTAAGTCCCAGCCCAGCCTGCCAGTCATCCGTCAACAGCGCGTCGAACTGCAGCTCCGCGCCGGTTACTTCGGCATCCGCGTTATAGTCCAGGAAATTGTTCGCGACTGCGTTTCCTGCGGACGGATCGATAGTGCGTATACCTTGTGTAGTGCGCGCGAGAAAATCCTTGTACTTCTGGTAATAAATATCGCCGTTGATCTGTACGCGACCATCCGCCAAACGACTTTTGAATCCAAGTTCGATCGAATCGGATGTTTCGGGCTTAACTTCGGTCAGATCGTGCGGGGTATTCGGCGCGATGCTAAAGCCGCCACTGCGGTACGACCGACCATAGCTGGCGTAGACACGAACATCGTCGGTAAGTTGATACGACGCACTGGCACTGCCCGTTACGCCTTCGCCATTGATGTTAAACGGTCCAATGTGGACACCGCCAGTAAGTTCCTGATGACTGCGCTGGCTTTGGTAGCGCACACCTACTTGTGTTTCGAATTTATCGGTCCATTGAAAGCTTTGGTTGGTAAAGGCGGCGTAACCTTCGCTCAGCTGGGGAATATAAATTGATGAAACATTAATTAAGTAACCGAGCGAGGTGGTCGGCCCTAAAAACAAATGTATGGGTGTCGGTTGGCCAACGCTGGTATTTGAGGACTGGCGCTGCCCGTACAGACCATAAGTCCAGTTATAGAAGTCTGCATCGTTGGATGAGAGCCGTAGCTCCTGCGTAATGCTATGAATATCGGAGACAACAGTTTGTTGGTCTGGTGCACTCGCCGCAGTGATCGCAGTCGGGATAGCGTTCCCACTGTCCATATTGCGCGAGACATTATTCATTTGGTCCTGGTAGCCAGTGACCGACGTTAATGTCGCCGGTCCCAGATCCCACTCGACGCGCAGACCCGTAACTTGGCGACGCTGGAATGTATTTGAGTTTTCGGCAGCCACGGATTTCAGATCATAAGGGCTCAGGCAGGCAGTCACATTTCCGGTTCCACAACCAGTCATTGGATTCAAGCCAGAAGTGTTTGATTCCAAGTATTGATAAACGAGTTGCGCCTCGAGATTCTCCGTAGCGCGCAACCCTAAGGTGACACGACCGCTTCGATTTAGGCTGGCGTTTTCCTGTCCGGTGACGATATTTTCGATACCGCTGGTCTTGTTGTAATCGTATACACCAGCCACGCGCATCGCGAGCTTGTCTTCGATAAGCGGAAGACTTACACCAAACTGGGTATTGGAAAGGCTGCGTTCCCCCAGCGATTGCTCGACCGTACCTTCTATCTCACTGAAGCTGGGAGTTTTGGTTCTGATGGTAATGGCACCGGACGGCGAGGTGATGCCGCGCAAGGTGCCCTGTGGACCACGCAGAACTTCGATTTGCCCTACGTCGTACATCGCCTTGTAGGCACTATCAATATCGTAGTTAATTTCATTCCAATAAATGGCCACGCTGGGGCTGGCGACGGAGTCGGTTAATACAGCCAAGCCTCGTAGCGCCACAGAGTACGTACGGCTGTCCTGAGCCTTGATCGTCAGGCCTGGTGTGACAGATTGGATATCCTTGAAATCGAGCAGGTTGTACTTGGCGATTGTCTCGGCGGTTACCGCGTTAACTGCCATCGGCACTGTCTGCAACGTTTCGTCTTTTTTCTGTGCCGTAACAATAACTTCGTCGAGTGCCTTTTCGGCATGCGCGGATATGACAACACCTAGGGTTGCGCTGGCAGCAATCAGGCGACATAGAAGCTTTGGTACAAAAATGATTTGCCGAGATTTCATCATTAATTCCCCATTGTTATCGATTACATTTAGGGTTAGCCATCATCTGTATTTGAACAATCTAGAGGAGGCTGGAGTCAGCGTTTACTCGACTTGCGTTAGATTTTTTTGTCGGCATCACGTGACTAATTTACCTGCGAAATACGTCAGGCCGTTGCACTCTAATAGCTAACAAATCAACGGCGCAATGAAAGGACAAAACAATTATTTATCTTGTAAAACTATTGTCCATCTGCAGAAAGTTTCCCATATTACGGACGCCATCGCGGCAAAACTGTGACGATGCACCGGCTGATTTCACCAACAAATTACTCGCAGCGATAGTGGGTATAGAGATTCCTATTCAACGGTTGCTTGGTAAATGGAAGACTAATCAAAATCGGCCCGAGCACGACAAGCTCGGTGGTGTGGTCGCAGGTTTGCGTGGGAAGAATGAGCAAACATCAAATGCAATGGCAGCACTGGTGATGTCGCATGTCGAATTGACATGATGATCCGCTAACGATTGATTAATTAACGGTAATTAATCGGATAATTAATCGACTGGCTATTATTTTTTGATCAATTCGAAATTGAAAGGAGTGTGCGCTCTACATCGTTGCCCACGGCTTGCGCCTTTCCTTCACCGATTCCTCGGCTTGAACGGCGCCCGCAAGACCGAATAATGCAATTGCCATAATGAATGCTTTCATAGCGCTCTCCCTCAGTGGGTACACAAAAATATTCTGCTTGCTGCGACCGCGATTTATGGCCGCAACTGCTCATACTCAGCCGAGCAATATTTGCGCTTTAATGGTGAGGCTGCTCTGATAGGGGCTTTCACGGCGTTTAATAGATATTTTCAGAAAGCACACGCAGTAATTACAAAAAATCTGAGAAATTGCGACGGCTTATCAAAACGATGCGACGATTCCATGCGCCATATTTTGGAAATCGCGCTGAATGGCGGACTGACTCCAGTATTCTTGAAACAATAATATTGCGATCAAATTTTTATCCGGGGCGGCAAACCAAAATGTGCCGAACGCGCCCGGCCAAGTGTATTGCCCCTGCGAAGCCGCTGCCGGGCTGCGAGTTGAATCGGTAACCATGGACAATCCCAGGCCGAATCCTTGATAAGACCAATAATCCTCCAGATTTAAAAATGGATGTTGATGCTCGTCCGGCCGCAAGGCATCCGTCGTCATCATTGCAACGGCGTTTGCTGATAAAAGTTGCTTGCCATGCGCCTCGCCTTTGTTGAGAAGCAATCGAGCGAAGGCCATGTAATCTTTTGCGGTCGAAACAAGACCGGCGCCGCCCGATTCGAAAACCGCTGGGCGCGACCATCGTCCGTCTTGAGAATCCATCGGCATCAGAACGTCGCTCTGCGGCAAGCGTACATAGGCAGTGGTTAAGCGATTCAAGCGATCGGCGCCAACATAAAAGCCGGTATCGCTCATCTGGAGCGGCGAAAATATTCGCTCTCGCAGCAGCTCTCCGAGCGATTGATGCGTCGCGCGCACAAGCAGGATTCCAAGCACGTCCGTTGAGTAACCGTAATGCCATCGACTGCCCGGCTGAAACATTAACGGCAGCGTGGCAAGCCGGCGCAACCATTCATCGGGACCGCAGTCAGGGACGATATCGAGCGAACCTGTGGCCCGGCGCAGCGCGTCCGTCAGCGATGGGTTCGCACTAAATGGATAAGCGAGTCCCGATCGATGCATTAATAAATCATGGAGGGTGATAGGGCGTATAGCATCCACAGTCTCGTCAATATTCGCGTTCGCGTGCATTAATACTTTGGGATTCGCGAGCTCAGGTATCCATTTCGCGATAGGGTCTTCCAAACGCAATGTACCCTGGTCTACCAGCATCAGCGCCATCGCCGAGGTAATCGGTTTTGTCATCGATGCAATGCGAAAAATCGAATTCGCCTCAACGGGAGTTTTGCGCTGAATGTCAGCATATCCAGAGCGGTCCGAAAAAATGGTTTGACCGTTGTGCTCGATGAGAGCAACAGCACCGGCGACCTCGCCCGTATCCGTATATCGATGCATCAAAGCGGATAGCCGTTGAGCGGATGGGAAATTCATTTGCCTCTCCGAGTGAAAAAACGTTTTTTTCGAATCTGCGATTATTTTTTATTGATAATTATCCCAGATACGCCTGACCGCCATCGAGCGCAATGCTTTGGCCATTCACGTAACGGCAATCATCGGAGCACAGTGTGGCGACGAAGCGGCCGATATCTTCTTCGCATTCGCCGATGCGACGCAGCGGAATCGTGGCGATGAATGCAGCGGATTCTTCCGGAAATGCTTTAATCCAACCCTGCAATCCCGGCGATTTCGCGTGCGGCAAAATCACGTTGGTGCGAATACCGTCCTTACCCCATTCGCATGCAGCAGCGCGCGTCAGCGAGCGAATCCCTTCTTTCACCGCCGCATACGCGCCGTAGGTGCTCATGTCCCAACGCTTGGCAGCGGAGGTGGCGAGATTGACGATGCTGCCATTGCCTTTCAAATGCGGATAACACAATTTCATCAAACGAAACGTCGCGAGCGGGCCTGATTCGTAACCGGCGGTGAACGCTTCATCGGTGACCGAAAGCAAATCGCCGAGCGGCACTTCCTGTGCGTTGTTGATTAAGATATTCAAACCGCCGAATTGCTTGACGGTTTCATCGACACAGCGTGCCAGTGCATCGGCATCTTTCACATTCACTTCGAGCCCGATCGCTTTGCCGCCGCGGCGTTTGATTTCGCCGACAGTGTCCTGCACTTTCGATAAAGTGCGACCGGTTACGGCGATTGCCGCGCCTTCATTGGCGAGCGCGAATGCAATGCCCTGACCGACGCCCTGGCCGGCGCCCGTTACCAATGCCACTTTTCCATTTAATCTGGTCATGATGATTTACCTCTTATGGATTGATGGATGGACGAATATTTACGTCCTCGTATTAATCGTGCTGATAAATATCGACATCTTTCGTTTCGCGAATAAATAGCGTGCCGATCACCAGCGTCATCGCCGCAACGCCGATCGGATACCACAAGCCGTAATAAATATCGCCGGTCGCTGCCACCATCGCAAAGGCGGTGGTTGGCAAGAATCCGCCGAACCAACCGTTGCCGATGTGATAGGGCAGTGACATCGATGTATAGCGAATGCGCGTGGGAAATAATTCGACAAGAATTGCCGCGATCGGGCCATATACCATCGTCACGTACAACACCAACAGCGCCAGCAGCGCGACGACCATCGGTGCATTAATTTGCGTGGAGTCGGCTTTCGGCGGATAACCCGCGGCCTTGATCGCGTCGCCGAGTTCTTTATTGAACGCATCGCTGCGCGTTTTGAATTCGTCTTTGCTGAGTGCAGTGCCTTCAAAACTATCGATAACGATATCGCCGATTTTTACCGAAGCCAGCGCGCCGGCGGGCAGCGCATTGTTCGAATAATTCACGCTGTTTTTCGCGAGAAAAGATTTCACGATATCGCACGAGCTGGCGAAGTGCGCTTTACCGACTGGATCGAATTGAAATGAACACGTGGCGGGATCGGCGTTGACTACTACCGGCGCATTCACCTGTGCGGCTTCGAGTGCTGGATTCGCATAATGTGTCAATGCTTTGAAGATCGGGAAATAGGTCAGCGCAGCGAGCAGGCAACCGAGCATGATGATTGGCTTGCGCCCGATTTTATCCGACAGCGCGCCAAAGATGACGAAGAACGGCGTGGCGAGCAGCAACGATAACGCGATGTAAATATTCGCGGTTGCATCTTCGATTTTCAAAATTTTTGTCAGAAAAAATAATGCGTAAAACTGGCCGGTATACCAAACGACCGCCTGACCCGCGGTGAGACCGAGCAGCGCCAGAATGACGATTTTTAAATTCTTCCATTCGCCGAACGATTCGCGCAGCGGTGCCTTCGAATGTTTACCTTCATCTTTCATGCGCTGAAACGCCGGCGATTCGCTCAGCGATAAACGAATCCACACCGAAATTGCGAGCAGCAGTGATGACACCAGAAATGGAATGCGCCAGCCCCATGCGGTAAAGGCGTCTTCGCCGATGCTGGTGCGTGTGACCAGAATGACGATCAGCGATAAAAATAAACCGAGCGTCGCGGTAGTTTGAATCCAACTGGTGAACAGACCGCGTTTGCCATGCGGCGCGTGTTCCGCCACATAAGTCGCGGCACCGCCGTATTCGCCACCGAGTGCCAATCCCTGCAGCAAGCGCAATGCGATCAAAATGATCGGCGCCGCCATCCCGATGGATGCGTACGACGGCAGGCAACCGACCACGAATGTCGAAAAGCCCATGATTAAAATCGTGACGAGGAAAGTGTATTTACGACCGACCAGATCGCCGAGCCGACCGAATACCAGGGCGCCGAACGGTCGCACGGCAAAACCCGCCGCGAAGGCGAGCAGCGCGAAAATGAACGCAGCCGTTTCGTTGACGCCGGAAAAAAATTGCTTACTGATAATCGCGGCGAGCGATCCATATAGATAAAAGTCGTACCACTCGAACACAGTGCCGAGTGACGAGGCGAATACCACCTTGCGCTCGGCGCGTGTCATTGAAGAGTTGGTTGCAGCGATTTCCATACGAAATTCCTTATCGATCCGAGTGGAGTTAACGGGTTTGTCTTTCTAACCATTTAATTCTATTTGCCTAACGATTTAACTAAGGCGCGAGGTTGCCCAGGCGCTGGCGACTATCGTCGTTCTGCGCTGCGGTTGCGTCCCAATTGCTGCCGATGGTCGAAATACTCACGTAACCTTCGCGCAGTGCGATGCCTTCATCGCTAATTTTTTCCGGCGCCAGTCCCTGCGGTTTCAAATCCATCAGGATGCCGAGGTTGATGCTGCCGTCTTTTTGCAACCGCGGCTCGAGCGCGATCGTCGAGAAGGTTCCGATATGGGTAAACAACACACCTTTCGGTGTGTCGCTGCCGGGATAATTAATATTGAGGCCGGTGCCGGCCGGTAGCAGCGGTCCGCCGTTGGCTTTCGTCTGCAAACGCGCGACTACGTCGACCACCAGCTTGGCGGCGAGCGGATAACGTTCATCCGCGGCGGGAATACCGAGGCTGACTGCGATAGCGGGAATGCCGTGATTGAGGGCGGTTACTGCGGCGCTAACAGTGCCTGAATGGTTGGTGGTCGCGCCGACGTTTTCGCCGCGATTGATGCCGGAGATCACCAAATCGGGTTTGCTGGCACCGCTCATCATCTGCAGCCCGATCAATGCTGAATCGGCCGGGCTGGCGCTGACACGCTGACCATCGGCAATAAACGGGAGTGGCAAGGGGGTTTTGCAGCCACTGGTGGCGACCGCGATGCAGCGGCGATTTTCCGCGCTGGTTTTTGCGAAATTGATATCGAGTTGCCCGACCTGAAAGTTCAGTTTTTGGCAGCCGGCGCTGACCAGCGTCAGCCGTGTGCCTTGACCGCTCTGATCCGACGCCGGCGCGTACATTTCTATGTGATGGCCGGCCGCTTGCAGCGCATCGGCGAGCACGTTGATGCCTGGCGCGGTACAGCCATCGTCGTTGACCAACATAATGTTCAACGCATGACTGGGAGCCGCAAACGCGAATAGCAGGCAACTGAGTGCGATGCGAAGCCATGAATAAGCGGGGTTTTTGACCATCGATTGCCACCGTGATTATTGTTGGTTTTTGCGATAGGGCGGCAGTTTACCTCACGCCGGTCGACCATTAAGCCTTTTGGACTATGAATTCCGCGAGCCGCTGCGGTAGGGTGAGCGCTGTTTATCCGGCACCAATACCGACCCACGCCCCATTATTGAAAGCAGCAGGAATCGATCATGAGAGAAGCCGTCATTGTTTCAACCGCACGCACCCCGATGGGCAAGGCATTTCGCGGCGCATTCAACGATACCGAAGCGCCGGCGCTGGGCGGTCATGTCGTGCGCGCGGCGGTCGAGCGTTCGGGTATCGACCCGGCCTTGTTCGAAGATTGCGTGATCGGCGCGGTCGCGCTCCAGGGCACGCAGTCGTACAACATCGGTCGTCTGTCGGCGGTAGTGGCTGGGCTGCCCGATCAAGTGCCGGGCATGACGATCGAGCGCCAGTGCTCATCCGGTTTGATGGCGATCGCGCATGCCGCGAAAGGCATTATGTGCAATGAATACGATGTAGTGGTCGCCGGTGGTCTCGAATCGATTTCGCTGACGCAAACCAAGCACAAGAACACCTATCGCAACGTATCGAAAGCGGTGCTTGCGGTTGATCCGACGGCGTACATCCCGATGATCGAAACCGCCGAAATCGTTGCCGAACGTTACGGCATTTCGCGCGATGCACAGGATGAATATTCGTATCAAAGCCAGATGCGCATCGCGGCCGGTCAGCGCGATGGCAAATTCGACGCCGAGATCGTGCCGATGGCATCGGTCATGGCGATCACCAATAAAGAAACCGGCGAAGTCACTTATAAAGAAGTCACGCTGAAACAGGACGAATGCAATCGCGCCGATACCACGCTCGAAGGTTTGAAATCGCTGAAGCCGGTGTGGAAAGACGGCCAGTGGGTGAAAGAAGGTCGTTTCATCACCGCTGGTAACGCGTCGCAATTATCCGACGGCGCATCGGCATCGGTGCTGGTCGACAGCAAATTTGCCGAGAAAAATAATCTGACCCCGCTCGGTATTTATCGCGGTGTTGCGGTCGCCGGCTGCAAAGCGGATGAAATGGGTATCGGCCCGATTTACGCAGTACCGAAATTGCTGAAGCAGCATGGTTTGACAGTCAGCGATATCGGTTTGTGGGAGCTGAACGAAGCCTTCGCGTCGCAGGTGATTTATTGCCGCGATAAACTCGGCATCGACAATGAAAAAATGAACGTGAACGGTGGTGCCATCGCCATCGGCCATCCGTTCGGCATGAGCGGTGCACGCATGACCGGCCACGCGCTGATCGAAGGCAAACGTCGTGGTGTGAAATACGTCGTCGTGACGATGTGCATCGGCGGTGGCATGGGCGCAGCGGGTCTGTTCGAAGTCGTTTAATAAATAAGGAGTGATCGCATGAGTGCAGAGCATTACAAATCAGTAGTGAACGATTACATCCGTTTGATGGCGGCGGGAGATTGGCAGAGCGTTGCCAATCTCTACGCGGAAAACGCCACGTTGGAAGATCCGGTCGGCACCGAAGCGATACACGGTATCGCGGCGATCACCGAGTTTTACAAAAAGAATACGCATCCGTCGGTGGCATTGAAACTCGATCTACTCGGTGCCATTCGCGTGGCCGGTAATCAGGCGGCGTTTCCGTTTGGTGTTACGTTGACGCTGGAAGGCAAGCGCATGCGCGTTGAAGTTATCGATATTTTTCAATTTGACGCACAGGGCAAAATCGTTTCGATGAAAGCGTATTTTGGCCCCGAAAATTTCGTTCCTGCTGAATAGTTTTTGCCGAACATGATCACGATCGATTTAAATGGAAAAGTAGTGTTTGTTACCGGCGGCACCAAAGGCGTCGGCAAAGGTATTTGCGAAAAATTTCTGCAGGCCGGTGCCACCGTCATTACCTGCGCGCGCAATGCACCCGAAGTATTACCGCAGGCCGATGGTCGCAGCGCAATTTTTCGGACACTCGATGTGCGCGATATCGAAGCGATCAACGATTATTTCACGTGGATCGAAAGTGAATTCGGGCGGCTCGATTGCCTCGTCAACAACGCCGGCGGCGCACCGATAGCCGATGCTGCCACGGCGTCGCCGCGTTTCCACGAAAAAATCATTCAGCTCAATTTAATTGCGCCGTTGAATATCGCGCAGGCCGCGAACCGCATCATGCAAAAGCAGGAAGCGGGCAGCACCATCGTCAATATCGCCAGCGTCAGTGCCGCGCGCCCGTCGCCAGGCACCGCCGCTTATGGTGCAGCGAAAGCAGGCCTAGTGAATTTATCGCGTTCGCTCGCGGTGGAATGGGCCCCGAAGGTGCGTGTCAATTCGATCATCGCCGGCCTGATCGTGACCGAGCAGGCGCATCTGCACTATGGTGATGACGAGGGTATTGCTGCGGTCGGTCGCACCATTCCGCTCGGCCGCATGGCAACGCCGGAAGATATCGCGAATTTGTGTCTGGTACTGGCATCGTCGCTGAGTGCCTATGTCAGCGGTTCTGCGATTACCGCCGATGGCGGCGGTGAAGCACCAGCATTTTTGCAGGCATCAAACTCGGAAGAAAAAATCAAACATTCAGTTTTCGAGAAATAAAAAAAGCGGACTTGATGTCCGCTTTTTTTATTTCCGTATGACGCTATTGCGGCGCAATCGACGCCAGACTTTTCAGCACTAAACTCACCAGCATCGATTGCTGCGTGACACCCGTTTTCGAAAATATCGCCCGCAAATGTGCGCGCGCCGTATTGCGCGCGATATTCAATTCCTGCGTCACCTCGTCGAGTGTTTTGCCTTCGGCGAGCAAAATTGTCAGCGTCGCTTCGGTGTGTGTCAGGTGATACAGCGTCATCAACGTTTTGGTCGAGATCGCAATTTTTTCCGCCGGGCTGCTGATAAATACGATCAGATGTGGCGTATGACTCGGTGCGATATAGCGATCGACCGGGAGCGGTTTCACCACTAATTCGTAATCGGGCTTACCGGAAGGTCGCGGCACTGACATCGCCTGAATCGCCAGCGGTGGCGCGATTTCACTGCGCTGATTTTTTAATGCGATTTGAATCTGCTGGCGCAGTGTCTCGTTCAGTTCGGTGTTCTTGAGATGAATTTGATTGTGCAGGCGCGCGACACCGTCTTTCTCGCCGAGAAAACGCTCCGCTGCGTCGTTGCATTGCACGATATAGCCGTGTTCGTCGAGTGTGATCGATCCGATCGTACGTGCGAATGTGGCGCGCGCATAAAACTGTCGTTCCGAATCGAGCTGAATCGATTTGACGCCATTGGCCACCGCGCGGCAGACGTGGCTGGCCAATATTGCGATCAGCTCGCGTTCTTCGTGCGAAAACGAATGGCCCGATTGCGGTCGACACAGACGTAGCGCGAAACGGCGTCCCTGCGAATCGCACAGATCGATACCTATAACATGGTAGAGATCGTCGTTTTGCAAATACTGTTTATAGAATTCTGTTTGTTCGAGTTTTTGCCGTGGGATCAACTCATCGAGCGCGATAACTTGATTTTCCGGCAATTCGTGCAGCGGATCGAGCGCGTAATAACTGCTGGCGTTGGGCGCGCCCGAATGAATCGAGGTCGGCGGTCGGTTGAGCCCGCTCATGAATTGCATGCCGGGATCATGGCTGTTGGGTTGACGTAAAATCAGCGTGGCGAAATTCAATTCGAGCAACGCGCGCAATTCATCGAGAAATGCCAGAAAAGGCACTTCTTCGAACGGCCCTTCGTAGAGCTTATCGAGCAGCGTGCTGTACTGTTTGATGTCGAGGCCTGGCAGCATAACGGACCTTCTGCAAGCTGCCGGAAAATTGTTGTCGAACGCTTCACAGCAGCGGGACGCGATTATAGCAGCCATCCCATGACCACTGACCAGCGCCGGTTGCAGCCGATGCGGTCGGCCTCGTAAGATTGCCAGCGGCGGGGAACTGCCATACCCGCGTTTTACATCAAAGGACGAAATAATAATGATCGACATCAAATTGCTATTGGCTGGGTTTCTATTATCTGTTGTCGCCGTGAATGCACTCGCGGTGGAAAAATTGCCAGCTTCCGCTTTTGCGTCGTTGCCGGAAATCAGCAGCATGCGCTTATCGCCGGATGGGCAAAAGGTAGCAACGTTATTTAACAAAGGCCCGAATACGCTGCTTGTGACACAAACGCTCGCGCAGCCTAAGGTATCCGTGCTGTTTACTGTCGATAACAAGACTCGCTCGATTAATTGGTTTCGATGGAAGGGTAATGACCGCATCGTAGTGAGCGTGCGCATGGCATCGAGCCGCAATGGCGTAACGACCATTGAGTCCCGATTGAATTCGGTCCGCGCCAACGGCGATGATCTGATCAACCTCGTACATTTCAATCCGGATGGCTTGCATCAGCACCACGATTCTCAATTTCAAGACAAGGTGATTGATTGGTTGCCTGACGATCCAAATCATATTTTGCTCGCACTCGATATTGGCAAGCCACAGGCGCCGGATGTGTATAAGGTCGATGTCAACGATGGGGCACGCACTAAGGTACAAAACGGCAGAGAGTTTGTGCTCGATTGGATTACCGATCGCCAGCATCGTGTGCGCGTCGCGATTAAAACCAATTATCGATTTAAGAAAGAGGATGCCGATTACGAAATTTCATTTTGCGATCCTGAACAACAACAGTGGAAAGCAGCTTGGAAATTCGCAGCGCTTAGCAAGGATCAAATAGAGCCGCTAGGTTTCGCTTTCGATCCGAACATTTTGTATGTTGGCGCCTATAAAAATAATCATCGCGGCGTATTTACCGTCGATTTGCGTGATCCGGAGCTGAAGCTCGTGCCGGTATCGGCGCCGCCCGATGCCGACATCGAAGGCTCGTTGTTTTATTCGGAAAAAAGTCATGCGGTGGTTGGTATCGCAAACAGAGATGAGCGCGGTCAGTATGAATTCTGGGATGAATCGTTTCAGGGGCTATCGAAAGGTATTGATAAAGTAATGCCGGATACGCTGAACTCGTTTGTTTCTTTTAGCGAAGATGAAACGAGATATTTATTATTTACGGCGAATAGCACCCAGCCGGGGACTTATTATCTCGGCGATCGCAAAGCTAAAACCTTGCAGCCGATTGGCTCTCAATATCCGGCGTTGAGTGCGGATATGCTGGCGGGCAAGAAGGTGATGCATTACAAGGCGCGCGACGGCGTCGATATTCAAGCCTATCTGACGATTCCAAAAGGTGCGGATGCGAAGAATTTGCCGACGGTGATTTTTCCGCATGGCGGCCCTATTAGTAAGGACGGCACGGATTTCGATTATTGGACCGAGTTTTTTGCCAACCGCGGTTATGCCGTGTTGCAGATGGATTTTCGCGGCTCCGCAGGCCACGGCTACGATTTCATGGCGGCTGGTTTCAAGCAGTGGGGTTTGCACATGCAGGACGATATTGTCGACGGCACTCACTGGTTGATCGACGCGGGCATTGCTAATAAAAATCGTATTTGTATCGTTGGTGCAAGCTTTGGCGGTTATGCTGCGCTGATGGGCGCGGCAAAAGATTCGAATATTTACCGCTGCGCGGTAAGCTTTGCAGGGGTCGCCGATCTTCGCGATCTGCTGCTGCATCAGCGCGATTACATTAATAGTGATGTCGTGGAAAAGCAGATCGGTGAATACTGGGGCGATCGCGAGCAGCTGCAGGCCAATTCGCCGCGTCAACAAGCCGAAAAAATTCAAATTCCGGTGTTGTTGGTGCACGGCAGCAAAGATCGAGTCGTTCCGGTTCAGCAGAGTAGAGACATGGCTGCCGCACTCCAAGCTGCGGGCAAGCCGCATCAGTTCATCGAGCTGGAAGATGGCGATCACTGGCTCAGCGATTATGAACACCGGATGAAGTTATTCGAGGCGATGGATCAGTTTTTGGCAACCCATCTGGGAACCGGGGCGGTGGCGGCAGCGTCCAACAGCCACGCACAATAAATAATCTTTAGCTTGAGGATACGATCATGAGCAAATGGCTGCGCGTCTACGGAATCGTGCTTGCTACCGTGGTATTGAATGCCTGCGGTGCGATTCCCGTCAGCACCGATTACGACCCGAGCTGGCAAATGCCGGCAACTCCGACGTATGCATGGATGTCGCGGCCGATGCATAAGGCCGATCCGATGGTCGATAACGATCTGGTCGCGGGTCGCGTGCATCGCGCGGTCGACGATCAACTCGCCGCCAAAGGCTTCACGCTGGCGCCGAACGAAGCGGCTGCGAGCGTACTGATTGCTTATCACATCGGCGAAGAAGAAAAACTCGATATCAATACCTTCCATTCCAATTTCGGTTACTACCCCTGCTGGCGTTGCTGGGGCCCGGGTTTTGATAACGATGTCTGGGTCTCGCAATACACGCAGGGCAAGTTAATCGTCGACATGGTTGATGCAAAAACCAAGCAATTGGTGTGGCGCGGCATTGCCTCGCGCCGCGTGCCGGATTTCAAAACGCCGCAGGAGCGCGACCAATATATTCGCGAAAGTGTGGCCGCACTCTTTAAGAAATTTCCACCGCAGTAACTAAAACCAGCGGTTGCACCGCTGTGGCTTTTTCAGCACAATACGCGCCCTCGTCGAGCTGACCGTTCGGCGAGGGCTTCTTGTTATGGTGGCCTCATCGGTCCCCTCGCAACGATAGATAGTGAACCCCGCCAGGCCCGGAAGGGAGCAACGGTAGCTGTTGATTCGTGTGCCGGGGTGTGGCTGGTGGGGCTGCCTCCATCTTCTGCTGTATTTATTTAAGTTATTTTCCCCCAGATTTTCTTCGCAGCGAACATGCTTTTTAGTAGGGGGCTGTTTCACATTCTTTGCTTGATTGTGCAGCGCGTATTCAGTGTTCGTTTACTTTTTCGGTACTACTCTGATCCTCGAATATTTATTCAAATGAGGATGGGTAGATCATGAAATCTAAATCGCTGGTATATGCCACTCTTTCGATTGCAATGGTGACCGGTAGCGCGATGTTTGTTGTGCCAGCAGCGCAGGCTGGGGTAAACGTAAATCTGGATATCGGTATTCCACCTCCCGAACCGCAGTATGAACCTGTGCCGGTAGCTCGCGAAGGTTATGTATGGATTCAGGGCTTTTGGGGTTGGGACGGCCACCGCCATGTGTGGCACGAAGGGCGCTGGGAGCCTGAGCGTCGTGGTTATATTTATCGCCCGGCGTACTGGGATCGTGATGGCGATCACTGGCGATTCCGCGAAGGTTATTGGGATCGCCAGGAAGCGCGGCATGATAACCGCAGGGAACACCATGACCATGATCGCGATGATCATTAGAAATATAAAAGTTGCTAACACGCCTCCTGAAATATTTTAAGAACGGTGAAATAAAAACGCGCTGACCAATTAATAATGGCCAGCGGTTTTTTGTCGTATCGAATAATGACTATGCTGCTACAGCTTCCGATATTGTTGGCACGCTTGTGCGAATCAAATGATCGAATGCCGACAAGCTCGCTTTTGCGCCTTCACCCATCGCGATGACGATTTGTTTATATGGCACTGTCGTTACGTCGCCGGCTGCGTACACGCCGGGTACTGACGTTTGGCCGCGCGCGTCAATTTCGATTTCGCCGCGCGCTGTCAAATTGACTGTGCCTTTCAACCAATCGGTATTGGGTAGCAAACCGATCTGCACGAAGATGCCTTCGAGCGCGATGTGATGCGACGCATTGGTTATGCGATCGGTATACATCAAACCATTTACTTTGCCATCGACACCTGTCACTTCCGTCGACAGTGCCGATGTAATGACTGTCACGTTTGGCAGCGAAAATAATTTTTTCTGCAGTACCGCATCGGCGCGCAATTTCGCATCGAATTCCAACAGCGTGACATGGCTGACGATGCCGGCGAGATCGATTGCCGCTTCCACACCCGAGTTACCGCCGCCGATCACCGCGACGCGTTTGCCTTTAAACAGCGGGCCGTCGCAGTGCGGACAATAAGCGACGCCACGGCCGCGATATTCGCGCTCACCCGGCACATTCATTTCGCGCCAGCGTGCGCCAGTGGCGATGATTACGCTGCGGCTGCGCAGAATAGCGCCGCTTTCCAATTCGATCTCGATCAGACCGCTGGTTGATTCGGCGGCAGGAATTAATTGCCGTGCCTTCTGCAAATTGATGATGTCGACGCCGTAACTTTTCACGTGCTGTTCGAGTGCGGTGGCGAGTCGCGGGCCTTCGGTTTCCTGCACCGAAATAAAATTTTCGATCGCTAATGTGTCGAGCACCTGACCGCCGAAGCGCTCGGCAACCACGCCGGTATTGATGCCTTTGCGCGCGCTGTAAATTGCCGCTGCGGCGCCTGCGGGTCCTCCGCCGACAATTAATGTGTCGAACGTGGCTTTCTCATTTAATTTTTCGGTGGCGCGTTGCGCGGTGCCAGTGTCGAGTTTTTCGAGAATTTCTTCGATGCTTATACGGCCCTGGCCGAAAGGCACACCGTTTAAAAATACGCTCGGTACCGACATGATTTCGCGTGCATTCACTTCGTCCTGAAACAATGCGCCATCGATCATCGTGTGACGAATTTTGGGATTCAGCACCGCCATCAAATTCAGTGCCTGCACGACATCCGGACAGTTCTGGCAGCTGAGTGAAACGAATGTTTCGAATATCAATTCATTTTCAATAGGCAGTGCGCGAATTTGCTCGATCACTTCGGCGTCGACCTTCGGCGGATAACCGCTGACTTGCAATAACGCCAGCACCAGCGAGGTGAATTCGTGGCCGAGCGGGATACCGGCGAAATGAATGCCGAGATCGTGGTTGGGGCGTGTGATGTTGAATGATGGTCGGCGCGTCGCATCGTCGCTGCGCACGATCGAAATTTTGTTGGACAGGCTCGCGACATCGTCGAGTAATGCGAGCATATCCGCGGATTTACCATCGGCGGATTCGTTGACGGAAGCGCGAATCTCGATTGGCGCTTCCAGCTTTTGCAGATACGCCTGTAGCTGCGTTTTCAAATTGGTGTCGAGCATGTTGTTGCGCCTCCGCGATTCGAGTGCGCTCCCTCCTTATGAGAGGGAGCCGTGTTGGTGCCTTGTGGGCGATTAGATTTTGCCGACCAGATCCAGCGACGGCGCCAGCGTGGCTTCGCCTTCGTGCCATTTCGCCGGGCAGACTTCGCCGGGATGCGAGTGCACGTATTGCGCAGCTTTTACTTTGCGCAGCAGCTCACTGGCATCGCGGCCGATTCCGCTGGCGTTGACTTCGACGATCTGGATCCGACCATCGGGATCGATCACGAACGTGCCGCGATCGGCCAGACCCTCGCTCTCGATCAGTACATCGAAATTCTTCGACAGCGCCCAGGTCGGGTCGCCGATCATCGGGTACTGGATTTTGCGGATCGTGTCCGAGGTGTCATGCCACGCCTTGTGCGTGAAATGCGTGTCGGTCGATACCGCGTAAATCTCGACGCCCAGCTTCTGGAATTCGGCGTAGTTGTCGGCGAGATCACCCAGCTCGGTCGGGCACACGAAGGTGAAATCGGCTGGATAAAAGAACACGACTGACCACTTACCTTTGAGATCGGCTTCGCCAACGTCGACGAACTGACCGTTGTGATACGCGGTGGCTTTGAATGGTTTGACTTCGGTGTTAATCAGCGACATGGCGGTGCTCCTGAGTGGTAATGGAATACGAATTTGTTGCGAACGAGGCCAGCGTACGAAACGGCGATCGATAGGGCTAATGGCATTTATCACTCGATTCGATAAGTAATTTTTATTGAAGCGCGGCGGATTGTGCGGCTTTATGCATCGCAGAGCATGCTGAGTGCGGCCGGCTTTCGGCCTGACGCCTGCCGCTCGCTGATGTATGCTTGCGCCTCTCTCGATCTATACAGAATCCCGGCATGAGTTATCAGGTACTGGCGCGCAAATGGCGCCCGAAAACCTTTCGCGAAATGGTAGGGCAGGAGCATGTGCTGAAGGCGCTGATCAATGCGCTCGATCACAATCGCCTGCATCATGCCTATCTGTTCACCGGCACCCGTGGCGTCGGCAAAACCACGATCGCACGCATTCTCGCCAAGTGTCTGAACTGCGAAGTCGGCGTCAGCTCGGAGCCGTGCGGCATTTGCAGCGCGTGCACGGAGATCGCGGAAGGCCGGTTTATCGATCTGATCGAAGTCGATGCAGCGTCGCGTACCAAAGTCGAGGACACGCGCAATCTGCTCGAAAACGTGCAGTACGCGCCGACCCGCGGCCGCTACAAGGTTTACCTGATCGACGAAGTGCACATGCTCAGCACGCATAGCTTCAATGCGCTGCTGAAAACGCTCGAAGAGCCGCCGCCGCATGTGAAATTCCTGCTGGCGACGACCGATCCGCAAAAGCTGCCGGCGACAATTCTGTCGCGCTGTCTGCAATTCAATCTGAAGAACATGACGCCCGAACGCATCGTGCAGCACTTGGCGTATGTGCTCGGGCAGGAAATGGTCGGCTTCGAGGAGCCCGCGCTGTGGCTGCTCGGCCGTTCCGCGGATGGCTCGATGCGCGATGCGCTGAGCCTGACCGATCAGGCGATTGCATTCGGTTCCGGCAAAGTCCATGAGATCGATGTGCGATCGATGCTCGGCAGTATCGATCGCGGTGTCGCGTTCGAGCTGATCGACGCGCTGGCGGTGCAGGACGGCGCGGCGCTGCTCACCAGCGTCGCGCGCATCGCTGAGCACGCCACCGATTTCTCCGCAGTACTCGAAGAGTTATTGATCGCGCTGCATCGTATTGCCATTGCGCAGGCAGTGCCGGCCGCGCTCGACAATAGCCAGGGTGATCTCGAGCGCGTTGCCGAGCTGGCGGCGAAACTCGCGGGCGAAGACGTGCAGTTGTTTTATCAAATTGCGATGAATGGCCGTCGCGATCTGCCGTTGGCGGCCGATCCGCGCAGCGGACTCGAAATGACGTTGCTGCGTATGCTGGCATTCAAGCCGCAGGGGATTCCGCAGCCGCCACGACAAACGCTCGGCGGTACGGATAATTCGCGCACCGAGGCCGCGCCCGCAAAAAAGCCTGAGGCGCCCATCGCGGCGCCGGTCGCCGCGCGACCTCAGCGCACTACTGCGGCTGTCGCTCAACTGCCGGTGAGTTCACCCAAGCCGATACTGCGCGCGGTGGAAACACCCGTACCGCAACCCACCGTTGTCGCGGTAGCTGCGCCCGCCCAACCGAGCCCTGCGAAAATAGAAGCGGCTGTGCCGCTGCTTCTTGAGCAATTCGATAACACGATGTGGATCACGCGTTTTGCGCAATTCGGTATCGGCGGTGTACTTGGCAATATCGCAGCGAACTGTTGCCTGCAATCACGTGCCGCTGAACACTTGTTGTTCACGCTCGATCAACAGCACGCGTCGTTTTTCGATGCGACGCATACGCAGCGTCTAACGGAACAACTCAGCCGCGTTTTTGCGCAGCCGATCCGTATCGAAATCACCGTGGGCGTGCCGTCGCTTGAAACGCCGGCAGCGCATCGTGAACGTCTGCGCTTGGAGCGTTTGGCGCACGCGCGGCAATTGGTCATCGATGATCCCAACGTGCAGTTGTTGCAACAAACGTTTGGTGCGGCGCTCGATGAAAATTCGATTGAGCCGCTCGACGATCAATAAGGGGAATTGTTTAAGTCCCCTCTCCCATTTGGGGAGAGGGTTAGGGAGAGGGCAGAATTACGTACTAAACAAGCCCTCTCCCCCTGCCCCTCTCCCCAAATGGGAGAGGGGAGCGAACTGTCGTTTATGAGTAAGAGGTACCAGCGATGAAACCGAATATCGGCGATTTGATGAAACAGGCGCAGCAGCTGCAGGAGCAAATGCAAAAAGCGCAGGAAAAATTGGCGAATACCGAAGTCACCGGCGAATCCGGTGCGGGCTTGGTGAAAGTGGTGATGACGGGCCGTCACGACGTGCGTCGTATCCATATCGATGCCTCGCTGATGACCGAAGACAAAGAAGTGCTCGAAGATTTACTCGCCGCTGCAGTCAACGATGCGGTGCGCCGCGTCGAAGAAAATAATCGCGATTTAATGTCTGGACTCACCCAAGGAATGAATATTCCCGGTGGCTTCAAGATGCCGTTCTGAGGCAATTCACACTCGATGAAATTCAGTCCCTTGATCGATCAATTGGTGCAGGCATTGCGTTGTCTGCCCGGCGTTGGTCCTAAATCGGCGCAGCGCATGGCGTTTCATTTACTCGAACGCAACCGCGAAGGCGGCATGCAGCTCGCGGAAATTTTGCAGATTGCATTGACGCAGGTCGGCCATTGTCAGCGCTGCAATACGTTATCCGAATTGGAGGTCTGCGGTATTTGCAGCGATATGCGGCGCGATCAGCAGATGTTGTGCGTGGTCGAATCGCCGGGTGATGTGTTGGCGTTGGAACAGGCTGGCAGTTATCGCGGCGTGTATTTCGTATTGATGGGACATCTATCGCCGATCGATGGGATCGGCCCCGAGGAAATTGGCATCGACCGTTTACTTGCACGCGTCGATTCGCAGCAGCCGCAGCCGATCAGCGAAGTGATTATGGCCACCAATCCCACCGTCGAAGGCGAAGCGACCGCGTACTACATCACCGAGCAAGTGAAAGCACGCGGTGTGTTGGTATCACGTATTGCGCATGGTGTGCCGCTCGGCGGCGAACTCGAATACGTCGACAGCGGTACGCTGGCGCACGCATTGAGCGGCCGGCGCGCCGTCGAATGAGCAACGCCGATTTTATTTATATCGACACCAACGCGCAGCTCGCGGAAATCGCCGAGCAATGCAGCGATGCGCCGTTGCTGGCGCTCGATACCGAATTTCAGCGCGAAACGACGTTCTATCCGATTGCCGGATTAATTCAACTCGGCGATGGCAAGCGCCAGTATTTGATCGATCCGTTGACGATTGACGATTGGGCGCCGTTGCAGTCATTGTTGAATAATTCCGCGTATAAATTGCTGCACGCATGCAGTGAAGATCTCGAAGTATTTTCGCGTCTGTGCGATGCATTGCCGCAACCGATGCTCGATTCGCAAATCGGTGCAGCGTTGGCGGGTTTCGGTTTCAGTTTGAGTTATCAAGCATTAGTAAAAGCCTGTTTGAATATCGATGTCGAAAAAGAGCAGACCCGCTCCGATTGGTTGCGCCGGCCGCTCAGTGGCGAGCAATGTCATTATGCCGCGCTCGATGTTGCATATTTGCCTGCGGTGTTCGATATCATCGCCGAGCGTCTGCACGCGAAGAATCGTTTCGATTGGTGGCTGCAGGAAGGCGCGAGCACGCTCGCAGCGAGTCGCGATGCGATTGCGCCGGAAAATTATTATCTGAAACTCAGCGCGGGCTGGCGTTTACGCGGCACACAGATCGCTGCGCTGCGCGAGTTGTGCAGATGGCGCGAAGGCGAAGCGCGCCGTCGCAATGTGCCGCGCGGACGCGTGCTCAAGGATGCGCAGTGTTTGGATATCGCGCGGTTGCTGCCGAGCTCGCCGGTCGAGTTGGCGGCGGTGCCGGAATTGCATCCGCAACAGCAGCGTATCGATGGCGCCAATATTCTCGGCATTATCGAATTGGCACAGCAAATACCGGCGAGCGATTGTCCCGCACCGTTAGCGCCGCCGTTGCGGCGCGAATTGGGTGATCGCTTGAAGCAACTGCGTCAACTCGTTGAACAGCGCGCACGCGAATTGGATATCCCGGCCGAATTGCTCGCACGCAAACGCGATTGCGAATTGTTGCTGCGCACCGGCGAGCTATCGGAAACATTGCGCGGCTGGCGTCTGCCGATAATCGGCGAATCGCTGTTGGCCCTGCACCGGCAAATTGCCTGAGCTGATAATTATTTGTACCGCCAAATTGTGTAAAGGCTAGAACGTCACATGAAACGAATTTGTTCTATTTATCGCAGCACTCGCGTCGAAGGGATGTATCTGTACGTCGATAAGAAAGAAGATCTCGCGCGCGTGCCGGAGACATTGCTACAACAGTTCGGTGGACCTGAATTGGCGATGACACTGTTGCTGCACCCAGAGCGCAAGTTGGCACGAGCCGACGTCAATAATGTGCTCGATGGAATCGCACAGAATGGTTTCTACTTGCAAATGCCACCGCAAGATGGCGAACAGCTGAGTCTGGCGAATCGCTGCCCGACCAATCGTTACCCGACGCAACACTGATCCAAAAATTGTAGAGACTATTCGCGCATGCTGGATATTGAAGATTACGCGAGTGCCTGGCAGCACCTGCTGGCATGGGGAATTTATCTCATGGCGGCTGGCATCGTATGCCTGGCGTTTTTGCGGCTGACGCGACGTTGGCAGCAGGATATTCGCTTGCTGTTATTCGCGTTAATTGCGGTGTTTTTGTTGGTGCCCGCGCCGGTACCGGGTCGTACCCTGCTCGCGCCTGCGATGATTTTTGTCGTGCTCAGTCCGGTCACCGGTACGCCGGAAATATTGGCTGGAGTATTTGTACGGCTGATGCTGGCAGCCATCGCCGCCATTATTCTGGTAATTCTCGCCGGCATTTGGCGCCGCTGGCGTCGGCGAGCACAGTGAATGTGGCTGATTTTCGGTGGCGTCAACGTTTTGTCCTTTTTTAATAAGCTGCTATAAATAGTTGTCGACAAAAGAAATTAGGCGCCAACCATGAAAATAATATCGAGGCGGTTGATCGCAGTCGCCTATCTGCTGTGCGCAGCGTTCGGGCAAGCAGCGGTAGGTGAGCCGGTAATAGCCACGCGGCCCGATGTGCGGGTGGTGATCGATATTTCCGGCAGCATGAAGCAGAACGATCCGCATAATTTGCGTAAATCCGCGTTCGAAATGCTTATTCCATTATTTCCGAAAAATGCGAAAGCCGGGGTCTGGACCTTTGGCGAAAGTGTGGAGGTGATGGTGCCGGCACAGGCGATCAGCGATGCATGGCGCGCGCTCGCATTGAGCAAGTCAGCGAAAATTACCTCCAGCTCGCTATATACCAATATTCCCGCAGCGCTCGATCAGGCGACTGCTGCCAATCCGGAAAATGGTTATCGCACCAGCGTTATTTTGCTGACCGATGGCATGGTCGATATTTCAAAATCGCCGGATGAAAACACCGCTGCCCGCCAGCGCGTGCTCAATGAAATTCTGCCGCGTCTGCGGCAGGCGCATGTCACCGTGTATGCCATCGCACTGTCGAAATCGGCCGATCGCGAATTGATGGAGCGCCTCGCGGTCGATACTGGCGGTTTGTTCGCGGTGGCAGAAACCGCAGAGCAGCTGCATAAAATATTTCTGCAGGCATTCGATGCCGCAGCACCGGCCGAGCAAGTGCCACTGCAGGGCAATCGTTTTCTGGTCGATTCATCGATCGATGAATTGACCACGTTGGTGTTTCATAAAAACAACAAACCGGTCGAGCTGATTTCTCCCGATAACAAACACCATAGCTTTGCCAGCCATAGCGATGATTTCAAATGGTTTCAAGGGCAGGGCTACGATCTGATCACAGTGAAAAAACCATTCGAGGGCGAATGGAATATCGTTGCCGATCTTGAGAAGGGTAGCCGTGTCACCATCGTTTCGAATCTCAGTCTCTCGGCATCGCGGTTTGCGGAAAGTTTGTTCAAAGGCGATCCAGCGCAAAACCTTGTTGCTGCATTAACGCAGCAGGGCGAAGTGGTAAAACAAACCGAATTTTTGCAATTGGTAAAAGTCGGCGCGACCGTGCAGCGTCGCGAAGATGGTCAGCAATGGCAGATCAATTTATCGACGCCGAATCCAACACCGGCGGATGGTTATTTTCGCGCGCCATTGGCGATGCTCAATGAAATCGGCACCTACGATATCGCGATCAATGCAGTGGCCAAAACGTTCGAACGCAGCCAAAAACAAACGCTGGCGGTGCGCGACAATTTCGACGTTCGCGTCAGTGCGACCGATAGCATTCCCCCCGCTCATCATGTAACGCTGTTTGCGCAAAATCCGGAAATCGATGCAGCGACGACGACGGTCACTGCACATATTAAAGCGCCGGATGGCAAATCGACCGATCAGGCGGTGACGATGGCAGCCGAGCGCGAATGGCCGCTGGCACTCGATACAGCCACTCAAAACGGACGCTTTGAAGTTTCTTTCGATGTCGCTGGCCAATATAAGAAAGGCGAAAAATTCACGTATCGCTCGGCGGTGGTTGCAGTCGATCAAAGCGGTACACAAGTCGTGACCAAGGCTGAAGCGCCGCAGCCGGTGGTCGAGAAACATGACGAGCCGAAAGCGGAGTCCAAACCGGCCGACGAAAAACCTGCCGAGCCCGCGCCCGCAGTGGAAGAAAAAAAGGATTGGAAAAAGTGGGCCTTATACGGCGGCCTGGCGTTTGGCAATTTACTGATTATCGGATTGGGCTTCCTCGCGTATCGAATGATTATGGGCGGCAATAAATCGGAGGTGCTGGAGACGCCTGATGACGATGAGGACGCCGAGGAAGGTCCCGCGAAAGGCAAAGACGCCAAAAAATCGAAAGACGATGCCGGCGATGCAAAAGCAAAAGAGGGCGGTAAAGCCAAACGACGCGCGCTCGATTTGCCGGACGATGCGATCGATATCGACGACAAGAAAAAATAAAATTTCACGCGTATAAATAAAAAGGCGAACCGAAAGATTCGCCTTTTTTGTTCTCTCTCCCTCTCCCCCAGAGAAGCTGGGGTGAGAGCTAAATCACTACATATTTTCGTTGAACACCCCTTCAAACAATATCGAACTTAAATAGCGCTCGCCTGAATCGGGCAATATCACCACGATCGTTTTACCGCGATGTTGCGGCTGCTCCGCCACCCGTTGTGCGGCAGCCATGGCCGCGCCGCATGAAATGCCGGCCAGCATTCCTTCTTCGCGCATTAAACGGTGCGCCCATGCGATGGCGTCGTCATTGTTGATCGCTTCGACTTGATCGATCACGCTGAGGTCGAGCGTTTTGGGAATGAAGCCCGCACCGATGCCCTGAATTTTATGTGGCGCATGCGTCGGCTCCTTGCCTTCGAGCGCGGCGCGAATCATGTACGACGATTCGGGCTCCACCGCCACCGCGGTGATCGGTTTGCCACAAGTGTTTTTGATATAGCGCGTGATGCCGGTGATGGTACCGCCGGTGCCGACGCCACTGACCAGCACATCGATTTCACCGTTGGTCGCGTCCCATATTTCCGGGCCAGTGGTTTTTTCATGAATCGCGGGATTGGCGGGGTTTTCGAACTGCTGCAACATCAGATAACGATTGGGATCGCTGGCGACAATTTCTTCGGCTTTTTGCATCGCGGCCTTCATTCCTTTTGCACCATCGGTCAGCACGAGTTTCGCGCCGAGCGCGAGCAATACTTTGCGGCGTTCGATACTCATCGTATTCGGCATCGTCAACGTCACCGGATAACCACGCGACGCGGCGACGAAGGCGAGGGCAATGCCGGTGTTGCCGCTAGTCGGCTCCACCAATTCCATGCCGGGCTTGAGCCGACCGCTCTGTTCCGCATCCCAAATCATGTTCGCGCCGATCCGACATTTCACCGATGCAGCGGGATTGCGGCTTTCGAGTTTCGCGTAAATTTTATGGGACGTAATGCGATTGAGTTTGACGAGCGGGGTATTGCCGATGGTCAGGCTATTGTCGGCGTAGAGTTTGTTCATTGCGATTTCCCTCACTGGTTTTCGCCCACGGGTTTCCGTTATTGCGCGCAGCGCAGGACTCGGGGCTCAGCTTGATTCACTGGCAGACAATCGTTAGTCTCACTTGCCTACCCTCCGTAAACTCCGACATGGTAACGCACTCATGAAGTTTGAAGGTACCGATCGCTACGTCGCCACCGACGATTTGCGCACCGCGGTAAACGCCGCCGTCACCCTGCAACGGCCACTGCTGATCAAGGGCGAGCCTGGCACCGGCAAAACGCTGCTCGCTGAAGAAGTTGCCAGCGCATTGAACAAGCCGCTGCTGACCTGGCACATCAAATCGACCACCAAAGCGCAGCAGGGGTTGTACGAATATGACGCCGTATCGCGGCTGCGCGATTCGCAGCTCGGCAATGAAAAGGTCAACGAGATCGGCAATTACATTAAACGCGGCAAATTATGGGACGCATTTGATAGCGAGCAACAAAGCGTATTGTTGATCGATGAGATCGATAAAGCCGACATTGAATTCCCGAACGATCTACTGCTCGAACTCGATCGCATGGAATTTTTTGTTTACGAAACTGGGCAAACAGTACGCGCGCGCCAGCGCCCGATAATCATCATCACCAGCAACAATGAAAAAGAATTGCCCGACGCATTTTTGCGCCGCTGCTTTTTCCATTTCATCAGCTTTCCCGATCGCGACACGATGCGCAGCATCGTCGAAGTACATTATCCCGGCATCAAACAATCGCTGGTGCAGCAGGCGCTGGAAGTATTTTTCGAAGTACGCGACATTCCAGGTCTGAAGAAAAAACCATCGACTTCCGAATTAATCGATTGGCTGAAGTTGCTGATGGCCGACGACATTCCGGAAGAAGTGCTAAAAAATCGCGATGGCGGCAAAGCCATTCCACCGCTGTATGGTGCGCTGTTGAAAAACGAGCAGGACGTGCATCTGCTCGAACGGCTCGCATTTATGCATCGCCGCGAAACGCGTCGTTGAGATCGGTGGGTTGTATACACAATGTTGATTAATTTTTTCTTTGCCTTGAAAGACGCCGGCATTCCGGTGTCGATCAAGGAATTGCTGACGCTACTCGAAGCGCTGCAACAAAATCTGGCGTTTGGCGATATTGATGAGTTTTATTTTTTAAGCCGCGCCTGTCTCGTTAAGGACGAAAAATACTACGATCGCTTCGATCGCGCGTTCGGTCTGTACTTCAAGGATCTGCAATCGGTTGACGATGTGATTGAAGCGTTGATTCCCGAGGACTGGCTGCGCAGCGAATTTCTGAAGCAACTCAGCGAAGAAGAGAAACAAAAAATCCAATCGCTTGGCGGTTTGGAAAAGCTGATCGAGGAATTCAAGAAGCGGTTGGATGAACAGAAAGAAAAACATTCAGGCGGCAATAAATGGATCGGTACCGGCGGTACCTCGCCGTTCGGTCATAGCGGTTACAACCCGGAAGGTATTCGCATCGGCGGCGAATCTCGCAATAAGAAAGCGGTGAAGGTGTGGGAGCGGCGCGATTTCCAAAATCTCGACGACAGCGTCGAACTCGGCACGCGCAATATCAAAGTGGCGCTGCGACGCTTACGCAAATTCGCGCGCACCGGCGCCGCTGATCAACTCGATCTCGACGATACCGTCAGATCCACCGCAAGGAACGCAGGTTTCCTCGATTTGAAGATGGTGCCCGAACGGCACAACGCGGTGAAGGTGCTGTTGTTTTTTGACGTCGGCGGCTCAATGGACCCGTACATACGGATGTGCGAGGAATTATTTTCCGCCGCGCGTACCGAATTCAAACATATGGAATATTTTTATTTCCACAACTGCATTTATGAATCGGTGTGGCAGAACAACAGTCGTCGTCAGAACGAACGTACCAATACGCTTGATATCCTGCATAAATACAGCAGCGATTACAAAGTGGTATTTATCGGCGATGCATCGATGTCGCCGTATGAAATCACCATGCCCGGCGGCAGCGTCGAACATTGGAACGAAGAAGCCGGCGAAGCATGGCTGCGCCGCGTCTTGTCCACGTATGAAAAAGTGATCTGGCTAAATCCAACGCCCGAAGATGACTGGCGCTGGACATCGAGCATCGGTTACATGCAACGATTACTCGAAAACCATATGTATCCGCTGACCTTGCAGGGTTTGGAGCGGGCGATGGGGTATTTGTCCAAATAATTGAAAGGCAGGCCAGCATTGCTGCGCCTGCTTTCGCATCTAATTTTCTAGATCAATTTCCCAATTTAATTTCACAGTTTCCACGTCAACTGCAAGCCAAAAACATTCGCGGAATTTTTGTATTGCGCGCTGTAGTGATACGGAACGCCGGCGTGCACTTGCGTCGTGTCGATATTGGTATCGCGCTCGTGAAAATATAAATAAGCGAGATCGATGCTGAGACTACTCATCGGTGTCCATGTCGTTCCCACAGCAAACTCGGTACGACTGCCACTCGGTACCCGCACGCTGCGCGTTGAATCCGGTATCGGTGTCTGGTCATACGCAACACCCCCGCGCACGGTCCATTCTTGATTGATCGCATACGAAAGCCCGAGCGAATACAACCAGCTGTCGTTCCAATCGAGGTTTTCGCTGTCGCTGGCGAGTGCCGGGTTTGTGGTTTCATTTTCAATCACCAGCTTGTCGAGTGAACGCCAGTTGGTGCGCGTCGCATCCGCGTGCAACGCCATTTGTGGTGTCAGCTGATGGGTGAGGCCGATGGCGATGCGATCGGGTGTGTTGATATCGAGCGAAGCATCGAAGCGCAGTGGTGTCGGCCCGAGGTTGTGGATATCGCTGTGCCCTTCCAGCGTGTAATCGACTTTCGAGTAATACGCGACGCCCCAGCGCGTGTCCTGATTGATTTCATAGAGAAAGCCGACGTTATATCCCCAGGCTTCGTCGTCACCTTTTACGCGTGCATCGACATTGGTGAGTAAGGTGGCGGGCGGGATTAATCCGATTGAATTGCGTTCGAGTTTGCCATCGATTCTGTTGTAAGTAATTCCGGCGCCGAACGATAATTTCGGGGTAATTTTCACACTTACCGTTGGTTGCGCGGTGATGATTTGTACTTCGCTTTTGGTGCCGAGATAGCGACCCTGGAAAGTGCTTTCGTAATTGGTTTTTAATCCGAACGGCGCATAAACACCGAAGCCTGCGCTCCAACGCTCATTGATCGGTTGCGCGTAATAAATAAAGGGGATCGTAATGCCGGGAATCATGTCACCTTGATTCGTGCCGGAGACTGTCTGCGTGCCAAAAGGTGCTGGCAGTGTGTATGAGGCGCTGGCGTTGCGAATATCGGATTTGGCATCGATGTATGCCGCGCCACCGGATATTTCTGCTTGCGTCAGGCGCGACAGCCCTGCCGGATTAGTTGCAATGGTTGCGGCGTTATCGGCGTCCGATATGCGGCCGGAAAATGCCTGGCCGATGCTGCGTGCGCTTTGTTCGTTGATTGCGAAGCCGGAGCCGAATGTTGCGCTCGGCAAGGCTGCGCAAATTAGCAGTGCGGTGCTGTGTTTCCATGCGATGGTTTTCATAAAGCTTCTCCTGTTATGCCTTTTATTAAAAAAATTAGCGGGCAGAAGTCTTTACGGCGAGGTGTGATTTTTGATGTTCGCGTTTTTGTTTTCGGGACGTTTATTCCCAGTGCGAACTGGGCTGCAGTGTAACAGCTTTATTAACTATGTAATCTTTCATTAACTTAATGCTGAGCGCAGGATGCGTTTGAGGTTAACAGTCATTCCTCCAGATACGAGTAGCCAGATAAGCCGAGCGTTAATTCTTCGAGGTATTGTTTCTGCGTTTCTTTGGCGATGGGGCTGGCCGCGAGTTTATTGCGATACGCGTTGAGAATATCTTTCGGATCGAAATCGACATAACGCAACATGTCCGATACGGTATCGCCGTCGAGCGGATTCACGAATTGATACGAACCATCGGCGAGCAATTCGACGTGCACCGAATGCGTATCGCCGAATAAATTGTGCATGTCGCCGAGAATTTCCTGATAGGCGCCCACCATAAAAATACCGATCAGCAATTGGCCGTCACCGCTGTAGCGCGGCAGTGGCAACGTCGGTTCGATGCCTTCGCCGTCGACATATTTATCGATCTTGCCGTCGGAGTCGCAGGTAATATCCTGCAAAATGCCGCGTCGCTCCGGTTTCTGATCGAGATGAGCGAGCGGCAGCACCGGAAACACCTGATCGATCGCCCATGCATCCGGCAACGATTGGAATAGCGAAAAATTACAGAATAATTTGTCCGCAAGCAGTTCGTTCAATTCGTCGAGAATTTCATTGTGCACGCCGGGATTGTTGCCGAGGATATCGCGTACTTTGAAACAGGTGGCGAAATAAATTTCTTCGAGACGCGCCCATTGCTCGAGGTTGAGCTGCCCGAGCACATACATGCTTTTTGCTTCGCTTAGATAGTGCACCGCATCGTGATACGTTTCTAGCGCATTGCGCTTCGAGATGTGACCGTAGCCGTGCCACATATCTTGCAGAATAACCGGATCGTTGACGTTGGGTTCCGCCGGTGTGGTGGAACCTTGCGATGCTTCGCTTTCGATGACATTGGTGATCAATACCGCGTGATGTGCGGTCAGTGCACGCCCCGATTCGGAAATAATATTCGGATGCGGCAACTCGCGTTCGGTGCAGATATCGCTGAGCGCGGTCACGACTTTATTCGCGTATTCCTGCATCGAATAATTCGCCGAGCAATACGAGCGCGAATTGGTACCTTCGTAATCGACACCGAGCCCGCCGCCGACATCGACCCATTCGATGGGCACCCCGAGATCGTGCAACTCGGCGTAATAACGCGCACATTCGCGCAGCGCGCGCTGAATATCCCGAATATTCGCCAGTTGCGAACCGAGGTGATAGTGCACCAACTGCAACGAAGCGAGCTGATCCGAATCGCGCAGCGTCTGAATCGCTGCGAGCGTTTGGCTAGCCGATAAACCGAATTTGGATTTTTCGCCGCCGGAGTTTTGCCACTTGCCCATGCCGACCGATGCCAGCCGCACACGCACACCGAGTCGTGGTTGCACACCCATTTTGCGTGCTTCAGTCAGCACTAAATTTAATTCAGAAGGTTTTTCGATCACGATGAAGACACGATGGCCAACCTGCTCGGCGATCAGCGCCGCGCGAATGTACTCGCGATCCTTGTAACCATTGCAGACGATGACCGCGCCGGGTTTCGAGATCGCGAGCACGGCCATCAATTCCGGTTTCGAGCCGGCTTCGAGACCGAAGCGATCAGCGCCACCCCATTTCAACAATTGTTCGACGACGTCGCGCTGTTGATTTACTTTAATCGGATACACGGCCAAGTATTGGCCGCGATAGGCAAGCCGCGCATTGGCGGCGGCGAATGCGCCGCACAGCCGATCGACGCGATCGTGCAGAATATCGTTGAAGCGGACCAGCAGTGGCGCCGGCATCCCGCGGGCTTCCATTTCGGCGACGAGCTTGCCGACGTTGATGCTGCAGTGCGGACGGTCTGGATCGGGTTTTGCGACGATCGAACCGGCGTCATCGATGTCGAAATAGCCTTCGCTCCAATGCGCGATGTTGTAGAGCTCACGGCTATCTTCGATCGTCCAACTCATTTTTAACCTCGTAATTTATCGGCCAGCTCGATCGGCACTTTAGCAATGTCTCGCCGCGCTTGGATACTCTCGCCGCATGCCGGTAAGCGTCGCGCAGATTTCGCGAAACTTTTAATTTATAAGCTCAGTCCAACGCTGTGCCCTAGCCCGATTTGCCGGGTGCCGGGTGCCGGTTGTTATGGCGTCGTGCCGGGTGTTAAATGGCGCCGCCTATTGCTCACGTTGAGGATAAATTCATGATTAAAAATTTGCTGGTCGCCGCACTGATCACCAGTACGGCATTAACGCTTGGCGGTTGTGCGCAGAGCCTCAAGGGTGATGTGTATTCGCGCGACGACGCGCGCACGCCGCAAGTCGTGCGCATGGGAACCATCGAGGCATTGCGCCCGGTGCAACTGGAAGGTACTAAATCACCGGTTGGTGCGGGTGCTGGCGCAGTGGTCGGCGGTGTCGCCGGCAGCAGCGTAGGCGGCGGCAAGGGCAGTTTGGTGGCGGCGGTAATTGGTGCGGTCGCCGGTGGTTTGCTCGGCGCAGCGACCGAAGAGGGCATGACGCGCACGCAGGCGGTCGAAATTACCGTGAAAGAAGACAGCGGTCCGACGCGCGCCTATGTGCAGGCCGTTAGCGAAGGCGAAGTGTTCCGCGTCAATGATCGCGTTCGCATCATGATGGTTAACGGCAACAGCCGCGTTGCGCATGCGTACTGAGTCGCTAAGTGCTCGAGCTGAAAGCTAAGCTAAACCATTAGAAGCTAAGCAAAACTGTTAGAAATAAAAAGCCGGCAGATGCCGGCTTTTTTATTGGATCGAGCTTTCGTTGAATGAAGCGAAAGCTCGATTTAATACAACAGATATTTTGCGCGCACCCGCATGAAGTTATCCAATGGGTCCTGCCAGTCGGCGACGATCGTGCGTGGATCTTCGCCGTCTTTAATTGCCGTCAGCACCGAGCGCGCGCCGATCATGCCGAGCGTATCGCCGAGGCGAAATTTATCCGGGTATAAACGATACAGCGCGCTAGTAATTTCAATGCCGAGCGCTGGCGCATCGAGTTTGTTGCGGTCTTTCAGCACGATGCGTACACCACCGCAGCGCTGCTGATGGTAGGGATTATCGAGCGGCGAGAACGTCGTCGCCAGGAACTCGACCCCCGCAATTTTACGTTTGCTCAAATACGCCGCGAGCTTTTTGCTGTTGATCCACGGTGCGCCGAATACCTCGAACGGCGACGCGGTGCCGCGGCCGACGCTGATATTGGCGCCTTCGACCAACGCCACGCCCGGATACAGCACGGTTTGCGTTAGCGAGCGCAAGTTGGGCGAGGGATTGACCCAGCTCAGGCCAGTTTCGTCGTACCAGCGCGCGCGTTGGTAGCCGTCCATCTTGATGACATGCAATTTCGCGCCGATGTGGTTTTCGTTATTGAACAGCAGCGCCAATTCGCCCGGTGTCATGCCGTAGCGGATCGGCAACGGGAAATACGCGGTGAACGAGCGGATATCGCGATCGAGCACCGGCCCCTGCACACGGTCGCCGCCGATCGGCACCGGTCGATCGAGCACGTAGAAATCGATGCCGGCCGCCGAAGCAGCCTCCATCGCATATGCCAGCGTAGTGATGTAGGTATAGAAACGCACGCCGATGTCCTGGATATCGAACACCAGCGCATCGACGCCTTGCAGCATTTCCGGCGTCGGCCGCAGCGTTTTGCCGTACAGGCTATACACCGGCAGGCCGGTGTTGGGGTCGGTGCTCGATGCGACTTTTGCATCGACATTGCCATACAGACCGTGCTCAGGACTGAACAGCGCGACCAGTTGCACGCCGGGTGTTTGTTGCAGCAATTGCGCGGCATGCCGCCCGAAGGCATCGCGGCCGGAATGATTGGTAATCAGGCCGACGCGCTTGCCCTGCAGTGGCGCGAACTGTTCAGCGGCGAGCATATCGAGCCCGCTGCGAACGGTGGTGGGTATGGTGTCGATCACTTGATCGAGCTCGCGCCCGGCATCGCGAGCGATTGGCGTACTGGCGGCGGCGCGGCTAATGGCGCTGGCGAGCGTATCGGCAACGCCGCTGCGCAATGGTCCGACATTACCTTTGTCGTCTGGAAATACGCGGTTGGTGAGGATGATCGCGAACGTGTGCGTGATCGGATCGATCCACAGCGAAGTGCCGGTGTAGCCGGTGTGGCCATAGAAGCCGCTCGGCACCACCACGCTGCCGTCGTTGGTGAGCGGCGCTTCGAGATTCCAGCCGAGACCGCGCTGCCGGGTTTTATCGGGCAGCACCTGCGGCGAGGTCATCTGTGCCACCGAATCCGGATGCAGAATCGTAACGCCGCGATAGCTGCCGCCATGCAGCAACATGCGCGCGAAGATCGCCAGATCGTCGGCGGTAGAGAACAGCCCGGCGTGACCGGCAACGCCACCCATGCGCGCGGCGGTCGGATCGTTGACCTGCCCCCAGTTGATCTGTTTGCGCCATAGCGTCGTCGGCGCCATGCGCTCACGCAACGATGCGGACGGTTTGAAACCGGTGTCGTGCATGCCGAGCGGCAGAAAGATGTGCTGCAGACAGTAAACATCGAGCGGTTGGCCCGACACGCGCGCGACCAGTTCGCCCAGCACTTCGAAATTAATGTCGCTGTATTCGTACCCGCTGCCGGGCGGCTGCTTCGGCGATTCGGCAGCGATCATTGCCATCGCCGTGCGATAGCCGGCCCAGTTGCCATTCGGCAGATCGGCGCGCAGCCCACTGTAATGCGTGAGCGCCTGTCGCACGGTGATGGCGTCTTTGCCATTGGCGCCGAAGTCGGGCCAGTAGTGGGCGATGGGCTGATCGAGTTGCAGATCGCCGCGCTCGACCAGTTGCATAACGGCGGTGGTAGTGGCGATGACTTTAGTTAGCGATGCCAGATCGAACAGCGTGTTTTCCGCCATCGGCAGCTTTTGCGGTTGTTTTGCGCGAAAGCCGAACGCATTCCGATACAGCGTGCGTTCGTTGTTGCCGATTAAAACTACCGCGCCGGGAATGTTGCCGGCGCGGACTTGGGTTTGCGCGAGGGTGTCGATGGGCTTGAAGTCGGCAGGTCGCAGTGGCGCGGGGCCGGTATCGGGAACGAACGCCAACGCGGCGCTTTGCCCCAGCGCCGCGCAATGCAATAACAGCAGTGTTAGAACACGAAAACCTTTCACTGCTTTTTACCTATCGTTTACCGCAATGGAACGCTGATTGTCGCAATAGAACGCGGCAACCGGTTACCGCTTACTGTACGCCGCTGTGTTGACCCGATAGTGCCGGCTCGTTAGCGGCAGTTACTTCAGCAATCTTCGTCGCGGGTGTCGCTTTCTTGATGGAGGCCGCCTTGATGTGCTCGGCATTGTAAACGTTGCGCGGATTCCACAGCAGCCAGCCATTGGAACCGAAGCTGTCAGCGGCGCTGATTTGCTGCTGGATTTCTTCCGGGCCGAAATGGCGGCGATCGAATGCGTAATCCTTAAATGCCTGCAGCCAGGGGCGGAAACGTACGGCCGGCACGTTGGCTCGCACGCGCGCGCGCTCGAGTGTCCGGTAAACGATCTCATGCGAATTCACTACGGGATTGCGGTAACCCGGAATACCGAACTGGAAGCCCGACGGATACAGCATGGGCGAGGCGTAATCGACATGCTGCATGACATCGACGATACGCTGACCGATTTCGGTGTCATCGAGATTCCAGCTGACGTAACCGAAAATATCGGCTGATAAGAACACGTTGTACGGTTCGAGTTTTTTGCGTGCTGTCGCCAGCAGGCCACTGATCGCGGCCACGCGGTTTTCCTCATTGTTCGGTTTTGAAAATACGAGGCCGCGCTTGTCGGGGAAGCGCACGTAGTCGAACTGGATTTCGTCGAAGCCCATTTGCGCGGCCTCCTCGGCCAGCGCGATGTTGTAATCCCACACCTTGGTTTGGTTGGCATCGACCCAGGCCAGGCCTTCGCGATCGCGGAATATCTCACCATTGGCTGTTTTTATCGCGAGCTCCGGATGCGCCTGCGCGAGCAGCGTATCTTTGAAGGTTACGATCCTGCCAATGGTGTAAATACCTTGTTCATGCAGCTTGGCAATCAGATCGGGCAAATCTTTTTTTAACACCAGTTTTTGCGCGCCGATTTCGTTCGCGAGCGGCACGGCGGTTTTGTAAGTAACCATCGCGGTATCGGTCTTGATATCGATCACGAAGGTATTGATTTGCGTGTCGCGGACAAGATCGAGCGCTGAATTACGCAGTTTCAAACTGCTGATGCCGTACGCCGAGAGATAAATGCCTTTTGGGGTAAATGGCTTCAGTTCAAGTTTCAGTGCAGTGGCGTTGGTGCCTACCGTTTGTACGGTACGCATATGGCCATACGCACGTGCGCGTACCTCGGCGCCGTCGCCATCGATACGAAATGTGCCGTTTTTATCGGTCTGCACGCTGGTTTTGCCGAGCGTAACGAAAGCGCCTTCGATCGGCGTTCTATTCGCGCTATCGACGACGGTACCGTTAACAGTGAGGGCATGTACGGGCAAAGACAGCACTGCAGCAAACGCTGCGGGCAAATATTTTTTGAAGGACTTCACAAATCACCTGTTGGACGACTAAACCTACCGAAAGTGTAGTTCGCTAATTATTAACCGGTAGTTTTTTGCCAGGTTAATTACGAACGCACGACGCGTTTCATGCGGCGTTAGCCGCGAAATCTAAATACATTAGGAAGATGTATTTAGATGACCGGTGGATAAGTGCAAGGCGTTTGCGAAAATTATTTACGCGGCTATCCACACATGCGTATCAACATGTGCTTATCACCGCTGAACGGTGGTGTTAGACAAATGCGGCACCGCGACCATTTGCTCGAACAGCCGACCTTGCTGTGCGTTATTCATCAAAAAGCGCGGGAGTGCTAATGGGCGTTCACCGCTGCGTGCTGGCTTGCCATCGATACTGAATGCCGCGACATAGCCGGCTTCGTGCGCTTTTTCCAATAACGCGTCGTCGTAAATACCGAACGGCCACGCGAGTACATCGATGGTCTTGCCAAAGCGTTTCTCCAGTACGGCTTTCGAACGTTGCAGCTGGGTGACGACGAATTTGTCGTACTCGGCGGGGGCGAGTCGTTTCTTCTCTTGCTTGAAGTTCGGGTGCCAATACGTATGCGACTGAATCGAGAACAGCCCAGTGTCGACCAGTTCGTGCAGCTGTTCCCAGCTCATCGCATACGGCGCGTGCGAATTCGAAATTGCCGACGGATAGATAAACAGCGTTACCGGAATGTTGTACCGCTTCACCAGCGGCAGCATTTGCTCGTACACCGAGCGGTGACCGTCATCGACTGTGATGACTACCGACCGCGGTGGCGGCGGAGGCGCTTTGCCGAGTTCGTAATCGACCAACGCTTGCAATGGGATCACCGTGTAACCGTGATCGTGTAGATACTTTAAATGCGCTTCGAACACCGGCGTGGTGACGGTCATGCTATCGGCGACGGTAGGCCCAAAGCGGTGATAGCAGAGCACAGGAACGGAAATGGTATCGGCCGCATGGGCGAGCGTGGCGCAGATCAACACGACGCCAGCCGAGAACGACTGCAGCAGGCGCCGGAAAAATGGTGTCGACAAAATGAATGTATCCGGTAGATGGAGCGATAGTGCCGAATAAGTAATGGCACACGGAATGCCTTTTATCAAATGCGTACTTTCTGCAATCGTTGGCGCCGCGTGTATGATGCCAACGGTTCCCCGTTCGGACTTTATCCATGCGTTTTTGCAGTCATTGCGGCCAGCCGGTCGAGTTGAAGATTCCAGAAGGCGATGATCGTCATCGCCATGTGTGCAGCCAGTGCGAGGCGATCCATTACCAGAATCCGCGCGTCATTGTTGGCTGCCTGCTGCATAGCGGCGATCGCATCCTGCTGTGCCGGCGCGCGATCGAGCCGCGTCGCGGTTTCTGGACGTTACCTGCCGGTTTTCTTGAGAACGGCGAGACCACATTGCAGGGCGCCGAACGCGAAACATGGGAAGAGGCCGGTGCCAAAGTGGCGAATGCGACGCTGTACCGGCTGTTCGATCTGCCGCATATCGATCAGCTGTATATGTTCTATCGCGGCGAATTGATCGACGACGTGTTCGCGCCGGGCACCGAAAGCCTCGACGTGGCATTGTTTCGCGATGAAGAGATACCGTGGTCCGAGCTGGCGTTTCCGGTGGTCATCGAAACATTGCGTGAATTTCTTGAAGATCGTCGCAATGGCGAGTTCCCAGTGCGCTCCTCGGCGCTCGATCCGAGCTGGAGCGGCTGGCTGCGTAAAAATTAAACGAGCGATAACGACAATTGATGACTTTTCCTATTTTGCTTTTAATCGTCGCGGTGGCTGCTGTGGTCGCCGGCTTTTTTTTCTGGATGATGGCACGCCAACGCGCTGAAGAAATCGCGCTATTGCGCACGCAGATTGCGGAGCGCGAGTTGCGCATCGATCAAATAACGCAGCGCGTTGAACAGATTCAACAGCGTGAAGCGAATGCGAATAACGAGCTCGCAGCGTTGCGCAGTACATTAGCGCAGAGCGAACGCGCGGCCGAAGAAAAATTGAAATTACTCGCCGAGGCGAAACAGCAGTTGAGTCACGAATTCCAAACCCTGGCGCAGCGCATTTTTGAAGAAAAAAGCGAACGCTTCACCAAACAGAATCGTGAAAATATCGAAGGCACGCTGAATCCGCTGCGCGAGCAATTGCTCGAATTTCGCAAGCGCGTCGACGATGTGTATGACAAAGAAAGTAAAGATCGTACTTCGCTGCGCGCCGAATTAAGTCATTTGAAAGAATTGAATCAGCGCATGAGTATTGAAGCGTTGAATCTGACGCGCGCGTTGAAAGGCGACAACAAGGCGCAGGGCAATTGGGGTGAGGTGGTGTTGGAGCGCGTGCTTGAGGAATCGGGTTTACGCAAAGGCCACGAATATGAAACCCAGGTGGCGTTGGCGAATACCGAAGGTCGTCGCTTCCAGCCCGATGTCGTTGTGCATCTGCCCGATGCGAAAGATATCGTCATCGATGCGAAAGTGTCGCTGATCCATTACGAGCGTTATTGCAATGCCGACACCGAGATTGAGCGCGAAACGGCGTTGAAGCAGCACATCGCGTCGGTGCGCGCGCACATCGATGGTTTAAGTTTGAAGCAATACGAAAATTTGCCCGGCGTGCGCAGTCTCGATTTTGTATTGATTTTTATTCCGATCGAAGCGGCTTTTCTCGCCGCGTTTGAGCACGATCCCGCGCTATTTCGCGCCGCGTATGAAAAGAACATTATCGTGGTCAGCCCCACTACGTTATTGGCGACATTGCGCACGGTACAAACGATCTGGCGTTATGAACGACAAAATGCGAATGCGGAAGTCATCGCGCGTCAGGCCGGCAATTTGCACGATCAATTTGCGCGTGTGCTGGAGGCGTTGCAAGACGTGGGACGCCATCTCGAGAAATCGCGCGGCGCGTATGAATTAACGCTCGATCGCTTTTCGCGCGGCAAAGGCAATATGGTGAAACGGGTCGCCGACATCGCCAAGCTCGGCGCAAAAACTAAGCGCGGTTTGCCGCCGGAGTTGCTGGCTAACAGCGACGATACCTTGGATTTTTTGCCGGATGTGCCTGATCGTGTCGATGACGAAACCGACGGCGATGATGCATCAGCTTCCACCCCTATTGAAAATGGAGATTAACCATGACCTTGCCAAAAATCGGTAATTTGGCTCCAGCATTTTCACTGCCCGATCAGAACGGCAACAAAGTCAGTCTGAAAGATTTCGTTGGAAAAAAAGGGGGCGACAACAAAAATGTCGTGTTGTATTTCTACCCAAAAGCGATGACGCCCGGTTGCACGGTGCAGGCCTGCGGTTTGCGCGATGCCAATAAAGAATTGGAAAAACTCGATACGGCAGCGCTGGGCGTTAGCCCGGATGCGGTGCCGCGTCTGCAAAAATTCATCGATAAGGAAAAGCTCAATTTCACTTTGCTATCCGATGAAGATCACGCGATCGCGGATAAATATGGCTGCTGGGGTCTGAAGAAATTCATGGGCCGCGAGTTCATGGGTTTGCTGCGCACCACATTTATTATCGGCAAGGACGGCAAGCTGAAACACATCATCAGCAAAGTGAATACGAAGACGCACCACGACGATGTGATCGCGTGGATCAAAGCCAATCTATAGGTTTTAGCGATGGGTACCATCAACCAGCTCAGCGCAGAATGGGAACAGTGGATTGTCGATAACATCGCGCGCGGTGTGCCGCTGCCGGCGTTGATCGAAGAAATGGTCAAAAACAATTTCGATTTACTGTTCGCCACCACGGCGGTTGCGCAGCGCGCGCCGGATTTGGCCGGGCTCGATATAGTGCATCCGGCGCAGCCATATCGGTTTCCCGTTCCCACTGGTTTCGAGCAGCACTATGTCGGTTATCGCTATGAACCGAGTCGAATTGCTGCCGGTAATCGCATCGATATCGATGGTCATACTGTGCGCGTGCTCGGTCGCATCGCCGAACCCGATGTCGTGGTGTTCGAAAATGTACTCAGCGCCGAGGAATGCGACCAGCTCATCGCATTATCCAAACCCAAGTTGAAACGCTCGACCATTGTCGACAACCAAACCGGCAGCGAAGAGATCATCGATACGCGCAGCAGCGAAGGCACTTATTTTCTGCGCGGGGAAAATGCATTCGTTGCGCGCCTGGAAAAACGGCTGGCGCAATTGATGGGGGTGCCGGTCGATAACGGCGAAGGATTGCAGATTCTGCGCTACGGCGTGGGCGCCGAGTATCAGCCGCACTACGATTTCTTCTCGCCGGAAAATCCCGGCAGCGCAGTGCATTTGCAGAAAGGCGGACAGCGCACCGCATCGCTGGTGATGTATCTGAACGATGTCGATGTCGGCGGTGAAACGATTTTTCCGGATATCGGATTTTCGGTGGCGCCGCGTAAAGGCGGCGCGGTGTATTTTTCTTATTGCGATAGCCGTGGCTTGCTCGATCGAATGACCTTGCACGGCGGTGCGCCGGTGCGCGCCGGCGAGAAATGGATTGCGACCAACTGGGTGCGGCAACAAGCGTATCAGTAACGGATTTCGACGCTAACGCTCTTACTCAGGCGCGCGATCTTCTTCCGGCGCAGCCGCTGGCGGCGGTACTTCTTCTCTATGTATCAACGGCAGCAATCGCTCGCTAATCCAGCCGATTACCGTGGGCGTTAACAGATTGATCAACAGCGGCATCAACGTCGAGCGCCGCGCTGGCTGCGGCTGTGATTCCTCAGCGACGATGGGTCGTGGCGCCGGCGGTGACAGCAGTTTGCGCGTGCCGAGAAATCCCACCACCGCCGCCAGCCCCAGACTCAGTGGCGAAGTCGCGCTGTGCACTATGCTGCGGCGCAATTGTGCGGCATTCAAATGGGCGCGCTGAACCTCGTCCGCCAACAGCAATTGCTGCTGTTCGAGGCTAAGGTGCAGGCGGCGCCGAGCGTGCAGCAGATTGAACGGCATCGTCATCGAGTGGATTCTCCGTAGCGAGCATGAATGTGCGCAGTGTTTTCATCAGTAGGTTATTGCTGAGCCGATAGATGGCGTACGCACCGCCGAAAGCCACCGCCAGATTGACAGCGGCGATCAGCAGCAGCGCGAACGGCCAGTCGAGCCCGAGTGCATGCAACCAGACGACGACCGCGCTGAATAATGCGATCCACGCGCTTGCCAGCAATAACCCGCTGGCGACGGCAAGAATCAGAATAAGCGCGAGATTGACTGTGGCCAGTCGCGCTTCGGTCACTGCCACTAGAGCGACGCGTTTTAGTACCAGACGCAGCGAGTGCAGCCATTGCTGCAAGGCGTCGATAGCGCCTGGCGTGGGCTCGGTGGTGGCAGCGACCGTTGGTTCAGACGGTGCTGTCATCGCGATCCGCCCGGCTGCCCTTGGTTACATATGACAGCAGTACGCCGACCCCGAACGCGATGCCGAGCGCCGCGAATGGATGCTGCTGCACAAAATCGCCCACCGTGGTTTTCGCCATGGCGGTTTTATTGCGCGCGGTATCGAGCGATTGCTTCAGCGATTCCTCGGCGTGCTCGCTGGCCTGACGAATGCGCTCTTCAGAATGCTGCGCGACACCGGCGACCCGATCGATAAAATCGTGCGCCATACGCGCGGCCGCATCGGTACCCGAGTGCACATGGTGCTTGACGCCGTTAGTGCCTGCTGGTGTATCGGTAGTGGATGTCGTTGAAGGGGTATTGGGATTGTCCGTGTTCATGATTGATCTCCTGCTCGTACTACTCGCTATTAAGGAATAGACCGCTCGTTATTAAGGATTAGACAGCGCAAAGTCCGCTGCGCGATTCTTATCGATAAGTATCGATGCCTCGAATGCCAAGAGGTTCCTTACGTTACGCCTTTTTGGGCCCATCGATAACCACTGAATGATAGATACCTATCGAGCGTTGCTGATTGTCGACGCAGGACGCTCGACTTGCAGCTCAGTGGCTACCGGGTAAACTAGCGCCTTTTTCGCGGTGGTGTCGTCCTTTGAGCCCTTCCAGTCCATCGAATACAGTCATTCTCGGTCTTTCAGCGTATTACCACGATAGTGCGGCCGCTTTGGTGCGCGCTGGCGAAATTGTCGCCGCTGCACAGGAAGAGCGCTTCACTCGCAAGAAACACGACGCGGCGTTTCCCGCCAATGCCATTGCGTATTGTCTCGAAGAGGCGCGACTCACGCTCGCCGATGTCGATTACGTGGTGTTTTACGACAAACCGTTAATTAAATTTGAACGGTTGCTCGAAACCTATCTGACGTATGCGCCTAAAGGCGTGCGCTCATTTCTCGCGGCGATGCCGGTATGGCTCAAAGAAAAACTGTACCTGAAAGCCACGCTCAAAAAAGAATTGGCAGCACTCGGTGGCCTGAGCGAAAAGCAATTGCCGCAATTGTTGTTCACCGAACATCATCAAGCACATGCGGCATCGGCATTTTTTCCGAGCCCATTTCAAAACGCGGCAGTGATGTGTCTCGACGGTGTTGGCGAATGGGCAACGAGCAGTGTCTGGCTCGGCGAGGGTAATAAACTCACCCCGCAATGGGAAATCGATTTTCCGCATTCGCTCGGTCTGCTGTATTCGGCGTTCACGTATTACACCGGTTTCAAAGTTAATTCCGGCGAATATAAATTAATGGGTCTCGCGCCGTATGGCGAACCGAAATTCGTCGATATTATTTTGAATAATCTGATCGATATTAAAGACGACGGCACGTTCCGCCTCGATATGCGTTATTTCAATTACGCGACCGGGCTGACGATGACCAACGATAAATTCGCCGAATTATTTGGCGGACCCGCGCGCAAACCGGAAAGTCCGCTGACGCAGCGCGAAATGGATATCGCCGCATCGATTCAAGTCGTCACTGAAGAAATCGTCTTGAAACTCGCGCGCACCGTACAGCGTGAATTGAAGCAGGACTATCTGTGTCTTGCCGGCGGCGTGGCGCTGAACTGCGTCGCGAATGGCCGGCTGCTGCGCGAAGGTATTTTCAAAGACGTCTGGATTCAACCGGCGGCTGGCGATGCTGGCGGCGCGCTCGGTGCCGCGCTGGCGATCTGGCACGAGTACCTCGGCAATGCGCGCACGGCGCCGGATCAAACCTGTTCGGTCGGCGATCGCATGCGAGGCAGTTATCTCGGCCCATGGTTCGGCAGCGACAATATTTGCGGTTATCTCGATACCATCAAGGCGCCTTATAAAAAGCTCGACGATGCCGAGTTTTATAATGAGTTGAGCGATGTGCTGGCGGCGGAAAAAGTTGTCGGCTGGTTTCAGGGTCGCATGGAATTCGGGCCGCGCGCGCTCGGTGGCCGTTCCATCATCGGCGATCCGCGCAGTGCGAAAATGCAATCGGTAATGAATCTGAAAATTAAATATCGCGAATCGTTTCGGCCGTTTGCGCCGGCGATAAAAGCGGAGCGCGTCAGCGAGTGGTTTGTGCACGATCGCAGCAGCCCGTACATGTTGATGGTGGCACCGGTACGCGAAGACAAACGCATCGCCATGACGGCCGAGCAGCAGCAATTATTCGGCATCGAAAAATTATTGGTGCCGCGCTCGCAGATTCCCGCGGTGACGCATGTCGATTATTCGGCGCGCATTCAAACCGTGCATGCCGATACCAATCCGCGCTTTTATCAATTACTCGATCACTTCGAGCAAAAAACCGGTTGCCCGGTGCTAGTGAATACGTCGTTCAACGTGCGCGGCGAGCCGATCGTGTGCACGCCCGAGGATGCTTACCGCTGTTTCATGCGTACCGAAATGGATTGTCTGGTACTGGAAAATGTCGTGCTGCACAAACACGAACAACCGGTGTGGGAAGAGCAGGACGATTGGCAAAACGAATTCGAGTTGGATTGATCATGCAAGCCACTTCTCACACTATTGTTGTCGATAATCGCGAGCTGCGTAAATTCGGCTTGCTGTTCGCCACGATTTTGATCGTGCTGTTCGCAGTGCTATTGCCGTGGCTGAAACATAAGCCAATACCGCTGTGGCCGTTTTATATCGGCGTACCAATTATGTTGCTTGCCGCAGTAATCCCCGCCTGGTTGCGACCGTTGTATATGGCGTGGATGAAATTCGGCGCGGTGGCTGGCTTCATTAACACGCGCATCATCATGTGCATTTTATTTTTCGGGATCCTGACGCCGCTCGGCTGGTTGCTGCGTGCGCTCGGCAAAGATTTGCTCGCACAAAAATTACTTCGCGATCAGCAGAGTTATCGCGTCCCGAGCGCACCGTATTCGAAAGAACATATGGAGAAACCCTACTGATGTGGGATTTAGTGAAAGATCTTGTCGGCTTCATGAGCAAGCGCAAGAAGTTCTGGCTGGCGCCGTTGATCGTCGTCATGTTGCTGCTCGGTGCGTTGATCGTGCTTGGACAAGGTTCCGCGATCGCGCCGTTCATCTACACGTTGTTCTGATTTAATGCGCGTCTCCGCGCAAGCACCAATCGGTGTTTTCGATTCCGGCGTCGGTGGTCTTTCGGTGCTGCGGCATTTGCGCGAGATGTTGCCGGCCGAAGATTTTCTGTATGTCGCCGATTCGGGGCATGCGCCATACGGCGCGCGTAGCGCGGAATACATTTGCGAGCGTGCGCTGGTAATTGGCCGGTTTTTGCAGCAACGCGGTGCGAAGGCATTAGTGGTTGCATGCAATACCGCAACCGCGGCGGCGATCGATGCACTTCGCACCCAGTTTTCCATTCCGGTTATTGCGATGGAGCCAGGTATCAAGCCGGCCGTCGCAGCGACGCGTAGCAATATTATCGGCGTGCTCGCAACTGCCGGCACGCTCGAAAGCGCACGATTCTTTTCGTTGGTGAATCGTTATGCCGGTGCCTGCGAAATCATCACGCAGCCGTGCGCCGGTTTGGTCGAGTGCGTTGAAGCGAACGATCTGACCAGCACAGCGACGCTCACATTACTGCGGCGCTACACCGATCCATTGCTTGCGCGCGGCGCCGATACGATCGTGCTGGGCTGCACGCATTATCCATTTTTACGCAGCGCGTTAGCGCAATTGCTCAGCGAAGAGATTGCGATCATCGACACCGGCCCTGCAGTGGCACGTGAGTTAAAACGTCGGCTCGCAGAGCAACATCTGTTGCGCGAAGCTGAGCGGCGCGGCAGCGAATCGTTCTGGAGTAGCGGTAACGCAAGCAGTTGCGCGGCGATTCAGCAATTGTGGAATACGAACGCACAGGTCGAGCCGCTGCCTCCGCTATAACCGATCAGTTTCTAACACTTGCGTTAAGTCGCGATTTTTTTAAAAAAAGATCTCCGGCTGGGTACTTGGGGCACTGCCCAGGCTGGGGGCGCCGAAGTGGATTGTTTTTATTTCAGAGCAGAAGGTGGACTCATCGAGGCTACGGTGTGGTCGTCACCGTAGAAGTCGACGACTGCGACTAGGACGAGCCCACTGTGCTTTCGGCATGCTCGCCACGGAGCTCTGAAATAAAAACAATCCACTTCGGCGCTATGCCTCCCAAGTTCGTGCCATGATTTTCGGAGGCGATCTGCTAGATCAGTAGTTGCACCGTATCAACGTTTGCTGACCTGAAATTGCCCCACCAGTTTTTCCAAACGATTCGCGCTGTTGCTGACCGAGTGCGTGCTGGCTTTCAAATCCGACACCGATAATTTTAGTTCCCGCGTAATCGTCGCGACGCCCTGTGCACTGGCCAGATGGCTGTCGCTGCCGCTCGCGATCTGTTCGAGCGCGCCGAGCATGCTGGTCACGATATGGTTGATGCCTGAGTTATCTGCTGCCGCATTTTCCGCTGACTGCAAACCTTCCTCGACACCTTGAATACCGCTTTCCATCGTGGTGACGGCTTCGCGCGCATTTTGCTGAATGCTCTCGATCATCTGCCGAATATCGGAGGTCGCCGAGCTGGTGCGACCCGCAAGATTACGCACTTCGTCGGCAACGACAGCAAAGCCTCGACCCTGATCGCCGGCGCGCGCTGCTTCGATTGCGGCATTCAATGCGAGTAAATTGGTCTGATCGGCAATCGAGCCGATTAGGCTAACCACATTGCCGATTTCTTCGGCACGCTGATTCAACGTGCGAATCGTTGTCACTGACGAATTGATCGAGCTGCGAATCGTCTGCGTCTGTTCGCGCACAATCTGAAATTGGCCGCGTGTTTTTTCCGCGACGGTATCCATGCCGGAGCGCAATTCCTCGACGGTATGCGATGCCTGTTGAATTTCGCCAAGCTGCTGTTCGATTTGCGCGAGCAATTGTTCGATGGCATCGAGCACCGCAGTCGAGGTAGTGCTGAATTGATCATTGCGTTGCACCAGTTTGCTTTTGGTTTCGCGTACTTCGGCGGAAACGTCGATGACCTGACCCACGGTGCCATCGAGATTATCGATGAAGCTGTTGATCCAGCGGCCCATTTCGCCGGTTTCATCGTTGGCTAAACGGCTCGGTTCCAGGCGTTGGCGCAAATTGCCGCCACCTTCGGCAATGACGCGAATGACGCTTGTCATTTCGCGCAACCGTCGCGCCAATGGTTTGCCGCCGAGCATGTTGAACAACAGTGCGCCGAGCAGCAATGCGCTGCCAGTGACCGCTGATGAAATTGTCGGCGATAAATCGGTGAAATTATTGAGTATGGTATTGCCGGCCCAGATCGCGGATGTGATGCCGAGATAACATTTGAGCAGCATCAGACTGAGCGAGCGTGGACGATACACTTCTTCGAGATCGCCTTCGCACATCATGCCCCAGCGATCGAGCGAGCCCGGCATCGAAAATGTCACGCCTTTGCCGATTACGGGAATATGGCGGTAATCCGAATAACCCGGATAAGTGACGAATAAATTCTCGCCGTGCGCAATGGTTTCGCGCACGCCCGGATGCAATTCGCTCGTGGCCGGATCGGTAAAGCGCAATTCGAATTCGGTGTGACGATTGACGCGCACTACACCCCAATCGGTGCGCACGCCCTGTTTTAAATTATCGCCGAGCGTGAATGCGCTGTCCTCGAAGCGCGAGCGCGATAATGCGATGCCCGGTTTGATCGAACGATCGAAATGCGATTCGACCATGAACAAATAATTATCGCCGGAGTCGCGATAAATATGACCGGCTTCGCGCTGAATCAGATCGCCGATGACATCATTGGGGATACGCCCGCACACGCAACCTTGCGCACTGCCGTTGACGATGATGGGCTGATAAAACATCAGCGTGACCTGATCGTGAAAACGCGATGACGACGGCCCGATGCGTTCGGTGATCGGATCGCAATAAGGTCCGTGTAGAAAAGGTTTTTGCAATCCGAGCGCGACGGCCTGCGACGATAAATCCTGCGTACCGATGCGCGGGGCGTAGGTGGATGCCGTCACGCGGCCGTTGCGATCGATAACGAATAATTCGGAAAAATCGCGCGCTGCTTGCAAGCGCTCTTGCAGTAACGTCGCATCGATTGATGAGAGTTGCGACTGTAGGTCGCCCGCGAGCATGGCGAGCTGTTCCCACTGCGATTCCGCCCACGATGTCAGCAGCCGCACGCGTGTTGCGGCGATGCCTTCAAAGATTTTTTCGACCGAGGGGTAATGGTGCCGGTTTAAAAAACACGACCACCCCAGTGCGAGTTTGCTGTTATTTCCGAACCAAGAAAGCCATCGCCGTTCCTTCGGGCTGAGAAACATCCGCTGACTTTTTAAAGTCATCAAGTCGCCCCTTTGCGCAAGATAATCTATCGATTTTGTGTTTTTGTGTTGAAAAGTAACTGCGTTGTTACCTTTTGTAGCGATAGTAGCAGGGCGCATAAATAAATAAAGTGACCGATCAAATCGGCACGATGAGGCGGGGGACTAGCGATTAAGCATGCGTTGCTGCAGCAAATTGCCGACACCAAAAATAATCAGAGCCGACCAGATCAGCGCGAAGCCGATCAATTGCTGATGTGAAAATGGTTCGTTGTAAATCAGCACGCCGAGCACAAACTGCAGGATCGGCGCGATGTATTGCAAAATGCCGATGACGGACAGCGGAATACGCTGCGTCGCCGATGCGAATAGCAGCAGCGGACCGGTCGATACGATACCGCCGCCGATCAGCAGCCAATCGTCGAGCGGCGATTGATGCAAAAATGCGCCGTTGCCGCTGTGCGCTATAAACAACAGATAAACCAGCGCCGGTATCACCAGCACCGCAGTTTCGAGCGTCATGCCGAACAATGGATTCAGTGGCGCGGTTTTTTTAACGAGGCCGTACGGCGCGAACGTTGCTGCCAGCGATAGTGAAATCCATGGCAGCGAGCCGTGCAGATAGGTGAGATAAGCGACGCCGGCAGCCGCCAGCGCGATCGGAATCCACTGCCACGGGCGCAACCGTTCACGCAATACCACGACACCGATCAACACGCTGAGCAATGGATTGATGAAATAGCCGAGGCTGACTTCGAGCACGTGGCCAGCGTTCACCGCCCAAATAAAAATAAACCAATTGGCACCAATCAACAGTGCCGCGAGCGCATAGCGCGAAAACGAATGCCAGTTGGTGGCGGCATGCAGCTCGCGCCATTGTCTACGCACACACAACATGCCGGCGAGCACAACGAACGACCAGACGATGCGGTGATTGGTCACCTGAAATGGTGGCACCGCGTGCAGCCATTTCCAGTAGATCGGGAATAATCCCCAGCAGCAATACGCGGCGATCGCATAAATAACACCGCGATTCATTGCGACGCCTTGTTCGCGTTAGCCATTACAAATAGCCTTTTTCCTGTAAAAACTGTTCGATCGTTTGCGCTGCCACAGCATTGCCAGCGGGCGTCCAATGTTGGTCATAACTGAAATACGTTTGCTCACCGGATGCTGTCGCTGCGCGCAATGCATCGGTCAGCGCGAGGCAGTCGATTTGTTGTGCGCGACAAAAATCGAGCACAATGTTTTGTTCGCTATCGAGGTTTGCAAATATCTGCTGTTTGAATTCTTCTGCTGGCGGCAAATGTTTTTGTTTGAAGCTGGCGAAATAGCGCAACTGCTCGGCTGGGATTGTTTCGCGTGCGAGTGGTAGCACCACATGCGGTGCGCTCGGCGCATAAATGAAAACCGGTTTGATGTTGTGCTCGCGGCTGATACGAATAATTTGCGCAAGAATATTTGCCGTTGCCTGCCATTCCGGTGATGCGGCGAATTCCGTCGCGCTGTAGTTCAAGTAAATCAGCCGTTTCGGATCGAAACTGTAGTAATGCGCGGCATCGCCGTTTTGCAATTTGATCGGCATGAAGCCAAGTTTTTGTTGGTATGTCGGCACTGGTCGATTGGCGCCGAGTTTTTCCAGCAAATTACTGCTGAGCCGTTTCAAACCGAGCGTCACCGGCGATGCATGCAGCGCATTTTCAAAATGCATGGCGATGCGCTCGCGCACGGTGGGCGGTTTCGGCTCGGCGAGCACCACGTCCTCTTTAAAATCGTTGCCCTCGTAAATCATGAATAGCGCGATTTGCGGTTTCAGCCCGAGCCCGAAATAAACGAAATTACTCATGTACGTCGGCGGACCGCTGCCGCCGACGCCGAGGTTATAAATTGTTTTACCGCTCGATGTTGCGAGCAGCGATGTCCAGGTTTGATTATCCGAAACGTTCGAGCCGGCTACGAACGAATCGCCGACCGCGACGATGTCGTACTGCGGCAGCAGCGATAGATTACGAAATCCATTCGCGTCGGTGCTGAGCCGCAACGGAATGTCCGGATAACCCGCCGGCGCCTGCGGATACGAGCGCGCTTGCTCGGGTGCATCGTGATATGTCAGCTCATACACTTGATTCGGCGGACGATGTCGCACCACGCCGGCGAGATGCATGCCCTGTACTTCGGCATTGGGCAATGCGCGTTCCTGATACAGCGCGCCGCGCTGCGCAAAATGCGCGAAATAGGTAATCGCGAGAATCGCGATCAATGTTGTCGCAATACTGATCGCGCAATTAGTCAGCGCTTGAGTGAGACGCGTGCGGCTTGCCAGTGCGGCGGCCAGTGCCCATAGCATCGGCGTCAGTAATAGCAATGCGCCGAAATGACCCTGCGAATAGCGGCCGAACAAAACCGGGCGCTGGCGCACGATCAATTCGATCACATCGCTGTGACGGGTCCATATCCAGAAACTGAGCACGACGATCAGCAGCGCGACGACACGGCGCAGCAATAAGGTGGACGATTGCATGGGAAATTCCAGGAAATAAAGCGGCGTTGATATTAGGGCCTGAACACAGAGTTTGGGAAGGCGCGCTGCCAAAAACGGGGTTCGATCGTTATCATGGCGGCCGAATCCATCGATCTGCTGACACCAATCAATTACTGGCATCAATCGATCTGCAAATATCAAGCGATCTATCTATTAACAATGGGAGTTGCCAGATGTCCGGCCATCACGCCGAAAAACATTTCACCGCCGGCGCCGCCGTGCGCGATACCGTGATCGGTATGTCCGATGGTTTAACCGTGCCGTTTGCATTAGCGGCGGGGTTGACCGGTGCGATTGCGCAAACCGATCTGATCGTCACCGCCGGCCTTGCGGAAATCGTCGCTGGTTCGATCGCGATGGGCCTCGGTGGATTTCTCGCCACGCGCAGTGAAGCGGAGCATTACCGCAGTGAACTGGCACGCGAGCAGCGCGAAATCCAAACCATTCCCGAAATGGAAGCAGAGGAGGTGCGCGAGATTTTCGAAACCTACGGCTTAAGTGCGGGCGAAAGCAGCAGCGTGATCGAATCGTTACGGCAGCGCCCACACGATTGGGTGCGATTCATGATGCGTTTTGAACTGGGCCTCGAAGCGCCCGAGCCGGGACGCGCGTGGAAGGGCGCACTGACGATTGCCGGCGCGTATATTGTCGGCGGCCTGATTCCGTTGTTTGCCTATATGTTGTGTCGCGATGTACATATCGCATTGCGCTGGTCCGCAGCCTCGACGTTGTTTTCACTGGCGTTATTTGGCGGAATCAAAGGGCATTTCACCGGCGTGCCGTTTTTGCGCAGCGCGGTGCAGACCACGGCGGTTGGCGGGCTCGCCGCACTCGCGGCATTTTTTATTGCGCGCTGGATCAGCTGATGATGGCGCTCGATAGCAAATAAATCCGATACAAGCACAGAGAGCACGATGACCATAACGCTGGAACATTACGATCGCCTGCTCGCCGCGCTTTATCAGGGACCGCTCGAAGCCATACCGTGGCAGACATTTTTGCCGCTGTGTCGCACGGTGTTCGACGCGAAGGTGATTTCGCTGACATTACGGCCGCCGGCCGAGGGCGATCGCGGTGTGATTCTCAATCAGCTGCGACCACAGCCGGGCAGCGACAGCACGGTGTCAGTGCAACTGGCCGATCCCAATGAGTGGGCTGCGCTCGCGTATCGCGAACAATTTTTTGCGCTCGATCCGTTCGTCAATCTGCCGCTGGGCAAAGTCGTGACATTGCAAGAGTTGATGCCCGACAGCGAATTATTGCGCTGTGAATATTATCGTCATTATCTTCAACCGATCGGTATACGACATATCCTCGGTGCCGATATCGGCGCGCCCGATGCGTTTCAAGCGCGGTTGCGTTTGGGGCGTGACGCGAATGAAACGGCCTTCAGTGAAGATGATAAAGCGGTGTGCGCGATGATCGTGCCGCATCTCGAACGTGCGATTGCTATTCATGCCCGTTTGAATCGCGTGGCATCGGAGCGCGATTTATTTGCGGGCGCGGTTGATCAGCTCGCAGTCGGCACAATTCTGCTCGATGAACACGGCAAATTTATGCAGGCGAATCAGCTCGCCACGCAGATTTTGAGCGAGCGCGATGGCTTGCAAATCGTCAACGCGCAGCTGGAGTTGGCCGCGACTTCGCAGCATCGCGAATTCAAAGAGGTACTCGCGGTGGCGCTCGATAATGCGCGCAACCGGCGGCCAGCCATCGTGCAGGCGCTGCGTATACAGCGACCATCGGGGCGCCCGGATCTCGGTTTAATGCTGCGCTTAGTGCCGCAGTATCAGTGGGCCGAAGGTCAACACGCGCCCGCCATCGCCATTTTTATCAGCGACCCGGAGCAGGTGGGCGAGCCCAGTCAGCAAATGCTGGCGCAGCTGTTCGGCTTTACGCGTGCTGAAGCCACGCTGGCGACCCAACTCAGCCGCGGCCTATCGATTCAGGAAGCCGCTGAAGCACTGCACGTCAGCCCGCACACCGCGCGCACGCAGCTCAAATCGATCTTTGCGAAAACCGGCGTATCGCGACAGGCGGAATTGATTCGGCTGATCGTCAAAAGCGTCGCGACGATGGGCAATTAGCGGAAAACGGCTTGCATTTTTTCGGCAATTCTTTTTTAATCGCGCCCCTCGCTGCAGGACCCTACTGCAGTTTCCCGATAGGACCGTAGCTCAGTTGGTTAGAGCGCCACCTTGACATGGTGGAGGTCAGCGGTTCGACCCCGCTCGGTCCTACCAATACTGCTTGCAGCACCCTGTTCCAGACGCATCCCGCTGCGGTGCTCACGCAATCCATCCCCTCTCTCGCGCCTAAGTCCATCATTGTCGTTCATCGTCGTCGCTTACGATTTCCCGATTTCCCGATTTCCCGATTTCCCGATTTCCCGATTTCTCGTAGCGTCGGCTAGGCGTCTATGTGCGCCGTTGGTTTGTATTCATGCCCATGCTGTGCGTATGTCAGCAGTTGCTAGGTATCTATAAATGGAATATCTGAACCCCTAGTTTTTGCCTTTACAGCAATGTTTGGAATCCCTTAGCCTCGGCCTCTGTTCGATTCCCAAACCAAAGAAAAACGATGGCGATTCTCCAGCAAGAAGAAAGTTTTCCCGAAATCCGCGCCGCTGTGCGTCGCATCTGTGCCGGTTTTCCGGGCTCCTACTGGCAGGAGCTCGATCGCGAGCGCCGCTACCCGACCGAATTTGTGCAGATGCTGACCGGCGAGGGCTTCCTGTCGGTGTTGATTCCGGAGGAGTACGGCGGCTCCGGCCTCGGCCTGAGCGCCGCCACGGCGGTGCTCGAAGAGATTCACCGCTCCGGCTGCAACGGCGGCGCCTGCCACGCGCAGATGTACACGATGGGCACAGTGCTGAAACACGGCTCGCCCGAGCAGAAGGAAAAATACCTGCCGAAGATCGCCAGCGGCGAGCTGCGGCTGCAGGCATTCGGCGTCACCGAGCCGACCAGCGGCACCGACACCACGCGCATCACTACCTTTGCGCGCCGCGACGGCGATCACTACATCGTCAAAGGCCAGAAGATCTGGATCAGCCGCGCCGAGCACTCCGACCTGATGGTGCTGCTGGTGCGCACCACGCCGCGCGAGCAGTGCGCGAAGCCGACCGAGGGCATCAGCGTGCTGCTGGTCGATATGCGAGACGCGGTCGGCAACGGCCTGACCATCCGGCCGATCCGTACCATGCTGAACCACGCCACCACCGAGCTGTTCTTCGATGACCTGCGCGTGCCAGTCGTGAACCTGATCGGCGAGGAGGGCAAGGGCTTTCGCTACATCCTGTCGGGCATGAACGCCGAGCGCATCCTGATTGCGTCGGAGTGCATCGGCGATGGTCGCTTCTTCATCGACCGTGCCAGCGCATACGCGAAGGAGCGCTCGGTGTTCGGCCAACCGATCGGCGTCAACCAAGGCGTCCAGTTCCCGATCGCGCGCGCATTTGTGCAGGTCAGCGCCGCTGCCGAAGTCGTCGATAAAGCGGCGGCGATGTACGACGCCGGCCACCCTGCCGGTACCGAAGCAAATATGGCCAAGATGCTGGCGTCCGAGGCGTCGTGGGCCGCCGCCGATATGTGCATCCAGACGCACGGCGGCTTTGGCTTCGCCGAGGAGTACGACATCGAACGCAAATTCCGCGAAACGCGGCTGTATCAGGTCGCTCCGATCAGCACCAATCTGATCCTGAGCCATGTCGCCACGCACGTGCTCGGCCTGCCGAAATCGTTCTGAGGCCGATGAAAATGCAACCATTGCAAGGCGTATTAGTCGTCGCGCTGGAGCAGGCGGTGGCGGCGCCGCTGTGTACCTCGCGACTGGCCGAAGCGGGGGCGCGCGTGATCAAGATCGAACGGCCCGAGGGCGATTTCGCACGCGGCTACGATCACGTCGCGCACGGCGAGAGCGCGTATTTCGTCTGGCTCAATCGCGGTAAGGAATCGCTGGTGCTGGACATCAAACAGCCGGGTGATGCTGCGCTGCTCGAATCGATTCTGCGTAATGCTGACGTGTTCATCCAGAATCTGGCACCCGGTGCGACCGAGCGCGCCGGCTTCGGCTCGACCGCATTGCGCGAGCGTTTTCCACGGCTGATCACCTGCGATATTTCCGGCTATGGCGAAAGCGGGCCGGCACGCGATATGAAGGCGTACGATTTTTTGATTCAGTGCGAGACCGGTTTGGCAGCGGTCACCGGCACGCCGGATGGCCCCGGCCGCGTCGGCGTGTCGGTGGCCGATATCGGCTGCGGCATGAACGCGCACGCGGCGATTTTGCAGGCGTTATACGAGCGCGAGAAAACTGGGTGCGGGCGCGGCATCGCGGTATCGCTGTTCGACGGCCTCGCCGACTGGATGACGGTGCCGTTGCTGCATCACGACTATGCCGGCAAGGCGCCGCAACGCGTCGGGCTGCAGCATCCGTCGATCGCACCGTATGGCGCGTATCCGGTCGCTGGTGGTAAGCAGGTGGTACTGTCGATCCAGAACGAGCGCGAATGGCGAACCTTCTGTGCGCAGGTGCTTGAGTTGCCGGCGCTGGCCGACGAGCCGCGCTTCGCCAGCAATGCGCAGCGCGTTGCACACCGGCCCGCACTCGATGTCGAGATCGGCAAGGTATTCAGCGTGTTGGCGCATGAAGTGGTGGTTGAGCGATTGGCCAGCGCGCGCATCGCCTACGCATCGGTCAACGAGGTCGCCGATCTGTCTCGCCATCCGCAATTGCGGCGCGTCGAGGTCGATACGCCGACTGGGCCGGTGTCGATGCCGGCACCGCCGGTGCGCTGGAGCGGCGCGGTCGATAACCCTGGTCGCGTGCCGGCAATCGGCGAACATACCGTCAAGATTCGGAGCGAGTTTCAGCCGTGAATGACACTAACTACGACGACTGGATCGGCCGCAGCGAGCAGACCGCCGACATCGCCGAGCCACGGCAGGTTGCGGCGCTGGCAGCGCTGCTCGATCACGTCACGCCGCCGTGGCGCGCGGGCGAGCTGCCGCCACTCGGTCATTGGCTGTGTTTTCCACCGCTGGCACGCCAGTCCGACATCGGCATCGATGGACACCCCAGGCGCGGCCTGGGTGGTGGGAAGGGGGGCGAGAAGCGCGGGATGATTCCGCCGATCAAATTGCCGCGCCGGATGTGGGCTGGCAGCCGCGTGCGCTTTCTGGCGCCGGTGCCGCTCGGCGCGCTACTGCAGCGCACCACGACGCTGGTGGCGGCAACGCCGAAACACGGTCGCAGCGGCCAGATGCTGTTCATCACACTGCGCCACGATATTTACGTCGGCGCTACGCTCGCGATCAGTGAGGAACAGGATCTGGTCTATCGTGAAGAGCCGAAGGCTGATGCAGCGTCGACTAAACCCGAATCGAAGCCGGAACCGCCACCGGCGTTTGCGCGCCAGTTCACGCCCGATCCGGTCGCGCTGTTCCGCTATTCGGCGCTGACCTTCAACGGCCACCGCATTCACTACGACTACCCGTATGCGACGCAGGTGGAGGGTTACGCCGACTTGGTGGTGCACGGCCCGCTTACCGCGACGCTGCTGCTCGATCATTTTTTACGGCACCATCCGCACGTGTCTGTTACAGGCTTCAGCTTCCGCGGCTTACGGCCATTACTCGCTAACGCGCCGTTCACGCTCGGCCTGAATCCAACCGATAACGGCGCCGAGCTGGTCGCGATCGCCCCCGATGGCGGTGCGGCGATGAGCGCGACTGTGGAGATTCAAACGAAGGAGAAAACCGCATGAGCCGAGGTTGGCGCTCCGCTTTATTTGTCGCTGCGAATGACGCAGCGCGTATCGCAAAAATTCATACCCGCGGTGCCGACGCCGTGATTCTCGATCTCGAAGACGCGGTGCCGGCGGCGGACAAGCCGCTTGCGCGGGCTCACATTGCGGCCACCGCCGAGCAGCTCGCTGCGCTTGGGCAGACCGTGGTCGTGCGCATCAATAGTACGTGGCGCGATGTAGTCGCCGATCTCGATGCGGCAGTGCTGACGACGGTGGCGGCGCTGGTGGTGCCGAAAGTCGAATGTCCGCACCGGCTCACAGTGCTGGCAGACATGATCGGCGAATGGGAGGTCGCGCGCGGTTTGCCGGTCGGCCAAATCGGTCTGATCGCATTAATCGAAGCGCCGGCGGCATTAGCGCGGATGGCGGAGATTGCGGCAGTGCCGCGCGTAATCGGTCTCGCGCTCGGCACCGAGGATTTTTCGCTCGCGCTCGGCGTCGCGCCGACATCGCAGAGTCTCGATCTGCCGTGCCGGTTGCTCGCGTTCGCGGCGGCCGAGCGCGGTTTGATGGCGCTGGCGCTGCCGATTTCGATCGGCGCGTTCGATGATGACGCGGCATACGCCAATGCGATTGCGGCGGCGCGAGCGCTCGGGCTTACCGGCGCGCTATGCATCCACCCGAAACAGGTCACCGCGCTGAATGCCGGCTTCGCCGCGAACGCCGCCGAGATCGCCGAGGCCGAGGCAATTGTTGCGGCCTGGGACGCGCGCGGCAGCGTCAATGCGATCAAGCTCGGCGAGAGCATGATCGATCCGCCGGTGGCTGAGCGGGCGCGACGCTTGCTCGAGCGCCGTTGATCGGAATGCCGGTGCATTCGATTATTTTATTTCGGCGCCATGCAGAAATATCGCTGTCACCGTGCTGGCATGGCGCTGGATCTCGGCTTCGGTGAGCATCGGTAGATTGAAGTTGAGGCGACGTAAAAATTCGGCGGTCGCCAGCATGCTGAACAGCCGGGCATGCTCGCAGGAATTCGCTTTTTCCAGGCCGTAGCGGCGCAGGTATTTTGCCAGCGGTTGAATGAGCTGAACCTTTTCATGCGTGAGCGCGTTTTTGAGCAGTTCAGGAAATTCGGAACCCTCGCGATAGAGAATGATGCTCAAACTCAGATTCATCTCAGTCGAAAGATGGTGTATCAGGTTGACCACAAATTGATGCAGCGCTTCGTGCGGTTCCATATCGAAATCGAGATGGTGTGTCGGGTAATGCCGCGAGTCGGATTCCATGCACGCTTCAAATAACGCGAGCTTGGTTTCGAACTGATTGTAGATAGTCCGCGTGGATACATTGGCGGCCTCGGCAATCGCACGCACGGTGGTCGTGCCATAGCCGTGGTGGGCGAAATGCTGACGCGCCACGCGCAACACGTGTTCCAGTTTCTGTTTTGACTCCTCTGTACTGGGGCGACCTTTGCGCACAGCGATCGGTATCAATTTATTCAATGTTGTTCCTTTCTCAGGCGGTGAATCACAACTTTTTGCTCGAACTCGAATGCGCGCGTGGCGGCCGATTCGCTTGGTGCAGTGTCGTAGTCGTCGGTATCGTTACCGCTCGACGCCAAAAGCGCAACCGGTCCGAATTGTACTGCGAGGAATTTATTGACACATCTCAAGGCAGTCTGTAAAAAGCGTTAAATACACCTCGTGTTGTAATAATAAGATTCGCAGCTACGGCAGTATTTCCCGAATGCCTCGCTATAAAGGATTTCCTTCGATCAAGGCCGACACCCCGCAACGTAAATGCTGCTGCGGGCACGTATGCAGCGCAGTGGTTTCATTGCTTTTCGTTGCGGTATTTATTCGCTCGTTGAGGCGTCGGAAAAAAAACGATAAATCTGTAACACGCTCGCGTCTGTTTGCGAATTTCGAATACGGTTAATACTCAACAATCAAATAAGGAGCCATCATGGCTAACGAAATGCCTTCTGGAAAAAGTCTGGATTCAGATTTCATGTTTACCAAGCTCGTGGTCAACGACCTCGACAAAGCTGCAGCGTTTTACACCTCGGTTTTTGGACTCATCGAAATGCATCGTCTCGATGCCAAGATTACTGGGCGCGCAGTGAGCGAAATCGTTTATATGTCGACATATCCCGGCGGCCCGATGTTCATCCTGGCCAAATTCCACGACGTGCAAAAGCCCGCCAGCGATGAATCGATTCTGGGATTCTCCACCAAGGATATGGACGCGCTGGTGCAGCGGGTCGAAGCAGCCGGCGGGCGTTTGGTCGAGGTGATTCCGGAGAGTGCGCAGATGCCGTTCCGAACCGCATTCATTGAAGATGCCGAAGGGCATTTGGTGCAGGTCAGCCAAGTCGTGGGCTGATTGAATTTAAATACATCGTTGGATCACATCACGTATCGATCATTGGCAGAGTGGCAGAAGGCCAACTGCCAGTGGTCGACAATACGCGTGAAAAACCAAATTTAAGTCGAAGGGTTTACCTGTGCTGGTGGAACGAGACAAGGTGATAGCGGCGAAGCGCTACCAAGTGAAATCTCCGACGGGAGCAGTGGTTAATGCTGATATCGCCGCAACGTCAAAAATCATTCATCAACTGCCGCAGTATTCGATTGTCGTCGTCGCTGAGCTAACAGTTGACGATAGCGGCGATCAGCGCGCTCGCATCAGCAGCCCGGCGGGTTGGATAAATGCCGATGACCTCGAACCTGCTGCGCCGGTCGAATCGCTGAAACTCGATTTTGAAACATTTCAGGAACGCCATTCGATCATCGCCGCCGGCGATCACTACGGACTGGAATTTCCATTTACCCTCGATGCGCTGCGCGAATTCGGCGCCGAGTTCCTGACCTCCGCATTCAGGGCGGCAGGCTCGATGGGAAAGGATAACCGCGTTACCGAGATCGTCGAGCTGAAACCCCTGGCAATTATGGGCGCTTCGGAGAGTGCGTTTCTGACCGTCGCCTACGCCAAGCAGGAGCCGGGGCTGCACACGGAACTGTTCGTGAAAGTACCGCCGGCAGATATGGATCACAAGTTTCTGCAATCCGGCTCTTCGCACAGCGAAGTGCAAATGTTGCGACGCTCGCGACAAGGCGCATTTCCGGTGGAAGTCGCCAGGTATTATTTCGGCGATTATTGCTCGCACACGACCAACTACATTTTGATTACCGAGCGCATCAAATTTGGCGTTGCCCCGATTGAACCGGCGCATCGCAAGGGCCGCGACCATCTGATCGACGATGTCGACACGCACTATCGTGTGTTAGCCAAGGCATTGGCGAGATTGGTCGCCGCGCATAAAACCGGTGCAATGGGGCAAGACATTGAGCAGGTGTTTCCGTTCGCGCGCTCGGCGCGTAATTTCGCACCTATCGAATCTCCCGAAATCAATATCGATCGCATGATCGATTTCATCGGTCGCATCGCGCCGCACCTGTTTGCCGCGGAGGCAACCGACCCGGCATTTCTGCAGCGGTGGCGCGAGGATTTGCTGTTTGGCCTCGAACACAAAGATGCGGTGGTCGCCTACCTGCACCAGAACGTTGACTACACCGGGTTGTGTCACCCGAACCTGAACATCGATAACGCCTGGTTTTGGCGCGACCCAGCCGGCGAGCTGCACGTCGGTTTGCTCGATTGGGGCGGCGTCGGGCAGATGAGCATCGCGCAGGCGCTCAGTGGCATGTTGATGATGCCCGACCCCGAGATCCATTTACGTTTAGTGCGCGACGTCATCGCTACCTTCGTCAGCGAATACGCCGACAAGAGCGGCATGGCACTGGATCCTGAGGAGCTGCTGTTCCAATACAAGGCCTCGGTCTATTCGACGGCCATTTGCACCATCGTCACCATCGTCGTCGATTTCCTGTTTCGGTTCTCCGACGAAGAGTACAAAACCATACGCGACAGGTTTGACAGTCGACTGCAGGAAAGTGGAGTGAGCAGCGGCATCATCTGGATCGATAACATGCTTAGAGAATGGCTCGAAGACATGACTCCCGGCGATGCCTGTCGACGTATCGTGGCCCAACACGATGCCTCTCGATAACATTTCCCGCGTCGGTTTGTCGCTGCGACAAACACAGGTGCCGCCTGGTAACACGGGCGGCTGGCTACGTGGAAATTGAGCTTGCTTCTGAGCCTTTTCGTGGAGCGCGTCCAGTGAATACAGAAAATGGAAACGCCGTGGATTGGAGCGAACTCGCCGCGCAATTCGGCGAACGCTTCGACACGCGCGCCGCCGTGCGCGAGCATCACGGCCGTGCCGAAACGTTTTATCCGATGTTGCCGCCCGACGCGGTCGTGTTTCCGCGCACCACCGAGGAAGTCGCAGCAGCGGTGCGCTTTTGCGCCGCCCGCAATATTCCCATCGTGCCGTACGGTGTCGGCACTTCGCTCGAAGGTAATTTTCTCGCGGTGCAAGGCGGGCTGTGCATCGACCTGTCGCAGATGAATCGCATCGTGCGCGTCTCGACCGACGATCTCGACTGCACCGTTGAAGCCGGCGTCACGCGCACGCAGTTGAATGCAGCACTGCGCGATACCGGATTGTTTTTCCCGATCGATCCCGGCGCCGATGCCACTCTCGGTGGTATGGCGTCGACGCGTGCATCCGGCACCAACGCCGTGCGTTACGGCACCATGCGCGGCAATGTGCTCGGCCTCACCGTGGTGCTGCCGGATGGTCGCGTTATTCACACCGGCTCGCGCGCCCGCAAATCGGCGGCGGGTTATGACCTCACCGCGTTGTTCGTCGGCGCCGAGGGCACGCTTGGCGTCATCACCGAAGTGTCGCTTCGCTTATACGACCAGCCCGAAGCGATCGCCGCCGGCGTATGCGGTTTTGCAACATTGCGTGGCGCGGTCGATACCGTGATCGCAACGATTCAACTCGGCGTGCCGGTGGCGCGCATCGAATTGCTCGATGCGTTGCAGATAAAAGCCATCAATGCGTATCGCGACACCCATTACCCCGAACAGCCGACGCTGTTTCTCGAATTTCACGGCACCGACGCCGGCGTTGCCGAACAACTGGAGCAATTCGCTGCGCTGGCGGCCGACCATGGCGGCGGCCAATTTCAATCGGCGACGAAAACGGAAGAGCGCAGCGCGATGTGGGAAGCGCGGCATCGCGTGCACTACGCAAATCTCGCCATGCGTCCTGGTAGTCGTGCGATTTCCACCGACGTGTGCGTGCCGATTTCGCGATTGACCGAATGCATCGAAAAAACACGCGAAGCGATCGAAGCCTTCGATATTCTCGGCCCGATCGTCGGCCACGTTGGCGACGGCAATTTTCATGTCGTGATGTTGATCGACCCGAATAGCGACGATGAAATGCAGCGCGCGAAAGCCTTATCGGAACGCATCGTCGAACTTGCGCTCGCGTGCGACGGCACTTGCACTGGCGAACACGGCATCGGCATCGGTAAGCGCAACTATCTCATCGCCGAACATGGCGAAGGCGTAGCGGTGATGCAGTCGCTAAAAAATGCGCTCGATCCGCAGCAAATCATGAATCCGGGCAAATTATTTTTTAACGAGAACGATGGTTTCACACATCAATAATTTTAATGAGAGGTGTATGCATGAAAATCCAGCCGTTGAAGATGCTTGAGCAGATCGAAGAAAAAATCGCGGCGACGGATAATCCCCGCCACCAAGCCATGCTGAAAAATGTGCGCGAACATGTCGCTTCGGAGATCGATGGGCGCGACGTCGATCGCATTATGAAAACGCTCGGGCCAGATCCACAGTTTCATTGGTTCGGCGCGGGTTACGGCGATATCGGTCCGAAGGGTTACCAGGGCGTGCGCGCGCATTACAACAAAATGCTGAGCGACGGTTACAACATTCATCAACACATTTTCACGCGCATCGCGGTTGACGATCACACGGTTTTTCTCGACGGCCCCATTCACATTATTTTTCCGGGCAAAGCGCTGCAAACGATGCAAATACCGGTCGATGATGCCGATGTGTCGTATATGTTCTCGTATCACTCGTGGGCGTATTTTCATTTCGACGATAACGGCGTTTGCACCGGCGAAGACAGCTTTTCCGATGGCATGCCATCGCTTGAGCGGCTGAAGAAAATGGCGCCGGAAGATATGCCGGATCCGTTCCGCTGCTGAGTTGGTGGTATTCCTTTACGTTTATTTTTTTCGGCAAAATGCCAGAGGTAATTATGGATCTGTATCTGAAAAATAAAGTTGTCGTTATCACCGGCGGTTCGCGTGGCATTGGTCGCGCCATCGCCGAACACTTTGCCGAGGAGGGCGCCCATGTTGCTCTCTGCGCTCGCAACGAAGAGCAGGTGCGCGAAGCCGTAAAAGCGCTGGAGAAAAAAGGCGTCAAGGCGTACGGCCAGGCGGCGGATATTGCCGATGCCGCTGCGGTGAAACGTTTTATTGAGGGCGCTGCGGCCGCACTCGGCGGCATCGATATTCTGGTGGCGAACGCGAGTTGCCTCACGCACGGCGATGCGGAAGAAAACTGGCGCGCCGCGATTGATACCGATGTGATGGGAACGAAACACGCCTACGATGCCGCGGAGCCGTATTTATTAGCGGCAGCCGAAGCCAAGGGCGATGCGTGCGTGCTGATTACCTCATCGATGGCTGCGACGTTGACCGAAGGGCCCGATGCGTATGGTGCAATGAAGGCCGCGCTGATTCATTACGGCAAAGGATTAGCGAGAAAAGGCGCGCCAAAAAAATTACGCTGCAACGTAATTTCTCCGGGCACGATTTTGTTCGAAGGCGGCAGCTGGTCTTATGTGCGCGATAACGTACCCGATCTGTACAAGCAGATGATTGCGTTAAATCCATTGGGGCGTATGGGCAAGCCGGAAGAAATCGCCGCAGCAGCGGTGTTTCTCGCGAGTCCGCGTTCCGCTTTCACTACCGGCATAAACATGGTGATCGACGGCACGATGGCGCATCGCGTGAATTTTTAATTCCGTCGGCAATCGATCGGTAAGTAATATCCAGATTCATTTTATGGGGGCATCGGCATGATCACGCTTCAGATCAATGGCGAGGAAGACAGCTACTACAAGGAAGGCAAGCCCCCCGCGCACGGAACCACTAGCCTGTTATCCAGTGCATCAAAATGGCTGAACAGTGCTGTCCTCAGAGATTTATTCGCGCAGGAAAACCTGCGTCGCAATGGCGACGATGTCGGTGTGCTGCAATTGGTGCCTGAGGTGATGAATGAATTTCACCGCCTGCTCGATGCGAATGAGCTCGACGCAATCATGCAACGTGAGCGTCAGCGCATACCCGAATTTTCGGCGTGGCTCGATAAACGCGAAATCACGTTTCTGAACATGGAAACGGCCGACCGTTACAAAGCCGGAACGCTGGGCGCGATACTCCGCGATTTTTATCGCGCAACGGGCTTTTCGCAGATATTGGCGTTCGGTGATGTGGCGCCTGCGAACGATTTTGAGCTCTACACCAAGCAGCGCACATTCGTGCACGACATCGAGCATCTGGTCACCGGGTTCGGGACCGACCCCGCGGGCGAACTGGGAATGATGTATCTGTATCTGCCCACCAACGCGAAATATTTTTCGCCCGAACTCGCTAGTATTCTCAACTTTATTCATTCGTATCTGGCCAGCACCTGGACCATGCGAACCGATCTTTATTATCCGCAGGTCATGCCTGCCTTTATGCAATCGATCAGCGTTGGATTGGCGATGGCTTCGCAATTGCGAAGACCGTTGCCGCTGGAAGATTGGACATATTATTTCGATTGCTCGATCGATGACGTTCGTCGCGAGCTGAACATCACGCCCGCCGATCCCAACGCGTGGGCGTGGACCGAAGTCGCGTGGCGGGGTTAATGCACTTATGCTGCTGTCATTGGATTACACAGTGAGCAAACCGCGAAAACCGCGCGCGGCATAATACGACTCAGCGCCGTTGTGATACACGAACACCTGGTCATAACGGCGATCGCAAAAAAGTGCACCACCGAGTTTTCTTATGTGAGCGGGTGTCTGCACCCAGCTTGATGTTTTTCGGTCGAATTCGCCGAGTTTTTGCAGTTCTCGATATTGATCTTCCGTCAGTAGTTCGATGCCCATCGTCGAGGCCATGTCGATCGCATTGCCGTCGGGTTTGTTTTGTTTGCGCGCATCGAGTGCTGCGCGGTCATAACAAAGGCTGCGGCGGCCGATGGGGCTCTCAGGTGAGCAATCGCAGAAAATAACTTCGTCGGTGCTGGAGTCATAACCAATGACATCAGGTTCGCCACCGGTGCTTTCCATCGCATGCAGTACCTTGAGTTTTTTTGCGCTGGCCTGCAGCTTCGCCTGAACCGCGCTCCAGTCGATACCTTTATGGCGACTCGGGTTGGTTTCGAAGCGGTGCTTGAGTGTGTTGATCAGTTCGTTTTTGAGTGATGCATCCATTTCGCAATCTCCTGTGTTGATTTCATCCAAAAAAATAATGTCGTTTCGCTTCGTGCAAAATTAGGTTGTTTCGATAGCCACATCACCGCACGAACTTCACCAAATAATCAGAGCCGATACAACCGCGCCCCATAATTTTACCCACGCGTCATCGCGCACCCGTGCTCTCAGCGCAACAGATAATCGCGATTCAATTGCGCGAGATCGGCGATGCCAAGCATCGCCATATTGCGATGAATTTCGGCCTTCAGCAGTTGTGCTGCACGTTGCACTTCCGTTGCGCCGCCGACTGCCGCCGCGTACAGAAACGGGCGACCGATGAACACCAGGCGCGCGCCCAGCGCCAGCGCTTTCAGCACGTCGCTGCCGCGGCGAAAACCGCTGTCGATCATGACCGGTAATTCGCCGACGGCGTCGATGACGGCGGGCAGGGCATCGAGCGCTGCGCAGACGCCGTCGAGCTGGCGACCGCCATGATTCGACACGATCAGACCATCGGCGCCGTGTTCGCGCGCGAGCCGCGCATCGTCCGGGTGCAGAATGCCTTTGACGATCAGGCGGCCCGGCCAGCGTCGCCGCATGTACGCCAGGCTGTCCCAGCTCAGCCGTTCGCGCTGGCCAAAATCGCGCTCGACATGACGCGAAAGGATCGGTTCGCCGCGCACGTGGCGCATGTTTTCGAAATGCGGCAGACCGTGGTGCAACAGCGTGCGGCCGAACACGCCGAGCAGCCAGCGCGGATGCGTGAGCCCCTCCAGCACGAGCCGCAGCGAGGGCCGCAGTGGCGTGGAAAAACCGACGCGCAGCAGGTTTTCGCGATTCGCGGTAACCGGCACATCGACGGTCAGCACCAGTGTTTTGAAGCCGGCGCGTTCGACACGAGCGAGCATTGCGTCGATGCGTTCGGTTTCCGCCGGCAGATAGGCCTGGAACCAGGCAGTGGGTGCGGCCTGCGCGATGTCTTCGAGCGGAATCAGCGAGGCGCCGCTGACGATCATCGGAATCTGCTCGTCCGCCGCCGCGCGCGCCAGCGCCACGTCGCCGCGATAAGCCATCAGTGCCGACAACCCCATCGGCGCAATGCCGAACGGCGCCGCCCAGGTGTCGCCGAACAATTCGATCGACGTCGTGCGCGCGGCGGTATCGCGCAAGATGCGCGGTCGCAGCGCGAGGCGGCACAGCGCCGCGCGATTTTCGTCGTGCGACCAGTTGTCCTCGCAGGCGCCGGCGATGTAGCCGAACAACGGTCGCGGCAGGCGGCGGCGGGCGAGGGCCTCGTAATCGTGCAGGCATAAGGCGGAAGCGACAGTCATTGCGGCTCTCTCATTATCTGTTCTGCGGCATCAACTCTTTTGCAGCATCAACTGTGCTGCGGCATCAGCAGTTGCGCCTGCCATTCGCCGCTTTGAATCAGCGCGGTGATTTCGTCCCGCACCAGTTGCCGCACGATGCGCGTGGCGCGCGACAGGCCGCTGTCATCCTGGCCAGCCATGACCAACTGGCGCATCAGCGGCGGCTTGTGCAACGGTGCGTAGCGCAGCTTGCCGTTGTCGGCTTCGCGGCTGAATGCCGACAACGGCAATACCGTGTAGCCGAGTCCGGATTCGACCAGTTCTTTCAACACCACGAACGAATCGGCCTCGAAGCGAATGTTGAGTTTGCCTTTGATGCGGCGCGCGCCGTTCTCGACCATCGCGCGCAGGCCGTGCGATGAACTCGGCAACACCAGCGGTAATTTGGTCATCTCGGCGACGGTGACGGGTTTGGCCGGATCGAGATCGCAGCTCGGCGGGCCGATCAGCATCAACTGTTCGCGCACCAGCTCCTCGACTTTCATGTGCAGATCGGACGCCGGGCCGTACAGGATCGAGATATCGATTTCGCCCCGCTGCAGCCAATCGATCAAATGGCCGGTGTAGCCCTCGACGATGCGCAGCGACACGTTCGGTGCCTGTTCGGCGACGCGGCGCGCGAGCCGGCTGGCCAGCACATAACTGACGGTCGGTGGCATACCGAAGGCGATATGCCCGCTGGCTTCGGTCGATAGGGTGCAAACATCCTCCACGGCCTGCTCGATCTGACGCAGCGGGCCGACTAAACGGCGCTGCAATTCCTCACCGGCCTCGGTCAGGTACATGCCGCGGCGATGACGCACGAATAGCGGGACGCCGATTTCCTCTTCGAGCAATTGCATCTGCCGGCTCAACACCGGCTGGGCGACGCGGGTACGATCCGACGCGCGGCTGAGCGAGCCGGCCTCGGCGATGCGCAAAAAATTATGCAGACGTTTGAGATCCATCGATTTATTTTCGGCGAGGACTGGTATCGAAAAGCAGCATACCAAATAGATAAGTTTTGCCGTTGTTTTATAAGTGAATGGCTCGGTAGCATCAGCGCACTTTGAGCAAACTTCGATGAAAACGAGGCCGGAATGACTGATACGAGCGCCGCTGCCAGGGCAGCTCCCGAGACCGATTCGCCATGGGCGCCGATCATCCATGAAGCGCTGCTGCAGGCGCGAGTCGAGCAGGTGACCTATGTGCCGGATGCTGGCCACACGCGTCTGCTGCAACTGTGCCACGCCACGCCGAGCATGCGCAGCACCGTGCTGACCACTGAAGAAGAGGGTATCGCGGTCAACGCCGGTGCCTGGCTCGGCGGCCAGCGCGCGGTGCTGCTGATGCAGTCGAGCGGTGTTGGCAACTGCATCAACATGCTGTCGCTGATCGGCGCGTGCCGCCTGCCATTTCTGACCATCGTGACCATGCGCGGCGAATATGCCGAGTTCAATCCGTGGCAGGTGCCGATGGGCAGCGCGACGCAGGCAGCGCTCGAATTAATGGGGGTAACGGTGGTGCGCGTCGAGCAGCTCGAAGATCTCGCCGACGCCATGATGTCGGCGACGACGATGGCATTCGAAAGCAATCAGGCCATCGCGATCCTGTTATCGCAGCGTTTGCTGGGAGCAAAAAAATGGGTGAAGTAGTCAATCGTCTCGAGCGTCGCGCGGCCGTAGCGGAACTGTTGCAGCAGCGCGGCGATCTACTCGTTGTCACCGGCCTCGGGTCGCCGACCTACGATGTGTTCGCCGCGGGCGATCACGCCGCCAATTTCTATCTGTGGGGCGCGATGGGTGGGGCCGCGCTGTCCGGTCTCGGCCTCGCGCTGGCACAACCGCAGCGGCCGGTCGTCGCGATCACCGGCGATGGCGAACAATTGATGGGTCTCGGCGGGCTAGCAACAATTAGCGTGAGCGCGCCGAAAAATCTATCGATCGTGGTGCTCGACAACGGCCATTACGGCGAAACCGGCGGCCAGCTCAGCCATAGCGGCGCCGGCGTCGATCTGGTCGCGGTGGCGGCGTCGATGGGAATACCATGCGCACTCGAAGTCACCGACATCGCCGGTCTGCGCAACGCGCGCGAATTGCTCCACCGCATCGGCGACGGCCCCCGCCTGATTGTCGTGCGCATTCGTCATGAGGAAACGCCGCGCGCGCTGCCGAGCCGCGATGGCGTCTGGATCAAGCATCGGTTCCGGGCCCATCTCGGTTTTTCCGCATGACGTCGCGTAAAACTGAGGTCCGCAATAATCTGGTGGACCCATAAAATTCTGGAAAGCCGCGAGTAAAACCCGATGAGCGCATTGGTCACTTTTCAAAACACTGTCGATGGGCAAGTGGTTGGCGCGGCGAGCGGCACGGTGCTCGAATCGTTCGATCCGTTTACCGGCCAACCGTGGGCGACGATTCCGCGCGGCAACGCCGACGATGTCGAGCACGCGGTGGCGGTGGCGCACGCCGCCTTCAAATCCCCGGCCTGGGGCGGCCTGACCGCATCTGCGCGCGGCAGGCTGATCTATAAACTGGCGGATGTACTGGAGGCGGAAGCCGATCGTCTGGCCGAACTCGAAAGTCACGACAACGGTAAATTGATTGCCGAAATGCGCGGCCAGTTGCGCTATCTGCCCGAGTATTACCGCTATTTCGCCGGGCTCGCCGACAAGATCGAAGGATCGGTGCTGCCGATCGATAAACCCTACATGCATGCGTTCACGCGGCGCGAACCGCTCGGCGTGATCGCATGTATCACGGCATGGAATTCGCCGCTGTTATTGCTGGCATGGAAGCTCGCGCCGTTGCTCGCGGCCGGCAACACCGCGGTGATCAAACCGTCCGAGCACGCGGCGTGCTCGACGCTCGAATTCGTCAAACTGTTCAAGCGCGCCGGTTTTCCGGATGGCGTCGTCAACACGGTTACCGGTTTGCCGCAGGAAGTCGGTGTGTCGCTGGTCAACCATCCTAATATCGCGAAGATTGCGTTTACCGGCGGCGAAGCGGGCGGCCTCGCGGTGTATCGCGCCGCTGCCGAAAATCTGAAAAAAGTCACGCTCGAATTAGGCGGCAAATCGCCAAACATTATTTTCGACGACGCCGATCTGGAGAAAGCTGTGTTCGGCGCGATTTCCGGCATTTTCGCCGCGTCGGGGCAAACCTGCATCGCCGGCTCGCGGCTGCTGGTGCAGCGCTCGGTGCACGATCAGGTCGTCAAGCAACTCGTCGATGTGGCGCGCACCGCGAAGATCGGCAATCCACGCCTGACCGATACGCAGGTCGGACCGATTACGACGCAGGCGCAGCGCGCGCATGTGCTCAAACATATCGAACGCGCCGGCGACAGCGGCGCACGCTGTGTGCTCGGTGGCGGCGTGCCGTCGAGTGCAGAATTGAAAAATGGCTGGTTCGTCGAGCCGACGATTTTCACCGAGGTCAACAACGACATGCCGCTGGCGCGCGACGAAGTATTCGGCCCCGTGCTCGCGGTGATTCCATTCGACGACGAGGCCGACGCGTTGCGCATCGCCAACGATTCGCCATACGGCCTCGCTGCCGGCGTGTGGACCGCCGATATGGCGTGCGCCCTGCGCATGTCGCAGCAGATTGAAGCGGGCACGGTGTGGGTCAATACCTATCGCGCGGTCAGCTACATGGCGCCGTTCGGCGGCATGAAACGCAGCGGCATCGGCCGCGAGAGCGGGCAGGTCGCGATCGACGAATACCTGAATACGAAGACGGTGTGGATCGACATGGGGGCGCCGGTGAGCAATCCATTCGTGATGCGCTGATGATTAACCGCCATCGCAAGATGCTGAGTTAATAAAATTGCGCATCGGGAAAAAATAATAAGGATAAAACGTGCGAAATCTCGAATTACAGCGGCACGCGCCGCGTCGTCTTGCCGATTGCCTGAATATTGCCGATTTGCGCCAACTGGCGTATCGCAAATTACCGGAGCCGATTTTTCATTATCTCGACGGCGGCGCCGAGGATGAAATCAGCGTGCGTCGCAATACCGCTGCGTTTGATCACTACGCGCTGCTGCCGGAAGCGCTGCGCGATGTGTCGAATATCGATTTGTCGACACAGCTGCTCGGACGCGATGTCGCAATGCCGTTGATGTTATCGCCGACTGGTATGTCGCAATTATTTCATCGCGGTGCCGAACCGGCCGTTGCCATTGCCGCAAAAAAAGCCGGCGTTTTTTATTCGCTATCGACGGTTGCAACCACGACGCTGGAAAAAGTCGCCGCGCACAGCGATGGTCCGAAATTATTTCAGGTTTACATTTTTCGCGATCGCGGTTTGACGACTGAATTGGTCGAGCGCTGCAAGGCAGCGAACTACGATGCACTGTGTTTAACCATCGATACCGTCGTTGCCGGCAATCGCGAGCGCGATCGCGCCACCGGTATGTCGTTTCCACCGCGCTTCAATGCACGTGGCTTATTGCAATTCGCGCTGCGTCCGCACTGGTCGCTGGCCTATCTTGCCAATCCAAAATTGACGATGGCGAATGTCGCGCACCGCGCTACTGCAAAATCGACGATGTCGATCATCGAATACACCAACAGTCAGTTCGATCCGACGCTGAATTGGAACGATGTGCGTTGGCTCGCCGAACAATGGCCGGGGCCGTTCGTGGTGAAAGGTATTCAATCGCTCACCGATGCTAAAAATGCCGTCGCCGCCGGTGCAACGGCATTGATGATTTCGAATCACGGCGGCCGTCAACTCGATAGCACACTGGCGCCGATCGAATTGGTTGCGCGTATTCGCGATGCGGTCGGCAACGATATCGAATTGATCGTCGACGGCGGTGTGCGTCGCGGTAGTCACGTTGTTAAAGCGCTCGCACTCGGCGCCAATGCCTGTTCGATCGGGCGGCCTTATTTATTCGGCCTGGCCGCCGGCGGCAGTGCGGGGGTGGATATGACATTGAATTTGTTTCGCGATGAAATGCGCCGCGTGATGGCATTTATGGGATGTGCGGATATGACGCGCCTTGCTAAACATCATGTCGAGCCGTATTGAACATTTGATGATTATTCGTGATTTGCGCTGACGTGCGGCAGCGGTCGTGGCCGGCGCGTCAATTCGTTGCGCAAAAAGCCGATCAATGAAAATCGCGCGACTGAAATTCGATATCGCTTAAATACTGCGAACAATCGATCAGCTCGCCGGCGAGCACATGCGTTACACCCTGGCTGCTTTCGACAATGCCTTTCACCAAAAGCAATTGCGCTTGTAACAATGCATGGCGACAGCGCTGCTGCACGTCGCTGCGCACGATGATATTGATGTTGCCGGTTTCATCTTCCAGCGTAACGAATACGATGCCGCTCGCTGTGCCGGGACGCTGGCGGCCGGTGACGATGCCGGCGACCCGTACGAAACGGTGCTGACTCAAACTCGCAAGTTCACGCTGCGTTTTGCACTGGCGAATAATCTCGCAGCGTTCACGTAACCAACTTAATGGATGGCGTTTCAGCGTTAATGATGTGCTGTGATAATCGGCGGCGATATCCTGAAATTCACTCGGCGCCGGCAATTGCACTGCATCGTCATAATCATCGTCGCCGGCGAGCAGCGGCGTGGTTTCGATCAGCGCCTGTGCCTGCCAGTGACTTTGATGGCGATGACCGCTGAGCGCGCGCAATGCATCGGCGGCGATCAGACTGCGTAATTGATTTTGCGTCAGTTGCGCACGTTGTTTTAAATCGGCGATGTCGATGAATAATTTTTCGTGCCGCGCATTCACGACCCGCATGGCCGCATCTGCGCCGAAACCCTTTACTAGTGACAGACCCAAGCGTAGTGCGGGTTCTTTATTTTTTGCCGCGCACTCCAGCGTATGCTCCCACTCGCTGCAATTCACATCGATCGGTTGCACGTCGATGTGGTGGCGGCGCGCGTCCTGCACCAATTGCGATGACGAATAAAATCCCATCGGTTGGCTATTCAATAATCCGCAATAAAACGCCGCCGGATAATGGCGCTTCAACCACGCTGAAACATAAACGAGCAATGCGAAGCTCGCCGCATGCGATTCCGGAAAGCCATACGAGCCGAAACCTTTCATCATTTCAAATAGCACGAGCGCGAAATCCGCCGAATAACCGCGTGTCGTCATGCCATCGATCAATTTGTCGCGAAACTGCAGCAGATCGCCGTTCTTGCCCCAGCTCGCCATTGCGCGGCGCAGTCGATCCGCTTCACCGCCGGTGAAACCCGCCGCATCCATCGCGAGCTTGATCACCTGTTCCTGAAAAATCGGCACACCGTAAGTGCGGCTGACGATGTTCCAGATTTTTTCCGGCATTTCTGGAATCGGCTCGATGCCCTGCCGTCGCCGCAAATACGGATGCACCATATTGCCTTGAATAGGGCCGGGTCGAACGATCGCGACCTGTACCACCAGATCGTAATATTTTTCCGGCTTCAGGCGCGGCAGCATCGTCATTTGCGCGCGCGATTCAACCTGAAATACACCAATGCTATCGGCCTGCTGCAGCATCGTGTAAGTCGCTTTATCGTCGCGCGGAATATCCTGCATACGCTGTGGTCCGCCTTGTTGCGCAGTCAATGCTAACGCTTTGCGGATCGCAGTCAGCATGCCGAGTGCGAGCACATCGATTTTCATCATGCCGACTGCTTCGAGATCTTCTTTATCCCATTGAATAACGGTGCGGTCGGCCATCGCCGCATTTTCAACCGGCACCAAGGTGCTGAGGGGGCTGTTGCTGATCACGAAGCCGCCGACATGCTGCGATAAATGGCGCGGAAAATTGCGCAGTTGCTGCACCAACAGAAAAAACAACGCGACGATATGTGCCTCGATATTCAGCCCCAGTTCGCGGCAGCGTTCGAGCAAATCTTTTTTATCGTCCCACCATGCCAGTGATTTGGCGAGCTGATCGACTAGTAGTGCATCGAAGCCTAACGCTTTGCCGATGTCGCGAATCGCGCTGCGTGTGCGATAGCAAATGACACTCGCGGCTAATGCTGCCCGTTCGCGGCCGTATTTTTTGTAAATGTATTGAATGACTTCCTCGCGGCGCTCGTGTTCAAAATCGACATCAATATCCGGTGGTTCATCGCGCTCCAGAGAAATAAATCGCTCGAACAATAATTGCGCCTGTTGCGGCGATACTTCGGTGATGAACAGGCAATAGCACACCACCGAATTAGCCGCGGAGCCGCGCCCCTGACACAAAATGCCTTTGCTGCGCGCAAAAATTACGATGTCGTACACGGTCAAAAAATAATATTCATAATTTTTTTGCCGAATCAACGCCAGCTCTGCATCGATGCGTTGGCGAATATCGGCGGGCACGCCATCGGGCCAACGCTGTGCTGCGCCGAGCATGACCTGATGGGCGAGATGCGCGTGCGCGGTCATGTTTGGTGGCACCACTTCGCGCGGATATTCATAGCGCAGTTCATCCAGCGAGAACGTGCACTGCTCGGCGATGATGGCGCTTTGTTGCAGCAGAGATAACGGATAAAGCGAACGCAACGTGTCGATAGCGCGCAAATAACGCTCGCTGTTGCCATCGCGCCGATAGCCGAGTTGCGCAATCGTCGTCGTGTGATGAATGGCGGTCAACGCATCGAGCAGCATCTTGCGTTCGTTGTCGTGCATCGCCACCGCACCGCATGCCGTGATCGGAATATCGAATTGCTGCGAGAGCATTTGATAATGCGCAAACAGTTCGATGTCATCGCCGCGCAATAAATGGCTGTAACCGAGCCAGAGTCGATCCGGAAAGCCGGCTTTCAATACCGCTGCAATTTTCGCATTGTCATTGTGCCGATGATCCGGTTTCCAGATCAGTAGATTGTGGCGCAGGTTGTGTTCGAGTTCGCGCAGATGCAGCACGTAGCTGCCTTTAGTGCCGCGTCGGCGCGCGAGCGTGATCAGCGCGGATAATTCGCTGTAACCGGTACGATCGGTGGCGAGCGCGATAACGTGGTAATTATTTTTTTGCGAATCGTCGTCTTGAGAGTCGTCCTGTAAATAAAATTCGGCACCGATAATCAAATGCAAACCGCAGTCGCGCGCGGCAACATGCGCTTTAACAACGCCTGCCAACGAACACTCGTCGGTAATCGCCAGGGCGCGATAGCCGAGTTGATGCGCGCGCTCGACCAACTCATGCGCATGCGAAGCGCCGCGCAGGAAACTGAAATTGGTGAGGCAGTGCAGCTCGGCGTACATGGCTAGTGCTCGCGCAAAATACGGATGCAGAAAATGCTCATGCAAATAAACCGTGCAGATACCATTGCCGCGTTGTGCGCTGGCAGAAAATCCAACACGTGCTGCCGTCGCTACTGCGCGCGACGTAATAGTCGCGCTCTTCCATATGCTGCTCCCACCAGTGATTGCCGATGCGCTCGGGTCCTCGCAGGAGGGTCAACACGCCGTGCCAAAATATCTCGCCGTTTTTTTTCTGCAGTAATTTCGGCTGCGGTAATAACCAGAGCGGTCGCGCCGTCGCGGGCGGCATGGTTTTGGTGTTAGAAGAGCGACTCGGGTTAAGTGATGGTGGATGTAGCGTGTAAGCCGCTTCGGGCCAATGCACTTCATGCACATCGAGTTGCTGCACAGCGGCATTGCCGAGCCGCGCCGTGAGTCGATCGAGTAGCGCATAACCATTGGCGTGCAGCGCGTTCGCGTCCGGAAATAACTGATCGCTGGCTGGCGTCTGTTGAAAAAAATCCGCACTGCGCAGTGCAATGCTGAATACCGCGACACCTTTTTTTTCGCCCTTTTTCTTCTCGTCAATGGCGGGCAGCAATTCGAGCTTGAGCCGGCTCAGTTCCAGCAAATGACGCCAGCCGGTTTGCGTGCGCGATAGTTCGATTGAAAATTCCGCCTGCACGGTGTGCGCATCGAATAATTGCCAGCGCAATATATGGCAGTGCAATTGGCGCGCACGCAGGTAATCGTCCAGCGCTTGCAGCAAACGTTTCATCGGAAATAACAGCATCGAACGCTGCTGAATGCCATCGATAAATGTCAGCCCGCGCTGAAAAATAGGTGCCGGTAAAAAAAATAATTGCGGGTCCGGCTGATGTCCCCACAGCTGTTGCAAATGATGAATAAATGTTTCACCAAAGCGTTTACCGAGTGCGGCCAGTGGCAGCTTGCGTAATTCACCGAGGGTGTGAACGCCGGCCTGTTGCAATGCGGTTGCGATCTTGGGATCGATATCGAGCAGCGCAATCGGTAACGCATGCATTTGCTGCCGCAATTGCGCTTTATCGAGGCGATCGTTGTGCAGCGGCAGAGCGCTTAAATCGCTATCACTAGCGATGCCATGGTCACCATGCGCCAGCAGCCACGCCGCCTTCGGCGTATGCGCTAAACCCATCAGCGCTTGATAACCGCGCCGCTGTAAATCGCCGCGCAATTGCTCTAACAGATTGGCTATGCCGCGATACAGCCGGCGACAACTACCGATTTCCAGCAGCAAACTGTTGTCGGCGGCGAGTACGACAGCGGGTGTGAAGCGATAAGCCCAATCGGCGAGACCCTGCAACCATTCCGTTTCGCGCGCACGCTCGCGTTCGAGCGCGAGCAAATCCGGATACAACGCCTGCGCGGTGGCAAGCGCGAGACCGGGCGGCAGATCAGCGCGATTACTGCAATGCACGCAACGTTGTTCGATAACCGCACTCGGCCGTTCGCGAGTCCCGAATATGTCGAGCGCCAATTGCGAAAAATGCAGACATAGCCACAGCGGGCCGTTGGTAGTCGGTTGTTTCGTTGCTGATGGATGAACCATTGCGTCGTTCATCGCAGCATCACGTGTTGTAGCGGTGGGTGAGTTTTTTGTCATTCCCGCGCAGACGGGAATCCATAACTATCGGCACAGCATGGGTTCCCGCCTGTGCGGGAATGACAAGCAATCGTTCTGGATCATCACTCCGCTTGACGGGCGGTACATCTTGCATCGGCGACGCCTGCAAGGCAGCAGGGCGCGCAATCGTAATCGTTTGCCCGCTATTACCGCCGCGCTGCTTCAGAATTGTCACCGCCAGCGCGCCGTTATTTTCGGCACGCAACTGCAAGCGCAGCGCAGCGGGCGAGGTTTCCAGTTCGGCACGATTGTCGTGACGCAAAATAAAGCCACTGCATTGTTCGGCGGCAGCTGCCACCTGCAATTTGCGCAATTCGGCATAACGCAATTTCGCGGATGGCCAATACAACACCGCGCCGCACGCGCTGTTACGCAACGCCTGCTCACAGGCCCATAACGATTGCCGCGCATCGGCCTGTACCACAATCAGCGTATTTAAATCGACGCCGTACTGCGCCAGCGCCGGTGCATACGGAATGAACGGCGGGTTGATCCAGAATTGCCATAACTGCTGCGTGCCCAACCGCGCCAATAGCGGCATCAACAATTGCACTCCACCGCAACCGGGCTGCGCGACGAGTAATTCGGTCAATGCCGCACGCGGCCAGCCCCCGCCCTGCAAGGCGCGATCAAGCGCTGAATAGCCGCTCGGCACTCCATCGCCACGAGACGCGGAGCGACGATCGCGCGAGCGCCACACATCGGAGCGCTGCAACAGGTGTTGCAAGGAGGAGGGCATGCGGATTTACCGATACTGTATATAAATACAGTATATGGAGAAGGGCGAGAATTGCAACTGAGGGCCGGTGCTATCTGGATTAATTCGAATATGGTAGAAATGGGTGGCTTAACGAGGCAGGGACGAAATGAATAATAAATTTCCGAAAAGCGATCACCGATTTAACGCATTCAACCAAAAGCTGGGCGCTTATTATCCGGACGCCCTTTTAATAATTATTATGAGGCCGACGGCCTCATTAACAGACTGTTATGAGTTTTTGGGAGTGCAGCGTGAAACGAGCCGCTGAGTTATTCTTAGCAATGCTGATATTACTTGCGCCACCAGCACTAGCGGCCGAGTTGCCAGCGTGTGAAAACGTCGCGGCTTTGAATGACGCACATATTCAGTCTCTCTCGCTAGGAATGTCCAAAGAGGAAGTCCTTTTCGCAATGCGTACAGGCGAATGTTCTGTCTTAGGAAAACCAGAGAAAGTCTCCTCATTTAAAGTAGGTTCCGATCTTGTAGAAGTGCTGTGGTATAAATCAGCGTCAGCGTCTGGTTTAAAACCAATTTATATTAAAAACGGCAAGTACGGTGGGCAAAAAATTGGCTTCATCATATTACCCAGCACCGGCTCATAACCATCCGCAGCAATCGCAGCCGTTGGCTGCTGGGACTGTAAAACCCTGCGGGTTTTCCAGCCCCTGTGCGCAGCGTTAAGCGAAAGGAAGCCTATGCGGATCAAATGGAATATTCGCAAACCTGAAGATATCGCTTTCTCGTCATTCCAAAATGGTGAAGCCACATTCACCGAGAAAAGCCTGAGGCTTAATGATCTTGAGATCCCCTACGCCGAAATTGATGCAGCGGAGCTTATAACGCGATACACCTTTATGCTCCCCAAACGCACGCTTCATCTAGCTGCTCATGGCCAACTTGTTATGTTGGGACCAATTCCCAGCAAAGAGGAAAAAAATATTCCTCTTGAGTTTCAGCATATAAAAATAAAATCATTTTGGAGCAACGAGTTTTTCCTTATAGCGGCCGCGGTGCTTCTTTTACTGAGGTTTATATGAGCTTCGGCAAAAATCGCTTAACAAGCAAAGCAGCCGACCGCGTTGCGTCGGCTGCTTTGAGCGTTAGCGTCCAATGAGCTACTTCATGACAATTTCAGGCAACATTCCTGTCGAAACTCCAGGACCGGATGTCGAGCTAATGCCGGCGTCTTTGGCGCAGCCATACATCGCGAAATTGGAAAGCTCACTAGCCGGCTTGGATGGCGCGCCTGTTTATCTCGTCCACGATAAAGAAACGGGAACTAGTGACAATCTTGTTTCCGAGCTTCATAACGGATTCCTAGAAGAAGAGAATGCGGCATCTCTCCCAATTTCCAACTTTCTAGATTACTGTTTTAGAAACAAGCTTAATTTCAGAGTTTGGCTCGCAGACAACAACCCAAATGCTTTTCTTGAAAATTCAGCACACGTTATTAATCTTGAAACGGCGTTGCAGTCAATTAAAAATCGGCAGGGTGCATGGTGGCATGCATGCTAAAAAGTAATATACGGACCGCAGGGTCCGTTCTATTACACTGTTATGTGTTATGGACGGGTCAATGAAAATTCCCGAAATAAGACTTATTGCAGCACCGGAAACCGAAGAAGCTCAGAAGGCCATAGGCTTCAAATACAATGATGCTGTTGGTTTTGGTCATAAAATTGGTGGTGAGCCAGACTTTGTTCAGGGCGCGAATGGCTGGCCCATCCTGCTGCAACCAAAAAATGACCTTCTATGCACAAATTGATTCCGTTGGCGACAATTACTCCTTGGCTGACTGTGGAATGGTTTACGTTTTTGTCTGTTTTAGCTGTTTCAATTCAACCAGCATTATTCAGTCTCATTAGGTGGCTGAGCACGTAGGGCGCAATAACATTGCGCCTTTGTTTGCTATTCGGCGCAATGCATTTTATTTATTGCGCCCTACTTGCTGAAAAAATCATAACAGGCTGCCATGATCAAAGGAGAGCAATATGAGCATTTATCTCAAAGCGAAACATTGGCAGCTATTTATTGTTCTGATCGGGTCAATTTTTCTAGCGCAGGCTCTTATGGTTAGCTCGGTAATGAGTGGCGGCGCTCCTGATCCAGTTACGCTAGTTTTACCTACGGTTCTAGTTGGCATCTTATTCTTCGGCTGGCTCTGGGCTGTTGCCTCAGCTTGCTTCAAAATTTTGCCGCCGGAATTGTCTTCTTCACCAAAACCTATGCAGGCAGCTCTTATCTATGCGCTTGCCTATTTAATTCTTAGTGGAATTTTTTTCTTTGATCTTGGTAGCCAACCTCCAGGCTATCTCATAGTCATGCACTTAATGGCAATGGCAGCCATTTTTTACGCCCTCGGATTTACGGCAAAGCAGCTAACTAAACTGGAACAAGGCCAAGATGTCACATTCTTTTCGTACTCTGGCCCATTCTTTCTCTTTTGGTTTTTTCCTGTAGGTATATGGTTTATTCAACCTAAAGTTAATAAGCTTTTGGGTGGCAATGTATAGCAAGCGACGTGCAGCAAGTAGGGTGCACTCGACGACTCACCCATAATCTCTACCTTTTAAAATCAATTTTTTCGCAACTTTTATTCGTAGGCTGCCTATGCGCATCTGGGATGTTGATCCCGGCTATTTGAATCGCCAAAGTTTGCTCGGTGAACACCGCGAATTGCATGGCCTCGTGTCGATCGTCGTGAACGGAAAAACGGGATACGCCAAGCACCCGGAAACAATTCGCTGGGTAGGCTATGGCTGGGCGTTAAAAATGCGTCATAGGCAACTGGCGTGTGAAATGGCATTGAGAGGCTATACGGATAAATCGCCGGTTATTACACGTTCGAATAACGGCGTATGGCCTGGCAAATATATCGATCATCCAGAACGGCAATTTAAGCTGCTCAAAGAAAAATACTTGAATAAAGAGCAAGGCAGAATACCGTTGCCAAAAAACGAGCAAGAGCTTTGGAGCCATCATAAATATTCTGTACTCGCGCGAAATCCGGAACTTTATAAAAAAATAGGACGCGATGTTGCGCAGAAGACCGTTGAATTTGCGGAATTAGCAATTCTGTTAACGGATATTATTCGGCAGCAACCCACAGAAGGCGGTATTAAAAATTCCGTTCAGCATATGTGGGGCTATGTGTCGGATACTGCGGCGATAGAATCATCGGACTTAAATTCCTGGTCATTGCGAAAGTTATTGTCGACGACACAGAAAAAGGCAATGGAAGGTAATGTTTCATATCTTATCAATTCAACCGCTTTGGGTGAGCTGATGGTATGGCTAAAACCGGGATGAGAAGGCGTGCAAAAGTGTTCATAAGGCAAATCCGTGCCCTTCAATGCATTGTTCATAAGTTGCACCCGCAACCCCTGGAGGAAATGACAATTGTCTCCCGATCTTAATGCCTACATTACGCGCAGTGTTCTTTGTTGGTTGGCAACGGTGGACGATAGTGGTCATCCCAATGTGTCGCCAAAGGAAGTCTTCTGTGCTTGGGGCGACGATTCAATTTTGATTGCCAATATCGCGTCGCCAGAAAGTGCAAAAAACATTCGCTCATTTCCGGGTGTTTGCGTGAGCTTTGTTGATGTTTTTGTGCAAAAGGGATTTAAGGTCAAGGGGCTTGCAAAAATTGTCGAATCTTCTAGTCCTGAATATCAGGAATTGATCAAACCTCTTGAGGCAATAACCAAAGGAGTCTTTTCAATTATCAATATTTTCCAAATAAAAATTACCAAGGTTTCCTCCATCGTTGCGCCGAGCTATCGCATATACCCCGACAGGACAGAAGAACAACAAATAGAAAGCGCTCTGCATGCCTATGGTGTTAAGCGTGCCTAAGCGACGACATATGCAACGTTGTTGAGAGACTCTGCGCATCAAGTGTCACGGTGCAAACACCTCCGCCCATTTTTGTTCCCGCCCTTTCTCCACAATAAAATCCACAAACGCGCGTGTTTTCGCCGGCAGTAATTTATGCGCGGCGAAATAAACCGAAATATTGCCAGCGTCGACATACCAATCCGGCAATACGCGCTGTAATGATTTATTACGCAAGTAGGGCAGCGCCTGTGGCATTCCGACTAGTGCAACGCCTAAGCCGTTGGTAGCGGCGATGCACGCGGCATCGGGATCGCTGACGGCGATACGCAGCGGTAATTCGATCGCTTCTTCCTTTTTGTTTTTTCGATTACGCAGCGGTGGTGCTTGAATGCGTCCGTTTTGTGGCGAGCGCACACGGATACCGCGATGTGTTGCGAGATCGCCAGGTGTTTTTATTGGTTGCGTATTGGCGAGATAGTCGGGCGCAGCGACCAGCACGCGACACGCAGGCGCAAGAGCGCGCGCAATGACACCGGGTGGTAATTCGATACCGCCACCAATTGCCGCATCGAAGCCTTCGCCGATTAAATCAACTTGTCGATTTTCAAAATGCCAATCGGGAACAATGGCCGGGTAGCGTTCAAGAAATTCGGGGAGCATCGGTAGCACGTAACTCAAGCCGAACGGCGCGCCCATGCTGACTTTCAACATGCCGCTCGGTTTGCCGTCGGCGCTCGCAAGATTGGCCACGGCATTTTGAATCGTGCTCAATCCGCAGCGCACTTCATCGTAAAAACGTTCGCCAGCCTCGGTGAGCGTGAGGCGGCGTGTGCTGCGATGAAATAAACGCACACCTAAATTTTTTTCAAGTTTTGCGATGTTTTTGCCCACTGCCGCTGCCGTCAGGCCGAGCCTGCGCGCTGCTTCGGAAAAACTGCCGCCTTCGACGCTGCGGACAAAACATTCGATGCTATTCAATGTTTCCATCGGGTCACCATCTGCATTTGAAGCGCTGCCATTTACAACTAAACGGATCAACAGAATATAGCGATTGCTATCTACTCGCACCTGAATCGAAAGCCGATACTGGCCTCACATTCAACGGATCGAGGAGTTACATCATGAATACTTCCACGCAAAAATCATTGGCTGGCAAAGTTGCATTTGTGCAGGGCGGTTCGCGCGGCATCGGCGCGGCCATTGCAAAACGGTTGGCGCACGAGGGCGCTGCTGTCGCAATCAGCTATGCGAACTCTGAGGTTCAGGCGCAGGCGGTGGTTGCCGCGATTGAGCAAAACGGTGGCCATGCGTTGGCATTGCGGGCCGACAGCGCGGATGCGAGTGCGCTGCAACAGGCGATCGATACCACGGTAACGGCATTCGGCAGTTTGGATATTCTGGTGAACAACTCTGCGATTTTAGCGATGGCGCCGATCGAAGATTTCAAGCTCGCCGATTTCGATCGCACGCTCGCCGTTAATGTGCGCAGTGTGTTTGTGGCGACACAGGCGGCGGTGCGGCATATGCGCGAAGGCGGGCGCGTAATTACGATCGGCAGCACGAATGCGGAACGCGTGCCGTTCGCCGGTGCTGCGGTGTACGCGATGAGCAAAGCGGCAATTGTCGGTCTGACCAAGGGGCTTGCGCACGATCTTGGGCCGCGCGGCATTACCATCAACAACGTGCAACCGGGGCCGGTCGATACCGAAATGAATCCCGATAACACCGAGTTTGCGACGATGATAAAAAATATGCTGGCGTTAAAGCGTTATGGGCGGGCCGATGAAATCGCGAGTTTTGTCGCTTATCTGGCGAGCCCCGAAGCCAGCTATATCACCGGGGCGAGTCTGACTATTGATGGTGGGTTTTCCGCGTAGCGGGTGACAGTGGTTTTTCGGTGTAGCAAATTTAGCGGCCGAAAAACTTCACCATCACGAAAACCGCCGCCGCGCTGAGCGCGAACAAAACAACGGCGCGCAACGCCGGGGGAAAATGCACCATGGGTTTCGGTTCGCCGTGCCAGTGTTTGCTGCCGAGGATCATGGCGCTGACGAGATTCTCGTTTTTATAAAAACGATAAAACAGAATCGCGACGATGTGCAGTGCAATCAACGCCAGCAAGAGATTGAAAATCAAATGATGAATTTCGGCGGCGGTGCGCCCGGTATCGAAACTGACCAGATAGGCTAGGGGGCCAGATTCGATGCCATCGATATCGACGGCAAATAATCCGAGCAATGTTTGCAGCAGCATGGCGCCGAGCATCGCGATAACGCTCCAACCGCCGAGCGGATTGTGTCCGTGATGTGCGGAGATTTTGCGCGCGAACAAATCATTGCGAAAATAATCGATGACGCGCTTGGGACCGCTGACGAAATGTGTAAAGCGCGCCGTGGTGCTGCCGAAGCAACCCCACAATAGGCGGAACAGTATTAGCGTTAACACGGTATAGCCGATATAGCGATGCCAATCGAGCTGACGTTGTTCCGCACTCCACCATGCCATGGCGATGAGAGCGACGATCGACCAGTGAAACAAACGCACCGGCATATCCCAGATTTTTAAACGGGTTGCCGCTGGCGATACATCGAGAGATTTGCGGTTGTCAGTCGTCATCGCGCGGTTTAATCGGCTTCGCGATAGCGGTCGTGGCAGGATTTGCACGCCATGCCGAGCGATTTCTGCGCACTCGTAATGGTCGCCACATTGCCGGAACTAATTGCGCTATTCAATTGCTCGGCGGCTTGCGTGAATTCCTGATGCAGCTTGCGGAAGTTGTCCTGTTCTGCCCAGATTGCCGCTTTCGCACGGGTTTTTTCGCCGCTTTCAGGGCCGCTGCCGGCGGGGAAAAAATTCATCTGCATTGAGCTGCGTTTCAAAATTTCTTGGGCCAGCGGTTGAATCGTATCGATAAGCGGTGATCCGGTCTTCACTTCATCGTTGATGCTTTTAAATGCGCCACCAATTTCCTTGTAATTCGCTCGGCGCGATTTGATCGCATCGGTAATTTCCGGTGTGGCTGCAATGGCGCCGAAGCTCAGCAGAGTGGATGCAATGACAATACGAGAAGCTATTTTTTTAACCGCCGGACGACGAACACTTAAATTCACAAATAAATCCTCGAAGAAGCTGACGTGCTATTGAAACGCACAAACACATAATTTACCAAGCGACGTTTTCTTAAACGAGCAACTCGCTGATGCCGCGATTGGTTCGCATCGCATCAATACCCCAGGCGTCCGTGGACACACCCATCAGTTGCTGCATGGTCAAACCAGCGGCGGTAACGGGCGCGCCTTTGCCCGCGATATGGATGCCGGTGCGAACGCGACCACCGGCTTTTCCTGCCGTCATCATCGGAATGCCGCGCACTTCGTGATTTTTCGCCATCGAAACGTCCGAGTGTGCAAATACCAATGTGTTATCGAGCAGCGTGCCGTCGCCTTCCTTGATCGATGCCAACACCGATACGAAATCGGCCCACGCTTCCATGCTTTGCGTCGCGAAAACATCGACCGAGGGTTGATAACCAATGCTGCGGTCGATCAATTCTTCATGCGTGCTTTGATGATAACCGGTGGTATTGCCGGCGTGGCGTAAATCCGATGCCGATTCGGAAAATGCCACGTTGAATATTTTGGTTTGATTGCATGCCAATGCCATCGCCAGTAATTCCGACATTACGCGATGGTTGGCGCGACGCACTTGCACATCGGTGAAATCAGTACCGGCTGGCAGTGCCGCGGGCGCGTGTGGAATTGAGCAGGCTTCGGCGGGTGGCGGTTTCTGCAATTGCAGAGCGAGCTTCTGTTCAACTTCGCGCAACGATGTGAAGTATTGATCGAGCCGCTCGCGGTCGGTCGATCCCACCATTTTTTCCAATTTTTTGCGTTGCTCGGAAACGCTCGATAAGACGCTCTCGCGCACCATGATTTTTGGATCGGGTGTGAAAGTCGCGGCGTTTGGATCGTGAAAATCGGCGCCGAAAATTTTCGCGTATAAATCGACGGCGGATGGAATCGATGCATTCATCGCGGTGCCGGTGCGATACGAAAACGTGGTGCGAGGATTGCCGTCAGCGCTGAAATCAATCGAACGAAAATACGAGCCGGAACCGATGGCATCCGCGATCAGCACATCGAAACTCGGTGCGGCAATTAACTGCCAGCTATCTGCCGGTGCACCGGTGCGCAGTGCAGTCGGACCGGAAATATGCGGTTGATTGCTTTTCGCGCCGAGTTCGACATCGAACCCCGACAGAATGTTGATGTGCTTCTGCACGTCTTTGATCGGCGCAAGCTGCGGCAGCAGATCGTAATTTTCGCCGATGGTTTTCGGAATCCAGCGCGATGGAATCATGCCGCAGCCCCAAAACCAGGTACCGAAGCGCACGGGCAGACGGCCGCCACCCAGATTAGCTGCGAACGCTTTGCCGTTGGCATCGAGGAAAAATTCAAGTAACGGCACGCCGACAGTGACAGCAGCGCCGCCGAGTAATCCGCGCAACGTAAAACTGCGCCGTGTCATTTTGTGGCTCATGATGATTTCTCCGCTTTACTGCTGTCTGTGTTTTGTGCGGTGACCGCACTCATCGAATAAAAATCCGGACTCTGCGCAATGGCGCGCATTAAATCGACGAAGCGATAGCCATTGTTAAGAAATAGTTGCTCGTAATAATCGATCGTCGTCTGTTCATTTTTTTCAATACTGTGGCCGGTTGCATAACGATACGTCGATTGCACAAGGCATGAGGCCACGGCCGGCGATTTCGCCATGACAGCGCCGAGTTCGGCAGCGCCATTGAAAGCCGTTTTATCGAGGTCGCCGGTGGCATCAATCGCCGCATTGTTTTCCATCGCGCGGAACTGGCCGACACCATCGAATTTTTCGAGACCAAGTCCCGGCGGATCGGTTTTTTTATGGCAGCTAGCGCATTCCTCATCATTCAAGTGCGCGTTCACGCGCTCGCGCGTCGTACGCAATACCGGATTGTTGACATCCTGCACGACGGAGAAATTCACATTCGCAGGCGGGGTCGGCACTTCTTCGCACATCAGAATTTCGCGAATCGCTTTGCCGCGCAATGTCGGTGATGTGCGGCCGGGGTGCGAGTGTGCAGCGAGGAAACTCACTTGCGTCAGTAATCCGCGACGCGGATCATTTTCGGGAAATTCATAAAAGGACCAATCTTTGCTCGCGACCGGAACGGCGTATAACGGGCCCAATGTGCGATTCATCGCGAAGCGGCGCGTCGTAAAAAGATCGAGATAACTGCCATGCTGGGTCACCAGTAAATCACTGATTGTGCGCAGCGTTTGTTCGCGCGCATCGCTGGCCACGCGCGCCGAAAAGGCGGGATAAATCATGCTGTCTTTTGACAGCGTAGTCAGACCGTCGAGGCGTAGGAAATCATCGAAGAACGCGCGCACGCCATCGTTGAAGCGCGGCGATGTCATTAAGCGTTCGACTTGGCGCGAGAGGCCGTCTGCATTATTTAAATCACCACGCTCGGCCGCTGCGAGTAATTCGTCGTCAGGCGTCGTATTCCACAGGAAATAACTTAAACGCGATGCTTTCGACCAAGCGTCGAGCGAAGTGCCGTTTGCTTGATGGGCATCTGCGGTCGTGCGTTCGATTCGAAACAGAAAATCCGGACTGGTCAGCATGCCGGCAAGGGCGGCGCCAACGCCGGCCTGAAAGCTGCCGAGTTTTTTCGCAGCCGTTAACGCATTGTTGACCGAGCTTTTAATTTCCTCTTTTTGCAGTGGTCGGCGATACAGTTTTTTTCCTGTGTGCTCGAAAAATTCTGCGGCGCAGTTAGCGCCATTGCTGTCATTTTTTTGCGGCGCACAACCGACCAGTTTTGGCCAATGTTGTTCGTCAATGACTTGATTGGCGATACCGCGCGCAATGTTTTCATATTGCTCCAGACCGCCCGGTGTAACAGCGACGCGAGTGGTGCCTTCTGCAAGCAGACCGTGAACGCGAATATCAGGTTCGAAGGTACCAATTACTTTGATGTCTGCACCAAAAATATCGGCGATCGATTGCCGGTACTGGGGTTCGGTTAACCGCCTTAAGGATACTGATCCAGCGTTGTTTGGTTTGTCGACATTTGCTGAGGAAGGAAGCGATAACACACTTGCCGAAAAACCGAGAGAGAGAGACAGCAATAAATGCGGTGCACAAATTTTTTTCTTTACAGCGACAACAGGCATCATGATCAATCTTCAGTGAGTATCGGCAGCGACGGATTTGTCGTTAGGTTTTATGACGAAGGCGGAAGCGCCGACAAAACTTAGCGCGGCAGAAATTGCGGTATTGCGCCCTGTTTTCGGATCGGGATAACCATCGGCATAGCGTTGTATCGCCGAGTAAATCGTCGGGCACGATAGGCTCGAATTGTTGGCCCCGACCTGGGTCATTTGCTTAATCGAATCGTAAAAACTATCGAGCGTGTAATAACCGAAGAAACCGCCTTCAATGGAACCATCTTCTTTCAACGTGGCGCGAATACGCGCGCCGCGCAGTTCGCGCACGGTATCGACGATCTGTTCTTTGAAGCGCAGTCGAATATCTGCCGGCTCTGTAGTCAGCACGCCGTTGACGATGCGGCCACGGGTATGCGTGGTGAATTTCGATTGTGGATCTGCGGTATAGCTCGCGTTAGCCAGCGTGTATCCACGGCTGTCGGTTATCAGCGAATCGGCACTTGCATAAACGGTGACCGCAACGTCGTTATCGTTGCGCGGATTGTCGATGCCGCTCACTTCGATCAGTGTGGGTGCGGCCGTGGAATACAGCACGTTACGCACATTATCGGAGTTGCCGAATTCGCGAAAATGCTTGGTGCATCCCAAGACGCGCCACAATTGATTGTCGATATTCTTTTCGCCATTGGGACCGATGAAATTATCGCGTCCACTTTTGCCATCGAGGTTCATGCCGAAAGCCACTTTGCCGTTGTAGGGCTGGAAGCCGCGATTCAGCATTTGAAAGTCGGCGGGATCGGTGCAGCTGTCGTACGCAACGATCGTGTGATTGAAAACGATGGCGCCCTTGTTTTCCGGAATACCGGCTTGCGCGCGCACATCGTCGATACTAACCGTTGCGGGGTCGTTATCCACCGGCAAAATGGTCCAGCCCTGGCGCTTGGCTTCGGGGGCTACTACGGCGCTGCGCGGCAGCATTCGAAACCATTTGAAACCCAGCTGATTTTGCATCGCGCCCCATAAAGCGTTGCGCTTATCGAGAGCTGCAAGATTTTTCTGTTGCTCGGCAGGCAATGTTTGCAAAAAGACGTCTGCCGCGCCCGGTGTCAGTTCGGCGCAGGCATTGGGTTCGTCAGCAGCGGTGATAAATGCATTGCTGAGAATGAATGCGCGGGTGCCCGGCTTTCCGCCCGTCGGCAGATCGATCGCCAGTGTTGTCAGCGGTAGACATATGGCGGCAATCGCTGTGCAGAGTTGGAGCGATGAGCGTGCCTTGAATGCCCTGTTAGATTTTGCGTCCGTGCGGCCTGCGTGAAACGTGACGTTAATAGGCATCTGTAAAATTCACCAGCAAGAATCATTGAGTTGTCGCTAAAGAAGCGATTGAGCGCAAATGTTGAGTTGGCACTCGTATTACTCAACCCGAGCACATCGGATTAGTAATTCGCATGTGCCAGTATCTTAGCCCGAAAAATTCGCAACTCTCTGAAGATTAAAAAAATTTATGTATTTGGTAATGTGGCGGGCGATAACCCACTATTGAGCACCCATAACTGTTAATTTTTTAATGGTTTTGTGGCGCTTTTAAGGGGTAGCGGCGGCTGGTTGTTTCTGCACGCCGCGTTTCAAATTTTACCAGTGATTCCATCCGATAATCTGGGTTGCCGGTTTGCGCGCCGCCTGTTTGAAATCGGTGCCGAGCGTATAGGCAATCGGGAACAATCCAGCCTGCGTTGTAGTGTCATAAGGAATGCCGAGTAATTCCGCCATTTCTCTCGATTTATGCAGATGTACGGTAGTCCACGCCGAACCGAGACCGTGGGCTCGCAAGGCCAGCATAAGATTCCATACTGCCGGCAGAATTGAGCCCCAATGACTCGCTTGTGCGAAGGTGTCGAAGCCATCGACCTTGCCACTCATTACGGGAATGACCAATGCGGGCAACTCATGCATATGGTCGGCGAGATAACCAACTGATGTGCCGATGCGCAACGCTTCCGGTGTGGTGTAATCGACATCGCTGCGATAGCCGGGATTATCGATTTGCTGCTGCATACCGGCGCGATAGATCGCGGCGACATTCTTCAACAGCACAGGATCATCGACAATTATCCAGCGCCAGTATTGCTGGTTCGAGCCATTCGGCGCCTGCACCGCAATGTCGATGCAGCGTTCGATCAAATCGCGCGGCACTGGCCGGTTTAAATCGAGACGCTTGCGCACGGAGCGAGTAGTGGTGAGTAATTCGTCGAGTGTCAGCGGTAGCAGAGGATGAGCCATTGGATATCCGATGATTTCGATTTAGAGGTGCGGATTGTGTCAGGAACGGCAGGCGGTTTACAGTGCCGAGCACCTATGTTCCAATGCGCGCCCTCATGCAATTGTTCAGTTTGCTGACCTTTGCCGATTCATCTCTGATTTGTTCTTCATGTGACCCTTGGTATGGGCCACCACTGAAAAAGGAACCGAAGCATGCCTGTAATTACTCTTCCCGATGGTAGCCAACGTCAGTTTCCGCAGCCGATTACTGTCGCGCAAGTTGCTGCCGATATCGGCCCTGGTTTGGCAAAAGCTGCGTTGGCCGGACGTGTCAATGGCAAGCTGGTCGACACCAGTTTTGTTATTAATGACGATGTGGCGCTGGGCATAATTACCGAGCGCGATCCCGATGGGCTCGAAGTCATTCGTCACTCGACGGCACATTTGCTAGCGATGGCAGTGCAGGATTTGTTTCCCGGTGCGCAGGTCACGATCGGCCCGGTAATCGAAGACGGCTTCTATTACGATTTTGCGTATCAGCGCGCATTCACACCGGAAGATCTCGAAAAAATCGAACAACGCATGATGGAAATCACGCAGCGCGATTTACCCGTGCAGCGCGTTGTCATGTCGCGCGAGGAGGCGATCGCTGCATTCGAAGCGCTCGGTGAAAAATATAAAGTCGAAATCATCAAGGCATTGCCGGCTGGAGAAGATATTTCGGTTTATAAGCAGGGCGAGTGGATGGATTTGTGTCGCGGTCCTCATGTGCCCAGTACCGGCAAGCTGAAAGCATTTAAATTAACGAAGGTAGCGGGTGCGTACTGGCGCGGCGATTCGAAAAACGAAATGCTGCAGCGCATCTATGGCACCGCGTGGCCAAATCCGAAAGATTTGAAAGCGTATCTGCATCGCATCGAAGAAGCCGAAAAACGCGATCATCGCAAAATCGGCAAAAAGCTTGGCTTGTTCCATGCGCAGGACGAAGCGCCGGGTATGGTGTTTTGGCATCCGCGCGGCTGGACCATTTATAAGACGATCGAGCAGTACATGCGCGAGCAGCAGCAGCGCAACGGCTATCAGGAAATCCGCACGCCGCAAGTCGTCGATATCGATTTGTGGCAGCGCTCGGGCCACGCCGATAAATACGGCAGCAACATGTTTACGCTCGATATCGAAGAGCGCATGTATGCGGTCAAGCCGATGAATTGCCCGTGCCATATCCAGGTATTCAATCAGGGCTTGAAAAGCTACCGCGATCTGCCGCTGCGGTTGTCCGAGTTCGGCTCATGCCATCGTTACGAGCCGTCGGGTTCGCTGCACGGCATCATGCGCGTGCGCGGCTTTACCCAGGACGACGCGCATATTTTCTGCACCGAGCAGCAAATCCAGCCTGAGGTTGCGCGCTTCATCGATTTCCTGCACTCGGTTTACGACGACTTTGGTTTCACCGAGGTGATCTACCGGTTATCAACGCGGCCGGAAAATCGCGTCGGTAGCGATGCGGATTGGGATAAAGCCGAGCGGGCTCTCGCCGATGCGCTCGACAGCAAAAATCTATTGTGGGAAGAGTTGCCGGGCGAAGGCGCCTTTTATGGCCCCAAGATCGAGTTTTCGCTGAAGGACTGCATCGGTCGCGTCTGGCAGCTCGGTACAATTCAGGTCGATTTCTCGATGCCGGGCCGTCTCGATGCGCAATATGTGGCCGAGGACGGCTCGCGTCAGACCCCGGTAATGTTGCATCGGGCGATCCTCGGTTCGTTCGAGCGCTTCATCGGTATTTTGATCGAACATTACGAGGGCGCCTTCCCGACGTGGCTCGCGCCGACGCAAGCGGTGGTGCTCAATATCACCGACAATCAGGCCCAATATGCGCGCGAACTCGAAGAAACGTTGAAAAACAATGGTTTTCGTGTCGAAGCCGACTTGAGAAATGAGAAGATCGGCTTTAAAATCCGCGAGCACACAATTCAGAAGGTTCCCTATCTGCTGGTAATCGGCGATCGGGAAGTCGAAACTCAAACCATGGCCGTGCGCACACGTACTGGCGAGGATCTCGGTTCTGTAAGCCTGCAGGCTTGTCTGGACCTCCTCGCGGGTGATGTATCGCGTCGCGGTCGTGCTCTTTAGTTTCAAAATCAGCTTGGAGAAGTGACAATCAAACGCGAGATCAAAGCCAACGGCGGCAAGAAAGACGACAAAAACCGGGTATTGATGAATGAAGATATTCGCGCCCGTGAAGTTCGGTTAATCGGTTTCGATGGTTCGCAGGTGGGCATTGTTCCGCTTGCCGAAGCGCTTGCAGCAGCAGAAGCCGCCGGTGTCGATCTGGTGCAGATTGCCGATGCAGACCCAGTGGTCTGTAAGGTGATGGATTACAACAAGTTCGTCTACGAGGCCAAGAAGCAGCAAAACGAGGCCAAGAAGAAGCAAGTAAGAACACAAGTTAAAGAAATGAAGTTTCGTCCAGGGACGGAAGAAGGGGATTATCAGGTAAAGCTACGCAACCTGATACGTTTCCTAGAGCACGGGGACAAAGCCAAGGTCACATTGCGATTTCGCGGTCGTGAACTGGCGCACCAGGAAATTGGCATGGAGCTGTTGAAGCGGGTCGAAACCGATCTCGCCGAGATGAGCACCGTGGAGCAATTCCCGAAAATGGAAGGTCGTCAATTGACGATGGTGTTGGCCCCGAAAAAGAAAAAGTGATCGTTGGCAGCGATTGCTTACCATTTATTATCCAATGCGGAGTACTACCAAATGCCAAAGATGAAATCCCATAGCGGGGCGAAGAAACGCTTCCAAAAAACGGCTAGCGGCTTCAAGCACAAACACGCTAACAAGAGCCATATCCTCACCAAGATGACTACCAAGCGTAAGCGTCAACTGCGCGGCACCGATACTCTGCATCCGACGGATGTGAGTCGTGTTGAACGTATGTTGGCCGGTCAGTAGGTCTCATCCATTTTTCGAGGAAATAGCAAATGGCTCGTGTAAAACGTGGTGTGACCGCTCGTCGCCGTCACAAGAAGATTTTGAAACTCGCGAAAGGCTACTACGGTGCCCGTTCGCGTACCTTCCGTGTCGCCAAGCAGGCAGTGATCAAGGCAGGCCAGTACGCCTATCGTGATCGTCGTCAGCGCAAGCGTCAGTTCCGCGCGCTGTGGATTGTGCGCATCAATGCACAATCCCGTGCTAACGGTCTCGGCTACAGCCGTTTGATCGCTGGCCTGCGCAAAGCCAACATCGGGCTCGACCGCCGCGTGCTGGCTGATCTGGCAGTACACGACAAGCCGGCTTTTGCCGCTGTTGTTGCGCAAGCAAAAGCGGCCTTGGCGTAATCCAGGCTCGCCCGCTCAATCAGGCGAGCAAAGGTAGCGGCAGCAACGCTACCGATCGGACAGGGGAAAGGGCTGCAAGCTCTTTCCCTTTTTTGTTGGTATTAATTCTTAAATTTCGGCCAGAGGGCGCAATGGAAAATCTGGAAACGCTGACAGCCTCGGCACGGCAGGCGATTGGTGCTGCGCAGGATATTGCCGCACTGGAGGAGCTGCGCGTGCAGTACCTCGGCAAAAAAGGCAGCCTGACAGAATTGCTCAAAGGGCTTGGGCAATTGCCACCCGAGCAGCGGCCGGCAGCTGGCGCCGAGATTAATCGCGCCAAAGAACTATTGCAGGGCGAAATTGGCGACAAGCGCCAGCAGCTTGAGCAGGCGGCGATTGCAATCAAATTGGCGGGCGAGAAAATCGATATCACGCTGCCTGGTCGCGGACAGCAACTTGGTGGCCTGCATCCGATTACGCAAACCATCGAGCGCATTTGTGGCTTCTTTGAGAAAGCTGGGTTCGAGGTTGAAGAGGGCCCGGAAATCGAGAGCGACTATTACAACTTCGAAGCCTTGAATATTCCCGCGCACCACCCGGCGCGTGCGATGCACGATACGTTCTATATCGACGATACCAGCGTGTTGCGCACCCACACTTCGCCGGTGCAGGTGCGGACCATGGAGAACCGCCAGCCGCCGTTCAAAATTGTCTGTCCTGGGCGCGTTTACCGCTGCGATTCCGATTTGACTCACTCGCCGATGTTTCATCAGGTGGAGGGGTTACTGATCAGCGAACATAGTACTTTCGCGGAGTTACGAGGTGTTATTCGCGAATTTCTTCAAGTGTTTTTTGAGCGCGATTCAAAGGTTCGCTTTCGCCCTTCGTATTTCCCATTCACCGAACCATCGGCCGAGGTCGATATCGGTTGTGTGATCTGCGGCGGCTCCGGCTGCCGTGTCTGCAAGCAGACTGGTTGGCTCGAAGTATTGGGCTGCGGCATGGTGCACCCGCGGGTGCTGGAAATGTCCGGCATCGATCCGGAGCGTTATCGCGGTTTTGCATTCGGTATGGGCGTCGAGCGCTTGGCAATGCTTCGCTATGGTGTCAATGACTTGCGTCTGTTCTTTGAGAACGATTTGAGATTCCTGGCGCAGTTTCATTAAGCATAACTTTAGGATTTCGGCTTAATACGATGAAATTTAATGAATTATGGTTGCGCGAGTGGGTCGATCCTGCGCTCTCGACCGAGCAGCTATCGACACAGTTAACGATGGCAGGATTGGAAGTCGATGCGGTGACGCCAGTCGCCGGTCCGTTTACGGGCGTGGTCGTCGGCGAAATCGTTGCCATCGAACAACACCCTGATGCCGATAAGCTGCGTGTATGCCAAGTGTCCGACGGTGCCGCGACGGTGCAGGTGGTGTGTGGCGCCAGCAATGCGCGACTCGGCTTGCGTATTCCATTAGCCAAGATCAGTGCGCTACTGCCGGGTGATTTCGCGATAAAGAAAGCCAAGCTGCGCGGTGTCGAATCGTTCGGCATGCTGTGTGCCGCTGCCGAACTGGGACTCGCCGAGCTATCCGATGGGCTGCTTGAGTTACCGGTCGATGCGCCGTTGGGCGCCGATATTCGCGATTACCTGCAGCTCGATGATCATCAAATCGAGCTTGGTGTCACACCGAATCGCGCCGATTGTCTGAGCATCGCCGGGCTGGCGCGCGAGGTCGGCGTACTTAATAAGATGCCGCTGCATCCGGCGTCCACTGTTCCCGTTGCGCCCGATATTGCCGCTGCCTTTCCGGTGGAGATTCAGGCACCCATCGATTGCCCGCGCTATGTCGGTCGTATGGTTCGGAATGTCGATGCCAGTAAACCTGCGCCGCAGTGGCTGATCGAGCGCTTGCGTCGCTGCGGTATTCGCAGCATCGATCCGATCGTCGACGTCACTAATTATGTGATGCTCGAACTCGGTCAGCCGATGCATGCGTTTGATTTCGAACAGCTACAGGGCGGTATTTGCGTGCGTCTGGCCAACGATGGCGAAACACTGGTGACGCTCGACAGCCAGACGCTGGTGCTGCGACCGGATACGCTGGTAATCGCGGACCACCACAAACCTGTCGCGTTGGCAGGCATCATGGGCGGCAAGGCCGCGTCCGTCAGCGCATCGACTCGTCATATCTTCCTCGAAGCCGCTTTCTTCGCGCCGGATCGTCTCGCCGGCCGCGCACGCTCGTACGGTTTACACACTGAGTCGTCGCATCGCTTCGAGCGCGGTGTCGATTATCAATTGCAGCGACACGCGATCGAACGCGCGACTCGCTTGATCATCGATATTGTCGGCGGACAAGCCGGTCCTCTCATTGAAGTCGCGACCGATCAGTTGCCAGCTGCCACGACGATTACGCTGCGGCGCGCGTTGATTTCGCGTTTGCTCGGCCTCGAGATCGCCGATGCTGATGTCGAGACGATACTGCAAGGATTGGGTCTTCAAATCGCGCGCACCGACGATGGCTGGAGCGCGCTGGTACCGAGTTGGCGTTTTGATCTGGGCATCGAGGTTGACCTGATCGAAGAGTTGGCGCGTGTCTACGGCTACGATCGGCTGCCGCTGCGTTCGATCGAATCGACCCAACCCCTCCTCGCCAAAGCGGAGCGCGAGCTCGATCCGGCGGCGCTGCGACGTACACTCGCGGCGCGCGATTATCAGGAGGTGATTACCTACAGTTTCGTCGATCCAAAACTGCAGGCGCTACTGGCACCGCAGCAGCCGGTAGTCGAGCTGCGCAATCCGATTTCCGGTGATATGTCGGTGATGCGCACTACGTTGTGGGCTGGATTGCTCAATACCGCGATTCACAATTTAAACCGTCAGCAGCAGCGCATCCGCCTGTTTGAAACCGGCCTCAGCTTCAAGCCGGTGGCAGGTGCGCTTCCCGATCAGCGCAAGATGCTGGCGATGGCGGTGACGGGTCGGCGCCATCCGGAATCCTGGGGCGGGGGCAACGATGCTGTCGATTTCTTCGATCTGAAAGGCGATTTTGAAACGCTGCTGCAGTTGGCGCGCATCGATCATCGCGTCAGCTTCGTCGCTGCCGAACATCCGGCATTGCATCCCGGCCAATGCGCGGCAATCCAGGTTGATGATCAGGTCGTAGGGTATTTGGGCGCGCTACATCCCGAGCTGCAACGTCAGCTCAATATCGCGCAGCCACTCTACTTACTCGAAGTCATATGGTCCGCTATCACCGAAGGCGCATTGCCGAAATTCGCCGAATTATCGAAGTTTCCCGAGGTGCGCCGCGATCTGGCATTCGAGGTTGATCGGCAATTGGCGGCGGCAGATATCTTGTCGGCAGTTCGAGCAGCGGCGGGCGATTACCTCCGAGACCTCAGGCTGTTTGATGTTTATGAGGGCAAAGGTATTGATCCACAAAGAAAAAGTTTGGCTTTTGGCTTGACGTTCCAGCATTCATCACGCACTCTTACGGACGACGAAATCACCGCTGCGGTCGAGTCCGTGGCTTCCGTGCTGAAAACGCGCTTTGGGGCGACGTTAAGGAATTAGCAATGACGGCTCTCACCAAGGCCGAAATGGCTGAAAAACTCTTCGAAGAACTCGGGCTGAATAAGCGCGAGGCGAAAGAGCTGGTCGAGATATTTTTTGAAGAAATCCGCACCTGTTTGGAAACCAATGAACAGGTCAAGTTATCGGGTTTCGGTAATTTTGATTTGCGCGACAAGAGTCAGCGCCCGGGGCGCAATCCCAAGACCGGTGAAGAAATCCCGATCTCGGCGCGCCGTGTGGTCACCTTTCGTCCAGGTCAAAAACTGAAAGCCAGGGTAGAAGCTTATGCTGGAACCAAGTCATAACGACGAGTTACCGGTCATCCCCGCCAAGCGTTATTTCACCATTGGCGAGGTCTCCGAGCTCTGCAGCGTCAAACCGCATGTGTTGCGTTACTGGGAGCAGGAATTCCCACAACTCAAGCCGGTCAAGCGGCGCGGCAATCGCCGCTATTATCAACGCCAGGATGTGCTGTTAATTCGGCAGATTCGTAGCCTCTTGTACGAGCAGGGGTACACGATTGGCGGTGCGCGTCAGCGTATGTCCGACACCACCGAAACTTCCGACGGCAATCAATACAAACATTTGGTTAAACAAATGCTTGTCGAATTGCAGGATGTCTTAAAAGTTTTGCAAAGTTAGTTCCCGCCGAAATCTTCATCGGTTAAGATGGCGCCCCTCTTGCGGGCGTCACATCCTTCAAGAAATCCGTTTCGAATCGGGGCGTAGCGCAGCTTGGTAGCGCACTTGCCTGGGGGGCAAGTGGTCGCAGGTTCAAATCCTGCCGTCCCGACCATATAACTCCACGATTTAGGCCGACTCAGTAATGATCGGCCTTTTTCGTTTCTGGGGTTTGTTGGTTTTGGTTGCCAATTGAGATTGATTGCCTGTCGGATTGCCTTCTCGATCTCAATCCATTAACCCGCCACTACGTGAGCACCCATTAAATTCCCGCCCAACCTTGGCGATACTCGATCGAAAGGAATAGTCGTCAATTTTAATTCTCCTTCCGTTAATTCACGCATTCGATTAAGCGTTTCGTCGATGATTAAAAATCCTGAAAGATATTTGTTAAATTTAAAAACTAATTTTTAGCCCCAGACTCGCACCGACATCGGTTCTGCCGTTGCGCACTTCGCTGTTGATGCCAGCGTATCCATATGCACCGTGGCCCAACAACACCGTGCCGGTCAGATCTGCTTGCAGGAAACCACGATCGTCTTGCGGAGCGACGATGGTCATCGCGCTATTCGCGAGTGTGGAGTGGACGGCCGGGCGCTGCAAATTGCCGGTATCTGAACCGAGCGCCGCGCTGTATTGATAGGTGAATGCCGCAGCCAAGGGATCGCGTTTATCGGAGCCGCCGGCTATGCCGGCCATGAGTCGGGTACCGGTCGCGGAATATTTATCCAAGGCCAGGGCTGCTGGTGTATCGGCGCCTTCGTCTGTGGCGCCACGCGTGACGCCCTGCCATAGAACTCTCATAAAAGGCTCTATCGTTGCAGCTTGTAAATGCAGCGGCCGCCGCACGCCGATACCAACCATCCGCGTGTTACCGCCTTTATCGGTCTTGAGATCGCCGGCTTGCAACGGGTCGTCGCGGCCGGTGTCCCACTGATTGGTGCCATAGGCGGCGATGCCATCCACAATGACCGTGTCGAGCGCGTGTTGACCGTATACAAATCCCGAGGTTTCTCGAATCGCTCCGGCGCCACCGGATGTCGATACCTGAGTCGTGGCATAGCTCACACCAATACCCAAGCGATTGGTTTGATCACGCAATAGATCTGCACCCACTACCAACTGCGTGCGCTCATTATGAAAGCTCGACGCATGATCGTCGCCGTTGGTGTGGCCGCGGTTGGTCGAGGCATCTACCCATAAAAAATCGTTCGGCTGGATGGCCGCAGCGTCGCTCGCGGTCGATGTATTCAATTGACGCGACACGATGCTCTGCAAGAACTGCCCACTACGTGGTGCGGTCGCCGCCATCGCGCCGTGTATTTCGCCGGCAAGCGATTTTGTCACTGCGGGTAATTGCGCAGCGCTAAATCCAGCCACCTGATATAGCAGTTCGTTTTGTGCAGTAGTGGCCGTATTCGCGTTGAAGGCGGCGACACCGGCATTTAGCGCTCCAGCGGCAGCTTGTGCATTGGCATTGCCAGTGTTTTGCGCGAACGGGGTATAGGACGCGGACAGCACACGCAGATCGACGCTGTTGCTACCGAATACATCGTAAAAGGCGACGAGTCGCGTATCCGGCGCCATTCCGGCGGGTTGTATAAGCGGTGCAAATTGGCCAACGATGCCACCCTCTGCCGTAATGATGCGATAGCGATCGCCGATGACCGGCACGTAGGGAATATATGTGTCCGTACCGGCAATGTTCACTAAGTTAGGTGTGAGCGTCGCGTTGCCGGCGACGAATTGGTGGCCTGCGCCAACGACTAAAAGACGCGAGTAATTACCGGGTCCGCTGCCGGTGCCCGTGCCATTAATGTCCGCTTGAAACGTACTGCCCGGCGACATGGTGACAGTGCCGTTGGATGTTAATGTGCCCGGCGAGTTACCCGGCGCGAGTATGCCTTGCACGGTTATCGGACCATTTATAGTGCCGCTGCCGCGCAGCGTGCCGATGTTATCAACAGTAACGACACTGTTGAGCACGGCGTTAGCGCTAAGCAAACCATTTTGTACGCAGGTGCCCTGGGGTAAATTCGCATTGCCTGTCATATTGAGCGCGCCGCCACCGCTCTTAATGAAACAAGAAGATCCGCTGCCCTGCACGGGGCCAGCCAACGTCAGTGTCGTTCCAGCATCTGTCTCAATAACGCTGTTGTCAGTCACTATGACCGTGCGCGCGGTCGTGAACGACGCCGTATTTTCCAGTGTGCCCGCATTGAGCGTCAGCGCACCGCTGGTGGCCCCCAGATTGTTATCGGCAGCAACCTTGAGCGTGCCACCATTGGCGGTGGTGCCACCCGCATAACCGTTGTTGCCGGTCAGCGTCGCTGTGCCGCCGGATACGATTAAGCCGCCGGCGCCATTGATCGCGCCATCGAAACTGCCGCTCGCATTGGTCAGTGTTAAATTATTTGTGCCTAGCGCAACTGTGCCGTTGCCAGTCAGTGTTGTAATCGAAGCGCCTGCTGTAGTGCCGGAAATATCGAACGTGCCGTTGTTGGCTACACCGCTGGATGCGGCAACACTGCCGGCACCTAACAGAGCAACTGTGGCGCCACTATTAATCGCAGTGGCGCCGGTATAACTGTTATTGCCCGTCAGCGTCGCGGTGCCGCCGGAGACAATTAAGCCGCCGGCACCATCGATTGCACCGTCGAAACTGCCGCTCGCATTAGTCAGCGTTAAATTATTTGCACCCAGTGCAACCGTGCCGTTGCCGGTCAATGTCGTAATCGAAGCGCCTGCCGTAGTGCCGGAAATATCGAATGTACCGTTATTGGCCACACCGCTGGATGCGGCAACGCTGCCGGCACCAGACAGAGCCAGCGTGCTGCCGCTGTCGACCATGGTAGCGCCAGTAAAGGTATTCACACCGGTCAATATGACTGCGCTACTAGCCGCCCCGCTATTTGCAATGGTTAATGCGCCCGGCACACCCGGAGATGCATCGGAGAGAACACCTGAAAAGGTTGCCGTATTGCCGAATTGATCGATCGTGCCGCCCGCGCTGCTGATCGTAAAATCTTGCGCAACAGTGGCCGGCGCATCCACAAGCAAAGTGCCTCCTGCAAAAGCAGGATTCACCGAGCCCCCTAAATGACTCAGCGGAAATGAACCTTGCGAATTATCGATATCGGATCCGCCAACTACATCGGCGGTCAATGTGACCGAACTCGACAAAATAACGCTGTCCCACGGTCGCCATACACTGGTGGGCGACGCGATCGGAATGTACGTGAACACATATGTCCCAGCCGTTAAACCCGAAATCAACGCACCTTGCCAACTCTGAGGATCGCCGTTGCCGTTTATATCGCTTCCCACCAGCGACACACCGTCGGTATAAAAATTAGTGGTTCCATCGATCAAGCCCACGGGTTTGCTAGTGACCAATTGCGTAAACGGTGAGGTGATGTTCAGACCATTGCCGACCAGCTGGAAGCTGCCCTCCGTATAGCCCGGATTGTTATGATAAGTACCGTACCAAAAGTCTACCGTGCCAACACCAGCTGCTTCATAGCCCACTGATACCGTGTGTGCGTACGCGTTACTAAACGTGAATGCAACGCCGAATAGAAATAGGAAAAATAAAGCGGTAAATTTTTTCATTTCAACAATCCTCTACATCGCACTAGGAAAGTAAGGTTAGAGTGAGGCGCAATTTACGGATTGTTTTCGAATGAGAATAAACGGAGTTAGATGCAGATTTTTGAAAAATTTTCATGAATTAAAACCTTAAAAATAGAAGAGTAGTGGCATTAAAAAAAACAAAAATCTCTCGATCGCGAAGGACCGCAGTAGACAGTGCCTATTCACAGAGGAATTAAAACATTGAGTAAAGTGCGCGCAAGTAATTGCTCTGTATGTACGGTGGCGCACGAAAGAATCGCACTAACAGTAATTTTTATTCGATAGGTTGCTGAGCTTCAGATCGGAAATGTGTCATGAGATGAGTGGCTAGCTATTAATGGCTGCTGTGGAGAGAGTCGCTCGATTGCTGTTCTGGCCAAATTGCTAAAGCCAATTAATAATTAAAATTATTTGATTGCTCGCGAATTTGCATCGGCGAATTTTCGATGTCTGTTTTAAATAAAAAATTTTTCTGCTACCCGAACTCGATATCGTTGTCGGCGAAAAAGGTCGGCGCAAAATGCATTGTTGGACCGGCATAGGTCGGCGCTGTCGGCGCATCCAACATCCATGCGACGGTGCGACCGGTTTCTTCTGGCGTATAAACGGGTTGACCGCCACCAAAATCTTTAGCCGCGTCGCCATACTGAGCCAACATCGCCTCGGTGATCGTCAGGCCGGGTTGAATGTGAAACGTAGCGATGCCTTGATCGCGATATTCGAGATCGATGAATTCCGCGAGTTTCGAAAACGCCGCCTTGCCCGCGCCATACAACATACCCCAGCCGCCTTGGTCGAGTTTGAGTTCGCATAGCGTTACGCCGGCGCCGCTCGATATGAATACGATGCGGCCCGCGCCCTGATTCAGCATTGGCTCCAGCGCGCGTTGCGTGATATGCAGATGGTTGATAAACATGCTTCGCATCGCTACTTCGGCGATGTCGGCGTTGATTGCCGCGATGGGTGACATCGCATAAGGCGATTGATACATCGCGTTATTAAACAGCCCGTCGAGCCTGCCCCATCGATGCAGGACGGCATCGATCGTCGCGTCGATCGATGCGCGGCTGCCGATATCCAGTTCTATACCGAATGCTTCGCCGCCCAGCGCTTCGATTTCACGTACGGTTGTTTCGATGCTGCCTGGCACGGCCACGATATTGCCCAAGTTGGCGTCGCCAAGTCGGCCTTCGCCTTCGCGCCGGGTGCGTCCCGTCACCGCTACCGCGAAGCCGCGCCTCGCGGCTTCGATCGCGGCTGCTTTGCCGATGCCACGAGTTGCTCCTGTCACCAACGCTACTTTGCGCACCTCAAGCTCCTCAATTTTTTGGATTCGAAACGCTGGCTCCGAATGAATTTGCGGTTAACCATGTTTAAGTGTGGGGGCACGATAACAGCGCCTTTTAATCTTCATCAATCAATATTCGAATCGTGTACGAAAATTAATTGAAGACGAAAAATCGCCGTGTTATCGTCCGGCCACATCAAATCGAGAAAAAAATAATGATCGATTTCACCGGTAAAACAGCATTGATAACCGGCGGCGGTGCCGGCATCGGCCGCGCGATTGCGGAAGCGTTTGGCAACGCCGGCGCCAATGTCGTTATCGCGGAAATCGATGCGCAGCGCGCCGGCGAAATCGAAACTGCATTGCGCACCGCCAATGTCAATGCGTTGGTTTCGATTACCGATGTGCGCGACAGCGCGCAAGTGGCGGCGCTGATGCAAGCGGTTGAAAAGCGTTTTGGCGGCCTTGATGTATTGGTGAATAACGTCGGCGATTTTTTGCGAATCGTCAAACCGTTCGAGTACCTGAGCGACGCTGAAATCGATTCGCTATACGCTGTGAATTTGAAATCGGTGTTTATCGTTACGCGCGCTGCAATTCCGCTGCTGCGCAAGCGTGCGCCGGGTGGCAGCATCATTTCAATTTCATCGATCGAAGCCTTTCGCGGTATTCCGATGACCACGGTTTACTCGGCGCTGAAACACGCAATCACCGGCTTTACGCGCAGCCTAGCACTCGAACTCGGGCCCGCTGGGATTCGCGTCAATGCGATTGCGCCGGAAACGACTGAAACGCCACAGGTGCCGGTGCACGGGTTGATCGCCGAAGAGCATCGCGAGCATATCGCGCGCTGGATTCCGCTCGGCCGTTTCGGCACGCCGCAGGATGCAGCCGGCGCGGCGCTTTTTCTCGCTTCCGATCTCGCTGCCTGGATCACCGGCACGACCATCAATCTCGATGGTGGCGCGCTCGCGGCGGGTGGTTGGTATCGCGATCCAAAAGGACTGTGGACCAATGTTCCGGTCGTGACGGGTAACGGTTTTAATTTTTAATTGTGAAGCAATACAGCGCCGGTTGACGTGACAGGCTCATACAAACCTTCCAGGCCGGTCGGCCGCCCACGACGTCTTTCTTTGGAAGATGTTCTCGATGCTGGTATCGCGGTCGGTCTGGAAAATTTAACCATGGCAGCCGTTGCCGAGCGACTGGGCGTTCGTGTCACCGTGCTTTACAACTACGTGGCCAATCGCGATGAGTTAGTGCGTCTCGCCAGTGCCCGGGTAGCGCACGCGCATCCATTTCCCACCGATAATGGCCAGCATTGGGCGATTTATGTATGCGAACACTCGCTGGCATTATTTGGTTTACTCACGGGTCCTGGCGATATTCTGACGTCGTTCATGGCAGGCGGTCAGGGCCCGGAAGTCGAGATCGATCGGGCCGAAATGTGTCTGAGCGTGCTCGGCGAGCGCGGCATAGATCCTCGCGATGCATTAATTTTGCAGCGACAACTGAATGAAATCGTAATCGGCGGCGCTGTAAATGCGTTGCATATTCAAGCGCTGGAAACGCTCGGGGCAAATTATTCCGCGCTGGCGCGGCGAGCTGTGGAAGCGCGAACCGAAACCGAAATACCGTTGCTGAAACAGATTACTGCAGTATTCGCTGAAAAGCCCTTGCTGTGGAAACGCAATCTTGTTGGCCTTTTGCAAGATCGCGCGCGCACACGCGGCGAGCAACTCGATGAAGCGGCTCTCTATACCGCACTGACCGATGAAAAATGAAATACCGAGCTAAACCATAAACCCACTATTTTGGAGAAAGCATGATTACTATCGAAGATAAAATCGCGATTCAGGAATTGATTGCCCGCTTCGCTCATTATTCGGATTACGGTAACTGGGAAAGGCTTGCGAAACTCTATACGGCCGATGTTGTAACGGAAATGGAGGGCATCCCGCTCACTTATAACGGCATTGCCGATCAGATCGCGCATGCGAAAGAATCCGATCGGCAAGCGGCCGGAAAAAATCGGCACTACAACTTCAACATGTATATCGAAGAAGAAAACGGCGCAGTCGTTGCCAACTATTTCTTTCTTAACGTCAATGCGGGTGCCAAGCCGATGGCGGCGCAAATGGTTACGTCGGGGCGCATGCGCGACACTGTGGTAAAAATGGCGGACGGCTGGAAAATTGCGCGTCGCTTCGTTAGCTTCGACCAAACGTTCGAATTGAATTTTTAGTGCATTCTCTTCTCGTTTTTTTCAATGCCCAATCTATGGATAGTCGCGGTGCGCACTAGCGTGTACCGCGGTTTTAATTAGAGAATATGGCGATTCTGCAGCGCAGTTTTTACCAGAACGATGCGATTACCGTCGCAAAAAATCATTTAGGTAAACACCTCGTCCACGTTGTCGATGGCGTTCGCCGTACCGGCAAAATCGTTGAAGTCGAAGCCTATCTCGGGCCGCACGATTTGGCAGCGCATTCGAGCAAGGGTTTAACGGCGCGCACCGAGGTGATGTTTGGCGAAGCCGGCTACGCGTATATTTATTTAATTTACGGAATTCACCATTGTTTCAATGTGGTCGTCGGCAATGGCGCGGCCATTCTAATTCGCGCGCTCGAACCGATTAGCAATATCGACGATAAAACCAACGGTCCCGGACTGCTCTGTCGTGCGCTGGCGATCGATAAACGGCAGAATCGGCACGATTTAACGCAGCCGCCATTGTTTATTGATGATCCCTTAAATATCGAAATGTCCGTAGATGCCGAAACATCTTCGGACCTCAGTGCAGGTGCAGCGAGAAATTTCGTTATCGCGAAACGGCCGCGTGTCGGAGTCGACTATGCAGGCCATTGGGCAAAGCGATTGTTGCGCTTTTATATAAAAGGCAACCCATGGGTTTCGCGCCCTTAATCGAACGCAATGTAAAGAAGCGGGAAATGCCACCCGCCGCAGACCAGCCCGCGACTTTATTTCATACGACTGAGCTGATTCGTATCGGTGTGATCGAAAGTTTTGCCGTAGATCTGCAGCATTGTCGATTCAAAGTATTCGAGGCTGTCGCCATTCACCGTTAATTTATGGCTGAACGCGAGTGTCTTGGCTTTCGCGCTGAGAAACGGCGATTGCACAATTCCCCAATCGGCATCATCGATCGATGATTTGACCTCGAAGGTCAGTGCACCGTCGTAGTTGTCGCGCGGTGCAAACTGGCCACCGGCAAGCGATGCAAAGCCGCGCGGAATAGTCAGCGATTGCATGATGACGCCGGTTTTCGAATCCCAATTCCAATAGCCGATTTGATGATGAAAGACTTTGTTGTCGGCCTTGCGGCTGACAACCTGAACGTAGGGCACGATTACCAGCTTTTGTTCATTCGCATTGGTTAAATCGCCGCCCGCCTCAAACACGATGGTTTCGTAATAGGGGTTTTGCTCAGTGCCCTCGGGGTCGGGAGCAATGTCCATGCCTTTGTTGCCTTCCCATTTGCCGATCAGCGCCGCCAGCGGGCCGTAGTTAATGCCGTCGATAATAGTGTTCATGGTCGTTCGGTGCTCCACTGATATAGAAAATCGATGGCCATTTTTAGCAATTTAATGCTGCGTTTTGCAATTTAAATAATGCTCGGTCGTTGAATTTATACAGTCATGGCGTTCCTGCGACGCTGCTATCGCTGTCAATGCGGCGATGGTTCGGGACAGCCCAATCAAAGATAATGCGTGTAAGTCAGCAGGCGATTCGGCGCAAGCAAGCGGTCATGGCGGATGTGACATAACGGTGGCCCCCATTTTCAAACGACATAAACACCATCGGGCAGCTCGAACGATTGTGCTCGGCGCAATCGTCGTGCTTATTGCGGTGGCGGTGATTCTCTGGGTATCGGCGCTAAACAAACAGCCGAATTCAACACTGTCGTCAGTTGCGCCCATAGCGAGCGCTGTGCAGTCGCATCACCGGAATATTGCCTATGTCGACAATCAGCGCTGTCTCGGTTGCCATCAGCAACAGGCGCAACAATGGCAGCAGTCTCATCACGCGCTGGCGATGGCGAGCCCCACCGAGCACAGCGTGCGCGGCGATTTTCATGACACCACGTTTGTGCATCAAGGAATCAAATCGCGTTTTTTTATGCGCGACGGTAAATATTTTGTGAATACCGATGGTGCCGATGGCGCGCTCGCCGATTTTGAAATTAGCTACACCTTCGGCGTCGAGCCCTTGCAGCAATACCTCATTGCGCTGCCGGGCGGTCGGTTACAACCGTTGCAGATCGCGTGGGACGACGTGCGTAAACGGTGGTTTCATCTGCGTCCCGATGAGCAAGCACCGCCCGGCGATGTGCTGCATTGGACCGGGCATTATCAGACCGCGAATACCATGTGCCTGTCATGCCATACCACCGGGTTTGAAAAAAAATACGACGCCAGCAGTGAAACTTTCGCTTCGCGCTGGGCTGAGCCGAATGTTTCCTGTCAGGCGTGTCATGGCCCCGGTGAGGAGCACGTGCGGTGGGCGCAGGCCGCCGCTAAAAATATTTCGGGAAACGATGTCGCGACGACGAATTTCGGATTGACGGTAAATACCCGCACGTTGAGCGGTCCGCAAAAAGTCGATCTGTGCGCAACCTGTCATTCGCGTCGCGGCGAGTTAGATCCTGAACCCATTCCCGGCGCGCCGCGATTCGATAATTATCTGCCGCTGTTGCTGACCGACAATCTTTATCACGCCGATGGCCAGCAGCTCGACGAAGTGTTTGTCGATGGTTCATTCCGCCAAAGCAAAATGTACGCGCACAGCGTGAGCTGCACTGATTGCCATAATTCGCATACCGGTAAACTCAAGCTCGAAGGCAATGCGCTGTGTCTGCAATGCCATAACCCCAAAAGCAATCCGCTGTTTGCCACTGCCGCCGGCAATTACGATTCACCGGCGCATCATTTTCATCAAGCGGGTAGTGCGGGCGCGCAATGCGTGAGTTGCCATATGCCGGCAAAAAACTACATGCAGATTCAAGCGCGGCCCGATCACAGTATTCGTATTCCACGTCCCGATCTGTCGATAAAAATCGGCACACCGAGCGCCTGCAACAATTGCCATTCCGACAAATCACCGCAGTGGGCCGCCGATCATGTCGTTGCTTGGTACGGTGCAAAGCCTAATCGCGAAGTACATTACGGCGAAATATTTGCCGCCGCGCGCGCGGGAAATTCCGTGGTGCCACAGCTGGAACAATTGGTACTCGACCTGAAATATCCGGCGATTGTGCGCGCAACGGCGGTGCACTATTTAAGCGACAGCGAGTTACGTCATTCTGCCGGAGTCGGTATCGATGCGCGTGTGCACGCCACGCGCGACGCTGATCCGGAAGTACGTGCGGCAGCGGCGGAGAGTCTCGCTGCAATTGCTCCAGACCAGCGTCTTAGGGCGTTGGCCCCGCTATTGAGTGATCCATTGCGCGCGGTGCGAATCGCGGCGGCAAATGCGCTGTCATCGATTCCAGCAGAACAAATGAATACCGAGCAACGGCATGATTTTGATAATGCACTAGCGGAATATATTGCGGCGCAAAAAGTTGCGCTCGACATGCCCGGCGCACAATTTAATTTGGGTGTGGTTTATCAAAATACCGGCAAGCTGGATTTGGCCGAACAATATTACCTGTCTGCGTTACGCATCGATCCCGATTTTGTGCCGGCGCGAAGTAATCTCGCCACTTTGTATAACGCGCTATCGCGCAATGACGATGCCGAGCGTGTTCTGGTTGAGGGATTGCAGCGACAACCGCGAGCCGGCGATTTGCAATATTCGCTCGGCCTATTACTCGCCGAAGAAAAGCGCATGGCAGAAGCTGCGGATGCATTGACGCAGGCGGCCAGATTATTACCGAACAATGCGCGCGTGCATTACAGCCTCGGTTTGGCGTTGCAACATTTAAACCGCCGCAAACCCGCTGAGGCGGCGTTGCTGAAAGCATTCGAGCTTGCGCCGGACGATGCGGCGATACCGTACGCGCTCGCGATTTTTTATCGGCAGTCTGGTCAGTACGATAAGGCAAGGATCTGGACAGAGAAACTGCAAGTACTCGCGCCGAATGATGCGCAATCGATACGGCTAGCGCCATAAGCTAATAACTAAATCGTTCTTTGCGAGCCGGCCAATTCAAATAAACTTTGGCTCGTATTACGAAGGAGCTTGGCTCATGAATTTACTGCGCGAGTTATTGTTGGTCGGGGCTTCCCAGGGCCTGCTACTGAGCGTGATGATTCTTAGTCTGCGTTCCACTAATCCCATCGCCAATCGTTTTCTGGTTGCTTTTATCGGACTGGAATCGCTGCATTTGTTGTGGTTATACCTGCCATATGCGATAGGCGCGGCGCCCTCGCCAATGTCGATTCGCATACTGGAAGGTTTGCGTGGTTTGGATGCGCCCGCGCTTTATTTTTATTCGCGCGCAATGACGGAATATTCATTCCGCTTCGAACGCAAGCAGCTCATTCACGCATTGGTACTGGCACCCGTTGCGGCATGGCTCGTCTATTTAACGTTTTTGCCCGGTTGGGCAGACATGAGCGCGCACGAATTGCAGCGGCAGCCACAGATCATCTATTGGGCGATGTATCACAGCCTATTGATGATTGGTTACGGTGCGCTGGCGTTGCGCAGGATTACGCATCACTCGCAGCGTCTTGAACAGGCGTTATCGTCGACCGACAACGTGAGCCTGGTCTGGTTGCAGCAATTGCTCGTGTTCATGCTGGCCGTGCAGTGCGTTCATTTGAGCATCGACGTGCTGCGATTGATGGCGCCGGTCGGACCCGCGCCAAAAATGTTGATCAATCTCGGTTCGACGCTGGCGATTACTTACTGGCTGTCGATCGGCGGTTTGCGGCAGCCCGCGATCTTTACCGATCGTGTGCGCGTAGCGTTGGCCGCCGTCAACGATGTGCCCGGCACAGAAGCAAGCGCCGCTCACCCAATGGAACTGGCCAAATACGCCAAGTCTGGTTTAACCGACGAATACATCCACGAGTTATGGTTGAAGTTGCAGCGCATTCTCACCACCGAGCGCCCTTATCTGGATGCGACGATCGATTTGCCTAAACTCGCGAAACGGCTTTGCGTGCGTCCGCAAGAGCTGAGTCAGGTCATCAACAGCAATGGCGAATCGTTCTATCAGTTAATTAATTGCAAACGCATCGAGGATGCAAAAGAGCTGCTGCTTGCCAGCCCGCAGCGCAAGATGCTCGATGTTGCGCTATCGGTGGGATTTACCAGCCAATCCACGTTCTATACACATTTCAAAAAACTCACCGGTAAAACGCCGGCGCAATTCCGAGCCGACGAGCGCCGATGTCTATGCGCTGAGCCTGCCGTAATCTGATTAACGCTATCAGCGGATCGGCGCGGAGTTCGTGCCGATCCATTCAGACGTAAGTACCTGCCAATTCGGCGCATAGTCAAAATTCAATGACCTACAAGAAGCATGCTGGTAACAGCCATTCATGCCTGGGGGAAACTATGACAAAAACAATTACGCAGACTTTCTTTGTTAAGAGTATTGCCGCTGCAATCGCGGGCCAATTGTTAGCGGGCATTCCGATGGTTGTCGCAGCGGAGTTGGAGCAGGTGGTGGTCACCGCTGAGAAGCGTGAGGAATCGCTGCAAAACACACCGATCTCATTGCTGGCATTCGATGCCGTAAATTTGGAAAAGCAGGGACTGACCGACCTCGGTGAATTGCCGCGCTCGGTGCCGAACCTGCAAATCACACCCGCGCCGAGTAATGCCGCATCGCTGCGCATTTTTATTCGCGGCGTTGGTAATTTCGATGATCAGTTGACGCAGGACCCAAGTGTCGCCGTCTACACCGACGGCGTGTACATGGCCCGCAGTCAGGGGTTGGCCAGCGAGGTGGCCGATCTGGAGCGCATCGAAGTATTGCGTGGTCCGCAAGGTACGCTCTATGGCCGCAACGCGACCGGTGGTGCGATCAATTTTATCACCAAGGCACCGCAGCTCGGTGTCTGGGGTTTTAGCGAATCGATCACCGCGGGCAGTTACGACGAAAGACGTTCGCGCACCATGGTCAATGCGCCGCTCGGCGATACCGTTGCATTGCGCCTTACTTACGCGTACGGCCGCAAGGATGGCTTTGTCAAAAATGAAGGGACCGGGGCCGATACTTTCGGCGAGAAAAACCGCAACGCGTTGCGCGCCGATGTGCGCTGGGTACCCAATGAGCAATGGGATATTCGATACACCTACGATCAATCGCGCATCAAGGACACCGCGCTCTATTTCACTTCCGCCACGATACACGGCGATGAACCACGGCCCACTAAAAGCAGCCCGAGTGTGCGCAATTTCGAGCCTAGCGATATTACATCGCGCGGCCATCAGCTGACCGCGAGCTGGAAATTAGCGGACGACCTCACCTTCAAATCGATCAGCGCATATCGCAAGCTCGATAATTTCGATTATCAGGATTATCTAACCTATCTCGCCAGCAGCGGCGCCTCCGCCTCGCTCGTCAGCGACGATTTGCATCAGGAGCAATGGAGCCAAGAGTTTCAGCTGCTCGGCAATGCATTCGACGACAAACTCGAATACATCGCCGGTCTGTATTATTTTCGCGAAACCGGCGACGGTTTTATTTCATCGATTACCCCGGGTTTCGGGTTTACGCAATTACGCGATTTCAATATCGAAAATACATCAAATGCCATTTTCGGACAGGCCACCTATACGCCGACTTTACTCGACCGACGATTGCATTTGACGCTGGGGTTGCGTGAATCGAAAGATCGACGCAAAGCAGATCTTTCGATCCAAAACATCACCGCGCTCAGCAATACCATTGCCGGCCCGGCCGATGGCAATAAAAGCTTTTCGAATTTCAGTCCGAGTTTTACCGCAGCGTTCGACGTGACCGACACAGTGAATGTTTATGCCAAGGTGGCGCGGGGATATAAATCGGGTGGCTTCAATGTGCGTCCCAGTACGCTGCAACATTTCGATGAGGGGTTTGGTCCCGAGAAACTCACATCGTATGAGCTGGGTGCCAAATCGGAATGGTGGGAACGGCGGCTGCGTTTGAACGCGGCGATTTTCCATTCCGATTACGACGATATTCAAGTGAATGCAAAATCCGATATTACCAACCCATCGGCGGCCGATATTATCAACGCAGGCAAAGCGACGATTGATGGTGTTGAGATGGAGCTTACCGCGCTGCTGACCGATGATCTCACGGTCAATCTCAACTATGCGTATTTAGATGCGCGCTATCGCAAGATCGAGGATGCATTTGGGACCGATGTAACGAGCAATTATGTTTTTGTTAACGCACCGCATAACAGTTATGTCGCGAATATCGATTACACGATTGCGACGACAACGATAGGTCAGCTGAGCGCGAATGTCGGCTATAGCTGGCGGGCAGATGCATTTACCACGGTGGCGACAACAGCGGGCAAATGGAAGGAGGAAAGTTACGGCCTGCTCAATGCGCGGTTGACGCTAGCGGAAATCCCGGTGACGAATGTCGGTAAGGTGCGCGCATCGCTGTGGGGAAAAAATCTCGAAGATAAAAAATACTCAGTCATCCATGCCCCGGGCTTCAACGGCTATCGTGCGTTTGGCGATCCGCGCAGTGTTGGCATCGATGTAGTTTATGAGTACTAGGGAGGGCATATGAATAATTCAAAGCGATCTTATAGAAGTTGGATATTGCTATCGGCCTTGATGGGTGTTTCGGCGTCGGCAGTCGCTATCGATACGCCGGCGCCGCGTCCCAATTTTTTAGTCATCGTGGCCGATGATCTTGGCTTTTCCGATATCGGTGCATTCGGCGGTGAAATCACGACACCGAATCTCGATCAACTCGCGCAAAAGGGTTTGCGTCTAGGCGGGTTTCACACCGCGGCCACTTGTTCGCCAACGCGCGCGGAATTGATGAGCGGCACCGATCATCATCTCGCCGGCATTGCGAACATGAGCGAGCTAATTACCGATGAACAGCGCGGTAAACCGGGTTACGAGGGCTATCTCAATGATCGCGTGGTCACCATCGCGGAATTATTACGCGACTCCGGTTATCGCACTTTGATGAGCGGAAAATGGCATCTCGGTGTGCAGCCGCAGCAAGACCCGTCGCAACGTGGTTTCGAGCAGGTATTTACGTTGTTGCAGGCCGGGCACAATCATTTTGGTCGCCTTAATTTACCGCCACCGAAACTGGGCGGCATTAAATACACCGAAAATGGCAAAGAGGTAAAACTGCCAGCCGATTTTTATTCGTCGGATTATTTCACCGACAAACTGCTCGAATATTTACGGTCCGATACCAGCAATAACAAACCGTTCTTTGCCTATCTCCCGTTCACTGCGCCGCATGAGCCGTTGCAGGCACCTGCGGAAATCATCGCGAAATATCGCGGTCGTTACGATGGCGGTTGGGAAGTGTTGCGCCGTGAGCGGCTGCGGCGCCAGCGCGAATTGGGCTTGCTGCCGGCTGCTGCGGAACTCAGTGCCCCGGCAACGATGGGCAATTGGAATGCGTTGAGCGCCGAGCAGAAACAACGTCAGTCGCGGCTGATGGAAATTTATGCGGCGATGGTTGAGCGGATGGACTGGAACATCGGTCGCGTGCTTGATCAACTGCGGGCAAGCGGTCAACTCGACAATACCGTCATCGTGTTTTTCTCGGATAACGGCGCGGAGGGCGCTAATGCAGCGCTCCGCTTGAAACGGTTGGCGGGGATCGAGCCGCAGGAGGTACCGCTGGAAAAATGGGGGAGCGCCGATTCACTGCTTTCGTATGGCGCGAATTGGGCACAAACCGCCATGGCGCCACGCCGGCTGTATAAAGCGGTATCCACCGAAGGCGGCATCACGACACCCGCAATCATTCGCTATCCGGGGTTCACTCGTCAGGGTCTGGTCGATAACTCATTCATCAGCGTGATGGATATTGCGCCGACATTACTGGAAATGGCTGGCGTGCAGCATCCCGCCACGTATCGCGATCGGCCGGTCGAACCGTTGCGTGGAAAATCGCTCGTGCCTTTTTTAAATCGTACCGTCGACAAAGTGCACGGTCCGAAAGAAACGTTCGGTTGGGAATTATTTGGCCAGCGTGCAATGCGGCAGGGCGATTGGAAAATTACCTACGTCAGCCCGCCGAATGGCTCCGGGCATTGGGAGCTGTACGATTTGCAGCGTGATCCGGGCGAGCGCCATGACATTTCCTCGAAATATCCGGAAAAGAAAAAGGCATTGGTTGCGAGCTGGGATAGTTATGCGAAAGACATGGGCATCGTGCTACAGGAGCAGGTGATGAGCCCATACACCGATCAATAACACAACACATTGTAAATTTAACGCCGCACTTTTTATCGGTGTGCGTTAATCTGGACAAGGCTGATCAGCGCTGATCAGCCTTTTTTATTTTTCTATGATTTTGTTTTTCTCTGAACTGCACTATGAATGGCAGGTGATCTAACGTTATGGCGCTCAATGCAACGATATTTAAAATTCAGCTCAATATTGCCGATACCGATCGCGGCTACTACGGCGATCACAATCTGACGATCGCGCGGCATCCATCGGAAACCGACGAGCGCATGATGGTGCGGGTATTGGCATTTATCCGGCATGCGCATGAGCGTTTGCAATTCACCAAAGGGTTGAGTGCCGAGGACGAGCCCGATCTGTGGCAGAAAGCGCTGACCGATGATATCGAGCTGTGGATTAACGTCGGCCAACCCGATGAAAAACGTTTGCGCAAAGCGTGCAGCCGTTCACCGCAAGTGATTCTCTATTTATACGGCGGACGCAGTGCCGATTTGTGGTGGCAGCAAAATGCCGAAAAGCTCGCGCGTTTCGATCATCTCAGTGTGGTGAATTTGCCGAAAACAGCGACGGACGAAATGGCCGCGCTAGTTGAACGCAATATGCAATTGCAATGCACGCTGCAAGATAATCAGATATGGATTAATAACGGCACGCAAACTGTCGAGATCAATCCGACGGAGCTGCGTTGACCGAAAAATTCTGCCGGCCGAATGGGCCACACAATAATTTCGCGAAATAAATTTTTCCAGTAAAAAAGCCGCGCAGACATGAGCGGCTTTTTTATTGTTTTATTGCAATAAAATTTTTAAAAAATTATGCGTTTTTCAGCGACGCCAGATCGATCACGAAACGGTAATACACATCGCTTTTCAACATGCGCTCGTACGCGGTGTTGATGTACTGCATATCGATCATTTCCACATCGCAGGTGATGCCGTGCTCGGCGCAGAAGTCGAGCATTTCCTGTGTTTCGGCGATGCCGCCGATCAGCGAGCCGGCGATCTGACGGCGTCCGAATACCAGCGGCAGCGTCTGCAGCGGCGGTTGCACCACGCCGATCAGGCCGAGCAGCACCAGCGTGCCGTCGATTTTCAGTGTCCACAGATACGGGTTCAGATCGTGCTCGGTCGGCACGGTGTCGAGAATGAAATCGTAGCTGCCGCGCGCGGCGTTCATCTGCTCTGTATCGGTCGATAACACGACATGGTCGGCGCCGAGCCGACGTGCTTCGGTTTCCTTGTCCGGGCTACGCGTGAACAGCGTGACTTCCGCGCCCAGCGCTTTCGCGAATTTCAGCGCCATATGACCGAGGCCGCCGAGACCGACGACAGCGACCTTATGGCCCTTGCCAATTCTCCAGTGACGCAGCGGCGAGTAGGTGGTGATACCGGCGCACAGCAACGGCGCGGCGCTTTTCGGATCGAGCTTGGCGGGGATGCGCAGCACGAATTTTTCGGTGACGGTGATGCGCTCGGAATAGCCGCCGTGCGTCGGCTGGCCGTCGCGGCGGTCGATGCCGCCATAGGTCGGCGTGTTGTATTCGGCGCAGTACTGTTCCTCGCCGTGATTGCAGGGCCCGCAGTGGCCGCAGGCGTCGACCATGCAGCCGACGCCGACCATATCGCCGGCTTTGAAACGCGTGACCTCGGAACCGACGGCGGTGACGCGGCCGACGATTTCATGGCCTGGCACCACCGGGTAGCGGCTGAAGCCCCAGTCGTTGTGCGCAATGTGCAGGTCGGAGTGGCAGACCCCGCAGTACAGAATCTCGATCGCGATGTCGTCGCTGCGCAGATCGCGGCGTACGAACTCGAACGGTGCGAGCGGCTTATCGGCGGCAAACGCGGCGTAGGCGCGAGTGGCTTGGGTCATGAGTATCTCCTCAGATCATTTGCAGATGGTGGATGTCGGACAGGCATTTGCGAATGAAGTTGTCCGACAGATGCGGAATGTCCTGGTGCGTGCCGACGTTGAGTCGGCGCACGGTTTCGTGGAAGCGGGCGGCCGGCACCCATGAGCTGAATTCGGCCGGCATCGGCTGCGCGAATTGATGCAGCAATGGCAGCGACGACTGCTGCCGTTGTTTTTCCGGCAGGCCGCGCAGCGCAGTTTCGAAGCGGCCGAGCCAGTCGGCGTAATCGTCGATACGGCGGATCGGATAGCCGGCTGCGATCGCCCAGTCGACGAAGCGGTCGAGCGAAATGCCATCGTCGTGCGGATTGACGACGTGGAAGGTGCGATAGCCGGCGCGCACGTTCGCGCCCAGCGTCGCCATCGCCTTGGCGCTGAAATCGGCGGGCAGACCGTCGTAGTGTGCCTTCGCCAGATCGCCGGTATAGAACGAGTGCGGTGCCAGCCCGGTGACGACGACGCTGAACAGCCAGCGCGTGAACATATCGGGCACGTTGATCTGACCTTTGAACTGGCTGTGCGCGAGGATCATGTCCGAGCGGAACACTGCCACCGGCAGGCCGAAGCGGTCGTGCGCATCGCGCAGCAGCACTTCGGCGGCCCATTTGCTGTTGGCGTAACCGTCGGCGTAACTGCTCGCGCCAAGGCGGCGGATTGGCGTCGCCGTGCGCACATCGGCATCCTCATCCATCACGCCGTCGGGCATCATCGCCGCCGCGACCGTCGATACGTTGTGGATCGGCTTCAGCCGTTGCGTCAGCGCGAGGCGAATCAGCTCGGCGGTGCCGACCACATTGGCGCCGAACAATTGCTGATACGGCAGCACATGGTTGACGAAGGCGGCGGGGTGGACAATCACATCGACGCTGTCCGCCAGCCGCTGCCAGTCGCTGAAGCTGAGGCCAAGATCGGGTTCGCTGATATCGCCGGCGAGCACTTCGAGATGCTGCGCCGCCAGCTGTTCGAAATGCAGTTTCAGTTCGGTGTCGCCGCTGTCGAACACACTCGCGATGCGCTTGTAGGCCGCTGCAGTGTCCTGGCCACGCGCGATGCAGATCACGCGGCCGCCGACAGCGCTCATGCGTTCGAGCCATTCGAGACACAGAAAGCGACCGAGATAGCCGTTGGCGCCGGTCAGCAGCACGGTGCGAATTTCGTCAGCGGGCGGCGCCGCCGTGCGCGCCTGTTCGAGCACCTCGGCAGCGAGGAATTTGTCGAGCGTCAGGTCGCTGGCGTGAATTTCGGTGGCGCCGCGGCCATGCACCGATGCGAAGGTGGTCCGTTTCCCCAGATCCGCACGCGCCCGCTCGATGAATTCGGCCAACTGTTGCAGCGTACCGGACGGATTGTTGATGACGCTGGCCGGCACTTCGACTTCATAGATGTCCTCGAGCAGCAGCGAGCACGACAGCGCCGACAGCGAATCGCCGCCGAGTTGCGCGAAGCTGCACGGCGTCGACAGATCGAGCGCCTCGAGGCCAAGAGTGGCCTGCAGCGCGCGGCACAGCGTTTCCAGCACCGGTGCGTTGCGGCCTTCGCGGCGCAGGATCTGCAATTCTTCGGCCTGGCTGGCGGCGATGTCGTCGTACAGCTGCTCCAGGCGCGGTGCATAGCGTTCCTTGAATCTCGGACGCTGGTATTTGCCGATGCCAGCGAGCAGACCATTTTCGACGCTGAACGGCTCGCGCTCGACGATGAAATCACGGGGCACTTCGTACGCATTCAGTTGCTCGGTCTGTGCAACCTGTTTGATCGCCTCGCGCAGTGCGGTCTTGATCGCGGCGACATCGTCGGTAATACCGAGCTGGCGTAGCGCATCGTCGCTCGGCACGAACACGCCGAGCAGGAACGCACGCTCGCTCGTGCCGTACAAAAACGCCTGCCGGATCAGCGGATGGCCGTTGGTAAACAACGCTTCCAGGCGTGCGATGGCGACGAATTCACCCTGCGCGAGTTTCAGCACGTTGTTGCGGCGGTCGAGATAGACCAGATGATCCGGCTCGCTCTCGGCCATGATGTCGCCGGTGCGGTAGTAGCCGTCGGCATCGAACACGCCGGCGGTCACTTCCGGCCGCTTGTAGTACCCGAGCATCACGTTCTGCGTTTTGACCAACAGCTCGCCGCGCGGGTGCGGCTTATCCGTTTTGAAATAACCGAGTTCGGGCACATCGTCGAGCTTGTAGTCGAGCACCGGCGGGCGTACCACGCGATTGTTGCGCAGCACACCGCCGACTTCGGTGGCGCCGTAGTTGTCGTCGAGTGGAAAACCGAGGGTGTTTTGCATGAATTGCCCGAGTTCCGGCGCCAGCGCGGCCGACGCAAATATGCAATTCAGTAGGCGTCCGCCCAGCAGGTTATTCCGCACCTCGAGACTCAATTCGCGCTTGAGAGACTTAGGGTCTGAAGCGCCCGGGGCGCGACGCTCCAACTCCATCTGATAATGCTGATAGACCATTTCGCAAACGCGCGGCACGAAGCCCAACATCGTCGGGCGGGCCATGCGGATATCGTTGAATAGTTCGGATAAATCGCTTTTCGCGGTGAAATAGCAGGTACCGCCGGAGCTCAGCGTGGCAAACAGACTGGAACGTCCCATCGTGTGGTTCAGCGGCAGGTAATTCACCTGAATCAGCGGCATTGCGGATACGAAATTCCACGTCATCTTGATCATGCGCTCGATGATCATCGCGCCCTTCGGCAAGCCGGTGCTGCCGGAGGTGTAATAGATTGTGCACATGCGCTGATCGGTATTCGGCTCGGCGAACAGCGGGGCGGGGGACAGTGTTTCGCCGCGAGCGCACATCGCGCTCAGCGTCGTGATCAGATCGGGCAGGCCGGCGGCGGCGAGTTTGGCTTGCGCCGCTTCGAGAATTTCACGCTCACTGTCGACTTCCGGGTGGTAATCGAACAGCAAAATGCCGAGCGGGCGGTGCGCCTGCAGCACCAGCTCAACGCCGAGCGGCAGGTACTCGATGCTGGTCGCCAGCCAGTTCGGCGCCGCCTCCTGAAAAATGCCGAGCAACTGCTGCATCGAGGCATTGGTCTGCAGCGGCACCACCACCGCGCCGTTGTGCAACGCGGCGAGATCGACAGTCGCGAAGTCGGTGCCGGCGAACGCGAGGATGCAGATCAAGTCATTCGCTACGAGCGGCTTCGCTTTGTCGTGATACCAGACATTGGCGAGCGCACGCACGCGCGCCCACAGCTCGCGATAGCTCACCGCCTCGAAATATTTCAGCTGATTGCGCACGGTGCGGCCGGTGGCCGGATCGGCGACCAGCTCGGTGGCACGCTCGGCCAGCGCCGGGCGCTCGGCATAGCCTTCGATACAGGCGGCGATAATCTGCGCCAGACCGAGTTCGGGACGAACCTTGAGCGCATTGACGTCCTGGCTCGGCATTGCCGCGCCGAATTGCGGGTCGCTGGCGGCCAGCGCGTTGACGCGAGCGACAAACTGCGCATAAAGCGCCGCCTGCTGGGTTGCTTCTTCTGTTTTCACGGTTATCTCCTGATCGGAAGATTGAGTTATGTGCGGGCACTAAGCCAAGATGAATTTGCTTTCAATCCTGATCAGCAATGCGTCGCAACAGCGAGCGCAACGTCTCGCATTCCGCCTCGCTCAGCGGTTTGAGCACCTGATTTTGCGCATTGATCGCGCGCGGAATGCAGTCCTTTATCAACGCTTCGCCTGCGGCGGTAAGTTCGAGATCGATCACGCGTCGATCGGTGTTGCTGCGGTTTCTGATCAGCAAACCTTTCTTTTCCAATACATCGAGCGTGTAGGTAATCGCGGCGGTGTTGGTGAAGCACAGGCGCGCTAACGCGGAAGGTGTCGACGCGCGGCCGCGATAAACGGCGTGCAGCACACCGTACTGTTGGCTGCTGATATCGAGGTCTGTCATCGCAGCGGCGCAGCCATCCGTGATGCGATTCAGACAGCGGCTGATCAGCAGACCGATGGCTTCGTCGCAGGCATTGATGGTCGGGATAGCGGGGGCTACAGGGGAGTGTTGGGCCATTACATGTACTCGGCAGCAGGTAGGCCATGCTAACTCATCGAATTTCAAAATACTAAAATTTTAACTATCTTTCAATCTTCATTGGCTTATAAGGAAGGGCAATCGTCGCGCTCAACAGAAAAACTGCAGGCTCTATCGGCGGTATTGCTGGAAGGAGAATGTGCGACACATCACAAGATAAGCAGCGGAGGAATGGTCAAAAAATCGAAAGTACTGCTGCGCGGATCGAGGTGAGCCAGTTTCGATTAGGCCATAATTACGCTTATAAAAACGGTTCGCACCGAGCGTGCCGGCCTGATCGACAGATAACGAGCAGTCGAAACTGATTTACGGGAACACGTGACGCAGCCACGTGCATTTTAGTAAACCGCTTATCAGTGCCCGCGTCGGTAGTTCGCTTGTAGTCGATGCAACGTGGCGATTAGCACATCGATTTCCTGGCAGGTGTTGTAGAACGCGAGCGAAGGTCGCACGCTAGTTTCGAGGCCGAAGCGACGTAGGATGGGTTGCGCGCAATGGTGTCCCGAACGCACGGCGATGCCTTCGTGATTCAACGCTTTACCCACCGCTTCGGTCGCATGACCATCGAGCACAAACGAAATCACACTGGCTTTCTCTTTCGCGGTGCCGATCAAACGCAATCCGGGTACGGTTTGCAAACCGTACGTGGCATACATCAGCAGATCGTGCTCGTAGCGCGCGATATTTTCCATACCGATACGCTCGACATAATCGATCGCCGCGCCCAGCCCGACTGCATCCGCGATATTGCCGGTGCCGGCTTCAAAACGCGCGGGAGCCGGTTGATAGCGAGTGTGTTCGAACGTGACATCTTCGATCATGTTGCCGCCACCTTGCCATGGCAGCATCGTGTCGAGGATTTTCTTTTTGCCGTAGACCGCGCCGATACCCGTTGGCCCAAATATTTTGTGTCCGGAAAATACATAAAAATCGGCATCGAGTGCCTGCACATCGACACGCATGTGCGAAACGGCTTGCGCGCCATCGATCAAAACGCAGCTGCCATTGCGATGTGCGGCGTCGATTATTTCTGTCACTGGTGTGACCGTACCGAGCGCGTTCGATACCTGCGTCACCGCTACAAGCTTGGTGTTTCCGTTTAGCAGGCGATGATATTCCTCAAGAATAAGTTGCCCACTATTATCGACAGGGATCACGCGAATTTTCGCGCCGATTTTTGCCGCGAGCTGCTGCCAAGGCACGATGTTGGCGTGGTGCTCGAGTTGCGAAACGATTATTTCATCGCCGGCCTGCAGGTGTTGCTCGCCCCAGGTTTTGGCGACGAGATTGATTGCTTCAGTTGCACCGCGCACAAAAATAATTTCTTCCGCAGAGCTGGCACCGAGAAAGCCAGCGACTTTCTTGCGTGCAGCTTCATAGGCATCGGTGGCGCGTGCCGCAAGCTCATGAGCGGCGCGATGAATATTCGAATTTTCGTGCGCGTAAAAATAAGCGAGCCGATCGATCACCGCCTGCGGTTTATGTGTGGTCGCGGCATTATCGAACCAGATCAACTGGCGGCCGTTGACGCGCTCTTGCAAGATCGGAAAATCGCGACGCACCGCGTTGACATCAAATGCCGGATGCGCGCCGATCGGCAGCGTGTTGGCGGTGTCGTTGCGCGTATGCAGCGCATCGACAAAATAAAACCAGCCATCGTTATTGGTTGGGACAGCGCTCTTTATGGCGGGTGCACCGGCTGGTTTGGTATCGATCGTCGCGAGCAGCGCTTTGAGTTCTTCGGCGCCCGGCAATCCAAATGACTGCGCGATGACTCGATCTTGATTGGTAATCGATGCGGTATCGGGTAACTCCAACGGCGCAATATTTTGATACGCACTGGCTTCGCCGAGAAAATAATACGGCGAAGACAGGGGTAACACCGGCGCCGTCGCTAACAATGCGGATACATTTTCTGGCGCATCAACAATTTTCGGCGCCTTAACATCGGGCAGCGCAGCCGCGTACGCCTGGGGAATACCGAGCATCACATGGCCCGGCTTGCCCGTACCGGCGGTTGCTTGTAAAGCAGCGTCGGGTAAGCCATTACCCGTTACTGCATGAGGCTCCAAGTTGAATGCTGGTTTCGAAACCGCCAATTGGTTAGCAGCGGGTTGTGGCTGCGCAGTCGCGAAGTTGCCTGGCAGCGCCGCGAAAAATTCGTTTGCCAGCCGATTGAGTATGCCTTCATCGGGCAAACCACTGCTCATTGACGCGACCAATGCATCGATACCATTACCGGTACGTGTCGGGGTATTCATGGTATTTACCGATCTCAACATCTTCGAGCACTGCGAGTGCATCCTCGGTTAATACGGCGAGTGAGCAGTACAGTGAAATCAAATATGACGCAATGGCGTTGCGGCCGATGCCCATGAAGCGCACGGATAATCCCGGGCTCTGTTCGCCGGCGAGACCCGGTTGAAATAAACCCACCACACCTTGACGCTTGTCGCCGACGCGCAGCAATAGAATTTTGGTTTTGCCATCTTCAATCGGCACTTTGTCCGATGGAATTAATGGCAATCCACGCCATGTTAGAAATTGCGATCCGAACAGACTGACGGTAGGCGGTGGTACGCCACGGCGCGTGCATTCGCGCCCGAATGCTGCAATGGCCAGTGGGTGCGTCAGAAAAAATCCCGGTTCTTTCCACACTTTGGAAATCAAATCATCAAGATCGTCAGGTGTCGGCGCACCGGTCAATGTCGATATGCGCTGGGAATCATCGACGGCCGATAGCAACCCATATTCGGCATTATTGATTAACTCGCTTTCCTGACGCTCCTTGATGGTTTCGATCGTAAGGCGCAGTTGTTCTTTGATCTGATCGTGCGGGCTGCTGTACAAATCGGATATGCGCGTATGTACATCCAGCACGGTGGTGACGGCATTCAAAAAATATTCGTGCGGTTGTTCTTCGTAATCGACAAATGTCTGCGGTAGATCGGCTTCGTCGCGCTGTGTGCAGGCGACGGTCACTTCGGTCGGATTTTTTACTTTGTTAACGCGATAGATACCGGCCTCCACGGGCAGCCACTGCAGTAAATGCACGAGCCAGCGTGGAGAAATGGTGGAAAGTTGCGGTACTGTTTTTGTCGCGTTGGCTAATTGACGAGCAGCGTTGTCGCCTAGCGCCAGCTGCGCATCTTGAATTTCGGCCATGAATTAACTCCCGATCGTGGCAAATGTATTTCTGTCACTCTATTGCTACAATTTTTTCTGCAGCGCATTTCCATAAAACATAAACACGATCTTACGGCGCGCGTATTAGCGTCAACCGTCTATAGCCATCAATAACCCATTTAACGATTTGTCGATGCGGTCAGTTGCTCGCAATGTGCAACCAGTGCGGACATTGATACGCCGAGCGCAAAAGCTAGTTTCGAAATGGTTACCAGCGACGGCGTGGTAGCGCCTCGCTCAATTTCACCGACGTAGGAGCGATTCAAGCTGGCGCGGTCGGCAAGCGTTTCTTGTGACCAGCCCTTTTCCTCGCGAGAACGACGGATCACGCCGCCGAATCGACCACATAGTTCAGTCATGATTTATCGATTCTTGATTGGCTACTTCGAATTGTTCATGCAGGGCAGACTGTGAATTGGCCTGCGTGATGTAACTGCCCGGTGGAATGCTGCGAGTCAGCCACACATTGCCGCCAATCACCGATCCCCGGCCAATAGTGATGCGACCCAATATCGTTGCACCTGCGTAAATCACCACGTCATCTTCGACAATGGGGTGACGCGGCTGTCCCTTTTGCAAATTGCCGACGGCGTCGGTTTGAAAACGTTTAGCACCGAGCGTCACCGCTTGATACAGACGTACACGCTGACCGATGACCGCTGTTTCGCCAATGACGACGCCGGTGCCATGATCGATAAAAAATCCATCGCCAATTTCGGCACCGGGATGAATATCGATACCGGTTTCGGCATGTGCGCGCTCCGCGATAATGCGTGCCAGCAGCGGCGTGCCCAACCGATACAGCGTGTGGGCAATTCGATGATGCGTGATCGCAAAAATACCGGGATAACACAGTAAAACTTCATCGACACTTCTAGCCGCGGGATCGCCGCGATAAGCGGCTTGAATATCGGTATCGAGACGCCCGCGAATCGCCGTCAACTCATTCGCAAAACGACGGACTATATCGATAGCATGAGAATCGATTTCACCATCCGTACCAGGATTGCTGCGCGATTCGTAGCGCAGTTCCAAACCCACCTGCTCCAGTAAGGAATGCAATGCGGTATCGAGCGTATGCCCGATATAAAAATCTTCGGTTTCCTGTCGCAGATCGAGTGGACCCAGCCGCATCGGAAACAGCGCGCCGCACAATGCCGTTGCGATATCGCGCAGCGCTTCGCGCGACGGTAGCTCGCGACCGCCGAATTCCGGATCGCGATTATGCTGCTGCCGCCAGCGTTCGCGTTGCGCGCGCAAACCGGCCACGATGGCATTGAGATCCCAGTATCGGTGTTGTCCGATAGTCGCTGAGGTACGAATATTTTCCGATAACGACATAACGAATATTTCGCAAGAGTGTGGTGGTAGGGGTTGCTGGTGCAATCCTGAATTCGATTAATCCTGAATCCAGGGCAGGGCATGCGAGCGCCAACCACCGAGATGGCCACGTTGCTGTTGCGCGTCAATATCGCCTTCGAAGCCCTCAAGAATATTGAAGGCGTTAACAAAGCCCGCTTTGGTCGCTGCAATCGCCGCCTCGGTGGAGCGTTTTCCACTGCGGCACAAAAACAGGACGATCTGATCTTTCTTCACTTTGTTTTCCAACTCGCGCACGAAACGTGGGTTGCGTGTCATCGCAGTGCCGGTAGCCCACGCCACATGCAGCGTATCGGCCACATGGCCGACGAATTTTCGTTCTTCGTTGGTGCGTACATCGACAATCAACGCCGCTCCCGATGAGAACAGCTCCCATGCTTCAGTCGGCGACACACCGCCCGCATAGCCCTTGTTCTGCGCTGCTGCGGCATTGCGCACGCGCTCAAGGATTTTATGGGCGGCTGCGTCGAGACCGATGTCGGAATAATTGTCGGTATTGTCTGCGGCGAATTGGGTAGCGGTGGTCATCGTTGCCTCCAGTCAGTCAAATCAAAAGACAGTTCGCATAATGGTGTGTTGTAAGTTAGTGATTGACGCAGGCCGGCGGAAATACTTTTTGTCGCTAACGTTATTCCCCAATTGCCCTCTGTACGATTTTTAGCGTGCGGTCACAACATGCCGTACAGCTTCAAACGATGCCGCAAAATATTGCGACTAATGCCGAGCAATCTTGCCGTCTGCAATTGATTTCGTTGGCAGTATTCATACGCGCACTGAACAACGCGGGATTCGATGTCGGCGAAAATATTTTTCCCATTGCCATCGAATATTTTCAGCAGCGCCTGTTCCAGCTGAGCGTGCGAATTCGAAATATCGGGCGCAACATTTTCATCAGTTTCGGATTCATGAATAGAAAATCTCGCCAAATGCAAATCCTGCGTATCGATGCGACCGTTACGCATGACAAGCATGGCGTGATGAATGACATTTTCGAGTTCACGAATATTTCCTGGCCATGGATAACTCGCCAGTGCACGGCGCGCCGAGTCGGTTATTTCGGCGTGCTCAAGGCCAAGGTGGTCTTTATATATTTCAACGAAATGCAACGCCAACGGGAGAATATCGCCGATGCGTTTGCGCAGTGGCGGTAAATGCAATTGCGCAACGTTCAAGCGGTAATACAAGTCTTCACGAAATCTGCCGGTGCGTACCGCCTCCTGCAAATTCACATTGGTTGCCGCCACCAGTCGAATATCGATCGGAATCGAAATGCGTCCTCCGACGCGGCTTAATTCACGTTCCTGCAACACACGTAATAGCTTCACTTGCGTTGCCGGCGGCAAATCGCCGATTTCATCCAGAAATAACGTGCCGCCGTTGGCGACTTCGAACCAACCTTTTTTTTGCACCACGGCACCGGTGAAGGCGCCTTTTTCGTGGCCGAACAATTCGCTTTCCACCAATTGCTCGGGTAGCGCGGCACAGTTGACGGCAATGAACGGCCCATTGCTGCGCTTACTGAGCTTATGCAGCTGGCGCGCCACCAGCTCTTTGCCGGTGCCAGTTTCGCCGATAATCAATACGTTCGCGATGCTGGGTGCGAGGCGTTGCAGACGTTCGTAGAGTGCTTGCGAAAGTGGATCTTCAAATACCAGCGCGGTGGCGCGAATGCTGCGTGAATAAGCGGCGGGATTGTCGAACGAAACGATTTCCGCGGATTCTCTGGCCGCTATTTTTCCGAAGCCAAGATGGCGCGTATCAAATGATGGATCGATAACTTCGCTCATTGTCATTCCTAAGCAGAGCTTGATTAATGAAAGCAAAGCTAACACCACTCTAAAATCCTCAAAAATACGAAATAATTACAAGGTTATTCCTTTTGATGGAATAACCATAAGCCGAATTTTAAAAATAAAACTCAAAGGTGCAGGTTGGTGTGCAGCACACGAAATGTTTTCTGATCGTGGACTATTCGAGCATCATTCCGTTTCTAAATCCTAAATTCGCGAAATTTTATTGGCACATTAACTGCTGACCGACTCTGCTGTCGGCTTGCGTGCAAGTCATCATTCTTTGAGAGAGAAAAAATATGTTGAGCAAAAAATTCACCATTCGTGCCGCGGGCGCCATGCTGTTGTCGTTGGCAGCGGCCACCGGCTCTTTTGCGCAGACTGCATCCGCCGCTCCGGTATCCGCTGCGCAAGAATATAAATGGAAGACGCCAAAACTAAAGCGCGCGCAAATCGATGCGCTGTTGGCGAAGCCGGAGAAGCTATTAGTGATTGATGTACGTAGGCCCGACGAAATCAGCAAAATCGGTGGCTTTCCGGTGTATCTGAATATTCAGGCTTCTGAGCTTGAAAATAATCTGGCTTATATTTCGAAGGATAGAACCATCGTTACTGTATCTAACCACGCGGGGCGCGCCGGTGCTGCAGCAGATTTTCTTAACAGCAAGGGCATTAAGGTGGCAGGCGCGATTGGTGTACAAAATTATGAAGAAGAAGGCGGAGCGCTAACCAAGATTGAGCCGCCAGCACCGAAATCCGCTGCAAAATAAGCTGATTTTGTAGGCGCAATAAGTGACTGCTGAGCAGCAGTCACTACTTAACAGTTGTTTTTTTCGCAACATTCGCGTTCGTCATGTTGGTAATGAAACGCCAAAAAACCTTGCGAATTAGCCAGTTGAAATAATTGGTACGCCATCTGCTCTAGCTAGTCCTGTTGTCGCAGTACGTGCGAATATTTTTGGAGGGGAAGCGCGATGGGTTTGCAATATTCCTGGCATGACGCATTGGAACGCGATGCGCGTCGTCAACGTCGTCTCGTGCGGAAAAATCAAACGCAGCGCGATAGCAAAGTTGAACGCAAGAGCAGACTCGCACTGGTACCTGCATCAAAAATTGAAGTTCCGAATATTGTTCCTGCGGATTATTTGTCGGTGCACAACAACACGTTGCCGCAGCGTAACTACGGAGAATTCGCGTTCGCCGCAATGGCCGCGGTGGGTATTCATCTTGTCGCGGCGTGGACGCTTGCGCATTTACCATCGGGCGAATTAATTGCGCCACCAAAACCGGCTCCGGTTGAAGTGGCATTCGTAACACCGCCACCGCCGCCCCCACCGCCGAAAATCGAACCGCCCAAGGTGCAGAAGGTCGTGAAAGCGCCGCAGCTGCCGGTCGTGCAAAAGGTTGTACCGCAAAATATTACGCCGACCGATAACGTGGTTGCCGTGCAGGAGGGCCCACCGCCGACACCGGCACCCGTGGTTGAAGAAAAAATCACCGCAGCGCGCGCCGATGCAGGTTATCTGAATAATCCAACTCCTGAATATCCAGCGATCGCACTGCGGCAGGGTTGGCATGGCACCGTGCAATTGCGCGTACTGGTGCAGCCCGATGGGCGTCCGGGCACCATCGCGCTCGAAAAAAGTAGCGGCAAGAAAATATTGGATGATGCCGCACTGGCCGCAGTGCAGAAATGGAAATTCGTGCCCGCCAAACGCGGCGAACAACCGATTGAAGGTTGGGTTAGTTTTCCGATCGAGTTCAATATCGACAGTGCGAGTTAATCCAGCGTTGAACGTGTTGTCGCACTGGTTGAACGTACGCGTCGTGGTTTTATAAATAGTTCTGTAGCGAAATGAGTAGAGGTAGAAATTATGTTTAGCGATTCAACAGCTCTTATTCACAACGGCACACTGTGGTTGCTCGGATTATTTTCGATCGCGACATGGTTACTTCTCATTATTAAAGCGGTACAACAAACGCGCGTTAAATCCGCCAATCGCCGTTATCAACGTGCGTTCTGGAGTGCACCGGATTTGAATAGTGCTGTCGGTGTGAAAGAAGGTGAAGGGCCGGCGAGTCGGTTAGCACAGGTGGGATTTGGCGCATTGCGCGAAGCGGAAATTGCGACCGATCTCGAACACAGTGGCGAGCGTCAGGATGTGCTCGAACGTTATTTGCGCCAGCAATTACAACGCGAACGTCATCAACTCGATAGCGGTCTCGCCATTCTCGCGAGTATTGGCAGCACAGCGCCCTTCGTCGGTTTGTTCGGCACGGTGTGGGGCATCATGCACGCGTTGCACGATATTGGTCAGCGCGGCTCGGCCAGTCTCGATGTGGTGGCAGGTCCGATCGGCGATGCGTTGGTGGCGACCGGCATCGGCATCGCAGTCGCAGTACCGGCGGTACTCGCTTACAACTATTTCATTCGCGGGCTTAAATCGATCGGTGCCGATCTTGAGGATTTCGCCACCGAACTCGTCAATCTTGCGCAACGCAGCCAATTCCGTTTACAGCCGGCAGCGAAACCAAAATCCGCTGTGATTAAAGAAGTTAATAAATCCGGGTTTACCGGTGCGGAGGTACCTGCGTAATGGCCTTCAATAATTTCAGTGAAAGCGATGGCGTGTTGAGTGAAATCAATATCACGCCGCTGGTCGATGTGATGTTGGTATTGCTGGTGGCCTTTATTGTCACCGCGCCAGCGCTCAGCAATGCAGTACATGTGAATTTACCGAAGACCGCGGCAACGGCACCACCCAGCGATATTAAAGCGGTGACGATCAGTCTCGATGCGCAAGGTCAGGTTTATCTGAATCGCGAATTGATCACTCAAGCATCTGTCGAGCCGCAACTGCGCGCGCTCAAAGGCGAAAATGCCGAACTGACGTTGAATCTGCAGGCGGATGATACGGTGCCCTACGGCGCGGTGGCGAAAGTAATGGCATCAATCGAGCGCGCTGGCATTAGCCGATTATCGGTCTTGACCAATCCAGGTTCTTAAATGCGCTACGGTCCCGGTGGCATACTTTTATTGAATTATAACGAGGAGCATTTGCTGTGTCAGAGCACCATCATACGTACAAAAATAAATGGAAATATCGTCAGCTGGCTAGCGCGATACTGAGTGCGGTCGCGATTGGTTCGGCCGGCGCGGAAGATGCGCTGACGCCGGCGATTCCTGGCGTAGTGACAGCGGGAACGCGCATCGAATTGATTAAAGATGGCTTTACCGGCACCGAAGGGCCACTGGCATTACCGAACGGCGAATTTGTTTTTACCGAGACGCAGGCGAATCGAATTACCAAAATTGCCGCGGATGGCAGCACGTCAACCTTTCTGGAAAATAGCAATGGCGCCAACGGCCTTGGCTTCAATCCGCAAGGTGATGTGGTCGCTGTGCAAGTGCTCGAAACGAAGGTCGGCATTATTTATCCGCCTGAGCACGCGCGCGTGCTCGCCGATAATTTCGAAGGTAAGGTATTCGGCCGACCGAACGATCTCGTGGTCGATAAGAAAGGCGGCGTGTATTTCACCGATTCCGGTATTAATGCACAGCAGCAAACCAGCAGCGCGCCGCGTAGTGACGGCAAGCCGCCGTCGCCCACCGCAAAACCTGCTGTGTACTACATTAGCCCGGCAGGCAAGCTACAACGATTCGCGGATGATATCGAGCGTCCTAATGGCGTTCAGTTGAGTCGCGATGAAAAGACCTTATTCGTTGCCAATACCCTCGGCGAATATGTGCTGGCCTTCGATGTTCAGCGTGATGGCACCGTAAAGAATCGTAAAAATTTTGCGAAATTAGCGGGTTTTACGCAGCAGGGAGAAAACGGTCCGAATAGTGGCGCCGATGGGCTCGCTATCGACAACGACGGTCGGGTATATGTGGCGTCGAATGCCGGCATTGAGGTATTCAGTGAGGAAGGCGCCGCGCTTGGCATTATTCCGCTGCCGAAAAAGCCGCAGAATCTTGCATTCGCTGGCAACGATAAAAAAACGCTGTACGTAGTCGGTCGCGGCGCCGCTTATAAAATCGCGACGCAGACATCCGGGTTTACCGGTCGCGCGAAATAAATTCGAGAGCACATCATGACGAGACAAACCACCAAGGATTTCGATCCGCAACTATTGAAGCTATTTGATCAGTACGTACACGGGCAGCTGAGTCGTCGCGGCTTTCTCGATCGTGCGGCGCAATTTGCCGTAGGTGGAGTGACCGCCGTCGGTTTGTTGGGCGCATTGAGTCCGCGTTTCGCGGAGGCCGAGCAAGTGGCACCCGACGATAAGCGCATTGACGCGCGCTTCGTCGAAATTCCGTCGCCACAGGGTTACGGCACCGTGCGTGGCTATCTGGTGAAACCAGCGAAGACAACAGGCAAATTGCCGACCGTGCTGGTGATTCACGAAAACAGAGGGCTCAATCCGCACATTGCCGATATCGCGCGGCGACTCGCGCTCGATAATTTTATTGCGTTCGCGCCCGATGCATTATTTCCGCTCGGTGGCTATCCCGGCGATGAAGATAAGGCACGTGAATTATTTCCAAAGTTGGATCAAGCCAAAACGCGCGAAGATTTCCTTGCCGCTGCGGCATATCTGAAAACGGTGCCCAGTGGTAATGGCAAAGTCGGCGCAACCGGTTTTTGTTATGGCGGTGGCGTCACCAATTTTCTCGCTACGCATATTGCAGATCTCGCGGCGGCAGTACCGTTCTATGGTGCGCAACCCGCCGCTGAAGATGTACCCAATATCAGGGCGCCGCTGCTCATTCATTACGCGGGCGAAGATGAGCGTATCAACTCGGGCTGGCCTGCATATGAGACGGCGCTGAAGGCGGCGCATGTACGTTATGAAGCGTTTATCTATCCAGGCGTGCAACATGGCTTCAATAACGACACGACACCGCGCTATGACGAAGCCGCGGCAAAATTGGCATGGCAGCGAACTATTACTTTCTTCAATAAACACTTGCGAGCGTAATTCAAATCTCGCTCAAGCTATCCCTCTCCCGCGGGAGAGGGGAATAAGTGCCACTTTATTTTGCGGTTGTATCAACACGGAAATTATCGTGGCAGGATTTGCAGGTACCACGCAATTTGCCGAATTGCGCCTGCACCGCGGCTTTGTCGCCGATGGCGGCAATCACGGCGAGTTGATTCGATTGCTCGACAAAATTGTTGACAGCATCTTTGAATTTTTTCGTGTTGTCTGGATTAAACGCATCGGCCTTTAGCTGCGTTTCGTGATAACCAGTGCCTTTATCGGTACCGGCGATAAACAATGAAGCAATATCAGCATTCGCGATGGCCTGGATCGCGGTGACTGATTTCAACACCTGCTCATGATTGTATTCACCGTCGAGATTGGTTTTTATTTTTCCAATATGGCCGGCGATTACATTGAATGTCGCTTGTCGATTTTTAATCGCGTCATCGGGTTTCTGCTGCGCCAGCGCCGCCTGATGAAATGTGACCGCAGCAATCGCGATCGCAATAGCGCGGCCGGCGTAGTTCCTGCTCTTCATATAATTTCCTTGAATAAAAATAACGAGAGAGTTGATGTGGTTGCTCGATGTTTTTCATCGCATCGATAAGCATCGACATCGAATCAATGCACGGCATATGCCAGGCACTCAATGAAAATTTTTAAGCGGAAGTTTTATCAACTATCCCCGTGCGAGAGGGGCAGGGCGAGGTTTTTTTAAAGCGTAACTCTGCAATCACCTATTTTCAGGCGAAGGAACTCAAAGCGATTGCTGCCGGCGCAGCACCGGTTGTTATCACGCTGCACGTTGAGCAACAGCCCCGGTGCTGATGGGGATCGCCGCCTGGCATATGGTCGCGCATATACGCATTTTTTTGCTGTTTCCTAATTGGCGTAGCGGTTGCAGTACGTCATTGCTGTAGCTGAATTTATGAGGCCGCGAATTTTAATCATTCAATATTTGCAGTAGGGGAACCATAACGATGAAATTTAAACATTTCAGCGCGCGAGCTGGCGCTGTGTTGATGGCAGCGACGATTGTCGGTACTGCATTCGCGCAACAGGCCGCGCCGCCGGGCCCTAATCCCGCACGGCAAGCCATCGAAACGCGCAAGGCAGTGTTTACACTGGTTGCCAATAACTTCAAACCGATTGGCGAAGTGCTGCAGGGGAAGACACCTTACGATGTCGCTGAAGTACAGAAGCGGGCAGCCCGTGTCGCCTTTCTTGCTGATTTTGTTGGCGAGGCATTTCCCGATGTATCGAACACAGGTCTGCCCGATACGAAAGCGAAGGCGGAAGTGTGGAGCGATCGCGCCGGCTTCGACAAAAAAGTGGCTGAGTTTCGCGAACACACGGCTGCGCTGGCTAAGTTGACTGCGACCGAAAAAACCGCGAGCGATGCGTTTAAAACCGCGGCGGCGGCGGTGGGTCAGGATTGCAAGAGCTGCCACGAAGCCTACAAAGTGAAGTGATCTATCTGCCACCGCTACATCCATCGATGTAGCGGTTTTTTGTATTGAGTGGAGGTGGTGCGATGGCCGATGGCGATTCGCGAATTTATAAAACCGATTCCGCATTGGTGTGGGACTTGCCGGTACGGATTTTCCACTGGACGCTGGTCGTCGCCATTATTACGGCATTCGTGACCAATAAACTCGGCGTCGCTTATTTTAAATACCATGTGTGGTGCGGTTATGTCGTGCTGGTGCTGGTCGCGTTTCGCATCGTCTGGGGTTTAGTCGGCACGCGTCACGCACGTTTTCGCAATTTCGTGCGCGGCCCGGCGGCGATATGGCGTTATCTGCGCGGGCGCGCGGTGCAATCTGCGGGGCACAATCCTCTCGGCGCGCTGATGGTGTTGACGCTATTGGCCGGGTTGCTGGTACAGGCAGTAACTGGGTTGTTCGGCAACGATGAAATTTTTAACGTCGGGCCGCTGTATGGATATATCGACAACGAACTCAGCTTGCGCTTGACCTCGTTGCATCGGCAGCTTTTTTATTGGATTGCGGGCGCCATTGCCGCGCACATTATCGCGGTAATCGCCTATCGCGTTTTCAAACAAGAAAAACTTACTCAAGCGATGGTGACGGGACGCAAACCGGATGTTGCCACGGATGACGCGATTGAGACTTCTCGAACGTTACTGGCGGTCATTATCGTTGTTGTACTTGCCGTATTGCTCGCTTGGTTGGTGCTCAGTGCGCCAACTGCTGTCAGCGATATTTCCTACTGAATATTTTCTATCACAGCAGCGCATCGCGCTGTGCAGCCGCTGCTGTCATATCAACAACATCTCGTGCAGATTGCTGCGATGGCAGCAGCGGTTTACGCAAAACTCGTGGGGCGCAGCTCGATTTAAATTTTCAATCTTTTTATTACGCCGTTTTTTTTATCGAAAAAAATAAAAAATAGTCAACGATGACAATGATTTGGTAAGCCACCATCGGCGCTAAATATATTTGCGAATTTAATTATCCGCGGTTGGCGTACTAGTTGCTCTGAGCTTGATGGAATGTATTTCACAGGCCCGCCCACGCAGTCGTGGGCTGTTGAATTCGGGATCGAAAAATGAAGCGGCAAGCGACAGTCCTAACAGCAAATCCATTGGCGATTAAACGAATTCCAGCGGTGATCAAACGAACTCCCTTGGCCATCGCGCTGAGCTTGTCCGCGCTGTTGGTTTTTGCTGCCGATGAAAAGCCCGCAGCCGATGCAACCAATGCTGCGCCCGCAGCGGTCGATGCCGCGGCTAATAGCAAAACCGCGCCGGCAAAGTTACCGGCAAAACCGTGGTGGTCGTATCAACCAGTGCAGGAACAAAAAGTGCCGAGCGTGAAGCAGGTGCAGTGGGTGCGCGATCCCATCGATGCTTTCGTATTGGCCAAGCTCGAAGAGAAAGGATTGAAACCATCGGTAGAAGCCGATCGTGCGGCTTTCATTCGCCGCGCCACACTCGATGCCTGGGGTCTGATTCCCACGCCGGAAGAAGTCAGTCATTTCATTGCCGATAAATCGCCGCAAGCTTACGAAAATCTTGTGGATCGTCTACTTGCCTCGCCGCATTACGGCGAGCGCCAGGCGCGTCGTTGGCTCGATCTCGCACGTTATGCCGATAGCACCGGTTTTCAGAATGATCCGACGCGGCCAAACATGTGGCGTTACCGCGATTACATTATTAACGCGTTTAACACCGACAAACCGTTCGATCAGTTCATCAAAGAACAATTAGCGGGCGACGAAATTGCGCCGAGCAATCCCGATGTGATCGTCGCTACTGGCTTTCTTGCTGGTTATCCCGACAACTACAACTCGCGCGACCTGGTGCAGCGCAAGTACCAGATTACGACCGATAACATCGACACCATTGGCGAGGCGTTTCTTGCGCAATCGGTCGGTTGCGCGCGTTGCCACGATCATAAATTCGACAAGATTTCGCAGAAGGAATATTTCCAGCTGCAGGCATTCTTTGCGAATACCTCTGAGGTGATGGATGTTCCCGCGCCTTTGGGTCCGCAGGAACTGGAATACCGCAAGCAGCTCGCCAAATGGGAGGAGGCGACCAAGGATATTCGGGGCGAGCGCAGCGCGATTCTCGCGACGATCAAAGAAGATGGATTGAAATATCACAAGGAGCGTTATCTGACCGACAGCCGCGCATCGCTGTTCAAAGATGAAAAAGATTGGACGCCGCACGATCGCTGGATCAATCACCGTTTGGATAACGTCACCACGGAAGAGGATATCGCCAGTTATCTTGATGTTGCTGGCACGGAAACCGAGTCGCTGTATTACAACCCGGCGCTCACCGAAAAATACACTCGCTACAAAAAACTCACCGAGGATTTGAAAAAATTCGACAAGCTGAAACCGGAAAAAGGTTCGGACAAAATCACCGCGATGACCGAGCTCGGCCATCCGGAAGCGCCGCCGTCATTTAAATATTTCGCCGGCGATCACGAGCGTCCGCTGGAAGAAGTACAGCCTGATTTCCCAGCCGCGATAGCGAACGGTGAAAAACCGGTGATTGTACCGACCGCATTTTCGTCGGGCCGACGCACTGCATTGGCGAATTGGATCGCCAGCCCGAAAAATCCGCTCACCGCACGGGTCTATGTCAATCGCGTGTGGGATGAATATTTCGGCAAGGGTCTGGTGTCCACGGTCAGCGATTTCGGCAAGGCCGGCGAGAAACCAACGCATCCCGAATTGCTCGATTATCTTGCGGACAATTTTGTGAAAAACGGCTGGAGCACGAAAAAACTGCATCGCGAAATTTTGTTGTCGAGCGTTTATCGGCAATCGTCGAATTCGCGTGCTGAGGTAGCGAAAGCCGATCCTGAAAATCGGTTACTCGCGGTGTTCCCACGCAAGCGCATGGATGCCGAGCAGATTCGCGATTCGCTGCTGGTGGCAGCTGGCATTCTCAATGACAAAGTCGGCGGGCCCAGTGTGTTTCCGCCGGTGCCGAAAAATCTGAATGCCGGTGCGTTGTGGCAGGTGTCGAGCAATCCCGATGATTTCAATCGCCGCAGCCTCTATGTATTCACGCGTCGCAGCGTGGCGTATCCGCTGCTCGAAACCTTCGATATGGCATCGTCGCAACAGGTACACAGCAAGCGCGCGGTGACGACGACGCCATTGCAGGCACTCACATTGGCCAATAGCGATGTGGTGTATGAGTGGTCGCAGAAACTCGCCGGGCGCGTGATCAACGAGGCAGGAAAAAATGAAAACTCCGAGCTCGATCGTCTGTACGAGATTCTATTTGCACGCAAGCCCGATCAAGTCGAAAAAGCCGCACTGGAGAAATTCATCGCCGGGCACACGCTAACCATTAAGGAGAAGGCCGCGTCGGGGAAATTTGCGATCGCCGTGCCGGTGGGCGTGAAAGATGCCAAGGCAGTGTCCGATCCAATCCGTGCGTCAGCGTTCGTCGATTTGGTACACACGGTCGCAAATTCCAATGAATTTGCTTATCGCAACTGATCGTTGATTTTAATTTTGTGAAAAAAGGAAAAGCATCATGAACGAAAAATCGCGTCGCGATTTCTTAAGAAATTCTGCCTACGGTGTTGGCGGTCTGGCGCTGAGTGGATTGTTAGCGGGGCGTGCCGGCTTCGGTGCCGCTTATGCTTCGGAGCTGATTGATCCGCTCGCACCGAAACCGACGCATTTTCCCGCGAAAGCAAAATCGGTGATTTGGTTGCACATGAGCGGCGCGCCCAGCACGCTCGATCTGTACGACTACAAACCGGATTTAATTAAACTCGCTGGGCAGGAAGTGCCGCCGTCATTTTTGAAGGGGATCAAAACCAGCACGCAGGGCGGTGTCGGAAAACTGTACGCGTCGAATCGCACGTGGAAGCAGTATGGCGATAGTGGCGCCTGGTTTTCCGATCTGTTGCCGAATCTCGCGCAGCATGCCGATAAATTAGCGTTTATCAAATCGAGCACGACGATCGGTGCTACGCACGATATTTCCATCATGAAATTAAATACCGGCGATTTGAATCCGGGTCGTCCCACGTTGGGCTCATGGGTATCGTACGCACTCGGTTCGGCCAATCCGGATTTGCCCGCGTATGTAGTGTTGTATGCCGGTAAGCGCGAGCCGCGCGGCGGCGGTGTGAATTGGTCATCCGGGTTTTTGCCGGCTGTGCATCAGGGCGTTGCATTTCGTCCCGGTCCGTCGCCGATTTTGCATCTTGAGCGCCCCGATCTGGTGGATGCGCAGCAACAGCGCGATAGTTTCGATTTGCTCAAACGACTTAATGAGCGCCGCGGTGCGCGTTATCCCGACGATACCGAATTGCAGGCGCGCGTGCGTTCGTACGAACTCGCATATCGTATGGAAAGTACCGCACCGGAAGCGGTGGATTTCAGCAAGGAAACCGCAGCGACCAAAGAACTCTATGGCCTCAACGACGAACCGACCAAAGATTTCGGCACGCAAATGTTACGCGCGCGGCGTTTGGTCGAACGCGGCGTGCGCTTTATTCAAGTGGTGTCGGGCACGCTCGATATCGCCGGCGACAGCCGCGATTGGGATGCGCACCAGGATCTCGAAAAAAATCACGGTGCGCATGCACGCGCAGTCGACAAACCGATTGCGGGTCTGCTCGCCGATTTGAAATCGCGTGGCCTGCTTGATTCAACGCTGGTGGTGTGGACCTCGGAATTTGCACGCACCTCATATGGCCAATCGGGCTCCGGTCGCGATCACAATCCGTGGGGCTATACGCAATGGATGGCCGGTGCCGGCGTCAATGCCGGTTACACGTTCGGTCAGACTGATGAAATCGGTTTGCAATCGGTTGGCAAAAAAGTCGATACCTACGATCTGCATGCCACTGTGTTGCAATTGATGGGGCTCGACCATCTGAAGGTGACTTATCTCAATCATGGTCGCTCGGAACGCCCGACGGTGGTGTACGGCGAGGTAGTGCGCGAGCTCATCAGTTAATTGTTTTGCAAAGCGCTCCCCGGAGGGTAGCCTCCGGGGATTTTTTATTATCCGTGCAACTCAATCGACACAATCCACTCGAACAAACTGGAAACCCTAAAGAATGCGTAAGCTGTTCATTCTTGTTGTTGCTATATTCATAGGCATTTTAGGGGCTGGTGTGGTGTTTGCGGAGCTCGATCTCTCCGATTTCGATGATGATCTGATGCGCACGATGGATGACACCAACAAATACCTGGAGCCCGATATCAACGCGAAAAATTTGAAAAATGCGAAGGAGGGAGCAGAGACGATTCGGCAGGGGCTGAAGTGGACCGAAGATTATTTCGCCCACAAAGGCGGTGTCGATGACGGCGTTAAATTGGCACAGGAAGGGCAGGCGCTAGCGCAGACAATTTTGCAGGCGCTCGATCAGAACGATTTCGATAAAGCATCGGCCTCGGCGCGTGCAATGACCAAGAATTGCCGCAGCTGTCACGATCTCTATAAACCGCTCACCAAATAATTTACGAGCACCAATACGTGAGAGACATAGCTATGAAGCGCATGGTCCTGAGTTGTTTATTTTCGGTATTGGCATTACCGACTTTTGCTGCATTGAAAGAAGGTGACGCCGCACCCGATTTCAAAACCAACGCATCACTGGCCGGCAAAGCGTTCAAGTACAGCTTGCACGACAGCCTCAAGCAGGGGCCGGTCGTCGTTTATTTCTATCCATCTGCCTATACCGGTGGCTGCAATATTCAGGCACACGAATTTGCTGAAAACATCGACAAGTTTTCTGCCGCTGGAGCAACCGTCATTGGTGTTTCGCTCGATAGTATTGCGCGTCTCAATGATTTTTCCGCAGATCCGCAGTATTGCGCAGGCAAGTTGCCGGTCGCTTCCGATGCCGATGGAAAAATCGCTAAGTCGTACGATCTTGTTGTTCGCGATGCAGCGGCCGGCAAGAAAGATACGCGGGGCGTCGATATCGATCACGGCTTTGCCGAACGCACTACCTTTATTGTCGCGCCCAGCGGAAAAATTGCCGCGACTATCGGTGGCGTAGCTCCGGCGGAGAATGTGCGGCAGACGTTGGACACTGTACAAAAGCTGGCGCAAGTAAAGTAAAAGTAATTGATGAACTAAGGAGATACAGATGAATAATCCACGATTCCATTTATATTTTTCCAGCGCTACGTTGCTACTCGCGCTAGCGGCCGGTGCGAACGCAGCATCGAGCGAAACGGTAAAAGTCAAATTAAGCGGTGCCGAGGAAACCCCTGCCGTAGAGACGAGTGCGAGCGGCAGCGGAAAAATTTCTATCGCGGCAGATCACAGTCTTAGCGGTAGTGTTACGACAAAAAAAATCGAAGGTACCGCAGCGCATATTCATGTTGGTGCCCCCGGTGAAAGCGGGCCACCGATCGTGAATCTGGTGAAAGGTGAGGATGGCGAATGGAAAATACCGACCGATGCAAAATTGAATGCCGAGCAATATACGGCGTTCAAAGAGGGCAAGCTCTACGTGAATGTGCACAGTGCCGAACATAAACCCGGTGAGATTCGTGGTCAGTTGAAGCCGTAGAGGTAGGCTAAGCTCCCTCTCCCCACAGGAGAGGGTTGCGTGAGCATTGATGAGACCTTAAGGGTCAGTTTTAAAAGACATTAAATGCCTTGCTAAATTGCGAGTGTGGTTTCTCAATTCAGGTACGGCAATGGCTTCCCAATATTTGGCTTTGAGCATTGGCCCCACATAAAAAAGACCTGGAGTAGCTCGGTTATTAATATTTATGGCCTGATGATTCTCGTCGACCAACAGGCCCAACTTCAAAGCGTCTTGCTGTATCAATCCCGCATTTCTTAGTTGAGTTACAAGCGGCTGAGAAATTTCGGTTAAATTGTAATTGGGGCTGGTGCAATTTATCACCGCACTAACTTCTATATTTACGATACCGCCATTATTGCGCTCTTTGAAATCGATACTTAGGTTCCCTTCTTTCATGTTGGTACCAATAACATATCCTGCCTTTCGCTCCACTTGGCCGGAGTTGAGCAAATACTCCAAGCGGCAACCTGCGGAAGGAGCCAGCCGATGGCGGTGAATATCCCAGTAGGGAGAGATTTTTTTTAGGAATCGGCGCTGTTCGGTTTCCGGCAAATTTTGCCATAGCTGAACGGTGTACGACCGTATTTCATTGATAACATCCCGCCAATCGCCTCCAGCGGCTTCTCTTCTCTTTGTCTCCAGGTGCACGGCGCGAGTATATGCGCGGATGTTAGGCGGGAGACCAATAAAGTAAGTCGGGTAATCAGCGGGAGCGGGTGGCTTGGGATTAAAGCGATGAACCTGAGGCAATAATCCGCGGCGAGACAAGAGGAATATTTTTCGGGTAGTGTTCCAGCTCGTTAGTCTGAACAGAGCGTCTATGCCTGTCAGTCCGGCGCCCAATATTGCTACCGGCTTATTCGGGTCAAGGCGGTCAATCGCGCTGAAATCCCAGGCATTAATGATATGCCTGTGGCAATGTTCGGGCACTGGCTTCGGTGGACCAGGAGGGAAATGTCCCAAAGCTAAGACGACTTGATTTGCTTCAAGATAGGAGCCGCTCGACAATTCAATTCGAAAGGTGTGGGACGACGCGTTGGGAAATACGGCTACTGCCTCACCCGTGATTTTTTCCAAGACCCCCGGATGATTTTTTTCAGCTTCCGCCAAGGTGTGTTCGAGATACTCCCCGTACAATCGTCGTGAAATAAAAGATTTTGCATTGAAAGCGGGATCGATATTCTGACAATAAGATACGAAGTGATTGGGCTCATCGGCCAGGGCGCTCATGTTGCCGGCCGGTACATTTAATAGAAGATTATCGTCCCCGAAACGGTAGGCAAGACCACGTCCCACCTTTGTCTCTTGCTCAATAAGTACCACACTTAAATTATTCGGCTGATTCGTACGCAGAATATTAACAGCGGTAAGCGTGCCGCTATATCCTGCGCCGATAATAGCGATTGTGCGTTTTTTTAAAAGAAAATTATGCATAAAAGAAATCAAACAGATCACCGAAATAATCGCGAAATCTGATTTGTTGTTGGTTGGGGGCGTCGATGGTATCACCGAATAGCGCGGCCATAATACCAAGCGAATTTCGTTGATGTTAGATATTAATTATCAGTCGCGCCAGCTTGGAGAGCATAAGCTAATGCGAAATTGATATTTTTTTCTGTGAATTCACTCGGGTAGCTTGTGTTCTGGAAAATAAATAACGCGCCAGTTGCGCGCGCACAATTTTAGGAATGTTCATGATGAATCTTGCCGGTAAAAAGCTGGTCATTGCGGCTGCAGTGTATGGTGCATTTTTCTTTTCGCTCGCAGCGCATGCGACCGATATTAAGCTGCTAAACGTGTCTTATGATCCGACGCGCGAACTATACGAAGCTTACAACCCGATTTTCAGCGATTACTGGAAAGGTAAAACCGGCGATACCGTGACTGTTAATCAGTCACATGGTGGTTCGGGCAAACAAGCACGGTCGGTCATCGATGGACTGGCAGCGGATGTAGTGACACTGGCGCTGGCCAATGACATCGATTCCATCGCGGATTTAACCAAGAAAATTCCTGCCGATTGGCAAAGTCGGCTTCCCAATAACAGCGCACCTTATACATCCACTATTGTTTTTCTTGTGCGCAAAGGCAATCCAAAAAGTATTCGTGATTGGGCCGACTTAATCAAACCGGATGTTCAGGTCATTACTCCAAATCCGAAAACAGGCGGGGCGCCACGTTGGGCATACTTGGCTGCCTGGGGATGGGCTCTCAAGCAAGAATTGGGCGACTTTTCCAAACTAAAAAATCCAAACGATCCGAAAGTGATTGCCGCTCAGCAGAAAGCGCGCAGCTACGTAAAATCTCTCTACGAACATGTGCCAGTATTGGATTCCGGTGCACGCGGCTCGACCACTACTTTTGCGCAGCGTGGTATTGGTGATGTGTTGCTAACGTGGGAAAACGAGGCGTTCCAATCGCTGAAAGAGTTCGGTAGTGAAAACTATGAAATAGTGGTGCCTTCAATCAGTATTTTAGCCGAGCCATCCGTTGCCGTGGTGGACCAGAATGCCAAGGAGCACGGAACGGCGGACGTGGCGAAAGCCTATCTGGAATACCTCTATTCGCCGGTTGGCCAGCGGCTGATCGCAAAAAACTTTTATCGTCCCTCGAAACCTGAGTTTGTCGATCGGTCGGATCTCGAACGTTTTCCCAAGTTGACTCTGTTTAAGCTTAATGACGTATTCGGGTCTTGGCGTAAAGCGCAGGCCGAGCATTTTGTGGATGGTGCCATTTATGATCAGATTTATGTCAAGTGAGTAAATCGACAGGTGCAGCTTATTTCGCTGCACTTTCTGCTTTTTTTATCGGTGTGTTCGCAGTGCTGATCGACGCGCTTTGGAATAGTGTTATCGCATCATCGCGCATTTGCTGTTCCGATTTAGTATCCATCAGCACGGCGGTTGCGATGAAATTTCGGTACGAATTTGTCAGAAAATGCGCAATGTGATGTTGCGTTTCGGTGGCGCCCACAGGTGTGAACAGGTATTCGATATAAGAGCCCTGCACATTATTTTCGACAGATATTGCCCCTGATTGATCACCTGCAATGAATCAACGGTGCAGGTATCGTTCACATCGCGCAACAAGCGCTCAAAATAGCGATCCGCATTATTTTCGCTGCGCGGTAGGCGATCGATATTGATGAAGTATTGCAATTTATCGTCGCTGCGTCGCAGCAGCATTTTCTTGCTGGCGTGATAGCTGGGAATTGTCTGAAAAGTAATGGTGGATACTTCCGGCTGTTCGATAGTGAGACCTTCAACAAGATCCAGGCGATCGCATAAAGCGGAAGAAGTAAAAAATAGTAGGCTCGCGGTAGTGAGCGCGCTTAATAGAGCCGACTTGATCATGGTTTAAATCTCCGTTTTGCTGTGCGTTAAACAACAGCAACTCATCACTGATGGCTTTTGGCCAACACTTAAAATTAATTAACAGAAAAATCTCTGCCTGTGCGCGCGCATATTCTCGCGGCTAGCGCCGTTTTTTGCATTTATTTTTTAATTAACGATTGGCGCATATTCTGCTACGTGAGCTGCCCATAGTCTTTATAGCTAATAACACAAGGCATAAATATACGTCATGAATTACACCGCCAAGCTTCGCAACACGTTGCGGCCGTTCGCCGTATTTTTCGTATTGACCGCACAGGCCGCATTTTCTAGCCCCAGTGTTTATCCGGCCGGCACCACGATTTATAACCCGAGCAAAACGTATAACTCGTATGTGCTGTTCACCGGTGGCGATAACATTGCCCGATTGATCGATTTAAATGGAAATGTCGTACGCGAGTGGAAAGACGCCGCGGCGCACAGCACTTTCATTAATCCAGCGTTGCTCGGCGGCAAGCGCGGACACGTATTCGTCACCATCGAAACTGCCGCAGGTCGGGGCACTGATTTAATTCCCGGTCGCGCTGCCGGCCAAGTGGCAAAAACCATCGGCGAACTCGACTGGGATGGCAAGGTGGTGTGGCAATTCGGCGAGAAGGCGCCCGGTGGTCTCGCGCGCCAGCATCACGATTGGGCGCGCTTGCCGAATGGCAATACAGTGGTGCTCGCTAATCTCACGCACGCGATACCCGGATTTAAATTGCCACAATTGTTCGACGATGTCGTTTACGAGGTAAACCCCAAAGGCGATATCGTGTGGACGTGGATCGCGGCCGATCACATCGAAGAATTCGGTTTCACGCCTGAGCAGCTACAGCTCGTGCACGAAACGGACGAGCCTGATTACTTGCACGTTAATAATTTGAAAGTCATCGGTCCGAATCACTGGTATGCGGCGGTTGATAAACGTTTTCATCCCGACAATTTGATTTTCGATGCGCGTAACGCCAATTTCATCGCCATCATCGAACGTAAAACCGGCAAAGTGGTGTGGAATTTAGGACCGAATTACGCACCGGTTAAAAGTGGCGAACGCCGCAGGGTGCCGCGTCCGGTCGATCAGATTGCCGGTCAGCATGACGCACATATTATTCCGGAAGGGTTGCCAGGCGCCGGCAATTTGCTCGTATTCGATAATTAGGGCCAGGCCGGTTATCCACCGGCGGTGCTCCCGATTACCGGTGGCTCGCGCGTGCTCGAAATCGATCCGATCAAAAAAGAAATTGTGTGGCAATACACCGGCGAAGATTCAGGACAGCCGAGTTGGGCGTTTCGAAGCACGCACATCAGCGCGGCACGGCGCCTGCCGAATGGCAATACATTTATTGATGAAGGCCAGAGCGGGCGTCTCTTTCAGGTGACACGCGACGGCGAAATCGTTTGGGAATATGTGAACCCATATGGTCGCGTCGGAAAAGATGCGATTACTGGACGCGCCACTTACAACAGGCAATTGTATCGAGGCCAGCCGGTGCCGTATGAGTGGGTACCTGTGGGTACACCCCATGCCGAGAGCGCCGTTGCTCCAGCCATTGAATCGGCCACTCGCTGAAGAAAACGCTTTCGTTTACAGAAAAAACGATGAGTTAAAACATTTATGAAAAGGAAAAATATATGAACGCACAACAGATATCCAGGCAGAAGCGATTCAGCTTGAGTAAACGGTTTTTGGTCCTAAATATTGTTTCGATAGCGGCATTTGCTCCGGGCTGCACGCAACATGTCGATCCGCTGCAGCAGTCGGCTAAGGTGCTCGGTGCGGCCGAGTTGAAATCTATTGAATTCTCCGGTGCTGGGCGCTGGTATCAATTTGGGCAAGCGCCGAATCCGACTTCGGCATGGCCGCCATTCGACGTCAGCAATTACACCGCTGCTATCAATTACGATACCGCTGCGGCGCGTGTACAAATTACGCGTAAACAAACGATCGAGCCGGGGCGTGAGCGCCCGGCACCGGTTGAGCAGAAACCCGATCAGTACGTGAGTGAAGCGTTTGCGTGGAATCTAGCGGTGCCACAAGGCGCGCCGGCCGATACCGCACCGACTGCACAAGCGCAACCCGCAGCGACGGAAGAGCGTGCCAGCGAAATCTGGACGACGCCACAAGGATTTTTGAAAGCGGCGTTAGCGAATAATGCCACGGTTAAAAAAGTCGATGGTGGCAGCGCAGTTGAATTTACCGCGAATAATCATCGCTACCAAGGCCACATCAATGCGCAGTATCAGGTCGACAATGTAAAAACGTGGATCGATAATCCAGTGCTGGGCGACACGCCGATCGAGTACAGCTATTCCGATTATAAGTCGTTCGAAAATCTCGCATTCCCTACCCATATCGTGCGCAAGCAGGGCGGCTATCCGGTGCTCGATCTGACCATTAATTCGGTGAAAATAAATATACCCGTCGAAATTGCCGTGCCAGATGAGGTTCGCGCTGCGGATGCGACGAAAATCAACGTGACCTCTGAGCAACTGGCCGATGGCGTATATTATTTGCGCGGCGGCACACATCACAGTGTAGCGATCGAGCAAAAAAATCACATAGTCGTGGTGGAGGCGCCACTCAATGAGCAGCGTTCGCTCGCAGTGATCGCGAAAGTCAAAGAATTAATTCCCAATAAACCGATTGCCTATCTGATCAACACCCACCAGCACTTCGATCATTCCGGTGGCTTGCGCACCTATGTCGACGAGGGCGCTGTCATCGTTACGCAGGCGCAAAACAAGTCATATTACGAGCAGGCATGGGCGGCGCCACACACACTCAATCCGGATCGTCTCTCGGCATCCAAGCGCGCGGCAAAATTCGAGACATTTACCGATGGTTATGTACTCGACGATGCGCAGCGAAAAATCGAGATTCATTCAATTGCTGGAAGTGGCCATAACGATGCATTTGCCCTTGTCTACCTGCCGGCGCAAAAGATTTTGATCGAAGCCGACGCCTATACACCGCTCGCCGCGAATGCGTCGCGCCCTGCATCGGTGAATCCGTATTCGATCAATCTTTATGACAATGTCAAACGCTTGAATCTCAGCGTCGATAAAATCGCTGCGTTGCATGGACCAGGTGTCGTGAAACTGGCAGATCTGGAGGATTTTATTTCTGCGAAAAATGCTAGCCGCTAAATCGACTCGCTAATCGGTTGAATATTAAAGCCGCGTACCGCGGCTTTTTTTATTTGCGCGGAACTCCCATGGCGCCAATCGCCTGATCGATCACTTTGGCGTTGTCCGTGGCAGTATCCGGATGCTCGGTCAATTTCTCCGCCTGCGCAAACAGCGGCTCGAACAATCCTAATTTATCCACCGGACCGCGCAATGTAATGGTCGAATATCTGGCGAACGTCGATGACCACGCGTCGCGTACCTCATCCCAGAATTTACGTGTGCGTTCGAAATAACGATCCGCTTCGACAAAACCTTCATCGTGAATACGCTCATAACGCGCAACGCCGTATTCGCGCGCAAGATAAGGTTGTTGCACATCGATTTCGCGCTTCGCATCGATAACGGTTTTTAAATTGTTTTCTTCCTGTATCCAACCATGCGCGGTAATCGTATGGCGGTTGGTGCCGAGCAATATCTGATAGTCATTGCGTACGCTCCATTCCCGGCGTGGCAATGGACGCGAGGTATTGCCGCTGAGCCACGTAGAAAACGCCGACGAATGTTGCCACTGGCCAATGCTCGCATAGCGCGGCGATTCATCGACTTGATACACCGTTTGCGACCACAACCCGCGCGTATTGGTGAGATCGCGTCGCCGCCAGCGATCGTTGCCAACATATTCAACAATCTGCGTCGGTTCATAGCGCCAATCCTGGCGCCAGTGTTTGGTCACGAACGGCTCGCTAAGCGTGCCGTCGTCGTTGGCAATACGCATTTCCAGAATGTGAACGAGGCTGATGAATTTGCTGTCGTCGACATCGACATAGATTTTTTCGGTACCCCATGACTGATACGGCGGCTGCAGTTTTAATGCTGGATTGAAGCGCGCGATTTCCAAAAAATCGAATGTCACACGATACGTGCCAGCCATCGCCAGAATGGCGCGCCGGTCACGCTCAAATGTACTGATATCTTTTTCCTGCAGAGATTTCCACGCGGGTGAATCGCTGTCGTCAATCAGTACCGGTGTGCCGCGCGTGCTGCCGCCACGCGGTTGTAATTGTTCGGCGCTGAGTGGCCAGGAAAACGTGTAGCGGGGCGATTGTTTGTCATCGGCAGCGTAAAGTGCTTGTGTCAAACAGACCGCAATAGAAAATGTAATAACGCGCCGCATATTGCTCTCCAGAGATTTTAGTAATTTATAAGTGCGATTGAATGCTAACAAAAAAAAGCCCGGGCATGCCCGGGCGAACCGCAATACTCTGTTGAAAAATTACAGTTTTCCTGAAAACTCGATGCCAACCCACCGCTCTTTTGCAGGTGTATAACTGTTCCATGCTTGGTTCGTACCGCCAACGCCAAGAATGGTGTCGTTGTCGAAGAGGTTTTTTACGATAATGTTGATATCGAATTTATGATCAAGTGTGCCAAGCCCGATCGAGTAGTCCCAAATTCCATTCGATGGGATTTCGCCGTAGCTTGATAGCGCCGGGTCAGAATTATAAGAAGTCGTGTAAGCCCAGTTTACGCTCGTATGAAATTCCTTTTGTCCAAATGGGCCGAGCGAAACTGGGATTCGATAATCCCCGCCAAGATTGAACGCATATTTCGGTGCGCCGGCAATGGTGCGGCCTGACACGTCAACATAAGCCGGAGCGCCCGTATACGAGGTTTCCGCTGGCTGCGGTGAGTTATCGAAGCTTTTGTAAACGGCATTGTTATATGCGCCTGAAAAACGTAGCGTGGTATTTGGAATCCCACCGTAAACACCGTCGATCTCGAGCCCTTTAACCTGAACCCGATCGGCATTGCCGATCGCCGCCGTGTAGTACAACTGATCACCTTTCAGCTGCGTCGTATATTCGTCGAGAACTTGGACGACCTGTTGATAGTCGTGAATGTTCATCAAGAATACGTCGGCATTTAAAATTAACGTGTTATTCAACAGCGCAGACTTGAATCCAACTTCATACGCGCTGTTTTTCTCCGGGTCTGCTAAATAAGAAGCTCCGTTGACTTGCTGCGCCACACCGGCTTTCTCACCGTATTGCCAGGAAGCGTACACGGTTAGATTTTCATTGATTTTATAGCTAGGGCTGATGACTATTGCCGGCAATACGTCGTTGAATTTTTCCGGTTCCGAATAATTCCATAAAACGCCTAATTGAGATGCGCGAAGCGCTTTTGCAGCTGCGATTTGGCCCCGCTGCTGTGCGGTTAGAGCACCGTAGTTAGCAACCCCGAAATATTTATTCGCCGTGTAATCCGCCAACGCGAGCTGTTGCGCGGTATTGCTGCCCAGTGCGCCAACGCTGTCGGTATTAAAACCGCCGAGCTGGACACCGTTGACCTGCACCGGATTTAGCTCGGCGCCATAGCCGTTATCGAAAATCGTACTGCTACCTGGATTTGTGCGATGTTCAAAGGTGAGGCGTAAACCCGTAGTCACCGTCAGTGGATCGCTGATATGCCAGTTCGCCTGAGCGAAAATTGCCTCGCTATGGTTATCGATATATTGGCGGTTTTCGTTTTTCCATAAACCATTGAGCGAGTTTTGCATGAGATAACGGCCATTGCCGTCGATATCGAGTACGTCATATTGCGTCTTCGAGGCAAACCAAGCGCCGGCGTCGCCGCCATAAATGACATTGCGGCGAATATTCACGTTCGTTTTTAGCAAATAGATACCGGCTTGATAATCCAAAAGCTCGCCAATTTCCTGGCTTACGCGGAACTCCTGACTGAACTGCCGATAATCGATTTGCTGGCCCGAACTGCTGCGAATATCAAACGGTGTGCCTTCATCGTTGTTATGCGCATTGAAGTGATAATCCTTATACGCCGACATCGAAAACAGATGAACGTCGCCGACATCCCAATTGAGTTCCAATGCTGCGCCGTTGCTGCCGGTGACAACCGGCTCCTGCGCGTCGTTATTGATTTGCTGCGCGAGATAGTTGCCTTGATAGGTGTAGCGTGTCTGTTGGGTGAACCAGCGGCGGTTGAGCCGCGAAGAAGCATCGCTATTGAAGTTGGTCGGGCTGCCGTTTGAGTAGAACGCGGGGGTCGGCGTATAAAACGTGCGCGCATTGGTATTTTCGCCACCGCGCGGTTGCTTATCTAGCGCAAGTCTCGCGCTGAAAGTATCGGTAGGCGTTAGCAGAAATTGCAGGCGTCCGGACGCGCGATCTGTATTTTGATACGTGCTGTCGGGGTTGAACTGATTCTGGATATCGCCCTGACCCTTACTTACGCTGACTGATCCGCGCCATGCAAGAAGATCGTCAACAATTGGACCGCCGCCGGCAAAGCGCGAGCGCAGCGTATCGTTTTCGCCGTATGAAATTGCCCAATCAGCGCTCGGTGTAAACGACGGTTTACGCGTGATGATATTCACAACGCCGAGGTTCGCGCTTTTGCCTTGTAATGTCCCTTGCGGACCGCGTGTTACTTCAACGGCTTCAATGTCGGTGAAATCGAAACTCGAGGTGAGTGGGTTATACGCGTAGCTCACACCGTCTACGATGATTCCCACGCTCGGGTCCTGCGTTTCACTTTGACCGATTTTTCCGAGGCCTCGAATTGAAACTGAGCTGGTGCGCTGATTTCCTTGGTTCCATGAAATATTTGCCGCCCGTTTGGTGATGTCCCCGAAATCCTGCGCCTGTAAACGCTCAAGTTCTTTGCCAGTGACTACCGAAACCGATAACGGCACATCCTGTAACCGCTCGATGCGGTTGCGCGCGCGCACCACGACTTTGCCTAATTGCGTCGGCTGCTCGGCTGCGGTTTTCTCGCTCGATTTCGCGTTCGCGGCGGCCGATGAATTTTCACCTGCTTTGCTGGCGAGCGCCTGCTCCTCCTTTTCCAATTGCTGTTTCAATCGATTCACCTCGGCTTGAATTTCGGCAGCGGTGCGATTGTCTTGGGCATAGCTCGTTGCCGAAAGCAATAAACCTGCGCTGGTGACGAAAGCGGCGATGGGTGTAAGGCGAAAGTATTTGTACGCAGGTTTCGAATTTTGTGCGCTATCGTTCTTTCTAAGTATGCGGGTCATTGCTCATGGCTCCAGAATTAAAACAACAGAGCGCACTATTGCAACCGCAAGACCATCTCGAAATTTTCATTAAACATTTTTGTTATTTTCATATGCTCGATGTCGAGAATACGGCGAATTACCGCGAAAAAATGCCGATAATTTTTTATCCGTGCAGCGGCCCGCTTGTTGCTTCGTTATTCACGGCACAGATTTGTGCAGACCAGTTCGCATGCAAATTGTTTAGGAGCACGCAGCTATTGCGGGTTGACTGTTGCTGAGCGGGCAGCGCCGAATGACTAATTAGGTTAGCGAATGCATAAATTGTGGGTGGGGCTGTTTCTGATTTCAAATCTAGCGGCAATACCGCTTGCTGGAGCGAATGAAGCATTAATGGATAAGGCGGGATGCGTGGCCTGCCATCGAATCGATATTAAATACAATGGGCCGGCGTTTAAGGCGGTTGCCGCGCGTTATCGGAATGATCCCGATGCGGCGGCGCAGCTGTTTGTGAAAGTGCGCGAGGGTGGGGACGGTGTGTGGGGCGATTTGCCAATGGTTCCGAACGGCCCCAATAAAATATCCGATGCGGATTTGCAAACCTTAATCGCGTGGATTTTATCGCTATGAAGAAAAGTTCGAATAATTTGCGCAACACACGATGGCGAATCACCCCATCAAGGCAACGCTTTTAACCTGCGCGTACACCTGCATATCCGGCGTTAAATCGAGCAGCGCCACCGAGCGGCGCGTAATGCGCGCAAGCACAATTGAGCCGGCGACATCGAGTCGAACCAGCGCCTGCGCGCTGGCGATCGCTGCAGTAGCGGAGGAGGGCATGATATCGATGATGCGCGCCGGCAAGATATTACTGATCGACGAATGCTGCGGCCGTTCGAGCGCGATGCTGACATCGCGCGCCAAAATGCGCACGCGCACGGCGTGGCCGATCGGCAATTCGCGCAGCGACACCGATAGACTGCCGCCAGACACTAACACCTGCGTTAAGTGAAAAGCATGATCGTGCTGACCGATATGGCCTTCGAGGACCGCGCTCGCTTCATCCTGTTGCGCGAGCGCTAAATCATTGCGCGTGAGCATGTCGTTCAACGCGCCATGTGCCACCACGCGGCCCTGTTCGAGCAACACCAGATGATCGGCAATTTGCGCGATTTCGGCGGGCGCATGGCTGACATACAGCACAGGCATATCGAGTCGATCGTGCAATTGTTCGAGATAAGGCAGAATTTCCGCGCGACTGTTTAGATCGAGACTCGCGAGTGGTTCGTCCATCAATAACAATTGCGGGCTGCACAACAATGCCCGCGCAATCGCGACGCGCTGACGCTGACCACCCGATAATGTGTCGGGCATTTGTGTCAGCAACGATTCGAGACCGAGCAACGCCACTACTTCGTCGAACGCAAGGCGACGCTGCGCGATCGGTGTGCGTCGGTAGCCGTAATCGAGATTGGCGCGCACGCTTAAATGCGGAAATAAACTGGCTTCCTGAAATACATACCCGAGCGCGCGGCGATGTGTCGGCACAAAAATAGTTTCGCTCTGCCAGATCTCATCGTTGATGCGCAGAAACCCATTCGGAGTTTTAGTGAGTCCGGCAATGCAACGCAGCAGCGTGGTTTTGCCGCTGCCGGAATTGCCGACCAGCGCGGTAATGCCGCGAGCGGGAATGTCGACATCGACATCCAGCGTAAAATTACTCAACGTCAGCTTGAACCGCGCAGCGATGATGGGTGGTGACACGTTCATCTCACCACCTGCGCGCTGCGGTCGTTAAATAAATACAGCGTCAATAACGTCAGAAATGAAAATGCCAGCATGCCGCCGGCGAGCCAGTGTGCCTGTGTGTATTCCAGCGTTTCGACGTGATCGTAAATCGCCACCGATAACACTTTGGTCGAGCCCGGAATATTGCCGCCGATCATCAACACCACGCCGAATTCACCGACCGTGTGCGCAAACGTGAGTACTGCGCTGCTGAGCAAACCATGGCGTGCCAGCGGCAGTGCCACGCTACAGGCGCGATCCCACGGGCCGGCATGCAATGTGGCGGCGACTTCCAGCGGGCGGCGGCCAATACTCTCGAACGCGGTTTGAATCGGTTGCAGCGCGAACGGCAGCGAGTACAGACACGATGCAAGCACCAATCCGGAAAATGTGAATGGCAATGTCCCCAGCCCAAGCTTCAACGTGAGCTGGCCGATGGCACCGTGCGGACCAAGTAGCAGCAGTAAATAAAATCCGAGTACCGTCGGCGGCAATACCAACGGCATCGCGAATAAGGCCGATAACGGTTGCTTCAACCGCGATGTCGTGCGTGCCAGCCACCAGCCCAGCGGTATCGCCAACACCATTAACACGACGGTCACTGTGCTTGCCAATCGCAGCGTGAGCCAGATCGGTTGCCAATCGATTGCGGATAAATTCAAAAAATTTTCCTTGGAAATTGATTATTCCCTCTCCCTGCGGGAGAGGGTTAGGGTGAGGACAGAATTACGCACCCTAACTTTTTAAAATAAAAGGGGCAGCCCTCACCCCTGGCCCCTCTCCCGTGGGGAGAGGGGAGAAAACCATTTCACTACGCAGATGTTCTCTAATGCGCGGTGTCGGGAGTTTCGTAGCCAAGTACGTGAATGACCGCGATCGCTTCCGGTGATTTCAGAAAATCGAGAAACGATTTTGCAGCATTCGCATTTTTAGTGCGATTCAATTGCACCGCGCCCTGATCGATCGGCTGATGCAGGTTCGACGGCACCACCCACCAGCTGCCGCGATCCTCCGGCGACAACGCCTTGACCTGCGCGAGCGCGATAAAACCCAGCGGTACATTGCCGCTACTGACGAACTGCTGCGTCTGCGCAATATTTTCGCCGGTTACGAATTTCGGTTGTAGCTGATCGAGTAATTTCAACGCACTCAGCGTATCGATCGCAGCCTGCCCATACGGCGCGGCCTTGGGATTCGCAATTGCGATTTTAGTGAATTTATCCGATTTCAATATAGCGCCCTGATCATCGACATAGCCGCGCGTGCCGCTCCACAGCGCGAGTCTGCCACGTGCGTAAATAAAATACGAACCGGCCAGCGCATCGCCTTCGTCGATCAGTTTTTTTGGGGTGGTGTCATCGGCCGCCAACACAACATCGAACGGTGCGCCATTTTTTATCTGCGCATACAACTGCCCGGTGGCACCGAAACTGGCAATCAGTTTATTGCCGGATTTCTGTTCGTACAGTGGCGCGAGCTTTTTAATGGCAGCGGTAAAATTCGCGGCTACCGCGACATTGACATCGTCGGCACTCGCAGCCGAAATATGGCTGATAAACGCAAAAATTATGGCGCAGCGTGCGAAAAAAATATTTCGTTTCATGTCGCTTCCCCTAGCTACGCTTGAGCATGGTATAGCAAAACCTCATTGAGTTCGGTTTGCAACTTTTTGTGGGGATACAGAATATCTAATCACTGGATAGAGCGGGGCGCGACTATCGCGTCGCTGTTAACTCAGCTTGCGTAGCGTGTAGCCCGAATGATTTACTGCCGGCCATTTTCGAGAATTTATGGCATGACAACAAATATTTATTGGCGAACGCTGCTATTTGGCGTGTTGGCGCTGCTCGGCGGTTGCCAACGTGTGCAGCCAATCCATTTTGAAGGCGAGGCGCAGGGCACGACTTATCACATTATCGTCGCTACCTGTAACAACAAAAAATCCAGCACGGAATTGCAACAATTGATCGAAGCGCGTCTCGCCGAGATCGATCGTTCGCTATCGAATTATCGCGACGATTCAACATTGAGCCGGTTCAATCGCGCGCCGATCGAGCAATGGATTACGCTCGATCGCGATTTATACGCGGTATTAAAAGCATCGGCGCAAATGAGCGATGACAGCGCTGGCGCGTTCGATATTACTGTTGCGCCGTTAGTGGCATTGTGGGGTTTTGGTCCAGTACCGCGCGCGATTACCGATAGGGTTATTCCCGATGAGCGCGCGATCGAGGCGGCGCGGCAACACGTCGGGTATCGATTTCTCGATATCGATCCGATGCAACCGCGTGCGCGCAAACATCACGATCTTGCGATCGATGTGAATGGTATCGCGCAGGGCTACAGCGTCGATCAGCTCGCGGCTGTGCTCGATGCGCAAGGCTGCACCGATTTTCTGGCGGAGATTGGCGGTGAGTTGCGCATTATGGGAAAAAATACGGAGCAGAAGCCGTGGCGCATCGGCATCGAAAAGCCGGGCGATGGTGTTGTTCCCACACAACAAACGCTGACAGGCAGTGGCATCGGCATTACCACGGCGGGCGATTATCACGATTATTTCGAGCAGGATGGTGTGCGCTATTCGCATACCATCGATCCGCGCACTGGGCGGCCGATTGCCCATAAGCTCGCATCGGTAACGGTGGTGGCCGCCACTGCTACGTTGGCGGATGGCTACGACACGGTGCTGGAAGTGTTGGGTCCCGAAGCGGGGCTCGCGTTTGCGCGCGAGCATCATCTGGCGGCGTATTTCATTGTGCGCGACGGCGCTGGATTTAATGCTTTTTATACGCCCGAAATGCAGCGCTATCTCGGAGATCGCTGATTACATTCCCCTCCCGCAGCGAGAACGGAAAAAAACCGCTGCGCTGCAAAACTCAATTAAGCTCCGGTCGATTGCGAAATAATTCCAGCGCCTCGGGGTTCGCCAATGCCTCGATATTTTTTATCGGTTGGTTATGCACGACATTGCGCACCGCGAGTTCGACAATTTTGCCGCTCTTGGTGCGTGGAATATCGCTGACCTGAATAATTTTGGCCGGCACATGGCGCGGTGTGGTGTTGTCGCGAATCATCTGTTTGATGCGCTGCTGCAATTCATCGTTGAGCGTCAGACCTTCTTTCAATTTAACGAATAGCACCACGCGCACATCGCCGCCTTGCTCGGTGACAGATTTTTGCGGTGGCCACTGTTGGCCGATGGCGATGGATTCGAAAACCTCCGGTAACTTTTCCACCTGTCGATAAATTTCCGCCGTACCGATGCGGACGCCACCCGGATTCAGCGTCGCGTCGGAGCGGCCATAAATAATCCAGCCATCGTGTTCGGTGATTTCGCAGAAATCGCCGTGACACCAGATATTGTCGAAGCGCGCAAAATAGGCATCGTGATATTTACTGCCATCCGCATCGTTCCAGAAGCCGATCGGCATCGCCGGAAATGGTCGTGTGCATACCAGCTCGCCTTTTTCGCGGCGCAGCGTGTGTCCCTGTTCGTCGAATACCGCGACCGCCATGCCGAGGCCGCGGCATTGAATTTCGCCGCGCCAGACCGGCAGTAATGGATTGCCCAGCACGAAACACGAACAGATATCGGTGCCGCCGGAAATCGATGACAACTGTAGGTCGCTGCCGATATGGCGATACACATAATCGAAACTTTCCGGCACCAACGGTCCGCCAGTGGAGAGCAGTACACGAATGCTGGAAAGATCGAATTCATTTTTTGGAATGAACGTGGATTTAGCGAGCGCGTCGATGAATTTCGCCGAGGTGCCGAAGTGCGTCATGCGCTCGGTCTGCGCCAACTCGAATAATAGCCGGCCTTCCTGCAACAACGGCGCGCCGTCATACAGCAATACCGTGGCACCGCACCCCAGACCCGAAATCAAAATATTCCACATGGTCCAGCCGCAGGTGGTGAAATAAAACCAGCGATCGCCCGGCCGCACATCGGCGTGCAATTGTTGCTCTTTCAAATGCTGCAGCAAAATTCCGCCGGCGCTGTGCACTATGCATTTCGGCGCGCCGGTAGTGCCCGATGAATACAAAATATAAAGCGGATGATTGAACGGCAGCTGTGCGAATTCGATGGTGGTGACCGCGCGAAATGGCGCGATGAAATCGGGCAGCGTAATCGCCTGCGCGATCCGATCGCTGACGGGTTCGGTATTGCCGAACGGCACCAACACGATGCGCTCGACCGAAGGTAATTGCGCGGCGATATCTTTTAATTTCGCGCGACAGTCGATCCATTTGCCGTTGTACCAATAGCCTTCGACGGCAAACAAAATGCGCGGCTCGGTTTGCCCAAAGCGATCGACGACGCCTTGAATGCCGAAATCGGGCGAGGTCGACGTGAACACTGCGCCGATGCTGCTGGCGGCGAGCATCGCGATGGCGGTCTCCGGCATGTTCGGCAGATAGGCCGCGATACGATCGCCGGCTTGAATGCCATGCGCGCGTAATGCCGCGGCTAATTGCGCGACTTGTTGGCGCAATTGCGCGCGCGTGACGCGCTGTTTGAATTTGTCTTCGGCCCAGAATACGAAAGCGTCATGCGCTTCATGGTCGCGCGGCGCTAATAAATTCTCGGCGAAATTCAATGTGGCATCGGGAAACCATTGCGCGCCGGGCATTTTGTCGCCGTCGATCAGCACCCGTGCACCGCGTTCGCCACGGACATCGCAGAAGGACCACAGCAGTGTCCAAAATTGCTCGCTGTTATCGACCGACCATTGCCACAGCTGTTCGTAATTATCGAAGCGTTGTCCGCTGTGGCGTTGCGCAACCTCGATAAAACGCGCGAGCAAACTGCTATTGGCGCGCTCGGCGCTGGGTTGCCACAGCGGAGAATGATCGAGCGATACGGACATGGTGACCTCTGATAGGTACGACGGGCGGGATTAGCAAATTATGCATCATTGACACGCTAGAGAAGCGCATTGATTTCGGTCAGCGAAACCGGTTTGGTGAGATGCACATCGAATCCCGCTTTCAACGAGTTTTCGCGATCGGCCTCTGCGCCCCAGCCGGTGACCGCGACCAGTAGCGTATCGAGATTGGCCTGCCGGATTCGTCTGGCGACTTCATGGCCATCGATGTCGGGCAGACCAATATCGAGCAAAGCGATTTGTGGGTGAAATTCTTGAGCGATGCTGACTGCGTCGAGCCCCGTATGCGCGAGCACGATATCGTGGCCCATTAGTGTCAGCAGATGCCCCAGCGTTTTCGCGGCGTCGACATTGTCATCGAGAATGAGCACGCGTTTACGGAGTGTCGGTGCCATGGCGTTAGCGTCGGTGGTTGCGGGTTGAAGAGCGGTCGTCAGTAACGGTAAGCGTAAAGTAAAAGTGCTGCCGGCGCCGCGCCCTTTGCTATCGGCGCGCAGAAATCCGCCGTGCATTTCGGTGAGGCTGCGTGCGAGCGCCAGCCCGACGCCAATGCCGCCGCGGCGGCGCAGTTCAGCGTGCTGCGCCTGTGAGAATAATTCGAATATTTCGCCGAGGATTTCCGGCTCCATACCGATACCGTTGTCGCTGACGCGGATATCGATCCAATCGCCATCGCGTTCGGCAATGAGCGCAATCTCGCCGCCGGCGGGTGTGTACTTCGCGGCATTGCCGATCAGATTGCCGATAATTTGCGCCACGCGCACGAGATCGGCATTTAGGCGCAGCGGTTCGTTGGGGAGCGACACCAAAAAATGGTGATCCAATTCCTCGATTAAAATATGCGTTCCTTCCACCGCGACATCGATAATTTCACGCAGCTCGCATGGCGCGCGCCGCAACTCGAATTTGCCCGAGGTAATTCGTGATACGTCGAGCAAATCATCGAGCAAGCGCACCAGTTGCGTCATTTGTCGTTGCATGGCGTGTTGAATTTGATCGAGGCCGTTTGCCTCCGCGTTCAAACCGAGAATGTTGAATCCCCATTGAATCGTCGCCAGTGGATTGCGCAATTCGTGCGCGAGCGTTGCGATAAATTCGTCTTTGCGTTTCGCCTGCTCGCGAATTTCCCGTTCCGCCATACGCAAATCGGTGACATCGACGAAGGCGGCGACGGCCCCGACAATATTGCCGTCGCTATCGCGCAGCGGTGCAGCATTGCCGAGCGTGTGTTTGATTTCGCCATTGTGAAAACGCAATTCGAGCGGAAAGCCGCGAATAATTTCGCCCTCGGTGGCCGCCCGCTGCATCGGTAGCTGATGCGAAGCAAGTGGCTTACCGTCGCAGAATTCCTGAAAGGGCCGCTCATTTTTATGCCGGCTATCGTTGGCCGAAGCATTCGTGCCGGGTGTGAGTTGTAGCAAGCGATCGGACTCGGGATTACCGACGACAACATCGCACGAGCGATCGCGCGCAATGAGGACTGCCGCCGGTGTCGCTTCCATTAACGTAGCGAGTTCGCTGGCCCGCTGCTGTTCGCGTATTTTGCTTTCGATCAACGCTTCGTGCAGGCCGTGATCGCGTGTGATTGCTTCACTCGCACGATCTATCGGTAGGGCCGCAGACATCAGCTGCAGGTCCGCCAGTGCACGACGAGCGCCGGCGAGTTCGGCCTTTAAGCGCGTGCACCGTACTAAATACAGCGCGAGTGTGATTAGCAGCGCGGTAGCGATGACCAATAACATGATATTTATCGTACCGGCTTCGACTGCGTACATTGGGTTGGCTATCCTGCGTTATATCGTCGCCGCTGCGCGTTGGCAGGTCGGAATGATTCCTGCTGAGCTACCGTCCATCCGGTATTTCGTGGGTAATAACTGTAAAAAACACCACACCCGTTTAACTTTTTTACCAAATACGCGCGTGGCACCACCTGCCATACCGACGCTAGAATTTGTCCGTAATTTTTTATGTCCGCCATTAAGGGAAAAACATGAATCGCATCATAACGGGTTCGGTACGCGGATCGGCCCGCAGCAATTGTTGGTGCCAGTACGTTCGCAAAGGGTGGAGTTTTTTGTTTGGCGCTACATTCACCACCGCCATTTATGCCGTCCAGCCGGCCAACGAATTTGCGACATTAAGCTTGGACGAGCTGGCCGATGTCGAAATTACTTCCGTGTCGAAGTCCGCCGAGCCACTACGCCGCGCCGCCGCGCCGATTTATGTCATTACCCGCGACGACATTTTGCGAGCCGGCGCGCGCACTATTCCGGAAATGCTGCGACTGGCCCCCAACCTGCAGATTCAGCAAACAACTAGCAGCAGTTATGCCATTTCATCGCGCGGCTTCAGCGGTAATCCAAACGCGCAAAATTTCACGAATAAGCTACTGGTGCTGATCGACGGCCGCAGTGTGTACTCGCCGCTTTTTTCCGGTATTTATTGGGATATGCAGGATGTGTTGCCGGAGGATATCGAGCGTATCGAAGTCATCAGTGGACCGGGTGCAACCATGTGGGGCGCGAACGCGGTCAATGGCGTGATTAATATCATCACGCGACCGGCCACCGAAACCCAGGGCGGTCTGTTGACGGCCAACGCCGGGAATCTCGAACGCGGTGGCGCGGTCCGTTACGGTTCCGAATACGGCGATAGCGCCGTGCGCGTTTACGCCAAAGCGACGCATTTCGCGCCGAGTTATGTGACACCCGGCGACGATGCCGACGACGATTGGTCGCGCGCGCAGGGCGGATTTCGCGCCGATTGGTCAGCGGATCGCGATCGGCTGATGGTGCAGGGTGCGTTGTACCGAGCCATCGAACAGCAGTCTTCGCCCGGCGATTTGACGGCATCCGGCGGCCATCTGCTGGCGCGCTGGCAGCGCTCGCTGAGCGCGGGCGGTTCGCTGCAACTACAGACCTACGCCGATCAAGTGCAGCGTTATGACACCGTGGACAATAACGGCTTTGTCGTAAAAACCTACGATGCCGAATTGCAACACGATTGGCCCGCGCTCGGTATGCATTCGGTAATCTGGGGCGCGGGTTATCGCAATAGCCGTTACGACATCACGCCACGGCTGTCGCCGATTTCGTCACTGATATTCGATCCGCATGCCGGTACCCTCGATCTGGTCAATGTGTTTGCGGAAGACACGATGGCGCTGGCGCAAAATTTAAAATTTACGCTCGGCGGAAAATTCGAAAAGGCGACCGGCGCGGATTTCGCGTTCATGCCGAGCGCGCGTCTCGCGTGGAGTTTCGATCCTTACTCGACGCTATGGACGTCGGCGTCGCGCGCGGTGCGCTCATCGACGCCGTTCGATCGCGATGTCGTCGAAAAATTAGGCCCGATCGTATTTCTAACCGGCGATAAAAATTACGAAAACGAAACCGTCACCGCGTATCAAATGGGATATCGCGTGCAGGCATGGCACAACGTATCGTGGTCGATCACGGTATTTAAAAATATCTACGATAATTTGCGCAGCATCGAATTCAGCAGCACCGGTATTCCACTGCTGTGGGGCAATGCGATGGAAGGCTCGACCATGGGTGCGGAAATATGGGCGTCGTATCAGGCCTTGCCGAATTGGCGGCTGAGCGCCGGTTGGAATGGTTTGCGCAAAAATTTACGTTTCGAAAATGGCAGCAGTGGCTTGCTCGGCGTGTCGCAGGCCGGCAACGATCCATCGAGCCAGACGATGCTGCGCTCGTCGCTCGATATCACGCCGGCCCTCACGTTCGATGCGACCTTGCGCGGCGTGCGCGAATTGCCACAGCCGGAGGTGGCAGGTTATGTCGAACTGAACGCGCGTCTGGGATATACGGTGACGCCGCGATTTGCCGTGGCGTTGGTCGGAGAAAATCTGTTGCAGGCCAGTCATCGCGAATTCACCGACGGCGATTGGATTCGCCGCGGCGTGTCCGCGCAGGCGCAATGGAAGTTCTAATGATTCGCCGGGGAGAATTTTTTTCCGCGTACCGCCGTTGTCTGCAGGTTGTGCTGGCCGTTTACTTAGCCGTTGTGCCGGTGGCGTTGGTAACGGCGCAAGACTCCAATCTCGAGTACGCCATTAAAGCCAATTACCTCTACAAATTCGAACCATTCGTCGATTGGCCGCCGGAGGTTTTTGAAACCGCTACCAGCCCATTAGTGATTTGTATCGCTGGCCGCGATCCGTTCGGCGATCTCCTCGATCACACGGTCGCCAATGTCACGCTGGGGGCGCGGCATGTGCTGGTGCAACGTCTCGGCAATGACGAAAGAAATCCGCACTGTCACATCGTATTTATCGGCGGTCCTGTGGCGACCGTAAAAAAATGGCTCGCAATGCTGCGGGAAAAACCCATGCTCACGGTCACCGAGCTCAATGCTGCGCAAACCAATTCTGCATCGACCGAGACGGGCATCATCAATTTTGTTACCGCCAACGAACGCGTGCGGTTTGCCATCGATAACGGCGCAGCGGCGCGCGCCGGCCTGGTCTTGAGTACGAAATTATTAGCGCTGGCGACCGCGGTGCGCTCGGCATCGAATGAGGTGCAACGGTGATTGCGGCATTGTTGAGAAAAATACCTGCGCTGCCCCTCATCGCTGGTTTTACCGCAGTGGCGTTGTTATTGGCCGGTATGTTTGCGGTGTATTTCGAAGAGCGCTCGTTTCAAGCGGAAAAAATCGGCAATGCGACCGCGCAGGCGCATATTCTGGCGTCGATCGTTACCGCGGCGCTGGCGTTTCGCGATGCCGGTGAAGTGCAGGAATACCTCGATTCTTTGCGTACCGATACCGATGTCCAGGCGGCGGCCATTTACGATATTGCCGGCAATCGTGTGGCGACATTCCTGCGCAAAGGTGCAGAGCCGTCGCTGCAATTGATTGCCGCCTCGGAGCCCGCGTTAAAAAATAATGCGGTAACGATTACGCGCACTATCAATCAGCGCGATTTGCGCGTCGGCACATTATTGATCCGCACTGAAATCGAACCGTTGCAACGTCGATTGGCGCTGTATGCCGTCATCGTGATATTCGCGGTACTCACAGCGTTGATCGTTATTGTGCTGACGATTGCCTATACCGGGCAGCGTCGCTCGACATTGGAATTGGGGCGCCGTGCCGATGCGCTGGCGTTTGCCAATCGCGAACTGCAAGCGCAAATTGCGCAGCGCGAACGGGCGGAGGCGGCGCTGCAAACATCGCAAAAGATGGAAGCGATGGGCCGCATGACCGGTGGTCTCGCCCACGATTTCAATAATTTGCTGCACGTATTGCAGCTCAATCTCACCGCGTTGACATGGTCGAAATCCGTCGATGCCGATACCGCCACGCGCGAATCGATTGAAATGTGTCTGAAGGCGGTCGATCGCGGCGCGAAGCTCACGCAACAGCTGCTCGCATTCGGTCGCCGGCAGCCGCTGTCGCCGCGACCGTTCGATGTCAATGGTTTGATCGAGCAATCGACGGGCTTGATATATCCGGTGCTCGGCTCGAATATCGATTTGCGATTGCAGCTGTCGAACGCGGCGTGCTGGGCGCTGGCCGATCCGCATCAGTTCGAAAACGCGCTGTTGAATATCGCTATTAATGCGCGCGATGCAATGCCACACGGCGGTACCTTCACCATTGCGACCGACATCGCGACGCTCGACGATAGCGAGCAGCTGGCACCCGGTAATTACGTGCGCATTTGTATTACCGATACCGGCCAGGGCATTGCGCCAGAGTTACTCGATAAAGTGTTCGAGCCTTTTTTCTCGACCAAAGGTGCGGGCAAAGGCTCCGGTCTGGGTCTATCGCAGGTGTATGGATATTTCAAACAATCCGGCGGCAGCGTACGTCTCGACAGCGAGCGCGGCGCAGGCACACAGGTGACATTATTATTGCCATGCACAGCGTTAGTGCCGGAAGTGCGCTCGAAATCAATTGCATCGGCGGAGGAGACATCGATCCAGGAGTTGACCATGTTGATCGTCGAGGACGAGGCGCTTATTTTGTTGTCGGCGGAAACGCTGATTAAGCGATTGGGGTTTAACACCGTCATCTCACGCACTGGCGCAGAAGCAATAGCGCAGCTCGAAAGCGGAGAAAAAATCGATGTCTTGTTTTCGGATATACAATTGCCGGGCGGTATCAACGGCCTGCAGATCGCCAAACGCGCGGTGGAATTACATCCATCGATAAAAGTGCTGCTGACATCGGGCTATGCCGAGCAGGAAATTATTGCCGCCGAGGAGATGGCCAGTTTCCCGCTGCTGCGCAAGCCGTACGGCCCTGCGAATTTAATCGTCGAATTAAAAAAACTCAGTGTGATGGAGTAGCGAAGCAAATTTTTAATCAATAACAATTAATCGTAAAAATAATTATTCGGATAACTATGAATTCCTTCGATAAAAATATTCTGTTGTTTTTGAATTCGTTTATAGGCCGTTGGCCGCACTTCGATGTGTCGATTCTTGAATTTCAACATAACTTTCTTTTAAAGGGCGCGGTCTTTGTCGCGCTGATCTGGTATTTCTGGTTTGTGCGAGACGACAGCGGTGCTCCCTTGATGCATCAGCGACGCGCAAAACTGGTTAGCATGCTATGCGCCATGCTGATCGGTTTATTGGTTGCCCGAATCATGGCCAATCTATTGCCGTTCAGGCCGCGTCCGCTGGCTAATCTGGATTTGCATTTACAGCTGCCGGTGTATCGGGCATCGGGACTTTCCGAGTGGAGTGCATTTCCGAGCGATCATGCAGTGGTATGGTTTGCATTGGCGGCAGGTATTTATAGCGTGAGTCGTAGAGCGGGTATTGCTGCGCTGCTCTATACGATCTTTCTTGGCATCGGTCGTATTTACGTGGGCTACCATCATCCAACCGATATTATCGCGGGCGGTGCGATCGGTATCTTGTTAGTGACATGGTTAGGCTTGCCTTCGATCAGATCGCGTATTTATGCGCCAATCGCGAATATTGAAGCGCGATATACCGCACTTTTTTATGCATTTGCGTTTATGGCGACGTATGAATTGGCAAATCTGTTCAACGAACTGCGTGGGCTTGTATTATTGGCGTGGCATGCATTGCGTATATTTTTTCCGCATCTCGCGGGAGAGGCTTAGGGCAGAATTGCGCTGGCCTCACTCCAACCTTCTCTCGCCTTTCTCCCGCCTTTCACCCGCGGGGAGAGGGAAGCCAACTACTTAATCAGCCATTCCCTAATAAATCATCGAGGTTTTTATGAATCGTTTAGCGGGCAAAGTAGCTATCGTCACCGGTGCAGGCCGCGTCGGCAATATCGGCGTTGCGGTGTGTAAGGCATTTTTGCATGAAGGGGCAAAGGGCGTGATCGCTACCGATATGCGTCTTGAACAGGTTGAAGCGATTAAGGCACAGATCGAAGCAGAGCACGGCACTGGACGGTTTCACTTAGTGCAACACGATGTGACCAGCGAAAGCGATTGGCAGCGCATTGTCGAGCTGACTATCAAAACCTTCGGCGGCCTCGATGTGCTGGTCAACAACGCCGGCATCGCGATTCACGGCGGTATCGAACAGACCTCGCTCTATGATCTGCGCAAGGTGATGGCGGTGAATCACGATGCGTTATTTCTCGGCATCAAATATTGCACACCCGCATTGGTGGATGCCGTGCAGCGACATCCGGGTGGTGGCGCGATCATCAACAATATTTCGATGGCGTCGTACATGCCGAATGCGAACAACATCGGTTATCACGTTTCAAAATCTGCGGCGCGCATGTTGACGCTATGCGCTGCGAAAGAACTCGGTCCGAAAAAAATTCGCGTCAATTCGATTCACCCTGGTGTGACAATGACACCGTTGATCGATCAGGGTTTGGACGATTATGTCGCGCATGGTTTGTGGGAATCGAAGCAGGCCGCTGCGCACGCATTAGCGGCCATGAGTCCGCTCAATATGACCAGCCAGCCTGAAGACACTGCACATGCGTTTATATATCTCGCCTCCGATGAATCGCGTTTCGTCACCGGCGCGTCGATTTATCACGATGGTGGAATCGGACAGGTTTACTAAGCGAATTAATTATTATTCGACTTCAAAATAGTGCGTATTAGCGAGCAGCTAATACGCCTTCATCGAAACGCATTCCATTACGCCGCATCAATTGAGAAATTTTTCCATCGGGCTGAGCTCAAGCCCATGCGGAGCACTGGGTCTCGATAAGCGAGCAGGCATCATTAATGACGCTGAGACTGGCCGAGGATAGCAAAATGAAGGAGCCAAAACAGCTTTAACAAAAGGATATGGCATGTGCCTTGCTGAATTTGTGTCCTCGATAGCAATTGGCGACAGATGGAATTGATGTGCGAACTCATTGTCACGATGCTTAGGCACATCAATATTTCGGATGCAAGAAAATATGGAATACACCGAATCGACAGACACCGACGGCAATAATGTGGCAGATCGTCGCGCTGAGGAGGCAGAGCGTCCCAGTGAAACGACGAGTTCCGGGCCTACCGCCATCGAGCGACAACTAGCGGCGGATGCCGCACGCGCCTATCGCCGCCAAACGCATATAGCGGCAAATCGCACCAATGATCGGCACGTCCTCGATTACAACACTTATCGGCGCAAGGCCAGCCGCTTTGATTCAGCGACTTTTCTCGTATTGTTTTTGCTGATCGCGGCGGGTATTGCGATAGTCATCGCGTGGCAGTTCACCGATCTGGGGCGCGTCCCGCACAAAGCTAACGACACTCTTTCACATTCACAGATAGCGCCAGCAGCCGATGCGCCCACTCATTCATCGCCGGCAGCGAATTCATTGCCCGTGAGCGCTGCGCCAACAGATACATCAACAGACGCACCAAAAAATATCGCCGAGACATCTGCGGGCGGCGCGATTTCCATTCCGATGGCGGATGCATCGCTGCGAGATCGACCCGAATTATTGGAGCAGGTCGTGCAGGTTTATAAATCGCAATTGGAGCGTGATCCCAACGACGCGGCGGCGCGGACCGCACTCAACCAATTGCAAGCGCAAAGCCTATCCGAATTGGAAGCGATCATTGCGAACGCCGACGAAGCTACCGCTGTTAAATCGCTGGAGATTGTCGCTCGATTATTTCCGGAGCTGGCGGATAGCGTGCGGTATAAGTATTTGGTTGCGCGAAGTGGCTACATTCATCGCCCGATAAAAGCTGAACCGACAGCTAAACCCGAATCCACGTCGACAGTATCATCAACGCCATCAACGCCAGCGATCCCATCGCAAAAAACTGTTTCGCCTGCTGCTAATTCTTCGACAGACGTTGCTAAAAAAACCACTGAAAGTGCGTCATCGTCGAAACCGGAAATTCGCACAGTGACAGTAACGCCGGGCACGATGGCGGGGGGGCAGTTTGTACCGCGCGATAACGGCAATGTGTTCCTGGTGGAAATCAGTTATCGCAATTTCGATAAGGCATTTGACGCTAACGATGAGGCGACGTTGATTACGCGTCTTGGCGTTCCGGGAGATTCCGAGGTGTTGGCCGAAGTGTCGGTCGATATATCCGGCGATCGCGGTACTAAAAGTTTTGTCATGGAAACTTTAGCGCGGGGATCGATCGGCGGAAAACTGCAACTGAATTTTATTTTGAACGACGAGTTTTTAACGGCGCGCGCAGTGCGGCTATCGGTGCCACGGTAGTGATTTTTTAGTTGTCGCGTGTTAATCCGCGTTCGATAACGGCCTTGCCACCTGCTCAAGCGAACGCCGCTCTGCGGCAATGCCCCATTTAAAAGTCACGCCGGCCGCGATCAGCATTAACATCGCGCCGAATGCATAACCCCACGCAATGGCTGTGCGTTCGCCACTGCCGATCAGAAAGCCGAACAACCACGGTCCGGCGACACCGCCCAAACCGGTTCCCAGTGCGTAAAAAATGGCGATGGCGAGCGCACGCATTTCTAACGGAAAGCTTTCGCCCACGGTTAAATACGCAGCGCTCGCCGCCGCTGATGCAAAGAAAAATGTCACTGACCACGCCAGTGTCTGAGTTGTAGCGCTCAAAAAGCCGTTCACGAATAGCAGGGCGGTGACACCCAACAATAATCCCGAGAATGTGTAGGTCATGATGATCATCGGCTTGCGGCCGATCACATCGAATAATCGTCCGAGCAATAACGGCCCCAAAAAATTACCGGCGGCAAACGGCAGTATGTAAAGACCGATATCTTCGTCGGCAATATTGAAGAAGCGTCCTAGCACTAGCGCATACGTAAAAAAAATCGCGTTATAGAAAAATGCCTGCGCTCCCATCAATACCACGCAGTACAGCGAGCGCTGTGGATAGGTGCGAAATAACGTGCGTGCGACGTCGCGCAATTTAATGTCGCGCTGCAGCAAGCGTATGCGCGGTAAATCCGCTTCGCAGAGCGGTGCGTTCACACGGCATTCGATTGCGTGCATAACAGCATGCGCTTCGTTGATGCGGCCGTGCGTCATCAACCAGCGCGGGCTTTCGGGCAGAAAGCGGCGTAAATATAAAATGATGAGACCCAGTGCGGCGCCGATGCCGAACGCGACGCGCCACCCCATATCGGGCGGCAATAAACCGGGCTGCAGCAAAATCACTGCACCGCACGCGCCGAGCGCCGCGCCAATCCAAAAGCTGCCGTTCACCAATAAATCGGTATGGCCGCGAAAGCGCGCGGGAATCAATTCTTGAATCGCTGAATTAATCGCTGCGTATTCGCCGCCAATACCTGCTCCTGTCAGCAGACGAAACAATGCGAACCAATAAAAATTCGTGGAAAACGCTGTCAGTGCCGTCGCCAGTAAATAAAGACCCAGCGTGATGTTGAATAAACGGCGACGGCCGAGCCGATCGGTCAGCCAACCGAAAAAAATCGCGCCGCTGACTGCACCGATCAAATACAAACTCGCGGAAAAACCGATCTGCGCATCGGTCAGCTGCAATGAACTCGATTTGAGCGCGCCGGCCACCGATCCCGCGAGCGTGACTTCGAGACCGTCGAGAATCCACGTAATGCCCAATGCTGCGATCACGAGCGTATGAAAACGCCCCCACGGCAACCGATCAAGCCGCGCCGGAATATCGGTTTCGATGTGAACTTGATTGTTGGCCACCGCGGTGCTGTCCACTATTCGCCAGGCAAACGTGTCAATCCGACAAAGCGCGACAGAATGGTTTGAAATTCCTCGGGGCCGATATCGACCAGCTCCACTACGCGTCCGTACAGCATAACGGTCGGCACGTTGCGATCACCGCGTTCTTGCTGTGCTTGTTGCAGGCAGTAGAGGATGGCGCGCTCTTTTTTATTGAGCCCGTCCCGCACATCGGGAAGATCATCGAAATTGACGGAGTCGTTCATCGGATGGACCTCTTCGGCATTGCGCGAACGTGCGTAATGTGTCGATTACAGATCTATTGAACGCGTAGAAAGGGGACTATCTTGTCATTAAATCGATTAGTAAATAAATCGGCGGGGAATTAAATCGTTGTCGTTACATCGTTAACTACTTGGCGATGCACATCCCCATCGCCAAGTAGCTTTAACGCATTACTGCTTACTGCATTTTATTAATTACTTACTGCATTTATTAAGCGTCGAGTTGAACCACTTCGTTGATATGACCTTCCGGGTCCAGCACGAACACGACATGGATCTTGAACGATTCGATACGGCGGATTGGCTCTGGAACGGAGCCGCCCGCTGCTTTCGCGCGTTGCACCAATGCTTCGATATTCGTGGTGGTGTAGCCCTGCACCGATTCGCCGACAGTGGGGCCGGTGGAGTCGAGGTACTTGATCAGCGTCAGTACGCTACCACCCGGGTAAGTCGCCTGATAAGTGACTTCATCGATCTTGCGACCGAGCATCACGTCCTGGTGGCGGTTGAGGGGAATCAGACCAAATACGGATTCATAGAATTTGGCCATTGCCTCCAGATCGTGTACAAAAATTTTGCTGAAGCCATATTGCGCATCTTGGGTGGCGCCATAGGGACGTGCTGTATCCATGATTTACCCTTTCTTTCGTTAAAAGTGATGTTATGAAATCGATCGAGTGGTTGGTCTAGATCGATAACGCGGTTTTTTCACGCACGGGCGCGGGTTTCGCATCTTTGCGTTTGGTGACCACCATGTCTTCCATCCGCGGCTGACGCAGGTCGTGCCAAATCTGCGAATTGTGTTTGGGAATGGCGATGATGACCTTGCCGCTGGCATGCCGGTAATAGCCGTGCGCGGTACCTTTGTTCACCCATGTGGTATGCGTGAGTGCCTGGTCGGCCTCTTCGACGAATTTGCTGCACGCCTCTTTGCTCACCTCGACCGCGCTCAAATCTTCGTCGACCATGGTTTGCAGCAGCTCGAGCACGTAGTGAATCTGTTGTTCGCTGACCACGGCATGGTTAGCGACCAGGAAGCTGTAAGGCCCGCAACCGGTGAGCGCAAAATTCGGAAAGCCCGGTACCAGCATGCCCTCGTACGAGAGCGGCGATGGTGTAAACGCTTCCTGCAATGTTTTGCCGTTGCGGCCGACGATTTCGAAAGCATTACCCCAATACATGTTGTAACCGGTCGACAACAACAACACGTCGCATTCGATACGCGTGCCATCGGCGAGAATCACGGCATTCGCTTCACACGAAGCCAGACCGCCTTTCACCAGGTGCACATTGGGCTTTTTGATCGTCTCGTAGAAACCGCAGTCGAGAATGGGGCGCTTCGCAAACACGGGGTAATCCGGCGTGAGTATCTCGACCATTTGCGGATCGTTCGGGAAATGGCTCTTGATGTAGTTGACGCACATCTCGCGGATGCCGTCGTTCAGCGGCGAGACGCCGCCGGTTTTGGCGCGATGCTCTTCGTCGATCATGATCATGCCGCGCATGTCCTGCAGCTGACTCGACAGACCTTGCAAACGTCGCCATTGCGCCACAAACGGAATATTTTCCATCGCCCAGCGTTCGAGCGCGTCGACCGGTGCATGTGCCTGCGGGTTGGGAATGAGATATTCGGGCTGACGCATGACAATGCTGAGATCGCCGACGGTGTCGGCAATCGCGGTGGCAACCTGGACGCCGCTGCATGCAGCGCCGACCAATACCACTTTCTTGCCTTTCAGATCGACCGAGTTGTCCCAGGCGGCCGAGTGAATCACCGGGCCTTTGAAAGCATCGAGATTTTTCACGTTCGGATATTTCGGATCGGCATTCGGGCCGGTCGCATTGATCAGCACGTTGCCTTCGTAAACCACGTCTTTACCGTTGCGGACTGCGTGCACCACCCAGAGATTGCGCGCCTCGTCCCACTCGGCTTTCTTGACGAAGGTGTTGAAATCAATGCGATCGCGCACGTTGTATTTATCGGTGACGTTGCTCAAATAGGAAAAGAACTCCGGACCATTCGGGTAGTACTTGGTCCACGATGCATTGGGTTCGAACGAAAAGGAGTAGTTGATGCTGGGGGTATCGACCGCCGCGCCAGGATAGGTGTTAACCAACCAGGTGCCACCGACATTATCGCGGCTTTCGATAATCTGAAAATTGAAGCCGGCCTGTTTCAATTTGACGGCAGCATTGATGCCGACCATACCGGCGCCGACCACGAGTACTTTGAAATCCGGTGCTGGCAGTTTCGACGGCACGCGAATGCGCGTATCGGTGGTGAAGCCGCCGTGCTGATAAGCAGGTTCCATCGACATTTCCGGCAACTCGAGACCGAGGGCAAGGCGCGCCATCTCGTGAAACAGCGGCGGGTCGAGGTCGCGCAGCAGCGCCGGGCGATTGCTCTTCAATTCATTTAATAAAAGCTGGCGGACTTCATTGGCGATGTTCTGATCGGCTTCTGCGTGCGCCACTTCGCCGGTGATAGCGACAAAGGCTTCGCGCGTGGTGTTTTGCGTGCCATCCAGCGTGGGGCCGTATTTATGGAGCAGGGTACGGTCGCCGGTCATCTGGACCAGGGCCAGCAGGGCGACGATTGGATCGAGCGCCGCTACGGCAGATTCCATGGTGGGTTGGGTCTTGTTGTTATCAGTACTACTCATTGAAGCCTCCAAAACAGGCGTGGGTGATGACGTATTGGTGGAAGCCACCGCATGAATAGTTGCTTGCGACAGCGACGAGGGTACGGGCAGCGCTGGTCATTGAGCGACCCGATTTATAGTTTGCGTCGATTATATGGGGATTAAGCTTAACGTCAATTCAGTAAAATTTGGCTCAACCCACAAAGTTGCGCCTGAGCCACGGGGTGGCGCGCCCACCAACCGGCGCTTGGGTTAATGCGCCCGCCAACTGTGCGGCCGCGAGTAATTTTTCCATATCGATGCCGGTGTGGTAACCCATCATCGACAGCAGCATCGCTAAATCTTCCGTCGCAATATTGCCGGTGGCGCCGGGCGCGAATGGGCAACCGCCGAGACTGCCGATCGCCGCATCGAATGCCCGCACGCCGCTTTCGAGCGCCGCGTACACATTGGCCATGCCGAGCGCGCGGGTGTCGTGAAAATGGCAACGTAAATTTTCGCTGCCGTGGGCATCGACCAACACCTGCATTAAATCGCGCACAGCGCGTGGCTGCGCACCGCCGATAGTGTCGGCAATGATGACGGTGTGTGCCCCGAACGCGAACAATTGGCGCGTCATGTCGATTACCACGCCGGCATCGACGCGACCTTCATACGGGCATTCCCACGCGGTCGCGATATTCACTTCGATGGCGATGCCATCGCGACGTGCTTGCGCAATCACATCGCGCGCCACCGTCATCGCCTGCTCGGTGCTCATGCGGATATTTTTTTCATTCATGCGCTGCGTCGCGGCCACCACCAAGCCCATTGTTTTGACGCCGCTGGCGCGGCCGATGTCATAACCTTTGCGATTGGGAATCAGTGCGGAAAAGTGCACATCGCCGCGCGGCGGCAGACGGCGCGCAAGATCATCGCTGCCGGCCATCGCCGGCACTGCGGCGGGAGAGACGAAGGCACCGATTTCGATATTGCGCAAACCGGCGGCGAGCAGCGCATCGATCAACTGCAGGCGTTGTTCAATCGTTAATATTTTCGGTTGATTTTGTAAACCGTCGCGCGGACCGACTTCATTGACAACGATTGTTTCGGACATGGGATTTTATTCCGCTACGGCAACCGCAGGTGTCGCCGGCCGCTTGCGCACTTTCGCGAGCCATAAAATAGGAATTGCGCTCAGAAAAATCCAACCATAAACCCAGAACAGATCAACCGTCGAGAGCATGTAGGCCTGTTGATTCACGGTTTGCTCAAGCATGGCATAGCCGGCCTGGGCATTGCCGCTATTGCCATGCAGCAACGCGGCATTTTGCAGATAAACCGGGTTGTAAATATTGATGTGTTCCATCAGCGTCGCATGATGCATCGAGGCGCGGCGATCCCACAGTGTCGTGGTCAGCGAGGTGCCGAAGCTGCTGGCGAGAATACGAAAGAAACTCGATAAACCCGCCGCGCTCGCAATTTGGTGCGGCGCCATGTTCGATAAAATCAGCGCGGTGATCGGCACGAATAAACACGCGGTGCCGATACCTTGCAGCCATTGCGGGCCGAGCACGTAACCAAAATTAACATCGGTGTTGAAATTCGCGCGCCAGAAACAGCAGATCGCGAATACGACAAAAGCGAACGCCGCGATATATCGAACATTTAATCGCGGCAGCGTGCGACCGATAATCGGCATCAGCACAATCGCGAGCACACCGGTTGGTGCCATCACGAAGCCGGCCCACGTTGCGGTGTAGCCCATATGCGTTTGCAGCCACAGCGGCAAAATCACCACAGTGCCCATATAAGCGAGAAACGCGATGCTGACGACGATCGTGCCGGCGGCAAAATTACGATCGGCAAATAAATGTAAATCGATGATCGGATGCTGCTCGGTTAATTCCCAAATCAACAATGCGATCAGCGCAATCACCGCGACGATGGCGAGCGCAACGATTTCGTTCGATTGAAACCAATCCAACTCGCGGCCTTGATCGAGCATGATTTGCAATGCGCCGACGCCGATGATCAGCAGCGCAAAGCCGATGGTGTCGATGGGAATTCGGACGGTTTTGGTTTCGCGCGCACGCAATCGATTCCAGCACACATACGCGCACAATGCGCCGATCGGCAGATTGATAAAAAATATCCACGGCCAGCTGAAATTATCGGTAATCCAGCCACCGAGTAACGGTCCCGCGATCGGCGCGAGCAATGTCGTGATCGACCATAGCGCGAGCGCGGTGCCTTTTTTCTCGGGTGGATAAATCGATAGCAATATCGTTTGCGACATCGGCATCATCGGGCCGGCGACCAAACCTTGCAGCACACGAAAACCGATCAACATGCCGATGCTGTTGGCGAGACCGCAGCCCCAGGAAGCGAGCGTAAATAAAATCACCGCGCCGACAAATAAACGAATTTCACCGAAGCGGCGCGCGAGCCAGCCGGTGACCGGCACCGCAATCGCATTGCTCACCGCGAACGAAGTGATGACCCAGGTGCCTTGCGTGGCTGACACGCCGAGATCGCCCGAGAGCGTCGGGATCGCGACATTCGCAATCGAGGAATCGAGTGCCTGCATGAACGTTGCAGCGGCGAGCGCCAACGTTACCAGCAAGCGTTCCGCGCCTTGCATCGGCGGATGGGTGACGGCGGGATTGCTCACGCTGCAATACTCATCGTTCAGTGGTGCTTGCGACGATGCGCGATGGCACCGCGCGCAGTGTTACGCGCAGTGTTAGATATGGGCGTCGCGTCGGTGTGCAGATTGGCATCGATAATGGATTTAATCATTGCATCGGCCTCGTGCATTTCCGCTTCGTACACCGAGGTGCTGTACGCGGGTGCGTGCCGTGTCGCCGATGCCAATACGGCACCGTCGCGATTGTGGGTGTCGACGGTGACTTGCATCGACAGACCGATACGCAGCGGATGTTTATTCAATTCATCCTGTTCGAGTTGAATGCGCACCGGTACCCGCTGCACGACCTTGATCCAATTGCCCGTCGCATTTTGTGCCGGCAATAACGAAAAGGCCGAGCCGGTGCCGAGGCCGAGGCCGATAACCGTGCCGTGATATTCGATGTTATCGCCATACACATCGGCGGTGACTTTTACCGGTTGGCCCAACCGCAAATGGCGCAATTGCACTTCCTTGAAATTGGCGTCGATCCATAATTCCGTCAGCGGCACCACGGCCATTAGTACCGCGCCCGGTTCGACGCGCTGACCGACTTGCACGGCACGGCGCGCGACATAGCCGCTCACCGGACTCAAAATTTTGGTGCGACGCAACGCGAGATAAGCATCGCGCAATCGTGCCGCCGCCGATAATACCTGCGGGTGCTGTTCGACGCTGGTATTCGCGGTGAGGGCGCGGTTGCTGTCGAGTTGCGATTGCGCCAACTCAAGGCCGGCCGTCGCCAGAATCGAATTCTGGCGCGCATGTTCGATATCTTCACGCGATACCACACCCGGTTCATCCATGCCCTGCCGACGTTGCAAATCTTCCTCCGCGCGACGCATGCCGGCTTCGCCCATCGCCACTCCGGCCTGGTACTGACGCGTGGCGATAAATAATTTATGCACTTGGCGTACGGTATCGCCGAGATCGGCTTTCGCCCGATCGAGTGCGACATTCGCATCGGTGGTGCTGAGCTGGATCAGCGGATCGCTCTGATTCACGCGATCGTTATCGTCGGCCGCAATACTGATTACGGTGCCCATGATTTGCGGGCTGATCTGCACGAGATTGCCCGACACATAAGCATCGTCGGTGGTTTCGTAAAAGCGCGCGATCAGTAACCAATACAAACCAAACGCGATTGCACCGATGATCACGACGGCGACCAAAATCAGCAGCGCGCGGCGGCGTTGGGTATTACTGGCGGCAGGTGCCGCAGCGTTGAATTCAGACATTGCGGCTTATTACCTCGTTTTCATTTCGTCGCGCGCCATAGCGGCGGTGTTAGAGCCGCCGCCCAGTGCTTTGATCAGCACCAGTTGCGCGCGCACTTGTTCGTTTTGCAAATCGATAGCTGCGCGTTGTTGCGTGAGCAGATCGATAGCGGCGGCCAGACTTTCAACTTGATTGCCGAGGCCGCGGCGATAACGCGTGTCGGCAATCATTTGCAGACGTTGCTGCGCTTGCACGCTGCGAACAAGCGCATCGCGTTGAATAGCCAACGCCTGCAGCTGGGTGCCGGCATCGGCAGTTTCGCGCACCGCCTGCAATATCGATTGGTTGTACTGTTCGACGGCGAGATCGTAATTCGCATAACGCGCGCCCAATTGCGCGCGCAAGCCGTCGCGATTGAATAAGGGCAAATGCAGCGCCGGACCGATGCCCCAATCGCGGCTGCCGCTTTTGAATAACTCACCGACGCCAAGCGATTGCACGCCGAAATAACCGCTCAAATCGATATTGGGATAAAACTCGGCTTTGGCTGCGATAATATCTTTGCTCGCCGCTTCGACGCGCAATCGTTGCGCGATGATATCGGGGCGGCGCGCGAGTAAATCGGCGGGCAGTGCCGCGTGCGGTGGTGTAATAACAGCATTTTCATTCGTCTGTGTCGCGATTGACGGCAACTGCTCCGCGCCGATACCGCAGAGTGCGGCGAGGCGATATTTCTCGCTCGCAATTGCCGCATCGAGTGAGGCCACTTCGCGTTGCGTATTCGCGAGTGCTGCATTCGGTGTTTCCAGTTCAGCCTGACTTGCGAGCCCACGCTGCACACGCAGTTGCATCAAGCGCACGATGTGTTCGCGATGGGCGAGCGTTTGGTTCAACAGCGATTGTTCTGCTAGCAGCCGTTGTATCGAAAAATAATTTTCCGCAACGGCAACCGCTAACACCAATTGTGCGGACGCTTGTTCGGCGCGTTCGACATCGATTTGTTTCAGCGCACTTGCGAGTTCGGCGCGCTGTCGGCCCCAGAAATCGAATTCATACGAAAAATCGAGCGCAGTACTCGCCTGCGTCACCGTGCTGCCACCAATCGGTGGTGGGTAAATGCCATTTTCGGAAAAGTGTTCGCGGCTGATGCTCGCACTCAAACCCAGTTGCGGTTGATTGCTCGCGCGCGTTGCCATCGCCGCCTGTTGTGCGAATCTCAATCGCGCCTGCGCAATTTTGATCGATGGACTGCCGGTAAGTGCGGTGTCGATTAACTGCGACAGCTGTTGGTCATCGAATGCGCGCCACCATTGTTCGTTCGGCCACGCGATGTCGGATGCTTCGCGCAAACCGATCTGCTCGGGCGAGAGCGCTTGTGCGGTTTCGTGCGATTGGCCGAAATCAGTACAGCCGTTTATCAGCACGACGATCGCCACGGCAAACAGATTACGAAGGCGGAAACTGAGCATGTGGAGCAACCGCGAAAACGAACGAGGGTGAGGGCTGCGATTAGATCACGCTTACTTTGAATAACGCAACGCTATCGTTTCGTTTTCATATTCCCTAAACTGGCGGCAACAAACGCGACAAACTCGTTGATTTTGAATGTAGTGGTTTATTTATTTTTATCGCAGCGGAGTGACGCATGCCGGGTGCAAAGCAGCGTAAATCGCCAGTCAGAAAAGCACTGGGCGGCCGTCCCACGCGCGCAGCGGCGGAGCTGCTGGCAGAAAAAATTCTCAGCGTCGCCACCGAGTTGATGCTTGAGCATGGGTTCGATAACACCAGCATGGAAGCGGTGGCGGTGGCGGCCGGTGTTGCGAAGCGCACGCTGTACAGCCGCTTCCCGGATAAAACGGCGTTATTTTCGGAAGTGATTCGGCGTCGGCGCGAGTTGTTTCTGGCGCCGGTTGCAAAAATTTCCGCAGCCGGCGGTAGCATCGAACAGCAGCTAACGCAGATCGGCAATCACATGCTGAAGTGGGGCTTGAAGGACGACACGATTGCATTGAAGCGGTTGATGGCAGCGGAAGTGCAGCGCATTAGTGCGATGGCGGCCACCTTGCACACCGAAAGCCGCGAACGTGTGATCGATGAAATTGCCGCCGTGTTGGCGGCCGCCACCGAGCCGCCACTGCGTATCACCGACAAACGTTTTGCGGCGATGCAATTTCTGGAAATGGTGATGGCGCCCGCGGACATGCGTGCCTATTACGGCTTCGAAGCGCTGACCGATCGGCGCCGCCGTGCTTATGTGGATAGTGTCGTGAAGTTATTTTTGAACGGTTGTCACGGCGCGCCGTAGTCGCATGGTTGCGATCGCGCGCTTTGTTGATCCGCGCGATCGGGTCACCCGCTATGCGGTCAACGCGTTGACCCATTGGGTCCAGCGCTCGCTACTGCTGGGATATTTGGGATGGGTGTAGCGCGTCGCCAGCAGTGCGGTGCCTTCGCTGTTGAATTGAATACAGGCGGCGAATTGCATTTGTTCTGCATATGCCGCGCGTTGCGCAGCGGGCACAACTTTATACGGTTCATCCGACCACAAACCTGCGTTGCGCAGCCGCGCAATCGTCGCTTCGATGGCTGCAGTGCCGACGCTGGGTTCGGCCGCCAGGTACAAACTGCCATTCGCCTTATCGGCGGCGTCAAAATAAAGCTCGTAATGGTTGACGATATGGGCGCCCAAGTTCATCGGTAGGTCTCCTCTGGGTTTATCGATAGGCAGGCTCTTGCGGTGGCGCAGTATAAAAATTTGCACCGGCGCTTCGCATTACCCATTTCGAATAGATAGAAACCTTGATCTGGATCGGTCGACGCTTCGCTTTGTAGCGGCGATCGCTCATTCAGGGGGGTGACCCCCTATTCAGTGGGGAGGCTGCCAACTATAATCAAAAATCATTCTCATTTAGACGTGGTTGGCCAATGCTGTTGTGCGATTTGCCCTCCGGCCGAACAGGCACTATCGAACGGGTTGAAGCGAAGACTGCGGTCGATGCCATTGCCGGTCGTCTGCGCGATCTGGGTTTTGTTGCGGGTGAGCCGGTGCGTGTCGTCGCGCGTGGCCTGATTGGCGCCGATCCGTTGGTGGTGCAGATCGGCTTTACCCGATTTGCCCTGCGCCGCGCGGAAGCGGCGCGCGTCATCGTGCAGCCGGCCGCGTAACCATGAACATGTCGATTCCGGTACAGCGCTTTGCCGAGCGCATCGCGCTGGTTGGCAATCCCAACTGCGGCAAGACCGCGCTGTTCAACCTGCTGACCGGCAGTCGCCAGAAAGTCGCCAATTACGCCGGCGTTACGGTCGAACGCAAGGAAGGGCGCTGCACCTTGCCATCGGGGCGCGGCCTTCAGATTCTCGATCTGCCCGGTGCGTACAGCCTGTCTGCCACCAGTCTCGATGAAGAAATTACCCGCGACGTCTGTCTTGGCCGGCTTGAAGGTGAGGCGAAACCCGATTTGATCGTGTGCGTGCTCGATGCGACCAATCTGCGCTTGCATCTGCGCTTTGCGCTCGAACTGCGACAGCTCGGGTTGCCGATGGTGGTCGCGCTAAACATGATGGATGCGGCGGCACGACGCGGTATCCGTATCGACGTGGCGAAACTTGAACAGATGCTCGGCGTACCGATCGTCGAAACCGTAGCGGTGCGACACGGCGGTGCGGCCAAATTGTTGGAAATGCTCGACGGCCCGGTGCCATCGATGCCGCCGTCGTTGGCGAGCGATCTCGACCTGCACGTCATGGTGCGTGATCTGTTGCGCGATGCGGTGGTGGTGCCGCGGCGCACCGCTGCGATCGACGACGCGCTCGATCGCTGGGCGTTGCATCCGATATGGGGGCTGGTGATTCTCGCGGTCGTGATGTTTCTGATGTTTCAGGCCGTGTTTTCGTGGGCGACGCCGCTGATGGATGGCATCAAAATCGGCGTTGAAGCATTGGGCGGCTGGGTATCGGCGATTCTGCCCGATGGCCTGCTGCGTAGTTTGCTGGTGGAGGGCGTTATTGCCGGTGCCGGTAGCGTGCTGGTATTCCTACCGCAGATTCTGTTTCTGTTTCTATTCATTCTGGCGCTTGAAGAATCGGGCTATCTGCCGCGCGCCGCATTTTTGCTGGATCGACTGATGGTCGGTGCGGGGCTGACCGGTCGCTCATTTATTCCGTTGTTATCGGGTTTCGCGTGTGCCATTCCGGCCATCATGGCGACGCGCACGATTCAAGATGAACGCGATCGTCTGGCGACGATTCTGGTAACGCCGCTGATTACCTGCTCCGCGCGGTTGCCGGTCTACGCGTTATTGATCGGCGCATTTATTCCCAGGCAGACGGTGTTAGGGCTGTTCAATCTGCAGGGATTAGTGTTGTTCGCGTTGTATTTTGGCGGTGTTGTCAGCGCCCTGCTGGTGGCATGGGTGATGAAATTGCTGCGTAAAGAACGGGTCGAGCATGCGCTGTTACTCGAATTACCTTCTTACCGCGTGCCGCACCCGCGCGATGTCGCCATCGGCTTGTGGGAACGCGCGAGCATTTTCATTCGTCGTGTCGGCACGATTATTTTGTCACTGACGGTACTGCTGTGGTTTTTGTCGAGTTTTCCCGCACCGCCGGCGGGTTATTTACAACCGGCAATTAATTACAGCTTCGCGGGCCATATCGGGCATGCGCTGCAATATGTATTCGCGCCGGTGGGATTTAATTGGCAGATATGTATCGCATTGGTGCCTGGTTTGGCCGCGCGCGAAGTGGCGGTGAGCGCATTGGCCACGGTGTATGCGTTGTCGGCGGCATCGGATTCCGCAGCCGCGCAATTGGCGCCGATTATCTCCGCGCAATGGAGTTTGCCGACCGCGCTGTCGCTGCTCGCATGGTATGTGTTCGCGCCGCAATGCCTGTCGACGCTGGCAGTGATTCGACGCGAAACCAATTCCTGGAAAATGCTCGCGCTCGCTGCGGTGTATTTATTTGCGCTGGCGTATGTTGCCGCTTTTGCTACCTATCAAATCGCGAGTCATTGGTTATGAAGTCCTATGACGCGCTGCAATTAATCATAGTGTTCGCCGCGGTATTGTTGAGCGGGTTATATATGCTCGGTCGTATCGTGCCGACATGGCGTAGTAATTTCTCTAAACATTTGCAGCAGTCGCGTTATCCGCATTGGGTGAATGCGATTGGTGTTGCTATCGCTGGTGCTGCTGGTTGCGGCAGCGGCTGTAACAGCTGTGATAGTTGTCCTTCGAACAGCGCAAAAAATAAATCCTCTTAAAAGTTCTTTGCTGTATTCATTACGTTGAATTGTGGTGAGGAGGCGGAGGCATCGGCCTCGCTCATTAATATTCCGATCGCGCTAAGACCGCGTTCCCAACTGCAGGCGCCATTCAAGCGATTTGCGGTCAGCGGAATTTGTAAAATGCTGAGCGGAGCATTGTTGCTGCGAAACAGCGCGCCGGTTTGCTCGTCTGCGATTGGCAGCGCGATACATCCCGAATAGGCATCGAGCGCGATGCTGCTGCCATTCACCAAAATATTGCGATTAATTACCGGTGTTGCGATCAATAACGGCGCGGCGGATTCGGTGGCAATCAATGCGGGTGCCGAAAAATATAGCGCGCCGAATGTGCTGGCATCGCTCGCGCTTAGCAGCGTATTGACATAACTGAAGGTGTTGGCATGATCGGTTGAGCGCAGCTGCACGATTTTTTGTTGTGGTGTCGCGCCATCAATATACGAGCAGGCAAAAACGAAATCGAGCGCGCCTTTAAATGTCGTGGCGCTACCTTCACTAACGATCACGCAGTTGCTTAATGCCGGATCAATCGAATTGATATTTCGCAATGCCGTCAGTTCGGGAGGTGTCGTATTCCATCCGAGCACGCGTTGCTCTGCGGACCACACACCATTGGGCGTGGCCGCAGTCCACATGACGATCGCGCCCAATGCATACGCTGTGGAGTTTTGCGTGTTCGGCGGATACAGAAAGTATTTGTGCGCGAACAATTTGAAGCGGCGCGAGCTATCGGGATCGCTCACATCGTCGACCATGAATGGCACTTCATAAGCCCAATAACCATTGCAGCTGTTATTGCCGCATACATTGCTACCGCTGGTGTCGGTGACAGTGGCGCTGGTGCTGTTACCGATGGTGCTGACGTAATTAAACGTTTGGCCGCCATCGCTGCTGACAGCGAGACTGGTGGACACCGCTTTGATTTGCGGCGTGCCGTGATAATCGACATTTGAGTACGCCAACCAGATGGTGCCGTCGCTCATTCGTAATAGCCATGGATCGAAAATTCCGCTGCTGTCGTTGCCGGAAGTATTGCCGTTAATAGTGATAGCGCTAACGCCACTGCTATTGAGTGCGGCGGGTTCCAGTTGAATGGTTGTGGCTGGACTGTCGCCGGCGCTATTGCTCGCGGTGATTGAAAATGTATAGCTAGTGCCGTTGCTCAAGCCGCGTACCAGCGCTGCAGTACCGTTTTGAGTGACTTGAATGCTGCCGCTCGAAGGCGTTATGTCGATCCGATACGTCAGTGGTGCACTACCGGTTGCCGGTGCATTCCAGCCGAGACTGATCGCGCCATCGCCGGCGTTACCGGCTAATGCCGTTACCGCCGCTGGTGCGATGCCACTGCTGCTCCATGGGCTGTGCGTGCCGCCGCACGCATAAAGCATCAGCGCCATACCTATCAGCAAATATATGCGATTCATTTCGAGCAATCCTTCTCTGTGAGGTGGCGCAAATCTTAATCGTTCTTTATTGCGTTATAAAAATAAAAACCGCAGAAATAAAAACGCCCGCGTGAGGGCGGGCGTTTTTGTGCGAGCTGCAATTGTCAGCAGTTTTGTATTAGCTGCGTTTTTCGAGCGGCGGATAATCGCGAGTCGTTGCACCGGTATAAAGCTGACGCGGACGGCCGATTTTATAGCTGCCGCTGATCATTTCATTCCAATGCGCGATCCAACCTGGCGTGCGACCGAGGGCAAAGATCACCGTGAACATGCTGCTCGGAATGCCAATCGCTTTCAGAATGATGCCCGAGTAAAAATCGACATTCGGATACAGCTTTTTCTGCACGAAATACGGATCTTCCAATGCGATGGTTTCGAGTTTTTTCGCAATCCGCAGCAATGGGTCGTTCTGATGTCCCAGCTCTTTCAGCACTTCGTCGGCGGTCTGCTTCATAACCTTCGCGCGCGGATCAAAGTTTTTGTAAACGCGATGACCGAAGCCCATGAGTTTGAAACCGGAGTTTTTGTCTTTCGCGCGCTCAATGAATTCAGGGATACGCGATTCGTCGCCGATTTCATTCAGCATGTTCAATACGGCTTCGTTGGCGCCGCCATGCGACGGTCCCCACAATGCAGCCACGCCAGCGGCAATACAGGCGAACGGATTCGCGCCGGTGGAGCCGGTAAGGCGCACAGTCGAGGTCGAGGCATTTTGTTCGTGATCGGCGTGCAGCAGGAAAATACGATCCATTGCGCGCGCCAATATCGGGTTGACTTTGTAGTCTTCACAGGGGTTGCCGAACATCATGTACAAAAAGTTTTCCGCATAGCTGAGATCATTTTGCGGATACATGAAGGGTTGGCCGATCGAATATTTGTACGCCATCGCCGCCAGCGTCGGCATTTTCGCGATCAGGCGGATTGCTGAGGTCTCGCGATGTTGCGGATTATTGATGTCGAGCGAGTCGTGATAGAACGCGGATAGCGCGCCAATCACGCCGCACATGATCGCCATTGGATGCGCGTCGCGACGAAAGCCTTTAAAGAAGCTGGTGATCTGATCGTGCACCATGGTGTGCTTGCGCACGCGCTCTTCGAAGGCAGTTTTTTGCGCTTTGCTTGGCAGTTCGCCGTTCAGCAGCAGATAACAGGTTTCAAGATAATCGGATTTTTCCGCGAGTTGCTCGATCGGGTAACCGCGATGCAGCAGTACGCCATTGTCACCATCGATAAAGGTGATCTTGGATTCGCAGGCCGCGGTGGAAACAAAACCGGGATCGTAGGTGAAGTAGCCGTTGGTAAGCAGCGCACCGACATCGATAACGTCGGGCCCCATGGTGCCTGAATAAATCGGCAACTCAATTGGCGCCTTTCCATCGATGGCTAGCTTCGCTTTCTTGTCAGTCATTGCGGGCTCCTATTCATCTACAGACTTAAATGATTTCGATATCAAAAACGCATTACACACGACAGCAGCTGCGATGAGCGATGGTTGACAGTCGCGCGCGCAGCAAAAAAACAGTAATAACGCAGTGTGCAATCGGTATCGGAAACGAGGCGGTCGGCGACACGGATCACGACCGTTTCAACCGGTGCGTGAGAGGTGCGAAGACGCCACGCATTATAAGTGCAAAATTCGTGCGCGGGAAACGAAATCACCGCGGAGCTCCGGTGCAATGAGTTGCGTTGTGGCCCAATAAGGCCAAAAAAAACAGAGCAGACCAGCTCTTTTTGTCGCATTGCCGGACGCGGCTTCCGGTTTGTAATTAAACATTGATCTGCCTATAATGCGCCGCGCTTTCTGTGCTGTGACTGCATGTCTGTGCGGTGTCGCAGTGTTGAAGGCGAAGTCATTTCACCGTACGTGTTTCACTTCCATGTAACTGCTCGATACGTTCGTTTCGGATCGAAACGGAATGTACGCTCGGGCCATAACTAGTGTGATGAATCCGTGAACAAAAAGCGCCCCGTCAATCTCGATATCGGTACGATTTCGCTGCCGATTACTGCTTATATTTCCATTCTGCATCGCATCTCCGGCGTAATTTTGTTTGCTGGCGCCGCGATTTTGCTCTGGTTGCTGAGTGATTCGCTGGCCAGCGAAGAGGGCTTCAACAGTGTGAAGACCTTGTTCGATTCATTTTTCTGCAAGCTGATCGTGTGGGGCGTGTTATCCGCGCTGATTTATCACACGGTGGCGGGCATCAAACATCTGATTATGGATATTGGCGTCGGTGAGACGCTTGAGGGTGGCACGCGCGGCGCACGGATCGTCATTGTTGTGTCGATTGTACTGATCGTTCTGGTGGGAGCATTCGTATGGTAACTGCAGTGACTAATCTCGGTCGCAGCGGCTTGTCCGACTGGCTGATACAGCGCGTCACTGCGCTGGTGCTGCTGGCATACACGCTGTTTATTGTCGGCGTCGTATTTTTCGGCCCGGCAATGCAATACGCAGAATGGGTTGCACTGTTTTCGCAAACGTGGGTGCGGGTGTTCAGTCTCGCGGCATTATTGTCAATCGCTGCGCATGCGTGGATCGGATTGTGGTCGGTTTCCACCGATTATCTGACCGAACGTATGATGGGCTCGAAAGCCAATATATTGCGCTTGATGTTCCAAGCCGTCGTCGCGATGGCATTGTTTACATATGTTGTTTGGGGCATCCAGATTCTGTGGGGTAACCATGGCTAATATCCGCACTATTTCGTTCGACGGCGTTATTGTTGGAGGCGGCGGCGCCGGCATGCGCGCGGCACTGCAGTTGTCGCAATCCGGTTACAAAACCGCAGTTATCAGCAAAGTATTCCCGACTCGTTCGCACACTGTATCCGCCCAGGGCGGCATTACCTGCGCGATCGCCAGTGCGGATCCGAATGACGATTGGCGCTGGCATATGTATGACACCGTTAAAGGTTCCGACTACATCGGCGACCAGGACGCGATCGAGTACATGTGTAGCGTCGGCCCCGAGGCAGTATTCGAGCTCGATCACATGGGTCTGCCATTCTCGCGCACCGAGGAAGGCCGCATTTATCAGCGTCCGTTCGGCGGCCAGTCGAAGAATTTCGGCGAAGGCGGTCAAGCGGCTCGCACTTGTGCTGCAGCCGACCGTACCGGTCACGCGCTGCTGCACACGCTGTATCAGGCGAACCTGAAGAACAACACGCAGTTCTTCAACGAGTGGTACGCGGTCGATCTCGTTAAGAATCAGGATGGCGTCGTCACCGGCGTTATCGCGATTTGCATGGAAACTGGCGAAGTCGTTTATGTGAAGTCGAAGGCGACCGTATTCGCTACTGGCGGTGCGGGTCGTATTTTCGCATCGACTACCAATGCCCATATCAACACCGGCGATGGTGTCGGTATGGCCTTGCGTGCCGGCTTCCCTGTGCAAGATATCGAAATGTGGCAGTTCCACCCGACTGGTATCGCTGGCGCGGGCGTACTCGTCACCGAAGGCTGTCGCGGTGAAGGCGGTTACCTGATCAACAAAAACGGCGAGCGTTTCATGGAGCGCTATGCGCCGAACGCGAAAGATCTCGCCGGTCGCGACGTGGTCGCGCGTTCGATGATCATGGAAATTATTGAAGGTCGCGGTTGCGGTCCGGATGGCGATCACGTGTATCTGAAACTCGATCACCTCGGCGAGGAAGTACTGCATTCGCGCTTACCCGGCATCTGCGAATTGTCGATCACATTCGCCCACGCCGATCCCGTTAAGGAGCCGATTCCGGTGGTACCGACCTGCCATTACATGATGGGCGGCATTCCGACCAACATTCATGGTCAGGCACTGACGGTAGATGCGAACGGCAACGAAAAAGTGATAGAAGGTTTATTCGCGTGCGGCGAAGTGGCGTGTGTGTCGGTGCACGGTGCTAACCGTCTCGGTGGCAACTCGCTGCTCGACTTGGTGGTATTCGGTCGCGCCTCTGGTCTGTTCATCGAGAAATCGTTGCGCGAGGGCATTGAGCATCGCGATGCCAGCAGCGCCGATATCGATCAGGCTATGTCGCGCCTGAACCGTTTGAATGCCAGCAAGAGTGGCGAGCGAACCGCAGAATTGCGCAAAGAGCTGCAGAGCACGATGCAAAACTTCTTCGGTGTATTTCGTCGCGGCGATTACATGCAGAAGGGCGTTGCCAAACTCGCCGAGCTGCGTCAGCGCATCGACAACGTCTATCTCGACGACAAGAGCAATACCTTCAACACCGCGCGCATCGAAGCGCTGGAGTTGGCGAATTTGCTCGAAGTGGCCGAAGCGACGGCAATCGCTGCCGAAGAGCGGAAAGAAAGCCGTGGTGCGCACGCTCGCGAAGATTTCCCGGAGCGCGATGATCAAAACTGGTTGTGTCATTCCCTGTATTTCCCAGGCGACAAGCGCGTCGGCAAGCGTGCGGTCAACTTCTCACCCAAAACGGTCGAGACGTTCCAGCCGAAAGCGCGGACCTACTAACGTTTTTTAGCCCAGCGGGATAGGGGAGGAGAGAATTCATGTTGCAAGTCAGTTTGTATCGCTACAACCCGGAAACCGATCAAGAACCGCATATGCAAGAGGTTCAGATCGATACCGGCGGTAAGGATCTGATGGTGCTCGACGTACTCGAACTATTGAAAGCGTCCGATCCGTCGTTGACCTTTCGCCGTTCGTGCCGTGAAGGCGTATGCGGCTCCGATGGCCTGAATATCAATGGGAAAAACGGCCTCGCCTGCATCACGCCGATGTCGGAAGCGCTTAAAGGCAGCAATAAACTGGTACTGCGGCCGTTGCCCGGACTGCCGGTCATTCGCGATCTGATCGTGGATATGGGCCAGTTCTACGCGCAGTACGAGAAGGTCAAGCCGTATCTGATCAACAACACGCCGGCGCCGGCAATCGAGCGACTACAGTCGCCGGAAGATCGCGCCAAGCTCGATGGCTTGTACGAGTGCATTCTCTGTGCATGTTGCTCGACTGCTTGCCCGTCGTTCTGGTGGAATCCCGATCGCTTCATCGGCCCGAGCGGCCTGCTGCAGGCTTACCGCTTTTTGGCCGATTCGCGCGACACCGCCACCGAGGAACGTCTTGCCGATCTAGATGACCCCTTTAGCGTGTTTCGTTGCCACGGCATTCAGGCCTGTGTCAGCGTATGTCCGAAAGGATTGAACCCAACCCGCGCCATCGGTCATATCCGCAATATGTTGTTGCAACGCGCCAGTTAATCTGGCGATGATTCTCGCGTAAGTGCATAAGCTGTCTACACTTACGCGGGTTTCCAATGCCGCGCAGGCAGTGATACGCGAATATTGCACCGGTTTGTCCGGCGCACTATGCGCGCAGCGATTCAGTAATATCCAACGGGGAACACACGGGCTACCCCCGCGTCACTTCGTGAAGTCCAGGTAAATCGATTACATCGATTTGTCATGCACAAAGACACTGCTTGTCAGAATGCCGCAGACAACCGTCTGCGCAGCAACAGTGCCTAGTATCAATGCGGACTTTACTCGAGCAGGTGACACCCCTTATCAGGTGGAAAAAACAATGCAAGAAGGCACGATGGAGCTGCTTTGGCGCAGCTCGCAGCTCTCGGGCGGCAATGCCGCCTATATAGAAGATCTTTACGACACCTATCTGACCGATCCCAATGCGGTGCCGGAGCAATGGCGCGATTACTTTGCCAAATTGCCGCGCGTGAACGGCAATATCGCCCAAGATGTCCCTCACTCCGCTATCCGTGCTCAATTTTCCCAGCTGGCGCGCGTTCGCGTTCGCGGCAATGCCGCTCCAGATACTCGCATCACCGAGAACGAACGCAAACAAGTACGCGTGCTGCAATTGATGAGCGCTTATCGTCAGCGCGGCCATCAAAAGGCGAGGCTCGATCCGCTCGGTTTGTGGCAGCGCGATGCGGTGCCCGATCTGACGCTGGAATTTCATCAACTCGGTGCGGCCGATCTCGATACTGTCTTTCAGGTTGGCCGCTCTTATTTCGGCAAAGAGCAGGCGACGCTGCGCGAAATCATCGATGTGCTGGAGCAGACCTACTGCACCACCATCGGCGCCGAATTTCGTCACATCATCGCCACCGAAGAGCGGCGCTGGATCGAACAGCGTATGGAAAGCGTGCGCTCGAAGCCCGATTTCGGTCGCCAGGCCCGTCAACATCTGTTGGAACGGCTGACCGCGGCGGAAGGGCTGGAGAAATCGCTCGCCTCGAAATATCCCGGCACCAAACGCTTCGGTCTCGAGGGCGGTGAAAGCCTGATCCCGATGCTCGATTCGATGATCCAGCGCTGTGGTTCGTACAGTGCGAAGGAAATGGTCATCGGCATGGCGCACCGCGGCCGCTTGAACGTGCTGGTTAACATCCTCGGCAAAAGCCCAGCCGAATTGTTCGATGAGTTCGAAGGTCGCGCCTCCTATGTCGGCTCGGCCGATGTGAAATACCACCAGGGGTTTTCGTCGAACGTGATGACATCGGGCGGTGAAATGCATTTAGCGCTCGCATTCAACCCGTCGCATCTGGAAATTGTGTCGCCGGTTGTTGAGGGTTCGGTACGCGCGCGGCAGGATCGTCGCGGCGATACCGTGGGCGACAATGTCGTGCCGATTGTCATGCATGGCGACGCTGCATTTGCTGGCCAGGGCGTGGTGATGGAGACATTCCAAATGTCTCAGACGCGCGGCTTCAAAACCGGCGGCACGATTCATATCGTGATCAACAACCAAGTGGGTTTTACCACCAGCGATCCGCGCGATGCACGCTCGACTGAATACTGCACCGACGTCGCGAAAATGGTGCAAGCACCGATTTTTCATGTCAACGGTGATGACCCGGAAGCGGTGCTGTTCGTGTCGCAGCTCGCGGTGGATTATCGGCAGGAATTCAAGAAAGACGTCGTGATCGATCTGGTCTGCTATCGCCGTCGCGGTCACAACGAAGCCGACGAGCCGTCGGCGACGCAGCCGCTGATGTACGAAGCCATCAAGAATCAGCCGACCACGCGTGACCTTTATGCGAAGAAGTTGATTGAGGCGGGGATGATCAGCAAGGAAGAGGACGACCGCCTCATCACGGAATATCGCGAGCAGCTGGAAAGCGGCGAGCATGTGGTGAAGAGTCTGGTGAAGCAGCCCAATTCGGCGCTGTTCGTCGACTGGCGCCCGTACCTTGGACATGCCTGGACCACGGCGTGCGATACCCGCATCGATTCGAAAAAGTTGCTCGATATTGCGCAGCGCACGAATTCGATTCCGGATGGGTTCGTGGTGCAGCGTCAGGTTGCCAAGATTTACGAAGATCGCCAGAAGATGGCAGCCGGCGCATTGCCGATCAACTGGGGCTTCGCGGAAGTAATGGCGTATGCGACTCTGATCGAAGCCGGTCACTCAGTGCGTCTGACCGGTCAAGATGTTGGTCGTGGCACGTTCTCGCATCGCCACGCGGTACTGCATCATCAGAAAGATGGCAGCCGCTACGTACCGCTGCAGAATTTGTCGACCAAACAGCCGAAGTTCGATATTTACGACTCGCTGCTGTCGGAAGAGGCGGTGCTCGCGTTCGAGTATGGCTACGCAACGACCATTCCCAATACGCTGGTGATATGGGAAGCGCAATTCGGCGATTTCGCCAATGGCGCGCAAGTCGTTATCGACCAGTTCATCACCAGCGGTGAGCACAAATGGGCGCGTTTGTGCGGGCTGACCCTACTGTTGCCGCACGGTTACGAAGGGCAGGGTCCCGAGCACAGTTCGGCGCGGCTCGAGCGCTTCCTGCAGTTGTGCGCCGAGCACAATATTCAAGTGTGTGTGCCGACCACGCCGGCGCAGGTATTCCATATGCTGCGGCGCCAAGTGCTGCGCCCGTTGCGCAAGCCGCTGATCGTAATGACGCCGAAGAGTTTGCTGCGTCATAAAGAGGCGATATCGACACTGGAAGATCTGGCGCAGGGCTCATTCAATACCGTGCTCGACGACAGCGATGTCAGCGCGCCAGAGAAAATCACGCGATTGGTGCTGTGCAGCGGTAAAGTCTTTTACGATCTGCGCGAAGTGCGTCGCGAGCGCGGCGTCGATAACGTAGCGCTGGTGCGGCTGGAGCAGTTGTATCCGTTCCCGGAGGAAGATCTCAGCGCGGTATTCGCACGCTACCCCGGCATGACTGAGGTGGTCTGGTGTCAAGAAGAACCAATGAACCAGGGCGCCTGGTATAGCAGCCAGCATCATATGCGCCGTGTTATCAACCGCCACAATCGCACGCTGTACTTGGAGTATGCAGGTCGCGATGCATCGGCATCGCCGGCGGCGGGTTATATGGCGCTGCACCTCGCGCAACAAGAGCAATTCATCAAGCAGGCGTTGAGAATCGATTAACGGCAGTCGCCGCATAAGGAATTTGTATGAGCATAGAAATTAAAGCCCCGACATTTCCCGAATCCGTTGCCGACGGCACGATCGCGACATGGCACAAGAAGGTGGGCGAAGCAGTTAAGCGTGACGAGCTGATCGTCGATATCGAGACCGATAAGGTCGTGCTGGAGGTAGTGGCGCCCGCGGATGGCGCGCTCACCGAAATTCTGAAAAACGAAGGCGATACCGTGCTCAGCGAAGAGCTGATCGCGCGCTTCACCGAAGGCGCGGGCGCAGCAGCAGCCCCGGCACAGACGACGGCAGCGTCTGCTGCCGCGCCGACACCTGCCGGTGAGCAAAAGCTCGCGCCGGCAGCGCGCAAGTTGATCGATGAGAACAGCCTCAATGCCAGTGCGATTACCGCCACCGGCAAAGGTGGCTTGATTACCAAAGAGGACGTCGTCAAATATCTCGGTGAGCAGTCTGCCGCACCGAAAGCAGCGCCGGCGCCAACACCTGCAGTAGCCAAGGCTGCAGCGCCGCAACCGATTCTTGTCGCTGGCGACCGCATCGAGAAACGCGTGCCGATGACACGCTTGCGCGCGCGCATCGCCGAGCGTCTGCTTGAAGCCTCGCAAGGCACCGCAATGTTGACCACGTTCAACGAAGTCAACATGAAGCCGGTGATGGAGCTGCGCGGTCAGTACAAAGACCTCTTCGAGAAGACGCACAACGGCACACGCCTCGGCTTTATGGGCTTTTTCGTCAAAGCCGCTTGCGAAGCGCTGAAGCGTTTCCCGGCTGTTAATGCGTCGATCGACGGCAGCGATATCGTCTATCACGGTTATCAGGATGTCGGCGTCGCGGTATCGACGGAGAAAGGTCTGGTAGTACCGGTATTGCGTGATGCCGATCAGAGCAGCATCGCGCAGATCGAAAATAAGATTCGCGATTTTGGGTTGCGCGCACGCGACGGCAAATTGGCTATCGAAGAAATCCAGGGCGGCACATTCACGATCACTAATGGCGGTGTGTTCGGTTCATTGATGTCGACGCCGATTCTCAATCCGCCGCAAGCGGCCATTCTCGGCATGCACAAAACGCAGGAGCGTCCGATGGCGGTCAATGGCCAGGTCGTGATTCTGCCGATGATGTATCTCGCGTTGTCATACGATCATCGTTTGATCGACGGCAAGGAAGCCGTGCAATTTCTCGTTACCATTAAAGAGCTGATTGAAGATCCAGCGCGCATTCTGCTCGAAGTTTAATGTCTCCCCTCTCCCATTTGGGGAGAGGGGTCGGGGGTGAGGGTGCGGCGCTTGAGTTAACTGCAAAGCAAAAACCTATCTCCGGTGACCCTCTCCCTAACCCTCTCCCCGAACGGGAGAGGGAACTAAAACAGGAATCGAACAATGGCTAAATACGATGTGGTGGTAATTGGCGCCGGTCCCGGCGGTTATGTCGCAGCGATTCGCGCGGCGCAACTCGGGCTAAAAACGTTGTGTATCGAAAAGGGCAAAAACAAATTTGGCAAGCCGTTTTTCGGTGGCACCTGTCTCAACGTCGGCTGCATCCCGTCGAAGGCATTGCTCGATTCTTCATTCAAATTCCACGAGGCTCAGCACGGGCTCGAGGTGCATGGCATCAAAACCGGCAGCGTGAAAATCGATGTGCCGGCAATGATTCAGCGCAAGGACGAAATTGTTAAGCAGCTTACCGGTGGCATCGGCCAGCTGTTCAAGGCAAACGGTGTGGACGCGATGGAAGGTGCTGGCAAAGTGCTGTCGGGCAAGCGCGTTGAAGTGACCAAGGACGATGGCCAGTCCGAAATCATTGAAGCGGACCATATCATCATCGCCGCCGGTTCGGTACCAATGCAAATTCCGCCAGCTCCTGTAGATCAAGAGGTTATCGTCGATTCTTCAGGTGCTCTCGAGTTTACTGACGTACCCAAGCGCCTCGGTGTCATTGGCGCTGGCGTCATTGGGCTGGAGCTGGGCAGCGTGTGGGCACGCCTCGGTGCGGAAGTGGTCGTGCTTGAAGCATTGAATGAATTTTTACCGATGGTCGATCGCCAGATCGCCAAAGAAGCTGAACGCACATTGCGCAAGCAAGGTCTGGATATTCGTCTTGGCGCCCGCGTTACCGGCTCCGAGGTGAAGAAGAAACAGGTAACGGTGACCTACACCGATAGCAGCGGCGAGAAAAAAGAAGTCTTCGACAAACTGATTGTCGCGGTGGGCCGGCGTCCGCAAAGTCAGAGCCTGCTGGCAGCTGATAGCGGCGTCAAAATCGATGAGCGCGGCTTTATTTTCGTCAATGAATATTGCGAAACCGAAATGCCCGGCATTTATGCGGTCGGCGATATCGTGCGTGGCCCGATGCTTGCTCACAAGGGCATGGAAGAAGGTGTGATGGTGGCCGAGCGCATCGTCGGCAAAAAGGCAGCGATGAATTACGAGCTGATCCCGAGCGTGATTTACACACATCCGGAAATTGCGTGGGTCGGCAAAAACGAGGAGCAACTGCGCACTGAAGGCGTGCCGTGCAATATCGGCGTGTTTCCGTTCGCGGCCAGTGGTCGCGCGCTGGCGGCAAACGACAGCAGCGGCATGATCAAAATGATCGCGCATGCGGAAACCGATCGGGTTCTCGGCGTGCACATCATTGGCCCAAGCGCTGCGGAATTGGTGCAGCAGGTGGCGATAGCAATGGAGTTTGGGTCAAGCGCGGAAGATATCGGTCTGATGGTGTTCAGTCACCCGACTCTCTCCGAAGGCGTGCACGAAGCGGCGCTGGCGGTACATGGTCACGCGATCCATATTCCCAACCGCAAATCGCGCAAATAAGGCCCTCTGTAACATACGGAAATTGATTTGCGGAGCACGGCGAAATTCGCGAAAATGCCGCGCCTAAATTTTTCACTCGGTTCGATCGGGTACAACGATGTACTCAAACGGACCATGCGCTGGGGGCATTCCAGGCTGCAAGCTTAGGGATGCCAATTCACTTCATAGATCGAGACGGTACATCACATGAACCTGCACGAGTATCAGGGCAAGCAGCTGTTTGCCGAATACGGCCTGCCCGTATCCAAAGGTGTTGCGGCGAGCACACCCGCTGAAGCGGTTGCGGCAGCGAATCAAATTGGCGGCAACAAGTGGGTTGTTAAGGCCCAGGTGCATGCTGGCGGTCGCGGCAAGGCTGGCGGCGTCAAGCTGGTCAGCTCCAAACAGGAAATCGAAGAGTTCGCGACTAAGTGGCTCGGCAACCGTCTGGTGACCTACCAGACAGATGCGAATGGCCAGCCGGTTTCCAAGATTCTGGTCGAGTCTTGCACTGATATCGCGAAAGAGCTGTATCTGGGTGCGGTAGTCGATCGGGCGACTCGTCGTATCGTGTTCATGGCGTCCACCGAAGGCGGCGTCGAAATCGAAAAAGTAGCGCACGATACCCCGGAAAAAATTCTGACTGCAGAGATCGACCCGCTGGTTGGCGCGCAGCCGTTTCAAGGCCGCGAGCTGGCATTCAAACTGGGTTTGAACGATACCCAGGTCAAGCAGTTCGTCAAAATCTTCCAGGGTCTGGCGAAAATGTTCGTTGACTACGATCTCGCCCTGCTCGAAATCAACCCGCTCGTAATCACCAGCGAAGGTAATTTGCATTGCCTCGACGCGAAAATCGTCATCGACAGCAATGCCATGTATCGCCAGCCGAAACTGCGCGAAATGCACGACCCGAGTCAGGATGACGCGCGCGAAGCGCATGCGGCCAAGTGGGAGCTGAACTATGTAGCGCTCGACGGCAACATCGGTTGCATGGTCAATGGCGCTGGTCTCGCGATGGGCACCATGGACATCGTCAAGCTGCACGGCGGTGCACCGGCGAACTTCCTCGACGTCGGCGGCGGCGCTACCAAAGAGCGCGTTTCCGAAGCATTCAAAATCATCCTTTCCGATAGCAGCGTTAAAGCAGTGCTGGTCAATATCTTCGGCGGCATTGTGCGTTGCAATCTGATCGCTGAAGGCATCATCGGCGCGGTCGAACAGGTCGGCGTGAAGGTGCCGGTGGTCGTTCGTCTCGAAGGTAACAATGCCGAGCTCGGCGCCAAGCTGTTGGCCGAGAGCGGACTCAATATCATTGCTGCAAACAGCTTGACCGAAGCTGCACAAGCAGTTGTTAAAGCAGCGGAGGGCGTGTAATGAGCGTTCTGATTAACAAAAACACCAAGGTAATCTGTCAGGGTTTCACCGGTTCGCAAGGTACGCTGCATTCGGAACAGGCGATCGCTTACGGTACCAAGATGGTCGGCGGCGTCACGCCGGGCAAAGGCGGTACCGAGCATCTCGGTCTGCCGGTATTCAACACGGTTGCCGATGCAGTTGCTGCCACTGGCGCTGAAGCGTCGGTAATTTACGTGCCGGCTCCGTTCTGTAAAGACTCGATCCTGGAAGCCGCATTCGCTGGTATCAAGCTGATCGTCTGCATCACCGAAGGTATTCCGACCCTCGATATGCTCGACGTGAAAGTGAAATGCGACGAGCTCGGCGTGCGTCTGATCGGGCCGAACTGCCCGGGCGTGATCACCCCGGGCGAATGCAAAATCGGCATCATGCCGGGCCATATTCACCTGCCGGGTAAAGTCGGCATCGTGTCGCGCTCCGGCACGCTGACCTACGAAGCCGTTAAGCAAACCACCGATTACGGCTTCGGCCAATCGACCTGCGTCGGCATCGGCGGCGACCCGATTCCGGGCTCCAACTTCATCGATATCCTGAAGCTGTTCCAGGAAGACCCGCAGACCGAAGCGATCGTGATGATCGGCGAAATCGGCGGCTCGGCCGAAGAAGAAGCGGCGGCCTTCATCAAGGCCAATGTGACCAAGCCAGTGGTGTCGTACATCGCTGGTGTTACCGCTCCTCCCGGCAAGCGCATGGGTCATGCGGGCGCCATCATCTCCGGCGGCAAAGGCACAGCAGCGGAGAAATTTGCGGCGTTGCAGGATGCTGGAGTACATACCGTTAAGTCGCTGGCCGATATCGGCAAAACGTTGAAAGAAGTGACCGGCTGGTAATTTCGGCAGGTTTGAAAAGGGCGCTTCGGCGCCCTTTTTTATTGGGGATAATTTCTCGCAGAATTTGCAGGAGGTGTCGGGGTATTGCTTTCGGGACCGTCATCGACAGGGATGTCGATGACGAGCTAGGGCCTGCCCCATCGCGAAGCGATCGCTGTGGGCACATGGATGTACTTGTCGCGTGTCCTGAAAGCAATACCCCGATGCCTCCCGGCACCCGTACTTGAAATCGCCAACGTCGCCCCCAAATCTCACGCACGATTTTTGGTGTGATTTTCTCAGGAGATGTGCCGATGACCACCGCCGCCAAGCAGACGATGGGCTTTCAGACCGAAGCCCGCCAATTGTTGCAGTTGATGATCCATTCGCTGTACAGCAACAAAGAAGTCTTTCTCCGCGAACTGATTTCCAATGCGTCCGATGCCGCCGATAAATTGCGGTTCGAGGCATTGTCGAAGCCGGAGTTATACGAGAACGATGCGACTCCGCAGGTGCATATCGAGTTCGACAAAGATGCAAAAACCATCACCATTAGCGACAACGGCATCGGCATGTCGCGCGATGAAGTCGTCAGCCATCTCGGTACCATCGCGCGCTCTGGCACTGCGGAATTTTTGAAAAATCTCAGCGGCGATCAGAAAAAAGATTCGCAGTTAATCGGCCAATTCGGTGTCGGCTTTTATTCGGCATTCATCGTCGCCGAGCGCGTCGAAGTATTTACGCGTCGTGCCGGCTTGCCTGCCGAAGAAGGCGTGCACTGGGAATCGGCGGGCGAAGCGGATTTCAGCGTCGAGCCATTCACCAAGGCAGATCGTGGTACCAAAGTCGTATTGCATCTGCGCACCGACGACGCTGAGTTTGCCGATAACTGGCGCATTCGCTCCGTTGTCAAAAAATACTCCGATCACATTTCGATTCCGGTATTAATGCCGAAGTCGTCCCCTGTCGATGATAAAGAAGGGGAAGCGAATGAGGAAGGCAGCGAGAAAAAAGCTGAAGTCACGCAGCCGGAATTCGAAGCGATCAACACCGCAACCGCATTGTGGACGCGTCCGCGCAATGACATCAGCGATGATGAATACAAAGAATTCTATAAACATATTTCGCACGATTTCGAAGAGCCGTTGACCTGGAGCCACAATAAAGTCGAAGGCAAGCAGGAATACACCAGTCTGTTGTTCGTGCCGAAACGTGCCCCGTTCGATATGTGGAATCGCGACAAACCGCGTGGTCTGAAATTGTACGTACAGCGTACATTCATCATGGATGAGGCCGAGCAATTTCTGCCGCTGTATCTGCGCTTTATCAAAGGCGTGGTCGATTCGAATGATCTGCCACTGAACGTCTCGCGCGAAATCCTGCAGCACAATGCGCAGGTCGATGCGATGCGATCGGCGTTGACTAAGCGTGCGCTCGACATGCTCGAAAAAATCGCCAAGTCCGAGCCGGAAAAATATCAAGAGTTCTGGAAAGAATTCGGTCAGGTATTAAAGGAAGGTCCAGCGGAAGATTTCAGCAACCGCGAAAAAGTGGCGAAATTGCTGCGGTTTTCCACCACGCACACGAACAGCGAGACGCAGGATCAATCGCTTGAAGATTATGTGACGCGGATGAAGGAGGGTCAGGAAAAGATTTATTACATCGCTGCCGAGAATTTCAATACGGCGGCGAATAGTCCGCACCTCGAAGTGTTCCGCAAAAAAGGCATCGAAGTGGTGTTGTTGTCGGATCGTGTCGATGAATGGCTGATGGGGCATTTGTCCGAATTCGATGGCAAACAATTGCAGGACGTTGGCAAGGGCGAGCTCGACCTCGGCAAGCTCGAAGATCAGAGCGAAAAAGAGGAAAAGGAAAAACTCGAAAAGGAACATCAGTCGTTGCTTGAGCGTGCGCAAAAAGCGCTTGAGGGCAAGGTCGAAAAGGTGCGCGTGACCAATCGGCTGACCGATTCGCCAGCGTGTCTGGTGGTCGGGCAGTACGATATGGGCGCGCAGATGCGGCGCATTCTTGAAGCGGCTGGACAGAAAGTGCCGGATGCCAAACCGACGCTCGAATTGAATCCTGCGCACCCGCTGGTGATGAAGCTGGATCATGAAAGCGATGAGGATCGGTTTGCCGATCTGATCGAAATTTTATTCGATCAGGCGCATTTGGCCGAGGGTGGTCAATTGAAGGACCCGGCCTCGTATGTGCATCGGTTGAATAAATTATTGCTGGAAATTACTGGCTAATCTGCAAAACAAAAACGGCGACTTGGTCGCCGTTTTTGTTTTAGGGCACCACTGGTATATTCTGGCGCCATCCGCTTTCCATAAGATCAAACTCATGACTAAACAATATCGCGTGGCAGTGCTCGGCGGCGGCAGCTTCGGCTCGGTGCTCGCTAATATCGTCGCGGAAAAAAATCACGATGTGCAATTGTGGCTGCGCAATCAGGAACGCGCCGATGAAATCAATCGCGAGCATCGCAACAGCCGTTATTTGGGCGACTACCAATTGCACGCAGGCGTGAAGGCGACTACCGATCTGAAAACAGCAGTGGCTGCTGCCGATTTCATTTTAATGGCAGTGCCGAGCAGTTCGTGTCGTGAGGTCGCCAAAGAAGTTGCGCGTTTTATTCGCCCGGATGCCAGTGTGATTAGCACGACCAAAGGATTGGAACCGTACGGACCCGAGCATCATGAATTTCGTCTGATGAGTGAAGTGCTGCACGAAGAAATTCCATCGATGCGGTTGGGGGTGTTGAGCGGCCCCAATCTCGCGAAAGAAATTGCCGCGCGTCAAATCACCGCGACCGTGATCGCGAGCAACGATGAAGCATTGAATGCCGATGTGCAGGCACTTTTGCACAATCGTTATTTTCGGGTGTATGCCAGCTCCGACATGTTCGGTGTTGAATTGGGCGGCGCGCTGAAAAACGTTTATGCGATTATCGCCGGCATGGCGGCGGCGATGGGTATCGGTCACAACACGATCAGCATGCTGATCACGCGCGCGTTGGCGGAGATGACGCGTTTCGCCGTGCGCAAGGGTGCCGATCCACTGACCTTCATGGGGTTGGCCGGCATTGGTGATTTGATGGTGACTTGCATGTCACCGCTGAGCCGCAATTATCAGGTCGGTTTTGCGCTGGGGCAGGGCAAGCAGTTGGACACCATCGTCGCCGAGTTGGGTCAGGTAGCTGAAGGCGTCAACACGTTGAAGCTGCTGAAGCTGCATGCCGAGCAAATCAACGTACGTATGCCGCTGGTCGTTGGCCTCTACGAAATTCTGTACAACCAGCGCAGCATTACGGAAGTCGTCGGCGCTTTGATGGCGGCTGAACAAAATCGCGATGTTGAATATTCATTAAAGTGAGGATGTCTACTGAAATGAAAAAGCGCATCTGGATTTTGCGGCACGGCGAGGCGGAGCGACAAACTGCTAACGATCCAGATCGTGTATTGACCGAACGCGGCCAACACGACGCGCGCGCGGCCGGCCAATGGTTGGCGGGTGTCGCAACATCGCAATTGCAAATTTTCGCGAGTCCATACCAGCGCGCGCAGCAAACTGCTAAAAATGCGGCACTCGCATTGCCGAATCAATCGATTCGCACGGTGAATTGGTTAACGCCGGACTGCGATCCTAACGATGTAATTAGAAACATCAATCAACTAACATTTTCAGAGTTGCTATTGGTAAGTCATCAGCCATTGGTAAGCGCATTGATTGGTGCATTTGTCAGCGGCGATTATCTTGCCGGTGCGCCAATGGCGACAGCGTCGTTGGCCGAACTTGAAATGAAAACTATCTCGGCGGGTTGTGCTTCGCTGCATTCATTGCGTCACGCACCTGACTATCAACACAAGGCTGCGCTGTAATTCATGTCCGGCGAAAATTTCACGCTGTCCGTTGCCGGCGTAGCGATCGCCGGTAAGCGTTGGCGCAATGGCTCGCGCCGTGTATTGGCGTTGCATGGTTGGCTCGATAATGCCGCGAGTTTCGATGTCATTGCGCCGCTGCTCGACGCCGATGTTGTTGCACTCGATCTCGCCGGACATGGCCACAGCTATCACCGCACGCTGCAGGCGTCGTACAACATTTGGGAAGATTTGCCGGATATTCTGCGCGTCGCCGAGCAATTGCAGTGGCCGGCTTTCGATGTGATAGGTCATTCGCGCGGCGCGATTGTTGCCACGCTATTAACGGCGACGGCGCCCGAGCGTATTTCCAGCACGGTATTACTCGATGGATTGCGCTCCGACGCAGTGTCGGATTCAGCATTTTGCGATCAGCTGGCGTTGCATTTGCGCGAACATCTCGCGCCGCGCGGATCGCGTTCGCATTATTCGTCGCTAGAGCATGCAGTCCGTGTGCGTTGTCGCGCGACCGGCATGAGCGAAACTGCGGCGCTGCCAATCGTTACGCGCGCATTAGTGGAAACGGAACAGGGCTGGTGCTGGCGCAACGACGCGCGTGTGCGTCTGGCATCGGCAGTGAAGATGAGCCAGGCGCATATCGATGCGACGCTGACGCGCTTCGTGCAACAACCGCATTTGGTATTGCTCGCCGACCAGGGTGTCGGCGCCATGCTAAAGCGCAAAGGTGAGCTGGAGCAGTGGAAAAACCTGCGTATGGAATTACTGGCGGGTAGCCATCATTTTCATATGGAGGCAGCAGCTTCGGAATTGGCGCGCAAAGTTAACGCGTTTTGGCGCGAGATCGCTCAGCGCTGATTAACGCCAGCGAGCGTCAAGAATTCGTAGCGCGTGCTTTGATCGCTGCGGAAATTGCCGAGCATCGCCGAAGTGCGCATCACCGAATTTTGTTTTTCGACGCCGCGCATCATCATGCACATGTGTTTCGCTTCGATAATCACGCCGACGCCGGCCGCTCCGGTAACCTTTAAAATCGTATCGGCGATTTGACGTGTCAGTTGTTCTTGAATTTGCAAACGGCGCGCGAACATATCGACGATTCGTGCGACTTTCGATAAGCCGATGACTTTGCCCTGTGGAATATAGGCAACGTGCGCGTGGCCGATAAATGGCAGCAGATGATGCTCACACATTGAATACAATTCGATATTGTTGACGACAACCATTTCGTTGCAGTCAGATTCGAACAATGCATTGTTGACGATATCGTCGAGCGATTGCTGATAGCCCTGGGTAAGAAATTCGAATGCTTTCGCGGCGCGTTTCGGTGTATCGCGCAAACCATCGCGATGCAGATCTTCACCGATACTTTCAATGATTTTGGCGAATGCTTTTTCCACGGGCTTGTTTCCTCTGTAGCTAAGGCCTCTGCACTCGATGCCTCTGTAACTTAAGGCATCGGCGACTAGGCCAGCGGCACCCGAATTGTGGTGGTGATTTTCGATCGGAGCTGCAAGGGGCGGTCAGTGTAACAAGCCGAAACAAACCTGACAAACTCGATCAGGTATACAATACGCGCGTTTTTGGACGCTGAATTTCGACATAACGATGCTTTTGTTGTGAGGTTAAAATTGGAAACACGCGAGCAGATCATCGAGCAGTTGCACACGATTCGCGACTATATGCGCTGGGGCATGACGCAATTTCAAGCGGCGAATGTGTATTACGGCCATGGCACCGACAACGCATACGATGAAGCGCTGGGTTTGATTTTTCACACCCTGGCATTGCCGTTCGATGCGGTGCAGCCGGTGCTCGATGCGCGCTTGACGCTGGCCGAGCGCGCGCGTTTGCTCGATGTCCTCGAAATGCGTTTTCAGCAGCGGTTGCCGGCGCCGTATATCACCGGCGAAGCGTGGTTCGCCGGCTATCCATTTTATGTCGATCGCAACGTGTTGATTCCGCGCTCGCCACTCGCGGAAATGATCGAGACTCGTTTTGCGCCGTGGCTCGATGAAGCCAATGCCGGCGCGTATCGGATTTTGGATCTGTGCACTGGCAGCGGTTGCATCGGCATTGCCTGCGCGCTGCATTTCGATGTCGAGGAAGTGGTGTTATCCGATATTTCGGCAGCAGCGTTGGCCATCGCCGAACGCAATATCGTGCGGCACGATGCCGGGCATTGCGTGCGCGCAGTGCAGTCGGATTTATTTGCCGCGTTGCCAGGCGAGCAATTTGATCTGATTGTCAGCAATCCACCGTATGTCGATGCGCGCGATATGGATGAGCTGCCACTCGAGTTTCGACACGAACCACGACTGGCCTTGGCAGCAGGCGACGATGGTCTCGATTTGGTGCGAATCATTCTGCGCGAGGCGGCCGCTCATTTAAACGATAACGGCGTGCTTATCGTGGAGGTCGGCAACAGTTGGCCGGCACTCGAAGAGGCGTATCCGCGCGTGCCATTCACATGGCTCGAATTCGAACGCGGTGGCCATGGGGTATTCCTATTGACGCGTGAACAATTGAGCGAACACGCCGCTGAATTCTGACGAGTGTGGCAGTTATCCGTATAATTCGGCATCTCAATTCGATGTATGCATCTCCTTTAATCGAAGGAGATGCGTGTTAATAAATTCCAGCTTTGAGTCAGAGAGCAAATTATGTCCGGCAATACCATCGGCAAATTATTTACAGTGACAACATTCGGCGAAAGCCACGGCCCTGCGCTGGGTTGTATTGTCGATGGTTGCCCGCCCGGTCTCGAATTATCCGAGAGCGATATTCAGATCGATCTCGATCGCCGCAAACCCGGTACCTCGCGTTACACCACGCAGCGTCGCGAAGACGACGCAGTAAAAATTCTTTCCGGCGTATTCGAAGGCAAAACGACCGGCACGCCGATCGGATTGTTGATTGAAAATACCGATCAGCGTTCGAAAGATTATTCGAAAATCGCCAACACCTTTCGGCCCATGCACGCCGATTACACGTATCAACAAAAATACGGCATGCGCGATTATCGCGGCGGCGGTCGTTCGTCAGCACGCGAAACGGCAATGCGCGTTGCCGCCGGCGCAATTGCCAAAAAATATTTGCACGAGCGCTGCGGTATTGCGGTGCGCGGTTATTTATCGCAACTTGGGCCAATCGCGATCGACTCAGTCGATTGGAGCATTGTCGAAACCAATCCGTTCTTTTGTCCCGACGCGAGCAAGATCGAAGCGATGGAAAACTTTATGCAGCAATTGCGTAAAGACGGCGATTCGATCGGCGCGAAAATTACCGTTGTCGCCAGCGGTATGATTCCCGGTTTCGGCGAGCCGATTTTCGATCGGCTCGATGCCGACATTGCGCACGCGTTGATGAGCATTAATGCGGTGAAAGGCGTCGAGATCGGCGCCGGTTTCGATTGCATCGCGCAGCGCGGCAGCGAGCATCGCGATGAAATGACGCCGCAGGGTTTTACGTCGAACAATGCCGGCGGCATTCTCGGTGGTATTTCATCGGGACAGGATATCGTCGCGCATATCGCACTGAAACCAACATCCAGCATTTTATTGCCGGGGCGCAGCATCGATATTGATGGCAATCCGGCCGAGGTGATTACCACTGGCCGGCACGATCCGTGTGTCGGTATTCGGGCGACGCCGATTGCCGAAGCGATGCTCGCGATTGTGCTGATGGATCATCTACTGCGCCATCGCGGCCAAAATGCCGATGTGCATTCGCGCACGCCGACTATTCCTGGCGCAATCGGTTAGAGCGGCGGCGCGTGTCCGCCGTCTTTCCGTATTGGCGGCTTTCCAGTTTCTATTTCTGCTATTTCGCGCTGCTCGGTAGCTGGCTGCCGTTCTGGCCACTGTATTTGCGCGATCTTGGTTACGGCGCTGCTGCGATCGGATTATTAGTCGGCGCGTTGCAAGCGACCAAAATTGTTTCACCGCATTTATGGGGCTGGTTGGCCGATCGCAGCGGCGCACGCTTGCGCATTATTCGTCTCGGCGCGTTTCTCGCCGCGCTGCTATTTTCCGGTATTTTCATTCGGCACGATTTTATCTGGCTGTTGTTGGTCATCACCGGCTACAGCTTTTTCTGGAATGCGGTGCACGCACAATTTGAAGTGATCACCGTCGCGTATCTGCGCGAACGCACGCATCGCTATGGGTTGGTGCGGGTATGGGGTTCGATCGGATTTATTGTCGCCGTGACCGGGCTCGGTTTTCTGTTCGATCGGATCGCGCTGAGTGCATTGCCGTTCATTTTATTGGTGCTATTGATAGCGATCTGGCTGAGTACGCTAACGATTGCCGAGCCGGTTAGCGCGCAAACGTCGACACCTGCAGTACGCGGTTCGTTATTCGCTATTGTGCGGCAGCCGATGGTGCTCGCATTTCTCTGCGCCAGCTTTTTATTGCAGTTGTCGCATGGCCCTTACTACACGTTTTTCAGTGTCTATCTTGAGAACCATCAATATTCGAAAGCGCAGATAGGGCTATTGTGGTCCGTCGGTGTGCTGGTCGAAGTGCTAATGTTTTTGGCGATGCATCGAATTTTCATGATCGTTAGCGTGCGCACGATTGTGTTGATCAGTCTGGCGCTAACGGTACTGCGTTGGACCTTGATTGCACTATTCGTCGATCAATTGTCGATTTTGATTTTTGCACAGTGCCTGCATGCCGCGAGTTTTGCGACGTTGCACGCGGCCTCGATCGATATTGTGCGACGCGCGTTTGGTGGCGGACACGAAGGGCAGGGCATGGCGTTATACAGCGGTGTATGTTTTGGCGGCGGTGCAACGCTGGGCGCGATACTCAGCGGCTTGTTATGGAATGCCGGTGATGTCGTCGGTAGCGGCCTGACGGCTGCATCGAATACATTTTTATTTGCTGCGTTCGCGGCGTTGCTTGCATTGATCGCTGCGAGCATCTGGTTGCGTATTCCAGCGCAGCCGATTGAGGCAGGGGGCCGCCAATGAGCGGATTTCCGTTATTTTCACGCGGCGATATGTGGGCGGGTATTACCGTGGGCATCGTCGCGTTGCCGTTGTCGATGGCGTTGGCCATCGCTACCGGCGTCTCGCCCGAACACGGGTTATATACCGCGATTATTGCCGGCATCGTGATCGCGCTCTGCGGTGGCTCGGCGGTAAATATTTCCGGCCCGACGGCGGCGTTCGTGGTGATTTTGCAGCCGATCGTGCAACAGCATGGTTTGGGCGGATTGCTGCTGGCGGGTTTGCTCGCGGGTTTGATTTTGATCGCGATGGGCGTGGCGCGATTGGGACGCTTTATCGCTGTGGTGCCTTATCCGGTGACGGTCGGTTTTACCGCCGGCATCGGTGTCGTCATCGCTACCTTGCAGATCAAGGATTTTCTCGGATTGCCCGCCGCGCAACTCGACGGTGAATATCTGCATAAGGTGAAGCTGTTGCTCACCGCGCTGCCGGGTTGGCGCTGGCAGGACACGCTGATCGGTGTGCTGACATTCGCGATTCTGATGCTCTGGCCGTTGCTGAAAACACGCGTGCCGCAACATTTGGTCGCGCTGTTGCTTGGCACCGCGACCGCGTGGCTGTTGCAGTACTGGTGGCCGGATTTTTCGGTCGCGACTATCGGCAGCCGTTTTCATTACGACATCAACGGTATCAGTGGCAACGGCATTCCGGCGTTGCTGCCGCAGCTGAGCTGGCCGTGGTCGCAGGGCGGTGCTGAAGGTAAATCGCTGCAATTGTCGTTGGGTTTATTGCGCGAGCTGCTGCAACCGGCGTTTGCGATTGCGATGCTCGGTGCGCTGGAGTCGCTGCTATGCGCCGTGGTCGCCGACGGCATGGCGGGCACCCGTCACGATCCGAATCGCGAATTGATTGGGCAGGGTATCGGCAATATCGTGGTGCCGTTTTTCGGTGGTATTCCGGCGACGGCCGCCATTGCGCGTACGGCGACCAATATTCGCAGCGGTGGTCGCACGCGCGCGGCCGCGATCATTCACGGCATTTTTATTCTCGTGGCAATGCTGACGCTGGCACCGCTGCTCGGTTACATCCCGATGGCGTCGATGGCCGCGCTGCTATTTCTGGTCGCTTGGAATATGAGCGATGCGCGGCATTTCGTGCATATTCTGCGCGCCGCACCGCGTGGCGATATCCTGGTGTTGCTGACGTGCTTCAGTCTGACGGTGCTGGTCGATATGGCGGTCGCAGTGACGGTGGGCATCATGCTCGCCGCGGTATTGTTCATTCGCCGTATGGTTGATCTCACGGGTACTGAGTTGGTTGCCACGCATGCGCATCCGCATCTGCAGCATTTGCCGTCGTCGATTGCGGTTTACGATATCGATGGTCCGCTGTTTTTCGGTGCGGCGCAAAAAGCGCTGCGTGCGCTGACCAATATTCGCCAAGAGATCAGAGTTATCATTATCGATATGAGCGATGTGACGATGATGGATATGACGGCGATGGTTGCGCTCGAGTCGCTGCTGCAGGATTTGCACAGTAAAAATATTGCGATTGTGATCAATCATCTCGCGCCGCGGCTGTTATTGAAGATGCGCCGCGCCGGTCTGCGTTATCGCAAAGGCAGTATCGAATTCGCGCGCGATATGCCAGCGAGCGCCGCATTGGCGCTGCAATTACTCGAGCGTCATGGTGCCGCTGCGGTTTGAAGCTTGGCGTTGCGAGGCGCATTTGTTAAGGTGCGGAAAATAAAAAATCCAACGCAAATTTTCGGAGTGGAATAATGGGGCAAGAATCCGTGGTTTATGGCTGCATCAAGGATGTGGTGTTTACGTCGGATATGGAGCAAACCCGACTTCGGCGCCTCGCTAATCGCCGTGTGTTGGCGTCGTTGCCGAGCATTGAGGATTGGCCGCTGATCAGCCGCGAAATGTTTGTGCTGCCTTCCGAAACATTGGTCGTCGACGATCTGCACACCGATGTGGTGCCGTTCGGTAATTCGTATAAAGGTGTCGAATACGAATGGCAGCAATGGCTGCAGCGCTTCGAAGATTTATTGCAGAATATGTTTTGGGTTTCGGCGACGGTTCATCTTGAAACTGAATTCAACGGCACGCATACATTTACTTGGCATGCCGATCAGGATTACCACGCGCCCAATAGCGGCCCGCTGTCGATGCGTTGTGAATGGATGCATGAAGCGACCAGTTTTTAACAAACCACCATTTTTTAATTAGCGCGAAATATTTATCGCTGGCCGATAAATTTCTCAGCGCAGCGATTCTTCCAAATCGATATCGACCGTCAATGCCTCTGCGATGGCATCGAGCTGCGTATTGAGTTCGTCGATATCGAGCGATTTCGGTACGGCAATTTCCGCGATAGCTTCGAATAACGGTTCACCGCTCATCGGCGCGCTGGTGATGCTGGTATCCATTTCATTCACGTTGATATGGCGTTGTGCCAGTGCCGCCGCCACTTCGCGCACAATGCCCGGCCGATCGTTGCCGATAATACTGAGGCGCAAATAACGGCAATCGCTTGGCTTCGGCTCGCTGTAATCGGCGGCCACGACGATCGTCAAACCTTCGCCGGCTAACCCTTGTAGCGCTTCGCGCAGCTCAGCCGCATGGCGCTCGTCCACCGCTACTTGTACGATTCCAGCAAACTGACCGGCCAATTGGCTCATGCGGCTTTCCAGCCAGTTACCGCCGTGCTGACTGACTGTATGCGAAAGTTGCTGGACCAGGCCGGGTTTATCGGCACCGATGAAAGTAAATACCATTGAGCGGTTCATGCGAGCGGTTTCCTGTTCGGCAGCGTTGACTGAGTCGGGGACGAATGGCCCGGTATAATAACCCGCCCTGGATCGATTGCCACGGCGTCGCGACTATCCGCAATATCTAACGCGATGTGCAGAGAGGTGAATATGAAAGTTATCGTCGATTTCTGTTTGATTCCATTGGGCACGCCGCTATCGCTGTCGCCTTATATTGCCGAGTGTCAGCGCATTCTCAGTGGCTTGGGCTTAAAGCATGAATTGCACGCGTACGGCACCAATATCGAAGGTGAATGGGAAACGGTAATGGATGCCATCAAACGCTGCCATATGCGTGTCCATGAAATGGGTGCACCGCGTATTAATACGACATTGAAGATCGGCACGCGCGTCGACCGTGCCGATTCGATCGAACGCAAAGTCAACAGCGTCACACAACTGCTTACACAAGACTCGACACCATGAATGATAATTTTGAGAACGATCGCTCTGCGAATAATGGTTTTTTGGTTATCCCGCCGGAGCAATTGTCAGCGGATGCATTGCAGGGCGTCATCGAAGAATTCATTACGCGATCAGGCACCGATTACGGTGCGGTCGAAATCGAACTGGCGCACAAAGTAAATCAAGCGCGTGCGCAATTGCGCAGCGGTGCCGCGCTGATTGTGTTTGATCCGGTTGCTGAAGCTTGCACAATTATTTCTCGCGATGAATATCGCGCGAGGGATTAGTCATTCATCAGGCGGCAGGCTGCGCGCAGTTATGCGCCAACATCAACCAGTCGAGCATCAGGCTGCGCACGATGGTCAACTCGTTGCGTTGACTAGTGCCAGCGGCAAGCAATTGATTGCTCAACGCCGATAGCGCTGCAATGATGCCTTTGATGGTTTCTTCGCTGAGTGGCAACTCGGACGCGGCGAGCGCGGTGTGGTAGTCGTCGCGCGGATATACGGCAACCAATGCATTCTGAATTTGCAATGCGAGGGCGGGTTGTTGGTGGCGCAGCATCTTGAACGTGAGTTCCAGCGTGCTGCGATTGAACAGATCGCGATAATTGCCGAGCGAATCCACCGTAGTCATTCGGATAGCTCTCGTTTGTTAACGTGCGGCTTGCAAAACTATTTTGCCGACGCACAATAACTGCCTTCTTGCCGCCAGATCGGTTACGCCATGACCACCACACCAGATCATTTGCTCGATACCTGCGGTCTTTTTTGTCCGGAGCCGGTGATGTTGCTCCACAACAAAGTTCGCGATATCGGCAGCGGTGAGCTGTTGCAGGTAATCGCTACCGACCCATCGACGCAGCGCGATATTCCCAAATTCTGCAATTTTCTCGGTCATGAACTCGTTGAACAGCGCGCCGACGATAACCGTTATTACTATTTAATTCGCAAGGCCTGATTAGTTCGCAAGATCTGAGCGCTATCAACTATTTAACGCAGCGTTCAGGATTCGAATAGCATCGCAATCGCAGCCAGTGCGACCGGGTCCTCCGATTTAATCTGATTGGCGATATGGTGTTGGAAAAAATAACGGAAGCGCGGATCGGAGCGCGCCGCATATAGGCACGGATCGCCAGGCAATACCGGTGTGGAGTCGACAGTGTTCTCATCGATCAGCATCGCATCGACGGTACCATCGTTGAGCAAGCGCCAGCTGAGCACCTCGGTAAGCACCAGCGTGTCGTCGTCGGTGCCAGCCAGCATCGCGTGCGTGCCGATGGTATCGGGGACTTCCTGGACGATCCGACTCGGATTGTCGGGTCCGGCATCGAAATATTCGGCAGCGCTTTCGAGCTCGGCGACTTTGTGCGGCGGCGGTTCGAAAAAAATCTGATCCGTGGCGGGATCGTAATAACCCTCCCACAGGCCGGTAGTGGCGTCGTCGAGATCTGCGCAGGGGATTAACGCGTTCAACCACGGCACCAAGCCGACAACGCTGCCGTCGACGCGCAGTCCCCAGCAGAGAATTTTCATTGCATACAGTTTGTTAGGATCGGTATGGCGATTTGAGTACAACATGCTCAAGCCGTCGAACTCAGGGGAGAGTCGCAAGATTTGTTCGCCCTGCAGTGCAGCTAACGTCTTGCCGGAAAACAGCTCCACTACATTGTCAGGTACATCGGAAGTGGTCGCTCGGGCCATAGCCAATACCCCTATCAGAACGCTCGCCGGTGACCGGCGAAGCACTGCGGTTTGAAAAACCGCCTCCCGGTTGTCGCGCGCCCTGTTCATTAGCGGAAGGGTACGGATAAACGGTCTATCGGCGCCTGAAGCTTTGGACTTGATTCGAGTATAGAGAGTTCGGTGGACGATCCGCAAATCTGCAAACCCGAATTGTTACAATGCGTTTTCCCAACCGTTGGTTGTATGCACCCAATGTTGATAGTTGCCGATGAGAATATGCCGTGCGTCCGTGAATGGTTCGCCGCGCTCGGCGAGGTCCGAGCGCTGCCGGGACGCTCGCTGGATGCCGCATCGGTACGAGACGCCGATATTCTATTAGTGCGCTCAGTTACGCGGGTCGATCGCGCATTGCTGCAAGGTAGTAGTGTGCGTTTCGTCGGCACGGCGACGATTGGTATCGATCATCTCGACACCGACTACCTGCGTGCGCATGGCATTGCGTATGCGAACGCACCGGGATGCAACGCCAACGCTGTAGTCGATTACGTGCTGAGCTGTTTCGCAGCGATTGACGGCTTGTTAGAGCGCCTATTTGCCGGCGGCACGGTCGGCATCATCGGTCTCGGCAACGTCGGCTCGCGCCTGTGCCAGCGCTTGCAGGCGCTGGGGTTGCGCTGTATTGGCTACGACCCTTATTTACGTAGCGATTCGATGCTGCCGCTGACAGCGTTGGAGGAAGTGCTGGGCGCCGATATGATCTGCTGTCACACCCCACTGACGCGCGATGGCGAACATCCGACGTGGCACTTGCTCAACAAGAACAATTTGGCGCGCTTGCGTCAGGACGTTGTACTGCTTAACGCGGGGCGCGGTCCGGTTATAGATAACTCATATCTACCGCAATGGCTGAGCACGAGGCCGGATACTCGACTCATCCTCGATGTATGGGAGCGAGAGCCTGCTATCGAGCGCGATTTGCTGCGACGTATTGATATCGCAACACCCCACATCGCCGGCTATAGCCTCGATGGCAAATTGGCCGGCACCCGTATGGTGCTTGATGCGTGCTGCGCGTTTTTGCAGTTACCGCTACCGCCCCAAATGCCATTGGATTTCGCAGCGCCCACAATTGCCGTAAAGAGTGAGCTGGTCGGTGTCGAATTGATGCGCGCAGCCATTCGCGGTGTGTATGACGTGCGCGCGGACGATGCGCGCATGCGTGCGGTGATAGGCGATTGCGAAACTGCGCAAATCGCGGAGCGGTTCGATAATTTGCGAAAAAATTATCCGGAACGGCGTGAATTCGGCGCGGTGCGCATATCGAATTGGCCTACGCTCGCGCTAGAGCAGCAGCGGCTGTTGCGTCAGCTCGGATTCGTCGGCGAGATGTCCTAACACTGCCGTCGTGGCGCGTAAATTATTGTTTGTAGTTGGTGAGGAAATTGCCAAAGCGCTCGATCGCTGTAGTCAGATCGTCGACGCGTGGCAGAAACACGATGCGCAAATGATCGGGCTCCGGCCAATTGAAGGCGGTACCGTGCACCAGCAGAATTTTTTCCTGACGCAGCAGATCGAGCACAAGCTGTTCATCGTTAACCAAATTGAATTTTTTGCGGTCGAGGCGCGGAAACAAATAAATCGCTCCCGCTGGCTTCGAACAGCTGACACCAGGAATATCGTTGAGCATTTGCCACGCTAAATCGCGCTGCTTACATAAGCGTCCGTTCGGCAATACCAAATCGTTAATGCTCTGATAACCGCCGAGCGCAGTTTGAATCGCATGCTGTGCCGGCACGTTCGCGCACAGGCGCATCGATGTCAGCATATTGATGCCTTCGATGTAATCGTGCGCCTGCTGTTTTGCGCCGGAAATAATCATCCAGCCGCTGCGAAAGCCGGCCAGTCGATATGATTTCGACAAGCCGTTGAAGGTGATGCAAAGCACGTCGTGGGCCACGCGGCCGAGCGGTACGTGTTGAATTTCGTCATACAAAATCTTGTCGTAAATTTCATCGGCGAACATCACCAGCTTGTGTTCGCGCGCGATGTCGACCAATTGCTCAAGCATATCCTGCGAGTAGACAGCGCCCGTCGGATTGTTTGGATTGATGATGACGATGGCTTTGGTGCGGCTGGTGATTTTGTTGCGAATATCGTCGAGATCCGGATACCAATCCGATTGTTCATCGCAGCGATAGTGCACAGCTTTGCCACCGGCGAGACGCGCGCAGGCGGTCCACAGCGGATAATCCGGCGCTGGAATCAGGACTTCATCACCACTATTCAGCAGTGCCTGCGTCACCACGGAAATCAGTTCGCTGACGCCGTTGCCGAGATAAATATCGTTGATTTCGACATTCGGAATACCGCGACTTTGGCATTCCTGCATAACTGCTTTACGCGCTGAATAAATGCCTTTCGAGTCGCTATAACCTTCGCTCTGCGGCAACATGTGAATCACGTCTTGAATGATTTCATCGGGCGCCGCGAAACCGAACGGCGCCGGGTTACCGATATTGAGTTTCAGTATGCGAAAGCCTTCTTCCTCCATACGATTCGCTTCCTGCAGCACCGGGCCGCGGATGTCATAGCAAACGTTGTTTAATTTGTCAGACTTGAAAAACTTTGACATGCTCGACTCACTGTAAATACACGGCGTTGCAGCGCATAACACGCGTCGTAGCGAAAACGCCCGGACAAAAAGTGTGGCAAGTTTAGGTGAATTTACCCGCAGGTGCGAGGAGGTTGACGATGCATGAGATCGAGAAATCCGATAGCGAGTGGCGCGAGCAGCTATCCGATGAGGAGTTCCGGGTATGCCGTCTGAAAGGGACTGAAGCCCCGTTCAGCGGAAATTACTGGGATGATTGGACGGACGGTATTTATCGTTGTACCTGCTGCGGAGAAACGCTATTTGAAGCCGATACCAAATTCGACGCCGGTTGTGGCTGGCCGAGTTTTTATCAGCCTGCCAATGCGCAAAGTATCGAGGAACAGCGCGATAGCAGCCACGGCATGATTCGTACCGAAGTGACGTGCCGTCGCTGTGGGGCTCATCTGGGGCATGTGTTTAATGATGGTCCGCAGCCGACCGGTCTGCGCTATTGCATCAATTCGGTGTCGATCAAGCTCGACCCCAAAGAGTGAGCGGTTAGTCGTAGATTGTTTTTTTCTTCGGTTCTTCTTTCGAGTTTTGTTCGAATGTTTGCCAGGCTTCATTCAGCGGCTCTGTTTGCTGCTGAGGAGTTTGCGCTTCAAGCTGCGCGCAACGTTGCTGCAAATTCACCATTTGTTCGGTAAATGCACCATCGGCGTTGTCCTTGCTCATTTTCTCGATAACGATTTTGTAGTGATGAATCGCTAGACGCGGTTTGCCGCTTTGTTGGGCTGTTTGTGCCGCCGCCAGATTGGCATCGAGTGCGATTCGCGTGGCGAGCCGCTGAACCTGACTCGAATAATTGCTGGTTTGTGCGGCGCTCAAGCGTTTGCTCTGATACAACCGCTGAATAACATTAAAAAGGCTATTGAGCAGTTTTTGGACTTCTTGAATCTGCGCGGGATTCGATAGCGGTTGATATTGGCTTGAAGTGGCGGGCTGCGTTTGCAGCTGCGTGATTTTTTCATTGAGCTGCCGCTGCAGCAGCTGATATTCGGGGTTTCTGCGTTCCAATCGAATCAACTGTTCGACGCTTTCGGCGATGCATTGACAGACCAGTAATTTCAAATCGTGATTCAACAAGCCTTCTGGAAATCCATCCAACATATATTGGAAATTTCTGGTCTGACTTTTTAACGTCGCGACAAGTGCACTTTTCTCGCGATTATTTTTTTCAATTTGCTGCAATGTGAAAGTCACCGCGACAAGAACGAACAGGCAAATCAACACAGCGATGACAATGGCGGAAGTGGTCATTGGTAACCCCATATGCGTCGATCGACCGCCGATTTATGGTCGGCAAATAGTCAAAACGAGCGTTTTTCTTGGTAATTATTGGCATGTTGATACAAAGCGCACTACAACCGTAGTCGCATGGCGAAGAATTTGCAAAATCATGCTTGACCTTTATCAACCCCGTACTTATTATGCGCGCCACTTTCGATGGTCCGGCGCTGGTCGGCGATCGAAAGGGTTCGGCGTCCCCTTCGTCTAGTGGCCTAGGACACCGCCCTTTCACGGCGGTAACAGGGGTTCGAGTCCCCTAGGGGACGCCAACTTTCATTTGCCAGGTGGATTGGATTAGAATCCGGCTTGGTTCGAGATAAAAGCGGGAATAGCTCAGTTGGTAGAGCGCAACCTTGCCAAGGTTGAGGTCGCGAGTTCGAGCCTCGTTTCCCGCTCCAATCTTCTTATCCGTCTCCTTCATCGATAAACTCTCGACGCGCGCAAACACATGTGGTGGCGCGCTCGTGGTGTTTTTTTGCATTCGATAGCTGCACGTTATCAATGGGAGGTTTATGGCTACCGCGTTATCCATTTCTCAATTGACCAAAACCTACGACAGCGGCCTGCAGGCATTAAAGGGTATCGATCTCCAGGTCGAACAGGGCGATTTCTTTGCGCTGCTGGGCCCGAATGGCGCCGGTAAATCGACCACCATCGGCATCGTCGCGTCGCTGGTGCGCAAAACCAGTGGACGGGTAACGGTATTTGAAAATGATATCGATGTGGATTTTCCCGCAGCCAAGCGTGAAATCGGTTTGGTGCCGCAGGAGTTCAATTTTCACAACTTTGAAAAAGTTTTCAACATTGTGGCGGATCAAGGTGGCTTCTATGGCTTGCCGCGCAAATTGGCCGAGCAGCGCGCAGAAAAATATCTGCGGCAATTGGGGCTGTGGGATAAGCACGATCAGCCATCGCGAATGTTATCGGGTGGAATGAAGCGTCGTTTGATGATTGCGCGCGCGTTGGTGCATGAGCCGCGTCTGTTGATTCTCGATGAGCCAACCGCGGGCGTCGATATCGAATTGCGGCGCTCGATGTGGGAATTTCTACGCGAAATCAACGCCCAGGGGACGACGATTATTTTAACGACGCACTACCTCGAAGAGGCAGAGAGTCTGTGTCGAAATATTGCCATTATCGATCGCGGTCGCGTCATCGAAAATACCAGCATTAAAGCGTTGCTGAAACGCTTGCACAAAGAGCATTTCATTCTCGATACCCGCGAGGCGGTGTCCGCTGAACTCGATTTGTCGCTGTTCGACGGCAGGGTATTGGACACGCACAGCATCGAAGTGGAAATCGAGAAAGGTGAAAGTCTCAACGATCTGCTCGCCGATTTGTCCGCGCGCGGCGTGACTGTCACCAGCATGCGTAACAAGGCCAACCGGCTGGAAGAATTGTTTGTGTCGTTGTTGGCGCAAAACGAAATCAATACAGGAGAGGCGGCGTGAATTTGCAAGCCGAGCTGATTGCGTTTTCAACGATTGTGCGCAAAGAGGCGCGCCGCTTTCTGCGTATCTGGTCGCAGACGTTATTGCCGCCTGCCATTTCGATGACGTTGTATTTTGTGATATTCGGTAAATTGATCGGATCGCGTATCGGCACGATGGGCGGTTACACCTATATGCAATTCATGGTGCCCGGTTTGATCATGATGGCCGTATTGACCAACGCCTATTCCAACGTCGTTTCGTCGTTTTTTGGCGCTAAATTTCAGCGCCATATCGAAGAGCTGTTGGTGTCCCCGACATCGAGTCACGCCATTTTGCTCGGGTTCGTGATCGGTGGCGTTTTGCGTGGCCTTTGTGTCGGCGTCATCGTGACAGTGTTGTCGCTATTTTTTAGCCATTTGCATATCCAGCATTACGGCATCACGTTAAGTATTTTATTGCTCACGTCGGTACTGTTTTCACTAGCCGGTTTCATCAATGCTGTTTATGCGAATACATTCGACGATATTTCGATTGTGCCAACGTTTGTGCTGACGCCGCTTACCTATCTCGGTGGTGTGTTTTATTCAATCGATTTGCTGCCGGGATTTTGGGCGGACTTGTCGCGGTTGAATCCGATTCTCTATATCGTCAACGCGTTTCGTTACGGGTTTTTGGGTGTATCCGATGTCGATTTGACGCTGTCATTCGGCATCGTATTGCTGTTCACTGCGGCGGCTTATGCATATGCCATGTATTTGCTCACCTCCGGCAAACGTTTAAGGACGTGACAGCAATGGATAACCTGCCGCTCGGCAAATCGGTTGCCTACGACGCGCCTTATAATCCAAACATTTTGTGTCCGATCGCGCGTGCGCCAGGACGCCAGCAATTGGGTGTGCCTTCGCCGCTGCCATTTTTTGGCTACGATATATGGAATGCCTATGAATTGTCGTGGCTTGACCGCACTGGCAAACCAATGGTCGCATGTGGTGAGTTTCGCATTCCGGCCGATTCGCTAAATATTGTCGAGTCGAAATCGTTCAAGCTGTATTTGAACTCTCTGAATCAGCATCGGTTTGACGATGTTGCAGAGCTGATCGCGGTGTTGCGTCGGGATCTTGCCGCGTGTCTCGGTGCAACGCCGGAAATAGTCATTCATTTGCCAGCGCAATGGTCGACATTGCGCTGCGTCGAACCTGAAGGATTATGTCTTGATGATTTGCCGGTGCAGATTGAGCATTACCATCCAGCACCACACTTACTGAACGTCGGTTCGGCATTCGTCACGCAAAAAGTGTTTAGCCGATTGTTGCGTTCGTGCTGTCCGGTGACCGGTCAGCCTGACTGGGCGACGCTGCACATCGAATACTCTGGTCAGGAGATTGAGTCGGCCGGGTTGCTCGCTTACATCGTATCTTTCCGGCTGCATCAGGATTTTCATGAACACTGCGTCGAGCGTATTTTTCACGACATTATGCAGCGTTGCGCACCAGAGCAACTTAGCGTTTACGCACGCTATCTGCGCCGTGGCGGTCTCGATATAAATCCTTTTCGTAGCACGGGACACCGCATTCCCGACAATAGTCGCTTTTGGCAGCAATGACTCGGCGAAATATGCCCGCCAAAAAGTGGTGGCACCTCAATTGCTTAACTAATATTGCTGAACACCAATAACAGGCTCGGGCCCCGTCGTCCGTCACTATGCAAGAGAACCCCCTAGTTTTAATCATCGCGGCTGAAGTTGGCGTTGCCTTGCTGTTGGTGCTTGCCTTCCTGTTTGTCCATATCCGCGGTTTGCGGCGCATTATCAGTGCGCTCGAATCCAAGGTCATTGCCCTGCGCGATACCCTCAAAGGTGCCCGCCGCGAAACCAAGGTGGTGCGCGAACAATTGGCGCAACAAGCGCATACCGAACTCGGTTACGGCGAAATGCTCGACACATTGATTGCCGCCACCCGCAATCACCACCTTACACTGGGGGCGACTCGCGATATCGTGCTTGATATTGATAGCGACGCGCCGATAGAGCGCCAAGCTGTTGCGTTGCGGCACGCGTTTCTGATTGCGGAAAAAGAAGCATGGATGGCTGCCGAAGGAAAAGAAGTCGATTGGCCGGTATTGCAAGCCAAGCTGGGTCAAATTATTCAGTTCTACTCAGGGTCGCCGGAGCAATCGCTCGATGAAATGGAAGCGATTTCGCTTGATTCGGATGTAGATGTAGATCCGGCTTCGAATCCTGAAAATACGGCCCTGCGCGAAACGATCGAGAATCAAAAGCGCCACATCGAAAATTTGGAAAAATTCAAAAAATTGTTTTTTGCCGCCGATGAAAAATGGCGCGCCGCGAGCGAAGAGGCAGCCCAATATCATCGGGATTTACTGGCCAAGGGCCGCGATTTGGGTGGCGATGCGGATTTCGATGGGTTGTTAAATAAATACAGCCAAGTCTATTCGGATTTTGGTGTCACCCTAGCCAATAGTATTCATCCGGAACCGACTACGAGTATCGAGGTGGGCAGCAATCAACCGAGCGTCGGCCGTTTGGTGATCGCCAATCAGGAAGAGATTCAGCGCTTGCGTAATATGGCGGTGGATCAGCACAAGATGATCGTCAAGCTGCGCGATGAGCTCAATGCCGCGCACTCGATTGAAGAAAAGGATCGCGTGATCGCGGAGCTACACAAACAGCTGGAGCGGCATGAGCGCTTCTTGAAAGAGTCAGAAATTTGTACCAAGCAGTTGGAAGAGGAACTTGAACGCGCGATGGATGAAAGTCACGCGTTGAAGCAGAAACTGCGGCAGGCGAAACAAGAGGCTCAGCCGCCTGAACCTGCTGCGGATGTTGAACACATGGCGAAACTCATTGAGGACTTCACCGTGCAGAGCAGCGAGATGCTGACAGCCATCGATGTGCTCGAATCGGAATGCCGGGAACTTCGCCGACAACTGGCCGCCGTTGGTGCAGCCGATATGGACACACTTAAGCGTGAGCTTGCCGAAGCGCAACAGCAGCTAGCGAATCTCCACATTGAGCATGTCGAACTCGAAGAGCGTTATCTCGAGTTGAAGGTCAAAACCCTGTAATCCGTGAATTCTATTAATCCGCGAGTCGATTGACGACCAAGCCGGCTCAACCACCGGCGAATCGTTTATCATTTGCGCCTTTTGTGTGGGTAGAAAGGTTGTGAGTATGCTTGTTCGATTACATAGCTGGCGCGTTTCTTTGCCAGTGATATTGCGGTGCTGCGTGGCGATAGTGGCAATGCTGTCGAGCGTCGCCGTACGTGCCGAAACGTTTTTATTACCGCCGGCTGGCGAGGACGCGATAGGCGGGCTGCGCACGATTCAGGCTAAGGACGAAGATACATTGATCGATATCGGGCGTCGCTTCGATCTCGGATACGACGAGATGCGAGCCGCGAATCCCGCGGTCGATTCATGGCTGCCGCGCGCCGACACCAGTGTGGTTTTACCTAGCTTTTATTTGCTTCCGGCTGGACCGCGCAACGGCATCGTGATCAATGTTGCGGAAATGCGGATGTATTATTTTCCAAAGCCGAAGCCGGGTCAGCAGGCGGTCGTCGAAACCTATCCTGTCAGCATTGGGCGAGGCGATTGGAATACGCCGCTGGTGACCGCCAAGGTGACCGGGAAAGTGGTCGATCCGACGTGGACGCCCCCGAAATCAATTCGCGAAGAGCACGCGAGCAATGGCGATCCGCTGCCGGAGGTGATCCGCCCGGGCCCGGACAATCCGCTTGGCAAATATGCGCTGCGGCTCAGCATCCCGAGCTACCTGATTCACGGCACTAACAACGAGTATGGAATTGGCATGCAGGTGACGCACGGTTGCATGCGTCTTTATCCAGAGGATATTGAGCGCCTTTACCGCATTGTGCCGGTCGGCACACCAGTGCGAATCGTCAATCAGCGCTATAAGGCCGGTTGGCATCAGGGCGTGCTTTATTTTGAGTCGCATCCGGCGCTCGAAGGGTCGCACGGCGAGGATGGCCGCGGCAAAACTCCCATGGTGGAGGCGGTGACGGCGGCCACTCGGGATCTGCCTACTTACCCGGTGAGCTGGGAGCAGGTAGATGTGATGGATATGGAGTCGACGGGGATTCCCGGTCCGGTGGGTCCGCAGCGTAGCGCTCAGGCCGCCCCGGTTTCAACGCGCTGAGCAATTACGACTGCATAAAAAAACCCGGCAAAAGCCGGGTTTTTTTATGCAGTAAAGAACTGCTTATTTGCGCATCGATTTTTTGAATGCACGGTCGATCTTGGTGTTGGCTTCGTCAGCGGCAGTTTTCGCTTCGTTAGCGGTTTGCAGAGCTTGGTTAGCAGTTGCTTGAGCTGAATCAGCAGTTTTCTGTGCAGCAGCTGCAGCAGCTTTGGCGTCGTCAGCGGTTTTTTGTGCGGCAGCAGCGCTGGATTTAACTTGGTCCAGCGAAGAATTGCTCGCACAGCCAGCGGCCAGCGCAACGAATACAGCAAAAGGTACAACTTTCAACAGGTTCTTGTTCATCTTTTGGACTCCTTTAGGGGATTGCAAAGCACAACTACTGAGGGTGACTTTCTAAAATCCTGCCCTCGCCAATGGCGAGGATTACTTCTTAGATTACCATCACTTGCGAGAGAATTTCCAGAGAGCACGCAAAGTTTTTGGCATAAAATAAGATTTACAGTCGCACTCTGCGCGTGAACGCGACCGCAAACCCATTATGAATTGTTGCAAGCCGCACGATGCTGACTAATCTAAACATCAAAGCCGCTCACGCCGGAAGCTAAGCGCTTAATTCAACTTTGCCCAGATTTGCCCGTGATTGCTGTGAAAAAAATGAAACTACCCGTGGTACTTGCGCTGCTGATTGCGGCTTTCTCTGTACAGGCAATGCCGAAGGCTGAGCTTGTGTTGGTCAAGAAATCCGAACATAAGCTGATTCTGATCAGCGGTGGTCAGGCGTTTCGAGAATACCGCGTTGCGCTAGGGCCGAAACCGCGTGGGCCGAAGATGGCCATCGGCGATGAGCGCACCCCGGAAGGCGAATATATCCTTGACCGCAAAAATGAGAAAAGCGCCTTTTATAAATCAATACACATTTCCTATCCGAATGATGCCGATCGCGATCGCGCGGAAAAATTGGGCTTGCAGCCCGGCGGTTCGATCATGATTCACGGCCAGCCGAACGAGAAACAGTGGCCGGAGGATATCGCGCAGAAATTCAATTGGACCAGTGGCTGTATCGCGGTGACCGATGGTCAGATGGATGAGATTTGGGATGCGGTTGAGGTTGGTACGCCGATCAGGATTCAACCCTAATCGGCGTTAGTGAAGTGCGGCATTAGCGAAGCGGCTAGCGTTCCAGATATTGAATCTTATTCGGCTTGCCATCCCATTCTTCGGCATCGGGTGGCGACGGTTTTTTCTCGGTGATGTTTGGCCACACTTCCGCGAGTTCGGCATTTAACGCGAGAAACTCCTGCTGATCCTCCGGCAATTCGTCCTCGGAGAAAATAGCATCCACCGGGCATTCGGGTTCGCACAGCGCGCAATCGATGCACTCATCCGGATGAATCACGAGAAAATTCGGGCCCTCATAAAAACAGTCGACGGGACAGACTTCCACGCAATCCGTGTGTTTGCATTTGATGCAGTTTTCGCCGACAACAAAGGTCATCTCAGCAGGCCTCTCGGAATTAGAAACGGCGCGCAGTTTAGCACCTGGCCATCACTCCACCAAACCTTTCAATTCGTAAAGTAAATCGAGCGCTTGCCGCGCGGTGAGCGCATCGGGATCGAGCTCGCGCAACTGCTCGATGACCGGATGCGGCGCTACGACAGCGAATAAATCGGGTTGCAGCGGGGCGATAGTGCTGGGATTTATTGCGATAGCTTTTGATTGTTCGCCCTCCAGTTCCGTCAGTTTGCGCTTCGCTGAGGCGATGACCGGTGCCGGGATGCCGGCGAGCTTGGCGACCTGTAGACCGTAGCTCCGGCTGGCGGGTCCTTCCTGAATGGTATGCAGGAATACGATGTGATCGTTGTACTCGGTGGCATCGAGATGCACGTTGACCGCTTGCGGAAATTGCTCGGGGAGTTGGGTCAACTCGAAATAATGCGTGGCGAATAACGTGAATGAGCGCAATTTGCTGGCGAGATGTACCGCCGCCGCCCAGGCCAGCGAGAGGCCATCGAACGTCGACGTGCCACGGCCGATTTCATCCATCAGCACCAGACTGCGCGCGGTGGCGTTGTGCAGGATATTCGCGGTTTCGGTCATTTCGACCATAAAAGTCGAGCGCCCGCCGGCGAGATCATCCGATGAACCGATGCGCGTGAAAATCTGATCGACGATGCCGACCCGCGCACTTTTCGCCGGCACGTAGCTACCGATATGTGCCAGTAATACGATCAGAGCGGTCTGGCGCATGTAGGTCGATTTACCACCCATGTTCGGGCCAGTCACGATTAACATGCGGCGCTCGCCGTGAAAGAGCACATCGTTGGGGATGAACGGCGTATCGAGTACCTGCTCGACCACCAGATGACGTCCGTCGCGCACATCGAGAATTTCATCGTCGAACAATTCGGGCTGACACAGATTGAGCGCATCCGCGCGCTCGGCGAGCGTGCTTAACACATCGAGTTCCGCGATTGCAGCGGCGCTATCCTGCAGTGCGATTAATTCACCATTTAATTGTTCGAGTAAATCGTCGTAGATCGCTTTTTCGCGGGCGAGCGCGCGACTTTTTGCGGAGAGTGCCTTGTCCTCGAAATTTTTCAATTCTGGCGTGATATAGCGCTCGGCGTTTTTTAGCGTCTGCCGGCGAATGTAATCGGCCGGAGCTTGCTCGGCCTGGCCGCGGCTGATTTCGATGTAATAGCCGTGAATGCGGTTGTAGCCGACTTTCAACGTGCTGATGCCGGTACGTGTGCGTTCGCGAGTTTCGAGATCAAGCAAATAATCGCCGGCATTGGTGCTGATATTGCGCAGCTCGTCGAGTTCAGCATCGAAACCCGCCGCGACCACGCCGCCATCGCGAATCACCATCGGTGGATTCTCGACCAGCGCGCGTGCCAGCAGCTGAGCCAGATGCGGGAATTCGCTGGCTTGCGTTGCCAGCTGTGCGATCAGCGGCGATGCGATGGCGCGCGCCCCCGCTTGCAGCGCGGGCAGGCTCGCTAATGCGACTTGCAGCCGTGTCAGATCGCGCGGCCGTGCCGAGCGTAAGGCGACGCGCGCGAGAATGCGTTCGACATCGCCGATCGGTTGTAGCGCATTACGCAGCTGTTCAAATTGGTAATCGCACAACAGTGCCTTGATGGCCTGCTGACGCTGATCGAGAATCAGACGGCTGCAGAGCGGACGATTCAGCCAGCGCCGCAATTGGCGGCTACCCATCGCCGAACGCGTTTTATCCAGCACCCACATCAAGGTGTGCTCGCCACCGCCATTCAAATTGGTATCGAGTTCAAGATTGCGCCGCGTGGCCGCATCGAGCACTACGCTGTCCTCGCGTCGCTCGTGCACCAGTGCGCGAATATGCGGTAGCGCGGTGCGCTGCGTTTCGCGGGCGTATTGCAGCAGGCAGCCGGCGGCGGCGATCGCGAGAGATAAATGCGCGCAGCCGAAGCCCTGTAAATCCTTGGTATTAAATTGCTGCGTCAGTAGGCGCTGCGCGGTTTCAGGCTCGAATTCCCATACCGGCCGCCGTCGCACGCCGTTGCGCGCCAGAATATCCGGGTGATCGATACTGTCCTCGATCAGCAGCTCGGCGGGTGACAGCCGTTGCAATTCCGCGAGCGTCGCATCGATACCTTTTACTTCGAAAACCAAAAAACGACCGCTGCCGATATCGAGCGTGGCGAAGCCGAAATGCTCGCAGTTGCGATGCAATGCCACCAATAAATTATCGCGCCGCTCGTCGAGCAAGGCCTCGTCGCTGACAGTGCCCGGCGTGACCACGCGCATGACTTTGCGATCGACCGGGCCTTTACTGGTTTCCGGATCGCCGATCTGTTCGGCGATGGCAACAGATTGTCCGGCGCGTACCAGCTTGGCCAAATAACCGTCCGCGGAATGGAATGGAATACCCGCCATCGGGATCGGCTCACCCGCCGATTTGCCGCGTGAGGTCAGCGTAATATCGAGCAGTGCAGCCGCTTTTTTCGCGTCGTCAAAAAATAATTCGTAGAAATCGCCCATCCGATAAAACACGAGTTCGTGCGGATGCTGAGCCTTAATTTTTAAATACTGCTGCATCATCGGCGTATGCAGCTCGAGCCCGGCATCGGCGTTCGGGGCCTGAATCGAGGTCATTGCGGCAACCTTGCGGAACGATGAGAAAGAGGTGTTTAAATACGAGTGGGCGATTGTACGGTATCGCCGCAATGACCGGTAACTGCGCCGCGAGGACCCAATGATCGATGCTGATGTCGGCAACGCGGGCATGTGCTCTGTCACTTATCCATGAATGTGCTTGGTGGACCGTTTGCCTTGCGATAAATCGGAATGACTACAAAAAATATCAAATTAATCAGTCGCAACAGCAGCCTGTCATAAGGGTTAAATCTGTACTTGCGCTGTTGTTTCTTCGATCATGCTCGTCATCGGTTCAATAAGTTGGCGTTTATGATTCCCTTTTCGGTTCTCGATCTTTCTCCCATTGCGCGCGGCAGCACGGCGGCAACGGCATTCGCGAATTCTCGCGATCTGGCGCAACACGCCGAACGCTGGGGCTATCAGCGCTACTGGTTGGCCGAACATCACAACATGACGGGCATTGCCAGCGCGGCGACATCGTTAGTGATCGCGCACGTTGCCGCTGGTACACAGACGATTCGTGTCGGCGCCGGCGGCATTATGCTGCCGAATCACGCGCCACTGGTCATTGCGGAACAATTCGGCACGCTCGCAGCGTTGTATCCGGGGCGAATTGATCTCGGCCTCGGGCGCGCGCCGGGAACCGATCAGCAAACGGCGCGTGCACTACGCCGAAATTTAAATGGCAGTGTCGATACCTTTGTCGATGATGTGCAGGAATTGCGTGCGTATTTTCAACCCGCGCAGCCGGGTCAAGCTGTGCGCGCCGTTCCTGGTGCTGGTTTGAATGTGCCGGTATGGCTGCTGGGGTCGAGTTTATTCAGTGCGCAGCTGGCGGCGAAACTCGGATTGCCATTTGCTTTCGCTTCGCATTTTGCGCCGGATTATTTATTGCCCGCGCTGAAAATCTATCGCCAATATTTTCAACCGTCAGCCGTGTTGGAAAAACCCTATGCGATGGTGGGCGCCGGTGTGTTTGCGGCGCATAGCGATGCCGAAGCGAAGCGTTTATTCAGTTCGGCGCAAATGCAATTTTTGAATTTGCTACGCGGCACACCGGGCGAGTTGAATCCGCCTGTCGACGATATCGAGCTGTTGTGGTCGCCGCAGGAGAAACATCAGATTGCACGTACATTGGCGTGTGCCATCGTCGGTGCGCCAGCAACGATCAAGCAGGGCTTGCGGACGTTGATCGCGGAAACGCAGGCGGATGAGTTGATTGTCACCGCCCAAATTTACGATCACGCTGCGCGTTTGCATTCGTACGAGTTGCTCGCGGAAGTGCGCAACAGTCTCTAGATCGGAAGACCGACACGGTGGGACTGCGCAGAAAATCTTGTCTCCAATCAGGATTTACGGGTTCTTGGGCGATGATTCGGCAGAAGAAAAAAATGTTATCAAACCACTGTTCATTCATACAGTAATTTGCTTTAATCGCTCCGAATCATTTTCCAGTTCACCAGCGCGAGGACTACCCGGATGGACGACAACAAACAGAAAGCACTGAGCGCCGCTCTTTCGCAAATCGAACGCCAATTTGGCAAAGGCACTGTGATGCGCATGGGCGATCACTCGCAATTTGCCATTCCGGTGATCTCCACCGGTTCGCTTGGACTGGATATTGCGCTTGGAGTCGGCGGTCTGCCGCGCGGACGTATCGTTGAAATTTATGGACCGGAGTCGTCCGGCAAAACCACGTTGACGTTGTCGGTCATCGCCCAGGCGCAAAAAATGGGCGGCACCGCCGCGTTCATCGATGCGGAACACGCGCTCGATCCGATTTATGCCGAAAAACTCGGCGTTAACATTGACGATTTGATCGTCTCGCAACCCGATACCGGCGAGCAGGCACTGGAAGTCGCTGAAATGCTGGTGCGCTCCGGAGCGGTCGATGTCCTGGTGGTTGACTCTGTCGCGGCGCTGGTGCCGAAAGCGGAAATCGAAGGCGAGATGGGCGATTCGCACGTCGGCCTGCAGGCGCGTCTGCTCAGTCAGGCGATGCGCAAGCTGACCGGCACCATCAAGCAAACGAATTGCTTGGTGATTTTCATCAACCAGATCCGCATGAAAATCGGTGTGATGTTCGGCAACCCCGAGACCACCACGGGCGGTAATGCGTTGAAGTTTTATTCGTCAGTGCGCCTTGATATCCGTCGTACCGGTGCAGTGAAAGATGGCGAAGAGGTAACGGGTTCCGAAACCCGAGTCAAAGTAGTTAAGAACAAGGTGGCGCCGCCGTTCCGTCAGGCTGAGTTTCAGATTATGTACGGCAAAGGAATCTATCGAATGGGCGAGGTCATCGACCTCGGCGTTAAGCTGAACCTGATCGAAAAATCCGGCGCGTGGTATTCGTATAAAGGCGACAAGATCGGCCAGGGCAAAGCGAACGCGGCGAAGTTTCTCGAAGAAAATCCGCAAATCAGCGAAATCATCGAAACCGATATTCGCACTGAATTATTGAGTGCACCGCTGCCACCGATCAGCGAGAAATCGACTCAGCTGGAAACCGAAGAATAACGGTGCGCGGTGAGCGCTCCTGATCTCACAGAGATTCGGCCTGCCGATATCCGGCGGGCGGCAATGGATTTGCTGGCCCGCCGCGAACATTCCTACCAAGAATTGCAACGCAAGCTATGCGCTCGTTTTGACGATGCCGAGCGCGTGCGCATTGAAATCGATCGTTTGCGCGACGAGCGTCTGCAGAACGATCAACGCTTTGCAGAAGCGTATTTGCACAGCCGCGCGCAACGACTCTATGGTCCACTGCGTATTCGCATTGAGTTGCGTGAACGCGGTATCGCCGATGCGCTCGTTGCGCGCGTTATGCAGGAAAGTGACATCGATTGGCAGGCAAATTTAGAAGCATTGATCCGCAGTAAATTCGGCTGTGAGGCACCGGGCGATTTCAAAGAGAAGGCTAAACGGTTACGCTTTCTGCAATATCGTGGTTTTGTCGGCGAAAGTGCACGGGCATTGTTCGATTGAAAGCCAATCCTTCGTCACCCTTTCAATGTAAGCAGTGTTCGCCAATATCTCGATCTCGCCAATAAAGATAATTGCTCGTAAATCGGAGACAGCGATGAAGATAGGTCTGTGCATGCCTTATATGGTGCGTGATTTTGGTCGCGAGGAAATTCTTACCTGGGCAAAAAAAATTGATAGCGGTCCATTCGACAGTTTGTCGTGCGGCGAACGGATTACCGACAACTCTTATGAAATGCATACGATGTTGAGCGCATGCGCCGCTGTAACCGAACGCGTGCGCATCATTCCAGCGCTGTATGTGTTGCCGATGCGATCGGCGGTGTTTACCGCTAAGCAAATCGCGACGCTGGATATCATCGCGAATGGACGAGTCGGCGTAACAGTTGGGGTTGGCGGACGCCCCAACGATTATCGAGCGGTCGACGCATCGTTCGATCATCGTCATCAACGGATGGACGAGCAGGTCGCGACAATGCGCATGGTATGGCGCGGCGAACAGATATTCGAGGGATCGGGATCGATCGGACCGCAGTCGCCGCAGGGTGCCGATATTCCCATTTACGCCGGCGCCATGGGACCGAAAGCAATTGCGCGGGCATCAAAGTGGGCGCACGGCATCTATGGTGCGTCGATGGCGGGTGATCGCGAGGGGCATGAGGTGATTTTTAACACCGCGCGCGAAGCTTGGCAGACGAGTGGTCGTACCGAGAAGCCCTATCTGATCGGTAGTTTTTGGTATTCGCTATCGCCGAATGCCAAAGAAGATTTGCAGTCGTACACCTACAACTACATGAAATTCGCCGATGAGGGTTTTGCTCGTGGCTTCGCCGAATCGATGACGCGTCATACGCCGGCGGCTATTCGCGAGGGCATTGCCAATCTGCGCGCAGCGGGCGCCGATGAGGTTTTGCTCGTGCCGGCAACCGCACATCTCAATGAAATCGACGGAATTGCCGATTTGCTGGGCTAAGCGTTGTTCACAATTGATCGCTCGGCATGGAGATGACGTCCTGATTTGCGTGGTGCGCTAACTTATTGATTCGGCGCTGCAACATTCAATCGCAACGCGCTGGTTCTGAGCTTATATAGTTTAACTATTTGATCGAAATAGAGTTTTCCCATATAGTGCAAGCCCCTGTTGGGCGTTTTATTGCTGGTATTGACTCGCTGCCCATCAATCTGAACCGAACGGCCATGTCTGCAGCGGTCATATGTGCAACGGCAATGTTCGCGTAGCTAGAGAGCATCAATGAATTTCGATCTAGACAAAATCAACGCCGAATTGAAAGACCTCGCCGCCGAGGACATCGTGCGCTGGGCGCTGCAGCAAAATCAGTCGGTGATTACCACCACCAGTTTTTCGCCCAACTCGGCGGCGATGTTGCACCTCGTCACGCAAATCCAACCCGATATGCCCATCGTCTGGGTCGATAGCGGTTACAACATGCCGGATGCGTACCGCGTCGCCGAGCAACTGATTCAGAAGTTGCATCTCCATATGCATATCTACACGCCGCAAATGACGGCAGAGCGCCGCAACGCATTGATGGGCGGTATTCCGCACCCGGACGATAACCCCGCGTTGCATGCCGAATTCGTGCGGCAGGTAAAGCTCGAACCGTTTCAGCGGGCGCTTGATGAACTGAAGCCGAAAATCTGGCTGACTGGCATTCGTCGCGAAGAAACCGAGTTTCGTAAAACGCTCGATATCGTGAGCTGGGACAACCGGGGGCTGCTGCGCGTCGCACCGCTGTTCTGTTGGAGTGCGCAACAAATTCAGGATTACATGGACCGTTTCGAATTACCGACCTGCAAACATTATTTCGATCCCACCAAATTGGCCGATAACGCCGAGTGCGGTCTACACACCGCAGCGTAATTTTTATCGAACCGGATACAACGGCGGCAGTTGATCTGTCGTCGCCGGTTTATTCTTCGAAGTGTCTTTCAATCCCTTCGCTGCTTCGAGCAACGTTTCACCATTCCATTCCCCGCTGTAGGGCCTGGTACCGTAGAGACGATTTTCCAATTGATGCCAGGCGAGCGCGAATGGCTGATTATCAGCAGCGCGCAGTAATTGCTCGCAGGTGAACAGTTGTGAATCCGCGAAATGAATCCGCGCCCAGCGGAGTAGCGTGCCGCGTGCCGCGTTAGGATCATTAGCGCGACACGCCGCTTTGAAATCACGCCAGGCACTATCCTCATCGGCGGCAATACGCGCGCTGCGCGCTGTCGCTACGGCGGATGTTCGCAATGATGTTTTCAGGCGCATATAGAGCAGCAGCGTCGTCAACCACAGCAATGCGAATGCGGCGGCGGCAATTTGCCACAGCAGATGAGTGCTGGTGCTTGCTGGAATTGGTTGCGCCTGAGTTAAACCGTTAGATGCGCTGTCCGCAGCTGGCGTTGGCTGTTCATTAGCGTCGAATTGGCCGGCAGGTGCCATCGCGCTCAAGTTATTCGTGTTGTCGGTATTGTTCGATGTTGCGCCCGCGCCGATTTGAAAAGTTTGTCCGGCGAGCGTTGCGACTTTTTCCGAATCGCTATCGATGTCCCACCACGTCACGCGTACTTCCGGCAATTGCAGGCGACCGCCCTGCGTCGGAATCATTGCTGCTTTATCGACGCGTTTTCCGTGAATACCGCTGGCATCCTGCTGATCGTCGAGCGCCGGTTGATCGGCATACATTTTTGCATTGTCGAGTGTCGGTTGTTCGATCGCGGGCAATTGCGCGGCGGGCAAACCATCGGCGCGCACAGCGATATTGCGCGTTATCGATTCGCCCACCGTCGCATGATGCGGATCGCCGTTCCAGCTTTCGCTCAGCGTCAGATTGCGTGCAGGTAACCATACGCTGCCGGTAAACGATTTCGGCACCGGTTTGATGTGAACCTGCAATTGTCGGCTCAGTCTGCGCAACGCGCGACCTTGTCCCGGAAAATCAAATAACGAACGTGGTCGTGTTGCTTCAACTGCGCTGAATACCAATTCGGGAATCGTTAACTCGCCGGGCTGCTGCGGAAAAATTGCGTAGACCAATTCATGCACTTCATAGGTAGTGCCGTTGAGCGTGCGTTGAAAAGTGGTTTCCGATACCTGTTTGACATTCGCATTGTCGAATTCGGGTTTGGTCAGCTGCATATCGCTGAGCGGTTCCGCGATAAAAACTCGCGCGGTTAACAATAGTTGCTGCTGCACATACACCGTGTTGCGATCGGTTTGCACTTCGATAAATACCGGTTCGTCCGCGTCCGCCGTGGTTGAATTTGAATTGGCCGGATTGACGTGCACTGCGATTGGGGTCGTCGTTGTGCCAGCCACGGCCAATGCCGGAATAACGAGCTGGCCGCTGCGATTTGGCACCAATGTGACTTGCCATTCCGTGGCCGACTCGATGCGACCGTTGTTAATCACATGCTGACTGCTTTGACTCGAACCAAAAATCTGAAAGTCTTTTTCGAGCGGGCGATAGTCCGGCGCATCGTAGCCGCCGGTATCATCGATACGAACGGTCAAGATGAATGAATCGCCTTGCGTTATCACAGTGCGATCGACCGCTGCCGTTGCTTTAACAGCCGCGTGCGTATTCGCCACAAAAATACACAGTAGCAAGCTCAATAAAATTCGCGGCATCATCATCGTTGTCGTCATAAGCAATCACCACGCCGGCTGATCGGAGCGCGGCGATGCGTTGCGTTCGCGCTGGCGATTTTCATAAATAAATTTGCGCCGTAGCAGACCGGAAGGATCATCCGGGATTTGACGCAGCCATTGTTCGGTAGCGCGCTGCTGCATTTGTTGCGCGTGATCGGGAGCTGCGGCGGCGGATTGAGTTTTCGCGTCCGAATCCGGCGATTTTGTTGCTGCGGTTGCTTGATCGCCATCGTTGGCATTTTCGCGGGCTGGTTTTTGTTCGGCATTTTGCACGCCTGCTTTATCGTGTTGTTCGCTTTCATTACTGGTCTGAGCGTTATTGCCGGCATTTTGCTGGTTATTTTTGTTCTGGCCCTGCGTGCTTGATGAATTATCGTTGTCGGCGGCTTGCTTGTTCGCAGATGAACTATCGGCAGACGGATTTCCGGCAGATGGATTGTTGGTGGATTGATCGGACGCCGAGCCATTGTTTTGTGAAGAATTATTTTGCGAGGACTGATTTTGCTGCGATGACGACTGATTGTTTTGTTGCGCTGACGAATCCTGCTGCGTCGGATTTTTTTGCTGTTGCTGCAATAATTTTTCGACTAATTCGCGATTGGCTGCTGCGTCTTCCAACTGCGGATTTTTTTTCAGCGCGGCGTCGTAGGCGGCGATAGCATCCTGCAATTTTCCTGCGCGCGCTAAAGCGTTGCCGCGATTGTACTGCGCATCGGCGCTATCGACCGCGCCCAGTGTTTGCGCCGCAGCTTGATAATCACCTGCGCGATACTGTGCGGCACCGCGCCAGGCCGGATCGCGAAATTCCGCGGCGGCATTTTTTGCGTTGCCGTTCTGCAGTAGTTGTTGCGCGTGTTGATCTGGCGTTTGCCATAAACCTTGTGGCGCCCACGACGGCCATTCGAGAGCGTAGCTCGGCGTGCTGATTGGCAATAGAAATAAAATGAGTAACCAACCGCGTCGAAATGTGAGCGCCGCGAGCGGCAGTAGTAACCACACTAATTGCGGCCCACGTTCGCGCCATTGATCGAATTCGCGCTGTACCGTGCGTACCTCGTTCGGCTCGCTTATTGTGTTCGGTAAGACTGCATTGAGGTCGCTGTCATCGAGACGAATATCGCTGTAGCGCGCGTGGGTTTTATTGGCGAGTTCGATAAACCGCTTGCGATGTAGTTGCGCGACAGCAATCGTGCCATTGGCTTGTTTGAAAAAGCCGCTCTGCCCATTGGCAGCGCCCGGTAATGGAATCGGCGCGCCTTGTTCGGTACCGACACCGATAATCGATAATTGCCAGGATTTACCGCGATAACGTGCAGCGAGGTCGTTAATATTATCGGCACTGATTTCATCGCTGATCAATAATACGCGGCCGCGCTCGAAGCCGGCATTGCGCAATAATTCTTCGGCGTTATCGACCGCTGCGATCGGATCGCTGCCGTATGCCGGCATCATCGCCGGCGACAACGCCGGCACCAAGTTCGCAATGGTCGCGGTGTCATCGGTTAACGGCGCGACCACATGCGCATCGCCGGAATAAACCACTAAACCGGTCAAACCTTCATGACGTCGCTGCAATATATCGAGCACCTTATAGCGCGCGCGTTGCAATCGCGATGGCTGAATATCCTGCGCATACATCGATAGCGATAGATCGAGCACGATCACCAAACCGTCGCGTTTTTGCAGCACCGGCTGCGGTATTTTTTCCCATGTCGGTCCCGCGATCGCAGCGATCGCTATCGACCACGCCATCAATAGCAACCACGGCCAGTGTCGTTGCTGTTCGCGTGCGGGTTCGATCAAATAATCGATGAGTTCCGGCGCAATCGCACGTCGCCAATTCGCGCCGCTGCTGCGCTGCCGCCATAGCAAAAACGCCAGCGCAATCGCGGGTAACAACAATAGCAGCCACCCCGGGCGTAAAAAATGAAATTGCGCGAGCGTATTCACGACAGTATCTGCCTCGCTTCGTGCCCATTGCGCCAAGGACGTAATCGCAGCGCGGCAATAAAACTTAACGCCAAGGCCGCGCCGAGCGGCCAATAAAATAATGCGCGCTGCGGCCGAAAGGTTTGCGATTTATCCGCGACTGGCTCAAGCGAATCGAGCAAGCGATAGATGCCGACGAGTTCCTGCGGATTGCGCGCGCGAAAATATTTTCCGCCGGTCAACGTCGCGATATTTTTCAACGCATTTTCATCGAGATCCTGCGAAGGATTGACGCGGTGCGCGCCAAAGCTGGTACCGAACGGTCCCGGCACGATCAATTCGTCGGCGCCGATACCGATGGTGTAAATGACGATGTGATTTTCTGCCGCGAGTTTCGCCGCGGCAGCGGGCGTGACATTGCCCGCATTGCTGGCGCCATCGGTCAACAGAATCAACACATGCCGATCGCCCGGTCGTTCGCGCAGACGTTTGATCGCCAGCCCAATTGCATCGCCGATGGCAGTTTCCTCACCGGCAAAACCGATTTGTGCTTCTCGCAGAAAACGACCGACGGTAGCGAGATCGAAAGTCAGCGGTGCCTGCACATAAGCCTGGGTGCCGAATACGATTAGGCCGAGTCGATCGCCGCGGCGCTGCTTGATGAAATCGTCGACCACGGCTTTCACCGCTACCAGACGCTCGACGCGCTCGTTATCGATTTGCATATCGGGAATTTGCATACTGCCCGACAGATCGACCGCGAGCATCAAATCGCGGCCATTGTTCGGCAAGGCGATTTCATCGCCGAGCCAATGCGGCGCGCAGGCGGCGACAATTAATAACAGCCACCATAACAGCAGTAACGACCAGCGTAGCGGGCGATGCAAGTGGCGCGGCATAGTCGATTCGTTAGATTCGAGCTGAGAAAAAAATGGCACCCGCAACGCAGCCTGTTGCTGAGTCGCGCGTGGCAACAGCATATAAATCAGCAGTGGCAGCGGGGCGAGCAGCGCAGCCCATGGATAATCGAAACCTAACACTGATGCCTCCGAATCCAATATTCGGCGGCTGCAAATAATGCCTCGGCTGGAATCTCTGGCGGCGCAGGCCGATAAATATTTGCCAGCGCGCGCAGATTGGGTTCGGTGAAACGCGGTTTGCGCAATCGACGATCGAGAAATTCCAGCCACTCGGCGCCGCTCAATATCGCTACCTCGCTATGTGGGAATGCCGACAGTGCGCATTGCTTCAATAAGCGATTGACCGCTTGCACGAATTGCGCATCATCGTGCTGCGTTTGCCATTGCTGATGCAGCGCACGCAATTGCCGTAATGCAAAACGGCGGTAACGGCGCTGTCGATACCGTCGCCCCGCCCAAACAACAATTGCCAGCAGCGCAATTGAAACGAGTGCGGCGAGAAGCCACCATCCCGGTGCAGGTGGCCACCAGCCAATCGGTGGCGGCAGATGAATATCGCGTAATTGCGCGAGCGGATCGGTACCGTTCATGGCGCGCGCTTCCGTAACGGCGCGAGTTGCGATAACAGCGGCAACGCGGTGCTGATATCGAGCAATGGGATCGCGAGCGCATTCATCAACTGTTGCACCTGCGCGCGATGTTGAGCAAATGCATTGCGATGCTTTACCCGCAATTGTTGATCGCCGCTATCGAGTGTGAAGCGCTGCTGACCGTCGGTGATGGTATACAGCGCCGGTGCCGGTAATTCGGTTTCCAATGGATCGAATATGAACAGCGCAGTGATTTCACAATGACGCGCCAGCGCATGTAATTGATCGCGCATCGATGGTTGATCGATACCGGCAAAATCGCTGATTAAATAAATCGCGCTGCCTGGCCGCGCAATGCGGCGCAGCTCAGTTAACGCGATCGATAACGATTGTGCGGCTGCGTCCAATGGTGAGTCAGCCGATCCCGCCAATTGTGTATCGCGCCGCAATACGCTATTGAAATGAAGCAGAGTGTTTAACCACAGCATCGCGGTTTTACGTGTATGTCGCGGGCGAATTTCACGACGTTCGTTATTGCCCATTACCAAACCGCCGACGCGATCGCCCTGTTCGAGACCCGACCACGCGAGCAGTGCGCCGAGATACGCGGCCAGCTTCGATTTGAAGCAATGGCTGCTGCCGAAAAACATTGGCTGGCGCTGATCGACGACAATCAGTAATGGCTTCTCGCGTTCTTCGCGAAATAATTTCGTAAATGTGCGGCCACTGCGCGCGGTCACGCGCCAATCGATCGCGCGCACATCATCTCCCGCTTGATAGGCGCGCACTTCTTCGAACTCGAGACCGCGGCCACGCAACGCGGTACGCATGCGTCCGCTCAATACGCGCGTCGCTGGCTGTCGTTGTTGCAGCAACCAATCACTGGCGGCAAAGCGCGCGCCGGTTAATTCGGCGAGCTCGCAATACGCGCCGCGCAATGGAAGTAGATTCCCCCCTTTAATGAAAGGGGGGGCAGGGGGGATTTGCCGCGAGACATTAAATTCTCCCTCGCCTCCCTTTGTGAAAGGGAGGGAATTATTCGAGCCACTTCCGAAGAACGGGAATTTCATTTACGCAACAGGAACCAATTCGAGAATGCGCGCGATCACCGCATCGACATCGATACCACTCGCCTCGGCGTCGAAGCTTAAAATCAAACGATGGCGGAATACATCCGCGCAGACGTCTTGCACATCGTCGGGGCTGACATAATCGCGATTGGCGAGAAACGCACGCGCGCGGGCGCAGCGATCGAGCGCGATGGTGGCGCGCGGACTGGCGCCGAATTCGATCCAGCCGCCGAGCTGGGTGTCATAATTTCTGGGCTGCCGCGTCGCCATCACTAATTGCACGATGTATTCCTCGACCGCCGGTGCCATATGCAATTTCAATGTGGCCGCGCGTGCTTCGAAAATTGTTTGTTGAGAAATTTTTTCCGTGAGTGGTTGCGGTACTTGTTGTGCTTCGGCGCGCGCGAGCTGCAGGATTTTGCGTTCGGCATCGACCTCCGGGTACGCGACGCGCACATGCATCAAAAAGCGATCGAGCTGCGCTTCGGGTAGCGGATACGTGCCTTCCTGCTCGATTGGATTTTGCGTCGCCATCACCAGAAATAATTGCGGCAGCGGATACGTGTGGCGGCCTGCGGAAATCTGGCGCTCGGCCATCGCTTCGAGCAATGCCGATTGCACTTTTGCCGGCGCGCGGTTGATTTCATCGGCCAATACCAGGTTGTGAAATATCGGCCCCGGCTGAAATGAGAACGTACCGCTTTCGGGGCGATAAATGTCGGTGCCGGTGATATCTCCCGGTAATAAATCAGGCGTAAATTGCACACGATGGAAATCGGCGTCGATACCTTCCGCCAGCGTTTTTATCGCTTTCGTTTTGGCGAGGCCGGGCGCGCCTTCAACCAACAAATGGCCATCGGCGAGCAATGCGATCAATAAACGTTCGAGTAGTGTTTCCTGGCCGATGATGCGGGTGCTCAGCCAGTGATGTAGTTCGCGCAATCGATCGAAATGATTCATGTCGACCCTTAATGGAATTGAGTTGCGATTATCGGTTTTTGCACAGAAATATTACGCAATTTGTCGCAGCGATTGCAGCCGTCATGCTTTGACTCGGCCATGGTTTGGCTCGACCATCGTTTGACTGGGCATTGCTAGATAGTTCCGGCTGCAATTGCCCCCCGAGTGCTCTATTCTAGCCAGCTCATGGCAGCGAGGGACATATCATGGACTGGCACCAGAGCCAACATACCCTGATCAGGCAACTCGTCACTGAAATCGATCGGCGACTGCCGCCGGCGCAGGCCGGGCCGGTCGCTGAATTCGCGGGCCAGTTTTACGAAAATTTCCCTGTCGATGAATTGCGCGGTCGCTCGCTCGATGACCTGTATGCCGCCACCTATGGCAGCTGGCATTTCTTGCAGTATTACGACAACACGCGCTCGAAGGTGCGTGCGCTAAATCCCGAATTCGAACGTCATGGCTGGCAGATCGGCCATACCGTGATTGCCATCATCTGCCCCGATGTACCGTTCGCGCTTGATTCGGTGCGCAGCGAATTGAATTCGCGCAATATCACGATATTTACGATTCATTCGGCATCGCTACGCGTGCGACGCGACAATTTTCAATTGCAATCGTTACTGCCACGCCACAGCGAACTCGGCCCGAATATTTCCGCCGAAGCATTTATCTATCTGGAAATTTCCCGCCACAGCCAGCCGGAACAAATCGTAGCGCTCGAGGAAGCGCTGCGTGATGTACTGCGTGAGGTGAGCATTGTCGTCAGCGATTTCGAGCCCATGCGCAATCGCGCGCAACAAGCCTCTGATGAATGCGTTATTCGCTTACCCAGCGATAGCGAAAAAAATATTTACCCCGCCGAAGAAATTTGCGCATTCATTCAATGGATTGTCGCGGACAATTTTACGTTTCTAGGGTATGAATATTTGCATGCCACTTATCGCGAAAACAATGTCGTCGTCGAGCGCGATGCCACCGCCAGCCTGGGTCTGTTGAAGGAGCGCGAATCGTCGGGCGCTGCCGATTTGCAGCTCGAAATCATGCAGGCGCACGAGAGCGAGTCAGCGCCTTTGCGGTTACATTTTTCGAAATCGGCGGTGCGCGCGCGCGTGCATCGACGTGTTTATCCGGACTACATCGGTGTGCGCGTATTCGACGAGCAGGGTCGCATTAGTGGTGAGCATCGCTTTCTCGGTCTTTATACGTCGCGTGTTTACACGATGTCGCCGATGTTGATTCCGGTGATTCGACAGAAAGTTGCAGCGGTGATTGCGCGTGCCAATTTCTCGGAACGCAGCCACGAGCGTAGCGAGCTGGCGCGCATTCTCGAAGTACATCCGCGCGATGAATTATTTCAAAGCAGCATCGATGAGCTATTTGAAACCGCGATCGCCATTTTGCAGATGCAGGAGCGGCGCCTGGTGCGATTATTTGTGCGCCACGATCATCAGCATAAATTCGTCAATTGCTTGGTTTATATGCCGCGCGATGTCTATAACACGCAATTGCGCACCAAAGTGCAGGGCATATTGTGCGAGGCATTCGGCGCCAGCGAAGCCGAGTTCGCGACGTTCTTTTCGGAGTCGGTGTTAACGCGTACGCATTTTGTATTGCGCACCGATCCAAAGCATGTGGAGGAGCGCGACGTTGAATTGCTGCAGCAGGATATCGTGCAGGCATGCCTGAGTTGGCAGGATCATCTGCGCAATCATCTGGTAGAGGAATTCGGCGAAGAGCAGGGGCTTGCCGCCGCTACGGAATACGGCGAAGCGTTTCCGATCGCCTATCAGGATGATTATCAGCCGCGCGCGGCGGTGGCCGATATTCGCAAGATGGCAAATCTGGTATCCGACAACGATGTCGCGATGAGTTTTTATCGCAGCCTCGGCGATAACGATCAGACCGCGCGCTTTCGGCTGTTTCACCTGAATGCACCGCTGCCGTTATCCGATGTGATGCCGATTTTGGAAAATCTCGGCCTGCGAGTTATTGCCGAACGCTCCTATGGCATCAAACGCAAATGCGGCACGCAAATTTGGATTCACGAATTCGTGTTGTTTTATGGCTGGGCGCAAGGCATCGAAATTAACGAGGTCAAAGGCAATTTTCAGGAAGCATTCGCGCGCATCTGGTACGGCGACGCGGAAAACGATGCGTTCAACAAATTGGTGCTCGGTACTGGGCTCGGTTGGCGCGATGTCGCCATGTTGCGTTCGTATGCACGCTATCTGAAGCAGATCCAATTCAGCTTCAGCAACGAATATATTGCCGACACGCTACTACGTCACCTGACCATTACGCAGATATTGGTGCAGTTATTTAGTGTGCGCTTCGATCCGAAATTTGCCGGCAGCGACGATGAGCGCACCGAACGTGAAAATAAGTTGGAGGTGCGCATTATCGCAGCACTCGATGCGGTCGAAAATCTGAGCGAAGATCGCATCATTCGTCAGTATGTAGCGTTGTTGCGTGCGACGGTACGCTGCAATTATTTTCAACGCGACGACAGCGGTAAGGCGAAAAATTATTTTTCGTTCAAACTCGATTCGCAACAAATTCCCGATTTGCCATTACCGCGTCCGATGTACGAGATTTTCGTGTATTCGCCGCGCGTTGAAGGTGTGCATTTGCGCACCAGCCGTGTCGCGCGCGGCGGATTGCGCTGGTCCGATCGACAAGAGGATTATCGGACCGAAGTGCTGGGCCTGGTCAAAGCGCAAAATGTGAAAAATGCGGTGATCGTGCCGACCGGAGCGAAAGGTGGTTTCGTTGTGCGACGTCCGCCGCAGGGCGACCGCGATGCAATGCAGCACGAAGGCATCGCGTGCTATCGCATTTTTGTGCAGGGCTTGCTGGATTTAACCGATAACACCAGCGATGGTCATGTGGTGCCGCCGCCCGATGTCGTGCGCAAAGACCCGGACGATATTTATCTGGTGGTGGCGGCGGATAAAGGCACCGCGAGTTTTTCCGATATCGCGAATGAAATTTCTCATCACTACAATTTTTGGCTCGGTGATGCGTTTGCCTCGGGCGGCTCCGTCGGTTATGACCATAAGAAAATGGGCATCACCGCGCGCGGCGCCTGGATTTCAGTTGAACGGCATTTTCGCGAAGTCGGTATCGATGTTCGCAGCCAAGATTTCACCGTAATTGGCATCGGAGATATGGCGGGCGATGTATTCGGTAATGGCATGTTGATGTCTCGTCATACGCGTCTGCTCGCCGCATTCAATCACATGCATATATTTATCGACCCGAACCCCGATGCGGCGGCGAGTTTTACCGAGCGCGAACGCCTGTTCAATTTGCCGCGCTCGAGCTGGGAAGATTACAGCGCCGCACTGATTTCGCAGGGCGGTGGTATTTTCAGACGCAGCGCGAAATCAATTCCGATCAGCGCGGAAATGAAACAGTGCTTTGCGATTGATGCCGAGCAATTGACACCGACGGAATTGATTACGGCATTGCTGAAAGCGCCGGTCGACTTATTATGGAATGGCGGCATCGGCACTTACGTTAAAGCGAGTCACGAATCGAATGCCGATTGCGGCGATAAAGCTAACGACGCGGTGCGCGTTAACGGCCGCGATTTGCGCTGTAAAGTGATCGGCGAAGGCGGCAACCTCGGCTGCACGCAACTCGGGCGCGTCGAGTTCGCGCTGCACGGCGGACACTGCAATACCGATTTCATCGATAACTCGGCCGGGGTCGATTGTTCCGATCATGAGGTCAATATCAAAATCGCCTTAAACGCGGTGATGCGCGCTGGCGATATGACGGAGAAACAGCGGCGCGAATTGCTCGGCAGCATGACCGACGATGTCGCCAAACTAGTTTTGCGCCACAACTTTCAGCAAACGCTCGCGTTGAGCCTGGCCGAGCGTGAGGCAAGTGAGCGTGCCGGCGAATACCAACGCCTCATGCATCAGATGGAAAACAGGGGCACGTTAAATCGCGCGCTGGAATTCCTGCCTGACGACGAGTCGCTGGTGCAGCGTAAATCCGCGGGTAAAGCGCTGACCCGTCCGGAATTATCGTTGCTGATGTCATACACCAAAGCATTGCTGAAAACGGAGCTTGCGGTGGAAGCGGTGGCGAATGATCCATTGCTATCGCGTGCGCTCTTCGGCGCGTTCCCGACACTGCTTTGCGAGCACTACCGTGCGGCAATTGAATCGCATCGCTTGCGTCAGCAGATTATCGCGACGCAGGTAGCCAACGAAATTGTTGACATGATGGGCATTACTTTCGCCGAGCGCATGTCGCAATCGACCGGTGCGCATGCGGTGGAAGTCGCGCGCGCGTTCGTCACCGCGCGTGAAGTTTTTCAATTACACGCGCGCCGGCGTGAACTCGAAGCGCTCGATAGCGATGCTGCTACGCAATTGGAATTGCTCGCGATTCAGATGCGCATGGTGCGACGTGCGACGCGCTGGTTCATTCGCAATCGCCGCGTCAATCTGGAACCGGTGCGCGAAGTCGAACGTTTCCAACAGCCATTGCAAGATTTATATCTGGCGTTGCCGCAATTGCTGGTTGGTCGTTTACTCGAAGATTACCGAGCACGCTATCAGCGTTTTGCCAATGCGCAGGTGCCGGACGGTATTGCCAATTATGCGGCTGTCGCCAATCTGTTGTACGCATGCCTCGGTATTATCGACGCAGCGGCGTCGATCAATGCGCCGGTGCAAAAAGTCGCCGAGGTTTATTTCGCCATCGCTCAGGAACTCGAACTCGATCTGTTCGCAAAGCAGATTGCCGAGCTGAAGGTAGAAAATCATTGGCAATCGCAACAGCGCGAAGCATTTCGCGATGATCTCGAATGGCAGATGCGCAAGCTGGCGGTCGGCGCAATGCGCCATATGTGCGAGAAGGGCGATGTCGAAACGTGCATTTCGCGCTGGTTACAGCAACAACACGCGCTGGTCGAACGCTGGCGCGCCTTGTTGCTTGAAGTGCAGGGCACCGAGGCGAAAGAGTTCGCGTTATATGGCGTCGCGATTCGCGAGTTGCTCGATCTTGCGCAACGCAGTCAGCACGACGAGGCGGGTTGAGGTATCCTTCCGCCTTATTCGTTTGCCGGCCATTTGACTGAGTTTCCGCATGTATTCGTTCGTCCGCAATTTATTATTTCGCCTGCCCACCGAAACCTCTCATTATCTCGCGCTCGATGCACTGCAATTGGCCGCGCGTTTGCACATCAGTTCGTGCATTGCCAAGCCCGTGCCGGCGCGGCCGATCACGGTAATGGGCATCGATTTTCCAAATCCAGTCGGCCTCGCTGCCGGTCTCGATAAAAACGGCGATTACATCGAAGGTCTGGCCGCGCTCGGGTTTGGTTTTATTGAGATCGGCACCATTACGCCGCGTCCGCAGCCTGGTAACCCACAACCGCGTTTATTTCGTTTGCCGCAGGCCAACGCGATCATCAATCGCATGGGCTTTAACAACAAAGGTGTCGATTATCTGATCGACCGCGTCAAAGCCGCGCAGCCATTCCTGCAAAAAAACAATATCGTGCTTGGTATCAATATCGGTAAGAACAAGGACACCCCGGCGGAAAATGCCGTCGACGATTATTTGATTTGCATGCGCAAAGCCTATCGTTATGCGTCATACATCACCGTGAATTTATCGTCGCCAAACACACCGGGCCTGCGCGATCTGCAATTCGGCGAGCCGCTCAAACAATTGCTCGCACGTTTGAAGCAGGAGCAACAATTGCTCGCGGTGCAATACGGCCGCTATGTGCCGCTCGCCGTGAAAATCGCACCGGATATGGCCATCGATGATATTCGTGAAGTCGCTGCCGTACTTATCGACAATCAACTCGATGGCGTAATCGCCACCAACACCACCATCGCGCGCGATGCGGTGAAAGATCTCCCGCATGGCAACGAAGTCGGCGGCTTAAGCGGTGCACCGCTGACCAAGAAATCCACCGAAGTCATTCGCGCGCTCGCGCGGGAATTAAATGGCAAGCTGCCGATCATTGGCGTTGGTGGGATTATGTCGGGCGCCGATGCCACGGAGAAATTCGCAGCGGGCGCGAAATTGGTTCAGGTGTACACCGGATTTATTTATCGAGGACCTGGGTTGGTGGGAGAGCTGGTTAAGGCCGTAGAGAAATGAAAAAACAACCGCAGCGGAAAGTCCCACAAAAGCTCGAACTTTTAACGAGCTTTATGACAAGCTCAATTACTTGGTCGGTAGCCGCTGTGTTAATTTCGTTGGCCTCTTGTTGGCAAAATTATCAAACCAACGCAGCTAGTGAGCGGGAAAATCTAGTTACTCGTCGGGATTCTGCCGCTAGGGAAAGCTATGACCTAAACTCCCGAATTCAAACTGTAGACTATGAGTTATCGCTTCTTAAGCCTGATGACTCATCGATACCGCTAAAGCGTATTGCAATATCCGGGTTGAAAAAACAATTTGAAAAAAGCGAATCGTCTTATCGAGAGTCCGAAGAGCATCTAGCCGCTTTGGAAAGCCGGCCATCTAAACCACTTGGTTTGGATATAATGCTTTTTCCCCCGCCTGCGATTATTCATGACGAAGCGCTTAAGGTCGCATTTTTAAAGCAGTTAAAAAACAAAGAAAGCTCCAGCAAATAATATCTTCTTATCGAAAGCTGACTTACACGTAAGAGTCATAGAGTCCTCACCCAAATATTTCGAAAACTCACCGGCTCACTGGGATCGTTGTAACCACACGCGGCATCGGCTCCCATATTTCGGTTTTGGCTGCAAGCTTGATGACGCTCTCGGGGAGCGGTGGTTGTTCGGCAGCGAAAGATGACACGGCTGCGAACAATAATATTGTGGACGATAGTATGGCGACGGAGAACGCCCGAATAATTGAGTGATTCAGAGAGGTCGTGAGTTTGTTCATGATTCCGTATCTCTTTGTTCGAGTGTCAATAAATTAACGAGCGTTCCGCGCCAGATTTTTGGAGGCTATAAGGATTCCGGTGGATGATGAGGTTGATCGCAAAATTCGCGGCCACGCCTCTTTGATCCACAGCCCGATTTTCTTATAGAATCGCGCGGCCGTTAAAACAATAACTAACGCGCGGCAATAAAAAATACAGTTGATGCTGAATTTAAATGGACCCAATCGATGCCCTTAGCGGCACAAAGGATTTTTATGCTTATTTCCCCAAGTTCAAAAATACGTTCATTGTTCGTAACCATGATTTTTTCCGCTATTGCGGCCTGTGGTGGTGGGGGCGGAGGCGGTGGTGGTGGGTCAGTCACAGCCAATCCATCGATAACCATCGCTCGGGCCTATGCCAACTTGATTCAAAATGGATATCAAGTGAATCTCGCCGTCACTGGAACTGCATCGGAACACGCAGTGAGTGGATCCGCAACTCAAACCTCCAGCCCGGCAGTCGCCGCTACCTTTGAAGGACATAATGGACTGGCTAATACCATAACGGTGACCGGGACGATCACTATTGAGAACAATGTACTTCCGCTAACTGGTCATTTTACGAATTACTCCACTTCGAATTATTTGCCGCTCGGCAATATCGATAACGACGATGGCACTTACACGGTTGTCACCTCGTCGTCACCGCTGCCGACCTCAGGCCAGGTGGGGGATACCGGTACGTTATCGCACTCAACCAGCTATCAGGATCAAACAAAAACCGTCATTCTGAACACAGCGGTGACGACGTACGCGATCGAACCAAACGATGCTAACAGCGCCATTTTTCATACGACAGAAAAGACCTACGACACCGGCAATCAGCTAATCGACACGTCCGAGGAGCGCTATGTGGTAACGAGCAGTGGCGTAATTAGCTTTCATTCAAGCAGCTATCGTACAGCCGATGGCGATTTCCAATTAAATTTCACGCCACAGTAAGTTTCCTGCGGAGCGGCAATCCAGTCGCTCCGCATGAATGATGTAGCTTCAAATTTTTAAGGATAAAAATAATGAAAATTCTCAAATTTGTAGCGTGCTGGATCGGACCCGTTTTGGTTTTGTTCGGAATGGCGTATTGGCTAAAGAGCTCTGGCGAATTGCCATTCCCACTCTCAATTATTTTACCGGCAATTGGTGCGCTGATTACGCTGATTGCGTGGTGGCTCACACGGAACAGATATCGTCGGATGAGTAGTGGATTTTTACTTAGCTGCGTGATTCTCGGTGCGTTGTTTTGCGGGTGGCAATATTGGGATCAGGCGCGGAGTTATCGCGAAATTACCATCCATTTCAACAGCCGCGATATACAGCTGACGGGCACGCTTTTTCTGCCTAATACGGCGGGCAAAGTGCCCGGCATTGTTATGGTTCACAGTTCTGGTCCGCTGCGGCGCTGGATTTGCAGCGTTTGAATATCCCCGGGCTGTGGATCATGGCCGACCGTGACGGCATGGTGCCACCTGGCAGAAGTATCGGCATTCTGAAAGACCTTATCGCGCTCGGTAAACCTTATGAGTATCTGATTATCCCTGGCGCGGGTCACGGAGTTGCGGTATCGGGCGAGCCGCGTCAACAATATTGGAAAGCAGTTGATGCGTGGTTGGCGCGTGTGACGAAACGTTAAATTTTTTGTTGGCGCTATTGGATTTTTTTATTGGCGATCGTTATTGGGAGCGTACGCACATGAATGAAATCCAAATCGAAACACAGGATGGAAGCTGCAGGAGTTTTGTGTTTCGTCCGGCAAATCACGGTGGTAGCTGGCCCGCTATCCTCGTTTACATGGATGGAATAGGCATTCGTCCCGCTATGCTTGAGATCAGCCAGCGGTTGGCTTCCTATGGCTATTTTGTGTTGCTTCCGGATTTGTACTATCGATCCGGGCCTTACGAGCCGATGGACCCAAATGTGGTGTTTAGCGATCCGGAGCAGCGCAAGATATTCATGGAGAAATTTTTTACGCGGGTGACAACGCAAAACGTAATGGCTGATACGCGCGCATTTCTCGATTATCTGGCGGCGCAGCCTGATGTGAAATCAGTCGGTATCGGTACCACTGGTTATTGCATGGGCGGTCAGATGTCGCTCACCGCTGCGGGAACCTATCCTGACGATATTGTCGCGACCGCTTCTTATCACGGCGGTAGGCTGGCGACCGACGCACCGGATAGCCCGCACCTGCTCGCGCCGCATATTAAATCTCGAGTCTACGTTGCTGGTGCAATAGCAGATCCATTGTTTCCTAATGATATGAAGCAACGGCTGGAGGATGCGTTAACCAATGCCGGCGTCGAACATAAAATTGAGACCTATCCGGCAAAGCATGGCTGGGTATTCCGCGATATCTCGACCTATGATGCGGTAGAAGCAGAGCATCATTGGCAGACAATGATTGAATTATTTAACGCAACGCTAAAATAAGTAATCTCGTCGTCACCCGAGCAAAAATGCTTTATTGAAATATTCAATTTGCGATCGCAATACATTGTTATTTGCAGCGATGCTTTTTGCGGTTGGTTCTTGGTGTTAATGGGCGCTGCGCGCGGGCCTGAGTTGAACGAAAAATATTAACGCCGCAATACAGCCGAGTAGTGCCAGCGATGCCGTGTAGTGGCTTAAAGCCAACCCGCCAGCGGCAAGCGGTTTATCCAGCCAGTCGCCAACTACTGCGCCGAGCGGACGTGTCAAAATAAATGCTGCCCAGAAAAGAATTGTGCGCGAAATCGTCGTTCGGAAATAGGCGATGGCAATAGCTGCAAGTAATCCGCCGAAAATAATCGCACTACCGAGATAGCCAAACTCCAACGAATCGGCAGTCCAGTCGCCGAGAGCGGTTCCCAGTGTTTGCGAAAACATAATCGTTACCCAATAAAAAATTTCGACGCGCGGTGTATTTACCGTATCAATGGCGATGGAGCCCTCCATGCGGTGCCAGATAAATAACGATGCCATCAACAACGTGAACAACAGCGCGCTACCGCCGGGGTAGTCAATGCCCAGTGAGCGATCGGCGAAATCCGCCATGGTTGTTCCGACGGTGGTGGTGGCGATAATCGTCAGCCAATACAGCGTGGGATGGAATCGCTGCGTTTTGATTTGCGCGATCACGGCAATGATAAAAAGTACTGCAAATATGCCGGTGCCGACGAGATAACCCAATTCCATCGACATCGACACTGCGTCGCCAGCAGTTTCACCCAATGTGGTCGCGAGAATTTTGATGATCCAGAAGATCAGCGTCGCTTCCGGCACTTTGCTGAGGGACGGTGCGGTCAACATGAAGGCTCCCGATAAGCGTTGTTACGGCGACAACCAAATAATTCAATTACCACTGCAATTGATATCCGAAATAAGACGAAAACTGATTGGTTGTTTGCACATTGCTTAAACCGCGGCCAGCGGAAAACAACAAATGATTATGTTCAGCGATCGCATAGGTAACGCCGATATTGAAACCGGTGCTGGCGCCTTCATCAACTTTTTCTTCGGTGCTGTGAAAAATTTCGGCGCCTACCATCCAGTGCTGCGAAATGTCTTTTTGCAGTTGCCAGCCAAAAAACCAATGATTTCTAGCGTCTGACGCATGGTTGATCCAATAACCACCACCGACGTTCATTTGCCATTCGCCCCAGTTTTTCTCAAACCATAGCGGCAGAAAAAGTTGTGCTTTTCCGTTGCCGATCCCGTTATCTGTGTCACCGGTTGGCAATGCGATCAGAGGAAAAAAACTTGCCATAGGCTGATCAGTTGTTTCCTGTAAAAAACGAAATTTTGCGCTCAACGCGATATCGCCAAGCCCGCGCTTGAGAGTACCGTGGCGCGTCTCATCGAATGCGTAGGGTATCTCGATGCCTAACTGTAAATCCGCTGTCGGTCCGTAGTTCAATTCCACTGCGGGTTGGCTGCCCGATGAGCCGGTGGCAGCTCGTGTTTGCTTGAATGATACGAATATCTCGTACTCACCAGCGTCGAGCGGTTCCGGATCATCGGTTTGAAAGGGCGCAGCGGCAAATGTTGCCGGTACGGTAAATACGCCGGCGCAGATTGCGCAAAACCGGCCTATGTTGCTTTTTACCCTTAACATCATGACGACACTAATCGTTCCACCAAAATCCGCTCGCACGCTTTGAACAATAAATAAAACGCCAGACTCAAATAGCCGTTGCCGAGTAATTCGAATAATTGGCGCAATGCGCCGTCGTCGATCACCATCGTGCCGTAGTCGAGGAATAAATCGATATTGCTCTTTAGTAGAAAAATAAGATTCAGCGAAAACAGGCCGAACAGAAAAAAGGCTAACCCCATCAATACGAAGGTCAGCCCATAGTGTTGCCGTAAATACCGGATAATTTTTGTTTTCATGGCTATTTCGGCATGAATGTTCCGGCGTGAATGTTAATTAAACTGTCAGAATATCCAGCGGTGTTTGTGTGCTCGCTTGATATTGTTGCTTACCCTGTTCATTGGTGACGACAGCAATACTGGCGAGTTCGGGTTTCAAATATTTTTCGGCAACGCGTTGCAAATCATCGAGCGTGACCGCGAGCACGCGCGCGCGGAAGCGGCGTTGTTGTTCCGGCGTTCTGCCGAATAACTGATTATGAAAATCGTGCTTCGCTTCACCGGCGGGCGATCCCGGCTTATCCATGCTGCCGATGACACCGAGAATTGCCTGCTCGAGTTGTTCGGGATCATGCGTAGTGTTACGCAGCCATTGTAATGACGCATCGAAATCATCGAGGGTCGCGGTCAAGCGCGGATCGCGGTACGAATAAAATCGGAATGCGGCAATGTTCGAATCTTGAGAAGCGCCACCGCCATAAGCGCCGCCTTGTTCACGAATCGTGCTGTGCAAATAACCATTGCGTAAAAATCCACCGAGCACCGTCAGCGGCGCCGCATCCGGATGCTCGACTGGCACGGTGGGATAGGCTTTCGCGCAGAAATTGACTTGGGTATTGGTTTGCCACAATTGGCGCGTCACAGTGCGCAGTGGTTCGGTGGTGAACAGATCGATATGTATCGGCAAGGTGGTTTTGCCCCACAGCATTGCGGCTTCGCGTTCGATATCGGGAAGCGCTTCCTGTTCGGCAATCAACAGCATTTGTTTTTTACCAGTGATGATGGCGCGATGCAGCTGTTTGAATTTTTCCGATAGCGCCTGCAGCGTGGCATTATTTTTCAGCGAATCATCGAGCGTTTTGACCGACTGAATACCAGCGAGGCCCGAGAGCTCATGCGTGAATTTCGCGACCGGGCTCATGCCGGCGCAGGCGGCGTGCATCGCGAGCACATGACCGTTGCCGGTGACACTTTGTTCACGGCGTGCGCGCTGTTGTGCGATCAGATCGCGCAGGCGCGGTAATTCATCCCAACGCACAGCTTCGAGCGTCGCTTTCATCAGCTCACTTTGCGCGCGGTGATTACGTACGAGTGCTTTCGACGAAACGACCAGCGCAGCCTGCGTCGTTTGTTCGTTATCGATCGCGCCGCGCAATGTGGTGTAAGCGTGGATCGAGCCGCACACGGCGGATTGCCATTCCTGCGTTTCGAGATAATCGCGCGTGCCGATGCCGACTTCAGTCAGCGCATTGGTGTAATACGGTAGCAGTGCGATCAGCTCTGGATCGAGCGGTGGCAATTCGATAATTAATTGCTGATACACGATGCCATTGGTGCCGCGCGCATAACTCGTTGCCTGCAACACGCCGAGCTTTTTGCGCTGCGATTCGAGTACGCGGATATCCGGTTTGACATCGGTCAGCGTCACTTTCGGCAAAATCGATTCGTCGAATTTCTGCTGTTGCCGCGCCTCGAGTTTTTGCGCGAGCTCGATAATTTGTTGGCGACCCGTATCATCGAGCGTTTGCTTCATTGAGGCGAGGCGTTTGGCTTCGGCGGCATCGCGGCGCGCGGCGAGATTGCGATCGGGCGTCATCGTTAGCGTGACACGGTGCGGATTATCGAGCAGCAATTCGCGCGCGAGCTGTTTGATGAATTCCGGATTTTTGATGTCTTCGCGCAGTTGTTCCAACACCGGTTCGAGATTCATCACTGCAATCGGATCGCCGCGATGGGTCGCCGCCGATAAACCTTGTAATAACAATTGCAGTCCATACGGATACGAATCGCCGCCGATTTCGCGCTGATGCAATTCAAGTTGATGCAGAACGGCTTCGATGCGTTCCTGCGGCACACCGTTGTCGGCGACATCGCGAATCGTGTCGAGCACCAGCTGTTCGACCGCTTCGATGCGATCGGGATTGCTGCCTTCAAGTCCACACACGAAAGTTAATTCGCGCATCGAATCTTCGAGCCCACACAACGGGCTCGGCGCACTGCCAAGATCGGTGGTTTCCAAGACGCGCTGTAGCGGCGAAGCACTGTTGTCGAGCAATACCGATGACAACAATTGCGCTTTCAATAAATCGTCGAGATTCGCGCTTTCGCCGAGTAGCCAGCCGATGACGATATGCGTTTTACCGTCGAGATCTTCGTCCTCGGGCAGCGCATAACTTTCCTGCACGCGAATCGGCGCGTGATAGCGTTTTTCTTCCGGTACGGCGATGGTCTCATCGAGTTTGTCGAAACGCGCTAATGCGAGCTGTTCGAATCGCGCCTGATGTTCGTGCGCGGGAATATCACCGAACGTCATGAAAATCGCATTGCTCGGGTGGTAGTGATGCTTATAAAAATGCAGCAGGTCGGCGTAGGTGAGATCGGGAATGGCTTCGGGATCGCCGCCGCTGTTGTAGTGATAGGTCGTATTCGGATACAGATATTTACACAGCGTATGCCACAGTGTGCTCGGCACCGAGCTCATCGCGCCTTTCATTTCATTGAAGACGACGCCTTTGAATACCAGATCGCTGTTCGGATTTTTCGGATCGACGTATTCGATACGATGACCTTCCTGCGCAAAATCGAGCGGGTCGAGTTTCGAAAAAAACACCGCATCCAAATACACTTCGAGCAGATTTTGAAAATCCTTGCGGTTCTGGCTCGCAAACGGATAAGCGGTCCAGTCCGAACTGGTGAATGCATTCATGAAAGTATTCAGTGAACGCCGCAGCATCAGAAAAAACGGATCGCGCACCGGAAATTTTTCGCTGCCGCACAATGCCGTGTGTTCGAGAATATGCGCAACGCCGCTCGAATCCATCGGCACCGTGCGCAATGCGACCATAAATACGTTTTCATCGAAATCGGCGGCGAGGTGGTAGTGCGCTGCGCCCGTTTTGCGATGCCGATATTCTTCGACGTTGATATTCAGTGACTCAAGCTTCTGGCTGCGCAGCCATTCAAAGGCGGGATGGGTAGCGGCTGCTGATGCAGAAGACGGTGCAGAAGAAATTGCGGTCACTGGGCGATCCTCGATAAACAGCGGGAGAGCCGCATTGTAACGCGGTTAATCCGTTATCTGACAAGGATGCTGGGAGATGGCGAATTGTCGCTAGGGCAGCGGTTGACTCAGCCGTATGCGATACACAAATGGCCACTGCTTGCCGGTCAATAACAGGCTGTTATCGCGCGCATCGTAGGCAATGCCGTTCAATACATCGGCGTGCGGCGAACGTTGGCCGCGTGGATACAGCTTGCCGAGATCGAGCTGCGCCGTGACGGCGCCGCTGACCGGATCGATCGCGACGATGGTATCGGACTGCCAGATATTCGCGAGAATGCGCGCGGGTTGTTGCTTCGTTGCGGGCAACCATTCGAGTTCGTTCAGCGCAGCGATCGGCTGACCGTTGTCGACGACATTCAACTGCGCGCTGGTGCGCAACGTTTGCGGATCGAGAAAACGCAGCGTGGCGCTGCCGTCGCTGGCGATCAGTTGCTGGTCGTTGTGCGTCAGTCCCCAGCCTTCGCCGCGATAAGCGAATTCACTGATTTGCTGCAGCGAATTTTTATCGAACACAAAGCCCTTTTGCTCGCGCCAGGTCAGCACATAAATGCGGTCGCCGAATACGGTCAGCCCTTCACCAAAGCAGCGGCACGGCAGTACCTGCCGCTGTTGCAGTTGATGTTGTTGCAGCTGCCAGCGCGCGATGAAGGATTGATCGTACAGACCGCTGCTTTCGTACACGGTGTCGCCGTGCAATTCGAACCCCTGCGTGAACGGCGCATCGGGATGGGCATAGCGCGCGACCACGGTGTAACCAATGGTTGGCGCGGCGTGAACGCCGATACTCAGCCACGCGCCGAGCCAGACTAACGCTTTCGATATGGCGCGCACGCAGCTCAGCCGTTGCGGCCGCCGCGTTGGGTGACGAACACGATGGCATTGCGGACTGCATTCGCCACTTTTTCTTCTATTTCTTGACTTGCTTTCGGTGAGAGGTAGAACGCCATGTCAACGTGGTGGCGAATGTAATGCGGCGGCAAATGGTTGAGCGCGACACAGGCCACATCGGCGGTAAAGTCGCTATCGGCGCTGGCGTCCTGCAACTGGCGCGCAATTTCCTCGAACACGATGTGCTCGTAGTAGTTATGCACGCTGTCGAGGCCGCCGTCGTCGTCGCCGAGGTTGTAGGGCGTAAGCATGAGGGGTCTCCCGTTATTTTTCATAGAGGGTTGGCGCGATACGATGGCGCGGCTCAAGTGTAGCTCAGCTGCCTTTCGAGTCAGCCCCGAATCAGTTTACGAATCAAAAAACGCGCGGGCGACAGCGCCTGTACCAGATCGCGCGGCAGCGGGCGCGGTTCGCCGCAGATCGACGAGGCGAGCAATTCGGCGCATAGCGGCGTCGAGGTCAGGCCGCGCGAGCCGTGGCCAACGTTGACATATAAATCCGGCAGATAGGCCCCGGGTTGTGCGATCACCCGCTGGGCATTGTTGGCGAGCGGCGCAAACCGCGTGCGCATCGAGGCGGCATCGGGCACCGGGCCGACGATTGGCAAATAGTCCGGCGTGGTACAGCGAAAACCGACCCGGCCCGTCAGCGCGGTGCAATCGCTAGCGGCGGGATCGATAGCGAGTAAATCCGGCAGTGCCCGCTGCAGCGTGTGCAGATTATGGCGGTGATCTTCGACACGTACCGCAGGATCGTTGTCGTGCAAATCGAACGTCGCACCGATGGTTGTCTCGCTGGGGTTAGCGCCGCTGAGTGATGGTGTTAGATAACCGTCGTGGCAGATCACGGTCGCCGGCGTTTGGCGAAAATAATTTTTCGGCACATTGGTAATCTGACCGCGGATCGATTTCAGCGGCAGGTCTGCAGTAACCGCAAATTGCGTCGCGGCGTGGGCGTTGGCGATCACGACCGCATCGGCATGCACGGTGCCGCTACTGGTATCGAGCCGCCACCGCTGCGCATCGTGCTCAAGCGTATTCACACGACAATTGGTGCGGATATCGATCAGCGCATGCGAGGCTAGCGCGCGACAGAGTTGCGCGGGCCGCAACCAGCCGGCTTGTGGAAACCACAATGCGGCAGTCGGTATCTGGCATTGCGCGAGTGCGCTTGCTTGTATGTTATCGACAAACTGCACCCAGTCCTCGTGACCGTGAAATGCCGTGCGCAATTGCTGCCATTGCGTGTCGGTTTCGGCGAGTTGCAGCACACCGCAAAATTGACCGAGCGCGTTTTCTTTTTCGATAAGCGATTTTTCAGCGACAACGGCACTATCGTCGGTCGCACCGTCGGCAATAAATGCATGATAAAACGCCAGTGCATGTAAATAGCTGGCTAGCGTGAATCGATTCAACACGCCAGCCTGCGCCGATAATTTCGTATACAACACGCCTTGCGGATTGCCCGACGCTGCACTCGCCAGTGCGCTGTCCTGTTCGCACAATGTCACGCGGCAACCGCGTTTTACCAACGCGTAAGCAGTGCTGGTGCCGGCGAGACCGCCGCCGATCACTGCCACGTGGCGAATCGAATCGGAGCGCGCTGCGATAGGCGGGGTGGCCCAGTAATCAATTGCGCGCACATGGGCTGAGGTTCGCGCGACTGGTATTGGATGGCTAACAGATGCGCTCAGCGGCGCGGCTATGTCGGCCGGCGACGCTATAAAGTCGCCGCGCAGCATTTGTCGTTTTGCGCCGAAGCCGGGAATTTTTTCGATCGCGAAGCCCGCGTTCTGCAAGCCGCGTTTGACGATCCCGGCGACGGTGAAAGTGGCGAGGGTGGTATCAGCGCGACTTAATCGGCCGATGTGTTGAAACAGCAGGTCATTCCACATGTGCGGATTTTTCGCCGGTGCGAAACCATCGAGAAACCAGGCATCCATATGAAAACCATTAGCTAATTCGGGTGCTGCGGAATCGCATAATGCATCGAGAGCATGGGTCGCATCGTCGAATAATAATTGCAGCGTGACACTGTCGCCCAGCTCGCGCCGATGAAAGCCCGGTACTAGCGCTGGATATGCAGCGAGTAGTGGCGCGCTCAATTCGGCGAATTGGGGCCATTGGCTCAATGCACGTTGCAGTGTGGAATGGTCGAGTGGGTATTTCTCCACGGAGACGAAATGCAGGCGCCAGCTTTTCGGTGCAATGTGACGCCACAATTGCCATGCACATAAAAAATTGAGGCCGCTGCCGAAGCCGGTTTCGCCGATGACAAAAACGCCGGACGTTGCGGGATCGAGCGCGCGCCAGCGTTGTTCGAGCCGATTTTGTTGCAGAAACACATAGTCGGTTTCCGCGAGCCCATCGCCACGCGAAAAATAAATATCGCCGAACTCGGTCGAGAAGGGTTCGCCGCTATCGCTCCATTGCAATTGGGGGCGTGGCATTTGCCAGGGGCTGGTGGTCTTGGAATCGGACATGATTTGGCTTTTGTCGTGAGGCGGCGCGATGGTAACTCCAAGTAGCGGTATCGCCTAGTTTCGATTTTGATGTTTTATCGGCGGAGGATTTTGATAGCATCGTGCCGGTTTTCAGGGTTTAAAAATTCGAGGCACATGCTTGGGTGCCATAGCGCCGAGCAGGGATGTTTTTTTTCGGGGCAGAATGCGCGGGTTGGCGAAACTGCGGAGCAGGATTTCCTCGGAGAGCTTGCCGAGTTCTCCGAGGGACTAACACGCCGTGCCTTTGACGACATCGCCACGTTGCCCCGAAAGAAAAACATCCCTGCTCGGCGCAACCCGCTTGGGCAATGCACCGTTGGTAAAAATTAGAGGCTTTTAAACATATACATGGGCCGAGTTGTTACCTGCTTTGTTGTTGCAATTTTCGTATCGCTATCGGCGTTTGCCGATGGCGGCGTCGATCTCGTTGCGCAGCGCATTCGCATCGCACTGAAAACCGAACCGCCGACGCTGAATAGTTTGCAAGCCACCGACAATATCAGTGGATTGTTGCTTAATCATCTGCAGGAAGGATTGCTGAGCTACGACGCGCACAATCAACTGACTGCGGGCGTTGCGGAACGCTGGGAATTGCGGGCTGACGGTGCAACATTCTGGTTGCGGAAAAATGCGTACTGGAACGATGGCAGGCCCGTTACCGCACGCGATTTTTTATTCGCGTGGCGGCAAGTGGTATTACCGACGACAGCAAGTCGCTACGCCTTCCTGATGTTCCCATTGAAAAATGCCGAGCGGATAAACAAAGGCGAAGTGCCGATCGATCAACTCGGGGTTAGCGCAACCGGCGATTATCGAATCGATGTGCAATTCGAGCATCCCTGCCCGTATTTTTTAGGGTTGACAGCCAATAGCACTTATTTTCCGCTGCGCGAAGATTTTTATCGTGCGCGCGGCGAACGTTATGCGGCGGATGCAGGTGATCTGTTATTCAATGGTCCGTTTACGCTGACGCGATGGGATCACGGCGCGCATCTCACCCTGAAAAAAAATCCGCGCTACTGGAATCGCGATCAAATTCATTTACAAGAGATCGACATTCCCTATATCACCGGCGATTTAAGTACCGTATTTAATCTGTTTCAGGAGGGGTCGATCGCGTTATCACAACTCGATGCGCCGACATTGCAACAAGCGGTCGATCGTAAAGTACCACTGCAATTATTTCCCACCGTACTGTTTTTTTTCCTCGAACTTAATCTGCGTGACGACCGCATGACGCGCAATATTCATCTGCGTCGCGCCATGCAGGCGATTTTTTCGCCCGAGCAGTTGGTGAATAAAATCATTGCGCTGCCGGGCAATCGGCCAGCGCTATCGCTGTTTCCTGCCACGGTTAAAGGTCTGCATACGACGTTTCGTGAAGAGTTTCCCCCGCGCTTACCGGCACGCGGCTTGGCCATCGCGCGCCGCGAAATGGAATTGGCAAAAACCGAATTGAAGTTACAGCAGTGGCCGCCATTGGTATTGCTGGCACGGGATTCTCCGCTGGAGCGAAAAATTGCCGAATATCTGCAGCAGCTATTGCAAACCGGACTTGGCATTCCGACCCGAATCGATATTCAGGTATTCAAGCAAGCGCTCGATAAAATGAACACCGGCGATTTCGATATTGTGATCACGGGATGGGGCGCCGATTTCGATGATCCGATCACGTTCGGCGATTTATTCGCGAGCTGGAACATCAATAATCGCGGACGTTACAACAGCGCTCAATATGATGCGCTGGTGCGCGCGGCTTACGCGAGTGCCGATCAAGGTGACCGAATGAAATTGTTTGCACAAATGCAACAACGTGTGATCGATGACGTACCGATTTTGCCGATGTTCGAAAGTACCGAAATTTACGCGATGAATCCGCAGTTGCGCGGCGTCACACGTGCGCTGTATAGCGGCGATATCGATTTTCGATTTGCGTATCTTGAGGGGCCGCAGAAATGATCTCGCTCGCGTACATCGCGCTCATTATCGAACGAAGAGCACGACCTGAAAGGAACGCGGGACCAGTTCCCCCCTTTAATAAAAGGGGGGCTAGGCGGGATTTAACAGCGCAAATCCCCCTTAATCCCCCTTTCGTTAAAGGGGGAGATGAGTTCGTGCGATCGGTTAACGAGGCGCCAATTTAAATGTGGCGATATATTTTTAAGCGATTGCTCTCCGGCATCATCACGATCTGGTTTATCGCTACCGCCACATTTTTCGCGATGCATTTCGTGCCTGGCGATCCGCTCAGTGACGCGCGTGCGGCCACGCCGGAGATTCGCAAAAATCTGCAAATTAAATACGGTCTTGATCGCCCGTTATCGACGCAGTACTTCCTGTATTTGCGCAATATGGCGCGCGGCGATTTCGGTATTTCATTCACGCAGCAGAATCGTCGCGTCAACGACATCATTCGCGCGCATTTTCCGGTGTCCGCGCTACTGGGTGTCATTGCGTTGTTTATTGCGGTGGTGGGCGCGGTGGTATGGGGCGCGGTATCGGCGCATTTTCGGCAGCGCTGGCCTGATCATCTGATCATGCTCGTCGTGATCTGCGCGGTGTCGATGCCGAGTTTTGTGATTGCGGCATTATTGCAATGGTTGTTGCTCGCGCTCGATCGTTATTTCGGTGTGTCGTTGCTGCCGGTGGCGGGGTGGGGCAGTTGGCAGCATGTGTTGTTGCCGGCATGGGTGTTGGGCCTGAGCACAATGGCGTATATGACGCGCTTGTTGCGCGCGAATTTACTCGAAGTCGCGCAGGCGGATTATCTGCGCACCGCGCGTGCAAAAGGCCTGACACCAACGCGCATTTTCTTTCGGCATCATTTGCGCAATGCCTTGTTGCCGGTCATCACCGTGCTCGGCCCCGCGATCGCCGCGATTACCACCGGCGGCTTTGTGGTCGAGTTGATGTTTGCGATTCCGGGCCTTGGCCGTTATTTCGTCGAAGCGGTGCAGCAGCTCGATTACACGGTAATCATGGGCACCACGGTGTTTTACGGCGCGTTTCTCGTGCTGATGGTATTGCTGGTGGACATTCTTTATGGCTTTGTCGATCCGCGCATTCGTGTCGGCCATTCGCGATGAGAAATAATGAGCGCTGAGACAATGAACAATAGCCAGCAATTCTCACCCGAGTTGTTCGAGCCCGCGTCAGTGCGCGAATCGCTTGAAGGCGCCGCGCAACCCGCCGCGCCATTTTGGTCGGCGGTGTTGCGGCGTTTGCGGCGCGATGTACGCGCGGTGTTCTCGCTGCTGATCATCGTGCTGCTGTTGCTAGCGGCGCTATTCGGACCGTTGTTATGGCGGGTCGATCCAGCACAGCAAATTCTCGGTGCGGCGGCACAGGGTTCGATGGCGGCGCAACGCGCGCTGCTGATACGCAGCAGCGAATTTACGCCGCTTATCGAAATCAGCGACAACGCGTTGCTCTCAGCCGCGCAATTGTCAGCGCCGACGCAATTGCAAATATTGGAAGCGACTACCGAGCGTGTGACGTTGCGTTGGCAACCAGTGCGCGGTGCGTATCGCTACGATATTTATCGCAATACCCATCAACCAGCGACGCGTGCCGATTTGGGTTTGCCGCTCGGCTTCACCACGCAGCGCGGACAAATCAGTTTCAGCGATGGTTTGCAATTGCGTCAGCGCAATTATTTTTACAGTGTTGTCGCCAGCGATGGCATTGCGAGTAACGACCGCTTCACCACGCTCGCAGTGACGCCGCAAGCGGGCATCGGTTGGCTCGAAGCGCAATTGCAGCGGTTAATTCCGGCCGATGCCGATCCCACGCAGTTGCACCTCGATAGTGTGATGCTACCGGCGCATCCGCTCGGTACCGATCATCTCGGTCGCGATATGCTCGCGCGTTTATTGCAGGGCGCGCGCGTGTCGTTGCTGATCGCGGTCAGCGCGGCATTGTTGTATGTCGGTTTCGGTTTAGCTTATGGCGCGGTAGCGGGTTTTGCCGGCGGCGCCGTCGATCATTGGATGATGCGCTTTGCCGATTTCATCGTCGCGTTGCCATTTTTGTTATTCATGATTCTATTGCGCATTTCGTTCGGCATCGGCCCCGGCGAAAGTGGCGTATTACCGCTGGTGATTGCACTGGTGATATTGAGCTGGCCGGCAGCGGCGCGTTTGGTGCGCGGTCAAGTGCTGCAATTGCGCGAGGAGCCGTATGTGGATGCCGCGCGTCTCGCCGGTGCGAGCAGCGCCTACATTATCGTGCGACATTTATTACCGAATATGCTCGGCGTGATATTGGTGGCGCTGACGTTTGCGATTCCGAATGCGATTTTTATCGAAGCATTTTTATCATTCATCGGTATGGGCGTGTCGCCGCCGGCGACCTCGTGGGGGGCGATGAGCAATGACGGCGTGCAAAATTTGATGGTGCATCCGGCCGAATTATTGTGGCCCGCCGCCTGTATCAGCATCACTGTGCTCGCGTTTAATTTATTCGGCGATGCGTTACGCGATGCGCTGGATATTAAGGGCAACGAATGATTGATCTCGGGTGGTATGCATCTCGATTGGGTGGTACTTGCAGGGGGCGTGAGCAACATGGATGTTGCGCCCGCAGCCTACAAGGATGTATTCACGGCGGCCCCAGTAAGTACCACCCAATTGAGATGCTATCGAGATCTGCGCGATGAACGAAGTGCTCACGTTACGCGATGTGCATGTCGCTATTCGCAGCGGCACGAATGTCGTGCACGCGTTGCGCGGCGTCGATTTGAAATTACATAACGGTGAAACCCTTGCGCTGGTCGGCGAATCCGGTTCGGGTAAATCGATTACGGCGATGGCGATAGCGGGCTTGCTGCCTGACAGCGCGAAAATCACAAGTGGCGATGTCTATTTTCGTGGCGAACGCTTGAACGATGCCACCGAAGCGCGACGACGCGAATTGCGCGGGGCGCAGATTGGCATGGTGTTTCAGAATCCAATGTCGTCATTCAATCCATCGATGCGTGTTGGCGATCAGATTGCAGAAGTATTAATTACCCATCGCGGGATCGGATGGCGTGAAGCGAGACAGTCCGCAATGCAATTGCTCGACCGCATGCAGATAGCGCAAGCAGCGGCGCGCGCGCGACAGTATCCGTTTGAGTTTTCCGGCGGCATGTTGCAACGCGCGATGATAGCGATGGCGGTAGCGTGCGAGCCGGTGCTGTTAATCGCCGATGAGCCCACCACCGCGCTTGATGTGACCGTGCAGCGCGAAGTGTTGCAGTTGTTACGCGATTTGCGGCGTGACAGCGACATGGCGCTGCTGTTGATCACGCACGATCTCGGAATCGTCGGCCAACTCGCCGATCGCGTGGCGGTGATGTATGCGGGACAAATTATCGAGCACGGCAGCGTCGATGCGATTTTCAATCGCGCTGCACATCCGTATACACGCGCATTGCGTGCTGCATCGCCAGGGCCGCGTGGCACCGCATTGCAGGCAATTCCCGGCACGCCGCCGGATTTATCGCAGCCACCACCCGGTTGTGGTTTTTATCAGCGCTGCGAGCACGCAATGACAATCTGTGCCGAGCATGCGGTGCCAAATTTTGCTGTCGATACCGATCATTCGAGTCGCTGCTGGCTGCTGCATCCGCAAGCGGAAAAGCAACGGGATGCCGGCGATGAGTGAAGAGATGAGTGAAGAGTTGCTGCGCATCGAAAATCTCGGCAAGGAATTTGTGCTGCCGGGACGCGCATCGTTTTGGGCGGTACGCAATATCGATCTCGCCATTCACGCGGGCGAGGTGCTCGGTATCGTCGGCGAAAGTGGCTCAGGCAAATCGACACTCGGACGCTTGTTGCTCGGTCTGCACGCGAAAAGCGAGGGTGCGGTTTATTTTCGCGGCGAACGTTTGCCGCAGCAGTATCGACGTGCTGATTTTCAACGTTATGCGCAATCGATGCAGATGGTGTTTCAGGATCCATACGGCACCTTGAATCCACGGTTGAGTATTGGCGAGAGCATTGCCGAGCCGTTGCTGCTGAGCGCGAAAAAATCATTTCGCGATCGGCGGCTAATCGATAGGCGGGTGTGCGCCGCACTTGAGCGCGTGGGGCTTAGCGTGAATAGCGCGAATCGATTTCCGCACGAATTTTCCGGCGGCCAGCGTCAACGTATCGGCATTGCCCGCGCCCTGATTGCGGAGCCGCAACTGCTGATTTGCGATGAGCCGGTGTCGGCGCTCGATGTGTCGGTGCAGGCACAGATCATTAATCTGCTGGCGCAATTACGCCGCGATATGGGACTGACGATTGTGCTGATTTCGCACGATCTCGCCGTGGTGCGTCATTTGTGCGATCGGATTGCGGTAATGCAGGCGGGGCGGATGGTGGAGCTGAATGAAACGGAATGGTTATTTGCCGCGCCGCAGCATGATTTCACCAAGAAATTGCTGGCAGCGCGGATGACTTAAAAACGCCGACGAATAGTGTTCATCGGCATTTTTCGGTACGCGCGTTATTTGCCGCCTTCAAGCCGGCTGTTGTAGATCTTCAGATGCGGTGCTTTTTCATCGCTGTAATCGAGCAGAAACACATTCTCGCCTTCCTCGTCAGCGGCGAATTGCACCGGCCAGTTATTGAAACCAACGACGGCTTCGTAGTTGCCGGGTTTGACGTTAAAGGTGCCGCGATACTGCTCGTTGCCGATGGCGCGCAATCCGACTTTGTCTTTATTGCTGGCGGTGGTGCCCGGTTGCTTCAGGTACAGCACGCGGTTGGTGCCGCGGCCTGAACCGCCGGCGGCGGCGCGCTGCGCCATCGCCTGCAATTCGGTCAGCACTTGTTGCTGGCTGGTGAGTTTGGTCATGGCGCTGTCGGTTACTGCGGCGGCGACAGCTTTCGGTGCAGGGGCAGCTGCCGCGACCGGAACTGGGCTTGGCGCGACAACCGGTGTCGGCGCCGGTGCTGCGGCTTTGGCGACGGCTGCTTTGGCTTCGGCGGTTTCTTTGGCGGCCAGTGCCGCTTTCAAACGTTCGATTTCTTTCTGTGCGGCGTCGGCTTCTTGCCGGGTACGGGCGAGTTCCTGCTCCTGTTGCTGGCGTTTGGCGCGCTCATCGGCGAGTTTCTGTTGCTGCTGATCGGCCTGATCGTTGCCTTGGCGCGCCAGCTCCTTGATTTGCTGTTGCTTCGCGGCGACCTGTTGCTTCAAGCGATCGACCTCGTCCGACAGCGCTTCGACATCGCCATGCGCTTTGTCGTATTTGATTTCGGCGAGCTTCAGTTTGAATTGGGTATTGCGCACCTTGCCTTCATTGTCCGGGCTGGGCTCGGTTTTGAGCTGCGCCTTGGCGTCGTTTAACGCTTTTTGCGCGGCGGCCAATTCAGCCTGTTCCGGTGATGGGCGATTACGCAACGACGTGATCTGTTGCTGTTTGCCGCTGATCTGTTGATTCAGCGTGGCGATTTCTTTTTCGAGAGCGGTCTGCTGGCCGCGCGGGTCGTCTGCATGCCCCAAGCTGCTGACTGTCGTCATCGCGGCTAAAAATCCAGCAATGCCAATGGTTCTCCAAATGCTTAACGCGCGCAAATTCCCAATAGCTCTCCAATTCATGATCACCGCTATCCTCTATCCGTACTGAATTTCGACAAAAAGCAGTCGCAACCTGCAACACATTTGTACCGTGACAATTTCGTGGCGAAAATGCATTTACAGCCTAGGCGCCGCACAACTCAGGAACTATGGCAGATAACCTCCTTTTGTCAAAAATGGTGCGCCAACCAGTTCGCTTCTTGGATAAACGGCCGCGCGGCGGAACGGATGACAAACCGGAAGCGGGTCATTAGACTGGCCCGCAAATTCCATAACTAGTCGTATCTCTATGCCTCTGTATCGCTCGCAATCCATTGCTCCCGAAAAATTATTGGTGATGGCAGCGAATCTGCTGCACAAATCGTTTCACGATACCTCGCGCATGATGGCCAAGCGCCGTTATCAATTGCTTGAAGATGGCAAAAAGGTTTTTCTCGTCAATGTGCGTATGGAAGACAGCAGCGAGCTGCAGGTGAATTTGACGCTCGATTGCAGCGAGTTGCGCGGCAAACTCAATTTCAGTGCATTTCGGCAATTGATTGGGCGGCTGTTGCACGGTTTTATGCAGAAGTTGCAGACGCAAGAATCGCTAAATATGTTTACCGATGAAGATGGCAAGCGCTGGAGTTACCTGATTCCAGCGGTGCTAAAAACCGAAGCGACTATCGACATGATGATTTTGGGTGCGGATGTGCGCGAGCCCGGCGTGTTGACACTGGAGCTGATGTTCATCGATCCCGAACAATTCAGAAAAGCTGAATCTGCGGCTTAATTTTATCGACGGCAGGACATCGGAGCGCTGATGATCGAGACCATCATTGACACCGCACGAGCCCGCGCCGGTATCGCTGCTCACATCGATATCGATCGCTTCAATAGTTTATTGGCCATGGTCGATAATGCGGTGGGCAAATATCCCAATAGACCTGTTTTCACAAGCCTTGGATGCACGTTGACGCTGCGCGAGTTGGATCGACTGTCGCGCCGCTTCGCCGCGTTTCTGCAACAACAGCCGCAATTGCAGCCGGGCGATCGCATCGCCATTCAGATGCCGAACTTGATTCAATACCCGGTCGCCTTGCTCGGCGCAATGCGCGCCGGCATGGTTGTTGTCAACACCAATCCGTTGTACAGCGCTCCCGAGCTCGAACATCAACTCAACGATGCCGGCGCGAAGGCGCTGGTGGTATTGGCGAATTTTGCGAGTACCGCGCAAAGTATTTTGGCGAAGACGAATGTGCGCGTTGTCATCGTCAGTGAATTGGCCGATTTGCATTCACCGCTGAAGCGCGTGTTGATTAATTTTGTCGCACGTACCATCAAGCATTTGGTGCCACCATTCCATATTAATGGCGCGATTAAATTCACCGCTGCCATCGCGCATGGCGATGCCGATGCGTACCAGCCGGTGCCAGTAAACGCGCATGATGTCGCGGTACTGCAGTACACCGGCGGCACCACTGGCGTGGCGAAGGGCGCGATGCTGAGTCATCGCAATTTAATTGCGAATACACTGCAGGGCGCGGCGATGTTCGTGACCTATGGCCTGCAACCGAGCAGTGAAACGTTCATTGCACCATTGCCGCTTTACCATATTTATTCCTTCACGTTCAGCATGATCATGCTGTGCGGCGGCAATCACAGCGTACTGATTCCCAATCCACGCGATCTGAAAAGTTTAATCGCGGCCATGCGCAAATATCCGTTCACCGGTTTTTGTGGCCTCAATACCTTGTTCGTGGCGCTGTGTCATAACGCGCAATTTGCCGCACTCGATTTCAGCCGCATGAAAGCCACCATTTCCGGTGGCATGGCATTGACCACCGGGGCGGCGCAGCAATGGCAACAAATTACCGGCTCCGCGATTTATGAAGGTTACGGCCTGACCGAAGCATCGCCGGTGGTATCGATCAATCCGGGCACGAACAATCAGCTCGGTACTATCGGCTTGCCGTTGCCGCTCACACAAGTGCGCATCATCGATGACAACGATCGCGAACTCGGTGTTAACGAACCGGGTGAACTGTGCGTGAAAGGGCCGCAGGTGATGCTCGGTTATTGGCAGCGCCCGGATGAAACCGCGCAAGTGCTCAGTGCCGATGGCTGGTTGCGCACTGGCGATATCGCGATTGTGCGCGAAGACGGGTACATCAAAATCGTCGATCGCAAAAAAGACATGATTTCGGTATCGGGCTTTAAAGTATTTCCGGGTGAAGTCGAGGATGTGGTCAGTCGGCATCCGGACGTACTCGAGTGCGCGGCGATCGGCGTACCCGACGAACATTCGGGCGAGGTCGTGAAAGTTTTTGTGGTGCCGCGCCGGCCCGGGGTCACCGAAGCGGAAATTCGCGAGTTCTGCCACCAACATCTCACCGGTTACAAAGTGCCGAAGCACGTCGAATTTCGCACGGAATTGCCGAAGTCGAATGTTGGTAAGGTGTTGCGTCGGCAATTGCGCGATGAGGCGCGGGCGTCGTCCTGACCAACCGATTACATGTCCTGACGTATAATCGCGCGTCGAAAATTTTCAGCGGTAGCGCGGTTTGTCTTTACCTCCTGCTCGATCTTCCAAACGCGGTGCGCAATCGTCGAGATCTGCGCCGCGTGCGCCTATGCCGCCGGCGCTCGCGGCGTTGCGCCCGGCGTTCGATGAATGTTTGCAGCGCGATCGCTATCCGCTGTGGCGGCGCTGGCAAACGCTGATCGAACACGCGCACGCGAATAAAAATATCGACAGTGAACTGGAACATTTGCGTGCGCAGCTGGCGCAATCGTGCGCGGCTGTCGCGCAGCGCCTGCAGCAGCGGCCGACCATCGAATATTCCGATGATCTACCGGTATCCGCACATCGTGCCGAAATCAGCGCGGCGATTCGCGATCATCAGGTGGTCATCATCGCCGGCGAAACCGGCTCGGGCAAAACCACGCAAATCCCGAAGATCTGTCTGGAGCTGGGCCGCGGCACGCGCGGGTTGATCGGACACACGCAACCGCGTCGACTCGCAGCGCGCAGCGTGGCCGCGCGCATCGCCGATGAATTGCATACTGCGCTTGGTGACGTCGTCGGTTATCAGGTGCGCTTCAGCGATCAAGTCAGCGACAACACCTATATCAAATTGATGACCGATGGCATTTTGCTCGCCGAAATTCAACAGGATCGCTATCTCAGTCGCTACGACACGCTGATCATCGACGAAGCGCACGAGCGCAGTTTGAATATCGATTTTCTGCTCGGTTATCTGCGCCAGTTATTGCCGCGACGGCCCGATCTGAAAGTGATCGTCACGTCGGCGACGATCGATGTTCAAACATTTTCGAAACATTTCAACAATGCACCCATTATCGAGGTGGCGGGGCGCATGTTTCCGGTCGAGGTGCGGTATCGACCGGTCGAAGAATTGGTCGCCGAGCCGGATTTGTCCGCTGCTATCGAAGCCGCATTGATGGAATTGGCCGGCGAGCGTGGTGGTCTGCAGGGCGATGTGCTGGTGTTTTTACCCGGTGAGCGTGAAATTCGCGAGGCCGCGCTGCAATTGCGTAAAAGCGCGTTGCCGCATCTCGACATTATTCCCTTGTACGCGCGACTTAGTTTGAGCGAGCAGCAACGCGTATTCGATTTATCGAAGCGCCGCGGTACACGAATCGTGCTGACCACAAACGTGGCCGAAACGTCGCTCACGGTGCCGGGCATTCGTTATGTCATCGACAGCGGACTCGCGCGTATCAGCCGTTACAGTGTGCGTTCGAAACTGCAGCGTTTGCCGATCGAACCGATTGCGCGCGCGAGTGCGGAACAGCGCAAAGGGCGTTGCGGTCGCGTCGGCCCCGGCATTTGCGTGCGTTTGTATGACGAGCAGGACTTTTTGCGACGCAGCGAATTCACCGATGCGGAAATTTTGCGTACCAATCTCGCGTCGGTCATTTTGCGGCTGCTCGAATTGCGGCTCGGTGGTATCGATGAATTTCCGTTTGTCGACGCACCCGATGCGCGTCAGATCAGCGATGGTTTTTTGTTGCTCGAAGAGCTCGGTGCGGTGCAGCAGCGACGTACATTGACCGCGACCGGTAAATTGCTGGCGCGCCTGCCGGTCGATCCGCGCATTGCGCGCATTTTGGTGGAGGCACGGCAGCGCGGTTGTCTGCACGAAGCATTAATTATTGCGAGCGCGCTGTCGGTGCAGGACCCGCGCGAGCGACCGGCGGAAAAGCAGCAAGCCGCCGATGAACTGCATCGGCGTTTTCAGCATCCCGATTCCGATTTTCTCGCGTATGTAAATCTGTGGAATTATTTCGAAGAACAACGCCAGGCACTCAGCCAAAATCAATTGCGCAAGTTGTGTGAGCGCGAACTGTTGTCGTATCTGCGGTTGCGCGAATGGCGCGATGTGCATACGCAATTAAAGCTGGCGTGTAACGAATTGGGTTTGCGCGAAAATCAGCAGCCAGCCGATTATGAGGCGCTGCACCGCGCCATTCTCGCCGGCTTGCTCAGTCAAATCGCGACACTGCACGAGCAGCGCGAATATCTCGGTGCGCGCAATCGCAAGCTGCGCATTTTTCCGGGCTCGGCGCAATTCAAAAAAAATCCGAAGTGGATTGTCGCGGCGGAAATTGTCGAGACCACGCAGGTCTACGCGCGCGGTGTGGCGCGTATCGAACCGGCGTGGGCACTCGGCATTAACGATGAGCTGCTACGGCGTCAGCACAGCGAACCGCATTGGCACGTAAAAAGTGGCCGTGTGGTCGCGTTGGAAACGGTCACGCTGTACGGTCTCGTCATCGTCGATAAACAACGCGTGCATTTCGGCGACATCGATCCTGCGCAGGCGCGCGGAATTTTCATTCGCAGCGCGTTGGTCGCTGGCGACTATCGCACCGAAGCGCCGTTCTTCGCACACAATCGTGCGGTGATCGGCGATATTCAGGAGCTGGAAGATAAATCACGGCGGCGCGATATTTTGGCCGATGAAGAAGAGTTGTTTCGGTTTTACGACGAGCGTGTGCCGGCCGATATCGTCACTGCCGCGCAATTCGAACGTTGGCGCAAACAGGCCGAAGCGCAGCAGCCGCGACTGCTATTCATCGATTCCGCGCGCATGATGCGCCATGCCGCCGAGCATGTGACCGAGGCGCAATTTCCGGACAGTATTGCGATCGGCGATGTGCATTTAAATTTGCAGTACCGGTTTGAGCCCGGCCATGCGCAGGATGGCGTCAATGTGATGGTGCCGATCGCATTGTTGAACCGCGTGCCCGATCATCGGTTCGAATGGTTAGTGCCTGGTTTGTTGCGCGAAAAATGTATCGCGTTGCTAAAAACCTTGCCGAAACATCGACGCAAACAATTCGTGCCGATTCCGGAGGCGGTCGATCGGGTCCTGGCGCATTTATCGCCGAGCGATCGCCCATTGCATGAAGCGCTCGCCGATGCGTTGTTATCCATTCAGCGCGAACGTATTCCAGTAGACGAATGGCAACTCGATCAGCTCGAGGATTTCTATCGCGCTAATTTCCGCGTGCTCGATAGTAACGGTGAATTGCTGGCGCAAAGCCGCGATCTCGCCGCGCTTAAACGTGAGCTGCAAGCGCCGATGCAGCAAAGTCTGCAGCAGCAGGTCGCGAACGGTTTTCAGCGCGAGGCGTTGCAACGCTGGGATTTCGGATCATTGCCGCAAACGTACCGTTTCGAACAGGCGGGCCAGACGATTACCGCGTATCCCGCGCTGATCGATGAACACGATAGCGTTGCGATTCGGTTGGTTGAATCGCCGACCCTCGCGCAGCAGAAAACCGAGCAGGGCGTTATTCGTTTGCTGCAATTGCAATCGGTGCCGACAACGAAATATTTGCGTAAAGAGCTGTTGCGAGGCAATACGTTGAATTTGCAGCTTGCGGGTATCGATCAGCGCCGTGAGGTGTGGGTTGAGGATGTGATCACCGCCAGCTATCACGAAGCATTTATTACCGGACATGAATTGCCGCGCGATCAGGCCGAGTTCGATCGACGCCTGCAATTGGGAATTAATTCGGTCACCTCGATTGCGCAGCGATATGCGACGAAGTTGCAGGCGATTGCGGAAACATATGCGCAGATTCGCCAGCAGCGTCGTCAGGGCGGTGAGCTGGCGTGGTTGCCGGTGCTGGAAGATATCGATCAACAACTGGCGCTATTGTTCAAGCCACATTTCATTGTCGATACACCGTGGCAGTGGCTCCAGCATTACCCGCGCTATTTGCAAGCCATTGTGCAGCGATTGCAAAAGCTGCGCGGCTTCTTTCAGCGCGATCGCGATTTGAGTCGCGAGTTATTGCCATTGCAAAAGCAATTGCAGGATTTATTGCAGCGTCAGCCTGATGCAATCAATCACTGCGAGCCGCTACAGCACTATCGCTGGTTGCTCGAGGAATTACGTGTATCGCTATTTGCGCAAACGCTTGGCACCATAGAGCCGGCCTCGGTAAAAAGATTGCGCGATTTGTGGGGCCAGGCACGCGAGCAGTGTCATTGATTTCTAAATGGCGGTTTTTTTCGATATAGTTCAGCACGTATTCGCTTCATGGAGCCCGCGCGTGAGAGTCCATCTCAAAACAATGTTGTTAGCAGTTACGCTATGTTCCCCGTCGCTGCTGTATGCGCAAGCGCAGGAGCCGGCGAATCCGGATCCCTGGGAATCGGTGAATCGTAAAATATTTGTATTCAACGATTACGCCGATCGTTACGTGTTGAAGCCTATCGCCAAGGGTTATGACACCGTGACGCCGCAATTTCTGGAAGACGGCATTCACAATATGTATTCGAATATTGGCGAAGTCGGCAATTTTCTGAACAGTTTGCTGCAGGCGAAATTCAAAAATACCGCCGAGACCGGTGGCCGTTTTGTGGTGAACAGTACCGTTGGTGTGCTGGGTTTTTTTGATGTTGCGTCGAAACTCGGCTTGTCGGGTCACGAAGAGGATTTTGGTCAGACGCTCGGTTACTGGGGCGTACATGCCGGGCCATATATCATGGTGCCGTTGCTCGGCCCTCGCACCGTCCGCGATGGGTTCGGCTCGATCGCCGATGCGTATACCGATCCCGTTTCTAATACGATCGATCATGTGCCGACACGTAACGAAGTCCTGGCCGGTCGTCAGATCGATAATCGCGCGCAATTGTTGAAAGCGGAAGAATTGATCAGTGGCGACCGTTATATCTTTTTACGCGATGCCTACCTGCAGCGCCGCCAGTTTTTGATCAACGATGGCGCGGTTCAGGACAGTTTTGGCAACGATGACTTTCAGTATGACGATTCATCGAATAGCGACAGTGCTGCCCCGACGGGCGATACGGGTTCTCAAACGGAACAGAATGGGGAAGTAGAAAAGAAATAGGGCGCATAGTGCGCCCCTTCGGTTTACTTGTCGGTTTATTCGTGAATGGCGCTCAGCGATAGTCCCAGAATGTAGCCGGACGGGTTGACGGGATCGACGCGGACGACTTCGCCGGTCGCCTTGAACGGCAGCAGCTTCTCCCCATCCTGATCAATATAGATTTCAACGGTGGTGCCTAATGCCAGGGCTCGATCGGTCTGGATCAATACGCCAGACCCGCTCAAATCCTTACAGCGGGCGACGAACCGGTCACCGCCGGCCTCTATCTGAATCGGGGTGTTGATCTTCATGCGAATGTAACTGCGCTTTTCGCTATAAGCTCGGTGCTCCAAAACCATTGCAGGTTCCTCCGGCGGTATTGTTATCGGGCGTTTGCGTAAGGATAGCCTTCGGGTACGACCTCTACCAGTGATCGCTGTCACATCCTAACCCTGGCTGCGTAAACAGAATTCCACCTCTTGCAACTGCCAGAGCAAGGGTTTAGTGTTGCCGCCTCGATTAATAGGTACCCAACCCACCCATGTTGCAGGTGCTGTTGAAAGGTCATAGTCATGGATAGTGAACGTCATCGTCTGCTGGTGATCGATGATGACATTGCTGTTCGCGATAGCATCGTGATGTATCTGCAAGAACTCGGGTATCTCGTCGATCAGGCCAGTAACGGTCGCGAAGGGCTCGAATTGTTCGAGCAAAGTCCCCCCGATGTGGTTCTGCTCGATCTGAAAATGCCGGCTATCGATGGCCTTCAGGTACTCAAAGTACTCGGTCAACATCCCGCCAATGTGCCCATCATCGTGGTGTCCGGCTCCGGCGTCATGACTGACGTTGTCGAAGCGTTGCGCTACGGCGCCAGCGATTACCTGATCAAGCCGATTACCGATCTGGAAGTGCTGAAGCATTCGGTGTCGCGCTGTCTCGAACAGAACCGGCTGCAGCGCGAAAATGTCCGCTATCGTCAGAAGCTCGAAGAGGCCAACCGCGACCTACGGCAGAGCTTGAACGCATTGCAGCAAGACCAGCAGGCCGGCCGTCACGTGCAAATGAAGATGTTGCCGGCGCGACCGCTGGCCATCGCCGATTACCATTTAAGCCATCGAATTTTTCCGTCGTTGTTTCTCAGTGGCGATTTTGTCGACTATTTCACTGTCGGTGACCGTTATGTCGTGTTTTTTATAGCTGACGTTTCCGGCCACGGTGCTTCGTCGGCATTTTTGACGGTTTTGCTGAAGAACCTGTTCGCACGCAAGCGCAGCGATTTTGGTCATTGGCTCGATCAGACCATCCTGTCACCGATAGCGATGCTCGCTCAAGCCAATCGTGAATTGCTGGCGACGGAGATCGGCAAACACGTCACGCTCTGTGTCGCGACACTCGATATACGTACTAATACATTGCTGTATAGCGTTGCCGGACATTTGCCCGCACCTATACTGTGGTCGGCAGAGGGTTGTCGCTATCTGAAAGGCGATAATCCACCGGTTGGCTTGTTCGAGGATGCCGAATACGCCGAGGAGCGAATTGATTTGCCGTCCAAGTTCGCTCTCACTCTGTTCTCGGACGGTATTCTGGAAACACTTGCAGCCGATGGTTTGCTGGCCAAGGAGCAGCAGTTGCTGACCACGTTGGCGACCGGTTATAACACGATGGACGGTGTGGTCGAAGCACTCGAATTGCAGAGTGTGAAGGATGCGCCGGATGATATCGCGGTCTTGCTTGTTTCCAAGGGTTGAGCTTAATGCAGCCGGGCAAAATTCTAGTCGCCCATGAGGGCGGCGCATTCGTAATCAAATTAGTGGGCGACGTACGGCTGACCTTCTGTACTGCGCTCGATGATTATTTCGAGCAGATGTTCTCGGCTCCCGATTTTGCCAGCGTGATTATCGATCTCTGTCGCGCGGAAAATATCGATAGCACCACGCTGGGACAGCTCGCCAAACTTGCGCTCGCAGCCAAACGCAAACATCACCTCACGCCAGTCATTCTTTCCACTAATCCCAATATCACCCGTATTTTGCAATCGATGGGTTTCGATCGCGTATTCGATATCCGTCGGGATGTGCCGCATACAGAGGCGGATCTTGGCGAATTGCCGATCGTGTCCGAGAGCGAAAGCGGCGTGCGCGATCGTGTACTTGAGGCGCATCGGGTGCTGATGGGTATGAGTGAGCAGAACCATGCGCAATTTCAAGAGTTGGTTTGCGCGCTTGAGGCGGCACGGTAATTATCGTTGCTCCGCGTTATAGCCCACGTACGACATCTTATTTCATGATGATTTAATGGAAGCTGCTTCCATTTTGGCCTTGATGTACAGCGTATGCGGTAGATAAATCAAATCGGCGATTTGTCGAATCAGATGATCCTCATACTTGTCGATGTTGCCATCGGCAAAGGCCACCCGCCACAGCTCGCGTACCAGCGCATATTTTTCGTCGTCATCGCATTGTTCGTTAAGCACATAAGTGAACTCATACAGCGAGGTGGCTTGTGCATTCGCCGTTTCTGCATCGCTGAGCAATTCGTGCACGGTGTCGACATCGAGATTAAAGGTTGTGCGAATCGCGTCGACAATCGCTTGTTGCTCGCGCGGATCGCGGCGAAAATCTGCTCTGCTCAGTTCTATCAGCAAAGCCGCTGCCGCCAATTGCAGTGTTCGCGGATCACGGTTGTGCTGGTGATTCGCCGTATCGGTGAACAGCGCTTTGAGCTTTCCCAGCATTATTTACGCTCGCTCAGCTGACGTTCGAGCGTGATCTGATCTTCCGCAAATTTACGAATCCCCTCGGCCAGCTTTTCGGTTGCCATCGCGTCTTCATTGAGCGCAAAGCGAAAACGCGCTTCATCGTCATGCTGTGGCGCGATCGCGACACCGGTATTGTCGGCATTAAGCTTCCGCTGCAACACACCGTGGTCGTTCGCGAGTTCTTCGAGCAGGGAAGGGCTGATTGTCAGTCGATCGCAGCCCGCGAGCTGTTCAATTTCTCCGATATTGCGAAAACTGGCGCCCATCACAATGGTTTTGTAATCGTGCTGTTTGTAATAGTTGAAAATGCGCGCGACTGAAACCACGCCCGGATCTTCTGCCGGTTCATAGTGGCTGCGCCCACTCGCCTTAAGATGCCAATCGAGAATGCGACCCACAAAGGGAGAAATCAACGTAACGCCGGCATCGGCACATGCGGCGGCCTGCGTGAAGCTAAACAAAAGCGTTAGATTGCAATTGATGGATTCCTTCTCCAGGATTTCAGCCGCGCGAATGCCTTCCCAGGTCGATGCGATTTTGATCAGCACACGGTCGCGGCCAACGCCTGCTTCCTCATACAGCGCAATTAGTCGATGCGCTTTTTCCAGTACTGCCGGAATATCGAATGAAAGCCGCGCATCCACTTCCGTGGAAATTCGTCCCGGAATTAATTGCAGAATTTCACAGCCGATCGCTACGCCGATTTTGTCGACACAGGCACTTATCTGTTGCGCAGTGCTACCGGATTGGCTCGTCGCCCATATGCGCGCAGCGTCGACTAACGGTCGATACGCCGGCAATGTCGCCGCTTTTAGCAAAAGTGAAGGATTGGTGGTCGCATCCAGGGGCCGGAAACGTCGGATCGCTTCGATATCGCCTGTATCCGCGACCACGGCGGTAAATTGCTTCAATTGTTCGAGTTTATTCATGGGGGATGGCGGTCCGAGCGGAGTAAGTAAGTGGCTGAATGTTAACCGGAATGATGGACTGCCGAAAGCGCAACGAGTTCACGTTCAACGGCAGTCAGCGCCGCAATCACGACCGAGCGATCCGCGCCGGCACGCGGGCCATGCTCACTCAAAATGCGGCGAAACTGCCGCGCTCCCGGCATAGCTTGATATAAACCTAAAATATGACGTGTCATCGAATGCAGCGAATTACCGCGCTGTAATTCACGTTCGATGTACGGCAAAAATTCTGTCATCACTTCCAGCCGCGTTTTGACGCGCGCGTTAGGATCAAAAAATTCGCGATCAGTCGATGCCAATAGGTATGGATGGTGATACGCGGAGCGGCCAAGCATGACGCCATCTACATGGCGCAAATGTTCATGGCAGGCTTCGAAATTATTGATGCCGCCGTTAATCACCACGGTCAGATGGGGAAAATCTTGCTTCAAGCGGTATATATCGTCATAGCGCAGCGGCGGAATTTCGCGATTTTCCTTTGGGCTCAAACCGGAGAGCCACGCTTTACGGGCATGCACAATAAAAACATTGCAACCTGTCGCAGCGACGATATCGACAAAGTTGGCCATGGCCGCATAGCTGTCGATCTCGTCGATACCAATGCGATGTTTTATTGTGACCCGAATCGAACATGCATCCTGCATCGCTTTGATGCAGTCGGCGACCAAATTCGGATTTGCCATCAAGCATGCGCCAAACGCGCCATTGCGCACGCGATCCGAAGGGCAGCCGCAGTTGAGGTTGACCTCATCGTAGCCGTGCTCTTCCGCCATGCGTGCGCAGGCGCCGAGATCGAGCGGATTGCTGCCGCCCAATTGCAGTGCAACCGGATGTTCGCGTCGGTCGAATTGCAGCAGCCGTTCGGCGTCACCGCGCAATAATGCTCCTGTAGTGATCATCTCGGTGTACAGCAGCGCATGCTCGCTGAGCGTGCGCCAAAAATAGCGGCAATGGCGATCGCTCCAATCGAGCATGGGAGCGATGCAGAAGCGATGAGTTGAAAGCGATGTGGTCATGAATACTTTGAATTTTGTGAAATTTATATTTCAAATTTAGTGCCGGGTACTATGCGGCACAGCCCCAGGATTGAAAAATTTTCATTTTGACAACGTTCAGACGCTCATCATAAAAAATTATGTTGATTGCATCACGTATGTGGACTTTACCTATAACGAAATTCCCCATCGCCTTCCACACTATGGCTGAGCTAGTCGCACTGAGGTCGACGATGTGCGCGCAAGGAGGTTGTGATTCATTTTAATGCGGTGTGAGACATTATGTTTAAATCAATTACCTTCGGAATTTTTGCAAGCGTGGCCACCATTTTCAGTATGCAAGCTGCGGCCGACTTGAATTTAAATGGCATCACCTACTTGCGGTTCACTGGAACCGGGACTAAATGCCCAGACGGCAGCACGGTCCTGAGATACAGCAATTCGTCTTGGTGTAAGGCATACAAAGCGAAGGTGGGTTGGACTATTCCGTCCACGCGCGCGAACGGTACGCCGTTGCCGATTAGCGAATTGGCAGGCTATCAAGTTTACTGGACGCGCGACAGCGATAAAGGTGCCGGAACTATCAATGTCTATAAAGCTAGCGCCATTACCACAAACCTGAGCACGATTGTGCCGGATACCTACCATATTGCAATTTCAGCTATTGATACCAAAGGTATGAAAAGCTCGTTGTCCAAAGTCGTTAGCACTCAGCTCGGCAAATAAAACTCTACTGCAGCAGTCGACCGCGTAAATGGTTTCGCATTTGCGCGTCGACTCCCAGTCCTTCATGTAAATAAATATCGAGCGAACCGAATTCGCGCTGTGCGGCATCCAGTGCGCCGCGTAAGTATTCGCGCCGGACTTCGAGCATCGGCCGCAGCACATTATCCGGAAGATTGAGTTGATATTTGTCGCGCACGCGTTTTAGCTCGATCTCGATCGGCAGATAACGTTCGGTGAGCAGATAATCATGTACCAATGTTTCCTCATTGACACCCAGCGCAGATAAAATCAATGCCGCACCGAATCCGGTGCGATCTTTACCGGCGGCGCAATGAATCAGTAGCGGACCGTCTTGTTCTGCGAGTAGCTCGAACATTTTTTTATACGCGGGTCGTTGTTGCAGCGCCAGATCGCGATTGATCTCGATCATCACTTCAATCATGTGCTCCGTGCGCGATTCTTCACTGGTCATCGACAGCTGCGAAAAAATATTTGCAGCGCTGCCGGGAATAATCGATAGATGCTCGACGCGCAATGGCTGCAGCGTCGCTAACTGATTAGGGGCGAGGTCGCGCTCCGCGTCGTGACGAAAATCGCAAATTAAATGAAGTCCTATTTGCTTAAGCAGTGCGTGATCTACTTCATCGAGGCGATTCAATTGATCGGAGCGAAACAGTTGGCCCCAGCGCACATGCTGGCCACTCGCGGTCACGTAGCCGCCAAAGTCGCGAAAATTATGTGCGCCACGCAAACGAATCCGACGCTCCGTCAATAGCAGGTTTCTGCCATCGTCGAGCTCAATGAGAAAATAATGACGCAGCCCAGGGTCCAAATGATTTACCGAGGCGGTGGCCGCAGTGTTGTCAACGACAGCCTCGTGCGTTAAATCATTGGGCGAGATACCAGCCACAACGCGACGAACCATTTGCTGATTATTTGCTGGCCAGCGCAGCAGATAATTATTTGAATCACTACGTTCGAGTTCGAAATCCTCTATTCGCAGCATCGTTTTTCGGTCTCCATAAAATAATAGCGGCAACCTATCATGTTTTTCCGTGCCCTTGCTGGCGGAGCGTCTTGGCCCAGCGTGAGAAAGTCGCCCCGAATCCGTATAATCGCCGGTCTCTTCGCATTTAAGACAGGACTACCATGACCGTACGTACCCGCATCGCGCCTTCGCCGACCGGCGATCCCCACGTCGGCACAGCGTATATCGCGTTATTTAATCTATGTTTTGCGCGCAGCCACGGCGGTCAGTTCATTTTACGGATCGAAGATACCGATCGCGTGCGTTCGACTGCGGCATCGGAGCAGGCAATTCTAGATTCGTTGCGCTGGCTCGGTCTCGACTGGGACGAAGGCCCGGATGTAGGTGGTCCGCATGGTCCGTATCGGCAAAGCGAACGTGGCGACATCTATCGTAAACACGCCGATCAATTATTGGAAAAAGGCCACGCGTTTCGCTGCTTTTGCAGCAGCGGGCGCCTCGATACGTTGCGTGCCGAACAAATGGTTAAGCAGCAGCCGGTGGGTTATGACGGCCATTGCCTGCATTTAACATCAGAAGATATCACCGCGCGTGTTGCAGCCAATCAGCCGCACGTGGTGCGAATGAAAGTGCCGCGTGAAGGTGTTTGCATCATCGACGATTTATTGCGCGACAAGATTGAAATCGAATGGGCGCAAGTAGACATGCAGGTGTTGTTGAAGGCCGATGGTATGCCGACGTATCACCTGGCAAATGTCGTCGATGATCATTTAATGCAAATTACCCACGTGATTCGCGGCGAGGAGTGGATCAGCTCAGCACCCAAGCACAAATTATTGTACGAATATTTCGGCTGGCAGATGCCGCAGTTATGCCATCTACCATTGCTGCGTAATCCGGACAAAAGCAAACTCAGCAAGCGTAAAAATCCAACCAGTATTTTGTATTACCAGCGCATGGGATTTCTGCCGGAAGCTCTGTTGAATTATCTCGGGCGCATGGGGTGGTCGATGCCCGATGAGCGCGAGAAGTTCGCTCTCGATGAAATGACGAAAGAATTCGATATCAAGCGCGTCAGTCTCGGCGGCCCGATTTTCGATTTGGAAAAATTGCGTTGGCTCAATGGCACCTGGATTCGCGAAAACCTATCGCCGGAGCAACTCGCCGATCGTCTGCATGCGTGGGCGTATAACCGCGACAATTTGCTGAAAATTTTGCCGCTGGCGCAGACTCGCATCGAAACACTCAGCGATTTCGCGCCGCTCGCGAGCTTCTTCGTGTCGGGAATGCTGCCGGTGCAGCCAACCGATTTCGACAATAAAGATTTCGACAAGGACACCACAGCAAAAATTCTGCAGTTTGTGTTATGGCGGCTGGAAGCTCTCAACGATTGGAAGCGCGATCGAATTTTCGCAGAGGTCAGCGATATTGCGAATGCGCTAAATCTGAAAATAAAAGCGTGTATGGGCCCGCTGTTCGTTGCGATTTCCGGCAATCGCAGCTCGGTATCGGTGATAGATGCTATCGCGATCATCGGCCCGGATATGACCCGCGCGCGGTTGCGTCATGCCATCGAAGTGCTCGGCGGCATCAGCAAAAAGCGCACAAAGGAGCTGGAAAAGGAATATGCGGCACTGTCGCAGGCGCCTGCTGCCGATCAAAGTACCGAGCAGAGTTGACACTCAAGGGGGTGCTCTTTATGATGCGCACCTCCGCGAATTCGGGGCTATAGCTCAGCTGGGAGAGCGCTACAATGGCATTGTAGAGGTCAGCGGTTCGATCCCGCTTAGCTCCACCACTTCAACATCCAGTAACGTCCAAGAAAGTCCAGAAAGCCCGCTAAATGCGGGTTTTTTTACGCCTTCTATTCCAACACAGTCTAGTAGTGTCCATAGACAGCTACCAGCAAGTGTTGGTAGTTTCGTTGGTATATCCACTGTTTCAGATTTGGGTACCAACAAATGGCCAAGGCTACCAACAAGCTTACCGACACCGAGGTCCGCGGTGCCAAACCCAGGGAGAAGCCATACAAGCTCTCGGATGGTGCGGGGCTGTATCTGCTCATCGAGCCGAACGGAAACAAGTATTGGCGGCTCGCTTATCGATTTGCTGGTAAGCAAAAACTACTGGCGCTGGGTGTGTACCCGGAGGTCTCTGCAAAGGAGGCCCGCAACAGCACAAACCCAAAACGGCTTGGTCGCGATCAAGCGAAAGCGCTATTGGCGGCGGGTACTGATCCGGCAGAACAGCGAAAGATTGACAAGGTCACCAAAAGCGAAGCGACGGCAAATAGCTTTCAAGCAGTTGCACTCGAATGGTTCGCCAATCAAAAACCAAAATGGTCGGATGTTCACGCTGATAAAACGCTGTGGATGCTGAATAGGAATTTATTCCCATGGCTTGGCAGCCGTCCAATTGCCGAAATCAAACCGCCTGAATTACTCGCCACGCTGCGCCGCATAGAAAGCCGTGGCGCGCACGATACTGCCCAACGTGCCAAACAGGTGGCGGGGCAGGTGTTCCGCTACGCCGTCGCCACTGGCAAAGCTGAGCGTGATCCCTCGCAGGATTTACGTGGCGCGTTGGCTGCTGCGGTTAAAACGCATTTGGCTGCAATCACAGATCCCAAAGAGGTCGCCAAGCTGCTGCAGGCGATCAATGGCTTTCAAGGCACCCCCGTTGTGAAAGCGGCGCTACAACTGTCACCGCTGTTTTTCTGCCGTCCCGGTGAGCTGCGTCATATGGAATGGGCAGAAATTAATTGGGACGAAGAACGCTGGGAAATTCCTGCCGAGAAAATGAAACTGCGATTGCCGCATATCGTGCCCCTGTGTTCGCAGGCGCTAACCATTCTGCGCGAACTACAGCCGATCACAGGGCGCACTAAATACGTTTTCCCCAGTGCACGCGGTGCGAGTCGACCATTGAGCGAAAATGCTGTACGCGTCGCGCTTCGCACGATGGGCTTCACTAACGAACAGATGACGCCGCATGGCTTTCGTGCGATGGCGCGGACGATCCTCGATGAAGTGCTGGGCTACCGTGTCGACTGGATCGAACACCAATTGGCGCACGCGGTGAAAGATGCGAACGGCCGCGCGTATAACCGCACATCGCATCTGAAAGATCGAGTGAAGATGATGCAAGGCTGGGCGGATTATCTCGATAGTCTGAAAACGAACAGCAATGTGGTTCCAGTGGATTTCGCGCGCGCATGAGAAATATGTCTTTCATGCTGACCACTCAGCAAATACTCGACGGTACCAAAACCGTCACGCGTCGCAATGGCTGGGCATTTCTAAAACCGGGTGATCGAGTGCGCGCCGTGCGCAAATCCAGAGGGCTGCGGCCGGGTGAAAAATTAGCCCCGCTGCGTGTGCTCGAAATCACGCTCGTTACCCGCGAGCCGCTATCAGCAATTACGCAGGAAGAAGTCATAAGCGAAGGTTTTCCCGATATGACGCGCGAGGAATTTATATCGATGTTCTGCGCCAGTCATAAAGGCTGCACACCGGAAACAGAAGTTACGCGAATCGAGTTTCGATTCGTGGATTAAAGAATTGCCTTATGGCAATAAGCGGGGGTGGAAGTGTTAGCGGCACCTTCACCCCCTAACCACAGACCACCTGGATAAGAGGTGAAATATGGCTGGCGGTAATACTATCGTACCCATAAAAAAATATACGAGTGCTGACGAAAACGATGTAAGTGAACATATCCTGATTTTGCCGGCGCGAAGCTGGTATGGCGGTGATGAATGGGTAGGTACCGCGGATGAACTTATTGCAGCCGGTTTAGTTGCACGCGACCAATTACCGGGTGAGCCGGGAAACAATAAAGTATCGGCCACTTATTACAATGGTCGGCTGGTGCGTAAATCCTCACATAATCCCCATGACGAACACTATCTCAGTGTAACGAGATATGGCCGACAAAAATTCATTGTTCGCAAAGGGGTTTCAGAAGAAGAAAAACAACGTCGAGAAACAAAAGAAATTCTGTTAAAAAAATCACCCGACGTTGATTTCATCTCGATTCCGCCTCCGCTGTTTTATATCGGTGAGAAGGTGGTCGTGCATCGTGCTTGCGTCGAGGTCGTCGATATTCGATACGACAAGGGTGATCAATATAATTCCAAGGGCTACGCTTACAAGGTTAATCCAAACTTGGATGAGCGCTACAATTGGTTCGCGGAAGAACTGCTTTATAAATACACCGCGAAGCCCGCAAGTATTATTCCATTACTATGTGCCGCAACAGAACCAGTGCAGCAGCCTCGCCGCCGTGGTCGTTTACCAAAGAATATTGCATCGGTTTGGGTTGCCAGATATAAGCGCAGATGTCAGGACGAAGAGTTGAGCAAGCTTCGTGAAGTATTGCGAGACCTAAATATTTCGATTGAAATCGATCGAAAAATAATTGGCGAGCAGCGAGCCAAATTAATTGAAGTAAAGGGAAAAATCCAGGAATTGCTCAGATAAAACCGAGTTTGCAGCGCCTATCCCGACGGGGAGAAAACGGGTTTCCCTGACCCGCTGGCGCTGCGATCTATTCAGGGCGACGCGAAAAGGGCGCGACGATGAACTTTCCTTCCTATGTGCCGGACGTTGTTCGGGAGCACATTACAACGCTAATCGAGGGCGACTCTTGGGAGCCTAACGGTTGGGCGGCATCACTAGCCAGCGCCGAAGAAAGTCTTGCAAATATTGAGGGTGTGATTCAAAGGCAAATCAGACGCGGAGAAGATGATTACCTTACAGGTCTGCGCATACAAAAAGCTGAAGCGATCAAACACAGGGACATGCTGGCCAATACTGTCGGCTGCCTAAAGCGACTAGCCACTGATGAAAGAATGCAGGACGCATACACGTTACTTAAAAGCGAATTTAACAATGACGATCAATGGCGAAACTTCATCCGCTCCGCGTGGGCCGCGGACATGGACTATTCGGAATTTCGCGACCGTGTGAAGCAAGCAGCAGAGCTTGCAACCGAAATAGGAAAACAAGCGGTCAAACTTTCAGAGCTGATAAAGAAGTTTTCCGAAAACGGAACGCTTGCGCCAAGCGAGTTTTATTCGATCCCAGAATTACTGCGAAAAACCGACAATCACGAGATGGAAGGGCACAATCTGGCGATGTGGCGATCCATGCGCAAGCACGTCTTAGGCGATTTACCAGAGCGAAATATTCCAGTAATGCCAGCAGAAGAAAGCGGGGAACCGACCACTGTCGAAATAGTTAGAATATTTCTCGCGCCACTAGAAAAAGCAGAAATCGCCCCAGAAGAAGAGGCGCGGAATATGCTGCGCTACGCATGGGGAACGGCACCTGACCTACCCGCCCTACTTGATACAGTAGCGGAGGCCGCACTAGACTTTGTGCCTAGCGAATCGGGCGCAATCGGAGCGGCAATTAACTCACGGCAACGAAACCAAAAAACCGAATATATTCGAGCATTCGACAACATCCTAACCAATGTCCACAACTTTACGCTGACAACACCAATAATTAATGCAATGGCAATCGTAGCAACGGTGGTAATAAATGATCCTGACATCATTGTGACCTACGATGATGTTCGTAAAACAGTTTCGAAGAAAGCCAATTAGCCGCTGGAAAACTCAAGCCGAAAAAATCCTTCGAGTTTCTTCGATCTTTTCCCTTTTATCCTTTGCAATAGCTCCCAAGCGTTCCGATAAATGCCGGTACGCGCAACTGACTACATATGGGAGTTATTTATGGCTACACAAATTCAATCAGCACTAGCAATACTCCGTCGAAAAGAGGTGGAGGCCCGCACCAAATTATCTCGCTCCACAATTTACGCCCGCGTGAAAAACGGCACCTTCCCAGCACCTGTTCCGCTTGGCCCTAAATCGGTTGGCTGGATCGAATCAGAAATCGATTCGTTCTTGGCTGGTTGTATGGCTGTGCGCGACGCCGGCAAAGCAGTGTAAGGAGAGCGAGCCATGACAAACAAAAAAGGCCGCACCTCTCGGCACAGCCCTAAACAATCGAGCATCAATAATATCAGCAAGCGCGCACAGTGTCGGCGGATCGCTGATTACATGATTGAACATCTCAATGGCAGCAGCATTGACCTTCAAGTGAGCTGTAACGCACTGCATCCACCGCGCCGGATATTCGAGCTGCGCAACGAGTACGGCTGGATTATCGAAACGCACTGGAAGCGCGCCAATGATTCGCAAGGTCGTCCGCACCGTGTTGGTAATTACGTGCTGAAAAAAATCGGGGTGATGCCATGAATCGCTTTCAGGTGTGCATCGAGCAACGAACGACAATTCCCTACACCGTGGAAGCGGATAGTCCTCAGGACGCGATAGAGCGCGTTTTGGCGGGTTTTGGCGATAAGGGCGACGAGGATTATCCCGAGCCGGATATTTTTGTTAAACCGCTGGAGGGCTAAGGATGGCCCGAAAAGATAAAGGGCGCGGGGGTGACTACCGCGCCATCACCTATGCAGGCTATTTGCATTTGCCACATGTGCTGACTGCGGAACCGGATTTCATTTCGCTGAGCGGCCACGCGTTAAAACTGCTGATCGATGTTGCGCGGCAATATAACGGCAAGAACAACGGCGATCTTTGCTGCGCCATGACGGTGCTGAAAGGGCGCGGCTGGAAATCAAATTGCCAACTGTTGAAAGCCAAGCGCGAATTGATTGCGAAAAACCTGTTGATGGAAACACGTCCGGGCGGCTTGGGTATCGGCCCCACTCTGTACGCAATCACATGGCAGCCAATAAATGAATGTCCGGGTAAAGGATTAGTGGTCGGCCCAACGTTGCACCCGCCCCGATTATTTCGGCCAATTACGGTTTCAAATTCAAATCTGCCACACCGTGAGGCGGTGCAGGCTGCACCGTGTGGCGGTGCGTTGAAGGTCATTTTTGTGACTTCCCTGCACCGTGTAGCGGTGACCTTTATATATTTACCATGTATAGGCAGTGTTTTATGGCAGTCGATGCCATTGCTGTTATCAGTGATCGCGCCATGATTTTAGTCATCGAGTGCGCGCGGTTCGCAGTATGGTTCGCACGAAAGTTCGCAGCGTGGTACGCAAGAAGTGCGCAAGAAAGTACGCACGTGGCTGCGCACTATTGAAGATTTAAAGACCGGGTTATCCAAATGATTTCGGTTGAAAACAAGCTGGAGTAACTATGGGCGGCATTGGTAGCGGTCGGTATTGTCGATGGAGCAATACGACAACCTTGGACGAGGTGAAGCGGATCGATATTCGTTACATGCGTCGTTATGGATTGCTTCGACCTGAATGGACCGGTTCTTTGAGCTGGACGTGTCGCGGTGAGCCTACCGGCGACATTCGCTACAGCTGCCATGCGGATAGGATTGTTTTCAATTACCGTTTCCGCTCCGGTGGTGGCGATTGGGAGCCGGTCGAGCAAGTCGTTTACTTTGATCGCACCCGTTGTCACATGGGTGGTGATCGCCTTTGGTTCCGCTGCCCCTGCTGCAATCGACGTTGTGAAGTGTTGGCGCTGGCGGATAAATACCCGGCCTGCCGCAAGTGCTACCGCCTTCCCTATCGCTCACAGTGCGCTGATCGTTTAGGGCGCCTCCAGATGCGTCAGGAGAAGCTAGAGGCAATGCTGTGGGGTGATAAGCGTAAGTGGTGGCGAAAGGCCAAGCGTGAGCGTCTGCTGACGGAGCGGGAGCAAGTGGGCGGTGAGTACGACGAGGCGTTCATGCAAGCTGCTGCGAATCTCATTGGCGGCGAAGAAATGTTGCGGATGTTGGGGAAGCTTTGACGCGGGGCAATTGCTTTAATAGCGATAGATGGCAATGGACTGAATTGCGATTCACGCTAGTCAAATGATTTTGAAGTGATTTATGTAAAAATTTTCGACGCCACATTTCGGTGTACAGCTTTGCCGATCCCTAGTTATCATTCCCACGGGAAAAAGGAATGTGCTGGGAGCGCAATACGAGTTTTCTAGCGACTCAACTTCTCTGTTTCACACCCCTATTTTCAGCTCGCACATGTCTCGCATGAGGTGGGCTATTGAATTAATCTTCCAAATATTTATTTTGCCTAATCATGGAGCACGGATGATGAAGTTTTACAATATTGTAGTAGGTGCAGCAATATCTCTTTCCATTAGTACAACCACATATGCCACGCCCATCCAGATTGATTTTGTAGGGAAGGTTACAGAAAAATTTGACGCCTTGGGAAATGCTCTTTTAGGAGTGAGTATTGGCAATGTTGCCTTTGGGCACATGCTCTTTGATGACGCCGTTGTTCCTAGTCTGGATGTTACTCAGGGCAGCTATCCTAGCGACTATGCCAACTATACGTCCGCCGGCTTGAACTGGTTGTCTAGCTCAATTGTAGTAAATGGTACTAGCTATGAAGCTGGTGATGGCGTGGATGAAGTCGCAGCCGATCGCTATTACGTGGAGAACCCGAGCGATGGCGGAGGTCCGGGATTATTAATGTTGCGAAGTAGCTCTGCGCTCACTGGTTTTAACGAGTCGGTTTACTTTGAAAAAGGCTCGTCGGTGAACCTATTCGGTCCGTTAAACGAAATTGCGAGCACGGATATTTTGAGCGTTGAAAGCGTCGCAAACCTTTTTAAAAATTTCTCTTTTTCAACATACGACGTAAATTTTCCCGAAGGATCTTATAGCCCCAAATGGAACGCCGTTTTTGCCGGGGACATATCTTCTGTCACGATTTCGCGCCTCTCTACGCCACCGTCGACGACGGTTCCTGAGCCAAGTTCAATTGCACTTTTAGCAGCAGGCCTTCTGTGGCTCGCGGCAACACGTAAACGCTGCATTCGATAACAGAGCTTAGGGTCTCGACAAGGAAGTCGAATGCCAAAACGTCCGCTTGGGTTCCGATAACGCCCCCCACCATGTCAAGGTGGCACTCTACCAGGAGGGGACTCGAACCCCTGCGGGCATCGATCGCGATGATGTGGCAATATTTGCTGAACAAGGCTTAAAAGTTATAGCGTAACAGGGAGATGGCAGTGAACAGCCGCATTAACAAATCAATTTACGCGCCAGCGCCAAAACGAAAAAGTCGACGAGCTGATTTGCATGACTCTGAGTAACGAAGATCGCGATCAATTGTTGAGTTTGTTGGATAACCCACCAGTCATCACTAAGGCATTGCGCAAGTTGATACAGCGCTCAGGTTAATATCTTTTCCACGTCTAGCACCCCGTAGGTTTTGCGGCATTGACGAATCGACCGATGACACTGGTATTGTCAGTGGCAACATTAGTTGGTGCGACAAAGAAATAAATTGTCGTCACCCATTTTTGCGTGTGATGAAAGCGGCAGAAAAAATCGGTTATATGTGGGGCTGCAATCAAATAATGCTGGTAGTTCTGTTGGTATAAGTCGATTTTAAATTTATTGAAGACATTTAAATCAATTGGTTACGATAACTATTCAGTAGAGCTTAGCCCACCACTTCAACATCCAGTAACGTCCAAGAAAGTCACTAAACCCGCGTAAATGCGGGTTTTTTATGGCTTCCATATCCGGGATTGTCTAGCAGCGTCCATAGAGAGCTGCCCCTCGGGAAATAAAAAAGCAGCGTAACCACAAACCCCTACGCTGCCGAAATGCTGAAAAGCTTATACGTATCGATCAAGCCGCTTTGGCGGATTTCTCTGCCTGAATGCGTACGTAAACCTCTTCGCGATGCACGCTAATTTCTTTCGGTGCGGCGATGCCGATGCGCACTTGATTACCAAAAATACCGAGCACGGTAATTTTGATATCGTCGCCAATAATCAGTGTTTCGTCAGTGCGGCGGGAAAGTACGAGCATGTTGCGATCTCCGTATGAGTAAGCTACTGAGAAAAGCCTAGTCGCGTGCTGAATAATTCACCTGTTAGCAAATGCACGTAGCCATATACGGTTTTATTCGTACCGGTGGAGGGGTTGGAGTCGCACTCCGGGGTGCGATTCGATTGGCTTATTAGCAGCAGGGCGGATGATGAGGCGTTTGCTTTTGCTGTGGCGAATTGATTGGATGATGAAGAAGTGCTACGGATATTGGGCAAACTAAATAGAGCTACGCGTGTGCACATCCAATCTGTAAAAAATCCGGCAATTGCGCGATTCGAAATCGCGAGAGCATACTACTTCACCCGCCTCTGAAGAGAGGCGATCAACAACAAAAACTCATAGGATGATTACTCATGAAAAAACTATTGCCTGCAATTCTCATTTCTTCGCTCACGGTCTCCGCTTCCAACGTACTTGCCTACGCGTTCGCAAATGATACGTCCGGCTTCAATTTTTCACTTGCAGGGATGACGGTTAATGGCATCGTCTACGACGCAGGTGAAGCGCTATCAAACAACTGGTTAGATTTATCAACCAAAACCACTTCTTTAACGCAGAGCTCAAGCTATTCAGGCGACGCCTCTGCGGCAGTAGCAGTGATTTACAACTCTCAAAGTGGCCCGTCATTCTCGAGCTTAGTTCAAGCATCGGCATCAGCTGGGGATGAGGGTGGAACAGCCGAGGCCTACATAGCGAAAACCACGCAATTCACAATCAAAAACAATAGCGGTTCCGCTATCGACAATCTGTTTTTCCGGGGCCATTACAGCACCGTCTGGCCAAGCTCTCCACAACTCATCGCGTACGAAGGGGATGCAGATCTGGACTCATATCAATGGACGGCTATGGTGGACGATCTAAACTATGGGGGATCGAGTTACGCGGGATTTGTTCAATTCCCCGCTATCGACGGCTATGGGACTAGCTGTAATACGGAACAAGTGCTCCCTGAAGGGCATCCTCATCATTATTATGTAGAAGGCAGCAGTGTTAGATGCGGAAATTCGGAAGAGGAGCATGTTCACGATGCGCTTTTTTCCTTTGCGGATTTAGCGCCCGACCAAGAAATTAACTTCACTCTATTCCAATCTGCTCACGTTACTGCTTATAACGTCCCCGAACCCGCCCCGCTCGTCCTGTTGGTGGGAGGTATTGGTGGTTTGATATTGAGTCGTCGAACAACTTGAGCCACTACGAAGCCCGACCAGCTGGGAGTTTATTGTCGACCTCACGCGAGCTTAAGGTTACTAAAGCTCCATTTCCTTGCGACGGCGCGCGTTTTAAGTAGTTAATGATAGTTTGTCGATAGGGTTTACACAGACTGAGATTCGCTGCGGCAGCAGTGATTTATAGTTCTGAAATCTAAAGCCTTTATTTTGTTGGCGGCTTTTTTGCTGTTGGATGAAGATGGAAGCTTACTCAAGGGATCACCATGAAAACAAAAATCGTGCTTTTAAGTCTTTTATTCGGGACATTTGTCGAGCAGGCGCCAGCATACGTTATCACCGCCGATCCCAGCGCTTTTGCTGCAGGTACAGACGTCACCCATGCTTATGAAGGCATGACCCTGAATTACGCAGCAATGGTTTCGTTGATCCCATCATCGTATGAGGTCGGGTATCTTAAGCTCGGCCCGATCTACACGTTAGAGTGCATCGACTGTAAACCACAAGTTGAAGGGACTGCAATATTTAGTCCGTACCCAGTAGGCTCTAAAGGTACATTCACGGATGAAATAACATTCGCTAGCGGTTTTAAGCGTGGTGGTGGGACTCCTTATGGGGACGTTTTGATGGCCATATTTGATAAGCCAACCAATTACGTTGAGATATTGGGGAGCGGCGATGCGCTCAACACAGCGTTCCGAATAGATTATTGGGACAAATTTGGACATCAGCTTGGATATTGTTTCAACGGCTCCAGTGGCGGCGACTCAAATACTCCTTGTACCGGCACTCGACTTGTTACCGATGATACTGATCCGCGTAATTTCTATAACGATCAATGGATAATGGATTTGCGTATGGAGAGTCCCGATATTGCCTTTGTCACTATGGGTGGCGCGGCCGGTCCTGTGTTTGTATCGCAAATTTCTTACAGCGTGCCCGAGCCTTCTCCGGCGGCTTTAATTTTTGGTGTAATGAGCTTTATCGGTTTGCGTCGCCTGCAGTCGATGAGGCGTTAACCCGAAATAGGACAATGAATGGGTTGACTTATAATTCGCTGGACTTATGGAGGTTTGTTGATGTGGAGGTGCATTAAAATAAATATCAAACGAAAAGCGAACTGGGTGGGCTGATTTTCAATCAGCGTTGAATTTCCCAAAAAACGCCTCCGGCGGTGCAGGTTGGGGTACATTTGGGAGTGTTAAATCGATATTTATTTAGAGGTTTTTTATTATCCGTGGCTTACATCATCTATTCAGTAGAGCTTAGCCGCCACCTCAACATCAAGTAACGTCCAAAACAGTCACTAAGCCCGCGTAAATGCGGGTTTTTTTATGGCTTCTATATTCAGGATTGTCTATCAGCGTCCATAGACAGGCTGCCCCTCGGGAAATAAAAAAACAGCGTAACCACAAACCTCTACGCTGCCGAAATGCTGAAAAGCTTGTACGTATCGATCAAGCCGCTTTGGCGGATTTCTCTGCTTGAATGCGTGCGTAAACTTCCTCACGATGCACGCTAATTTCTTTCGGTGCGGCGATACCTATGCGCACTTGATTGCCGGCAATACTTAACACTGTGATTTTAATGTCACTGCCGATAATAATGGTTTCGTCGAGACGTCGGGTCAGTACGAGCATGATGTGAACTCCGTGTTGGATAAGCTACTGAGCAAAGCTTAGTTCGGCGTTGGAAAGCCACCATGAGCAAATGCACCTAGCGTTATCAGGTTTTACACTTATGGTCGCATCGTTTTTGGGCGGAGTGTGTGGCCCTTTACCACTTTAATGGCGCATCAATACCGTTTCGATCCTGCTGGTTATTAATGGGCATTATTGACAAGCTGGCTGGGTCGGTGATTTGATAATTTCAACGGCGCTGTACAGCTCCGCTGCAGTTTGTGTTTAGCGCTCTGCATGCAACAGGTGGGCTTGATCATGCTCGGTCAATTTATCGAACCGCAGCTAAGGACAGCTCTCATTTCCTCAGCGAAATTGCATCGCCCCTGGCTTGAATTTGATCCGGATGAATTTGCGCGTAATTACAACCGGCAGCCATTTTTACTTAAGCATCGTCTTACCGAGCATCCATTATTTAAGCTACAGCCATTGATAAGACTGTGTTATCGATTGCCGTCACCACAAGTGCATTGTCGTGCTGCGGTAGTTCCAGAAAATGCCGAGTTTGATTCGTCTCTGGAGCGCTTTAATGCCGGCATGACGCTAGATGCTGCCATCAAGGGACTGGAGCACGGTCAAGCGTACATTGCCATTTACAATCCTGAATTTGATGATCAGTACCGGGATGCTATCGAGGAGTTTATCGGAGAGATAGCGTTGCGCGCTGACCCATTGGAGCGGGGTCTTAATTGGTATTCGACGTATATTTTTTTATCGACTCAGCACGCTGTGACGCCATATCACATGGATCGTGAAATGAATTTTCTGCTTCAGATTGAGGGAGCGAAAACCGTTCGTCTTTGGGACCCCATGGACGAAGAGGTAATGACGTCAGCACAACGCGACATGTTGTTATCGTCTTTGGGCGAGCCTCGCCCGCCATACAACTCCGCCATTGAGCGCAAGGCAATGGTGTTTCGGCTCGAACCGGGAGCGGGCGTGCATCATCCTTACATTGCGCCACATCTGGTACACACCAATTCTGAACTATCTATTTCGCTGGCAATAACATTCCGAACCAACCAGTCGGATATATGGCGCGACGCGCATTGCATGAATCAACATCTTCGAAAACTGGGGTTACACCCGAGCGCAGTGCACCAATCGAGATGGCTGGATACAGTTAAGGCTTTATCCATTCGTACGCTGCGCCGAGTAAAGCGAATTGGAGTGAATCCATCAGAGGACTAGGTAGTGATTCAGAATCCTATGCTCTCTTCTAATTGGTCCCCCAAAATTTATCTACCGCGTTATTCTTCCGTTGCGTCGTAATATGAAAAATGCGAGCACACCCGCCCCAACTAGAGTTATAGGGGCAGGTTGGGGCACGGAAATATAATTATATGAAAGCTGCGATATGTATCCTGGGCCATCGGATCCGCCGGCTGTGATAAAGGCAATTTCTGGAGAGTTCGTGTAACAGCTAGTGATGCTCTGGTCAGTGTTACCGGTGGGCCAAGGGTTCGGCGGAGTTTCAAGCCGTACCGAGTTGCATGTGCCATTGACAATATCGGTGTAAGAGCCGAGCCAGTCCCCGGTTACCCCCCAATAATCCATTCGGAACGGGGTATATGTGGTCGCACCGCTACCAATAATCTGTACAAAGTTGGTTGGATTATCGAAAGCAGCCATGAACACCCAGCCATCGGAATAATGGTGATGGCTTTGAAGCTGAAAACGAAAGCTATTTTCATAATCGAAAATGGGGGTTGGCTGGTATCCGAGAACGGATTGCCCAAAAACTCTCGTCCCGTCTACCTGAGGCTTACAGCCTATACAATCGATGGCATAGATAGAGCTTGTTAAGCCTAGGACGCTTGGCTGATTCAGGTCGGGCTGATTCATTGTGGCCGAATAGAGCGAGACGCCATTGAACGCTTCGCTGATATTCGTTCCCGAGTCAAACTGCGATGGATCTAAGGTGATTACGTAGGCGCTGCTGATGTTCGCTATGCAAGAAATGACAATCGCTACAATCCATTTTCCATTTTTCATGTTTGCTACTTCCTCTGTGCTCCGAAATCGACTATCAATTAGAAAAGCCGAGCCTTTTTTGGTATTTAATATTCGATTGATGACAGCATAATACCCAGCAGTCGATTTATGATCGTAAAATTCACCGACACATAATTACTGCAGCGTAAAAACCTTCCTCACTATAATTACAGCTATCGTCGCTTTAGGGCAAGTGTTCAGTCCGAGCCGTGTAATTAATAATGAAAAGGAGCTTCTCAGCAGATTGGAATTGGATCGACAAAAGCACATTGAAGACTTTTGTTTTTATGCCAGATTCCGAGGACGATGCGGCTTGAGCACCGATTGAAAAAAGCAGCATAACTACAAACCTCTACGCTGCTGAAACTAAACATGCAGATAACTTCGCTGCGTTAAGCCGCTTCAGCGGATTTCTCAGCCTGAATGCGCATGTAAACTTCTTCGCGATGCACGCTGATTTCTTTCGGGGCGGCGATGCCGATACGCACTTGATTGCCGGCAATACCGAGCACCGATATTTTTATGTCATCACCAATAATCAATGTTTCGTCGAGACGTCGGGTCAGTACGAGCATGGCGGGATATCCGTGTTGAGTAAGCGATGGAGAAAATCTTAGTCCTGGGATGCAAAGTGGACCATTCGCAAATGCACGTAGCGGCATCCGGTTTTATGCTTATGGGCAAAAACGGGTACAGACGCATGTAGACCGATTAGCTCATCCGTTGGGGATCCGTTAGACACCGGATTACATTTGAACATGCTGCAGTTACGCCGGTCACAAACCAAGAGGCCTCTTATTTTTTCCATTCATATGCACGGAGGAATTCGCGATGATTTATCAGGGCCGAGCAGATGTGACTCTCAGCACACCAACGGGAGAACTGTCTGAAGAGCGTGATGTGGTTGTAGACGGTCACGGGCGACCGCCAGCGGATGCGCAAGGGGTTCATCCGCGAACGGACAGCCTCAAAATAAAGGTGCAGGGCCCACCGATGAAGGGGATAAACGAAGCGACACAGATTGAGGTGGTCGCGAACGGTGGAAGCTTTCAGATCGATCTGAGCGATCGCAAGGTGCAAATTTCGGCGGATGAGACCGAGTTCTCCGTGTAGCGATTTACGTTTGAAACTCGCGCGCGATGCGTTCGGGTTTAAGCACAGCATCCCTATTGGCGATTGAGGCGTGGACTACTTCATTTGCGCATCAAAGCTCTGTCCCGTGACGCCCTGGCTATCGGGGCCGATTAAATATAAATACGCCGCGATAATTTGCTCTGGAAGCGGATTTACTGAGGGATTTTCGGCGGGATAAGCGACACGGCGCATCGCCGTATTGGTAGCACCTGGATTGATACAGTTGACGCGTACGGTGGTTGTCGTGTCGAGCTCATCAGCGAGAATTTGCGTGAGCGCTTCGGAGCCGAATTTCGATACCGCATAAGCGCCCCAGAAGGCACGTCCTTTACGACCAACGCCAGACGACGTAAACAGCAGCGATGCATCGGTACTTTTTTGCAGTAACGGCAGCATTGCCTGGGTCAGCAGGAATTGCGCGGTGAGATTCACATTCAACACATCGTTCCAATCGGAAACGGTCGTGTCGATAATGCTTTTGCGTTGACCGAGAATGCTCGCGTTATGCAATAAACCGTCGAGGCGGCCAAATTCGTTTTCCAACGTTTCGCGCATCGCGGTGTAATCCTGCGGTGTCGCGCCGCCGAGTTTGAGCGGATAAATAGCCGCTTGCGGAAAGCCGGATTTTTCGATTTCGTCGTAAACCGCTTCGAGTTTCGCGATCGTTTTGCCTAACAGGATCACCGTGGCGCCGTGCGCGGCGAAGCTGATGGCGGCGGCGCGGCCAATGCCATCGCCGGCGCCGGTGACGAGAATGATGCGATCGCGCAGTAAGTCCGGTGCCGGCGCGTAATTATCGGGAATGCGAGAAATCATCAATACATCCAGTTTTGCAAAATCGGAATAATTTGTTGCGCGCGGTGCACGATGAAATCGGCGCCCCAGTTTTCGCACGGATCGTCGCTGTGCACGTAGCCGTAGGTGCAGGCGATCGATGCCATCCGCGCATTGCGTGCCGATTCAATATCGCGGCGGTGATCGCCGATATAAATCGCTTCGTTGACGCCGCAGCCGATTTTTTCGCAGGCGAGATACAGTGCCTCGGGATGCGGCTTGCGATCACGCACGTGATCGGGGCACACAAGCACTGCGCAACGGTCCGCAAGATTCAATGCTTCCAGTAACGGTTCGGCGAAAGCACATGGTTTGTTGGTGACGATGCCCCAGCGCATATTTTCGTGTTCGATAAAGCTGAGTAATTCATCGACGCCCGCAAACGGTTGCGAGAAGTCGGCGACATGATCCGCGTACAGTGCGAGTAACTCTTTGCGCAACAGTTCGAAACGTGGATCGTCCTCGGTGCACTGAAACGCGGTTTTGATCATGCCGCGCGCGCCATCGGAAACGCAGCGGCGAAATTCCCCATATCCGATCGGTGCGCAGCGATGTGTTTCCAGCATACGACTGATCAGCGCGTGAAAATCCGGTGCGGTATCGATCAGAGTGCCATCGAGATCGAACAGTACGGCTTTGAGTAGAGCGGGTTCTAGCATGTGTGGTCAGCCAGGTTTTTTTGCGTGAAGCAAATAATTCACGCTGATATCGCGTTCATGTAGCCGATAGGTTTTGGTCAGCGGGTTGTATTGCATGCCGGCGATGTCGAGCAGCTCGAGCCCCGCATGGCGCAACCATTCGGCCAACTCAGAGGGGCGAATGAATTTCGCGTAATCGTGAGTGCCTTTCGGCAATAAATTCAGCACATATTCGGCGCCGATGATCGCGAACAAATACGATTTCGGATTGCGATTCAGCGTCGAGAAATACAGCGAGCCGCCCGGTTTGCACAGTGTTGCGCACGCACTGATGATCGATTGCGGATCGGGCACGTGCTCGAGCATTTCCATGCAGGTAACGACGTCGTATTGCGCCGGCTGTTCGGCGGCGAGCGCCTCGGCAGTGATGTGCCGATAATTCACGTTCACGCCCGATTCCAGCTGATGCAGGCGGGCCACTGCGAGTGGCGCCTCGCCCATATCGATGCCGGTGACCGTTGCGCCGCGAATCGCCATCGCTTCGGCGAGAATGCCACCGCCGCAACCGACATCAAGTAGTTGCTTGCCGGCCACCGGCGAGCGCTCGTCGATATAATTCGCGCGCAGCGGATTGATATCGTGCAGCGCTTTGAATTCGCTGTGACGATCCCACCAACGATGTGCGAGCTGTTCGAATTTCGCGATTTCGGCGCGATCGACATTCTGCGTAGTCATTGCGTTAATTCCGTCATTGCACTAATTCCATCACTGCGTTAGCTCCAAAATTTAACGTGCGATCTTGTACTGCCATTGCAGCACGCGCGCTTTCAGCGCATCGAGATTAATTGTGGTCGGCTGACGGTTTTCCAGCATCAGCTTGCCACCAATCCAGCTATGCGTGACCCGCGCGCCAGTGTTGGTGTAGGCGAGCTGTGAAATCGGATTAAACAGTGGCTGATTTTCAATCGTGCTGAAATCGATCGCGATCACATCGGCGAATTTGCCGACCTCCAAACTGCCGATGCAATGGTCGAGGCCGAGTGCTTTCGCGCCATTCAGTGTGGCCATTTGCAGCGCTGCTTGCGCCGGAAGCGCGGTGGCATCCTTAGCGACGGCTTTCGCCAGCAAGGCTGCGATGCGCATTTCCGCAAACAAGTCCAAATCGTTATTGCTGGCGGCGCCATCGCTGCCGAGTGCCACGTTAATCCCGGTATTGAGGAGTTTCTGCACGGGGCAAAAACCGCTCGCCAGTTTCAGATTCGATTCCGGGCAGTGCACGACATGGCAGTTGTTGCGCGCGAGTAGTTCGATATCGTTGTCGTTCAGTGCAGTCGCATGTACACATTGCGTACGCGGACCGAGCAAGCCGAGACGCTGCAGGCGCGCGAGCGGCCGTTCGCCCCACGATGCAATGGCATCGTCCACTTCGCGCTGGGTTTCGTGCACGTGGATCTGAATCGTGCAATCGAGTTCTGCGGCGAGAACCGCGATTCGCTTTAGCGCTGCATCGTCAAGGGTGTAGGGCGCGTGTGGTCCAAAACCCATACTGATCAATTCGTGATGCTTGAAGTCATCGCGCACAATCAGATCTTTGTGAATGTAATCGTCGGCATCGCGTGCCCACGCAGTCGGAAAACCGATTACCGGAAGGTGAATGTGCGCGCGCATGCCGAGATCGTGCGCGGTCTGTGCGACAACGTTCGGGAAGAAATACATATCGCTGAAGCAGGTGGTGCCGCTGCGCAGCATTTCGGCGATGGCGAGTTCGGTGCCGTCGCGCACGAATTCTTCGCTAACGAATTGATTTTCGATCGGCCAGATATGTTCGTTAAGCCATTCATGCAGCGGTGTGTCATCGGCATAGCCACGCAGCAATGCCATCGCAGCGTGACCGTGCGCGTTGATCAGTCCCGGCATCAGTACATGATCGCCCAGCTCGACGGCGCGCTCGCACACCATGTGCCGCGCTTGTTCCTGCGGCAGCAGCGCCACGATGCGGCCGGCATCGATGACCAGCGCGTGGTACTCGAGCACGGTATTGCTGGGAGCGATGGGGACGATCCAGCGCGCAAACAGGATGAGATCGGCACGCGCTGGCAGCGAGGAGGTCGACAAGGCTGATTTCCGCTGATTTGAACAGGCCGGCAGTATACCCGCAAACGTCGGCGCGGCGAGCCTGCAGACGGGGATTTCGCTGTCGGTAGAGCATTGATTTATGGTACGATTCCGCGCTTTCTGCCGCGCCCATCAGGGGCTCGGTAGAGCGCATTGCCAGCCGCCTCCGGCTTCGAACCGATAACAAGGAACTGCCGTACCCATGGGTGAAATCGCTAAAGAAATCCTGCCGGTCAATATCGAAGACGAACTGAAGCAGTCTTACCTCGATTACGCGATGAGTGTCATTGTCGGTCGCGCGCTGCCCGATGTGCGCGACGGCCTGAAGCCGGTGCATCGTCGCGTGCTGTTCGCGATGAGCGAGCTGAGCAACGACTGGAACAAGGCGTACAAAAAATCCGCGCGTATCGTCGGCGATGTCATCGGTAAATATCACCCGCACGGCGATTCGGCGGTGTATGACACCATTGTGCGGATGGCGCAGCCATTCTCGCTGCGCTACATGCTGGTCGACGGCCAGGGCAACTTCGGCTCGGTCGATGGCGACTCGCCTGCGGCGATGCGTTACACCGAAATTCGCATGGCGAAGATTGCGCACGAGTTGCTCGCCGATCTCGACAAGGAAACGGTCGACTGGGTGCCCAACTACGATGGCACCGAAAAAATTCCGGCGGTTATGCCGACCAAGGTGCCGAATCTGCTGGTGAATGGCTCGACCGGGATCGCGGTCGGCATGGCAACCAATATTCCGCCGCACAATTTGCGCGAAATCGTCAAAGGCTGCCTCGCCGTTCTCGATAACCCGGATATTTCCATCGATGAGTTGATGGAGTTTATTCCGGGCCCTGACTTCCCGACGGCCGGCATCATCAACGGTCGTGCCGGTATCGTCGAAGCCTATCGCACCGGGCGCGGCCGCATTTATGTACGTGCGCGCGCCACCATCGAAACCGATGCCAAAACCAATCGCGAAACCATTCTGATTCACGAACTGCCGTATCAGGTGAACAAGGCACGGCTGATTGAAAAAATCGCCGAGCTGGTGAAAGAGAAAAAACTCGAAGGCATTTCCGAACTGCGCGATGAGTCCGATAAAGACGGCATGCGTGTTGTTATCGAAATCAAGCGCGGCGAAATGGGCGAAGTGGTGCTCAATAATCTGTACGCGCAAACGCAAATGGAAAGCGTGTTCGGCATCAACATGGTGGCGTTGGTCGACGGTCAGCCGCGCCTGCTGAATCTGAAAGATATTCTCGACGCATTTATTCGCCATCGCCGCGAAGTGGTGACGCGCCGCACGGTTTATCTGCTGCGCAAAGCACGCGAGCGCGGCCATATTCTCGAAGGCCTCGCGGTTGCGATTTCCAATATCGATCCGGTGATCGAGTTGATTAAAGCGTCGGCCAACACCCCGGAGGCGCGCGAAAAATTACTGGCTAAAGCGTGGCTGCCCGGCGAAGTGCTCGGCATGCTGGAGCGTGCCGGTAAGGATGCGTGCCGCCCCGATGATCTGCCGCCGGAAATGGGTTTGCGCGACGGCAATTATTATTTGTCGCCGGATCAGGTGCAGGCGATCCTCGATTTACGTTTGCAAAAACTGACAGGCCTTGAACACGAAAAACTGATTGAGGAATATCAGGAAAAGCTCCTAGAAATCGCTGAATACCTGCATATTCTGGGTGATCCGGAAAAACTGAAAACAGTTATCCGCGAAGAGTTGGAACAAATCGTTGCCGATTTTGGCGACGATCGCCGCAGCGAAATCACGACATCGCAACTCGATCTGTCGATCGAGGATTTGATTGCCGAAGAAGATCGCGTGGTCACGATCTCGCACGGTGGTTACGCGAAAACGCAACCGCTCGCCGATTATCAGGCGCAGCGTCGCGGCGGCATGGGTAAATCGGCCACCGCGGTGAAAGACGAAGATTTCGTCGAGCATCTGCTGATTACCAGTTCGCACGACACGATTTTATGTTTCAGCAATCTCGGCAAAGTGTATTGGCTCAAGGTGTACCAGATTCCGGTGGCGGGGCGTGGCTCGCGCGGTCGACCGATGGTGAATTTGTTATCGCTCGATGAGGGCGAACGCGTTACATCGATTCTGCCAGTGAAGGAATATCTCGCCGATCACTACATCTTTATGGCGACGGCGAATGGCACCGTGAAGAAAACACCGCTGACCGAATTTTCGCGCCCGCGCAGCGTCGGTTTGCGTGCACTCGAATTGGATGAAGGCGATGTGCTGATCGGCACTGCGATTACGGATGGCAATCGCGAAGTGATGTTGTTCAGCAGCGCCAACAAAGCCGTGCGCTTCCGCGAAGATGAAGTGCGCGCGATGGGCCGCACCGCGCGCGGTGTGCGGGGTATCCGTCTGGCAGATGGCCAGAAAATGATTTCGCTGATCATTCCGCAAGACGGCGGTAAAGTGCTGACCGTTAGCGAAAACGGTTACGGCAAACGCACCGACGCCAGCGATTTCCCCACCAAGGGTCGTGGCACGATGGGTGTGATCGCGATGCAAATCAGCGAACGCAATGGTGGTCTCGCCGGCGCGGTACAGGTGTTCGAAGGCGATGAGCTGATGCTGATCTCCGATCAAGGCACGCTGGTGCGCACCCGCACTACCGAAATTTCCGAGTTGAGTCGCAACACGCAGGGTGTGCGCATCATTCGGTTGAAGGAAGGCGAAAAATTGGTCGGTATTGAGCGCGTGGCCGAGCCGGAAGAAATCGAATCGGACGTGCAAGAAGTCGAAGAATGAGTGGTTTTCTTCCTTGAGAAGGGGAAGAGTGCTCTAACGAAATATGCAAGGTGAACAGACGATGACGCGTAAATACAATTTCTGTGCAGGTCCGGCCGCATTGCCGGAATCCGTATTGGAACGGGCAAAGGCCGAATTATCCGATTGGCACGGCAAAGGTCTTTCGGTGATGGAGATGAGCCATCGCTCGAAGGAATTTATCGAAATCGCCGCCACTGCCGAAAAAGATTTTCGCGAGCTGTTGAATATTTCCGACGATTACGCGGTGCTGTTTCTGCAGGGCGGTGCCAGTCAACAATTTGCAGCGATCCCGCTGAATTTGCTCGGCGAACAAAATGCTGTCGCCGATTATGTGAATACCGGGCAGTGGTCGACCAAGGCCATAAAAGAAGCGAAGCGTTACGGCAAGGTGAATGTGGTCGCCAGCAGCGAAGACACCAATTTCTCGACAGTGCCCGCCTTCGATACGTGGAAGCTCAGCGATAACGCCGCGTATCTGCATTACACGCCGAATGAAACGATCGGCGGCGTCGAATTTTTCTGGACGCCAAAAGTGAAAGCATCGCTGGTCGTCGATATGTCGTCGACGATTTTGTCGCGCCCAATCCATGTTAATGATTTCGGGTTGATTTACGCGGGCGCACAAAAAAATATCGGCCCGGCGGGTTTGACCATTGTCATCGTGCGCAAGGATCTGCTCGGCAAATCGTTGCCGATCTGCCCGACCATGCTCGATTACAAAACTGCCGCCGACAATGACTCGATGTACAACACGCCAGCGACGTTTGCGTGGTATCTGGCTGGCCTAGTGTTCCAGTGGCTAAAAGATCTCGGCGGCCTCACCGAGATGGAAAAAATCAATCGCCGCAAAGCGGAAAAGCTGTATTCGTATATCGACGGCAGCGGTTTTTATCGCAACCCCGTCGAGAAGCAGAGCCGCTCGAGCATGAATGTGCCGTTCGTGCTGGCTGACGAGAAATTCGATAAGCCATTTCTGTCGGGCGCGAACGAAGCCGGTCTGCTCAATCTGGCGGGACACCGTTCCGTCGGCGGCATGCGTGCGAGCATTTATAACGCGGTGCCCGAGGCGGCGGTCGATGCATTGATCGCGTACATGAAAGATTTTGCAAAACAAAACGGCTGATATGAGCGATTCAGAACTCGACAAACTGCGCCAGCAAATCGATACGGTCGATGCGCAGATTCAGGATCTGCTGACGCAGCGTGCGTTGTACGCGCAAAAAGTTGCGACCGTAAAGCTCACCGAGTTCGAGCAGCAAAATGGCAAGGCCGATCCCTCGCAGGTGATGTTCTATCGGCCCGAGCGCGAAGCGCAGGTATTGCGCAAAGTGATGGAGCGCAATCACGGGCCGCTCGATTCGAAAGCAGTCGCACATATTTTTCGCGAGATCATGTCGGCATGTCTGGCATTGGAAAAACCGCTCGAAGTGGCCTATTTCGGTCCGGCCGGTAGTTTCACCAATGCTGCGGCGCTAAAGCATTTCGGCCATTCGGTGATTGCGCTGGCGCAGCCGAGTATCGCAACAGTGTTTGCGCAGGTTGAATCGGGTCAGTGCCAATACGGTGTGGTGCCCGTGGAAAATTCGACCGAGGGCATGGTCAATCATACGCTCGATAACTTTATCAATTCGCCGCTGAAAATTTGCGGTGAGGTTGAATTGCGCATCAATCTGCATCTGCTTGCGAACAGTCGCACCGATGCCAAATCGGTAACAAAAATTTGTGCGCATCCGCAGGCATTGGCGCAGGCGCGCAATTGGCTCGATAGCAATTGGCCGCACGTAGCGATCGAGCCGGTCAGCAATAACGCCGAAGCCGCGCGTCTCGCTGCTGACAGCGATGGCATTGCAGCGGTCGCCGGTGATCTCGCCGCCGAGCAGTATGGCTTGCTGAAAATTGCGGAAAATATCGAAGACTATGCGAATAACACGACGCGCTTTTTAATTGTTGCACGCGACGATGTGTCGTCGAGCGGCAGTGATAAAAGCTCAATTATCGTATCAATGCACAATAAGCCGGGCGCACTGTTTCGTCTGCTTGAACCCTTTAATCGCGAAGGTGTAATGCTAACGCGCATCGATACGCGTCCATCGCGCACCGAGAATTGGGCCTATTTATTTTTTATCGAATTCGAAGGTCATCGGCACGATAAAAAAATCAGCAACATTCTCGCCGAACTTGAAGAGAAATCGGTGATGCTGAAGCTGTTGGGTTCCTATCCGCGTGCGGTAATTTAGAGTTTTAATCTCCCCCTTTGATCAAAAGGGGGATTGAGGGGGATTTTCGCGAAGATTAAATCCCTCTTGGCCCCCTCATCATCAAAGAGGGGATGAACTGGAGAATGAATTTTGAGTTGTGATTTTCTGGCGTTAGCCAATGTCGGCATCCAGGGTTTGAGCCCCTATCAGGCCGGCAAACCGATTGAGGAACTGCAGCGCGAGCTCGGGCTGAGCGATATCGTCAAGCTCGCCAGCAATGAAAATCCGCTCGGTCCATCGCAATCCGTGCTGGATGCGTGTGTAAAAGCCGCGCGTGATATTACGTTATATCCAGATGCCAATGGCTTCGAGCTGAAGCGCGCCATCGCCGCAAAATTCGATCTGCAGATGAATCAGCTTACTCTGGGTTGTGGTTCCAACGATGTGCTCGATTTAATTGCGCGCGTGTTTTTAAATCCGAATTCGTCGTCGGTATTTTCGCAATACGGTTTTATCGTCTATCCGATCGCAACGCAGGCGTGTGGCGCGCGCGCGATTGTGACGCCGGCGAAAAATTGGGGACATGATCTCGATGCGATGGCGGCGGCGATTGTGCCCGATACACGTGTTGTATTCATCGCCAACCCAAATAATCCAACCGGTACATGGTTGACCAAAACTGAGCTGCTGAATTTCTTGCGCCGCGTGCCGGAAAATATCGTCGTAGTGCTCGACGAGGCATACACCGAATACGTCGAAGAAGCCGAGTTTCCGAATGGTCTTGAGCTACTTGCCGAGTTTCCCAATTTGATCGTTACGCGCACATTCTCAAAAGCGTATGGTTTGGCCGCGCTGCGCGTTGGTTACGCGGTATCGAATCCGCAAATCGCCGATTTACTTAATCGCGTGCGTGCACCGTTCAATGTTAATTCGCTCGGCCTCGCCGCCGCGACCGCTGCGCTGAAAGACGATAATTATTTGATGCGCTCGCGCGAAAACAATTCGCACGGCATGCGGCAACTGGTCGAGGGCTTGAGCAAAATCGGTTTAAATTTCATTCCATCGGTCGGCAATTTTATCACCGTGGAAATGCCGAGCGATGCGCTGCCTATTTATCAAAAGTTATTGCATGCAGGCGTGATTGTGCGGCCGTTGGCGCCGTATCAAATGCCGAGACATTTACGCGTGTCAATAGGGCTGCCCGATGAGAATGCGAAATTTCTCGCCGCGCTGACGAAGGTTCTGTAAATCGTGGCCGACGATTTTGGGCGATTGGCGATACTCGGTCTCGGGTTGATCGGCGGCTCGCTGGCGAAAGCGTTAAAGCAACAGCACGCCGTGCGCGAAGTAATTGGTTGGGGTCACCGCGAAGCATCGTTGCAAGTCGGTCTGCAGCAGGGCGTGATCGATCGCTACACGCTCGATCTCGCAGAGGCCGTTCGCGATGCCGATATCGTTGTGATTGCGACGCCGACGCTGATCGCCGAAACGATGCTCGAAAATCTCGCGACGTTTGTCGAAACAAAAACCATCATCACTGATGTGGCTTCGGTTAAAGGCAATCTACTGCGTTGCGCGGAGCGTGTATTTGGTGAGGTGCCGCCGAATCTGGTGCTCGCACATCCGATCGCCGGCTCCGAAAGAAGCGGCGTTGCCGCAGCCAAAGCCGATTTATTCGTCGATCACCGCGTTATCTTGACGCCGACCGAGCGCACCTCAGCACAAGCGTTAGCGACGATCGAGCGCATGTGGCGCGCGACCGGCGCCGAGGTGTCGCAAATGAGCGTCGACGATCACGATGCGATACTCGCGGCGACCAGCCACTTGCCGCATGTGCTGGCGTTCACACTGGTCGATGCCTTAGCCGGCGACCCGGCGCAGCGCGAAATATTTCGCTACGCTGCCGGTGGCTTTCGCGATTTCACGCGGATCGCGTCGAGCGATCCCAAGATGTGGCACGACATTGCGCTTGCCAATCGTCCCGCATTGCTGGCGGCGCTCGATGTATTTACCGAGCATTTAGCAACCATCCGCGCTGCTATTGACCGCTCGGATAGCGCGTCGATAATGGCGGCCTTCGCGCGCGCCAAAGAAGCGCGCGATCAATTCGCCGAACAATTGCAGCGGCGCGCAATGAATATCAGCGACGAATAGTCAGTCATTTTTGAGGTAATTCTGTGGAATTTTTATTGCAGCCCGGCGGGCAGGTACGCGGCACTGTGCGTGTGCCGGGCGATAAGTCGATCTCGCACCGCTCGATCATGCTAGGCGCGATCGCTGAAGGTGTAACTGAAATTACCGGTTTTCTTGAGGGTGAGGATGCACTGTCGACGCTCAATGCGTTTCGTGCGATGGGCGTCAATATTGAAGGTCCGGCGAATGGCAATGTCCGCGTACATGGTGTCGGCTTGCACGGTCTTAAGGCGCCAAGCGGTCCGCTCGATATGGGTAATTCCGGCACCTCGATGCGGCTGTTGTCGGGTTTGATCGCGGGGCAGCAATTTTCCGCGACGCTAATCGGCGATGTATCGCTGTCGAAGCGGCCGATGGAACGCGTTGCGAAGCCGCTGCGCCTGATGGGTGCGGTGGTAGAAACGCAGGAGGGCGGGCGACCGCCACTGATCATTAAAGGACAGGGCAAGCTCAAAGGTATTCACTACGATTTACCGATGGCGAGTGCGCAGGTGAAATCGTGTCTGCTGCTGGCAGGTCTGTATGCGGAAGGTGAAACCTCGGTCACCGAGCCGGCGCCGACGCGCGATCATACCGAGCGTATGCTTGGCGGTTTCGGTTATCCGGTCGAACGTCGTGGTACTGCAACGGTCGCCGTGCAAAGCGGTGGCAAATTGCGTGCGACGAAAATCGACGTCCCCGCCGATATTTCATCCGCTACTTTTTTTATGGTTGCCGCGGCGATCACGCCAGAGTCCGATCTCACGTTGACACATGTCGGCATCAACCCGACGCGGATCGGCGTCATCAATATCCTCAAGTTGATGGGTGCGAATCTGATCGTATCGAACGAGCGCGAGGTCGGCGGTGAACCGGTCGCGGATATTCGCGTGCGCTACGCGCCATTGCGCGGCATCGAAATTCCCGAGGATCAGGTGCCGCTGGCGATCGATGAATTTCCCGCGCTATTTGTGGCGGCCGCCTGCGCGCAAGGCCAAACCGTGTTGCGCGGCGCCGAAGAGTTGCGGGTGAAGGAGAGCGATCGTATTCAAGTGATGGCTGATGGCCTGCATACACTTGGGATCGATGTACAGCCGACTTCGGATGGCATTGTCATATCCGGCTGTGACGCCGAACGCGAGGCTGTCTTTGGTGGCGGCACTATTAATAGCCATCACGATCATCGCATCGCGATGTCATTTGCGATCGCCGCACTGCGGGCTAGCGCTCCAATCCGCATTGAAGATTGCGACAACGTCGCAACGTCGTTCCCCAATTTTGTCGAGCTCGCGCAACAGGTAGGCATGCATATCGAGGTGCAGCGCTGATGCCGCGCTCGATTCCGGTCCTGGCGATCGACGGCCCTAGTGGCTCGGGTAAAGGCACGCTGGCGCAAATGCTGGCGCGGCATCTGAACTGGCATTTACTCGATAGCGGCGCGCTGTATCGGATCGTCGGTCTGGCGGCGATAGAAAAGGGTGTGGATCTCGACGATGAAGCTGCGCTGGCGGCCATCGCCAAGCAGCTGAAAATCGAGTTCGCTCCCAGTCAGCTTGGCCAACCTGCAGCGGTATTGCTCGATGGCCGCGATGTCAGCTCCGCGGTGCGCAACGAGCAATCCGGCTATTACGCATCTCGTGTCGCCGTATTTTCAGCGGTTCGTGCGGCGTTGTTGGCGAAACAGCGCGCCTTCGCGCGCAAGCCCGGCTTGGTCGCCGATGGCCGCGATATGGGCACTGCGGTGTTCACTGATGCGCCCTTGAAAATCTTCCTGACAGCCTCCGCCGAAGAGCGTGCACAGCGCCGCTATAAGCAGTTGATCGATAAAGGTGAAAGTGTTAACCTCGCGGCCCTTTTAGAGGACATCCGCCTGCGCGATCAACGCGATAGCGAGCGCGCGGTGGCTCCGCTGAAGCCTGCGCTCGATGCGGTCATCATCGACAGCACCGCGCTGGCCATCGAGCAGGTGTTTCAGCATGCGCTGGAATTGCTGCGCGAACGCAATCTGATCTGATCGACTACGAAAAACCAGCTGTCGCAGCCGATCAGTAATTCAACCAGACCCACGTATGCTGGTGACGTGGGATGAGCAGAAATGCTCGTGTTTTTTAGGTGAGTGTATATGAGCGAGAGCTTTGCCGAGTTATTTGAAGAGAGCTTAAAAACTATCGAAATGCACCCGGGCGCAATTGTGACCGGCGTAGTAATCGATATCGACGACGATTGGGTAACGGTCCACGCCGGCCTGAAATCTGAAGGCGTCATTCCCCGCGAGCAGTTTTTAAACGATAAAGGCGAGTTGAAGCTGCAAATCGGCGACGAAGTGCAAGTGGCACTCGAAGCAGTAGAAGATGGTTGGGGTGAAACCCGTCTGTCGCGCGAAAAGGCAAAGCGCGCCGAAGCCTGGAAAGATCTGGAAAAAGCCTGCGAACAAGAAGCAGTGGTCAAAGGCATTATCAACGGCAAAGTCAAAGGTGGCTTCACCGTCGACATCAACACGATCCGTGCGTTCCTGCCGGGTTCGCTGGTTGACGTGCGTCCAGTGCGCGATACGCTGCACCTGGAAGGCAAAGAACTCGAATTCAAAGTCATCAAGCTCGATCAAAAACGCAACAACGTTGTGGTTTCGCGTCGTGCCGTGCTTGAGCAAGCCAACAGCGCAGAGCGCGAGCAATTGCTCGGCGCATTGCAAGAAGGTATGGCTGTTAAAGGTATCGTCAAGAATCTCACCGATTACGGCGCGTTCGTCGATCTCGGTGGCGTCGATGGTTTGCTGCACATTACCGATATGGCGTGGAAGCGCATCAAGCATCCGAGCGAAATCGTCAATGTCGGCGACGAAATCGAAGTCAAGATTCTCAAATTCGACCGCGAGCGCAATCGCGTATCGCTGGGCCTGAAACAACTCGGCGCCGATCCGTGGGTGGAAATCACCCGTCGTTATCCGGAAGGCACCCGCGTCAAAGCGAAAGTCACCAATCTCACCGATTACGGCTGCTTCGCTGAACTGCAAGAGGGCGTTGAAGGTCTGGTGCACGTGTCCGAAATGGATTGGACCAACAAGAACATCCATCCGTCGAAAGTCGTGCAAGTAGGCGACGAAGTCGAAGTGATGGTGTTGGACATCGACGAAGAGCGCCGTCGTATTTCTCTCGGCATCAAACAATGCCAAGAAAATCCGTGGGACGCATTCGGTCGTCAATTCAGCAAAGGCGACAAAATTTCCGGCGCGATCAAATCGATCACCGATTTCGGTATTTTTATCGGCCTGGACGGCAATATCGATGGCCTGGTTCATCTGTCGGATATTTCCTGGAACGAAACCGGCGAAGAAGCCGTGCGCCGTTTCAAGAAAGGCGATGTGATCGAAACCGTTATTCTGTCGATCGATCCGGAGCGCGAGCGTATTTCGCTGGGCGTCAAACAACTGGAACAGGATCCGTTCACCAGCTATGTCGGCACTAACGACAAGGGCACGATCGTGAATGGCATCGTGAAAGAGGTTGATGCAAAAGCTGCTATTATTACGCTGGCACCAGAGATCGAAGGCACATTGAAAGCCTCCGAAATCAGCCGCGATAAAGTAGAAGATGCACGCAACGCGGTGAAGGTTGGCGACACCATCGAAGTCAAGATCATCAGCGTTGATCGTAAAAATCGCGTGATCGGATTGTCCGTCAAAGCCAAGGACATCGATGACGAGAAAGAAGCGGTGCGTGCGCACCGTGAGCTGGAGACCGAACAGGCAGCTCCGGCAACGATTGGTGATCTGATCAAGCAGCAAATGCAAAACCAGGAGTAAGTCATAAAGCATCGGCGGGCTGCGCAGTAACTGCAGCTCGCCGCTGTGGTGACTCTGCTGCTGGTAATTAACGGGCAGGGGAACAAGATGACCAAATCCGAATTAATCGAACGTATCGCCGCCAAGCAGCCGCAACTATCCATCAAGGATATTGAGCTTGCGGTTAAAGCGATTCTTGAGCATATGTCGCAGACGCTGGCGACGGGCGAGCGCATCGAAATTCGCGGCTTCGGCAGTTTTTCGCTGCATTACCGCGAGCCACGTCAGGGGCGCAATCCCAAGACGGGCGATACGGTCGAGCTTGCAGGTAAGTACGTACCGCATTTCAAGCCTGGTAAGGAAATGCGCGAGCGGGTAAACCTGAGCATTCAGAGTCATCACTGAGCGCTGCGGTGAGCCCCATAAACGAAACGGTGTGATCGTCGATCATGCCGTTTTTTTTTGTTACCAACTTCCAAAGAGGTGATCGATGCGCTGGATACGTCGCGCGCTGATAGCGTTGCTGTTGTTGTTGGTGCTGATTTTCGGCTTATTGTTCTCGCTGCAAAATGCGCAGGGTGTTCCGCTCGATCTGCTCGCATTGCAATTGCGTGAGCGACCACTGGCCGTTTGGTTGTTGGCCGCATTTGCCTTGGGTGGATTTGCCGGCATGCTTGCGAGCAGCGTTGCGCTGATTCGCTTACAGGCGAATCGCTATCGATTACGTCGTCGCCTTGAACACTGCGAAAGGGAATTGTCGGAGTTGAAAGGGGCGGCGCTCAGATCCTGACATGATGACATTCTGGTTATTTCTGCTGGTATTCACAGCGATCGCGTGCGGATGGCTGCTCGGGCGTTTTGCCGGCGGTTCCTCTGCGTTGCCGGGCGGTGCCACTGCAGCTTACCGCCAGTATTTCCGCGGTCTCAATTATCTGCTGAATGATCGTCCGGATGAGGCGATCGAAACTTTTATTGAAACCCTCGAGGTCAACAAGGAAACGCTCGAAACCCATTTGGCACTCGGCAACCTGATGCGCCGCAACGGCGATGTCGAACGTGCGATTCGCATTCACCAGAACTTGCTCGCGCGACCTAATTTGCCGCCGCTGCAATTGCAGCGTGCCGATTTGGAACTCGCGCGCGATTACATTAGCGCCGGTTTATACGATCGCGCCGAGCGCTTACTGCTTGATCTGGTGCAGGGCTCCGAAGAATTACGCGCGACCAGTCTGCGCCATCTGGTCGAGATCTATCAGTCCGAGCGCGATTGGATCAAGGCGATTGAAACCGCCACACGGTTGCTGCCGCGCCGCAATTTCTTTTTGAGTGCGCCCGACCCCGACCCAGTGCTCGACAGTGCGATTGCGCATTTTCACTGCGAGCTCGCGCAAACCGCCATCGATAAAGGTGAGTTCGATGGTGCGCGTGCGCATTTGCGGCAGGCGTTGATTCGAGATCCGAAATGTGTGCGCGCATCTTTACTTGAGGGCATGCTCGAATACCGCGCGGGACAGTTTCAGAGTGCAATCGATGCGTTGCATCGTATCTCCACGCAAAACGCCATGCTGTTGCCGGAAGCGCTCGATACGCTGCGTGCGTGCTATGACGCGCTGGGTATTCGCGAACAACTTGCAGATTATTTGCGCGATCAATTGGCGCGATTTGCTTCGACTCGGTTGATGCTTGCTATCAGCGAAGAAATTGCGCATCGCGATGGTCACGCAGCGGCGACTGATTTTCTTGCTCAGCAAATGCGTGCGCGGCCGACCTTGCGCGGTCTCGCGCATTGGCTGTCATTAAAAAGCGATTCGCGCGGCGCCCACTCGAATCACAGCGAAAATACAACGGTAATCGCGGACGACGATAATCAAACCGAATTGCTGCAAGGGTTATTGCAAAAACTATTGGCGGGTAAGCCTGCCTATCAATGCAACCACTGCGGTTTTTCCGGGCGTCAATTGCACTGGTCGTGCCCGCGTTGCAAACACTGGAATACATTGCAGCCGATTATCGGCAGTGAGGGAGATTGAATGCCTGTTGATTTACCGATTGGGCCGGGGTCACCCATCATTGTTGCGCTCGATTATCCCGATCGCGCCAGTGCCGAGGCGATGGCCGCACGACTCGATCCAACATTATGCCGTCTTAAAGTCGGCAAGGAATTATTCACGCGCGCCGGTCCTGACTTAGTCAGGGCGTTGGTGCAGCGTGGCTTCGATGTATTTCTCGATTTGAAATTCCACGATATTCCGAACACCACGGCGGCGGCGGTAGCTGCGGCGGCGGAACTCGGTGTGTGGATGGTGAATGTGCATGCCAGCGGCGGCGCAAAAATGATGGCGGCGGCGCGTACTGCATTGGCTTCTTTCGGCAACGACGCACCGTTGCTGATCGCGGTTACCGTGCTGACGAGCATGGATTCGGAGCAATTGCATGGCATCGGCCTCGACGTGAGCCCGGCGACCCAGGTGCTGCGTTTGGCGAAGTTGGCGCAAAATGCGGGGTTGGATGGTGTCGTCTGTTCGGCACAGGAAACGACATTACTGCGTAGCGAGCTTGGCCGGCCATTCACGTTGGTTACGCCGGGTATTCGTCCGGTAGGCGCCGACGCCAACGATCAATCGCGCATTGCAACGCCGGCCGATGCGCTCGCTGCCGGCAGCGATTATCTGGTGATCGGTCGGCCGATTACGCGCAGTGATGATCCATTATGTGCGCTACATAACATTGCGAGAGAAATCGGAATTGCGGTCTGAGATTTTGTTGCGGTAATTTACGCGCGCCGCACGAATGCGGCGATGGATTCACCAATAGTCGACTATATGGAGCACGACATGGAACTCAGAACTTCTCTTCGCAATGTTTTTCTCGCCCTCTCACTGACCTCTGCCGCATTACCTGCGTGGTGTGCTAAAGAAGCGCCGGCGGCGGCCGCGATCAAATCCGTCAATATCAATACTGCCGATGCGGTGACGCTGGCAGATGGCTTGAAAGGCGTCGGTCATGCCAAGGCGGAAGCAATTATCGCGTATCGCAAAGAGCATGGCCCGTTCAAATCGGCCGAGCAATTAGCGGAAGTCAAAGGCATTGGCGATAAATTGGTACAGGCCAATCACGATCGCATCAGCTTGAAATAAACTGGCTCTAATAAAAAAGGCCGCAAATGCGGCCTTTTTTATTGTCAGTGAGCAGCGCCCGCATCCACTGGCACGGTTGTGCGCATCGGCTTCGACAGCCAGATAAATCCGATCAAGACCAAGAACAATAATGAGGAGGCGAAAAACACATCGTTGATGCCGAGCACACCCGCCTGAGCCGCCAAGTTTTGTTCGATCAAACGATGTGCTTGATCGTCGCCCAAACCAACAGCATTGAGATTACTGACGCTACTGTTGAAAATCGGATTGAAGATATTGGCACTTTCGCTTAATTGCGCGTGATGTAACGTACTGCGCCGCTCCCACAGCGTCGTTGCGATCGACGATCCAAAACCGCCCAACAGCATCCGACAAAAATTGGCGAGACCGGTCGCAGCCGGAATTTTTTCTGGTGGTAATCCGGACAATATGATCGCGGTAAGCGGCACAAAAAATAATGCCATCGGCACACCCTGAATAATCGTGGGAATCATCAGCGCTTTCATATCAATACCGGTCGTGAAACGCGAGCGTAGAAAGAACACGAGCGCGAATACGGCGAAGCCGATCGTCGCCACACGTCGCGGATCCCATCTCGATAAATTTTTGCCGACAATGGGTGTTAGCAAAATCGCAAATAAACCGACCGGCGCGAGAATAATACCGGCGTCCGTCGCGGTATAACCGATCTGCGTTTGCAACCATAACGGCAACACGACCAGGTTGCCGAAAAACGTTCCATACGCCAGCGCGAATGCCACTACGCCCGCCCAAAAGTTGCGACGCGCGAACAAACTGAGATCGACGATAGGATGTTCTTCGTTTAATTCCCAGATCAGGAAAAAAACGAAGCCGACGAATGCGGTAATTGCGAGCGACGCAATCGCGGTCGAGTTGAACCAATCGAGCTCTTTGCCTTTATCGAGCATGATTTGCAGAGCACCCACCCACAATACGAGCAGTGCTAGACCGATGGCATCGATCGGTAATTTGCGTGTTTTCGATTCGCGTTCACGATACAGCTGCCAGATGATGCCGGCGGTCAGCAAGCCGATCGGAATATTGATATAAAAAATCCACGGCCACGAATAATTATCGGAAATCCAACCGCCCAGCAACGGCCCCACGACCGGTGCGACCAGCGTAGTAATACTCCAAATCGATAACGCAGTGCCGCTGCGATTTTTCGGATATGTGTTGAGTAGCAATGCCTGCGATAACGGAATCATTGGGCCCGCCACTGCGCCTTGCAGCACGCGTGCAGCAATTAATAGTTGAATATTCGGTGCGAGGCCACACAACAACGACGCAATAACGAATAGCGTTACCGATGCGACGAATAGACGCACCTGACCGAAGCGCTGCGTCAACCAACCAGTGAGCGGCACCGAGATCGCATTCGCAACCGCGAACGAGGTGATAATCCACGTGCCCTGATTCGGCGAAACTCCCATATCGCCGGAAATCGTTGGTATCGATACGTTTGCGATCGATGTATCGAGCACGTTCATAAATGTCGCGAGCGCGAGTGCCACCGAGCCGAGCAGCAGTTGCGTGCCCTGCAGTGGCGGTGGCGTGCCGTTGCCGTTTACCGCTGTTGTTTCCGCCATTTCATCGCCTCCCAATTCCGCTATCGCTGTACTTATTCGACAGTCGCCACTACCGCATCGTGATGCGGCTTGGGTTTATCGCTGGCAGTATTGTCACGATTGGAATCACCGCGATTTTCGGCAATGATTTTTTTCACCAGCGCATCGGCTTCAATATTGGCGGTGTTGTAAACATCGGTTTTATATCCAGCTGCCGGACGCGGCGCGGTCGCTAACTGCTTGCCGTTGCGATCGTGAATATCCACGGTGGCGATAATCGATAAACCGATACGCAGCGGATGTTCGCGTAATTCCTGCGGATCGATTTCGACGCGCACCGGCACACGCTGAACGACTTTGATCCAATTGCCCGTGGCATTTTGTGCTGGCAATAAACTAAACGCGCTACCGGTGCCGGCGCCGAGCCCGACGATTTTGCCGTGATATTCGACTTTGCCGCCGTAAATATCGGCCTCGAGTTTTACCGGTTGGCCGATGCGCATATCAGCCAGTTGGCCTTCCTTAAAATTCGCGTCGACCCACACTTCGTTCAATGGCACGATCGCCAACAGCGGATTACCGGGCGCAACGCGTTGGCCGATCTGCACCGCGCGCTTCGCGACATAACCATCGACCGCCGCTGGAATCATCGTACGTTGATACGCGAGATAAGCTTCGTGCACTTTCGCCGACGCCTGCATGACAGCCGGATGATTTTCAACGTCGGTGTTTTGCGTGAACGCACGATTGGTCGCAAGCTTTTCTTGTGCAGCGAGTAAATCGGCCTGCGCACTTTTCACCGCGGTTTCCGCGTGATTCAATTCTTCGAGCGAGACCGCGCCGGTTTTGCCGAGATTGCGGCGACGATGTAAATCCTCATTCGTTTTTGCCAATTGGCTTTTCGCGAGATCCACATTTGCGGCGAGTGAGGCATTGGTGACAAACAACGAGCGTGCCTGCCGCACCGCCTGCGCGAGTGCTGCTTCGGTTTGCTCAAGTGCCACTTTGGCATCGGATTGATCGAGCAGCACCAGCGCGCTACCGGCGCGCACGAAATCGGTATCGTCGGCTTTAATCGCAACCACGGTGCCGGCAATTTGCGGCGTGACCACCACCACATTCCCAGCGACATACGCGTCATCGGTGCTTTGGAAAAAGCGACCGTGCAGCGCCCAATAAGCGCCATAGATAACTGCGATAACACCGAATATTGCAGCCGCGATGGCTATGCCTTTTTTGCGTTTTTGATTGCGTGCGGTTTGCTCATTAATTTGCTCGTTCATGATGATCTCCTTGCGGCCGCACGCATTAATGAGCGACCACCGCGACGGGCGCGGTTGTATTGTTGAGAGTGACGGCAGCGCGAGCTTGTACATCGAAGCCACCGCCGAGTGCTCTGATCAGATTGATTTGCAGATCCTGCGCGCGCGCTTCGAGTTCGACACCGATTTGTTCCTGTGCGGATACCTGCGTTTCCGCACTCAACACGCTGAGATAATTTCCCAAACCCGCTTCATAGCGCTGTGTGGCCAAATCGAGCGCGCTGCGTGCGATATTCACGGCATCGCGTTGTTCGTGTTGTCGTGTCTGTAACCATTTCATCGCATTCAATTGATCGGCGACGTCGCGCAACGCATCGGTCAAGGTGGCGTTGTATAACGCGACCGCCTGGTCGTAATTCGCATAATTATTTTTCAGGTTGGCGCGCAGCCGACCGCCAGCAAAAATCGGCAGCCGGATAGCGGGGCCGATGCCATATTCTTCGCTCGACGCACGCGTCAGATTATCGAGCCCGAGACTGGAATAACCGATATAGCCGGTGAGACTGACATTCGGATAAAACTGCGCTTTCGCGACTTCGGTTTGCTGCTGTGTGGCTTCAACCTGCGCGCGTGCCGATACGATATCGGGTCGACGCCCCAGCAAATCGACCGGTAAATTAGCCGGCAATAACATGACATCGTGCGCGATATTTAAATGCGGACGTTCGATTTGCAACCCGCGATCGGGCCCCGCACCGAGTAGTGCAGCGAGCGCATTGCGTGCGGCACCGATCGCTTCATCGACTTGCGCGATCTGTCCACGCAGTGCGGGCAATTGCGTTTCGGCCTGACGCAACTCGGCATTGCTATCGATCCCCGCGGTAACGCGCTGTTGTGTAAGTGCGAATATTTTCTCGCGTTGTTGCAAGGTTTGTCGCAACACGTCGCGCGCTGCAAATAAACGGTCGAGTTCAACATAGGATTTCGCGATATTGCTGGTCAGCATTAAGCGTATGCTTTGCTGCTCAGCTTCGGCCACTGCCTGTTGTGACAATGCCGCGCGCAATGCCGCGCGATTTTTTCCCCAGAAATCGAGCTCGTAACTGCCATTAACGCGCAGCGTGCTGTTGAACAATGACGAGCCACCGTAGGGTGGCGGATAAATCCAATTTTCGCTGAAGTGTTGATAGGAAATATCACCGCTGCCATCGATTTGCGGAAACAGCGCCGAGCGTGCGGTGCCGGTATATGCCTGCGCTGCTCTAACGCGCGCCGCCGCCGCATCGAGCGATGGACTTTGCGCAAGCGCTTCGTCCATCAATGCCGATAATTGTGCATCGCCGAACGTGTTCCACCATTGTTCGCGCGGCCATTCGCCTACTGCTTCGCCTCGCTCTGTGCGCAATGTTTGCGTGGTGGCAAACGAATCGACGCGACGCACCACCTTGTCGCTATGGATGCCGCGATAATTCGCACACGCGGTCAGCGCCAGCACGAGTGCGGTATTAATTAACAGCCGATATTGCACATGAAAAACAGTACGCGTTGCCATGATCGCGCTCCTTATCATTCAGTGGCGGCAGAGCCAAGCACCGGGAAATTGCCGGTGTGCAGCAGACGTCGCAAAAAACCTTTCAAGGTTTCGAGTTCCTGTTTATCGAAACCGTTGAGATGACGGTTCAACACATTGATCGCAATGATCGGCATTTTCTTCGCGAATAATTTGCCGGCATCGGTCAGTTCAATATCGACCACACGCCGGTCCTGAGTGCTGCGTACGCGACGCACAATGCCTTTGGCTTCGAGACGGTCGAGCATGCGGGTAATCGCGCCGGTATCGCCGCAGGTCTCACGGGCGAGATCGGCGGCGGTGGAGCAGTTGTGTTGCGTTAGCATCATCAGAATCGCGAATTGCTGATGCGTCAGGTCGTAGCGGGCGAGCTCTTCATCGATGGCGGTATTCAGCATCGTCACCGTGCGCTTGAGCAGATAACCCAGGCTTTCGCCGATCTGATAATCCTGCAACTGATAAAGACCGTCCGTATCGTTGACGGCGAGCTTAGAAAGATCGGGAGATTGCATGATGTCGTCGACGCCCATATTATGCCTGCCTCTGCAATTGCTGCTAGGGCAGTAAATATATCGCCGAGATTGCTGCCATGGCAACTATTTTTTCATCCAGCACGAAAAAAGTGCTGGATATAGGACGGATGTCTCATTCAGATGAACGAGGAGGACGGTGCGGAGTGCATGCTAAACTCACCGCCACTTCCATGAAATCAATCATTTGCGAGCTTTAAATGACCTATATCGATGTGTTCAACGGCGATGCGGACGGTATCTGCGCATTGACGCAATTACGCAATGCCGAGCGGGTTGAGTCGACGCTGATTACCGGCGTTAAGCGCGATATCGAGCTGCTAGAGAAAGTGACTGCCGCTGCCGGCGATAAGGTGACGGTGCTGGATGTATCGATGGACAAGAACCGTAAAGGTGTCGAGCGTCTACTAGCGGCAGGTGCCGAGGTGTTTTATGTCGATCACCATTTCGCTGGTGAGATCCCTGCCAGCCCGAAAATGCAGGCAATCATTAATGAAGCGCCCGATGTATGCACCAGCATTCTGGTCAACGGCCATCTGCAGGGACAATTCTGCGCGTGGGCCGTGGTCGGTGCCTTCGGCGATAACCTGAAAAACAGCGCGCTCGCACTCGCAAAAAATATTTCGGTCAGCGATGCCGAATTAACGCTGATGGAAAATCTCGGTATCTACATCAACTACAACGGCTACGGTGAAGATATTGCCGACCTGCATTTTGCACCGGCCGAGTTATTTAAATTGGTGAGCCCATACGCCAATCCGCTCGATTTCATTCGCGACAGTCGCACGCAATTTGAAAAGCTTGAGAATGGTTACAACAACGATATGCATTCGGCCGCGTCGATCAAACCCGAACGCGCGACGCATTCGACCGCTGTGTTTATTTTGCCGAATCAAGCATGGGCGCGACGCGTCAGCGGTGTCTACAGCAATGATCTCACCAATCAATTTCCCGAACGCGCACACGCAGTGCTCACTGAAAAAAGCAACGGCAATTATCTGGTGAGTGTACGCGCGCCATTGCGCAGAAAAACCGGTGCCGATGAGTTATGCCGGCGTTTTCCAACCGGTGGTGGGCGTGCCGCAGCGGCGGGTATCAACGATCTGCCTCAAGCGATGCTCGGTGATTTTATTGAGCAGTTTACGGTGTTTTATACGGTGTAGGTTTTTATGCATCGACAGGCTTCGTTGTCGATGCATTTTCTAAAAATTCAATCTCGCTAGAAACGCATCAATAGCGCCGACGCATTCCGGTTCATCCAACAGCGGCGCATGACCACGATTGGCGACCTCGACCGTGTGCAAATCCGGCTTTTCGCGTTGCATACGCGCGACGGTTTCAGCACTTAAAATATCCGAAGTTTCTCCGCGCAATACCAGCATCGGCGTGGCAGTAATTTTTGCGTAGAGCTCCCGCAAATTCTGCGTCGGTGGTATCGGTGCTTCGCGAAAGGCGCGGCTGATATTGGGATCGGAATCGAGCATCGGAATCCCATCTGCATTTTCGCGAAAATATTTTCCTGCGTAATCGAGCCAGCGCGCCTCGCTGAGCCCAGGTAGCGCATCGCCATAAATTAATTTCGCCTGCTTGACGGCGTCTTCCCACGATTGCACTGGCGGTAATTTGCCGGCGTATTGCGCGATACGGGCGAGCCCGCGCGGATCGATTTCGGGGCCGGCATCGTTTAGCACGATGCCGGAGATAAGTTCTGGTTTTTGTGCTGCCATCCGCATTGCCATCAGCGCACCCAATGAGGTGCCGATCACGGCAATGCGGTTGATTTTCAGATGATCGAGCAGGGTCCAGACATCTTGCACATAGGTGGCGGGGTGATAGTTATGCCACTGCGGGTCATGTGCTGAAAAACCACGGCCGCGAATATCGGGTGTAAGCACGCGATAATTGTTTTGCAGATGCTGCACCAGTTCGATGAAATCGCGACTGTTGCGCGTCAGTCCATGCAGGCACAGTACGATCGGTGCATCGGTTTTTTGTTCAAGATGGTTATTGCGCGCGGGATAATCGCGGCAGAAAAGTTGTAAGCCGTCGTGCGATCGAAAATAAAATTCATTTTCTGCGCTCATGGTTTTCTCCTAAAGAATTTTCCGCCAATGCAAAATGCCGAGCGAAACCGCCACGCCGATCAGCATGCAAATCACTGCGCGCGAAAATCCTGATGGCTCGGTCGCCCAGGGCAGGCCGCCAGTATTCATGCCAAACACGCCGGTGATCAAGTTGATCGGCAACAACGCAGTGGTCATCAACGAAAGAATATACAAATTGCGATTGGTGGCTTCGCCGAGCTGAGCCGCGATTTCTTCCTGCAGTAACCGCGCGCGTTCCTGCGCGAGTTCGAGATCCTGTGCAACACCATCGAGTCGCTCAACGGATTGATGCAGGCGCGTCATATCTTCGCGCTCGACGTGTCTGCGCAAACTTGCCACACAATGAGCGAGTGCAGCACGCCCAGCATTCATGTGGCGGCGTAACCGAGCGAGCAGACGACGCAGGCGGCCGAGTTCGGCGCCTCTCTCTTGAACGCGGCCGGCGAGAATTTCGTCCTCGGCATCGTCGACGGTATCGCTGATATTTTTTATTACGCCGTGAATGATCTCGCCGAGATCCTGAATCAAATGGCCGAGCAATTCGATGGTGGTGGGCACTTCCAGTCCGGCCATCATCGAGCGGCGCAATTGATCGACTGCTTTTAATGGATGGCGTCGGCCGGTGATGACGCAATGATGATTGACGTACACACGCAATACGCCAAGGCCTTCGGGATCGTCGTTGAAATCGTGGTGGAGATCGGCGATCACCAGCGCAAAGCCATCGTCGAATATTTCGCTGCGAATATGCGCATCGATATCGAGTAACAAGTCACGAGCATCTTGCGGAATTGCCGCACACGTGGCGATCCATTGGGTGGCGCGCGTATCGGCGAGATTGAAATGCAACCATACTGGTTTATCGAATGGCCATATTGAATTTTCAGCAGAGCTGTCGCGCAATCGATCCCATTGCAGCGGTTGTGCTGGGCCCGTTGGTTCGAGGGTGAAACCGCAAATTAGACCGCCGCCATCGGCGAATTCGAAGTGTCCCATTTTTATCGGCATATGCGCCCCATCGCCCGAATTACGCAGGCGATGGAATCAGCCTGCGTAAAAAATTATTCAGTGCAGGCCGCTAACATAGCAGAAAATTATTTCAGGACATCAGAAATTGTGCGGTCGGAATTCGAGAGTGGCCGTGTCACTGCCAGCCGAAGCGCCGCGTATAAAATCCTTTCATGATTTGCGTCAGCACCATATAGAGGCTGACGATGCCCAGCAGATAGGGAAAGTAACTCCATGGCAACGGCTGCATTTTAAAATAGGCTGCGAACGGCCCCATCGGCAGAAACACACCTACCGCGATCATACATAAAGTCATGCCGAGCAGCGGTGCCGCAGCGCGACTTTGCAGGAATGGAATACGTTGCGTGCGGATCATATGCACGATCAGCGTTTGCGAAATCAATCCTTCCACAAACCAGCCCGATTGAAACAAGGTTTGATGCTCCGGCGAATTGGCGCCAAACACATACCACATCAAACAAAACGTCGTGATATCGAAAATTGAGCTGATCGGTCCGAAATAAATCATAAAACGGCCGATGTCATCGGGATTCCAGTGCTGCGGTTTTTGCAGCAGTTCTTCATCGACATTGTCGAACGGAATTGCGATCTGCGAAATATCGTAGAGCAGATTTTGCACCAGCAATTGCAGCGGCAGCATCGGCAGAAAAGGCAGAAATGCGCTAGCGATCAACACAGAAAATACATTGCCGAAATTCGAACTTGCGGTCATTTTGATGTACTTCAGCATATTGCTGAAGGTTTTGCGCCCTTCGATGACACCTTCTTCGAGCACCATCAGACTTTTTTCGAGCAGAATAATATCCGCGGCTTCCTTCGCAATATCGACCGCGCTGTCGACCGAAATGCCAATATCGGCGCCGCGCAACGCTGGCGCATCGTTGATGCCATCGCCCATGAAGCCAACCACGTGCCCGTTTTTGCGTAGTGCATGGACAATGCGCTCTTTATGCGCGGGTGTGAGTTTCGCAAACACATTGTTCTGCTCGACCACAACAGCTAGTGCGTGATCGTCGAGCGTTTCGATTTCGCCGCCGAGTTTTACGCCAGTGATGGCGAGGCCGACCTCGCGACAAATTTTTCCGGTAACGAGTTCGTTATCGCCGGTCAGAATTTTTACCGTAACGCCGCTTTCCTTGAGCGCATGCAGCGCCCGTGCAGTCGACTCTTTCGGCGGATCGAGAAAGGCGATGTAACCGATCAGTGTCAACTCGGCTTCGTCAGCAACGCCATAAGTGTTCTGCGTTGGCGGCAATTCTTTCGCCGCCACGGCGACCACACGCAAACCTTCTTCATTCAACGATGTGGTGACCGCGCGTACCTGCTGCAAATTATCGGCGGTGAGTGCGTCGGTGTGTTCGCCATTTTTCACGTGCGTGCAGCACGCGAGAATTTCTTCGACCGCGCCTTTGCAGATTAATACGTGATGATCATCGCGCTCGGCAACGACCACCGACATGCGACGGCGTTGGAAATCGAACGGGATTTCGTCGACCTTGCGAAAGTTGGCACTGACATCGAGGTCGCGATGAATTTCGACGTGGGTAAGCACCGCGTGATCGAGCAAATTTTTCAGGCCGGTCTGGTAATAACTGTTCAGATAAGCGTATTCGAGCACTTCATCGAAAGGTGAGCCGAAAATATCTGTGTGGCGTTCGAGGAAAATTTTGTCCTGCGTCAGTGTGCCGGTTTTATCGGTGCACAGCACATCCATCGCGCCAAAATTCTGAATCGCATCGAGCCGTTTTACGATGACCTTTTTGCGCGACAGAATTACCGCACCTTTCGCCAGTGTTGAGGTGACAATCATTGGCAGCATTTCCGGCGTGAGACCGACTGCAATCGACAGCGCAAATAAAAAGGCTTCGAGCCAATCGTGTTTCGTGAAGCCATTGATCAGCAGCACGACCGGCACCATGACCAGCATGAAGCGAATCAACAGCCAGCTCACTTTATTCACGCCAGTTTGAAAGGCGGTAGGCGTGCGATCGGTGCTGGTGACACGTTGCGCCAGTGCGCCGAAATACGTGCGATTGCCGGTATTGAGCGCAATCGCGGTAGCCGATCCACTCACAACATTAGTGCCCATGAACAGAATGTTGTCGAGTTCGAAGGGATTGCGTGTGCCGACATCGCGCAGCATGGGGAATTTTTCGACCGGCAGCGACTCTCCGGTCATCGCTGCCTGGCCGACGAATAAATCTTTTGCCGATAACACGCGCAAATCCGCAGGAATCATATCGCCCGCGGAAAGAATCACGACATCGCCAGGCACTAACAATTTAATCGGCAATTCGACGCGCGTGGCCGGTTTGGCATGCACCTGCGCGCCGAAATATTTATCGGCAATTTCAGCGGCAGTCTCGGAAATATCGCGGCGCGAAACAGTCGCGGTGTTGCTCACCATGGCCTTCAGTTTTTCGGCGGCGCGGTTCGAACGCGATTCCTGCATGAAGCGCATCAGTGTCGATAGCAATACCATCGTCACGATGACGATGCTGCCGGTGCTATCGCCGGTGTAATAGGAAATTGCCGCGAGCAATGTCAGCAGCAGATTGAACGGATTTTTGTAGCACAGCCACAAATGATGCGGCCACGGCAGCGGTTTTTCCTGCTCGACTTCATTCAACCCGACGCGCTTGCGAATTTCATCGGCTTCGATCTCGCTGAGTCCATCGGTATGACTGTTCAGTCGCGCGAACAAAAATGGAATTTCGGAATTGGCGCCAGCGATAAGTTCGCTCGATAACTCCGGCGGAATCTGGCGGGTGTTGTCCTGGCCGCGCAGCATGTCGAGAATCGCCAAGCGACGAAAGTGACGCGAGGTACGGCGGGTACGTAAAAAGGTGGCAAACAGATGCTGTAATACATTCATCGCACATTTCCTCACGGCCATTGCTGTGCGAGCGGGGCTAAAAAAATCGCCGATATCGATGGCGGGCGCGGTTGGATTAATTGCCAATGGTTGGTGGCCTGACGCGGGGCAGCCGCGATCGGGTCGCGCTTTATAACGTGCAATATTGACAGTGGGCTGACAAATTGAAAATGCGTAGGGTAGCCAGTCGCTAGTGGTTAATGTCTAGTGGCTAATACCGAGTGGAAAGGGCGGCAGAAAAATTCCGCCGCCGAAGCAATGATTAATTCGCCGGCGATGGCGTCGTGGTGGCGGGTGCCGGTGTAAAGGGTTTGGCGCTGCTCACGATCGACATGATGACCGCTGCGAAGTAAGGCAGCGATTGAATAATCAGCGCGACCAACCACAGCCGCAAATCGGTGGCGGTGAGCTCGTCCGGTCGGCGTAGCATGATGCCAATCGCCGCACTCCACAGCAGCAGCGTGATAATGGCTTCTTCGGATACCAAAAAGAGCGCGAACCAGACCGATTCGCGATCCTTCATTTTTGGTGTGCGCAAAAACGGAATTTTGCTGGTGAAGATGCCGTACAACATCGCCTTGGAAATTACGTAGCTCAACGCGAGGCCGGCCAGTGCTGCCTGCAATGTTGTTTTCTGATCGGTGCCGACGCGATGGCGATACACGTAGTAGAGCTTTAGCAATTTAAAGAAAAACAGCGCGAGCGGCGGCATTGCATACACCGCCAGCGGCGGGTCGATCTGCTTCGAAAAAATCATTCCCGCCGACCACAGCAGTGCGCCGAGCGTGAAGAACAGGTTCATGCCGTCGGCGACCCACGGCAGCCAGCCGGCGACGAAGTGATAGCGCTGACCCAGCGTAAGTCGCGTTTCGCCGCCGAGAAATAGCGGGCGCGCATATTTGCGCATGATCTGCACCGCGCCATAAGCCCAACGGAAGCGCTGCTTGCGGTAATCGATGAAATTGTCCGGGATCAAACCCTTGCCGTAGCTCTGCTCGATGTAGGCCGCTTCGAGTCCGTGATGGAATACGCGCAGGCCGAGTTCGGCATCTTCGGTGATAGTGTCTTCGCCCCAACCGCCCAATTCTTCGAGGACGCTGCGGCGCACCATCGTCATCGTGCCGTGTTGAATGATGGCGTTGCGATCGTTGCGCGTGACCATGCCGATATGGAAAAAGCCCTGGTATTCGGCGTAACACATTTTTTTGAACAGTGTTTCGCCGCCGTCGCGATAATCCTGCGGTGCCTGCACGATGGCGATATTTGGATTCTGAAAATGCGGCACCAGATCGCGTAACCAGTCTTCGCTCACCTGATAATCACTATCGATCACCGCAATGATTTGCGCATCAGCCACGGTATTGCGTAACGCGAAATTCAGCGCGCCGCCTTTGAAGCCTTCGAGAGGTGCGACATGAAAGAAGCGATACCGTGGATCGTTGAGCTGCTGACAATATTCCTCGACGGGTCGCCACACAGCTTCGTCTTTGGTGTTGTTGTCGATGATCAGTACTTCGTAATTGTGATAGCGCAGTGCCTGTAATGCCTTGATCGTCTCGATCACCATCTCCGGTGGTTCGTTGTAGCAGGGCACGTGAATCGATACTTTCGGGCTGTGGCCGTCATCCAATTCCGGCGCCGGCCCAAAGGGGCGTTTGCGACTTAACACCCACACCGCCTCGGCCCATTCGTGCGCTTCGACAAACAGCACGGTAGCGACGCCGATCGCGCTCAGCGACAGAATAACGCCGAGAATGATGGTGCCGATGGACGCATACGGATCAAGAATTTGATAGGCGATATACACCAGGCTCGAAGTCGTGATGAAAGCAATCACCGCGAGGAAACTGACCGCGCGTCGGCGCATATTGCGCGCATCGATCAGGAACATCAGGAACGTGAGAATACCGAGCGCGATGGTGGTCGCAACCAAGGTGCGCCAATGCGGAATCGGTTGAAGTGGTCCCTTCAGCGCGAATTTCGTTTGCCGATCAGCATTGAACACGCCCCAATACGCACCGACCGCGCCTTCCTGTTTCATTTTCCACGGCTGATCGAATGCTTCCATCAAGAAATATTGATAATTTTTCTTTTCGGCAATCGACGTGAACGTGCGAATGAATCTGCCTTCGATCGCTTCCGATGTCTGCGCTTCACCGCGCTCGCGACCGCGGCTCGGCCAGCCGACTTCGGCCATTAAAATCGGTTTGTTTTTGTATTCGGGCTCGTTTTTTAAACGATCATACGAAGCGATGATGTCGGTGTTGGCGTAATCGACCGGCTGGCCTTTCCAATACGGCAGAAAATGCGCGCCGAGAAAATCCGCCGCTTGGCCGAGCCGTTTTTCCTTCAGCCAAAAATCCCATGAGTCCGCGGTCGAGATCGGTATCTTGCGATGAATGCCCTGACGCACATAGTTGATGTAAGCGATCAGGTCTTCACCGGTTAATTCTTCGCGCAATAAAGTTTCGTTGCCGACGATGATGCGATCGATATTCGTGCTGTGATTGACCACATCGATCAGCTGATTTAATTCGATCAGGTTCTGTTCGCGATCATCGGTAAGCCAGCCGCCGACGGTGACGTGCACGCCGTATTTCGCTGCGATGCGCGGAATTTCACTCTGCACATCTTTTACCGAGTACGTCCGAATATGCTTGGTGTGCTGCGATAGCAGCGCCATGTCCTCTTCAATTTGTTCGACGCTCGGATAAGTGCCGTCGACGGGACTCTGGCCGTAACGGAACGGCGAATACGCAAATCCTGAAATTTGCTTCGGCCAGGCTGGCACTTCCTCGGGGCGGTTGAGCAGCGTCCACGCACCGAGCGTAATGGCGCTCAAACTAAACAGCACGAAAATAACGTGAAAGATATTGGTGTAATTGCGAGGGGGATTACTGGTTTCGACCATAGGGGTTCGGCGATTGCGGCTATCCGAGAGGGACGGCCATTCTAAGATAAAGTTCCGGGTTACGACAGCGATGCCTGAGCGCGGCAGCGAAATACATCAGCTCCGTGGTGAAATACGTCGCGCGATGTATTTCACCAGGCAAGGTTGATTAAAAAAGGAAAAGGTTAAAAGTTTCTCAATTAGCCGAATGTGCGCCGCTGCGGTGTTTCAACCAAGCGAATACAGCCGGCAGCAGCGAGACCGCGATGATGGCGAGAATCACCAAGGTAAGATTTTGTTTAATGAATGGAATGTTGCCGAAAAAGTAACCGGCCAGTGTCAGCGATACGATCCAGAGTAAAGCGCCCGCGACGTTAAAGAATTGAAAACGCGCGATGCTCATCGACGAAACGCCGGCCACGAACGGCGTAAATGTGCGCAACAATGGCATAAAGCGCGTAATAACCAGTGTTTTGCCGCCATGCTTTTCATAATACTGATGCGCCCGTTCCAATGCGGTGCGATTAAAAAACCGTGAATTCGGCCACAAAAATACTCGCGGCCCCAAATAATTGCCGACGGCGTAATTGACGGTATTGCCGATAATTGCCGCGATACTCAGCAACACGATCAGCAGCGCGAGATTCAATTCGCCGCGCACCGCGTACATGCCGGCAACAAACAGCAGCGAATCGCCCGGCAGAAATGGCAATACCACGAGACCTGTTTCGCAGAAAATTATCAAAAATAAAATCGCGTATACCCAAATGCCGTAATCGGCGATGACCTGGCCAAGCGTTGTATCCAGATGTAGCAACATATGGACCGCTTGCATGATGAAATCCATAACACTTTCCACGTAATTTGATAGGCGCGTAATTTGAGGGCGCGTCGACTCTACCCAGTTTTGGTTATCGACGCCACCGTGCGCTGATTTTTGTTTGCTGCTACGATGCGCGGCGATTCAATTCCTCATTGTCGATTCCCATGCTCCGGTCGTCTCAACGTTATTCATTAACGATTTATTGCTTCGCACTTATCGCAGCCGCGATGGCGCTTTATGCGTTCTGGCCGTATCAAGGGCGCGCGGTCGTGCTGCCTGAAATTGCCGGCGCCGGTCATAAAATGCAGTGCGTTTCGTACAGTCCATTCGCTAAGGACCAGTCGCCGCTCGATCCCAATTTCACGATTCGACCCGAGCGGATGGATGCCGATTTAGCACTGCTGGCGAAGTATTTTTCGTGCGTGCGCACGTATTCGATGACAGGGCTCGAGCGTCTGCCCGAGTTCGCGCAAAAGTATGGTTTGAAAGTCATGCTTGGTGCGTGGGTGAGTCCCAATCCGAAAACGACGCGGTTGGAAATCGAGCAGCTGATTGCAACCGCCAATCGCTACCCGGAAGTCGTGAAGGCGGTGATCGTCGGCAATGAGGCCTTGCTGCGCAAAGATATTTCCGGCCCGCGCCTCGCCGAATTGATTACCGAAGTCAAAAGTCGCGTTAAGCAGCCGGTGACTTACGCCGATGTGTGGGAGTTCTGGTTGAAGCATCCCCAAGTGGCGCCCGTGGTCGATTTCATCACGATCCATTTGCTGCCGTACTGGGAAGATCAGCCGACCAGCGGCGAGGGTGCATTAACGCATGTGGCGGCGGTGCACGATGAGTTCGAGCGTCGTTTTGCGCCGAAAGATATTTTGATCGGCGAAGTGGGCTGGCCCAGCGAAGGTCGGCAGCGCGAAACAGCGTTACCGAGTCGCGTTGAACAGGCGAAATTCATGCGCGGGTTTATCGCGATGGCGGAACACAATGGCTGGGAATACAACGTCATCGAGGCGTTCGACCAACCGTGGAAGCGCAATAACGAAGGCGCGGTCGGCGGTTATTGGGGGCTGTTCGATGCTGATCGGCACGATAAACATGTGTTGGCCGGCGCCGTTTCGAATATGCCGGACTGGCAACGCTGGCAAATCCTCGCTGCGGTTATCGCCCTGGTTACGCTCGTTGTGGTGGGATTGCCGGCCACCCGCGAAGCCGCGCTCGTCGTACCTGTGCTTGCGGTGCTCGGCGGCTCGTGCATTGCCCTGTGGTGGCAGCAGGCTGCCTACGCGAATCGCGATCACTGGGAGTGGTTATGGACGCTGCTGCTCACCGCGATCAACCTCATCGTATTGTGGCGTGCGGGATTGGCACTGGCGTCCGCTGCGTCGTGGCGCGGGCGCGTTTTTCTGCGCAGTGAAAGCTGGGGCGGTAAATTATTGTTGCTGACCGGATTTATTGCCGCGGTATTGATGCTGCAACTGGTATTCGATGCGCGCTATCGTCAGTTTCCTAGCGAAATTTTGCTGTTGCCGGCGCTGGTATTCATGCGCTGGCCCACGGCGGCGCCGCGCCGCGAGACAGTGCTGCTAATGGTTGTCATCGCACTCGGTATCCCGATCCAGCTATGGCAGGAGACCTTGCAAAATACTCAGGCGATCGGCTGGTCGCTGGTATCGGCTGCGCTGGTGTATTCGTTATCGCGCTCGTTGCGCACCAAGCGCAGTGCGGTGATCAGCAGCGCAAATACGGCCAACGTCACGGTGTAAAGCGCAAGTGCGGGGGCGGTAAATAGCAGCCCCAGCCAAGCCAGTGCGCGACCGGGCGCGCCGCTGATGAAAAATGCCGGCAGCGCAAAAGCGAGCGCGAGCCACGCGAAAACTTTCAAATGAATCACCACGCCGATAGTGGCGCGCAGCGAGCACATGGGCAGCAGTGTTTTGCCATCGCACACTTCCACCCAATGCGTATTTTCCATCAGATAAAAACGCACCCAGTAGCAAAAACCCATCCACAGCCCGAGCAGAACGACAGTCGCGATTAAGCGTGCTTTGGCTTGCATCGAATATCTCCAGTATCCAGCTGACTCTCATAACTCGGAGTGTCGCAAAGAAACAAAAAGCCCCGCCGGGAGCGGGGCTACGTTTACGCCAGCCGGTTTCCCGAGCTGGCCACGCCAAGTGTGTTACAGCAGCAAATAGTTCTGCAGCAGCAAATAGTTGCAGCGATAACTTAAGCTGGTACTACATCAATCACTTCGGCGGCGATGCGCTTGCCATCGGCCGCTGATTTTTGGAACGACTCGATCTGATCGAAGTTCATGTAGCGATAGATTTCCGCCGACATCGAATCGAGTTTGCCCGCGTACTCCAGATATTCCGCGACGGTGGGGATGCGGCCGAGAATCGCGCCGACTGCAGCCAGCTCAGCTGAGGTCAGGTACACGTTCGAGCCATCGCCGAGGCGGTTCGGAAAATTACGCGTCGAGGTTGATAGCACGGTGGCACCTGGCTTGACGCGTGCCTGGTTGCCCATACACAGCGAGCAGCCCGGCATCTCGGTGCGCGCACCAGCCCGGCCGAAGATGCTGTAGTAGCCTTCTTCCATCAGCAGATGCTCGTCCATACGGGTAGGCGGAGCGATCCACAGGGTGGTGGCGAGCGAGCCGCCGGGCACTTTCTCGAGCAATTTGCCGGCTGCGCGATAGTGGCCGATATTGGTCATGCACGAGCCGATGAACACCTCGTCGACCTTGTCGCCGGCGACTTCGGACAGCAGGCGCGCATCGTCCGGATCGTTCGGTGCACAGACTACCGGCTCTTTCAGGTTGGCCAGATCGATTTCGATCACCGCGGCATACTCGGCATCCTTATCGGCTGCAAGTAACTCCGGCTTGGCCAGCCAGTCTTCCATCTTGCGCGCGCGGCGTTCGAGCGTGCGCTGATCGCCGTAACCATCGGCAATCATCGAGCGCAACAGGGCGATGTTCGAGTTCAGGTATTCGCTAATCGTCTCTTTGCCGAGCTTGATGGTGCAGCCGGCAGCGGAGCGTTCCGCCGACGCGTCGGACAATTCGAACGCTTGCTCAACCTTCAAATCTTCCAGCCCTTCGATTTCCAGAATGCGACCGGAGAAGATATTGATCTTGCCCTTTTTGGCAACGGTCAGCAGGCCCTGCTTGATCGCGTAGTACGGAATCGCGTGCACCAGATCGCGCAACGTGATGCCGGGTTGCATCTTGCCCTTGAAGCGGACCAGTACCGATTCCGGCATATCGAGCGGCATCACGCCGGTCGCTGCCGCAAACGCCACCAGACCGGAGCCGGCAGGGAACGAAATACCGATCGGGAAGCGGGTATGCGAATCGCCGCCGGTGCCGACGGTATCGGGCAGCAGCATGCGATTGAGCCAGCTGTGAATGATGCCGTCGCCGGGGCGCAGCGAAACGCCGCCGCGATTCATGATGAAGTCGGGCAGTGTGTGCTGGGTTTCGACGTCAACTGGCTTTGGATAGGCGGCGGTATGACAGAACGACTGCATCACCAGATCGGTGGTGAAGCCGAGGCAGGCAAGATCTTTCAGCTCGTCGCGGGTCATCGGGCCGGTGGTGTCCTGCGAGCCGACGGTGGTCATCTTCGGTTCGCAATAGGTGCCCGGACGAATGCCAGCAACGCCACAAGCGCGGCCGACCATTTTTTGCGCCAGCGTGAAGCCTTTGCCGGTATCCGTCGGTATCGCCGGGACCCGGAACAGCGTGGTCTGGGCGAGACCCAGCGCCTCACGCGCGTTGTTGGTGAGGCCGCGACCGATAATCAGATTGATCCGGCCGCCGGCGCGTACTTCATCGAGCAGCACATCGGATTTGAGCGCGAACTCGGAAACGGTTTTGCCGGAGGCAATGTTGATGATCTTGCCGTCGTACGGCCGAATTTCAATCACATCGCCGAAGCCGATATTGTCGACCGGTGCTTCGAACACCAGCGCGCCAGCGTCTTCCATCGTGTTGTAGAAAATGGGGGCGACTTTGCCGCCAAAACAGATACCGCCGTTGCGCTTATTCGGCACGCCGGGTTGATCCTCGCCAAAGAACCACAGCACCGAGTTGGTGGCGGATTTACGCGACGAGCCGGTGCCGACCACATCGCCGACGAACGCAACCTGAATGCCTTGCTTCTGCAGCTCGGCGATCTGTTTCATTGGGCCGATAGCGCCGGGTTGATCCGGGGTCAGGCCCTCGCGCGCCATCTTGTACATGGCCAGCGCGTGCAGCGGGATATCCGGGCGCGACCATGCATCGGGTGCCGGTGATAAATCGTCGGTATTGGTTTCGCCGGTTACTTTAAACACGATCGTTTTGATCGATTGCGGCACTTCCGGGCGGCTGGTGAACCATTCGCCGTCAGCCCACGATTGCAGCACCGCTTTGGCGTGTGCGTTACCGGCTTTCGCTTTGTCGGCGACGTCGTGGAAACGATCGAACATCAGCAGCGTATGTTTGAGCTCTTTGGCCGCGTGCGGCGCCAGTTCAGCGTTGTCGAGCAGCTGTACCAGCGTATCGATGTTGTAGCCGCCGAGCATCATACCGAGCAGTTGTACTGCTTTGACGCGATCGAGCAGCGGTGACTGCGCTTCGCCCTTGGCTACCGCGCTCAGAAAGGCCGCTTTCACGTAAGCCGCTTCGTCGACTCCCGGCGGAACGCGATTGGTGATCAGGTCGAGTAGAAATTGCTCCTCGCCTTGGGGCGGGTTCTTCAACAGCTCAACCAGAGCGGCGGTTTGCTCCGGATTCAACGGCTTCGGCGGAATGCCTTGGGCGGCGCGTTCGGCGACATGACTGCGGTAAGCTTCAAGCACGGGGAGAACTCCTCATTGGTTCGAAATACCCGACCTCGGGATCGCCGGAGCCGGGCCATCAGTGTGCGCGCTTTGGGTTGTGTACATCGTAAAGAGCGGTGGCGCACATCGTAAAAGCGGGGGTGGAGTATAACCGCTGAAACACGGCGCGTTAAAGCGCCGGATTGGCGGTTTTTCACGACAAAAACTTCGATTTGCCGCGTCGAGGCAGTCGATTACAATGCGCCGGCGCTGCGGTTGGATCACAAACCAGTATTTCAGTGCGCAACCGATCCACCAGCTCTGCAATGGGATGACTACACTGGACGCCGTGGCCGAAAAACTGCCTACCCGTATTCCGACGCCGTGCATCGGTGTTTGTTCGACCGGTATCGGCGATGTCGTGTGTCGCGGCTGCAAGCGTTATGCGCACGAAGTCATTCACTGGAACAGTTACAGCGACGAGCAGAAGCGCGCGATTGATACCCGGCTCGAAGTACTTCTGACGCAGGTGATCGCGGCAAAGCTGACGGTGTTCGATTCGGCGCTACTGGCGACGCAATTGCGGGCGCAGCAGCTGCGCTATGCGCAGCATAAGAGCCCACTGGTTTGGGTGTTCGAGCTTTTACGAGCCGGCGCCAGCCAGATCGGCGATACGCGCGCCTTTGGTTTCGACGTGATGCCCGGCTACCGGCATATGACTCTGCTCGCATTGCGCGAGCAGATCGATCGCGAGTTTTATTTACTGTCCGAGGCGCATTACCAGCGCTATATCGACGCAACCTGGACGATTGCGCCACAACCTGGAACGAGCGGCTCGGCAGATTCGATGTGCACCGAATAACCATAACTCAGCGAATAACAATACTTCCCCGAATAACAGCTCACCGAATGGCAGCGAATTGTCGTCGCGCGGTCGGCCTTATTTCACTGCTATTGGCCGCCTGCGGTGGTGGGGGCGGTGGCGGTGGATCTGCAGCACCGGCCGGCGGTCAGCCCGCGACGACTGCGATCTCGACGCCGGCATTACCCGCGAATAATGCCCTCACTTTGAGCTGCCCCACGACGTCGAATTTTTCACTGCAGGCGCCGCCGGCGATTGCATCCGGCAAGATCAGTGGTCGTATTACGTATGACCGCGTGCCGTTTTTCCCGACGAATCAGCTTGGCGGCGGTCTCGACTACGCCAGCCAGTTTCCGTTGCCGGCGCGCGGTGTGGTGGTGGAGGCCGTTGCCTCCAGTGATGGCGTGAGCTGCGCCGGCAATATTATTAAAACGACATTGACGGACGGCGACGGCTGGTACGAGCTGGCGTTGAATAATGACGCCACCAAAGTATGCGTTCGCGTCCGCGCGCAACTGTATCGGGCGGTCGACAGCGTCAGCGGCGCTACCTGGAATATTTCGGTCGCCGATAACACTGCGAACAATTCGTTGTATCTGCTGAACGAATTGAACCCGACGAGCGCAGCGGCGACGCCACGTCGCGATCTCCATGCCGCATCGGGCTGGAGTAACGGCAGCTACGCCAGTGCACGTGTTGCTGCGCCATTCGCCATTTTAGATACCGCGTGCAAAGCCATCGACGCCGTGCTCGCGAATAATGCCGATGCGCAATTCAGCTCGTTGAATTATTTGTGGAGTACAAAAAATACCAGCGACAGCAACGGCACGCTGGAGCAGGGCAAAATCGGTGGGCCATTTTTCAGTCCGAGCGCGGTGGCGATTTACCTGCGTGGCGATGCGGCGATCGACACCGACGAATTCGACGAAATGGTAATCGCGCACGAGTTCGGTCATTTCGTTACGCATGTGTTTTCACGCTCGGATAGTCTCGGTGGCGAGCACAGCTTGCTCGATTACGAAGATCCGCGCGTGGCATTCGATGAAGGCTGGGCGACGGCGTTTGCCGGGCTGGTGCTGAATACTTCGGTATATCGCGATTCTGACGAAGTGGCGACGGTCAACAGCCCTTCGCGAGAATTTTATTTCGATATTCAACAACAGTTTTACGGCGTGCCCACTGGCTGGTTTGCGGAAAGCTCGGTGCAGCGTGCATTGTTTAACATCGGTGCGGGACCTTCCTTCGGTGGACTCAATCTTGGCATTGAGGGCTTGCTGCATGCACTGAGCGGTAGCTACAAATCGACGCCGGCGCTGGCGACGATATTCAGCTACGCCAGCCAGCTGGCGGGCGAGCAATCGCCATCGAATGCGAACGGCATCGCGGCGCTACTCAATGGCGAAAATATCGACGGCAGTAATATTCAGCCGTTTGCGGAAACTGAAACACATGCACCGGCGCCAGCGGATTTACCGGTGTATCAGATCGTTTTCGCCGGTGGTCCGCCGGTAGCGGTGTGTACAAGCGATGATTACGGCACCGGCAATGCGTTATCCAATCGCCGCTATTTTCGTTTCGATGCAACAGCGGCTGGCCGCTATCAATTTACCGTGCAACCGCAAACAGGGTATTCGTCGGCGGTTGCCGGTTTTGAATTGCTGCAACGCGGTAACCGCTTGACGTATCAGCAGGGCGCGCCGAATGCGCGCACAGTGCGTTATACGAGCACGCCATTATCGATTGGCACCTATGTGCTCAGCGCATTTCATGTCGGTAACGTGGTGGAAAACAGCGGAATTACAGCGGGCTTGCAATGTTTCAACGTAACAGTGACGACCGCACCATGATGCGAATGATTCGATGGTTATCGATGGCCGTGCTGCTGACTGGTTGTACACAGCAGGACAATGCGATTGCGCAAAATACAAAACCTGCGCCGATTACCCGCGGCAGTTTATCGCCAGCGGCGCCGGTAAAACTCGATTATCGAATTGCGCACGAAGTCATCGCGAATCAGCAAAACTCGGTATCGATTGAAATTGCGACGCGGCTCGATCATGGCTCGTTGCTGGTTGAAATTGCGAAGCAGCAGGGGGTGTCGTTGCTAAGCACCTCGCAGCGTCGTTTTGATTTAGCGAGCGTACCGCATCCGATTAAATTCGATCTGCCCGTATTGCCGACGGATCAATCCGAGCGCTTCCTGATTTTGCTGCTGACGGTCGATACCGACATGGGACCGATGTCGCGCAGTTTTCGCATCGATTTTTCAGCACCGGTTGTCGATGACACCGCGCCGCCATCAAATCACCCGTAAACGGTCAATTCTTAGTAATGTCGAATCTTCGCGCCATCCAGCAATTTTTATTGTGCCCCACCCCCGACGCATGGCTGCAGAATGCACTCGCTGAGCCTGCGCTACTGTTGATCGATCATGCGAACTGCGAGAAAAAGGCAGCGGGCACCGCGCTGACATTGCTGTATCGCTATGTCGATAAACCGGAATTGCTGCAGCGGATGTCGCGTTTGGCGCGCGAAGAATTGCGTCATTTCGAGCAGGTGCTGGCGATCATGACGCAGCGCGGCATCGAGTATGTGCAAACGACACCGGCACGTTACGCCGGCGTCATGCACAAACATGTGCGCACCTACGAGCCGGAAAAATTAATCGATACCTTGATCATCGGCGCATTTATCGAAGCACGCTCGTGCGAACGTTTCGCCCGTCTGGCGCCGCTGCTCGATGCCGAATTGGAAAAATTTTATAATGGTCTGCTCGCCTCGGAATCGCGGCATTTTCAGCATTATTTGCAACTCGCCCAACAATACTCACCACAATCGATCGATGACCGCGTGCGTTTTTTTGCGGACTGTGAGCGCGAATTAATCGAAGCGCCGGATACCGAATTTCGCTTTCATAGTGGCCCGCTGCAGCAATAAGCTACTTCGGTTTTGAATTAAAAGTTTATGGCACGAACTACGGTGCCATGAGCACCGAAAGGGGATGCTTTTGTTTCGGGGCAACGTAGCGCTGTCGTCGAAGGCAGGGCGGGCTCGTCCCCGGAGCACTCGGCAAATTCTGCGAGGAATCCAGCGCGAAAGCTTCGAGTGGTCCTCCTTCTGCCCCGAAAAAAAAGCATCCCCTTTCGGCGCAATACGCTTGGGCAGTGCACTATGTCTACGATGAGCGAACAGCTAATTGAGAATTTATTTGAGTGGGAAATTTTCCAGCTCAATCGAGCCATCAGCTTCTGCGCGAATCACCCAGCCGCCGCGTTGCATATCCCAATCGCCAAGCACGATACGCTCTGCCGGCTTGCCGCTAACAGTCAGACTATGGCGCGCCGGACGATGTGTGTGACCGTGAATCAGGCGATCGACGTTCGCTTCCTGCAGTACGCGAGTCACCTCGTCGGGAGTGACATCCATAATGTCTTCGGCCTTGTTGCTGCCGGCCATTTTGCTTTTTTCGCGCAGCATTGCCGCCAGTGCGCGTCGTTGATCCAATGGTTGCGACAAAATCATTTGTTGCCATTGCGGATTGCGCACTTGCGCCCGAAATGCCATGTATTCCTGATCTTCGGTGCAGAGCGTATCGCCGTGCATCAGCAGCGTGCGATGCCCGTATAAATCGATCACCGTGGATTCAGGCAGCAGTTTCATACCGCAACGCTCAGCGAATGCATTGCCCAGCAGAAAATCGCGATTACCGTGCATGAAATAAATTGAGGTGCCGCTATCCGCTACCCGCTGCAGCACTGCCGCAAATTCGTCGAGCCACGGCGCATCATCGTCATCGCCGATCCATGCCTCGAATAGATCGCCGAGTATGTACAGCGTATCCACGCCGTGTGTTGCCGTATCGAGCCAGCGCAAACTGGCTCGCAGCAATTCCGGTTGCGATGGCTGCAGATGCAGATCGGAAATAAACAGCGTGGTCACAGCAGAGTTTATTCTTCGTCGACCGTCGCTTTGGTGATAACGACGTCTTCCACCGGCACGTCCTGATGACCGGATTTGCTGGTGGTCGCAACGCCTTTAATGCGATTCACCACATCCATGCCTTCGACCACGCGGCCGAATACGGCGTAGCCCCAGCCCTGCGAAGTTTTCGCGCTGTGGTTGAGGAAGTTGTTGTCGGCGATGTTGATGAAGAACTGCGCGCTGGCCGAGTGCGGGTCCATCGTGCGGGCCATGGCAACCGTACCGATATTGTTTTTCAGGCCGTTATCCGCTTCGTTTTCGATCGGATCGAGAGTGGCTTTTTGCTTCATGCCCTGGCTGAAACCGCCGCCCTGAATCATGAAGTTGTCGATGACGCGGTGAAAAACCGTGTTGTCGTAATGTCCTGCTTTAACATATTCGACAAAATTTGCCGCGGTTTTGGGCGCCTTGTCGAAATCCAGCTCCAGTTTGATATCGCCGAAATTGGTATGCAGTGTGATCATGGTATCGCCATCGAATTCCCGTGAATGAAGCCGCTATAATACGGGCTTTACCGCTCCGTATCCATTTCTGATTCCATCGAGAAGCGCATGAGCAATAGCGAAGCACCGGCCGTCAAGGTCTCCAATAATTTTTTGCGTGGCATTATTGAAGACGATCTTGCCAATCATCGGGTCGAGCGCGTGGCCACACGGTTTCCGCCAGAGCCGAACGGCTATTTGCATATCGGCCACGCCAAATCGATCTGCCTCAACTTCGGTCTAGCCGAACAATTCGGCGGTACCTGCAATCTGCGCTTCGACGACACCAATCCGGAAAAAGAAAATCAGGAATTCATCGACGCGATTCAGGAGGACGTGCGCTGGCTCGGTTTCAAATGGCAGGAGCCCGTGCATTACGCATCTGATTATTTCGATCAATTGCATCAATGGGCGCTGCATCTGATTCGCTCGGGCAAGGCTTACGTCTGCCATCTGACGCCGGAACAAGCGCGTGAATATCGGGGGTCATTGACCGAGCCGGGCAAGAACAGCCCGTATCGCGATCGCAGCGTCGACGAGAATCTCGCGCTGTTCGAAAAAATGCGCGCCGGCGAATTCGACGAAGGCGTTTGTGTGCTGCGCGCAAAAATCGATATGGCGGCGCCGAATATCAATTTGCGCGATCCAATTCTGTATCGCATTCGCAAGATCGCGCATCACCAGACCGGCGACAAATGGTGCATTTATCCCAGCTATGATTTCGCGCATGGCCAATCCGATGCGATCGAGGGCATCACGCATTCGATCTGCACGCTCGAATTCGAGGATCACCGACCGCTGTACGACTGGCTGATCGAGAATTTACCGGTACCGGTGCGGCCGCGTCAGTATGAATTCGCGCGCTTGAATCTGAATTACACCGTCACCAGCAAACGCAAATTGAAGCAACTCGTCGATGAGAAAATCGTCGACGGCTGGAACGATGCGCGCATGCCGACGCTGGCGGGCATGCGGCGTCGCGGTTACACCGCGCGTGCACTACGTCAATTTTGCGACATGATCGGCGTTACGCGCAGCGACGGCGTTGTCGATGTGGCGATGCTCGAATTTGCGATTCGCGACGATCTCGATAAAAACGCGCCACGCGCGATGTGCGTATTGAATCCGCTCAAAATTGTTATCACCAACTATCCCGAAGGTCAGGTCGAAATGTTAACTGCGGCGGCGCATCCGGCGCGCGACGATCTCGGTGAACGGCAGCTACCGTTCACGCGTGAAATCGTTATCGATCGCGATGATTTTCGTGAAGAGGCAAACAAAAAATACAAACGCTTGGTGCTCGGTAAAAAAGTGCGGCTGCGTAATGCCTATGTGATTACAGCGGACGAAGTGATCAAAAATGCGAATGGCGATATCGTCGAAATTCGCGCGACTTATGATGCCGGCACGCATGGCGCCGACCCGGCTGATGGCGTCAAACCGAAAGGCGTCATTCATTGGGTATCGGCAACGCACGGCAAACGTGCGAGCGTGCGCGTTTACGATCGCTTATTTTTGCATGAAGCGCCCGATCGTGGCGGCGAGGATTTCATGAAGCATCTGAATCCGAACGCATTACGTATCATCGACGATTGTTATATCGAGCCGAGTCTTGCGGACGCAAAGCCGGAGGATGGTTTTCAATTCGAGCGCGAAGGGTATTTCGTTGCCGATCGCTACGATCATTCGACGCAACAACCTGTGTTCAACAAAACGATCGGTTTGCGTGACACTTTTAACGAAGCGGCGCAAAGCAGCGAATAAGAGCGGCGAATAAATATGGCACTGATGATTTACAACACGCTAACCCGTAGCAAAGAAATTTTTACGCCGCTCGAGCCCGGCAAAATTCGCATGTATGTGTGCGGTATTACGGTGTACGACTATTGCCATTTGGGGCACGGTCGTATGCTTCTCGCCTTCGATGTGATCACGCGTTATTTGCGCGCGCGTGGTTACGATGTTACGTATGTGCGCAATATTACCGACATCGACGATAAGATTTTGCGACGGGCCGCCGAAAACGGTGAGCCGTACAATGCGCTTACTGCACGGTTTATCGACATTATGCACGAGGATGAGCGTCGCCTCGATGTATTACCACCGAGCATAGAGCCACGCGCCACACAACACATCGGCGATATTATTTCTTTGGTGGAAAGACTTATTGCCAAGGGTTTCGCTTATCGCGCGGATAACGGTGATGTTTATTACGCGGTCGACCAGTTTGCGGATTATGGAAAGCTATCGGGGAAAAAGCCTGAGGAATTGTTGGCCGGCGCGCGCATTGAGATCGACGAAGCTAAACGCGATCCGCGCGATTTCGCCTTATGGAAAGCGGCGAAGCCGAATGAAGAGGCCGTGTGGAATTCACCGTGGGGGCCAGGGCGGCCGGGATGGCATATTGAATGCTCGGCGATGTCCACCAGTTGCTTGGGCGACACCTTCGATATTCATGGCGGCGGCGGCGATTTGCAATTCCCGCATCACGAAAATGAAATCGCGCAGAGTGAAGCGGCTACCGGTAAACATTACGCCAATTACTGGATTCATAATGGCGCGGTGCGTGTCGACGGCGAAAAAATGTCGAAATCGCTCAACAACTTTTTCACGATTCGTGAAATTCTCGATAAATACGACGCCGAGGTTGTGCGCTATTTACTAATCAGCAGCCATTACCGCAGCGAGATCGATTATTCGCAGGAAAGTTTGCAGGAAGCGCGCAACGGCCTCGATCGTTTTTATAACGCGTTAAAAGATCATGCCGATGTTGCGCCTGCCTCGCAGGATGAATTAACGAGGAGCAGTTTTTACGATCGTTTCATTCTGGCGATGGATGACGATTTCAATACACGCGAGGCACTATCGGCGATGTACGATCTGGTGCGTGATTTGAACAGCGAAGCCGATGCAACTGCAAAACGAAATCTGGCGAGTCAGTTGAAGGCACTCGGTCAGATACTTGGCATTTTGCGGCGTAATCCGCACGAATATTTGCAAGCCGGTGTTGCGTTGAGTGGTGAACAAATCGAAGCGTTAATCGCAGAGAGGCTGCAGGCGCGCACCGATAAAAATTTCGTCCGTTCGGACGAGATTCGCGATGAGCTGAAGGCAAAAGGTGTCGTGCTGGAGGACAGTAAAGGCGGCACAACATGGCGTCGCGAATGAACATTTTGTAATGCAGTAATGACCAAATATTGACTTGAATCATCCCGGTTCATCCCCATTCTACCTATAGTGAAAATGCAAATTAACGAAGGAGATGGGAAATGAACACCGCTGAAATTTTCTCGGGTATTCTTGAGTACGGTACGATCGAGTTGATTATTGGGTTGATCGTTTTTGTAGGCTGGTTTGCGTTTGATGAAATTCAATACGCCACTAACTCGGTCAAACGGGACTAATTACGGCGGCGTGTGCCGCCGTAATGTTTAACCTAAACTTTTTTCACCCGATTCGACCGATTGCAAAATCAACGTGTTGATCGTCATGGGTCCAACACCGCCGGGCACTGGCGTATAAGCCGCGCAGCGATCTATTACCGCGCTTAATTCAATATCGCCGACGCCGCCTGGGTGATAGCCCGCATCGACTACCACCGCACCATTTTTAATCCAATCGCCTTTGATGAATTCGGGTTTGCCCACGGCGCCGACCACGATATCGGCCTGTTTGATTAATTCCGACAAGTTACGTGTTTTTGAGTGGCAGATTGTCACCGTCGCATTCGCCTGCAGCAACATCATCGCCATTGGTTTGCCGAGAATCGGGCTGCGGCCGACCACCACTGCGTGCTTGCCTTCGATCGCGATGTTGTACTGCTTCAGCAATCGCATGATGCCCTGCGGTGTTGCACAACCGTAAGCAGGTTCGCCCATCGCCATGCGGCCGAAACCAAGACAGGTTACGCCATCGACATCTTTGCTCAATGCAATCGCATCGAAGCAGGCGCGCTCGTCGATCTGCGACGGCACCGGATGCTGCAGCAAAATGCCGTGCACATTCGCATCGTTGTTGAGTTCGTGAATTTTTGCGAGTAGCTGTTCGGTGGTGGTGGTAGCGGGCAGTTCGACTGCCAACGATTCCATACCGACCCGACGGCAGGCGTTGCCTTTCATTTTTACGTAGGTCGCCGAGGCGGGGTCGTCGCCGACCAGAATCGTCGCGAGAATCGGCGTTTTACCGGCGGATTTTTCTTTCAGTTTCGCCACGCGCTGCGTTAATTCCGCTTCCCATTGCGCTGCGGTTGTCTTGCCGTCCAACACCAATGCTGCCATTGCTCGTCGACCTCGTCTGGAATTTTGCGGGCGCCATTGTCGCATGGCGCATTTTGCGCAGCCAGCGCAGGCAACCAATTAGTCGATACAGAACAATGATTTGAGGCCAAAAAATACGGTGTTTTTCGATTGACGCATCCAAGGCCCGCAAGTATGATGCGCACCTCCTGTAACGGAGCGGTTTTTGACATCGGGGTATAGCGCAGTCCGGTAGCGCGTCTGGTTTGGGACCAGAATGTCGGAGGTTCGAATCCTTCTACCCCGACCACTTTCTCGAGTGGTGTCTTACTGCAATAGTCCTACCGTACCCATGGGGTGAAAGCGCCCATAGCTCAGTTGGATAGAGCAACGGCCTTCTAAGCCGTGGGTCGCAGGTTCGAATCCTGCTGGGCGCACCAATTCCGTAACAGGCCCTCGATTCAATGGTGGCTGTAGCTCAGTCGGTAGAGCACAGGATTGTGATTCCTGTGGTCGTGGGTTCGATCCCCATCAGCCACCCCAATTTCCTCCAGATTCTATCGATAAACGTATCCCGCAATCGTCCGTGATCGCGGGATACTCGATTCGTTTTATCAGCGCAATTATTCCCCAAACCCCTTTGCAAAGGCTCAGTGCGCGCTTGCGCTGTAGGATGCATTAGCGCCGGTGTTCGCGTTACCGCTGCGTTCGACATTCGAGCTGGTCGAAGCATCAGCGTTTACAGCTGCGTTATGTCTGCCGGGTTTTTTTGCTGCCGGATTATTATCGACGGGCGTGCTGGAAGGCCACGGTGTTGGCGATGCATTTGCGCCAGCATTTGCGTCTGAGTTTGTCGAGTTGTTAATCGCCGTAGGCACCGAGCTGGGTGTTGGATTGGCGTTGGTATTGCCGGCAGCCGAAGTGGCATTGGGGATTGCCGGGGTGCTGGCAGCGCTCGTAGCGCCAGTGAGGGTATTCGCTGCAGCGTTTGCGCTATTGCCGTTGATGTTATTTGAATTGGCGTTCGATTGCGCTGTATTTGCCGTACCAGCTGCAATCGAAGATGACCCGGCCGCTATTGCACCGGCTTGATCGGTCGCGGCGTTTGCACCCACCGTGGCAGCGGATGTTGCGCTAAGCGCAGCTTCCGAAGCTGTCGATTGCCCGCTGTTGCGTGCGCCGTCGCTGGTTTGCTCCGCAGTCGATTTCGCCTGATCCGCGGTGGCTTTCGCTTGTTCTGTGGTTTGCTGTGCGCGTTGCTGCAAGCGGGCTTTGCGTTCGCGCAATGTTTCAGTGGTACGCGATGCATTGATTGCGCCTGAAGCGCCGAGCCCGCCATTCAGCGAACCGTTGATTGAATTCATGCCGCCATTCAGCGTGCCACCCAAATTGCCGCCAGCGCCCAGTCCGCCGCCCAATTGCGCATGCGCCACAGTTGCAAAAGTCATCGAAGCTGCGATGGAAATTGCCAAAAATAAGCGTTGAGTTTTCATCGTCGTTCACCTTCATCGGAGCGCTGCAGCCAATCTGCAGGCTTTGATGACTAAACGACGGCGAACGCGAATTTATTCCACTCGATAATTATTTTTTTAAAAAAATTATTTATGGGTTGCGCGCTGTGACGCGAATCTCCTTTCCCACCAATCCTTCACCGTAAATATCGTCGCGTCCGTTCGGCCCAAGATCGATCGCGGTGATGCTTAATTGAGAAAGCGCAGTAGCGACTTTTTCGCGGTTAGGCTCATTCATCTGGCGCGATAACAATCCCGCGACGATCGGTGCGGCGAACGATGTGCCGCGCACCTTGGTAAAAGTGTTAGATAGCGTCGCCGCGAATATATCGGCGCCGGGTGCGGCAAATGCCACCTGAGGCCCCCGACCGGCTTCGAGCAACACGCGATCGCGCCCATCGACGGCAGTCACGCCAATGACACCGGCATATGCAGCCGGGTAAAGCGGTGGCGCGGCGGGACCATCGTTGCCGACCGCTGCCACTAATATATGTCCGCGTTCTTGCAGGCGGCGGATCACACGCTCAAGCAATAAATTCGGCGGACCGACCAAGCTGATGTTGATAACCGGTACTCGCTGCTGCGCTAACCATGCGCAGGCGGCGGCGATTGTCGCCACATCGCCGCCGGTTGGCTCGCCGCAATAAATGTCGGCGGCGAACAATGGCGCGTTCGGTGCGGCGCCGCGAAATTGTCGATCCGCACCGATCAGCAGCGATGCCACCGCAGTGCCATGCGCACTCGGTATTTCGTGCTCGTTGCAGCCCCAGGTATGCACGTTGGATTGAGCAAATACCGGGTGCTTACGCTCGATACCGCTATCGATCAGGCCGACTGGATTAGTGTTGGTCGTGGTTGCCGTTGTCGTGACGGCTGTCGGTGATGAATTCGTGGCATCGATGTCGCCGCTGCGCAGATATAGGTGGTTGTAATCGTATTGCCCGGTGGGATCGAGCGCGCGCAATTGCTGTAGAGCATCGGTGGTAGAAATACCTGCTGGCGTGGTCAGCGTCAGCAGCTCGATATCGAGATCACCGAGCTGGCGTGTCGCGATGACACTAAAACCCGCGCTGCGAATTCGCTCCAGCGCTGCGGCCGATGGCGAAATAGCGACGACTTCATTGCGCAGAATCGGCGCACCATTTGGATCGGCCTCTACCCGCGCGCGCTGCGTATGAAGCAATTCGCGAATCTGCAGCGTGCGCAAATTTTTCCGCGCACGGCTGTCGAGTTCACTGACAGTGGTGTCTGCGTTCGTGAGCGTGTGCTCCAGCATATTGAGCGGTAGCTGTTGCGCCGTTGGCAGCGACGGTGCGGACGGCAGGCGTAGCTGAGCAAAAGTGTTAGGGGAGCTGCCGCAGCTCAAGGCAAGTGCAATACGCAGTAAATAGCGGGTGAGGCGTGGCGACATCGTCATAGTGGTCATCGTGAGCTGGTCAGTTTTCAGCGGCCATGCTATAGAAACGGTCTGGCCACGCCAATCGATCCATCGGGCGCCAAAAATAGCAATAAATTGCTGCTGCGATGGAATAAACCCGCTTCCGTTTTCGTTCAAGTGAATAGCACATGGCAGATTTGCTCGCGCAATTCCGAGAGCAGTTGATCGAGTTGTTGCCGCGCCTGCGACGCTTCGCACGTACGTTGACGCAGCATCGCGACGATGCCGACGATCTGCTGCAGATCGCGTTGGAAAAGGCCATTACACGCCATGCGCAGTGGGACGTGAGCTCGCGGCTCGACAGTTGGATGTTCACGATTATCCGGCACGCATGGATCGATGAAATTCGTGTTCGCCGGCGGCAGGGCACGCATATCGATCTCGATGCCATGGTCGAAAGTGCGGATGCATCGCAACGCGACGACCGCGTCGAAATGCTCGCGGTACAGCAGGCGTTGGCGCGGTTGCCCGAGGAGCAGCGCATGGCGGTGAGTCTGGTGCTGATCGAAGGGCTTGCGTACAAAGAGGCGGCCGATGTGATGGGTGTGCCGATAGGCACATTGACCAGTCGCCTCGCGCGCGGCCGCGAGGCATTGCAGAAAATGTTGAACGCTGGAGAGGCGGCGCCATGAAATTGAGCGACGAGATGTTAATGGCTTATGCCGATGGCGAAGTCGACGATGTACTGCGCGCGCAAATCGAGGCAGCGATTGCGCTTGATCCGCAGCTTGCCGCCGCCGTCGAACAGCATCGCCGTTTGCGTATGCAGCTGCGCCATGCTTTCGACGATACGTTGCACGAGCCGATTCCCGATCGACTGCTGGCGGCGCTCGGCACAACCGGAACATCAGGGGAACCCGCCAGCAATGTCATTGATCTCGCCGGCGCTGCGAGCGCGCGTCACCGTGCCGGTTGGCACTGGGGGCTGCGCGAGTGGGGCGCGCTGGCGGCGACATTTGTCATCGGCGTGAGTCTGGGTTTTGCGTTGTTGCCGCGTAGCAGCGATATCGTTGCGACCGGCCAAGGCGAACTGCTCGCACGTGGCGTGCTGGCGACCGCACTGTCCAATCAATTGGCCGGTACGCAACACGGCGACGAGCCGGTGCAAATTGGCTTGAGCTTCACCACTCATGCGGGCGATATTTGCCGAACCTTTGCGGTGCGCGGTGAGCACCTGGCAGGAATGGCATGCCGCGCCACCGATGGTTGGCGGGTCGATCTGCTGACCGCTGCCGAAGTCGATAGTGCGGCTGCGACAACCTATCGTCAGGCGAGCAGCAGCTTGCCGGCGGTAGTGTTGGCGCTGGTCGATCAGCAGATCGTCGGCGCGCCGTTCGACGCGGCGGCCGAGGCGCACGCCAGGCAATCCGGCTGGAAGCGCTAGCTCCGTTCTTTGAATGCCTCTGAGAATGTTTTTCTCACGAAGACTTGTTTTTGAATAATAAGTGTATAGTATATTTATATATGGATGACGTTAATGGGTGATGTCGTGGATACAGCCGTTGGCAGCAAGCGCAAAACCGGTGTTCGCACGGCCGGTCGTCCGCCTAAAACCTCGCGCGAGGAAATCATCGCGCGCGCGATCGATATTCTCGAACGCGAGCCCGCGGCAGGCATCTCGATCAATCGCATCGCACGTGAACTGAAAATTGCGCCGATGGCGATCTACAACTATTTCGTCAACCGCGACGAACTGTTGCAGGCCGTGACCGAGCAGATGATGAAGGGGCTGGTGATCGACGCCGATCAGAGTCTGCCATGGCAGAGCAAGGTGTCGAACTGGGCTAATGCGATGCACACGCATTTCCGCCGCTACCCGCATTTGATCTATCTGCTGACCTGGGAAGGGCACGCGTCGACCGCTTGGTTGCGTCAAGCCGGGATCATTATCGAGGCACTGACACGTGCGGGATTGCGCGGTCGCGAACTCGCGCGCGCGACGTTGTGGGTGTGGAGTTCGATCATGGGCGCGATTCACGCCGAACTGACCGAGCGCGAATCGCCGCGCACGCTAGGCGAAGATGATTTGGCGCGGATGGATGAGCACCTGCGTGAAAACGTGCGCGAGATTTTGCAATACGCAAAGGACGAAACGCATTACGACGATCTATTCCAGTACAACCTTGAGCGCGTCATTGCTGCATTGACCGATCTGGTCGCGCAACGTTGATCCGCTCGCGGATATAAAAAAGTTGTCTGGCGGTCGATACGGAAAGAGGAACTGATCATGAACGCACAGTTGCCGTTGCACATGGTAGAGATTTTCAAGATATGGGGTATTGGCGCCGCCGCTCCGCTTGCGTTTGCGTTGTTGTCCGAATTATTTTTGCGTTGGCAGGAAAAGAAAAAATTATTGCCGCAGGATGGCGCCGCTAATTCATTTTTGTTTTTGTTCGGTCCGATTATGGAAGGCGTCATTGCCAACGGGCTGTTGATCGCGGGTTTATTTGTTGTTTATCAACTAACGCCGTTACGTGTACCCATTACGCCGTGGACGCTGATTTTGTATTTTCTGGTTGGCGAATTTGGCTTCTACTGGTTTCATCGCATGGGGCACGAAGTGCGAATGCTGTGGTGCGATCATTCAATTCATCACAGCTCGACCGAATACGATTTCACCACCAATCTCCGTCATACACCGTTTTCGACGTTATACCGCTTCGTTGCCTATGCGCCATTGGTGGTGCTCGGCTTTAATCCTGCGTTGCTGGTGTTGTTCGCCATTAATTCGGCCGCGTTTCAAACCTTCTGCCATACGCAGCGGATTGGTCGCTTGGCGCCATGGTTCGAAAAAACCTTCGTCACGCCGTACAACCATCAGGTGCATCACGCCTGCAATCCAGAATATCTCGATAAGAATTACGGTGGTTTATTGGTGATATGGGATCGCCTGTTTGGCACCTATCAGCCGTTGCTCGACGAAGTGCCGCCGAAGTTTGGTATCACCAAGCCAGTTAATTCGCACAATCCGGGAAAAATTCTGGTGCACGAATTCAAAAACATTTGGCGCGATTTTTCGGCGGCGCCCAACGCCGGGCAAAAAGTCGGCGTGCTGGTGGGGAAGCCGGGCAAAACTTTCGAAGCAAAATACAGTAGCGTGCGTGCTGCGGATGGTCCGGTGGGCATCCATTAATTCGGCTGTGCAGCGATAACCCAGTGCAGATGATTTTTATAAAAAAGAGGAGATGTAGCGGTGAATTTTGAATTGCCTTTGCACATAATCGATATTTTTAAAATATGGGGTGTCGGTAGCGGCATCGCGCTGGTATTCGCGCTATTCTCGGAAATGTTTTTGCGCCGACAAGAAAAACAAAAACTATTGCCGAAGGACGCTATTGCTAATGCGGTGTTCTTTTCGTTTGGACCGCCGTTGTTGGAAGCGGTAATCACCAACGCGTTATTAATTGCCGCGCTATTCGTCGTGTTTCAGTTGACCCCGTTGCGGGTCTCGATCACGCCGTGGACATTGGTTCTGTATTTCCTGGTCGGCGAATTCAGTTTCTATTGGGCGCATCGCTTGGGGCACGAGGTGCGCATTTTATGGTGTGATCATTCGATTCATCACAGCTCGCAGGAGTATGACGTTACGACTAATTTGCGTCATACCCCGTTCATGTTTTTGTATCGCGTAATAGCGTACGCACCGGCGGTTGCACTGGGCTTTCATCCGGTGCTACTGGTGATGTTTGCGATCAATGCATCGGCGTTCCAAACTTTTTGTCATACGCAGCGTTTGGGTCGGTTTGCGCCGTGGTTCGAAAAAACTTTCGTCACGCCGTCCAACCATATCGTGCACCACGCCTGCAATCCGGAATACCTCGACAAAAATTACGGCGGCCTGCTCGTACTGTGGGATCGTGTTTTCGGTACCTATCAGCCGTTGCTTGATACAGTGCCGGCAAAATTCGGCATCACCAAACAGGTTAATTCGAGCAATCCGGTGACAATTGTGACGCACGAATTTAAAAATCTGTGGCGTGACTTTTCCGCAGCGCCAACCTGGAGATTGAAATTCGGTGTGGTGTTCGGCAAGCCCGGAAAAACATTCGAGGCTGGCGATAAAAATAAAGTTGCCGAAGCAATCAACGGCCCGTTAGGAGCGAATTGATCATGTTTGATTGGTATGCAGTAGGCGCATTGATTTTATTATTTTCGTTGTTTTCCACATTGCGGCTTGCCATTGGCGAACGCGCTCGTGTCGTGACTAATCCGGTGCTTGCGGCGCTGACACACAGTGCGTGGCTGTTGCCGTTGTTGGTGGTATTCAATATGGCGTTCGGTATGGCATTACTCGGCATGGTGTCGCCGTGGCCACCGAAGGCATTCGAGCAGGTCAGCGCCGGGTACGGTTACGGCATGTGGGCGGGAATAGCAGCGTTTCTGGCGATGCTGATTACCGATATATGGGTGCTGTGGATTCCAACGCAGGTGTTGCGTCGTTTCGCTAAGCCGGAAAATTTACCGGCATTGAAATACTATCCAATATTCAACGTCGCGGTCGGCGGCTTGTTCCTTGCGTACGCATTGACCCGCTGAGTCATTCATGCGCCGATTCACCCATGAATTACGGCACGGCAGGCATGCAGGTTCGCTTGCCGTTTTCTCATCCCTGCCACAATCCTATCGCGCTGATCGCCAGTAATACCGAACCCAACACGCGAAAGAATATGCGCTGATCGGCATTAATGATGTAGCGATGAAAGCGCAACCCGATAAAATGTCCAACAGCCGCACATGGCAATAGCCATAAGTGATGAATCAATTGCAGATCGACGCCAGCAACAATAAATGCTGCCATCTTGATACAAACGAGAATGAACCAGAGTGCGAACAGGGTATCGCGCAGTTGGTGTTTTTCCACATTTTTGGCAAACACAATCATGATCAACGGCGCGCCGATTAGCGATGTGCCACTGATATAACCGCCCAGTGCGAGCAAGCCGATATCGACTGCGCGGTTATCGGTGCGGAATGGTCGATTGACGATGTACGAAATCGCATACGCACCGACAATACAAAAAATAATTTTGCTCATCAGCGCCTGCGGTAGCGTCAGCAAACCGAACACACCGATCAGTTTCGGTACGATCAATATCGATAGCGCTTTTTTTAGATAGGCCCAATCGACGCTATCGTTCTTGTCTGTTTTATTGACGTCACAAAGATCGGCTTTATTCGCACGGCGCTGTTTGAGCGCGTTCTGAATCCAGATCGCCGACGAAAAAAATAACAAGTGCGCCGCGATTAACGGTAGAAACACCAGCGGTTCGTTATCGATCAACAACAGAAACGGCAACGACAATACCGCGCCGCCGAAACCGAGGCCTGAGCGTACAAATCCACTCCATGCAAAAATCAATGCGATCAGCGCGAGCTGATACCAGGCAAGATGTGCCATTGCAAAATCCGGCGCGAAAAAAGGCACGCATTGTAATGCGTAGCGTAGCGTTAGTAAGCACCTAAATGGTGGAGTGGATTGCTTGCGATGATCGGTGTTTAATAGCGCACTGCGCTACATTCACAATAATTGCGAGGAATACAACATCATGCGTATGGCGAATAAAGTGGCGATCGTAACGGGCGGTGCCCGTGGTATGGGCGAGCAGACTGTGCGTCTGTTTGTGAAGAACGGCGCGAAAGTCGTCATTGGCGATCTGCTGGATCAACAGGGCGAAGCGCTGGCGGCGGAGCTCGGCAGCAATGTGGCATTCGTACATATGGACGTATCGAAAAAAGAAGATTGGCAAAAAGCCATCGCGCGTGCGCAGCAGTTCGGGCCGTTGAACGTTTTGGTCAACAACGCGGCAGTGGTGATGATGAAGTCGATTGTCGATACCAGCGAAGACGATTACATGCGCGTTATTCGAATCAATCAGCTCGGCACTTTTCTAGGCATTCAATCGGTGATCGAACCGATGAAAAAAGCGAAAGGCGGCTCGATTATTAATGTGTCATCGATCGATGGCTTGCAATCGAAAAACAGTTTGATGGCGTATTCGTCGAGTAAATGGGCGGTGCGCGGTATGACGAAATGTGCCGCAATCGAATTAGGGCAATACGGCATTCGCGTCAACAGCGTGCATCCGGGCGGTATCTTTACCGATATGGGTGGTAAGAGCGATGCGAATCCCGATCCATCGTCGATGGATTCAACCTATGCGAATTTTCCGATCCCGCGCGTCGGCTTGCCGCATGAAGTGGCGAACGTGACTTTGTTTCTCGCCACGGATGAAGGCTCATATTGCACCGGTTCTGAATTTATCGCCGATGGCGGCTGGAATGCCGGTATGCGTTGGCCATCGTTACCCTGTTCTTGATCCCTACCTGATTGTTGTATTGCTGAATATTTGTAGAGGAAATATCGATGGCACAACTGCAAAGTTATACATTCGACGAATTACCGGTCGGCAAAAAAGCGACATACACGCGCACCGTGACCGAGCAGGATATCGTGCTGTTTGCGGTGGTATCGGGTGATGTGAATCCGCTGCATCTCGATGCCGAATTTGCGAAAGGCACGATGTTCGGCGAGCGCATCGCGCACGGCATGATGACCGGCGCGATTGTTTCCGCGGCGCTGGTAATGGCGCTCACCGGTCCCGGCGCAATTTATCGCAGCCAATCGCTGCGCTTTCGTCGACCGGTAAAAATCGGCGATGTGATTACCGTGCATCTGGAAATCACCGAGCGCAACGAAGATAAAAAAGTGCTGACAATCGATTGCAATTGCATCAATCAGCATGGCGAATCGGTTGCACTCGGTGTGGCGGAAATTGTTGCGCCGAGCGAGAAGGTGACGGTTGAATTGCCGCCGGTACCGACAGTTACCGTCCACTCTTAAATTCGCGGAAGTAGAGAATGTCTAACGCAGTCGATACCATCGATACCATCCGCCTGCAGGATTTTTTGCAAAAAAATATTCCCGACTTCGGTGCGGTGGAATCTTGCGAAAAATTCGCGGGCGGACAATCGAACCCGACCTTTCTCGTCAAGGCCAACGGCAATAAATATGTGCTACGACGCAAACCGCCGGGATTGCTGTTGAAATCAGCACATGCGGTCGATCGCGAATACCGCGTGATGAAAGCGCTCGCAAATACTGTGGTGCCAGTGCCGAAAATGCTCGTGCTGTGCGAAGACGACGCGGTCATCGGTTCGATGTTCTACCTGATGGAGTTCATCGAGGGCCGCATCCTGTGGGACGCGGCGCTGCCCGATTTCGAGCCCACGCAACGTGGTGCAATTTACGAAGCGATGGTGAACACGCTGGCATCGCTGCACACAGTCGATCTCGATCGCACCGGTTTGCGCGATTACGGTAAAGCCGGCAGTTATTTCGTTCGTCAGTACACGCGCTGGACCGATCAATATCGCGCCAGCGCGACGCGCGAACAGCCGAATATGCGGAGCCTGATCGAATGGTTGTCGACCAATATTCCTGAGGACGATGGTCGTGTGGCATTGATCCACGGCGATTATCGTCTCGATAACATGATGTTTCATGCGAGCGAGCCGCGCGTGGTCGCGGTACTCGATTGGGAATTGTCGACGCTCGGTCATCCGTGGGCCGATCTTGCGTTTCAATGCATGCAATTGCGCATGCCGCGCGATTTCATCATTCCCGGGCTGGGCGATATCGATCGCACCCAACTTGGGATTCCGAGTGAAGCGGAATACGTCGCGCGTTATTGCGAGCTGACCGGCATCGACGAAATCCCGAACTGGAATTTTTATATCGCATTCAGTTGCTTTCGTCTTGCCGCCATCTTCGAAGGCATTTACAAGCGTGCGCTCGATGGCAATGCGTCGAGCCCGAAAGCGCCGCGCTACGGCGCAGCGGTGGAGCAGTTGGCCGAAGTTGCACTTCAATTAATTAGGTGAGTGTAGGGCGTATTAGCGAAGCGTAATACGCCGTTCCCACGGTATAACGGCGCAATGCATTTCATTTATTGCGCCCTACGAGTCTGATTCATTTCCGCTTTCCCAGTGTTGTGACATATCCGAAGAAAAGCGCACCCAATAACGACGCAACACCGCTTGCCAGGACGACCTCCATGTTAAATCCACTGAAATAAGTCTGAGTAACTACTGTACCGAGTGTTGCCCCTAAAGCTGCAACCGCCACTGTTTTCCACGTGCTCATCTTGCATTCCTTTTTTTATGTCTCTCTTCATTGCAGATTATTTCTGTCTTTTTCCCTTGAAAGCTGTCGTATAGCGCTCCGTGCGCGCTGTATGAGAGAGAGTCGCTTCTATCCGCGTACCCGGCAATCCAGTCGAGCAGCATTGCTAGATTGCCGTCCTGAGCTTCTTTGGACGCATATTTGTGCGGCTCCCATGGTCTATTTCGAGCATTTTCCTGGCAGAGATGAATCGGCAAATTCATAAATATTGCTTCTGTTGCAAACGGCTTCACCAGATCGAGCAAGTCTGCGTAACAGCCTTCCACAACCCATTCGCCATTTCCTTTAATGAAACTTTGAATTTCTTCATACGCCTGATCCAAGGGGCGTCGTTCTGGCGGGCTCGAAGGAAGCCAAGCTAGAAGATCCAGATCGAGATGAGCAAGACCTTCCGTTCGAAGTTCTGCAGCCAATGTCGATTTTCCGGAGCCGGAGTTTCCAAAAATAATTATTTTCCTCACGGAGCCTCCAATCTCAATAAAACCGTTAATCGGTACAAGTTCGGTGGTTGTGGTGAAAAAGACAATCTGTGTGAATGGGTAAGTCCCGCAACGATAAAAGCCGATAACAATTATGATCTTCGCGATCGAGCTTGTGTGCTCGGCAATCGTTGTGCGTACGACAGAATGGCTAGAGCTTACAGAGCTCACTTCAAAAGCCGAATATATGAATGCAACCTACCCAGCAGACATATCGGAAATTCTTTTTACTAACCGCTCTTGCGGGAGAGGTCTATATAATTGTTAGGCGCGTGCGCATGAAAGTTCGTCACAGATTTAAGCAATGCAGTGCCCCGTGTTTTTATAGTGCATTAATTGAAATAAGATAGGTGGGAGCACAGTCGCAAGCAGCGTAAGTGCAAAGGTTTTTATAGTTGATCTTTTAAGCGAACCTTGAACTAGGCCAACAATTGCCGGGGTTAGCACGCCGAGAACACATAAAGCTATAGAAAAGCACCATGCGAGCAAGCCCAATATTGCTGAACAGTCTCCTGTAACAATTAGCACAATTGAAAATATATTAATACCGATCGTTACAATAGCGATGCCTTTCAAAATCTGCTCCATTTTTATTTGTTCGGGATCGACGTTGCGGTTTCCCGAATTACCTGTCGCCTAACGCCCAAAGCAACCGACGCGCAGCGATCGACTGCCTTTGCTTGTTATGCATTACCTGATGGGCTTGCATGTGCCGCTGAATGTTCCATGAAAAGGAATCTCAAGTGTCAGGGCTTTGCTGAGGCTGGAAAAATTACCGTTAAATTTATTGGGCCCCTTATAAATTTGGAGGAGGTCTCCTGCTTCACTTAGCTGGCTGTAATACTCTGATGCTTCATTTGGGACCTCGGCCCACAAGGCACCCTTTGAGTTAGACCAAAAGCGAACCCACCAGCGATACTTCTGCAGTTTTAGGTAAATTGTTTCTGGGCGTGAGTTCTGAGTTAACACGAGGTTACCCGAGCATTCAAATCGGTAATCAACCGCGGAAAATTTTACAGCTACCAAAAACATTGTTGCGACGATTACGAGGGCTACGAATATAGGCTTCAATGCTTTCATAGTGATTCATGCCTAAAGCCTGCTAATGAGGCCTTCGGTCTCATAATAAATATTAGCGGGCAAGCCTCTTTAATTTTTCGATGAAAATCCATTGCTTCGTAACTCCCTATTTTTAAAGTATGAGGTTAAAAACAACTCAAGCCTCGGCGTTGTGGCAGGCCACACAAATTTTGTTGCCATCTGGATCTCGAAAATAAGCACCGTAGTAATTTTGATGATACTCAGGACGTAACCCCGGCTCGCCCTCGGAAACGCAGCCGTGATTTAACGCAAGTTCATGTGCGCGACGAACAACTTCTCTGCTGGCGGCTAGGAATGCCACCATCTGGCCGTTGCCGCAGTGATGGGGTTGTTGATTATATGGAGCACCAATTAGAAACAGAGGCCGAGTTGCACCGGCACTTTGCCAACCGGCCCACGGACGTGATGGTTCACAGAACCTCTCTTCAATGCCAAGACAATTCATAAGTGCGCGATAGAAAGATAGCGCGCGTTCAAAATCAGAAATGCCTAAAAATATGTGCGAAAACATTGTTCGAAGCTCTGAATAAATCGGAATCTAATGCCGCGCACCTGGAGCCGAAGGCTGCGATTGCTGCGCAGGGTGCACTTCTATTTCGTGCATTTAACGAATGCATAGGACGATTAAATTTCTCGCGAACCCGTGACGTCATATGCAGTAAATTTGCGTTGCAATAACCCGCATTCACGAGCAGCAGCTCGCCACGGCTCAATGTGCGGCGCCTGCAAATGTTTTGAAAGCGTCGTTTGGTCGGGCCAAAGTTCTGAAAAGCGAATAAGCCCCCGATCGAATGGATCTTCCGCGACATCGTAGGCAATACATCCATCAGTTCGATAGGTCGTTTCTACCAGTATTTTCAAGTGCGGGAGGAGATCAGCGATACGATCCGGTGGGAATCTGAGAGTTCCTATAACAGCCACTGTTGGTTTCATCAAAGCCTCTCCGTTGCTTGTAATGTTAGCCGCTAAGGATGTGATGAAAGTGCGCCGGCACCGCCTTCAACCAAACGTTTTCATCGCGTTACCCGCGAATTGAATGCGGTGCAATCCATCTTCTAGTTTCATCATTTCAGTGACGTGCGGTCGGCTGCGTGTCGTGAGGATTTTCCATTCGCCATCGACACAGCGATAAGTATCGTCGTACGTGCAACCCATCTGCATTACCGTTTGCGCCGCGGTATTCACCTGGAAAAATAAGAGTGTCCACGTTCCGCGCGCATTCGTGTCATCGATAATGTCGATCTGCGGATTTCCACCTAAATGCAAATCGTGCACGTAGTCGTTGCAGGCGAATTGGGTGAAAACGTCGAGCAATTGCTCGCGATGCGTAAAGCGGCCCACAGCACCGTAATCGATGATGACTTCGCCATCGACAAAACAATCGCGAATGCTATCGACCTGCTTTGCATCGCACGCGCTCAGATAACGGGCTTTTAAAGTTCGAATGGCTTCGATGGCTTCAAGACGCTGGAGACGTCGAGTCAGAGTTTCAACGGTTGCGGTCATTGAGTATTCCTCAACGGTTTTATTGAATGTTAGAAACGTTGCGAAGAAATATTGCCGCCGTCGACGACGATTTCCGCCGCGGTGATATAGCTCGCTTCAACAGACAGCAGAAAGCGTACGACATTCGCGACTTCTTCGGGTTGGCCCAGACGGCCAAGCAGAATGCGTCGTTCGAACGTGCCTGCCGGCAACGCGTCGAGTGTCGATTGCATTAATGGTGTCACGATCTGGCCGGGCGATACCGCATTGATACGAATGTTGTCGTCGCCGAGTCGATCCGCGAGCGATCGAATTAATGACAACATGCCGCCTTTCGCTGCGCTGTAAATCGGATTTACCGCATTGCCGAGCGTCGCATTGATCGACGAGATGCCGACAATAGCGGAGCCGGCATTTGCTTTGAAATCCGGCAATAGCGCCTTCGTCAACAATACCAGCGGGCGCAAATGCACATTCATATGCGCGTCCCACACCTCGGGTGTCACGCCGTCGAGCGAGCCGGTGTCGACGCTGCCGGCAGCATGGATCAGCCCGCCGATTGGCCCAAGCGCATTGCGCGATGCGCTAATCGCAGCCTCCATCGCCGCGACATCGCGTACATCGACGCCGATGCCGATGCTGGCGACTTGGAATTCATTATGGATGTGTGCGGCAGCGTCGTTCGCTTTTGCGCCATTGATATCCCACAGTGCGACCGCGCGACCGACTTCGGCCAGTTTGCGCGCGCAGGCGAGGCCGATGCCGGAGGCGCCGCCGGTGATGATGACTGCAGAATTAACGGCATGTGTTGTAGCTGGCATGGCGATACTCCGGTAATTAGAAATTATGTGCCGGTATTCAATTATGGTGATGCCGAGGGCAACCGACAATAAACAATCGCGGCGCCCGACAACACATCAATTTGAAGTAGATGCAAAAAAAGCGCAAAAAAAAGAGGTGGCAAGCCACCTCTGGAAAATATCGAATTGAGACCTGTCGCTGGGTCGATCAAGTCGCGGATTTTGCGCGCGCCTGGAGACCAGAACAGCTCACAGTATAGGTGCTCAAAACTCGGTTGCTGCGAACGTTAGCAAACTGTAATGTTCGAGAGGATTCTAACGTTGAGAATCCTTGCGCGGATCCGATCGAGGCTTGCCATGACAGATAATCAATTACAGCGCAGCGTCGCCTTGCGTTTTCTTGCCGAGCCCAGCGAAGTCAATTTCGGCGGCAAGGTACACGGTGGCACCGTGATGAAGTGGATCGACCAGGCCGGTTATGCGTGCGCGGTCGGATGGAGCGGGCAGTACTGTGTAACGGTGTATGTCGGCGGTATCCGCTTTATTCAGCCGATTCTGATCGGCAATATGGTCGAGGTACAGGCCAAGCTGATCTATACCGGCAACACCAGCATGCATATTGCGGTGGACGTGATGGCCGGCGATCTGAAACAAAAACAGCTGCGCAAAACCACGCACTGCATCATCGTATTCGTGGCGGTCGATGCCGACGGCAAACCGACCGCGATTCCGCGCTGGATCGCAGCGAGCGAAGACGATAAAGCACTCGAAGAGTACGCGCGAAAACTGATGGGTTTACGCAATAGCATTGAAACCGAAATGAATCGCTATCTCGACGCTTGATGGATTATTGCTGGGGCCGATCGTTACTGCGGGTCTTATCAAAAGCGCTATTCAATACATACGCGAGCCGCACGCCCGCGCGTTGTAGTTGTAATCGCGCAATTTCACGCGCTCGATTTTTATAGGCGTTGTCCAGTCGATAACTGCCATCCGGCAATGGCTCTGGCAAACGGCGATAAATATCGCCACGCGCAATTCGCCATGCTTCCAACGCCCAATCGCGCGTGGTCCCGCGCTGCCACCGCGCAATATCGGCGGCACTGATTTGCTGCGTTAAATTCGCCGCGATGCTGTTTGCGTCGCGGCCCAATCTTCCCACCACTTCACCATCCCAATAATTGTGTAGCGACATGAGATTGTTGGCGCTGATCATCACCTGCACCCGCGTGCCGCCGTTATCGTCGTTATTGCTGGCATGCAAGGGCTGATGGACATCGCCGATCAAGTGCAAAATAAATTGCAGTGCGCGTAGGCGCTCGTGCGGGTCGGTATGCGGGTCGCGCAATTCGCGCTCGAACTGATCGATCTTGTTGACGATGCATTCGGTATCCGGCCCGGTCGCTGCAGGGCCGCTCAGTGCCACGTCGCCAAAACACGCGGTTTCGAAATTCGGTCGGTCGAGATCGAGGTTGATGAAATGCCAGCGAAAGGTCTGGTGATAACGGATGCGCGCACCGTTGCGATCGCTGTCGCGGTATTCGTCAGCCCATGTCGATTGCGCGGCGATATCGTTGCCGGTTAATCCGCTGTCATCGGTGGCCAGCAAGTGGGTGACCTGCTGCTGCGTCGTTGGCGTGAGCAATTGCCACGCGATAAGCGCGACGATTTCGTGGCCGCGATCGCCCCACGCCATCGCGCGCGGCGCAATCGATGCCAATAAAATTGCGACGCAGCAGGCACTGCGCAATGCAAAATTCATTGTTCTACAAATAATGTATTTGCCGGGATGCGCGCTTTGATCATATTGATCGATAGCAATTGCTCGACCAGCGTCTGCCAGCGCTGCAAGGACATGCTGCCGAGTGGGGTGGTTTTATCGGGCGCAATTAACGGCATTTGTGCGTTGGCGCTGGCCGCGAAGGTTTGCAAATCCATCGCTTTATTCAGTGCGGCCATCGCGCGATTGGTCGGTTCCGGATTTTGCAAATAGTCACTCCAACCGGCGCGTACGGCAGCAATCATTTTTTTTACTTCATCGGGATTGCGCTGCAGGTTTTCGCGCGTGGTGGCGAGCACGGTGGTGTAGGGGTTGTAGCCGCTGTCGGCGATTAAAAATGTTTTGACGGCAATACTGGCTTTTTGCGCCGTTAGCGGTTCGCTGGTCACGAAGCATTGTTGTGAGGTCTTCGCATCATTTTGAAAGTTGCCGATGCCGCCGAGATAGGGCGCGGTGGTGACTTTGATCGGCGCGTATTTCTTTTTGAAGAACTGCGCATACGCAAGACCGGATTGCCACAGCAGTACACCATCGCCGTGCATGACGTCGTCGATGCTGTTAAAACCGCGTTCGGCATGAGTCATGATGCCTTGCGGGTTGGTTTGAAAGGTCGCGAACAGCGCGACAATATTTTGTGCGCCGCGATCATGCGCGATAACAATTTCATCCGCCGACACAATCGCGTAATTAATTTTTCCGGCCGCGAGCATTTGCACAGTCGGTGTGCCGGAGCCGCCTTCCTGTACGCTCACGTCGAGCCCGTTATCGCGATAAAAATTGTTAACTTTCGCTGCATAAAAGCCACCGAATTGCGGTTCGGCTTTCCAGTTGAGCGCCAGCGTGATCGGCGCGGCCGAGGCTTGCACGCATAACGCGGCGATGAACAACGCGGCGATTTTTTTCAGCATCAGAATTTCCTCAAGAGTGGTCGTCGACGCGCAATAAACGCGCTGATGGTGTCGATCACGATAATCATTGCCAGCGCCAGTGCGCTCGACATCAGCACACCGCTGAAGACGAGATCGACGCGCTGTTGCGTGCGTGCTGAATCAATCAGGCTGCCGAGGCCGCCGCCGGCGATGAATTCGCCGACGATAGCGCCGATCACCGACAACCCAACCGCGATGCGCAGGCCGGTGAGGATATACGGAATCGCTGACGGAATTTGCAGTTTCAAAATCATTTGCAGCGGTGAGGGTCGGTAAAGTTGAAATAATTCTTTCAGCTGAGGATCGGTCTGTTGTAATCCAGTCAACGTATTCGCAAGGATCGGGAATAACGACACAATAAATGCCGACGCTTTCACGGTCGGTTGGCCGAAACCAAACCAGATCACCAATAGCGGCGCTATCGCAATGATTGGCACAGTCTGAAAGAAAATGCAGAACGGCAACACCGCTTTACGCAGTAGCGGAATTGCGAAAAATATAATGGCCAACGCGACGCCAATCGTAAAACTCAAGCCGAGCCCCCAGCCGATCGACAGTGCGGTCGATTGCAGCGCGACGAAGATATCGCTCCAGTTGTCGCGCGTCGCGATCAGAATATCGCGTGGCGACGGCAGCAGATAATTCGGCACCCACTGCCAGGTGACGATGGCTTGCCAGCTGGCGAGCAACAGTGCCAAAAAAATCCACGCCGGCAATTTCTGCTGCACTGCAATTTTTATCGTATTCATTTTCTTCATGCCGACTGCTCGATCGCGGCGAACCGTTGCGAAAACTGCTTGGCAATGGCGTTGAATTCGATGCCGAGTTTGGTGTCCTGCGTGCGTGCGCCGAGGTCGACGGGTTGCAGCGTTTCCAGTCGGCCGTGCTTATTCAGCAATAACACCTGATCACCGAGATAGACCGCCTCGGCGATGGAGTGCGTGACGAATACATATTGCAGCGATAAATCGGATTTCAGCTCGAGCAATAAATCCTGCAATCCAAAACGCGTGCGTTCATCGAGCGCGGCGAACGGTTCGTCGAGCAATAGCAGGTGCGGTTGCGTGACCAGTGCGCGCGCGAGCGCCGTGCGCATTTGCATACCACCGCTCAATTCGTGCGGAAAGTGTTGCAGGCGTTCGCCGAGCCCGAGTCGATGCAAGAGGCTTACCGCACGCTGTTGCGCGGTTGCATCGTTGTTGCGCTGTAATTCGAGCGGCAGTAATACATTTTCGAGCGCGGTGCGCCAGGGCACGAGACGCGGCTCCTGAAATACGTAGGTCATGTGCGCGCGTAGTGCAGGATCGATTTCGATGCTGCCCGCGCTCGGTTGTTCCAGACCCATTAGCAGCCGCAATAAAGTGGTTTTGCCGCAGCCGGAGGGGCCGAGTAGCGATAGGCAGGTGCCGGCCGGCAACGCCAAGGATAGATCCGCGATGATGTCGCGTTGCTGCGCAAATTGCTTGCGCAAATGATTGATGCGGATGGCAAAGTCGATCATGGCCGTCGCTTGCGAAAAAGGTGCGGCAATTCTCGGTGACAGCGGTTACCTAAGCAATAGATGAAGCGGTCGTAACTTGTTCGGGCCCGCAGCGTGGGGTCAAAATGTTGCACAATGAATTGCGCGACGACAGCATTGGCAATACATGAGTTGCACCACTCAATTTGCAATACACATCCCCAGCGAGAAACAGCGATGAGTGAGAGCGAGCGCAACAAACAACTGGCGCGGGATTTTTTCGCAGCGATCAGTCGCGGTGATACCGCTGCGGTGGTTGCTGCCTACGATGACGAAGGTTATGTGCAGACAATGGGCAATACGCTGATTTCGGGCGTGTTCGATAAATCGCAAATCGCCGCGGCGGCGGGCGCGATTTTCGATGCATTTCGGCAGGGTATTCGCTTCGAGATTCATCAGCTCACCGCTGAGGCGGACCGGGTGGCGGTCGAGGCTGAGTCGTTCGGCACGCATCGTTCCGGGCAGTTGTATAACAATAAATATCATTTCTTGATGCGTATCCGCGACGGCAAGGTGCTCGCACTCAAGGAATACATGGATACAGAATTGATCACCGATATTTTGTGCGGTGGTCAGCGGCCGCAGAAGGTATTCCACAGTGATTGAAGATATGGACCACGCGGCGATTTCGGTGCCGAATCTCGAACGGGCGCTGGCATTTTATTGCGATATGCTTGGCTTTCGCGTTGAGGTCAGAAGCGATTGGCAGGCAGGTGCCGAGCTGAGTGATTTGGTGCTCGCCGAGAAAAATACCGCGGCGAAATCCGCGCTGATTCGTGCCGGCAATTCGCGTATCGAATTATTCGAATATCAATCGCCGGTGCCTGCGGTACAAGATTCACAGCGACCGGTGTGGGATCACGGCATCACGCATCTGTGTTTCAACGTGCGGGATATTCACGCCGAATATCAGCGTCTCGGCGCCGCTGGCGTCGAATTTTTCAGCAAACCGGTGCGCATGGGGCGCTGGCAATTTGTCTATGGGCGCGACCCGTTCGGCAATGCCTTCGAATTAAAACAGCGCGATTAACCGGTAGCCGCGCTGCGATCGAGCGTGCAAAATACCGGCCTTCGTAAATCAGCTATCCATCGATAATTAGAGGTAGAAATCATGAAAGCGGTGCGCCTGAAAGATCACAGCGTGTGTGTGTCCAATGTTGCTGCGCCAACTGGCGAGGGCGTGCGCGTCAAGATTGCCGCTGCCGGCATCTGCGGCACTGATCTTCATTTCATGCAGATGGGATTTCCGATTCCATTCACGTTGGGTCATGAAATTTCGGGTATTACCGAAGATGGCACGCCAGTCGCGATCGAGCCGACCATCTACTGCGGCCATTGTGCGCAATGCGTGACCGGCGCATACAACATGTGCGAGCGCGGCATGTCGGCGGTCGTCGGTGTCGGTCGCGATGGTGGCATGGCGGAAGAGCTGATCGTGCCGGCGCATAACCTCGTGCCGCTGCCGTCCGTGGTCGCCGTCAAGGATGCGTGTCTGGTCGAACCGTTGTCGGTCGCGGTACGCGGTATTGCGATGTGCCATCTCACCGATCGTCATCGCGTGGCGATTATCGGCGGCGGCACGATCGGCCTGTGCGCGGTGGCCATCGCCAAAGCCGCCACGGAGCATGTGCATCTCTATGCGCGCCACGATGTGCAAAAGCGCGCTGGCGAAGTGCTTGGCGCGAAGCTCGAAGGCGCTGCGAATTGCGACGTAGTGATCGACTGCGCAGGCACCGATCAATCGATGCTGCAAGCCGTCAATTTGTGCAAACCCGGTGGCACCATTCTGTTGCTGGCCAGTTATTGGGGCGGTTTGAACCTCCCGGCCAACGAAATCATGACGAAAGAGATTCGTATCCTGTCATCGATGGCGCAGGCGCGTCAGGGTCTAGTGCGCGATGTCGATATTGCCGCGGCGGCGCTGGCGAAGAATCCGAACATCGCAAAAGTACTGATCACGCACCGCATGCCGATCGACGCGGCAGTGGAGGCGTTTTCGATTGCCGGCAATCGCGCTGCCGGTGCGATCAAGGTGACGTTAAATCCATAGCAAAGTGGAGAATGCATCGAGAAAGGACGGCCCGGCCGTCCTTTTTTATTGCTACCGTTTTATTGCTACTGTGTGCCTATCGTGAAACGAGTCAGGGAATATCCATTCACATGTCGCTGCTGAGTCTGCTGAAAAACAATCGCCAGTTGAGTAAATCCGCGCAGAAGGTCGCCGCGGTCATTGTGGCTAATCCGACCAGCGCGATTCGTGCGCCGATTTCCAGCATCGCCAAAGCGGCGGGTGTCAGCGAGCCCACCGTTAACCGCTTTTGCCGCAGTCTCGGCTGCGACGGTTATCCAGATTTCAAGGTCAAGCTGGCGCAGGAGCTGGGCAATGGCTTGCCGAAGATGGCGCAGGATGTGGAAGTTGGCGATTCGACCGCAGCGCTGGTGGCGAAGATATTTGCGTCGACGCATGCCAGCCTGCAGGCCACGCAGGCGGTGATCGATCCCATTGCGATCGAGAGCGCCGTTAAGGCGTTGGCGAAAGCGCGCAGCATCGTGTTCTTTGGACTCGGGGCCTCGGGGCCGGTGGCGCTCGATGCGCAGCACAAATTCTTTCGTTGCAATGTGCCGGTGGTGGCGCATCTCGATGTGTTGAACCAGCGCATGGTCAGTGCCGGGCTGAGCGCGGACGACGTCGCCGTGTGTATTTCGTACACAGGCCGCACATTGCCAATGCTCGATGTCGCGCGGCTGGCGAAGGAGGCGGGTGCGACTGTGATCGGCATTACGGCTGGCCAATCGCCGCTGGCTCCCGAGTGCGACATCGTGCTCGCGGTGGATACGCCAGAGGACACTGATTTATACACGCCGATGACTTCCCGTATCGCGCATCTGGTGTTAATCGACGTGCTCGCCACGGCGGTGTCGTTACAACGCGGCCCTTCGTTTTCGGCGCATTTGCAACGGATCAAGGCGTCGGTCAAAGAAACCCGATTGCCGAAGTAATCCCGCAGCGCTCAATCGCGTCGGCAGTTCTTTCTTGGGTCGATTGCAGAGCTGAATTTCCAGTGTCCCCGTCAATCAGAGTTAACAGAGTTGCCGTCTTAGAATGTAAATTAATTACATAAATTGTGCCTAACGTTACAGTCATGGCGGTATAATTTGAAAGTTAATAACATTTCTGAGACCTTAACGGAGGCTCCCCATGCTGCGTATCGCTATCAACGGATTTGGTCGTATCGGCCGTAACGTCCTGCGTGCCTGTTATGAATCTGGCTATCACAATCAACTGAAAATCGTCGCCGTCAACGATCTGGGCGATCCTTCGATCAATGCGCACCTACTCAAATATGACACTGTGCACGGCCGCTTCCGCAGCCCGGTTGAAAGCAGCGATGGTGTAATGAAAGTGCAGGGCGACGCGATTCGCATGCTGTCCGAACGTGATCCAGCCAAGTTGCCGTGGCGCGAATTGGATATCGATCTGGTGCTCGAATGCACCGGCTTTTTCACCGATCGCGATAGCGCAGCGAAACATCTCTCCGCAGGTGCCGCCCGCGTGCTGGTATCGGCGCCGGGCAAAGGTATGGATGCGACGGTGGTTTATGGCGTCAACCACGACACGCTAACGGCTGCACATCACATCATCTCGAACGCATCGTGCACCACCAACTGCCTCGCACCACTGGCGTATACGCTGCACCGCGCGGTCGGCATCGAATCGGGGTTGATGAATACCGTTCACGCGTATACCAACGATCAGCGCCTGACCGATGTGTATCACGAGGATGTGCGCAGAGCACGCTCGGCGACGCATTCGATGATTCCGACCAAAACCGGTGCGGCCGCCGCGATCGGCGATGTCATTCCCGAGCTGAACGGCAAGCTCGACGGCCTCGCAGTGCGGGTGCCGCTGATCAATGTATCGTTGCTCGATCTGACCTTCATTGCCGGCCGCGAAACATCGGTGAAGGAAATCAACGGTGCGCTGCAGGCCGCCGCGAATGGCGCGCTTGAAGGTGTACTCGAAATCAATGAAGCGCCACTGGTGTCCACCGATTTCAATCACACGCCGGCATCCTGTATTTTCGATGCGACGCAAACCAAGGTGAACGGCAAGCTGGTGAAAGTGCTGGCCTGGTATGACAATGAGTGGGGTTTTTCGAATCGTATGCTCGATACTGCACTGCATATCGGTCATGTCAGCAGCATGGCATCGTCGCCAACCCGAGCTATTGCCTAAGAGGCTGTTTAATCGACTATGCATAAACGCACCAAGATCATCGCGACGCTAGGCCCGGCAAGCAGCGATGAAGCGACTATCCGGCAGCTGATCGAAAGCGGCGTCAATGTTTTCCGGCTGAATTTTTCGCACGGCGATCACGATGGCCATCGTGCCGTCGCGCTGCGCGTGCGCGCAGTGGCGCGAGAACTCGGCGCTTATGTCGCGCTGCTCGGCGATCTGCAGGGTCCGAAAATTCGCATTCGCAGCTTCATCGAAAAACGTATCGAACTGAGTGCCGGTCAGCTATTTGTGCTCGATGGCGCGCTCGCCGAAAAAGCGGGTACTGCGGATACGGTGGGTTACACCTACGCTGATCTGCCGAACGATTGCAAAGCGGGGCAGGTGCTGGTCCTCGACGATGGTCGCGTCGAACTCGGTATCGAGCGTATCGAAGGTCAACGCATTCATACGCGCGTGATCACCGGCGGTACGTTGACCGCGCACAAGGGCATCAACGTACGCGGCGGCGGGTTATCCGCACCCGCGCTGACGGAAAAGGATTACGTCGACATCGAGTTTGCAGCGACACTCAATCTCGATTATCTCGCGGTGTCGTTTCCGAAATCCGCCGACGATATGGACCTGGCGCGCCAGGCAGCGGAAAAGTGTGGTTGCAGCGCGCGCCTGATCGCGAAAATCGAACGCTCGGAAGCGGTGGCCGACGACGCGACGCTCGACAAAATCATCGTGCATTCCGATGCGGTAATGGTTGCGCGCGGCGATCTAGGCGTGGAAATCGGCGATGCGCAATTGATCGGCGTGCAGAAGAAAATCATCTTGCGCGCACGCCAGCTCAACCGTGCCGTGATCACGGCAACGCAGATGATGGAAAGCATGATCGAAAGCCCAGTGCCGACGCGCGCCGAGGTATTCGATGTCGCCAATGCCGTGCTCGATGGCACCGATGCAGTGATGCTGTCAGCGGAAACCGCGACCGGCAAATTCCCGGTGAAAGTGGTGCAGGCGATGCGTCGCATCATTATCGGAGCCGAGCAGCAGCCGTTGGCACGCACCTCGCGTCATCGTCTCGATGTGCATTTCAAGAAAACCGATGAAACGCTGGCGATGGCAACGATGTACGCGGCCAATCATCTCGATAACGTCAAAGCGATTTTGTGTTTGACCGAATCGGGCAGCACGCCACTGTGGATGTCGCGCATTCGCTCCGGTCTGCCGATTTACGCGCTGTCGTGCCACGAAGACACACTCAATCGCGTGGCGTTGTATCGCGGTGTTGCGCCGGTATTCGTCAGCGCCGAATTGAAAGTAATTCGCGATGTGCTTGGTTCAGGCATCGAGCAGTTGAAAAGCGAGGGTTTGCTCGAAGCCGGCGATCTGGTGCTGTGTACTTACGGTGATAAGGTCGGCGAGGGCGGCGGCACCAATACGATGAAAATCACCTCGATCGAGTGAGTTCGATTAGAAAACAAAGGGCGCCTGTTGGCGCCCTTTGTTTTTACTCGTTCCCGTCAATCCAGCGATTCCGCTTTCGCAGCGTTAATGCCGGCCTGACGTCCGAAGAACGTGCAGTCGGCGATCGACATGCCCGAACTGTAGCCCTGACCCCAGCTCGGTAAACCGCAGGCGGTGCGTCCGGCGGCATACAGACCTGGAATAACTTCGCCGTCTTCGGTGCGCACTTGGCCGGTCGGCAACGTATCGAGGCCGCCGAGCGTGAAGCTCGAATAAAACACGTGATTGATGTTGTAGTCGAGTGCGACGAATGGGCCATCGGTCAGCGGTTTCAACCATTTTGCCGCTTTCTTGAACAGAGGGTCTTCACCTTTTGCGGCGTATTCGTTGTATAGATTTACCGTACTCACCAAAGAGTTATGCGGCAAACCTAATTCCGTTTCAATTTCTTCCCAGCTCTCTCCGACCGAGGCGATATCGACGCGCGACATGTCGGCGAATTCATTGCGCGCATACGTCGAGTTGTCCTGCAGCAGAAAAATTCGGTCGCCTGTTTGTTGCAGGATGTGCCACGAGACGCGGCCGTGATAGCAGTCTTCGTTGATGAAGCGCTGCCCCTGTTCGTTAACGAAAATGCCATAGACCAGCGATGACGGCGGATACCACGGTGTGGTGGTGAAACCTTCGCCCATATTGATGGTAGCGCCACCCACACTCATACCCATGCGAATGCCGGTGCCGTCGTCGATGGTGCCGATCGGGCCGTTCGAGCGCAGCAGCATCGGCACATGGCGTTTGACCATTTCACGGTTCATCACGAAACCGCCGGCACACAAGATCACGCCTTTGCGTGCACGAGCGAAAAACGTTTGGCCCTCGCTGCGAAACACTAGCCCACGCACGCGGTTAAATTCGTCGGCAATCAACGCCTGCGCACGCGTGGTATAGCGCACGTCGACGCCGAGCGCTTCGATGCGCTCTTGTAGTTTGTCCATGATGTAGCGGCCCGCGCCCTGACCCATGAATTGCGGCGTATGGCCACGCGGGCAGGGTTTGGCTTTTTCTGAAAATGGGTAAGCCTCTTCACTGCCGGACCAGATCAGACAATCGTCGGTAAACGGCTCGACGCATTTTTCCGGGATAAAAGAATTTTTGTACACAACGCCTTGCGCCTGAATCCATTCGAAATGCGCGAGGCTGTTATCGGCGTACAGACGTACCTTTGCTTCATTGGCGTTGGGCCCGCCAGCCATCAACAGATAGTTGTAGAGATCTTCGGTGGAATCGCTGAACCCTGCGGTGTTCTGCTGCAACGTGCCGCCGTTGCCGCCGACATACATATCGCCGCCGGAGAGCGCCGACGCACCGCCGCTACCCGAAGCGGCTTCGAATAAAACGACTTTTGCGCCACTGGTTGCGGCCTCGATTGCCGCGCATGCACCGGAAGCGCCAAAACCGACGACGAGCACATCGGCTTCGATATCCCATTGTGGTACTTCATGCAGCCGGCAAGCGCGGCTTGGGGAAAACGTTTGACTCATGAATCACTCCTCACAGCTTTTAATTATTTATTTAGGATATTTGGCCTAATTAAATGGCCTGCGTAGCTGGGCATACTATTCAATCTTGATACAAAGGGCAAAAGCGTTACTGAGATTTCATTATTCGCAATACAGCTTGCGGAATTTGATCTGAATCAATGGAATGTTTTGGCTACTCAATATTGACGAATCAGGGCCACCGACGCCGAACAATACTGTTATCAACGCGTGTGAAATCGCGATGAAAAAAACAGTAAATACGATAACCACGGTGGAGGAACTCCAATGAAATTTTCCCTGATTTATGAAGCCCAGACGGTCGACGCATCGCGCGCTGGCGAACAACGTGTATTCGAAGAAAGCGTTGAGCAATGCATCCTCGCCGAAAAAATGGGCTTCGATACGATATGGGCGGTTATGCATACGGCCATGCCGAACTACGCGCATATGAGCGCCTCTGGCACCTTCCTGGCGTATATCGCCGGCAAGACCGAGCGCATCGGCATCGGCCACGGTGTGGTGTGTCTGCCGCCGGCGATGAATCACCCGATTATGGTGGCTCAGCACATCGGCATGCTCGACGTGTTATCCAAGGGCCGTGTTCACTTCGGCGTGGGCAAGGGCGGGTCACAGCAGGAGACCGGTGCCTACGGTTACAACGTCGACGAAATCTATCCGCAGATCGACGAAATGATGTACCTGATTCCGAACATCATGGTGCAAGACGAAATCGAATTTAACGGCAAATACGTGCAGTTTCCGAAACGGCCGATCCATCCGAAACCGATGCAGGTTCCGCATCCGCCGATGTATCTCGCGTGCACCAACGACGATTCATTGACGAAGGCCGGCAGCCGCGGCATGGGCGCAATGTGTCTGGGATTTGGCGGGCCTGAAGAAATCGCCCGCAAGAACGCCATCTACCGCGAGGCTTATCGCAACCGCAAGCCGGAAGACCAGGTGGGTTACAACCCGATCGAAAACTTCGCCGCACTGTGTCCGACTATCGTGCTCGAAGACGGCGCGCAGGCACGCAAAATTGGCGTGCGCGGTCAGCGTTATTTCATGGAATCGCTCGCGCATTACTACACCGGCGGTCCGAAACCCGACTATGAAGCCTGGACCGACGACACCACGGAATCGACCACAGGTCAGACCGTGATTAAAACCAGTTGGGCAACCGAAAAACTCGAAGTGGATTTCTCCGACCCCACCATGTCGCTGCTCAACCCGAACCACGCTTACGGTACCGTCAACGATTGCATCGGCTACGTCAGCCGTTTGAAAGAAGCTGGTGCCGACGAAGTACTGTTTATCTGCCAGATGGGCACCGTGCCGCAGTGGGCACAGCTTGAAACGATCCGCAATATCGGCGAGCACGTGATTCCGCACTTCAAAGGTTGAGTGTTCGGTGTAATCGTAAATAGTGAAAAATAAAAAGCCCGCAGAAGCGGGCTTTTTGCCAACCACGATTAGCCGTTTTAAGGTGATTGAGCCAACCCTTCCTGAATGGCATCGAGTGCTGGTCTTGCGGTGGCAATTTTTTCGCTCGTCAATTTAAAGAGCGCGAACGGCTCCCAATCCAGTCCAATGTCGTCAGGAGCCCATGGTCGAATACCCGCCAAGCCATTGTTTTTTCCCCATGCTGTGATGTCGCGCAGCAGCGCCGCCTGGCCCTGCTCTGTGAATGGATAGCCCAGCGTCATGTAGTTCCAGTTAACGAAAGCGCCGACGGTTATTGTATGAGCCGGATATCCCTGTTCAGCAAAGAAGACGGGACGATTAAAGCTAGTCACCGTATCGGTAACTACCGTTTTAATGAAAGCCATCATATCGGGCGGATCGAAATATTGACTGGGATAGAACGAATACCCTGCGACATCGATCTGCGCACCCTGTTGCAGCATGGTTGTATAGAAAGCGTTGGTATAAACCGTGCTGAACGGAATGGTGGCGATATGGGTAGCGAATTTTGCATGCGGATAAACTGAAAGAATACCGATTTGCACGGCACGCATAAGTTGCGCTTCGTAATTCCACATATGAGTTTTCAACCACTGCAGGCCACCATCCGGCTGGCTTAAAACGCTGCCTATATCCGGGTAATTGGCGATTTCGGGATCGACGTTGTTCGGCGCATTACCCAGCGCGACACCGGCAAAACCAAAATTGATTTCATTGCCGATATCCCACACGTTAACGGTAACGCCGGTCGATTTAATTTCGCGTGCGACCAAGGCGCCATACTGAATCAGCACCAACTTCATTTGATTGAGATTCAGCGACATCCATGGCCCCGGCACATAGATCTCAGGATATTGCGAAAAATCAGGCGCCGGTTGTCCTAAAACATCACCGTAATGATTGAAAACACCCAATTCTGGATTCAAAGGAAGCCCCAGTCGCACAGCCATTCTCGCTTTGGTCTTTGCTGTTTGAAGGCTGTGGTCGAGGCCATCGATATTGTATTTAAAACGATTGGTCGCTATACGTGCATAGACTTCGGTCGCTCCATGTTTGACATAGAGTTTCTGGAGCTCCTCAGTATTTTGCGCGACATTTCCCAACGTGTCGTTGTAGACATAACCCTGGCTGAACAAAATATCGGTTCGCGGACTTACCGAAATCGATGTTCGAAACGAAGAAGTCTGACCGAGTGTTGCATATAACGTTAACAAAATACTTAACAAAAACCTCGTAATAATTCTGTTATCCATGGCGTAGCTCCTAGTGCCAAAGCTGTTAAAAAGGATCAGCCTCTACGATGATCGCATCGCAGATTGCTCGAACTTAAAAGGCTTCATGATTTTTTATTTTCATAACCGCTCCTTGTTGTCGACAATAAACGTAACGTTTGCATTCCACCGCGAACGATCATCCAGTGGCTACTGTTAACGACAATGACTGAGTGTTAATGCACTGCATGGGAAAACTAATTCATCGTTTGCCAACGTGCTCAAGTGGGCAAGCGACAATCAGTTTGAAGAGGGGCATAAAAAAGCGAGAAAAATATTATTGAAATTATTCGTTGTGTTATCTGCTCTGTGGCGCGGTGAATTCGAACACAAGAGTGGTTACGAGTCAATTTCTTTAAGTTGTAACATTTTGTAATATGGCCGAGCCTGCTCAGTACGACAGGCGACAAGGAGCATTTTCGATAAGCCTGCGTTATGCGCTTTTTTGTTGTCCCCACGAATGCGAGGATAACTGCCATATTTTCTTTTTATACTTTGATCGAGCAGGCAAACCCAATGGCTATCGGAGTAGTTGTTGCAAAAGATGTCGTCACTTTAAATAACATTGCCTACAAGGCGATTATCGATTCAGTTGCCGCAAGCGACGAGATCAAGCAACACGTTATTGCCGACACAGCTCGACATATCGATGAAAATATATCCCGTACTGATTGTGTATTTTTGAAATTCTCCAACGCAACGGGCACTATCGGTTTTATCCTGATTCAAGAATATTGGAATTTATCCGATCTTTTTGTGCTGCCAGATTGGCATGGCAAGGATGTGGGCGCGTCGCTGTTCAATACCGCCAAGTCCATTTGCTTGGCTAATCAGCAAAAAGATTTTATTCGTGTCAACTCATCGTTGAATGCGGAAGGTTTTTATCGGAAACAGGGATTTGTGGATTTCACTCAGGGCAAAGAGCAGCCGAGTTTTATTGTGCCGCTGATCTATCGACTTTAGCCTGTAGCGTGTAGGGCGCAATAAATGAAATGCATTGCGCCGTTACTCTAAGATGGCGTATTACGCCTTCGGCTAATACGCCCTACGAATGAGTGGAAATAAAAAGGCCCGCATTTGCGGGCCTTTTTATTCGTGGTGATTTAAGCAATTCGCTCTTTCAATTTCTCTTTCAACTTATCGCGCATTGCACGCAACGATTGTTCGGTGGTATCCCAGCCGATGCAGCCGTCGGTGACGGATACGCCGTATTGCAGCTTGCTCAAGTCTTCGGGAATCGATTGTGCACCGGCGAACAGATTGCTTTCCACCATCAGGCCGACAATCGATTTATTGCCTTCGAGCACCTGATTAGTGACGTTGTCGATGACGAGCGGTTGCAGTTCCGGTTGTTTGTTCGAATTCGCGTGTGAGCAATCGACCATGATGTTCGGCTTGATTTTCGCTTTCGCCAATTCCTGTTCACACAGTGCGATATGCACCGAATCGTAATTCGGGCCGTTGCTGCCGCCGCGCAATACGATGTGCGAATACGCATTGCCTTTGGTGTGGATGACCGCGACTTGGCCTTGCGAATTAATGCCGAGAAAACGGTGCGGTTGCGAGACCGATTTCAACGCGTTGATCGCGACTGCAAGTCCGCCATCGGTGCCATTCTTGAAACCGATCGACGAGCTGAGGCCACTCGCCATTTCGCGATGAGTTTGCGATTCGGTGGTGCGTGCACCAATCGCCGACCACGTAATGCAATCCTGCAGGTATTGCGGCGAAATCGGATCGAGCGCTTCGGTTGAAGTGGCGAGGCCCATCTCGGCGATATCGAGCAGCAATTTGCGGCCGATATGCAGACCTTCTTCGATTTTGAACGTGTCGTTCATATGCGGATCGTTGATCAGGCCTTTCCAGCCGACCGTGGTGCGCGGCTTTTCAAAATAGACGCGCATGACGATGAATAGCGTATCGCTGACTTCGTCGGCGAGTTTTTTCAGGCGGCGCGCGTAATCGTGCGCAGCGTCGATATCGTGAATCGAACAGGGGCCGACCACGACGAACAGGCGGTGATCCTTGCGATCGAGAATATTGCGGATGACTTCGCGGCTGTGGGTGATGGTGTCGCGCGCGGCGGCGGACATCGGCAACGCGGCCTTGAGCTGATCGGGGGTGATCAACACCTCCTGAGCGGTGACATTTAAATTCTCGACGACGCTATCGGGCATGACGGGTTCCGTACGGCAGATTCAAAACAGGGCCGGCGATTGTACCCAAATTGGCTTCCTTCCGGTATTTCGGATTGTTCGGGGGAGCACTATTCAAGCGGGTTGCGCCGAACTGGAATGCTTTTTTTCGGGGCGGAAGGAGGACTCATCGAAGCTTATGGCGCAGGATTCCCCCGCAGAATTTGCCGATTGTTCCGGGGACGACCACGCCGAGCTATTAACGGCACCGCCACCTTGCCCGGAAAGAAAAGCATCCCAGTTCGGCGCTATGACCTGCATGTCCGAGAGACGAATGTTTCGGCAATAGTGATATGGGAGTAGAGCCGATCTGCCTGTGGTACTACAGCGACCGGATGCGGCATGGATGCCGCATCCGAGCCTACAAGGATGTATTTACGGCGTGTCGCAGTAGTACCACAGGCGGAGCGGCGAGTTCAGTGCATGGTTACAATAGCCGCTCGTTTTTATCGGCCAACCGCATGTCTCCACAAACCCTACTATTCGATCCCGAGTTGCTGCGCCCCGCGCTGGCGGAGGGCGCGCTGCTGCTGACGCCGAACCGGCGGCTGGCGAGTCGCATTCGCATCGCGCTTGCGGCTGGCCAGACAGCGGCGCCGGCTGCGCCGGTCATGGCGATCGCCGACTGGCTGCAATCGCTGTGGCAGCAAATGGTTTTTCGCGCCGATCCGCTCGCGCTCGGCCTGTGGGTGTTGAGTCCCGTGCAGGAAGCGACACTCTGGGAGCAGGCGGTGCGTGCCGGATCGTTGCCATTGCTGCGGCCAGCGCAGGCCGCCGAGCAGAGTGCGAGCGCCTACCGTACGCTGGCGTGGTGGCAGCAATTGCCATTGCGCCCGAACGTGCGCGATGAATTTCTCGCGCAACCGGACACCACCGCATTCTGCGGATGGTTCGATCGTTTCGAGCATGAGTGCGCCACGCACGCTGCAATTGCCGTCGCCGAGCGCGATCGACGTGTGGTGGAGGCCGCACTGCGAGGCCGCTTGTCATTACCATCAAAAATCATCGGCATCGGGTTTGATGATATGCCGCCATTGCATCGCCATTTGTTGCAGCAGGTCGATTTTCGCGAATTGGCATTGCCGAATCGTTTGCGCACTGCGGTGTGCGTCGGCTGTGAATCGCTCGAACAGCAAGTGCAGGCAGCCGCGTTATGGGTGCAGCAACAATTACAGAAAAATTCGCTGGGGCCATTTGCGATTGTTGTACCGAATTTGAATCAACAGCGCGCGCTGGTTGAACGTGTACTGCTCGATGTGCTGACGCCCGATCACGCATTCCCGGGTCAGCCCCGGCAATTGCCCCCCATGAATTTTTCGGCGGGCGCAGCATTAGCGCAAACGCCGTTAATTCAAAGCGCATTGCAATTGCTTGAACTCGCCGCACCGCGTATCGAATTGACCACGTTGCTGCAATTGATGCATGCGCCGTTTTTCAGCGCAGCCGATGCAATCGAGCCGATGGTTGCGTTTATTGAAAATCTCACCGACCTGCGCGTTGCTGAATTGACCGCCGCGCAGGTACGTCATTGCGCCGATGCAGTCGCGCCACAATTTCCGGAATGGCCGTTACCAGCGCAATTGCAGCAGCTCGCGGATCGTATGCGGCGCGAACGTTGGAGTAATGCGCGTTTTTCCGCGAGCGCCTGGGCGGAAAAATTTGCGCAAGCGCTTGTGCTGTTCGGCTGGCCCGGCACGCGCACGCTCGACAGCATTGAATACCAACAGCACGCGCATTGGCAGCAGGCGCTGATCGAATTCGCGCAATTCGATCAGCTGGACCATGCGTTTGATTTCGCGCAGGCGTTACAGCGGTTGCGGCAATTGCTGCAGGCGCAAGTGTTTCAACCGCAAACCGCCGATACGCCGATTCAGGTGCTCGGTGTGCTCGAAGCGGCGGGGCTGCAATTTGCCGGTCTATGGCTTTGCGAAATGGGCGATGACTGTTGGCCACCGGCGGCGAGTGCGCATCCGTTGTTGCCGCGCGATCTGCAGCGCCGGTTGCGGATGCCGCGCTGTGATGCTGAGCGTGAGTATGTGATAGCGGAGCGGCTCACCGCGTCACTGCTGGCAAGTGCTGAGCAGGTGGTGGTCAGCTACCAGCGCGAGCGTGAGGATGTCGAATGCGCGCCGAGTGCGTTATTCAGCGCGCTGCCGGCAATCGATCTAACAGATTTACTCAGCGGCGATTGTACCGAACTGTTGCCATCAACCCAGCGCTGGCAAAGCGATAACGCGCACTTTGCGCTGCAGCCGTTTGCGCCGGGCAATGCACCGACATTTGCGGTCGGCGAGCGCGCGCATGGCGGTGCGGCGCTATTTAAGGATCAGGCCGCGTGCCCGTTCCGCGCATTCGGTAAACATCGGCTCGGTGCGCACGCGCTGCACGAACCGATCGTCGGGCTCGATGCCGCCGAGCGCGGCAATATTCTGCACACCGCGCTCGAAATGGTGTGGCGCGAATTGAAAACACACATCGCGCTGATCGCATTGAGCGAGCCGCAGCGCAACGGTCTGTGTGAGCGCGCAGCTGAGTTCGCGTTAAAAATATTCAGTGAGCGAAATGCGCATCGCATCGGTCCGCGTTTTTTGAGTCTCGAAAAAATTCGCCTGGTGCGCCTGCTGCAAGCGTGGCTCGATATCGAAGTCGAGCGCGGCAATTTTATTGTCGAAGCGATCGAGCAACGGCGTGATCTGCAATTCGCCGGCTTACAATTGCGATTGCGCGTCGATCGCATCGATCGGCTCGACGATGGCAGTTTGCTCGTGCTCGATTACAAAACGAAAAATCTAAATTGCCGCATCGACGAGTGGCTCGGCGAACGTCCCGATGAACCGCAATTGCCGTTGTACAGCGTATTGCTGCAGGCGGCTGGCAGTGCTGTCGGTGGTGTTGCGTTCGCGCAGGTGCGCAACGAAAAACCGCAACTCGTCGGCATCGGCGATACTGCGCTGCAGGCGCAGGGATTTCGCGCACCGGCGGAATTAGGCGAAGAATACGCCGCAGAAAATTGGCCGGCGTTGAATGCGCGCTGGCAAATTATTTTGGAAAACATTGCGCGTGATTTTATTGCCGGCAATGCGATGGTCGATCCCAAAACGCCGAGTGTGTGCAACTTTTGCGATCTGGCCAGCGTGTGTCGCATCGATCATCAATTAATGGATACGATCGATGCAGTGGAGGATATGGAATGACTGTGCCGATAGATGCAGCACAACGTCTCGATGCGCTCGATCCGACGCGTTCCTTCTGCGTCACCGCGCCGGCCGGCTCCGGTAAAACTGAATTGCTCAGTCAGCGCGTGCTGGCATTGCTGGCGCGCGCGGAACAGCCCGAAGAAATTCTCGCGATCACATTCACGCGCAAAGCCGCTGCCGAAATGCGCGAGCGCATTCTGAACGCATTGCGTGTCGCGCAATTATCGGAACCCGTCGCAGCGCATAAACGCCAAACCTGGCGGCTCGCGGCAGCGGTGTTACAACGCGATGCCGAGTGCGGGTGGAATCTGCTGAATAATCCGGCGCGGCTGCGGGTGCAAACCATCGATGGTTTTTGCGCGAGCCTGACTGCACAAATGCCGGTGCTGTCGCAATTCGGCGGCCAGCCGCGCGTGACCGAACAGGCCGCACCGTTGTATCGCGCTGCCATCGATGCGTTGCTCGCGCAGCTTGAACAGCACGAGCCGATCGCCGACAGCCTCGCGGAATTATTGTTGCACGTCGATAACCGCGTCGAACGTTTACACGAATTACTTGCCGATCTACTTGCGCGTCGCGATCAATGGTTGCCACATCTTTTTGTCGGCATCGAACGTGATGCTGCTATCGAAGCCGGCAGCGTGCGCATATTGCTTGAGCATACGTTACGCCAAGTGCGCTGCGATGCTCTGCATAAAGCGCGCGCGCATTTGCTGATTTATCGCGGTGAATTATTGCCTTTGCTCGATTTCGCCGCGCAACGATTACAAGAAGAAAACCCCGACCATCCGTTGGTGGCATTGCGCGGCTGCATCGATTTTCCCGAATGTGATTCCGCAGCGGTCGAACGCTGGCGCGGCATCGCCGAATTTTTATTGAAAAAAGATGGCGATTGGCGCAAACAGGTCGATAAGCGGCTCGGTTTTCCGCCAGGTGTCGGCCTGCAAAAAGCGGAATTTCAAGCGCGCAAACAATCGATGCAGGCCTTGTTGGAGGCGCTATCGCAACACACCGATTTACGCGAAGTGCTGAATGAAATTTTGCATCTACCCGCGCACGATTATCCCGATACGCAATGGCATGTACTCGTTCATCTGACCCAGGTATTGCGACACGCGGTTGCGCAGTTGCAATTGGTATTTCAAACGCACGGTGAGGTCGACTTCACCGAAATGTCGCTGTCGGCCTTACGTGCGTTGGGCGATGAACTCGATCCCACCGAACTGATGCTGCGACTCGATTATCGCATTCGCCATTTGCTGATCGATGAATTTCAGGATACTTCGGCGACACAATATCGCCTGCTCGAACGATTGCTCGAAGGTTGGGCGGAAAGCAACGAGAGTGGTGGTGCGCCGCAAACGCTTTTTATCGTCGGCGACGGCATGCAATCGATTTATGGTTTTCGCGAAGCGAAAGTTGGCCTGTTTCTCGAGGCACGCGCGCAGGGCATCAATCAACTCGAATTGTGCGATGCGCCGTTGTGCGTGAATTTTCGTTCGACGCCGAGTGTGGTCGAGTGGGTCAATCGCGTGTTCGAGCAGGCGTTTCCGCACAGCGAGCATATCGCGCGCGGTGCGGTGCCGTATGAACCCTCGCAGGCATTTAACGACAACACGCCCGATAGCGAAGTGATGGTATACGGCATGCGCAGTGATCCATCGCGCAGCGCCGAAGCCGAACAATGCGTGCAATTGATTCAGCGCGCGCTCGCCACTACTGGCGAAGGTACCATCGCGGTATTGGTGCGTACACGCAACCAGCTGCGCGCAATTATTCCGGCACTACAGCGCGCGAAGATCGCATTTCGTGCGACCGACATCGATCCGTTACGGCAGCGCTCGCACATTCTTGACATGCTGTCGTTATTGAAAGCGTTGCTGAATCCGGCCGATCGTATCGCATGGCTTGCCTTACTGCGTTCACCACTGGTGGGTTTGAATAACGCGGATTTACATACGCTGATCGCAGGTGTAGGTACCGGCGATTTGAAGCACAGCGTATTTTCTCGATTGCACGATGCAAACATCGTCTCCGCACTCGGTGAATTCGCGCAGCAGCGTATTAACCATCTAACGAAAATACTCGATGTGGGATGGCAACAGCGTGCACGAAAACCATTGCGCAGCTGGCTCGAGGGTATCTGGCTCGCACTCGGCGGTAATTTACTCATCACCACTGCGAATGCGCGCGATGATGTGCAGATCTTGCTCGATTTGATCGAGCAACGCGCCGATGCATTCGATCTTACCGATCTAGAACAACGCTTGCGCAGCTTGTATGCGCGTGCCGATCATGCGCCGCAAACGCGCGTGTTATTGATGACGATCCATAAATCGAAGGGCCTCGAATTCGATACCGTTATTGTTCCCGGCCTCGATGCGGGCGCGCGCGGCGATGACAAACCATTGCTGCGCTGGAGCGAATATCTGGCGAACGACGGCGCACTCGGATTGACGATGGCAGTGCGCTCCGCGACGAGCACTGACGATCCGACTTACGCATGGCTCGATTACGAGCACAAGCAGAAGCGCGCGCTTGAAGACACGCGGTTGTTGTACGTCGCCGCGACGCGGGCGATCAAACGGTTGTATTTGCTGTTCTCTACCAATAGTGAAGATGAATTTAAATCACCCGCGACGAATAGTTTGCTGAGTCGCATCTGGGCGGCAGTTGAAGCGGAAGTGAAGTGGATCGATATAACGGCGCAACAGATCGATACACCCATTGCGTCGAGCACTGAAATTCAATCCGTAAAAGATTCGACATTGCAGCGCGTACCAGCAACATGGCCCATTCCAATCGCAGCGCCGCTCACTGCCAACGACAGTAATATCCCTCGGCCGATGGTGGCGACCTTCGAAACCCGAGTCGGATCGGCGCTGCATCAATTGCTCGAAATGCTGGTGACCAATGGCATCGAACGCTGGCAGCAATATAGCGTCGATGTGCGTGCCACATTAATTGCGCAGGTATTGCGACAGCACGGCACCGGGCTTAGCGAAATGCAGCAGGCGGTCGACGCGGTGACGCAAGCGCTCGCAACCATGCTCGCCGATGAGCGCGGTCGCTGGCTATTGATGAACACGTATATCGAATCGACAGTCGAGTGGGAGCTGTTGAATGCCAGCGGCAAACGTTATGTGCTCGACCGCAGTTTTGTCGATGATGAAGGCGTGCGTTGGATCATCGATTATAAAAGTTCGTTGCCACATGCGGGTGAGGCGCTCGACGCATTCATCCGCCGCGAATCGACAATGTATTCACCTCAATTGCAAACCTACCGCGAATTAGTGAATGCCTTCGATTCGCGCCCAGTCAAATTGGCGCTGTATTTTCCGCGGCTCGCCCATTTTGAAGAAATATAGAAGACCGAACAAATAGACGCAGAGATGACATGACAAAAGTAGCAGCGATATGAGTCGAAAAAATTCAGGCCCGCTTTTTTTTAAAGCAACCAAAAAGCCAGCGGCGGTGCCGTCAAACGTCGAGCTGCAATTGACGATCTCGAAACTCAGTGCGGAAGGGCGTGGCATCGCCTATCGCGATAACAAAGCGATTTTTGTTGCTAACGCATTGCCCGGCGAAACGGTGCGTGCAAAATTACTGGTTGATAAACGTGAATTTGCCGAAGCGGAAGTCGTTGCGGTGATCGAGCCATCGCTGCAGCGGATCGAGCCTGACTGCGCGTTGTTCGGCCGTTGCGGCGGCTGCCAGCTACAGATGCTCGATATTGCGGCACAACGCGAACATAAACAGCAAACCTTGCGTCATCTGCTGAAAGCGTTTTTGCCGAATGATTTGAGTGAGGCGATTGTCGCCGCGCCGTGGCATTACCGGCATCGCGCGCGCCTCGCTGTTGCAGAGCATAACGACAAGCCAGTGCTCGGCTTTAAATCCGCGCACAGTCATCGTGTGCTTGCGGTGCCCGAATGTCCGCTACTCAATGTGCGACTGCAACCGTTGCTGAGTGTATTGCCGCAATGGCTTGAGCAATTGTCGCAATGGCGACGTATCGATGAAGTGCTGATTGCAGTCGATAGCAACGGCAAGTTGGCGCTCGCCTGGAACGCGCAGCGCGCGTTTCCAAAAGCCGATGCCGAGAAATTGACTGCGCTCTGTCAGGCTGTGAATGTGCAATGTAACGACGCGGCATTGATCTACGAGCTGCCGAGTCAGAAAACTCTGTTTAAATTCACCTCGCGCGATTTTACGCAGGTTAATCCCGCAGTTAACGATCTACTTGCGCAGCGTGTGGTGGAATGGCTGCAACCCAGTGCTGACGATACGGTAGCGGATTTTTTTTGCGGCCTCGGCAATTTCACGCTGCCCTTGGCGCGAACGGCAAAAAATGTCGTGGGCTTCGAATCGAGCGCAGCGATGCTGCAGCGCGCGGCGGAAAATGCTGAAAAATATGTGAATGCAGAATTTCGCGCGCTCGATCTATTCGAGAATGCCACGCAAGTCGGCGATGAATTTACCAAGGCACTGCTCGATCCACCGCGGGCCGGTGCGAAAGCGCTATGCGAGCAATTGGCAACGATGAAAAAATTACGGCGTATTGTGTATGTGTCATGCAATCCACACACTCTGGTACGCGATCTCGGCATTCTTACCGCAGCGAAATTCAAGGTCGAGCAGGGTGCGCTGGTCGATATGTTCCCGCAGACGGGACATATTGAGGCTGTGATTGTACTGAACAGATAAACTCTGAATCGATAAAATGATACGAGCGCGAAATTTAGTTTTTAAAACGAAAAATCGCAATCAAGGAGAATAAAAATGGCGGTTCGTCTTCAAAATAAATTTTTTGCAATAGCGCTAGTAGCCCTAGCGATCAATCCAGCGACGGCAGACACGAAGCCAAATCCGAATCAAAATCCAAACATCGGCACGTGGAAGCTCAATCTTGAGGAATCGATTCCGCCGCAAGGGAAAAAATTCCATCCTTACACCGTCGTTATCAAATCCGGATCGCCGAGTCTGGTCGACTTCACGTATACGAATATCGACGATAACGGGAACAAGGTTGAGTTCAATTACAAGGCTCCGCCGGATGGTCAGGTGCGCGATATTCCCGGTATCCCCGGGTTGAAAGGCTCAATGACATTGCTACCCAGCGGCATTATGGATGCCAAACTGTGGAGCCCCGACGGCACGTATGAAAATAAGTTCTGTATCTTGGGTATCACGTTGCGTAAACAAACCTGTTTGGCAACGGTGACTTCGCCGCAGGGCGATGTGGTTTTCTTTAAACAGGTTATCGATAAGCAGGATTAACCATTTTTTGGAGCAGGGACATGCGGCGATATCTGTTGGTAGCGTTGTTATTGTGTGAAGTAACTTCGGCGCGGTCGGCGGAGGGTATGTGGACATTGGATAATCCACCGCTCAAGGTTTTGCAGCGAGAAATTGGTTGGGCACCAGATCAGGCATGGCTCGATAAGGCTATGCATGCGTCAGCGCGGATTGCCGGAGGTTGTTCCGCATCATTCGTATCAAAAAATGGTTTGGTATTAACCAATCATCATTGTGTCGTGCGTTGTGCAGAGCAGCTATCGAACGCGCAGCAGGATTTCGTACATGCGGGATTTCTTGCATCTAGCGTTTCCGATGAGCGGCAATGTCCGGCGATGGAAATTAATCGGCTGGAAAGAATTACTGATGTTACTGCCGCAGTCACACGCGCTACCAAAGGACTGCAAGGGGCCGAGTTCAAGCAAGCGCAGAATGCGATCAAGGCGCAATTGACCTCAGCCTGTGTTAGCGATAACGGTAGCGAACGCGCTGAAGGCAATAAAGTCCGCTGCGACGTCGTCGATCTCTATCATGGTGGACAGTACAAACTGTATCGCTATCGTCGTTTTCAAGACGTGCGCTTAGTATTCGCTCCCGAGCAGGCGGTCGCTTTTTTCGGAGGCGATCCCGATAATTTTAATTTCCCGCGCTATGACTTCGATATGGCGCTGATCCGTGTTTATGAAGACGGTCAGCCGGCCCAGATAAATGATTATTTCTCATTGCGTGCACAGAGCCCTGCGGCGGGTGAGCCTGTTTTTGTGTTCGGTCATCCTGGTGCCACTCAGCGCGAACTCACCGTCGCGCAGCTCGCTTTACTGCGCGATCGAATAATGTTGGATACGGTGCTGCGCCAAGCCGAGTATCGCGGCTTGCTGACGCAATATCGCAAAAGCAGTACCGAAGCGGCGCGTATTGTTGCTGCGGAGTTATTCAGTGTTGAAAATCGTTTGAAGGCCAATCGCGGTAAGTTGGAGGCGTTGCTCGATACCGAACTTTTTAAGCGCAAAATTGCCGACGAGGCAGCGCTGCGCAAGTACGTGGCGACTAATCCCAAGCTGGCGATCACAACGAGCGGCGCGTGGGATGACATCGCGCGAGCTGAAAATATTTATCGAAACTTATTTCAACAATATACGCAGATCGAAGGCGGCCTCGGTTTTTATTGCGAGTATTTTAATTTTGCGCGAACGTTGGTGCGAGGGGCGACGGAAAGAGCTAAAGAAAATTCAACTCGCTTGCCGGAATTTAATGACAATGTGCTTCCTCAAGTCGAAGCCAATTTGTTCGCAAACGCGCCGATTTATCCGGAGCTGGAAAAAATAAAGCTGACGTTCGCGCTGACCAAGTTGCGCGAAGCGCTTGGCGCCGATGCACCGTTCGTCCAGCAGGTGCTGGGCAAGCAATCGCCCGAGCAACTCGCGAATAGGTTGATTAACGCTACGCGACTCGCTGATGTTAATTTGCGTCGTCAATTGTGGAACGGAGGCGCGGCAGCTATCGCTACCAGCGACGATCCTTTTATCCGCTTGGCAATTGATATCGACGCCGAGGCGCGTCAGTTGCGCTCGCGTTATGAGCGTGAAGTCGAGGCGGTCGTTCAGAAAAATACCGAACTGATTGCAGCGGCGCGTTTTGCGAAGGCCGGTACGGCGATTTATCCCGATGCGACTTTTACGTTGCGTATGTCCTTTGGTGTGGTGAAAGGTTGGGATGAAGGTGGTCATCAGATCGTCCCATTTACTCAGTTTGCGGGTGCTTTTGATCGCGCTACCGGGTCCGCACCATTTGCGTTGCCGCCGTCGTGGCTGGAAAACAAACACAAGATCGATTTGACGACGATATTAAATCTGTCCACCACCAACGACATCATCGGCGGCAATTCTGGTAGCCCAATGCTGAATCGGTCAGGCGAACTGGTTGGGCTGATCTTCGACGGAAATATTCACTCACTGGGCGGTGCTTACAGTTACGAGCCAATGCTTAATCGCTCGGTGGCGGTCGCGAGTGTCGGTATTCTCGAAGCACTCGATAAAATTTACGATGCTAAGGCGTTGGTGAGCGAGTTGCGAGGCTCCGGTACCGAAACCAAAATCCAAGAGGAAAAATAAATGAAATTTGGATACACCATCGTTTATGTCGATTCCGTAGCTGAGACATTGGCTTTTTACAAAGAGGCGTTCGGCTTCGAGACGCGCTTTCTGCATGAGGCTGGCGAATATGGAGAGTTGAGTACCGGCGAAACTACACTGGCATTTGCATCGCACGCGATGGGTGAGATGAATCTTGGCGGTCAGTATCAGAAATGCGATCCGAATGGGCTGCCGCTCGGTGTCGAGCTGGCATTCGTTGCCGATGATGTTGCTGCCGCTTACAAAAGAGCAATAGATGCTGGCGCAGTTGCTATTAAAGAGCCGACCAAGAAACCTTGGGGACAAGTTGTCGCCTACGTTCGTGCCACGGAAGGATCGCTGATTGAGCTTTGTTCGCCGATGGGCGGCTAGCTATCATTGCTGGGCTTTTCCTCAAATAGCTTGGGAGCTAAACCAATACCTGACGCGTGCTTGCAATTAGTTGATGAACTTGCTTTTCAGTCTGGGCATTTGTGGGACTTTGCGGGCCGCACCCCCGAGGGCATGGCAGACTTAATGTGGTACCGAACAGGCGGCAAATCAGCGGGCGTTCCGCATATACCCGACAGCCCTGCGGGCCGAGATGTACGCAGTTCCATTCGGCAAGCGCCGCATCGTGTTCGGCCTCGCTTTTTAGCGGTAATCGCGACATTTCAACAGTCGATGCGGTTACCGGGCCGCAACAATCGTGACAACCAGGTACACAGGAAAAAGCCGGAATTTGTCGCCGTAATTGATCGATTTTTTGATGGACGAAATCCATGATTAATTTCTCTTGATGACTTGGGACCAAGGTCGATATTGAATGACGATTTTCGACATTGCTTACGCTCGCGCCGCGAGCACCACAAATTTCGCATTAGCCGCAATCTGACGGCAGTTGCCGAAAATCTTTTTTAACTTAACGTGATATTGCAAATGGCGATTACCGACAATCCATAATTCGCCGCCGTTGTGTAAATGTTTTTTGCTTTGCGCAAACATTTGCCAGGCGATGTGATCGCCGATGACATGGCCTTGATGAAAGGGCGGATTGCACAGAATCAAATCGAACGGTGTGCCGCAATACTCGCTGAATACATCGGCGACATGAAACTGAGCGTGCGGTGGTAGGTCGGCTGGTAAATTTTCGAAATAATTTTTTTCCGCTGCGGCGACTGCTTGATACGACTCATCAAAAAATTCAACGCGCGCGTTCGGGTGCTGTCGTTTAGCCATGATACCGAGCAGACCATTGCCGCAGCCAAGATCGGCAATGTGTTCGGCTGCTGGCAATTGTTCAAATTGTTCGATAAAAAAGCGCGCGCCGATATCGAATTTGTCGCGCGCGAACACATTACTGCCCGCGCATAGCCGCAGATCGAGGTCTTTAATGTCGAGTTGAATGTCGTCGGTTGGAGCAGTGGGGGTCTCACTATTGCGATCGATGCGAAATACCCGCGCTTTTTTGCGCGCGAGCATCGGTTCAACGCTGCCTAAATGCTTTAACAATTCGCCGGTTTTTTCGGGCAGATGTTTCACCATGCCGGCTGCCAGCAGCAGCGTCTTTTCATCGGTGCACGCGTGCAATGCATGCAATTGCTGCTGCAACAGCGCGATCGCTTTTGGCAGACGCCACAGCACAATATCGAAATGGCCACTCGGTATTTGTGTCAAAGGCAGTGCGATAATTTCTGCGTCGATACGGTTGTGCTGCAGGTTATCGCGCAGCGCAAGGTGGGCGGTGTGCGAATCGCTCCAGCTAACCGTTTGGGCCTGGTGCAGCGCTATTGCCAGCGCGCCGAATTGATCGTTGATAATCAGTGTGCGTTTATCGGCTGACGCTGAGTCCGCCACGACATCGAGCAAATATTCGTCGGCTGCATCCCATGCCTGCAATGGCAGGCCGGGTGTGGGTGGTCGTCGCTGTAAATCGAAATGGCCGAATTTGCACTGCATATTATTTACGCGCTGATGCCTGACGCGAAATTACGCGATATCGATACGCAGGCGCGTCAGTGTCATGGTTTTGATCAGCCACTGCGTGCCAACCAATTCATACGTTTCGTGATAGTGGCCATAGCCGTGCATGGCGTTGAATGGCAACGTCGATGATGATTGCTGCGGCTTCCATAATTTGTCTTCCATCGCCCAGATCACACGTGCGCTGGTGGCCGAGGTGAAATCAATTTCCGGTGTATGTCCGTGATGCACGGTGACGATACCGGTGACCGAGCCGAGAATGAATTCGGCGATCTGTCGATTGCCGTGCACTAGGCCGCTGCCGTCCTGGCTTTCGCCGCGCATATCCATTTCCGCATCGGGCGCGAACACGGTCGCCAATCCGTCTATTTGCTTGGTATCGAGAAAACGAAAGTAACGCGATTTGGTCGTTTTAATGGCTTGGATGGCCAACAGTCGTTGCGTATCGTTCATTGCATGATCCTCTTAGCGTTCAGAAAAATGACAGGCAGCCTGATGTCGATTATCGCTGGCAATTACTTTTAATTTCGGTGCTTCGCTGCGGCAAATATCCTGCGCGATCGGGCAGCGCGTATGAAAGCGGCAGCCCGTTGGTGGATTCAACGGGCTTGGGATTTCGCCCGGCAGAATTCGAGCTGATTTGTTGGCGCGTGGATCGGGTTTCGGAATTGATGCAATCAAGTATTGCGTGTACGGATGGCGCGCTTCATGGTAAATCGTCGCGGCGGGAGCGAGTTCGACAATTTCGCCGAGATACATCACCGCCACGCGATCGCTTAAATGGCGCACCACCGATAAATCGTGTGAAATGAACAGCAGCGATAAATTCATCGATGCGCGCAGCGACAGCAATAAATTAATGATTTGAGCCTGCACCGAAACATCGAGCGCGGATAACGGTTCGTCGCAGACGACAAAATCCGGCTGCAACGCAATGGCACGCGCGATGCCGACGCGCTGACGCTGGCCGCCGGAAAATTCGTGCGGATAGCGATCGATGCTATTCGGCGCCAAACCCACTTGATCGAGTAGTGCACGCACGGCATCGCGGCGTTGCTGTCGGTTGCCGACATCATGTACCAGCAGTGGCTCTTCGATAATGTCGCCGATGCTATGACGGCTGTTCAGCGAATCGTACGGATCCTGAAAAATCATCTGCATGCGACGACGCATTTGCCGCATGGCATCGCGTGGCAGGGTGCGAATATTTTGCCCATCAAAAATAACTTCGCCGGCATCGGGCTCATGCAGGCGCAACAGTGTTTTGCCGAGAGTCGATTTGCCGCAACCGGATTCACCGACTAGGCCGAGTGTTTCGCCACGTACGATATCGAAGCTGACACTGTCGAGCGCATGCAAATATTGCTTGTGCTGTTTCAACGCGCCGCTGCGCTGCACAAAGTATTTGCGCAGATGACGGACTTGCAGCAGCGGTTCAGTCATGGTGTTGCTCCGCCGTCACTGTCCGCCAATTGAAACAGGCAACCGCATGGTCTTCGTTCGTTTCGAGTAAAGGTAATTGCACGCATTGATCGGTGCGCCACGCACAGCGATTTGAAAACGAGCAGCCCGCGGGTCGCGCATCGAGCGCCGGTACTTGGCCCGCGATCGTTGTCAACGGTACTTGTGGTTGAATCGCGCGCGCAGGCAACGAATTGAGCAATGCGCGTGTGTAGGGGTGACGCGGCTGCACAAATAATTGTTCGACGCTGGCCTGTTCGACAATGCGTCCGGCATACATCACGGCAACGCGTTGGCAGGTTTCCGCAATCACGCCGAGATCGTGCGTGATCAGCAGCACCGACATGTTGGTTTCGCGTTGCAATTCTTTAATCAATTCGAGCACCTGCGCCTGCACCGTGACATCGAGCGCGGTGGTCGGCTCGTCGGCAATCAACAGCTGCGGGTCGCACGCGAGTGCCATTGCGATCATCACGCGTTGACGCATGCCGCCCGAGAGTTGATGCGGATAGGCATCGAGGCGCTGCTCGGCATCCGGCATCCGCACGCGTTGCAGTAATTCGACAATACGTTGTCTGCGTTGGGATGCATTCCATGGCGGCCGATGCAACAGCAATACTTCTTCCAACTGCGCGCCAATCGTTTGCACGGGATTCAGCGCGGTCATCGGATCCTGAAAAATCATCGCAATCTGATTGCCGCGCATATGGCGTAATTGCTGTGTGTCAAGCTTCAACAGATTGCGCTCGCCGAATACCACACTGCCGCTGTCCACGCGCAAGGTCGGCTGTGGCAACAGACGCAATATCGACAATGCCGTAACGCTTTTGCCGCAACCCGATTCGCCAACCAGCCCCAGCATTTCTCCCGGCGCGAGTTGCAACGAAACATCGGTCAACACCGGCCAACGTTGTTCGGGCCGATTGCCCGCAACGGATACGCAAAGATTGTTGATGCGCAGCAAACTCATTGCGGCTTCACTCGCCAGGTTTCGTCGAGAATATTAATCGGCGGAAATTTCTCGCCGAGAATGCGCGCTTTTTGCACTTTCGCTTTTTCGTCTTCGTCGATCCAGAAGAGGCCGCCGCTACCGCCGAACGTATCCGCGATAACATTTCCTCCAAACGGATCGAAGAGATCATCCGAAGATCTGGTGCCGCGCCCAGGCGGTAATTTGAGCCAGCGCCAGAAAGCCTGCCGGGAGTATGAGGCTGTATAGCCCGGTATAAATGCTCCGTTATCGTAAACGAGCTGCTCAATTTCATGCGCCAGATGAATTCGTTCAGAAAGATTTGTTGCCGCCTGATAGGCATCGATTTTTTTATCGATAGTTGGATCATCGACATTGCATATATTATTTGTCTGCGGTTTATGTGCATTAACGGAATGAAAAAATTCCCAATACATCGTAGGTGCGGCACCGCCGCCGCTTCCAAATGCTAGCCAAGCTATTTGGTGCTTTTTTTCGAGAACTTGCTTGAATGAAGCTGTGCCATCCAATAGTTGCAATGTCAATTCAAGCCCGGCATTGGCCGCCTCTTGCTTGAGGATCAGTAAGCGTGGTGTTGATTCAGCGCTCGAATAATTGACGTTCAATGACAGTCGCTGCCCGTTTTTAATTCGAATGCCATCGCTGCCGCGCTCAGTCCAGCCGGCCAGATTAAAATAGTATTCGGCTTTGCGAAGATCGAACTCACGAGCTTTGATTGCACGGTTTGTGTAATCGCCATAACCATCATTCAATGTGTTGAGTCGCTCGAAATCTCCACGTAAAACTGTTTTTATCAGCTTTTCAAAATTCATTGAATAGGAAATGCCCAATCTGACGTTACGGTCGTGCAGGATAGGATCATCTTCGTTAAGAAATAAGCCCATCAATGATTGTGGGGTATCGTTAAAAAACTTTATTTTGCCGATATAGCCGTTGTCATAAACCGGGCCGTTTGCTTTTTTGTACCACATCCGTTGAAGCATGAGTGGAAAGCTGTCCAGTTCACCTTTGGTGAAATACTGATAGGCGACATTAAAATCACGAATAACTTTGATCAGTACATAGTCAGGATTAAAGCGATTTTTAAAGTAGCGTTTGTTGGTGCCCCACCAATCGGGTTTGCGTTTGAATTCGATGTATTTTCCTTTTCGCAAATCGACTATTTCATAAGGGCCTGTATTTGGCTCAATTTTCCAGTTGTAGTCCTCAACCCAGTGCTCATCCAGTTTGTGGAAGTGTTTTGCCACTGGGGCTAGGGTCAGCTCATATAGCAATTCTTTCTGCGGACGTACACGGGCGCCATACACACCAATGGTGTAGTCATCAAATTTAACGATATTGGTAATGACTTCGTGATAGTAATTGTTCGACCAAGGGTCGACGATAAATTTAGAGCGAAAGAATTCAAGGGTGAAAACGTAGTCGTCAGCTGTTACGGGTACGCCATCCGACCAACGCGCATCGGGGTCGAGTTTGAAGTACATGGTTTTGGCATCCGGATCAAAAGCCCAGTGCGTGGCCAATCCTGGAATGGGATTTAATGTGTTGGGATGCATCCCAACCAGTGTCATGCTGTTGCCGCGCAAATAACTTGAAAATCCGCCATTAGCATCTGGGCCTACCATGCGCAATGTGGCCGGAAAGCTCATCATGAATGTACGAAACCGCCCGCCACGCTTTGCATTCGGATCGGCAAAAGTCGGATCGGTATCGTTGGTTTGCCATTGCAAATTCGGCGGCAATTGTGGTGTGTCGGCGATGGCGATTTGTAATCCACAAAATATCGTTAGCACAAAGCATAACAACGCACGAACCATCTCCCCCTTTAACAAAGGGAGGCGAGAGGGGATTTGATTCCGCGAAATCCCCCACTCGCGGTGCTCGTCGCCCCCTTTGTTAAAGTGGGCCAACGTGCTTCGTAGCCAATGAAGCGTTTTACTCATAGGTATTGAACACCTTCGGATCGAACGCTTCGCGAATCGCTTCGCCGATAAATGTCACCAGCATTAGCACCAATGTCATCGCGACAACGACGCTGGTAACGATCCACGGCGATTCGAGATTGTCGGTACCTTGCTTTAATAATTCACCCCAGCTCGGTGTCGGCGCTGGCAGGCCGAAGCCGAGATAATCGAGTGCGGTTAACGCAGTAACGCCGGCAGCAACGGAAAAGGGGATGAAGGTAACGACGGTGGAAATACTGTTCGGCAAAATGTGGCGAAAAATAATACGCGGCCCGCTGGCGCCGATCGCGCGCGCGGCGAGTACATAATCGCGTGAGTTTTCACGATAGCTCGCGGTGCGCATGTACCACGTCATATTGGTCCAACTGAACGCAATCATAATTAATAGCAGCGTCCAGAAACCGGGCGGCACGATCGACGCCACAATCATGATCACGTACAGCGTCGGAATATTCGACCAGATTTCGATGAGGCGTTGAAACACCAGATCGAACACGCCGCCCCAATAACCCATCAGACAACCGATGGTAATGCCGATAAAATATTCGAATGCGAGTAGCGCTGCGGAAAATGCCATCGCGATACGAAATCCATACAGCAGGCGCGCGAGCACATCGCGGCCAGTCGTATCCGTGCCGAGCCAATGTTGCGAGGAGGGCGCGAGCGGTGGAAATTCAGTGCCGAGCAAATCGGTTTCGTAGGGGCTGTATGGAATCGGCGGCAGCAATACCCAATTGTTGTTGTGTTGCTCGGCGAATAATTTCTTCAGCGCTTTGTAGTCGGTTTCGTAATCGTAATCCAGCCCAAACATTTTGCCCGGTAACACGGCGCCGTATGTAGGGAAGTACCAATTGCCTTCGTAGCTAACAATCAGCGCACGATTGCTGACCAGTAATTCTGCGCTGAGACATAACAGCAGCAATGTGCCGAGAATCAGCGTTGAATAATAGCCGCGCCGCAGCGCGCGAAATCGAGTCCAGCGGCGGCGGGTGATTGGGTTGAGTTTGAAGCCGATTTTTGTCAGCGAAGGCATGCGTTCAGCTTTCTCCGAAGCGAATGCGCGGATCGACCAGCGCGACACAGATATCCGACAGGATATTTCCGATCAAAAACAATAATGAACTGATCACTAAAATGCCCATTACTACTGGATAGTCGCGCTCCAGCACCGATTCGAAACCGAGCAGGCCAATACCATCGATGTTGAAAATGGTTTCAATTAAAAATGAACCACCCAGCAGTAGCGAAATGTTGTTGCCAAACGACGTCGCGATCGGGATCAAACTATTGCGCAATGCATGATGACGCACGGCACCTTTGAAACTCTGTCCTTTAGCGACCGCGGTGCGCATGTAATCGGCCGATAAGTTATCCATCAGCGCGTTTTTCATCATCAGCGTGGTCAGCGCAAAGCTACCGGCGAGGTAGGCAGTCAGCGGTAATGCCGCGTGATACCACAGATCGAATATTTTGCCGCCCAGCGAATAAGTGTCGAAATCGTCACCGACGAATCCGCCCAGCGGAAACCAATCGAGCTGCGATGCAAAAATCGTAATGAGTGCAATACCAACTACGTAACCCGGCAACGCGTAACCGAGAAAAACGACGATGGACGAAATATTGTCGAACCATTGGCCATGACGCACAGCCTTCGCGATGCCGAGCGGAATGCAGATGCCGTAGGTGATAATGAGTGTGGTGATGCCGTAAAAAATCGACACTGGAAAGCGTTCTTTAATCAAACCCCACACGGGATCGTGATAACGCGTCGAGTTGCCAAGATCGAGATGTAAAACGCGCCACAGCCATTGACCGTAACTGACGATGATCGGTTTATCGAAACCATAATACGCGCGCAATTGTTCGAGTTGTTTTTCATCGAGTGTATTGCCCGAGCGACTTTTGCTGTGAGTGTGGTCGCCTTGCTGCAGTGCGGCCTGCGTCATCATCCGCTCGATCGGCCCGCCCGGTACTACGCGCGTGATCGCAAACACCAACAGCGTAATGCCGACAAATGTCGGAATGATCAGCAGCAGGCGGCGCAGAAAATAACCGGTCATCGATGAATTCTTAAAATGGGAGGCGCGGCTACGTTAACAAGATCATTGCCGGTCGACAACAACGCGCTGGTCTACACTTGCCTCTGACTTGTAACAACTCATAGCGAGCAACGGTTTTCGGCATGGCGATTCAAACCACAAATAGTCAATCGACCAAAGGCATCGACGCGTGGGTGACGCGTCTCAGTCGCAACGAGTTGCCGGTGCTGTCCGAGGTAATGCGGGAAATCAATCGGCTCGCGAGCGGCTCGGATACCAATGTAAACCAATTATCCGCAGTAATTTTGCGCGATGCCGCGCTTACCGCAAAAGTGCTGCGGCTGGCGAACAGTGCGTATTTCAATCCGCAGGGTGGCCAGGAAGCGACCACGATCAGTAGAGCCGTGGTCAAGCTCGGCTTTCAGGGCATCAAAGCGATTTCACTGTCGGTGATGTTGATCGATTCGCTGCTGAAAAAAGGCGCGAAGCAACGCATGCTCGAATGGCTGGCGCGCGGTTTTCACGCTGCTGTGCAAGCGGAGCGGCTGGTGGCGATGCGCGATAAATCGCTGAAGGAAGATGTTTTCATTGCTGCACTGTTGGTGCACGTCGGCGATATGGCGTTTTGGAGTTGTCGCGGCGAACAGATGCAGGAACTCGAACGCATTCTTGGTGATGAAAGAGGCAATGCGGATTACGAACGCAATGTGCTCGATACCACGTTGCGCGAAATTACGCAGCAACTGGCATCGGTGTGGCAATTGGGCGATACGCTACAGGAAGCGCTGGACGACAATGAATGCGACACGTTCGCGGCGCAGGCGGTGCGTCTGGGCGACGAAATCAGTCTTGCCGCCGAATGCGGGTGGGATTCACCGGAAGTCGCAGCGGTATTGGAAAAAGTGGCGGCGTTCAGCGGTCAGAGTATCGCGGAAGCGCGTCAGGCGATGCTGAAAAGCGCCGAAGATGCGGCGGCGGTGGCGCTGAATTACGGCGCCAACAAGGCGTGTAATTACATTCCGAGCACATCCGATGCGCCGCCCAGCGTGCGCACGAGCAAGGCCAATCCGCAATTGCAGCTCAATATATTGCGTGAGCTCGCGACGATGATCAGCGAAAACGTCGATGTGAATACCTTGTTCCAAACTGTCGTCGAAGGTGTTCACCGCGCGATTGGTTTCGAACGCGTTGCGCTGTTGTTAATCGATTCGCGTAAAAAAATGCTTGTCGCCAAATATGCTTTGAGCGATGACGACGCCAGCTGGCGTGAATCGCTGCAGTTTTCGATCAAAGGCGAGCAGGATAATTTGCTCTCGTATTGCCTGCATTCGCGTCAATTGTTGTGGATGCAGCCGAATAAGCCAGGGCATTTGAAACATCTGCGCGATGATCGCTCGGCGAAATTGCTGGCGCTCGATAATTGCGTGATTGCGGCGTTGTATGCGAGCTCGCGTCAGATCGGCGTGCTGGTGGCGGATCGTACGCTCGATGGCGATCCGATCGAGCAGGAGCAGTACGAAAGTTTTTGCCATTTTGCGCAGCAGGCGAATATGGGGCTGTCGATGCTGGCGGAGCGTCGGGCGCGTTAGCGACGCGCCTAAGTGGGTCCGTTAGACAGATTAAGTTGGTTCGTTAGATGGATTAAACGCGGTTGTACGGTTGGCGTGCAGGAGCTAATTGGTGGTGATTTTGGGGACGAGTAACTAACGCGACACATACAGTGTCAAGCGCTGCCCCGGCTGCAATAACGAACGTGGATTGACCTGGTTCCAGCGCAGAATATCGTCGATCTGAACATTGAATTTGCCGGCGATCGCAATCAGCGAATCGCCATTTTGTACGGTGTAGCCGACTTTCTGGCCGGCTTTGGCTTTCGGTGTGGCGCTCGCCATATCTTCTCGATCAGTCCAGATGTTCAGCTTTTGCCCCACCTTGATCGGATCATCCTGGCCAAGACCGTTCCAGCGCTGGATATCCTTGGCGCTGACTTGGTAGTACTGCGCGAGACGTCGCAGGTTGTCACCCGCCTGCACCGTGTGAAATATCTGCGTCGATCCGAACGGCGTCCGCGTTGCCACTGGCGCCGGCGCATTGTCGTTGGTAGCCACGTCGTCGCCATTTTGCGGAATCAGCAGCGATTGTCCGGGGCGGAGCAGGCCATTGTTCGATGGATTCAAGTTGCGAATTGTGCTGGTCGGGACGCCAAATTTACGCGCGATACCGGCCAGCGTATCGCCTTTCGCCACTTCGTAATGCCGTGACGACTGGGTTTTCTGATCAGCGGGCAGGGCCGCTAGTTGGCGAGTAAAGCGATCGACGGCATCTTTCGGCAGCAACAAACGTTGCGGGCCTTGTGGATCGGTCGCCGCGTGATTCAGGCCGGGGTTCAGTCGATACAGTTCATCGACATCGATGTTCGCCAAGTCGGCAGCCTTGCTCAACTGCAGCTGGCCTTTGGTTTCCACCGCCGCGAAATACGCTTCATTGGGAATGGCGTACAGGTTGATGCCGTAGCTGTGTGGGGTAGCTACGATTCGCGCCAATGCCAGCAAGCGCGGAACGTAAGTGCGGGTTTCTTCGCGGAGACTGAGGTGCCAAAAATCGGTGGCGAGGCCCTGTTTGCGATTGGCATCAATGGCGCGCTGAATGCTGCCTTCGCCAAAATTGTACGCAGCGATGGCGAGCAGCCAGTCGCCGTCGAACTTATCGTGCAGGGCTTGCAGGTAGGTTAGCGCGGCGTCGGTCGATGCAAGCACATCCTTGCGGCCGTCGTACCACCAGCTGCGCCGTAGGCCGTAATTAGTCGCGGTCTGCGGCACGAATTGCCATAACCCAGCCGCGCCGCTGCGTGAATAAGCAAAAGGATCGTAGGCGCTTTCAATAAATGGCAGCAGCGCGATTTCCATCGGCATATTGCGCTGCTCAACCGCAGATACGACGTAGTGCATATAGCGGCTCGAGCGTTCGCTGGTGCGATAAACGAAGGTGGGGTTGTTCCGATACCACTTGACCGCGTCGTCGATCAGCGGCTGATCGATCTTGTTATTCAGCTGATAACCCTTACGAACGCGCTCCCAGAGCGTACCGGCATCGCCGGTGTAAAGCCGATCGAGCAGGGGGTTTGGGGCGGTATCGGTGGTATTTAGTACCGAGTTGATGCTGGTGGCAGGGCTATCGTGATGAATGACGGCGGCATTGCTATTGGTACTGGAGTTTTGAGGGGTCTGGCTGCAAGCGGTAATGATCAATGCGGATAACACATTCAAAATCAATCGTAGGCAACTGATCTTGAGGCGTTTTTTGTTCTTGTAATTAGAAAAAAAATGCATTGTTATCGATTCGTCCACAAGGTTCTAGGCATTCCCACCGGCTAAAAGAAGTGTATGCAGCGGGTAATAACCGGTCAAAAACCAGGTCGCAAGTAGCGAGTAACTCACGTCTCAAAACTGAAATCTTGTTGGCATAAGCTCGGTTTAAAACCGATCTTTCCATCGCCGCAACGCGGCAAACACTTCAATATCGGTATTGCAGGGGCCACCATGCTGTTCTGCGGACGCACGCACTGCAGGTTGTTGCACACGTAAAAACGGATTGGTCGCCAGCTCCAGTGTCAGCGTCGACGGCAACGTCGGTTGCTGGTGCGCGCGTTGTTGCGCTACGAGCTGGACACGGTGCTGGAGCTGGAGGTTAGCAGGCTCAACAGTGATCGCAAAGCGTAAATTTGCCTGCGTGTATTCGTGCGTGCAAAAAACAACTGTTGTCTCAGGTAGTTGTGCGAATCTTCTAAGGCTGAAGTAGAGCTGTGACGCGGTACCCTCGAACAGTCTGCCGCAGCCGGCGGCGAACAAGGTGTCGCCGCAAAATAGAAGCGGTGGCGTGTGTTCTTGCGCGATGAATGCGATGTGATCGAGCGTATGTCCAGGGGTGGCCCAGATCTCGAACGGAATCCCCAGTGCCTGGATATGATCCCCTTCGCTGACGGTGCGGGTGAGCCCTGCGATCACTGGATTGTTGGGGCCGTAAATGGCGGTGGGCGCATAACGCTGTCGCAGCTCTTCAATGCCACCGGTGTGGTCGGGATGATGGTGCGTGATCAGAATGCCTTCGAGCCGCAATGACGAGCGTTCGAGAAATGCGATGACGGGTGTGGCATCGCCGGGATCGACCACCCAGGCGCGCCCGCCGTCGTGAAGGCACCAGATATAGTTGTCGGTAAACGCTGGGATGGGTTCGATTTTCAGGGTCATGGCAACACCGGATTAGCTATGCAGCACCGCGGGAACTCGGGTTACTATACCGCCGTTGCCGATATTCGACAGTGAACGGAGGAGCCGCCGATGCCGGTTTGGAAGAGCCAGCCACCTCTCGATGTACTTGCACCTTCGTTACGCGACTGGTTCGAAACCGATCTGGGGCGTGCGATTTTAGCGGTCGAGCAGCGCTTGCTCGATCGCTGTTTGGCCGATTGCTTCGGCTATTTTCTGCTGCAGCTTGGTATCGACGGCGAGCTCGATCTGTTTGGAGATTGTCGTGTGCAGCGCTGCTTCAAGGCGGGCCCGATCGTCCCTGAAGCGCTGCAAGCGCAGCCCGGTCATACCCCGTTTATCCGTTGTGATTTCGCCGAGCTACCGTTCGACAGCGATAGCATCGACGTTATCGTCGTGCATCACGTGCTCGAATTCGCGGCCAATCCGCACGCTGTGCTACGCGAGCTTTACCGTGTGTTGGTGCCGCGCGGACGCATTGTGTTGATTGGGTTCAATCCCTGGTCGTTTTTTGGTGCACGGATGGTGGCGGCGCGCTGGCGTAACGACAGTATCTGGCGTAATCACCTGTTGTCGGCAGCACGAATGAACGATTGGTTGCAGTTGCTCGGTTTCGACATCGAGCGTACTGACTATGGTTTTCATCGGTTGCCGTTCCAGCGCACTGCGGATTGGCCGGCCGCCGGGCCGTTCAACGATGTATTGTCACGCCATTGGCCGCTGGGCGGCGTGTATGCAATTACCGCGATCAAAGAGGTGGCAAAATTTATCCCGATGAAACCGCAATGGGCGAAACCGCGTCTGGCGCTGACGCCGCTGACAGTTCCGAAACCGAGCTCGAGCATCGGGCAGCGGCGGACCGGCAGTCGATGAAGCAGGTAGAAGCATTTACCGACGGTGCCTGCAAAGGTAATCCGGGTCCAGGTGGTTGGGGCGTTTTGTTGCGTTATGACGGCCGCGAGAAAACCCTGCATGGCGGCGAGAGCCTGACCACCAATAATCGAATGGAGCTGATGGCTGCTATTTCCGCACTCGGCGCGTTGAAGGAACGCTGTGAAGTCACGCTGACTACCGACTCCGAATATGTGCGGCGCGGTATCAGCGAGTGGATCGAGCAATGGAAGCGACGTGGCTGGCGTACCGCCGCCAAGGCGCCGGTAAAGAATGTCGATCTATGGCAGCAGCTCGATGAACTCAATCAACAGCATGTCGTGCATTGGCATTGGGTAAAAGGGCATAGCGGCCATCGTGAAAACGAGCTGGCCGATGAACTCGCGAATTTGGGCATCGAGGAAATGCGGCGTAAGGCATAACCGCGGCCGGCCTTTGTCACTCGATTTGCTGCGGCAATACGATCACTTTTCCGATGACCTTGCGCGCCATCATTGCCTCAAGTGCCTCGGGCGCGCGCGACAATGGATAGTATTGAGAAATCAATGGCTTGATGCTACCTTCTCGCAACCATTCGAGCAATAAACGCATATTTTCGGCGTTTTGCGCGGGCTGGCGTTTGACGAATTCACCCCAGAACACTCCAATCACCGCGGCGCCTTTCAAGAGCGGTAAATTCAACGGCAGGCGCGGGATGGTGCCGGCCGCAAAGCCCACCACGAGATAGCGACCGTTCCAACCGATGCTCCGAAACGCCGGCTCGCTTAAGTCGCCGCCCACCGGGTCATAGATAATGTCGGGACCGCGGCCGTCGGTCAGCAGCTTCAGTCGTTCGCGGAGATCTTCGCGGGAATAATCGATGACCATATCGGCGCCACAGCGTCGTGCAGCGTCCAGTTTTTCGGCGCTCGATGCCGCCGCGATCACGCGCAATTGCATGCGCTTGCCGAGTTCGATCGCTGCCATGCCGACACCACCGCTAGCACCGAGTACCAACAGAGTTTCACCCGCTTGCGCCTGTGCACGGTCTTGCAACGCATGCAACGAGGTGCCGTAGGTCATGCCGAAAGCGCCGGCCAGTTGCAGATCGGCATCGCTCAGATCAGCAGGTAACGCGACCAACTGATCGCTAGCGACCGCAACTTCCTGTGCAAATCCGCCGTAAGTGGTGAGCGCAAGTACCTTGTCGCCGATCTTGTAATTCGCCACGGCGCTGCCGACTGCTTTGATGACGCCAGCGACTTCACCCCCTGGCGAAAACGGTAGCGCTGGTTTGTATTGATATTTGTCCTGAATGATCAGCGCATCCGGAAAGTTCACTGCGGCGACCCTATTGGTGATCACTACCTGATTGGGTTGCGGGATGGGCGAGGGTAAATCACGTAATTGCAATGAGGAGGGAGGGCCGTATTGTTCGCAAAGAATTGCCTTCATTGATTATTTTCCTCGATAGCTGATTGCTCGCTAGTGGATTGGTGTAGCGAACTCGACGGATCGCCAAAATATCAAAATCCTTGTGCAAGATGGTTGACGCTGACGCGCGATTTACACATTCTTGCCGCACTTTTCGCTTATTTCTCTCGGATGCCTGCTGTAAATGACGCCTGCCACTAACCGTGTTGTTGTACTCGATACTGAAACCACCGGCCTGGAACACAATCAGGGGCATCGACTGATTGAGGTGGGGTGTGTCGAACTGATCAATCGTCGGCCGACCGGACGTCATTTTCACCATTACCTGAATCCGCGGCGTGAAATCGATGCCGGTGCGATCGAAGTGCACGGTATCACCAATGAAATGCTGGTGGACAAGCCGTTGTTCGAGCACATCGCCGATGAGCTGCTGGATTTTATTCGCGGCGCCGAGCTGGTTATCCATAACGCGCCATTCGATCTTGGATTCATCAATAACGAGCTGGGCCTGTGCGGTCGCGGGTCTGCTCGTGTTGAAACATTATGCTCGGTGGTCGATACGCTGGTGTTGGCGCGGCAGCGCCATCCTGGCCAGCGCAACAATCTGGATGCGCTCTGCCAGCGTTATTACGTCGACAACTCGCAGCGCGAACTGCACGGCGCCTTGCTCGATGCGGAAATTCTCGCCGATGTTTATCTCGCGATGACCGGCGGTCAAACGGCGCTGGCATTGGCGGCAACCGACGGCGAGAGCAGCGATACCACCAATGTGGATGTCGGGATCCGCCGTCTGCCGCCGACGCGCGAACGCCTACGGGTGATTGCAGCCAGCGCTGTTGAACTGGAAGCGCATTTACAGCAACTGGGAATCATCGATAAGGCCAGCGGTGGCAAAACGTTGTTTCGCGCCGATCGTGCGGACCACAATCGCGCGAGCTGATAGCCGGCTCAATCCGCAACTCTATGCTATATATGACAAGCCTTTAGTTTCGCCTGTGCGAGCATTCGCTTAACTTCGCCAGAGCGCGTGGTTTGTCATTAATAACTTCTGGAAGGATGCATTGTGTCGCAGGAAGTAGTAGCCGTTAATCTCAATTCGTTGGCGCTGGTCCGCGAGGAATTAGATGCCACGATGCAACGTGCGGCCGGTGAGTTTGAAGCATTCCTGCTCGACTCGAGCAACCGCGAAGCTGCCGAAAACTGCACCACCGACATGACCCAAATCGCGGGTACGCTGCGGCTGATTCAATTCACCGCGGCGGCATTGTTAGCCGAAGAAATGGCGGCAGCGTTGCGCGATATCGCCACCGCCACCGGCCCGAGCGCCGAGGCGCTGGCGGGTGCGTTGAGCCATGCCTTTTTTGTGTTGCCGCGCTATATCGAATTCGTCATTACCCGGCAATTCCTCGAACCGATTCTGATCATCCCTTACGTTAATGAACTGCGCGTCGCACGACGCCAGCCTTTGATGCCGGAATATCAGTTCGAGCGGCGCGAACTCGGTGTACAGCCGGTGCAACCGCTGCCTGCTGCCGAGCAGCTATTCGATCAGCGCAGTTTGGAACGCCTTCGTCAGATGTATCAGGTGGGCCTGCTTGCCATCCTGCGTCAACAGAATCCATTGCTTAATCTGCAATTGATTGCGCGGGCATCCGCTCGCTTCGCCCGTCAAACCGACCCTGCCTCCAGCGCAGGTATTTGGTATCTCGCGGCGGCGGTGGCTGAATGTCTCGCGCGTGGTGGTTTGACACTGAATCTGAATCGACGCCGTACGCTCGGTATTATCGAGCGTTTGATGGCGCGTTATCTGAAAGGCGGTGAGACAGCACTGGCGAGCGCGATCGATCCTGCATTTCGCCGCGAGCTGGTCTTTCTATTAGCGCTGTCAGCGCATCGTGAGGGAGGTCTGGCCGGCGTTGCTATTAATGCTTTTGCTATTCCGCATCTGCAGCCCGACGACAAGGTGCTAACCGAACAGGCGGAGGCAATGCGTGGGCCCGGACTTGAGGCCATCGAATCGGTGGTCAAAGTGCTCAAGGAGGAGCTGCGCAGCGCGAAAGATATTCTCGAAATCGCGGCGCAGAATCAGAGCATTTCCGCCGACGATGCCGGTCCGTTGTTCGAGACGCTCAATCGTGTCGCCGATACGTTGCGGATGGTCAACCTGAAGGCACCGAGCAATATTTTGCACGAGCAGTTGCAGCAGGTGCAGACATGGGCAGGGCAAAAAAATGGCGTCCCGGCCGAACAGTTCTTGGCGCTCGCGGATGCGCTGTTATTTATCGAAAGCAGTTTGTCGGCGCTTTATCGCAATGAATTGCGCTCCAGCGATCTCGAACAGGTCACCGACGCGATGCGCAAGCAGATCGTCGCCGACAGTCAGCTCGCCGAGGCGGCGCGTATCGTGATCGATGAATTGCAGGCCGGCATCGCCTTGTGTAAGCGCGCGATTACGTCGTATGTGGAATCGAACTTTGATCCCGTGCATATCGCAAATGTCGCGATAACACTGAACAGTGTGCGCGGCGGTGCGCAAATTTTGAATCATGTGCGTGCGGCCAATATTTTGAAAAGCAGCGCTGCTTTTGTGGATGCACATGGCAAAGACAAGCAACACAGTGGCCCGCAGCGCCATCAATTGCTGGAAACGCTCGCGGATGCGTTGATCGGTCTCGAATACTATTTCACCGAACTTGCTGCGCGTCGTGTACCCGACGAAAAAATCCTCGCGGTTGCCGAAGAAAGCCTCGCCGCTCTTGGATACGCGGTCACACGTTAACGGAGCACTCGATTTCTGATGATCTACCTTGCCGTTGCTATCGTTCTTGCTATTGTCGCGCTGCTGGTCCTACTACTATCTCTGCGCCTGCTGATCGGCACGTCATTGCTTAACTGGCTGCGTGGCACGGTCGGCTTAGTGGTACTGACAGGCGCTGTGATTGTTGCGTTGGCTGCGTGGGATCTGCACGTTTACCGCCAGCTCGATGCGAAACCGATCGCGACTTTGGCGTTCAATAAGCTGGACGATAAGCGTTATTCGTTGGCATTGGTCGATCAGACAGGCGCGGAACAGCGCTATGAAGTCGCTGGCGATATGTGGCAGCTCGATGTGCGTATTCTCAAATGGCCCGCTGCGGCAGCGCGCATTGGCGTAAAGCCCGGCTATCAGCTCGATCGCCTCTCTGGACGTTATTTGTCGCTCGAAGACGAACAGAAACAGCCACATACCGTAATCGCACTGCGGTCGCACAACGCCTGGCTCGATCTTTGGTCTTGTCTACAGCGCGTCAATCGTTATTTTTCATTGCTGACGGCTGATTATTTGAGTGCGTCGTATCAGCCGATGACCGATGGCGCGTTGTATAGCGTGGTCTTAGTCGGTGACAAAGTCGTCGCGCAGCCGTTGAACGACAGAGCCAAGGCGGCAATCGCGCACTGGGAATAGCCGCCACTCCACCTTGACTTCATTTCGGGCGCTCGCCAACATGACCGCCCGCCGTCACATTTAATTCACCTTTCGGAGATAGCGCGTGCAATTTATTGCCGATTACGGTCTTTTCTTTCTCAAATTTTGTACAGTCATCGTCGGCTTGCTGATTTTGATCGCGGGCATATTCGCTCTCGGTCAGCGGCGCCACAAAGAAACCGATGGTCATATTGACGTCAAGGATCTCGGCGAGCGCTTCCGTAATTTCGAAGAAGATATCAAACACTCGATACTTTACGAAGATGAACTGAAGGCGCTGCATAAAGAGCAGCGTAAGCAGGACAAGGCCGAGGAAAAGGCGCGTAAAAAACACAAAGGCGAGCAGATTAAGTCGCGCATTTTTGTGTTGGATTTCGACGGCGATATCAAGGCTTCCGCAGTGGAAAACCTGCGCGAAGAAATCAGCGCCATTCTGACATTAGCGAAAGCGGATGAAGAGGTGCTGGTGCGACTGGAGAGTCCCGGTGGCATGGTGCACAGCTATGGCTTGGCGGCATCGCAACTGCAACGACTGATTAATGCGGGCTTGAAAGTTACTGTATCGGTGGACCGTGTCGCTGCGAGCGGTGGCTACATGATGGCGTGTATCGCCCAGCGAATTATTGCCGCGCCGTTTGCCGTCATCGGCTCGATCGGCGTCATGGCGCAATTGCCTAACTTTCACCGCTTGCTGAAAAAGCACGATGTCGATGTCGAATTGCATACCGCCGGCGAATTCAAACGCACGCTAACAGTATTCGGTGAAAATACCGAAAAGGGCCGCCGTAAATTTCTCGAAGAGCTTGAAGACACGCATCAACTGTTCAAACAGTTCGTCGCTGAACATCGGCCCCAACTCGATATCGATGGCACGGCAACCGGCGAAGTCTGGTATGGCACCCAGGCGCTCGCGCGTAATTTGGTCGATACGATTCAAACCAGCGACGAATTCTTGCTCGAGCACTACAAGGATAATGATTTATTTCTCGTGCGTTACGTCGAGAAAAAACCGTGGCAGGAAAAGTTTGGTTTAGCCGCGGAGGCCAGCGTCGATCGCGTCATCGAACGCTGGTTTCATAAATTGAGCTCGCGTTTTTTCTGGTGATTGCGCGCGCGGTGCCGGTTTATTTCGGAGCCGCGCGAATTGGCGAGAATGTATCGAAATCTTCCAGCTTAGCCGGCGGTTGCGGATTTTTTTGCGTGGTTGGCGCGGTCTCATGCAACGCTTTGTCCTGCACGTTCTGCATGTATTGGTAATTATCGCGACTGATTTGGCGGATGCGATCGTCGTCGCGAAGAATGACCGGGTGAATGAACACCATTAAATTATTTTTTGTGCGCGTGCTGCTCGTCGAGCTAAATAATTTGCCGATCAACGGAAGATCGCCAAGTATCGGCACCTTTTGTTTATTCTCGGATTGGTTGTCACTGATTAATCCGCCCAGCACCAAAATCTGATCGTCACGCATCAATACTTTGGTATCGATTTCGCGCTTGTTGGTGACTAAGTCGGAAGCGCCGACGACGGTGTTAGTAATACTCTCAACTTTTTGTTTGATATCGAGCGTCAGCGTATTGCCTTGATTGATGCGTGGGGTGATCTGCAGCGATGTGCCGATATCCTTGCGCTCGATGGTCACGAAAGGATTCGTCGTGGAAGACGCGGCGCCGGTCGATTGGCCCGTCTTGAGCGGAACGTTTTGTCCGACCAGCAACGATGCAGCTTCATTATCGATCGCAACAATGGTTGGTGTGGAAAGCACATTGGCTTTGGTGTTTGCGCTCAATGCACGAATCGCTGCCTGCAAATTGCCGCCGGTGTAATAGCCGAGTGTCAAGCCGGCGCCCGGTATTGCGCGTGTAATTGGATTGCCACTCGTGTCGATGCCGATTGTCGTCGAACCCAGAATCGGCAGATTGCCATTGGTTGGCAACGCGTTAACGCCAGCGACGCCGCCGCTGCCATGCAAATCCCCGATGTTGGTAGTGCCCCAGATCACGCCAATGTCATTTGCAATTTCGTTATTCACCTCGACGATCAATGCTTCCACGAGTACTTGCGCACGGCGCACATCGAGTTTGGTCACGACATCTTTTAATGAATCGACGAGCCCGGGCGGTGCATTAATTACTACAGCGTTAGCACTTTCGCTGGCATCGATGCTGAAACTGGTTTCTTTATCTTTCTGATCTTTCAGCACGCTTTGCGCGATGCTTTTTAAAATCGGTACCACCTCTTTCGCCGATGCATATTGCAGGTACACGACTTGCGTATTGCCGCCGCCGTTGATCTGCGTATCCATCTGCTGAATCAATCGCTTCACCTGCGCGCGCTTGCCGGCATCGCCGCCGAGCAAAATGCTATTAGAACGTTCGTCGGCGGAAATACTAAATGGCAGCGAATTGCCTGTTTGACCCGGTGCGCCGCCACCGCTATTGCTGCCCTGTGCGGGATAGAGTCCGGTCAGGCTTGCCAGCACCTGTTTCGCATTCGCGAATTGCAGATGCACGAGTTCGACTTCCGATGCGCCGCTGCGGTCGAGTTTTTGCACCAGGCTTTGCAATTGCGCGACATTGTTCGCGTGATCGGCAATCAACAGCATATTGGTGCTGGCGTCGGCATTGATGACGGCTTCTTTGCTCGCGAGCGGTTTGAGCATTTGTGCCAGATCGGTAGCGGCAACATTGTTGGCTTTGAATACCTGCACCACCATGTCATCGCTGTCCTTGCTTTGCAGCGGTAATCCGCCTTGGGTGGCGATAGTAGCCGGTACGATTTTCACTGCTTCCGGTGTTTCGATCGCGGCGAATCCGTAAACCTGCAGCACCGACAAGAAAATGCGGTATGCCTCATCGCGCGAGACCGGCTTCGCGGAAAGCACGGTGACTTTGCCCTGCACATCGCGATGCACCACCATGTTTTTACCGGTTTGATCGGATATCCACTGGATCAGCGTGCGGATTTCCGCATCGCGCATGTTCATCGTGACCAAATCGTTTGACGGCGGCGTTTGTGCCATGGCGATTGGCAGCGCCAGCAGTAGCGCGAAAACGCCGGCAATCCAATTGAAACGAGAGCGCATGGTGGAGTCCTTTATTAAATTCATTTAGCGCAGACTGCTGCGAGCACGCAGCTCTTCGAGCCGCTGCAAAATGACGGCGCGTTTAATTTCATCGGGCGAACCGCCGGCCGGAATGGTAGACGTCGTCGGAGTTTCGCCGGTGGGTTCGGGCGGTGCGGCTTGCGCCACAGCAAATTCTGCCGTTGATTCCTGCGGCGCTGGAAAATACAGCGTTTCCAGTGTGCCGTTGCGTGACAACACCACGCGATTATCCAACACTTCATGCAGTACGGCGTTGCCGCCGATGCTACCGCCCACTTTCACAATCTCGGAGTGACCATCGCCGGTTTCAATGACGGCGCTGGCATTTTTCGAGTCGCGTGCGGCGAAGACAGCGCGCAGTATTACTTGCAGATCGGTTTGTGGCAGATTTGAATTCTGATTGGTGGCGTGGCCGAACAAATCGGCATCGGTAATTTTCGCGACGATTTGCGGATCGCCCGCAGCGGAATCGCTGGCTGGTGGCGAGGTCTGGATCGAATGCCGGAACGCGGAATTGGTCGCCCAGATTTCGGTGCCGATCAGCAACGCGAATATCGCAACACAGAGTCCCAGCACCCAGGGTTGCGGATTATCGGTGGCGTTACGCCACAGCAGTGAGTGACCGGCTTCCAACGAGGTTCCCTCTGAGGTTCTTGAGTGTGCTGCAAGTAAAAGCCATTATAGCTGCGCCGACAAATATTTATGTGCGACTGTTAGTATCGATTCGATCATTGCGCTGCACTTTGGGGACAATGGCTTAAAAATCGTGAGGCCGCTCGCAACGAAATAATAAGCACTTGTTTTAGCGAAGATTTTCACTATACAAAGTATTCATGGGCGACACACAATAGCGCCCCTTGTCGCGGATGACAAAGCGGAGTTCACATCATGCCAACCCCAACACAGTCGGCCGCCCCGAAAGCTGCAGCAACAGCGAAGGCACTGCCGTTCAGCTTCGCGCGACGCTTTGGAGTTTTTATTGATCCGCAGGCCGATGCCCCCGTGTTATGTCATCGCCCCGATGTTACCCCGCAGGTGTTTGCCGAAGTCATGCGCATGCTACAGCAGCCGTTTGAGCTGCGAGGGCTCGATATTGAGCACTTCGAAAAAGCGCTGGCGGTGGCGTATCAGCGCGATACCACTGAAACCATGCAAATGGTCGAGGACTTGGGCGGGGAAATGGACCTGGCCAGCATCGCCAATTCGGTACCGGAAACCGAGGATTTGCTGGAAAAGGAAAATGACGCGCCGATCATTCGCCTGATTAACGCGCTGTTGACTGAAGCGGTGAAGCAGAGCGCCTCTGATATCCATTTAGAAACTTTCGAGCGCCGATTGGTGGTGCGTTTTCGCGTCGACGGCGTGTTGCGCGAGATCGTGCAGCCGAAACGTGAATTGGCGCCGCTGTTAGTGTCGCGTATTAAAGTTATGGCGAAGCTCGATATCGCTGAGAAGCGTGTGCCGCAGGACGGTCGGATTTCGTTGAAGGTCGGTGGTCGCGAAATCGATATCCGGGTATCGACGATGCCCTCCAGCGCCGGTGAGCGGGTGGTGTTGCGTCTGCTCGATAAGGAGGCCGGTCAACTGACACTCGATTCGATCGGCATGCAGCGGAATTTACGCAAGCAGCTTACCGAGTTGTTGCTACGACCCCATGGCATTTTACTTGTCACCGGCCCGACCGGCTCGGGTAAATCGACCACGCTGTACGCCGGGCTCTCCGAAATCAACGATCAGACGCGCAATATTCTCACGGTTGAAGACCCGATCGAATACAACATCGAAGGCATTGGCCAGACGCAAGTCAATGTGAAGGCCGACATGACGTTCGCGCGCGGTCTGCGTGCCATGCTCCGCCAGGACCCGGATGTGGTCATGGTCGGCGAAATTCGCGATCGCGAAACTGCGGAGATCGCGGTGCAGGCGAGTCTGACCGGTCACCTGGTGCTGTCGACGCTACACACCAATTCGGCGGTCGGCGCGATTACGCGACTGCGTGACATGGGTATCGAACCTTTTCTGCTAGCGTCGAGTTTGCTCGGCGTGCTCGCGCAGCGGCTGGTGCGCGTGTTGTGTCTGCACTGCAAAGAGCCACATAAACCGAGTGCGATGGAGCAGACGTTTCTAGGCCTCGGCGGTGCAACGATCTATCACGCCAAAGGTTGCCCGCAATGCAACAACAGTGGCTATCGCGGTCGCACCGGTATTTACGAATTGCTCGTGGTCGACGAGCAAGTCCGCCAGATGATTCACAACGAGGATGCGGAAGAAGCGCTGGTGCGCGCGATTCGGCCGCATTCGCGCAGCATTCGCGACGATGGTATCGAGCGGGTACGTGCCGGCGTGACGACGCTGGAAGAAGTGCTGCGCGTAACTCAGGAAGATTGAGATGGCGGCTTTTGCATTCGCTGCCCTCGACCCCAACGGCAAAGAGCAACGTGGTGTGCTCGAAGCCGATAGCTCGCGGCAGGTGCGTCAATTATTGCGCGATCGTGGCCTGGCGCCATTACGCATCGAGCCGGCGGTAAAACCTGCCGCGCAAAGCCGCCGCACGGTAACCAGTGCGGTGAATTTAGGTGGTCCGAAATTCAGTGTCGCCGAGCTTGCGCTGGTCACACGTCAGCTCGCCACCTTGCTGCAGGCCGCCATGCCACTTGAAGAAGCGCTCGGTGCGATCAGTCGTCAGGCTGAAAAACAGAAAGTGGCGAATATCGTTCTCTCGGTCCGCTCGAAGGTAATGGAAGGGCATTCGTTGGCACACAGCATGGGCGAATTTCCGGCGGCGTTTCCGGGTTTGTATCGCGCCACTGTTGCTGCCGGCGAGCATTCGGGTCACCTCGATCTAGTGCTAGGCAAGCTCGCCGATTACAGCGAAAACGCGTACGCATCGCGCCAGAAAGTCCAAATGGCGTTGTTGTATCCATCGATATTGCTGCTGGTGGCCGTCGGTATCGTGTCCGGGTTGATGACTTTCGTGGTGCCGAAAGTAGTCGATGTCATCGCCGGCCAAGGGCAGGAATTGCCATTTCTAACACGTGCGTTGATCGGCCTCAGCAGCTTTATCACACACTGGGGTTGGCTGGCGTTGCTGGTGCTTGCCGCTGTGGTGATGGGGGTGCGTCGCGCCCTGCGCAACGAGCAATTGCGTTTGCGCTGGCATCGGCGTCTGCTGCATCTGCCGTTGCTCGGTCGTTTAAGTCGTGGCAGTAACACCGCTCGCTTCGCCAGTACGTTGAGCATTTTAACGAGCAGCGGCGTGCCATTGGTTGATGCGTTGAGTATTGGCGGCGCGGTGCTTTCCAACGAATGGTTGAAGCAGTCGATGACGGTGGTCACGCAGCAGGTAAGGGAAGGCAGTGCATTGCATCGTGCGCTCGAGCAATGCGGTTATTTTCCGCCGATGATGATTTCGATGATCGCGAGCGGCGAGGTCAGCGGTTCGCTCGATACGATGCTGGAGCGCGTGGCGACGAGTCAGCAGCGCGAATTCGACAATATCGTCGGCACGATTCTCGGGATTTTTGAGCCGATAATGTTATTGGTGATGGGGCTCGCGGTATTGCTGATAGTGATTGCGATTCTGGAACCGATTTTCAGCCTCAATCAGCTGGTTTAAATAATTATTGGGGAATCACAGTGAACTCATTTCTTTTTAAATTTGCAAAACGCCAGCAGCGCGGTTTTACGCTGATTGAAATCATGGTGGTGGTTGTGATCATCGGCATTTTGATCGGGCTGGTGGCGCCGAATGTGTTAGGTCGTGTCGACAAGGCGCGCGTGACTGCAGCCAAAGCCGATATTGCAACGCTCGAGCAATCGCTGGAAATGTACCGTCTCGATAACCACGCTTATCCGAGCACCGATCAAGGGCTCGAGGCGCTGATTCAGAAACCGGGTGGCGAGCCCGATGCAAAAAATTGGAATCCGGAAGGCTACCTGAAGAAAAAACAACTGCCGCAGGATCCGTGGGGGCATCCGTATCAATACGTGAGCCCGGGTCAGGAAGGCCGTCCGTATGATTTATATTCTTTCGGCGCCGATGGGCGCGAGGGCGGCGAAAATTATGACGCGGATGTCGGCAACTGGTCGAAAGAATAACAACCGCGGTTTCACGCTGATTGAAATACTCACCGTGCTGGTCATTATCGCGGTGATGGCCGGGCTGCTCGTTATCGGCTTCAAAGATTCACCGCAGCGTCGGTTGCAGCGAGAGGCGGGCGAGTTGGCCGCGCTGATTAATGCCGCAACCGATGAAGCTGTGATGCGCGGGCTTGAGTTCGGGTTGGTCATTGACGATCGCGGTTACCGTTTTGTGTATTTCGATATGGAAAAAAAGCAATGGCTGCCGGTCGCGCAAGGTAGTTTGGCCCAGCACAATTTCGATGAGCCGCACACCGTGGAGGTGGTGCTCGATAATGCGCGCATCAGCGATGCCGAGCGACAACGCGTGCAGGCATTCGTGGCGCGTGGTGAGGATGCCGCATCACGTCCATTACTGCTGATTTTATCGAGCGGCGAGGTGACGCCATTTACGCTGACGCTCGGCGCGGGTGCCGACAGCAAAATAATTCTCAGCGGTGATGGCTTCAATCCGGTCACCGTTCAGCAGGGCTGACATGCGGCGTATTCGCGGATTTACATTACTCGAAGTGTTAGCTGCGCTCGCGATCCTAGCGCTGTCCGCTGCTGCGGTATTGCGCCAGACGCAATTGAGCGTGAAGCAGCAACAACAACTCGAACTAAAATCTTATGCGCTATGGATGGAGGACGATGTGCTCGCCACGATGCTTGCGCAAACGCAATGGCCGCCGGTCGGCCGCAATCAGCAAACGCAGACGTTTCAAAATCAGCAGTGGCAGATCACCACCGATGTGCAGCCTGCGCCCGATCCGCAATTACGCAAAATCGAAATTGATATTGCGATTGTCGGAGAAGGCGAAGATAAACCGCTGGTGCAACTAATGACGTACCGAGGCGAATACTGAATGCCGCGCTATCGCAGCCCGGCACACGGCTTCACTTTGCTCGAGGTATTGGTAGCGATCACTATTTTTGCATTGATCGGCATTGCGAGTTATCGCGTGCTGAGCAGTGTGATGCAGGCCAACGAGCGGCTGGCGGGGCGCGCCGAACAAATGCGCAGTTTAAATCGCGCGTTTTGGGTGGTGCAGCAGGATGCCGAGCAATTAATGCCGCGCAATGTGCGTAATGCCGATGGCGCGCTGGCGCTGACACCCAATTATCTGGTGGTAAATAACGAGAGTGATATGCCGCTGATTTTTACCCGCGGCGGGCGTGCCAATCCTTTGGGTTTGCAGCGCAGCAGCATGCAGCGGGTGGCTTATCGTATCGACCATCATCCCGATTACGAAAATAGCGAAAGCCCGCATTATCACGAGGAGCGTTGGTATTTGCTGCGCTATACGTGGGCATCGCTCGATGGCAGCGGCAACAAGGAAAACGCATTGGTGCAGGTGCTGTTGCCGGATGTCGAAAGCCTCAATATCAATGTATTAACGAAAAACGGTCTTGAGTCGGATTGGCCGGTGCAGGGTCAGCCCGATACCGTGCCGCTGGGATTGCAAGTGGAGTTTGTGTTGGCGGAAGGCGATTCGTTGAAGCGCTCTTATCTTTTATGGTGAAGCGAAACATTAATTTGAATAAATGCGCTTCGCGGCAACGCGGCGTCGCATTGATTACGGTGTTATTGGTGTTCGCGCTGGTGGCGGTGATCGCGACCGAACTGTTGCATCGCAGCCAATTGAATTTGCGCAGCGTCGCGAATTTGGTCGACACCCGACAAGCGTACTATTACGCGTTGGCCGGCGAGGCGTACGCCCGTCAATTGCTGGCGCGCGATGTGATCGATGGCAAAGGCGAGATTGATAATTTGCTTGAGCCTTGGGCGAAAGCGAGCGAGCAGCCGCCATTTGAGATCGCCGATGGCGAGATCCATGTTGAGATTCACGACCTGCAAGGGCGCTTCAATCTGAACAGCGTGATCGATGAGAACGGTCTTGCCAGTCCGACCGGCTTCCCGCAATTCAAGGCGCTGCTGGTTGCATTGCAACTCAATAATAATTACGCGAACGAGTGGCTGGATTGGATTGATCGCGATCAGCAACGTACCGCGACGGGAGCTGAAGACGCCGATTATGTCGGTTACCGCACGGCAGGTGCGCCCGAGGCGGATATCAGCGCGCTACGGCTATTGCGCTCGATGCAGCCACAGGATTATGCGAAACTCGCCCCGCATATTGCCGTGCTGCCGGAGAATAATGCCGCTATTAATGTGAATACCGCGGATGCGGTCGTGTTGCGCTCGCTGTCTCCTATAATTAGCGACGCGCGTACAACCGAGTTGGTTGCACGCCAAAAGAGCGGCGGCTTCCGTACTATCGAGGAGTTTCAGCAGGCCGCAGGATTGACGCAATCGGCCGCGGTACCGATTGGCCTCAACTCTAATTATTTTGAAGTGCTGATTACCGTGAAATATGCCAATCATTGGCAGCGCGTTCGCACAATATTGCGACGCGATCGCGGAACGCAGGACGGCCCGGTATCGTTTGCGGTGCTCAACCGCGTTCGCAGCCCTCTAATCGATGACCTTGAATGATGAAACAGCGTCTGGTAATTCGAATTTCCGTCGCCGAGTTGAATGGTGCCACGCCAGTAGAGTGGTACGTTTTCGACGCCGATGAACAGTTGCAACGTAGCGGTGTGGTGCCGCTGCAAGATCTGCCGAACACGATCGGCGATCTATTGCCGGAATATGAAACGCTGGTGTTGGTGCCCGGCGAGCTGGTGCTGCTGACCTCAGTGATGATTCCCTCACGGCAAATGCGCCAGATCAAACAGGCGCTGCCGTATATGGTCGAGGAATTGATCGCCGACAATATTGAAGATGTACATATGGCCATGCCTGCAGAAAATGTGGCGGATGGTGAGTCGCTGCCGGTGGCGGTGGTGCGACATGAGTTTTTGATTAATTGGCTCGATCAGTTGTATCAGCATCGTATCCGTCCCGACGTTATCTGCACGGATAGTCTGGTCGTGCCGTGGCGCGACAATAGCCGCAGTTTTTTTGTCGATGGCGAGCGTGTGCTTTATCGCGATGGCTTATTCAGTGCGCAAGTATTTTTCAGCGCGCAAGCAGCCATGGTGCTGCCGCTCTTACGTCAGCAATTTGCGCTTGCCGAACTCGGCGCACTGCCGCGTTATGTGCTCGGTAGTGGCAGTGATAATGCTGAGACAGTGAGCGCATTGCGTTCGTTGTTAAGCGATCAATTGCATGCCGATGTTGAGCTTGTCGAGTATGCAGAGGCGAGCGGAGAAGTACTGGCCACCAATGCCGTGCGTCAACGCGATCAATTGATCAATCTGCTGCAGGGCGGCTATAAGGTGCAGCGCCATGATGGAGTTGCACGTTGGCGTAAAACAGCGCTGGTCGCAGCGCTGGGATTATTGATTTATTGCGGTGTTACTGCTGCGAGCGGCATCTGGTTCAATACGCGCGCGCATCAAATCGAAGATCAAACATTTGCGCTGTATCGACAATTATTTCCGCAGGAGCGCCGCGTCGTCAGTCCAAAAAAACAAATGCAGGCGCATTTGCGTGGCAGCGATAGTGGTGCGATGTCGCCGTTGCCGCTACTGGCCAAAAGCGCGCTGGGCTTGCGTAATAATAATGTGCAATTGGATGAAATGCGTTACAGCCAGCAGCACAACGATCTGCAAATCCAATTGCGGGCACCGACCATGGATGTGATCGATCGCATCAAACAGCAAATGACCGGCGTCGGTCTGTCCGTGGAAATCAATTCGGCTACGCAGCGTGGCGCGGAAACATTGGGTCGTCTCCATGTGCAGGAGCAAAGATCATGACCGTGCTGCATACACTGCTCGAAAATATTCGCGATCATGTTGCATCGACGCTGCTTGCGCAAAAATTATGGGCGCACTATGAAGCTGCCTCGGCGCGCGAACAGCTTTCGCTAAAACTACTTTCGGCATTTCTCGGGGTGGTCGCGATCGTGTTGCTGCTGATCCTGCCACTGCATCGCTTTAACGCAAATGCCATTGCCGATTATCACGCGCAACAAGAAACGCTGAATTGGATGCAGGCAAATCGTGCAGCGATTGGCAGCTCGACATTAAAGCAGCGTGCGCCGAGCGATTCATTAATGACACTCGCCAACCAGCAGGCGCGCAATTTGGGTCTCGCCGTCAAACGCTATGAACCCAGCGGCGATAAATCGCTGAGCATGTCGCTGGAACAAGTGTCATTCAATCGCGTCGTACAGTGGCTCGAAACGCTGGAACGCGACTATGGCATTATCGCTGTCGATTTTACCGCCACGCGTCGCGATGAGCCCGGCATGGTCGATGTGCGTGTGGTATTGCAGGGTTAGCGCACGATGTATAACCATCATTTTGGCTTGGCGGAAGCGCCGTTTTCGATCGCGCCCGATCCGCGCTATTTATTTTTAAGCGAGCAGCATCGTGAAGCGCTCGCACATCTGGTCTATGGCATTGGTGATCACGGTGGTTTTGTTGTGCTCACCGGCGAGGTCGGTACCGGCAAAACCACCGTCTGTCGTTGTCTGCTGCAACAGGTGCCGGAACATATCGACATCGCAGTCATCGTCAATCCAAAACTCAATTCTCATGAATTACTGCAAACCATTTGCGATGAGCTCGGCGTGGTTGTGGCCGACGAGCAGCCAACCTCGAAGCAATTGCTGGACGCGCTAAATACATTTTTGCTCGTGACGCATGCGCGCGGCCGCAACGCCATTCTTATTGTCGACGAAGCACAAAATCTTACGCCCGACGTGCTTGAGCAATTGCGGCTGCTGACGAATCTGGAAACGAATCAACGTAAATTGCTGCAGCTGATTTTGCTCGGACAACCAGAGCTGAACGATTTGTTGGCGCAGCCATCGTTGCGTCAGCTCGCCCAGCGTATTACCGCGCGTTATCACTTACGGCCATTGGCGCGCGATGAAATCGCCGGTTACATCGAACATCGTCTCGCGGTTGCCGGTGGCCGTGGCCACTTATTTACCAAAGCCGCGATCGCAAAAATATATAGCTACAGTCACGGTATCCCCCGCGTGATCAACCTCGTCTGCGATCGCGCGCTGCTCGGCGTCTACGCGCAAAATGGCTCGGTGGTTGATGCCTCGATGGTGCGTCGTGCCGCTCGCGAAGTTTTGCCGCGGCGAAAATTTTTATTGTCGTTAAAGGGCGCTAAGCACGCTGCGTATGCCGTTTTGATCATTGTTGCGGTCGCGCTCATCGGCGGCGCCGGTTATTGGTTTGTCGAAAAATCGCCTCGATTGGTAAAAACGACAGCGCTGGCAACGGATAGCTGGAGCTCTGCGCTGAAGCAATCGAGCGATAGCAGTAGCGTGGCATTGCAGCAGTTATATCGACTATGGGGCGTCAATGATTCCAAGCTTGCAACCATCACCGATTGCGCGAGCGCCAAGATCGATTCAGTGATTTGTGTCGAGCTGCATGCAATCGATGCGAAGGCATTGCGCAGTTATAACGTGCCTGTGGTGCTGTCATTGCACACGGGCGATACACCGCGGTTTGCTGTGCTCAAAAAACTGCAGGGCGATCAGGCAACGGTGTTGTTCGACGGTCGTGATTGGATTGTCGCGTGGGCGGACCTTGCCAAGGTATGGCGCGGCGATGCGATGGTATTAACCAGCGCGCCGGTTTCGCGAGTGCCATTGCAACCGGGGGCGGATGATGTGTTGATCGCATGGTTCGATGCGCAGTTGTATCGCCATTTTCATCGCAACGATCGACGCTGGATTCGCGAAGAGCGCGATTACAGCGATCGACTCGAAGCCGGCACCTCTAAACAAGCCTGGTTGGTCAGCCATTATCTGGCACTCAGCGAGCAAGCGGCGAGCACCAATTACGATGCGACATTGTTGACGCAAGTGAAGCGCTTTCAAGCGGAACAAGGGTTGCCCGCTAGCGACGAAATAAATCTGCATACGGTGCTGGCGTTGAATCGCATAGCTCGCGATGGCGTTCCGCAGCTGCACGATGTTGCGCAAAAGCAGGGCGGCTGAAATGTCGCTGATACTCGATGCGTTGAAAAAATCAGAGCAAGAGCGCCAGCGCGATAAAGCACCCGGCTTGCAAAGTATTCATCAGCCCATAACGCGGCCGGTGCAAAAAAACGATCGCTGGCAAAAGTTGGTATTGCTCGTGTTGTTGGCGGTTAACGTCGGCGCGTTGATCTACTGGTATGCGCAAAAAAAATCGGATACGTCGCCAATGGCTACCTCCGCGATAGCGACGGCAGAGCAACCTGCCATCGCCGCATCACCACCGGCTACCGGATCGGTTCAGCGTGCGGAGCCGCCGACAGCAGCGGTCGCGCCGCCCGCTGCCGAATATACGAAAATTTCTCCGGCGCAAAATCAAAACTCCAGCGCCCGCGCGGCTATCTCGCAATCGATCGAAGAGGTGGGTGAGCTGCCCGACGAGGTGCGGAATAATTTGCCGGCAATGACGTTCTCATTTCATGTGTACTCTCTGAATCCGCAGCAGCGCACGATTATTATCAACAACCGCAGAATGCGTGAAGGCGATGAAGTCAGTGCGGGAGTGCAGTTGCAGGAAATTACCGAGGACGGTGTCATTCTCGGCTACGAACAACATCGCATTCACATTAGTGTGCTGTCGGGGTGGTAGGCGCGATCAATGTGGTGGCGTTGCGCTGTCTTTCTGCTTAGGTGAAAACTGTTCGAATTCGGGTAGCGGCTGTACCGTTTGTTCCAATTTTCCGTTTTCATATTTCATTTGTTGCACGCGCACATCTTCATAATTTTTGTGGCTGACCTTATTAGCCATTGCTTCCGAATCTACGACCAGCGGATGAATAAATACCATCAGGTTTTGCTTGACGGTTTTGCTACTGTTGGAGCGAAACAAACGCCCAACTAACGGCATATCGCCAAGTATCGGCACCTTGCTTTCGACATTTTGCGTTTGATCTGAAATCAAACCACCGAGCACGAGCGTGGCATCATCGTTCACCTGAACTTTAGTGGTAATGCTACGTTTGTTGGTGACGATATCTTTGGCGCCGGCAAGCGCGGTGTTGGCCGTATCGGCGACCGATTGCACTTCCTGCGTGATATCCAGAATGACCGATTTATTAGCGTTGATTTGCGGCGTGATCTTCAACGTAATGCCGATATCCTGGCGTTGAATGGTGGTAAACGGATTGTCGGTCGTCGATGAAGAGCCGGTGCTTTGTCCGGTGATTAACGGAATATTCGAGCCAACCATAATTTGAGCTTGCTGATTGTCGAGTGTCAGCACGGAAGGAGTCGATAAGATATTTGCCTTCGAGTTTGAACTCAGCGCGCGGATCGCTGCTTGTAGATTTCCGCCCGTATAGTAACCGAGCGTTAGGCCGCCACCTGGCCCGGTAATATTGCCGTTGCTGTCGGTGGCAAACGGTTGCAGATTACCGAGCGTATTTACCGCGCCAACGCCGCCGCTGCCCTGCAAATTGGCGATGTCGGTGGTGCTCCAAATCACTCCGATATCATTGCTGACGTCGCTGCTGACTTCGACGATCAACGCTTCGACCAATACTTGCGAGCGCTGAATGTCGAGCTTAGTAATCACTCCCTGCATGCTTTCGAGTAAATCGAGCGGCCCGCTCAATATAATTGCGTTATTGCTTTTGCTAGCTTCGATGCTGAAATTTGCTGTGGCAATCGCTTGTTCCTTCGATTCTTTTTGTTCCGTTGTTGTCATGCTTTTTAAAATCGGCAGCAATTCTTCGGCCGATAAATAATGCAAAAAAATGACGCGCGATTTATTGGCCGCGGTCAGTGGCTGGTCGAGTTGTAAAATGAGTTGTTGCGCGCGCTGCCTACTAGTTGGATCGCCTGCGAGCAACACGCTGTTTGAGCGCTCATCGGCGGCGATGGAAACCGTATTGTTAGTACTGGTTGTTCCCTCGGGCGATCCGCCAGTGGTTTTATTTAAACCTGATAATACCTGCGCAACATCGCGCGCATTTGCATGCTGAAGTTTCACAACATCGATATCGAGCGATCCGCCACGGTCGAGTCGTCGGGTAAGCTCGGCGAGTCGCTTAACATTATCGCTACCATCGGCGAGCACTAGGCTGTTACCCGATTCAAGTGCGGCAGCGTAACCAGTGGGTGACAGCAATGGCTTGATCAATTGGGCCATATTCGCGACGGGAACATTTTTTACGTCAACCACGTAAAGAATTTGTCCGCCGCTATTTTCTAAATTGTTGAAGTCGTCGATCACTGCGCGCGGCGATATTTTAGCGAGCGCGCTTGGATATATACGAATCACGCCATCGGTATCGGAACTGGTAAAGCCGTGAACTTCGAGTAATGCGAGAAATACTTGATAGGCTTGCTGAATATTCATGGGCCGGTCGGCAAATGCACTCACTCGACCTTGAACGCGAGGATCGATAACGATTTGTCGATGAGTTTGCTCTGCCATCCATTGAATAACGGCGCGAATATCGGCATCGCGCATGTTGAATGTCACCAGATCTGAGGTTGGTGATAATGCAGGATTCGCGGAATTTGTTGCATGCGTGTTGATGGTATCGACAGCTTCGCTGAAATTACCGAATCCGCTGCAGCCGATAAGTAATGCAAGACAGCTGCTTCGTATAAAAGCTCTTTCGTAACGACGCAGCAGGTGCTTTGGTTGCATGTGATCGAATTTGTCGCTTATTGAAATAATTTGATGGAAAGTCGAGTTGCGACAAAAGCTTAGCTGAAATGCTTGGCGATGACTATGAGGGATGTTTGCGTAGGTGGAAACTGGATATTGATTAGTTGTGCGCATACACTGTCGCGCCGATTAATTAAAGTAGCCGCCATGACGGCTATATATTACTTCGGCGTAGATTTCGCTTGACCTGATAATTTAACCGTCTTTACACTTGCATGCCTTTTTGGTGCTTGTTAGCAACATTTAAGGCGCGTGACCGTAGTACATAAATTTAAGTAGGTAGGTCGACGCTGAACTTCGTGTTGCATTTACCACCTAAAAAAGGCCTGACTCGCACGCTAGTATGGTGTGCCGCTGTAAGCCGGGTTCTTGGCTGACGCTTTTGGCACCAGCGGGCGAGACAAAACGAATAACAGAGCCAATCGCAGCAGCGAGTGGGTGTCTTTGGTCCCTCGCTATGTGCGAGGGCGCAGTAGCGGAAGATAACCGGTTCATGACTTATAAAACTCGTAAAACCGCATCTCAGAAGTTAAGTGGTATTGGCTTCGTTGTTGCGCTTCATGCCATTGGCATTTATTTCGTCGCTTCAGGACTTGCGCATCAGGCCGTTCAAGAGATTATGGGCCCGATTGAAACGAAAGTGATTGAAGAGGCGAAACCTAAACAGGAAGAGCTTCCGCCGCCCCCACCGAAATTGCAGACGCCACCGCCGTATGTACCGCCGCCTGATCTTGATGTGGCGATGGATGCACCGCCGCCGAGCACGAACTCGACCGCGATTGCTGCCGTTACTAAGAATGTCGCACCACCGGCGCCTCCGGCACCCGATACTGAGCCGAGACTCGATCCGAAATGGCGCGGCAACAAGATTCCCGATTCAGCGTATCCACCGACATCGGTTCGTCTCTGCGAGCAGGGCGATGCTGTGCTGACGTTCCTGGTTCAGACCGATGGCCGTATCGGTGAGGTGCGTCTGGATAAAAGCACCGGCTTTCAGCGTATCGATGAGTTCGGTGTTGATTACATTCAGAAGAACTGGCGCTTCCTCCCAGGTATGAAAGAAGGCAAACCAATTACTAGCTGGAAAACGATGCGAATTGTTTTCAAGATCACTGGCTGTAAGTAATTGACGATTCAGCTTATTGAAGTTGGCAACTTTTAATAAATTCCTAACGCTTGTCAGAGAAGGAAAATGCAATGATCACCAAACGACTCACTCCCTTGATTCTTCAGCTGGCCGTGGCCTTCTGCGGCTCGCAACTGTTGATGGCACCCGCTTTTGCGCAAGAGCAAACTACCGATGCGGCAGCCGCCGCCCCGGCAGAAGCGACCGCTCCGGTTGAACAGGCCGCCCCGGCTGCCGACCAAGCGCAAAGCGCTGCGAGTTCTGCGGCCGAGGCCACGCAACAATCCAATCCCTATGGCCTTGGCGCATTGTGGGATACAGGCGACTTCGTTGCGAAAGGCACACTGATTCTCTTGGTGATCATGTCAGCCGTTACTTGGTACATCATGTTTACCAAGCTTTGGGAGCAACAGCGTCTCTTCGGTCAAGCGAAGGAAGCTCGCAAACTGTGGGAAGCAGCCAGCTTGGGCGAGGGCGCGCAAAAACTATCCAAAAACAGCGCTTATCGCGGTCTGGTAGAAGATGGATTGAAGGCAGCCAAGCACCATGACGGCCGTCTGACCGACAAAATCGACATGGCCGAATGGGTCACTATGACTGTCCAGCGCGGCGTCGAATCATTACAAAGTGAGCTGCAAGGTGGTCTGGCATTCCTGGCAACTACCGGCTCTACCGCACCGTTTATCGGTTTGTTCGGTACCGTTTGGGGTATTTACCACGCTCTCGTTGCCATCGGCATGGCTGGTCAAGCCAGTATCGATAAAGTAGCTGGCCCGGTCGGTGAGGCTTTGATCATGACGGCAATCGGTCTCGCGGTAGCGGTTCCGGCAGTACTTGGTTACAACTGGCTGGTACGTCGCAACAAAGTAGCGATGGATGATATCCGCGCCTTCTCCGCTGACGTACATGCGACCCTGCTGATGGGTGTTCGCGTTGCCGATCACGGCAGCGCTCCTCAACGGAGCAAATAAAATGGGGATGAGCGTTTCCTCGGGTGATGACGACAGTGATCTGAACTCATCTATCAACACGACGCCGCTCGTCGATGTCATGTTGGTAATGTTGATCATCTTCTTGATCACGGTTCCTGTTGTGGTGCATACGGTGCCGGTCGATCTGCCGAAAGCCTCTAACGTGCCGACGCAGACCAAGCCGGAAAATATCGTGATTGCGGTTGAAGAGGATGGCGAAATATTTTGGAACTCGGTGCATATTTCGGATAACGCCTCGCTTGTGCGAAGGCTGAAAGAGGTTGCGGGGAATAAGCCGCAACCCGAAGTTCATATCCGTGCTGATCGTCGGGCGCGTTATGAGAATGTTGGTCGAGTGGTTTTTGCTTGCCAACGCGCCAACATTCGCAAAGTTGGTTTTATCACTGAGCCGGGTGTGCAATAAGCCCGCTCACCGCTAATCAAATCCGTTAGGAGAACTCCCATGGGGATGAGCGTAAGTAGCTCTGACGATGGCGGCATGATGATGGAAATGAACACCACGCCGTTGATCGACGTGATGCTCGTTTTGATCGTGATGCTGATTATTACAATTCCCGTGCAAACACACGCCGTTAAGTTGGATATGCCGAATCCTAATTCGACACCTCCGACTGTTCAGCCTGAAGTAATCGATCTCATTGTCGATTTCGACGGCACCTTGTTGTGGAATGGTCAACAAGTTCCGAACGGGGACACTTTAGTGAGCTATTTCACTGAAGCAGCGGCAAAAGATCCGCAGCCAGAATTGCATTTACGCCCTAATAAACTGGCTAAATACGATATCGTCGCGAAAGTTTTGGCTACCGCTCAGCGTAAGGGCATACGAAATATTGGTATTGTCGGCAACGAGCAAATGGAATAGCGGTCAAACCGCTCAGTTGAAACTATTGTTGGAGTTGGGTGTTTCGATGCGTATTGTTAAAGCATTAATTTTATCGGTTCCCGTTGCAGCACTGCCGGTTTACGGCATTAGTGCGGCATTCGTTCTTAGTGCGGTTTCCACTCCTGTTTCCGCCGCTGATAAGAAAAGTGGCGAAAAGCAGGTAACTGCCAAAGTTGGCAAGCCGTTGCAAGAAGCTTTGGCCTTGGCTAACTCCGGCAAGTTGAAAGATGCAATGGCGAAGGCGCAAGAGGCCTCCGCAGCGCCAGGGAAAACAGCATTTGACGATTACAAAATCAACGAAGTAATGGCATTCATTGCAGTGAAGCAGGGTGATTATGCCACCGCGGCCAAAGCCTACGAGGCTACGCTGCAAAGTGGCGAGTTGCCGGCGGATCAGTCGAAAGATCGCATTAATCAGCTCACCAAAATCTATTACCAGCTGAATAATTTTCCGAAAGCGATTCAATACGGCAATCAATATCTCAAGGATAATGGCAACGACCTGACAATCGCAGTGCTGGTAGCGCAGTCCTACTTTCAGCAAAAAGATAATGCGCATGCGATCGATGCGACTCAGAATCTTATTCGCATGGCCAACCAAAGTGGTCAGCCTGTGAAAGAAGAATGGCTGCAGTTGTTGATGAATTGTCAAATCCGTTTGGAAAGAGATGAAGATGCAGTAGCGACGCTCGAGCAGTTGTTAGCAAAATACCCGTCAAAGCAATATTGGTCGCAGCTGCTGAACTACGTGCAAACCCACGGTCCCAGCAATGATCGTAAAAATCTTGAGCTATACCGTCTGAAGTTTATGAATGGTGTTCTTAAAGATAGCGAATATGCTGAAATGGCTCAGCTCGCAATGGCGCTCGGTTTCCCAGGCGATGCCAAGAACGTTCTCGAAAAAGGTTTTGCCAGCAAGGTGCTGGGCGTAGGCCCCAATAAGGATCGGGAATCGCGTTTGCTTAAATTGGCCCAGGACAATTCAGCCAACGATCAAAAAGCGCTACCGACATTTGAAAAAGAAGCTGCCGCTGCTGCAAATGGCGATGCCGATATTAAGCTCGGTGAAGCCTATGCTAGCTACGGTGATTACGCCAAAGCGGTTGACGCTATTAAGCGTGGTTTGAAGAAAGGCAACGTTAAAGCGGTTGATGAAGCTCAGGTCCAGTTGGGCGTGGCCTTGGTAGCAGCTAAGCGTAATAGCGAAGCGGTTGCAGCGTTTAAAGCTGTGCCGGCCACTTCGAAACTGTCTAGCACCGCACGCTTATGGGCGATCTACGCGGGCAATAACTCGTAACTATTTACAGTTTTAAATAACTGTTTTGAGTTAATAAAAGGGAGCTTCGGCTCCCTTTTATTTTTGGACGTTTAGCTAGCCGCAATACAAAGGTCTTTCCAGCGTTGAATGCCTGCCGACCGATACTTATGGCGATGCACGATAAAATAAAAATAGCGACGAAAGTCCCGATGCGGAACAGAAAGTGGTACGAGGCTCCCGCGGCGGAACGCATCGAGCAAGGCTACGCGTGAAATACAACCAATCCCTAATCCCGCTTCTACGGCGCGCTTAATCGCTTCTGTGTGCTGCAGCTCAAGCATAATGTTGAGCTTCGGGAGTAGTCCATGCATTGCACGTTCGAAGGTCTGCCTGGTGCCCGAGCCTATCTCTCGCACAATCCACGTGGCCTCGAGTAGGTCGGCATCAGTGAGTTCGCCCTTAGTCGCCAGCGCATGTTCTGGAGAACAGAATACCATCAGCTCATCTTCATGCCATGGCGTAATTTCTAATTCCGGATGGGTCAATTCTCCTTCAACCAAAGCGATATCGAGCTCAAAGTTAACCACTTTATTGACGATTTCCTGAGTGTTGGCAACCTCGAGCGAAACCTGGGCGCCGGGTTGCTCGCGCATGAATCTAGCCATGAGCTCCACAGCGAGGTAGTTGCCTATCGTCAAGGTGGCTCCAATTTGGAGGCGTCCGATATCGGTATGGTTGCGCAGCGCATTCTCGAGGTCTTGGGCTTGCTCCAGTAAGGCTTGTGCCCGTGGACGAAGTGCACGGCCGAATTCGTTGAGCTGAATACGTTTGCCGACGCGGTCGAATAGCAGAATGTCAAAATGACTTTCCAGATCGCTTAAAGAGCCGCTGACAGCAGACTGGGACATAGCCAATGCCTCGGCAGCGCGGCTAATGTTTTGGGTACCCGCAACCGCAAGAAAGACTTCGAGTTGACGCAGCGTATAGTGCATCATCGGATCCTCCGAAAATAAAAATCAGAATAACCTGATTTACCGATAATGCGAAACTTACTAAAATTGCATTTCTCGGAGAGTAGTACACCCGAATGGGGCTTGAAGATAGCGAGCCGTACCGCGATTCTCGCTCGCTGCTCTCATCGATACGGAGTTAAGGAAATAAATGGCAGCTTTCATAACCGAGCATGTGTTGAGTGTGCATCACTGGACCGACAAGCTTTTTAGCTTTACCACGACGCGCTCGAATTCACTGCGTTTTAAAAACGGCCATTTCATCATGATCGGCTTGGAAGTGAACGGCCGACCGTTAATGCGCGCGTACAGTATTGTCAGTGCAAACTATGAGGAGCATCTTGAGTTTTTTAGCATCAAGGTGCCGGATGGCCCGCTGACGTCACGCCTGCAGCACCTAAAAGTAGGTGATGCCATATTAATGAGTAGTAAACCTACTGGCACGCTGGTTCTTGATAACTTGCTTCCCGGTAAACATTTATATTTGCTTGGTACGGGGACGGGGCTCGCGCCGTTCATGAGCATCATTAGAGACCCGGAAACATACGAACACTATGAGAAAGTTATTCTCATTCACGGTGTGCGAAATGTGAATGAGCTTGCTTACGATAATTTCATTACCAAAGAGTTGCCAGAAAATGAATTCTTTGGCGAGCAGGTAAAAGAAAAGCTTCTTTATTATCCTACTGTGACGCGCGAACCTTTCCGCAATCAGGGTCGAATTACCGACTTGATCGAAAGCGGTAAATTATTTTCGGACTTGGGGTTGCCGCCGCTGGATATTGCTAACGACCGTTTCATGTTGTGTGGCAGCCCGCAAATGCTGAAAGACACTTGCGTCATTCTTGATAGTCGTGGTTTTAAAGAGGCGCGTCACGGCGATGCAGGTCATTACGTGATTGAGCGCGCATTCGTCGAGCAGTAACTGCATTCGCAATAACTACTGCAAATCCGCTGTATTTTGAGCCGAACAACTTAGCGCGCGCGGATCAAAATACAGCGGCATTTTCCATCGCGCGCCGCATTTTCTAACCGCTGTAATTGTTGTGCATCGCATGATGTTGCAGTAACCACCACGGTATGGCTGCGACCACTGTTTAATGCCCGCTCTGCGATGTCTAATGCATTACAGCGTGCGCTTGGCAATACCTGTAACAGCCGCTGCCAATTCAGACCAAACCGTCGGCAATCTTTTTTTGCCAGCAATGCCGTTCCTACATAAGTAAGCCAACCCGGCCCGCTCTCATAAGTCAGTTGATTCAATATTGGGAGAATCAATGACAAGTGGAAGCGCAACTCCCCAGGCAGCGTAATCTCGATTAAATTCGAGTCTGCCGGTTGCTGGTCATTGTTTGAGAGCGCCAATTGATTTTGTTGCATGTCATATGCCTCGACGTAAAACGCCTACGCTAAGCCCTTCAATACTGAATTCGCGCTCGCGCAGATCAACTTCGATCGGTGAATAACGAGAGTTTTCCGGTAATAGCAGTACCTGATGTTTGCTACGCGTCTTCTGTAATCGTTTGACTGTCACTTCATCATCGATACGTGCCACGACGATCTGGCCGTTTTGAACATCGGTAGTGCGATGGACCGCGAGCAGATCGTCTTCGAAAATGCCGACGTCGATCATGCTGTCGCCTTTGACGCGCAAGAAATAATCCGCGGAGGGATGAAACAGATTAGGCGGCACTGCGCAGTATTCTTCAATGTGCTCTTGCGCGAGGATCGGGCTGCCGGCGGCGACAAGGCCAACCACCGGAATGCCTCCTCTGGCGTCCTCGGCAAGGCGAATCCCGCGAGACGCGCCGGCAATCATTTCGATAGCGCCCTTGCGGGCTAGTGCTTTCAGATGCTCTTCGGCGGCATTGGCCGAACGAAATCCCAGTTCATGCGCGATGTCGGCGCGAGTAGGTGGGTAACCGGTGTCGTCGATATAGCGGCGAATAAGATCCAATACTTCCTGTTGGCGGTCGGTCAGCTTCATCGCACACTCTCTGGCTGGATATACAGTACATGTGATTATATACAGTATATCGCGAAGCGCAAATGCTACGACGAAAACGGCCGCCTGATCTAAATAGCGCTATCCGAAATCGTCATCGGTCCCTTGCATGATGTCGGGTTCGATGGTGTCGAGTGGATTGGAGAAATCGTCTGGAATAATCGGCGTATCGGGGTCGCGCGCATCTTCATCGGCGAGTTCATAAGAATTGCGCCAGTCTTCCGGTTCATCCATGGCCCGCAAAGTCATGTGCACCCAATTATCAAACTCGTACTCGCAAATTTCGCCTTCGAGCATCTGCGTTTCGATGGTTTGCGTGTCGTCATCCACGGCCACAACTTTGAATTGCGCGCCAGTTTGAATGTCTTCATACCACGAGCCGATGCGAGCTTTCAGCATGTGCGTGCCCTCATAAAATCAACCGTTGTTACCTTACCACCGTTGGTTTTCTACTGGGCGATGAACTTGCGCGTCGATTAGAGAACATTGATCTAACCGCAATAACGCTAAAAATTTTATTTATGTTCGCTGTTGGATTTGTTATGGCGCAGGTGTTGAGCTGGCCGGTTTAACCAACATCAATAAACCAAATTTTGGATGATCGAAATAATGTAATTCGCCGCTGCGCAGACGGCGCTGCTCTTGTAACGACACAGTCTGTGTCGCGACATAAGCGGGATTGCCCCCATCGGCAACCGTGCCTGGGATGTTGGGCAATACGACGGCGTCGACCGTGCCATTCGCAGCAAAGCGATTGAACCACAAATTAATATCGGCGCGCAGGAAATGCTCGATGCTCAACGTGACGCTGCCTTCGAGTTCATGATGATTATCGACTTGCTTGCCGCCGCTAACCAAAATGCTGGTGGCGTGCGCCGTATCCTCCATCGATTGTTGCCAACCGATATGCGTGAGTACACGTATATTGCGACGATTCTTTAACGTTGCCGCTTCATTGTTTAACAGCAGTGTCTCGGCAGGTAACTGTTGAAATTGCGATGCGCCGCTGCCGTCAGGCTGCAGTGCCGTTATTTTTTCGGGATAACGCAGCTTCGGTGGCTTGCTCCCATTCTCTTCGTTATCCGCTTCAGCACTGTCGCGGGCAAAAGCAATGATTTCGACGTGATAGAGCGTTTGCGCGTGAGCGGGAAATGCGACACACAGCATCATTGCAAATATCGAAACATAATTTTTCATGGTGATTTCCTTACGCACTGCGCCGTTCGGCGTGGGCAGGCGTTAGCGTTTGCAATAGCCGTTCGACGAATTCGAAACGCTGCTCGTATTCTTCCAGCGCCGCGGTGAACGACAATGCCGCCGCACCCACCAAGCGATAGGTAGCGGGTTTGCTCTGCACCAGTTTGACCAGCGTAATCGGTTCAATTTTCGGTTGCTGCTCGAATTCGAATTTACCGCCGTTCGGGCCCGCTTCGATTTTTTTGATACCGAGTGTCTGCGCGGTTTGTTTAATTGCAGTGACACGCAGCAAATTTTTCAGCGAATCCGGCAGCAATCCGAAGCGATCGATCATCTCCACCTGCAAATCGCGCAGCGCATCGCCGTCGGTCGCATTGGCAATGCGTTTGTAGAGAATCAATCGCGCCTGGACATCTGGCAGATAATCTTCGGGAATCAGTGCCGGTAGCCGCAAATTGATCTCGCCGCCGTGATCGAGCGGTTCATCGAGATTCGGTGTTTTACCGGCGCGTATTGCTTTAACCGCGCGCTCGAGCATTTCCATGTATAGCGTGAAGCCGATCGTATTGATTTGGCCACTTTGTTCTTCGCCGAGCAGTTCGCCAGCACCGCGAATTTCCAGATCGTGCGTCGCCAAGGTAAAGCCGGCGCCGAGATCTTCGGCCAGGCTGATCGCTTCCAGACGCTTTTCCGCATCCGTGGTTAATTGCGCCGGCTCAGGCGTCAATAAATACGCATACGCCTGATGATGCGAACGACCGACGCGACCACGCAGCTGATGCAATTGCGCGAGACCGAATTTATCCGCACGCTCGATAATGATCGTGTTGGCATTGGGCACGTCGATACCGGTTTCGATAATGGTCGAACACACCAACACGTTATGGCGGCGGTGATAGAAATCCGACATAACTTGTTCGAGATCGCGTTCGCGCATCTGGCCGTGGCCGATACCGACGCGAATTTCCGGCACCATCGCTTGCAATGCGCTCGCGGTTTTTTCGATGGTTTTTACATCGTTGTGCAGGAAATAAACCTGCCCGCCGCGCAAAACCTCGCGCTGTATCGCTTCTTTAATCAGCGCGTCATCGTAACGACGCACGAAAGTTTTCACTGACAGTCGTCGTGCCGGCGGCGTCGCGATAATCGACAGATCGCGCATGCCCGACATCGCCATATTCAATGTGCGTGGAATCGGCGTCGCCGTTAGCGTGAGAATATCGACGTGCGCGCGCAGCGATTTCAATTGTTCTTTTTGCCGCACACCGAAGCGATGTTCTTCGTCGATGATCACCAAACCCAGGTTGTGATATTTCACATCGCTCTGCAGCAGCTTGTGGGTGCCGATCAAAATATCGATCTTGCCGGCGGCGAGCTTTTCGAGTGCAGTGGCCTGTTCGGCGCTCGAGCGAAACCGTGACAGCACTTCGATCGTTACCGGCCAATCGGCAAAGCGATCCTTGAACGATTCGTAATGCTGTTGTGCGAGCAGAGTAGTGGGAACCAAAATCGCGACCTGGGTGCCGTTGTGCACGGCGACAAAGGCGGCGCGCATGGCCACTTCGGTTTTGCCGAAACCGACATCGCCGCACACGAGGCGATCCATCGCTTGCGGCGCTTTCATATCTTGCAGTACGGCATCGATCGCGCTGAGCTGGTCGGGTGTTTCCTCGAATGGAAAACCGGCGGCAAAGGTTTCGTACGCGTGCGCCGGATCGGCGAATGCATGTCCCGGGCGCGCGGCGCGGCGCGCATAAATATCGAGAAGCTCCGCCGCGACATCGCGAATTTGTTCCGCCGCTTTGCGTTTCGCTTTTTGCCATTGCTCGCTGCCGAGTCGGTGGAGCGGGGCAGTTTCGGGATCCGCACCGCTGTAGCGGCCGATCAAATGCAGCGAGGCAACCGGCACATATAATTTCGCACCTTCCGCGTATTCGAGCGTAACGAACTCGGCGTCCTGACCGTCGATCGTTAGCGTTTGTAAACCGCAATAACGACCTACGCCGTGATCGATGTGCACAACGGGTGCGCCGATGCGCAATTCGGTGAGATTGCGCACCGCATTTTCGGCGATATCGGCTTGGCGTTTGCGGCGACGCACTTGCAACACACGCTGACCGAATAGCTGACTTTCAGTGACCAGCGCGATGTTGTTGTCCGGTAACAGCAAGCCGCGATCGATGGGCACCACGGCGATCGCCAATGGCACTTCGCTGTCAATGAAACTGCGCCAATTATCGACAGGGCGCGGCTTGAGATTATTTCGTGCCAGCAAATCGAGCAGCGTCTCGCGGCGACCGGCCGATTCGGCGCAGAGCAACACGCGCTGCGTGGCGGCGAAATTGCGCAATGCGCGCACCGGGTCATCGGCTTTCGCGTCGATAGCTAACGGCGGCGGTGTTTGCGTGTCGAACACAAAACGCCCGACATTGGCCGCGCTGTCATTACCCAGAATAATTTGTTGATGGGTTTTGAACCGCGCGAATAATTGTTCGACAGGCTCAAAAATGCGCATCGGCGCTAAGATCGGTCGCTCGATGTTATGGCGGCGTTGTTCGTAACGTTCGTTCGCTTCGCGCCAGAATGTCTGTGCTGAGGCTTCGATACCGCTATCGCAAACAATCGTGGTTTGCGCCGAAAGGTAATCGAACAGGCTGGCGCATTGCGAAAAAAACAGCGGCAAATAATATTCGATGCCCGCAGGCGCGATGCCTTGACTGACATCCTGATAAACCGGGCAGCGACGATGATCGACGTCAAAGCTCTCGTGCCAGTGCTCGCGAAACATTTTGATCGCATCGGGCGTTAGCGGAAATTCGCGGCCCGGCAACAGACGAATAGCATCGACTTGATGCAGCGTGCGCTGTGTTTCCGGATCGAATACGCGCAACGAATCGATTTCATCGTCGAGCAGATCGATGCGATACGGTAATTCGCTACCCATTGGAAAAATATCGAACAACGAGCCACGTTGCGCAAATTCGCCGTGCTCGTAAACCGTGGTGACTGCGCGATAGCCGGCAGTGCTGAGGCGCTGGCGTAATTGTTCAATATCGAGCGTCTGACCCTTGTCGAGCACCAGACTGTTGCCGTGCAAATAGGCAGAGGGCGGCAGCCGATGCATCAGCGTCATCACCGGCACCACGAGCACGCCGCGTCGCAGCGTTGTCAAGCTGTGCAATGTCGACAGGCGCTCCGAAATAATGTCCTGATGCGGTGAAAACGAATCGTACGGTAGCGTTTCCCAATCCGGTAAATGGAGCACATCGATATCGGTCGCGAAAAAACGCAATTCCTGTTCGATCTGTCGCGCGCTGGCGGTATCGCGCGTGATCCACAACAGCGGCTGCTGCAATTGACGCGCGGCGATGGCGATGGCGAGGCTCGCAGCACTGCCGTGGAGCTGGCCCCAATGCTGGCGATCGCCCGGCTTGGGCTGCAATTGAATATCAAAGGGTGAAAGCGACATCGGTATCAAAATTGCTCTGCTTGAGAGTAAGTGCGAATACGTGCGTTTATTAAGCGGGCTTATTTTAGGCCGGCGATTATTGTAGCCCGACGATGCCAAGGTTTGAGCGCAGCATTTCTTCGATTGATCGAAACTGATCTTAAATGATTGAACTTGCTCGCGTAAGTATTTGGTGTTGCAGCAAAAAGGGTGAGCAAAGATAATACGCGCCTCTTTTTCTACACTGCGGCAAAGGTGCCTTTCGATGGAGCAGAGAAAACGCAATCGTCCCGACGACTATTTCAAAGATTGGAAACAGCGCGAGGCATTGGCCGAAGGCTTGATTCCTCTCGTTGGCAAGTTGTATCGCGAGAACAACGTCAAAACCTACATCTATGGTCAGAGCCTCGTCAACAAGTCGCCGATCGACATCATGCAGGCGCATCGCTTCGTGCGTCAGGTCGAGCAAAACGAACTCTCCGAATTTGAAACCTTTCCCATTGTTAAAGCCCTCGCCGCGTTGAATCTCGGCACCGCCCACATCGATGCCGGTCGCATCGCGGTGATGTATGACGCGGTAAAAGATCAGGGCGTCACGGTCGATGATTTCGTGCGCCTGCAGGTGGCGGATCTTATCGGCGTCAACGTGAAGCCGATCGAAAAGCCGCGCGATATCGTGCTGTTCGGCTTCGGTCGCATCGGTCGCTTGATGGCGCGTCTGCTGATCGAGAAAGCCGGCGGTGGCGATACGTTGCGTCTGCGCGCGATTGTGGTGCGCAAAGGTAAAGGCGATAACGATTTGATGAAGCGCGCTAGTTTATTGCAGCGCGATTCGGTGCACGGCAAATTCAACGGCACGATCCGCGTCGATGAAGAGCGTCAATCGCTGGTGTGCAACGGCAACGAAGTAAAAGTGATTTATGGCGATCAGCCCGATGCGATCGATTACACGCAGTACGGCATCAGCGACGCCATCATTGTCGACAATACCGGCAAGTGGAGCGATCGCGATGGCTTGTCGAAGCATTTGAAATGTCCCGGCGTCGCCAAAGTTATTTTGACGGCACCGGGTAAAGGCGATTTGAAAAATATCGTATTCGGCGTCAACGACAATGAAATATCGCCGGACGATACCATCATCACTGCCGCGAGCTGCACGACGAATGCGATCGTGCCGCCGCTGAAAGTGATAGACGAACATTTCGGCATCATCAATGGTCACGTCGAGACCGTGCACGCTTACACCAACGACCAGAACCTGATCGACAATTATCACCCGTCGAAACGTCGCGGTCGCAGTGCGCCGTTGAATCTGGTCATTACCGAAACCGGCGCGGCAAAAGCGGTGAGTAAAGTATTGCCACAGTTGCTGGGCAAATTAACCGGTAATGCGATCCGCGTGCCGACGCCGAATGTGTCGCTGGCGATTTTGAAATTGAATCTGAAGCGCGATGTAACCGTGCAGGAAATTAATGAATACATGCGCAAAATCGCACTGCATTCATCGTTGCGCAAACAGATCGATTATTCGAATTCGCCGGAAGTGGTATCGACCGATCTGGTCGGCTCGCGTCATGCGTGTATTTATGATGCCGAAGCCACTATCGTTAATGGCAGCAGCGTAGTGTTGTACTGCTGGTACGACAACGAATTCGGTTACAGCTGTCAGGTACATCGCGTGCTGCAAAAAATGGCCGGTGTTGAATACAAGGTCTATCCGAGGGAAGCGTGAACGAAAGCCTCTAAATAAACCGCCTTCGGGCGGTTTTTTTTGGTTCGCCGTGCCAGTTTTTACTGACTATGCACTGCTTATTCCCGCTTGCCGTCCTGTTGCCGTTACTCTTACTCTGTGCGTGTGGCCAACGGCGGTCAGCAAGGTGATAGCAAATTCGGTCACCTATGAAATGGGGACACTGACGTTCCTTGCATCCGCTTGATCGTAGAGTGAAATGAGTTCTATTTCTGGGGTTCAAACACATCCGAGGGAAAATCATGGCCTATCTAGCACCTTCCGAATTCGTGACAAAAATGGTAGACGCAGGCGAATCCAAAATTTTTATGTCTGCGCGCGATACGTTAATCAGAGGTTATATGGCGGGCGCGATTCTGGCGCTCGCTGCGGTATTTGCGGTGACAGTAAATGTACAAACGGGCTATCCGATTATTGGCGCCATTTTATTTCCAGTGGGTTTTTGTATGCTGTATCTGCTGGGCTTCGATTTGTTGACCGGCGTGTTTGTCTTGACCCCATTAGCGCTGATCGACAAGCGACCAGGCGTTACGTTGGGGGGCGTGTTGCGCAATTGGGGATTGGTTTTTGTTGGCAATTTCAGCGGCGCGTTGACAGTGGCGGTGATGATGTCGATTGTCTTCACCTTCGGTTTCACCACCGAGCCGGATAAGGTCGGCCAAGTTATCGCCGGTATCGGTGAGAAACGCACGCTCGGCTATGCCGCGCACGGTGCGATGGGCATGCTGACATTGTTTATTCGCGGCATGCTGTGCAACTGGATGGTTTCGACCGGCGTGGTCGGTGCCATGATTTCGACGACGGTCAGCGGCAAAGTCATCGCGATGTGGATGCCGATCATGGTGTTCTTTGCGATGACATTCGAGCATTCGGTCGTCAATATGTTTTTATTTCCATCGGGACTGATCATGGGCGGTAATTTTTCAATCATGGATTACATGATCTGGAACGAAATTCCCACTGTGCTCGGCAATCTCATCGGCGGCTTGTCGTTCACCGGCTTGACGTTGTACGCCACCCATATCCGGACCGCGCCGCGTCGCGCGATCTAATTAATCGCGCGCTGATCGATACAGCGCGCGTATTTCTGCCCTAACCCTCTCCCGCGCGGAGAGGGATTTATCAGAGACGCTCATGTCCGGCGAATTAAAAATAACCATCGGGCAATACTCCGATAAGGGACGCAAGGCAATCAATCAGGATTTCCACGGTGTGTTGATTCCGAACGAGCCGGCGCTAAGCTCAAAAGGCATTGCGCTCGCGCTTGCCGATGGCATCAGCAGCAGCCAGGTCAGTCAGATTGCAAGCGCGGCAGCGGTCCGAGGATTTCTAGAAGATTATTACTGCACGTCCGATGCGTGGTCGGTTAAAACGTCCGCCCAACGCGTTTTGACTGCGATCAACTCGTGGTTGCATGCGCAAAATCAGCAGAGTCTGCATCGCTACGACAGAGATCGCGGTTACGTTTGCACCTTGAGCGCGATGGTCATCAAGTCCGCGACTGCCCATTTGTTTCATGTCGGCGATGCGCGTATTTATCGCGTATTAGATCACTCGCTCGAACAGCTCACGGCCGATCATCGGGTGCAGATGTCGTCGGAGCAAAATTATCTAAGCCGTGCGCTCGGCATCGATACGCATCTCGAAATCGATTATCTGGCATGCCAAATTGCCGCCGGCGACCTCTTCGTGCTGGCTACCGATGGCGTGTACGAATATGTCGATGAACGTTTTATGGCATCGACCATTTCCGCCTGCGTCGATGATTTCGATACGGCGGCAAAGCACATTGCCACGCGCGCCTACGAACTGGGCAGTGAAGACAATTTGACGATTCAGATTGTCCGTATCGATGCGGTACCGAGCGGTAATGTCGGCGAAATTTATCATCGGCTGTCGCAGTTGCCATTGCCGCCGCCGCTCAGTGCACGCATGGATTTCGACGGATACAAAATTCTGCGCGAATTACACAGCAGTTTCCGCAGCCACCTTTATGTGGCACGACCGATTGCACCGGATGATGAAAACCAAGCAGTCGTGGTTATCAAGATTCCATCGATCGATCTGCGCGACGATCCGGCGTATCTGGAAAGTTTCATGATGGAAGAATGGGTGGCACGGCGTATCGATAATGCGCATGTGATGAAAGCGGCACCGCAACTTCAACGACGCGCGTATTTATATACGGTGGTTGAATACATTGAAGGACAAACGCTCGCGCAATGGTTGATCGATCATCCGCGCTCTGCGCTGGAAACGGTGCGCGGCATTATTGAGCAGATCGGCAAAGGGCTGCGCGCATTTCATCGTGCCGAAATGTTGCATCAGGATCTGCGGCCGGACAATGTGATGATCGACAGTGGCGGCACGGTAAAAATTATCGATTTCGGTTCGACCCAGGTGGCGGGCGTCGCCGAGACCGCATTATCGCAACAACACTTCGCTCTGCGTGGCGCCATACAGTACGCCGCACCGGAATATTTTTTGGGCGAGAGCGGTACAACGCGTTCGGATATTTTTTCGCTCGGCGTCATCGTTTATCAAATGCTGACGGGAAAACTGCCGTATGGCGCCGATGTCGCTAAATGCAATACGCGGGCGGCGCAGGCCAAGCTGGTTTACGACTCCGTACTCGGTATGCGTCGCGATATTCCGCCGTGGGTGGATGAGGTATTGAAGAAAGCTCTGCATCCCAATCCGTTAAAGCGTTACGAGGAAGTGTCGGAATTTATTTATGACTTGCGGCATCCGCGGCAGGAGTTTTTAAATCGCACACGTCCGCCTTTGATCGAACGCAATCCGTTGCTGCTGTGGAAATTAATATCGATAGTTCTGCTGATTATTGTTGTGGTGCTCATCGGTAGCCGACGCTGAGCGACGCCACGCATCGGCGCCCGAACGAATAAGTACGAACTTATAAAAGCCCATATTCATGCTCAGCCATTGTTGATTCGCAATCGGCGCAACCATTGCTTCTCTCATGGGTCAGAGAATTAACGAATCTGCGGGAGGGAAGCCCCATGACAACAATAATTCGACGTCATCCGATGGTGCGCGCGCTCGCGATTACAGGCGGCGCGTTGGCGCTCATATTGGTGCTAGGCATCGTCATGCTGATCAGTATGTCGAATTGGAATGGTGTCCGCCCGTGGCTCAACCGCACGGTCAGCGCTACTGCTGAGCGACCATTCGCGATACACGGCGATCTCGAATTGCACTGGGTGCGCAAAGTTGCTTCCCTGAATTATCGCTTTCCACGTCCGCAAATTTCCGCCAGTGATATCGAAATCGACAATCCCGATTGGGCACAGAACAAGCAATTCGCCACTGTGCGCAGCGCGAAGATGGTGTTCGATCCGTTGCTGCTGTTTCACGGTGCACTGGCATTTCCGCTGATTGAAATCGATAACGCTAAGGTCGCGCTTGAGCGTCGCCTCGACGGTGAAAATACGTGGACGTTTGGGCATAGAAACGATCAACCGTCGCGCTGGCGTTTTGCGCCGGGCGCCGTGCGTATTCGCAACAGCACGCTGCAGCTCGATGACGCGGCGCGCAAGCTATCGGTGCAGATAGCAGCGGACAGCGACGCGCGTGGCATTTTGTGGCGGGTGCGCGGAGCGTTAAATAAAGCGCCGCTGCAAGGGCATGGCCTCGCGGGGTCACTGCTCGCGCTGCAGGATACGCATACTCCGTATCCGCTCGATTTTTTTCTGGAAGTTGGTGGTACCCGAATCGATGCGAGCGGCACGTTGACCAATCCGAGCCAACTGGCTGCACTCGATATGAAATTGAAACTGAGCGGCGACAGCATGGCGCATCTGTATGCGCTGACTAATATCGTGCTGCCGGAAACACCGGCCTTTGCCACCGAGGGCAGGCTGGTCGGAACGTTGAATGAATTCGGCGGCGCCTGGCGGTATGAAAAATTCACCGGTCGCGTCGGCGACAGCGATCTCGAAGGCACAATAATGTATGAGGGGCGCGCCGAACGGCCGTTACTGCGCGCGGAGTTGATGTCGCAATCGTTGGATTTTAAAGATTTGGCGCCGCTGATCGGTGCCGATTCGAATGAAAATAAAATTCGGCGCGGTGCCGATGTGCTGCAACCCGAAGACAAGGTGTTGCCGGTCGAACCTTTCAAGACCGAGCGTTGGCGCAGTATCGATGCGCATGTGAAATTTAATGGGAAAAAAATTATTCGCGATAAAGCGCTACCGATCGATAATTTGCATGCAGTGGTTGATTTGAACAACGGCGTGCTGATGTTGCATCCGCTTAATTTTGGGATTGCCGGCGGCACGTTGCAGTCGAATATCACGCTCGATAGTAATAAGCAGCCATTGCACGCAAACATGCGTATTTTACCGCGCGATCTCAAATTGAAAGAATTGTTTCCGACTTCCGAATCGATGCAGGCCAGTCTCGGCGAAGTAAATGGCTCGGCATCGTTGACTGGTAACGGCGATTCGATTGCTGCGTTACTCGGCGACTCGAATGGCGAGGTCAAGCTTTATATCGATCGCGGCACTATCAGCAAATTTATTTTAGAGGCGGCAGGTTTGAATATCGCCAATGTCGTGGTCACCAAATTGTTTGGCGATAAACAGGTCGCACTGAACTGCGGTGCGGCAAATTTCAAAGTCGAACAGGGCGTCATGCAAACGCAGGGATTTATTGTGGATACCGATGCGGCGTTGATCAATGTCGACGGTGATATCGCGCTCAATGACGAAAAGCTCGCGCTGACAATGAAACCGCAGTCGAAAGGTTTACGTTTGTTATCGCTACGCGCGCCGTTGTATGTGAATGGTACTTTCAAAAAGCCTGATGTCAGTATCGACAAAGGCGTGCTGGCGTTGCGCGGTGGTGGTGCTATAGCGCTGGGTGCAGTGGCATGGCCTGCGGGGCTGATTCCGCTGGTACAAACCGGAACGAATGACAGCGGGAGCGGGCCAGAGGCGGATTCAGGATTGGCGCCGGATAACGGTTGCGTGGCATTGCTGTCGGAAGCGAAAGAAAAGGCCGTGTCAGTGCGACCATAATATTTTACGCGCGAGGTAGGCTTGTCGCGCGATATCGATGTCCTTCAAGAATTTATCCAATTCGCTGAGCAGTAACGCCTGCGGTCCATCGACCAGCGCTTCTTTAGGCTGCGGATGAAAATCGACGAGGATCATATTGGCGCCGGCGATAACGCCTTGCGCGGTGGCGTGCAGCAAATCGAGCATGCCGTCGGGTGCGCGTTCGCGCGAACCGACAGAGTGCGACGGATCGATACAAACCGGCATGCGTGTCAGTCGCTTAATCACCGGTATCTGCGCGAAATCAACCATATTGCGATGCGGTGCGCCGTAATCGCTTTTCATGCCGCGCAGACAAAAGATCACTCGATCGTTGCCTTCGCTGGCGAGATATTCGGCGGCATTCAGCGATTCGCTGAGCGTAATGCCAAAACCGCGCTTGAGCAGGGCGGGATAGCGATTCTGTTTGCCGATCGCTTTCAGCAATTCAAAATTCTGGGTATTGCGCGTGCCGATTTGCAGCATCACGCCGGTGGGATGACCGGTTTGTGCGAGCGCACGATCGATGTCGTCAATATGACTCTCGTGCGTCACCTCCATCGCGATCACTTTGATGCCATATTTACCCGCCAGCTCGAACACCCACGGCAGACAATTGGCGCCGTGGCCTTGAAAGGCATACGGATTGGTGCGCGGTTTGTAGGCACCCATGCGTGTGCAGGTTTGGCCGTGGTCGCGTAACGCGCGCAGCATGGTTTCGACGTTGGTTGGATTGTCGACCGCGCACAGCCCGGCGAAAACGTGCAGATTATCTTGATCGAAACGCAGCCCCTGATAGTCGAAGCCGCTGACGCGTTTATCGTCGCGATGGCGACCGAGTACGCGATATTCCTCGGAGATTTTGATCGCGCGCTCCACGGCGGGCAGTGCTTCGAGCGCGGATTTATCGAGTGTATGTGTATCGCCAATTAAATAAATCTCGGTCAGCGCTTGCTCCTGACCTTGCACGAGATGCTTTTTGATTTTGATGCCGGGGAGGTGTTGCAGGTAATCGAGGGTGATGCGATACGCATCGCTATTTTCGTCAGTATTTGGATGCAGTATCAGTAGCATGATGATGCCTCCTCAGCGCTGCGTATACGGGGCCCAGTGCGACTTTCAGGTCGATTGGCTTTGTTGCTTTCGCGCGGCAATTTGCACCTGCAGCACGTGGCGCGCCAGCAGTTGCCGATCACTATCGCGCAGCCGTAAGAACGAGACGACGACATGGCGCTCTAAGTTGTCGCGCTTCGCGGTGACTTCGCCATAAATCGCAAGACCGGTATGTTGTGGCAACAAAATCAGCTCGAGAGCGACGAAAGTCCCAACGGTGAGTTCGGTTTCGGCATAAAACGACAAACTGGTTTCACTGATCGATACCGGCTGCGGCGATTGCAATTGCTGAGCTTCGTCCATCACCGCCAGCGCGCCGGTGATCAAATCGATCTTGCGGTTGAGGCTTTTCAGGTAAATGCCCAATTCGCGGTTGGTTTCTGCGATCGAGCGCAATACGTTATGATTCTCCTGGTCGATCTGGCGCAACTCGCGCAAGAGTGCGAACACATCGGCATTATCGAAATGGCGCTCGGCCAGCGTATTGTTGATCGCATCGGGCGCCACTACGCGGTAACGCAAAATAATTTGATCATCGACCCGAAAATATTCGCGCCGCTCAAGCTCTGACGAGACAGCGGGTTCGGGTGATGAGTTTTCCGGGGTTTTCTCGATCAAGTTGGCGGTCTCCTGTCGCCTTTTTAGGGACTTGGTGCCGTTACGAATTCGCAGTGCTCTTTAATCTGAGCTTGCTGCCATACAAGCCTACTGGCATACGAACTTACTGTAGTACAGCCGCACGCGGAATGACAGATGCGGCAGGACGTGGAGCGAAAGGAAAAAATATGTTTCAGCCGCTCGCCGGTTTTATTGGATGGCGTTATACGCGCGCACGTCGACGCGATCACTTCATTTCCTTTATTGCATTGATTTCACTGCTCGGCATGATCCTCGGTGTCGCCGCGCTGATCGTGGTGATGTCGGTCATGAATGGTTTTGAAGCGGAGTTGCGCAATCGCATTCTCGCCGTTGTGCCGCACGGTTTTATCGAGGCGCGCGACGGACGCTTGCGCGATTGGCAGAGCGTGGCCGATGACGTCGCTAAAACGCCGGGATTTATTGCGGCGGCGCCTTATATCGGCGGTAGCGTGATGCTCGCCAATCGGGGGCCGGTACGCGGCGCGCAGTTGTGGGCGATTGTGCCGAGCTACGAACAGCGTGTTTCCGCCGTGCAACAACATGTTGTCGATGGTCGCTTTGAAAATCTGACGTCGGTGCCGTTCGGCATCGCATTGGGCGATATTGCAGCGCGCAATCTTGGCGTTATGGTCGGCGATAGCGTCGATGTGATTCTGCCTAAAGTCACGGTCACGCCGATGGGCATTTTTCCGCGCGAGAAACGTTTTAAAGTAGTCGCGATTTTTCGCAGCGGTTCGCAGCTCGACGGCACCACGGCTTTTATTAATCTGCAGGATGGGCAGCGTTTATATCAAATGGGCGATGCGGTCGGCGGCCTGCGTGTGGCGGTGCGAGATTTATTCGATGCCGCGCCGTTATTGCAGCGCTGGAATAATGCGCATCAGCACCAGTATGTGGTGCGCGATTGGAGCCAGACCCAGGGCAGTTTATTTAAATCGGTGAAGATGGAAAAAACGATGGTGTCGTTGTTGTTATTCGTCATCGTTGCGATTGCCGCTTTCAATATTATTTCGATCCTGACCATGATGGTGAACGATAAGCGCGCCGACATCGCAGTGCTGCGCACGATGGGCGCGTCGCCGCGTGCGGTGATGACGATTTTTATCGTGCAGGGCGCGCTGATCGGTTTCGCTGGCGTTGTTATCGGCGCGTTGCTCGGCACGCCGCTCGCGCTGAATGTGGGGGCGATCGTCGCGTTTTTCGAGCAGACATTCGGTGCGCATATTTTCGATCCCAGCGTGTATTTCGTCACGCGTATTCCGTCGGTGGTGGTGCCGGCAGAAATTATTCGCGTGTGTTGCATCGCGTGGGTGTTAAGTCTATTGGCAACGCTGTATCCGGCGTGGCGTGCCGCGCAAATTCAACCGGCCGAAGCGTTGCGCTACGAATAATCGAGGAATTATTTTGTCAGTATCCGATGCAGTCTCCAGCAGCAATGACAAGCCCGTAGTGCTCGAATGCCGCGATCTCGGTAAATGCTACGACGAAGGTCCGCAAAAATTGCAGGTGTTGCAGGGCGTCAATTTGCAAATTCGGCGCGGCGAACGGATTGCAATTGTCGGCAGCTCGGGCTCCGGTAAATCGACATTGTTGAATTTGCTTGGCGGTCTGGATACGCCGAGCAGTGGCGCCGTGTTGGTCCATGGTGAGGCCATTTCGACGCTTGATGAAAAACGGCGCAGTGCCTTGCGCAATCGGACGCTTGGTTTTGTGTATCAGTTTCATCATTTGCTCGGCGAGTTTTCCGCGCTGGAAAATGCGGCAATGCCATTGCTGATTCGCGGCGAGGACGTCACTACCGCCGCTGCTGCTGCGCGCGCAATGCTTGAGCGCGTGGGCCTCGGTGCACGGCTGCAGCATAAACCCGCCGAATTATCGGGCGGCGAACGGCAGCGCGTCGCGATTGCACGCGCACTGGTGGCGCAGCCGTTGTGCGTATTGCTCGATGAGCCCACCGGCAATCTCGATCGCACTACCGCAGAAACGATTCACGCGCTGATGCTCGAATTGAATCGCGAACTCGAAACGTGTTTTATCGTCGTCACGCATGATCCGTTATTGGCGCAACGCATGGATCGCGTACTGCATCTGCGCGATGGCGTGCTGGACGTATTGTGATGTTCAAGCCCTACAGTGTTTTTGTCGGCACGCGCTACACCGGATCGAAACGCGGTTCGCGTCTAACGACTTTTTTATCGCGCACGGCCATCGCGGGTTTGGTGATCGGCGTGGCGCTGTTGATTGTGGTGTTGTCGGTAATGAACGGCTTCGAGCGCGAAATGCGCGAGCGCATTCTCGGCCTGGTGCCACACATTAATTTATACGCGGCGGATCCGCGCGATGATTGGCGTGAAACGGTCGATCTGGTTGAGAAGCAGCCGGGGGTCAGCAGCGCATCGCCGTTGTTGCAGCAGAACGGCATGCTGGTGAAAGGTGAGATCGCAGAAGCGGTGTTGTTATTCGGCATCGATCCGCAGCGCGAGGCGCGGGCGACAGCACTGGCAAATTTTCTTGATCCGCATGCGCTGCAGCGTTTACAGGCAGAGCCGCAAACCATTGTGCTGGGGCAGGGGCTGGCGGAAAAACTCGCAGTAACGGTCGACGATCACATTACCGTGGTGGTGCCGGATGTGGCGAAGGGCGGCGAGCGTGTCACTCCGCGCATTCAACGCTTTACTGTCGTGGGCATTATCAAAAGTGGTACCGAGCTCGATCAGAGTCTCGCATTGCTGCGACTGGAAGATGCGCAACAATTAAGCGGCAGTCACGATAACGCGATTGCATTGCGGGTCACGGTTAACGATTTATTTGCGGCGCCGGCGATCGCGAGCGATTTATGGCGTGAATTGCACGGGCGTTATTACGTCAGCGATTGGACCGCGACGCAGGGCAATTTGTACGGCGCGATTCATCTGTCGAAGCAATTGGTCGGCATGATGCTCGCGATTGTCATCGCGGTAGCGGCGTTTAACGTGGTATCGGCGCTGGTGCTGGTGGTGAATGACAAACAGGGCGATATCGCGATTTTGCGCAGCCAGGGCGCTACACCGAACGGCATTATTAAAATTTTTCTGGTGCAGGGCTTCCTGGTCGGCGTGATCGGCACGGTGCTCGGTGTCGTATTCGGTATTGTGTTATCGCTCGCAGTCACGGATTTGGTCGCATGGATTGAGCGCGTGCTGCACATACAATTCCTGCAATCGGATGTGTATCCGATCAGTTATCTGCCAGCGGATTTGCGCGCGGTCGATGTCTTGCAGGTGGCGGGAACGGCGTTAGTGATGAGTACACTGGCGGCGATTTATCCGGCGTGGCGCGCGGCGAAGGTGCAACCGGCAGTGGCATTGCGGTACGACTAGATTGATGTGCGTGCGATTTGTTAACTAGCTCTGGTGGCGACGATGCTGCCGCGCCTTCCAGCGCGCGATGACTTGCATGCGCCACACCAGCCGCACGATGCCGGCGCCGATAAACGCTGCAAATAATCCACAGACGAGGCAGCCGAGTAGCAATGGTTGCCAAATGGCATTGAATTCTGCGCGCGCCCACTGCAACGACAACTCGAACACGAATTTGTGTTCGGGTTCGTTCAATAATCGTGTGCCGACTTCATACGCGAGAAAAAACTGCGCGGGAATCGTCACCGGGTTCGACAGCCATACGGCAGCGAGCGCCACCGGCAGATTCGCGCGCCACCAGATCGCAATCAGCGTCACCGTGAGCATATGAATCGGCAACGGCACAAATGCAACGAGAAAGGCGATGAATACCGCGCTCGACGCTGAATAGCGATTCAGGTGCCACAAATTTGGATCGTTCAGCCAATGCTGAAAAATGCGCAACGTAGGATGTTTCCGGATGGTTTCCGGATCGGGCATCAAACGTTTTAATAATCGACGCGGCATTCAGTACACTGCATTGAGTTGAAGGATGGCGATAGGCCCGCCTATCATCGGCCTCGTTGCGCGCCGATGATAAAGAGCGCGGTATTATGCCGATAACTGCCGATAAATAAACCTTTGCGACCGATTCCGCGCACGCACATCGCTGCGCACGGATGAGTTCGCAGTGCCCATGGCCAAGACAAGGATAGTCATTTTATGCGTGCATGGATGCTGAGCATGGCGATTGGCATCGCCGTGGTGGCGTGGCTGCCACAACTCCCACCCCTGAACCGCTTGCCGTTGTTACTGATTCCCGCACTGTTATGTGTGGCCTGGCGATTATTTTTGCGCCGGCGTTCGTCGACCTTTTTGCGACATGGATTGCCGATCACGCTGCTGGCATTGTTGTTGGGTTTCGGTTGGGGTTGCCTCTATGGGCATTACGTGCGCGCCGGTTTGTTGCCGCTTGAGCTAGAACAGCAATCGCTGGTGCTGAGCGGCAAGATTGTCGGCTTGGTCGAACGGCAAAACGGATTTCAACAACGTCCTGTGCTGCGTTTTCAATTCGCGGTCGATACTTGCACGCTGGCATTGCAGCGTTGCCCCGCGAATTTACGTCGAGTGCAGTTGAATTGGTACGAAGCGCCCATCGCTCCCGATGGCGACGAACCGCGTGCCGGCGAATATTGGCAGTTGCGCGTGCTGCTAAAGCGGCCGCGCGGTTTTGCAAATCCCGGTGGCTTCGATTACGCAGCGTGGCTGGTCGCAAATCGCATCGGCGCCACCGGCTATATCGAGCGTAGCAGCGACAATCGAAACATTACCGCTGCATCACGCTGGGTAATCGATAGTTGGTCAATCGATAGCTGGCGCGATCGCGCGCAGCATTATTTGAATCAGCGTTTAGCGAATGCGCAATATCGCGGTTTGTTACTCGGCCTATTGCTGGGTGATGGCAGCGCAATTCCACAGTCGCAATGGGAGTTGTTTCGTGCCACCGGCACCGTGCATTTGTTTGTGGTGTCCGGATTGCAGATTGCGCTCACCGGCGGTCTGGTATTCGGCCTCAGTCGCTTATGGTGGCGCAGTCCGTTTGCGATAAGTCATCGCCGTAATTATTGGTTTGGGATTGCACCGGCATGGCTGGCGGCGCTGCTGTACGCGTTGATGGCCGGCTTTGGTTTGCCGTTACAGCGTGCGTTGATTATGTTCGCGATACTGCTGTTTTCATGCGTGGCGCGGCGCGAATATGCAGCGTCGTCGAGCTGGATTCTCGCGTTGTGGCTGACATTATTGTTCGATCCATTGGCGGTGATTGATGCCGGTTTTTGGTTTTCGTTTATTGCCGTGGCCGCCATTTTGCTGACCGTGTCGGGGCGGCGCGAACACCGCCGGTGGCTGTCGAGTTGGGGTCGTGTGCAAATCGCGATTTTCATCGCGTCGATCCCGGTATTACTGATGCTATCGGGGCAGCTGACATTACTGGCGCTACCGGCCAATTTGATAGCGATTCCGCTATCGACTTTCGTTACGATGCCACTCGCGTTTATTGCATTGATCTGCGATGCGTTCTCATTCGATATTGGCGCGTACTGCTGGCAGTGGGCCGACACTTCACTGCATTGGCTGATGCAACTGTTAACCGGTCTGCAGCATTACGGCGCTGCGGTTATTTGGCATCCGCGCGGTATCGGCGTGACTTCAATAGTTTTTGCCGGTATCGCGGTCGCGTTGTTGCTGTTGCCGCGCGGTATACCAGGTCGATGGACGGCGCTGATTTTTCTATTGCCACTGTTATGGCCGGCACTCAACACCGTGGCGCCGGGCGATTATCGACTGACCGTGATCGATGTGGGGCAGGGCTTGAGCGTGTTAGTGGAAACCGCCGAGCACCGATTGCTTTACGACACGGGTCCTGTGTTCGGCCCCGAGCGCAGCGTGGCCGATTTGACCATCGTGCCGCTATTGCGACGCGCGGGTGTCGAGACACTCGATACCGTCATCGTCAGTCATAAAGACAACGATCATTCGGGCGGGCTTGGCTCAGTGGTGAATGCGTTCGCCGTACAAAAGCTATTGGTCGGCGATGCGCTCGGCGCTGTGCACGAGGAATTTTGTCGCGCCGGCATGCAATGGCAGTGGGATGGTGTCGACTTCGACATTCTTTATCCTGTTGATGACGAATTCAGCGGTAACAATCATTCCTGCGTATTGCAGGTTCGTGCTGGCGATGTTGTTACTTTGTTACCGGGCGATATCGAACGCAGTGGCGAATACCGGCTATTGGATAATCTGCGACTCGCGCAGGCGGATATTTTGCTCGCACCGCATCACGGCAGCAGTAGCTCGTCGAGTGCGACATTTATCGCGCAGCTGCAACCGCGCTATGTTGTATTTTCGAGCGGCTATCGCAATCGCTTTCATCATCCTAATCCAGCGGTCGAACAGCGCTATCGTGAACAGAAGGCCGAGCTCTTCAATACGGCCACCGATGGCGCGTTGATATTTGAAATTACGCATGGCCGTGTGGCGCAGATCACGCGCGCACGATCCGGGCGAAACCACTACTGGGATTGAGCTGCCGGACGGTCGATGCTGTGCTAGAGTTCAGCGGCCCCATCACTCGGCGAGGATGCACAGTGTTTGAAATCATAAAAGCGGGCGGCTGGTTGATGCTGCCCATTATTGCCTGTTCGATTATCGCCACCGCGATTTGTGTCGAGCGCATGCTGGCGCTGCGAATCAGCAAAGTGGCGCCACCGCAATTACTCGGCGAAGTGTGGGGCTGGATTAAAAATAATCAGCTCGATGCCAATAAAATTCGCGAACTGAAACAATCGTCACCACTCGGTCTGCTCTTTGCGGCTGGTCTTAGCAATGCGCGGCACGGCCGCGAGATCATGAAGGAAAGTCTCGAAGAATCGGCCGCAGTTGCAGTGCATGGCATGGAGCGTTATTTGAATGCGCTCGGCACGGTAGCGGTGGTTGCACCGATGCTGGGTTTGATCGGCTCGGTACTCGGCATCATGAACGTGTTCAACGAAATTCGTTTTCACGGCACCGGCGATCCCGGCGTGCTCGCCGGTGGTATTTCAGAAGCATTGATCACCACTGCGTCGGGTTTGTTGGTCGCAGTACCGACCACCATCATGCATCGTTTTTTTAACGGTCGAATCACCACGCTGGTGCTGATGCTCGAACAGGAAACGCTCAAACTGGTCGACGCAGTACATGGCGATCGCAAAGTCGAATTGAAGGTCGACATGAAGGGGCTGGGTTAATGCGTTTTCGGCGACCGAGCACCACCGATGTCGATATGGGCACCAACATTATCAACCTCGTCGATGTGTTGCTGTTGCTGCTGATTTTTTTCATGATCTCGACCACGTTCACCAAATCCAGTCAACTCACGGTGCAATTGCCGGAAGCCAGTGGCACGCCACCGGAGCATACCGATAAACAAATTGAAATTGTCGTTACTGCCGACAGCCATTACACGATCAATGATCGCATCGTCGCGAAAGGTGATGTCGATACATTGAAAGCGGCGTTGCGCGAAGTGTCCGAAGGCGACACGGCATTGCCGTTAACGATTACCGCCGATGCGAACACGCCGCACCAAGCGGTGGTGCGTGCGATGGATGCAGCGGGGCAATTAGGTTTTGCGCATTTGAGCCTGACGACGCAATCGCCGGAAGATAATAAGTAAATCGAAAAATCACGGCACGAACCTGGGTGCCATGGGCACCGAGTGGATACTTTTTTCGGGGCAGAACGCGCGGCTGAGCGAATCTTCAGAGCAGAATTCTCTCGGGGATTTCGTCGAGTTCACCGAGGCACTAGCGCGTCGAGTCCTTGACGACATTGCCACGGTTGCCCCGAAAAAAAGTATCCCACTTCGGCGCAACCTGCTTAATCAGTACGCCTGACCAACAATTCAAAAGAGCATTTCTAAAAAATGAGTTTTGATCAGCATTTACAGCAGCGTTGGTATGGTCGCCCCGGTTGGCTGTATCTGCTGTGGCCGCTCGAAATGTTATTTCGATTTTTTGCTGCGCTGCGTCGTGCGTTATATCGCACAAAAATTTTTTCGAGTTGGCGTGCACCGGTGCCGGTGATTGTCATCGGCAATATTTCCGTCGGCGGCACCGGTAAAACGCCGGTGACTATTGCGCTGTGCGAATTATTGCAACGCGCTGGTTTTAATCCCGGCGTAATCAGCCGCGGTTATGGCGCGAAGCCATCGAGCACGCCGTACCAAATCAATAGCACCGACAGCGCGGAAATCGCCGGCGATGAGCCATTGCTGATTGCACGGCGCACGCGTTGCCCTGTGGTGATCGCGCCGAAACGTGCTGCTGCGGCGCAATATTTATTGCAGCAACATCGCTGCGATGTCGTGATTTGCGACGATGGTTTGCAGCACTACGCACTGCAGCGCGATATCGAAATTGCCGTGATCGATCATGCGCGCGGTGTCGGCAATGGCCATTGCCTGCCAGTCGGTCCGTTGCGCGAACCGCGTTCACGTTTGCACAGCGTCGATATTATTTTGCGTAACGGCGGCGATACCGGCAGTACGTTTCAACTGATGCCAGAGGCGTTCGTGCAAATTAACGGCGGGCAGTCGATACCGCCGCGCACCTGGTGCAAACAAAATGCTCGCGTGCATGCGGTCGCCGGCATCGGCAATCCGTCGCGTTTTTTCGCCACGTTGCGAGGGCTGGGTTGCGAGGTGATTGAACACGCTTTTCCAGATCATCACGTGTTCACTGCGGACGATCTTCGCTTCGGTGACGATTTACCGATCGCGATGACTGAAAAGGACGCGGTTAAATGCGCGGCTTTCGCCGGCGAAAAGGCGTGGTTTCTCCAAGTGCGGGCAACATTGCCGCAGTCGCTGCTGCCAACGATAATCGGTAAACTACGCGCCTCTCGCCACTAAACCCGTCAAAGCGCCGAAATATTATGTCGTTCATCGTCATCATTCCCGCGCGGCTCGCGTCGACGCGTCTGCCCAATAAGCCATTGCTCGATATTGCCGGCAAACCGATGTTGCAGTGGGTGTGGGAGCGCGCCAGCGCCAGTGCCGCAAGCCGAGTGATTGTCGCGACTGACGATCAGCGCGTTGCCGATGCGGTGGCGCAATTCGGCGGCGAGGTTTGCATGACTCGCGCCACGCACGAATCGGGCACCGATCGCCTGCAGGAAGTCGCCGCCAAACTGGAATTCGACCCCGAGCAGATCATCGTCAACGTGCAGGGCGATGAACCATTGATTCCGCCGAGCGTTATCAATCAAGTCGCCAATAATCTTGCGTCCTCCGAGCGCGCCGGCATCGCGACCTTGGCAAAACGTATTCGTGAGCGCGACGAAATATTCGATCCGAACGTGGTGAAAGTCGTAGTCGATAACACGTTGCATGCGCTGTATTTCAGTCGCGCGCCGCTGCCGTGGGATAGAGAAGCATGGAATCGCGAAACAGTTGCCGCAAATGCGCCGCTCGCCGGCGAATGGACCCGACATATCGGCATCTACGCGTATCGCGCCGAGTTTCTGCACAATTTCGTGAGCTGGCCGGTCGGCAGACTCGAACGGTTGGAAAAACTTGAGCAATTGCGCGCGCTCGAAAATGGCGTCGCGATTCACGTCGATGAATCGTGGGAAGAAATTCCGCCCGGCGTCGACACCCTCGCCGATCTGGAGCGTGTGCGCGTTTTTCTGCGCGATCAACGCGGCGGCCGCGCGTGAAGCCGATCGGCGTATTGTTTGTTTGCCTCGGCAATATCTGCCGTTCGCCCACCGCGCACGGCGTATTTCAACAGCGCGTTATTCAGCGCGGTTTGCGCGATGTCATTCGTGTCGATTCGGCCGGCACCGGCGATTGGCATGTCGGGCATCAGCCGGATCGTCGTTCCGCAGCGGCGGCATTGCAGCGCGGCTATGATCTCGACACGTTGCGCGCGCGCCAAATAGCCGTGCAGGATTTTCGCGAGCACGATTACATTCTGGCGATGGACGCGCAAAATCTGCGCGATTTACAACGGTTGCAGCCAGCCGATTTCGACGGTGAGCTAGCGTTATTTTTGAGTTACGGTTCGCGCGGCGTGCGCGAAGTGCCCGACCCTTACTACGGCCAGAGCGATGGTTTCGAGCACGTGCTCGATCTCGTCGAAGATGCCGCCGATGGTTTGTTGAATGAATTGGTTCGCCGTCACCGATTGCCCGGAGCCCACGGATGAACATGCCTATTCTCGAAGATGTCGATCTGCAGGCGTTCAATACGCTCGCGCTGCCTGCGCGCGCGCGTCATTTCATTCGCATCGAAAACTATACGCAGCTAAGGGAAAGTGTTAGTTGGGCGCAACAGCACGATCTGCCGCTGCTGGTACTCGGTGGCGGCAGCAACGTGGTGCTGCGCGGTGATTGGCCGGGACTGGTGTTGCAGATTGCATTGCCAGGGAAATTCGTCGAGCTATTCGACGATTGCGCCGAGATCACCGTCGGTGCCGGTGAAAACTGGCACGAGCTGGTGCAATGGACCTTGCAGCAGAATTTATACGGCCTCGAAAATCTGACGCTGATTCCCGGCACGGTCGGTGCCGCGCCGATCCAGAATATCGGCGCGTACGGCGTTGAGCTGGCGGAGTTCGTGCACGTGGTGCGCGGTTACTCGCTCGATCAGCAACGCAGCGTCGAGCTGAATGCGGCCGAATGCCGGCTCGGCTATCGCGACAGCATCTTCAAACACGAGCTGCGCGATCGCTTCATCATTACCGCCGTGGTGTTGCGCCTGCGCACGGAGTTTGTGCCGGTGCTGAGCTATCCCGCGTTGCAACAGCAATTGCAGGGCAGGGAAGTGGTGTCGGCGGTGGAGGTCGAACAGGCGGTGCGCGCGATTCGGCAAAGCAAATTGCCGAACCCCACACTGCTACCGAACGCCGGTAGCTTCTTCAAAAACCCGGTGATCACGCACGATCGACTCGCTGAGCTGATGCAGAGCTACGCGGATATTCCGCATTTCCCCGCGCCGGGCGGCGACGCCAAAGTGCCGGCGGCGTGGCTGGTCGACCGGTGCGGCTGGAAGGGCAAACGCAATGGCCACGTCGGTATCCACGATCAGCAGGCGCTGGTGATGATTAATTACGGTGATGGCACCGGCGCCGAACTGCTGGGCTTGGCGCAGCAGGTACGCGATGACGTGCTCGATCGCTTCGATATCGAGCTTGAGCTGGAGCCCACCGTCTACGGCGCTTGATCGCCTCGTTGGTCGCAAGGTCGTCAGTCGTGAATTAAGTCACACTACGCAATACGTGTCAGATACTGCTATGTTTTCTCCGAGTAGCTGCCGACACAATGGTCCGGCTGAAAACAAGATGAAGTCGGAGTTGTGCAGTGATACGAATTCTCCTCGCTGATGATCACGATCTTGTTCGCAACGGTATCGGCCGCTTGCTCGCCGACATCGCCGATCTGACTGTCATCGGCCATGCCACCAGCGGCGAAGAAGCCGTGCAAATCTGCCGTGAACAGCGACCCGACGTCGTGCTGATGGATATCCGCATGCCTGGCATCGGCGGCCTCGAAGCCACGCGCAAAATTACCGCGCTCGATATCGACATCAAGGTGATCGCCGTCAGCGCCTGGGACGATGGCCCGTTGCCGACCCGGTTATTACAGGCCGGCGCTTACGGTTATGTCGCGAAAGGCGCGCCGTTCGCCGATATCGTGAAGGCGATTCGCAAGGCGATGGCGGGGCAGCGCTATCTCAGCGCCAGCGTCGCCGAACAGATGGCGCTGCAGCAGTTCAATGGCGGCGATGCCTCGCCGTTCGCCAAGCTCTCCGAGCGCGAATTGCAGATCGCGCTGATGATTGTGAATTGCGCGAAAGTCCAAGACATCGCCAATCAGTTAAATTTGAGCAGCAAGACCGTGAACAGCTATCGCTATCGGCTGTTCGAAAAACTGGATATTGCCAGCGACGTCGAGCTGACTCATCTGGCGATCCAGCATGGGCTGGTCGATATGCCGACGCGTCTGTAAAGCCCTCGACCTGAAATTGCCGGGCTAATGGTGTAACCTGACGGCCGTTTTTCTCGCCAGATCCGCTTCATGTCGACCGCGCATTCCGACGTTTTCGATCATCAAAGTTTTCTCAAAACCGTCACGCACAAACCGGGCATTTATCAGATGCTGGATGCCGGTGGCGCCGTGCTGTATGTCGGTAAAGCGAAGGACCTGAAAAAACGCCTCGCCAGTTATTTTCGTAGCGGCACCGTCGCGATCAAAACCGCAGCGATGATTGCGCGGGTGCGGCAGATTCAAGTCACGGTAACTAACACCGAAGTCGAAGCGCTGCTGCTCGAACACAATCTCATCAAGCAATATGCGCCGCCGTACAACATTTTGTTGCGCGACGATAAATCGTATCCGTACATCTATCTCGCATCGGATCAGGATTTTCCACGGCTGGCGTTTCATCGCGGCGCAAAATCGAAAGCAGGCCGCTATTTCGGCCCGTATCCGAGTGCCGGTGCGGTACGCGATAGCCTTAATTTTTTGCAGAAAGTATTCAAGGTGCGGCAATGCGAAGACAGTTTTTTTCGCAATCGCACGCGGCCGTGTTTGCAACATCAAATCGGTCGCTGCACTGCGCCATGCGTCGGTGAAGTGACACCGGAGCAATACGCCGAAGATGTGCGCCACACCGAAATGTTTCTCGGCGGTCACAGCGCCGATTTATTGCGCGAATTAGCCGACCAAATGGAGCGTGCTGCGGTCGCGCTCGATTTCGAAACCGCCGCGACATTGCGCGATCAATTACAGATGCTGCAGCAATTACAGGCGCGCCAATATATCGAAGGCGAGAGCGGCGATCTCGATATTATTGCGTGCGAAATACAAGCGGGCCTCGCGTGCGTGCAATTGTTGTATGTGCGCGACGGCCGCATTCTCGGCAGCCGCAGTTATTTTCCGAGCTGTCATCTCGATGAAGAAATCGCCGATGTGCTCGAAGCGTTTATCGTGCAGCATTATCTCGGCGGTCTCGGTGCGCACGATATTCCCAGCGAATTGCTGATCAACGTCGCGCTCGCCGACAGCAGCGCAGTCGAAGACGCCATCGGTGTGGCGCGCGGTCGCAAAGTGCATATCACACATAACCCGCGCGGCAATCGCGCAAAGTGGGTCCAGCTCGCGTTGTCGACCGCACAACAAAATTTGCAGAGCCGCATCGCCAATAAACAGACGCAATATCAACGCTTCGAAGCATTGCAGGCCGCCTTGCATTTGGATGAATTACCGCAGCGTCTCGAATGCTTCGATATCAGCCACAGTCACGGTGAAGCGACGGTGGCTTCGTGCGTCGTGTTTGATACCAATGGCCCGCTGAAAAGCGATTACCGCAAATTCAATATCGAAGGCATTACGCCCGGCGACGATTACGCAGCGATGCAGCAGGCGCTATCGCGGCGCTATGCGCGGCTGAAACGCGGCGAAGGCAAAATGCCGGATATTTTATTTATCGACGGCGGCAAAGGGCAGGTGACGCAAGCGGTGCAGGTGCTGCAGGAAATGCAGATCGATGAAGTGATGATTATCGGCATCGCCAAAGGCGTTGAGCGCAAGGCCGGCATGGAAGTATTGATCCGCGCCGATACCGGCACAGAGCTAATCCTGCCGCGCGATTCGAGCGCATTGCATCTGATCCAACATATTCGCGACGAGGCACATCGCTTCGCGGTGACGGGCCACAAAATGCGTCGCGATAAAACGCGCCGGCAATCGACTCTCGAAGAAATTCCGGGTATCGGCCCCAAACGTCGGCGCGAATTACTGCGCCATTTCGGTGGTATTCAAGGCGTGCAAACGGCGACGCTGGATGAGCTATGCCGGGTGCCCGGTATCAGCGGCAAAATGGCCGAACAAATCTATGGCGTGCTGCACGCCGACTAAACCTGTTAACCGGGACTGGCGCGCGGTTATGATGGTGCAAATCTCAGGAGCTTCCCCGTTGCGTTCGATCAATATCCCCAATGCGATCACATTGCTGCGCATGGTGCTGATACCGGTATTTGTGCTGCTGTTTTATCTGCCGCAAGATTGGAGCCCGCTCGCTTGTGCGCTGGTGTTTGCTCTCGCCGGCGCCACCGATTGGCTCGATGGTTATCTGGCGCGCCGTCTCAATCAAAGCACGCCGTTCGGCGCCTTTCTCGATCCGGTCGCGGATAAATTGATGGTCGCATTCGCGCTGGTGCTGCTGGTGCAGTATTACCACGCATGGTGGTTCAGCCTGCCGGCGATGGTGATTATCGGCCGCGAAATCGTCATCTCGGCATTGCGCGAATGGATGGCCGAAATCGGCAAACGCACCAGCGTCGCCGTGTCGTACGTGGGCAAGATCAAAACCGTATTTCAAATGGTCGCGATCACCGGCTTCCTCCTGATTTCACCGAGCAGCCCATTGTGGCTGCAAAGCATTTGCACACTGCTGCTGTACGCCGCCGCAACGTTGACGCTGTGGTCGATGATGATTTACCTGCGCGCGGCCTGGCCAGTCATGCGTTTCTAGGGTTCTTTCATGCCTGCGCGCGGTGGCTACATTGCTCGCCGTAATGAGCGAAAATATGCGCAACACCCTGAGAAATCGATTGTTTTACCGTAAAACGGCTTGACTCTCTAAGACGAGACAATACAATGGGCGCCTTCCCGCAGGTTCGAACATAACTAGCGAATTCGGGAAGCAGAGATCTGCGGGAATAGCTCAGTTGGTAGAGCGCAACCTTGCCAAGGTTGAGGTCGCGAGTTCGAGCCTCGTTTCCCGCTCCAATTATTAATCCACTGGCGTCTGCAAGTGATTGAGAAAGGAGCGAAAGCTCTTTTTTTATTCCAGCGAAATCCACAACGTCACGCGGTCCGCTTAGCTTCCGAAAACAATTTCAAGTCTGTCTATCTGCGGTGGTTCGATCATCACAAGCTCGAACTCAAAGCCGGGCGACAAACGTTCCGGCAATTCGCCGATTGCAGTTTTCCTTCTGAAACTCAGCGAGTTTCGCTTCAGTCAACGGCCGTTGAACCACGAACGCTGCGCGTAGGTGCTAAATACACGTTCTGATTGCGGCTTAATCCGCAATGGGTATGAGGGTGGTTTCCTTGACCTGCTCCATCACCGGCAAACTCACCGAATCCTGCACGCCGGGCAACGCCAGCAAGGTTTCGCCGAGAAACTTGCGATAGTGATTCATATCCTGCAAGCGCGCCTTGATCAGATAATCGAAATTGCCGGAGATCAGATAGCACTCCTGCACCTCCGGCAATTGCTTCACCGCCTTATTGAAATCGTGAAAAGTCTGCTGGCTGTTTTTCGTCAGCGTCACTTGAATGAGCACTATTAAATATTGCCCGACCGCTTCGGGATCGATGACGGCCGTATAACCACTAATGATTTTTTCACGCTCGAGTTTTCGCACACGATCGATACAGGCTGTGGTCGATAGACCGACACGCCGGCCGAGATCGGAATAGGTGATACGCCCATCCTTTTGCAATTCGCGTAACAGATGGCGATCAATACGCGATAACGCCGATTCAGAATGGCTCATGGATGCATTCCAAAAAAAATATTGTTTTAAACAGAATTTCCGCAAATTTTATTTTTTTTCTCGTCATTTCAAAAACCTTTAAGCGCACCGATATTTACACTAAGACTCGTGAGCTAGTGTCGTTAACCATGGAATTTAAATCATGCTGATCGGCGTACCCAAAGAAATCAAAAACCATGAATACCGCGTCGGATTGACACCCGCGGGCGTGCGCGAGCTGATCGGCGCGGGACATCGCGTGCTCGTGCAGCGCGATGCGGGTGCGGCCATCGGTCTCACCGATGCCATGTACGAGCAGAGCGGCGCGCAAATCGCCGATGCTGCGCAAACGGTTTTCGCCGAAGCGGAGCTCATCGTCAAAGTGAAAGAGCCGCAACCAGACGAATGCCGCATGCTGCGCCCCGGGCAAGTGCTGTTCACGTATCTCCACCTCGCGCCTGATCCCGAGCAAACGCGGCTGCTGCTGGCGTCTGGTGCTACGGCCATCGCTTACGAGACTGTCGTCGATCGGCAGGGCGCTTTGCCGCTGCTCGCGCCGATGAGCGAAGTGGCCGGCCGCATGTCGGTGCAACAGGCCGCGGTTTGTCTCGAAAAAACTAACGGTGGCTCCGGCACTTTGTTGGCCGGCGTTCCCGGCGTTGAACCCGCACGCGTGCTCGTGCTGGGTGGCGGCGTCGTCGGTCTCAATGCCGCGCGTCTTGCCGCAGGTCTTGGCGCGCGTGTCACTGTCATCGATCGCTCGCTGCCACGTTTGCGTTACCTCGATGAACTGTACGGCGAACGTATCGCGACGTTGTACTCGACAACCGAAGCCATCGAGTCGCAATTGCGAACCGCCGATGTTGTGATCGGCGCAGTGCTGATACCGGGCGCGGCAGCGCCGAAACTCGTAACGCGCGAAATGCTGAAACTGCTGCGGCCGAATTCGGTGCTGGTCGACGTCGCCATCGATCAGGGCGGCTGTTTTGAAACGAGTCATCCGACCACGCATGAAGCGCCCACCTATACGGTCGATGGCATCCTGCATTATTGCGTTGCCAATATGCCCGGCGGCGTTGCGCGCACATCGACATTCGCACTCACCAACGCGACGCTGCCTTATGTGCTGCGACTGGCCAATCTGGGCTGGCGCAAGGCACTGGCGTCCGACGCGGGATTTCTCGAAGGTCTGAATATTCACGCCGGCAAAGTCACCTATCAATCTGTCGCCGATGCGCTTGGTTACGAATACTGCGCTGCGGCGAGCGTTATTTCCGCTTGAGCGTTTATTAGGCTCTCCCCCAGCTTGCTCCCGGTTTAGCTCAGCTTGGCGCCGTTATCGGCGCCTTTTTTTCGCGCATGAATTTACGCGTCGCTGTCGTTATTCGCCGATACCGACGCACAGATATTTGATTTCCAGATAATCCATGATGCCGTAGCGCGAGCCTTCGCGACCGAAACCGGATTCCTTCACGCCGCCGAATGGCGCCATTTCATTCGAGATGATGCCTTCGTTGATACCGATCATGCCGTATTCCAGCGCTTCGCCGACGCGGAATATTCGCGCGAGATCGCGCGTGTAAAAATACGCGGCGAGACCAAATTCGGTGTCGTTCGCCATCTCGATGGCTTCGGCTTCGGTGTCGAATTTAAAAACCGGCGCCACGGGCCCGAAAATTTCTTCGCGAAAAACCCGCATGTGGCGCTGCGCATTGGCCAGCAGTGTCGGCTCGTAGAAACACGCGCCAAGCGACGACAACGCGCCGCCGCGCACCACAATCGCACCAGCGTCGACCGCATCCCGGACCAGGGCATCGACATTTTTTACGGCGTTTTCAGTGATGAGCGGGCCGTGCGTGACGCCTTCGTCGAGGCCATTACCCAGTTTGAATTCGCGCATCGCATGATCGAGTTTTGCAACGAACTCATCGTGAATGCCCGCCTGCACGAAGAAACGGTTGCTGCATACGCAGGTCTGGCCGGAATTGCGGTACTTAGAAGCGATTGCGCCGGCGACTGCAGCATCGACATCGGCATCGTCGAACACAATGAAGGGCGCGTTGCCGCCCAACTCCATCGATACACGCTTGCAGGTGGAAATGCATTGCTGCATTAGAATTTTGCCGACGCCCGTCGAACCGGTGAACGTGAATTTTCTGACGGCGGGATTCGTCGTTAATTCTTTGCCTACGACCTGATGATCGCTGCTGACGATCATATTGAGCACACCGGCGGGAATGCCGGCCTCGAGCGCAAGCGCACACAGCGCAAGCGCGGACAAGGGCGTCAGCGACGCCGGCTTGCAGACGAAAGTACAGCCGGCTGCGAGGGCGGGCGCCGCCTTGCGACAAATCATCGCATTGGGGAAATTCCACGGTGTGATCGATGTGACCACGCCCACGGGTTGCTTGATGACCAGCAGGCGTTTGTTGTTGTCGGGTGGCGGAATGATGTCGCCGTCGATACGTTTGGCTTCTTCCGCAAACCATTCGATGTAACTGGCGCCATACATAATTTCGCCGCGCGCTTCCGCCAGCGTTTTGCCTTGTTCACTGGTGAGAATATTCGCGAGGTCTTCCAGGTTTTCGATGATGAGCGCATACCAGCGTTTCAAGATCGTCGACCGTTCTTTCGCGGTTTTTTGTCGCCACATCGGCAATGCCGCGCTGGCGGCGGCGATGGCGGCGCGCGTTTCCTGCAAACCGGCATCCGCGATGTTTGCGATCAATGCGCCCGTGGCGGGATTGGTGACGGCCAGTGTCTTGCCGGTGTGAATCCATTCGCCATCGATGAATAGCCCGGTGGCCAATAAATCGGGGCGGTCGAGTTTGATCATGTCACTGCTGCCTCTGAATCATGAAACGTGCGAGTGCGAGAGATCGACCGTTGCCGTGCATGATGCACCCAACGCGGCGCAGCGCTCCAATGTCCAAGTGTTGTTGACAGCACGTTCGTAAATTTCTTCGCAATCGCGTTTGTAAATCAGCAAACGCTCGATGCCTAGGCGACGATAGTTGCGCAACGGCAAACGCGAAATCTAAAGAAACGCCGATTAGCGGCCACTATATCGATTAAATCCGCTATTTATTGTTGAAATATCGAAACAGTGTTTAACGCAACGGCTCGTTGAGCAATTAGAGGGGTGGCACCATAATCGTCGTCATTCAACGTTTTTACGTTGCGGTTTTATCGATGAAACCCTGTGGGGCAAATGATGAGTGCAACGACCAGGCCGGACAACACAACGCCAGAATTAACGCCAGTCGGTGCGCGCGTGCGGGAATTTCTTGCACAGCCTCGCGGCATGCTGATCGACGGTAAATGGTGCGCCGCGGCGTCGGGTGAAACGCTTGCGATTATCAATCCAGCGACCGGCTCGACGCTGACGACGGTGCCGCGCGGCAGCGAAGCCGATATCGATAACGCGGTGCGTGCTGCGCTCCGCGCGCTGGAAAACCCGATATGGCGCGACATGACCGCGATGGATCGCACCAAACTGATGTTGAAGCTGGCCGATCTGATCGAACGCGATGCCGACGATCTCGCTGTGCTCGAATGCTTGAATAATGGCAAGCCTGCCAGCCTTACGCGCTGGGTGGAAATCGAAGGCTCGATCAAAACCTTCCGTTATTTCGCCGGTTGGATTACCAAATTCGGCGGCGAGACCGTGCCGGTGTCGCCGCGCGGCGGCGCGAAAATTCTGAATTACAGTTTGAAGCAGCCCGTCGGCGTGTGCGGCCTGATCGTGCCGTGGAATTATCCAATGTCGATGGCGGCGTGGAAAATTGCGCCCGCGGTTGCCGCCGGCTGTACCGTTATTCTGAAGCCCGCCGATTCGACGCCGCTCACGGCATTGCGGCTCGGTGAGCTCGCGCTGGAGGCCGGTTTTCCCGCCGGCGTCATCAATATCGTCACCGGGCTTGGCGACGCGGGTGCGGCACTCGTCAATCACGATAGCGTCGCGAAAATCGCGTTCACCGGTTCGACGGCTACCGGCAAAAAAATCGTGCAGGCCAGCGTCGGCAATCTCAAAAAGATTTCGCTCGAACTCGGTGGCAAATCGCCACACATCATTTGCGATGACGCCGATCTCGATGCGGCCGCCGCCGCCGCCGCCAATGGCATCTTCTTCAATTCCGGTCAGACCTGCACGGCGGGTTCGCGTTTGTATGTGCAGGATGGCTGCTACAACGAACTGGTCGATCGCCTTGTCGCGCGCGCTCGTGCGATCAAAGTGGGCAATGGCCTGGATCCAACGGTGGAAATGGGTCCGCTCATCAATGGTTCGCAACTCAATCGCGTGACCAGTTATATCGCGAGCGGTCAGCAGCAGGGCGCGACATTGGCAGCCGGCGGCGAACGCCCCGGCGGACTCGATGCCAGTCTCAGTAACGGTTTTTTTTTATCGCCGACCGTGTTCGTCGACGTGCACGAAGACATGCGCATCGTTAAGGAAGAAATCTTCGGTCCCGTCGTTACCGTATCGCGGTGGAAGACGCACGACGAATTACTGCATATGGCCAATGACAGCGAATACGGACTCGGCGCCGGCATTTGGACATCGAACTTACGCACCGCGCATCGACTGGCGGAACGCATCGAAGCCGGCTCGGTATGGATCAACTGCTTCAATCTCGTCGACCCTGCGACCGCTTTCGGTGGCGTGAAGCAATCGGGCTGGGGTCGTGAAATGGGCCGCTACGCGATGGAAATGTACAGCGAAACCAAAAGTGTCTGGGTCAACATCACCTGATCGCTTTTTAAAAATTTAAAAAAAATTCCACAAAAAATATTCAGGGGAAATTCGATGGATTTAGGTATTCGCAACAAGGTGGCGATCATTACCGGCGGCGGCGACGGAATTGGCAAAGCAACGGCGAAAATGCTGGCGGCCGAAGGCGTGGCGGTGGCGATCTGTTCGCGCAATCTGGAAAAGCTTGAGCGTGTCGCTGCCGAAATTCATGAACAAACCGGTGGGCGGGTGCTGCCGGTACAGATCGATACCACGCAGTGGGAATCGGTGCAGGCCGCCGTCCAGAAAGTCGTGGATGAATGGGGCAGTGTCGATATTCTCGTTAATTGCGCGGCCGCGCCCGGCGGGCTGGTGAAAAACAATATCGAGCTCGCCGACGAAAACATGCTGCTGTTCGATTTGAACACCAAACTGATGGGCTATTTCCGCCTGTGCAAAGCCTGTGTGCCACATATGCGAAAAAGCGGCTGGGGACGCATCGTCAATGTCGGCGGGCTCACCGCACGCTGTACCGAAGCGCTGAGTGGCATGCGCAACACCGCCATCGTGCATATGACGAAAACCTTGTCGGATCAGCTCGGCAAGGACGGCATCACCGTCAATATCGTGCATCCCGGTGTCACGCGCACCGATCACATCATCGAAATGTTTCAGAGTCGCGCCGATGAACGCGGCGTACCGCTGCAGCAAATCGTGCACGAAGAGGCGGAAGAGCCGGCGGCGCTTGGCCGCATGCTCGAAACCGAAGAAGTCGTCGATTTCATCGTATTTCTCGCATCGCAACGCGCCAGCGGCATCACCGGCGAATCGATTGCCGTCGATGGCGGCTTGTCGCGCGCAATTTATTTATAAGAGGCGCCGTCATGCTTCCCAAGGTCAAACGCATTGCGCATATCGTTTTGTTCGTCGCCGACCCCGAGGCGTCTGCGCGCTGGTATCAAACGGTGCTCGGCATGCAGCGCGTGGCGACTGCGGGCGATGGTCCTTACAAGGGCGGAATTTTCATGTCGTTTGGCGTGGCCGATCACGATATTGCGTTGTTTCCGCAAGCGCCCGGTGCCGGCAAAGGACAGGAATTCGAACACATCGGTCTCGAAGTGGATTGCGACGGCGATTTGCGAAAACTTCAGGAGCTGTATCGCCATTTGCTGAAACACGATGTGCGAATTGCGGAAATTCTGGATCACGGCGTTTCCAAAGGTATTTATTTTTACGATCCGGACGGTCACATGCTGGAGGTTTTTTGCCAACAAATTATCGGCGAGGACTCAATTGCCGAATTGCGTCGCAATGAAGGCATGGCAGAACCCTACAACCTGACGCCAACATCCTGATCTCGCGCCACCTATTTTTTTCAAGGAATCTGCTCCATGTACGACGCTAATTTTTCGATTTTTCATATCCGCAAATGGTTCACCTTCACCGAAGAAACGCTCGCGAACGAAACCGGAAAACTCGCGGATGGCGAGCCGGTTCGCAAGTACGTCATCGCGGCGGCCATCAAAAATCCGTATGCGGGCGTGTATCAACAAGATCTATCCAATGTCATCGAAAACTCGCCGGCTCTGGGCGAGGAATTCGGGCGCCGTATCACCGCACTGGCGAATGGCCACGCAATTCAAAGTTATGGCAAGGCCATTCTGGTCGGCGCGAATGGCGAATACGAACACGGCAATGCGTTTCTGACGAATCCGGCGGCCAATCCGGTCCGCGATGCTCTCGGCGGCGGCAAATCATGGGTGCCCTCGACCGGAAAAATCGGCGTTCCCGGCACCGTGCTGGATATTCCGCTGGCGCACAAGGACGCGCTGTACGTGCGTTCACATTACGACACGATTTCCGTTTCGTTCAACGATGCACCGCGGCCGGATGAATTGCTGGTGGTGTGGGCATTCGCCACGCGCGGACGTTTGCATGCGCGGCTCGGCGGTCTGCAAGCGGATCAGATCAAAGGCAACGACGGTTTGAATTAAATAGCGCGGCTCTTATGTTGCGCTGAATTATGGATTAATCGCATGAGTGAAAAAGATTTCGAACTGGGTCGCGCTCTGCGCACGGAAGTGCTCGGCGAAAAACGCGTGCGCGAATTGCTTGACGATGCCGACGATTTCAATCGGCCGTTGCAAGAGCTGGTCACCGAATATTGCTGGGGAAAATGTTGGGGCCGTGACGGACTCACGCGCAAGCAGCGCAGCATTCTCAATCTCGGCATGCTGGCGGCGCTGAATCGTGCCGAAGAATTTGCGCTCCACACCAAGGCCGCGTTAGGCAACGGTGTGACGCTGAAGGAGCTGCGCGACATCATTATTCAGATCACGATTTATTGCGGCGTGCCGGCGGGCATCGAGGCACAGCGTCACGCTAACCGCGTCATCGCAGAGCTGCGGCAGGCGGGCCAGTTAACAGACGACAGTTTGCGAAATTGAGCGCGATGATGACGATCTCGGCATCACCAGAAAGTTGTTTTTTTTACGGCAACGGATTGCGCCAGCATTATTGGCATTTCCGATCGCCGGGTTGCGCTACGGTCATCATGCTGCACGGCATTCGCAGTTATGCGAAGACATGGATGAGGACCGCGGAATTGCTGCGTGCGCATTTCGATATTGTCGCGCTGGATTTGCGCGGTCGCGGCGACAGCGAGTGGTCCGCGGTCGCGAATTATTACGCGGACGATTATGTTGCGGATATCGAAGCGCTGGTCGATCACCTGCAATTGCATCAATTAATTCTGCTCGGGCATTCGCTCGGCGGTCAGAACGCGTTGCTGTATGCCGCGAAATATCCGGCACAGGTTGTGGCGCTGATCATCGAAGATATCGGCCCCGGTTCATCCAGCGCGGGCGCTGGTGCGGCGCGCATCGTGCGCGAATTTGAAAATACGCCGGAGCAATTCGATTCGTGGCAAGAGGCGACGCAGTTCTGGCGCAGTATTCGACCGAATATTTCTGACGAATCGCTGCGTCAGCGCGTTCTGGAAACGCTCACTGAAAACGCCGATGGAAAAATCCGCTGGTCCTATGATTTTGCCGGCATAAAAAAAGCGCGGCTCGATGCGGCGGCGCATCCATCAAAAATTCCGGATTTATGGCCGGCGGTGCGTTCGCTCGCATGTCCGACGCTCGTGTTGCGCGGTGAAAATTCCGATTATCTGAGCCGCGACACGCTGATTGCGATGGCGAACGGCAATCCGCGTATTGAAATTGCCGAAGTGCCGGGCGCCACACATTACGTGCACGACGACAACTTCAGCGATTTTTACCAGCGCGTCGATCGGTTTCTCGATCCGTGGAAACAGCGTAAACAGGAATGATCGCGATGCTGAAACTGTATGGAAATTATAAATCCGGCAACGTGTACAAAGTTTCGCTGCTGCTACATCTGCTCGGCAGGCCGTATCAGGAAGTGCAGATCGGCCTGGGCCCTAACACTGAATCGCAAACCAGCGAATACCTTGCGATCAATCCACTCGGACAAATTCCGGTACTGGAAACGAACGACGGCAAATTCATCAGCCAGTCCAACGCGATTCTCTGGTATCTGGCGCAGAGCAGTGAATGGGCGACGCGCGATGATTTCGAACAGGCGCGCGCGCTGCAATGGATGTTCTTCGAACAGTACGAGCTGGAACCCAATCTCGCGATGGCGCGCTGGATTTGCCATCTGAAAAATCTCGCCGTGGAAATGCGCGTTGAACTCGAGCAGCACCACAGCAAGGGTCATCGCGCGCTCGGTGTCGTCGAAGCGGCATTGCGCGATTCGGCTTTCATCGCGGCGGATCGTCCCTGCATCGCCGATATCGCGCTGTTCGCATACATCCACAACTGCGCGCAGGGACGTTTCAGTCTTGAGAATTATCCGGCGATCCGGTCCTGGATCGCGCGTATCGAAGCGTTGCCGCGTTTTTTCCCGATGTCGCGACAGTTCGCGCAGTTCGATTACCGCTAACCAAATGGGGTGGAGAAGTCCGTGAGTACCGATACCGAGCAGAAATATTCGATGCCGATGCGCCTGCTGCACTGGAGTATCGCGCTGGTGATTTTCGGACTGCTTTGCCTGGGGTGGTACATGGTGCCGTATCAGGAGGGAAAACCTGAATTGTGGGATCGCCTTTATTACTTCCACAAATCATTTGGTGTGCTCGTGTTTTTACTGATCGTGCTGCGGCTGATCGTGCGCTGGCGCACACGCGTGCCGGAATTGCCGGCGACGTTGCCGGCGCAGGATCGCAAACTGGCGAAAATCGGTCATGTCTTACTGTATGTATTGATGGTCGTTACACCCTTGCTGGGCTATTCGATGTCGAGCAGTTTCAAAGACAGCGATGGCGTTTATTTATTTTCGTTATTCCATGTGCCGGAGCTGCTGCCAAAAAACGACGCGGCATTCGAGTTTTTCGACCGTGCGCATGCCATCGCCGCGTACACCTTGCTGGGCCTGGTGGTTATACATATCGCCGGCGTCATCAAGCACCGTTATTTCGACAAGAACAAAAGCAATGACGTGTTGCCACGCATGCTGTGAGTCGGCGTTTCAAATTTTGCAAATCCGAGGTAGACAATGTGAACGGCACAATTCTGGTTGCAACGGCAAGTCAGGGAATTATCCGCAGCGCGGACTCCGGTAAAACCTGGCATCGCACCGCGCTTGGCCAGCCGATTGAATTCGATGGCGTGGTGCGATCGCTGGATTTCGATTCAAAAAATCCGCGAGTAGTTTTCGCGGGCGCCGATGTCGGTCTCTGCCGCAGCGATGACGTCGGCTCGACCTGGCATTTGGTTGATTCGCCGTTTACAGGCCAAACGGTGTGGAAGGTCGCTGTCGATCACGATAATCCGCAGCGCATTTTTGTCGGCACCGGAGCGCCGTCGCGCGCGGTTTTATGGCGCTCTCTGGATGGCGGCGCAAGCTGGACGAAAGCGCCGGTGGAAATTCCAGAGTTTTGCGAAGGCGTGAATCGTCCGCGTCTGCTCGCTTTCGCGTACAACCCGAAGAATTCGCAAAAGGCCTGGTTCGGTTTGGAGGAGGGCGGTTTATTTCGCACCGCCAACGGCGGCGATAGTTGGGAACGCATCGACAGCCGCTTGCTCTGGGATTTCCATTCCGACATTCACGCTATTCATGTGCTGCCGGACGCGGATGAAACCGTTGTGGTGATTTGCGTCAACGCGATTTATACCAGCAAGGACGGCGGCGAAACCTGGGAAGGCATGTTGCCGAAGAAAGCCTTCGATCTGTATTACGCGCGCGCGCTCGCATCGCCGGTAAATTCTGAAAATGTGTTGTACCTGAGCGTTTCCGACGGCACACCGGGCACGCAGAGCCAGATCGTCATCAGTCGCGATGGGGCGAAAACCTGGAGTTCCTCGCAATTCAACGAGCCGCCGGAATCCTGCGTATGGAGTATTCGCATTAATCCCGCGAGCCCGCAGCAGATGGTCGCCGGCACCAAATACGGTTCGCTGTATATCAGTCGCGATGGCGGTGGGAGTTGGCAAAAAATGTGGCGATCATTTCCTGAAATCGCCGATGTGTTGTGGGTGCCGGTGACGGCGCAAATCAAAGCGGCGCATAAATCCGATGTCGCGTGAGCCGCGTCGAACTGTTGCATAAGGTGAACAAAGCGTGTCGGCAATGGCGATTTACACAGCATCGTTGCGTAAATAGTCTGCATACAGCATTCGGCAAATTGCTGACGAAACCGAATATGCCGTACAGCCGAACATGCCGCATAGATAGTGCGGATCAATGGGTGAGGAGACCACATGTCCACTATGAATGAAACCGAGCGTTTAATCGCGCTCGATCAGAAAGCTTTGTTCCATCCGTTCAGTTCGATCCGCGATATTCACGATAACGGCGTGACGGTGATGTCATCCGGCAAAGGACTGATGCTGACCGACAGCAATGGCCGCGAATATCTCGATGCAATGGCGGGTTTGTGGTGCGCCAACGTCGGCTATGGTCGCGAAGAAATTATCGAAGCGATGTCGGAACAGGCGCGACGTTTTTCGTACTTTCACGCATTCAATTCGAATATTGCGGATGTTTCGATCCGCTGCGCGGAAAAAATTCTCTCGCTCGCGCCGCAAAATATGAGCAAGGTTTTTTTTGGTTGTTCGGGTTCGGATGGCAATGAAACCAATCTCAAACTGATCTGGTTCTACAACAGCCTGCGGGGCAAACCGCAAAAGAAAAAAATTCTGTCCCGCATGGGGTCTTACCACGGTTCCGGTGTTGCGTCAGGCAGTCTCAGCGGTTTGCCCGGCATGCACCAGCATTTCAATATGCCGATCAGTGGAGATTTTCTTTATATCGAAAGGCCGTTGTTTTATCGCGATGCGCCTGCGGGCATGAGCGAGCGCGAATTTTCGCAACTGCTCGCGCGCAAACTTGACGAGCGTATTCAGCAGGAAGGGCCGGATACCGTCGCCGCGCTTTTTTGCGAACCGCTAATGGGTGCGGGCGGACTGATCCCGATGCCGGAAGGTTATTTCGAAGCGATTCAACCGGTGTTGAAAAAACACGATGTGTTGCTGGTTGCCGATGAAGTCATCACCGGTTATGGCCGGCTCGGCTCATGCTGGGGATCGGACGCCGTCGGCATGAAGCCCGACATCATGACCACGGCGAAGGGCATCACCAGCGGCTATTTTCCTTTGTCGGCATCGATCATTTCGCAAGATATCTGGGATGTCTTCGCGGGCGATCCGACCGCGACAGCAGTTTTTTCGCATGGATTCACCTATAGCGCGCATCCGGTTGGTGCGGCGGCGGCACTCGCGAATCTGGCCATCATCGAAAACGAAGGATTGATCGCCAACGCAAAAAATATGGGCGCTTATCTGCATGAAACACTGCGTGCCGCGATCAGCGATCACCCGCTGGTGGGAGATGTGCGCGGCTTCGGTTTGATCGGCGGTATCGAATTGGTGAAAGACAAAACCAGCAAAGAGCAATTCCCAATGCCCATGCGTGTCGGCCGTCAGCTGTACAAAATTCTTTTCGAGCTCGGCATGGTATCGCGTGTGCTCGGCGATACGCTGGTATTCGCACCGGCATTGACGATCAACAAGGAGCAGGCCGACCGTATTGTTACCACGTTCGCGAAAGGGCTCGATCTGTTGGTGAAAAAACTGTGAGTCGCGAACACGACAATGTGAAGGCGCAGCGCGGCGCAGATCGATTGATCGAAACCGCGGTCGCGCTGGGTGTCGACGTGTGCTTCGCGAATCCCGGCACCACTGAAATGGCGATCGTTGCCGCGCTCGACAATGTGCCGGGCATGCGTGCGGTATTGTGTCTGTTCGAAGGCGTGTGCACGGGTGCCGCCGATGGTTATGGCCGAATGAAAGGCGTGCCCGCGTTGACGCTATTGCATCTGGGTCCCGGCTTCGCAAACGGCATCGCCAATTTGCACAACGCGCGCCGAGCGCACACACCGATCATCAATGTGGTGGGCGATCACGCGTCGTGGCATCTCGCTTACGACGCGCCGCTGACATCGGATATTCATTCGCTTGCGAAACCGGTTTCGGACTGGGTAAAAACCGTTGCGGGTGCGGAGTCGATCGCGGACGACGTGTGCAGCGCATTTGCGGCGACACAAAAGGCGCCGGGCTGCAGCGCGACATTAGTCGTTCCGACGGATTATCAGGAAGCGAATGTTGCGCACGCGGATATGGTTGCGCCAACGATTCCCGCGCGCAGTTTCGATGGCGCGAACGTGGAGCGCATTTGCGACGTTTTGCATGCGAATAAGCCGTGCATTTTGTTGATCGGCGGCAACGCGTTGAACGAGGAAGGGCAGTTGCTGACAGCGGCTATTGCGGCAACGACCGGTGCACAAGTTTTCGTTGAAATGTATCCGGCGAAAATCGAGCGCGGCGGCGATCTTCCTGCCTTCAATCGCCTGCCGTATTTCCCGGAAGATGTATTGAAAGCGGTCGGCGACGCGAATGTCATTCTGATTGGCACGCGCGAACCGATTGCCTATTTTGGTTACGAAGGCTTGCCGAGCCGCCTCGTTAACACCGACAAATTACATACGCTGACAACAGTGGCGGAAGACAGCATCGGCGCTTTGCGTGCGTTGGCAAAAATGCTTGACGCAAAAGCGTGGCGATCGAAGTCGTCACAAGAGCGCGTGGATTTCATCGCGAGCGATAAGGCACTGACGGGCGCATCGATTGCGCAGTTGGTGGCGAAACATTTACCGCCGAACAGCATTGTGGTGCCCGAGGGTTCGACGTGCAGCGTCGCGTTTTATAACGCGGCGGCAAATGCGTCTCGTCACACCGTACTGACCAATACCGGCGGTGCGATCGGACAGGGGCCGGCGTTGTCGATCGGTTGTGCGATTGCTTGCCCGGATCGCAAGGTCATCAACCTGCAATCGGATGGCAGCGCGCTTTATACGGTGCAGTCGTTGTGGACGCAGGCGCGCGAAAAATTAAATGTCATCACGTTGATCGTATCGAATCGACGATATGCCATTTTGCAGGTCGAGTTGAAACGATCCGGCCAGGTCGTGCCGGGCCCGCAGGCGCAGGCGCTGACCGAGCTCGATGATCCTGCGATTGACTGGGTGTTGCTCGGCCAATCGTTCGGCGTGCGATCGAGCCGTGCCGAAACCGAATTGCAGCTTGAGCAGCAACTGCGCCGCGCCATGGAAATGGATGGGCCATCGCTGATAGAAATGCTTGTTTAAATGCGCCATTCAAATGCTGAGCTGAATAAATAATTCGATGGCGACGACAAAATAATAGGAATAAAAATTGGCGGCCTTGATCGAGCTCTATGCCGAATGCGCCGTTTGAAATTCCTTGCAGGTATCGATGAACGTACGCACTTTCGCCATGTGTCTGTGACTCGCCGGATAAAGAATATAAAGCGGTAAATCGATATTGATCGAGTCTTCGAGAATGGAAATCAGACGGCCATCGCGGATGTCGTCTTCAATGAGATAACTCGGCAGATAGGCAATGCCTAATCCGGCAAGCGACGCATCGCGCGCGACGCGGCCGCTGTTGGTTTTCAGCCGATCACCCGTGACATCGATGAATTGACCGGGCGCGACTTTCCAGTTGGAAAGTTTTCCCATGTGCTCTTCCTGAATGCAGTTGTGTCTGAGCAGCTCATCGAAGGAGGTCGGGACACCATGCAAATCGAGATATGCCGGCGATGCGCACATGATTTGTTTGAACGTGTGTAGACGCACGCTGCAGTAATTTTGATTGTAGGGTTCACCCACCCAGAACGCGATGTCGAAACCTTCCGCAAGCAAATCGACAGGGTGATCCAATAACGTTAAATCGACGGACATTTGTTGAAAGCGGTGCAGATACGTTGGAATGACTTCCTTCATCTTCAGCAGCGTGAAGGCGAGCGGCGCTGTTAAATGCAGCTCACCTTTCGGATCGGAAATGATGCCGTCGATTAATAAATTCGCTTCGTCCATCGAGCGAATAATGCTGGCGCAACAGCTATAAAGTTCTTTGCCTTGATTGGTGAGCACAACTTCGCGAGTCGTACGGTGCAGTAATTTGAAACCGATGCGATCTTCGAGATTAGAGATGTGTCGACTCACCGCTGCTTTTGAACATGCGAGCTCTAGCGCTGCATTCGTGAGATTGCCTTTCTCCACCACTGTGGCGAAAACAACGAGGGCAGGCAAATTACTTAAATAAACATTGTTACGCATGGGAAACAATCTATCCCGCTTTCGGTTGTTGTCAAGCGAATACCGCCTGTTAGGATCGCTTCTCAAGCCCGACCGCAGCTATAAAACGCGACAACCTATAGTGCCAGAACGAAACAATGCTTACTTGAAGATTTAAAAAATTATTACGATCGAATGGGGATTCAAATGTTGAAACGTACTCAGCTTTCTTTGTCCATCAGTTTAATTCTGGCATTTTCATGCGAGCCGGTCGCAGCTGCTGTTATCGAGGAGTTGGTGGTAACTGCTCAAAAGGATCAGCAGAATATTCAGGACGTGAATATTTCGATGTCGGCGTTCTCCGGCGAGCAGATCAGTGCGCTGGGTATGACGGATACCACGAAGATCGTTCAACAAATTCCCGCGCTACAAATCAATGCCTGGTCTCCCAATGTCACGATTTTTAATCTACGCGGAATTTCGCAAAATAATTTTCAGGACAATCTCGAAGCGCCTGTTGCGGTTTATATCGATGACGCCTACATGGGTAGTTTGAACGGTATCAGCGGCCAATTATTCGATATAAAACGCGTGGAAGTATTGCGCGGTCCCCAAGGCACATTATTTGGACGCAACGCGACTGGCGGTCTCATCCAATACATCAGTCAGGGTGCCGATAGTCGGGAGTTTACCGGCTACCTGAGCACCGGTATTGGTTCTTACAATCGTCGCAATGTCGAATTCGCGGCGGGGGGCGAATTGGCCGATAAAATACGCACTCGTTTTGCCGGGCGCTGGGAAAAAGCGGATGGCTATATAAAAGCGATCGTGCCGGGCGTGCGCGATCTCGGCGGGGCTAATGGGTTCGCCTTGCGTGATAACTTGCAAATTGATTTTACCGATAAATTCACCGGCGATTTCTGGCTGAAATACTCGAAAGATACCGATGTGCCCACTGGCGGTTACGCTTTCGAAAATTGCCCGACCGATGCCGGCGGTAATTGTCTGACGGATAATCATGGCCGCTCGCTGGTGTCGAGCGGCACCGCCGCTGGCGATGCCCATAAACACTTGAACGGCGATTCCGGTTTTCTGTATCGCGAAGTCAGCGTTGGTCAAGGCAAGTTGGCGTATGAATTCGAGAACGGCAATGAGCTCGTTTCGATCACCAATCTCACCAAACTGCATAAATCGTATTTCGAGGATGGCGATGGTCTGCCCGCCAAAATCGTAACGCTCGGCACCAACGCTTCCTATAAACAGTGGTCGCAGGAATTGCGGTTATCGGGGGCCACCGATAGAACGCGGTGGCAGACAGGTCTTTATTACCTAAATATCAATATCGACGAATTCAGCCCGTTGTACGGTGCGCCTGCGTTATTCAGCATTTTGTTGCCAGGGCGCGCACCCGCTTCCGCCGATCTCACCGCGCTAAGCACAGGTACGCCAGACAATGGATTCGAAAATGCGCGGACGCTGCATAATTGGTCTCTCGACTCGACCAACTGGTCCGTGTTCGGACAGGGTGAATATGACCTCACCGACGAAGTGACCGGCACGCTGGGTTTGCGTTGGTCGCAAGATAAAAAGAATATGGATTTCACGCTGCGCTATGCCGATAACTACAACCCGGTGCCGATGGTTATCGATACGGATGAGAAATTCGATGCGATCGTTCCGAACGCCACCAAAATCGATCGTGGCGACTGGGCGGGCAGGGCTGCGCTCGATTGGCACGTCACGCCGGATCACATGCTGTTTATTTCCGCCAATCGTGGCATCAAGAGCGGCAATTTCACGGCGTCGATTGGTGAAAACATCACTCCCGAAACGTTCAAGCACGGTCAGGAAGTGCTGTACGCGTATGAAGCCGGCTTTAAATCGAGGTTCAACAATTTGAATCTTCGTATCAACGGTACAGCGTTTTATTACAACTACGTCGGCTATCAGGCGTTCTCGCTGGCGGGCGGCGCGCCGCTCGTGAAAAACACCGGCGCGTCCGCGCAAGGCGGCGAAATGGATCTGACCTGGACGCCGGGAACGAATTGGGATTTCGTCGCCGGACTGACGTATGAAAAATCCGACGTCAACCAAATCACCGGTCCGGGGATTTTCGGTCAACCATCCGATCCCATTTTTCATGCTGAACTGCCGAATGCGCCGCGCTGGAGCGTGAATTATCTTGCCCGTTACAATTGGGATGTCAGTGCGGGTAACCTGGCGATTCAAGTCGATGGCGTGTGGCGGGATAAACAGTTCCTCGAAGTCACCAATGGCCCGGGCACCGTGCAGGACGCATACGAAGTCACGAACGTGCGTCTAACGTATGCGACGCTCCAAAACAAATTGACGCTCGGCATTTTTGCCGAGAACGTTTTCGATACCACGTACAAAGCCTATACGCTCGACTTGGGCAATCTCGGCGAAACCAGTTATTACGCTCCGCCGCGTACTTACGGCGCGAACGTGAAATATGCATGGTAAAGGCATGATTGCACGCGTACAGGCGAATAATGAATAAATTATCGATGAGTGTTGATCGTAACTTTGAGCGATATATCGGCTTCGAGCACAGTGGCGGCAAAGCGATAGCGGCAGCGACCGTGCTGGGCACCATGGGGGCGCTGACGATTCTGGTGATGCCGGGTTTGCTCGGCGTGATTGTCAATGCGTTCGGACTCGATGATCAGCAGATCGGCCTGTTAGCCTCGGTGGAGATTTTCACAATGGCCATCGCCACCGGTGCGGTGACGCCGGCCATCAGCCGATTCAACTGGCGGGTGCTCGGCGGCATCGGGCTAGCGATTCTTGCCATCGGTAATTTTGTATCGATTGTCGCAACGGATTTTCACGGCATTTTATGGGCGCGCGGTATTGCCGGTGTCGGCGAGGGGATCGCTGTCGCGGTTTCATTTTCCGCGCTCGGCGTCACGCGCGACCCCGATCGCTCGTTCGGGATCTATCTTGTTTTCGGTCTGGTTTTTTCCGCCATTGTGCTGGCCGTATTGCCGCTGATCGTTCATATCGGTGAGCACGCGCTGGTGTTCGGCCTGCTGGCAGCGTTATGTGCGGTCAGCGCATTGTTGTTGCCATGGCAGTCGCCGCAATCGCCAGAGCGGGAAGAGCATTCCCACGATCAGCACGTCCCGATTCCCTATCTGCCGGTCGCGCTCGGGTTGGCGATGGTGACATTGTTTTTCATTGCCCAAGGCGCTGTGTGGTCCTACCTGGAACGAATGGGCGCGGTAAGAAATATCGATCCGCAGTCCATAGGCAACGCGTTGTCCTTGTCCGCGATGGCTGGCGTCGCGGGCGCGGGTATCGCGATGTTGGTGGGCAGCAATATTCGGCGCTCGATACCGATCACAATCAGCATTGCCGTACAGGTGGCCAGCATGTTGTGGCTGGCGCGGCCGTTCAGCGAATGGGGATTTTTCGCTGCCGTGATGATGTTCAATTTCGGCTGGAATCTGTGTCAGCCGTATTTCTCCGGAATCATGTCGGAAATGGACCCGGAAGGTCGCGTCGTCGTGCTCATGGGTTCGCTGCAAACGATCGGTGTAGCGGCAGGGCCGTTCATCGCCGCGGCGACGATCGGCCATCGCCAGTACCAATCGATTTGTTATCTCGGTATTGGCTCCGTACTCGGTTCGCTGCTGATGTTTTATGTATTGCTGCGGTTGTGGCGGCGAGCGCATAACGTGCTGGCATCATCGTTCGTCACGGGAGCTTGAACGATGCCATCGATCGAATTGCTGGGTTACGCCGATAGCGAACGCGAACAACTGGAATGTGTATTACGCGCAGAACTAGAACAACTTCCGTTCGCGCACGAAATTGTTTTCATTGGCTATCACAGCGACGTGACGGACATGAAAGGAAACAGACAAGTCTTTCTGCGCATAGTGACACGCAATGAGGAAAAGGCGCGCATTCTGATTGATCGATTGCAATGGCTGGCTGATGTCGAGTTCGTCAAAGCGAGTGAATTCGTCGTTAAAAAAGCGTGAGTTTTAATCACGGAACGCGTGCGCGCCGCTCGGATAAATATTGAATGATGTCCACAGACAGACCGCGCGCGTTACCGCCTCGTGTCGGTGAAAAAATTCTGACCGACGTTTTGTTTTTGATTGTTCTATTGATTGCTGCATCGAATTACATCGTTTGCAAAAATGTGTTGATGCATGTTCCGCCGTTCACATTGATTGCGATCAGGTATTGTTTTGCTGCGATAGTGATTTCAGTTTTTGTGTTATCGCGAATGAGGCACTTAACACGCGACAGTCTGATGAAAAGCGGCGTGCTGGGACTGGTGCTGGCTGCAGCCACTATCACATGGCAGCTTGGCGTGATGCACACCGATCATATTGGGCCGGCAGCGTTTATCGTCAGCCTGGATGGTTTGATGATGCCGATGGTGGTGTGGCTGCTGTTTGGAACGGTGGCTGAGCGCAGAGTACTAATCGCCATGCCGATTGCGCTGCTCGGACTGGGCTTACTGACATTGCATGCGGGGATGTCGATTTCGCGCGCCAATGTGTGGTTTATCGCTAGCGCTGTTGGCTTTTCACTCCACATTGCACTAACTCATCATTATTCGAAACTGTTCGACCCGGTGTGTCTGACCTGGGGACAGATGGTTATCGTATGCGCGGTAGCCACGGTATTGGCGCTAATGCTCGAAGCAGATGCCGTGACTGCCTCGGCGATCGGCACCGTCAAATACGAAATGCTTTATCTCGTCGTGGTGGCGACCGCATTGCGTTTTCCACTGCAAAATTACGCGCAACGCAGAGCCTCGGCATCGCATGCAGCATTTCTTTTTATGCTGGAGCCAATCGTCGTGGCGCTGATGGGATGGTTTTTCCTATCGCAATGGATGAACGGCCGGCAATTATTGGGCTGCGGTCTTATTTTGTTGGCAGTCATCATTTCGCGCGGCAAGCAACGTGAAACTCTTGTCTGATGCCTATCGCGAATTTGGGTAATGGCAGCGTGAGGGTGAAAAAATGACGGCTTTCGATCCGAAAGATTTTCGCAAAACGCTCGGCCAAATCGCCAACGGCGTATGCGACGGCGAAAAAAAGCTATTCGATATTGATCTTTCCCCGCTAATTAGGCCCACGACAACGGTGAGATTTCCCATTAATCTGAAACAAAGGGGAAACCACGATTAACTCTCTCCAGGGGCTAGAACATGGCACTTTCAGACTTGGCGATTCGGAAGACGAAAGCAACTGGTCAAGCAGCTGCAAGAGGGTATGCGTAAACAACGAAAACGTGCCCAGGATATTCCGCCGTACATCATACCGCTATCGATTCAAGCCATTGAGGTAATTCGCTATTTGCTTGCGAAGATGAAGCTTGGCCAATTTTTTTACTCTGGCATCGCAGCGATTTAAAAAAAGTATCAGTGAAAATACATTGAATGGTGCGCTCAAGCGCATGGGGTATGACGAATTACTTACGGGGCATGGTATTCGTGCCACGATCTCGACGGCGCTCAACGAAATTGGCTAAGATACTGCTGAGGTCGCACCCAGGCGGTGTTCGGCGCCATCACATCGAATTGTTGCTGCAGATGATTTGGTGAGATCATGGCTGGTTTTGTTTTGCCAAAGAAAGCGCGACGACGGTAACCAGACTGCGATTGCAGGCCTTCTTGCTTCATCAGGCGCCACACACGATTTTTACCACAGCGCTCGCCAAGCTCTCGCAAATCACAATGCACTTTGTGATAACCGTACATAGCGCCGCTTTCCAGCCACGACTGTTTGATCAAACCCAATAAGCGCCGATCTTCAATCTGTCGCGGTGAGTCGATGCATTTCCTCCAGGCGTATAACCGCAGCGATGACCATCCATCAATGCGCACAACAAGCGCACGTTGTACGCGCGCTCATTGGCTTCGATAAATGCGTACCTTACCCGGATGTCTTGGCAAAGAACGCAGCGGACTTTTTTAGGATGTCGAGCTCTTCGGTTGACACGTTTAAGCTTGGCCTTAAGCCGTCGAAGTTCTTCTTGCGGGCTACTCTATTGCGCATAGGCTGTGCTGTTGCCGTAGCGGAATGGAAAGACGCTTTCGTGAACGAATTGCGCGGATTTCCGCACGGTCATCACGACGATCAAGTAGATGCGTTTGTGCATGCGCTGCGTTATCTCAATCGCCTCAATCGGTTGGAGTGGTCGAATCAGCGGCCGACAGCAAGTCGACCACAAGGAGGTCGTCGTCGGCCGGGTAACCATCGATGAATAGATGAATATTCGATGTGAGTACAGGGTGATCGTTGACCAGTAGCCATTTACTTTATCGATTCGCTGCGGATATTTTCCTTAAGGACTTCTTTTTCTTTCCGGCTGTTAAAGATGATTTCTCACTATAGTAGTGGTGCTAGCTCAGGGGAAAGATCACTGACAGCACTCGCCTTCTACACATAAACACTTCGCCATTAAAATAGGGAGAGGTCTCGCTCGATTAGCAAAGTAGCGCAGCAAAGTTGTTAGCGGCCGATAGCCATTTTACCAAAAGAGGTTTGCTGTCCACCCCAATCTTTCGATAAACAGATTTAAGCTGAACTTTCGCCGTATTGGGCGAAATCCCAAGTTCCTTCGCCACCCGCTTAATACTGCTGAACTCCATGACTGCATTCAACAACCGCTGCTCCGCGGGGCTAATTCGCCATAGTGATGCCAGCGCTGATATACCGACATAGTCTGTCTTTGGCGAAAAAATCAGGCAAGTATAATACTCATCGTCAACTGGAATAGTGGATTCCGGAGGCGGGCCATAGCAAACTGCAAACGTAAATTTTTGATTGTTCTTGCAGGATAACGATGCTATCGATATCGGGTTCGATGTATTCGTTTCCGCAATCATACACTGAAGCTTAAGCTGTCCTTCCTTGGAGTGTGAGATTAATCGATTGTTATTACAGAGGAAGGTGGACGAGCGCTCGAGAAGTTCTTCCATAAGCTCCGACATGTAAAATATTTCGCCGTGGATATTTATTAGAGCGATGCCAATTTGACTCGACTTAAGCAGCTTTTCTGAAATTATCTTTAAGCTCGTATTTACTGCCGTTGTTTTTAATCGCTGAAAATAATCTCGAATAAACGGACATATTTTAGTTATCTCTGCGCATTGTTCGGATGTGAAATAACTTTGCCGCGCCGCTTTTCCGAATCGTAATCGAAACTGCGTTTCGCCTATCTCAAAATCGAGGCATAACACTTGAACGACCTTTATCTTGTAGAGGAATAGTTTTCTAAATTGTTCATCGCAAAACTTCTCGTCCTCAAGATCGATGACCTTTGGCGTTTTGGTCAACAACTCGCCGTGGCCCCTCAGTGCCAGCAGATCGGCACCATGGGCGCGAATTACATCCAAGTTACTCTCAGCGCCGATAATTTGCGGAGAAAGTGCGCGCGACGGTGGTGTAATGATTAATGCAGCAAAACTCAGATCGGCATATTCTCGGATAACATCGAGTACAGTACCAATATCATTTTCCGCCTGACATCCACGGTTAAGACAAGAAAAAACTCTAAAGATGAAATCAGAATAATCCATAGTTAATCGCATCCCACATTTTTTATTAATTAGCAGAGTGGAGATTTATGTGGAAGATAGTGGTTACTTATGGGTAACCCCTCGCTCCCGGCCCGCTTATTCCGATCACGAAATATTATGCAATGCTTACAGAGGTTTCTTCTTCGATATGGGAAATTAAGTCCAAAGTCGTTACCTTGGGATCTTCCGCATCGAAGTCAGTAATTTTGTCGAGCGATAAAAATACCGCTCTGCCGACTTTATCCGATATTGCTTGCTCAAGATCAGCAAAGAAGGTCACGAATGCCATCGAGTCAAGCTCTGCGCCATCCCCTATTAATACCGTAGAATCGGTTACTTCGATCGGTGCGGCAATAATATCCGTATCGAAAAGCCCTTTTAAAGTTTCGCTAATTAGCTGAGAAATTTCACTGCGTTCCATAGAAGCTCCTTTAAATGAAAATTGCACAAAAATTTAGCGGCGACATGATTAGGTGGAAATTTGTTGTTTAATCAATACTTCAATACCCGCCACAAACGTTTCATCAGGATTGGGTGATAATCCATGAGTCACATGTGTGAGACAGAAATCAAGAGTGCCATCTGCTTTTGGACGAATAGCGAGTAGGGGTGGTAAATAAAGATGCTTACTGGAGAAGGAAGGCTCGAGATTCCATGTGTATTCAGCTGCGGTTACATTCTCAAAATCCCAATGTGGCCGGTCGAAATTATAGTAAGCAAAAGACAGCGTATTACTTAAAGGGACAGACCAACTCATCAATGCGCTGTGGTGCGCATATCCTTCGCGGCAAGCCATCGCCACCAGTTTTATTGCCTCGCGAAATGACACCTTTTGGGGCAGCGAGACCTGCATAATCGATAGTGCAGAATAATAACCAACTGAGTGTTGAAAGGCTGAACCATTCCTGAGCGCTATGGGGTATGTGCAAGTAACACTATCATTACCAGTGAATTGCACTATTGAGTAAACGTAGGCGGTCAAAAAGAAAATGAACCGTGAGCAGTTTTCGGCGCGGCAATAGGTATCTACAAGAGCAATTTCTTCTTGCATTAAGGTGAATATTGCCAGCTTTCGCGGTGGTTGAGTGGTAATACTTGTGTCTTCATCGAAGGGTAGACGAGCGCTCGATAAAAGCCTGTCGCATTCAGCGACATGTCGCTTCGCTTTATCCGACGCCAACCAGTTTTCCTGCCATTTCACATAGTCCCAATAATGACCGGCTGCTGGCAGGAGAGGTGGCGCGATTTCATTTACATAACTTCTATACAGCGCATTTACTTCCTTTACGAGGATATCTTGGGATGCGCCTTCACACACGATGTGATCTGATGCAATAACCAATATTGTGCGGAGCTGATCGAGAATGATTACTGCGCTACGAAAAGGAGCTTTTTCAAGAAACGGACCGGGTTGCCAGACAAGATTTTCAATCAGCTTATCAGCATGTGGAATTCGCTCAAGCTCGGGGAGGTGCGTTAAATCGATTTCACTGTGGGCTAGTTTTTGGTGGGGCTCCAAACGGTGCACAACACCGTTGCCGACCTTCGCAAAGCGAACACGCATCATAGGATGCCGTTCCGCGGCCGTTAATAACGCGCGGGTTAGCGCCGATCGATTTAATTTTCCTTGCAGTAGCGAAGCTTTAGCGAGCGTGCTGCCGTAACTTGATTGCTCACACAGTCCGTAATTAACCCATAATTTTTGCTGACTGGACAATGGAAAATAATGAGGCTCAGAGCTGAGACGATTTAAAGATGAATTCGACATCGACATCCACATCCCTTCCACGTGGGAAATTAACCACCGATTATTAATTCCCGTTTAATGATTCTGTCATTCAATTATCACAATTAAAAATAACCCAGAAGGATTATTCGCGCTTTAAAAGGAAGCCTCCTTTAGGGTGACTGCAGATCCCATAATTTTATGGGAATCTAAAGTTGAGTTTTCGGCACCCGCTCTTGTATCAGGGGCGGGGACTAATAATTTTAAAAATTATGAATGGAATAACTAGCGAATTTGCGATTGATAGCTAATGATCCATCGTTGTTATTTTTGGTCGTGAAATACCTGCTTAATTAATGTGCCTGACTGCCGATCGCTCCTGTGGTCGCTAAAAAAATACTAGAAAATTTCAACCGACGGCGTAAATCCAAAATACAAACGTATAAACGGACGCATACTGCATTTATATTCGCTATATTGGTCGTATGGCCTAAAAAAGGCGACAAACTTTTTTGAATAAAAATCTTTAAGATGGGATAGAAATCTTTATATGACGGTGGAGCCTGTAAGCGGAATATCTACTCCCAGCCAGAATCTTTTTTGTTTGCGAGGAAGAACGGCGCTTGTGACAGGTGCGTCGAGCGGATTAGGCGAGAGTTGCAGCAGAATACTGGCGCGGCACGGAGCGGTAATAATATTGTGCGCACGCCGATTAAACCGACTTCAGGCGCTCGCCGATGCTATCGAGAAAGAGGGCGGAAAGGCATATGCCATAGCGATGGATGTGAATGCGGAAGACAGCATTGCTAATGCTTTTGCACAAATAGATGCGCTGCGCTTAGTGCCGGATATCGTTGTAAATAATGCTGGTCTATCGATTCACCGGGAATTTAATGATATAGAAGATAAAGATTGGGAAGTGCAGATTGGGACAAACGTTAAGTCCGTTTGGCGAGTTTCGCGTTACTGCATCGATCGTTTAATTAAATCCGAACGAGCCGGAAGCATTATAAATATATCTTCCATTTTTGGTCTAGGTCAAAGCCCTACGGGCAAAGCAGTATACTCGACCTCGAAAGCTGCCGTGTTGCAACTCACCCGTGCAATGGCTTTCGAGCTCGCGCAGAAAAATATTCGTGTTAACGCAATTTGCCCGGGCTTTTTCAGGACGGCAATGAATGCAAGATTTTTCTCCTCGAGCGCTGGTATCCGATTAATCAACAACACGCCCGCTAAACGTTTGGGAACGGCAGAAGATATCGCCGGCCCGTTACTGCTGCTTGCCAGCAACGCCGGTAATTACATCAGTGGTATTGCCATACCAGTGGACGGTGGACATATGACGCAGTCCAGCGCCGAATTCTTCATGGCATGACCGATTCGGATTAGCGGCATGTATAACCGCATGGTCGCGATGACGTACACAGCTGAATGGATTGATATTTCACAACACGTAGGATTTAAAGTGCAAAAAGTTTTTTTGATCGCTTTACTATTATCGGAATTTTTCTCTTCGTTTGCTACTGCCGACACGCTGCGCGACATTTACGAATTAGCGCTGAAGAACGATGCAAAATTACGCGTGGCCGAAGCGAGTTACAAAGCCAATATCGAAACCGAGCAACAGGCAAAATCGCGCCTGCTGCTGCAAGTGCAGGGCGATGCGAATTATGGTCGGCGCAAAGTCGACAGCGATGCGCAGAGCATCACCGGATTTACCGGCACGTTTCCGAATTTCGTCGGCCAAACGGGCTCGGTCAATACGCGCACCAATACGACGAACAGCGGCTGGGGCGTTTCGTTATCGCAGCCGCTTTTTGATTTGCCCGCATGGTTCTCGTTCAAAAGTGGCAGGCTGACCAGCAAACAGGCCGAGGCTCAATTTGCGGCTGATCAGCAGGATTTAATCATCCGCGTCGCCGACGCGTATTTCACCGTGCTACGCCAATGGGACAATTTGCAGGTTGCACGTTCGGAGGAGCTCGCCGATAAGCGCCAGCTCGATCAGGCACAACAGCGTTTCGATGTCGGCCTCATCGCGATCACCGACGTGCATGAAGCGCGCGCTGCCTATGACGCAAGCGTCGCGCAGCGACTCGGCGACGAAGGCGATCTGGCCACGGCGTACGAAACTTTATCGACCTTCACCGGCCAGATTCACGAAAATCTGTGGCCGCTGAATAAAGATTTTCCGGTATCTGAACCGAGCCCCAGCGATCGCGGCGAATGGGTAAAGTTCGCGCTCGCAAACAATTCATCGCTACACGCGGCGTTTTACGCAATGGAAGCCGCACAGGAAAATGCAGCGGCAAAACGCTATGAACACGCGCCGAAATTGAGCGGTAATTTAAGTTACGAAAAAGACCGTGTCGATGGCACGCAGACCACCACACCTGCGTCACTGTTCAACTTTCCGCCCGATTCTGATTCGGCCACGAAGATGGCGATATTAAAGTTAACCGTGCCGATTTACAGCGGTGGTTACACGAGCTCGGCGCAACGTCAGGCGTACGAACAATACAATGCCGCGCTCGAACGCCGCATCGATACCGAGCGAACGGTGGTGCAAGGCACACGCGCACGCCATATCGCCGCATCGACGGATGTGCAACGCGTAAAAGCGCGCTCGCAATCGATCGTATCCGCACAGAGCGCACTCGATGCCACCAGCGCCGGTTATGAAGTCGGCACGCGCAATATCGTCGATGTATTGCAAACGCAACGCACGTTTTATTCAGCACAGCGCGATTACGCCAATGCGCGTTACGACTATGTGCTCGACATGCTGAAATTAAAACAACAGGCTGGCACGCTGACGCCGCGGGATATCAACGATTTAAATGAATGGTTGGTTGAGCCCAACAATTCGCTTAAGACACAAGAAGGTCAATTGCCGTTCGGCCAGCGTAACGATTTCGCACGACCTGTCGAAGGACACTAGCTCGAGGATGCCACCACCAAATCTTTTAGCGTTCCTTAAACGACGTCTAACAATTTTGAGTGTTGGAAGACGGCATGCACGTGCCGATGCTGTGGTTTTGATTGCGATCACCAATCAAGCCATTGACGCGTCGTAGTAAAGGCCTGTCAAGAAACCCCGGAGATATCGCTTTTCCACGAGGTATGCGAGACCCATGTGACGAAACATTTTGTAAAACTGCGCTTCGTGAAGCGTGGGAGGAAATTCGCTTGGAGTCCGATGGATTTCAATATGGTGGCATGCTTCCTGTGCAGCGAACCATTGACGGCTTGGACGTAATCGCAGTGGTGGGAACTATTTCTCCCTCGCTTCTGCTGACGCTGCAGTCATGCGAGGTTAGCGAAATTTTATATATTCCCCTCGAACAGCTTGTGCGCAGTGCGCAATTGCGTCGTAATGCTTCATCAACACCCGATATGCACAGCAAGATAAATTTCTACGAATACCCGGATCATGGCATATCCGGCATCACCGCTGGTTTTATTAGTTTTCTGGTGATGCTGCTGCAAGGTGTTGATCGATAATCTCGCTATGTAGTGTTGTTGGTTATCGCTCAATAGGAGTTAATTTATTTGCAGCCGCCGCGCTTGCGCGCGCGCCAAAAATATTTGTCCCAATTCGGATCATCGTAGCACCTTCCCGAATTGCGAGACTGAAGTCTTTCGACATTCCCATTGATAGCGTGTCGAGATGCGGCCAATTTTCGCGCTGGCGATCAAAAAGTTGCCGCATGCGGGCGAAACTTCGAGCACGTTCACCGTCGGAGTTATCCGGAGAAGGAATGGCCATAAGACCTCGAACAGTCACATGGGGTAACTTCGATATCGTTTCGATGAGATCTGGAACCTCTATCTCCGAAACTCCACTTTTTGTATTTTCGTTGTCAATATTGACTTGAATACAAACATTCAGTGGTGGAAGATTCGCTGGCCGTTGTGCAGAAAGTCGCTGAGCAACTTTCAGACGGTCTATGCTATGCACCCATGCAAAATGGGTAGCTACTGCAGCAGTTTTATTCGATTGTAGCGGACCAAGAAAATGCCAACAGATCGGCTGCCCCGTGTATGAATCGATTTTGGTGACCGCTTCTGACACATAATTTTCACCAAAGTTAGAAAGGCGCTCAGCTACCGCATCATGTATCACCTGTAACGGTTGCCCTTTACTCACCGCGATCACGGTAACGCTGGAATAATCGCGGCCTGCCTCTGCACAAGCGCTACGGATTTGTTGTTCGACTTTCTTAACGTTCTCTGCGATATCCATACCCGCTCCGATATTTATTTCTGAGGAATTCAACAATTAAATAGATGCGTTGCCGGTCAGGCTGTCTGGTGCTGATTCGAACCCAATTGTTTTATTACGCATCTCGCTTGGTGGGCTGATTAACATGTACAGCGAGGGGACAATGAGAAGAGTAAATAAGGTACCAATGGTCATTCCAGCTACCAGCACAATTCCAATGCTATGACGAGCAGCGGCACCGGCTCCGCTAGCGAGGATCAAGGGAAAATGGCCTAATACAGTGGCCGCCGAGGTTACGATAATAGGGCGCAGCCGATACTGAGCGGCCTCGAGAATCGCCGCTTTTTTCTCACATCCTTGAGCTTGGCGTTGATTTGCGAATTGCACTATCAAAATACCGTTTTTTGCTACCAAGCCAACCAAGGTAATTAAACCGATTTGAGAATAGATATTTATGGTGGTGAGTCCAAAGAAGGAGAACAATAGAGCACCACAAATTGCCAAAGGAGCGGATCCGAGAAGAATAATAAGTGGGCTGCGGAAGTTACCGAAGAGCGCTGCCAGTACTAAATAAATTATGGCGACCGCAAAGAGCAAAGTGATGTTTAATGAGTTTCCTTCTGATCTCAGTTGGCGGGACTGTCCGGCATAATCCAGGCTATAACCCGGCGGTAACACCTCTCGTGCCGATTTTTCCAAAAATGCCAGCGCAGTGTCGCTGGTTACACCGGGTAACAGGCCTGCAAAAATAGCAGCGGCATTACGTTGCTGAAAACGCTCTAAGGTGCGCGGTACAATACTTTCGTGCAGCGATGCGATGCTGGATAAAGGGATTTGCTCATTTTTCGGACCATTGATATATATCGACGTCAGTTGTTCGGGGTCTAGCTGATCTTTTCTCGCCAGCTGCGGAATGACTTTGTAACTCTGACCATTTAATCCGACATGGTTAACATAAGCTCCTCCAAGGAAGGTCGAAAGCGCTTCGCCGACCGATTCCATGTCGATTCCCAATGCTGCAATTTTGTCTCGATCAAACTGAATCTCCACTTGCGGAAGATCGTATTTGAGACTGGTATCTGCGTAGAGAAATAAGCCGCTCCCCATGGCTTTATTCATAATCTGGCCGATATACTCGGTCATGCGCGCGGGATCATCATCCGCGACAACCATCATCTCCACATCGAAATCGCTACCACTGGGTAAAGTACTCGGGACAGCCGGGAGCGCTGTCATCCCGCTGATCGATCGTAGTCGAAAATACATTTCCGACATTAACTGATTAATGCTGCGGTGGCGTTCGTGCCACGGCTTTAACGTAATGCCGGTATTGCTAACGGTGCGCTCCGTGTATTGCCAAAAATATTGCGTATCAGGATCAGCAGCCCAAATTTTTTCCACTTCGCGAGCATAGGTATCGCTATATTCAACCGTCGAGTTCGCGGGCCCGGTCATGTATACATAAATGCGGCCTTGATCTTCCGCTGGCGCCAATTCTTTTTGTGAAAAAAAGTAGAACGGCAAGATCAGCAGAATCGCCGTAACTGTAATGACCATCATCTCTCGAGGCGCGCTGATGATGCGCGTTAGAAAACGAACATACGTTTCTCGCGTAAGGATGAACTTGGCGTTCACATAGTGATGTATGCGGCTCGCCGCGTTGTTTTGTCCCAACAGCTTCGTACTCATCATGGGCGAAAGCGTCAAGGCTACAAAGCCTGAGACTAAAACGGCGCTGGCAAGTGTTAATGCAAATTCACGAAAAAGGATACCGGTAAGGCCACCCTGAAGTGCTATAGGGCTGTAGACCGCTGCTAAAGTTATCGTTATTGCAATGATCGGCCCTCCCAACTCGCGCATGGAATGAAGAGCTGCTGCAACCGGAGACATACCTTCTTCGATATGCCGGTTAACATTTTCGGCGACAACAATAGCGTCATCGACAACCAAGCCAATCGAGAGGATGACCGCCAAAATCGTCAACAAATTGATCGAAAACCCAAACAGATAAGCGAGCAGTACAGCGCCGCAGATCGAAATAGGTATGGCTACCAAGGGAATCAGCACAGACCGCAGCGAACCCATAATGACGTAAATCACCAGTGCGACTATTAGCAGCGTCTCGCTAAGCGTCTTGCCGATTTCTTTCAACGCATCTCCAATGTACGCGGACGAGTCATCAGCGATATTGATTTCAATACCGGAAGGCATATCCGCGCGTAATTGCTCAAGGCGTTCCTTTACGATCCGACTAACGGCCAGAGAATTTGACGATGGGGTTTGGAAGACGGCTAAATACGTTGCGTTATGTTGATTGAAGCGTGTTTCAGCATCGTAATTTTCTACGCCAATTTCAACTTTCGCTACTTCCTCTAGCCTGACGATTGCTCCGTCTTTCGCTATTAGAGGCAGCTGCTGTAATCCCTCGAGATCGCGAACATCCGTGTTTGCACGCAAATTGATGAACGTGCTGGTACCATTTGTGTGTCCAATGGCAGAGAGATGATTGTTCTTCAGCAATGTGGATTCCACATCGTGCGAACTAAGCCCAAATCCAGCCAATTTTTTGGGGTCCATCCAAATTCTTACCGACAACTGACGCGCGCCCAGCATTTGTACACGCTGCACGCCGGCTATCGTTTGAAGATCGGGTTGTATGGTGCGCGCTAGGTAATCTGCTAACTGGATTTGCGACAGCGAATTCGATTGAAATGCCAGGTACAGCAATGCTCGATGATCATCCGCACGCTCGACATCAACGATCGGAGATTCGGTAGCAGCGGGTAATTGACTGCGGATTGCATTAACCCGCGCGGTAATTTGACCTAGCGCATCGTGATAGTTTGCGTTTAATTTGAGATGAGCCTCAATAATGCTCTGGTCTTGTATGCTGGTCGATCGCAGGTAATCGATGTCCTCGGCCGATGCTACTTGACGCTCTAGCGGCGAAGTAATGAAATCGCGGACTGTTCCGGCGCTTGCTCCGGGATAATTAGTCGTAATCTTGATGGTTGCGGCGCTGATGGCCGGGTATTGCCTAATCGGCATTAGCGAAACTGCGCGCAAACCAACAATGATAATAATTAAATTGACAACTATCGCTAGCACCGGCCTCTGAATAAAACGTTCAGTGATTTTCATTGCATTCCTTGGCACAGCCACTGACGTTAACAACTATCTGCTTACTGATGTCTACTTGCACCCCATCACGTAATTTGAATATCCCCGCAGTCGCGATCTGCTCGCCTTGTTGAACACCTGAATTTACGATGACGCTGTCGCCATCGGTACCGATGATGTTTATGATTTTTTCATGCGCTATCCATATAGGATCGCCGTTGGGGTTTTTGCTTTTTTCGATAGAAAATACAGAGCTGGCGTATGGCTGCTGGCGAATTGCCGTTTTGGGCAATACGACGGCCGCCTGTTTCGGCCCAATTGCCGCGGTGATCTCGCCGAACATCCCTGGGCGCAACGTATTATCGACATTTGGAAATATCGCTCGAATTCGCAGACTTCGGGTTTCATCGTCCAACGACGAGTCCAAAGCGTAAATTGTTCCCGATAGCTCGCCAGCGCTCTCGGTTTTTAGTTTAACCTCATCGTGAAGATGGATTTTATGGGTATGCTGTTGTGTAAGTTTAAAATCGACATAGATAGGGCTTAAAGCTTGAATATCCGCAACTTCAGCGCCAGCTGCAAGGTATTGGCCAACACTAATATCGTTAATCGATATATACCCAGCGAAGGGCGCGCGAATAAAGCGCTTTTCTAAAACGGCGTGCAATGTTCGGACCTCGGCATCAACCTGTTTCGCTTGGCTGATGGCATCGTCGAGGGCCGATTGAGAAATTAGCTTGCTATCGAAAAGTTTACGCTGCCTGGTCAAGGTATTTTTCGCGACTTCATTCCTTGCTACCGCCGCATCCAATCGGGCCTTTTCTTCCTCATTACTGAGTACAACAAGCAGTGCGCCTTCGTTAACAAAACTTCCAGATCCAGAGGTGAAAGTAATCCGGCCAACCACCCCAGCGTTTTCTGCGCAGACCTTGGTCCGTTGGCTCGCGATGGCCGTTCCAACCGCGGTGATCTTTGGTTGCCATTCAGCGAGCTTTACCGAGCTGACACTAACGGTTGCTAGAGGGGCGGGTAATTTGGAATAGGCGGCAATAGCCGAAGCTACCATCCAATATTTAATGCCACCTAAACCAATGATTACCAAAATAACGCAGGTTACCGTAATCCATAGAGAGCGCTTCATTTTCGACAGTATTTTCGCCTTTTATGAGCCACACCACCTCGGAGTTAATGACGACCACGATACTCCGGTTGCGATAAGGCAATATTGGAGAGCACTGACTTAGTTAAGATCGCGGCTACCTAAAATGAAATTGTCTCGAGCAGTTGTAAATAACCCAAGAGGATTACGATAAAAGCAAAGTATTCTGAAATAACATGGAGAAGTGAAACAGGAGAAATGTATGTCTCGCCAAAACCTCTATAAAAAAGTACCGGGCTTTTCGAGTGTTCTTCGGTTAGCGCTGCCGATCATTCTCTCTAGTCTTCTCGCTGCGCTTCACCAGCTCATCAATGCGTTTTGGGTGGGCCATATTGATCAGGCGGCCGTTGCAGTCGTATCACTCTGCTTTCCCCTATTAATGTGCGTGATATCGATTGGCAGCGGTGTGTCGGTGGCGAGCGGAATTTTGGTGGCTCATTCTTACGGGGCTAAAAATGCAAGAGGTGTGGATATCGCTACAACACATGGGTTAATGCTATCCACATTGCTATCAATTTTGATAACCGTCGCCGGCCTACTTTTAGCACCGGTCATGTTAAAGGGTTATAGTTCCGACCCTGCTATTATCGCTGCGCAACAAAATTATTTGCGCATTTCTTTATTCGGAATTCCATTCACGTTTATATTTCTGCAAGTGCAAGCGACGCTTAATTCGATTCAGAAAGCGACGCTAGTTCTACTATTATCTCTACTGAGCATCTGTTTGCATATTGCGTTGGACCCATTATTTATATTTGGATCCAGATATTCCCCAGCCTTTGGTGTTGAAGGGGCCGCTTTGGGTGGCGTATTAGCGGATGCGTTAATTGCGATAATTTCATTAAATATACTTTACGCCAAAAAATCGAAAACTGATGAAAAAGAGCGACGTTTCAACGACGAAATCATTAAAAGAATTGTTCAATTGGCGCTTCCCATTTCCGCTGAACAACTATTTGTTGCGCTGGGTGTATCCGTCATAACCACTTTCGTTTCAACGTTTGGCATGTCGGAAACCATTGCTTTCGGCGTAGCGATCCGTGTGTTTATCTTTGCGATGATTCCAGCAACGGGAATTTACGTGGCGACCTCGATTTTGGTCAGCCAAAGCTTGGGGCGAGGCGAGGTCGCGGACGCCGAAGCCATCGGCTATTCCAGCGCGAAGGGAAGCATGATCGTCCTGGCCTTATTTGCGGCTCTTATCTATTTTCTTTCCAGCGAAATCGTCTATCTTTTTGTGCCAAACATGGTCCTTTTACGTGAGGGAACCCAGCACGTTGTGGAGCTGATGGCGCTCGCTTTAGGTTTATCTGGATTCAGAATAGGCATGCTCGGGCTGTTTCGCGGATCTGGCAATACACCGCTCACAATGGCGATAACTTTGGCAACCACGTGGTTCCTGCAAGTTCCATTAGCGTTTACACTTTCGAAGATCGATAGCATTGGCGTCGAAGGTGTTTGGATTAGCTATCCGCTTGCCAGTGCAATCTCCACGGTGATGACATTTCTTGTTTTTAAATCGGGAAAATGGAAGCGGGCGGTGGATATACTGACAATTAGTACTCAACAGAGAAATACGCACACAACCGCCGAAGTTTAGGGTGCAAGCCTTTCAAATACTATTTTCATCGTTGCTATGAACTGCGTGATGTGTTCTTTGGTTATGGTGAGAGGTGGCGACAGAAGCAGTCTATTTGCGGAGGGGCGCACCATGACCCCTTCTTCTCGCGCAATTTGCGCGGCTTGACGGGCGAGGGCAATAGATTCCGGCGTTGGGCGGACATTGCCGCCGGGGCGTGCAATATCAATGGCTAGCATCAAACCCTTTCCGCGAACCCCTACACACATCGGATACTCCTGCATTAATCCTTGCAGCTGCTCAAGGCAATAATCGCCTACTACACGAGCATTTAGTGGCAAATCTTCTCGTTCGACAACATCAAGTGCAGCCAGGGCCGCAGCACAGGCGAGTGGATGACCGCTGTAGGTGTAACCATGCATGAGCATGGCCTCGGGCCCAGCATTACCATGCCACGCGTCGGCCATCCGCTGATTAATCAACGTCGCTCCGAGGGGGACATAGCCAGAGTTAATCCCTTTTGCCAGACACAAAATATCGGGCTTCACACCCCAGCCCCGGCAACCGAACATGTCTCCAGAGCGACCAAATCCGGTAACAACCTCATCGGCAATCAGCAGTAAATCATACTTATCACACAGCTTCCGCATCATCAGCCAAAACTCCGCGGGTGGTACGATCACTCCGCCGGAGGCCTGAATTGGTTCAGCGATAATGGCGGCTATTGTTGCGGGATCCTGGCGAATAATTTCACGCTCTAAATTTTTCATTCCTTCCTCTGCTAATAATGCATCGATTTCCGCATCCCGCTTGCGGTATAGCCACGGTATGTCTACATGGCTGCATTCGTTTAGCAGCGGCGCATACGTAGCAGTAAATTGTTTACCGAGCCCACCAACAGACATACCGCCGAAGTTCGCGCCATGGTATGCATTCTGAAGTGCGATAAATTTCTGCTTGGTCTTTTGACCGCTGATATACCAGAATTGACGAGCCAGCTTTAATGCCGATTCTATTGCGTCGGAGCCGCCTGAGGTAAAAAACACGTTCGCCATATTTTCGCATGCAGTCATCTGAACCAGCTTTGCTGCTAATTCATCTGCTCGCGGATGCGTCACATCCAGAAAAATAGGCGAATATGAAAGTTCATCGAGCTGTTTTTTTATGGCATCTTTAATTTCAACACAGTTGTAACCAACATTAACGTTCCACAACCCGCCGCGCATATCTAAATAAATTTTGCCGCTATCGTCCCAAATATGAACGTCTGACCCGCCTTTGATGGTTAAGGGTGGCGTCTGCTCGCACAAATAAGGCGACGTCATTGGATGTAGTAAAAACTTTTTATTTTGCATATCGCCCTCAATGACTAATGATCGCAAGTTTTTTCACAAAAATGAGCGGAGTAATTTAAGTGCAGGTGAACAGCTTAATATGACGTTCGCCTGGCCAACGGACCAATCGCCCGCCCTTAAGCGCAAATTGGCTTCAAAAATTTGCAGGCAAGAAAGACGAAACCCGGCAAACAGCTCGTGATATGCGAGATTTTGCAACTTCTTTCCCACGCAGTTTTCATAAAAGGTGACAGATTCATCATAGCTCGGCATGCCTGGAAGTTGTGGCAAACGCCAATGCAACGACTTGTCAAAAAATAACCACCAGCCCACATCTTGTGCTGGGTCCCCAAGTGAAGCCATTTCCCAATCAATGACTGCAGCGACTTCATTATTTAAAAAAATCAGATTGCCTAATCTGGCATCGCCCCAACACATCCTGGAGTCGAGATTGTCTGGAATCTCCTTTTTAAGTACATCCAGCGCACGAAGCGCCGTATCATTTTTTATCGCCGCGCAGTCGGTTAGCAATAAGGTTTCGTACCACGCCAGATTCGACGACACCGAAGATGCGCCAGGTAGCGCACCATTCAGCGTTGTCAGCATAGGATCCGCTGTATCTATTTTGTGAATTTCAGCTAAGGCGGTTAGCCCATTCAGCCATAATTTCCGGCGCTCGGACGGAGTCGACTCTGCCACAAAGCCGCTTCGCGCATAGGGCGGGTTGAGGCTGGGCGTATCACCTGCAACATAGTGCATAACGTAAAATTCTTCGCCCAATATATCGGTATTTTTCTCATACCCGTAAACCATGGGAACTTTTATTTTTGCCGCACTATTGAGTGCCTTGAGCACGGCATATTGGCGGCCGATATCGTAAAACGGCAAAACCCTAAACTCTGGTGCGGGTGCAACGCGAATAACTATTTTGTCCCTTTCGCCATCAGCTTTAAGGATATCCGCGATTAAAGTGACGTTCGCGAGCCCTTCGGTAGGTAAGAAGAAACCGTCGACAGATAGGACATCTTTCTCAGGTATCTCTCTTTTTAGCCATTCTTTGAATTGATTGCGGCGGCCATTGAAATAATTGAGCAATTGTTTTTTGCGTTTAACTTTTGAATCCATTTGAAATCATTCAACACCAGCCACGTACGTTTTTAACAATACTCTACTAGACGGCGAATATTCGTAACCCCGATGGGTTATGGCCATGCATCGGATGGAAGGAAATAATCTAACACGAGAGTGATTTTTATATGGAATACGACTAGCAAGAAATTCCAGACCTATCCGTATTGTTGATTAATTTAATTTATTTTTGGAACTGCACATGGCTAATGACTTCCTACTCAGTGTTCCTAGGATGATAGATCAAGCCTGCGCGCGGACCGGCCTGTCAGACTATGGCGCTTCTTCATTTAGAGAAGGGCTCGAATATCTTGCAGAATCAGTAAATGTGTCTCGCGCGACAAAGCCACCGCGGGCATTTATCGCACAACGCATCGGCGACCTGCTGGTCAATCGTCTTCAGACAATTGGTGCCATAAGCACTAATGCAGAAATCCAGTTTCGGCGGATTCAAAAACCAATCTTCATTATTGGAACCGGTCGGGCGGGATCGACGTTTGTAAGCCATATACTCGCGGCCGATAGCGCTAATCGTTCCTTAACAAAAAGCGATGCACGCGAAACCATTAGCCGAACGGCACGCAGCGCCCAGCATATTTTTCAAGCTAATCGCTTTGGAACTAGCAATAGTCCGACTAAACACATTCACCATGAAGCACCTGAAGATCCGACTTCATGTACTGCGGTTTTTGCTCATGACTTTAAAAGCTTTGAATTCGAGCATTACGGCTTATTTCCCGAGTATTCAACGTGGTTCGATAATTGTTCTAAGGCCAGTGCTTACGCGTACCACAAGCAGGTATTGCAACTGCTGAGTCATGACGGAGACCGTTGGATACTAAAAACGGCACAACACTCTCTCGCAATTGCTGAATTATTGAAAGCCTATCCAGACGCCAAATTTATTCAACTTCATCGCGACCCCTTTGTGAGTCTGAACTCCCGTGTCGGGTTTGTGACATCGCTGCATAAACGCATCGGCTTTCCGGTTAATGAGCATCAGACACGCCAACGATGGGCCCACCTGATGAAAAAAATGATCGTTGAATTAGCGGAGTTTCGCGCTAATACGAATCGACCAGTATTTGATGTTAATTACGAGGAATTAATTACAGAGCCCTTTGAGATAATCGAGCGACTCTACCGATTCTTCGATATGGAAATGACGATCCCTGCAAAGGCAGCGATTCAAAATTATATTGCGGAGAACCCGCAAGGAAAATACGGTCAGCACAAATATACAATCACTAAGACAGATCTTGGAAATGGCGTGGAAGAGATCTTTGAAGAGTACAAGCGCCGTTATGCTGCCTAGGAAAGTCTATGACTCGGATGAATGAAATCGTAGATCGCAATGACACGTTTATCGCAGTTACTATGGTCGATGTCGAAAATCGTCGACTTGATGCTAATCGTGTATTGCATAAAAGATCTGCCAATGGCGATCCATTTACGTTAATGGAAAAAAAGCTACTCCGTAGCGTACTCATCGACACCACAGATGTCACAAAAACGGCTGAGATAAAAATAGCCCACGACGAGCCAAATCGCGCCAATTATGAACGAACAAACGGCACATTTGTGTGTAGCGCCGCTGGGGATATCGATGGGTCCGGAAGAAATCGGCTGATCTATGGCGTTACCCTCGATACGGGCATTTGTTATCTGTTGGCAACATGGCACGAAAACGGCCAGGCTCGAAGTCAGATTATTGCCTATTTTGCGGACCGGTCCGTTAGTTTTATCCGCACAATCTCGGTCGGCGATATCGATAATGACGGCCGAGATGAGATCGTGATCGGGACACGACCGAATGGTAATGTCATTATTTTTGATTGGCGTGATGGAGATTACGAGCAATCAGTAATTGAACATGCGCCATTTGGACAAGGCACTAGCAACACCCGAGAAGTGATGGTGGCGGACGTCGATAACGACGGCCAATTGGAAATTGTTGCAGCGATCGCGCGTACTGACGCCAAAAAGTGGAGCAGCACGCCTGGCGCCATATTTAGTTATAAAATGAGCGATGGTGAATGGCGCCGCCGAACGATCGACGATTTCGAGGGCGCTACTCACACACGCATGGTCGCGCTCGGTGACCCATATAATTGTGGAAAGAATGAACTCATTTGTGTATCGGTAGGAATTTACAATGATGCCACCGATACTATCGATCGTCCGCCTGCGCTTGTTCTTTACCGAGTCGATAGTGACACGGTGGAACGCCAAGTCTTATGCGAGTTCGATCAATGGGCGATTAAATCTCGTGCATTTGCCGTTGGGAATGTCTACCAAAGAAATCAACCGGCACTCATTTGCGGTACCCGTAATCTCGATGAGCGAGGATATACCGAGCTGAAGGTATTTCGTTTCGATGGAGTAAAGGGGTGGCAAAGTGAGGTTATTGATACCAGTTTAGAGCTTGGCTTTCACTATGTCCTTGCTTTGGATGTTGATGGCGACGGGGTTGATGAAATTATCGCATCTGACGACACCAAGGGATTAATTAAACAATATAACAGGGTTAATGGCAGATGGAATTGCACCACGCTGCTCGAATACCCAAACTCAATTTTTACCGTAAGCATTCATCCAGTGTCATTACCGTCGGATGAATCTATCTTCCTATGACATACCGTTTAGTGTGTGGGAATAAAGAGTCGGGTTTATCAGAAAATCTCAATGCCATGGACTTGGCGACCGGCCATATCGCGCAACCGCGGATACTGATATACGACCATCCGCTGGATATTTCTCACCTCATCACAAGCCTTGAACTCGCTATCGACACTAATCCGTTTGTCGCAGGGCGTGTTGCAGATCTTGAAAAAAACGCGCCGCGAATCGTCGCCAATAATGCAGGTGTGCTATTCGGACATCGGCGGTGCTCTGGAGCCATGCCTAAATACGGACCAGAAAATCCGGTTGAAAGCACATTGGATTACACTGACTTTTGCCCGCAAATCGATGAAAGTGCCATCGATGAGAATACGCCGCTATTGCAAATACTGGTTTCCGAATTTCGCACGGGAACCATTCTGAGCTTTGTAAGGCCGCATTTTCTTAGCGATGCATGGTCGATATGGCGGTTTCTGGCGGGCTGGGCCAGCATTGCACGTGGAGAGGTGTCACCGGAATTTAATTTCTCCAGAAGCAGCTTTCAATCGCAGCTGGCCGGTGCAAAGGTTAGTACTCACCGGAAAATTGCGCCTTCAAGATTCAGAGATCGATTTCTGCGCCTATCTTCGGGGGCAATTGAAAAGCGCATCTTCCGTGTTTCCGAGGAAACAGTTAACGCACTGGTAACTCTCGCTGAAAGCCAACTTGCTGACGAGGTATGGGTGACTCGACAAGACTTATTGGTAGCGTATCTATGGAAGATCATTGTCGAGGCTGCCAATGTAGCTACCGGTGCGACTGTTGTTTTTTCAATGCTGCGTAGCATCAGAAAAGATTTCGGTCTCGATATGCAATATTTTGGCAATGCTGTGGCAAATTTAGCGTATGAAGACAGGAAGAGTGCAGTGCTAGAAAAGACCGCACCAGAAATAGCACTGGATATTCGTCGACATGTTAAAACCCTAACCGGCGAAAAAATTCGCGAGAAAAGCGATTTTTTCTCGTTAGAATCAAAATCGGCTGGCGCCTCATCACTCCACAAATTCCATGTTTTTTTTAATAATTGCACTAAATTTCCAGTCTATGAAATAGACTTTGGAACCGGCCGACCAGTATGGAATGATATTGTTCGTGGAGGTGGTTTCCGTCGCGAAGTTTTGATTTTTCAAACACCGCAAATGGATGGCGGGTATGACTGTCACGTGAGTTTACCTCAAGCGGAAATGCAAAATTTTACGGATATAGTTGCCAAGCTTCATCTAGGTCGAGATATCGATCAATGTGTTTAGTGTTGTTAGCAGTGAGAATGCATAGAGACTTCCCATTGATCGTTGCTGCAAATCGCGACGAGCATCATTCGAGGCCGACAGAACCACTATCGATTTGTCATGCATCCAATATCGTTGCCGGTAGGGATGTGCGTATGGGAGGCACATGGATGGGGCTCGGCAGAAACCGCCGGTTTGCTGCCATTACGAATATTCGTGAGTCTGGTAAGGCTTCCGCTGGATTTTCTCGTGGGCTTCTCGTTCAGAACTTTCTGATGTCTGACTTAACAGCTCCTGAGTACATAGACTCCGTTGCTACTAACGCTGCCAATTATGCGGGCTTCAACTTACTGCTTCACGACAATACCGGGTTATACCATTTTTCGAATTGGAACAATCAGTATTCGCGCTTGGCCAACGGTGTTTACGCTGTTACCAATAATCCGCCCGGTACGGAGTGCTGGCCAAAGGCTCGGCTCGGCATAGCTGCACTTCAAGCGGCTCTGCAGTCCGATCTGACGCCTGCGGCCTTATTTAATCTGCTCGCAGATAGAACCCCGGCGGCTGACGATGAACTACCTCGCAGTTCTGCTAGCCTCGCATTGGAACGCGCTCTTTCTTGCCGCTTCGTGACCACACTTAAATATGGTACGCGGGCCTCAACGGTGGTGCTTGTCGACAGATCGGATGCTGCGATCATTGCAGAAAAAACCTTTAATCACCATGCAAGAGAAACACTCTATCGAGAATATAATTGGAATTTTTCCTGAGCCAGTGGAACATTGGTCCACGAAGACATTTCGCAACCTTTTGTAACGCTGTGCTGTTCTGCAACAGCTCCTCTTAATTATTGTAATCATATCCTCGGCAAGCTCAGATCTCTTGATATTCAATTAACACGTCGTTTGCCTGGCCCTATTGCACCGAAATTTATCAATGAATATAGGATGATTTAATCAGTAAGGGTTATAGGTTGGCAGCGTTAACCTGCTTACTATTGAAGGGCTTTGCGAATGTATTTGCATCTATAGCAGAAAAACCTTTCAACTGAGCCAGGTTGCGCAATGAATGCTGCCATCAGTCATATTGAGTATTGTTTACCTGAAAAAATTGTCACCAATGCCGATATAGATCGCGAGATGCCTGATTGGAACGTCAGGATTATCGAAGAAAAAGTTCGCATTAAGAAGAGACATCTTGCGGCGGCTGATGAGACCGCACTTGATCTCGCAGTGCGCGCATGTGAAAAGCTATTCCATGCAACCAATGAAGACACGAAAAATATTGATGGATTACTGTTCTGCACTCAGAGCCCTGATTATTTTTTGCCGGGAAATGCCACGCTTCTACAACAACGATTAAAACTGGCACCCTCTATTTTAGCTTACGATTTTAACGCAGCATGTTCGGGTTTCGTGCTCGGTCTTGCTATGGCGCAGGCATTTGTTTCGGCAGGACTTCTGTCGCGGATTTTGCTGGTCACAGCGGATACCTATTCGAAATATATCAACCCCCGCGATCGATCGACGCGCATGATTTTTGGCGATGGGGGAGCGGCGACGCTCATCGTGCGCAATGAGCGGGATAACGGAATACAGCATCTCGATTGGTCAACTCACGGCGAGCACCATAAGAAAATTATTGTTCCCGCGGGAGCCGCTCGGCGGCCAAAGTGTGAACAAACTGCTATTGAGCGGATGGATCATCAAGGCAATTATCGCTCTGAAGAAAATTTGTTCATGGACGGTAACGCTGTTCTTTTTTTCGTAAAAACCACCGTCGCGCCAAATATCACAAAATTTATGCAACAACACGCCTTGACGTTTGACGACATCGATGCGGTTATTTTTCATCAAGGCAGTGGGGTTGTGCTGGATACTTTGAGAGACTTGTTAAAAATTCCTCCGGAAAAATGTTTTTCGAATTTAGAAAGCGTCGGTAACTTGGTGTCTTCGTCGATACCTGTCGCTTTAAAAGATGCCTGGAATTCAGGAATCGTATCTGCAGGCAGTCGAGTGTTATTGGCCGGTTTCGGCGTGGGTCTTTCTACCGCGGTGGCGCTCGTTACGCTGTAATCCCGTTACGAACGAAAGTTCATGTGTATGAAGGTGGAAAATTCAGTCATGAAAATATCGATTAATCCAATCACGCGATTAATAACTGCAATGGGCTTAGTAGGACTAACATGTCTGGCTACAGCGCGGCCCATCGGCGGCTCTGAAAGCGACACCATTAATTGGAGTGATGCCCAGATTAGTCAAACAATTGCGGTACACGGCGTTTATTACGGACTGGGCAATTCAGGTTTCGGCGGCGGCAACAATGAAACTGTGCGCGAGATTGCCGGCAGACAGTGCATTGTAGGGCCGTTGTTTACCTTTAACGTTCTTGATGGCTATGCGTACGATATCGACGAGAATGTTGAAATTGAGGTTGATATAGAGCCGTCTAGCAGCAGCCAGAAGATTACAGTGCTTTACGATAAAAATGATGGGTTTGGGCGGAAAGATATTCCCATAAATGCTGCCTCAGACAGTCATTGGTACACCGTAAAAGCAACGCTGGACCGCGCCAAATTTGCCGGCCGCGGACCACTGAAAACGGATTTAGCGATTGGTGCGAGCAGTGCGTTTGCACCATTTACTCCAGCGGGTACACGCAGTGTCACGATCTGCGGTATCCGATTAAAGCGAAGCTTCACAACAAAAGCCGTTCCGGCTTTTGGCGATCTAACGCTTGAAATTCTGAATGAACATGGCGTTAGAACACCCGCGAGAGTGGGAATTTACGATAAATCACATCGTGCACCCATACCATCCGAAGATGCGCTATTGGTCAAGACTGAGGAGGATGTAGCCCGCGAAATTTTATTGCGCGACGGAAGCACGTCATGGCCGGGCGCAAATCGTTATGCGTTCTATAGCGATGGTTCTTATCACGCGCGACTGGAACCTGGCCATTATCAAATCGTGGTTGCGAAAGGCATGGAATACCGCGTGCTGCAGCAGCGTGTTGAAATTTTTCCTGGCAAAGAACAGCGATTGAAATTACAGCTGACTCGCTGGAGGAATATGCCAAAAGACAATTGGTACTCGACCGATTTGCATTACCACTACACGCGTCAGGATGATCGAGATGACATCAATTTTGCGTTAGAGGCGAAAGCTGAAGATATTCATTTGGCAAATGCGCTGGTGGTAGGAACACCTGAAATTATACTGTTTAACCAGCGCTGGGATGAACATGCAGTGCAGGGTAAAGACACATACTTTATTGCTTCAGGACAGGAGGCGCCGCATACCTCCGTACTCGGGCATGGGTTGGCATTAAATATTCAGCATGAAATATTGGCGCCTACGACCAACCCTAAAACCTCGCTGTTATACGATCAAACTTTCGAAGCTACACGTGCACAGGGCGGTATCACGGGTTATGCACATAGCACGCAAGTCGATTATTTTGGCGCCAAGCGTGGTATGGCCATTGATGTGCCCGTAGGATTGGTCGATTACATCGAAGTTCTGGATCAAGGCGAGCTGTATACGAACCTATGGTTTGATTTTTTGAATTTAGGATTTCGTTTATCACCGAGTGCGGGCACCGGTGGTCCATACGCTGATCGCATGGGTATTGAGAGGACTTACGTGAAGGTCGAAGGCGAGTTCAGTCCTGCAAAGGTATTTAGTGCCATAAAAACAGGTCGCACATTTGTTACCAATGGCCCAATGCTCTTTCTTAGCGCAAATCATCGCGACGCAGATTCGATAATCAATCTGCATCCAGGCGAGGCACTAACCATTGATGCGAAAGCTCTGCTGAATCCCGATCTGGGCAAGCTTGATCGGATAGAGCTCATCGAACAAGGTCGAGAAGTGGCGCGCGCTGAAGCGGTACAGGGAAAGCAGAGCGTCGCATTGCAATTGCACGTTTCGCCGCAAAAAGGCACTTGGTTTGTGTTGCGGGCATATGGAACGCAAATCGATGGGAAAAGCGCATTAGTGGGCGCCACGGCGCCTCTTTATGTGACCATCAATGGCGACAGTTGGCGCGATCCGCAGGCAGTCGGACCGATCGTCCAGCGGTTGAAAGCTGCTATGCGAGAAATATTTGTCATTAATGGCAAATCTGCATCTTCACTAAGTACATCGGAGCAAGCGGAAGTAAACGCCCAACTGATGCGTCGGATCGAAAAAGCAGAGGCCGTGTATGATGCAATTGTCGGGGGCTCAGGAATTACGCCTTGAACGTTCGGCTAAAGAAAACAATTATTCGGTCCGCGCTACTCATAACGATTAAACGAAAATCCAGAGGGCATTTTGATGATATCACCCAATATGACTGCGACGCAGGCAACGCTCGATAAATTCGTTGGCGATGGGGCCGTACCCGGCGCTGTTATTGTTGTGCAACAGCGCAGTGGCGATTTGCATTACGTCGTGAGCGGCGGACCGCGCTATGACTCCGATAGTCCGATCAAGGTCGATACGTTGTTTCGGATGTACTCAATGACTAAGCCGATCACCGGCGTAGCGGTGATGATGTTGATCGAGCGAGGACTGCTGGGGTTGGATCAGCCACTTAAAGAGATATTGCCCGAATTTTCTAACATGGAAGTGCTCGAATCCGCGGAACCTTGGCAGACACGAGCGGCGCGGAATCCCATTTTAATTCGACACCTTCTAACCCACACTGCGGGATTCAGTTATCACGTGCTGTGGACACCGATTTCATTTTTATATTGGAAGCACGGTATTTATCCGGGCACCCCAGGTCGCGTCGCGGGCCCTGGCGAAGCGTTATCACCAACAACCTTGGAAGAGATGTGCAAGCGCTTAGCAAAATTGCCATTGGGCGCGGATCCCGGGACGAAGTTCGAATATAGCTTAAGCATCGATGTATTAGGTATGGTCGTGGAACGCGTTTCTGGTGTCCCTTTCGATCAATTTCTAAAGCAGGAGCTTTTTGATCCATTAGGAATGGACGATACGTTTTTCCGCCTTCCTGAAGATAAGCAATCTCGGTTAGCTCCATTATACGAGCGCTTCTGGGATGGATGGCGATATGTAGATCATCCCGAGAAGAGCGTTTATTCCGCGCCAACGTATCCTGCCGGTGGCGGGGGCCTGATTTCCAGCACACGCGATTATGCTGCGTTCTGCAGCATGTTGTTGCACGAAGGTCGAGTCGGCGACGTTCAGATCATGAAACCTGAAACGGTTAAAATGATGCGCTCCAATTTGCTAGACGCGGGCATCGAGGTCGATGTACCGCCCGTCGGCATTCACCGCGATACTGGATTTGGAGCGGCCGTTTCGGTCGCAACCGGCCCCAACGCCGATATATTTCCACAGGGCGTTTTCGGCTGGCCGGGCGCTGGCGGTGGCGACATGTGGATTGATCCAGCGAACGGTTTTTTTGCTTTGCTGCTCACCCAGTTTTCGCCTCCGGGAAATAATCCAACATTGCGCAATGCAGTTCGCTCTGCTGTTTATACAGATATGGTAGGACGTAGCGGCTAGTATTGAATTCTTAAGACGAGATTAGCGTGGAAGGTGACAAGTTTTTATTCATCGCCACCTGCTGGCGATTAACCCGATCAGCTCCTGCGCCAATAAGGATTTTGAGCGCTGGCTGATCTCAATCTGCTCGCCATTCGATAACAACACTGTCACTGCATTCTGATCGCTGTTGAAGCCGATCCCCGGTTGAGAAACATCGTTTGCAACAATCATATCGAGCCGTTTGCGTACGAGCTTTTCCTGGGCAAATCGGACGGTATGTTGTGTTTCAGCTGCAAATCCAACGATAAAAGGTTTTCGATCGAGCTGTGCTACCGCGGCGATAATATCGGGGTTGCGCTGCAATGTAATCGTCAAACTTTCATTTTGTTTTTTGATTTTTTGCGCCGCAACTTCGACCGGCCGATAATCAGCGACGGCGGCCGCAGAAATAAAAATATCGTTGGCCTTCGCGTTAGCAAGAGTAACTTCATACATTTGCTGCGCACTATCAACATCAATTCGCGTTACCCCTTTTGGAGTTGGCAACGCAACAGGACCAGCAATTAATGTGACAATAGCGCCTTCGTCGGCAGCTGATTGCGCCAAAGCAAAACCCATTTTTCCAGAACTGTGATTGCTGATATAGCGCACAGGATCAATGGCCTCTCGCGTCGGTCCTGCAGTGATTAACACATGTGCTCCCTTTAACCGCTGCGCACCAAATGCTGAAGCAATGAGAGCAACTAATTCATTTGCATTTAATGTGGTATCGGCGGCGGAGCCTTCAGCAAGTTGCGCAGAACCATTAATCAAAAAACCACGTGTAGCCAGAATCGAAACTGCACTGCGAAGGGCTGAGTCGTGCCATTGTGTTTCCTCAAAGCACAGGGAGAGAACAATGTGCGCCGGAGCAGTTTTGCACAAGGCGCCCAAAAAACTTTTGCCTTCTCCTGCTGCCAGATCTAAAACAACGTCGGCGTCGGCAGGGGCGATGAGAATACAGTCCGCCCACTGGGATAGTTTAATAATGGCGCTTTCGTCGATGCCTGACGACTCGGTAATAACTTCATTTCCTGAAAGTGCCTGCAATGTCAGCGGGGTTAAATATGCCAGTGATGCCTCAGCCATCACACAGCGAACCGTAGCACCCGCGCGTAGCAAATTGCGCGTTAACTCAGCGGCTCTATAGCTAGACGCACCGCCGGAAATTCCGAGAATTATTTTACGCCCACTCAATAATTGGACCACGATGTCCCACCTGTAATCTTGCTCGCGCAGACAATGCCTATCTGGGTTTCAATAATTCACGAATGGTAGTTTCGATAATTTCGATGCTCGGCAAAAACGCCGTTTCTAGCACTTTAGCGAACGGTACGGGGCAGGGCGCAGAGGTGACTCGTTTGACTGGCGCTTTGAGCGTCTCGAAGAGATGATCGTGGATTTGGGCGGCAATTTCCGCTCCAACCCCACAGTTTCTCATCGCTTCGTGCACGATTACCGCACGCCCAGTTTTGGCAACCGACAGTAAGATAGTCTCAATATCTAACGGCACAATAGTTCGAATATCGATGACTTCAATCGATATTCCTTCGCTGCTGAGCTGATTGGCAGCCGCCATGATTTCGTGAATAACTCGCGAATAACCAATTACAGTGACATCGGTCCCTTCTCGGAGACAGTTGGCTTTGCCCAGCGGAATGCTCACGCCCCGTTCAGGCGCGTTACCTTGCAGCGAATAAGTAGCCATATTTTCGATGAAGATACATGGATCGTCGTCATCAATGCAGGACAGCAATAAACCGTATGCATCGGCGGGGCTCGAGGGTGCGATCACTTTCAATCCCGGAACATGGGCAAACCATGCTTCATAGTAATCAGAGTGCTGCCCGCCTTGCCCCCTACCTGCCCCTGCGGCGGTGCGAATGGTGAGGGGTAATTTTGTTTGTCCGCCTGACATAAACCGCAATTTCGCGGCGTGGTTAACGATCATGTCCATAGTCACTGCGGTGAAATCCATCACCATGATTTCGGCAACTGGGCGTAACCCGGCCATTGCAGCACCAATAGCTGCGCCGATAATGGCTTGCTCAGAAATTGGCGTAGAGCGCACTCGGCTATCGCCAAAGCGTGTTGACAGTCCTCGCGTTACACCCGCAATCCCTCCGCCTTCAGGATCTGCCACATCCTCACCCAGGACAATTACATCGCTATTGCCGCGCATCGCATCGATCAATGCCATATTTACGGCTTGAATTGTATTGATTTGCCTTAATACCTTTGTGTCCATAATTAAATTGCAACCGCGTAGACGTCTTTAAATAATTCATCGAGATGGGGATCGGGACTTTGCAACGCAAAATCGCGAGCCTCATCAATTTGTATCTTTATTTTATTGTCGATTGCTGCAAGTTCGTCTTGCGTAGCATGTTTAGCAACGGTTAACCACGATCGGTACAGAGGAATGGGATCTTTCAGCATTGCATATGCTTTCTGGCCAGACGGCATATAGTGATCATTGTCGCCCAGCTTGTGCCCGCAAAATCGAAAAGTTTTGGCTTCAATCAAGGTGGGGCCGAGACCGGCGCGAGCACGTGCTAGCGCATCTTGAGCCACATCAAAAATAGCGAGAGGATCATTGCCGTCGACGGTGATACCGGGAATGTTATATGCGGCGGCGCGCTGTGCGATATTCGCAACCGAGGTCGCTTTGGCATAAGCAGTGTGCTCAGCGTAACCATTATTTTGGCATACATAGACGACGGGTAATTTCCAAACCGCGCCCATATTAAGCGCCTCGTGAAATGCACCAATATTGCTTGCACCATCACCAAAATAGGCAACAGCAACTTTGTTATCGCCACGCACCTGAGCAGCAAGTGCTAAGCCATTAGCGATTGGTAAACTCGCCCCAACGATTCCAGTCGTTAACATAACGCCACTATCAATATGGGTCATATGCATGGGTCCGCCTTTTCCTTTGCACACGCCAGTCATTTTTCCGGCAAGCTCGGCCCAAAATAATTTTAGTGGGAGGCCCTTCGCGAGCATGTCATGCATGCCACGATAAATGGTGCAGATATAATCGTCTGGATTTAGTAACGCTGAAATCGAAGCAGGAATCGCTTCCTGACCGCGAGCCGAATAATAATTCACGGCCATCTCACCATCTTTGATGGATTGACAGATACGTTCATCTGTAAGCCGAATTAGCATCATCGACTTGTATATTTTCAGTAGAGTATCGGTCGCAGGTATTTTTGGCATAACCCCATCGCGCTTCATAAAGATGACACAGAGAGTTTCCCAGACTGGCAATTTATCCAGAACGTGGAAAATTCGTTCGTAGCATCATCCTTTCCGATGGGGAGCAATGCCAATAACCCAGAAGCATTATCCCATTGCATAACAAAATAAATCGAATTAGCATCGACTCCAATTCGGTTGCCGGGCAGTAAAATCTAAAAAATAAATTTAAAATTGGATATTTATTGAGTAGGTTTATTTTTTACCCATCTATTTTAAAAAACGTATAAATTTATTTTACGAAGCCACGCATTTTTCTAAATAGGAATACCCGTCGAAAATAATGTTCTTAGAAAGCCCCTTCAAAAAACATCGTATAAACATAATCGAAGGATAAACCTCATGATACAAAAACAGAGTTATCGCCGAAAATCCTCAGTGCTTGTGCCTGTCTCAGCGTGTAGCGTTGCGTTATCACTAAGCTTAATACCATCACCGGTGTTCGCCGCCGGCGCGCTAGAGGAAGTAATCGTTACCGCGCGCAAGCGCGAAGAAAATTTGCAGGCGCTGCCGCAAGCAATCACAGCTATTCAAGCTGATCAATTGGAATCCGCTCAAGTTAACAATATCCAAAACTTGCAAAATCTGATTCCGAACGTGACGATCGGAAATTCTGGCGCCGTAGGCGCCACGCGGAACTTAAACGCTATTATTCGTGGCGTTGGAAACGAAGTTGGTTTTGCGCCCGGCGTTGGTATTTATGTGGATGACGTGTACCTTACACAAGGTGCTGGGGCCATCCTTGATGTTTATGATGTGGAACGGGTTGAAGTTCTTAAAGGACCGCAGGGTAATTTGTACGGTCGCAATACGATCGGTGGTGCAATCCGATACATTACTAAAGAACCCTCTGAACAATTCACTGCTTCGATCCAGGGAAAAATTGGCACGTATGATCGCCGCGAAGTGACGGCAACCACGTCGGGACCTCTCGTGGACAATCTGCTATACGGCGGTATTGCATTATCTCGGAAAACACAGGGTGGCACGCAAACCAATACCTTCGATGGCCGGGAGTTCGGCAAGCTCAATTCCTGGGGGGCTCGAGGTTCGTTAAAGCTCACACCGACAGATAAATTGACGGCAAAATGGGTTACCGATTATTACTACAACAATGCACTCGATCCAATTGGTAAAGGAATTTATCCATTCAGCCCGCTAATTTCTGCGGGGGACTCCAATAAAGACCATATCTCGACTGCATTTACACGTCACCCAAATCCACAATCGTATGTACGCTCGCTGGGGCATGCATTAACCCTTAATTGGGAGGTTAGTGACAGTTGGGCAATGAAATCTGTCACCGCTTACCGTTTCTTATCGAACAAACCAATACAAGACATTGACGGATCCGAAGTTCAGGCGATCGAAATAACGCAAACGCTCAACGATACTGCGCGTTCCCAGGAATTTCAGATGAACTATACGGGAGATGGTGTTGATGGCGTTGTAGGTTTGTATTATCTCAAAGAACAAGAAGATCGCCCGATAATCACCGACTTTTATCAAGTACTGGTGGTAATTCCAAACTTCACACGCGATCAGTTTACCCGCACCGATTCTATTTCCAAATCGCTTTATACGAGTTGGGATTTTGATTTATCCGATGATTGGCATCTTACTTTGGGTGGACGTCAAAATCTCGATCATCAAGAGGCTGACTTTACTCAAACGGAATATTACACCGCGTGCCCACCAACGTTTGCTAGCGGCCCCTGCACGATCCCATATGGCACGACCAGCTTTTCCAAAAGCTGGCGCAAATTCACCAAAACTATGCGACTTGCCTATGACGTCTCGCCAGATACTATGACGTACATTGGATATTCAGAGGGTTACAAACAGGGCGGGTTTAATACGACCGGCGGTCAGTTGGCTATTCAGTTTGGCAAAAGCGCATTCAATCCAGAAAACGTAAAAACGTATACTGCCGGTTTTAAAACTACGCTACTCGAAAATACATTGCGGGTGAATGCAGAGTGGTTTTACAACGATTACCGCGACAAATTATTGAGCACTGTCCAAACTCGCCCAATTACGTTCGAGCAATTCCAGGTTAATGAAAACGCAGGGGCAGTTCATACAACTGGTGTCGACCTCGATATCAGCTGGTCAACCCCGATTGAAGGTTTGACTATTAACGGCGCTGTCGGCTATCTCGAAGCCGTGTTCGATAAATATCAGGCTTCCGTTTTCAACGCAGATGGTTCTGCATTATTAAACCCAGATGTTGCAAGCTCACGTCGGCTCGGGTTTTCGCCGCGGTGGACAGCCAGCATAGCGCCAACATACACCCTTAACCTGGAGTCATCGGGTAAGCTACAGTTTGTGGGTAACGCCAGTTATCGCGATAAATCGTACGCACTTACCCCAGCAGATACTCAGGCGCCAAATGCGCAAGTGGTGGTGTCTCCGGCATATACCATGTACGACGCTTCTATAGCATGGTTGGATTCTACAGATGCCTGGCGGATTGCGCTGGAAGGAAAAAATCTGTCTGACCAACGTCCATTGGTCAATGCGTTTAACGGCATTGGTACTTTGGGTATGTACGCCGACCCTCGAACTTGGGCATTATCGGTTCGTTATCAGATCAAATAACGCATGAAAATTATACGTCACAGTAGATGAAGGGTTTTATTGCGGTCTCTGGGACTTGCGGCAATGATCGTTGCCGCTTTTTTGTGATTCATAGAGATCGTTTTAACAGCCTGCTCAAAAGCCTCTGGTTGGCAAAGTACAGCGCGGCCCTTTAAAAAACATTACGTCCTTCCTTCGTCCGACGATGTTGTGATTTTAGTTTAGGCATTTCGCGCTTCGCTTACGCAATGGCGTCCTTCTCATCGCCTGTGCTGCCGGCCAAAACACGCTGCCACAGAATTATCAGGACTCGCTGAATTCGGTGATTGCGGCGAACTGGCACTAAAAAATGTAATTACTGATAGCTCTCGGCGGCGACGCAGCGAGGCTTTTGAAATTTTGGGTGGTACCATGGAAGACGATAAAAGCGTCGCAAGAGACAACTGAGCCGAGAAGAAAAATGGGGGGCGAATTGTTAGATGTTCTACTTGTCATCGAACCAGAATAAGTACATAATTGCGCCCCTTTATGACTTGGGGAATTTGGAATTTCCTTGTTTATCAAGGAATTGGCGGCTAGATTTTAGTCCCGTTTCCCGCTCCAATTTCTAAAGTGTTAAAGCAAAGTTTATGGCGCGGTAGCAGAGTGGTTATGCACCGGATTGCAAATCCGTGAACGCCGGTTCGATTCCGACCCGCGCCTCCAATTAAAAAGCGCATCAACATCACACGATGCCACCGGAGCAACCTCCGGTCCCAGCTTGAAAAATGTTGCGCACGCCCGGGTGGTGAAATAGGTAGACACAAGGGACTTAAAATCCCTCGGCTGGAAACGGCCGTACCGGTTCGATTCCGGTCCCGGGCACCAATTAAATCAATAAGTTACAATCAATTTGATCTTCGGTTCAATTATTGTTTTTCTCATGAAAATTTCTCGCGTAGGCGCATTGTAGGCGCTTCGATTTTATTTCAATCCTTGCCAATGTAATAACCTTCGGACGTTCTAGCTCGCACCCAACGCTCTGATATATCTTTAACAAAAGGTCCAGGTTCAGCAGCGCTATCTAATAACAAGAAATGAAATTCTAAGCGACATGACTTATAAGCTTAGCGAGCCCTCGTTTTAGTTCGAGAAAAAGGAAGCTCTAGGTGAATTGGAATAGAGATTTAAGGGACGAAACGAAAGCCTTAAATCAGATCTCCATTCAGGCGATAGGTGGGTGGCTTGGAGTCAAGCTTCCTGCGCGTGGCTCAGTTCGCTGTCCATTTGAAGACCATGAAGATAGCCATCCCTCATTTGAAGTAAAAAAAACAGAAAATCGATGGGTATGTTACGGCTGCGGACGTAGCGGCGGCTCTATTGATTTCGTAATGGTCTATAACGGAATTGGATTCGCCGAAGCCAAACAATGGCTTGCTGCTCGAACTCGCATAACTGCTGTTTCGGTCCGATCAAAAATATTTGCAGAAAAAAAATCAATGTTAAAAGTTTTAAGGGTCGATGATGAGTTCGATTCAGCGGCCGATCAAGCCATCTATGAGGCTCTGCTCAAATTATCCCCCCTACAATCGAGCGGCAGAGAGTATTTAAATAGACGAGCACTCTCCGACAAGACAATTGAGGCATTCAGGGTAGGCCAATTAATAAACGGCCAAAAGATTATAGGTGAGTTGCTTGAAAAATATGGTTATGACCGCCTTAAAAGAGCCGGTCTACTTACAAAAAAATCGTTTAATCAAAATGTTAGATGTATTTTTCCGAATGACTGTCTCCTATTTCCATTTCTCGAAAAAGGTGATGTTGCTTACCTGCAGGCTAGATTGATTAGAGGGAACCAATCTCGCGGAAAATGGAGAAATCTCAATTATCTTGGACGGCGTGTTTACAATGTAGAAGTACTAGAAAGGGGCTCTGGTCCAATTGCAATATGCGAAGGAATTATGGATACGCTGTCGGCAGTTGAAATGGGTTTTGATTCAATTGGATTGATGGGCGTGTCTGCTAAGTTAACGGTAGATCAAATTTCACTCCTTCGAGGAAGGGAGGTAAATATATTGTTGGATTGGGATGGTCCAGGAGAGGCGCGATCTTTGAAGTTGCAAAAAGAATTACGTCAGTTTGGTATTGCTTCGACCCGAAAGAAAAAACCATCCGCACATGCTAAAGATTTGAACGAGTATCTCATGGAGAAAAAGGGGTGAAACTAAATGCCTATGAGCGATTGTTGCTTCCGGAGAATTTGAATTACGCGTGGCAGAAAGCTAAGCGTTTATACAAAATGGCCGATGGCTATGTCGATAAAGCTGAGCTAGCTGCATTTGAGCTTGATCTTGAGAATCAATTAAAACTGATTCACCGGAAATTTGAGAGTCGCAAATACGAATTAAAAAAATTACGTCCCCTTCCTCGCCCCAAAAAAATAAATGATAGAGGCGAACACATAGATCGTCAGTATTTTCATGTAGCCGTCGAGGATCAGGTTGCTTGGATTGCGATGATTAATGCATTGGGTCCGGAGCTCGACCGAAAAATGCCACCATGGAGTTATGGAAACAGGATTTTTCGTACTGCGTGGTACGAGGAACAAGAAACTCTTCGGTCAAAATTGGAGATAGGCCCTTATCGCCATGCTAGCGGCCATCTTTATCGAAAGTTTCAGCATAGTTGGCCTCTCTTTCGTCGGCATGTGACCTTAACCGCTCGTGCAATGGTTCGAAAGCAGCCACTCAACCTGGACGATTTTGATCGCAATGACCAATTTGCTACGGCAGCGGCTGAAGCAGAAAAACTTCCATACTTGAATCCAGGCTTCTGGTCATTTAGTGAGAGGAAACAAAATGGCACGGATTTGTATTGTGCTTCTATAGATCTTAAACAGTTTTATCCAAGTGTTAAATCGAGCGCAATCTTACGCGGCCTGTTTGCCCCAACCGACTTATTTCATGCTGATCCGATGCAGCTTCTGATTGGCGACATGCTTCGCTTCGAGTTGGACGAGGCGGACGCTCCAGCAGAAATTATGGAAAATGTTGAGCCAAAATTTCCGTATGGAAAAGTAGAGGGAATTCCAACTGGTTTATTTGTCGCAGGATTTCTTGCTAATGCAGCTTTAATCCCAGTAGACGCATCTATAAGTGACCTTATCAATTCTAAGCGATCAATTGCGCATTTCCGTTTTGTCGACGATCACACGATACTTGCTTACGACTTCGATGAGTTGTGTGAGTGGATAATTGGATATCGAAATTTATTGATAAAGCATGATATCGGTGCTGATGTAAATCACGAAAAATACGACCCCGACAGTCTTTGTACCTGGATATCATTGCTGGAAGATAAGGCTTCTAAAGGTGCAATGATCTCTGAGGAAATTGAAGGAAAGAAGGCGGCCGCTATTCGCGATTCTAAGATAGATGGTGCAAATCCTACGAGACTGCTCACAAAGACTCTTGAGCAGGTTTCAGCGATAGCCGCTACGAATGTGGATGTGTTGGATGATGACGATATTAAGCAGCGACTTCAGTTTCTTGAGTGGTTACTGCTGGCTGATATTCCCGAACGAGAAATTCGCCCAGATACGCGTGCTGCATTTGCTGCAGGAAAAATAGCCGTGCTCGCTCCAATTCTTATTCAGGAGGCCAATGGCTTCGTCGATGAGGTGCGCGAGCTGGCGCACCTTAAAAATATTTTTACAAGAAAGCATAGTCGGGATGAAATTAGGGAATATAAAAACCGTGTAGCCGATAAGAGTGCTAGCGTGGCCGCGCTTGAGCGCAAGCATGCGCAAGAGGAGGAGCGGCACCTGCGTCATTGCTTTGATCTGCTTTTTCAGGCGTTTCAAGAGTTTCCAGGAAAGGCGCGACTCTTCTATAGGTTGCACCAGTATTGCCGGTTAACAGGTTATAACGGCTTAAGTGAAATTGCTCGGTGGATAAAGCAAAAGCGTACCCAGAGAAATAGTGTATGGGGGGATTATTATGCTGGTTTATCAATGCAGATTATTTCTGAAGGCGTCTTGTTTGCCGCAAGAAAAATTATCGCGGAAGATTCGCTTCGGTCAGATAGAGATGCTTCATGGCGCTATTTAAATGATGTTTCCACATTAAAAAAGACTGATTTTTTTGTTCCCAAATCGCGATCAGCATGGTTTCACCGCGTTGCTAATAGAGAATTTTTTGTTTCTCTTATTTCAGTTTCGGAATTACTAAAGGCCGAATTTGGCGATAGTCGACTTAGTTCACGGTTGAGAGCGCTATCTGATAAATATTCGGAACTAAATTTTAATAGTGACTCTGAAGAATGGGTGGCAAATACAGGGCGGTCTGCTGGCGTATGGGCGCATGTGGTTGAGAGTGTTATAGCTATAAATTCAAAGCCGTCTTCGATCTGGGCTCATTTTGAGTCATGCTTTTTTTACCATAAAACTACCGATTTTTTAGCTTCACGTCGATATCCAGAAAGGCTTTCGCATAGGGGTTGGGATTATATTTTAACTGCAGAGAGTCACTTGCAAGAAAGCGATTCTGGATGGTTGCGAGATGTGATCGAGGGAAAGGAAGGTCGAATAGATGCCGCCGCTTCATCTGAAAACGAAGTATTTAAACGAGCAGTAAAATCCATTTATTCGCATCATGGTAAACGCCTTACGCTTTCAGAGTGGACACATTTTGTTTCAACTGAATGTAGCCCATTTGATCCTCGCAGGAGTGAATGGACGGCATTAGAAATAATTCGACAAATTGTTTCACCAATAAGCGCTGATTTATTCAGCTCGGAGGATATCCTTGATAGTTTGCATCCTGGGAATATCTTAATCAGTGATTCATGGAGATCAGGATTTCCCTGTGATAAGCAAGGTTCCGTCCCAAGCTGGGAGGTTTGGCGAACATTCGCCAGCTGCGAAGATCAAAATGAAAGCCCGGTAACATTGTTGGGGTCAGATGCATCGATTGTTGACTATCGATATTCATTCTTCCCTCAGTACGGTAAACCTCTAGATAAGTGGGAGCGCCGACTAGTCGCAATAGGTCGCGTACTCTTGGGGCTGCTTCGCTTTGATCATAGCGCGCCCAGAATATGGAACATGCGTGGCAACGAGCAAATATTCATGCTTCCACGTAATAAATGGTTTCAACAACTTGCCATTTCATCACCAACTTTGCGCTTGGTGGAGAGTTGTCTTGGTGGTAGGAGTGCTGAAACGCGAGCAATCTCTCTGCAACCAAGCTTGTTTGGCTGGGACGCTACACCTGTCAACGATACCAAATTCGATCCGCCCTTGTTGCAGGGTGTGAATATGCTGCTGACAGCGATAGAAGAAGCGCAAAACTTGCTTGTTTGCAATCAGCTTGCTGTCACAATGAATCAACCACGTCAGCTCATTCCATTTCGTTTAAGCGATTTTGCGGTGGGCCCCGATGCCGATATGGATGAAGAGGTTTTTGGTGAATAAATCTATTTTTGTGGGTGTTATTCAAACGTCGCTTGATTATGAGGCGGCATGGATGGATGACAAGATGGGAAGTTGGCAGAGTTGTGTACAGATATCTGCTACTGAAGAGTTGCGTGCTAAATCAGAAATTCGTCATTACCTTTCTTCTTTGAAAGGGTTAGAGCGCCGCCCAGATATCATTTTGCTGCCTGAGCTTTCAATTCCTACGGGTTTCGAAAGCAGGTTGGCGAAAGCGGCAGAAAGTTTGGAGTCGATTTTAATTGCGGGTTTGGACTATCGTATCGAGAGCGGTAAGCCATATCACTGTGTATCGAATGAGGCGCTTGTGATCGTTCCGAGGAGACTCGGAGGAAAGAAGATTTCACAGCGTACAGAGATTCGGCGGATTGGTAAGACATATCCGGCTCCAGCAGAGAAGAGAAAGCTCAAGGATATCCCCGGAGGTGGAGTTGAGTTTTTGTCTAGGCCAGAGGTGTGGATATTTAACAGCGATGATCTCGGTAATTTTGCTATTGCTGTTTGTTATGATTTCTTGGATTTGGATCGGATGGTTCTTTATCGAAATAAAATTCAAACGCTATTTATTCTTGCTTATAACAAAGATACTACTTCGTTCGATCATCTTGCGGAGGCAGTTGCACGGATGGTTTTTTGTAATGTTGTAGTATGTAATTGCGGTTTATATGGAGGGTCGCTCGCAGTTAGTCCTTTCAGCGAGCCATTTAAACGTATCGTGTATAGACACACCGGCCAAAAGCTGCCGAATGCTCAACTGATTGAATTGCCTCTTGCTTTGCTGAAGGAGCACCAGGAGGGTGGGCGCGCTACGCAGAGTATTTTTAAAAGTCTTCCTCCCGGGTTTCCTGAAAAAAAATCATTAAAAGAGATCAATGAATCCATATAATGTCGTTTTAACTTTAATAAATTTAACAGATGGTGCAATGAAGTCCGTTGTTCCAAAGCCGATCTATTATCCCCGTACAGTTATTGACAGAGCTCCAAGGTAGCGCCGCCCCGAGGCGGCCTCGCCGGCAAGCGGACCATGCATGCCTCCCCAGTCAAATAGTGCTGCGCACTTTTTGACTGGGGCCCCCGCATACACGGTTTACCGCCTTGCCGGCCGCCTCGTGGGGAGGCGGCGCATTACACGATGGATAAGGTGAGCCTCGTTCACGTATATCTTTCAACTTCCAGAGAGGAACAATCTCCCAGGTTTTTGTCCGAGTTTGAATGTGGTGTAGCAACTGGTTTGCCGTAGCCTGCATCACTAATCCCAAAATACGACGGATTTCATCGCCGTAGCGTCCAAGCTTTTCAGCAAGCTGTTTTAACGGCCGCAACAGTTGCTCTTCCCGACGTATAAATGCTCCACCCATAGCATCAACAAAGGCAGCCCAGTCGCCGCGATCCGCAGCTACTCGGGCGATTTCCACTTTTTCTGGTTGTTCTATTAGCGGAACAGCCAGTCGTCGCAGCTCTCGATATACAGAAACTGAAATGCTGCCGATTTGTTGAAACTGTCTAATGCCCCAGAGCGACGCCCAGGCTCGGACACGAGCGGCGCCATCATTGGCTTTAATGTCACTTTCTTGGTCGAGTTCGTCCTTAGAAAATCCATAGCCGTCGATATTTTTGGCAACGTATTTGGCAACGTAGCCAGTTGCTGAGCCAATGGTCTTGTCGATGAGCCTGTAATTGCAGCGATGTTCGGCGGCACCATGCTCATCACCATCCAACGATAATGCGTGCTGTCGAAATATGCTCCACGCTATTTGCCATTGTGGCGGCGGGAAAAATAATAGGAAATGAAAATGCGGTGTTCCGTCGTGGTGGGGTTCGCAAATCCGAAATCCAATGGATTTAATTCCGACGCGGTGCCATGCCGAACGAATTCTCGACCATACGCCATTTAAATAGGCAATGGTTTCAATTGGATTGGAACTATTGTATTTCGAATTGAATTCGCCCGAATAATGATAGCTGTGGAATTGGCTCGGAGCAGTTAATGTCAGCATTACGCCCTGAAGATTCAGGCTATCGGCAATAGTTTCCCAGCCCCGCATTCTGACCATTAATTCATTTCGTCGATTAATTGGATTGGAAATGCTGGAATCAATACATTCCTGTAATGGTAATTCGTCCCCTTCATTCGATAGTGCAATTAGATTTTGCATTGTATTTCGATTTCGCCGCTGCGTCGTTTGCCAGCGTGCGAACGCCACATCGGAAACATAGGGTGCCCGTCTTTTACATATTGCCCCCGATTCCCGCAGGACGGATTCAACTTTTCGGGCAATGACTTTACGTAATGCGCGTCGCCACCATCGCGGATCACGAGCGCGGGCAACTGCGCCGGCATGTTTCTGTTGTTTTGATGATGTGGAGTCGCTTGATTTGATGCCGGCAGGCCAAGGAACATCCTCGGCTTCGACGCGCTGTTTAAGTCTTTCTATCACGGCATCAAAAGAACAGCATCCAGAAAGCCGAATGTATGTTTGATTGATTGATTTCGCATTCCGTTCAGCCAATTGCGAAATTTCATCATCATCGATGAGCGCGCTAAGCTTACGATGGCCGAATCGCAATCGCTCAATCGTCTCGCGCAACCAGGTATTGCCGGCCGTATTTGGATCGATTGGATTTAGCCGTGCCTGCCGAATAAAGCCAGCCGCAAGCTCCTTGGCGATGGGGCTATGCCGCACAAATATCTCGGCGCGCCAGCGGCGGCATTCGTGAGTTCCATAAATCAGAGTTTGGTTAATCGCACTTTCCGCATGTTTATCCACGGCGATACTCCGACGTAGAGCGCTTGCGCTGGGATACGACAAACTTTTCTAAATCTTCCAAACGATAGCGAATCGATCGCGAACTAAGTTGTATAAACGGAATGCGGGCGCCTGCCCAGCGGTCCTTTTCTAAAAAGGAGGGGCTCACGCCAAGGTATTTGGCGGCTTGTTTCGTGCTGAGTAATTGTATGGTCATGGTTGTTGTCTCCGTCGGTTGTTTGTTGACGGAGATGACTGTATTGGCTTGGGATATACCACGAAACGCATTCAGGGGGCCTGGCTGCACTGGATGCTCAGTCAGGTCACCTAAATGCGCGAATATCTGGATAGTGATTAGTTTTTATTGTTATTTATGGCGCGGCTTTTTCGTGTTCTTTACGTGTCGGTGAACCTTGGTAACCAATGTGCGTGTCGTACTATCAATTGTTTGCATAAACCCCTGTGGGAGGCGTTTTTTAAGGAAATGCCTAGCTGCATCGGTTGTGGTTCGAAACTCATGACCTGGTGATAATGCCAAAATCCAAGCAACTCCTTCAGCGATAATTTGTTTCTTTTCCGCATGGGCAAGATTGCCAGTTTCTTCCCCTAACTGTCGGCGCTTTTCTTGTGCGCCCAGCATGTCGCGAAATGCCTCGCCGTATGTGGTTGCTCGGGCTATTACGGTCGTTAGTTCGTGAAGTCTTTTATCATCCGCTTCGGAGTGTTCGGGAGCAGAGCTATTTTTGCGCGGTGGCCAGAGCGTACAAAAAATGTCACCAGCTACGGCGAGAGCTAAGACGCCCATGTAACAGGCCCAGTTTTCCAGTGGCACTTCGTCCTCGGTGCTCGATAGCTTGAAGCGCAATGATTCGACCTCGGATGAGAACAGATAGTCCTGCTGGTCAAGCGGTTGCCAATGAGCGGCCCGCTCAAGCTGACCTGACTCGCAGAGATTGCCCACAATTTTTGCGTTCTGTTTTATTTGGTCCAGTGAGAGGTCGCCAACGAGTCGTTTGGCTTGCCGGACATAGTGGTGTAGGTCAGCAGGTACGCGGGAGTCTTTGTAAAGCATGTCACCAGAGGGCGGGTCGAGGCGCTCGTCAGTCAGCGGATTATAGTAATCAAATACGGACATTAAGTTAGGCATTTGCTGTCGGCTCAAGGTCGAAGTTTTTAATTATGTAGTCGGTAATGCGCTGCATTGGTATGCGCAAACGTTCGGTACTCGCGATGATGTACCCCGCAGTAACATCGTGGCTGGCGGTGTGATTGACCAAGCGTTTCACAGCATAAGCGGAAATATCCAAACTTTCTGCGGTGGTGATAAATGTGCGCCTTAAATCGTGTAGCGTAAATTCAATGCCGCACAATGCTTCGATGCGCTCCAGTGCCGTGCGCGGTTCGGTGAGCGGGCCGTCATTGACCGAGCTCGGAAAAACCCACGGCGATTCACTTTCTTCGGAACGCCGTTTCAATAGCGTATACAAATGATCGGACAAGGGGAGGGTGTGCGGCTTTCCGTTTTTGGTAACGGGAACGGTGAGTGATCGGTCTTCTAAATCAATATGCTCCCAGCGCAATTGGCTGCCTTCGGATCGGCGCAAGCCGGTCAGCAAAAGCACCAATAAATAATCGCGCGTGGTCTCCCGATTGAGCTGCATTAGGGCGCCGTACCACGCCTTTAGTTGGTGAGGTTTGAGAACGGTCTGGCGGCGTTCGACGCGATACCATGCGCGGTTTTTGCTGAGCCGTTCGACAGGGTTAACCACGAGCACGGAATTACCTTCGGCATCCTCGTATTGCTCGCGCGCAAAATTAAACAAAGCGCGCAACACGCGCATGGTGTTGTTGGCACGCGCTGCGCTGCGCTCACCTAAGGCGCGATGCCGCAGTTCGATCATGTCCTTGCTGATCTCGGTAATGGGTTTGTCGAGCCAGTCGGCGAGGGCGCCTTCGATACAGCGTTTGTAGTCGTGCAGCGTATTGGGTTTGAGGTTTTTACGTGTCAGCAGGTAGTCGCGGTAAACTTGGTGCAAGGTAACGCTACGTGCGCGGGCCGTCTTTTTATCAGCAGCGGGGTCTCCGCCCAGTGCAATATCGCCCAATACCTTCATTGCTTGTTTGCGTGCTTGCTCGCACGTGATGCGACCATGTTGCCCCAGCGACATGCGCCGGTTGCGACCATTGACGCGGGTTTCGGCGATGTAGGTTTTGGTGCCGGTGCTGGCGACGCGCAGGCCAAAGCCTTGCAGGGTGTCGTCGCGGTGAAAAGCTTGGCGGACTTTGCCATCTGGATACGGTTGAGGAGGCTCGACGTTGTCGACAAAGGATTTATTGAGCCGAATGAGCGTGGCCATTTTTCGCATCCCCAAAAAAACATTCGTGTTGAATGTAGGCAGTTTGTAGGCGAATTATGGCCAAAAATGGCTAATTTGTGCAATAACCATCCAAGAGCGGGCAGGAGAAAAGTGAGTTAAATGATTGATAAAGAATGACTATATAAAAACGTCCAACAAAGGCACGAATAGCTTAAAATCCCTCGGCTGGAAACGGCCGTACCGGTTCGATTCCGGTCCCGGGCACCAATTAAATTAATCGCTTAGATTTAAAATTTCGAATCTTAGGATTCGAAAAAGCGCATGGAGTTTTTTGTGTTGGCAGTTTGTAGGCGCCTCAGTCTATTCGGCGGACGACGCCCAATGGCGTCCTTCCGCTCCCGCTACGACGTCGCATACGGCTCAAGCAGTTCAACCGTATAGCCGTCTGGATCGGTGACGAACAGCACCTTGACCTTGTGCGCCTTCAGATCTTTCATCTGTTTCATCTTCACGCCAGCGGCGGCCATGCGCGCCTGAATCCCTTCGATATCCTTTACGTACAACGCGAAGCGATTGAATGCATCGCCGTGGTTGTATGGAATTGTGCGATTCTTGACGATATTCAGCAGCAGATGGGGGCCGACGGGGTTGCTGGGAAAATCGATCCCAATTTCCAGATTGTCGGGATTTTCGCTGCGGAATTGTTCAGTCATCCCGAGCAAGTTTTTGTAGAACGCAAGCGATTTTTCCATGTCGGAGACATTGATCGCGATAAAACCGAATTCCACGGCGGGCAGGCGCTTGGTCACTGCGGTGGCTGGCGCAGAAGGATTGCTAGCGGAATCCGCTGCGAACGCGGGCGCTCCAACGAAGGCGAAACCCGCCAGAATCAATAGGATTGTTCGTTTCATGATGTATCCCCCGTGATTGATGTGATGCAGTGTAAGCAAAAGAAGACGGCGCCGGAATGCGTTCTATAGACTCGGTGGACTCGCGCGGCACTCCATTTGTCGCTATTGGATTCGTTGACGATACGCATTCGTGATTGGATATATTGGCGCTGTTCGATAGCGTGTTTGCTTAAAGTGAGTAGTGAGCTTTTGTCATGTGGATACAAAAAGAAATGCAGTTACGTCCGCGCGCACGCGGGTTTCATTTAATTACCGATGAGGTTGTCGGGCATTTATCCGAGCTGTCGAATATCAAAATCGGCTTGCTGAATATCCTGATTAAACATACGTCCGCTTCGTTAACAATTAATGAAAACGCGGACCCGAGTGTTCGCAAGGATTTTGAGAGTTATTTCAATCGCGCCGTGCCCGAAAATGAGAGTTATTACACGCACGATGAGGAAGGCAGCGACGACATGCCGGCGCATTTGAAAGCGAGTCTGCTAGGTGCAAGCATCAATATTCCGATAAGCAGTGGTCAACTGAACCTCGGTGTATGGCAGGGGATTTATTTATGCGAGCATCGTAATGAAGGTGACAGTAGAACGTTGGTGTTAACGCTTCATGGCGAATGAGCGCGAATTAAAACGGTTTTGAAAATAAATCCCATGTTTTCGTTTTCCCATTTTCATTCGCTGCTTCCGATTCTTCGACAGACAACGGCCCAGCGGTGATCACTGCTCCGCCGAGTATTCTGTTGACCGCGAACGCGACGGCGACCAGACTGGCTGCTCGATCAAGGAGGCTGAGATGAATGAATCCATGCAAATGATTGCGCCGTCGCGGATGTGGACGACGATGCGAGCCGGAGTGGCCAGGATATTTCAAGCGGTCGCGTTGGTGTTGGTGTGCGGCGTCGCGTCCGAGGCCACCGCGCAGGTCTGTTGCCCGGCGGGATGCGTGCAGAACAACAATGGTTGCGTCACTACGGGGGCAAATCAACGCGCATGCCAGACTGTCCCATGCGCGGGTGGCAGCTCGAACGGAGGAGGATCGTCAGGCAGCGGACAGACAGTTGCCCAGCCGATTTTGCCGCTGCCAGGGTCACAGGCATGTTTCGACCTGCAGCCGACGCAGGCCACGATCGACGCGGTGACCACCAAGTGCATTTCGTCTCTGGTGGCGAATGCGCAGCTGATCGGGTGCCTGTTTGAAGACGAAGCAGGGAAGGCTGAGGACAAGCGTACCGGGCTGACCTGTCCACAGCGCCAAGCCGCGCTCGCACGGCAATGCAATACGCGCTGTGCTCAGTTCGCCCAGCGCACCACGCACCGCTTCTGCTCGACAGAAGGATTCAGCGACGAGCAGTGGTTCGTCGTGTTCGGCGATCTCGACGGGAAGGTCGTCGGCTCTGCACGCGTGGCGGGATGTGGGCCGAGGTTGAAAACGGCCATCTCCGTCCTCAAAAGGGATTCGATCACGCTGAAAAACGCGCACTCGATACAACCCTAGCGTGTGCGATAAAAAACGAGGACAGACCACGATTAATTAAGGGTCAGGAGGGCCGGGTCTTGAATATTGAATTCGTCCATCAGGGGTTTACGTGTGCTGGTTTGACTTAAACTCCGATAATGGTGGATTAGCGCTGAAATTTTTCTTCTTTGCGCAGCTGAAAATATTAGTTTCCGATGAAGAAATATAGGGTTAGCAAAGCGAATCTCCTGCTATAAAAATTCTCAAAAGCGTCCCGCAAAATCCAATTGTAGAATGTAAGGTTCGCAGAAATTTAAGTGAAGAATTTCACGTCATCCGAAACACAGCACGATGGGTAGATTTATGACGAGTCTAAAAATAATTACGATCGGTTTCTTCGCTGCAATTTATTTTTCCGTTTCTGCAGTAGCAGAAGACAGGCAAGCGCCCTCAACTGCTCCTACGAAGAAAACCCCCGATCAACAAATCGCAGCCGCATTAGCGCAGGCGGGATTTGCGCAGCCGGTGCCGCTCGATTTTAACGATCATCAAGGTTTCGTTTCGATTTTTGATGGCACGCTTGATGGATGGGATGGTAATCGCAAATTCTGGCGCGCTGAGAACGGCATGATCGTCGGTGAGTCTTCGGTAACGAATCCGAGCGGTAACGCGTATCTCACTTATCGGAAATTAACCGCACATGATTTCGATCTGCGTATGGAGATCATGGTGCAGAAGAGTGGTGGTTCCGGGATTCAGTATCGTAGCCGCACCGGTATTCCGTGGCGTAGTCCTGCGCCGCCGGAAGTGGTGGCGAATGTTGGGCCTTACATTCCGGATCAAATGTTGACGGGGCCGCAGGCGGATTTTTGGTTTCCCGAAAATCCTGTGGTGTTTGGATTTACCGGTCAGGTGTATTCCGAAAATACGCCGATGAAAATCGAAGCATGGTTGGGGCAGGTAGTGCGTCAATTTGGTGAAGATGCGTCGCAACGAAAACTGGTCGGCAATATTGCGCCCGGTAAAAATTTACTCGGCTACATCAATATCAATGGCTGGAATCAATTCGAAGTGATCGCGCGCGGCGGCGTTTTTATTCACATCATCAATGGTCAGTTGATGTCGGTGTTGATCGACGATGATCCGAAATCTTCCAACCAGCTGCCGGGATTATTCGGGCTCGAAATCGAGGCCAATACCAAAGTATCGGCGCGCAATATTTATGTGCGAAAAATTAATTAAAGCAACTGACAGGGTGGGGCCATCCGTGATGTCGGCCCACTAAAATTCGCAATACTACGGTGCAGTCATATTAAATTTTGCCTGCGGCACTAATCGAAGATATTGCATTACCGGCGGGACGATGACTATGGATGGTGCTGATGACGTCGTGCGGCTGTATTTCAATTCTTTAAAGCCTTCGCCGCGGCCAATCTGCGAGGGCGCCTGACTTTCTTTGCCACGGATATCGGCTTTGTTGTCTGGTGCATAGGTTTTGCGGATTGCGGCTAAAACCTCGTACTTCTCTTCATTGCTGCCTGCTTCCCAGCGCGACGTTACCATTAACGGCGTGTGGTCCCATTTATCCACGCTGCCTACTTGTTTGCCGTCGATAAAAACCTGGAATTTTGTTTCGGTGACGATGCGCACTGCGATTCTCCATTGCGTATAGGGATTGCTATACAGCTCTGGTCACAGTGCGCTTAATGCTAGTTCAGCGCAACGTCTATAAAAACATAGGACGGTAGCACACGAATGCTGAATTGATAGTCCAGCTCCGAGCGCTGAAATATCCGCAATCGTCGTGCTTCTGATGGCGCTCCAGTTATATCGAATAATTTTTCAGATGTTGACTGATATCGCCGACGTGGTCGAACAGCGAGTAATCGCGATACGAAAAGCGCCATTTGCCATCGACGCGTTCGAACTCGTCGTGGTAGCGGCCGGCGGCTACCGGCTGTAACGGCAGCGTATCGGTCGATTGAAGGACGGTGTAGTACGAGCGGCATGTGGCTGTGCCCGCGCCTTCGTCAATGTCCAGAATCGGATTGGTTACAACGTGTTTGGTACGCGGTGTGCCGCACGGGTAGAGGCGCACCACATTGCGCCAGGAGGCGAGCACGCCGTCGGCGTCGGTCAGCGCATTGCTGTCGCCGGTTTTGATGCGAGCGTGGCGAAACAATAATGCGATGCTTTCGAAATCGCCGCTGTCCATGAATTCGGCGTAGCGATAGAGCAGGTTGGTGATTTCGACAGCGGCGTTGGACATAGCACAGGCCCTCATTAAGGTTTTGATTTTGGCGTGCACGAACTTTAATGAAATGTTCCCGTCAATGCCATCGATACGGGCGGTATCGATACGTTTTTGCGCAGAGTATGTGTTTGTATGGAACACTCGCATGAACATGTGTCCTTCCAGTAATATCCGCGGCCGGTTCTTCGCTTCCATCTCGTTTTCAGAGGATGTTTCAAATGACGCAGTTAGCTCGTTTTAAAGACAAAGTGGTTATCGTCACCGGCGCCGGTTCCGGCATCGGCCAGGCGACGGTAGTGCGCGTGGTAGCGGAAGGTGGCACCGCGATCGCAGTGGATATGAATGAAGCCGGTTTGCAGGCGACCATTGAGCAGGTAGGCAGTAGCGGCAGCGCGCGTTATCTGGTGGCTTCGGTCGCGGATGAAGCGGTTGTGAAAGGTGTGATTGCGAATGTGATCGGCAAAGAAGGTCGCATCGATTCGGTGATCAATATGGCCGGCATTCTGCGCTCGCAGCCGACCGTCGAAACTACGCTCGAACAATTTCAAACCGTGCTCAACGTGAATCTGATCGGCACGTTTTTAATGTGTCGCGAAGCGCTGCCGCATCTGGAAAAAGTCGGTGGCAATATCGTCAATGCGGCGTCGACCTCGGCGACTTGGGGGCATCCTTATATGGCGGCGTATGCGGCGAGTAAGGGCGGCGTGCTGGCGCTGACCAAGGCGCTAGCGAAGGAGTACATGAAGCGCGGCGTGCGCATCAATGCCGTTATGCCGGGCGGTATCATGACGCCGATGGTGATCGAGCAGGGCAGCCGTATGTCCGAACTCGATATGACGTTGTTCTACAACCTCTCGCGTCCGGATGGGCAGTTCGGTCAGCCGGCTAACGTCGCGGCGGTGATTTCGATGCTGGCATCAAGCGATGGCGCCTACATGACCGGCGAAATCGTCAAAGTTGACGGCGGCGTTCACAACTAATTCGTTGCTGCACACGCGGGCAGGGCCATTTCGTGCTCTGCTCGCACTTTCTCTGCTATCTCCTTCATTCTTCTCTTGATTCGTTCCGGCAAATGCGAGCTCGCTGGCTATACTGACGACAGTTTATTTTGTCGATGCCGCTATGTGGAAACGTCTATTAGTTGTCGCGCTGATTGCGTGGGGCGCCTACTCGCACTGGAGTCAGCGCGCGGTTTTGCATGGCCCCGGTGTGGTGGCACCGCACGTGCCGGTGCAAACCAATTTCTCGGATTCGCATCCGTTCGATTACAAGGGTTATCGCATTACGCGATTGGCTGAATACGATATCGACGCGCGCGTGCTGTCGCGCGAGGACTATCGGCTCGGGCGCGAAGCAGATTTATCGCCCACCGATTTCGGGGTCGGCTGGGGCCGGATGTCCGACGAAAGCGTGTTGAAAAATATCGAGATCAGCCAAACCGGTCGTTTCATGAATTGGCGCGTGCAGGAATTTCCGATTCCGCAGCGCGAGATCGAAACCTCTGCCGCCAATATGCATTTGATTCCGGCCGATGCGGCGATTGCGCATCAAATTACCGACGTACGCAAAGGCCAGGTCGTGCATATGCGCGGTTATCTGGTGCGTGTCGATGCCGGCGATGGTTGGCATTGGGTCAGTTCGCTATCGCGCGACGATACCGGCGCCGGTGCCTGCGAATTATTTTGGGTCGAAGCCGTCGCCACGCTGTGAGGCGCCGCTGAGTTAAATCGTTAGGCGGAGTCAACACGTTAGACAGCTTATAGTGAAGATACCGGGTTAACAGCCGCTGCATAGCTCGGTAGACTGGTCGGTATTCTTTTTGGGAACGGCCGCATGACGCGCACATCGAATGATCTCAATCTCATCGTCCGAGCATTGGCGTTCGCGGCGCACAAGCATCGCGATCAGCGCCGCAAAAATGCCGAGGCCTCCCCTTATATCAATCACCCGATCGCATTGGCCGATGTCTTGACCAACGAGGCTGGCATCAGCGATCCGATCGTCATTTGCGCCGCGTTGCTGCACGACACGATTGAGGATACGCAAACCACGCACACCGAATTACATCATCATTTCGGCGCGGCGATCGCCGATGTGGTGCTCGAAGTGACCGACGATAAGACGCTGCCGAAAGTGATGCGCAAACAATTGCAGATCGATCATGCACATGAGCTGTCGTCGGCCGCAACGCTGGTCAAACTCGCCGATAAAATCTGCAATTTGCGCGATATGGTCGATCAGGCGCCGGCCGGTTGGGATATTGAACGCAAGCGTGAATATTTCGATTGGGCCAAACAAGTCGTCGATCATTTGCCCGCTATTCATCCGGTATTGAAGGGTCTGTTTTTGCAGGCTTATTCGCATCGTCCCGAATAATCGAGCGCCTTCATCGATCCGAAAAATGTTGGTGTTAAGATGCCAGTCCCCGATGGTTTTCAGAAGGACTGCACACGATGAAATCTCGCGCCGCTATTGCATTCGAAGCCGGTAAACCGCTTGTCATCGATGAAATTGACGTGCAGGAGCCGCGTGCCGGCGAAGTGTTGGTAAAGCTCGCTGCTACGGGCGTCTGCCACACCGATGCGTTCACGTTGAGCGGCGATGATCCCGAAGGCATTTTTCCCTGCGTTCTCGGCCACGAAGGTGCCGGCGTTGTCGTCGATATCGGCGCCGGCGTGACTTCGGTTAGCGTCGGCGATCATGTGATTCCGCTGTACACGCCCGAATGCGGCCATTGCAAATTTTGCCGTTCCGGCAAAACCAATTTATGTCAGGCGATTCGCGCGACGCAGGGTCGCGGGTTGATGCCCGATGCAACGTCGCGGTTTTCGCTGAATGGCAAACCGATTTTTCATTTTATGGGCACGTCGACTTTCAGCGAATACACCGTGCTGCCGGAAATTGCCGTCGCCAAAATCAACAAGGCCGCGCCGCTCGATAAAGTGTGTCTGCTCGGCTGCGGCATCACCACCGGCATTGGCGCAGTATTGAATACGGCGAAAGTGCAGCCGGGCTCGACCGTGGCAATTTTTGGTTTGGGCGGTGTCGGCCTCAGCGCAGTGCAAGGCGCGGTGCTCGCGCGCGCGTCGCGAATTATCGTCGTCGACATTAATGCATCGAAATTCGAGATGGCGAAAATGCTCGGCGCGACCGATTGCATTAATCCGCAAGAATACGATCGTCCGATCGAGCAGGTGATTATCGATCTGACGGACGGCGGCGTCGATTACAGCTTTGAAGCGATCGGCAATGTGAAGACAATGCGCGCCGCGCTCGAATGCTGTCACAAGGGTTGGGGCGAATCGACCATCATCGGCGTTGCGGGCGCAGGCCAGGAAATTGCCACGCGGCCCTTTCAATTAGTGACGGGGCGCGTATGGCGCGGCAGTGCATTCGGTGGTGTCAAAGGCCGTTCGCAGTTGCCGGGCTACGTGCAGAATTATCTCGATGGAAAAATAAAAGTTGATGAATTCGTGACGCATACGATGCCGCTTGCTGACATCAATCGCGCGTTCGATTTGATGAAAAGCGGCGCGAGCATTCGTTCGGTGGTGACGTTTTAACAATGGACATTTTTTACAATGGACATTTTGAATGATGGAATTCATTGCTTCGAATAAATGCTTTGGCGGTTGGCAGCATCGGTTGCGTCATCGCTCGCGCGTGCTGAATTGCGAGATGGTGTTGTCGTTGTTTTTACCGCCAGCGATGGAAACCGCTGAAGTACCAGTGCTGTACTGGCTGTCGGGTCTCACCTGCAACGATCAGAATTTTGTGACGAAAGCCGGCGCGCAGCGTTATGCCGCTGCGCACGGCATTGCGATTGTTGCGCCGGATACCAGTCCGCGTGGTGAAGGTATTGCCGATGATGCCGCATGGGATTTGGGTCAAGGCGCTGGTTTTTATCTGAATGCGACGCAAGCGCCGTGGGCGCCGCACTATCGCATGTACGATTACATCGTCGACGAATTGCCGGAATTGCTCGAAGCGCAATTTAATCTCGACAGTGAGCGTCGCGGCATTTTTGGTCATTCGATGGGTGGCCATGGTGCGTTGACAATCGCGCTTAAAAATCCGCAGCGGTATCGCTCGGCGTCGGCGTTTGCGCCGATTTGCGCGCCGTCGCAATGCCCCTGGGGTGAAAAAGCCTTCGGCGCTTATTTGGGCGATGATGCTGCCTTATGGAAAGAAAGCGATGCCAGCGAGTTGCTCGCACGTAGCAAATTGTCGTATCCGTTATTAGTCGATCAGGGCGAGGCCGATGAATTTCTGGCGACGCAATTACTGCCAGAGCGATTGCAGCGCGCGGCGGAAATGTCGGGGCAACAATTATTGCTGCGTCGTCACGCCGGCTATGACCACAGTTATTTTTTTATCGCCACCTTCATCGAAGACCATATTCGTTTTCATGCAGCGGAACTCGCTGCGTAGCGTGCAATGGATAGGTAACTGAGTTGCGGGTTAACCAATAATAAATTGCATTGCTCATGCTCTGCCGCTGCACTAGTATCCTTACATAACCGCCGCTTGGCGAAACTGTTAGATGCTGGGATGCAGCTTGCCAGCCTGGATTGAACACCAGTAATTCGAGCAGCAGTGGCTAAATGCCGTTACACCTGAACTTGCCAAGCAGTCTGCGTTTCGCGCGTTTCATGGGCGTTGCCGTATTTGCGTTTGTGCTGATCACTCTTGAATGGCGACAGCGCGAACTATGGTATAGCGCCGAATCGCTGCAGCATGCCGAAACCACCTTGGCCGCCAGTGAATTGCGCGCCCGCGTCGATCGTGAACTAAATGCGGTATTCAATCTCACGCTATCGCTCGCCAGCTATCTCGAAGTCAAACGCGGTCGAGTCGATGATGCGGAACTCAATGCATTGTTGCAGCAGATTTACGCCAAAACCGATCATCTGCGCAATTTCGGCGTGGCAGTCGATTACCGTTTGCAATATATCTATCCGTTAGCGGGAAACGAATCCGCGCTCGGGCTCGATTACCGTACGCTGAGCCAACAATGGCCGGATATCGAACGTGCGATAGAGCGAAGGAGCAGCGTGCTGGCGGGGCCGGTGGTGCTGGCGCAGGGCGGTTCCGCGTTAATTTATCGCGCCCCGGTATTCGTGGACGATCAATATTGGGGTATGGCATCGGCGGTGATCGATGCGCCCGCGTTGTTCAAGGCGGTCGGTACTAGTCGGCTTCCTTACGCGATACGCACCAGCGATGCAGGTCATACCATAATCTGGGGTGACGCCTCGCTTTTTAACGATCCGCGCTCGTCCATTATCGTGTCCCCCGTGCCGGGCGGTGAATGGCAATATGCGGTGCCTCCGTCTACAGTGGTACCCATCTGGTGGGAGCGGTTACTGTTCGATCTGGTGGCGGTGGCCGTCAGTGCGCTGCTCGGTTATTTTTCGTATGCAACGCAACGACATCGTCATGTGTTGTACAACGTGTCGCGCATCGATCCCATTACCAAACTGTTGAATCGGCGCGCGCTGGAAAATTCGTTGGAGCTAATTCTCGAACGACGGCGCAAATCCGATCAGCATTGTGCATTGCTGTTTATCGATCTCGATCGTTTCAAATATATTAATGACACCCATGGGCATCGCGCTGGCGATGCCGTGTTGTCGATGGTGGCGCAGCGCTTGAGCAAAGAATTGCGCGTAGCCGATGTAATCGGCCGTTGGGGCGGCGATGAGCTGGTAGTGTTGGTCGAAGAAGGTGACGCGCAAGTGCTCGAAAATTTAATCGTGCGGTTACGGCGCGCGATTAACTTGCCGGTGATGTTCGGCAATGAAGAATTGCACGTCGGCGCATCGATTGGTTGTGCAACGTTCCCGAATGATGGCGCAACGCTGGAAACCCTACTCTATATTGCCGACATTCGCATGTATCAGGACAAGCAGCGGCATTATTCATAGCGGGCGTTCTTATGATGACCGCTATACATAATCTTGCAGTCTCCCATAACAGATTCTCAAAGAATGACAGACAAGTGGATCAACATCGATCAGTTGCGGCTTGGTATGTTCATCGTCAGGCTTGGCGGATCATGGCTCGAACATCCGTTTTGGCGAACGCGGTTTTTGCTCGACAGCCCTGATGATTTGAAGCTATTAAAAAAGGCCGGTATCAAACGCATTTGCATCGACCCCGTGCACGGGCTCGATATTGATGCGATAACTGATATGGATGTCGTCGTCGAAAAAATGGTTGTTGAGCCGGTGGCTGCCGTTGAGGTACGGCATAACACATCGATGAGCGACGAGTTGCGACGATCCCGGCGTATTCTCGATAAATCGAAAGAAGCTGTGATGACGATGTTCGCGGAAGCGCGAATGGGCAAAGCGATCGAAGTTGCCGATATGCAACCGCTGGTTGAGGAAATATCGAATTCTGTTGCGCGTAATAGTGGCGCTTTGATCAGTCTGGCGCGACTGAAAAATAAAGACGAATACACTTATATGCATTCGGTTGCTGTATGCGCATTGATGATTGCGTTAGCGCGACAATTGAAACTCGACGAAGAGCGGGTGCGCGAAGCGGGAATGGCGGGGCTTGTGCACGATATCGGTAAAGCGATGGTGCCGCTCGCCATTCTTAACAAACCGGGTCGATTAAGCGATATCGAGTTTATCGCCGTTAAAGAACATCCTGAACATGGCCATCGTTTATTGCAGCAAAGCAACAGCGCGACGGAAGCGATGTTAGATGTCTGTCTGCACCATCACGAAAAAATCGATGGCAGCGGCTACCCCGAAGGTTTGCACGACAAAGAGATTTCTTTGCTCGCTAAAATGGGCGCGGTGTGCGATGTATACGATGCAGTTACTTCAAATCGCCCGTACAAAAGCGGCTGGGACCCGGCCGAATCGATACGGCGCATGGCCGAATGGCAGGGCCATTTTGATCCGGCAGTGTTTCAGGCTTTTGTCAAAAGTCTGGGTATTTATCCGGTCGGGTCATTGGTGCGAATGGAGTCCGGAAAACTCGCCATTGTTATCGAACAACATCCCAAATCATTAGTCACGCCAATAGTAAAAGCATTTTTTTCAACCAAATCGCGTTGTCAAATCATGCCCGAAATTCTCGATTTATCAAATGCGCGCTGTCAGGATAAAATCGTCGCTCGCGAGTCAGCCGATAAATGGGGGCTCATCCACCTCGATGATTTATGGAATGTCCAGTGAGTGATTCATTGATCGGCTATGCCGCTGCTACGTGTACTACCATCGCATTTCTGCCGCAGGCGTATATGGCAATCAAGCACAAAGATACGCATTCGCTATCGCTTGGTATGTACAGTATTTTTACTTTTGGTGTGGCGCTGTGGTTGTGTTACGGGTTGCAGAAAGACGATTGGGCAATCATTGTCGCCAACAGCTTTACGCTGATACTGGCGTCACTCATTCTGATGACAAAATTACGTTACGATATATTTGGCAAGCGCTAAATTTTCGTTAAAAAAAGGCGCGGGTCTGTAACGGACCCGCGCCTGAAAGCGCAAACCCTTTATTTCCAGACCAATGGCAGTTTGCGAAAACCCATCACCGGGCCAGCGAATATATCGATCGACTGGCTTTCGTCAATGTGGAAGTCCGGAATCCGCGGCAACCATTCTTGTAACGCAATGATTACTTCCGCTTTCGCCAAATGCGAACCGATGCAGCGATGTGGACCCAGGCCAAATGTCACATATGCATTGACCTTACGATCGAGGTCAATCGTGTCAGGATTATCGAAAATACCGGGGTCGCGATTTGCCACGGTATTCGGCAGCACGACTTTGTCATCGGTCTTCATCTGAATGCCTTTGTAGATGAAATCCTGCGCGATGCGGCGATAGATATTCGATACGGCATTGATGCGAAATAACTCATCGATCGCACAATTTAATTTTTCGCGATTATCCAGATTCTCGAGAATATGCTTACGTGCGCTCGGCGTACGCGCGAGGTAGCGCCAGATGTAGGTCATCGTGCTGGTGACGGTATCGAGCCCGGCGACGAATAGCAGGAACATGCAGTTGAGAATTTCTTCGTGAGGGAAGGGCTGGCCATCGGGTTCGCGCGCATTCAACAATACGCTCATGATGTCGTCGTTAAGCGGTTGCTGTTTGCGTAATGCGAGTGCTTCTTCGAGTACGCGATAAATATCGGCGACGTTTTGTATTTTTCCCTGCGGCGTTTCGACGCGCATGAAAACATCCGCTAATTTCATGAATTCAATCAAGCGCGATTGATCCATGCCCATCAGGTCGATGAATAGTCCGGTCGGTAGAATGCCGGAAAAATCGCGTACGAAATCGCATTCTCTTTGATCGGCGAACTGGTCGATCAAATCGCGCGTACGCTGGCGCACATTACCTTCTAATTTTTTAATGGCGTTCGGCGTGAATAGCGGCGCCAGCAAACTGCGAAATTTACTGTGATCCGGTGGGTCGACACTTTGTGGTTGGAACACCGGCCAGTTATCCACCGGTGGAATCGGCGTGTTGCGATTCGAAAAATGCCCGTATTCGCGATAGCCCTCGCGGATGTCCTCGTAATCGAGAAATGTCCAGTGCCCACCGTTGCGCGGCGACCAGAAAATTCTTGGCGCATTGCTCTTGACCAGTTGGTGCCACTTTTCAATCGGATCTTTGAGGCCCGCTGGGATATCGAACAAATCGAAATCGACGACCAGCTCTGGCGGAACGTGCGCTGGAACATTCCAGTTGGCGCTATTCATGGTTTGCATCTCCGGGTTTACTCACAAGCGCGGTTTGTAGCGCGCTCATTCTTATTCATCGCTAACACTGAGCGCGCCCTCAGGGCAGTTGCGTACGGCGAGCGTTACGCCGCGCTGCAAATGCTCGGGAATTTTCTCCATCAACAGGACTGCTTTGCCTTCGATGTCGTCGGTAGCGAATACCTCGGGGCAAATGTCCTGGCAGCGGGCATGACCCTGGCAGACGTGCAGATCGACGCTAACTTTCATCGGACCTTCCTCAACGGCTTAGTAGAATTCACGGTAAACGGTGCGGTGGCTTTGTGCAATCGCTCGGAGTGGTCTGCGAATTGACGATTCAAATAGTTTCGCGAGATACAGAGGGAGAGGCAACACCCGAATGGGTGCAAAACGGAAAGAGAAAATTTCGATTAAAGCGAAACCATCGTATCGAGCAGGATGCGAATCAGTGACGATTGTCGCGCCACACCGGTTTTTGAAAATATCGAACGCAACCGCGACTTGACGGTGTTTTTTGTGATGCCGAGCTGCTCGCCTGCTTCGTCGAGGGTGAGTCCTTCCGCGAGCAATTTGGCGAAATTCGCCTCGGCCGGTGTGAAGTTGAACAACATGCGCAAAATATCGACCGGCGGCGCCGATTTGTAATCCGGATCATGAATAAAAATGGCGACGGTCGGCCGATGGTTGCCTTCGACCAGCGGCGCACGTGGAATGCTTTTTACCAATATTTTCCAATTGCCGAAACCGTGTGTGCGCGGCAGCGCTAATGCCGTAATCGATGGTTCGTCGGTAGCCGCCAGCGCGAGCTCGATTGCATTTTGCAGTTGCTGCTCGACGGTGTATTGACGCGCATGCACGCCGTTGCCGCCGAGCCAGAGATCGGATTTTTTGACCAGGATCGCGTCGGCGACATTATTCGTCGTCAGTGGCGCGCCGGTTTCATCGAGAATGATGGTACCGATATGCATGCGATCGAATGTCGACTGAAATAATTTCTTCTCGACCTCGGCGGTGTACATGCGCGAATGCAAATACACCGCGCGCTGAAAGTGCGGCAACAACAGCGCACATAAATTTTTTTCGGCTTCGGTGAACGGTCCCGACGCGGGTGGCTTACACATACGAAAGCGACATTCGGAATGATCGTCGGAACGAAAATCGGCACCGATTTCGTAACGGATATCGTGAGTCTGCTGCAAATAATTAACAAAGAAATCGCTGCCGAACCATTGCGCTTCGCCGAGAAATTCTTCAGGTGTGATGATGTGATTATGCGGCAGATTGGCAAACGGATCGGCCGAATAAATATCGAATAATGTGTAGTCCGCCGACGAGACCGCCACCTCCTGATAATTGGCTTGAATAATCAGCGATGCGCGGCCACGTGCTGCGGGCCGTAATACGAGCACCGACCAGCTGGCTTTAAACGCGGTATTTAACCAGCGCAAAATGCCGGTCCATGGCACTGGCTCTAGCAGACCTTGATATATCAAACCGATCAGTTGCGAGACCTGCTCGGCAGATAGATGCGCCATATCGGAGGATTTAACGGTTGCTGCGTCGATCTCGGTGGTCGCAGCCATGGCTCAACGCTTGTGCGACAGAGCGACCGGTGTAGCGTCGGTGTTGTTTTGCGATTGGCTTAGTAAGGCGCGCCGATAATCCGAGGGTGACATACCAGTCCAGGATTTGAAGGCGCGTCGAAATGCGCCGGCATCGCTGAAACCGAGTTTGTCCGCGGTTTCCTCTAACGTGATATTGCTCAGCTGCAGTAATTCCTTTGCCCAATCGTGCCGGCATTTTTCCTTGATGATTGAGATCGATGTTTTTTCATCGTCGAGGCGGCGACGCAGCGTGGCATTGCTGACGTTGAACAAGCTGGCAAGCTGCGCGATGGTGGGCATCGGTTCGTGCTGCAGCATGCGTGTTTTGATGATGGTATGCAGCGTTTCGTGCAGGCTGCGAATATTCAAGTCGGCGGAGATCAGATCGAACGGAAAGAATTTCAATAATTCGATCAATTCCTGATAGGAACGAATCACCGGTTTTTCGAGATAATGCGCAGAGAACACGAATTGATTATGTGGTGCATCGAAAACTACCGGATAGTGGAACAGTTCGAGAATGGTATCCGCGCCGATCAATTCGGGTGAGCATATTTGCAAGCCGGTGTTTTCAATGGTTTCGCCGATCAGCCAGCCAAATAGACGATGGTAGGCGCTGAGGCCGAGCATATCGGCGAGCAGCGCACTCGAGGTCGGTTTGCCGCGTTGCGTGGTCATTACGAATGCTGCGGTCGATGCATCGCGTTGTAGCGCTAATGCGCCGGCGCGACCGCGCAACATGCGGCAAAACGTCGCGGCGCGCAGAATGACTTCTTGCAAATTTTTGCAGTTAATCACGCAATAGCAGAGCATCTCGAAATCATCTTTTTCCATCGGCGCGTGATCGCTGAAGCTGCACGCGTGGCGCTCCAGGATGGCGATGCATTCGCGGCTCAGCAAGGCGAAATGCGAGCGCGGAATCGATGCCACCTTGCCGCTGCGCAAATCCTCCAACGAGCAGCGTAGATGGGCATCGGCCAGCAACTTCGTGGCATCGCCGCCGGCATTGACGGTTTCCTGCAGCAGCGCCGCTGTGGCGCTACCGGAAATACTATTGAGCTGGGTTTTGGAGACGCGCTTGAGCATGTGGTTATGTAACCTCAAGTTTATATGCCCGACCGCCATGACACCCTGCTTGACTTGGCATCTGGGGTCGCTGAGCATTCTAGCTCTGTTTTTGAGCATCTCGGTAGGTGCTTGCTCAGATAGCTGTCGCTATGCTGCGCTCCGATTCTTCATCCGCATCGGCAGGTTTCTTGCGATGCATTACACCCCCTGAGAGGTTGCTAATAATGATTCCAAAACGCGAAATCAAATACGGCGGCGCCATGCTCGATCAGAAAGAGATCGATGCGGTCGTCAACGTCATGAAAACCAGCATGGTCGTCGGCGAGAAAACGCAGACGTTCGAGGACCGTTGCGCCAAGTTGCTCGGCAATAAATACGGTGTGATGGTGAACTCAGGCAGTTCGGCATTGCTGCTGGCATTGCGTTTGCTCGATCTGCCGCAAGGTTCGGAAGTCATCACCCCGACGCTGACCTTCGGTACCGATATTTCCGGCATCGTGTTGAATGGTCTGGTGCCAGTGCTGATCGACGTTGAGGCCGATACCTATCAGATCGATATCGACAAGATCGAAGCCAACATCACCCCCAAAACCAAAGCGATGCTGATCCCGAATCTGGTTGGCGGCATGCCCGATTGGGATCGTCTGCGCGCAATCGCCGACAAGCATGGTCTGTTCCTGATCGAAGACAGCTGCGACACCCTCGGCGGTACCTATCGCGGCAAGCCGGCCGGTACTCGTGCGCATATCAGTGTCACCAGCTTCTCGATTTTCCACATCATCACCTGTCTTGGTAACGGCGGTCTGGTGGCTGTTGATGATCCGAAGCTGTGGGATCGCGCATTGATGCTGCGTAACTGGGGTCGTTCGTCCGAGAAATTCATGCACGGCACGCGCAAAGGCGACAGCGATGGTCGTTTCCTGGAAGACCTCGGCGATATCGAATACGACGGCATGTTTATTTTCGAAGAGATCGCCTACGGCTTCATTCCGAACGAAGCGGGCGCGGCGTTCGGCCACGAACAGTTGAACAAACTGAATATGTTCACTGAGCTGCGTCAGGAGCGTTTTGACCTGCACACGAAATACATGGAAAAACGTTCCGAGTATTTCATCAAAACGCGCGTGCATCCGGATGTATTCACCACCTGGATTTGCTATCCGGTGCAACTGCGTGCCGAATTGGGCTGGAGCCGCCGTGAATTGCAGAGACATCTCGAAGACGCTGGCATTTTCACCCGCGTGATTTTCTCCGGTCACGCAGCGCGTCAACCGATGATGAATGGCGTTGAGTTCCGCGTCGATTCGACCGGTTGCCCAAATGCAGAACAGGTCATGCGCAATGGTTTAATGTTGCCGTGCCATCCGACGATGACGATCGAGGATTGCGAATATCTGTATCAGGTACTCGACGATTTCATCGAGAAGCAAAGCCGCAAATAACAACTGCTTAGCAATGGCAGTTGTTCGTAATGCGATACGCACCGAGTGCGTATCGCATTTTTCATTTATAACAGTCGATTGACCATGCAGCGATCGATCTCAAGTGAGGAGTCAAATTGTGTTGAAAAAAATCGCGCTTAACAAAACGAAACTCAACGTTTCGCAGCTGTGTCTCGGCACCAATATGTTCGGTACCGCCTTGAACGAAGAGGCCGCGGGAAAAATTCTCGATGTGTACTTCGCCAAGGGCGGCAATTTCATCGATACCGCGTATTCGTACGGCGACTGGATTCCCAATATTCCGACCGGTGCCAGCGAAACCACGCTCGGCAAATTGCTAGCGAAGAAAAAACGCAGCGATTATGTGATCGCGACCAAGGGTTGCGAATTCGATTATCGCGCCGGCGATTTTGCGCTACGTGTAACGCCGGATCATCTTGCCGCTGATTTGAACGGCAGCCTTGAGCGGTTCGGGGTCGATACGATCGATCTGTACTGGCTGCATCGCGACGATGCGAGCAAACCGGTGAGTGCGATTGTCGATGCATTGATCGGGCATCAAAGCGCCGGCCGCATCGGCGCATTTGGCTGCTCGAACTGGAGCGTCCAACGAATTCAGCAAGCGCAGCAATATGCGGCGAGTCTGGGCCACGAAGGTTTTGTCGCAGTGCAGCCAATGTGGGGTCTCGCCGAACCCGATCGCACCGCGATGATGACGTACGCGCCGGGTGGCTATTACGAAGATGGCTATGTCGCCGTACATAAACTCGGTCTGACGATGATTCCGTATTCCGGTCAGAGCCGCGGTATTTTTACCAAGCTCGCTGCTGGCGCCACCAAAGAGACGCTCGGCCCGGATGTCGCGGCGTTGTATTACAACGATAAAAACCTGCACAAGCTTGAAGTCATCAAACAGATCGCCGCGCGTCGCAAGGTCAGCATCAATGACGTTGTGCTCGCGTATTTAACGTCGCAGCCGTTGCCGACAATTCCGATCGTCGGTGCCAGCCGTGTTGAACAACTCGAGGAAAGTATTCGCGCGTGTGCATTGCAGCTTGATGCCGGTGAGCTGCACCAATTGCGAGAAGCATAAGAAAAATTTGAATGGGCTGAAAACCTACGCCATGTCTACTTACGTGGGCGTGGCGAAATAATAATTTTTCTGAGGTTTCCACATTGAGCACTGAATCTTTCGATTACGTCATCGTCGGCGGTGGTTCGGCCGGTTGCGTACTGGCGGCGCGCCTCAGCGAAAATCCGGCGGTGCGCGTGCTGCTGCTCGAAGCCGGCGGCAGCGATGCAAGCCCTTTGATCAAGGCGCCTGGCGGTCTGCTGCCGATCATGCTGTCAGGAGCTTATCAATGGCGCTATACATCGGTGCCACAGGTCCATTTGAATAATCGCGTGTTATATCTGCCGCGCGGTCGTGTGCTTGGTGGTGGCAGCTCGATCAACGGCATGACTTATTGCCGCGGCTTCGCCAGCGATTACGAGCGCTGGGCCGAGCAGGGTAATCGCGGCTGGTCTTATCGCGACGTATTGCCGTATTTCAATCGCGCTGAAACCTATCTACCGCAATCAACTCAACCGGAAGCGAATGCTTATCACGGCGCCAGCGGCCCGATTCAGGTAAGCCGCCCCGGCATCAAACATCCGCTGGCACTGGCCTTCGTCGAAGCCGGTGCGCAGGCGGGTTATCCCTACACGAGCGACAGCAATGGCGCACAGCGCGAAGGCATCGCTCCGATCGATGTGACGATCGGGCGTGGCATTCGTTCCAGTACCTCGCGAGCTTATCTGGCCCCTGCGCGTTCGCGCGCCAATTTGCATGTAATCACGCATGCACACGCAACGCGTGTCGTACTGGAAGGGCAGCGTGCCGTTGGCGTTGAATTCGTGCAGGGAAAGACAAAAGAAACGCGAGTTATACGTGCCGAGCGCGAAGTGATTTTGACCGCCGGCGCAATCAATTCGCCGCAATTGTTGCTGTTGTCAGGCATCGGCGATCCGGCGCATTTGGCGCAACATAATATTGCCGTGCGGCACGCCTTACCGGGAGTCGGCGCAAATCTACAGGACCATCTGGCGGTGGTGGTGAAATTTGCCGCGACCAAACCAGTATCGCTGATGAAATATTTCAACCCGCTGCACGGCGCGTTGGCGATGATCAACTATCTTGCGCTGCGCAAAGGGCCGCTGGCAGATCCAGGCATGGAAGTGTGTGCGTTCCTGAAATCGAATCCCGATATCAGCGAAGCCGATGTAAAAATGATTCTCGTGATGGCGCTGTATGCCAATAACGGGCGCACGCTGACCACGCGTCACGGCTTTGCGGCACATACCAATGTGATTCGTCCGCTCAGCCGTGGCAGCATCAAGCTCGCGTCGAGCGATCCATTCGCGCCGCCATTGATTGATCAGAACTATCTGGCCGACGAGCACGATCGCCGTATCGCGCGCGACAGTGTGCGCATCGCGCGCGATATCTTTTCGCAACACGCATTCGACATTTATCGCGGCGAAGAATTGGAGCCCGGCAATGCATTGCGCACCGATGCTGAAATCGATGCGTTTATTCGCGACAAAGCTGAAGCCGATTATCACTCCATCGGCACCTGCCGCATGGGTAGCGATGAGATGTCGGTGGTCGATGACGAGTTGCGTGTGCGTGGCATCGATGATTTGCGCGTTGTCGATGCGTCAATCATGCCGCACCTGGTTGGCGGTAACACCAATATGCCGGTGATTATGATTGCGGAAAAAGCGGCGGACATCATTGGCGGCGTGGCGCCGCTGCCGCCGGCGAATTTGCGCGCCTGAATAAATTCCCTCTCCCTGCGGGAGAGGGTTAGGGTGAGGGCAGAGTTACGCACAAGAATAGGCCCTCACCCCCGCCCCTCTCCCGCGGGGAGAGGGGAGAAACCCCTTTAATCAGAGTTTTCTTATGCGGTAGATAACAATAATGAGCGCAGTCAAAAGTTCGAAAGTTATCGATGTTTGCATTATCGGCTCCGGCGCTGGTGGCGGTGTGATGGCACAGCAATTGGCCGAAGCCGGCATCGAGGTTGTGGTGCTCGAACGCGGCAGCGAGCGCGGCCCCGCCGATTTTCTGAAACAAGACGAGCTGTCGAACATGATTCGACAAACGTTTTTTGCACCCGATTATCTGGAAAGCCGACGCAGTGCTGTGAATGAAAAAGCCGTGCCCGGAAAATACAGTTTGTTGGCGCAGACGGTAGGCGGCAGTACGGTGCATTGGGGTTCGTGGAGCTGGCGTTTTCGTCCCGATGAGTTTCGTGTGCTGTCACAAGACGGAGCGCTCGCCGGAGCCAGTCTTGCCGACTGGCCAATCAGTTACGAAGAGCTCGAACCGTATTACGCAAAAGCGGAACAGGCATTGGGAATTTCCGGTGCTGCTGGCAGTAATCCGTTTGGCGCGCCGCGCCAGAGCGCATATCCGAATCCGCCGCATGTGTATCGTCCGGCATCGCGCTTGATCGAAAGCGGCGCAAAAAAAATGGATTTGCATCCATTCCCGATTCCAATGGCGATTAACAGTCGTGTTTTCGGCGGTCGCGCGAAATGCATGAATGGTGGGTTATGTGCGGGCTTCGGTTGCCCGGTACACGCGAAAGCATCGCCACTCTCGATCCATTTGCCGGCAGCCGTTGCGACGGGGCGCTGTCGCGTATTACCGAATTCGCGCGCGATTGAAATTACGGTCGATCAAAATAATCGTGCACGTTCGGTGCGTTATCTGGATGCGCAAGGCAAAGAGCAGGAATTGCGCGCGCGGCAAATTATTGTCGCGTGCAGTTCGATTGCGAGTTCACATTTATTGTTGCTGTCGAAGTCGGCGCGTTATCCGACCGGTCTCGCCAATAGCAGCGATCAGGTCGGGCGCAATCTGATGTGCCATATTCTTTCGCAAACCAATTTCGAAATGGCGGAACCGTCGAATTCGATTGCCGGTCCGCCGGGCAATATCGCCATTGACGATTTTCATGCGTCGGATCATGCGCGCGAATTTATTCGCGGCGCGGTGATTGGTGAAGCGATTGAACCGATGCCAATTAATGCCGCATTGAAGGTGGGCAATTATCTCGGGGCCGATCCCGCCACCAAGGGTAAGCGCGCATGGGGCAAACCGCTGCGTGAATATCTCAGTAAATTTCCTTTTCTCGGCGGCATGATTTCGATCGGCGAGGATTTGCCGCAGGCAAATAATCGTATCGATCTTGATCCAGAACATCGCGATGCCGCGGGCATTGCGGTACCTCGCATAACGCATAAGCGCCATCCAAACGATATTGCTCTGGGGCGCTATTTCGAGCAGCGGCAGATAGATATCGCGCTTGCCGGTGGTGCGAAAAAAGCGTGGGCGACCGATTTCTCACAGTACAGCACAGAGTCGGGCCATCTGATGGGAACATGCCGTATGGGTAATGATCCGAAAACCTCTGTGTTGAATCGCTGGTGTCGAACGCACGATGTCGAGAATTTGTGGGTCATCGACGGCAGTTTTTTCCCGACCTCGGGCGGCTATAACCCGACGCTGACGATTTTTGCGAATGCGTATCGCGTTGCCGATTATTTTATTCGCGAAGTTAAACGCCTGGAGGTGCGCTGATGAGTCATATACCGATACAGGAAATGACCCGACGCGATTTCGCACGTTTCTGCGGCGGCGCTTTTGCCACAGCGCTGGCAGCGCGCCCGCTGACATTATTAGCGGCCGAACAGGGCAGTGCGCCGAGCACGCTGACAACAGTGCAATGGCAAACCGTTGCAGCAATTTGCAATCAGATTTTACCGACGCTCGATGGCTTGGGCGCGAACGAAGCGAATTGCGTGAACTTTATCGACAAGGCGCTCGCGCACGAAGAAAAAAAATCGCTGGCGGTTTATCGACACGGGTTATCCGTTATCGATGCATTCACCAACGCGCGCTGGCAGCAATCGTTTCACGCGCTCGGCGACGAGCGGCAAATTGAAACGCTGGAAAAACTTGAAGATGGATTGCTGCCCAATTGGTCGAGCGCGGAGCAGAGCGCGTGGTTTGCGACACTGCGTTATCACACATTGCTCGGCTTTGCGGCTGCGCCGCATTTCGGCGGCAATCAAAATCTCGCCGGTTGGCGCGCGATGAATTTCCCGGGACATATTCACGAAATGGGCGGCCTCAGCGACGCACAGGTCGAGGGTGTCGAGCCGATAACGATTCATTTTCCGCATCACGGTTGATGCTGCGTGCGCGCGGCGACAAGTCCGTATTCCGAAGGAGCCAAGTAAATTTCACCGCATCGTTGAAGAATGGCTGCCGATGTGCCCGTTGTGGGTACATAGGGTCGTTCTTGAGGAGATGGCTATGGGATTACGTGGCATTCATCGGATTGTGGTCGCGGTACGCGATCTGGAAGCGTCGAAGCGACTGTATGGCAAGCTGCTCGGTGCCGAGTTTCATGCAGCCAATTGGACGGGGGCACCTTTCGGTATCGAGGTGGCGATTGCGTGGAATGCGGGGCTTGAGTTGTGCGCGCCGGCGCCGGGCCGTGAGCAGGATAGTGTCGTGTCGCCGTTTCTGGACCATTACGGCGAAGGCATCGTCAATGTGCTCTTCGGTGTCGATGATATTGCGGCGGCGCGGCGCGCTGTTGCGCAAACCGGTTTGGCGGCGGCGCATGAACTCGATTACACGCAGCAGGATATCGATACCCATTTGAACGGGCTGTTCAGTTGCTATCAAGAGCTGTTCATCGATAGCCGTGAACGCTGTGGATTCAATATCGGATTGGCTCGCGTTGACAGGAAATTCATCGATGCGGGCAGTTGACCTGACCGGTGCTGCCAGCTGAGGGGATCGGCGCAGCGGCTGCGATCGGAATATCTGGTGGTGGAGGGCGATAATGAAAATGATCAGTCCGGATGACCAGGATGTCGTATGGCGCAACAGCGGCCGCTGGCAGGCCTATTTGTCGGGGCGTTATCCCGGCGTCGAGGTTGTCGTACGGCCGGATCAAAAGAGTTTTCGCGCGCGCTATCGCGCCTGGAATTTCGGCGGCATCGAATTTGCCGAAATTCGCTCGACCTCTCCGCAGCGGCTGTTCATTTCCGTTCCTGGCACTGCCAGTCCCGATAGCTATTATCTGCCGCTGCAAGTGCAGGGCAGCTTTCATGGCGGCCAATTCAATCGCGAATGCAGCAATAGTCGTCGCACCATGATGCTGCTCGACAGCCGCGCTCCGCATTGGCGCGAAATGAGCGCGGAAAGCCACTTGCTTAATGTCCGCTTACCGGCAGCAATGCTGGAGCGCTATCTGATCGATCCGAGAAAATTCTGTGTCAATGCATTGCGCGCTGATAGTGGCAGGGCGGCGTTGGTGTGGGATTTTCTGATAAGCCTATGGTCGCGGCGCGCCGAGCTGGGTACGTCCGATGTTGCGCTGGCGGATACGGCCGCGCAGCTCGTGGCCGAGTTGTTCGCTTCGGTGACTGTCGAAGCGAATGGTCGCACCGATGCGCTGCGTCGCGAAGTGCTGCACTGTATTTCGACACATCTCGCCGATACTGATCTGAATGTCGACTCTGTTGCGATTGCCTGCGATATTTCATCGCGCTATTTGCACCTATTGATGAAGCACACCGGACGTACCTTTTCGCAATACGTGCTGGAACAGCGTCTGGAGCAATGTCGAAAAGCCTTGCTGAATTACGACGCCAGCACGTGCTCGATCACGCATATTGCGTTCAGCTGGGGCTTCAACGACATGTCGCATTTCAGTCGAGTATTTCGCCATCGCTTCGGCGTCCCGCCGCGTGAATATCGCCGCAGTCATAGCCGCTGAAATCAGTCGATCAGAACATTCAATAAGAACAGTCGACTAGAACAACTGAAGGTATTTCGATAATGAATAATTTCTCCCATCTACTCTCACCCGGCCGCATCGGCACGCTGCAAACCCGCAACCGCATCGCGGTCACCGCGATGGGTGCCAGTTTCGCCGAAGAGGATGGCCATTGCAGCGAACGCATCATTCGCTATCACGAAGAGCAGGCGAAGGGCGGTGTCGGCCTGATCATCACCGGTGTTGCCGGCGTCGCGTGGCCGGTCGGCGGCAATCAGAAAAATCAGATTGCGATTTCCGACGATAAATTTTTGCCGGGGCTGATCGCGTTGACCGAAGCGGCGCATAAGCACGGCGCAAAAATCGCCGCGCAATTGCATCACGGCGGTCTGGTGGCGGTGATGGATTCGCTCGCCGGTCGACCATTGTGGGTACCTTCCGAGCCGGAACCGTCAGCCGGTAAATTTATTGAAGCATTCTTGCTTGAGGAACTAGCAGCTGCGCCATTCAGCAAGATCAAAGGCATCAGCCTGAAGGTGATGACAGTCGATGATATTAAAACCGTCGTCGAGCAATTCGCCGCAGCGGCGGTGCGTGCGCAGCGCGCCGGTTTCGACGGCGTCGAAATTCACGGCGGCCACGGCTATTTGCTGTCGTCGTTTTTGTCGCCAAAATCGAATCGTCGCACCGATGCGTACGGCGGCGCGCTGGAAAATCGCGCGCGCTTTTTGCTTGAGGTGATTCGCGCGGTGCGCGCGGCGGTCGGAACCGATTTTCCGGTGTGGTGCAAACTCGATTCGCGCGAGGAGGGCAAGAAGGGCGGCATCACCATCGACGATGCGATGGCGACCGCCAAGCTGGTTGAAGCGGCTGGTGTCGATGCGATCACTGTCACCGCGTATCACGATCCGGATAAACCGAAAGAGCACTCCGGATCGCATACGCCGCATGTGCCGGCGTTGAATCTGCCGTATGCGGCAAAGATTAAAGCCGCGGTGAAAATTCCGATCATCGCTTCCGGGCGCATCGAGCCCGAAGTGGGCGATGCACATATCGCCAATGGCTCGATCGATTTCGTGTCGATGGGGCGCAAGCTGCTCGCCGATCCGCACTTGCCGCGCAAGCTTACCGAAGGGCGTCCCGACGATGTGCTGCCATGCATTTACTGTTACACCTGCATCAGTGCGATCTATGCTGGCGATTCGATGCGCTGCGCGGTCAATCCGGAAACCGGATTCGAATATCTGCGAAAAATTACCCGTGAAGGTCAGAAACGTATCGTCGTGATCGGCGGTGGCCCCGGTGGCATGGAGGCGGCGCGGCGACTCGATGCGGCGGGTCATCGCGTGACGCTGATCGAGCAGAGTGAAAGACTCGGCGGCACGCTGCGCATCGCCGCGCTCGCGTATCCGGCCAACGAGCGTCTGCTGGATTGGCTGCGTCACCAGCTGGCGACGTCGCGCGTCGATGTGCGGCTGAATACGACAGTGACGCCGGAATTGCTCGCCGAACTGAAACCCGATGCCGTCATCGTCGCGACCGGTGCGATGCGCACGATGCCGTCATTGCTGGGCAACGAGCAGGCGCATGTGTTCAGCGGCGACGATATGCGCAAACTGCTGCTCGGTGAAAGCTCGTCGGAATTGCAGCGCAAAACCAGCTGGTTCACGCGGCTTGCGACAAAAATCGGCGCGGCGAGCGGCCTCACGGCCAATCTGAATTTCGTGCGCACATTTACTCAGTACTCGATGCCGGTCGGCAAACGCATCGTCATCATCGGCGGCGAGCTGGTCGGTTTGGAATTGGCGGAATTTCTATCCGAGCGCGGCCGCACAGTCACAGTGATCGAAGAAACGCCGCGCCTTGGTGCGGGGCTGACCATCGTGCGCCGTATGCGCCTGCTCGAAGAACTGAAGGAGCACGGCCTCGATCTTTATGCCGGTGCCAGCGATATTCGCATCGACGGACATACCGTGCGTTTTGTCGATGCAAATGGCAATGCTCAAGCGCTCGATGCCGATCAGGTGATCGTCGCGAAAGGTGCGACCGGCAATCTGACGCTGGCCGATGCACTGAAGGCGCAAGGTTTCAATGTGCATACCGTTGGCGATTGCAATGGCGTGAGTTACATCGAGGGCGCGATGCGCGGTGCGGCGCAGGCTGTGTACGCGATCAGCAATGGGTAGCGCTTGGGTGATCGTCTCCGCTAAAGTAACAAGTTCGACTATTTGCAACAAACGTTATAGAGGTAATTTACGATGGATATCGAGCGCGCCAAAATTTTTCGGCCAGTTGCCGCTCCACAGATCATCGACAACGCTTATACCGAAGATCAGTACCAGCGTTTGCTTGATGTGGTAAGACACACAGGTCCGCATCCGTTGATTCTTGCGCAAACGTTCAAAACGGCGGAAGAGGTGATTGCCACCTGTTCCGGCATGGTGCCCGAGGGTGTCACGCCGACGCTGGATATGTTTCTCAGCCCGGTGTTTCGCGGCCATTTAGCACACGATGGCGTCGGCCTCTATGAAGAGCTCGACGATTGTTACCACAACCCCAAATTTCTTTCACTGGTGCGCCATTACTGGGGTGCCAAGTATGCCGAGCCGGAGAATTATCTATTCAACATCCAAGGCCCCAGCTCTGGCGGCGGCGCCCCGCATGTGGATGGCACGGCGTTTCGCGGCATGTATTACCAAAACCAGACCCCGGTTTGGCTACTCAGCACCATGGTCAAATCCGGTTTGTTCAAGCGCTGGCAGACCAAGAAAGCGCAGGTCATTACCTGGTGGTACAAAGGCCGCATCGGCGGCAGCTTTACCTATTGGCCAAATGGCCCGCACGAGCAGCCCAAACAGCTCAAGGCGCCGATGTGGAATAAGGCAGCGCTGGTCGAAAATGAAATGATGTTCCACTGTGCCGAATCCTGCGGGCCTGCGGCGATGCGCAAGCCGGCCGGTCTGGCGCTGCATTCGGTGATGGAGGCGGACCCTGCGGTGAGCGGTGGCTGGCGCATCCGCACCGACGACACGGTGATTCAACAGATTCCCGAACAGGAATTCCGTTTCCTCGTGCACTGGAGCGCCAACGTCTATATGGATCTCGAGGAGCTCAAGCTCGCCAAGGACCACAGCGACGACCTCACGCCGGACCGCGTGTTCGATATGTTGATCAGTGACCTGAAGGCGCGGGGTGTCCAGTTTGCGGTGCCGAGCGACCCAATGCACGACCAGGCCTTTATCGGTTTGCTGACTCGTGTCTACGACGTTGGCGTCCCGCTGCATTTCCCGCCGGAGCCGGTTGAAGTAGCAATGGCGTCCTAAGTCCTGCGCTGAGAGCCCGCTGTCAAATCCGCCACTGACCTGCTGGCCGGTGGTGTGACCTCCAAAAATCCAATCGCCTGTTTATGGCATATACGCGCCACCGGAAACGCTAATTAATTGCCCGGTGATATAGCTCGATACATCGGCGGCAAGAAACAGCGCCAGGTGTGCGATATCTTCGGGGCGGCCGAGACGAGGAATTGGCAGGCCGCTCATGTTGAACAGCTTGCCGTCTTCGAGCGCTTTTTCCATCGCATCGGGTGTGCCGATTTGTTCGAAACCGAAACGATTCCAGAAGCTGCCGCTGCCGACCTGTTCCTGCTTATAAGGCACGATCCAGCCCGGGCAAATATTGTTGACGCGAATGCCTTTCTTCGCCCATTCCCACGCCAGTGCTTTCGAAAAACTGTTCACGAAGCCTTTGACGCCGCCGTAGTGTGCGATATGTGCAGCGGCTTCACCGAGCAGCGATGAGTTCGATGAAATATTGATGATGCTGCCTCTGCCTTGTTCGAGCATCTGTTTGCCGGCAGCCTGACAGCAATTCACCACGCCATCGATATTCAAGGCGATTTCCCACTGACGGCCTTCGGCATCGAAATCTTCGAAATTCGACGGATGCGCGACGCCGCCCGCATTGTTGACCAGAATATCGATGGGGCCGAACTCGGCATTTGCCTGCGCAATCATCGCATCGACGCTAGCGCGCTGCGTCACGTCGGTTTTAATGGCGAGTATTTTTCCGCGCAATCCCATTTGCTGCGCTTCGTCGGCCAGCTTCTGGCCGGTGGTGGCATCGCGCGATGCGCTGATTACATTGATGCCCTCGCGTGCGAATTCGAGTACCAGGCCGTGGCCGATACCGCCGCTGCCGCCAGTAATGATGGCGGTTTTTCCGCTTAGATTGAGATCCATGCTAATTCCTCGAATATTGTTTTTAAGTGAATATTGTTTTTAAGTGATGTTCGGTGAGCTGAGTCGCGCGTGAATCGCACCGTCAATGGGCAGCACCGCGCCGTTGATGAATGACGCCGCATCACTCGCTAGAAACACTGCTGCTTCCGCAATGTCATCCGCGGTACCTAAACGCCCCGAGGGAATGTCGCGCGCATAACGCGTCGGGCCATCGTCGAAGGTGTTGAGCCATGAGCGCAATCCCGGTGTGTCCATCGGGCCGGGAGAAATTGCATTTGCACGAATACCGCGCTGGCCGAATTCAACGGCAATATTTTTCATCAAGCTGATCACGCCGGCTTTTGCCGCGCCATAAATCGCCAAACCGGGAACTGCATTTAAGCCGGCACCGGAAGTGGTTGAAAGAATAACGCCGTGTCCTTGTTGCAACATGATCGGCAGCGCGGCGTGGATACCGTAAAAAACCGAATCCAAATTCAACGCAATAATTTTGTGGTAATCATCGATCGATTGCTGGTCGGTCGGTTGTGGGAGGGTGCCGCCAGCATTGTTAAACAGAATATCGAGCGCGCCGTATTGCTGCGCGACGCGATCGATCGAATTTTTTACGGCTGCGTGGTCGGTAACATCGATACACATCGCAATAGCGCGACCGCCGCCGCGATTGATTTCATCGGCTACCGCATTGACAGACTGTTCGGTGATATCGAATGCCGCGACTAACGCACCGGCTTCGGCAAAGCGCAACGCTGAGGCGCGACCGATACCGCTACCGGCGCCAGTGATTACCGCAATTTTTTGTTCCAACGCACGATTTTTCATTATTGTAATATCCCGATTTTTACGCAGGACTATCGTCCTAAATACTTGCTGCGTCTGCAAGCGGTTTTGTATTAGACTCCTGTGTATTCTTATTGTTAATAAAAACTCAACGGAAAAACCGAGGGCATCAGCATGTTCAACGGCAAAAAAATTCTCGTCACCGGGCTTACCGGACAAGTGGCGTTTCCTGTGGCGCGGGCCTTTGCGAAAAACAATGAAGTGTGGGGCGCGGCGCGGTTCAGCGATGCCGAACGTCGCATCGAGTTGGAGAAAGAAGGTATTCGTTGTGTGGCGATCGATTTGGCGAATCCCGATTTCAGCGAATTGCCGAATGATTTTGATTACGTGTTGAATTTCGCTGTATACAAAGGTGCGGAACAGGATTTTGACGACGATATTCGCGGCAACGCCGAGGCGGTCGGTTTATTGATGAGTCATTGTCGCCATGCGAAAGCGTTTCTGCATTGTTCAACCACGGGCGTATACGAATATGCGGGACATGAATTGCTCAGCGAGAAAGCCGATCTCGGCGATAACCACCGCATATTCATGAAAACCTACAGCATCAGCAAGATTTGCGCGGAGGCAGTGGTACGTTTCGCCGCCCGCGAATTCAATTTGCCGACGATTATCTGTCGTTTGAATGTGCCGTATGGCGACAACGGCGGCTGGCCGTATTTTCATTTGATGATGATGAAAAATAACTCACCGATTCCGGTGCATCCGGATAAACCGAATCTGTTCACACTGATTCACGAGGACGACATTATTCGCAGTGCGCCCGCACTGCTCGCTGCAGCGACGGTGCCGGCGAAAATCGTCAATTGGGCCGCGAATGAAACGGTCAGCATCGAGGAGTGGTGTGCCTACATGGGCGAATTGACCGGCTTGCAACCGCAGTTTATGTACACCGAACAAACCATTGGTAGTGTGGCGGCGAGTAATGCGGAATTACAAAAAATTGCCGGACCGACCACGGTGCATTGGCGGCAGGGTTTGCAGCGAATGATCGAAAATAAAAATCCGGAATGGCTGGTTTAACGGTCGGATAAGTTTTTGGAAGGAAGATTAAGGAAAGTTAAGGTTAAAGAATAATTGTGCGGGACATTTGGCCCGCACCGCGAGTGTCATTAAGCGAACAGACCTTCTTCCATTTTGCGCATTTCGGTGCCTGGTTTTGGGAAATCCTTGATCAGATGCACACCATTGACGCCCTGTTGATGCGTTGCCGCATTCGCGCGGGTGTCGTAGAACTGCTTGTACCAGCGCCGTACCAGTGCGAACGGACCATCGGATTGCAATTGGATGATACGAATTGCCGCACGTTTATGTGCCCACACGCTGAAGTCCGCCGCAAAGGCATCGAGTGCAGCCGCTTGTACTTGTTTTGCCATCGCGGCATCGGCTGCGGTGGCGACCGGATTGGTCGAGCGGGTGATGCAGCCGTGCCAGACCTGCGACACACCATCGTCGACCGGCGTATTCGCGATTAATTCATAAGTCAGGGTCGGGCCGAATTGCTGTTTTGACAGTAGCACGCCGGGGCCGGTGTACCACGTGATCGTGTCCAGCTGGCAGTTGTACTTCTGCATGAAACCACCCTGGCGCTGAATCACGCGATGATCGCGAAACTCGTTCTCGAAATATTCGCACGGTGCGCCATGCGTTGGGCCGAGATGCTGCATATCGGCCATGTTGTCGAGAATTTCCTGCGGATGGATATTCAACGTGCCGAGATGGTCGAGTTCCCAGCGCACCCAGGCCGGATCGTTCCATTCCTGCAGGAACGGCGGCTCGTAATCGGGCTCACCGCCTTCCGGATCGAACCACATCATGATGCAGCCCATCACTTCGCGCACTTCGTAGCTTTTCAATACTGCCGAACGCGGGATGGGACCTGTGTGGCCGGGGATATCGTTGCACTTGCCATCCGGCCCGAAACGCCAGCCGTGATACGGGCAGCGAATCGAATCGCCTTCAATCTGTTTATGGTTCTGCACGATGACGCAGGATTTGCTTTCGGCGAGGTGCGTGCCCATATGCGGACAGTACGCATCGAGCAGAATCGGCGTGCCGCTTTCGCTGCGGTACAGCGCGAAATCCTGACCGAAGAAATGCACGCCCTTCGGATCGTTACCCAGTTCTTTGGCTTCCGCGATGATGAACCAGCCGCGCGGAAATGTGTTGGGGCCTAACGAATAATCAGCGGCTTTTGCCATGGATAGGTGCTCCTATCTAGTTATGAATTGGTGCGAATTATAATCAGGCCTTTGTTTGCAGGCCCCATCTGATCGGACGACCGAGCGCATAATAACGTTCCCCGGCGAGGTTTTCATGGATAGGGTTTTCATGTCCAGGGTTTTCATGCCTGCATGAATTGTCGAATGACCCCGACGCAGGGCCGTTGAATGATTTTCTGCACACGCACCGGTAATTGCAGCGGATGCAAAATCATTTTTACCATCATCGACGGATTGAGGCTGTTCACGACCAGAGCCCGCGCGCGCGCGCTGATGCCCGCAAACAATTCTGAATCGACCGCTGCCGTGGGGTAGTTGTGCTTGAACACATGGCGTAATGCGCAATCGGCATCTTCATTGCGCAACTCCACCAGGCGCCGCACGACGGCCCGGTAAACCGCCCAGCGGCTATGATCGCTGTTGACACTCAGTTCGCTAAAGAAACGACAGAAATATTTGTAATGTCGCACCTCGTCGGATTGAATCAATCCGGTCAATCGCTTCAACACCGGCTCATCGGTGTAGTCGCATAGCGCGCGATATAGCGTCGCCGTGCCGGTCTCGATCACACTGCGCGCCAGTAATTCGAGCGCCGGTACTTCCTCCAATTCGCTGACTGCGCAATAGCGTGAATATTCGGTGAGAAAACCATCATACGTATGCTGCCAATCGAATTCGGGCCATACCGTTTCGACATAACGACGCAGTGCGCGGCCGTGTTGCAATTCTTCCGGCTCCCATTGGTGACGTAACCAATCGCCGACTTCCGAGCCATCGAAATAATTCAACAACACATCGGTGTAAAGATCCGATCCGCTCTCCACCAGCGAGGCGCTGGCGAGTACGAAAAACAGCGGTTCGTTATCGTGGATGCTAGCTGTATCGATGTCCGCATAACGCAGCTCATCCATATTCCAGCGCGGTGTCATATTCAAGTGCGGTAAAGGATTCGACATGGCAAGACTCCTGTTCTCGACCGGAAACAGCTGTAAATCAACATTAGCTACTTCAACATTGACTGCGATATCGCTGATTAGTTTGCGCAGGCATCAGCACCATGCCATTTATGCCGCATGCGTGCGTTATTTATGTTTAGCCCGATACTGCTTCGGCGTCATGCCCGTGGCTTTCGCAAATGCCACGCCAAAACTGGTCGGGCTCGAGAAACCCAGCCGAAAGGCAATTTCCTTCAGCGCCATATCGGTATCGATGAGCAGACTTTTCGCTTTAATTAATCGGGTTTCTTTGACGTAATCGCTAATCGCGGTGCCGGTACTTTCTTTGAATGCGCGGCGCAGATGGCGCGCACTGATTTCACATAATTGCGCGAGGCGCTCAACGGTTGGCATCGGCTCGATCATGCTCTCGACATAATCGGTAATACGCCGTAATTGCCATGCGGCGAGCGTGCCATGCGCGATTTGCGGTGGCTGCTGACGTTGTTGCAAATAACGAGTCAATTCGACCGCGAGCATTGTGCCCAATGCTTGGGTAAAAATATCGCTGCCCGGTTCATGCTCTGTCACTTCACTCGCGAGACGATATAAATCGCGTTTGATGGCGGCCGATTGAATGTTGAGTCCGGCCTCGATTTCGGCATCGCTCCAGTGATTGTCGTGGCCGGTGATGCGGGTGAATGCATTCGGCTCGTAGCTGCATACGAAGCGGCGAAATTCACCGCCGCTGCCGCGGCCAAAGGTAACGACACCCGCCGGCGCGAAAATTACATCGCCGACATCGATCCAGGCGTGCATCTCGCCATTGCTGTTATAAAACCGGCATTGCGAATAGGCCGCGCGCGGCGACAGGCCGAGGCTCAGCGTATGACGGGTGCGTTCCATTTGACCGCCGAACGGCGACGTGTAGGCGTAATCGCGCACTTCGGCGTCGATACCATCGACGGCAATACGAGAAATCACCGTGTAGGAGGGATTGGGCATGGGTGTGCGATCCAAAGCAAAAAGCGGTGTGACTGGTTACAAATTTTTTTTCAGCGTACGAATGGCATCAGGCTGCGTCAAGCAAGCCGCGTATTCGATCCAATTCGTCAGCATGGCCCCAAAATAATAGCGATGTCCGCTTAGATAGATAATTTGCGACTGCGCCGATCCCTCAGATCGGTAAGATAAAAGTTCGATCGGTAAGATGAAAATCAGCTCTGACGAGAATTAATAATATGACGGCACAGTTCGACGTTCTTATTCGCAACGGTACGGTTATCGACGGCAGCGGCGCCGCGCCGGTGCAGTGCGATGTTGCGATCAGCGATAGCCGCATCGTGGCGGTTGGTCAACATCTCGGGTCGGCAAAAGAAATCATCGATGCCACTGGTCTGCTGGTCACGCCGGGTTTTGTCGATGTGCACACGCATTACGATGGTCACGCGACCTGGGAAAACCGGCTGGTGCCATCGTCTGCGCATGGCGTTACCACCGCGGTAATCGGCAATTGCGGCGTTGGCTTTGCGCCGTGCAAACCGGATCAGCATGAGCTGTTGATGCGGTTGATGGAGGGGGTCGAGGATATTCCGCATCCGGTGTTAACCGAAGGCTTGCCGTGGACGTGGGAGACCTATCCCGAATATCTCGCGGTGCTCGGTGCGCGCCAATACGATATGGATATCGCCAGCTATATGCCGCATGCCGCCTTGCGCGTGTACGTGATGGGTCAGCGCGGCGTCGATCGCGAAGCGGCGACGCCACGCGATATCGCTGAAATGGCGCGGCTGCTGCGCGAGGCGATGCAGGCCGGCGCGCTCGGCTTCGCTACATCGAAAATGCTGCTGCACCGTTCCAGCGATGGCAATCCGATTCCAACGCTGGCAGCGCAGGAAGACGAATTGCTCGCGCTGGCCATGGCGTTGAAGGATGCGGGCAAGGGCGTGATTCAAATGGTCGGCGATTTCAACGATGCAATCGGCGCCACTGCACAGATGCGGCGGCTCGCCGAACAATCGGGACGGCCGCTGACATTTTCGATGGGCACGTCGAATCGCAGTGCACCGGTGTGGCCGCAATTGCTCGATATGATCGCCGCCGCCAACGCTGCTGGCGTACAGATGAAAGGGCAGGTGATGCCGCGCGCGATCGGCATGATTCTCGGTCACGAGCTGACGCTGAATCCGTTCTATACCACCTCCACGTATTCGCAGCTCGCACAGTTGCCGCTCGCGGAAAAACTCGCGCAATTGCGCAAGCCCGAAGTACGCGCGCACATTCTGGCCGAGCCGGTCGATCCGAATCCGAAAAATGCACTCGGCACATTGGTACGCGATTTCGCGAATATGTTCGAGCTCGGCGATCCGCCGAATTACGAACCGTTGCCAGAACACAGCATCGCCGCGCGTGCGCAACAACTCGGCGTTAGCGCCGAAGAATATGCATATGACCTCATGCTCGAAGGTGAGCGCGGCACGCCGCTATATCTGGCGATGGCGAATTATCCAAACGGCAGCCTCGATGAAGTCGGTGAGATGCTGAGCCACCCGGATGTCATCCCCGGTCTCGGTGACGGCGGTGCGCATTGCGGCATTATCTGTGACGGCAGTTACACCACATTCATGCTCACGCACTGGGCGCGCGATCGCACCCGCGGCGAAAAATTTTCGCTGCCCGCTGTAGTGAAAGCGTTGACCAGCGCCGCCGCGAATGCGGTGAGCCTGCACGATCGCGGGCTGATTGCAGCCGGTTACAAAGCAGATATCAATATCATCGATTTCGATAAGTTGACTTTGCGCGCACCAACGATTACGTACGACTTACCGGCAAAAGGTCGGCGTTTAATACAGCGTGCCGATGGTTATGTCGCGACATTAATCAATGGCGTCACCGTTTATCGCAACGGTCAGCACACCGGCGCATTACCGGGTCGGCTGGTGCGCGGCCCGCAATGCGACCCCGGTGTTGTATCGCCAATAAAATCGGCCGCCGTTTGATTCGATGTCGTTGGCCATTTTTACGAGCACACAAAATGTCAGAAAAATAGGCGAGGAATAAGCGATGAACGCTAAAAACGAAATTCCATATCTGTTGCGCGGCGTCACGCCGATCGGCACCGAGAGCAGCATGCTGGTCAGCTCGTCGAAATATTTGAATCACCCGAAAATGCGCGAATGGATTGCGATGATTTGTTTGCGCCGAAACGGCATGGATTTTCCGCCGCAGGCAGAGATGTATGAAATTATCGGCGTGCTCAATGAGATTCGCGATCTTAATAATATTGAGGAGTTGTTCACCGCCGAGCGTAAGAAAAATCCGCAGCTCGATGCGTGGTTTAACGAACGACATCTCTCCAATTTCAAGGTCGACGATTTCGCAAATTATGCGCCCGGTACGCTGGGGAATATCGTCTACCGCGAAATCATCGCGCAAAATTATGATCTGGAAATCTACAAACTGCCGGAGCCGAAAACACAATTCGATTATTTCAATACGCGCGCGGGGCAAACGCACGATCTTGAACATATCGTCACCGGCGGCGGCATTAATTACATGGGTGAGTTGGTGCCGTACTGGTATCGCATCACCAATCATTTCAAACATCTGAGCGTCGAACTAGCCGGCGAAGTCACTGTGCTGTATCTGCTCGGCTCACTGCGTTATACGGTGCGCACGATGCTGCATTACCCGCAATGCTGGCCGACCTGCCAGGACGCGATCGAGCGCGGCATGCGTGTTGGGCGCGAATCGGGCCCACTGTTTATGGCGAAATACGAAGACGTGATGCATTTGCCGCTCGCAGAAGCGCGCACAGCATTGGGCGTAGCCGGAGTGGTTGAGCGCGATACCGCGGAAATGTCGTGGGAATGGGCGGAGCTAACGAAGAAATAATCACGGGAAAATCACCATGACGACATTTGCCACAAAAGCTATCGCACCATTCGGTCTAGAATTCGATATTGATTTGCGACAACCGCTCGATGCTGATCAGCAGCGCGTTTTTCGCGAGCTGTTTTATCAGAATAGTTTGTTCGTATTTCGCAATCAGCAACTGAATATGACCGATCACGAGCGCGTGCTCGGCTATCTGGGCAATGTGCTGAAAGCCAAGGGTGAATACCGGATGATTTCAACCGATGGCAATCTCGGCGCCGGCGCGCTCGCCTACCATTCGGATTTATCGTTTACCGAAGAGCCTTTCAAAGTAATTTCGCTGCACGCGCTCGCAGTAAACGACGGTCAAACCCATACGCGCTTTGCCAATAGTATTCGCGCACTTGAAAACTTGCCGGCGGTATTGCGCAATAAGGTGGAAGGGCATACCGCGCTGGCGACCATCAATATCAATCAATCGAAGCGTGAATTGCCGTTCAATCCACCAGCGATTTTGCCTCACGTCACGCGACCAGCGATTATTCCGCACCCGGAAACCGGCAAACCAATTTTATATATCAGTGAACTGCAAACCGCGCGTATAGATGATTATTCGCAAGCGGAGAGCGATGCCTTGCTTGCCGCATTGTTCGATCGTTTATATGCCGGTGACAATACCTATGAACATCGCTGGTTTAACGGCGATCTCGTGATTTGGGACAATATCGCTCTGCAGCATTCGCGTGGTGATATGACAGGTTGTGTGCCGCGTGTGTTACAGCGTGTATGTGTCGCCGATAAAACATTTTTCGAGTTGTGTCCGCAGTTCGATCTTGAGGATCCGCGCATCAAAGCGTGGGCGGCGGGGGAGCCGTTGCAGGTTTAAGTGCAAAACAAATGATTGACTCGAGTAATTCGCGCGCCCTAGTATTAATGCAATTGCATTAAATAAAAATCCTAATGAGGTGCGTATGCCAATTTCGGAAAACTTCGGTAAGCGCTACGGCCCTTGGGCGCTGGTCACTGGCGCCTCCTCCGGTATCGGCGAATCATTCGCGAAATTGCTGGCCAGGCAGGGTTTCAGTTTGATTCTGGTGGCCCGCCGCGAAGAGCGGCTGCGCCTCTTGCAGGGCGAATTGCTGCGCGATCACGGCGCGAGCAGCGAATTAGTCATCGAGGATTTGGCCGATGCGACAGCGATTGATCGCGTTGTGGCGGTGGCGAAAAAATTCGATGTCGGTCTTGTTGTCAGCAACGCTGGGTTCGGTTTGAAAGGCGGGTTTGGCAGCCATTCCGCTGCGCAACTTGATGCGATGTTAAACGTCAATGCCCGCGCACCGCTGATGCTGGTCCATGCGTTGCTGCCGACACTGCGCACGCGGGCTACCAGCGGCATCATCATTACCGGTTCGCAGGAAGGCGAATCGCCATTTCCGTGGTCAAGTGCATATGCGGCGACGAAAGCGTTCGTGCATAACTTTGGCCTGAGTTTGTATGGCGAATTGCATGGCACCGGTTGCGACGTGCTGGTACTGGCGCCGGGCTCGACCGATACCGAAGCGCCGATTACACAAGGTTTCAAACGCGAGGATTTGCTGGGGCTGATGTCCCCCGATGAGGTCGCGCGCCAAGCACTCGAAAATCTGGGAAAAAAACCGCTGCATATTCCAGCGTGGTACAACCAATTAATGGTTGGAATGATGCGGTTGTTGCCGCGCCGCTTAGCGATAGCGTTAGCCGGCAAGAGCATGGCGAGTTTTCTCGCGAAAGGCGGACATCCCGTTAAACACTGATGTGCTGTTAAAGCTTCGGGTGACTAAATGAAATTTTGGCAAGCGCTGACGTGGATGGAGCCCGAGCAAATGCTGGAGACGGCGAAATTTGCGGAAGAGGTTGGTTTCGAGGGCGTGTTTCTCGGCGATCACGGCGTATTTCCGCAGGACGTGAAAGCACCGTATCCCTATGCGGCTGACGGCAAGCCGCCGATGACGCCGGATTCGTGGTATCCCGATTGCTGGGTGAGTATTGCGGCGATGGCGGCGGTGACGCAGCGGCTGAAATTTTCGGTATCAATTTATGTGTTACCGCTGCGCAATATTTTCGAGGTGGCGCGCGCCACCGGTTCGCTCGATATTTTTAGCAATGGCCGTTTTATTTTTGGTATCGGCGCCGGTTGGATGAAAGACGAGTTCGATATTTACGGTGTCGATTTCCACACGCGCGGTAAACGCATGGACGATATGATCGCGATTCTGCGCAAATTCTGGCAGGGCGGTTGGGTTGAGCATCACAGCGAATTTTATGATTTTCCCGCATTGCAGATTTCGCCGGCGCCGCAGCGGCAAGTTCCGATTTATATCGGTGGCGCGAATCCAGCAGCACTGAGGCGTGCAGCGCGTAATGATGGTTGGTTGGGTAGCGGCAATATGCCTGAGGAAGTGCCGGCCATCCTTGCGGAGATCGCGCGTTATCGCAAGGAATATGGCCGCGAGCACTTGCCGTTCGAAGCAGTTGTCGGTTTGAAAACGCCACCCGATGTCGATACGTTCAAGCGGCTTGAGGAGCAGGGCATGACTGCTGGTGTGAATTATCCTTTCATGTTTTCGCTCGGCAAAACATCGACACTCGATCAAAAGAAACGATTGATGGAGCAATTCGCCGAAACCATTATTCGACGTTGCCAATAAGTTTTTGGAGTTGCCAAATGACGAATGAGAATTTTTATAAAAGTCTCGGCCTGCCGCCGATCGATCAAATCGGTTTCGTGGTGCGCGATCTCGATGCATGGGTTGCGCGTTACGAGCCGATGTTCGGCCCTTTCACATTTATCGATGGCTCGGTTGAGCAAGCCGATTATCGCGGCCGCAAAGCTGATGTATCGATGCGTATTGGCTTCGGCCGCAGCGGTAATCTCGAAATCGAATTTATCGAATGCACCGCTGGCGAAAGTCCGCACGTCGAATTTATCAATAGCGGTAGAGAAGGGATGCATCATGTGCGCTTCCGCGTGGACAACTGCGCGGAGTGGTTACAAAAAATGGAAGCATTCGGTTATCGCTCGGTGTGGCATAAAGTCTGGAGCGAGGACACCGAGTTCGTTTACATGGAACGCGATGGCGACCCGACTTTTATCGAATTTTTACAGATGCCGATTACACCGACCGAAACAGCGCCCGCTTGAATAGTTATCGGAAATGGCGTCGCTAAAAAACGCGCATCGCATCGCCTGAGCGGTAGAATGTTTCCCATTTCGAGAAGGGTGACATCGCCATGGGCAAAGGCCGGCTGGAAGCATTCTCCGATGGTGTAATTGCCATCATCATCACCATCATGGTGCTTGAGTTGAAAGTACCGCACGGCGATACGCTGCAAGCGTTATTGCCGCTGTTGCCGGTGTTGTTGAGTTATGTGCTCAGCTTCGTTTATCTCGGCATTTACTGGAATAATCATCACCATATGCTGCATGCGAGCCACGTGGTCTCGGGCTCGGTGTTGTGGGCGAATCTGCATTTATTGTTTTGGTTGTCGCTGATTCCATTCACGACCGGATGGCTGGGCGAGAATCATCTCACCACCATGCCAGCTGCGGCATATGGCTTTGTATTGCTGATGGCGGCAATTGCTTATTGGCTATTGGAGCAGCGTATCATCGCGGCACAAGGTGCGGATTCATTGCTGCAAAACGCAATCGGCAGCGATTGGAAAGGGAAGCTGTCGCCGCTGTTGTATCTCGTCGGCATTGCGCTCGCATTTTTAGCGCCACTGTTGTCGATAGCAATGTATGTGCTGGTGGCGGCGCTCTGGTTCATTCCCGATCGCCGCATCGAGCGTGCGCTGATCAACAGAAAAAATTAAATTTAAAAAAATATTGAAAAATAAAAGATAAAAAAGCCCGCACATCGCGGGCTTTATCGAATGCAAACAATCAGCGCATTAAGGCGCCACCATTGACGTTATACACCTGACCGTTAATCCACTGGCCATCGGTCGACAGTAGCATCGCCACCACGCCGGCAATATCGTCTACTTGGCCTAAACGACGATGCGGGCATTCCGCTAATTTCGCGGCGAGGAATTCTTTCGGCGCATGCTCGGCCATGACTTGTGTCAACACGACACCGGGCGCTACGCAATTAGCGGTGATGCCTTCGCGACCCCAGCGCGATGCGACGTGCCGCATGAACGCATTCAGCCCGCTTTTTGATGCTGCATATGCAGGACGCGTCGGCTCGCCGCTGTCGGCTGCGCCAGAACTGGTGTAAACAAGCGCGCCGCCGCCGGCTTTCAGCAGATGGGGCACAATCGCGCGAGTGCATAGCAGGTGACCGCGCAGATTAACAGTGAGTGTGCGATCGAACGCTTCCAGTTCAATATCGACCGCATCGCTGTCCTGCATGATGACGCGTAAATCGGCTGCGTTGATATGCGCACCATCGAGGCGACCGAGTTTCGCGACTGCAAATTCAATCGCTTTGTTCACGCTCGCTTCGTCGCTAATATCGATTGCAACCGCAAAGGCCTGCCCGCCGTTAGCGGTAATTTCCGCAGCGACCTTTCTGGCACCGTCTTCGTTGATATCGGCGCAGCATACGCGTGCGCCTTCAGCTGCAAGACGATTGGCGGTAGCCGCCCCGATGCCGCTGCCGGAACCGACGATAATGATGGCTTTATCTTTCAATCTATTTTTCATGCGGTGTCTCCACTAGTTATTTATCTGAGTTTCGATTTGTTGCTAATTTATGTTGGCTGTGGCGCCAGCATTGTCCGCCAATCAAGTGCATTCGAGTCAGGCTCGACGCCCGTTGTTTCGAGCACGCTGGCGACGGAGCGATATAAACCAATCACTAGAATCAGATCGAGTATTTGACGATCGTTAAGTTGCTCGCGCACGGCCATTAACGTCATATCACTCGCACGGACGTGCAACACAATATCATCGGTGAACGAAAGTACAGCCTGTTGAGCTGGCGTCAATACGCTATCTCGATCGTTGTCGATTTCTATCGCTTTAATTTGTTCGATGGTCAATCCGACATGCAAGCCGAGCGGTACATGATGCAGCAATTCATAAGTGCATTTTGATAAATAAGCGACCCGTAAAATAGCCACTTCACGCAAGGTGTCGGGTAGTTGCGATGGCCCGTAAAAACTCGCGGCGAAACCATTGAAGGCGGCAAACACTCCTTCGGAAGCGCCGGCTAGCATACGCTGCAAATTGATCGGCGAGCGCTCGAACATGGCGCGCGTTTGTACCGACATTTGCTGGAGGTCAGTGTATGGCATGCGTGTCATTATTTTTGTCCCTGCCCATGCGCGCGGTCGCAAGAGTTAATAAAATGTTGGAGGATTAAGTTCGCAAACAGTGAGTTTTGCAGAGGATTATATCGAGCAGTGAGTGGTGTAGGTATATTGATTTCGCTAATTGGGCAAAAACACTTTCTTTCGTATAACTTTCGTCCCTTCGTAAATTACAGGTTGTGGAAAGTATCTCGTTCACGCCAGGTTCATCCATGCGAGTATCTAATTATCGAGAGCGATTTTCGTTGACCGCATACGGGACAGCGGACAAGAAACGCTGAAGTTATGAATGGGTTGGCAGGGAATCACAAGCACTTCTCGCATCGGAGCATGCATCATGCGAATCATTAAATGCAGTTTCATAGCGCTATGCCTATTGGCCGGTGCAGTTAATCCAGTAGCCGCACGCGTTAATATCGATCTCAATTTATCGTTATTCCCAGAGTTGGTGCCGGTGCCGGGATATCCGGTTTATTACGCACCGGCTCTCGAATCGAACTATTTTTTTTACGATGGTATGTATTGGTTGTTCGAAGATGACGATTGGTATGTCAGCGAGTGGTACAACGGCCCATGGGAGTATGTTGACCGCGAATACGTGCCGATTTACGTATTACGTATTCCGGTGCGTTATTACCGCCGCCCACCGCCGTATTTCCGCGGTTGGTACTACGATGCACCTCCGCGTTGGAATGTGCGCTGGGGCGAAAGGTGGGAACGACATCATCATGGTTGGGATCAATGGGACCGCCGCCATGTGCCACCGCGCGCGCCATTGCCCAGCTATCAGCGCCCGTATTCCGGTGAGCGTTATCCGGATCGTGGCGAGCAACGAAATATTCGCGAACGGGATTATCACTATCAGCCGCGCGACAATCATGTGCGCGAGCGCGACGCCGACATACGCCAGCGCGACAACAATGAGCGTCAACGCGACCATGACGTACAACGCGACAATGATGAACGCCAACATGATCGCGACATAAGGCAGCGAATACCGGTGCCGACTCAACCCGATCGTCGCGATAATTTTCAACCGCCGCGTTCGCATCAAGACGATCGCCAGCAACAACGTCCGCACACGGAAGAGCGACAACCGCCGCAACAGCGCGACGATCGCGAAAGCTATAGGCCGCCGCGCAATCAGGATCGAGAACAGCATTTCAATAATGATCGTGCGCCGCAGAATCCGCACGAACAGCGTGAGGTCAGACCGCCCAGAAATGAAGTGCGCGAACACCCGCAACCCCGTGCCGAGGGACATGGCCAGGGGCGCGACGATGGCGATCGCAACGATCATGATGATAAAGGGCAGGGCCGGCGGTAGTTTATGCTACCGCTATTTTCTGCAAAGAATGGCGGCGTGTGTTCTTAGCGATTTAAGCTGCTCGCCGCCAGCATTTCGCGCAATTGTTGTTTGACGACTTTGCCGGCCGCATTGCGTGGCAATGCATCGATGAAGTCGATGGTTTCCGGTACTTTGTAATCGGACAGATTGGTCGCGCAGTAGGCGCGTAATTCTTCGACGGAAATATTTTTTGTTTTTGCCACAATGAAGGCATGCACGCGTTCGCCGAGCACGGTATCGGGGCGGCCGATAATGGCGCATTCGATAACGCTTTCGTGGCGGCACAAAACATTTTCGACTTCGCTGCAATAAATCTTGTAGCCGCCGCGATTAACCATATCTTTTTTCCGATCGAAAATTCGCACCCAACCGTCGGCGTCGATTGAGCCGATATCGCCGGAATGCCAATAGCCATCGGTGAATGACGATGCGTTGGCAGTGGGATTTTCCCAATAACTCGGAACGACCATCGGCCCACAAATACGAAATTCGCCCGCTGCGCCGGGCGCTACTTCGTTGCCTTGTTCATCGCAAACGCGAACATCGCCGCACGGAACAATTTTGCCGATGGTGTCGCGACGACGCAGCGCTTCGCCGAGCGGCAGTATGGTGGTGGGGCCACTCGTCTCAGTCGCGCCGTACACATTCGCGAGCACTAAATTCGGTAACGCTTCGGCGAGTCGTTCAATCGTGGTAACTGGCATCGGCGCACCGCCGAAACCGCCGAGCCGCCATGCCGATAAATCGAATTGAGCGAAATCGGGTTGCAGCAGTACCAGGTTGTAAATAGCCGGTACCACTAATGTGTATGTCATTTTTTCGCGCGCGGCGAGCTCGAGAAATACGCGCACATGAAAATTCTCGATCATCACGGTGCGTCCGCCGACACGCATCATCGCAAAAATAATCGCAACCAATCCCGTCACGTGTGTTGCCGGCACTGCGAGCATCGCCACATCGTCCGCGTGTAGTTGCAATCCATATTCGTAATGCAAAGTCGAATGAATCAAGCCGAAATGCGTCAGCGTCGCACCTTTGGGTTTGCCGGTGGTGCCGGATGTGTAAATGATGCAGCAGGGATCTTCCTCATGAATTGCACGTTGCACTATTTGTTGCGGCGCTGTTGCGCTGCGTGAATCGAGTTGCAGATTCGATTGTGCATCGGCGCGAAACCACGTATGCACCGATACTGCATCGGTTTGTTGCGGCAATTCTGCTACACAGGCTTCATCAAACAACACGGCGCAGGCGCCTGATTGCGCTGCCATAAAAGCAATTTCCGGCTGGCGCTGACGCGTATTCATCGGCACGCAAATCGCGCCTATACGCAAAATCGCCATCAGCGCGAATACAAAAATAGGGCGGTTGCCAATCAGCAGTGCGACGCGGTCGCCATGGCCGATGCCGCGTTGTTGCAATTGCGTAACAACAATATCGATACGTTGATCGAGTTCGCGATAACTGAAGCGTTCTGCGTCAGCGATCAACGCGAGCGCATCGGGAACGCGCGCAACGGTGGCGCGAAACATGGCGTCGAGATTCGCGGGGCGCTCCGCAAAACATTTCACTTCACGATTGTCGTAATGCTGCTCGATGCGAATTGTCGGTATTTTCATGATGAGTCTAGTCTGCCGTGATTTATTCGATTTTTTGTCATTGATTTGATTCAGGGGCGTGGCAATTGGCACCAGCGCTGAACCGAAGGACGCTGCCATTGGTGTTGCGCATAGTCGACGAGTTTTTGCGGGACTGCATCACCCGCAAAGACTAAGCGATTGAGCATCAGCGCAAGATCGGCATCGGCGATGCACCACTCGTCGAACAAATTCACAGAATTGTTTTTTAACAGCAGGTCTACGGCGCGAAATAATTTATTCGCCGATGCCTGTCCTGCCGGTGACAGCGGTGGCTTTTTTGCGCCGAGAAAAATAACGCCGGTACCGCGTTCGTCGCGGATCGGCATTAAATCGCTGCGCAACCAAGCCTGCACTTGCCGCGCGATGGCGCGTTGTTGAATCGAGGGTGGATAAAGGCGGCAATATTGCGGCGCGGGAAATATTTCTTCGATGTATTCGTCGATTGCCGACGATTCCACCAGGGTGAACTGATCGTGCACGAGTGTGGGAATGCGACCCGTCAGCGACATGTTCTGATAAGGCGGGTTTTGATTTTCGCCGGCATCGAGATCGATAGTTTTGGTCGCAAATGGCACGCCTTTTTCAGTGAGTGCGACGAATACCGAAAATGCATACGGGCTGGCGAATTCGGCATCGGTATACAACGTCAATTGTTGTGGCATCGGATTTCTCCCTAATTCGAGCGAAATTATTGTTATCGAAGCGCTGTGCGCAATCGATGGCGCGGATACCGGCGATAAAAATTATTTACTCAACAGATGCTTTAATTTTGCGACGGCACTATCGGGCGTGGTCAATACCGTACGGCCAGCGACTGGCGCAATGACTTTTGCAGCGCGCGCCAATGAAAACTGACACAGCACGAGCACGTCGATATCGGTCAGTGTTGCCGCAGTGCGCGCAGCGATTCGATCGTGCTCGTCGGCATTACCCGATTGCAATGCGGGTAGTGCGCCTTCCGCAATGATCGTGGTGATTGTCGGCGCCAGATTTCGTTCGCGCGCCATCGCGTTGATTTCCTGCACCAGCGGCGGCATCGAGCCTGCAAATGTTGTCATCAATGCGATGCGCTGGCCGCTTGCCAAGGCTGCCTCGAAGGCAGCCTCGTTGGGACGCAAGACTGGAATCGATTGCTCGCGCTTGACCGTATCGAGCGCCGGTCCAAAAGCCGAGCAAGTGAACAGAATCGCCTGGGTTTTTTCGGTACGAGTGCCGGCGTTGGCGGCGTAGTTACCGAGCGTGCGAAAACGCTCGATGATGCCTTGAGTCAACTCGCCTTCGGCAGTGAGGTCGAGCGGTAGAGAGTCGTCCAGAACATTGAAAATTTTCGCTTCGGGCCAGCCGGCGGCGAAGGCATTCCAGGCGGGGACCTGCGATTCTCGCAGCGCATGGATGAGAGCAATACGAGGTGCTGTCATTTACTAAATCCTGGTTGAGGCTATCGGGTGGCAGCGGTGAGTCCGCCATCAACAATAATTTCGGTGCCGGTGATGTATTTCGATTCATCGGCAGCGAGAAAAAGAGCGGCATGGGCGACATCCCAGGCATCACCCATGTGGCCCATCGGTACTTGCGCATCGCGTTGCGCGACCATCTTGTCGTATTCGCCGGCGGCGTAACGTTCCGCAAGCCGGTGTACCAGCGGCGTATTCATCAGGCCGGGTACTACCGAATTCAGCCGCACGCCATGCTTGGCAAAACTCACCGCCGTGACTTTCGTCAATTGCATCAGTGCGGCTTTGGCAGCGGCATAAGCCACCTGATCTTTGCCGACAAAGCGCAGACCGGCGACCGACGAAATATTGATGATCGAGCCGCCTTGTTGTTTTTCCATGATTGGCAAAACGGCCTTGCAACCGAGATATACCGATTTCAAATTCAGCTCGATTTGCTGATCCCAGGTCGCTTCGTCCATGGTTGCGGGGTTGCCCGGTTCGGAACGGCCGACATTGTTGACGAGTATGTCGATGCGGCCAAAGCGGTCGAGGCAACTGCCAACCAGCGCATTGAATTGATCGGCCTTAGTGACATCGCACGCTTGCACGTGCAGCGAATGGCTTTCGCCTTCGATGATCTTTTGCGTTTCTTGCGCTGCCTCCAGGCTGAGGTCGACGCCGATCACCGTCGCCCCTTGGCGTGCGAATAGCGTCGCGATTGCCTTGCCGTTACCCCAGCCCGGTGCGAACGATCCACAGCCGGTCACAATGGCCACTTTTCCCGTGAGATTTAACAAAAGAAATACCCCGTAACTAATCGTTTCTTAAAGCTTTTCTTCGAATCTGTAAAAAATTAAGAGGTCATGAGAAATAACATGAAGTGGCCGCCGGCTGATTAGAAATCACTTTAACTTCGGTGCGGCTATGCCAGCCAGTTCCGAGGCGTAATTCAATAGGGCCGAAAAGTCCTTCGACGCGTATTTGGTCGCGCGTGCAGCACCGTATACCGAGTACGCAGCCGCGCCCACCGGAATTGCCATGCGATTCTCGCCGGCCGCGTTCACCGCCAGCCCCATATCTTTAAACGCGAGATCGATGGTGAACCCTGGCTCGATATCGCCGACCAGCGTTTTTGTGGCCATCGCTACTTGGAATTGGCCGTTGGTGGCAGTGGTGGAGCCGGTGACGGCTTTCATCGTTTCGACGTCGAGGCCGAGTTTGGTGCCGAGCACAATTGCCTCGGAGCAGACCTGCGTGATCGTCAGCAGCATGAAATTGTTGATGACTTTCATGCGCGTGCCCATGCCGACTTTGCCGCAGCGGTTGATCGATGTCCCCATCGCGTTCAGCAACGGATCGATACGTTGATAAGTGGCTTCGTCATTGACGCCTACCATGAACAGCGATTCACCTTTAATTGCGTGCATCACCAGACGGCCGACCGGAGTATCGGCGAATGCGATGCCTTTTTCCGCGCAGGCAGTAGCGACTTTATCGGTGCCGGCTGGATCGATCGTGCTCATGTCCATCAGCACCGCGTCCTTGCGAATATGTTTGAGTACGCCGTCATCGCCTAATACGACGGTTTCAACATGGCGTGTGGCCGGCAGCATGGTGACGACAATGTCAGCGTCCTTAACGGTATCGGCGATCGAGGTACCGGCGCGAGCGCCGAGGCTAGCCAGGATTTCGATTTTGCTTTTGTCCATATCGAAACCGACGACGTCGAAGCCTTTACGCACCAGATTCGATGCCATGGGCAGGCCCATCGCGCCGAGACCGATAAAGCCGACTTTAATTGTCATAGCTGCTACTCCTGAGATGTGAATGCAGATCAAAAAGAATCTTGGGGGCTAATAGATATGTTATGGATAAGTATTTCGCCGCGAATTGCAGCATGGTTATCCGCGTTCGGTCAATGTCGGCGAGCCTTCTAGGTCGCCGTTGCGAGTTTGAATGGCCGAGTACTTATTGCTAAAGTACCCGCCGCCGTAGAAGTCCTGCTCCGGGCAAGGCCTTTGTCGATTCAGTCATTGAATCTGCGTTCAGCATTCGCGTTACCCCGCTCATAACGTGAAACTCCGCTGCCCACAAGAACAACTCTCTGAGAAGAATTTATGTCAGGTCCGTTAGAAGGCGTACGAATTGTCGATATGACATCGGTGTTAATGGGACCATTCGCTTCGCAAATGCTCGGCGATATGGGTGCGGATGTTATCAAGGTCGAAGCGCCCGCCGGCGACATCACACGCCAGATTGGCCCGCAGCCCGATAAAGGCATGGGCCCCCACTTCATGCACAACAACCGCAATAAACGCAGCATTGTCCTCGATCTAAAACATGCCGATGGCAAGGCCGCATTGCTTAAGCTCTGCGAAAACGCCGATGTGCTGATGTATAACGTGCGCCCGCAAGCGATGGCGCGTCTCGGTTTGGGTTATGAGGTTATTGCCAAAGCCAATCCACGCATCATTTATGTCGGCGCATTCGGTTTCGATCAACAAGGGCCATACGCGGCCAAGCCCGCTTACGACGATTTAATCCAAGGCTCGGTTGGCGTGCCGTCATTGGTTAAGCGTGCCGGTAGCGATGTACCGCGTTATGTGCCAACTAATTTTGCGGATCGCGCGGTAGGGCAGCGTATGGCCAATGTGGTAACTGCAGCGCTGTACTGTCGCGAACGCACCGGCAAAGGCCAGGCGATCGAAGTGCCGATGTTCGAAACGATGATCGAGTTCGTTATGGGCGATCATCTATCCGGCCTCACCTACGAACCGGCCGCCGGCCCCTCGGGCTATCCGCGCTTACTCGCAGCGGAGCGCAAACCCTATGCGACTGCCGATGGCTATATTTGCGCCGTCGTTTACAACGACAAACACTGGCAAAGCTTCCTCGCGCTGATTGGCCGCCCGGAAATGTTTAAAGAGGATGTGCGCTTTTCGAGCATGAGCAATCGCACCAAACACATCAACGATGTGTACGGCTTCCTCGCCGATGTGCTGAAAACGCGCAGCACTTCAGAATGGTTGGAATTGCTCAACACCGCCGATATTCCGGTGATGCCGATGCACTCGGTCGAATCTCTGCTCGAAGACCCGCATTTGAATGCGATAGATTTTTTCAAGCATGTCGATCATCCGACCGTCGGCAAAATTCGGATGATGAGTATTCCGACGCGTTGGTCGGAGTCGCAGCTTTCGGTACGTCGTCATGCGCCGGAACTCGGCGAGCAAAGCGTCGAGATTCTGCGCGAGATCGGCTATGACGAAGCGACGATTCAGCAGATGATCGACAATCAGGTCATTTCTCAATATTCGGGTAAACATTAAAAATACGCGCTGCGCGCAATTCGTGCCGCAGCGAAAATAGAAAGAAAAATGTGGTCGGCTGTATGGGTATCGATGCCGCCGATCTTCCGCAGTAGCCATTGCGCATCGATGAAGAAGAGCATCCATGATTGAATCGCTTCCTCTAGCCACTATTCCTGCCGAGGACGAAGCGCTGCGCGCTGAAGTCCAGGCGTTTCTCAAAGAAGCTCTAGCCGGCGTGCCGCCCGAAATTCGCGCGCGCTCGTGGATGGGTTATGACGCCGAATTCAGTCGCAAGCTCGCCGCGCGCGGCTGGCTCGGCCTGACGCTGCCGAAGGAATACGGCGGCGGTGGGCGTAGTTCGTTCAGCCGTTATGTCGTGGTTGAAGAATTACTCGCGGCCGGCGCGCCGGTATCCGCGCATTGGATTGCCGATCGTCAGAGCGGACCGCTGCTATTGAAATACGGCACCGATGCGCAGAAGCAGTTTTATCTGCCCCGCATTTGCAAAGGCGAAGCGTTTTTCTGTATCGGCATGAGTGAACCGAATGCCGGTTCCGATCTCGCCAGTGTGAAATCGCGCGCTGTTCGCAATGACAAGGGTTGGGTGCTCAGCGGTCAGAAAATCTGGACGACCAATGCCTATCGTTCGCACTTCATGATTGCGCTGGTGAGAACATCGGGCGAGCCAACCGATCGCCACAAGGGCTTGTCGCAATTGATCGTCGACGTATCGCTGCCGGGTATTACGATTCGGCCGATTCGCGATTTGAGCGGCGACGAGCATTTCTGCGAAGTGTTTTTCGACAATGTGCAACTCGGCGAAGACGCCTTGATCGGCGCGGAAGGTTCGGGTTGGGAGCAGGTCACCGCCGAACTCGCATTTGAGCGCAGCGGTCCTGAGCGGATCTATTCGAGCATGGTATTGATGGAAGAGTGGGCGGGTTTTCTGCGCAGCGATCCGAAAGCCGACGTTGCGACCAGCACGTTGCTCGGTCGATTAATCAGCGAATTGACCGTGCTGCGCGCGATGGCGATTTCGGTTGCGCAAAAATTGGTGAATGGCGAAAGCCCCATTGTTGAAGCAGCGCTAGTGAAAGATCTTGGCACCGAATTCGAACAGCAATTACCGCTGTTGGTGGCCGATGCGCTCGCCGCTGATCCCGATCGTGCGATACCGCCGCCGTTGCTGAAAACGCTCGCTTACGTCACACAATTCTCGCCGTCGTTTTCATTGCGCGGCGGTACCCGTGAAATTCTGCGCGGCATGATTGCGCGCGGACTCGGGCTACGTTGAGGAGAACCGCCATGCAAGAAATGTTTTTTGACGCGATGGAACAACTGCTCGGTGGTTACTGCACGCCGGCTGAAGTGCGCAAGATCGAACACTCCGGTTCGGGCGAGGCGCTGTGGGCCGAATTACAGGCATCCGGTTTTATCGATGCGCTGGTGTCCGAAGAAATGGGCGGCTCTGGTCTGACATTGAATGATGTATTTCCGATTGCCTTCGTCAGTGGTCGTCATGCCTTGCCGTTGCCGCTTGCGCACACCATGTTCGTGCGCGGCCTCTTTGCGACCACTAGTGCGGCGTCGGCGGGCAAAACGTTGCCAGAGGGCGCAATCGCAATCGCCAGCGAATCGACGAAAGCCGCGAATGGCGCAATTAGCTGCATGCAGGTCTCGTTCGGTCGCATCGCGCAATGGGTATTGGTGAGCAGCGGTGATAAGGCGTATTTGTTATCGGCTGCCGCCGCGACGGTAACGGCCTCCGGTGGCAACGGCAGTCTCGATGCGGATTTCATCTGGTCGTCGATTCCCGCCGATGCGATCAGTCTGAGCGGCGCCTTCGACTGGCGCGCGATCGGTGCGTGCGTCACCGCGGCGTTGTTGGCGGGAGCCTCCGAGCGCGTATTTGAAATCACGCTGAATTATGCGAACGAGCGTTCGCAATTCGGTAAACCGATCGCGAAATTTCAGGCGATTCAGCAGCAGCTCAGTGTGATGGCGGAACAGGTATTTGCCGCCAAAATGGCCGCGCAAATCGGCTTCAACGGCGATTCGATTATACCGTCGCGTTTGAAAGTTGCCGTCGCGAAAGCGCGCGCCAGTCAGGCCGCGCCGCAGGTCGGTGCCATCGGTCATGCGGTGCACGGCGGTATGGGTTTTACCGAGGAATACGATCTGCAACTGTTCACGCGTCGCCTGCACGAATGGCGGATTGCGTACGGCTCGGAAGCATTCTGGAATCGCGAACTCGGCAATCAATTACTGCAGAAACCCGATACCCGCGCGATTGATTTCATTCGTGAAAATATCATGGCTTGAAACCAAGAATTTCTTGCCGCATGCACCGCCTATGAGGAGCGCGATAATGGAAAAATTTTTAAAAATCGAACGTAACGGCGCCGTTCTTACGTTAACGATGAATCAGCCGGACACTCGCAATGTGTTAACCGGCAATACCGCGATCGATGAGATTGTCGATGCCTGTGCAGAAATTACTGCGGATAAATCGGTGCGTGCGGTCATTCTGACCGGCGCCGGTCCGATATTTTCGGCCGGTGGAAACCTGAGAGATATGCAGCGCTATTTCGCTGAGGACCTCGATATCGTCGCGATTCGTACCGAATACCAGCAGGGCATTCAGCGTATTCCGCTTGCGCTATACAACCTCGAAGTACCGACCATTGCCGCGGTCAATGGTGGTGCCATCGGCGCTGGCTGCGATCTCGCGTGTATGTGCGACATTCGTATCGCTGCGGAAAAAGCGTATTTTGCCGAATCGTTTATTAAAGTCGGGCTGATTCCGGGCGATGGCGGCGCGTGGCTGCTGCCGCGTATTGTCGGTGCCTCGCGTGCGGCGGAAATGTCGTTTACTGGCGATTCTGTTTCTGCGCAAGATGCACTGAGCTATGGTCTGGTATCGCGTGTGGTGTCTGCGGAAAGTTTGATGGAAGAGGCGCAAAAGCTGGCGCAACGCATTGCCGCGAATCCGGGCGCAACGCTGCGTATTACCAAGCGCCTGTTACGCGAATCGCAACACACGCGTCTCGATACCTTGTTGGAAATGTCGGCAGGTTTCCAAGCGTTGGCGCATACCACGTCGCAACACAAAGAAGCTGTCACCGCATTTCTGGAAAAACGCACGCCGGTATTCAAAGATTAATTGAAGAGCCCTGGAAGATGATGACCGCACGTACCAAAACCACCGTTGTGAAAACCAAGGGCGTGAAAGGCTCACCTCCAAAGAATTCGAATTCGGGACGACCGGCGCGTCTATCGCGGCAGGCGGTACTCGAGAAATCAATCGAATTGCTCGATAAAGGCAGTGTCGATTCCTTCACGCTGGCCAAGGTCGCGAAGGAACTCGATACGGTGTCGATGGCGTTGTACAACTATTTTCCGAGTCGCGCTGATTTGTTGAAAGCGGTTGCCGATCATATTTCGCTGCAATTCAAAATGCCGAAAGCAAAACCGGATCAGAGTTGGCAGGAAGCGTTGCGTGCCTGGTTGTGGGCGTTCAAAAAACACGCTGAGCGCTATCCCGTGATTTTTAAAGTGATGGGAGTCGACGGCCAAACGTCGGCAGGCTGGCTGCGCGTCACCATGACCGTCGGTAAAACTCTGCAGGAGCAGGGCATGGACGGGCGCAAGCTGGCGATGAATACCTGGTTGTTTTGCTCCAATGCGATTGCGTTGGTGCAGGCAGAGTTAATGGCGCACAATTTTCGTGTGCCGTTTTCGTTGGCCCATCTCGATGAGCTGGAGTTACACGAGCAGGAATTTTTTCTGAACGTCCGTCAGTATCATGCCGAGATATCCAGCAGCGATTTGCTCGAAGAAGGTTTCAGTCAATTGATTCGATCGCTCGAATTGGAGTTGCAGGAAATCGCTGCGGAATCGGCATCACGCCGCAAAAAAGCGCAGTAATGTGTACAGCGTCATACCGACGCCGATCATCAGCATCATATGTCGCGTATAAAAAAATACGACGCCGGCAACGATGCACGCTGCGAATTTAGGATTGGTGACTGGATTGATCGATGTTGTCGTTAATGCATGATTCAGTGTGACCACCGACGGCAGAATCAACGCAATCAAGGTGGCAGCGGGTGCAAAACGCAGCGCTCGTTGTACCGTCGGTGAAATATTGACGGTTGTTCCCATGATCAAAAACAGACTGCGCGTGATGATCGTGACCAGCGTCATGCCGATGATAATGATCCAGATGTGAGTATCGTTGCTCATCATTTATTGCCTATATTCGTGTCGTTATCGATCTTATTTTTCATTCCAGTGCGGTGTGGAAAATAACAATCGATAGTCACGCCGACAATCGTTGCCGCGAATACGGCTGCGACAATATTTAACCTATACGGCCAATCCAGTCCGACCAAACACATTGCGGCGGCGGCCAGCATTGCCAGTACTCCCGCAGCATCGACCAGTAGCGGAATCGTAATCGCCAATAACGCCAGCGTGCCCGCAAACCCAATATCCCACGAAGCTGGAATTTGCTGCCCAAACAATACGCCGCAGATAGAAGCGATCTGCCAAAAAAACCAGTTACAGAGCGCGACACCGAAGAAATAACCCTCGTGTTCCGCGCTATTTTCCGTAGTAGTTGGCTGCTGCGCGCTATAGCGCTTTGAAAACAATACGTACGCGACATCGCCATTCAGATAACCGAGTACGAGGCGCCGCCAGAATGGCAGCGTGCCGAACCGCGGTTGCATCGCGGCGCTAAAAATCGTGAAGCGCAGGTTGACCGAAATTGCTGAAAAGAAAATTGTCCACATCGGCAGATGGGCTGCAATCAACGGCAGTGCGGCGAGTTGTGAGGAGGCCGCATACACGAGCATGGTCATCGCAATCGCGGCGGCTGGCGATAACACCTTTGTCATCGCCATGCCGGTGACAAAGGCATACGCGGCGAACGGCAGCACGAGCGGTAGCATCGTTTTGACGCCTTCGAGAAATGCGGCGCGCGCGCTGGGCTTTGATGACAGATGTTTTAACACTGTGACTCTTTTCGTTGATTTTGTTGGAGATACGACACCGATGGAGTCGCACGGAGACGGGCGGGGCGGAGGCAGAATAATTGGCGCGTTAAGCGCTGTCAAAAGACACTCAAATTAGCTAGCCTTTGCGGTTTTATACGCCGCAAAATGTTACTTGTGTGCCGAATTACTTATGGATAAGATAAGTCGGATGAAATGCGGGCATCGGCTCGCGTTCGTACCGATTTCGCGGAGAAATTCGATGTCAGACGATAATAATCAGTTCACGCTAGTCGACGATGTTCATCGGCAGCTACCGATTAAACAACATAAGCAACTGCGTGCAGTGATTGCCGCACTCGATGTGCCGACGGCCCTGATGACATTGATTCATCTGACGCGCGATGAAGCATTTCTCGACCGCTTTCAACCGCACCTGCGTTCGCCGATGGAAGTTCCGAGCGAAATTCCCGCGCAGCTCGATGCGGAATTACGCGCGCGTTTATTCGATGTGCTGACGAGCGATGCGCCGATCCATACCGAGCCGTTGTCGAAAAATCTATTTATGAAAATGGCATCGATCGGTGTCGGCGAGCCGGTGACTGAAGAATTCGTGCCGTTGCTGCTGGAGCAGATGGGTTTCGAGAAGCCGGTGCCGCGCAAGGAAATTCCGAACCGCCCGCAGCCTTCAAAAGATTTCAATGTATTGGTGATCGGCGCCGGGCTTACCGGTTTGCTCGCCGGCATCAAATTGCGCGAAGCCGGCTACAACTATCGCATCATCGAAAAAAATCCGGATATCGGTGGCACCTGGTACGAAAATCTATATCCGGGTGTGGGCGTTGATACGCCGAGTCATTTCTATTCGTATTCGTTCGCGCAAAATCCGAATTGGAGCGACTACCATCCGAAGGGTCACGAGATGCAGCAATACTTGCTTGCGGTGACTGACCATTTCAATCTGCGCAGTGGCATTACCTTCAACACCAAAGTGGTGTCGTGTATTTTTGATGAAGCCTCCGATAAATGGCGGGTAACGATAAATGGTCCGTCTGGCGAGCAAGTGCTCGAAGCCAATGCCGTTATCAATGCGCACGGTCCAGTCAATCGCTGGTCATGGCCGAAGATTCCGGGCTTTGATGCTTTCAAAGGCGTCAAGATGCATACGGCTGGCTGGGATCCGAAAGTCGATGTTACCGGCAAACGCGTCGCGCTGATCGGCACCGGCGCCAGTGCCGGACAACTCGGCCCGGCGATCGTCGATAAAGTGGCGCATTTGACCGTGTATCAGCGCTCCAAGCATTGGGTGCTGTACAACCCCGCGTACGCCGCAAAAGTTTCCGAAGAAACAAAATGGGCGCTGCGCCATATTCCATTCTTCGCCGAATGGTTCCGCTTTCGCGCGTATTGGTTCGGCTCCGACGGTCTGTATCCGAACGTGCAGATCGACCCGGAATGGCCACATCAGGATCGCTCGATATCCGCACGCAACGATCTGATTCGCAATTACTGCCTGAGCCACATGAACACGGTGCTCGAAGGGCGCCCTGATCTGATCGAAAAACTGACGCCGGATTTCCCCGTGTTCAGTAAGCGCATTGTGCTCGACGGCGGCTGGCTGGCGATGATGCGGCGCGATAATGTATCGCTCGAGTCCGAAGGCATTGAGTGCATTACTGAAGATGCGATCGTGTTGCGCGATGGCCGTAAAATTCCGACCGACATCATCGTGTGCGCAACGGGTTTCGACATCGCTAAAATGATCGGCAGCATGACGATCGTCGGCCGCGAAGGCCGTGATCTCGGCGCCGAGTGGGGCGAAGACGATCCACGCGCCTATATGGGCGTGACTGTGCCGGGCTATCCGAATTTCTTCCTGACAGTCGGCCCGAATAGCGCGCCGAATCATGCCGCCGGCCAGAATCTGGTGTCGGAAACGCAGATCAACTACATTATCGAATGTCTTGATCTACTGGTAAAAAATAAAGCCCGCACGATCGAACCGACCTATGATGCATTCGTTGCGTTCAACGATCAGATCGATCGCGATTTGGAAGGACTGGTGTGGACGCATCCGAAAGCACGTAGTTATTACCGCAATGCAAAAGGCCGCGTTTTTTTGTCGAACCCATATCGGTTGGTCGATTACTGGAATATGACCCGCAAACCGGATCCGACGCACTACACGCTTAAGTAGATTTATTAATAAGTTAGATATTTAAATTAATCTGATTTCAAGAGGTACGTCATGCCTATCGATCTTGCAGCCGTCATTCAACCGATCGCTGAGCCTGTGGTGTTCGACAATGTTTATACCGACGATCAGCATCGTCGCCTTATCGATGTTGTGCGCCGCAACGGGCCATGGAAATTGATTCTCGCGCAACATTTCGCGTCGGCCGAAGAAGTCATCGCGACATTGTCCGGCGCGATTCCCGAAGGCGTCACGCCGACATTCGATATGTTCGTGACGGCGACATTCCGCGGTTTTTTCGCGCAGAACGGCACCTGTCTGTATCCCGAGTTGGACGATTGTTTCTATAACAGCGATTTTCTCGCACGCGCGCGCGCCTACTGGAACGCGGACTACGCGAAGCCGGAGCAGTTGTTGTTCAACATTCAAGGTCCCTCGCACAGCTTCGATCCGGCGCATCTCGATGCAACGTCATTCCGCGGCATTACCATCAAGAACACCCCGATCTGGCTGATGAACACGATGGGTAAATCGGGTTTGTTCACTCAGTGGATGCTGAAAAAAGCGCAGGTCATCGCATGGTTCTACCACGGCACGATCGGCGGCGGTTTTACCTATTGGCCGCAGGGGCCGCTGGCGCAACCGAAACGTCTGGCAGCGCCGATGTGGAATCGCGGTGTCGTGGTACAGAACGAAATGATGTATCACCGTGGCGAAGCGAATGGCCCGCTCGACATGCGTCATCCGCAAGGTCTGGCGTTCCATTCGTTGTTTGGTGCGGATCCGGCGGTGGCGGATGGCTGGCAGATCACCACCGATGGCAACGTCATTCAGCATATTCCCGCCAGCGAAATGCGTTTCCTCGTGCATTGGGGCGCAGAGGTTTATCAGGACTATGACGAACTGAAGAAAGTGATGGATCGAAGCGACGATCTGACGCACGAACAGGTCTTCGATATTTTCATTCAGGACATGCGCGCGCGCGGTTTGACCTTCGATATGCCGAGCGATCCGCTACATGATCGCGATTTCGTGCGGTTGTTGAGCACAACTTACGATCTTGGTACGCCGCGCTTTTATCCGAGCGAAGCGCCGGGGCCACATCAGCAAGCGGCGTGATAGAAATCGAACACATTCGCTGTTGTAACCCGATTAACCCGGCATAGAAATATGCCGGGTTAATTTTTTGTGCGGAAAAAATAACGAAATTGTCGGACAATCCGACCTCTTAAAAAAGTTGTTAAGGAGTGGAGGCATGGCTGTTCCCGCCATTTTTCAAACGTTGCGTCTGCCGGCGATCGCGGCCCCCATGTTTTTAACGTCGGGTCCCGATCTGGTGGTCAGTTGTTGCAGTGCCGGTATCGTCGGTACATTTCCAGCGTTGAATCAGCGTAGCAGCGAAGGTTTCGAGCAATGGCTCAACGAGATTGAGCAACGTCTCGCCGCGGCGCGCGAGCAAGGCATTGAAACAGCGCCGTTTGGCGTCAATCTGATTGTGCATAAAACCAATCCGCGTCTCGATACCGATCTCGACATCATCGTTCGTCATCGCGTGCCGCTCGTTATCACCTCGCTGGGCGCGGCAAAAAATGTTGTCGATGCCGTGCATAGCTATGGCGGTCTCGTTTTTCACGACGTCACCAATACACTACATGCGCGTAAAGCGGCTGAAGTCGGCGTCGACGGTTTGATTGCCGTTGCCGCAGGCGCCGGCGGTCACGCCGGCACGTGGAACCCGCTCGCACTGATCGACGAGATTCGCCAGTTCTTCGATAAAACGCTGATCCTGGGCGGCTGTATTTCGAAAGGCAGCGATATTGCAGCGGCGCAGATGATGGGCGCCGACCTCGCTTACATGGGTACGCGTTTTATCGCCACACAAGAATCGATGGTGCCGCAGCAATATAAAGATTTCGTTAAAGAAGCCACCGCCAAAGATATTATTTACACGGCGGCGATTTCGTCGCTGCCCGCGAGTTTTCTGCGTCAAAGCATCGAAGCGGCGGGGCTTGATCCGAATGCGTTAATTGCGCCGGATAAAGTCGATCTCAGCCATATCACGCAGCCGCATGAAGCCGAACACAATCCAGCACAGAAAAAAGCGTGGCGTGATATTTGGTCAGCAGGGCAGGGCGTCGGTTCGATCGAAGATATTCCGCCTGTCGCCGAATTAATTGAGCGCTTAAGAAATGAATATCGCAATGCTGTCGCTGCGTTCCATCGACAGAGCGCAGCATTTTTATAACGTCGCATATTCGCCAAGCGAATTGTTTTCATTCCCAATAAATAAAACGGAGACTGCCATGCCATTAGATCCGCAAATTCAAGCCATGATCGATATGTCCCCGCCAATGCCGCCGCTCGATTCGATTCCCGTCGATATGTTGCGTGCTGGCGTACGCCAAAGTTCGATTGCCATCCCAGCGATCGATGTATCGATCGGCAAAGTATATGACCGCACGATTCCCGGTCCCGGCGGCGAATTGAAAGTACGCGTGTATCAGCCGCAAGGCACAGGTCCATTCCCCGTGCTGGTGTATTTTCACGGCGGCGGTTTTGTGGTGGGCGATCTCGATACGCAGGATTCGATTTGCCGTGGCCTGTGCTATGGCTCGGGTGCCGTTGTGATGTCGGTGGAGTATCGTCTCGCTCCGGAGCATAAATTTCCCGCTGCACCGGACGATGCCTATGCGGCAACGTTGTGGGCGGCAAAAAACGCTGCGGAAATTGGCGGCGATCCAACACGCATTGCCGTCGGTGGCGACAGCGCCGGCGCGATTCTCAGCGGTAGCGTGACGTTACGCGTTCGGGAGCAGGGTGGTCCGAAATTGCTCGGTCAGATTTTGTTTTATGGCTCGATGGTTTACGAAATCGATGCGCCGACCAAATCGCTCGAAGAATTCAAAAGCGGACCGTGGTTGCGCAAAGAAGACATCACGTATTTCTGGGGTCACTATTTACCGAACCTCGCGCTCGACCAAAAAAATCCATTCGCCTGTCCGATGTATGCGAGCAGCCATGCTAATCTGCCGCCGGCATTTGTCGGCACGGCTGAGTGCGATCCGGTGCGCGATTCCGCTGAAGAATACGCGGCAAAACTGAAAGCGGCTGGCGTATCTGTCGAGCAGCATCGTTACGCAGGCATGCCTCACGGCTTCGTGTCATCGGTGGCAATGATTCCAACCGCACGCAAGGCAGTCGATGATGCCGCAGCATGGCTGCGTCAGCGTTTTACATCCGCTTAGTACGATCACAAATGCACATCGTTCGGATGTGCAGCGAGAGGTAATAACAATGAGTACAGCACAAGAGATTTTTAAAGGCGGTGTCGCGGTAGTGACCGGCGCCGGTTCGGGTATCGGCGAAGGTATCGCGCGCTATGCGGCGGATATGAGTATGAAAGTCGTGCTTGCCGATATCGCCGAACAACGTATCGAAGCGTTGGCAACGGAATTGCGCAGCAAAGGTGTCGAAGCATTGCCGGTGGTGACCGATGTGTCCGATCCCTCAGCGCTCGATCGCCTCGCCGAGAAAACGCATGCCACCTTCGGCGATGTGCAATTGCTCGTCAACAATGCCGGTATCGAAACGCTCGGTTATGTGTGGGAAATTCCGGCAGCAACCTGGGAGAAAACGCTCGATATCAATATTCACGGCGTTGTGCACGGCGTACGAGCGTTTGCGCCGCGCATGATTGCCAGCGGCAAGAAATGCTATATCGCCAACCTGACATCGATCGGCGGCCTCGGCATGATGCCGATTCAAACTTCTTACATGATGAGCAAGCACGCAGTGCTGTCGTTCAGCGAATGTTTGTATCTGGAAATGGAATTGAAGAAGGCAAATGTGCAAGTGTCGGCGATTTTACCGGGACCCGTGGCAACACGAATTTTCGCCGATGCCAAAGGTGTCGAGAAAGATCCGATGATTGCACATCATCGCGAATCGATGCGCCAATTCCTCGAGGCCTACGGCATTTCGCCGCTCGAGGCGGCTGATCGTATTTTCAAACAGATTGCGGCCGGCGAATTCTGGGTATCCACGCATCCGGAAATTACACGCGCAATGGCGGATGGTCGCGTCCAGCATCTCACCGGCCTGAATAAGCCAGCGTTGAATCAGGATATGTTGGCGTCGCTAACCGCCAAGTAATTTCTGGTCAAGTATCGATAAAAATGCCGCCTTCGGGCGGCATTTTTGTTTCTGAGCCAATGAAACTTCCAGGGCTTACTTTGACTTATCTCATGGTTGCAGTGGATGGATGGAGTTAGATTATGACTAAGTTTATCCATATGCTCGCACTGCGATTGCTGTGTGTTGCGTTACAACAACTCTAAAAACGTACGTGAGGAATCGTTATGACCGCATCGATTAAACAGCAATTGTCCGACATGCTGCGTCCGATTGCGCCCCCGCGCGTTCTCGACCAGCCCTATACCGATGAACAGTTTCAGCGTCTGATCGGCGTGATTCGCCAGAACGGCCCCTGGGACATCATCCTCAAGCTTCACTTCAAGTCAGTGGAGGAAGTGGTGGCGACGAGTACCGGCAACCCGGATATCGATACGAGCAAGCTGTCGCTCGATAGCTTTGTCACGCCAAGCTTCCGCGGATGGTTCGGCAACCATTCCGTGTCGTTTTACGATGAGATCACCGACATTTTCTACAACCAGAAATTCTTGAAGGCAGCGAAGGAATACTGGGGTGGTGCCAAGTTTGCGTTACCGTACATGATGCTGTTCAACATGCAGGCGCCATCGCACATGAATGATCCGGGGCATTTGGATTCGCCGGGATTTCGCGGCATGTGGGGGCCAAATACGCCGACTTGGCTGCTCAGTGTCATGGGTAAGTCGGGCTTGTTTAAGGATTACCTGCTGAAAACCGCGCAAGTGGTTTCGTGGTTCTATAACTCGTCAGAGGACGGCGGCTTCACCTACTGGCCTGACGGTCCGCTCGCCGCGCCGCAGCGTTTTGCAGCGCCGATGTGGAACAAGGGCGTCGTTGTGCAGAATGAAATGATGTATCACCGCGGCGAACCGTCAGGTCCGAAGCATTTACGTGATCTCCCCCAGGGCTTCACCTTCGACTCGACGTTGTCGGCCGATCCGGACAGCGCCGATGGCTGGTTGATGAAGACCGGCGATCGCGTCGTTCGCAAGGTTCCGCATAACCAGATGCGTTATTTGTTCCATTGGAGCTGTGAAGTATTTATGGACAAGGCTGATATGAAGCGCCGCTTCGATCATCTCGACGATCTGAATCCGGAAAAAGTATTCGATATGTTCATGCACGACCTGCGTGCGAAGAAAATTCCGTTCGAAGTGCCGACCGATCCGCTGACCGATCGCAAATTCATTGCGTTGTTGTCTCAGACGTACGATGTAGGGCCGGCTTTATATCCGAAGGAAGCGCCATTCGAATTGCGCGCTGCGAGCTAAAACTGAATTAAAAGCGCAGTTAAAAAAAGCCGCTGCAGTTTCGTTGCAGCGGCTTTTTTACCTGCGTGTTTAATATAATTTCGGCACGCGAACCGATTATTCACCTTTCGCAACAATTGCCGGATGCGCATACGGCGGAATCACCGGCGGCGGCAATTGTTCGCGACCATCGAGTGAATACACCGGCAGGTTATGCGCAAGCGGGAAGTGCAGGCTGTAACCGATTAAACCGGTGCGCTCCTTCGCGGGTAAATGGCACATCGCCAGCACCGTCTCAGCGATATAAGCGATGTTCTCGGTCGGATAGCCTTCGGGGGTTACACGATCTGCGCCCGGCGTACTGATCGCAGTGCTCGGGCCGACAACGTTCACCGCGATATTGTCGTTTTCCAACTCGGCGGCAAGCCCCTGCGAAAAGCGATGCATCGCTAATTTGATTGCCGCATACACCTGCACGCCACCCGTGCGCTCCCAATCGATATACGGCTTCATCGGCGCCATCGCGGTGACCGAACCCAGGTTCACGATCCAGCCTGCGCCACGTGCTCGCATCACCGGAATTGCTGCCTTGCACAAAATAAATGGAATTTTCAGGTAGTGATCAACGGTCGCATCGAACATTGATTCCGGCATTTTATCGATCGTGCTGAAGTGCGCGAGTCCTGCATTATTGATCAGGATATCGAGACCGCCGGCAACGTCGACTGTGCGTTGCACAAGATTGTGCAATTGTTCTGAATTCTCCAGGTCGCATGCGAGCGGAATAGCCTTACCGCCATTTTTTTCGATCAGCGTCACCGTTTCATGCAATGTCCCCGTTAGCTCAACAGCGCGATCGAGACTGCGGGCCGTCACAACAACCGTTGCGCCGGCCGAAGCGAGGCGCTGCGCAATAGCGCGTCCAATGCCACGGCTCGCGCCCGTTACCAGAGCGATCTTGCCCGTTAATGATTGTTTCATAGCGAGTTCCTCAAGTTATTTGAATATTGCAGGGGACGTATTTCAGATAAATACGGCGACGGCGATGATTGGCCGCTGGATTATAAGCATTCGGTTTTGGTAAATCGATTTTATAGAAGTTTTTGTTTATTTTTTTCATGTACCAGTTATTTATATATGACAAACAACCTAAAAAAAGGTTGACTTAAAAATTCCCTGAAAATATATTTATGACATCCGTCATATAAAAAACATAACAGAACGATATGTCTTGTTTGTTCCTTTGGATTTTTTAGTGCCGGTTAGGCATCACTAATCCAAAATTATTTCTAATAACGATAAGAGGATTGATCCATGCGCAGTAAAAATCTAAAAAAACCAACAACGGTCAAGAAGCCAAGCTTACTGAAGTCTGCATCGACGTTAAGCGTGGCAATTTCAATGTGTGTAACTTCTATGCCGACATTCTCCGCGGCGTTGGAAGAAGTCATCGTCACGGCGCGTAAGCGCGAGGAAAACTTGCAGGCATTGCCTTTGGCGGTGACTGCAATGCAAGCAGACAAGCTGGAGTCCTCGCAGATCAGCAATATCAAAAATATTCAGTCTGTCGTTCCCAACGTTTCAATAACGAGCACGGCCTCAACGGGTTCCTCACGTACTTTGAATGCTGTTATGCGCGGCATCGGCAATGAGCAAGGTTTCGCGCCAGGCGTCGGTATTTACGTCGATGATGTGTATCTGGCTACGGCATCGCTCGCCGTTCTTGATGTCTACGACCTCGAGCGGGTTGAAGTGCTGAAAGGGCCACAGGGCAATCTGTACGGTCGTAACACCATCGGCGGTGCTATTCGTTACATCACGCGTGATCCATCCGATGAAACGCATCTCACCGTCGAAGGTAAAGTGGGTTCCTACGATCGCCGAGAGGTTAAGGTCAGCGCGTCGGGCCCATTGATCGACAATTTGTTTTACGGCGGTGTGGCAGTTGCTCGCCAGACACAAAGCGGTACGCAAAAAAATATTGCGGACGGGCGTCATTTCGATGAAACCGATTCATGGGCCGGCCGCGCCAGTTTCAAATTGACACCTACCGATAATTTCTATGCGAAATGGGTGTCGGATTATTATTACGATAACAGTCTCCCGAAACTGGCCCGGCGCGTTTCCACCAGCTCGAATTATGCAGCCGGAACCCCATCGGACCCAACGAATAATCCCGATAATATTGGAAAAGATGAGATTTCGTTTGCATCGACAGTTCCGCCTAACTGGTATGCGAAGACTTTAACTCACGCGCTGACGTTGAACTGGGACATTAACGATCAGTGGTCCGCCAAATCGGTCAGCGCCTACCGGTCTGTCCAGCAAGCATTGATTCAGGATCTCGATGGGTCACAGACATTCGGTCTTCAAACCGTTCAAGGACGGCGAAACGCAGCACGCTCACAGGAGTTTCAGTTCAACTATGCCGGTGACGGCGTGGACGGCGTGGTTGGGCTCTACTACTTCAATGAAAGGGAGCCGAATCATCAGACCACCACGTTTTTCCCGCCAGTGGCGGGGCCGGTGGCCGGCACGTTCTACCGAGATGCTTTCACCACATCAAAAACTGTGTCTAAAGCTGTCTATACGAGCTGGGACTTCGATCTATCTGATGATTGGCACTTCACTGCTGGGGCGCGTCAAAACTGGGATCATTCGGATGCTAGCTTTTCGCAAACCGAGCTTTATCCCAACTTTGGGAATTTATTTGTTAATTACGGCACCACGGACTTTTCGAAAAGTTGGAGAAAGTTCGCCAAAACATTCCGTCTCTCGTATGACGTAAGCGCTGATAGCATGATTTACGCTGGATATGCCGAAGGCTACAAGCAGGGCGGTTTTAACACGAACGGTGGCGCGCTCGCGATTGCATTGAACAAATCGTCGTTCAATCCTGAAACGGTAAAAACCTATACCCTCGGCTTCAAAACCACGCAGTTGGACAATTCGTTGCGTGTGAACCTCGAATGGTTTTACAACGATTATCGAGACAAGCTGCTCAGCGTAATTGCGGCGAATCCGGTCAATCCAGCGGCACTGCTGCAAATTAACGAGAATGCGGGCGCCGTTCATACCACCGGTGTGGATTTGGATCTGACTTGGTCCACTCCACTCGACGGTCTTGTGGTGAATGGCGGGATAGGGTATCTGACCGCCGTCATCGATAGTTACAAAGCCTCTCAATGGAATTCCACAGGCACTGGGTTGGTCAATCCACAATTGGCGAGTGCCTACCGGATGGGATATTCACCGCGCTGGACGGCTAATTTCAATCCGGTTTATACCTTGGAGTTCAGCGACATCGGAAAGCTGCAGGTTAGCGCTACGGCGGACTATCGGGCGAAATCCTATATCGTTTCGCCCACCGATACTCGCCAAAGTTATGCGAACTCTACTATCTCCGAGGAGCGTGTGCTTTATAACGCGATTGTTTCGTGGAGCACACCTGCTGACCAATGGCGTTTTGCGCTGGAGGGGCGCAACTTGTCGAACGAACGTGTGCTTGTGGATGGGTTCAATATTGGTGCCACCCTATTTGCGCTAGGCTCGTATAACGAGCCGCGCACGTGGGCTGCATCGGTACGTTACAAGCTTCAGTAATCCCCGCAAACTTGCTGTTTGCGATTCTCTCCTGCGTTGTACATTGCGGCATTCTGGTCTGGAATGCCGCCTTTTTCTCGTCACTGCACCCAGAGCATGCATCCGGTTTCAAACGGATGGGTCAATAGCGGATGCGATGGAAAAATCCGTAATCGATAGTGCAATAATCCCGACGATTCGGGCGCGAATTCCAAGCCGAATTCGGCCAGGCCGTTGTTGTCGCCGATGAAGCGGAAAGGGCGGCGCTCGATTAATTTAAATTTTCCATCGCTCTGAATTTTTCCGTACACGCATTCGACCGTGACATCTTCGGGCTTGAGTCCGTTCAAGTGTGCCTGCACCGTCAATTTAATCGGTTCGCGATGAAAGGTTTGCTGCTGTGGCGCAGCGCCGAGTTTGATCGACACGCCCGGCCATAATTGCTTGACGAATTTTTTCCACTCGGCGAGTTTGCGCGCATTTGCTGCATTGTTTTCTCCGAGCTTCGCCATTTGGCGCGTCGCCGGTGCATAAAATTTACGGACGTAATCCATCACCATGCGCTGCGCGTTAAAGCGCGGGATGATGGATTTCATCGAAGCTTTCGATAAATTCACCCACTCGGCCGAATAACCTTTTCCCTCATGTTGGTAGTAAAGCGGCATTAATTCGTACTCGAGAATATCGAGCAGATCATTCGATTCTTCGCGATTGCGTTCGTCAGCATTAATTCCAGCAGCACGCGGTGCAATCGACCAGCCGTTATGGCCGTTGAAACCTTCGCCCCACCAGCCATCCGCCACGCTCAGATTCACCGCGCCGTTAATCGCCGCTTTTTCGCCAGAGGTTCCGCTGGCTTCGAGCGGATATTCCGGCGTGTTAAGCCAGACGTCGACGCCCGATACAAGGCTGCGTGCAAGCGCCAGATCGTAGCCTTCGAGCAAAATAATTTTGCCGATGAATTCGGGTCGCAGCGACAGTTCGTGAATCACCTTAATTAATTGCTGCCCCGGTTGATCGTTGGGGTGTGCCTTACCCGCGAAAATCATCACACCGGGGCGTTCTGGATGATTCAAAATTGCCGCCAGTCGTTCGAGATCAGAAAATAATAATGTTGCGCGTTTGTAGGTGGCGAAGCGGCGCGCAAAACCGAACACGACAATATCGCGATCGGGATCGCTGATTTCCTGCGTGATGCGTGTCATCAGCGAATGACCGATGCCATTGCGCTCGCACTGATGACAAACGCGACGGCACACTTCTTCGAGCAATTGATGTTTGAGCGCTTTATGAATGCTCCAGTAGTGATGATCGGGAATGTCATCTATGCGCTTCCAGAATTCTGGATCGAGCAATTCGTTTTGCCATTCGTTAAAGCGCATATCGAACAGGCTCACCCATTCGCGAGCGAGAAACGTCGGCACGTGTACACCGTTGGTGATGTAATCGATGGGATTTTCTTCGGCCGGAATTTGCGGCCATAACCCGCCTTCCATTTGCGAAGCGACATCACCATGAATACGGCTGACACCATTGTGAAAGCGCGAGCCGCGCAGTGCGAGCGTCGTCATATTGAAATCGTAAGCGCCACCATTGGCTTGGCCCATCGCCAACAGTGCATTGAAATCAATGCCGAGTTCGTGCGCGTAGTTGCCAAAATACGTGCTCATCAATTCGCGACTAAAAAAATCATGGCCGGCGGGGACGGGTGTGTGCGTTGTGAATAATGTGCCGCTGCCGATCAATTCAATAGCGCTGGCGAGATCGAGACCATCCGCTATTGCGAGTCGACAGCGTTCGAGAATTTGAAATGCCGCGTGACCTTCGTTGATGTGCCACGCTGTGGGCGTCAGGCCGAGCAATTGCAATGCACGCACGCCGCCGATACCGAGCACTATTTCCTGTTGAATACGCGTTTCTTTATCGCCGCCATACAGACGATGGGTAATGCCGCGATCGCGCTCCTGATTTTCCGGCAGGTCAGTATCGAGCAGATATAGACGAATATGGCCGGCTTTCGCCTCCCACACGCCGACACGAACTTTGCGGCCGGGAAAATCAAGATCGAATTGCATTTGCTGACGGGTATTGTCCGCGTTTTTAATGAGCGCGGGCTGGATCGGTAAATCCTCGGTGTTGTTATCGGTATACAGCGCGATCTGTTGCCCGTGGGCATCGATGGTTTGCGTGAAATAGCCTTGCTTGTACAACAGGCCGACACCAATAAACGGAATGCCGAGGTCGCTGGCCGCTTTGCAATGATCGCCGGCGAGAATGCCGAGGCCGCCGGAATAAATCGGAAAACTTTCGTGAAAACCAAATTCGGCACAGAAATAAGCGACCAGATCATGTTTCGGATCGAGCAGTTCTGCGCATTCCACTTTCGTCGAGCCGCTGCAATACGCATCGTAACCGGACAACACACGGCGAAAATCTTCCATGAAGGCGCGATCGTGCAGCGCTTCATCCAACGTACGCTGGCGTACGCGGCGCAAAAATACTTTTGGATTATGTCCGCATTCTTCCCAGAGCTGGTCATCGAGTCGCGCGAAAATACGGCGCACATTGCGATCCCAGCTGTACAGTAAATCGTTGCTAAGATCTTTTAATCGACTCAGCGGTTCAGGTAACTGGGGCTGGATTTCAAGTTTGAAAAATGTGCCGGACATATTTTTTCGCCCTGTTAATTAAAGAATGTGTACTAACGAATAAATTGCGAATTATCATCGACAATAAAAACTAGCCGACCAATGCATTTTCATACAACTCCACATAAAGCTGTGCGCTATGTGTCCACGAATAATCCTGACTCATGCCATTGAGCTGTAATTGTCGCCATTGTTTTTGCTCGCGATAGGTATCGAGCGCTCGTATTACACATTGCTGCAACGCAGTGGCGGTTGGCGCATCGAACACGAAGCCATTCGCATTGGCGTCGTCGCTATCGGCATCGATCACACTGTCGGCTAATCCGCCGACGCGATTCACCAGCGGTAAGGTGCCATAGCGCAAACTGTACAGCTGATTCAAGCCGCACGGTTCGAAGCGCGATGGCATTAGAAATAAATCGACGCCAGCCTCGATACGGTGCGCGAGCGATTCACTGTAGTCGATAGTGACCGCGATATTGTGTGGATATTGCGCCGCCGCATGTTTCAGCGCGATTTCATAGTGCTGCTCGCCGGTGCCAATCAGCGTGAGCTGCACATTTTGTTCGACCAGCAGCGGAATACTCGCGAGTATCCAGTCGATACCTTTCTGCTCGACCAGCCGGCCGACAAATCCCAGCAGTGGAATATTTTCATCCTGTGGCAATTGCATCTGCTGTTGCAGTGCCAGTTTGTTACGTGTTTTTAGCGCAATTTTCTGTCGGTTGTAACGCTGTGGCAAATGAATATCGGTGCCGGGGTTCCACTCCTGCGTATCAATGCCATTGAGAATGCCGCTGAGCACTGCGCTGCGATAACGCAATAACGGATCGAGGCCGTAGCCAAATTCTTCTGTTTGAATTTCGCGTGCATAGGTGGGGCTGACCGTATTGATACGGTCAGCAAATACAATGCCGCCCTTGATAAACGAGAGCTGGCCATGGAATTCGAGCGCCTCGAAACTCCAGTACGACGGCGGTAGTTGCGTCGCCACAAACGTCTCATAAGGAAACACGCCCTGATAGGCGAGATTGTGAATAGTAAAAATGGTGGCTGGCCGTTTTGTTTCGGTACTGAGATATGCCGGTGCCAACCCGGTTTGCCAATCATTGCAATGCAGCACATCGGGTTGCCAGTCGAGGTCGCCGCGGTTCATCGCCAGCATCGCTGCCACACGTGAGAACAACAGAAAACGTTGATCGTTGTCGGGATAAACCTGATTGTTCGCATCGTGATAAGGATTGCCGGGACGATCGAAAAACGCGGGGCAATCGACCAGCCAGGTTTTGACGCGCGTACCGGGCAACCGCGTTTCGAGTATGCCGACCGCGGTACCGTCGACATCGAATTGCGCGACGGTTTTCACTCCGATCGGACGTGCCTTCGCCAGCGCATCGCGATAAGCGGGTAGCAACAACCGCACGTCGTGCTGCAATGCGAGCAGTGCGCGCGGCAAACTGCCGCTGACATCCGCGAGCCCGCCGGTTTTAATTAAGGGATAAGCCTCGCTGGTTGCGAACAGAATTTTCAAACCTCTCTCCTTAGTGATGCTATTAAGAAGGCTCCTGCCATTTCAAGACGATACCGGCCAGCGGCGGTAGCGTGAGCATGAGCGAGTGTGGGCGATTCATCCATGGCTCTTGCGTGGTGTGCAGCGACATACCATTGCCAATATTGCTGCCGCAGTAATACTGAGAATCCGAATTCATCAATTCGCTATAGCGGCCCGCGCGCGGAACGCCAATTTTGTAATTGGAACGTATGATCGGGGTGAAATTAAAAATGACAATGACGCACTCGTCGCCGTCCTTGCGCAAATAACTGATGACCGATTGCGCCGCATCGTGACAATCGATCCATTCGAAACCGGCGTCGGTAAAGCTGCAGCGATAAAGTGCCGATTCGTTGCAATACAATCGATTCAAATCGCGGACCAGCGTATGCACACCGCGATGCTCGGCATTCTCGAGCAGGTCCCAATCGAGTGCTCGGCTCTGTGCCCATTCGCGCCATTGTCCGAACTCACAACCCATGAATAATAATTTCGCGCCGGGATAGGTGAACAGATACGTCAGCAGTAAACGCAAATTGGCAAATTTCTGCCAGCGGTCGCCCGGCATCTTATCGAGCAGCGAACGCTTTCCATGTACGACTTCGTCGTGCGAAAACGGCAGCACGAAATTTTCCGAAAAGGCGTACATCAAACCGAACGTCAATTGATCGTGATGGTAGTGGCGATGGATCGGATCTTTACTCATGTAGGTGAGCGTGTCGTGCATCCACCCCATATTCCATTTCATCGAAAAACCCAAACCGCCAACCCAGGTTGGACGTGTCACTTGCGGCCATGCCGTCGATTCTTCGGCGAGAATCATCGTGCCGGGATGACGTCCATGTGTTAGCTCGTTAAGTTGACGCAGAAAATCGATCGCTTCGAGATTTTCGCGGCCGCCGTGAATATTCGGTACCCAATCATCGGGCTCGCGCGAATAATCGAGATAAAGCATCGAGGCGACCGCATCCACGCGCAAACCATCGAGGTGAAATTCCTCCAGCCAGAAATTCGCATTCGCTAATAAAAAATTGCGTACTTCATTACGTCCGAAGTTATAGATCAGCGTGCCCCAATCGCGATGTTCGCCGCGACGCGGGTCTTCGTGTTCGTACAGCGCGGTGCCATCGAAGCGTGCGAGTGCATGTACATCTTTTGGGAAATGCGCGGGTACCCAGTCGAGCAGCACGCCGATATTGTGGCGATGACAATGATCGACAAAATAACGAAAGTCATCGGCATCGCCGAAACGACGCGTCGGTGCGTAATAGCCGGTAGTCTGATAACCCCACGAATCGTCGAGCGGGTGTTCGGTGATCGGCAATAATTCGATATGCGTAAAGCCGAGTGGCTGCACATAATCAATCAAGCGATGCGCCAGCTCGCGATAATTTAAAAAGCCGCCGTGCTCATTGCGCTGCCAAGAACCGAGATGCACTTCGTAAATTGATAAAGGTTGATGCAGCCAATCATTCGCATTCCGTTGGCTTAACCAAGCTTTATCGTGCCATTCGAATTGCGACGGCAGCGAGATCAGTGACGCCGTCTTCGGACGCAGCTCAAACTGTGCACCATAAGGGTCCGCTTTCTGTTGAATATGCCCATCGCGATTGCGGATTTCAAATTTATACAGCATGCCCGCGTCGAGATTCGGAATAAATAATTCCCAAACGCCGCTGCTGCCGCGCGAACGCATCGGATGGCGGCGACCATCCCAATCATTGAATTCGCCGATAACGCTGATACGTTCGGCATTCGGCGCCCAGGTCGCAAATAAAATACCGTCGATACCGTCCACGCGGCGTAAATTGGCACCCAGATGGCGGTAGATATGCCAGTGTTTTCCTTCGCCGAACAGATGCAAATCGAAATCGGATAACAGCGGCGCAAAGGTGAAAGGATCGATCGCTTGGTGCCAATCGCCGACGGGATAGCGCCATCGAATTTGGTAATGATGGGGTGTTTCAGCGGGCGGGGCGGTCAACTCAAAAATACCGCTGTGATCGATCGCTTGTAGTGCGCGCGTGCGCTCGCCGATCACGACCTCGACCGCTGCGGCGCCGGGAATGAAGACGCGAATTAGCGCCGTGCCATTCAACTGCTGGTGACCGAGTACTTGAAACGGGTCATGGTGGCGCGCTTCAAGCAATGGCTGCAGCGAGGTCGATATGAGCTCGCTGTGTTGCGGAACCTTTTTCATTTTTTCGCCAACCGTCCACGTCTGTAAATCGCGTGCATTAGCGTAAGTCGTTGCGGGAGATTAACAAAATTTTTCCGTTGTTCCAGCAAAATCTTTGGCGCAGTATGTATTTACACGAAGCATTTAATGCTAACCATGCTGGGCGGCGCGCCTTAGTTGAAGTGTTTGTTAGAGTATCTGACATAGAAGTTTGGTTGCTCTCGAACTGGCAATCATCTTGCTTTCATCTAACGGGTCAATGTACTTTCAAGTGGCTAGTCATGAGCTTTTAAGCGCCTAGTCATGTATTTTTAATCGATCAAGCGAATGATCATCGAAGGTCCCGATCAGAAAATACCATCACAACAACAAATAAATGCCTGTAGGCATAAGCGAGGAAATATGGCGAGCCCAGTGTCCGGCCGTTTTGTCAGCCGCCTTACACGTGAAACCTTGGCATTGATTCTGGCGGGCGGGCGAGGTACTCGGCTCAAGCAGCTAACCGATTGGCGCGCGAAACCCGCGGTACCGTTCGGTGGTAAATTTCGCATAATCGATTTTCCTCTTTCCAATTGTTTGAACTCTGGTATTCGTCGTGTCGGCGTGCTGACGCAATACAAAGCCCATTCGCTGATCGGACACATTCAACGCGGTTGGGGCTTTTTGCGCGGCGAACTCGGCGAATTCGTCGAGGTGTTACCCGCTCAGCAGCGCATCGAAACCTCGTGGTACGAAGGCACCGCCGATGCGGTATTGCAAAACCTCGATATCATTCGCAGCCATGAGCCCAGCTATGTGCTGATTCTCGCTGGCGATCACGTTTACAAAATGGATTACGGCACCATGCTTGCGGCACATGTCGATCAGGGCGCGGATGTGACGGTCGGCTGTATCGAGGTGCCGGTTGCGCAGGCCAGTGCCTTCGGCGTGATGAAAATTGACGAATCCAATCGTGTGCTCGAATTTAAAGAAAAACCGGCGCAGCCCGATCCGATGCCGGGTAAGCCAGATACCGCGCTGGCATCGATGGGCATTTATGTATTTAGCACCAAAGTATTACAGGAAGAATTGGTACGCGATCGCAAGCAGGGAGGATCGACGCACGATTTCGGTCGCGACATTATTCCTGCGCTACTTAATCGTGCAAAAGTTTGCGCGTTTCCCTTTCGCGATCCGATTGCGGATACGCAGGCCTATTGGCGCGACGTCGGTACCGTGGATGCATTCTGGGAGGCCAATCTCGAATTGATCGGCGTCACGCCCGATTTAAATCTCTACGATGGCGATTGGCCGATCTGGACTTATCAGCCGCAACTGCCGCCGGCAAAATTTATTTTTGATGACGATGGCCGGCGCGGCATGGCGGTCGATTCGATGATCGCCGGTGGTTGCATTGTGTCGGGTTCAACCGTTCGTCATTCGCTATTATTTTCCAACGTGGTAGTGCATTCATTTTGCGAAATTGAAGATTCGGTGATTTTTCCCGATGTCGATGTGGCGCGGCATTGTCAGATTAGGCGCGCCATTCTCGATCGTGGCTGCAAAGTGCCGGCGCATTCACGCATCGGTTTCGATCTCGATGAGGATCGCAAGCGTTTCCATGTCAGCGAGCAGGGCATCGTGCTGGTGACGCCGGAAATGCTCGGGCAAGATTTTCACCATCAAGTTTAATAATTTCGCATGGCCGCGTGATCTACGTGGCAACGGAGTTAGATAAAGGAAAAACAGTCGTATGAAAGTGGTTCTCTGCTGGCACATGCATCAGCCCGAATATCGCGATCTAGCCAGCGGAGAATTTCAACTTCCGTGGACTTATCTGCACGCGATCAAAGATTACGTCGATATGGCGGCGCATCTCGAAGCGCATCCGCAAGCGTGCGCGGTAGTGAATTTCGCGCCGGTATTGCTCGATCAAATCGAAGCGTATTGCCACGCCATTACGCATTATTTCGACAATGGCACAGCACTACCTGACCCCGTGCTGGCAACACTGGTGCAAGACGAGTTTTCCGCGGACGGCGAGCAGCGGTTAGCGTTATTGAAGAAACTGATACGCGTCAATCGCAAACGTGTCGTCGATCGCTTTCCGGCGTATGCGCAGTTGGCGCAGATGATCGATTGGTTCGATAAAAATCCCACCGCTGCAATCTATTGCGCCGATCAGCTGCTGATCGATGCGTCGGTGTGGTATCACCTCGGCTGGATTGCAGAAACTGCGCGGCGCAGCGATGCGCGCGTGCGCCAACTGCAGCAAAAAGCGACACTATTTTCCCGTGCAGATCGGCGCTTGCTGCTGCAAATTATTCATGAGTTGTTGCAAACGGTAATACCGCGCTATCGCGCACTCGCACAGCAAGGGCGCGTCGAATTGGCGATGAGTCCTTATGCGCACCCGATCGTGCCGTTGTTACTCGATTTAAATAGTGCGCGCGAAGCAATGCCGGCGGCGCCGTTGCCGCTCGCTACTCATTATCCCGGCGGTAACGCGCGTGCGCGCTGGCATGTGCAGCGGGGCATCGATACATTCGAGCGCCATTTTGGTCTGCGCCCAAAAGGATGTTGGCCGTCCGAGGGCAGCATCAGCACGCAGACGCTCGAATTGCTCGCACAATGCGGTTTCGAGTGGACGGCCAGTGGTGAAACCGTGCTGCACAATAGTGTCGCAGCCAGTCAACGCGAGGCGCAGTTTCAATTGCCTGGCGATTGTCTGCATCGGTTGTATCGCGCCAATGGCATGCACTGCTTTTTTCGCGACGATGGTCTTTCCGACAATATCGGTTTTCTGTATGCGGACTGGCATGGCGATGATGCTGTGGCCAATCTCGTGCACAACATCGAACAGATTGCAGCGAATTGTCCGGACTCCGATAACGCCGTGGTTTCGATTATTCTCGATGGCGAAAACGCGTGGGAATATTATCCGGAAAACGGTTTTTATTTTCTCGACGGCCTATATAAAAAACTCGGCGATCATCCCACGCTGGAACTGACTACGTGTCAGCGCATTGTCGAAAAAAGTGCCGAGAAAAATGTCGAACAGCGTGCATTGACGGCTGTCGAATTACCGCACGTAGTAGCGGGCAGCTGGGTCTACGGCACCTTCTCGACCTGGATCGGCAGCAGCGATAAAAATCGCGGTTGGGATTTGTTGTGCGAAGCAAAAAATCATTTCGACGGCGCGGTGGCGAGCGGGCGGTTACACGGCGAACCCTTGCAGCGCGCCATCGAGCAATTGGCCATTTGTGAAGGGTCCGATTGGTTCTGGTGGTTCGGTGACTACAATCCGGAGCAGGCGGTAAGCGATTTTGAACAATTATTTCGCCGGCACTTGCGCCATCTATACGCGTTGCTCGATATCGACGCACCTGCGTCGCTAACACAATCGATCAGCCGCGGAAGTGGCAATCCCGAGCGTGGCGGTGTCATGTTGCACGGACAGGAAACGCATTGATGACGAACGCTGCGAACAATCGTTTTTTCGAGCACCGTCGTGCCGGCGTGTTGTTGCATCCGACGTCATTGCCGTCGCGATTTGTCGAAGGCGGCGATCTCGGTCCCGAAGCGCATCGCTTTCTCGCTTTTCTTAACGCGTGCGGCTTCAGCGTCTGGCAAATGCTGCCGATTTGTCCGCCGCATGACGATCGTTCGCCCTATTCGGCGTTATCGGTGCGTGCTGGTAATCACAACCTGATCAGTCTCGATATATTGCATCGGCGCGGCTTATTGCAGCCCGAGGATTTGCATTTATCGCGCGCCGATGCGTTAGCGCAGGCCGCCCAACGATTTGCACAAGTGCTTGGTGCGGATGTGGCACTCGCTGCCGAATTTCAACGCTTCGATGACGCCAATGCCGAATGGCTCGATGATTTCGCGCTGTTTATTGCGCTGCGTGAGGTCAACCAATATCGCGGCTGGTTCCAGTGGGAACCATCGCTGCGCGCGCGCGAAAAACAAGCACTCGCGACTCAAAGACAATTGTTGAGCTCGCGTATTGCCGCGGTGAAATTTGAACAATTCGAATTTTATCGGCAGTGGCAAGAGCTGCGCGTGGAAGCAGGGCGGCTCGGTATCGCGTTGTTCGGCGACATGCCGATATTTGTCGCGCACGATTCAGTCGACGTGTGGGCGCAGCAGCAATTATTCGATCTCGATGTCGATGGCCAGCCGCGTACCGTGGCCGGTGTACCGCCCGATTATTTTTCGCCGACGGGGCAGCGTTGGGGTAATCCACAATACGATTGGCAGCGCATGGAGCGCGACGATTTCGCCTGGTGGACGGCGCGCATCGCGTCGCAATTGCATTATTTCGATTTGCTGCGCATCGATCATTTCCGCGGCTTCGAAGCCTACTGGGAAATCGATGCAAGTTGTTCGACAGCCGTCGATGGACGCTGGATCAAAGCGCCTGGCGATGCGTTATTGCAAAAGATTTTTACCGAATTTCCGGAGCTGCCATTAGTGGCGGAAAATCTCGGGCTTATCACGCCGGAGGTCGAAGCACTGCGTCGCAAGTTTCAATTACCGGGTATGTCGGTGCTGCAATTCGCGTTCGATGGCAGCCGCGAAAATCCTTATATTCCGCATCGTCATACACCGCTCGAAGTGGTGTACACGGGCACCCACGATAACGACACCACACTGGGCTGGTATAGGCAGCTCGATGAGGGCGCACGGGCGCGTGTCGACGATTATCTTGGCTACCCGCGCGAGGCAATGCCGCGTCCGCTGTTGCGTGCGGCATTGGCGTCGGTGGCGCGGCTCGCGGTGATTCCAATGCAAGACCTGCTCGAACTCGATAGCGCGCATCGAATGAACACGCCGGGGACGACCGAGCATAATTGGCGCTGGCAATTCGATTGGTCACAAATCGATGAAGATTTGTATGGACGCTTGCGGCATTACCTCATGCTGTACGGGCGCTGCTGATGAGTCGCACCCATTAATTTCTATTCGATATTTTGTTACGAAGAATAAAGTCTAAGCATTCCTGCGCGCGCATTGGCGTATTGGCCAATAATGTCCTCGAATAAAATAATTCAGCGACGCAAGAGGAGCCTTATCATGGAGCATCGTCTCAGCCGACGTGTCGATTGCGATATCGAAGTGTTGATTGTTAGAAGGGCCATTCCTGCCGCCTTTGGGCGCATCCGCAATATCTCCCGCTACGGCATGTTTATCGCCACCGATTATCAGCAGGCGGGCCTATGGCAGCCGATGGAAATCGAGTTATTGACACCGTTATTAGGTAATAGTCCGCGTCGATTGCGGATGATCGTTGCGCGCAAGGCGGGCGAAGGGCTCGGTGTCGAAATCGAGCAGGACGGCAGCGATCAGGCGGAAACGCTGGCGTTACTCGTGACCAATGCGTATGCCGATACGCATCCGGCGGCACTTTTCGCACACCGCTAATATTTTTATGACCTAACGCTTCTTGCTGGCATCATTGGCTAGAACCACAGCGAACAAGCATCCCTATAAATTAGTTAAAATGCGCGCCCGATTCGAATTCATCGGGCGCATCCGCACTATCAGTCCGATTGGAGAACTCATGTTTCCCGCGCAATACCGTTTACATTCCTTCGCATCCGTTCCGGCCTTGTGCGAGGTTGCAGTCGTTGAACTCGAAAAGATAGCTAATCAAAGCATTGCCGAGCGCGGCAAATTCCATTTGGTATTGGCGGGTGGCCGTACGCCGCAAGCGGTGTATGCAAAATTATCGGCGTTGCATACCGACTGGCACGCGTGGCATGTCTATTTCGGCGACGAACGTTGTCTCCCGCGCAACGATCCGAATCGCAACGATACGATGGCATTCGCGCAATGGCTTAACGCGAGCCCGATTCCTCGCACACAACTTTTTCCGATGCCGGCCGAACTCGGTGCGGAGCAGGGCGCACAAGCGTATTGCGAAATAGTGCAATCGCTCGATTTATTCGATCTGGTATTGCTCGGTCTTGGCGAAGATGGCCATACCGCGAGTTTGTTTCCAGGTCATCATTGGGACAATACGCCGGTGGTCGCTGTACATAATTCGCCGAAGCCACCGGCCGATCGCATCAGCCTCAGCGTCGAGCGTTTAAGTGCAGCACGTGCGGTTTGGTTCTTTGTTACCGGCGCCGATAAAATCGATGCAATGCAACGTTGGCAACGCGGGGAATCGATACCGGCGGCGTTAATTAGTTCGCATGATGGCGTGGATATTTTTACTGATATTGCGGATGCGGTTCGATCTGGCTGATGCCTGCATAAATAAAAAAGGCGCTAGTAATTAGCGCCTTTTTTATTGCCGAGATTTTATTGCCCGGATTTTATGATCGAGAACATTTCAACGATAACGATCAGCAAAACTCGGTTTTTGATAAACCGGTATGGCATCGATCAGCACATGACCGGCTTCCATCAATAACGGATCGGGCTCCTTGTCTTTGTCCTTGGGCGGTTTGGCGATCGCTTGCGCGGCATCGTCATCAGAATTGTCGTCATCTTCCAATTTCGCTAACGGCTTTTCGCCTTTGGCGGTGCGGCGTTGATTTTCATATTCGAGCCGCTTCGCTTTGTCCTCGGTCATTTCGCGTTTGCGCGTTGCTTCGTTCAACGACACGCGGGTGTGCTTGCGCGCTTCGTCGGCGAGCGAGAGTTGCTCTTGCAGGAACACAAAATCGGGATCGGTTTTAACGCGCTGCTCGTGCTTCGCTTTCAGACTTGGCAGCATTGGTTGCAGGTCGTAATAAATTTTGTGCTGGATGGGTGGAATACGATCCCAGGGCATTGCATGTTCGAGTGCGCTTTCGCCGACTTCTTTCGGATCGTACAGCGATGGGAACGCGACGTCGGGCAATACACCGCGATGCTGCGTGCTATCGCCGGAAATGCGGTAAAACTTGGATTGCGTCAATTTCAATTCGCCGTAGCGCAACTCCATTAATTGTTGCACGGTGCCTTTGCCGAAGGTTTGATCGCCGATAATCAGGCCGCGTTGATAATCCTGAATTGCGCCAGCGAAAATTTCCGACGCCGAAGCCGATAAGCGATTGATCATCACCGCCAGCGGGCCATCGTAATAAGCACTGCTGCGCGGCTTACCTTGCGCTTGCGCACGCGATAACGATGCGTCGCGAATTTGTACGGTCGGGCCGGAATCGATAAACAAGCCAATCAGCGAATTGGCTTCCTGCAGCGAGCCGCCGCCGTTTTCGCGCAAATCGATAATCACGCCATTGACGTCCTCCGCCATTAACTCCGATAACAGTTTCTGCACATCGCGCGTCGTGCTTTTGTAATCGGCATCGCCGCGGCGCATGGCATCGAAGTCGATGTAGAACGCCGGCACGGTGATAACGCCAATTTTCACATTGCGTCCGTTCTGCGTCAGATTCAACACGCGCTTCTGCGCGCTTTGTTCTTCCAACGTGATCTCGTTGCGCACGATCGCAATGGTTTTGCGTTCAGCATCGGATTTGGCGCTGGCGGGAATGACTTCGAGCCGCACCGTGCTGCCTTTTTGGCCGCGAATCAATTGCACCACGTCATCGAGACGCCAGCCGACGACATCCTGAATTTCGCCATTTTTTCCTTCGCCGACACCGACTATGCGATCCGCCGCTTTCAGCTCGCCTTGTTTGTCGGCCGGGCTGGCCGGCAATACCCGCATGACTTTCGTGTATTCATCATCGGCCTGCAGCACGGCGCCGATACCTTCGAGCTTCAGGCTCATATTGATATTGAAATTCTCGGAGGTGCGCGGCGAAAAATAATTGGTGTGTGGATCGTAAAGCTCGCCGAGCGCATTCATATAAATTTGAAATACATCGTCACTGGAAACTTGTTTCGAGCGATTCAGTTGATTGCGATAACGCTTATCGAGCAGCTTGACGATATCCTCGGGCTTTTTGCCGGCGAGGCGCAGGCTGAGCACAGCGCTTTTTAAATGCAGGCGCCACAACTCGTCGGCTTCGGCGGCGGTTTTCGGCCAGGTTGCGGTTTTATCGCGATTCAGATCGAGGTATTCGTCCTTGCTGAAATCCATCGCGGCGATCGCGGCCGGGAGTGTGCTTGCTAATTTTTCGACCCGCTGCGACATCCGTTCCTGAAAGCGGCGAAAGATGACAAACGCGGGTTCGATATCGCCTTTGTGCAACGTATCGTCAAGCGTGGTGCGATAGCGCGCAAAACTATCGATGTCGCTTTGCAACAAAAATAGTTTTGCAGGGTCAAGATTCTTTAGATAAGCGTCGAGCAATTGCGCGGACAATGCGTCATCGAGAACTTGTTTTTGATAATGACGCGATTCCAATTTATCGACGACTTCAATAGCCGTTTTACCCAATACCGGATCCCAGGTCAGCGGCTTGCCTTGATTGTTATCGATCTTGGCGCAGGCCAACGGTGCCACTAATGCCAGGGCCAATACCGCGCTGACGTTAAACCAACGAGCGCGGTACGCAAAACGCTTGTGAATATGGGTCACGGTATCTTCTCTACGGGGGAGGACGATATTATTAAAACGGTTTGATACGAGCGGTTCGACAGCGGGACATTATACAGATTCAATTGGGCTGTGCGCCGCGCGCATTTTTGTCGATGGGTTCCATTTTTAGGCGATGTTTTTCGTAAAAAGTAAGGATTTTTTGTTGAAATAGGCGGTAAGAATCCAGTATTTTCGATTTTGGTAGGTTTAAAAGAGAAGTGATAGATGTAAGTCCAACGCTGTAGCGAGGTTATCTCGATCAATTGCGGGAGGCTTTTCATGGCATCGAACCCTTTACTGAGAATTCCGGAAAGCGCAGAAAAGCAGGGCTTTCCCCAACATTCTCTCTCTAGCACCCAGCAGCGCCCCGGCGTCAGCGAAACCGAATGGCGCGCGATATTGACCCGTGCCGGCGTCGAAGTGAATGGCGGCAGCCCGTGGGACATGCAGATCCATCGCCCCGATACTTACGATTGCATCATGCTGCGCCGCTCGCTTGGCCTCGGTGAGTCATATATGGATGGGTGGTGGGATTGCGCCGCGCTCGATGAGCTTTTCTATCGCCTGCTGCAGGTGCGGGTGCAGGATATTTCGATTACGCGACTGACTACCGCGCTGCAATTATGTGGTGCGCTTTTCCGTAATCGGCAGAGTCTCAGCCGCGCGCGTGAGGTCGCCGAAAAGCATTACGATCTCGACAACGATTTATTTCGCGCGATGCTCGACGATACGCTGGCATACAGCTGCGGTTATTGGCGCAACGCCAGCACGCTGCATGAGGCGCAATTGGCGAAGCTCGATCTGATTTGTCGCAAGTTGGAACTGGAGCCGGGCATGAAGGTGCTCGATATTGGCTGCGGCTGGGGCAGTTTTACCTGGTATGCAGCAAGCCGCTACGGGGTGCAGGTCGATGGCGTGACGGTGTCTGTTGAGCAGCAAAAATATGCACAGCAGCGTTGCGCGAATCTGCCGGTCAACATTCTGTTGCAGGATTATCGCGAAGTGCAGGGACAGTACGATCGTATTGTCTCGGTCGGCATGTTTGAACACGTAGGCAGAAAAAATTACGCGACATTTATGCAGGTGGTGAATCGCCTATTGCGCGACGATGGCCTTGCCTTGCTGCATACCATCGGTGAAAACTTCACCACGAAAACGTTCGATCCCTGGATCAATAAATATATTTTTCCCAACGGCGAATTACCGTCGCTGCAGCAAATTACCGCTGCGGTCGAACATTTGTTTGTGATCGAAGATCTGCAGAATTTCGGGCCCGATTACGATAAAACGCTGATGGCGTGGGATGCCAATTTCCGCGCCCACTGGCCGACGCTGGCGGCGCGCTACGATCAGCGGTTTTATCGGATGTGGCGCTATTACCTGAATGTCTGTGCGGCCGCATTCAGGGTGCGCAATCTGCAGTTGTGGCAGTTTGTGCTGTCGAAACCGGCACAACGTTTGGCGACTTATATCGCACCCCGGTAACCGCCCATTCATAAAACTCCACTCTTAATATGAACGCAGACCAGCTTTGTGCTGGGTCTGCTCGTTTGTCGTAAAAAAACAGTTGACCCTCTCGACCTCATCTTTATAATGAGAAGCATTCTCATTCGTATTGAGCTGGGATTATGGCGAGCTGGACGTATCAAAAGCCGAGTTTTTCGGGGCGCAATAGCGTCGGCGTGGCGGTGTCTGTTGGCGTTCACGTCGTGGTGATTGTGTTAGCACTGACATTACGCACGCCACAAAATGACAGCCAGCCAACGCCCATCGCCGTCCGCACGCTGAGCAGCCCAATGCCGCAAGAGCAGACCCTGCAACCGGTGGATCAGCCAAAACGTCTCGAGCGCTCCTCGCTCACCGTACCACAACCCGATTTCGATGTGGCTGCGGTCACGCCGGTCACCAACACTGCAGCCAGTGTGGTGACTACAGAAACTGCCATACCGATCACTTCGCTGACCTTGCCGCAGTTCGATGCGGATTACCTGAACAATCCCGCACCCAAATATCCGCCGTTGTCACGCCGCCTGCGCGAAGAGGGTGTGGTGTTGGTACGGGTATATGTGTTGCCCAATGGCCTGCCGGAGCAGATCGAATTGAAGCGCTCATCCGGCAGTAGCCGGCTCGACCATTCCGCGCTGGAAGCCGTGCGCCAATGGCGCTTTGTACCGGCGCGACGCGGCAACGATACCGTGGCGGCGTGGGTGGTCGTGCCAGTCGAATTTAATCTGACGGCATGAGTACGGCACGATGAGCGAGCACGATAAAGCGCCCGCGTCGTCAGCGAACAATGGCGCGCATCAACCGCAATTGTCATCGTCGGAATTATTTCGGCATGGCAATACGGTGTGTATTGAACATCAGGGACAGCAGTATTGGTTGCGTTTGACGCGCTCCAATCGCTTGATTCTGACGAAATAGACTTTAGCTTCGCCGCAATAATCAACCAACAGATTTAGCTAACAAACCCAGCCAGCCAACCGGTTTTTCCGTGTCAGCCAGCGATTAATGAAAGCTCGTTTTCGCACGGAGAAAACCCATGAAGTTCCAACGCAAGCCATTGAGCATTGCCATTCTTGCCGTAATCGTCGCGCCGCTGAGTGCAAACGTTAGTGCTGAACAGAGCGACGATGACGTGACGCTGAAGTCGGTCAAAGTGCAGGAGAAGGCAATCAGCAATGATTATTCGCCGGCGATCAGCACTGTTGGCGCAAAAGCGCCGACACCGATTCGCGATATTCCGCAGACAGTGAATGTCATTAATCGCGCGGTTATGACTGCGCAAAATGCCACGACGCTGAAAGACGCATTACGCAATGTTCCAGGCATTACATTGTCGGCCGGCGAGGGCGGGCAAATCGGTGACAACATCAATCTGCGTGGTTTTAATGCGCGCACCGATATATATATCGATGGTTTTCGCGATCGCGGGCAGTACACGCGCGATACGTTTTATTTGGATTCCGTCGAAGTATTGAAAGGGCCCTCGTCGATGTTATTCGGCCGTGGCTCGACCGGCGGCGTGATCAATCAATCGAGCAAGAAACCCGATCTAAAAGAGCGCGGTGAAATCTCGGTCGGCGTTGGCACCGATGATTACTACCGCACCACGCTCGATATCAATCAGCCGATTGCCGATGACGCGGCTTTCCGTATAGCTGCATTCGGACAAGATGCACAGTCGACACGCGATGTGGTGCATAACAAAGATTTTGGAGTCGCCCCCTCGCTGCGTTTCGGTATCGGCACACCGACGGAAATCACGCTATCGGCGCTGGTGCAACGCAACAACGATATTCCCGATTACGGTTTTCCGTTGATTCGTTCGGATCGCACCGTGAATTCGGTCGCGAAACCGCTCGATGCCTCGAACAATAAATTTTATGGTTATCTCGACGATCATTTCGATCAGGACGTCGATGTCTTCAATATCGGTGTTCACCACGTTATCAACGACAACATGACGCTGAATAGCCGCGTGCAGTACAGCCAGTACCGTGTCGGCGCATCGCCATCGCCAATCGGTGCGGCAACCGTCATCGGCCAATCCGGCGCGGCTGCCATTCCCACGCAGGATACGCCGCTCAATTTAATTACCGCACCGCGCCAGGATCGTGATCGCGTGGTGAATGATTCGGCGTTGTTCAATCAAACCGATTTGATTGCGAAATTTAAAACCGGTGAGATTCAGCACACACTGACCAGCGGCGTGGAAATCGGGCTCGATCGTTATCGCAATGTGCGCTGGTCGTATAACCCAACCAATGTGCCAATCAATCTTGGCGATCCGGTGAATGGTTATCGTGGTGGCGCTCGTTTCAAACAATCGGTCACCGAAACCAATGCCGATACGTTCGCGTTATACGCAAACGATCAAATCGATTTGAACAAACACTGGAAAGTCGTCGGTGGTTTGCGTTGGGATCGTTTCCGTGCCGATGCCGATGCGATTACCTATCTGCAGGGTGGCGCAATCAGCACCGTAACTCCGCCGAGCGACAATAGCCGCACCGATAAAATGACCAGCGTGCGCGCCGGCGTTATTTGGCAGCCCGACGACATTCAATCCTATTACGTCTCGTACGGTACCTCGTTCAATCCGTCGGCGGAAACAGTGACGCTGACCAACGCGCAGGCCGCAGTCGCGCCGGAAAAAAATCGCTCGTATGAGGTCGGTGCTAAATACGATTTGCTCGATGCGAATCTGCAATTGAATGCGGCGCTGTTTGATATCGAAAAAACCAATGCGCGTACCACCGATGCAGTGACGGGTCTAGTTTCACTTGATGGCGATATTCGCGTGCGAGGTTTCGAGGTCAGCGCCGTCGGTTATTTATTACCGGAATGGCAACTGCTCGCTGGTTACACTTATCTCGATGGCGAAGTAGTCGACGGTGTTGATTCGACCACGCTGGCGGTCGATAACGGCATCGGTGGCACCAACAACATCACGATTTTGTCGAAAGGTAAGACGCTGCAAAACACGCCGCGTGACACCGCAACCTTGTGGACCACATATACATTGTTTGGTACATGGGAAGTAGGTGGTGGTGCGGTGTATTCGGCGCAGCGTTACGTGAATAATTTCGAGACCGCCGAAATCGAGGGCTACGTACGTTGGGATGCCACCGTCGCATTCAAACAGCCGAAATACGATATCCGGTTAAATCTACAAAACTTCACCGACAAGAAATATTTCGAAGCAGCAAGTGGTGGTAGGGCGACACCTGCGAATGGCAGAACAGCGATTCTTACTACCACGTACCGTTTTTAATGGCTGGCAAACTGGCGATTAAATTCTTTCTCCTAGCGGGATTAGGGTAAGGACCATTTTTTTCGGGGCTTAGGCCGATGCGTTGTCGGCCTCTTTTTGAGATAACCAAATGCTTTTACAAATACCGTCCGTGCTCGATGCCGCGCAAATAACGCATTGTCGGAACTTGCTCGGCGGTGCGGAGTGGATCGACGGGCGCAACACGGCCGGTTATCAAGGCGTGCGCGTCAAAAATAACGAGCAGCTTGCGGAAAATTCACCGCTCGCTCGCGAGCTTGGCGATCTGATTCTTGCGGCACTCGAACGCAATCCATTATTTATCAGCGCGACTTTGCCGGCGCGTGTTTATCCGCCGATGTTCAACCGTTATGTGGAAGGGCGATTGTTCGGCAATCACGTCGATAATGCGGTGCGGTTGCTGCCCGGTCTCGGTTTGAAATTTCGCACCGATATTTCCGCGACATTATTTTTATGCGAACCCGACACCTATGAGGGTGGCGAGCTGTTAATCGACGACACCTATGGCACGCATTCGGTGAAGTTGCCGGCCGGCGATATGGTGATTTATCCGTCGACGAGTTTACATCGCGTGAATCCCGTCACCAGCGGCGCGCGCATCGCATCGTTCTTCTGGATCCAAAGCATGATCCGCGACGATACGCAGCGCACCTTGTTGTTCGATATGGATATGGCGATTCAGCGCCTGCACCAGACCGCTGCCGACGAGCAGGCGGTGACGCAACTGACCGGCAATTATCACAATCTATTGCGCATGTGGGCCGAAACTTAAATCTAGCCTGGAATAAACTCATGAAACTTAAATTCAATTCGCGTAAATGGCACGCGTGGATTTCATTTGCGATATCAATACCGATTTTGCTGGTAGCGATCAGTGCAATATTGATCGCGCACGGTCAGGCATTGGGATTTCGCGATATCAAAGTCGACCCCAGCTGGTTGCCCGGATATAGCGATACGCCGGTGCGCAGCGAAGCGCGCGCACTGTTGCATACCGATGACGGATTATGGATCGGCACGCAAAATGGGTTGTTCGTCAAAAGTGCTGCTGGAATTAATGCCATCGATGCTTTTGCGAATCAGGAAATCCGTGCATTACTGATTGCCAAACAGCGTATTTTCGTTGTCGGTGCACAGGGGTTATTTGTGCACCAGGGCGATGAATGGAAAAAAATTTCGCGCGGCCCGGTGCAATCGGCGTTCGTCGATAATGACATGCTACACACGCTGACGCGTGATAAAGGTTTGCAGGTACTTGTCGACGATCAATGGCAAGCACCAGCGGATGCGACAGCGGCGCTGGCCGATTTGCCAGCATCCAGTGCGCCAATGCAATTGCCGCTCGCGCGCGTGATTCGCGATCTGCATACCGGCGAAGCGTTATTGGGTCATGACGCGGAATGGATTTGGAACGATATCGTCGGTGGCACTATGACCTTTCTCGCCTTGACCGGCGTGTATTTGTGGTGGAAAGGACAGCGTCGTTTGGTATTTGCTAAACGTCAGCGTTAAGACCCGTAGTGGCCGCGTTAAATCCAAGAACCTCGATGTTCTGTTGACCAATTCCGCAATCGGCTGTTAGCGTGCCCGCTCCTCAACGGATGTGGGCTGACGATTATGTTTGCTTCTCGCTTAACGGCGTCGATTTTGCTCGGCATGATTCTCGGTATCGCGGTTGGCTTTACCGTGCGCGAATTGTTGCCGGATGCGAGCGCCGGGTTTTCTGAAAACATCGAATTGCTGCCGATGATTTTTTTGCGGCTGATTAAAATGATCATCGCGCCACTGGTGTTCGCAACGTTGGTGGGTGGCATCGCGCGGATGGGTGATGCCAGCACCATCGGTCGCGTCGGCGGCAGAGCGTTGGCTTGGTTTATTACCGCGTCGCTGATTTCATTGTCGCTCGGCCTAGTACTGGTCAATTTGATGCAGCCGGGTAAGGCGATTCAACTTGAACTGCCGCCGAGCGATGCGCACACCGCGATTGAAGCTGGCGCGTTATCGCTGCAAACATTTATCGCGCATACCTTTCCGGTCAGCATCATCGATGCGATGGCGCGCAATGAGATTTTGCAGATCGTCGTGTTCTCGTTATTTTTCGGCGTTGCCGCAGCTGCGCTCGGCGATCGCAATCGACCATTGCTTGAAGTGATCGATCTGCTGGCGCTGATTATGTTGAAGCTCACCAGCTATGTCATGTTGTTCGCACCGATCGCGGTATTTGGTGCGCTCGCCGGCACGGTGGCGAAGCAAGGGCTCGGTGTTATTTCCGTGTACGGCATTTTCATGGGCGAGTTTTATCTCGGCATGTTATTGCTGTGGCTGGTGTTGATCGCGCTCGGCGGATTGTTTATCGGCAAACGCGTGTTGGCGCTGATGAAAACAATTCGCGAGCCGCTGCTACTGGCATTTTCCACCGCCAGCTCGGAGGCGGCGTACCCGAAAACGCTGGAAGGGCTGCATCGCTTCGGCGTTAGTAACAAAATTGCCAGTTTTATTCTGCCGCTCGGTTATTCGTTCAATCTCGATGGCTCGATGATGTATTGCACCTTCGCGGTGATGTTTATCGCGCAGGCGTATGGCATCGAATTATCGATCTCGCAGCAGATTCTGATGTTGCTAGTGTTAATGCTTACATCGAAAGGTATCGCCGGTGTGCCGCGCGCATCACTGGTAGTGATTGCAGCAACGCTATCGCAATTCAATATTCCAGAAGCGGGATTATTGCTGCTGCTCGGTATTGATCATTTTCTCGATATGGGCCGTTCGGCGACCAATGTGATCGGAAATAGCATTGCGACGGCGGTGGTGGCGAAATGGGAGGGAGAAGGTCAAAGAATTGTTCCCTCTCCCCTTGTGGGAGAGGGATAAAGGGAGAGGGGAGTTCATTACTTAAAGAAAGAAATCCTCGTTCTCCGCGCCCATCATCGTTGCACCAAGATTGCGGCCGAATTTCGCAGCATTGTTCGCGACGTGCGTGCGCCCGGTATTGATGTCGAGCCAGAAGCGATTGATCGGATGATCGCGAAAAATTCCTTGCGCACCGCAGCCGTAAAATAATTTATTCATGACATCCGCGCATTTTTCCGAAACGCGCGCGGCATCGAAGCGCATTTTTATGCGCTCGTCGATACTCAGCTGTTCGCCACCGTGCACCGAATCCATCATGCGATCGAAATTGCGATGCAAAATCGTTTTGCATTCATCGATCACGCTGCGCGCTTCGGCAACGGCATATTGGCCATTTGGATCTTGCGATGCGCGTTTGCCATCGTTTAAGCCGACGCGGTTTTTATTGACGGCGACGTAGGCATCGAGCGCGCCTTGCAAGGCGCCGATCGACGAACTCGATACCGCGCGCACAAATACCTGACCGAACGGCAAACGAAATACCGGATTGGTATTGAAGGCACAGCCGGGACTGGTGCCGGCAAAACCATCGAGCGCGCGATGCGTGCGATATTCGGGTACGAACACATCGTTGACGATAATGTCGTGCGAGCCGGTGCCTTCGAGCCCGGAGACATTCCAGTTATCGATAATTCTGTAATCGCCGAGCGGTACCAGAAACGTGCGGTAATCCGGCGCATCGCCTGCTTTTTTCGGCGGCACCATGGCGCCGAGGAAAGCCCATTGGCAATGTTTCGAACCGCTTGAAAATCCCCAATGCCCGCTGAGGCGATAGCCGCCATCGACGTGTGTGACTTTGCCATTTGGCATGTACGACGATGAAATCAATGTCGATGATTCTTTTTCCCACACATCACGCTGCGCGCGTTCGTCGAACATACCGAGCTGCCAATTGTGAATCGCCACTACGCCGAGCACCCATGCGCTCGACATGCAGCCTTCGGCCAACGTGATTTGCACATCGAAAAATACATGCGGCTTCAGCTCATAGCCGCCAAATTTCGCGGGCTGCATGATGCGGAAGAAACCGGCATCCTGAAAATCCTGCACGGTGGATTCGGGCAATTGTCCGAGACGCACGCATTCGTCGCTGCGCTCACGCAACACCGGTACCAATTCGCGAGCGCGTTGATAAAGGCCGGCGATCAGCTCGTCGGTATTGTTCACAGTTTTCAGTGCGGTGGCGGACATGTTGACCTCACAGTGGCGTTATTAGTTTGTGAGGTCAGTGTGGTCGCAATTAAGCGGGGGAAAATCACTTGATTGGGGTAAATAGGGTGGAACGACGTTAAAATCGATCGCCGTTTTGATCGGGATCAAACTTTACGAAAACCTAGCGAGATCGACGCCAATGCTTACTCGCAGTTTCGTAACTTTCTAATGTAATTTCATTCACGCCGAACGAATTTGTATGCGAATCGGCGCCAGCCGGGCGCTCGGTTTTCTTCGTGAGCGATTGCGCCATCATCGTGAAATACACAATCGACGCCGCTGCCTTCGCGGTATACAAGCGCGGGCGCAAACGTGCCAGTGGATTACGCGCGATGCGATCCTCGGCAGATACCGAATTGGTACGGCCGTCTTTGGCAATGAGATGCACCTGCCCTTTGACGAGAAAATAATCGAGCCCGTCATCGCTGTTCACAGTAAACAAAACAGCATCTTTTTCTGCTGCAAGAAGCTTTACATCCCGCGCAAGCGCGACCAACTCACCCTCGGGTATATTTTCGAAGGGCGCAAACTGACGTAAAAATGATGGCGTAACGGTGGTGGCAGACAGTGGCATAGTGTTACGAACCTTTGCGCAAACAATAAGTGAATGGATCGGGCAGAAGGCGTTGAACGATATATTTAGTTATGTGCTCATACTAGCGCGGCTCCGATAAGTTGTTCATCGGAACTTGTACGTAGTGAGATAGGGTTTTTCCGAAGCAGAGTCGTAAATGAAAAATAAAAAAACGCGCTGGATAACAAGTCCAGCGCGGTGGTCGCAAGGGTATTTTCGAGAGACCTGCGATTTGGTGTTAGCCGCCCTGGTTCCAACGGTGGCCCCAGATGCTGGTGCGGTCGGAAATGGTCGGCAGATATTGCGACCAATTCAGTTGTAAACCGCCGAAGCCGTATTCAACCGCGAAGCCAGCTGGCGACTGTACATACATCGACACCATGCGATCGTTAGTGTGACGGCCCATATCGGTGACGATGGGCACGCTCAGTGCGCGTACGCGATCCTGCATCATGCCGAGTGTGTCGAGATCTTCGACTTCCAGCATTAAATGCACTAACTCCCCTGGTGCCTCATTCACATCGTGATACAGGGCGAGGCTGTGGTGACGCGGATTATTCACATGCAGAAAATGCAACGCATGGCCGGCATCACTTTTATCCGGTGTTTCGTAGATGTGCATAGTGTCGGTCTGACCAAAGCCCATCACTTCGGTATAGAAACGATGACTCGCTTCAATATCGGGCGTAGTCATCGCGATGTGGCCGAGGCCCATATCGCCGCTGTGACCGGTGACGAAACGGTGCACGCCGACCGGTGAAATCAACGGCAAATAATCGAGCGCGAGGCCCCAAAAAATTTCGCCGACTTTGCCGACCGGATCGATAAAGCGTGCAAATTGTTTGACGCGGCGCGCCTGCGTTTCTTGCGCGTTGCCGAGCTCGACTGAAACGCCGGCTTGTTGCAATCGCTGCACGGCGGCGGTGAATGCGTTCTGGCCAGGCAATTCCCAGCCGGGGCAGAGGAAACGATTTTTTTTACCGAGCACGATGCGTAGACGATATTGGTAATCGTCCATTTTCAGGTAAAGCTGGTGCGGCGTCGAAATATCCGACGCCACCATCAGCCCTAATACCTGCGTGCCGAATTCCATCCATTTTTTTAAATCGGTGGATTCGATTGTGACATAGCCGAGCGCAGCGATATTCATGATGTCGTCTCGCAATCAGCCCAATGTCACGTGTTCTTTGTATTGCGTCAGTGTGGCTGGCACTATCGCCACGTCCATATAAAACTGGCTGTACCATTTGCGCAGCATGTTGACAGGGCCATCGCCATCGCAAAGCAGCGGATTGTCGACGCGCACTTTGTTATCCCATATCGCGACATCCTGCTTGAACGACTCGATATTTTTTTGCACGTAATCTTCCAACATTTTTTGATTTTCTTCTTCAGTGTGCCCCTGAACTTTCTTGAGCATCACACCGAAGTTGATGTGGAAACATTCGGTATTGACCGGCACGTGCGCAACGAGTAGATGCACCTTCATCGGCTCGCCGCTCATCGAGCCGTTCATCGTCGTGGTCATGTAAGCGGGGCCTTCGTAAGTCGCAACACTGGTCAAGCCAGTGGAGCCGTCTTCGAGAATATCGTGCTGCCCTTCGGAGTACTGGATGAATTTATGGCCATCCTGCACATTGCGGAATTTATTGATTTTGAAAAAGTGTACGGGGCCAAAGTGACCGACATCGGCCATGTTGTCGACCAGCTCGCGGCAATTGCTGTGAATCGTAAATTGCAGCGTCGCCCAATCGGTCCATTCGCCGGAGAAATAATCTTCGTTACGTTCAGGGCGTTGCGCCTCGATCGGCGGATTATTTTCGGGATCGTTCCACACGAACAATAAGCCGTTTTCTTCGAGCGTTGGCCACGATTTGATAACGGCTTTCGGCGGAATGCGTTTCGCATAGGGAATGTCGTTGCACACGCCATCGCCGCCCCAGCTCCACGAGTGGAATGGACACACAATCGAATCGCCTTTCACACAACCTAACGAAAGATCGGCACCCATGTGGGGGCAATATGCATCGATAATATGCACCTGTCCGTCGGTTTCACCACGAAAGGCCACGAGCTTGGTACCAAAATATTCTAGGCGGCGCGGCTGCGAGGTATATTCACTCGCCTTGCCGAGACAATGCCAGCCGCGCGCATAACGTTCTTCCAACACGGCGGCTTGGATTTTGTAAGGCTGACGCGTTTGATTTTGCGGTGCGACGCTTTGCAAAGCAGACTGGGTTGACATGATATTTTCCTCAGCGGGTGATTTTAGTTATCGAGTTATTCAAATCTCGGAGGCCGCGAATCGCGCTCGTAATCACTGTGTGAGATAAAAGTAATAGCCGCCGTAAAGTTTGCGTATCGTCGTTTCGGATGAGATCGACCGTTTTCACGCGGTTGTTTGATGAAGGTCAAGAAATACGGGGTGTATTTCCTCTCCCACTTGGGGAGAGGGCAGTCCTACAGCTGAAAAACATCGCCTTGTTCCGGTACGCAGGTAGACCAGCCATACGTTTCGTTGATGCGTAGCCGCATCGCATCGGCCGCTTCTGGTTCGCCATGCACGACGAATGTGCGCGTCGGCGCCACTGCGAGATTTTCTAGCCAAGTCATCGCCTCGGAATAGTCAGCGTGCGCGGAAAGATTATCGATATTTTCGATGCGGGCTTTGACCGGAATGTATTCACCGTGAATTTTCACGAACGGTTCGCCATTCACCAGCCGTGCGCCGCGCGTGCCGCCGGCCTGAAAACCAGTAAACAGAATCGTGTTTTCGGCTTTGTCGAGCATGTATTTCAAATGGTGCAATACACGCCCACCGGTTGCCATACCGCTCGCCGAAACAATGATGTGCGGCATCGCAATGCTGTTCAGGCCCTGCGATTGTTGCACTGTGCGTGTACAGTGCGCGCGACTTAACAGTTCGCATTCTTCGCCGTGCAATTTGTGATAATGGGTAAAACGCCGATAAATATCGGTCACACTGATAGCCATCGGGCTATCGAGATAAATCGGCAATGGCGGAATTTTCTGTTCGTCGGCGAGCTTGGCCAACAAATACAAAATGCTCTGGGCGCGACCGACCGCAAACGCTGGAATCAATACCGAGCCGCCGCGGTGCGCTGTTTCATTGATGATATTGGCGATGCGTGTCGCGACATCGCTCGTATCGTGCAGCCGATTGCCATACGTGGATTCGACAATTAAATAATCGGCATAAACTGCCGGTTGTGGTGGCCGCATGATCAGATCATGCGGTCGGCCCAAGTCGCCGCTGAACAATAATGTTTTGCCGGCGGTGACTACTTCAAGGAAACACGAGCCGAGAATATGTCCGTTGCGGTGGAAGCGAATCGTGACGTTATCGAGTTCGAGTGGTTGCTTGAGTGGCACGACTTGCAACCGTTTGAGCGCATTACGCGCATCGTCCTCGTCGTATAAAGGCCGCGCCGGGTGATGTTTGCTGAGATGGTGTCGATTCTGATATTCGGCTTCTTCGGTTTGCAGATGTGCAGCATCGAGCCAGAGAATTTCGCACAATGCAGCGGTTGCATCGGTGCAATACACCTTGCCGCGGAACCCTTCGCGTACCAGCGCTGGCACGAAGCCACTGTGATCCATATGCGCATGTGTCAACACGATTGCATCGATGCTATCGACCGGGATCGGAAACGGTCGCCAGTTGCGCTCGCGCAGATTCTTGTATCCCTGGAACATTCCGCAATCGATCAGAATGTGTTGTTGACCGCAACTGAGTAGAAAGCGTGAACCGGTGACCGTGTTGGCGGCGCCGAGAAATTGCAATGTAATCGATGACTTCTGCATAACTGTTTCCTTACGTTTCCATCGCGGGCGCCGCCGGAAATGTCATTGTCGCGGAGCATTTACCGCCTTCGCTTGATACACATCAATACCAGCCGATGTTGTAGCGCTTAAATTCATCCAACTTGACGTGAGGTCGACAAGATGGAACATCGCTATGGCTGTCGCGAGCCGGCACATGTGCGCGTAATGCTATTCAAACAAGGGCTGCCCGTGGCAGTCGGCTGCGTTGTCAACATCAGCCACTACGGGTTGTTCATCGAAACGGAATACGCCGATGTGCAGAAAAATCAGATTGTCGAGTTCGAGCTGCTGCACAGTTCCGCGCAGGATCGACAGCGCTGGCGGGCAGCGCTCATTCATAAGGGAGCGAATGGCCTCGGTTTCGAGTTGCGCGACATTGTGCCGGAGTTTCCGGCATTCGAAATAAATCCGTTATCATTCGCGGCCTCATCATAATTTAAGCAAGGCCGTGCGGTGCAGCAGCAGAACAGCGAAGCGGGCTTAACCGACGCGCAGGCAGCGCATTTGCTTGCACGCGATGGCTTCAACGAACTTCCCTCCGCAAAACCACGCAATCTTTTTTTGATCGCGTTCGATGTTGTACGCGAGCCGATGTTTTTGCTGTTGATTGCGTGCGGCACGATCTATTTATTACTTGGCGACGCACGCGATGCGCTGATGCTCATCGGATTCGTTGTCATCATCATGGCGATCAGCCTGATTCAACAACATAAAACCGAACGCAGCCTCGACGCGCTGAAAAATTTGTCCAGTCCGCGCGCGCTGGTCATTCGTAACGGTAAACAATTGCGCGTTCCGGGTCGCGAGGTTGTCGTCGGCGATCTGGTGGTTCTGAATGAAGGTGACCGGGTACCCGCCGATGGCATATTGCTCTCATGTCTGAATTTACGAGCCGATGAATCGCTGCTGACTGGCGAATCCGCTCCAGTCGACAAGATTGCGACGACGGTACTCCCATCAGCGATGCCTGCACCCGGTATCGACACGGCATGTGTCTATGCCGGTTCGTTGATCGTTGGCGGTAAGGGCATTGCGCGCATGCTTGCCACTGGCAGGCACAGTGCAATAGGCAAGATCGCTCACTCGCTGGCGGCGATGGAGCAGCAACCGACACGCCTCCAATTGGAAATTCAGCGCGTTGTAGTTCGCGTTGCATGGGGCGGCATTTTATTAAGCGCTTTTATTGCAGTGATTTATGGCGCGCTACACGCGCAATGGCTTGATGGTTTGCTGGTTGGCATTACGGTGGCGATGGCGATATTGCCGGAGGAATTGCCCGTTGTACTGACGCTGTTTCTTGGTTTAGGTGCATGGCGCATAGCGCAGCGACGAGTACTGACACGTCATATTTCCTCGCTCGAAACTCTCGGCGCAACCACGGTGCTGTGTGTCGATAAAACCGGCACCTTGACTGAAAATCGCATGGAGGTGGAGCAACTTGTTACCGCAACGCAGCATGTAGAGCTCGGCAAGATTAAGAAAAAGCTGCCCGAAGAATTCCATGCACTGCTCGAATTTGGTGTGCTCGCCAGTCATCGCGACCCGTTCGATCCGATGGAGCGGGCGATTCACGATGCATTGCAGCAAACACTAGCCAATACCGAGCATGTGCATGACGACTGGCAACTCGTCGAGGAATATCCTCTGTCACGTGAATTGCTCGCGATGTCGCGTGTCTGGCGTTCGCCACGGCGTGATTATTTTGTTGTTGCCACCAAAGGAGCACCGGAAGCGATCGCGGACTTATGTCATCTCGACGCCGTCGCGACAGCTACTTTATTGCAACAGGCGACGATAATGGCTGAGCAGGGGCTACGCGTTCTCGGCGTCGCGAGCGCGCGCTTCCAGCAGCCGCCATTGCCGGATATTCAACACGAATTTGTATTCGAGCTACTTGGTCTGATCGGTCTCGCCGACCCTGTGCGTGCCGCAGTGCCAAACGCGGTGCATGAATGTCGTGAAGCCGGTGTGCGAGTCGTGATGATGACAGGCGATCACCCCGCAACTGCGTTGAGCATTGCGCGCCAAATTGGTTTCGATGTGGCAGCGGGCTATCTCACGGGCCCATCGCTCGATGCACTCGACGATGCGGCGCTGCAGGCACAGCTCAAAACGATCAATGTATTTTGTCGCATGACGCCCGATCAAAAATTGCGGCTCGTACATGGTTTGAAAAAAAATGGCGAAATTGTTGCGATGACAGGGGATGGCGTCAACGATGCGCCTGCGCTGAAGGCAGCTCACATCGGCATTGCAATGGGCCAGCGCGGCACTGACGTTGCGCGTGAAGCGGCAGACCTGGTGTTGATGGATGATGATTTCGCGTCCATCGTGGCGGCGATCAGAGCGGGGCGTCGTATTTTCGATAATCTCGGTAAAGCGATGGCATTTATTATCGCGGTGCATTTGCCCATTATTGGGTTGAGTCTGCTGCCGGTATTGTTTAATTGGCCGCTGATGTTGATGCCAGTACACGTTTTATTTTTGCAATTAATTATCGACCCCGCATGCTCTGTGGTATTTGAAGTCGAGCCGGGAGAGCGCGATCTGATGCGCAGGCCGCCGCGCGCGCCAAATACATCGTTAATCAGTCGTGCATTGCTTGGCATCAGCGTACTCGAAGGCAGCATTTTGCTCGCGATCGTACTATCGCTGTTTTTTGTTTCGCAACACTGGCACATGAACAGCAACGCGGCGCGAGCTTTTATGTTTGTGACATTAATTATCGCGAATCTGGGATTGATCATCGTTAATCGCACCCGACAGCACGGCATATTGAATGCGATTAAAACGCCCAATGTTGCGTTGTGGTGGGTGTGCGGTGCAGCGTTGGCGATGCTGACAGCTGTTTTAACATCGCCTTGGCTGCGACAATTATTTTATTTCGATGCACTCGGCATACGCGAATGGCTGACGGCGCTGGGTGCTGGATTGCTGAGCGTTGTAGTGTTCGATGCGTTGAAATATTGGAGCCGACAGCTTGGTAGTCGATCTGTAAACCAGCCGGAGCACACGGGAGGGCCTTAAGGCGCCGCGCATAACGCAGTCCAAGTCGCTGAGCGAAGATGAGGCGCTAGATTCGTTATCGCGCCACCAGTACCGGCATCAAGCGAAGCCAATATCCATCGTGGAATTGGGCGGCAATATCAGTGGTGAAGTGAAACGTGATCTCGCGGAGATTGCCGATCGACAATCAGAGCGGTAATGAGCGAATAGGGAGAAGGGCTTGATTTAATCTGAGTGAGTGTGATTAACTCTGCCGACTTGCAGTTCGTAATAACTTAAATAAGACGGCTAGCAATGACCTTTACTTCTGCGCATAGCACCTTTACCCAGCTTCCAGTTCTGAGGCCGATACCGTATTTTTACCGCAATATTTCGATCTCAAAGGCTTTAGCTCTTGGCTTTTTGAAGCCCAATGTAAACGTTTCCATGATATTCAGATGGTTTACTAAAGCACAATAATTTGTGGGTTTCGATGCAGGGCAGTTAGGCATTTCTCAGTGCACCGCAATGCAAATAGTTACAAAAATAATTGATCACCAACACCGGGGGTTAACCATGAAAATACAACAACCAAAACAAAAATTACTCGTGCGCGCCATTACCGCGTCCATTGCGATGGCGGCGTATGGAGCAACACTTAATGCCTATGCGGAAAAGGCGTTGGAAGAGGTTATTGTCACCGCGCAGAAGAAAGACGACACGCTGCAAACTGTGCCGATGACAGTTAATGCGGTGACGTCCGAGACGATCGAAAAGTACAACATGCTCGATTTTAAGGATGTTGCGCAGGTAACGCCGGGTCTGACGCTGGAGTCGACTTCCGCTCGCACAGCAAACGCTTCACTTCGTGGGATTCAAGTCAATACTGATGCGGCCGCCGGCGTGGCTGTGGCGATTTATTGGAACGAAGTTAATTATGACATCGATAGCGCATTTAAGGCGATGTATGACGTTAGTCAGGTCGAAGTGTTGCGCGGTCCACAAGGTACACTCCGTGGTATTACAGCGCCCGCTGGTGCGATCACAATTAAAACGACTACACCGAATTACAATAAGATTGACGGCTATGTTCAACAATCTTTATCGGATCAAGATTTGTCGAATACACAATTTGGTGTAAGTCTTCCGATTATCGAAGATAAATTGGCACTACGTATTGCTGGTGTTTACGACCATAACGATGGCAACGGTGTTAAAAATGTCATTACCGGCACTAACGAATCAGCGGAAACGCGCAGTGGCCGTCTTACCGTGGGCTTTCGTCCCACTGAAAACATTGAAGCAAACTTTATTTATCAGCATTTAGAAAATATTGCTGATAGTTTTCTGAATCAACTTGTAGGTTCTGGAAGCACTGGAACGTTTGATACGTTTGGCCGTAAGAGTGCGACAGACTTCAATGGCTTTTCTCACGCTCGCCGAGATATTGCTACACTTAACGTGACATGGGATTTGGATGGCCATGAGCTGGTTTATATCGGAGGTTATCAGCGTCAAGTGCTGCATAACGTCAACGATCTTGATACCGCAAATGTGTTGCCAAATGAGGCGCTGGTACAAACAGTTGATAGTAATATCCCGAGCTGGACACATGAGTTGCGTTTTTCTTCAGCAGATGCGGATTTCTATAACTACACATATGGAATTTATTATTCGCACGCATATTCATCTACAAAATTGAGTCAACCGAGCTGGCTGGGTTCGCGCGCTGGGCTGGATGCACTTGGCTTCCCTTTCATATTTTTTCCGACGCAGGCATCTACTCCGATTGTTATTTCTGGACCATCGGAAGGCTTTGCGGTATTCACTAATCAGAGCTTTCAATTTACCGATAGCACTGAGGCGCAAATTGGTCTGAGATATCAAGGCAATCGCCAAGCGCAAGACAATGCTCTTGGCGGGGCTGCGCTACCGAAATACAGAAATTCAGATGAAGCCATATCGGGCTCGGCAAGTATTTCGCATCAACTAACTGATGAAGTTCGAATCTATGCAAACTATGGCCATTCCTTCCGACCTGGTGGTCGCCTGCCAGTTCCGGCGACGCCGCCATTGGAATCAGGCACATGGACCCCAGAAACATCAGACTCGATAGAGTTAGGCTTTAAAAGTCGTTGGAATGATGGACGCATACAGCTGAATGGCGACGTCTTTTATCAAAAATTTCATGACTTCGTTGCCCGTGCAGGCAGCATATGGACAAATAACGGTGGTGGTTTAGCGAACCCACAGAGTCAATTTGGCTTTAACTACAATGCAGATGTGCTTGTGCAAGGCGCTGAGATATCTCTCGATGCTCTACTTACCGACAATTGGCAAGTGGGTACTTCGATCAGCTATACAGACGCCAAGTTTGATAATGCCTCGAAACCCTGTAACCACTTCGACTCATTAGGTAATCCAATATTGCCAAGTCCTGCGAATGCTGGCGCAAATGGCTTTGGCCTCTCCTCAAACGGCGAATATTTTACTTGTAATTCGAGCGGTCGTATTGGCTCCGAGCCTAACTGGATGGCGAGCATTACTTCGGAATATGTATGGCCAATGGGAGGTTATGAGCCATTTGTTCGCGGTCTTTACAATTTCCGAGGTGGCAGAGCAGATGACACGATCGCAAACAGCGCTGGAGATACGCCAAGTTATGGCGTGTTTAACTTGTATCTGGGTGTCAGGGGGGCGCAAAAATCGTGGGAAGTGACCTTGTGGGCGAAAAACCTATTTGATCATCAAGCCACAACCGGCATTAGTGACCAGATGACTAGCGTGGCTGTTATTACCGGTGAAGTTATTCAGAGTGGTTACCATAGCGTCCAAATCATCCCCGAGCGCGAAATCGGCGTCACCGGCAAATACAGCTTCTAATCGTTTTAACCGTGAACCTCCGTGTCGGCAGAGGTTCGCGGGTTTTGCCCTCCGACGTTGTAAACTCCTATGTTTTTGCTTGCGCAGCCCGGTGATTTTCATCGGGCTTTTTTATTTTTCCATTTTGAGAATGTCATCTCATAGACTATCGGAAACACACAAAAAACTGCACAGACCGGCTGCTGCATTTCAAAATGCGCCGCGGTGGAATGATTACAACATGATCCGTATTCGCTTGTTTGCTTTGATTAATAGTGTAGCGGCGAGCGTTGCGGCTACGGCCACCACGACGGTCAGCACGGTTTCGCGAAGCTCAAAATTTTCAAAGAAAGAAATAAGGAGCGGGTGGACAAAGTAAATCGCGGTTGAGTAGAGCGCGATGGATTTACTTTTCCCCTGCACATTGATGCTCAGCGCCAATAGAAATAATGCCGGACAGAGAATAATGAGCGCGCCCAAAATATCGCAGCGTTTCACGGCGGATTGCGCGATAAAGTTGAAATAACTTTCCGCAAATAAAAGCATGAGGCCAATAACAGTGAAAAGTAGTGCGGGGGTTTTGGGTATTTTCGTATACAGCTCGGTTCGTCTTAATAAATAGCCGATGCAGAAAAATGGAAACGCAAAAAACAAAAAACTACGATAGAGCCAGAGTTTTCCGCATAACCGGTCAATCGTGGCATTTTCGGCAAGATGATAGCTGCCGATGTACTGAATCGATACGCCGATAAAAAATAATACGATTGCCAACAGGAATAATAATCGGGGAGACCAGTTCCTGATCAGATAAAGCATGCCGGCCGCGCCAATCATTGCCGGCAAATACCATAAATGGTTGTACCCACCCAGAACGGTGATGATGGTTACTTTGATCGCTTTAACGATGGTGAACTCTGCAGGCCGCAACCAGAAATAAATATATACCAGCGTCCAGAAGCCATAGAGCAACAACGCCCGCTTGAACCATTTGATCGGGCTTGTCTGTACTGCCGAATAAAAAAAGAAGCCGTTGATGACAAAAAAGACGGGGACCGCAATTCGAAATAATCCATTAACCGTCAGATAACGGGCCACCGGGCTGATATCCGCAAGGAAGTCGGCATGAACACCAACCACCATATATGCCATAACAATTTTGAGAATATCGAGCGATATATTCCGATTCAATTCTAAAGTGCCTTTAGAGGAGGCGAGAGGAAGTGCCAGGTTACTCAAAATAAGCTCCCGATAAAGTAACGGTAAACGTTTTATCGATTATGCAACACCGAACCATAACAGGAGCAGATTATATAAGTACTATTTGCGAGTTATGGTAGCCAAGTCGCACCACAAATAAGTTGGCGGGTTAAATCGGCTGCGGAAATTTCACGACATCCACTCGTGTTTTGTCCAGCCCAGAGCGGCGAAAAATCTCCCACACCTTTTGCCTCAGCTTTCGCTCGCAATGAAGCGATGGCTGCACTCGCTAACGGAAATGTTGGCGCGGCGGAATTAATGGGGCCGATCTCGCGCATGATGCGGTTGACAATGCCGCGCGCTGGACGGCCTGTGAATAGATTCGTTACTGCTGTCATTTTCCGTGATGCTTTTTTTAAGGCTTGTCGATGGACCGGGCTCGTGGTTGCTTCGTTGCATAGCAGATAGGCAGTGCCGATTTGCACGCCAGCCGCACCGAGTTGCATTGCCGCATTGATGCCGCGAGCGTCGGCGATGCCACCTGCGGCAATCACCGGAACTTTTACCGCATCGATAACTTGTGGCACCAATGCGAATGTACCCAGCTGAAGATTCATATCATCGGAAAGAAAATTCCCGCGATGACCGCCAGCTTCCCAGCCTTGAGCAATAATTGCGTCGACGCCACGCGCTTCGAGCCAAATTGCTTCCGCCACTGTGGTGGCGGTCGAAAGAATTTTTGCGCCATAGCATCGCACTGTTTCCAACATTTCAATGCTTGGCAAACCAAAGTGAAAACTGACGACGGCGGGTTTAAATTCGGCAAGAACAGCTGCCGCTTCCTCATTGAACGGTAAGCGGGCAGGGCTCGGCACAATCGTGTCGGCATCGATATCGTATTCGGAAAAATAACGCGCTAATAAAGCACGCCAAGTGTTTTCTTTTTCAATATCGAGATTGGGTTGGGTATGGCAAAAGAAATTGACATTGAATGGTTTGTTCGTTTGCGCGCGTATCACCGTTAATTCTTGGCGCAGCGCGTCTGTGCCAAGCATCGCGCATGGAAGCGAACCGAGCGCACCTGCATTCGATACCGCGATGGTCAAAGCACTGCCTTGTACGCCGGCCATTGGCGCCTGAATAATGGGATGATCGATATTAAGAAGTCGAGTTAGCGACATGTGATATTCCCGCTATTACGAGCGCTAATTTTAAATTTGATCAAAGTCGGCGCGAGGTAAACATTACCGCGATATATTTTTCTCAATCGTAGGCGCCGTTTTTAGTCGAGCATCTTGGTACGAATTCAGCGTAGACTAAGAAGAATATTGGTATTCGTAGAGTGGGGCAATGTATCTTGGCTTCGCTTTTCTTTTTGCAGTCCGCTCTAGCTGAGCAATTTGCACTGAATTTCATTGGCGCGTGGCTTGCAGCTGAGGCGTGGCATTATTAAAGGGGCAGGCTGTGGTAAAACTCAAATTCGGCATCGAGCTTAATTATGTGATCGGTGATCCGGGCTGTGATTTCATTTTCAATATTCATGCAGCACAGACTTCGCGACAGCAGATAATGCAGGAAAATCTGACGATCAACCGCGGTGTCGCGCCGGTTGTTATTACCGATCCGAACAGTCGCAATCGCTATGTTCGGCTACGCGCAGAAAAAGGACCGCTCACGATTGCCTACAATGCAACGGTCGCCATCAACCACCATATGGCCTCTACCGCGTCGTTGCAGGAAATGCCGATTTCGCAATTGCCGCAGGACGTGCTTAATTACCTTTACCCCAGTCGTTATTGTCAGTCGGACCGCCTCTATAAATTCGCGATGGCGGAGTTTGGTCAATTGCTGCAAGGCTATACGCGCGTGCAAGCCATTCAGCAGTGGGTACAACGCTATATCACGTTTTCACCGAGCACCTCCAACGCGAGTACTTCCGCAATCGATACGTTGATCGAGCGCGCGGGTGTCTGCAGAGATTTCGCGCATTTAATGATTGCGTTATGCCGCGCATTAAATATTCCCGCACGCTTTGCTACCGGCATCGATTACGGCGCCAGCCCGGATTTGGGGCCGACCGATTTTCATGCGTATGTCGAAGTGTATTTGAGCCGGCGTTGGTATTTGATCGACCCGTCCGGGTTGGCGATGCCGATGGGGTTGATCCGTTTGGCCACCGGCCGCGATGCGGCCGATGCCGCATTCGCTACGATATTCGGTGCGGTGAGCTCGAGTGCACCGCGGGTGTCGATTGCAGCGCTGGTCGATAGCGATAACGCCGTGGAGCCGTTTTACTCGAACGATGCGATGTCGACGGATGATTGAAATCGTCATTGCGAAACCACACATTTAATCGCGACGACGGCGGATCGATATCGGTGCCATTAGCGTTGCTGAACGATCGCAAGAACGGCGGCGCGCAGTGCGGCGGTATCACCTTTTTGTAAACGCGCCTGTACGTGCGCTGGAGTGTCCAGCGAGGTAACGCTTTCGATCGATCCACTCAATAGCAAGCAGGGTGTATCGAAATGACTTTCCGCAATGAGCAAAAGTAGATTCTCTCCTTCGATATCCGGCAGGTGATAATCGCTGACGATAAGGTCGTAAGGATGCTGCAACAATTCGATAAGTTCGCTGCGGTTGATAGCGCGCTTACAGGTCGAAGACGGTAATAATTTCAGTAACTGGCGTTGCAACAGCAAAAAATCGGTCTCGTTGTCTTCAACCACCAATATGCTGATCGCCTGCTCCATGGTTTCATTTTCGCGAGTCATCAATCGTTCTCCGGCAAAAATTCACTATTTCATCTGCCGGCACGGGTCTTTGAATGAAATACCCTTGCAGAAGATCGCAGCCGGCATTTTTTAAGAATTCCTGCTGTGCATAGGTTTCGACACCCTCAGCAATCACATTCAATTGCAGCTTTTCTGCAATCGCGATCATCGCGTGCACAATAGCGACATCGTCCGGGTCATCCGGCAGATCGCGTACAAATGCGCGATCGATTTTGAGAACATCGACCGGAAATCTTTTTAAATAGCTGAGGCTCGAGTAACCCGTGCCAAAGTCATCCAGCGCAATAGTAACGCCTAGTTCATGCAATTCGTTGAGCGCGCGTAGCGCAGTGCCCGCATCGTGCATCAATGCTGTTTCAGTAATTTCGACTTCCAGCAAATGAACGGGAAGATGGGATTCACGCAGCACGTCTTCGACCATTCTGACCAGATTCGGCTGGCGGAACTGAAACGCGGAAAAATTCACCGCAATGCGTATGTCCCCACACCCTTGTGCACGCCATTGTTGGGCCTGACGACAACTCTCGCGTAACACCCATGCGCCGATAGGAACGATCAGGCCGGATTCTTCCGCCAGCGGAATAAATTCTGCCGGGCTTACCATTCCCAGGTTAGGGCGCTGCCAACGCACGAGCGCCTCGGTACTGATTAAGCGCCCACCATCGCAGGCCACTTGCGGTTGATAATGCAACAGCAGTTCTTCGCGATCGAGCGCCGCTTCCAGTGCATGCGATAAATCCAATTTATCCTGCAGCGTCGTGCGCATGCTCGGTTGATAAAATTGATAATTACTGCCGACCTGTTTCTCAGCACTATGGAGTGCAATAGCGGCGTTTTCGCACAGCATATAGCTATCAGTGGCATCGATAGGATAAATGCTAATACCCACATTAACATGAACTCGCCACTCGTACCGCGCTAGCATAAAAGGGACAGAGAAAACTCTTAATAAGGTTTGCGCCAAACTTTCAATATCTGCGCGTGTTTGGCAATGACACGAAAAAATGGCGAATTCATCCGCCGCCAGGCGCGCAACAAAATCATCTTTGTGCACCGCACTGCGTAAGCGATTGCCGACCTCAGTCAGCAATGCATCGCCCGCCGAGGTACCAAGATGATCGTTCACATCTTTGAACCGGGTTAAATTAACGCTAAACACGACCACCTTGCTGGCCGTCTCGTGGTGCGGATCACTCGATAAGTTTTGCAGGCATTGCGACAGACGCTCGTAGAATTGCAGGCGATTCGGCAAGCCCGTGAGGGGGTCGTAATTCGCCAAATAATGGATGCGCTCCTGCGCCAGCCGATGCTCGCGCCGCGCCGAAGAGTCGCGCAGCTCGCGGTGAATTGCCGGCGGCAATCGCTTCAAATTACCTTTGATGAAATAGTCTTGCGCACCTAATCGCATTGCCTCCACGGCCCGATCTTCACCGATAGTTCCAGAGACAAAGAAAAAGGGCACATCGGGATCGGTTTTGCGCACCAACTCAAGTGCTTCGTGGCCGTTGAAACTGGGCATCGTATAATCCGAAAAAATAATATCCCACGGCGCCTCTTGCAGTGCCGTCGTCAACTCTGCCTTGCTGTCGACGCGATGCGAGTTTGGGTTAAAACCATTTTTGCGTAACGTGTTGAGCAAAAGTAGCGCGTCGTCTTCATTGTCTTCAACGATAAGTGTTCGGATTGGTATAGCGTCCATCGTCCGCTCCTTTCTTCCTCGTGAAGTTCTGTTGTGGTCGAGCCAATCTGTTGTTGTGAAAGTGTGTTGTGGTCGTGAGATACGTTGTATTCACGAGAGCTTGTTAAACCGGAGTGGGTGGAAGCTCATTCACCAGCAGCCAGAACACACCGAGCTGACTCACCGCATTGACGAATTCATTGTAATCAACCGGCTTTCGCACATAGCTGTTGGCGCCGAGATTGTAGCCCTGCACCATATCCTGCTCCTCGCGTGACGAAGTCAAAATCACAACGGGAAGAATTCGGGTTTTTTCGCTATCGCGAATGGCCTGCAGCACCTGTAAGCCATCAATTTTCGGCAGTTTTAAATCCAGTAAAATGAGCGCCGGCAACGCGGGCGCGGCGCTAGCGTAAGTGCCTGTCGAAAATAAATAATCGAGGGCTTCCACACCATCGCGCGCGACAATAATCTTGTTTGAGATATTCAATTTCGAAAACGCGCGCAGGGCAAGTGCTTCGTCGTCTGGATTATCTTCTACCAGCAAAATCGGTCGCGTGTTCATACGTATGCCTCCTTGACGAGTGGCAGTGTGAAATAAAAAGTCGCACCTTGGTCGACCGCTGCGGCGACCCAGATACGGCCGCCGTGACGATGAATGATGCGTTGCACCGTTGCAAGACCGACGCCAGTGCCCATGAATTCCTTGGCGTCGTGCAGGCGCTGGAAAGCGCCGAAGAGTTTATTCGCGTAAGCCATATCGAAACCGGCGCCGTTGTCCCGGACGAAAAAGCAGGATTCGCCGTCCTGGTTGCACATACCGAATTCAATAACTGCATGTTCGCGTTTGCCGCTATATTTCCACGCATTATTTAATAGGTTTTCGAGAACAATGCGCAATAAATACGGATCGCCTATCGCGTTCAGTTGCGATGTGATTCGGATATCGACAGATCGCTCGGGGTTAGCGGCGCGCAATTCGCCGACGATCTCTTCCGCTATTGCCGTCAAATCCACTTTTTCTTCGCGCATACTGGTGCGGCTGACGCGGGCGAGCGTTAACAGCGCATCGATCAGGCTGCCCATGCGTTGCGCGCCACCGCGTACGCGCATCAGATAATCGGTGCCGGTAGCATCGAACTGTGTTCCGTAATCTTCCAGTAACGCCTGACTGAAGCCATCGATTGCACGCAAGGGTGTGCGCAAATCGTGCGATACCGAATAGCTGAACGCTTCCAATTCTTTATTGGCGCGTTCCAGTTCAGCCGTGCGTTCGGTCACGCGCTGTTCGAGCTCGGTGTTGAGTCGCTGCACTTCGAGCAGGGCGCGACGGCGGTCATCATTGCTGGCTTCCAATTGCGCACGGCGCTCGCCCACCTGTGCCAATAGCTCATTGAATGCATCGACTAAATATCCGATTTCATCATCTGTACTTTTTGCTGCGCGTAAACTGTAGTCTTGCTGTTCGCTGACTTGGCGAGCCACGTCGGTGATGTGAAGAATCGGTCGCGCCACACGTAACTGCAGCCACAATGAAAATAACATGGCAACAAACAGCGCGATGACCGCCACTGACAATACGATCGAAACGTATTTCCACACACGGTCGTACAGTTGATAATTTGCTTTTAGATAAATCGTGCCCAGAATTTCGTTGTGATCGATTATTCGTTGAAAGACGATAATTTGTTTGCCGATAACCTGGTGGTTATCGGCTTCTGGCAACGCTGGAAATACCTGATTCGGATTATCGATACTTCTATAAGAAGCGAATAATGTGCCTTTGGCGTTGTACAGCGCGGCGGCGAGAATTTGCGGTCGCGCTTCGAGCGTTGCCAAACTTTCTTGTGCCACATTAGGGTCGTTGAATTGCAGCGCCGATGCATTCGCAAGCGCCAATAATCGGCCCTGTGTGGTCAGATCCTGCAATAGCCGTGTGTTGTAATCGCTGAGGTCGTACAACACCATAATCAAACCCGACACAAACAGCGCCGATGTAGTAGTCAACAATACGCCCGCGAACAGCGTACGCCGTATGGTGCTGCGAGGAAGCCAGCTCATCATGGCATCGACTCACCGCGTACATTGCTGGCTACTTTCAGCAATTGCGCACTTAAACGCAGGCCTTGTTGGTTCGCCGTATCGAGGGCCACCTCAAAAATAACGCGATTATTTTTAAGCGAGAAATTAATTGTGCCGCCATCATCCAGGCCATGCTCGGATTCGGTGACGATCAACAGCGGCGAATTTTGAATTTTGACGAGTAGTTGCGGTAGCAGAGTTTGATTTGGACGTGCCACAAACAGAACGTTGACATCAGTAAGATCGCCATCATCAACGCGGCGAACCTGCACCGGGCGATTATTAATAGTATGGTCTTTAACAACCGCATTGAGTTCTGAAATGAAACTGTCCGGCGCCGCGATTCCAAATACAAAGGGACTATTGGCGTTAGCAAAGGCGGTGGGGGGCCAATCGATGTATAAACAAAATTTGTAGAGGAACGCCGCTTTGATTTGATATTCCATGGCGCTGGACGGCAAGTTCTCCGCCAGACTTACGGTGCTGCCACTACTACAAAGAATTACGGCAAAAATAAAAAAATATTTATAGAAATTCACATGCGCAGAGCGCCACCACTCCGATCTATGGGTGCGCGCCATAGCCTGCGTGCTGCAACACGCGGGCAAGCTCTCGATAAATACTGCCACGTAGCCTTTCCGTAAGCGCTGTGCTTGATTTCCAGTTCAAGACATTGCGTCGTTTGCGCAAGGCTTGCGTAAAGATCTCATTCACAGCATGAGGAGCAACAAGGTGAGCCGTCGTTGCTAACGAGAATAGAGTACGAATTTTATAAAGTCCAACACTGCTCATCATGTCTAGTTATGTGGGCGAGGCATCGTGAAAATTTCTATCGGGATTTTGATAGTCTTACAATATGTCTGGTTTTTATCGAAATCGTTTCGATGGTAATTACCAGGCAGAATGTGGCACCTTCTTACCTACGTATGGATAAAACGAAGTCGTTGTGGTTAAAAGAAGGGGCTTTCTTTGTTGAAAGCGAGGAGGGAGATTGTGAAGAAAGCAGGGCGTATCGCGATAGGAAATAATAATCGCCATCTTCAGAATTTTAATTCCTGTTTCGGCGCCGCGCTCTCCGCTGTCCCCGCCGGTTTTCATTTTTTACTGTCGACAATTATTTTTTTAATACACGACAATTCTGCATTCGCAAACAGTAGCTTGAGCTCTGTCAGCGCGTTAGCCGATCTGTCGCTGGAACAGCTGGGCAGCGTAGAGGTCACGTCCGTATCCAAAAGTGTACAGAACTTGCAATCGGCTGCAGCGGCGATCACGGTCGTTACCAATGAGGAGATTCGCCGATCCGGCGCTACCAGCATACCGGATGCATTGCGTTTTGTGCCGGGCATTAATGTGGCCCGCCAAAGCGCGAGTGAATGGGCGGTAAGTTCGCGCGGATTCAGCAGTATCAGTTCGGAAAAATTACTCGTGTTATCCGATACTCGCAGCATCTATACGCCGCTATTTTCCGGCGTGCTGTGGGATGTTCAAGATTATTTGCTCGAAGATATAGACCGCATCGAAGTCATCCGCGGCCCTGGCGCTTCGCTGTGGGGCTCGAATGCGGTTAACGGTGTCATCAATATCACAACCAAAAAAGCGCAGGATACGCAGGGCCTTTATGTGGAAACTGCGCTTGGCACCGAGGATCGCGTGACAGCAGCTGCACGCTACGGAGCCACTGCGGAAAACGGTGCGAGTTATCGCATCTACGGCAAGTATATCGATCGCGACGATACATTGAATTCCACGGCAACGAGCACTGACGATTGGCACCTGGGCCACGTCGGTGCGCGCAGCGATTGGGACGTTACCACGTCCGATAGCATTACCGTGCAGGGCGATCTATACCATGGAACGATTGGCAAACACGCGCCATCGATTACGGTAATTGGCCGACAAGGTCCCACCGGCGGTTTGGATGTTGACGTCAGCGGTGGCAATGTACTCGGTCGTTGGCAGCATCAAATCGACGATACCTCGAATTTTGTGTTGCGCGCTTACTATGACAACACTCATCGCAATGATCCCAGTTACCGCGACGATTTAAATACATTCGATGTCGACTTTCAGCATCAATTCGATTTCACCGCGCGCCAGCAAATCATTTGGGGATTAAATTATCATCTCACTGAAAATAAAAATGTGGGCAAGGGCATTTTCAATGTCGACCCGGATTTTTCGCGCGATCAATTATTCGGACTTTTCGTCCAAGATCAGATCGCACTGCTGGATTCGTTGCATCTGACGCTGGGCACGAAATTCGAACACAATGATTTTAGCGGCTACGAAACACAGCCGAGCGCACGACTGGCATGGCAATTCTCACCATCCAGTACGCTATGGACTGCGGTGTCGCGCGCAGTGCGCGTACCCACACGTTTGGAGCGCGATATTGCCGTTGAGGTTACCTTTGATGATCCCTCAGTGGTGCTGCAAGGTAATCGCGATTTCAAATCGGAGGTGTTGGAGTCTTATGAAGTTGGGTATCGATGGCAAGCACGCGATAATCTCGCGTTAGATTTAGCGGCATTTCACAATCACTACAGCGGACTCGCTTCATTAGAGGTGGGTACGCCTTATATCAATCCCGTCAATGGTTTTACGGTGATTCCCATCATCAATAAAAATACGACCGACGGCAGCACACAAGGTATCGAGACGCAAATTACTTTTGTACCGATATCGGTATGGCGGTTTTCCGTTAATTATTCGTATTTGGATATGCAGATCGACCCGACCGGCCTCGATATCAATCGCGGTGCTTTTCTTGCCGGTGCAACGCCGCGGCATCAGTTTGGTCTGCGATCATTTTTAGATTTGCCCGCCGATACAGAGCTCGATATTCAATTTCGTTACTTATCCGCGATCCGGCATTTGCCGCAAATCGTGAACGGCGATGGCATATCCGCATATGGAGAAATGGATTTGCGGTTGGCGAAACGTCTCAGCAAACAATTGGAAGTGTCGCTGGTTGGGCAAAATTTATTGCACGATCATCACACCGAATTCGGTACACCAGAGGCGCGCGGGGATATTCAACGATCCGTCTATGCCAAAATAACTTGGCGGATGTAGTCCGATCGTGTCGGGCCGTACTCGTCATGATTGCGCATAATGTATATTATGTTAAATACAGGAAATTCCTGAGTTCGAGGACGGGCTCTCGTCTAATGCGCAGTGGAAAGTTCGAAAAACTCTATCAGTGTCCCCTCGGCATCCTTTGCCATGGCTATCGTTAGCGGGGAGCCCGCGCCGTGATGAGGTTCGGATACCACCGTGTAGCCAGCAGCACGCACTTGTTCAATGATCGACTGCACATCGGCCACTCGGAACACCAGCTTGGCCGGATGAAGTGGCGTTCCGCCGTCGGCATGGTGCATCAGCACGACCATCGTCTGATGCTCTCCTGCTGCTGGAAAGCCCAGACCTACCTCCTCGACAGGTGCGCTTGGACTGCCATTACTGAATAGCGGGCTCATCCCGAGGGCTTGGGTATAAAAGGCCTTGGCTTTCTCCATATCGACGACGTCTATTCCGACCAGTGATAGGCTGACCTCACCGGCGCGCGTCTGTGCAGAGACGGTGGCGCAGGCCGCCGCCAGTAGCGCGATCCAGATGTACTTGTGTGTCACTGCTCGACTCTCCTATTCATCAAAAAAGAGGGCTGGTGTCGGTCTGATCGAGACGAACCATGGTCGCATTAATGCCACCGGCGAATCCAGCCTGCGCGCGCCGTGGAAAGCCACCTGCGCGTCAGGCGCCTTCAAAGCTGAGCTGATCGACCCGGATGGGCACCGACCCGGTATTGACGAGGCATAAATCCTCGGTGGCACGAGTGCTAGTCAGTACAACCTCCCCGCTCCCGCGCCCCAGCACGCGACCGTGCGCGTCCCCGCGCCGGATCTCCAGCGGTCCGTCCGCCCGGATCGTGAGCGCGCCGGAGACACCGCGCACTCCCGGATAGCGAGCGAATCCGCCGGGAGAGAGATCGAGCACGAAAGTGTTGCCACCGCGATGCGCAACCGCGCCACCCTGCGCGTCGAAAAAGTCCGCCGCCGCTATTCCTCGTCGCGCGTCATATTGGCCGACCCCCACCGTATCGAGCCGGACCGGAGCGATCGTGCCGTCGGCACGGTAATGGACGTAAGAGATCACGCTGTTGCGGTAATGCTCGGTCGCGCCCGGCGTCGCCTGGTCGTTGCAGGCGAAATACCATTGGCCGTTTAACTCGAAGAAGCTGCCGTGCCGGTCGTAATTCAGCAGGTCGTAACGAGCGCCTGGGCGCTGAAGGCGCAGTTCGGGGTCGGTCGTCGCCTCACTCAATACCGAGCCTTGCGTCTCGAACGGGCCGTAGGGGCTGCGTCCGATCGCGTAATAGCTTCCCCACGACAGGTAGTAGAGGTCGCCGCGGCGGTGGAGGAACGGCTTGTCGTCGGTCACTCCCTTCGCATAGGGGCCGACCGCCTTCTGCACCTTCAGCGGACGCGGCGGCTCGGCCAGCGAGACCATGTCCTCGCCAAGCCGCGCGATGAAATACTGAAACGTGCCGAAGACGATGTAATTCGCGCCATCGACGTCCTGAAGGATGCCGGGATCGCGCGCTTCGGTTTTAACGAGCCCTTCGGCGATCAGCGGCTTGCCGATCGGGTCGCGCCACGGCCCCGCCGGATGGTCGGCGACAACCACTCCGATTTCCTTCGGCCCGCGCGAGAAATACAGGTAATAACGCCCGTCCTTGCGCGCCGCGTCGGTCGCCCAGCATTCGTTGCTGGGCTTGCCCCAATAGGTCTGCTCAGGTCGCAGCGTGCCGGCGTGGCGCCAGTCGACCAGGTCGCGTGAGCGCCAGATCTGCCAGTCACGCATCACGAAGCCTTTGGCGTCGGGATCGGCGTCGTGTGTGGCGTAGAGCCACACCTCGCCGTCCCACACGCGGACCTGCGGATCGCAGACACCGAGGCCGGGGATGATCGGGTTGCCGGCGGCGCGGACTCGCTCACCCCGCGAAGATGTGGGCGCGCAGCCGGCAACACCGAGGCCGGCGAGCGCGATACCAGTCAGGACACTGCGACGCGTGAGGATCATGCCAGTCATATCAATTGTTCCTTGCCTTGGATGAACTCTGTATTGGTCACCGGCTGAGATGACAGCTGCGCGCAATAATGTTTTCCGCCTGTTCCTGATGACCCGATAACGGCTTCGGATTCAGATCCGCATTCACCGCATGATCGGCCAGTTCGGCGAGTTTGAATTCGCCGCGCTCAATGCGCTGACCGAGTTCTTTGCTCCAGCCGCTGTAACGCGTTTGCACGAGCTGCGATAGTTTGCCGTCCTCGATGACTTTCGCGGCGATCAACAACGCACGCGCCAGCGTATCGGCGCCGCCGATATGCGCGAGGAACAGATCGCTCGGGTCCGTCGATTGGCGGCGTAATTTCGCATCGAAATTAATGCCGCCGGTGGTGAAGCCTTTATCCTGAATAATTTGCATCATCGCGGGCACCAGTTCCTGCGCATTATTCGGAAACTGATCGGTATCCCAACCATTGCGCGGATCGCCGCGGTTCATATCGATCGAACCGAAAATATCGTAATGCCGTGCAATCGCGACTTCGTGCTCGAAATCGAGACCCGCGAGCGTCGCATGATTCACTTCGATATTTACTTTCACTTCTTTTTCCAAATTGTAGCGGCGCAAAAATGCGTACACGCCTGCGGAATCGTGATCGTATTGATGCTTGGTCGGCTCGAACGGCTTCGGCTCGATCAGAATCGTGCCTTTAAAACCAATGCGATGTTTATGCTCGACCACCATCGACAGGAAGCGGCCGTATTGATCGAGTTCGCGACTGAGATCAGTGTTGATCAGCGAGTCGTAACCTTCGCGACCGCCCCACAGCACATAATTTTCACCGCCGAGGCGATGCGTCGCTTCGATACACATGCGCACCTGCGCGGCCGCGAATGCGAACACGTCGGCATCGGGACTGGTCGCCGCGCCGCCCATGTAACGCGGATGCGAAAACAGATTCGCAGTGCCCCACAATAATTTAATGCCGGTGGCTTCCATCTTTTTCGCGAAAGCCGCTTCGATTTTTTTCAGATTCGTGTCGTGTTCGCGCAATGTGTCGGCAGTCGCCATCGCATCGACATCATGGAATGTGAAAAACGGCATACCGAGACGCGACATGAAATCGAACGCGGCCTCGAGTTTTTCGTCGGCTTGTACTTGCGTTTGACGCGGGCCGAGCCACGGACGCGGCAATGTGCCGCCGCCGAAAATATCGTTGCCGGGCCAGTTGAACGAATGCCAGTAACATACTGCGAGACGCAACCAGTCCTGCATGTTTTTGCCGAGTACGACGCGATTTTTGTCGTAAACGCGATAAGCAAATTCGTTTTGTGTTTCCGGACCTTCGAATTGAATCGGTTCGATATTGGAAAAAATACTCATCGGGTGAACTCCTGAAAAACATTTTTGAGACTGGGATATAACTTTCGATAAATCGCGCGACGCTCAGCGAGTTGCGCGACGAGATTCGAATCGGGCTCGATAACATGCGATACCGGCGGCGGTACGCAAACGGCAGCAGGATCTTCGCCGGACAGCGCCAGGCGCGCGAGGCGCGCGGCACCGAATGCACCGCCCAGCTCTCCACCTTTGCGATAGGTCAGCGGCCGATTGAGCGCTGCGGCGAGAATACGTCCCCAATACGCGAGACGCGCACCGCCGCCGACGACACTGATCGTATTTATTTCGCCACCGAGCACTTCAAGCCCATCGGCGAACGCGTGCGCAACACCCTCTAGTACGGCAACCGCGAGATCGGCTGATGTCGTTTCATTGCTAAGACCGAAAAATACGCCGCGGCTGTAAGGGTCATTGTGCGGCGTGCGCTCACCCGATAAATAAGGCAGAAAAAATGGCGTTGCACGTTGCAGCCCGCGCTGCTCGGCCGCAGCGGCAAGATCGGTAACATGCGAAAAATTGGCGAGCCTGCACAGCCAATCAAGCGTGCTCGCGGCGCTTAAAATCACTGCCATCTGATGCCAGCGATTCGGTAGACAATGACAGAATGCGTGCGCAGCACGATCGGGATTAGGGCTGAAGTGTTCGTTCGTAACGAATAAAACGCCCGATGTGCCGAGCGACAAAAACGCTTCCTGCGCTGCGATCACTCCCATGCCGGCCGCGCTCGCCGCGTTATCGCCGGCACCGCCGGCGACGATCACCACCGGCACGCCTAACAGTTCCGCTGAGGCGCGCGTGAGAACGCCCGACGGCGCGTTTCCTTCGACGAGTCTCGGCATATGCGAACGGTCGAGTTCGGTCGTTGCCAACATTCGATCGGACCATTCGCGTTTGCCGACATCGAGCCATGCGGTGCCGGACGCGTCGGATAAATCGCTGACTTTTTCGCCGGTTAATTTCAGCCGCACATAATCCTTCGGCAGCAATACGGTTTTGGTCCGGCGGAAAATCTCGGGCTCGTGTTTCTTCACCCACAACAATTTCGGTGCGGTAAAACCCGGCATCACGATATTACCGGTGATGCGGCGCGCATCGGGTTCGGCTCGCTCGATGTCTTCGCATTCGCGCTGCGAGCGACCGTCATTCCACAAAATGGCCGGACGCAACGGACGATCTGTTTCGTCGAGCAAGGTAGCGCCGTGCATTTGCCCAGCTAAACCGATGGCGGCGATCTGCGCGCGAATATCTGCTGGCAAACTTTGCACCGCACCGGCAGTTGCCTGCCACCACGATTCCGGATCCTGCTCGGAAAATAGCGGCTGCGGCCGACTGACCGTCAGCGCAACGGAGGCTTCGGCACGAACCGCATTGTCATCATCAATGACAATAGCTTTCACACTGGATGTTCCGATATCAATGCCGAGGAACATCACCTATCACCGAGAATAAATTGAACAAATAAATGCATATCAGGAATCTGCAACAGTGCGGGACGCGACGATGTCATCGTTGCTCTTGGTGCGCCACAAATGTTGAATATCTTCTAAGCGATGACGCTTAGTCTCGGGTACCCATCGATACACGAAAAACGCTGCGAATAAGCTCATTGCGCCATAAAACCAATACGCGAAGCCGTGATGCGAAAACGAATTGAGCCACGAATTTTCATCGAGAATTTTAAATGTCCACGACACCAGCAGATTGGTAATCCATTGCGCGGCGACAGCAATCGCCAATGCTTTGTCTTTGATCGAGTTGGGAAAGATTTCGGACAGGAGCACCCAGGTGACCGGCCCCCACGACAACGCGAAGCCGGCGATATACGCCACGACCGCCACCAACGCAGGAACACCGAGCGATTGCGCCTGAAATAAAAAGCCGAGCGAAAGCATTGATACTGCCATGACCAGACCGCCGATGATCAGCAGCGGTTTGCGTCCAAAACGATCGACGGTGGAAATCGCAATGACGGTGAAAACCACATTGGCCAGGCCGACGATAATGGTCTGCAACAACGCCGTATCGGTGGCAGCTCCCATGTTCTTGAACATCAGCGGCGCGTAATACAGCACGGCGTTGATACCGACGAGTTGCTGAAACGCGGACAGTGCAATGCCAACAAAAATCACTAATGAACCAAACGCAAATAAACCGACGTTGGTGCTACCGCGTGTGCTCGTGAGCGATATCTGAATAGCTTCAATGGTGATGCGCGCTTCTTCCTCATGCGTAATGCGATGCAGCACGAGCCGCGCCTCTTCGACACGACCTTTCATCACCAGCCAGCGCGGGGTGTCGGGAACGAGCAGCAGTAACGACATAAACAGCAATGCGGGCACCGCCTCAGAGCCGAGCATCAATCGCCAACCGATGGCGTTCACCCATGCATCATCGCCGGCTGAGGCGATAGCCCAATTCACGAAATAGACGATTAGCATGCCGAGCACGATCGCCAATTGATTGAACGCGACGAGTCTGCCGCGAATATCCGCTGGCGCGATTTCCGCGATATACAAAGGCGACAACATCGAGGCGATACCTACACCGATGCCGCATAAAATGCGATAACCGATGAAAGGCCATAACGCATTAGGACCCATGCCGCCAATCGGTCCCAATCCTATTTCCGGAATTGCCGAGCCAATGGCGGAAACTAAAAATAAAAAGCCTGCGACCAGCATTCCACCTTTGCGCCCGAGCTTGGCTGACAACCAGCCGGCTATCGCAGCACCGATAATGCAACCAAATAGCGCGCTTGAAATTGTCCACCCGGAAAGACTGCTACGCGCGGTTTCGGAGAGATTCAATGGATCGATAAAGTTCGCGTCGATGGCACCAACAGCACCGGAGATCACGGCGGTGTCATAGCCGAACAGTAACCCACCGAGAGCGGCTACGAACGTTAATTTGTTTACGAGAGCCTGGTGTTGCTGAGACATAATTTTCCCCGATATCGGATGTCATTATTGTAACGGGCATGTTAGCGCTACCAAAAAACGCCGGTCAACCAGTTAATCGCCAGCGTTAGCTGCTCTGGACATAGGTTCTATGTCCAGAATACGAGATAATGCACGGCCCAATTTCGCCCTCCTATTTCCGTTTATGAAAATGTCGAAGCGCGCTCGAAGCCCGATGACCATGCATGAAGCAGCCGCACTTATTGGTGTATCGCCGATGACGGTTTCACGCGTGTTGAGCGGCAGCCCCAATGTCAAGCCGGAAACCCGGGCGCGCGTGGAAGCCGCCATTAAGCGTATCGGTTACACGCCAAATCCTGCAGCTCGTCACCTCGCCGGGGCTAAAGCACTGCGCATAGGGGTTATCTACAACAACCCGAGTGTGGCGTATCTCAATGAATTTCTGATGGGCATACTCGATGCAACCGGCCCGCTTGAATGCCAAATCGTGCTTGAAAAATGCGGTAGCCGAAACATTCGCCCGGCAATCGAGAAAATTGTCGCCGATGGGCTCGATGGAGTGATGTTGCCGCCACCACTCTCCGATTCACCACAGGTGCTGGACCTGTTGCGCGAAGCGGGTATTCCTTGTGTCAGCGTAGCCGGAAAAGCCAATGCCGAAATCGGCCTCGCCGTGACGATTGATAATTTCGATGCAGCCCGCACCATGATGCGCTATCTACTGAAGCTTGGGCATCGCGACATTGGCTTCATCCTTGGAGCCTCGAATCAGCTTGCAAGCGCGGAGCGTTACGCGGGCTTTGTCGCGGCACTGGAAGAAGCCGGCATCGACTTGGCCCCCTCACGCGTGTGCCGAGGCGCTTTTACCTATAAATCCGGCCTCGGCGCCGCCCAACAATTGCTAGCCAACGATCGCAAACCTTCCGCAATCTTCGCGAGCAATGACGATATGGCCGCGGCAGTGATTGCGACTGCCCATCAATTACAGCTCCGTGTGCCGACCGATCTCACCGTCGTGGGATTTGACGACACCCTCTTTGCCACAGCGATTTGGCCGCCGCTCACTACGATCAAGCAACCAATCGGGATTATGGCGAAAAGGGCGTTAGCCCTGTTGATTGACGAGATTCGATTGCGCTCAGCAGGTAAAACAGCGGAGCCAAACCATCAACTCGTCAAATTTTCATTAATCAAACGAGACTCTTCAGCGCCGCTAACGACGTGAACACCTGTTACTCAATAAAATCCCACGGCGCATGCCAGCATAATTATTCCCGCAACGATAATAATCATTCCAACGGCGCGCGCAGCACCTCGAGAATCGGACATCAGACGTTCAACGGAAATGGCCAGTGTCACGATCGCCATCGCGCCCACATCCATAACGCCGACGATGAGCAAAATTGCGGTCAGGTTTGCGCAACAATAAATACAGCGTGCGCCGAGACGTAAACCGTATCGCCCAGCCGTACCGATGGTCGCTGGCGCTACATCAATATTTTTTGGCGCTTCGCGGCAGCAGATAAGTAAATGCGCTTTTCGCGTTGTGAATTGGAAGGCCCCGGCGAGCATAACGATAATTGCCGTTATTAACGGAGTCATTCGCGCCAATGTCGGTATTTGCATCTCGAATGCGGCAAGCGCTGTACCGATGGGGAAAATGGCGATACCCACCAATGTCCATGCGAGGAAATAACCAGTACCTGCCGATGCGGTTAATTTTCCAAGTCGAATTGTATTTATTTTTTTAAGCGCGCTGCGATAGCGCAATAGCATTGGAATGAGTGATGGCAGCATCATCGCCACCATCATCATCGACCACATGCCGACAAATGCGATCGCAGCATTAATCCAGCTCTGCCCCGGCATTCGCATCCACGCCATCGACATGGTCCAGCCACCCGGCATCGGCATTGCGCTCATCGCCGACATCGAAGCGCACAGGAAGATTGTTGCTGCAGCGCTGCAGAAAAAAAGCAGCGCTGCAATGGCAAAGAAGGCGCGATCACCCGTGTTATGCCCGAACTCGTCGTCACGCAAAATTTTCCCGTGTGTTTGAGCTACACAATTCATGATCGTTCCCCCGCTACTTCTTTTGTTACTTACTCGATGACGCGATTACTTACGCGTTTTTATACTCATCGTGCCGACGCCACCAGATGCCAGCTTCGTTGCGTCCGCGCGGCGCCCGATCGAGCCATTGATACATTCCCCATAATCCGTCGAGTCCGCGCGCATAAGTTGAGTACGCGTGGTAGATAACGCCGTCTTCCAGTACAAATGCGCTCATACCCGGTCGATCACGCGTATACGTGGGCACATCGGTCCCGACGCCCTCCGCAATTTGCCGCACGATGGGAGGAACTTCAGTCGTAGCGTCCATCGCGTGGCCACCGCGTTCGTAGTTGTATTCGATCTCCCCTGCCCGCTGTTGTGCTTCGGTGAACGCGATATTGAAATCGAAATTGAAATCGCTGCCGTGCGATGAAGCCCACGGAAATGTCCATTGCATGCGTTTTTTGTACGCCTGTAATTTTGCGAGCGGCGCACGCGATATCGCCGTCAGCGTGACATCGTGATGGGCGAGATGAATCGCAAAGCCATTAAAGCCATCCGCAATCGCCGAGCAGGATGGACATCCCTGTTTATAATCGGGCCCAAACATGAAGTGATAGACGAGCAGTTGCGAGCGCCCGTCGAAAAGATCGGCGAGCGATACGCTGCCTTTTTCATTTTCGAATCGATACGATTTATCGACGCGAACCCAAGGCAAGTCCTGACGCTGCTTGGCGACTTGATCGCTGCGACGCGTCAATTCTTTTTCTGCCGCTAGTAATTCGAGCCGCGCTTTAAGCCATTGCTCACGGGTTGCTACCGCATGCTGAGCCGTTCTCGTTTGACTGTTCATCGTTTCTTCCTCGCTACTGTTCACGACAGGTTGGTGGATGCTCGCGAGTAGCTTAGGATCGAGTATCGAATGCACGGGAGTAACAAATATGGCGGGATTGAAATGGACTCAATGATTACGGCGGCTGCGCAGGCGTTGGCAGTGGGTGATCCACTCGGCGCTCTGAATCGCGTCGCTTTGCGCAACGATCCACCCGCGCTCGCGCTGCGCGGCATTGCCATGGCGCAGCTCGGTGAGCTCGCCCGCGCGAAAGTTCTGGTACGCGAAGCGGCACGCGCATTCGGAGCGAAGGAACCGATGTCGCGAGCGCGGTGCATTATCGCCGAGGCCGAAATCGCATTGGCCACACGCGATCTCGGCTGGCCCGCGAAAACGCTCGATGCAGCACGAAGCGTACTCGAGCAACACGGCGATCGTGTTAACGCGGCGCACGCGCGCTATCTGGAAATCCGCCGCGATGTGTTGATCGGCAACATCGACAACGCAGAACGTTTACTAGCTGAAATAAATCCTGAAGTTCTTCCAGCATCACTCAAAGCCATTCACTATTTGCTCGTGGCCGGAATTGCGATGCGACGTTGTCACGCACGTGCCGCGCATGACGCCATTGCGCACGCGCAACGCGCCGCACGCAGCGCTTGTATCCATGCGTTGATAGCCGAGGTCGAGAGTGCCGCTCGCATTCTTCGTTCACCAGCAGCACGTCTGATAGCACAGGGCAAGTCGCACGATGTATTGCTCGATGACATCGAAAAATTATTTTCATCGAAAAATTTTATTGTCGATGCATGCCGCTATGTTGTGCGCGATGAGCGCAATGCAATCTCACTCGCCACGCGGCCGATATTATTTGCGTTGGCTCGTGCGCTAGGTGAAGCGTGGCCCAACGATGTGCCGCGCAATATTCTGGTGGTAGAAGCATTTCGCGCGAATCACATCAAAGATGCGAAAACTATCGACGAATCTTATCGCGCACGCTTACGCGTAGAAATCGGGCGGCTGCGCTCGGCACTGTCTCCGCTTGCCGACATCATGGCGACGTCGCGTGGATTTGCACTGGTACCGCATCAACCAGCCGATGTGATTGTGCTGGCGCGACCTATCGAAGAAAAATACGCGACCATTCTCGCGTTTTTAGCCGATGGCGAGCCGTGGTCGAGTTCGGCGTTGGCGCTTGCGCTCGGCATCAGTCAGCGCACCGTGCAACGCGCACTCGATGTGCTCGCTGCCGACGGTAAAATACAATCGTTCGGCGAAGGCCGCTCGCGCCGCTGGCTCACTCCACCGCTGCCGGGATTCGCGACGACATTGTTACTCCCATCGGCGTTTGCCGATTAAATAGAATGGACTCACATTCACTGCAATGCTAAACGCATACAACGGGAGATAAACATGAAGCGATTAAATGCCGATATCGTCGACGAATACGGACCGTTCCCAGGAATCGAAAAAGTCGCGGGAGTCACATACGATGGCCAGCACGTTTGGTTTGCGTCGGGCGATAAATTGAATGCGCTTAATCCGACGACCGGAAAGACGCTGCGCGCAATCGACGTTCCCGCGCATGCGGGGACCGCGTTCGACGGCAAATATCTTTTTCAAATCGCCGAAGATCGAATTCAGAAAATCGATCCGAGCAACGGGCGCGTGATTGCCACAATTCCCGCACCACTCGGCGGTGCATCGGGACTCGCATGGGCGGAAGGCTGGCTCTGGGCAGGCCAACACCGCGCGAAAAAAATTCATCAAATCAACCCTGATACCGGATCCATTGTGCGCACCATCGAGGCCACGCGTTTTGTCACCGGCGTCACTTGGGCGGATGGAGAGCTTTGGCACGGTACATGGGAAAATGAACAGAGCGATTTGCGCCGCATCGATCCGCAAACCGGCGAAGTGCTCGAACAATTGGATATGCCGAGCGGCATTGGTGTCTCAGGACTCGAATTTGATGGCCGCGATAAATTCTTCTGCGGCGGCGGCGATAGCGGCAAAGTACGAGTCGTGCGTAAGCCAAAACGCGCTGGGAAGTAAAAGAGGTACGGTAAAAATAAAAAATAATTTAGGACAAAGGCTTAGGATAGCCAAAACCGTCCCACTTTTATTTCAGTCAACGCGGCTGCAGCGAAACTCGCCCACTTTCGGAAGGAAAACTGCATCGGCGAAATGCCGGAACGTTTACGCCTCGCTGGTGGGTGAGCCACAACGATGCGTCGAGAGCAAATCCGCAAAATCTCCGGCATCGACCGGTCGACTGAAGTAGTAACCCTGCATTTCGTCGCACGCGCGCTGGCGTAAAAAAGTCTGTTGTTCGCGGGTTTCGACGCCCTCGGCGACAATGGTTAAGCTCAGGCTTTTTCCCATCGCAATAATGGCTTCGGTGATCGCTTGATCGTCTCTGTCTTCCACCACTTCGCGGATAAATGATCGATCCACTTTTAGGGTGTCGATGGGAAACCGTTTTAATTGTGCGAGTGATGAGTAACCGGTGCCGAAATCATCAATGGCAATGCGCACTCCGAGCCCTTTTATCGCATGTAACAACTGCACGGCTTGATCGACGTTATGCATGACCATGCTTTCGGTAATTTCGAGCTCTAGATGCTCCGGTCGCATCCCTGACTCGTCCAGCGCGTCTTTGATATGGATCAGCAGATCTTCGTTGAGAAATTGCCGCGGCGAAAGATTTACTGCTACGCAAACCGGTGCCAGCCCTTGTGCCTGCCATGCCATATTTTGTGCGCACGCGGTTTTGAGCACCCAGCGTCCGATTGGCACAATCAGGCCACTCTCTTCGGCGATTGGAATAAATTGGGCGGGTGAGACCAATCCGAACTGCGGATTATTCCAACGCAATAAAGCTTCAACGCCATTGATATTGTTGGTACGTAAATCCAGCTTGGCCTGATACTGCAACGACAGTTCATTTTTCTCGAGTGCCGAACGCAATTCATTCTCCAGCACCATGCGCTGCAATGTATGCGATTTGCTGCTTGAGCTAAAAAATTGGAAGGTGTTTTTGCCATCTTCCTTCGCTTGATACATCGCAATGTCAGCGTGTTTAAGCAATGTTTGTTCGTCGGTGCCGCCTTCTGGGAAAAGGCTGATGCCAACGCTGGCGGTGACGCGGCATTCCTGACCGTTCAGCGTCATTGGCCGCATGATTTCAGTAATAATTTTACGCGCGCAGGTGCCCGCATCTGCTGGAATATCGACTTCCTGAATCAACACAACAAATTCGTCGCCGCTCAATCGCGCAACAATATCCCCTGCGCGAACACAGCTGCGTAACCGTTTGGCTACCTCTTGCAGCAGGACGTCACCCGCTTGGTGGCCTAGCGCGTCATTAATGGATTTGAAGCGATCGAGGTCGATAAATAGCACGGCGAATTTGCGCGAATAACGTTTCGCCGATTCAACAGTAAGATTGAGGAGATTACTGAACATTGCCCGATTCGGTAATCCGGTCAATTCATCGTGCGTGGCCAGATATTGAATACGTTCTTCGGCGCGTTTGCGTTCGGTAATATCGATCACCGCCCCGGAAATGAAATGCGGATCGCCCTGCTCATTGCGTTCGATATTCGATTTGATCAGTAACCATCTATGCGTATTTGCGTCTATTTTGACCCGGCATTCAATCTGCCATTCAGTAAGCCCTTCCTGAAATGCTTCTTGTCTTCTTCGCGCGAGTTCTTTTATATCCTCTGGATCGATTTGACTCATCATGAGCTCTGGGGTCATGACGGTACCTTCGGGATGGCCATACATCGGCGCAATATTGTAGTTCCAAGTACCGTTGCTTAAATCGCTGGCTTTGGTTTCGTCGTTACCAAAAAAATGCCGATATATCGCAATTCCAGATGCTTTCAGCGCGGTCTGCAGATAGTTTTGCGCTATGCGTAACTGCTCGTTTGCATGTTGGAGCTGCTCTTCCAATTCTTTTCGCGCGGTAATATCGAAACACACGCCAGCAATATACTGAAGCTGTTTCAAATCATCGCGTCCGATCAAATAGCGGGACATTATCCAGCGGATTTTCCCGTCACTTCCCAACACCCGATAAGCGCAGTCCTGTCTCGAAGCTCCGCGCTCGATGGCCTTGGCCAACTCATCGCGCACGCTAATGCGATCAAGGGGGTGAACGCAGGCAAGAAAATTTTCAATATTATCGGTGGCGGGGTCGACGCCGAGTAGAGTGTCCAGATTCAGCGACCATGCCAGCTGAGAACCGACACCAGTAACGATCACATCGCCCGCTGCGCTCAACCTGAGGGGATAGAAAAAGACGCCTGTGCCCGACGCAGTTAACGTGGCACGCAGCAGTTCGACGGAGGGTCCGTCGCTGGCATTGTGTAAGCGCAGTGCCGTATCGGCGGTGAACAAGTCTTCGTCCATGGGTTTAGCTCGCATGTCAACCTCTACTCATCGTATGACCGAAGCGTAGAACATTCTTTGCGAAGCTTCATATTTGGCAATCGTTTTGATTGCCGGAGTTGTACCTAGATATGAGACATATATACCTACAACCCTCTTATGTACCTCATGTAAGGATGAGCTCTATCTTTTGATGATCGGCCCTCGCGATGCTCAGAACTCTCGCAGCGATAACCATTTTTCGCCGTTATTCGATGCAGCAACGACTTGTTCGATGAATGCCATGCCGCGCACGGCGGCCTCGATACCGGGTACATCAAGGGCGCTGATGGCTGGCGCACGCTGCTCGATACGCGCACGAACCTGTTCGGCAAAGTTGCGATAAATATTGGCGAACGCTTCGAGGTAGCCTTCGGGGTGCCCGCCTGGCGTACGCGTATTGGCTGCTGCCATGGCGCCGAGATAGCCGGCTGCGGTTCGTAAGCGCTGAGTCGGTTGATCAAGCGATTTCCATAACAAAGTATTTGGTTCTTCCTGATGCCATTCCAAGCCGGCCTTGTCGCCATAAACGCGAATACTCAGCCCATTTTCTTCACCGATCGAAATCTGGCTCGCCATCAGCACGCCACGGGCGCCATTGTCAAAGCGCAATAAAACGGAGCCATCGTCATCGAGTGTGCGGCCATCGACAAAGGTAGTCAGTTCCGCGCACAGCGCCGTGATGTGCAATCCAGTGACGTACTCGGCCAGATCCGCGGCATGTACACCGATGTCGCCCATGCAACAGCTGATGCCGGCGCGCGAGGGATCGACGCGCCATTGCGCCTGTTTGTTATCGGTGGCTTCGGTTTGATTCGCGAGCCAGCCCTGCTGGTACTCGACGATAACTTTGCGGATTGTTCCCAATTCACCAGACGCGATGCGTTGTCGTGCTTCTTTCACCAACGGGTAACCGGTGTAGGTGTGCGTTAAGCCATATAACAAACCACTCTCACGGACGAGCTCGCGCAACCGCAATGCTTCAGCGAGATCAAATGTTGCCGGCTTATCCGACAGGATATGAAATCCTTGTTGCAACGCCGCTTCGGCCACTGGGAAGTGCATGTGGTTGGGCGTGACGATCGCCACGAAATCCATGCGCTGCCCCGGCGGCAATGCCGCTTCGCGCTGCATCATTTCGCGATAATCGGTATAGACGCGGTCTGGCGGCAGGTACAATGCGGCACCGGAACGCGCGGCTTTATCGGGATTGCTGCTCAGCGCTCCGCAGACCAGTTCAATCTGACCATCAAGCGCCGCTGCGATGCGGTGCACCCCACCAATAAATGCGCCCTCGCCGCCTCCCACCATACCCATTCGTATTTTTCGCATTAGCTTCTCCTTCGGTAGCAACCCAGCGGCTGAGCTACGGTATTACTTAATGCCACTTTATTCAGCGGCCTGAAAAGATGGTTGCCTATGGCAGGCCGAGTACGCGCCGATTGAGCGCTGCATCGCCACCGAGGCTGGCAAAATCATCAAACGCGCGCTCAGCTTTGCGAATCATATGATCGCGAATAAATGTTGCGCCTTCGCGCGCGCCATCATTCGCATTTTTGATGCAGCACTCCCATTCGAGTACAGCCCAGCCGTCGTAGTTGTACTGAGTGAATAAACTAAAAATGCGTTTGAAATCAATTTGGCCGTCGCCGAGCGAGCGGAATCTACCCGCGCGATCGATCCAATTTTGATATCCGCCATAAACGCCGCTGCGCCCATCAGCATGGAACTCGGCATCTTTCACATGAAACGCTTTGATACGCTCGTGGTAAATGCGAATGAATTCGAGATAATCCATGTGCTGCAGCAACATGTGACTTGGATCGAACAAAATATTTGCGCGTGGATGATTTTTTGTTGCCGCCAGAAAACGCTCGAACGTGATGCCGTCGAAGAGATCCTCACCCGGATGCAATTCATAACAGACATCGACGCCGGCTTGGTCGAATGCATTCAGAATCGGAATCCAGCGTCGCGCCAATTCCGCAAAACCTTCCTCAACTAAACCGGCAGGCCGTTGCGGCCACGGATACATCAAATGCCACATCAATGCCCCGGAAAAGGTCGCATGCGCCTTGAGGCCAAGTCGCTGACTGGCTTTGGCAGCGTTCAATAGTTGTTTATTGGCCCATTCAGTGCGCGCTTTAGGATTGTTGTGATATTGCGCGGGTGCGAAACCATCAAACAGTTGATCGTACGCGGGATGCACGGCAATGAGCTGGCCCTGCAGATGCGTGGATAATTCGGTTATCTCGACGCCGTAATCGGCCAACTCGCCTTTCAGCTCATCGCAGTAGGTATCACTGTTTGCAGCGAGCTCAAGATCGATACATTGCGACGCCCAAGTCGGAATCTGAATGCCTTTATAACCAAGCTCCGATGCCCATTTCGCCATATTGGGTAACGAATCGAAAGGCGCTTCATTGCCGACGAACTGTGCAAGAAAAATAGCGGGGCCTTTCATCATTCTTCCTCCGTCTGGTGAGCAGACTGTGTCGATGCAGTAAATAGGAAATTATTAAGCGGGGGCGACTTCGAGATAGCGCCGGATTTCATATCAATATCCAAAATAAGTCAAATGTTTGAACTGGGGTGTTTGTTCGTTACTATCAACTCACATGGTTTAAAGGCGTAATGTATGTCGAGCAAAATTGGCATTGGTGTTAACGGCTGGGTCTGGACATCGCCCTTTCAGGCTTCGTCATTGCCTTTACTCGCCAAAGCGGCAGAAATGGGCTTCGATGCTTTCACCGTACCCATCGAAGATCCGACCTTAATCGATGCCGTGGAAATTCGTGCGATCAGCCGCGATCTCGGATTGCGTATTCACGTCTCAGGCGCGTTTGGACCGACGCGCGATTTAACGCATGACGATGAAATTTATCGGCGCGAGAGTCTCGATTACATTCATACCTCACTCAAATTGTGCGAACAGATGGGCGCGACGTTATTTGTCGGCCCGATGTATTCGAGCGTCGGCAAGCGCCGCAAAGTGCCCGAGACGCAGCGGAAGATCGAATGGGAGCGCGCGGTCGGCGGCTTGCGTGAAGCGGCGAAAATAGCGCGCGACCATGGCGTAACGTTGGCGATCGAGGCGCTCAATCGCTTCGAAACCGACCTGATCAATACGGCGGCGCAGCTTAAAAAACTGGTGCGTAATATCGACGATAGCGCGGCGAAAATGCATCTCGATACATTCCACATGAATATTGAAGAAGCCAATATTTACGATGCGATTGTCCTCGCCGGCGAAGATCTGGTTTACGTCGACGCGAGTGAAAGCGATCGGGGCGCACCGGGTTCAGCGCAAGTGCATTGGCACGATTTGGCGAGGGGCTTGCGCGATATTAATTATCATGGGGATTGTGTTATCGAAAGTTTTACGCCCGAATGTGAAGCCATCGCGGCGGCTGCGGCAATTTGGCGCCCGCTCGCGCCAAGCCAGGATCACATCGCTAGCGATGGTCTGAAATTTTTGCGGCAACTCTTGGCATAAGGTAACTCTGGGCATAAAGGGTATGGCATAACGGGGCAATCGCAGTATCTATCGTCAGCCGAAATTCTATTTAGTGCACATTTGTATCGGAGAAAACGTTATGCCCATGCTGAGCTACGAAACTACCCGCCGCACTCTGCAAACCGAAACCGGCACCTTGAGCTATCACGAAGCCGGTACTGGGGCGCCATTGATTTTATTGCACGGTTCCGGTCCGGGTGTATTCGGCTGGGCGAATTTCTCGCGCAATCTACCGTTATTCGCGCAGCACTTTCGCACCATCATTCTTGATATGCCGGGCTACGGCGGCAGTACGCCGGTTGATGGTTTTCCGGTTGATGCGGGTGTCAACGCGACACTGGAATTGATGGACAAGCTCGGTATCGAGCAAGCGCGCATTATCGGCAATTCGATGGGCGGCATGGTCGGCACTCATCTTGCCGCCAAATATCCGCATCGCATCGATCGGTTGTGCACCATCGGCGGTGCCGGCATGAATATCTATTCGCCGTTTCCCAGCGAGGGCGTGAATTTACTGGTCGATTTTACCGAACAGCCGACACGCGAGCGCTTGATTGCCTGGCTGCACTCGATGGTATTTGATCCAGCGCTGATTACTGAAGAGTTAATCGAGGATCGCTGGCGCCGTGCCACCGATCCCATCGTGCTCGAAGTGAGTCGCCGCATGTATTCGCGTGCTGCAATTAAAGCAATCGCAGCCGGCATGCGCACCAACCCATCATGGACACATCTCAGCGCGATTCAATGCCCGACACTCATGACCTGGGGTCGCGACGACCGCGTCACCCCGCTCGACTGGTCGCTGCTGCCAATGCGGATAATTCCGAAGTGTGAGGTACACGTGTTCTACGATTGCGGTCATTGGGCGATGATCGAGCGCCAGCATGAATTCGAAAATGTCGTGCTGGCGTTTATGCAACGTGCATGAAAGAAAACGCCTACGCGAAAAATTTGGCGAGGCAGCGTTTAATTCTGCAATTTCAAATATTGATTAACACCCAACGCGGTCAGCGTGCATACCGCTGCCGAGAGCAAGTAGACGCCGACGAAAGCGAGCCCGAAATGCGCGCACAGACCTAACGCGACCAACGGTGCGAAGGCGGCACCGATCAGCCATGCCAGATCCGACGTCAGCGCCGCACCGGTATAGCGGTATTTGGCGCCAAAATTGGCAGTGACCGAGCCGGCAGCCTGACCATACGACAACCCCAGCAACACGAAGCCGACCAATACGAAAATATCCTGACCGGCCGTGCCCGAGCCAAGCAATGTCGGCGCAAAGCCGCTGAACATGGCGATGGCGGCGGCCAGCGCCGCGAGCGTGCGTGTGCGCCCGAAGCGATCGGCAATCACGCCCGATAACACAATTGCGCCGGCCGACAGGAACGCGCCGCCAATCTGCACCATCAGGAACTGATTCACCGACTGATCCGAGAACAGCAGAATCCAGGACAGCGGGAAAATCGTGACGATATGGAACAGTGCATAACTCGCCAGCGCAGCTGCGGCGCCGATGATGATGTGACGCCCTTTCTGTTGCGCAAGATCGATAACGCTGGTCGGCTCTAGCTCGTGCTCGCCAAGCTCACGCTCGTACTCGTGGGTGAGCACCAGCCGCAAACGGGCGAACAGCGCGACCACATTGATTGCAAAGGCCGCGAAGAACGGATAGCGCCAACCCCATCCCAGAAAATCCGCCTGCGATAAATTGCTATTCAAATACGCAAATAATCCTGCCGCGATCACGAATCCGACCGGTGCGCCCAGCTGACCGAGCATGGCATACCAACCGCGACGATCCGGTGGTGCGTTCAATGCCAGCAGCGATGGCAGGCCATCCCACGAACCGCCCAGCGCCAACCCCTGCCCCACCCGGCATATCGCCAACAGGATGATCGATAACATGCCGAACTGCTCATAGCCGGGCAGAAATGCCATGCCACAGGTGCTGGTGCCTAGCAGGAACAGCGATGCGGTCAGCTTGGTACCGCGATCCCAGCGCCGTTGAATCCACATCGAAGCAATGGTGCCGATCGGCCGCGCGACGAATGCCAGCGCCAAAATGACGAACGACCACAAGGTCGCTTCCAGCTTCGGCAAAAAAGGAAAAAACACATGCGGGAAAACCAACGCGGAGGCGATACCGAAAACGAAGAAATCGAAGTATTCGGATGCACGACCGATAACGACGCCGACGGCAATCTCATTCGGCGCAACATCCGTATCGGCACTCTGACCGTGATGATGAATGTGTTTGTCGAGGTACTGCGAATTTTGCATGGCGTTAAATCCAATCGGGTGAGGCGGACGCCAGCATGTCGCCGCTGGTATCGGGTCATGCTATTTATCATTATTATCCGATAACTGCGATAGGACAAAACGTCCAATCGACGTTTCACTGCGATAGCATTAAAGTTCGCGTCACCTTCCGCACCACTGCGGATTCTCTGTGTGCCAGTTGCTGTCCGGGTTCTTATCGATGACTACCGTCAAACTTTTCTGTCGATACCTTCTGCTGGCTTGCGCCGTGTTGTCGCTTTCGGGATGCGATTTTTTATTGCTGAATCCGCCCGGAGACATCGCCTGGCAAGAAGGCAGGCTGATCCTGCAATCGACCTATTTGATGCTGTTGATCATCGTACCGGTGATCATTTTGACGTTGTTATTCGCATGGCGTTACCGCGCCTCCAATCGCGATGCCACCTATAAGCCGGACTGGGATCATTCGACTCAGCTTGAGCTGCTCATCTGGGCCGCGCCGCTGATGATCATCATTGCGTTGGGGGCCATCACCTGGATCACGACGCACACGCTCGATCCCTATCGGCCGCTCGACCGTATCGCGCAGAATCGTCCGGTTCCCGCCAATGCCGAGCCTCTGGTCATCGAGGTTGTCGCACTCGATTGGAAATGGCTGTTTCTGTATCCCGAACAAGGTATCGCGACGGTAAATGAAGTGGCCGCGCCGGTGGATCGCCCGATTAAATTCAAAATCACCGCCTCCGATGTGATGAACTCGTTCTATATCCCCGCCCTCGCCGGCCAGATTTATGCGATGCCCGGCATGGAGACGTTGCTGCATGCGGTGATGAATAAGCCGGGCGATTACGAAGGCTTTTCCGCCAATTACAGCGGCGCCGGGTTCTCGCATATGCGTTTCCAGTTCAAAGGATTGAGCGACGACGATTTCAAACAATGGGTACAGAAAACCAAATCCAGCGGCGCGCAGCTGAGCCGGGATGCTTATCTGCAACTGGCGCAGCCGAGCGAGCGCGAACCGGTGCGGCTGTACGCGCAGGTGGCGCCCGATCTGTACAAGACGATCCTCAACCGTTGTGCGGACGGCAAAACGCTGTGCATGGACCACATGATGGCCGTCGATATGGGCATGATTCCCAAAGACAGTCACCACGGGCACCACAATGAAACTGAAGCCGCGGAATCTCCGGCTGCCGAACACCATCACTAACCGACTGCCCGCCATTGGCGAATACAACCGCAAGCTGTCGGGCCGCGCGCGTTGCGCAAAGCCCTAGCGGATCACGGAGACACTATGTCTGAGCAACTCGACTTAACTCGCCTGATTTTCGGCCGCCTGACCTGGGAGGCGATTCCGTATCACGAGCCGATCCTGGTATGGACCTTCGTTGCCGTCGCGCTGGTCGGCGTAGGGGTGTTCGCGGCGGTGACACGCGCCGGCGCCTGGGGCTATCTATGGCGCGAATGGTTTACCAGCATCGATCACAAAAAAATCGGCATCATGTACATCATCCTCGGCCTGGTGATGCTGCTGCGCGGTTTTGCCGATGCGATCATGATGCGGCTGCAACAGGCAATGGCGTTTGGCGATAACCTCGGTTATCTGCCGCCCGAGCACTACGACCAGATCTTCACTGCGCACGGCGTGATCATGATTTTCTTCGTCGCGATGCCATTGGTGACGGGCTTCATGAACTATGTGATGCCGCTGCAAATCGGCGCGCGCGATGTCGCATTTCCGTTCCTCAACAACTTCAGCTTTTGGATGACTGCATTCGGCGCGGCGCTGGTGATGATCTCGCTGTTCATCGGCGAATTCGCGAAAACCGGTTGGCTCGCCTATCCGCCGCTGTCAGGCATCGATTACAGCCCGGGCGTCGGCGTCGACTATTACATATGGGCGCTGCAGATCGCCGGCGTCGGCACGCTGCTCTCCGGCGTCAACATGATCGTAACGATCGTCAAAATGCGCGCGCCCGGCATGACGATGATGAAAATGCCGGTATTCACCTGGACCGCCCTGTGCACCAACGTGCTGATCGTAGCCGCGTTCCCGGTGCTGACCGCGGTGCTCGTGCTGCTGTCGCTCGATCGCTATTTCGGCACGCATTTCTTCACCAACGATCTCGGCGGCAACGCCATGATGTACATCAACCTGATCTGGATCTGGGGCCACCCCGAGGTCTACATCCTGATCCTGCCGGTATTCGGCATTTTCTCTGAAGTGGTTTCTACATTCAGTGGAAAGCGTCTATTTGGTTATGCATCAATGGTTTATGCAACCATTGTAATCACGATTCTATCGTACCTGGTGTGGCTGCATCACTTCTTCACGATGGGCTCGGGTGCCAGTGTGAATTCGTTTTTCGGCATCACTACGATGATCATTTCGATTCCGACCGGCGCCAAGATTTTTAACTGGTTATTCACGATGTACCGCGGCCGTATTCGCTTCGACGTGCCGATGTTGTGGACCGTCGGCTTCATGGTGACATTCGTGATCGGCGGTATGACCGGCGTATTGCTGGCGGTGCCGCCGGCCGATTTCGCGCTGCACAACAGCCTGTTTCTGATCGCACATTTCCATAATGTAATCATCGGCGGCGTACTGTTCGGCCTGTTGGCCGGTATCAACTACTGGTTCCCGAAAGCATTCGGTTTCCGCCTCGATCCGTTCTGGGGCAAGTGTTCATTCTGGTTCTGGTTGATTGGTTTCTGGGTCGCCTTCATGCCGCTGTATGTGCTCGGCCTGATGGGCGTTACCCGTCGCGTCAGCCACTTTGACGATCCATCGCTGCAGATTTGGTTTCAAATCGCCGCTTTCGGCGCGGTGCTGATCGCCATCGGTATCGCCTGCATGTTGATTCAGTTCTACGTCAGCATTCGCAACCGGCATGCGCTGCGCGATGAAAGCGGCGACCCCTGGCACGGCCGCACACTGGAATGGTCGACCTCGTCGCCGCCGCCCGCGTACAACTTTGCGTTCACACCGGTGGTACACGACAACGATGCCTGGTACGACATGAAAAACCGCGGTCATCAACGGCCACTCACCGGTTTCAATCCGATTCATATGCCCAAGAACACCGCTGCCGGGTTTGTGCTCGCCGCGATGGCCACCGTCTGTGCGTTCGCATTGATCTGGCAGATGTGGCTGATCGCCGGCATCGCGTTCGTCACCTTGATCGTCTCGACCATCGTTCACACCTTCAACTACCAGCGCGATTACCACATCCCGACCGAAGAGGTCGTCGTGATCGAAGAAGCGCGCACTCGACAATTGGCTGCTCTCAATGGCTAACGCAATCGCTATTTCGACCATAGACGCCGACGGGCGTCCGATTTTCCACGACGCCACGGGCGCGCATCATCCAGAAAACGGCACCCTGCTCGGTTTCTGGTTGTACCTGATGAGCGACTGCCTGATCTTCGCCTGCTTGTTCGCGGTGTATGGCGTGCTCGGACGCAGCTACGCCGCCGGCCCCACCGGTGGCGAACTGTTCGATCTGAAATTAGTGGCGATCAATACCTCAATGTTGCTCCTGTCTTCGATCACTTACGGCTTTGCCATGATCGCGATGCAAAGCAACAAGCGTGCGGCAGTACAGAGCTGGTTGGCAATCACCGGTCTGTTCGGTCTCGCATTTATCAGCATCGAGCTCTACGAGTTCCATCATCTGATTCTCGAAGGTGCCGGTCCGCAGCGCAGCGGTTTTTTGTCCGCTTTCTTCACGCTAGTCGGTACGCACGGCCTGCACGTGAGCTTCGGCATTGTCTGGTTGTTGGTATTGATGACGCAGGTCGGCAAGTTTGGTCTGACCGCCGCCAATAAACGTCGGCTGTTCTGCTTATCGATGTTCTGGCACTTTCTCGATGTGGTCTGGATCGGTGTATTTACCTTCGTTTATCTGATGGGAGTATTGCCATGAGCCATCCATCCCCCGAGGCGCATTCCGGCCACGATCATCACGATCACGATCACGAGCACGCGCATATCAGCACCCAGGGCTATGCCATCGGCTTCATCCTGTCGGTGATCCTGACGGCGATTCCATTCTGGTTGGTGATGAATCATGTCATCACCAACTCCGGCACCACCGCCTTTGTGGTGCTGGCGTTCGCTGCAGTGCAGATGGTCGTGCACATGATTTTCTTCCTGCACATGAACGCAAAATCGGAAGGTGGCTGGAACATGCTCGCCCTGATTTTCACGTTGGTGCTGGTCGTCATCCTGCTCGCCGGTTCGTTATGGGTGATGCACAACCTCAACGCCAATATGATGCCGATGCCTACCGACATGGCGGGTATGCATTGATTCCCCGCGCGGCGACCGTACGTCGCCGCTCATTCCCGTGACAGTAACAAGTAGCTCCGAACAAACTCGCCCGCCGCGCGGCACCATCGCGTTGAGCCTCATCGCGGCTGTCTGCCTATTCGCCTTTAGCGGATTGATCGTGCTCGGAACGTGGCAGCTGCAGCGCCTGAGTTGGAAGCTCGATCTGATCGAACGCGTTGACTCGCGCATCCACGCCCCGGCAGTTCCCGCGCCAGCGCCGTCCGACTGGCCGCAGGTTTCTGCGGCGCGCGACGAATACCGGCATGTACAGCTCACCGGGCATTACCTCAGCGGAAAAGACACTCGCGTACAGGCGGTGACGGCGCTCGGCTCCGGCTTCTGGATTTTGTCGCCGCTTCAGCTGGTGGACGGCAGCATCGTGTTAGTTAATCGAGGCTTCATTCCCTCCGACTCGCGCAGCCCAGTGCCACCCGCCTCGACCGCTACCATTACCGGGCTACTGCGCATCAGCGAACCCGGCGGTGGCTTTCTGCGCCGCAACGATGCCACGACAGATCGTTGGTATTCGCGCGATACCATCGCGATCGGCGCCGCGCGCGGCCTGCAAAACGTGGCGCCGTTCTTTGTCGATGCGGATGCCGCCGCCGACGCGACGGAATGGCCCCGCTCCGGGCTAACTGTCACCCACTTCTCCAATAATCATTTAGGCTACGCACTGACTTGGTTTGCGCTGGCGCTCATGGTGTTGTGGGGTGGCTGGCGCGTTGTCCGGGAAGAGCTGGCTCTAAGGCGTCGTCGCCAGCGAGCCGGTGTCGACTAGCACCCGTTCTCCCCTTCCCGATCCTTATTCAGAGCCCGCTATGCTGGAATATCAACGCCCCGAGCCTGCCATCGATACGTTAGCCGAGACCCACGGCTCGCTATCCGGGCACATCGGTTTGGCGAGCATGCATCCGCTGATTCATCTGCGCTGGCTCGCGGTATTCGGCCAGATCACCACCATTCTTTTCGTGCGCTACGCATTTGCGGTGGAATTGCCGCTGGCGATGATGGCCGTGGTGCTCGCCTGCCTTATCGGCTTCAACATCGTCAGCATGTGGTGGTGGCGCAATCGTGAGGAAGTACCGCGCGTTTCGTTATTTCTGGCTTTGCTGGTCGATGTTTTTACGCTGACCGCGCAGCTATACCTGAGCGGCGGCGCAGCCAATCCTTTCGTGTTTTTGTATTTGCTGCAGGTGGTACTCGGGGCGGTATTACTGCCAGCCATCGCGGCCTGGGTGCTGGCCAGCCTTACCGGTTTGTGCTTTGTCGGTCTGACGATCTGGCCGGGGCCGGTATCGGTGCCGCACGAACATTATCTCGACGGCCTATTGATCTGCTTCGCGCTGAATGCCGCGCTGCTCGTGGTATTTATCAATCGCATCAACGGCATGTTGCGAGCGCACGATGCACGGCTGATCGCGCTGCGCGAACGTGCCTCCGAAGAGGAACACATTGTCCGCATGGGTCTGCTCGCTTCGGGTGCCGCGCACGAACTCGGCACACCGCTGGCAACGATTTCGGTGATTCTCGGCGATTGGCGGCATCTGCCGGCCATCGCTTCGCAACCGGATTTATTGGAAGAACTCAGCGATATGCAATTGCAGCTCGAACGTTGTAAAACGATTGTCAGCGGTATCCTGCTGTCGGCCGGCAATATGCGCGCCGAATCGCTGATCCAGACCACCGCCAGCGCTTTTTTGGATGATGTTGTCGCCGCTTGGCGCACGACGCGACCGGTGAAAAAATTCGATTATATGAAACGTGTGGTCGACGATTTAACGATTGTCTCCGACGAAGGTCTGAAACAGACGATCTGCAATATTCTCGACAACGCACTCGAAGCATCGCCGGACTGGTTGGCCTTTGAAGCGTTTCGCGATGGCGATGATTTATTGCTGCGCGTGTTCGATAACGGCCCCGGCTTCGCACCGTCGATGCTCGAACGATTTGGGCAGCCGTATCAATCGAGCAAGGGTCGCCCCGGCGGTGGACTCGGATTATTTTTGGCGGTGAACGTGGTGCGTGCGCTCGGCGGTCACATCGAAGCGCGCAATCGCGAATTGGGCGGCGCACTGGTCACCTTACAATTACCGCTCGCCTCGTTAACACTCGAACCTCCGATCGAGGAAAGCACAGCCGATGAACTCTGACAATGCTCGCCAGCTGCTGATCGTCGAAGACGATGCAACGTTTGCACGCACGCTGCAGCGCTCGTTCGAACGCAGAGGCTACAGCGTGTATGTCGCGACCACTCTCGACGCCGCACTCGCGCAACTTGCCACACATACGCTGACGCACGCGGTAGTTGATCTCAAACTCGGCGGTGGCGATTCCGGGCTAGCCTGCGTAAAAGCATTGCACGCGCATTCGACCAAAATCGTCATTGTCGTGCTCACCGGCTACGCGAGCATTGCAACAGCCGTCGAAGCGATCAAGCTCGGCGCCTGCCATTATCTGGCGAAGCCTTCCAATACCGACGATATCGAAGCCGCCTTCGAGCGTGCACTCGGCGACGACAGCATCGAAGTCACTGAGCGCACCACATCGATCAAAACATTGGAGTGGGAATATATTCACGAAGTGCTGGCGGCATCGGATTTCAATATTTCCGAAGCGGCACGACGGCTCGGTATGCATCGACGCACGCTTGCGCGCAAATTGGAAAAATCGCGGATTAAATAAATTAAAGCGCCGCCAAAATAATTTAATCGCTAAACGCCCACCAACAAACACAGCAGCCGAATCGTAAAATCATTGCGATTGAACCAAGCGTGATTCGTTTGTCGCTGCACCACAAGATCGCCGGGTTGTAATTCAACCTCACCGTCGTCAAGTGCGAGTACCACCGAACCATCCAGCACGACAACGTAATCAATGGTATCGGTCAAATGAAATCCGCGTTCATCGAGGCCCGGAATACCCTGCTGTAACCATACACGCATGATCGGCTCGGGCGGCAGTGCCACGACGCGCCACGATGAATGCCCCGGCGCAATTGCTGGTTTAGCATTCTCGGTGGGTATTGGTTCCGCACCGAGCGGTTGCGTGGGGCTCGTATCCCATAGCATCGAAAACAGCGAATCTTGCGCAATAGTTTCATCGACGATAACGCGCGAGCGACCATCGACAGTTCCAGTGACTATTTTTCGCATGACTTCCTCACTTGGCATTGTTATTAATGGAGTGGCGCAATCTTCGATGAATTGCGCGTTTACTGCAACGCGGTCGATGCGCAGTAAAGCCAATGCCTATTGATAACAACATGCACCTATTAACACCGCCCAGAGGACACAGCGCTATGACCGATCTCGAAAAGCTATTGATCATCGAACAGATAAAATTACTGCGCGCACGTTTCGCACGCTATATGGATACCAAGGATTGGGACCGTATGCGCGATACCATTTCGAATGATTGTGTATTCGATTGCACCGAGGAAGCCGGCATCGACCAACCGTGGATCGGCGCGCAGCAAATCATCGACAATATCCGCGCTGCTTTCGCCAATGCTGTCACCGTGCATCACGCGCATATGCCTGAAATCGACGTCTTGTCAGCGCACAGCGCACGCGCAATTTGGGCGATGCAGGATATGCTGCGTTTTCCTGGCGAGCCTACTGTTGAAATCGTCGGCTCTGGCCATTATCACGAAACCTACGCGTTGGAGCAGGATGGAAAATGGCGCCTGAAAACATACAAACTCACGCGCCTGCGCGTCGATGTGACACAACGTTCAACAAGCGAGTGACACTTTTAAGGTGCCGTGTTTTATAAGGTGCGGTGTGTTTATAAGAGGCGGTGTGTTTATAAAGTACGGCGCGTTTTATAAAGTGCGGCGTGCGATCAATTGCATGGTGAACATGCGCGAATTCGGCCGATCGACAAATAACTCTTCATCCGCGAGCGCGCCGCGCGATACTTCCGCAATACCATCGCCGTGCAATAGCTCGTTGACATCATTCATGTGCATTTCTGAAACATTCTCTGCAGTGGCCGCAACGACGCCCCACCGCTGCGCCAGCTCGTGGGTAAATTCGGCGTCTTTATACGTCTGATAGTAATCGATGCCCGGCGTTGCGATACCAAACTGATAATGATTATTAGCGTAATAATCGATGTAATCGACGGTACGAAATGCCGCTTTTTTCTGCATCAGATAGTGATAGATCAATTGATTTTTTCCGGTCACTTTGAAGGCGCGATGATAACCGGCCAACACCTGTGTTTTGTTTCGATCCAACAGTTCGAGTAACGAGGTCAGCTGCGGTTGTAATAGCGTGATCGCAGGTTCGAGAGGCTTGCCCATTGGCTGGGCGATCTCAATAACGAACGATGGTCTTTCGAAACTAACACCGGGCACGTAACCGAAGGGATCATCCGCCAGCGGCACCATCAGCGACAGCATCGGATGCACGCCATCGATCGAAAGGCTGGTATTAATTAGCGATTTCGCTCGTTCAAGCGCAGTCGCGTCGGGTTGTCTGGCGACGGCATACAAAAATATTTTTGCCATGGAATTGCCCTCGAATAATTATTTAGCAGGCCCTGGCGCAGGTTTTCCATACAGCATCATCGTGCCCTGGGTCATCATATCGACACACTGTGCCGTCGATAATTGCTGCAAGCCCTCGACACGCGCGCGATTCTCCTCGCCACAAATCATTGTTGGCCCCGCACCCAACTGCTGCAATGCTTCGCGTGCAACATCAGCGGCAACCATCGGCGCACCTAATTTCGCGAACTCGACACCGGAGCGCGCCATCGCCGGCGTATCGGTTGCACCCGCAATCAGGCTCAATACATCAACACCGTATGGCTTTAATTCATGCCACAGCGATTGCGCAAATACGATGTCAAACGATTTGGTCGCGGCATACGTTGCAATATAAGAACCGCCCCACAATGCCGCGATCGATGACATTAAAATGATTCCACCCCGTCCACGTTCACGCATGCGGGCGCCGAGTAAATGACACAGCACCACGGGACCGCGGCAATTCAGATCGACAAGATTGATGGCTTTTTCAAGCGATTGCTCGTGAAACAATTCGGCGCCGTGCGTGGCGCCGGCGTTATAAATGAGCAGGCCGATAGCACGGTCTTTAGTGATCGATTCAATCATTCGTTGCAGATTAGGATCGGTCAGATCAAGCGCATGATGTTCAACAATAACGTCATGCTTCGCGCGAATTGCATCAGCACAGGCACGCAGTTCACTCTCTCTGCGCCCGAGCAAAATGACATTGACGCCATTCTCCGCGATTTGTTCGGCAAAACTGCGGCCGATGCCTTCCGAACCACCAGCGATCAACGCCCATGGACCGTATTTGTTTTTGAAATTGTTATCGTTCGTCATATCCATCTCCGCTGAGAATACCCAGTGGGAGCGAAGTATCGCGCTACATCGGGCACCTTGCCTAGATGAAGACGTTATTTTGCCGCTTATCGGCGATACCATTTCAATCGAGCAGCTATTCGTATGTACGCTGTCGTACAGACGTTAGCGATATGCTGCGTTAGATTGAGCGCTGATATCGAGGAAACTCTCATGGTAGCGGGAAACATACTGTTGATCGTTCTGATTATGATGCTAGTCGGCGTAGTTACGGTCTAACGCACAACGCACAACGCACAACGCACAACGCACAATCGATTTTTGGTTATGCAGTCGTCCATTGCAACGTTAGAACTCTTCAGAACTTGCCAAAGCATTGCGTCTCGGACGCAAATTAAATCCTGTTAAACACCCACTGCGGGGCGTACCATTCAGCTTCGCTAGCCATTTGCTGGTCCCAAAGTCTATGGAAAGTAGCATTAGCAATCGGATTGAGATCGAACTCGCTCGCCGATTCGAAGACAGAATGGATGTCGAATTAATCGCTAACGCGTTGGTCTCTCTGTGGCAAGAAATTGATACGGCGTTGCGCCCTATCATCGGCCAGCGCGGTGTCGCCGCACTCTATCAACGCAGCCTTCATCTCGCCAGCCGCACATATCCGTGGCTGGCAACCTCTCACGACGGCAATCAGATCTCCATCGATTTTGTCCATTTAAAAATGCTGCTGATGCAGCAGCAGCGCGACGGTCTTATCGCGGGGGGCAGCCTGCTGTTCAAAATATTCTACGATTTGTTGATCAGCCTAGTTGGACCTTCACTCACGGAGCGATTGCTGCGCTCGGTGGGAGCCCACCTTTTTAGCGGCCCACCCGCGCAGGATTACGCATGAATACCAAAGTCGTTATCAATCGCTTGGCCACCGGCGTGCCCGGTTTGGACGAAGTGTTGGGCGGAGGCTTGCCGGAATATTCTTTTAATTTAATTGCTGGGCCACCCGGTTGCGGAAAAACGACATTAGCGCATCAAATCATGTTCGCGCTGGCGACTCGCGAACGGCCCGCGCTGTACTTTACGGTGCTGGGCGAGCCGCCATTAAAAATGTTGCGCTATCAGCAGCAATTCGATTTTTTTGATAGCGAGGTCATTAATCAATCGATTCGCTTTATCAATTTGGCGGACGACGCATTGGCGGGCAATCTCGATCAGGTGTTGCGCCGCATCGTCACTGAAGTGGAAACACACAGTCCAGCGCTGGTATTTGTGGATTCGTTTCGCTCGGTAGCACTCGCGAATAATTCCACCGGCAATCCGCACAATATTCTGCAGCAATTTGTGCAGGAACTCGGCATGTTGATGACGAGCTGGCAGGCCACCACATTTCTGATTGGCGAATATTTTACCGAGAGCGATCCCAATCCGGTATTTACCGTGGCCGATGGCATAATTTGGTTGCGACAAAGTGTGGAGCGCAACTCCATGGTTCGCAAAATAGAAATTATGAAAATGCGCGGCCAGCCGACGCTGCCGGGTTTGCATACCTTTCGCATCGCCAGCTCAGGGTTGGAGATCTTCGCGCCAGTGCGTAGCGCTGCCGCAGTATCGGAACAACCCGCGAGCACCGATACGCGTATCGCGATGGGCACGCCGCGGCTTGATGAAATGCTCGGCGGTGGCTTGCCAAGCGGCTACTCGTTGTTGATAGCGGGACCGTCGGGATCGGGGAAAAGTATTTTGGCGTCAAGCTTTCTGGCCGAAGGCGCGCGTTGCGGCGAAAAAGGCATCATTGCCGCCTTCGAGCAACGGCCCAATCGCGCACGCAATCGCACGCTGACCAATTTAATCGATGCCGGTCACGTCAGCCTGGTGGATAGTCGCGCGCCCGATCTTTCCATCGATGAAATCGTGCTGCAACTTCTCAATGAGATTGACCGATTAAAAGCGACGCGTGTGGTTATCGATTCATTGTCAGGCTTTGAACTCGCTGTCGCCCCCACTTTTCGCACTGATTTTCGCGAGTCGCTCGCGCGTATGGTTACCGCATTGGCGGCTACCGGGGTGACGGTGTTGATGACATCCGAATTGGAAGATCGCTATACCGACTTACGTTTTAGTCCCTACGGCACGGCGTTTTTAACCGACGCCATTATTGTGCAGCGCTATGTCGAGATCGATAGTCGATTGCGTCGCATGATGGCCGTGGTCAAGGTACGCGCCAGCGCTCACTCCAATGAATTACGCGAATACCAAATCGATGATGCAGGGCTGCTTATCGGAGACATAGTCACTAACCAGGATGGTTTGTTGAGCGGCCGCTCAACAAAAATCACATTGCCTGCTGCCGGGTCCACGGCAACTGACAGTCGAGGTTCTGGTTCGATGCCGTGAACAATAGCGCCGACCGTAGCAGTAAACGCGCGGCGATAGCCGCCGATGAGCTGATACGGCTGGAGAAACAAACGCTGAAAGCGCGCTTGTTGCTGGCACGGCTGCAGGATGGTCTGGTAGAAGCCGGCAAAAAAATAGGCGGTGAAGCAAGCTTGCTGATCGAGACTAATCAGCAACTGGTGGTGGCCGCCATTGATGCGCAAGTGCAGGCGGAAACAACCGCCCGCTCCGCAGAACTCGACGTACTAACGGCATTGCCGAATCGAATCGTATTGCTGGATCGTTTTACCCAAGCCATCGAGGTGGCGAAGCGTTACGGCAGCTGTCTGGCTTTATTATTTCTCGATATCAATAACTTCAAACACATTAACGATTCGCTGGGCCACAATGTCGGCGACAAAGTTTTACAACATGTTGCCGATTTACTTACTGCGGTCATTCGCAAAGCGGATACCGTCAGTCGCCACGGTGGCGATGAATTTCTGATTCTGTTGGACGAAATATCGCAGCGATCCGATGCAACACTGATCGCCGATAAAATTCATGCGGCGTTGATTGCCCCGTATCAAATCAACGGTCATGTATTGGCGCTGACGGCCAGCATCGGCATTAGCTTCTACCCCGATCACGGTGAAGACACGAGCTTATTGATCGAACGCGCCGATCTGGCGATGTACCACGCTAAGCGCAACAGCTTGGGTAGCTGTGTTTATGCCGATGACGAGCTAGACAACGACGCCAGTTCGGAAGGAGTGGTCGCCGCACCGCGTAAGCCTGTACATGACGCGGCAGGTCGTCACGCGCATTTGCGCGAAGCTAACGAACGCTTAATTATCGCGGCGCTCACCGCGCAGGATCGACAAGCGGACGCAGAACAAGCGCGGCATCAACAATCGACATTTTTGGCGGTTCTCGCCCACGAATTACGCAATCCACTGGGGCCGATTCGCATGGCAGCGACCTTGCTGGATCACGTCGGCGATAACCCGCCGCAATTGCAGGAACTGCAACGGGTGATTAATCGCCAAGTGACGCGGATGGCGCGCTTGCTCGACGATTTATTCGACGTGGCGCGCGTCAACTCCGGCAAATTAACCATTACCTGCGCTGCGCTCGATCTCAATGCGCTAATCCATGAAGTTATCGACACCTATTCACTGCTAATCCATCAACGTCATCAGCACCTCATTGTGCAAACCCCGGACAACGAAGTTTTCTTCAATGGCGATAGCGGTCGTCTCACGCAAATTTTTAGCAATTTGCTCGACAACGCTTCGAAATACACGCCGGAAGGTGGAGAACTAAAACTGGTGTTGTCGATAGAAAACGATACGGCGCTGGTGATTGTTTCCGATAGCGGCATTGGCATTTTGCCCGCCGCGTTACCATATATTTTCGAACCGTTTGTGCAGGATGCCGCAGCCACGGGTTATAACGATGAAGGACTCGGCATCGGCCTGACCGTGGTGCGCGAACTGGTTGCCGCACACAACGGTATCGTTACCGCGCATAGCGGCGGCAGTGGCTTAGGCAGCCAATTCATCGTCAGCTTGCCGTTGTCCATCACTTCGCCATCGTCGCGTGCCGATAATTTGCTCCGCTAAATTTTTACTCTTCGCCGCATCACACACCCGAATAACCACCGCCGTTAACGTGAATAATTTGCCCGGTGATATACGAGCTGTCTTCTGCCGCCAGCATGACGTAAACGGGCCCGAGCTCGGCGGGTTGGCCGGCGCGTTTCATTAACGTATCGGAGCCGAATTCAGCCACTTTGTCAGCGGGAAAACTGGCGGGGATCAGCGGTGTCCAGATCGGTCCCGGTGCCACTTCGTTAACGCGAATGCCGCGCTCACCGACCGATTTTGCCAGTGACACGGTGAAGGCCTGAATCGCACCTTTAGTGGCGGAATAATCGATCAATACGGGATTGCCTTTGAAGCTGGTGACCGAGCCGGTATTGATAATCGAGCCGCCCTGCTTCATGTGCGGCAGCGCGGCTTGTGTCATAAAAAAATAACCGAAAATATTGGTGTTGAACGTATCGCGCAATTGCTGTTCGGAAATATCTTCCAGCTGGGTTTGCATATGCTGCTCGCCGGCATTATTGACAAGAATATCCAGCGTGCCGAATTGTTGTATCGTTTCCTTCACCGCGCTCAAACAAAACGCTTTCGATCCGCAATCGCCGCGCAGCGTTAACGCCTTACGCCCTTCCTGCTGAATCAGTCGCTGCGTTTCCAGCGCGTCGTCCTCTTCTTCGAGATACACGAATGCGACGTTCGCGCCTTCGCGCGCAAAATGCACAGCGACCGCGCGGCCAATGCCGCTATCGCCACCGGTAATCAATGCGGTCTTGCCCTTTAATTTATCGGACCCGCGATAATTTTCGCGAATCGTTATCGGCTCCGGCGTCATCGCCTGCTGCGTGCCGGGTTGATGCGATTGACGTTGTGGCGGTTGCAGCGGCGGAGATTTTTTCGGAGATTGTTTTTTTGAGGACACGTCCGAATTCTGCTGAGTAGAGGTCATGATGATCGATCTCCCGAATCGTTATGTATTAAGACCCGACTATGTATTAAGACCCGACGATGTATTAAGAAATGAAAGGCAGCACGATGCTATTGGCTTCATCGCGCGGCTCCTGCTGAAACCGGGTGCGCACCAGTGTCACGATTTCTTCGCAACGCCCTTGTGGCAAATCGATCATGACCAGATGACGTCCCGCCTGCACGTCGGGCAGAAATTTTTTCAACCGGCGATTCATGGTTGCCAGTCCAATCATGCCACCGAGCCACGCACCGTGTGCAGCGATAATGGCGGTAACAACTGCAAACGCCACCATCGGCATAGCGCGTAAAAAGTTCAGCGAGTACACCAACGCCAACGCGAGCGCAGCGCCGACAATCAAGCCGATCAAACCGCCCTCCTCGCCATAGCGAATCAGCTCGCGCGTTTGTAGCGGCGAAGCCGAATGCAACCGGTATTTATAAAGGCCCGCCTCATCCGCACTGAATATGTGGATACGGCTGTCTTTAATGCGGTTCTGATGCAAATACGTAGAGATTTGTTTAACCGCGGATATATCGTCGAATAAATAATAAAGACGCATAGCGCGCACCTCCTCGCACACCTAAGTAAATTGATCACGAGTTATGTGGGTTATTACTCAGCAAATCCAGGGCCAATAAAGCGCAGTAGTTGTGTTGGCTAAGCGCAGTTTTAACGAGCGTTGTGTTGACTAAGCAGCAGCTGCGATTAATTCGCGTAATTTAATCGCATCGAAGGGCGCATGGACTTTGATGTCGTTATCGAAATAACAAAATATATGGCGCTTTTTGCCGCTGCGCTCCGGCTTGTCGGTGTCGATCAAGCGCGCATCGCGCACTTGACCGCCGCGATGCCATACCGCGATGCGTTCAGCCCAAAACTTCAACGCGGTATCGCTATAGCCGCTCGCATATAACTCCACGTCGCCATGCAGCCGCAGATACATGAAATCGGACGTGATATTTTCGAACAGCGGCCATTTTCCCGCCGTATCCGCCACCACCAGCGCCACGTTATAGGCGCGTAACAGGTCGACGAATTCGGCAACGACGAAACTCCGGTTGCGAATTTCCACCGCATGACGAATACGCCATTTCTTTTCGCTGGTTAATTGCATACGGCCGTCGACATGCGCGTCATGGTGCTGGGCTAGCGCGACCGCGGCCGTGGTATCGTGCGGCAATATTTTTAAAAAATTTTCGAAGCCGGCTGCATCGAACTTAAAGCTGGGAGGAAACTGCCAAAGAATCGGACCGAGCTTTTCCCGCAGATTAAATACACCCGACGCAAAAAAATTCGCCACTGGAATCTCTATCTCGCGCAAACGCAATATATGCGTGATGTAACGCGGCGCTTTCACACTGAATACAAAACCGCGCGGCGTTGTGTCGTACCATTTTTGATAACTTTCGGGACGCTGAAGATTGTAAAAAGAGCCGTTGATTTCGATCGATTGCATCGCGCGCGAAGCGAATTCCAGCTCGCGATCCTGTGTTAAATCCTCCGGATAAAACACACCGCGCCACGGCGCATAGCGCCAGCCGGAAATGCCGATATTAATGCTGCGCATCTCAGTGCTCGAAACCGATGGCCTGCATGGCATCGTGCAGACGCTGCGCGGATTTTTCGTAGGTCGCCCATACCCGCTTGTACTGTTTGTCGAGCCGCTCGGTCGCGTTGGCCACGGTCCAGTGATCGGCGCCGCGCAAATCCGGCAACTCTTCCCAAGCCACCGGCACAGACACGCCGAGCCCGGCTCGCGCCCGCACACTGAAGGCGCTCACCGTGGTAGCGCCCAACCCATTGCGTAAATAATCGATAAAAATTCGATTGATGCGATTACGCGGACCACTCTTCGCCACAAATAATGTCGGCAGTGTGTTCGCCATATGCCGCACCACGGCGGCGGCGAAATCTTTAACCGTATCCCAGCCGAGTTCGGGCACGATCGGGACGATGACGTGCAAGCCCTTACCGCCGCTGGTTTTTAAAAATGATGTCAGGTGCAATTGATCGAGCAGCGTTTTCATCAACGTGGCCGATTGCTGAATCTGTTTCCAAACGATGCCCTCGCCGGGGTCGAGATCGAACACGATGCGATCCGGATGCTCGCCATCGTCAAGGGTCGAGTTCCAGGTATGAAATTCAATGACATTCATTTGCGCGCAGGCAAGCAGCGCTGTTTCTGTTGCCACATTCAACAGCGGCGGATGCTCGGGAAAATACCCTCGCTTCAACTCGGTCACGTGCGCAATTTCCATATGCTGCAAATGTTTTTGAAAAAATAACTGACCGTCGATACCGGCCGGTGCGCGCACCAACGATACAGGTCGATTGCGCAAATGTGGCAACAGCGCCGGCGCAATCTGGGCATAAAATTCAATAAGCTCGCGCTTGGTTGTCCCTGATTTCGGATCGACGATGCGCTCACCGTGCGTAATTTCGATACCGCTGTTGCGGGGTGCCGCCGTTTTTTTTGCTGTTTTCTTATCGAGTGTTTGCGCGGAAACGGTTTTTTCGGTGGTAACGGCTTGCGCCGGCTTATCGTCGCGCAGGCCCATAAAACTGGGGTGTCGCGCATGCCCGCCGGTGGTCCATTCGGTGAATGCAACTTCGCACACCAAGCTCGGCTTAATCCAATGCACCTTACGGGTGGCTTTTTCGCCGGTGTAAATATCGAACGGCATTTTTTCGATTTCGAGCGCGCGCATTTTTTGCGCTAATTGGTTAAGGCTCGCTTGCGTAAAGCCGGTACCGACGCGTCCGGCATAGCGCAACCTACCGTCGGATTCGTGCAGACCGAGCAATAGCGAGCCGAACGTTGCCGGACCCGGGCGACTCGAATCGGTAAAACCACCGATAACAAATTCTTGCCGCTGCAGACATTTCAATTTGATCCAGTCATTCGAGCGGGTCGATCGATACGGCGAACTATTGCGTTTGCCAATCAAGCCTTCAAGTTGAAGATCGCAGGCGTGTTTATACAGCTGCGCCACCGGCATATCGAGCGTCGCGCTGAATACCAGCGGCGGTTTCGCACTGGCTAGTAATTGCTCCAGCACGCGGCGCCGCTCATCGAGCCGCGTTGAACGTAGATCAAATCCGTTTAGATACGGAATATCGAATAAGAAGAATTGAATTTTTTCGGTGCGGGAACTTTCAAATGCGTTTTGCAGTAATTGAAAACTGGGGCGATCGTTAGCATCGAGCATCACGATTTCACCATCGAGCCAAGCGTTGTCGAGAGCCAGCGTCGCCAACGCCGCAGCAATATGCTTCAGCTTCGCGGTCCAGTCGTTGCCATTGCGGGTAAACAGACGCACTTCACCATTGGCAATACGCGCGACGACGCGATACCCGTCGAGCTTGAGTTCATAGCTCCAATCATTGCCACGCGGCGGCGTGTCGGCGAGCATCGCCAATTGCGGCGCCAGCATCAACGGCAGCGCCGCTGCTTTTGCGGTGTCCGGCATCGTAATTTTTGTTTTGACGGCGGCGCGGCGCGATTTTTTTTCTGGCGGCATTTTTTGCGCGCTACGATTCGATTGCCAGACCTCACCCATTTTTCCGCCGAGTACGCTGTCCGGCATTTGCTCGACGACATTGAATTCGGCGGCCGGCCGCGCCGCCTCGTCGCGCTCCTTAATCAATAGCCAACCGTTCTCCTTGTAACGGCCATGCGATTTTACGAGCGTCCAACCGCCGTGCAATTTCTCGCCGCGCAATTCAAATTTTAATTTGCCTTGTTGATAAGCAGCAGTCGCATCGCCGTGCGGAATCCACTCGCCGCGGTCCCACACTATGACTGTGCCGGCGCCGTAATTGCCGGCGGGAATCGTGCCTTCGAAATTCGCGTAGTCGAGCGGATGATCTTCGACATGCATCGCTAACCGTTTATCGGCGGGATCGAGACTCGGCCCTTTCGGTACCGCCCAGCTTTTTAATGTGCCATCGAGTTCGAGACGAAAATCATAATGAAGATGCGATGCCGCGTGTTTCTGAATGACGAAGCTCAGCGTCGCGGATTTCTTTTGTCTGCCGCCCGCAGGCTCCGGTGTGTCGTCAAAATTGCGCATCTGCCGGTATTTTTGTAACGCGGCGGCGCTCGGCGATTTTTTAGCTGCTGCTCTTTTTGTTACTGCACTTTTTGCTACTGTTTTTTTGGGTGTCTTACGGGATTTTGTTGGCGTAGTGCTGGGATTTTTTAATGCGCTGCCTGTTTTTTTTGACGCGGCACCTGCGGATGATTTTTTGGCCGGCTTTTTCTTCATCGCGATGGCCTCCTCCATCTTAGCTCCCATGAACTAGAGAGCTCATTGGCGAATTAGAGAGCTCACTTGGCTGAAAATAAACTCAGCGCACCCATTCATGCCCAGCCACCCGCGACTCGGCCTGCCCTTGCGGTGAGTTTTTGTCATCATCACCGTCACCGCTATTCGCGTTAGCGCATTTGCGGGTGAGGTAATCGGCGATCTGGCTGATCACTTTGCAGTCCGGCGCATACAAACGCCGGCTGCCGCTGCGCGTAGCATGCAATAAACCCGCATGTGTCAGTTCTTTAAGATGAAATGACAACGTGGCGGGAGCAATCTTCAAGTGCTCGCCGATATCGCCCGCGCTCATATGCGCGCCTTCGTCATTGACCAGTAACCAAAAAATTTCCCAGCGGCTTTTGTTCGACAGCGCGGCAATACCTGCAAGAGCAGATTCATCGTTCATAGTAATAGCCCTATTTGAAAACGGATGGACTTGCTCGGAAATAGCGAAGCAGAAATTTTATATATTCATTTGTTGTGGGGCTCATGGTGACACCCGTTGTGAAGTAGTTGCAGCAACCACCGTACCAATCTCCTTATTTATCCAATTTTCCTAAAAATTTCCTTTCTGCAGTATTTACATAGCGTTCGCGCAATATGTGCAAACGATTACGCGGCTACCACCCTCTCTCACATCGCAATGCACGCTAAATCGACCGATCGTATCGCTATGGATCGAAAAAAAACGCATTTTTAACAGCACTTTTTTGCATCACGCAGTATTTGATCCAATCGAGCACCTTATGTTCAAACGAAAGTAGAAGCGGCACGGCGGTTGCCTTTTTATGGGTGGCTGCGGATTTAGCAGCCGCGCAACTCACAATCGAACTGGTAAGTCACACAACCGAAGAGAGGTGCATCATGACCAATCAACGTAACCAAGGCTCAGGAAATCGTGGTTTCGGTTCCATGGATAAGGAAAAACAACGCGAGATTTCCGCGAAAGGCGGCCATGCCAGTCATGGCGGTCAAGACAGCAGTAATTCCAGCAGTCAAAGCAAAACGCGTGGCGGTTCTTCTTCGCAACAGGCTAATTCGCAACAGTCTAAAGCCGGTCGTGAAAGCCACAAAAATAGCTGAACGTTTTTAATGTAAGCAGACCCAGTTAGGAGATTTACTTATGGCAAATCGAGATCAGGACACTCAGCGCTCCAATACCAGCAATCGCGGCTTCGCATCGATGGATCCAGAGCGTCAACGCGCGATTGCGGCTCAAGGTGGACGCGCCGCTCATGAAAAAGGGACCGCTCATGAGTTTACTTCCGAGGAAGCTCGCGCAGCGGGTTCGCGTGGCGGTCAGGTCGCTCACGAACGCGGTACTGCGCACGAATTTACGTCGGAAGAAGCACGTCAAGCAGGTGCCAAGGGCGGCCAGAATAGCCATCGCGGCCAGCAGGGCCGTAGCAGTCAGGATCAGGAATAGCACGGGTTAAGGCGCCGTATTGCGGCGCCTTTTTTCATTTTGCTGTTCAGATTTTTTCCGAATTTAATTGCTGTTGTGCGCAGGGTCGAATAGCGCGTTATTTATTTTAAAATTCTCCTGCCGGACACCACCTAGCCACCCCGTCACCGAATTCTCAGCTCAGTCGAAAGAAGCCATTTCATTTTTTACCGATGGCAATACGCGCTTGCCATAAAAATCGATGACGCGCTGCTGATCCATTTGTCCCGAGTGGATATTCACGATAGTTGCGCCGAGCGCGAATAATTCGTGGATCGCGTCGATGTGCACCTGGGGATCGAGACTCACCGGCCAATCTGCATATACCTGCTCCAACGGAATTTCTTTTTCTGCGGCCTGTTGAATATCGATGGGGCTGACCATGTTGTGATACCCGGTAAATGCTTTGGGCCCAAAGCGCCATATATTCGCCGCTTCTTCAGCCTCGGCCTGTTCGCCAACGACAACGTACGTTTCGATCAGCACCGGGGTGTCTTCGAGTTTTTTGCCAGCTGCCGCCAGACCCTCGATAAATTTATCCTTGTGTTGCTTCCATGTCGGCACATCGGTAATTAAGCCATCGCCGTATTCGCCGGCGAGACGCATTGCTTTCGGTCCGTTCGCGGCCAATAGAATCGGAATAGGTTGCGCTGGCGCATCGTACAATTTTGCATTCACTTGGTAATGCTTGCCGTCGTGGTAGATCTCATCGCCGGTCCACAGTTTGCGCACAATCGAAGTCGCTTCAATCAAGCGCTGCCAACGCTCTTCCCAGTCTGGCCATTCGCCCGTCGCGGCCTGTTCGTTAAGCGCTTCGCCGGACCCGAAGCCTGCAAAAATATTCCCGGGCTGCAGCAGACTCAGCGAGGCGAATGCTTCGGCCACCACCGCCGGGTTATAACGCAAAGTAGGACACGTCACGGTCGTGCCCATCCACGCCGGTTTTGGATGTTGGCTCAGCGCGGCGAGCGTGACCCACGCCAACCCCGAATGACCTTCATTCGCTTGCCACGGTTGCAGGTGATCGCTGGTAGCCAGTAATTCAAAACCGGCATGTTTGGCGGCAGCCCCGTACTCGACCAGCTGCGGCACTGTGAATTGCTCGTGGCCGAGCATAAATCCGATCATTCTGCGCGGCATACCCCCCATTTTTGCTGGTGGAGTCTGTGGTTTTTTCGTTGCGTGATTCACGACTGCTCTCTCCTGCGTTAATTTCACATTCGACGCTGAGTTGCTGTTGTTCTCGATGGAATTTTTAGACCGATAGATTTTTAGCTAGCAATAGACTTTTCTATTAGTGAAAAAGAGCAAGCCGAGTGCCAGTGCATATATTTATCGGAGCAATAGCGGTCACGGCTGAGAAAAAAAGGTTTTAATCGAAGAAAATACTTTTGTGATCGCGACGCGAATAAATTACGCGTTGGGTTGCGCGCGTATCTCCGCCGCACCGCTGCTGGCGAGATTTAATGCGGTGTGGATTAACGCAGTATGGGAAAACGCCTGTGGAAAATTACCGACCAAACGCTGCTGGCTAGGGTCGTATTCCTCCGATAACAGACCGACATCGTTGCATAGCGCAATCAGCCGTTGAAATAACGCCAGCGCTTCGTCGTGACGGCCTTGCAGCACATAATTATCGGCCAGCCAAAAACTGCAGGCGAGAAAAGTGCCTTCGCCGGCCGGCAAGCCATCCGCAACCTCTTCAGTGCGATAGCGCCGGACCAAGCCATCGGCAATCAGCTCATGTTCAATGGCGGCGACGGTGGCGATGACGCGCGGATCGTCCGGCGGCAAAAATCCGACCAGAGGAATTTGCAATAACACCGCATCGAGTGCGGCGCTTTCGTAACTTTGCACGAACGAATTCTTGTTGCGATCGAAACCACGCGCACAGATATCGGCATGAATACGCTCGCGCAATTCCACCCAATGCGCGTGCGGTCCGTCGACGCCAAATTCCTCGATCGATTTCACCGCGCGGTCGAATGCCACCCACGCCATGATTTTCGAATGCGTGAAATTCTGTTGACCGCCGCGCACTTCCCACACGCCTTCATCCGGCAACTGCCAAATCGATTCGAGATGTTTCAGCAGCGCACACTGCACCCGCCAGGTATATTCATCGGCGGGCAAACCGCCTTTGCGCGCCTGATACAGCGCATCCATGACTTCGCCGTAGACGTCGAGCTGAATCTGATTCGATGCCGCGTTGCCGATGCGCACCGGCGCGGAATGCTCGTAACCGCGCAACCAACCAATTTCCCATTCGTCAATACGGCGCTCGCCCGCAAGTCCATACATGATTTGCGTTTGCTCGGGGCTACCCGCCACCGCGCGTACCAACCACCGCCGCCATGCCTCCGCCTCCTCGTAATAACCCGCGCTCATCAGCGTCATCAAGGTCAGCGTCGCATCGCGCAGCCAGCAATAGCGATAATCCCAATTGCGTCGCCCGCCTAATTGCTCCGGCAACGATGTGGTAATTGCGGCGACCATGCCGCCGGTCGGTGTAAAGGTTAGCGCCTTCAATGTAATCAGCGAACGCATGATCAACGCATGCCAACGACCGCCATCGGAAAATCGTTGCGTCCATTCTTGCCAATAATGCTCGGTATCCTGCAACGCACTGTGGACATCGAGCGGCGGCGCCAGCGGCAAATGCGAGCGTTGATGTGTCAACGAAAACTGACAGCGCTGCCCGGCGGCAATCGTAAATTGCGCACACGTGGATAAATCCTCGCCGCGCAATTCGACGTCGCTGCGCAGCAAGACCATATCCGGGCCCGCAATTGCGCAGATGCCGTCGCCATCGCTCAAGCGTGTCACCCACGGTATGACGCGACCATAATCGAAGCGCAATTTCAGCAGCATATGCATCGCAACGCTGCCGCTGGTACCTTCGACAATGCGAACAATATGACGCAGCGGTGTGCCGATCGGCATGAAGTCGAGCAGCCGCACGCTACCGGTCGCAGTGGTAAAAAGCGTTTCGATAATCAGCGTGTTGTCGCGATAATTGCGCTCGATGTGTTGCACCGAATCTTGCGGCGCAATTTCCCAACTGCCGTTATCGGTATCGCCAAGCAAGGCCGCAAAACACGCCGGCGAATCGAAGCGCGGCAGACAAAGCCAATCGATCGATCCGTAGCGCGAAACCAATGCAGCGCTGTGGCAATCGCCGATCACGGCGTAATCTTCAATGCGCGCAGCCATACTTGGTCAGGACGAAAATTCAATAATAGTTTTTACATCGGTGGCGCGCGGTACGAACGCGTCTTCCCACTGATGCAACGGCACGCGACGGGTAATGAGTTTTTCGAGCCAATCGCTATTCGCGAGCGCTAATGTGCGTACCGCCATTTCGTAATGCCGTCGATTCGCGTTGACCGAACCGAAAATAACTTCGTTCTCGAGCACGAGATTGCGATTGATTTCCGTGAGATTCAGCGGCACGCTGCGGCCGCCACTGGATAATCCCGTCGAACATAAAATACCGCCGCTCGCGAGCGCCTCGGTAGCGGCCAATATCACTTTGCCGATACCCGTGCATTCGATAACGACATCGAACGCAATGCCGATGGTCTCGATGGCCACCGCGTGATAATGCGCGCCTAATTCGGCCACCAATTGCGGCTTGATGCCGTCCACCACGATATCGACCACATGCGTTTCCAAACCACGCTGCACGCTATGCAATGCCGCCAGCAAACCGACCGGGCCGGCGCCGACAATCAGCGCATTTTTGAGTGGCACCGCGCTGCGTTGCGCAATGCGGTCGACTTGTTCCCACGCCTTCGCGACGATACTGGTTGGTTCCAGCAGCACGCCGCATAAACCCAACGATGGCGGAATTTTTACTGCGCGCTGCGCATCGAGCGTGAACCATTCACAGCCAAATCCGTTGCGGCCTTTAATGCCGTGTTCGGTGTATTCGCCGTTGCGGCACATATCGAATTCACCGATCGCGCAATTAGCGCACGGCACCGGATCCGGATGGCGCACGATGCCGACCACCAGATCGCCCCGCTCGAAGCCGCTACCCACTGGGGCCACCTCGACGCGACCGAGCGATTCATGGCCGATCACCAACCGTGTTGAATTCGGCGGCGCCCAACCATAAGTGCCGCCGACGATTTCGCGATCGGTACCGCAGATGCCCAATGCCAAGGCGCGCACCAGCAACTGTTGTGGTTGTGCAGCTGGCATATCGAGCGTATCCAATTGCAGCGAATGGCTGTGGCCTGGCACCACCGTCAATGCGTGCATACGGTGCCCTCGCCGGTGTGGAGATTGCGCGTGACGATCAACCCCACCACCGCGATGCGTTCAACGCCGGCATAAGCGCCGCGACCGATTTCCTCGCCGAATACATCGGGATCTATTTCGCGATAACTCCAACTCAAATCCGCACGCGCGAGACGCGTTTGCAGCTCGCGCAAAAATACATCTTCGCCATCGACAATTGCCGTGCCTGTGTACAACAACAACGAACCGCCCGCGCGTAGACGTGGTACCGCGTTATCGAATAGCCGCAATGAGAATTCCGCGCCGAATAATTCACCGCCATGGCGATACGACCGCTGCGCGGCGTCAACCATGTATGGCGGGTTTGCGACAATCAAATCGAATTCGCCGTCGATATCGTCGAGCAGATCGCTGTAACCGACCGCGACATTATCGGCACCCGCCAGCGCGGCATTGATGCGCGTGTGCTGCAACGCCTGCGCATTGATATCGAGTGCATGTACCGTCGCCGTCGGATAATGGCGTGCAATCGTAATTGCCGCCGCGCCGCTGCCGCAGCCGATATCGGCGACGCGCTGCAGCGGCAGCGCATGACGCTCGAGAAAATCCTGAATAAACGTGCAGAAGCGATACGTATCGGGACCGAGAAATACCGCATCGTCGGCCTCGGTGGGAAATGCTGAATGCATTAGCAGCAGCGACCCCACGGTCGAAAAGCGCACACCGCTATACCAGCCGTCGCGATATTTATGCAGAACACCGCCCGCGCGTAATAACGCAAACAAAGACCGCGGTATCACATCGGTGGCAGCTCGCGCTGTCTCTGTATAAACACGCGTTGCCTCCCCATTAGCATTCGTACGCTGATAAAAATTCGTATCGATGTGGACATTCGTATCGGCATGAAACGGCTTGCTCCAGCCGAAAATATCGCGCAGGTTGCGGGCCCATACGTACGACGTTGCGCGCATCCTTGCATGCGTATTCGGCGTGACGGTAACGAATCGATAATTTTGCGCGCGCAAATAATTACCCACTTTCACCAGCGCTTGCGCGGCATTCGATAACATCGGCGGTGCTGGCGCTAACCGCACCGCTGTGGGTGGCAACGAATTCATCCGGGGCATGGCCTGCTCTTCGTTTGTATCAATGACGTGCCGACTGCACTCAAGCACGCAGTGCTTTGCTAAAACGCTGTGTCGCTCCCAATCCAACTGGCGTGTAATGGAGCGACGGGTTGAGGTACGGCAGTAAATGATCGATCGCCGCCGGTTCATCCAATTGTGCGAGCTGTTGCTGCAAGCGCTGTACGTCGGAATTGATATCGGCAGATTCCGCGTGCGCAGCACGGCGTCGCACACTGCGACCGACATTCGGAATTTCACCGCCACCCACATTCGCAGCGCCGCCAATCCATTCGTAAATCAAGCGCTGCTCCGCGCAGTTGAACACACCCGCCATCGCGCCATTACTCGCGGCAATCATCCGCCAGAAACGGCTGCGATTCGGATCCTGATGACGTTTGATCCAACCGTGGTGAATTAACGCTTCGATAAAATCGCCCATACGTTGCGGATCGCCCAACCATTCGTTGACAGTACGACCTTCGATACGCGAAGCATCCGCGTGCATGAAACGGCCGAGCTCGCTTTTTTGCTGCAGCATCAACACCAGCTCGTCGTCCATATCGAAATGTTCGATAATTTCCGATGTACCGATACCCAGCATGTTCAAGCGATAGCCATTCATCATGCGTTGATAAAATTCACCGCCGTCGTCGATTTTCGGCATCAGCGCCAGTGCGCCCTGCAATGCTTTTTGCGCATGCCCGGAATCGAAATTGTCGATGGTGACATGCAGCGTGAAGTAATACGCATCGATACCTAGCTCAGCCAATTCATAAGCCGTGATCAGCAAATGCAATGGCAACTGCTCGTAGCCGAGATTGAAGCCGATAATTTCTGGTAGAAATTCCTCGGCGTGATAAGCGAGCGCCAGCTGAATTGCACCCTGCACATAATGCGCTTCGCTTAGCGGCAGCGCTGTATTGATACCTTCGTGATCGAGCAGACGGCGATATAACAGCACATGATTCTTTTCCGGCACGCCATGTCCCAGCTCATCGAGATAAATATCGATAAAGGGTGCAACGTAGGGATCGCGCCATTGTGTGAGCAGGCCATATAACCACGCCCCATCCACCAATTTGGTGGGCGCTACCGCACGTAAGAAATACAAGGCGTGGGAACGAGTTGCAAAGAATTTTCGCCCACCGCCAGCCTCGCGTTCAGCGATGTAAGAATGATATTGCTGCCCGATATTTTTTACATTTTCTTCCAGCCATAGTGGGAGATGACGTGGATTGTCCGGCAGCTCGGCGTCGAGTTGCTGGGCCTGACGTAATTGCTCCAACAAAAATGCGTGCGATTGCTGCTCCACCACGTTGCCGTCGGCTTTTAGCGCAGCGGCAGCGGCCGTAGAAGGTGTTGAAGAAGAAAGTACATCGGCCGCCGACGGCAGCTCAGCAAAATAATGTTCAAGCGCAGCGTAAATGGATTTTGCGCTGCGGTAATCCGCCAACGGCCGCCGATGGGCATTCAATGCGTTGCCTGCTGCGCTATTCGCGCCGTGGTGGTCATCGCGACGACGCCAGTGTTCACGCAGCTTAATTTCCCGATCATTCATAGTGAGGGGTCGAGCCTTGGTATTTTCATGATCTCTCGTATTAGTGGCCATAAGCCGCACATTGGAGTCGCGAGGCTGCAAGCGACTAGAGTAAATAGCGGACGGCTGCGTTTGAGTGCCCTCATGCGCGGTCGTTTCATTGCGCCAACCAAAATTCTGCATCGTTACCACCCTCACGGCTGCGCTCGATTGAATTTACATATGACTGTATTTACAAATCAGCGCTCAACATTTATTGCCCACCACGCAATCATCCTGCCAACTCATGCATTCCACCGTGTTCGAATATTTTATTCACCGACACAGCACTTCGGGCACAGCATTTGCTCAATCACTTACGTCGAGAATATTTTCGAAACTGTTTTTTCCAAAACAGGTTTCTGAAAATAACTTTTAGTTTTTGAAAATCAGGAGGCGGTTATGCCATACATCATCGGCTGGTTTCTCGGGGTGCCTGTCATCGTTCTGCTGTTGCTTTATCTGGTTTTTCATTAAGCCCAGTTCAGATCGACGAATGTCGCTTCGAATGATGCATCGACGCTGCTTTTAAAAATGTTCTCGTTTAATTCGATAAGGATAGAGCCATGAGCACAGTCGTTTACAAGCAATCTCATAACGTGAAGCTAATTTCGTGGGGCGCAATCGTGGCGGGATCGGTATTGGCGCTGACGATTTATTTACTCTGCGGCGTACTCGGCTCAGCGATTGGCGCCAGCGTTGTGCAACCGCACGAAGCCGATCCGCTGGCCGGCTTTTCGTATGCGGCGGGTGCGTGGGTTGTCATCACTACGGTGGTGGCGCTGATTATCGGCGGGTATTACTCAGGCCGCTCGGCGCATGCGCTCGGTTGGTTGCATGGCGTGCTGACGTGGAGCGTGGTCACTCTGCTGACCACCTATCTGCTGACGGCGGCCACCAGCAGTATTATTTCAACCACCGCTTCGGTATTCGGCAAAGGTATTGCGGTAGCCGGTGCAGGCATGGCGAAAGCTGCACCCGCGGTCGCCGATAAAGTGAAAACCGAATTGCAGCAAAACGGTATTAATCTCGATACCGATCATTTGCGACGTGAATTCGACACCTTGTTATTGCAAAGCGGTAAGCCCGAATTAGCACCGCAAAATATTTCGCAAAAAGCGCAGAATGCCAGCGACGATGCGAAAGCCACTGCGAGTCACGCCACTCAGCAACCGCAAGCAGCCGATACTGATTTTGCGAGCTGGCTGGAGCGCGTGCGGCAATCCGCGCAACCGGCGCTGAATGCCGCCGATAAAGACGCGCTGGTCAATATCATTCAGGCGCGCACTGGCAAATCCCACGATGAAGCGCAAGCCATTGCCGATCGTTACGAGCAAATTTACAACCAGGCGATGATTAATTACCAAAACCTCAAACAACAAGCGGAGCAAAAAGCACGCGACGCCGCCGATAAAGCCGCACGCAATTTAGCGCGAGCCAGCTGGTGGACTTTCGCTGCGCTGGTAGTCGGAGCATTGGTGGCGGCTGCCGCAGGTAATTTGGGGTTTCGTCATCAAACCGAAGACAACGATAACGAGGATGTACTGGCGGTCAGCAATCGCTAAAACGAGTGCGCACTGCCGTTGCTGTGCGGCGTTGTCTCATCAACGCGAAACGAGGTTCCCCTTAACCATATGCTTCTTTACCTAAATCGAGAGGAAATAGCGATGAAACCACTAATCTTGAGTATTTGTGTCGCCATGGGTCTGGTGCTCGCACCGGTCTATGTAATCGCCGATGAATCCAACGCGGTCAACTACGTGAAAGATTCGGTCATCACCACCAAAATCAAATCGAAAATTGCTGCGGAAATGCCGAAGAGCGCCGCACGCTTGAAAGTCGATACCGATGATTCTGGCCAAGTATGGCTGCACGGCATCGCCAAATCCGCTGATGAAGCCGACCAGGCCGTGCAAATTGCGCGCTCTACCGAAGGCGTGAAATCGGTAAAAAGCGAAATTATTGTGAAGCGCGAACCCGAATAATGCGGAGATCGCATCAATCACCGCAACGACTACGGAATGTGCATCAGTGCAAGTTAGGAAGATGAGAGTTACGCCAACAATGTTAAGCCAAAAGATGGCGTTGGGTTAAGCCAAAAAATGGCAAGACTTTAACTGCCAATGGCCATAATTAAGGAGAGCGAGATGACACTCGGAACGATTTTATTAATCGTATTAATATTGCTATTGATCGGCGCCATTCCGGCGTGGCCGCATAGTCGAGGTTGGGGCTACGCGCCGACGGGCGGACTTGGCCTCATTTTGTTAATCGTGATTATTCTGCTGGTGATGGGTCGAATATGATGCTTTCGCGGCCGCTACGGCGGCCGATTTCTTTTTTAGTACTGTTCGTATCACCACTCATAACATCAGCGGTATTCACACCACCGCTATTAACGCTGGGGAAGACATCGTGGACAAGGCACATCATGAGTTTAGCGATTTGTTCGAGCAGCTAGGCTTGCCGAGCGATGAGGCATCGATACGCCAATTCTGCGCACAACACCGTTTGCATGAAGGCGAGAAATTAAGTGAAGCGCATTTTTTTTCCGATTCCCAACAGCAATTCATCCGGGATGCGTTAATTGCCGATTCGGATTGGGTGGTACAGATCGATCAATTGAATACGGCGCTTCATCATGTACCGCAAACCGGTGACGGCGCGAAAATAAAACACGCTAACGAACCGACGCCCGGATAACGGCGTTGAACGGAAGCTGTTACCGATGCTGAGCGTCGACCGGGCCACGCCGTCAGCTGCGACGCAGCTCGTTAAAATACGCGTGCTGACAATCAATTTGCACAAAGGCTTCAACGTCTTCAATCGTAAATTCGTATTGCCGGAATTAAAAACTGCCATTTGTCAGGTCGGTGCCGATATTGTTTTTTTACAAGAGGTGATCGGCGCCAATGCGCTGCATGCCAAGCGGTATTCACACTGGCCCACCGTGTCGCAGTATGAGTATCTCGCGGATTCGGTGTGGAGCGAATTTGCCTATGGCTGCAATGCGGTTTATCCAGGCGGCCATCACGGCAATGCATTGTTGTCGAAATTTCCGATTGTTATGCATCGCAATATCGATGTGAGTCACGATGGTTCCGAGCAGCGCGGCATTTTGCATTGTGAGTTGGCGTTGCCCGGAATGAGCACGTCGATCCATGCGATGTGCATACACCTCGGCCTGCGCGAAAAACAACGTCAGCATCAACTCGATTTGCTACTCGCGCTGATCGCATCGCTGCCAGCCGATGCCGCGGTGATTATTGCCGGCGATTTCAACGATTGGCGGCTCGTTGGCAATGCGCGCTTGCTGCGCGACCATGGCTTAACCGAAATATTTGCGCGCGTGTACGGTACACCGGCGCCGACGTTTCCGGCGCGCTGGCCCGTGCTCAAACTCGACCGTATCTATACGCGCAATCTATTCGCCAGCAGGCCCCTGCCTTTATCGCAACGGCCGTGGGCGCATTTATCCGACCATGCTCCACTCGCTGGCGAACTGACCTTATCGATAGACCAAGCGTCGACAACTCTCGAAGCGCTTACGAGCGACCGTGCGGCGTTGGCGATATATGATGAGTCATCGCCACTGGGCAACGATGAGATGACGTAATGAACCGCCACTGGCACGAGGGTAATCGAGTTCGACTGCTCGAAAATGGCGATGAATTTTTTCCGCGGGTATTGGCTGCGATTCGCGATGCCGCCCAAGAAGTATTTCTGGAAACCTTCATTTTTGGTGACGATAAGATAGGTCAGCAATTACGGGCGGCGCTGATCGATGCCAGTGAGCGTGGCGTGCACGTCAGCGTGTTGGTCGATGGCTTTGGCTCATACGGTTTTGATGGTGAATTTAGCGCGAGCATGACCGCAGCGGGCGTGCATGTGCACATCTTCGATCCGGGCTCAACATTGCTCGGCCTGCGTACGAATCTGTTTCGACGCATGCACCGAAAGCTCGTCGTTATCGATAGCCGAATTGCCTTCATCGGCGGCATCAATTTTTGCGCGGACCATCTCAGCGATTTCGGACCCGAAGCAAAGCAGGATTACGCCGCGGAAATCACAGGCCCGGCGGCATTGGAAATGCGCGATTTTTGCGAGCGCGCGGTGAAGAAGCCGGGCGAAAGCTGGACTGCGCGCGTGTATCGCCGGCATCTGCAGCGGCGCCGGCGGCGCGGTGAAATGGCGGGAAAACATGCGACAGATACCGCTGCGGATTGTTGCGCGCGGGTAATGTTTATCACGCGCGACAATCATCTGCAGCGCACGCAAATCGAATTTTATTATCGACTGGCAATGCGCACGGCACAGCGCGAATTAATCATCGCGAATGCGTATTTTTTTCCCGGCTATCGACTATTGCGCAGTTTGCGTAGTGCCGCGCGGCGCAATGTAGACGTAAAACTGATTTTGCAGGGGCGCCCGGATATCGGACTAGTGAAATGGGCAGCTGCGTTGCTGTACGAATATTTGCTCAGCGGCGGCGTGCAAATTTACGAATATTGCGAACGCCCTTTTCATGGCAAGGTCGCGATAATGGACGATAGCTGGGCAACTATTGGCTCAAGCAATCTCGATCCATTGAGCCTTGCATTGAACCTCGAAGCCAATGCGATTATCGCCGATGCGGCGTTCAATCGGGAGCTGCGCGCCAAGCTGAACCAGCTGATGACCAGTACCTGCCGTCGGGTACAGCTCGATCGCATGCCGCGTCATACCTGGTGGCGCGGTATGGTGAGTGCGGCGGCGTTTCACTTATTGCGGATGCTGCCGGTGTGGGCAGAGTTACTGCCGAGACAGACGGTAAAACTGAAGAAAATCTGAGAGAAGTTATGATTAAGTCCCTCTCCCCGCGGGGAGAGGGATAATCATTTATAACGCGGTTTACGGACGAATGAGCAGATCGTTTTTAACTGCTTTCACGCCTTTTACTTCTTTCGCCAATTGTTCCGCTACCGATTTTTCTTGCGAGCTTTTCGCGAAGCCGGACAATTGCACGGTGCCTTTCAGCGTTTCGACAGTAATTGCCGCGGCATCAACCTGTTTGCTCTCAATAAACTTGGTTTTCACTTTCGCGGTGATGGCCGAATCATCGACATATTCACCGGCAGTGGATTGATCACGCGTTACGGCACAGCCTGGTACAGTGCCGATCACTAACGCCCCGGCGGTCATCGTTGCCAATAATATTTTTTGCATGGATTTCATTGTGTAATCCTCATTCTCATTAAAAAAACAACGGTCGGTTAAAAAGAAAAACCAATCGCTGCGCCCAACAACACCAACACCAGCAATACGACAAAAACGAAAAATAGAAATTTCGCTATGCCAGCCGCACCGGACGCAATGCCAGTGAAGCCGAAGATGCCGGCGATAACCGAAATCACCGCAAAGATAAGAGCCCATTTCAACATCGCGATTCTCCTCTTTTTTCACTCATTCACTTACTACGACTCTCGCTCACATCAGGCGTTAGAAACGGTACGACAATGTCACCGCGCCGAACTCATCCGGTTCGTCCTGATGTTTGAATTCGCGCGATCGATAAATCTCTGTCAAGGTAAGGCGCCAGTTCTGCCATCCCATCGCAACGCCGCCCTGCGCTTCCGCCACCCAATGTTTCTTGTCGACGCTCTGGCTATCGCCATCGGTATTGCCATCGAGAAAAATATTGTGTGCGACATAGCGTCCGTGCGCGCCGACGAATAAATACCAATAAAACGATTGCGCGGTTTGAAAATAATGCGAGCCGGCGGCATTGGGACGAATCAGCGGCGGACCGGCATCCGCGCTCAGCCCGCTACCAAGTCGAAACGTCAACCCAGTGCCGGCATACCGCTGCGAGGTACCGAGTGTGACCGCCACGCGCGGAACTACATCGAGATTGTTTTCAATCAGCGGAATAATCCATTCGTGCTGATATTGCACGTCGATGGTGGTTTCGTTGTGCAGCTGATTATCCCAACCTTCCGGAGTATCAGAATCGGTCACATCGTGGACCCAGCGTTGCACTTCTTCGGCATGCGACTGCGGTCCCACTACGCCCACCACCAGATCCAATTTATTCAGGTGGCGAATGCGCTGGCTTGGGGTATCGGTCAATAATCCAAAACTTAAATACATCCAGCCCGCGTAGGGTCGATCGGTCAATATGGGCGTTGGTGTGCGAATATCGCGCGGTGTATACATCTGCTGCCCGAACGACACGCCGACGCGCAGATCATCGCCCTCGTTATACAGCTGCAGCACTGAGGCTACATTCTCCAACCAATGCGGCTGATAGGTATCGCTGATATAGGTAATCTCGGTGCCGTGCGTGTAATGCGAATCCTTACCGGCGCCGAACAAATCATTTTCCAGGCCGATCGTCAGCACGCCTTTGCCATCTTCCGCATAACTCGTTATAGCCGCGCCCAATAACGGTAATAACATCGCTGCGGTGGCAGTTGTTCTGCTTTTCATACCGAGGCTTCTCATACGTTGGCGCCACTATTTCGGTCGACTCAACAATAGCTACAGCAAAAAATTAACCAATCGCGCCAAAACGAAATAAAATTTTTAAAAATTGCTCAAAATGACGAGGACGCGTCCTTTAAAGTAAATTAAAAACGCACTGCAGGTACGCACAGGAATTTATTTCAATAAACAAGCAGGGATTTTGTAATTAAGGTGCGTTAAAAAATCGCTCATTTCGTAACGCTGACACTGAATTGTAAATGCTACAGCCATTATCGCCGAGCGCGCTTAGCTGCTGATTCCGTCGTTGGTTTTTTCGACCTCGTGGATTTTGTTTTTGCTGTGCTCTTTTTATTTTTTGCGGTAGTGGTTTGCCTCTTGGCGGTTGGCGCCTTCCTGCGTGTGGGTGCAGCCGGTTCCGAATCGGACTCATCGGCATTGGTACTGGCTTTCTTCTTCAGGCTTTTCTTTAACAAATCCATAAAGTCGATAACGTTGCTCGCGGTCGCTTCTTCGGCATGCGCATCCTCGGCTTCCTCATGCACGAGACCTTTTTTGCCCGCCAGACGTTTTTCGACCAATGCAATCAGACGCTCGCGATAATCATCGATGTAATCCGCCGGATTCCAAGGCACAGTCATCGAATCGATCAGTTTCGTCGCCATATCGATTTCGGCGCGTGAAATTCGCCATTTTTTATAATCGTTCTCCGGGAACTCAAATTCCGCGCGATCAACTACCTCCTGCTGAAAGCGCAACAAGTTCAGAATCAACATATCGCCTTCGGCAAGCACGACACACAGATAACGCCGCGTGCGAATAATGACGTGGCCGATTCCCGCACGATTTTTTTCATTCAATGTTTCGCGCAGCAGCACATAACCTTTTTCGGCTTTTTTTCCCGGTAGCAGATAGTAGGGTTTTTCGAAATACAGCGGCGAGATTTCCGCGCGATCGACGAACGCTTCGATTTCGATGGTTTCTTTACCCTCCGGCGCGACCTTGGCGATGTCATCCTTGCTGAGAATCACATAATTGCCCTTCTCATACTCGAATGCCTGCACGATATCCTGCCACGGCACTTCTTCGCCGGTCTCAGAGTTAACGCGCTCATAACGGATCGGCTTATTACTGCGACTGTCGATCATCCGAAAATGCAGGTCGACCCGTTTTTCTGCCGCCTGCAGCACCACCGGAATATTCAACAATCCAAACGAAATGGTGCCGTTCCATATCGGTCGCTTCATCTCAATATCCAGCGCATTTAATGAGACCTTCGTGCCGGTTGATTGAGCACCATTCGTGCCACACCGTTGAGCATGTAATACCAGCGCAGCGCCGGCGCAACGCTTGCATAGCTATGCTCAGCTCTCGGTAAAACCAGCACTGGGTTCGAAAACAATTATTAAATGGGGTGTCCCATGTCCAACGCCATTCACTGTCCGCTCTGTAATGCCACTAAGCCTGCCGGCCTGGGCCTGATCGTGTATGAACAATCCGCACTGGTCGAATGCCGCTGTCGCGGCTGTGGTGAAATTTTTTTCGCCAGCGACAGACGTGAGGAAGCGCTCGTTCAACTCGCAAAAAATAACGACGATGACGACGATGCTTGAAACTCGTCATCGCGCTTAATTTAACCGCCAGTAATCCTGCTGCCAGTAACCAAGCTGTCAGCAACTATGCCGCTAGGATGCAGTAATGACCGTTTGCCGTGATGTCGTGATTTATTCCACCGCCGATGCCCAACAGCAACCACTATCGGAAAATAATCAGACCACGCTGAATCACAGCGCAGCGATGCGTTTTCATATCGCCGAAAAAGTAGCGAAGCTGCGCGGCGGTCGCTTCCTCGGCTACTACGATGCGCGGTGCCATAACGGCGCGGAGTTGTACTTTATTCCCGTGGATACATTGCTCGCCGCACCTGCACACGATCTCGGTATTCGGAGCGCGGACCATTTATTAGGCGGCGTGGTCACGCATCCGTTTATGACCACGAAAAGTATTACGCACCCCTTGCTGGATACTGCGGCTAGCGCTGTTGAGGGCTGGAGCGGCGATTTCGCTAGTGCGGTCGCCACCGCGGTACTCGACGGTTACACCGCGTTTTCGCTGCACGATGCACGTCGCGCGGGCATGCGCTTACTGCGCAATAATGCAATTCGTATTAAATGTGCGCTCGGTATTGGCGGTGGCGGTCAATATTTAGTACACGATCACAACGAACTCGATACCGCACTCGCTCAGCTCGATGACGATGAGGTGCAAAACTACGGCGTGGTGCTTGAGCAACATCTGGAGAGCGTGGAAACATTCAGTATTGGGCAGGTCGAGCTGGCAGGCATCAGCATCGTTTATCACGGCACCCAATGTCTGACGCGCAATCATCGCGGTGATGAGGTGTATGGCGGTTCCAGTTTGCATATCGTACGTGGCAATTTGGAAATATTACGTTCGCAGCAGCTATCGCCCGCGTTGAGCCTCGCCGCTGCCCAGGCACATTGCTACGACACGGCGGCGAATAAGCATTTAGCGGGATTGATCGCTTCGCGGCGCAATTACGATATCGCGCAAGGTTTCGATCGCCTGGGTTTGCGGCGCTCCGGCGTACTCGAACAATCGTGGCGTAGCGGTGGCGCCACACCGGCGGAAATAGCCGCTATCGAGGTCATGCTCACCAATCCCCAAGTACACACGGTGCAGGCATCGACTCACGAGCATTACGATTTACGTGAACCTCCGGCGAATGCCATCGTCTATTTTCAAGGAGAGGACGCAGAAGTCGGCGCACTCACGAAATACTGCACTATCGATAGCGTTCTCTCTGCATGAATAACCCTTTCTCTAATTATCTGGATAAAAGTCGCTGAACAAAACCTATGGAAATTTCGCTGAGTGAATTGAAATTACCGGTTGACGACGATCAGATCGAGGCGACGATGCTCGCCCCCGCCACCGCCTTGCCGGGGATTTTATTTGTCCACGGCTGGGGTGGCAGTCAAGTGCAGGATTTGACGCGGGCGCGCGAAGCGTCGGGTCTGGGCTGTGTGTGTTTAACCTTCGATCTGCGCGGACATGATCTCGAATCGCAGCTGTCACGCACCGTCACTCGCGTGCAAAATCTGCGTGACTTGATCGCCGCCTACGATTGGTTGGTGGCGCAACCGATCGTCGAACGTAATTCGATCGCCGTCGTCGGTATCAGTTATGGCGGTTACCTCGCCTCGATACTGACTTCATTGCGCCCGGTGCGGTGGCTCGCACTGCGCGCACCGGCGCTTTACAAAGACGCTGGCTGGGAATTACCCAAACGCGAACTCAACGCCGACCCAGAATTGGCAACGTATCGACTCAGTAAAATTGCAGCGGCAGATAATCTGGCGTTAAAAGCGTGTGCGCAGTTTCGCGGCGATGCGTTAGTGATCGAATCGCAACACGACACTATCGTGCCGCATAGTGTGATCGAAAATTACATTGCCGCTTTCGCTAATGCGCGCTCGTTAACCGCCCGCGTTATCGAGAACGCCGATCACGCACTCAGCGAAAAATCGGCGCAAAAAGCGTATACCGCCTTATTGATTAATTGGTTGACCGAAATGGTCGCCGGTGCGCGTGCAAGTTCTGCCACATCGCAGATCGAACGGCACCAAAAATAATTCCACTCTATTGATAACGCGCACCTTTAGTTTATAACTTGATGCTGCCGTGATGACTGATATTAGCGGGCGCATTGCCCCTGGTCATCGCCGCTGTCATGACTTTTATCAACTGCACCATGCGGCTTGAGGCTGAATCCCAATATTCGGCGATATGCACATCAAATCGAATCAGCGCCAGGTTAGGATCGTCAACACCGCACGAAAACCAGGCTTTATCGAGTGGTCGCCATAATTTAGCGTATAACGCGCGGTCTTCGATCAACGTGGCCTGCCCGGATAACGATGCGTAAAAACCATTCTTCGGCTCGGAAAAACTGACATTTACCAATGGCCTTTCGCTCAGCTCGCGCGACACATCCGAATGCAGTGATACAAAAAACCATAGCACCCCATCGTCATCGATTTCGCGCGTTGTCATCGGCCGACTGCTCAGTTGGCCCGCTTCGTCAGTGGTGGTAAACATGCCAATTTTTACGTCGCCAATTTTTTTCCATAAATCGGCTAGAGATAATGCGGCTTCGCTCATGATGTTGCCTCCCATTTAAATGCTGAACCTTCCGCTGAAGAATTCTTCATAAAAAAGAAAAGCACGTCCCGCGCCAATACCAATCAGCGTGAACTCATCGCAATTTATACAAACCCGTTGTGCAATTGGCAGCTGGTATGACCATTGCTGTAACTCTGCATCAGATGTGATTAACGCATCGATCAATGAACGATGGATCGATGCATGAATGGACCGACGACTAATTGGGAGCGGCGCGATGAACATATCGATTGAGGACGGCACGATGCGGGATCATTTATTGCACGCTGCATCGGGCGCAGAAAAAACTACCGCGCAGACGCCACCTACAACGCCACCCGATCCACCCATCGAAACACCGGCGCCAACGCCGGTAGAAAATCCACCCACCGGTCCGCAGGAAATACCACAACCTGATCCGGCGCCGCTGCCCGGGCAGAGTCCGCCTCAGGCGCTGTCGCCTGCAGCGACTCAACACATAGCGAAACCGGAAGGAAGATGTTTGCGCGTGATCTATCCAACGCACACGTGGCTTATTCGACGCCAACGTTCACCGCTTCCCACTTATCGCAACATCGTAAAATTCAAACGTATCCACTAAATATGCAGACATTTCATTGCCGTTGTCCCAAGCGTAACCGCCTCTTTTTCGATAGCGTTACTTGTACCCTGTGCGGGCGCATGGTGGGGTATTGTCCCGAACTCAGCAGCATGCTCGCCTTCGATCCCGATGCCGAAGCGGGGTTGTGGCAGAGCGGGCAACGCGGCCAAAGCGGCAATCCAACGCCGCGCTGGCGACAGTGTCAGAATTATGCGTTGCATCAGGTGTGCAATTGGATGGTGCCGGAAAGCGACACCAATCCACTGTGTCGCGCGTGTCGCCTTAATGATGTGATCCCGGATTTATCACTGCCGATCAATCTCGAATATTGGCGGAAAATCGAACGTGCCAAGCGGCATGCGCTATACAGCATTCTGATGCTGCAATTACCGCTGGTGAGCAAACACGAAGATGCCGCACGCGGTTTACTGTTCCGGTTCATGACCGATCGTGAACCCAATTCCGAATTTACCGAACCACTCGCCGGGCAAGCGCCGATATTTACTGGTCACGATAACGGCGAAATTACCTTAAATCTTGCCGAAGCCGACGATATTGCACGCACGCGCATGCGCATTCGACTCGGCGAGGTCTATCGCACGCTGCTCGGTCATTTTCGCCACGAGATCGGTCATTACTATTGGTTCCGCCTGATTGAAAAAATGCCACGGCGACTGGAAAAATTTCGGCAATTGTTCGGCGACGAAACCATCGATTATTCGAGTGCGTTGCAACGGCATTACAGCGAAGGCGCGCCTGCCGATTGGAGCGCCAGTTACATCAGCCCTTACGCATCGATGCATCCATGGGAAGATTGGGCCGAATGCTGGGCCCATTACATGCACATGCTCGACACGCTCGAGACCGCGCGCGCATTTCATCTCAGCCTGGGCGCGCCGCTTCCTTCAGCAGCGCTGCCGACCGTGCAACGCGATGGCAGCACCATCGGCACACTATTAAAAGACTGGGCCAGATTGGCGATTGCATTGAACGAACTGAATCGCAGCATGGGCATGCCGGATCCTTATCCGTTTATTCTCAACAATACTGTGCAAATGAAATTAAAATTCATTCATAGAATTGTTATTGCCAACAACAAATAGGCTTTCATCCATATAAAACATTTCCATTTTCCGGATAAACAGGATGAAAAATTAATAGCGAGCAAAACTATTCTTTATTTTTCATCATGCCGCGGAAATTGCTGAAGGCGAGAAAAAATTGCAGTGCAATAAGTGCATAGGCGTGGGTATACCAACCCCATGCCACCCATAAAATATTGCTGAGCAGAAATACCCAGAAGCCGATTTCGCGGTGGGATTTTTTGTTTTCGGCGACAAGCCACGCCGCGATGACGGTCACGATCAGCGCGGGCCATTGCAATAAATCCAACCAAGGACCGAGATTGTTCAATTGGGAAGCTCTAATTGTATTGTGAGAAAATAAAAATACTTTGGTAAAAATTAGGCCCAACAAAAATGGCTCGCATCTGCATGCGAGCCATTTGCTCAGCCAGAGGATTGTCCAACACCCGAACGCTATTGCCGCGTGATGTTGGGTTTTTCCTGGGGCGTCGCAGTTTTATCGTCGGTAGTGCCGCCGCTGTTCGCTACACCTGCCTCTCGTTGTTGGCGGCTCGAGTTTTCGTAGTCGCGCTGCGGTTGGCTCACTTCCCACTTATTGCGACGCGAGACATTGATGCGGTTTTGCACATCTTTAACGCCGCTGCATGAATCGGCGATATCCTCGGCACGGTGTTTCTGGTTGCGATCATCGACCGAACCATCAAGCGTGACGACACCGCCTTTGACCGCTACCGATATTTCCGATGCATCGATATAGCGATCGTGACTCAGCCGCTCACAAATCTCCTCGCGCACGCGTTCATCGGATCGCTCATAACCTTTCGGCCCGCGCCCGCTAAAATCCCGGGGATTATCGGCAGCGTAATAACGATCGTTGTCGTGCATATGGTGGCGCGATAGACCATATCCCCCACTATCACGACCCAACTCATAACGCTGCGCATATTCGTTTTGGTCGTGCGATGGATGATGCTGCCACGCGCGCTCGAAATCTTGCGACGAATACGGATAGCCGCGATACGACTGCCCCTCCCAGGCGCGGCTCGCACCCGGATAGACGTAATGCGAATCCGGTGGATTGAAATCCGGAAAATTCGATAAATCGCCGCGCCGCTGGCGCGAATCCGTTCCCATCGGGGCACGCAGCGCGGAACGAAAATCGCGTGAACCGCGTCGACCACTATAAAACTCGTAGGCCGAGCCACGCTGCTGACGCGCAAAACGATCCCATTCATCCGGTGCATCGCGCCACGCCATTTGCTGCGAGCGGAGATGCGTGTCATCCCCGTGACGCTGGTTGTCATCGAGGTAATTGCTGCGCTCATAGCGACTGCGTTCGTTAGAGTTACCACGTTCCGGACTTACCCGCGTATCGCGGCGGTAATTATCTAGATCGCGTGGCGCAAAATTTTCACGCCAGCCATCGTCCTCGTCGCCATAGGACGACGTATAAGGATCAGGCTCGCCGAGCGAATAATCGGGCTGCCCCGCTCCCCCGTAGCCACGCTGTTGCTCGCCGCGATGGTTACCATAAGGAGGGGAATTACGTTGGTAGTAATGCATGATGTCATCCTCCGCAAACGAAATGACTGCGTCGCGCAGTGGCGCGCATCGCAATGCAGCGCCCCGGCGAATTCTTCAATGACGCACGTCGTAATACGAATTAATCGTTTTTATCCATAGTGGGTCGCGCATGTCCGGCCAATCGTCTTTATCGAAGCCGGGTGCGGCCTTCAATTGCTCTTTGGAAACGTTAAGCACGAAGCCATGACGTTCGGTATCCAGTCTTAGCGCGTGCCACGGCACCGCAAATAATTTTTCGCCGACGCCGAGAAAACCGCCAAACGACAGCACCGCATAGGCCACTTTGCCCGATTGCATATCGAGCATGATTTCCTTGATATCGCCCAGGGTTTCGCCGGCTGCGTTATATACATCGTCTCCGATCAGCGTACCCGCTCCCATCAATGACGGACCTGGTCCGGTGTTGCCGCTAAAGCGTTTATACATGCCGTAAGTATCGCGTGCGAGATAGCTCATGATTCAACTCCATCATCTGTTGAGGTTCCGATTAATCGTCACGATTTACCTCTTTACCGTTAAGAACCTTATACCTTTAACGAAATAAATTATTTCTCGGGAAATCGTGATCCTGGATGCCAATGCGATCTTCGATAAAAATCTAAAAAAATCGCTTCGACGGATTTAATTTTGCATATTCCATTCCAGGTATTTTCGCGCCGATAAATCAACACTCATCATGAGCGATAGGTATGTTCACCATCGATCGTATTGTTATTTTTTCCGTATGCGGCGGCCTGTTGCTTATTATGATGGCGCTTGCCAATTCACTGCTGAAACGCATTCCCGTCAGCAGCGCGATTATTTATCTGTTGGTCGGTTATGGGCTGGGACTATGGGGCGACGAGTTATTGCGATTAAATCCGCTTGAACACGCGCACGTACTCGAACGCGTTGCCGAGGTGGCGCTGCTCGTTTCATTATTTTCTGCGGGATTGAAGTTGCGACAACCCCTCCGCGATTCGCGCTGGCGACTGTCGGCACGGCTCGCGGTACTCACGATGATTATCACGATTGCCTGCATAGCAGCGCTCGCGTTTGCATTGGGTTTGAATTTAAGTGCAGCTATTCTGCTCGGCGCCATACTCGCGCCGACCGATCCAGTATTGGCGGCCGATCTGCGCGTTGAAAATACCTTGGATAACGATCGCTTGCGGTTCAGCCTTACTGGCGAGAGCGGGCTTAACGACGCGACAGCATTGCCATTTGTCGTGCTCGGCTTGAGTTTGTTGGCCGCTCCCACGGCACCCAATCTGTGGCAATGGTTTACGCAAGACGTGCTGTGGAGTTTCGGTAGCGGTATCGCTATCGGCGGCGTGTGCGGTTACGCGGTGGGTCATATGGTGTTGTATTTACGCACCGAACAAAAAGAAGCGGTCGGGCTCGATGAATTTCTCGTGCTCGGACTGATTGCCGTGGTCTATGGCGTTGCGCTGGCGCTACATGCCTCCACGTTTTTAGCGGTATTCGCCGCCGGCCTGGCGGTAACGCGCACTACCGATATCACCGCTGAGCCCGCCATATTGCCGGCACACGAATTGGAAGCACTCGATGATCTAGCCACCGAACCCGAACATGCGGGACCGCTGATGATGCGTGCCGTCATCGGCTTCAATGAACAACTCGAACGCCTGGCGGAAGTTACCGTAGTGTCGTTGGTCGGCGTCATGCTATCGCGGGTGGCTGTCGATTACCGCGCGATGATCATCGTTATCGCATTGCTAGTTATTATTCGCCCGCTCGCGGTCAATTTATCGCTCTTCGGGAAAAAAACCGCGCGTAAGAAAATGCATATTTATCCCGCACAGCGCTTGCTCATCAGTTGGTTCGGAATTCGTGGTATCGGCTCTGTCTACTATCTCTTCTATGCGATAAATCGCGATCTGCCGCGCGACATGATCGGTTTTTTTATTGCGACAACTTTATTAGTGGTGGCCACATCTATTGTATTGCATGGCATTTCGGTAACGCCGTTGATGAATTACTATGAAAAAAATACGAAAAATAAACGCTAGCAATGGGTTAATTACAAAATGGAAAATAATTCAATATTTGTTGAACAAATTATTGGTTATTTATCCTGTATCGCAGAGCTAGTGCACACTAAATTTGATTAAACTCATTATTTAATACTTCGATTTGCGGTAGTAACTTCAATAATTATTTTATTTTTACAATCACAACCGTTTTTTCACAGATTCGTTCACATCCTGACCGCCAATTCAAAAAAACTCCGTGCTTGGCACGATCCTGGCAATTCCCTTGGTGCGGCGATGATTGCCGCGCTCACACGTGTAACGCAGTCGATTAATGATTGCGTTTATTCGAAAAAACAACGAGGAACTTCAACCATGAACACTGTGAAAGCAATCATTAAGAAAGCAGCCGTCCCGGTATTATCCGCAGTTATTGGCATGTCCGTCGGTACTCATGCATTTGCTGCGGACCCTACCTATAAAGCGGCTAAAGATCAGTCGGAAGCTAATTATGACGCCGATAAAGCGCGTTGCGAGTCATTGTCAGGCAATGACAAAGACGTCTGTCTGCAAAAGGCAAAAGCGGTAAAAACAGAAACTAAAGCCGATGCCGAAGCTATGCATAAAACTCGCGAAGCCAAAAAAGATGCACAGGAAGATCGCAATGCTGCTGAATATAAAGTAGCGAAGGAAAAATGCGATGCCCTCAAGGGTAACGAGAAGGATGCCTGTGTGGATCGCGCTAAAGCGACCTATAAGCAGTAATCGAAGGCCGTACAAAAACCGGGCTTGCCCGGTTTTTGCATTTATATATTTCGGCAATTCATTCTTTTGTATGAAGCAGCAATATTTACTACCTGCAGCGGAGGTGAATCATGCGAGGCAGCAAAGACGCTTATACCGGCAAGCAAAAACGTAAAGCCGAACATATTGAAAAAGGCTATGAGAGCCGCGGTGTCAGCCGCGACGAAGCCGAGCGACGCGCATGGGCAACCGTTAATAAAGAATCCGGCGGTGGGAATAAATCCGGCAGCGGTCGCGGCCAACCCGATAATCACGAATCATCGCGACGCGGCGGCCATATTGGCGGCAGCCAGCAAGGTTTCGCCAAACGCAGCGCTGCCGCCAAAAAAGGCTGGGAAACACGGCGCGCCCATGCTCATTAATACCGTCCAGCTCATTAACCAACGATCGATATCGCTATTAAAGGGAGATGGAGAGCAGCCATGACCAACGTTCTTGTACTGTTTTATTCCATGTATGGACATGTCGAAACCATGGCCAAAGCGGTCGCTGAAGGCGCGCGTAGCGTTACCGATACCGACGTCACGTTAAAACGTGTGCCCGAGGTGATGACCAAGGAAGCGCTGGCGAAAGCCGGCGCAAAACAGGATGAATCAATTGCCGTGGCTGAACCGGAAGAACTTGCGAATTACGACGCAATTATTTTCGGTACACCAACACGCTTCGGCAATATGACGGGGCAGATGCGTAATTTTCTCGATCGTACCGGTGGCCTATGGGCGAAGGGTGCGCTGGTGGGAAAAATCGGTAGCGTATTTACCTCGAGTAATACCCAACATGGCGGCCAGGAAAGTACGATTTTGTCCGTGCATACCACCTTATTACATCAAGGCATGGTGATTGTCGGCGTGCCGTATACATGTAAAGGCATTTCCATCACTGATCAAATGTGCGGTGGCTCGCCGTATGGCGCCAGCACCATCGCGGGCAGCGACGGTGCGCGCACGCCGTCCGCACCTGAGTTGGAAATCGCGCGCTTTCAGGGCCGCCATGTGGCGGAGCTAGCAGCACGCCTGACGAATTCGAAATAATTATTCGCGGCGCCAACGCAGCACTCAGAGCCAGTACGAAAAAACGCTCGCGAACCATTGTCGCATCCGATCGACCAGGGGCCGTTGCGCCCATGTATGCCGTGTAACGAGTGTGGCCCGCTCGGTATCGCGCTTGAATAACGCCTCCATCTGCGTGCCAAAATCGCTGCCGAGCACCACCACATTTAATTCATTGTTGTGAAGAAAGCTGCGCATATCCATATTCGACGAACCGACCGTAGACCACACACCATCGATAACAACGGTTTTTGCATGCAGCAACGCATCGTGGCGTTCGTAAATTTTTACGCCGCATTTGAGCAAGCGTCCGTAATGCGAGCGCCCCGCTTCGAATATCAGCCAAATGTCGCTAAACCCCGGCAATACCAGCTGCACATCGATATGACGTTTAGCGGCGGAGCACAAACCGTCGAGAATCTGCTCGTCGGGCGAGAAATAGGCCATGGTAATGTGGATATCGCGCTGCGCGGTACGAATCGCCGAGAGAAAATCGGTGTAAATAATATTGGCTTCTTCGTCGGCATTATTGGCAATGACGCGCACGATTTTATCGCCGCTCTTATTCAGGCGCGGATAATATTGCGGAAACTGTTGGCTTTGATTGGTTGTTTCGGCAGCGCCACGTATTTGCGCGGGTAGATCGCCACGCTCGACGCGATCGTTGGTGAGTGAATTCCACGTATCGAAAAATACGCGCTGCATCGCTGCGACTGCCGGCCCGCGCACTTCGATCTGCGTATCCCGCCAACCGTCATTGAGTGCTTTGGCCTGGTTTGCGTTCACCTTAGTGGTTTTACTGCTGCTTCCGCGCCGCCATTGCCCGGAGCCCCGCGAGTAAACCGAGCTAATGTTAATGCCACCGGTAAAAGCCACGCTGCCATCGACCACGAGCAATTTGCGATGATCGCGATTATTGATGTTCAGCAACTTGCCATCGGCCAGATTGACCGGATTGAATTCCGCCACCTGAATTCCGGCATCGATCATTTGCTGAAAAAATGCTTTCGGCGTCGAAATGCAGCCCAGACTGTCGTAGATCACTTTGATATTGACGCCTTCACGTCGCTTCGCAATCAAAAGATCTTTGAGCCGATTGCCAATTTCATCGTCTTCAAAAATATACATTTCCAGATTAATCGTGTTGCGAGCACCCGCCACAGTACGAAAAACGTCGTCGAAGGTCTGCGGCCCATCGATCAACAACCGTACCTCGTTGTCATTGATAGGTAACGGTTCGCCTGCCCGCGCAATCGCGGCGAGATGTTGCTGCAGCAAATCGCTGTTGCGTTGAGTCGCAATTTCCCGACTCACGCTGGCGATGCTGCGCTGCGCCACGCCTTGCGCACCATCGCGAATCAGAATCGAATGTGTCTGTTGAGAGCTTTCCGCCTCCACTGGTGGTAGCGATTTGCATGAAATGATTAACCCGATCAGCAGCGCCAGGCTGCCTGCTGCAATAACGCCATAACGTGCGCTTTTCATAGGATGTCGCCGTATCCAGCTCCATGTTTGTATGCATCCTTCCCTCTGATACTTTCCTTCCTTTGCACTCGTCCTTTTCAACAACCTTCCTTCATTCGTTTCAATAACATTTCTTATCTAAGAATTGATAAGGCAATTTCGAAGCCAGTTTTAATGGCACAGCGGTTGCTCTATTTCGCTGGCGGCAGATTTCTCATTAGCAAAATATCAGGAGATCATAATGACTACCCCACGCAGCCAGACCCCACGCAGCCAGACCGGTTCCAGTACCACCAAAAATTCGTCGGCCCCCAATGCGATCGAACTGTTGATGAGCGACCACCGTAAAGTGGAAGCATTGTTTGAAGAATTCGAGAAATCGAAGCGCGACGAAAAACGTGAACGTATCGTGCAGGAAATCTGCAAGGAGCTGACGCTGCATGCAGATCTGGAGGAAGCGGAGTTTTATCCTTTAGTGCAAAAAACACTGAAAGATACCGCAGACATGATCGATGAAGCGCGGGTTGAGCATTCATCTTTGCGCTGGCTGATAAAACAATTGCAATCCGCCGATAGCGGCAGCGATTTGTACGAAGCCAAAGTGACTGTACTTAAAGAATATGTTCAACATCATGTGCGGGAAGAAGAAAAGGAACTGTTCCCCAAAGTTAAAAAAAGCGAGATCGACATCGAAGAGCTCGGCGTAACACTGCAAAACGCTAAACCGAAGCTCGAAAAAACCTTAAAACAAAAATTAAATTAATTATCGGTGATTAAATTAATCATTATGAGTTAGGGCTCCCGGCAACGCGCTGGGAGCCGTCAATTTGTTTTGTCATTTTGTAAAAACTGCTTTCCTAATGGCACAGCATGCATACCTTGCTGTGCATCGCTACCCGCAGCGCGCTGCATTTTTAACTGGCATAAATTCTGCATTTTCAAGCTCATCTATTCTCAACTCTTACTCTTCAACGCTTGGAAGCTTGCTATCAACTGTACGACTTACTCTTCAATTATCGGATTTACTCTCTAACAATGGGATTAGGGCATGCCGCGACCAGCTAATCGTCTCGATATAGCGCCACTGCATTCGCTCGGCGCATTTTTCGATGGTCGCGGCGTACATTTCGCGGTGTTTTCGGAAAATGCCGAACGCATGGAGCTATGCATTTTCGAGCACAGCGGTCGCGAGCGCGCCCGTTACGACATGCCTGAACACATTAATGGCGTGTGGCACGGTTATCTCTCCGGTGCATTGCCGGGGCAACAATACGGTTATCGCGCCTACGGTCCCTACGAACCGCGGCACGGTTTACGTTTCAATGCGCATAAATTATTGCTCGATCCGTATGCACGATTGCTAGCCGGTGAATTGCGTTGGCACGATGCGCTCTACGGCTATCGGCTCGGCTCGCCGCGTGCCGATTTATCGTTCGATCGCCGCGATAGTGCGATGTATATGCCGAAGGCCGTCGTGGTATCGGATAACTTCGACTGGGGCGACGATCATCCACCGCGCGTTCCGTGGTCGGAAACCATTATTTACGAATTGCATGTGCGCGGTTTTAGCAAACTGAATCAAAAATTTCTTGAGCACGATCGCGGCACTTTCGGCGCATTGGGACATCCGGCGAGCATCGATTATTTGCGTAATCTCGGCATCACCGCAGTGGAGTTATTGCCTATTCATACCTTCGCACGCGATCGGCATTTACTCGATCAGGGTTTAACGAATTATTGGGGCTATAACACGCTGTCGTATTTTGCGCCCGATCGTGCGTATCTCTCTGATCAGACGCTGGGCCAGATCAAATGGGCAGTGAAGCAATTACATGCGGCCGGCATCGAAGTCATTCTGGATGTCGTCTACAACCACACCTGCGAAGGCAGCGAACTCGGACCGACGCTATCGCTGCGCGGTCTCGATAACACCACCTATTATCGGTTGCTCGCCGATCAGCCGCGCTATTACATCAACGATACCGGTTGCGGCAACACCGTTAATTTCAGTCATCCGCGCACGATTCAACTGGTAATGGATTCGCTGCGCTATTGGGTGCGCGAATTTCATATCGATGGTTTTCGTTTCGATCTCGGCGTTACCCTCGGCCGCGAATCGTACGGCTTCGATCCACATGCCGGCTTTTTCGATGCGCTGTTGCAGGATCCGGAACTCGCACGCGTTAAATTAATTTCGGAGCCGTGGGATATCGGCCCCGGTGGCTTTCAAATCGGCAATCATGCGCCCGGATTCGGCGAATGGAACGGCGTATTTCGCGATGATGTGCGCCGCTATTGGCGCGGCGACGAAGGTTATCGCGGCGCTTTCGCGCAGCGTTTGCAGGGCTCTGCCGAAATGTTCGATCGGCGCAAGCGGCATCCGTGGGCCAGTATTAATTTTGTGACGGCGCACGATGGCTTCACGCTGCGCGATCTCGTCAGTTATAACGGCAAGCACAACGACGTCGAAGGTTTTCACGATACCGGCGGTCCCGACGAAAATTACAGCTGCAACTGGGGACACGAAGGCGATACCGACGACGCCGCGATTTTGCAACAGCGCGAAAAAAGCGTGCGTAATTTCATCGCGACAATGCTAGTGGCGGAAGGTACACCGATGCTGCTCGCCGGCGATGAATTCGGTCAGACTCAATTCGGCAATAACAATGCCTATTGTCACGACAGCGTGCTCAGCTGGCTCGATTGGTCACTGCTCGACACCGAACGCGGCCGTACCTTGCGCGATTTTGTGGCGCGCATGATCGAGCTGCGTAAACGCTATCCACAATTACGCGATAATTATTTTCGCAAAGGCGATACACCGATCGCCGGCGATATTACCGCGTTATTCTGGTTCGATGAACGTGGCAAACAATTGCACATCGACGACTGGAATAACACGACGGCGCGATTGCTCGGATTACGGCGCTCCACTCGCCTCGCCAATAATCGCATCGAAACCATGGTGCTGCTGATGAATTCGGATATCGTGGCGCATACCTTTACCCTTCCCGCGCCAACGCTGAATTACACGGTATTGGCCGATACGGATGACAGCAATAGCAGCGAATATCCGTTGAACGACACCGATTACAACGTCGCCGCATTTTCGCTGGTATTGCTGGTCGCCGAAGCCGATGAAGCGCAAATACAAATAAATGCCGCGAACGCGAACACCGGCGCTGACCTCAAGGAGGAAGAAGAATGAAAGAAGAAAGAAAAATGACCGCACAGCACGCTTACACCTTGCCATTCGGCGCCGAGCTTATCGATAACCAACGTACACGTTTTCGGCTGTGGGCGCCCAGCGCAAAATCGGTCGCGATTGAAATCGACGGCGCCCCGCCAATGCCGATGCACGCTGTCGCTAATGGTTTTTATGAAATCGAAATCGGCTGCGGCGCCGGTACTCGTTATCGATATCGCATCGACAACGAACTCGCGGTACCCGATCCCGCCTCCCGATTGCAACACGACGATGTGCATGATGCGAGTATAGTCATCGATCCCAAAGCATTCACATGGCACTGCACCGAATGGCACGGTCGACCGTGGCACGAGATGGTGATCTACGAATTGCACGCCGGTTGCTGCGGCGGTTTTAGCGGCATCGAAGCGCAATTGCACGAACTGGTCGGGCTAGGCATTACTGCCATTGAATTAATGCCCATTGCGGATTTTCCCGGTCGGCGCAATTGGGGTTATGACGGCGTGTTGCCGTTTGCACCCGACACCAGTTACGGCACGCCCGAGCAATTGAAGCAGCTGATCGATACCGCGCATCGTCTCGGCGTCTGCGTTTATCTCGATGTGGTTTACAACCATTTCGGTCCGGATGGAAATTTTCTGCATCGTTATGCCGCGCCTTTTTTTGATGGCAATAAACAATCACCGTGGGGAGCCGCCATCGATTTTTTGCAACCGCAGGTACGCCGGTTTTTTATCGAAAACGCGCTGTATTGGTTGCAGGAATATCGCTTCGATGGTCTGCGCTTCGACGCGGTTCACGCCATCGGCGATCCGGCCTGGCTCGATGAAATGGCCAGCGAAATTCGCGAGCGCATCCAACCCGGACGCGAAGTACATCTGATGCTCGAAAACGAACACAATCGCGCCGAACATTTACGCGGGCACGCCACGATTACCGGCGTTCGCAGTGTGTTCGAGAGTGAACACGATGCGCCGGTCACCGGCGACTTCGATGCGCAGTGGAATGATGACGGTCACAATGCGCTGCACGTTCTGCTCACCGGCGAACACGATAGTTATTACGAAAATTATCGCGAGCAGCCGGCGCAAAAACTCGCGCGCTGTCTCGCTGAGGGCTTCGCTTATCAGGGCGATTTCGCACCGGTGCAACAACGGGCGCGCGGTACACCCAGCGCGCATTTACCGCCGACGGCGTTTGTGCTGTTTCTGCAAAATCACGATCAAATCGGCAATCGGGCGTTGGGCGAACGCTTGACCGTGCTTACCAGTGAGGCCCGTTTGCGCGCAGCCACCACGTTGCTATTGCTGTCGCCACAAATCCCATTATTGTTCATGGGCGAACAATGGGGCGCGCGCTCCCCATTTTTTTTTTCACCGATTTCCACGACGAACTCGCGACCGCGGTGCGCGAAGGCCGTCGCCGCGAATTCGCCGCGCTGCCCGCGTTCAAAGATCCCGCGCAGCGTAGCCGCATCCCTGACCCCAACGCAGCAAGCACCTTCGCTGCGTCGATTCCCCACTACGATCGCAACGATGCCTCACAGCAACGCTATCTGAAATTTTATCGCCGCTTGCTCGCGTTGCGACGCGCGTTGATCGTGCCGTATTTACCGGGTTGTCGCAGCATTGCTGCGCTCGCCGTCAACGCAGCGGCTGTGCTCGCCACCTGGCAATTGGGCAATGGCGATCAGCTCACCATCGCCGTTAATTTCGGCGATGACATGACGCTGCTCAATGGCGTCACCGGCGATCCGATATTTTGCAGCGATGACGAAGCTATCGACCAAGCCGCGCGTGCGCGCAGTCACGGTGAACCATTACTCGCCGGCACCGCGCGCGTGTGGATCAACAAGGCGTAAGCAATGAATTGATCGCAAAAATGCAAAGCATGAACAAGGTGTAACCAATGATTACAACTTCCATCCCACGCTCGACACACCGTTTGCAGCTGAATAAACATTTCACGTTTGCCGATGCGCAACAGCAGGTGCCCTATTTTTCACAACTCGGTATCAGCCATTTATATCTGAGCCCGATCCTGACCGCGCGCAGCGGCTCGATGCATGGCTACGATGTCGTCGATCACAGCAATATCAATCCCGAACTCGGCGGTGAAAAACAGTTTCGTGCGCTGGTCGCGACACTGCGCGCGCACTCAATGGGTGTGATTATCGATATCGTGCCGAATCATATGGCGATCGGTCATCGCGATAATAAATTATGGCTCGACGTGCTGGAGTGGGGCCGCACCAGTCGCTACGCCAATTTTTTCGACATCGATTGGGAGGTGCCCGATCGCGCATTAAAAAATAAAGTGCTCGCGCCCTTTCTCGGTGTTCCGTATGGCGAAGCATTGTTGAACGATGAAATTCAGTTGCGCTTCGATACTACTGAAGGCAAATTTTTTGTCGAATATTACGAACATAAATTTCCGATTGCACCGACCAATTATCCACAGCTGCTGCGGCTTGCTGGCAATGATCTGGTCGCATGCAACAAACGCTTTCGCGAAGGCAGCGGCAGCCGTGGCGAAATATTCGGGGCGGCATGCGCGGAACTGGCAAAAAACTACGCCGACAATGCCGCGATTGCTACCGCCATCGATACGCTGCTGCAGCGTTTTAATAATGCGGCGGATGCGTACACGCTGCTGCATCAATTACTCGAACGCCAACACTATCGTTTATCGTGCTGGCGCAATGCTGCCGATGAAATCAACTGGCGGCGCTTTTTCGATGTCATTCAACTCATCGGCATTCGTATTCAGGAACCGGCGGCTTTCGAAGTCGTTCATGCGACGATATTTCGCCTGTATGCCGAAGGTTTGATCGACGGTGTGCGCATCGATCACATCGATGGTCTTTCCGATCCGCGCAGTTACTGCCGCCGCCTGCATCGGCGTTTAAAACGGCTGGCGCGCGAACGACCGGCGGATGCGCCGACCGGACCGGCGTATGTGATCGTGGAAAAAATTCTCGCGCCGGAGGAGCGGCTACCGCGCGAATGGAGCGTGAACGGCACCACCGGTTACAGCTTCATGAACGATGTGTCGGCGCTGCTGCACGATCCGCGCGGCGAACAACCGCTCGCGGAATTATGGACACATATCAGCGGGCGCAGCGGCGATTTCGATAGCGAAAATCAACGCGCACGGCGGCGTATTCTGCAGGAATTACTCGCCGCCGAATTCAACAGTTGTACGCTGGCGCTGCATCGCATAGCCCGCAGCGATTTGCGCACGCGCGATTGGAGCTTGCTCGCGATCCGGCGTGTGCTGCTCGAATTGCTGGTGCCATTTCCGATTTATCGTACTTACGCCGATGCGCGCGGACGCAGCGCCGCCGACGATCAAATCATGCGCCAGGCGATTGCAGCTGCGCGGCCGTATTGCCGCACCGCCGATGCACCGCTGCTCGAATTGTTCGATCGTTGGCTCGGTGGCGAACCACCCCGCGCCGCTGCGATTCCACAACGTCAATTATTGCTGCGTGCCATTGCGCGCTTTCAACAACTCACCTCCCCGCTCGCGGCAAAATCCACCGAAGACACCGCATTTTATCGACACGGAAAATTGCTGTCGCGGAACGAGGTCGGCTCTAATCCCGCGATATTTGCGCTCGATCCGCGCGATTTTCACGCCGAGTGCGAACGCCGTGCGCATTATTTTCCCGGCGCACTGCTTGCCACCGCGACGCACGATCACAAGCGCGGTGAAGACGTGCGCTCACGCCTCGCGGTGATTTCGGAAATACCCACGCAATGGGCCGCCGCTGTGCAACGCTGGCGCCTGCTGAATGCGCAATTGAAAATTGCGCGCGCAGTGCCCAACATTAGCGCTGACGCAAATAGTGGACAGACTTTACCGCATGGCGAAATCGAAACCTGGCCGACCGCCGGTGATGAATACATGCTGTATCAAATGCTGGTCGGTTCGTGGCCGCTGGATTTATCGATTCATCATAAAGCGGGGCTAGCGGAATTCGAGCAGCGCTTGGCGCAGTGGATGATCAAAGCATTACGTGAAGCAAAACAGCTTTCGAGTTGGGGCGCACCGAATAGCGATTATGAAGAGGCCTGCCAAGCTTTTTTGCACGCGCTACTCGATCCACGGCGCGCTGCAAAATTTCTCGCTGATCTGTATGCGTTCATCAATGACATCGCCGCTGCCGGCGCGCTGAATGGCCTGACGCAAACACTGTTGAAATTGACGACACCGGGCGTTCCGGATTTATACCAGGGCTGTGAGTTATGGGATTTCAGTCTGGTCGATCCCGACAATCGCCGCCCCGTCGATTACGCATTGCGCGCGCATCTGTTGATCGAACGCATCAGTCCCGCCGCACGGCTCGCCGATTGGCGCAGCGGTAATATCAAACAATTCCTCATCGGCCAGCTGTTACGTTTACGCAACGAGTATCCCGCGCTTTTTCAGCAGGGCACGTATCAGGCACTCGAAGTACACGGTCACTTCGCCAATCATGTATTTGCATTTGCGCGCCAATGGCGACAGCAGACATTGATCGTGGCGGCGGTGCGATTACCGGTGGCGCTCGATGTGCGCGGCACTCCGGTCGTCAATACGGTGCGGTGGCTCAATACCGCCATTGCAATGCCGAAGCATTTATCGATGATGTCCGCGCATTTTTATAATCCGATGACGGGCGCTCGCATGACGCCGCACGCACGCCAGCTGCAATGCAATGTGTTGTTCGATGAGTTTCCCTTCGCGGTGTTGCTGCATGAGGGCTAGCGCATGACGCGTATTCGTTGCGGCACAATATTTGCCTTTTCTTAGAATAACTTCCGTTTAAGGAGAAATGCGATGAACAGCTTTAATAATTCATTACGTTATTATCTGCGCGGTTCAGTATCGATAATCGTGCTGACTTTTCTTTGCGTGCTGCCCGCCACTGCGCAAATGGTTCCCGGCGCGGCATCGCCGAAGCCCAGCGAAGTATTAACCAACGATGGACCGTTGAAAGCACAACTGGATGATCGATCGTTTGTTGAAAATGCCGCCAGCAGCGGTTTGGCTGAAGTCGAAATGGCGAAGCTCGCCAAAGCGAAATCGCACAACAAAAAAATAGTCGCATTCGCCGATACAATGTTGCGCGATCACACCGCAGCGAATGCAAAACTCAAGCACATCGCTGCGCAGCTACACCTGACAGTGCCGAGCGCGCTGAACAACGATCAGAAAAAATTGCTCACCGAAATGAACGGATTAACGGGCGATGCCTTCGATCGCTTGTATGCCGAAGTGATGCGCAAAGAACACGACACCGCTGTCGGCTTATTCGATAATGCGGCTGGCGAAACAAAACTGAATGCGCAGCTGCGTACATTCGCTGCCGAAACGCTGAACAAATTACGCGAGCATCAGCAACGGGCGCATGGACTTATAAACTCGTGAGTTCGTCACCGATATTGCAATGCGAGGTGCTGCGCGCCGAGGAATGTGCGCGCAGTTAAAATACTTCGACACGTTTAAGAAAATTGTTCAAATCGTGAATTTCGACCGGTTTGATAAAGTGATGGCTGAAGCCGCTAGCGAACGCTTTCTCGCGATCCTTCTCCTGACCATAACCAGTCAGTGCCACCAGGGTGGTATTTTGCAGCGCAGGAATTTTCATCATCTCGCGCGCTACACCGTAGCCATCCATTCCCGGTAGGCCGATGTCCATCAGAATCACATGCGGATCGATCTCGGGCGCGATTAATAGCGCACTCGCACCATCGTGCGCAACATGCACATCGTGGCCGAAATTTTTTAACACCATGCACATCATATTCGCGGCATCGACGGCATCATCGACCAGCAGAATACGCAGCTGTTCGACGCGCTCGGTTTTCTCCGCACTGTGCTGCGATGATTGATCTTCGAGCGGGCCGCATTCGATCGGCAATTCAATCGTAAATTTACTGCCGGTGCCGGGACCTGCGCTGGTTGCCTTCACCGTACCATCATGCAATTCCACCAGACGTTTGACCAGCGACAAACCGACGCCGAGCCCTTCCGGCGCGCGCGAATGCAGCCGTTGCGCCTGCGTAAACAAATTAAAAATGGAATCGATGCTGTCGGGCGCAATACCAATCCCGTTATCGCTCACCTCGATGGTCAGACCATGCTCTTCGCAATCGACCGTTACCTCAATTTTGCCACCGGGCGCCGTGTATTTGGCCGCGTTGTGCAACAGGTTGCCGATAACCTGCGCCAGACGCACGCTATCGCCATTAATCCATAAGGGCTTATCCGGCAGCTTGACGATGAGCTGATGGTTGCGGTCGCGAATATAGGGCTCGGTGCTTTCGACGGCGATATCGATAATCGGCTGTAATTCGACCACGCGTTTTTGCAGCGACAATTTTCCCTGTGTAATGCGCGATACATCGAGGAGATCGTCGACCAGCCGTACCAGATGATTTATGTGGCGCGAAATAATTTCGCGCGCCTCGACCACAACCTCTGACGAAGCGATATCGCCAGTCTCGGCCAGTCGCATTAAATCCACCGCAGTGCGCATCGGCGCCAGTGGATTGCGCAGCTCATGCGCCAGCGTCGCGAGAAATTCATCTTTGCGTAACGTCGCTTCATGCAGCGCCAACGCGGCGGCTTTTGAGGCGGTGATATCCTGTGAAATACGCGCAATTCGATAATTATGGCCATTGCCATCCGGAATTTTGAAACCGCGATCATGAATCCAGCGCTCGCGCCCGCCGGGTAGGCACAGCCGAAACTCTTCCTCATAATCGCGATAGTTCAGCAACCGTCGATAGGCGCGTTCTACCCGTCGCCGATCGTGCGGATGCACATTATCGAGCCAGGCATTCAAATCGTCGTACAAACGCGCTGATGATTTTTCCCACAGCTTTTCGTAGGCGGGACTGATATAGAAGAGTTGCGGCTTTTTCGGATCAAAAATCCAAAACACGTCGCCGATATTTTCCGCCATCTGCTGAAAGCGCTCTTCATTTTCATGCAGCGCGTGCTGTGCTTCGCGCAGCCGCAATAAAGCGCGCACATTCGCGATCAGCTCCAGCGGACCGATGGGGCCCACCAAAAAATTATCGGCGCCGATTTCGAGGCCGCGCACGCGATCGCCGCTATCCATTAACGTCTCGGCGGTTTGTAATACCAATACGGAAGAGGTAGTCGGGTTTTGTTTGATGGAGCGGCACACATCGAAACCGCTCATATCGGGCAACTGCATATCCAATAAGATCAAATCGATTTTTTGCTGCTGCAGCAAAGCCATCGCTTCACGACCGGTGCTACTCTCAAAAACAGCAAAGCCAGCGGATTGCAATGTCTGGGTTTTTGTAGCCCGCGCCTCACCGTTGTGATCGACATTCAGAATGACTGGGGAGAAATGCGCTGTTTTCAAACCAGCCATACTCCACCTCCCTGAAACAGCCTTCAGCTGATCATTTAAGGAAAACGCGGCATGATTCTGCGGAAAATGTAAGTATTGCAACGACTTTTACCCAAGAAATTCAGTCTATTTCTTTATTTCTTTGCAACAGCGGTGCCATTGTTATTGCAACAGCGGCATCGCAACAGCAGCTCTCGATTAATGGAGGTAAGCATCCGCATACATTTGGAATTGGCGTTGAGGTAGGCGTTTAATACCCAGCAATCTTTACAGGGCCACGCCAATTTTTTGCAATTTACGCTACGTATATGCGTAAGAGGGCTCTGGAATGATGCTCTAAAAAAACCGTTTGCTTCACTCAATTGCCGCTGTCAACGGCAGTACCATTCGAAAAGCAGCACCCTCTCCGGGGCTGCCCTCCGCGCTTAATTTGCCGCCGTGCGCCAACACGATTTGATTGGCGATAAATAAACCGAGACCCAATCCGCTGCCCTTGTGCTCGTTGGAGCCGCGTTCGAATTGCTCGAAAATACGTTCGCGGTCGGTGGGATTAATGCCTCTGCCGTAATCGCGAACGACGATGCTCGCGAATTCCGCGCGCGCATCGCCTTGATCGCGAATGCGCTCGATATAAATATCGATTGGCTTTTCCGCGCAATGACGAATCGCGTTAGTGAGTAAATTGGTCAGCGCCTGCTCAATGCGGAATTCATCTACCAACGCAATAATCGGTGCAGACGCATGTACCGTCGCGCGTGATTGCGCGATATCGATTTGTCGCGAAAATTGATCGATAAGCCGAGTGGCAAGCGCAACCAGATCGGTATTCGTCGGTCGCATCGATAGCTGCCCGGTGCGAATACGCGAAACATCGGTCATATCGTTGATCAATCGGACCAGCTGGTTCAGCTGGCGCTCATCGTTGTCGAGCATGGCGCCGATGCGCTCCGCTGAAAATTCAGCGCCGCGCTCCAAATGAATACGCCGTGTGTACAACTCAAGTTTTAGGGTGTTGAGCGGTGTACGTAGTTCGTGCGATACCATCGACATGAAATCGTCGCGCAGCCGCATCGCTTGTTGCAAATCGTCCTGAGTGTTTTGTAGTTTATCGAGCAGCACCTTCTGGGCCTCTTGCGCTGCCTTCATCGCTTCCACTTGCCGCTTCAGCTCGCGTCGCTGCCGATAAAGCTCGATGAATACCTTCACTTTGCTGCGCACGATGTCGTTATCGAGCGGCTTATATAAAAAATCGATGGCGCCGGATTCGTAACCTTTGACCGACGAACTTTTTTGGATGCTGGCTGCGGTCACCAATACGATCGGCGTATGCCGTGTGCGTTCGGTTGAGTGCATCATCCGCGCTAGCTCGAAACCGTTGATTTCCGGCATTTGCACATCAATCAACGCCAGCGCGAATTCATGCTCCAACATCAGTTCGAGCGCCTGGGTTGCGGTCGTTGCGCAAAACACCTGCGCATTAGGTAATTTCAGTAACGCTTCCAGCGCCAACAGGTTTTCCACGATGTCATCGACCAGCAGAATTTTGACAAGATCGGTCTCCACCGCCACATCGTCAAATGCTGAAAACGCCGTTTCCATGGTAAATCTCTCGTTCGTTGAAAGGGATATTCACGCAATTGCCGCGTAGCATAAAAAAATTCGACGTCACCCGATATCACGCTGCTCATCCGTATCGCACGACAGCAATCGAAAACAATACGCTATCACCGCACCTTCGGCAGCCAGACGCGAATGAGCGCAATCAAGCCGTCCATATCGATCGGTTTCGCTACATAATCATTGGCGCCCGCCCGCAGGCAGCGTTCCTGATCGTCGCGCATGGTGCGTGCCGTCACGGCGAGTATCGGCAATGAGTGGAACCGCGATTGTTTGCGAATTTCTTCCATCGCGGTATAACCATCCATTTCCGGCATCATGATATCCATCAGCACCAGATCGATATCGCGTTGCTCGTCGAGTTTTGTTAATGCCTCGATACCGTTGCGCGCAATTTCAACCTGCGCGCCGTTTTTTTCCAATGCACTAGTCATCGCAAAGACATTGCGAATGTCATCGTCGACGACCAGAATACGGCGATTTTCCAGCGTTAATTCATGCATACGCGCGCGTTGCATTAGCTCGCGTTGCCGCGCCGACATTTCACTTTCTACGCTATGCAAAAACAACGTGACCTCATCCAACAGTCTTTCCGGAGCGCGCTCGCCGCTCATCACAATGGCGCGCGCATAACGTAATAACCGCCCTTCTTCATCGCGCGACACGGCGCGCGATGCATGCACAATCACCGGTGGAAATGCAGCGATAGCCGACGTCGACATGCGCAGTAACAGCTCTTCACCCTTCATGTCGGGTAATTCGACATCGACGATCAAACAATCGAAATTGCGGATGTGTAATAGCCCGAGCGCGTCCTCGCCATTTTTCGCGATGACTACATCGACATCGGCAGCGCCGATCAATTGAGCCGTCGCCTCCGCTTGCGCGGCTGCTTCTACTACCAGCACATGTTTCATTGTATTCGCGGTTCTGGCCTCAATATCGAGCAACACCTGGCGCAATTGTTCACGCGATGCCGGCTTTAATAAATATCCTACGGCGCCCATATTCAACGCCGCCTGGCTGCGGCCCTCGACCGACATCACATGCACGGGGACATGTCGTGTGCGCCGATCATTTTTAAAGCGGGCCAGCAGGCTCATGCCCGATTGATCCGGCAGTTTCATATCGAGCAGAATGGCGTGCAGCGGATACTGCTGTGCCAAGCTCCAACCCTCTTCGGCGTACATGGCTACCAGGCAGCGGTAATTCATTTCTCGTGCCAGATCGCAAAGAATAGCTGCGAAGGTCGGCTCATCCTCGATGATCAAAATCATCTTGCGCCCATCATCAACACTGGCGCGGTCGTCCTCAATGGCAATATGGGTCTCGGCGCGAATCGCCGGTGCCGGAACGGACGCCGCGTTCGAAGTGCGGAATACCTCTGTGGTATTGGCTTCCGCCAGATAAATATTCCCCGGGATCAGTAGCGTAAAAACGCTACCGACACCGAGTTCGCTTTCGACTTCAATATGGCCGCCCAGCAACTCGGCCAGTTGGCGAGAAATGGATAAGCCGAGTCCAGTGCCGCCGAATTTGCGAGATGCGGTGCCATCGACCTGATAGAACGGCTCGAAAATTTGCTGGTACTGTTCCGGCGCGATGCCGATGCCGGTATCACGCACCGCGAAACAGATCCAGCCATTGGTCACATGCGGCGATACCTGTAGCTGCACGGTGCCGGTGCTTGTAAATTTCATCGCATTGGATAAGAGGTTTCGTAAAATTTGCTCGAGTCGCTGCTGATCGGTAAATAACATCGTCGGCGTAGCGGGATCGACCAATAGCTCGAACCGCAATTCTTTTTGCTGCGCCACTGGCTGAAAATAATCCGCCAATAGATCGAGCGTGATCCGCAGCGCGGCATAATCGGGAGCTACTTCGAGTTTACCTGCTTCAACTTTCGCGATATCGAGCACATCGTTGATCAATGCCAGTAAATCGTTGCCGGCGGTATGTATCGAGCGTGCGTATTTCACCTGATCGCCCGACAGATTGCCCGCATCGTTATCGGCTAATAGTTGCGACAAAATCAGCAGGCTGTTCAACGGCGTGCGCAGCTCATGTGACATATTGGCGAGAAACTCGCTCTTGTAACGGCTCGCGCTTTCGAGTTCCTGCGCGCGCTGCTCCAGCAAATGCTGCGCCTGCATCAGCGCATCATTCTTGTCATGCAACGCCTCCTGCTGCTTTAACAACGCCGCATTGCTCTGTTCCAGTTCGGCCTGCTGCTGCTCAAGTCGAATTTGCGAATCCGCCAAAGCGCGCGACTGTTCTTCCAGCTCGTCATTGGAGCTGCGCAATTCCTCCTGTTGCACCTGCAGCTCATCATTCAATTGCTGCATTTCCATCAGCGCTTCATGCAGTCGACGGCGATAACCCGCGGCGACAATGGCGGCACCGATATTTTCTGAAATCAATTGCAGAAATTCGGTATCGAGCGGCGTGAGCGGTCGCAAAAAACCCAGTTCGAGCACTGCGTGCAGCGTGTCATCGCTGATAATCGGATAAATCACCACTGTCGCGGGATTTTGGGCACCCAGCCCAGAGCTCACTTTCAGCGCTGGATTAACCTGAAAATAGTCGATCGATAAATCGCGTAAAAATAATGGCGCGCGCGTGGCCGCCACTTGCCCGACCAGACTTTCGCGAAAGTCGAAACCCGGTGCAGCGCTCGCGCCCTCCTTGGCCAATTCGTCCTGAGTAAAATTATCTTTTGCAAAACCATAAGTCGCCGCGCGTTCGAGTCGATCTTTAGACTCCGCAATGTAAATAGCCCCTACCGCCACATCGAGATAGCCAGCTAGTACATCGAGTACTTTTTCGCACAGGACCGGCAACGGCAGCTGGCCGATAATTTCATTCGCGAGCTGCGTTTGCCCCGAGCGCAACCACGCCTGCCGTTGTAATACCTCGGTTTGATGTTGCTGGTGCAGCAGCGCTGCGCGGTAGTTGGCAGTGAGATTGCGTAGTTGCTTTCGCCCCCAATAGGCCATCAAAGCGCTAAAAACTAAACTGAGCGTGAAATAGCCGGCCGACAGGATCAGCGCGAGCACATTGACACGCTCACGCCGCTCGCTTCTCACCTGCTGTTCAGAAGCGACCAATTCATTCAACGAACGCCGCGCCACATCCATCAGGCGCGCTCCTTTGCCGTTGGCGATCAGCTGCTGCAGCGAACGGCCCTCGCGCTTGAACTGAATGGTTTGCTCGGCAAGGCGAAGCCACTCTGCATAATTTTCGTAAGCGGTACTCAAGCGCTGCTGCTGTACTTTATTGTCCTCCAGCAGCTGCCGCGTTTGCTCCATTGCCGGCGCAACTTGCTTTCCAGCTGCAGTGTACGGCTCAAGAAAATCCTCGTTGCCGGTAAGCGCAAAACCGCGCACGCCATTTTGCTGATCGCTGAATAATTGCAGGATCGAATTGGCCGAGGCAATCGCTTTATCGGTATCTTCCACCCAGCGCCCCAATGCCAACAGATTGCTGACCACCACTAGAAAAAAAATGACGCTGACCAGACCGAAGCCGAGCGGTATCGCAATTGTTTGCTTCAACAGCTTTTGAAATTCGGTCGAATCGAATTCACTGGCTGTGGGCGCGTCGCTGACGGCTTGCGCCAATTCGGTATGGAATAAAGTCATGAGTAATCCCTTTTTAGGAATTCTATTTTCATGGAATCGAGCCGCTCGAACGGCACAATTTACAAGGGATTGTGAGTTATTTGCGAGTTAAAGTTATTGTTAAAGAATAACTAAAATCAAAGGTCCTTCACATCCGCAGCTCATACCTTTTATTCCCGACAGCGCAAGCGCTTAGATAGCGCGACCACACTGCATAACACCCCGGCGCGATTGTCTATCCGCTAGCAGGTTATCGAACGTTGAGAGCAGCCTAGCGAATGTTGGCACCATCCTTGAAACAGGCTTATTCGTCAGTCGCCACTTCGCAACCCCAGCGATTCACCAACGACAATTGGCATTAACCCATTCAGCGAGGACGTCGCCATGAAAACTAATACCGAAACCCAAACAGAAGCACTTAAAAATGCAGCGCATCTTAAAGCCGGCGCGGCCGCTGCGGTCGCTCATGACTTTATCGACCGCGCCGCCGACCGGTTGGGGAAATCCGAGGAAAAATTGCGTGACACCGCAACCGCCGCACAACAAACCGTAGCGGCATCGCTGCAAGGTGCACGCACGCGTTTGAGCCAAACCAATCTGGCCGCGCAAAGTTACGCGCAACAACATCCGCTGCGAGCACTCGGTGTTGCAGTCGGCGTGGGTGCGCTGATCGCGCTGATGCTGCGGAAAAAACCCGCTACACCGAAGTAATTCAGTGGAGTAAATTAATTCGAATCGAATTAGTTTGAATTTTTTGAATTAATTTAAAGAGGTTTAATTGGTTTTTAAGTATGGAGCGCTCGTTAATAAAAGAGTTAAAAACTTCACATGATCGGATCGATTTCTAGCTACCGATTAGTTAAGGGCACCAACATGGGAGAGGATAAAAAGCAGCGGAGCAAAAAAAAGGTTTCGTGGTTCTCGCGCTTTGCGCAACGCACATCGCAGATTAGCGGCACACCGGTCGCGTTCGGCATGGCGGTGCTGATTATTGTGGCGTGGCTGATCAGTGGCCCGCTTTTCGGCTTCAGCGATACCTGGCAGCTGATCATTAATACCGGAACGACGATCATTACGTTTCTGATGGTTTTTCTCATTCAAAGCACACAAAACCGCGATTCCGAAGCATTGCAATTGAAATTGGACGAACTGATTAGAGCAGCATCGGGAGCGCACAACGCGCTGCTGAATCTGGAGGAATTAGAGCAAGGTGAGCTCGATAAAATTCGCGAGCGCTATGTACGGCTCGCGGAAGAAGCACGTCAGCAATTGGATATGCTCGATGATGATGAAGAGCGTCCGGCTGTTGATCAACGCAAGTCCACCGAAGGAGAAGTATCATGAACGAAGACATCATTAAAGGTAAATGGAAGCAATTGAAAGGTCATGCTAAGCGTCAATGGGGCCAGCTGACCGACGACGATCTCGATATTGCTGAAGGAAATCGCGACTATCTGGTCGGCAAAATTCAAGAGCGTACTGGCCGTGCACGCGATCAAATTGAGCGCGAAGTGCGGGATTTTGAAACGAGAATTTAATCGTTAAAAAAACCTACTTCCGCCAAACGGAAGTAGGTTTTTTTTGGTTTTAAATCTTTTAAAGAAATAAGTTACTCAGAGATTTCCCGCCAATTTTCTTGGAAAGCTTCCGCTATTAGCATGCGCGCGAGGGCTGTCGGTATGTGTGCCAGTGAAATTCTCCAGCATATCGCGCGTGACCAGTACGACGCCGTCCGGCGAGCGATGGAAATAGCGCGCATCGCTCTCAGCATCACAGCCGATATTCATGCCATCGGGAATCTGGCAGCCGGCATCGATGATCGCGCGTCGAATCGTACAGCGGCTGCCGACGGTCGCATTCGGCAATAACAAACTGTCCTCAATGACGCTACCCATTTCTACCCGCGACTGCACGAACAATACCGAACGATGCACGCTGGCACCGGCGACGATGCAACCGCCACTCACCAATGAATCGATCGCCGCGCCGCGTTCGCGCACATTGTCGAACACGAATTTAGCCGGCGGCACCTGCTCCTGCCGCGTCCATATCGGCCAATGCTCGTCGTAGAGATTGAGCTCCGGCGTCACCGTGGTGAGTTCCATATTGGCCCGCCAATACGCATCGACAGTGCCGACGTCGCGCCAGTAACCCATCTTTGAATGATCGTACATATCCATGAACGGATAGGCGTAAACGCGACCGGCGCTAATGGCATCCGGAATGACATCTTTGCCGAAATCGTGCGACGAGCGTGTGACGCCGGCGTCCTGGTTGAGGATATGCAACAGAAAGCGCGCATCGAACACATAAATTCCCATGCTCGCCAAAGCACGGTCGGGTTTTCCAGGCATCGCCGGCGGCGTTTTCGATTTCTCGATAAACCCGCTAACCCGCGTCGATGCATCCATTTGAATAACACCAAACTGATCGGCCTCTGTCAGCGGTACTTCAATACAGCCGATAGTGACATGCGCTTTATTCGCGACGTGATGTGCCAGCATCGGACCGTAATCCATTTTATAAATATGATCGCCGGCCAGAATCAACACATGCTCGGGCTGATGCGCGCGGATACATTCGATATTTTGATAGACCGCGTCCGCGGTGCCGGCATACCACAAACTATTTTCATCGGTTTGATCGGCCGGCAACAGCTCGATAAATTCGCCGGGCTGGCCACGCAAGAAACTCCAGCCAGCCTGCAAATGCTGCAATAAAGAATGACTCTTGTACTGCGTCAAAACACCTACACGGCGAATGCCGGAATTAATGCAATTCGATAATGTGAAATCGATAATTCGATATTTGCCACCGAAATGAACGGCGGGTTTCGCGCGGTATAACGTCAATTGTTGCAAGCGGGAACCGCGGCCGCCGGCCATGATAAGCGCCAAGGTATCGCGCGTTAACCGGCTGACGAAACGATCTACATTAGGCGCTGCCATTATTTGCACTCCTGCGAACCACGATCAAATGGCCATTGATCCGTTGCCATTTTTTCGAAAAAAAAGTTGCTCTACCAACGAAAGAGCAATCGGCATGCCAGCGCAAAAAGGAGTATTAAATAAATTATTTTTGAAAAGTGGGAAGAATTAAACCCTCCTCGATGACGAGGAGGGAAATTGCGGAAATGTTATTGCACGCTTTCTTCCATTTTATTTTCAGTATCTTCGTATTCGTGCAAACGGTTGTATAGCGTCTTCAAACTGATGCCGAGTATTTCTGCCACTTTTTCTTTATTGCCGCCGTGCTCGGATAGCGTCGCCAAAATCAAACGCTTTTCGACCGCGGAAATAGAGCAGCCCACGCGCACGGTAAAGAATGGGCCTTTCGGTTCGGTGATGGCACCAAATTCATTGGGTAGACAACTGGTATCGATAATATCGTTCGCCATGATAAAACCGCGATGCACGACATTTTTCAATTCGCGCACATTGCCGGGCCAGTTGTATTGTTTAAGTTTTTCGAGCGCGTCCGGCGTGAAGATTTTTTTCTGATCGTTGGTTTCGTTAAGGTCGCTGAGAAATTGCTCCGCAAGTTGCTCGACATCGTCGCCGCGATTGCGCAACGGCGGCAACTGCAACGGAAATACCTGCAGGCGATACAGCAGATCTTCGCGCAGTTTGCCCTGAGCCACTGCCTCTTCCGGCACCCGATTGGTCGCGGCGATAACGCGCACATCGGTCTCGATTTCGCGATCCGAGCCGACGCGCATGAAGCGCCCGGTTTCCAATACACGCAGTAACTTAACCTGCAGCTCGACAGGCATTTCGGTGATCTCATCGAGAAATAAAGTGCCGCCGCTGGCGCGCTCGAAATGCCCTTTATGTTCGCGCGTGGCACCGGTAAAGCTGCCCTTTTCGTGACCGAACATCTCGCTCTCGATCAGCTGTGGCGAAATAGCACCACAGTTCACTGCAAGAAACGGGAATTTATGGCGATTGCTCAAATCGTGCAGTGTCTGCGCGACCAATTCCTTACCCGTACCGCTCTCGCCGGTGATTAATACGGTTGCCGGCGTCGGCGCCACGCGGCCGATTTGATCGTAAACAATCTGCATCGCTTGCGAACGTCCCAGCAAATGTCCGAAGCGACCCAGACGACGCAATTCATCGCGCAAGACGTGAATTTCATTGCGCAAATCCGCCGGTCGCGCGATCCGGCTCAAAATATTCTGCAGTTGCTTTAAATTTACCGGCTTTATCAGGTAATCAACCGCACCCAAGCGCAGCGCTTGAATGGATGTTTCAATACTGGCGTTACCGGTGATTAACACCGTTTGCGTACTGTGTGGCGATTCGATGTCATCGAATAATTCCATCCCCTCGCCGTCCGGTAGGGTCAGGTCCAGCAGGATCAGATCAGGACGGCGGCGCCCCATGCTGATTCGGGCCTGCTGCAGACTGTTGGCGGTATCAGCCGTTAGGCCCTCCAGTCGCACTAATTCAGCTAATGAGTTGGCGGTGTCGCGATCATCGTCGACGATAAGCACATGAGGCATTTAAGCTCCTTCCGTCGAAATATCGACAAAAAGCACAGATTAAAATTTGGCAGTAAAAATCTCGCATTACGCGTTGAGATTTTGCCCCAGTTCTGGCGGCGGCGTCGTATCGTTCTTGCGATGCCGCTTTCTATTTTCCTTGGCTTGCTGCCCCGGGCCAACAGTGGGGCGTACTTTCACCTTGACCGGCGATGCGTCGGATTTAGTTCGATTGATCTCTTTGTCATCTTCATGATTTGTCATGATTCGATTACCTCCCAGTAGCACCTGCGTTGATAAATTTCAGACGAACTCGCCTATATTGAGTTCCGCTTTTTCATCGCCACTTGAGTTGAAGAAGAGGTTTTTACAAAGATATCGTTTTTGACCCTAAGCTCAGTGCAAAAACTCAGCCATATTCAGGTTGGTGTGATGAGCGTCACAATGATAAGCCCAATTCGCTAAATTACGCGACCGAGATTGTAAAAATGACTTATATCCATTTGTGCTTATTGAAAATAATGCATCTGTAATTAGTGCATGAACACCAGTTCAATTTATTTCGAATTAAAAAGTTGTTCGCGCATTTAGCCCAATAAACGTTGTACGTTCACTCGCCGGCTCGAAATAGCGGCCATTGCTTTCGTTAACAATCACCGACCCCGCGTATACCTTATCGGCCAGATTATCGATGCGAACGAATTCGGTGAATTGCCACTGCCGCGCACGCTGCGTAAATCCAGCATGCCAGTTGGCGATGGTGTAACCCGAGGTTGCATCGGTATTGCGATCGTTGGCATATAGCCGCGCTTCGCTGCGCAGTTCGAGTCCGGTATCGAAACCGCTCGCTGTATGCCGCCACGTCAATTCACCGAACATTGCGCTTTGCGGAATTCCCGGTAAATAACGACCGGCCTCGATTAGTTGCGGCGCGCTGCACGGTGTACCCGGGCACGCATAAAAATCGTTCACATATTTCGCGCGCAATAGCGTATAGCTCAACGCGACACCGAAACCATTATCCCAGCGCGATATGGCGCTAATTTCAACGCCATCGCGCTGAGTAGCGCCGACATTCTGATACACCGAGCGCCCGCTGGCATTTGCCGCTACCGCGATTTCGTCATGCGTTACCACATGAAACAGTGCCGTGTTGATGCCGCCGCGAGGCGTGCGAATTTTCATTCCCAGTTCGCTGTGCTCGCTGCGTGCCGGATCGAGCGCAAAATTCAAACCGGTATTACCGCCACTGGTACTGCGATACGCGATCTCGTTGAGCGTGGGTGTTTCGAAGCCTTTGCCATACGCCGCGTACACGCGCATGTCATCGGTGACGCTCCAGCTGATGCCTAACACGGGCGTCGTGGCGCGATAATCGACACCACCGCTGTCATCGCCGTTGCCAGTCACCATGTAATGATCGTGCGAATCGACCTGCACACGACTATTGCGCACGCCGGCATTGATATCGACAGCATCGGCAAGCTGCCATTGCCATTGCATATATTGATCGAAATTAAATACGCGATTCGATTCGTCGCGCCGCAGCGCACCTTTAACTCCCAATGTAGTGCCGGAAAAATTCAAATAGCCGCGACGCACTTCATCGAGCGTGTCGAAATTAACGCCCGCGGTAAATTGCCATGGTCTGCCGAGCAGCGCATCGCCCTCGTGCGTCCAGTGCCAGTCGGTGCCCCAATACGCGCGTTCGAGATCGATGACACCGCCGGCGCTGGCCGCGGAAATCTGCGAAGCGGTCGGCGTCGCTTGGTATTGCACGGTGTTACGACTGCCGCGATAAAACATTGCCTGCATATTGTCGGCTGTGCCGAGGTCGCGCCGATAACTGAGGCCGAACTGTTGCTGGCGCACTGATTTGCGCGTGTCGAATGCTGCCGCGCCAGTGCCGGCTTGGCGCGGATCGCTGTCGAACTGCGCGCGCGTGAGTCCAAGCGGATCTTCCGTAGCGGGTAGATCGACTGCATTAACGATAATTTTCAGCGTCGATTGCGCATCGAGGTTGAGCCCAATTTTGCTGTTGAGATTATTGCGCCGCACCGCGCTGTGGTCGCGATAACCATCGCTGTCGAGCTGCGTGAGCGCGAGTAAATAATTTATCGAGGGCGAGGCGCCGCTGAATTTTAGCGCAGTGCGCTGCGTGTCATAGCTACCGACGCCAAACCCAACATCCAGCGCCGAGCCCAGTTTCGGTTGCTCGCTGAATAGTGCGATCACACCGCCCGATGAATTGCCATACAACGATGAAAATGGGCCGCGCAATACTTCAATGCGTTCGATCGAAGACAGATCGATATGCGAGAGCTGCCCCTGCCCATCCGGCATCGTCGCGGGAATATCGTCGACATAAACCCGCACGCCGCGCACACCGAAAGTCGAACGCGCGCCAAAGCCACGTATCGAAATCTGTAAATCCTGCGCGTAATTTTGGCGGTTGTGGGCAATGACCCCGGGAATGCGCGGCAACGATTCCGACAATTGAATTTGCGGCTGGCCATCGATAATCGCATCGCGATCGAGGCGATCGATCGACATCGGTAAATTCAGCATCAGGGCCGGGGCGCGCGTCGCGGTCACCACCACTTCGGTCAATCGCTGCGTGTCAGTTGCCGTATCCGCCACGACGACACCATTGATGCAGAACAACGCGACAAAAAAATATCTACACCGCATCGCGCATCCTAATCTGGCAACGCAAACACAACGACGCTGCCGCCGGATGGCGCCGACGATTTGCCGCCACCCGCGGCAATGACGACGTATTGCTTGCCATTGACCGAATATGTCGCCGGCGTGGCATTGCCTGCGGCGGGCAACGTGGTTTCCCACAACAGCGCGCCGGTATCTTTATCGAACGCCCGAAATTTTTTGTCGTAACTGGTGGCACCGATAAAGACCAAGCCGCCAGCGGTGACGATCGGACCACCGTAATTTTCGCTGCCGGTATTCTTCAAGCCCTGCGCAGCCAATTCGGGATATTCGCCGAGTGGAATTTTCCAGGCAATTTTGCCGGTAGTTAAATCGATAGCGTTCAACGTTCCCCACGGCGGCGCTATAGCCGGATAACCATCGGCATCGAGAAATTTCGGATAGCCTTCGCTGATATATGGCATTGATGGCACGCTGGCAGTGCTGCTGATACCGCCGTCGCGCCCATACACCACATATTCGAAAATGGCACCGATACCATCCTGCCCCAATCGCGCAAACGAAGGCATACGCCCGGAGCCGGTGTACAGAAGATAATAAATCTCCTCGACTGCGCGCCGTTCACCGACACCTTCGAGCGCAGGAAATTCCGGCGGAAATCCTTTTTTATCCACGCCGTGACAACCGGCGCATTCCTGCAAATACAGTGCTTTTCCACTCATCGCACGCTTGGAGGAGTCGCGCATTTTCAGCGTGTTGGCCATCTCATTTGCGTTGACGTACAAATACTGCTTTTGCGGATCGAACGCCGCACCGCCCCATTCGCCGCCGCCATCGAAGCCGGGAAATAATAATGCGCCTTGCAATGACGGTGGCTGAAATGCACCGCGACGCAATTGGTTAAACGTATCGAGCGCTGCTGCATGCGCGGCCGGCGTGCGTTGCGTTAAATCGTTTTCGGTGAGCTGCTGCCGCGCGAATGGCTCCGGCAACAATGGGAACGGTTGGGTGGTGGCGGCAACTTCGCCGGGTAAATCCGATGCGGGAACTTTGCGATATTCGATCGGGAATAATGATTTGCCATTGGCGCGATCGAACACATACACAAAACCGGATTTGGTAATTTGCGCGACAGCATCGATATTTTTACCGTTACGCTGCAGTGACAACAAAGTGGGCGGCGCCGGTAAATCGCGATCCCACAAATCGTGTTTTACCGTTTGAAAATGCCACACGCGCTTGCCGGTATTGGCATCGAGCGCCAGCAATGTATTGGCAAACAAATTATCGCCGACACGATTGGCGCCATAGAAATCGTAAGCCGCCGAACCCGTTGGCACAAACACCAAACCGCGTTTTGTGTCGAGCGCCATACCGGCCCAATTATTTGCCGCGCCGCTCTGCTGCCACGCATCTTTCGACCAGGTTTCGTAACCGAATTCGCCCGGATGCGGAATGGTATGAAACGACCAACGCAGCGCACCGGTGCGCACATCGTAGGCACGAATATCGCCCGGTGGCGCCGGCAATGCTTCGCTGACTGAACTGCCGATAATCAGCAAATCGCGGTACACCACACCGGGGCTCGACAGCGACACCATATCCTTGTTTTCGCGGCCAAGATCATTGCGCATATCGACGCGACCGTTGTCGCCAAAACTCGCAATGGATTTTCCGGTCACTGCGTCAAAAGCATACAAATACTGGCGTGCACTGGAAAATATTCGTTTGCTCTTGCCGTCGCTCCAATACGACAGCCCGCGCAGGCGTAACTTACCCGCGCGCTGACCGTTGAGCGGGCTGAATCGCCATAGCTGCTCACCCGTCGCCGCGTTCAACGCAATCACATCTGCTTTCGGACTGACGATGTACATCACGCCATCGATAATCAGCGGATTGCACTGCATCTCGGAACCCAGAAACGCATCACCGGTTTCGAAATTCCACGCGACCTGCAGCTGCTGCACATTGTCACGATTAATTTGTGCGAGCGCGCTGTAGTGCGTATTTTCCGCCGAGCCGCCATACACCGGCCAATCGGATGAAGCGGATAGTGATGGGTGCGCGATCACCGCCGCAGAGAACAATGCAAAGCCTGCAGCAATACCACGCAACATTATTTATTTTCCGATGTGTTTGAGGAAGAAGCGCACCATGATATCGATGGCTTCGCGCGCTTCCGGTAAATGCACTGCGTACCAGAATCCATGCGCCATGGCATCGAACACAAATAAATCCGCGTCGACGCCAACACGCCGTAGTGCGCGATGAAACGTACTGGCCGAACTCAAGATGGCGTCGCGCGTACCGGAAATCATTAGCGTTGGCGGGAAGTGCGAGAGGTCGCCATAGAGCGGCGCAAACAGCGGGTCTTTAGGATCGGCAGCGCCGCGATAAGCGCGAATTTCGCTGAGCGGATGATCGGACGGCAGCACCAGTTCGCCATAAAAACCCATCAGCGTATAAATCTGCGCGGTATCGCCGAGATCGTTGAGATCACCGCCGGCAGTGAACATGCCGAGACACGCTGGCAGCGGTAGCTTGTCGTGCTGCAGACGCATAGCGGTTTGCGCGATTATAAAACCGCCGGCGGATGTGCCGAAAATACCGATATTTTGTGGCTGGTATTGTTCGAGCATGGCGCGATACACGGCGATGAGATCATCGATCGGTGCCGGAAACGAATGTTCGGGCGCCAGTCGATAATCGATCGCCAGCACCGGCACCTTCGCCAAATGCGCGATCGGAATTGCTTCGGCAAGCGCACCGGAGCCGAGCACGAAACCGCCAGCATGCATGTTGAGCAATAATTTGCCGATATTTTCGGCGGGTATTTCCAGCGGCCGCACCCAATGACAGCGCACGCCGGCAATATGCGTCTCTTCTATATCGACTGGAAACAGGCTGCGCGCGAAATCATTGATCTGCAGCATTTGCGCATCGACGGCGTCGCGCATCTCCCATACCGGCGTCGGCTCGCCGCCGGTGGGATGCGTCGCTGCGGACGGCGGCGTGGCGAGTACCGCTTGCGCCTCCGCACTGATCGTTTTCGGCACCTTAACAATATGCGATCCGAAATCGACGTTGCCTTGAGTATCGAGTTTGTATGTCACGTGATTAGCCTCAAATTAAATTTATTATTTCGATCGTGCGTTAATTTATGCGGAAACCCGGCGCGATAAAAATTAAATTCCGGTAACCAGTCTGGCCGCCGACTATAGCACGCAGCGTAAATCTGCCGCGAACTACTCGATGGCGAAAAAGTCACAGTCAGGCTGCACAATTTTAACGGCATCGGTCACGAACGTTTTAATGCAGTATTCACCGGTTTTTACCGCCAGTTCAGCAATGATGTAAGGAGATGGTCATGAATCATTCACTTCCCCCGCTACCTTATCCGCAGGATGCGCTTGAGCCACACATGAGCGCGGAGACGTTTGAATTCCATTATGGAAAGCATCATCAGGCTTATGTAACGAATTTAAACAATCTGATTAAAGACACCGAATTCGAAAATGCCGATCTGATTGAGATCGTGAAAAAATCTTCCGGCGGGATTTTCAACAATGCCGCGCAAACCTGGAATCACAGCTTCTTCTGGCAGTGCCTGAAGCCTAACGGCGGCGGTGAACCGCAAGGGCCACTGGCCGATGCGATCAACCGCAAATGGGGCAGTCACGCGGATTTCAAAGCGGCTTTTGCCGCGCTCGCGGCGGGTAATTTCGGCTCCGGCTGGACGTGGCTGGTGAAAAAGCCCGATGGCTCGGTCGACATCGTCAACACCGGCAATGCACAGACGCCACTTACAACCCCTGATATTCCGCTACTAACGCTCGACGTCTGGGAGCACGCGTATTACATCGATTATCGCAATCAACGCCCCAAATTCATCGATGCGTTTTTATCCGCACTGGTTAATTGGGAATTTGCCAGCGCCAATTTCACCCGCTAGCGGGCAATCCGACGTTCAGCGCCCTATCGAAGCCCTCATTTCAATCTTTCGCTTCGAAACGGTACCGCAATTCCTCGCAGGTGATTATCATGGGGCAATCGTCCCATAACCCTTGCGAGGAATATTTAATGACCCAAACTGCTGCGGTAACTTCGATCACTGTTGAAATCAATGCGCCCGCGCAATTGGTCTGGGATGTGCTGGTCGATTTCGACAACTATGGCAAATGGAACCCGTTCAATCCGAAGGTAGAAGCGACGCTGGAGATCGGCAAACCCATCACGATGCAGGTGGTCATGGCTGATCCGAACGCCGCCAGCACGATGACTGAATATTTCACGCTGATCGACGGCCCGCATCATCTTGCCTGGGAAGTGGTGTCATCGCCGGAAACCGGCGACAAGGTCACGCACGATCATTTCATCAAAGCGTTATCGGCGACGCGTTGCACCTATCACCATAGCGACACATTTACCGGCCCTGCTGCCACCCATATCGTGAGTCAGTTCGGCGACGGTATCAAAACGGCGTTCGACGCGGTCGCAACGGCGCTGAAACAACGCGCGGAAGCACTTTATAAAGCCTGACACTGCATCGAAACGAACATAATTTCACCGAAGCGAAAAAGCCCGCAGTGCAAACTGGGGCTTTTTTTCTTTTGGGGTTTTATTGTGGGACGTCTTTAATCATGCCGCTTTGGCGGCCTTGCGCGCGCGCACGCGACCGTTGCGCAGCAGCGCGCCTGAATGCACATGGGTCGGCGCATCGCCTTCGATCGTGATTTCGCCATTCACCAATACATAGCGATAACCAGCACCGCGATTGGTCACACGGTATTCATTACCCGGCAAATCGCGCACGAACTCCGGGAACGTGAAGGTCAGATTGTCGTAGTCATACACGATGATGTCCGCTGCCGCGCCTTCGCGCAGCGTGCCGCGATCGCGAAAACCCGCACAGAATGCCGGCAATGCGCTGAGCCGCCAGTGCGCCTCCTCCAATGTCGTCAACTTGTGCTCGCGCACAAACTTGGCGATGTACTCGGTACCGTAGCTACCCGCCGTCAAATACTTCAGATGCGCACCGCCATCCGACAAGCCGGGAATCACGAACGGATTATCGATCAGCGACTTGATGCCCTCGAGCGTGGTATCGAACTGCCGCGTTTCAAAAATCGTTTTTAATTCATCGGCAAGCACAATATCGCAGACGACATCGACCGGATGCTTGCCCGTCTGCTCCGCCACTTCGCTGATCAGCAGGCCCTCAAAGCGGCGGTATTCAGCGTTATAAATCTTGTGCAGGCGGGTGTCCGGAATCGAGCTGATAAACATGTATTTCAGGGGCGCCTCGCGCAATTTGGCGCGCACCTCGGGATCGGCCAGGTTAGCCAGTTTCGCGGCAACGCTGAGATTCGGGCCCATGTATTCGCCCCACACCGGGCCCCACAGATCGTAATAATCGAAGGTGAACACTAGTGGAGGATCTTGAGTAATCCCTTGAGCATAAATTCGTAAGCCTCTCTCGTGACAGCTATTTAACCATCCCAGCAGGTGGCTGCGAATCGCCGTGCCCATTTCATCACCACTCGGCGGCAGCGCCTGCCACAACAGCGGCGCACCGCTAATATCGGCGAGCTTCTCCCATTCCTCCGGATTGCTCAGCCCCATCGACAGCGCGATAAAGCCCTCGCCCCGTTCGCTCAATACCTTAGCCAGCACCGCGCGCGTCTCCGGCCACATCACATCCGATGGCATCGGCGTGCCATCAAAATCGTTTTGCGCCGCGCCACCCTGCGTTTCTACTTCAGGCTGCCCAGACTGACCGAGACATTGCGCCGACCAGCCGCATGCACCCGCGTCCATCGCTTCGTGTAGCAACTTGGCCATTTGCGTATGTTCCGCGTCGGTGGGCTTGCGTCCCGCCTTCGCGTCGGCCAGACCGAGAACCCAAATAAGTATTGGATTAACAGGCATATACGGCAGAACGTTCACGGACTTTGGAGATCGCTCGATACTGTCGAGATACTCCGGATACGAAACCCAGTCCCACGGCAGCGCCGCTTCCATCGTCGCCATCGGAATCGCTTCGACCCGCGTCATCGATTTCATTGCACGCTCGCGCAACTCCACCGCCATCGGCGCAAAACCGAAGCCGCAGTTACCGATCACCACCGAGGTGACCCCATGAAAGCCGGATGTCGACAGGTAAGGATCCCAAAAAACCTGGGCATCGTAATGCGTATGCAGATCGATAAAGCCCGGTGCCACCACCAGTCCGGTGGCATCGACCACTTTTTTCGCGCGCGGGTCTTCGATTTTGCCGATGCGGACAATGATGCCGTCTTTGATGCCGATATCGCTGCGATAGCGCGGATTACGCGCGCCGTCGACAATCATGCCGTTTTTGATAACTACATCGTATTCCATGACGGAACCCCTCTTATTGAAATAGATTAACGATGTTTATGAAACGCCGTTAAGCTAATCGAGAATTGGGGACAACGTCAACCGCAGCGCGCAACTACTAACCAAAGCGGTTAGCTACGAAGTCGTTAACTACCCACCAAGGCGAAACCGCGCTTGCCGCTGGTTATTCGTTCCAGAATCCGATGCGAGGGAAATAGACCCACATCGCTCAGATCGATGATCAACACAGCGCGCGGATCGTCGTGCCAGAGCTGAGCAGCCTGGCCGACGGTATCGAGTTCGAGGACCGGTCCGCGCAAGTAAAAACGCGCGGCACCGGCGATACGTTCCATCGGTCGATAAAGCGTGATGGTGGCGCCCTCCGCATGCAATGCAATCGCACGCTGGAATAGCGGCGTCACCGCGTCATGACGAGCCTCATGCGGCAAGATGTAAAATCCATAGGCGATATAGATGCACGCCATCAGTGTTAGCCCCGCTCCTCCAGCGCGCTGCCACTGAGTTTTGTTCAACGCGCGCCATAGCAAAACCGTTAGAGCGCTTGCCGTTATCAACAAAAAAACACCGGCAATCGCCGCATGTACTTTGAATAACCTGCCCGTGATGAATAACGCCGTGCCCGCTAGAATCAGCGCGTATGCCATCTGCAAACGTTGCTGCAACAACGACTGTGGGCTGTCGCGAAGGCCCGAAATTAATCGATCGATAAATAATGCAATCAACGCCGCAGCCGCTGGATAAATCATCAATAGATAGGTCGGACGTTTACCGGCGGATAGCGACAGCAATAAAAATGGCGCGCCGAGCCAACACAAGAAAAATAACGTGCGCTGCGCCAGCGGCAATCGCTGTTGCAACGATGGTTTGAGGCGCTGAATTAGTTGCCATATCGCAACGATCAACAGCAATGTCCAGGGTTGAAATATTTCAAACAGCTTCGTGAAATAGTAATAAAACGGCTCGGCGTGCGAGCCGTGCGTATAGTCACCGGCAAAACGATCGATGCTGTTCGACAATAGGATTTCGCGTACGGCATCGGTGCCGATGCGCTCTCGCAGTACATACAACCACGCGAAAAATGGCAGCAGCGCTAACAACGCGAGCGCACCCGGTAGCAACCATGCGCACAACTCGAAGCGACGTTGCAGCAGGTTATCCGCCAGCAGATAAGCAAAAATCACGATGCCGGGGATCGCCAAACCGATCACGCCTTTGGTCATCGTGGCAATTGCCAAGCCTGCGCAATATAACAGCCACTGCCACACCGGCCGTTTGCTTTCGCGGGCGAAATAAAATCCGAACAGCGCGAGCGCGACACCAAACGTCAGTAGAATATCCTGCCCTGCCGTGCGCGAATTCAGCCAATACGATGCCATCGTCAGCAATAATCCCGCCGCCAAGCCACCGATCGCATTGCTGGCAGTCATACGCGCCAAATAAAAAAACAACAGCAACGCGCAGGCAATTCCGGCCAATAACGATGGCAGCCGCGGTGCGTAATATTGATACCCAAACATATCGATGCTGGCGCTCTGCGCCCAATAGCTCAACGGGGGTTTTTCAAGGAAGGGTATGCCGTTAAGACGCGGCACCAGATAATCGCCGTCCTGCAACATCTCCGCAGCAACGCCCGCTTCTCGCGGTTCGGTCGACCCTCGCAGCGGCGATTTATTAAGACCGGCAATCGAAAGCACCAGTGCAAGCACAATGACGCCGAACAAATACAAATTTTCTTTAATCATGATTATTGTTGTCTGTCGTCTATTTGATCAATGTAGTGGAAGTGCTGTTATGTATTTTTGGAATGCCTGCCCCATCGTTTTCTGCTTTCGCAAGAGAGAAATCAATCAAGGTTCTTTTACTGCGAGCGCACATAAAATGCTGACATTAGCCGATGATCGAAATGTTCATGTGCAATCATTTTCATTTGGCTGACTGGCAAACCGTTCAATGCCGCCAGCTCACTATCTTGCACAATTAAATAGAATGGTTTTTTTAATGAGGCAATTGCCGCAGTGTTGTCGACAAATATCGGCTGAAGATCGGCATCGATATTGACCATATATTTAATCGCGGCAGCGTCCTTGCCAATACGAAAAAATACAATATCGCCGGAATTTGTTCGCCGCTGTTGCTCGACTGCGCCAACAAATGCAGTGCAATCGTGCAATTTTCGCAGCATTGGCTCGACCAATAATAAATTAACCAGCCACAACGTCGCGACAGCGCCGCTGGCGAGACCGATCAGACGACGATGTGTCGACAGCTTTATCTGAATGGCAACTGCGTAGCATTGTAAAACCGCGAGAAATCCCATCATCCAATGGAAATCGCCGCGCTCGATTGGCATACCCCGCTTCTTCAATTTGTGTCGTGCGATCAACAACGCTACAGCAAAAATCGCCGGCAACAGCGCGAATAGCCATTGCACGAATAACGCGAAGCGACGGTTGTATGCCTGTTGCGGAAACGCCAATGGATAAGCGGCTATTGCCGCAATCGCCGGCACCATTGGCAATACGTAGCGGACTTTTTTGGTATCAGGAATCGATAAGCCGAACAGGATCACCGCAGTCCACGCCACCAACAAAATAAAAACGCCGTCGGTTTCTTTGTCGATAGGCAGGCGCAGCAGGCGTGCATTCAAAAGTAACGCAATCAATGCTAACGGATAAGCCAATGCATAATTGCCGAAACTGCTCGTGAAGTAATACCAATAACGCGCGGCCTCGCCTTTATCGATGCGCCCGGCCACCTGCATACGGATAACCTCTTGCGCAAAGGCGTCGTTGTACCAGTGTTTGGCAATTAATAATTGACCAAGCCAACATGCCACCATTACCACGATCACCAGCGCCACTAATGCAAACAACTGGCGCCAGCGATAACTGAGGGCGAGATGGCTCGCTGCCACTGCAGCAGGAATAACGACACCTATCGGTCCGCGAAAGGCAAAACCGGCAAATAGACAAAGTGCGATTGCAACCAACCACCGACGATGATTTTGCGCAACGAGCATGTGCGTCACATAAAAAGCTGTCGTCGCGATCGCGGTGACAAAAATATCGAGCGAAATCGAGCGCGCCTCTGCCAAAAATGTCACGCATAACAATGCAAGGCACACCGCGAGGATGCCCCATACTCGCGAATAACTAGCCAGTAGCCGATAGGTAAGCACCAATGTCCACGTTGCCGCGAGCGCAGTTGGTAATACCGCGGCCAGCTTGGTGACGCCACCAAACAGATGCGCGGCTAACCAGATCAGCAGCGTCGAGGTTACCGGATAATCGGGATACGGCTCTCCGTACGTGGTGGGAAACCAGCCCGGGCCGTGCCGCCACATTTCCTGCGCGAACAACGCGAACCGCGTTTCAAAATCGATGAATGGCTGATGCCAGATACCGAGTGTAAACAGCAACAGCCCTGCTGCGGCGACGATCAATGAATCACGTTGCCGCTCGCGCTGCGTCGTCACGGTCTGCTGCATTTACAACACGCTGCTCTGCAGGCGTGGTGTATTTGTGGCTGCGACCATCAAATCTTCGTCAGTCGAAATCACTTCCTGAATAATAAATCGTGGCCGCGCGCGCACGTCATAATAAATGCGACCAATATATTCGCCGAGTAAGCCGATACCGATAAATTGCGCACCGACAAAAATAAATAGAATCGCAAATAGCGGAAATACACCGTTGACGCCCCACTGTGCGCCATAAGCGATTCGCATCGACAGCAGCACAGCAGCGAATACGCCGCCGAGTGTTGCGATAGTGATGCCGGTGAATGTCAGCAAGCGCAGCGGGGCCGTACTCATCGAGGTCAGCAAATCGAATTGCAGATTAATCAATTTGAGCAAGCTATATTTCGATTCCCCGGCGGCCCGCTCTTCGTGCTCAACCGGAATTTCGACGGTGTAACGTGCGAATGAATTCGCGAGCATCGGTATAAACGTGCTGCGTTCGTTACAGCGCAACATCGTTTCGACAATATGACGACGATAGGCGCGCAGCATGCAACCGTAATCGCTCATCGCAACGCCGGTGACATTGCGCACGATGCGATTGATCTGGCGCGATGCAAAACGGCGAAACCAGCTGTCCTTACGCATATAGCGAATCGTGCCGACGACTTCGTAACCTTTTTCAGCTTCGACGATCAGCTTCGGAATTTCTTCCGGTGGATTCTGCAAATCGGCATCGAGCGTAATAATCAGATCGCCGCGCGCTTTCGAAAAACCCGCCATGACCGCGGCATGTTGGCCGTAATTGCGATTCAGCACGACGGCGACAAATGGACTATTCGGCGCCAGCGCCGCCTGCCGAATCAGATCGAGCGAATTGTCGCGACTGCCGTCATCGACCAGCAGAACTTCGACGGGCATCGGTAACTTGTCGATCACAGCGCGACAACGCTGCAGTAATTTCGGCAGATTATCCTGCTCGTTATAAACGGGAATCACGATCGACAAAAAGCGAACGCTGTACGCCTGCATTAAATTTCTCCGCGTAACCGCTAACCAAGAATGGAACGGATCGCCGCCGCCACACGATCGACATCGCGTAATGTCATATCCGGAAACAGCGGCAACGAGCAAATGCGTGCCGAATTCCATTCGGTATTTCGCAAATCATGCAACGGCTGCTGTGGGTGCTCGCGTCCGTCCTTTTGTTGACGATAATATTTTTGTTGATGTATCGCGCGAAAATGAATTCCGCAGCCGATGCCATTTTCCTTCATGCGCTCGATAAAACGATCGCGGTCGATCGCTGCGGTAGGTTCGATACGCACGACGAATAAATGCCAGCTGTGACGATGCGACCATGCGGGAATCGTCAGCGGCTGTACCGGCACCGTTTGTAATTGCTCGCGATAATAAGCCGCCAGCTCGGCACGCTTCGCATTAATGCCAGACAATCTTTGCAATTGACTGACAGCGAGCGCCGCGCACATATCCGGCAGGTTGTATTTGAAGCCGGGCTCGATCACTTCCGCCTGCGGGTTGCGGCCATGCGTTTGACGATCGTACGCATCCACACCAAGACCGTGAAAGCGTAGCGAGCGAATACGCTGCGCCAGCTCCACATCATGCGTGACAAAAACACCGCCTTCGGCGGCCGTGACATTTTTGATGGCTTGCAGCGAAAAAATCGCATCGCCATCACGCCCCACTGGAACGTTTTTATAATCGGTGCCCAACGCATGTGCAGCGTCTTGAAGCACAGCGATATTGCGCGCCTTCGCCAGCGCGCGGATCGGATCGAGATCGAGCGCGGCGCCGGCAAAATGCACGGGGATTATGAGTTTTGTGCGGGGAGTAATCGCGCGCTCGATCACGTCCGCGGTCACCATTAAATTATCGCGATCGACATCGACGAACACCGGAGTGGCGCCGACCAAGGTGACGATATTGGCGGTGGACACCCATGTCAGCGATGGCGTAATGACTTCATCGCCGGAGCCAATACCCTTCGCCAATAAATAAAGATGCAAAGCCGCCGTTGCGGAATTCAGCAGCACTGCGTTTTGCGCGCCGGTCAAATCGCAAAACATTTTTTCCAGCGCGGAATTCTGCGGGCCCGTTGTAATCCAGCCGGAGCGCAGCACTTCGACCACGGCTTCGACATCCTCATCGGTAATATTCGGACGGCAGAATGGCAAAAATTGTTTGGACATATCAACCTGTTAGCTATCAATTAATCGCTCGTTAATCGGCGCTATTTATCTATTCAAAAGTATTTAATTTTTTTGACAGCTTCGCAATTTCACCTGCGCGCGCGATGAAATCAAGTGGTTTTTTGTCATTACAATAAACTCATTATTTGTAAGGTTGGCGTAACAATTTTCTGTCAGACTTCGGTCGTTTCGTATAACTAAAGGGCATACCCAATGAAAACAGTCGTATTCGCCTATCACGATTTTGGTTGTATCGGGATACGCGCACTGCGCGACGCGGGATTCGATATCGCGGCGGTTTTCACCCATCAGGATTCGCCACACGAAACTGTTTTTTTCGATTCGGTCGCACAACTCTGCGCCGAATTGGGTATTCCCTCCTACGCGCCGCCTAACATCGATCATCCGATGTGGCAGCAACATATCGCAGCAATACAGCCCGATTTCATCTTCTCGTTTTATTACCGTCATTTGCTGCCAGATAGCGTGCTCAAGCTCGCGAGCAAGGGCGCATTTAATTTGCATGGTTCACTGCTGCCGAAATATCGCGGCCGTGCGCCATTGAACTGGGCGTTAGTCAATGGCGAGACCGAAACCGGCGTGACGTTGCATCATATGGTCGAGCGCGCCGACGCCGGCGATATCGTCGCGCAAATTCCGGTTGCCATCGACGCGCACGATACAGCGCCGACGCTGCATCGAAAAATGACGGCGGCGGCGGAACATCTGTTACGCGAGTACTTGCCATCGATCGCGCAAGGTACTGCCCCGCGTGTTGCGCAGGATGAAACACAGGCCAGTTATTTCGGCCGCCGCACACCGACCGATGGCGAAATCGATTGGAGCTGGCCGGCGCAGCGCGTGCGCAATTTGATTCGCGCGGTGACGCAGCCTTACCCGGGCGCATTCACCTTCAGCGGTAATCGCAAGCTGATTATCTGGAGCGCGCAAATCGTTGCGCAAAAACGTGATTGTTTACCGGGCACGATTCTAAGCCAAACGCCATTGACCATCGCCTGTGGCGACCACGCTATAGCCGTTACGATGGCGCAGATGGAGGACGGTATTTGTTTGTCCGGTCATCAAATTGCCCAAGAGATGAATCTGGTCGAAGGCATGCGCCTCGGTGCGCAGCCGCAACGTCAGAAATCCGCGCGCACCAAAGTGCTGATTCTTGGCGTCAACGGTTTTATCGGCAATCATTTGAGCGAGCGCCTGCTGGCCGATGGCAACTACGAAGTCTACGGTCTCGATCGCGGCAATAATTCGATCAGCCGACTATTGAGCGAACCGAATTTTCATTTTCTGGAAGGCGACATCACCATTCACCGCGAATGGTTGGAATACCACATCAGCAAGTGCGATGTGGTGCTGCCGCTGGTGGCGATTGCAACACCGATCGAATACACACGCAATCCACTGCGTGTATTTGAGCTCGATTTCGAAGAAAATCTGAAAATCGTGCGCGATTGTGTGCGCTTCAATAAACGTGTGATTTTTCCGTCGACCTCCGAAGTGTACGGCATGTGTCAGGAATCGGAGTTCGATGAAGATGGCTCTAATCTCGTGCTGGGGCCAATCAATAAACAGCGCTGGATTTATTCGGCGAGCAAACAATTGCTCGATCGTGTGATCTGGGCTTACGGCGAACAGGGTTTGAAATTTACGCTGTTTCGTCCGTTCAACTGGATGGGACCACGCCTCGACAGCCTCGATTCGGCGCGCATCGGCAGTTCACGCGCCATCACGCAATTGATTCTGAATCTAGTCGAAGGCACGCCAATACGTTTGTTCGATGGCGGCGAACAAAAACGCTGCTTTACCGACATTAACGACGGTGTCGAAGCGTTGTTCCGCATCATTGAAAACAAAGGCGATCGTTGCAACGGCAAGATCATCAATATCGGCAACCCCACCAACGAAGCCAGCATTCGCCAATTGGGCGAAATGTTGTTGCGGGAATTTGAAGCCCATCCGTTGCGCCAACACTTCCCACCGTTCGCCGGTTTTAAAGTGCAGGACAGTGGCACCTATTACGGCGGCGGCTATCAGGACGTGCAATATCGCCGGCCGAGCATTCGCAATGCGCGCCGCTATCTCGATTGGGAACCGACCGTGCCGTTGCGAACGACCATCGCGAAAACCCTCGACTTTTTCCTGCGCGGTGCGGTACCCGACGCCACTTTGGAAGCGGTCGATCCCATCGTGCTGAAAAAATTCGCATAAATTCAGCGGCCATCGAAAATTGGGTATGAGTTCAATTCCCGTCGGCTTGCGTATCGATGTCGATACCCTGCGCGGCACTCGCGAAGGCGTGCCGCGCCTGATCGATTTGCTAGAAAAGCACGGCATTAAAGCCAGCTTTTTCATGAGCGTTGGCCCCGACAATATGGGCCGCAATCTGTGGCGACTGCTTAAACCGCGCTTTCTAATCAAGATGCTGCGCTCCAGCGCACCGAGCCTGTATGGCTGGGATGTATTGCTACAAGGCACCGCATGGCCGGGGAAAGTTATCGGCGATTGTCAACGCGATAATGTGCGGCTGCCGTACGACGCCGGCCATGAAGTGGGACTACACGCGTGGGATCATTTTTCGTGGCAATGGCAACTCGATGGTTTTTCACCATCGCAGCTGCAGAAGCATTTGCAATTGGGTTATGAAAAGTTGCGCGATATTCTCGGCGTTGCACCAACCTGCTCCGCCGCGGCGGGCTGGCGCTGCAACGATGCCGCACTGTTCGAAAAAGAAAATTTTCATTTTCACTACAACAGCGATTGTCGCGGTACAAAAATTTTTCGTCCCGTACTGCAAGGCAAGGTACTGACCCCACAAATCCCGGTAACACTTCCCACTTATGATGAAATTGTCGGCAGCCACGGCATCACGCCGGATAATTTCAATAAACATTTATTGCAGTACATCAAACCCGATCAACTGAATGTTTACACCATCCATGCCGAGGTCGAAGGCATTGCCATGCATGCGCAGTTCGAGGAATTGCTCATACGGGCCGCAGATCGCAATATCGAATTTCAACCGCTAGTAAAGCTGCTGCCAGATCACATCGATGCGCTCGGCAGCATTGCGAAATTGGTAATACCGGGCCGCGATGGCTGGGTTGCGATGCAGATGCCGACGCAGAGAATCGCAGCGTGAATCTCGCTTACGCCGCAGTCATTGTCACGATCGCCTTCACCGTCATCAGCCAGTTATTGCAAAAACGAGTCGCGCACCAATGCGCATCCTCTAAAGCCAATACCGGCCTGCACTGGTACTTGCAGCAGCCGACATTTTGGCTCGCGCTAGCCTGCCTCAGTATCGGCATGCTGTTCTGGCTCTATGCTTTGACGATGCTCGATGTCAGCAAAGCGTATTCGTTACTCAGCGCCAACTATCTACTGGTGCCGCTGTTCGCACAAATTTGGTTTCGTGAAAAGCTGACGTCATTGCAATGGCTCGGCATCGGCGCGCTAATCGTTGGATTAATAATGATTGGTCGGAGCTGATGATGTTGCGTAAACATATTCAGTTGGGCTGGGTCGCAGCGAGCATCGTGCTGGTTTCCGCTGCGCAGTTGTTACTGAAATTGGCAGCACAGAATATCGATTCCATTACCTTTGCTACCGTGATCGACGCACTCGGCACTCGCAATTCTATTTACCTGATCAGTGGTCTTTGCTGTTATCTGATCTCGATGGCGTGCTGGTTAAAAGCGCTGGAAAAGCTGCCGTTATCCACCACGTATCCGCTACTGGCGCTGAGTTATCCGTTGGTTTATCTCGGCGCGCTGGCGCTGCCCTCATTGCACGAAACATTCAATATGTTGCGACTATCCGGCATGTTGCTAATCATGCTCGGAATTGTACTGTTAGCGCCGCGCGCATCGACCCGGTTCGATAAAAAATGACGATAAATCCGCGTTGGCAGTGTTATTTATTTTGGACGGCGGCAGTTGCGCTACTGTTTTTTCGGCTGGGCAGCACGGCGCCATGGCAATCGGAAGATCGCTGGCTGCAGATTGCGCGCGAGATGCTCGATAGCGGTAATTTTTTTCATCCCACGCTGAATGGCAAACTGTATTTCGATAAGCCATTGCTGACTTACTGGCTAGTTGTCGCCGCCAGTGCGCTCACGCATGGCCTCAACGAATGGCCGTTGCGACTACCGAGCGCGCTGTCAGCATTACTTACGCTATGGGGCACTCGCCATCTCGGTCGGCAATTATTTTCAGCAAGCATCGGCAACAGCGCTGGTTGGATATTGCTGACCAGTTTCGGTTTTTTGCAATGGGGACGGCTGGGTGAAGCCGATATGGAAAATCTCGCCGCCACCATCGTCGCCGTTGCCTGGTATTGGCGTTATCGTGAACGCGACGAATTCATCGGTTACTTTGCTGCGTATCTGGTTATGGCTGTCGGCGCGCAATGCAAGGGGCTCACGGCGGTGATCGTGCCACTCGGCGCCATCCTGATCGACACTGCGCTAAGTAAACGTTGGCGATTGCATTGCAACTGGCGACACGTCATCGCCGCCGCAATCGCCTTCACCATTTATCTATTGCCCTTTATTTTCGCAACCGAGCCACAACGAGTCACACAGACCGATGGTTTGGCGCTAGTGTTGCGCGAAAATATTATTCGCTACATCGCGCCGTTCGATCACACCGAACCGTGGTACACGTATCTGGTGGCGATACCGGAATATCTTTTTCCATGGACGTTTCTATTTATCGGCGCTGTGCTGGCCAGCTGCAAACGCATGCGCGATAACACGTATTCCATGCGTTGGCTAATATTGACGACGATATTTATTTTCCTTTTTTTTACGCTCTCCGGCTCGCGCCGCAATTACTACATCTTGCCGATTCTTCCGTATTGCGCGCTGCTTGCCGCGCATTATCTGCACACCTATTCATCACAGGCGGCTGCGCTGCTGCGCTGGTCTACCGGATTATGTTTTTTGCTGTTTGCGCTACTCGCCTCACTCCCGTTCGCATTACCTAAATTTGCCGCCGAGGCCGCTGCACATCTGCCACCCGAGTTATTACGCAACGCGGCACTGATCGGCATTTTCGGTATTGCGATACTGATATTGCTCTGGTTCGATCGCCGTCGCTTTTCCGATGATGCCTTTGTCATGGTGATCGCCTGTGCGCTGATTTTTTTCTGCGGTTTTTTCTTTCGCTTGCAACTCGATATCGATACCGTGCGCACCGAGGTGCCATTTGCGCGCGCCTTGCGCCCACTGGCGGCAGAGGCAATGACACCGATCGCTATCGTCAATGACAAACCGTCTGGACGCTTGTTGTTCTATGCGGCATTACCTCGTCCAGTATCGATTCTCGACAATCAACAGGCGATCGCTGCATTCATTGCAACACCACCCTACCCCAAGCTGTTGTTGGCCTATCAAAAAGACAATGCGAAACTGCCGAGCGAGCTGCAACAATTGCCAGCAACATTGAATGAAACGACGCACGCATGGGAAAAGGATCAGCGCGAAAAATTACGGGCGTGGTTGATTCGTGCGCCGCTCAACTATTAACCTAGCATCTAAATACATCTTCCTGATGTATTTAGATTTCGCGGCATAGCCGCACGAAACGCATTCTGCGTTCATTATTAACCCGACAATGTTTATTGTCGGGTTAATAATTTTTGGAGATAGCATGTCGTCCTTGACGAATAGCACGCTCGACGAACTTGTCGCGCTCGCGCAGCACTCACCGCGCCAACGCAGCCACCACAATGTGCATCCAACGCTCGATGCAAAAGTGCAGCGGCTGGCGATTGCAATGGAACCGGATACGTATGTGCGACCGCATCGCCACCCGCAAACGTGGGAACTTTATATTCCGCTGCGCGGTGCATTTCAATTGGTGATATTCGACGATAACGGCAGCGTTCGCGCATGTCATCGATTGGGACACGCGGCGGTACCCGTATTTGAACTGCCCGCCAATACTTGGCATGCCGTGCTCGCACTCGAATCCGGCAGCGTTATTTTCGAAGTGAAAGAAGGTCCGTATATCAAGCCGGATACTGCCGATGTCGCGGCGTGGTCCCCAGCCGAAGGTGACGACGACGGCAGCTTTATGACATTTTTACGCAGTGCCGTGGTTGGCGCGCGCTACACCAGCGGCAAGTGAATTTCGACCACGAGCCCACGATTATTTTCACCGCGTTTGAATTGCAATGAACCGCGATGCAAACGCACGATTTCTTTAACGATGACAAGACCGAGACCGGAGCCTTTGCTATCGGTCGCATCGCCGCGAAAAAAAGGACTGCCCATCGCTGCCAAATTATGTGCGGAAACACCGGGGCCGTCGTCGACAATAGTCAATACCACGTTGCCGACACCGGTACTTGAACTGATGCAAATATGCGCACCTTCGCCGGCGTAGTTGATGGCGTTATCGAGCAGATTGCCAATCATTTCCTCCAGTAAAATCGCCTGCCCTAACACACGCGCGGCATCGATATTGAAATTCAGTTCGATCCTTTTACGCTCGGCAGCCACTACATAATTCGCCACCGCTGCGCGGATTACCGCAGCGAGAGCAACTGGCTGCATCGGCGTTTCACCTTCGTTAGCGCTTTCAAGTCGCGCCAGCGATAGCAACTGACTGGACAAATGCGATGCGCGACGCACAGTAGCGAGCAAACGCTGCAGCACAGCATGAAACTCGCGCGGTTGTTCTTTCAGATGCAATTCAAGTTGGGTGCTGAGTATCGCCAGCGGTGTGCGCAGTTGATGCGCGGCGCTGGCAATGAAATGGCGGTGCCGTTCCAAACTTTGATCGAGCGATAACAGCAGTTCATTGATGCTGTGTACGATCGGTTGCAACTCCAGCGGGGCATTCTGCACTTCCAATGGGTGTAATGCCGTCGGCGATCGACTGAGAATTTCGGCGCGCAATTGCTCGACCGGATGCAAGCCCCGCCGAATACCGATGGCAACACCCACCAACGCCGTCAGCGAAATCAATGCGCCAAGAAAAATAACACTGCCAAAAATATCGCGAAGAATGCGATCCAATCCGCGCGTAGTTTGCACGACGGCGATAAATATCGGCTGCCGCTGTGAAGTATCGCGCAGCAATACGCCGCGATACGGTTTGCCTTCCAGTTCGACCACTCGAAATTCATGCGAAGTGGGCGTATCGGGAAACCATGCTTTCAATAGTGCAATATCGCCGGATATCAGTTGCCCGCGGCTGTCCCATACCGCGTAGCGCTCAGTGTCTTCATTATTAGACAACAGCATTTGTCGCGCATCGGGAGCCAGATTTAATTCGACGTGTTCCTGCTCGATCAGCAGTTCGCGCGCAAGATCGGTGGCATCGTCGAGCAGGCCCAGATCGAATGCATGCACGACACCGCGTGCTGCGAGAAAATAAGAGAGCACTGAGCCGACGACCAACGTCGGCAATAATACAAACAACATGCGCCACAGCAGCAGCGCACGCAGGCTTCTATTGGCTGAACGCATTATCCTCGCTCAGCATGTAACCGAGGCCGCGAATAGTGCGAATTTCAACACCGCTGTCGTGCAGTTTGGCGCGCACGCGATGCACATACGCTTCAATCGCGTTGGGAGAAATTTCCTTATCCCAATTGGAAATCGCTTCGATCAATTGTTCCTTCGAAATCACTTTGCCGGTTTTTAGCGCGAGATATTCGAGCACGCTCCATTCGCGACGCGAAAATTCGATGCGGCGTTTGTTCAACGTGGCCACCTTACCCTGCAAATCGATTTCGAGTTGTCCCAGCGTAAAGGTGTTGGCGGTTGCACCGCATTGGCGGCGTATCAGTGCGCGCACGCGCGCGCATAACTCATCGAGCGCGACCGGTTTGACCATGTAATCGTCGGCACCGAGATCCAACGCGTGCACGCGGCTTTGCACCGCATCACGCGCCGTAATCACCATGATCGGATTGCGCCAGTCACGCTGACGTAAATCGGCGAGCACCGAGGTGCCGTCGCGATCGGGCAAACCTAAATCCAATAGCAATAAATCGAAATGTTCGACACCGATTGCATGCAGCGCGGTTTTTGCATCGCGCATCCAGTCGACCGCGTAGCCGGCGATAGCCAGCGATTTCTGAATGGCGGCACCTAATTCTTCATCGTCTTCTAAGAGCAGTACGCGCATGCTGATGTTCTCCGGCGGGAAACGGGCAGAAGCTAGCCTGCTCAGACTCTGGCGACGCGCAAAAATTCCTCACGGCTTTTTACTGCTGCAGACACCGGCGACGATCGAGGCGGACAGATTGTGATTCGATCGTCGCGGTCAAATGCCGTAACTTCCGCGACCGTTAATCCCAGGGATAAAACGGCGGCATATCGCGCGATACCGCGCCTTCGAATTCGGGCAGACGTTTTTCGAGAAATGCTTGCACGCCTTCCTTGCCGTCACCAATGCTGGTGTAGAACATCGCCAGCGATTCAATGCGGTGCGCTTCGAGCGGATGTGTTTTCGCCGAATTGCGGTACAGCATGCGCCGCACCAATGCGACGGCGATCGGCGAACGGTTGTCGACGAATTTGTGCGCCAACTTGTGCGCTTCTTCCAGCAATTGTTCCGGCGCATACACTGCTTTCACCAGACCGCCGCGTAATGCTTCCTGCGCGTCGAAAATTTCCGCGCTGTACATCCACTCCAATGCCTGCGTGATTCCAACCAGACGCGGCAAAAACCAGGTTGAGCAGGCTTCGGGGACAATGCCGAGTTTGCCGAACACAAAGCCAATCCGCGCTTTTTCCGAGGCGAGACGAAAATCCATCGCCAGTGGCATGGTCGCACCAATACCGACCGCGGCGCCGTTGATCGCAGCGATCGTCGGTTTGCTGCAATTGAAAATCGATAAGGTGACACGCCCACCGGTATCGCGCACACCGTTGAAGATCGCCGGATCGTCGAGACGATCGTGCATATCCTGCAATGTCGGGCGCTGCGCTTCGTCGAGGCCGAATACATTGCCCGGGCGCGATAAATCCATGCCCGCACAAAAAGCTTTGCCCGAACCAGTTACGACGACTGCACGCACAGCGTCATCGTTGCTCGCGCGTGTGAATGCATCCACTAACTCTTCACACATTTCAACGGTGAATGCATTCATTTGTTCAGGACGATTCAGCGTCAGCGTCAGAATGCCTTTGTCGACGTGATAATCGAGTGTGCTGTAACTCACTTCGAAAGACTCCAGGCAAGCACGCTGCTTGCAGTTGGGCAAAACGCATGCGACAGCTCGTTATCGATTACCCGTTTTTTAAATTCGTGATCGAACCACGGATCGACATACGCCCAGTGGTGCGGGTGAATCATGTACTCGCCGAGCAAATCGTCGACGCGCTCGAACTCCTGCTCCCACACATAGGTCCAGTGATCGTCGAGGGCACGGCTCAGCGACCAATTTTTCATCGTCGCCATATACGCCGGCATTTCCAGCGTTGTGCGTTCCCAATTCGCCGCGATGTCCTTCGCCACACCCGGAAACATGCGGAAATAGGCAGTGCGTTTAATTCCATTTTTGATATTGGGTGAGCGCATGCCGCCACCAATCAATTGCGTCGCCATGCGCCATTCGCGCTCGACGACACGATCGAATAACGGCTGCAAGGTATCCCGCCAATACGCTTGTTGCGATGCTGCCTGTTGCGCAGCGGCATCGATAAAATGCAGATCGGCGGTGTAATCGCCAGCACCGAACGAACCTTCGAGATTGCGTGCGAGAAATACCTGCTGCAAACCGGCAATGTGTTGCGGCGCAGCGCGCAGCGCTTGCTCCCATTGCGCGATGTCCTGAGCACTTGCGTTTTTGTGCACAAAAAATTGTGCTGTCACGCGCACACCGTTTTCCGTGGTCAGCCGCTCAGTACCGAGTGGCACTGGTGCCGGCAACAGTGCTGCGTCCGCTGCCGGTGCGGTATCGACCAGGTAATGGCGATCGCGTTTTTTGCAGAGCTTATCGGCATCGGCCCAAAATGCCGGCACGCTTGGATCGGCCGCGGCGCGCATGCGCATATTCCACCACGAACCGACGTGTTCCACTTCCCACAACACCCACAGCGTCACCGGCTCATTGATCAGCGCAAGCGGCGGCGAGACCCAGCTGCGAGTGAGCTTCATGCCGCGCGCAATCGCACCCGACACATAGCGCTCGCTTAACAGTCGCTGCATCGCAGACAGTTTGTCCGCATCGATTTCGATTTGGTCGAGAATGCCGATCATTGCCGTGTCCTTATATTTATCGAAGCAAAGTGTATCGAATCAAAGATCGGCTACTTTGAGCACGAGCTTGCCGTTGACCTTGCCGTCCTGCAGCAACTGATGCGCACGTGGCGCCTCTTCGAGCGGCAGAATTTGCATTGGCGGCACGCGCACGATGCCGCGCGCGAGCAAATCGACAATAGCCGCCATGTCTTTATCGCCTTGTTCAATTGTCATTACCGCGAATGCTTTGCGCACGCCGAGCTCAGCTGCACGGCGCATGTCACCTTCGATATCGCCATCGCCGACCAACGTCGGCACGCTGACCAATACACCGCCCTTATGCAGCAGATCGAACGCCATCGGCAAGGTGCCGCAGCTGACTGCATCCAGCACGACATCGAGACCCTGGGGCGCCCAGGTTTTGATTTCCTTCGCGATATCCTGAGTGCGGTAATCGATCACCAGATCGGCACCCAGTGACCGCACGTAATCGGTTTTAGCGCCGCTGCACGTGGCCGCGACTTTCGCACCCAGATGCTTGGCGAATTGGACCGCGAACGAACCGACACCGCCCGAAGCTCCGTGCACAAGAATCGTCTGGCCGGATTGCAACGCACAGCCGCGATGCAGCGATTGCCACGCGGTAACGCCTGCGACTGGAATGCACGCAGCCTGCTCGAACGTGACGTTAGCGGGAATATGCGTGACCGTATTCAACGGCGTCGCTACGTATTCGGCATAGGTGCCCCACGCGCCTTTACCGTGGTTGGAACAGGTCACTACACGGTCGCCAATCTTGTATTGAGTCACGCCATCGCCGAGCTCGACGACAATGCCGGCCGCGTCCATACCGATGACATACGGAAAGGTATATGGGTAGTAGCGGGCCAGTTCGCCCTGGCGGTCCTTCCAATCGGCGGGGTTGACGCTGACGTAAGCAATTTTGATGAGAACCTCACCGGGGCCAGGCTTGGGCTTAGGCAGCTCGCCCAGCTTCATCACTTCGGGACCGCCAACTTCATGCATAACCATCGCGCGCATTGCAGTACTCCCAATTATTTAGGATTTTTTGAATACTTTGGCCGGCTACTTTAGCGTAAATGGAATGCGCAAACCTACTTCAAATGAAGGGCGAACCGACCGCTGAATGTCGTCACTCGATTAGCTCGATAGGCAAGCTGCGCAGCAGATTAATTGCATCCGGCAGGCTGAACTTTGCGCCATTAATACGATTGCTGGAAACATCAATGCCATAATCCAGCGCGTCGGTGAAATCGGCGCGCGTGAGATCGGTTTGATGAAATAGCGCGTGCATAAAATCGGTTTGAATGAAGCTGGCTTCGGTGCAATCCGCTTCGGTGAAATCAACTTCGCGCGCCTGACAGGCTTCCATTTTTAATTCATGCAACACCAAACCGAAAAACGAGCCGCCATTGAGTATGCATTCGTCGAATTCGATTAAGTCCGACAGCGCGACGCCTGGCCATTTTGCCGAAGGCCAATCGATACCCACCAACTTGCACAATTTGAAACGCACTTCGCGAAATGCGCTGCGCTTCACCAACGCATTGCTTAAATTGCTGTCGGTAAAAATACAGCCGTCAAAAACGCAGTCAGTCCATTTCGCTGCGCTGAAGTTGCAATGAGCGAACCGGCAATCGTAAAAACGTTTATTAAGAAATTCTTCGCCGACCAAATTCAACCGCTCAAATTGTTCACCGGTGAATTCATCACGCTCTTGCAGAATAGTCATACGCCCCTCTCCACCTCGAACCAATTTTTGGAAAAATAATCGCCGCCGCTACAACAAGGCTCTCATTAGAAACACATGCCCTGTGGGACGCCATGACTGCTACAATGTCGCCATAACAATACGGCAATGCCGATAGCTCCATGTCAATTGGATGGTGGGGGCAAGAATAATTCATTACCTACAGCCGAGCATTGCTACTACTAACCTGAGTCAACATAGCCGGCTTTGACAAGGATTTTTATGTCTATAAAACCACGAGCAGTACGCGGTCGTCCGTTATTGTCGCAGGCAAAGATTGTCGACAAAGCCCTGGCACTGCTGCAAAAGATTCCGCTGAAAGAAGTCACCATGCGGCGCCTGGCACAGGAACTCGACACGACGCCGGCGGCGCTGTATGCGTATATCAAAAACCAGCAGGATTTGTTTAATGCCGTGACGGAGCGCGTGATTTCCGGCATCGATCTTCGCGATCTCGACCATGAAACCGACTGGCGCGAAATGCTGCGCAAATGGGCGCGCGCCGTGCGCGAACGGCAACTGCAATTTCCGCATGTAACGACCATCGTGCAGGTCAATCCACACACGCCGGTCGCTTGGTTTGAAATCACCGAGCCGCAATTGCGCGCACTGCAGATGGCTGGCTTATCCGGTTATGCTCTGATGGATACGTCGCGTTGTTTTTCGCGGGTGGTATTGGGTTCGATTTTGAATGAGATCATGTTGGAGGCGGCAATGATACGCCTGGAGCGCGAGGATGCAGATGCAGCACTGGAGCATCTTTCACCACGCGGCCGCGCTGCGATAGAAAATTTATTGCCGTATCTGGGCGATCAGGATAACGATGCATTGTTCGAATTCACGATCAACTGCGTCATTCGCGGTATCGAATCAGCGCTGTCGAGCGAGCATTGATACAACGGTGTTTTATCATCGCGATATGTGTCGGAAGTGCTATTTCCGCGTAAATAAATCTATTTATCGTACATATAAATAAAGTCGCGCACGAGCGGATAGACTTCCATTTCCCAGCGACGGCCACTGAATACACCGTAATGGCCCACCCCATTCTGCACGTGATGCTTGCGTTTAAATGGCCGCACCCCGGTACATAATTCCTGCGCCGCAAGGGTCTGGCCGATCGAACAGATATCGTCTTTTTCGCCTTCGATCGTGAACAAGGCCGTGCGCTTGATCAGCTCCGGCCTCACGGTACGGCCGCGGTACTGCATGATACCCAGCGGTAAATGATGCTCTTGAAATACGCGCTGCACCGTTTCCAAATAAAATTCCGCCGGCAAATCCATCATCGCGAAATACTCTTCGTAAAATTCGCGAATCGATTCGGCTTTCTCCTTATCGCGACGGATCAGGCTTGCATACATTTCAATGAATGAGCCGATATGTCGCCCCATATTCATCGACATAAACGCGCTGATCTGCAAAAAGCCCGGATAAACCCGTCGCTTAGCGCCGGCATAACGCAGTGGGACATAACTCACTACCATCTTTTCGAACCATCCGATCGGTCGCGACGTCGCCATCTCGTTGACTGCGGTCGGATTGACCCGTGTATCGATCGGACCGGCCATCAGCGTCATCGTCGTCGGCTGCGCTGGATTCTTATCCTCGGCCATAACTGCAACGGCAATTAATGCCGGCACGGTCGGTTGGCAGACCCCAATAAGATGCGATCCTGGTCCGAGCACTTCCAGAAAGCGAATGACATGCGCCACGTACTCGTCGAGACCGAACGGGCCGTCCGTTTTGGGCACATCGCGAATATTGATCCAGTCGGTCACGTAAACGTCGTGGTCTTGCAATAATGTTTGTACCGTGGCGCGCAGCAAGGTGGCGAAATGACCCGATACCGGAGCCACTACCAGTAATTTCGGTTGAACTGCGGTGGCTTCCTTTTTGAAGTGCAGCAGATGGCAGAACGGTGTGCTTTCGATGATTTCTTCGACGACGGGAATTTCTTCGTCACCGACGGTGGCCGAAACGATGCGAAATGGCGGCCGCTCATGCGTAATACCGGCAATCGCTGTCACATCGCAGGCAGCACCCATCATTTGTCGCCAAAGCGATTGCGCTGGGAAAATACAAGAGGGATGATTAAACAATGGTGATAGGGCGCGGGCAGTGTCGCGGATGGGATTGGTGATATCCGCATACATCTGATACATCGGGTACATCAGAAGGTTTCTTATCATACCGTTTGGCGCCACTGTTGTTTTAATCCGATTTCGCCAAGTCTACCGCACAATGCTGTGTAAAACTGGTTGCCAAATGTCGCGGCTCGCAACAATCTCAGCTTGCTCAGCTGAGCTTAGCAATACGGGCAACATGAGCAACATGCATGCCACGGCGGCTTGGTTCGTTTGGTGCACTAATTGCAATCGGCATGGACTGTAATACTCATTACGTTGCCAACTGCACGAATAATTAAGGGATAACCGATGGCAAAAACAACGCTCACAATAAGCAGTAAAAATTATTCATCCTGGTCGCTGCGCGGTTGGCTGCTTACCAAGCTGGCCGGTTTACCGTTCGAAGAAAAAACCGTTTCGCCGGACGACCCTGAGGTACGAGCGGAAATTCTACTGCTCTCCTCGTCGATACTCGTACCCTGTTTGCACTATGAAGACATTCAAGTTTGGGACACGCTCGCCATCGCCGAATTCCTTAACGAGATTAGGCCCAATGCCGGATTATTGCCCGACGATCGGGGTGCTCGCGCGCACTGTCGTTCGATTTCCGGCGAAATGCACTCGGGTTTTAGCGCTTTACGCGCCGCATTGCCGATGAATCTAAAGGCACAATTCCCGCAATTCAAAATCTGGTCACGCGCTCAGGCCGATATCGATCGCATCATAAAAATATGGCGCGAGTGCCTGGCCAAATATGGCGGGCCGTATTTGTTCGGCAACAAACTGTGCATGGCCGACGCGATGTACGCGCCGGTAGTGATGCGTTTTCGAACCTATGATGTCCAACTCGACGATATCTGTGAAAGCTACTGCGAAAACATCATCGCTTTACCGCAAATGCAGGAATGGATCGCGGCGGCGAAGTTGGAGCCAGACGATATCGACGAACTCGAAGCAGAATTTTAGCGCACTAGTAACTGCACCGATTTACCGCATATTTGCAGCGTGTGCGCGATCAACGCACACGGCTGCGCATCGTGACAAACTCTTCGGCGGCAGTCGGATGAATTCCCAGCGTATTGTCAAAATCCGCTTTGGTCGCGCCCGCCCGCATCGCCACGGCTAATCCCTGAATGATTTCACCAGCGTCAGAACCCACCATGTGCGCACCCACAACGCGGTCGGTCGCCTGATCGACCACGAGCTTCATCAGCGTTTTTTCCGTATTCCCAGCCAGTGTGTGTTTGAGTTGCGTGAATTTACTGGTGAACACCGCGATATCGCCGTAATGCTCGCGCGCATCCTCTTCGCTCAATCCAACCGCTGCGAAATTTGGCTGGCTGAACACCGCAGTGGGAATCAATTGATGATCGAGCGCGGTGGCTTCGCCGCGAAATAATGTCTTCGCCACCGCCATCCCTTGCGCAAGTGCGACCGGCGTCAGCTCAGCGCCGCCAATTACATCGCCGATGGCATAGATATTCGGCACATTCGTCTGAAAAAAACTGTTGACCTCGATGTAGCCGCCAGCGTCGAGCGCTACGCCAACCGTATCCAGCCCCAGATTAGCAGTGCGAGGTCGCCGACCAGTCGCGAACAATACACAGTCGGTTTCAATCTGCGCGCCGTTGCTCAGCGTCAACTGGAGCCCCTGTTCAGTTTGGATAATGGCGCTGACCGTCTGCTCAAATTGCAGCATCACACCTTTGGCCGTTATTTGCTGGGCCAGATGTTCGCGCATCTCGCGATCGAAATCGCGCAAAAATAATTCACCGCGATGGATCAGATGCGTTTCCGCGCCCATGCCATTGAGAATGCCCGCGAACTCAACCGCGATATAACCACCGCCAACCACCACCACTCTCTGCGGCAATTGACTCAAGTGAAAAATTTCATTCGACGTAATTGCCAATTCCGCACCGGGAAATTCAGGCACCCACGGCCAGCCGCCGGTGGCGATCAGGATATTACGCGCGCTGATATTTTCTCCGTTGATGCTGACCGTATGCGCATCGATCAGCGCTGCATGGCCGCGATAAATCTGCACATTGGCCTGCTCGAGCAGGCGCTGATACACATCGTTGAGACGCTGAATTTCAGCATCTTTATTCGCGATCAGGGTCGGCCAATCGAATATGGGCGCACCGATATCCCAACCGAAACCAGCGGAATCACGAAATAGTTCGTCGAAATGAGAGGCTTGAACCAGCAATTTTTTCGGCACACAACCGACATTGACACAGGTCCCGCCGAGATAAAGATCTTCAGCAATCGCGACGCGCCCGCCGTATTGCGCCGCCATGCGGCTGGCACGGACACCGCCGGAACCGGCGCCGATCACGAATAAATCGTATTGATATTTGCTCACTGCCATCCCCTTATCAGAGGGGGACAGCTTACCCGAGCGAAGAGTGGATTAAACCTCGATATCGACCGAGCGGCGGCGGCGATCAGCGCCGAGACGGCGATCGATAGTTTCCTTTGCGCGCCGACGGCGGCGGTCTGGATTGCGGCGACGTTCCGGGTGCGGCGCTTCTACACCGAGTTTGGTGGTGGGAACATCTTCGGGCTCCGCGCGCGAAGCGGTCTTGGGCGCGCGGTCCAATTGGGTTGCCGATAGCGGCGAGATACTGCGTATATCAATCATTTTTCGAGCCTCCTATTAGGGAGTATCGACCCGAAGTGATGAAACTTTAAGCAGTATTGCCGCAATCATGTGAACCGCCTCACGCTATCGAAAGGTGCCAGCTCGAAAGCACAGGCTATTCGCCGGGCGGGTGGTACCAGTTCAGCTGTTCCCGCAGCGAGACGACTTCACCCACGATCAACAGCGTCGGCGCCTTGATACCCGCGTGCGCCACCTTTTCAGGCAGATCTTGCAGCGTTCCAACGACAACCCGCTGATGACGCGTGGTGCCCTGCTGAATCAGCGCGATCGGCGTGTCCGCACCGCGCCCGTGACCAATCAATTGCGCACAGATTTCTGGCAACCCAACCAGACCCATGTAAAAAACAACGGTCTGACCAACGTGAACCAGCTCCGTCCATGGCAGATCCATCGAGCCATCTTTGAGATGCCCGGTGACGAAGCGAACCGACTGCGCGTAATCGCGATGGGTCAGCGGAATGCCGGCATACGCGCCGCAACCAGCCGCCGCAGTAATACCTGGCACCACCTGAAAGGGAATCTTGTGCTCGGCGAGCTTTTCGATTTCCTCCCCGCCGCGTCCGAAAATAAACGGATCGCCACCCTTTAGGCGCAACACTTTTTTGCCTTGCAGTGCGAGATCGACCAGCAATTGATTGATATCGCTTTGCGGCACCGCGTGTTGCGAGCGCGCCTTGCCGACATAAATTTTCTCGGCGTCGCGCCGCGTTAAATCAACGATCTCCGACGCCACCAGACGATCGTATAAAACGACATCGGCCTTCTGCATCAAGCGTAATGCTTTGAACGTCAACAGGTCGGGATCGCCAGGACCGGCACCGACCAGATAAACCTCGCCGCCGCTCGCTACCGGAGTGAGATCGGCAAGGCGCTGCACAAGCTCTGCCTCGGCGATCTCCTCACGCCCCGCCAATACGAATTCGGCAATCGGACCTTCCAGTATTTCTTCCCAAAAACGACGACGCTCATCGATGTCGGGAAAACGCGCAGCCGCCTGCGTCCGAAATTTCCCGACCAATTCGGCCAGGCGACCATACGCTGCGGGAATGGTGGATTCGAGTTTCGCTCGTAATTGTCGCGCGAGCACGGGCGATTGCCCGCCGCTACCAATCGCAATCATCAGCGGCGAGCGATCGATAATCGACGGCAGAATCACCGAGCACAGCGCGGGATTATCGACCACATTCACCGGGATATGGCGAGCTTGTGCATCGCGCGATACTTGCGCATTGATTGGCGCGTTATCGGTCGCGGCAATAACGAGCGCGGTGTCATCGAGATCGCCGCTTTGATATTCGCGTTGCAACGCCGCCCCGCCACTCTGCTCTGCTAATTGCGTCAGTGCTGCCTGAATATCCGGCGCAATAACAAATACCTTCGCACCGGCACGCGCAAGCAGCCCAGCTTTGCGCAAGGCAATCGAACCGCCGCCGACTACAACACAGCGGCGCTTGCGCAAATCGGTAAATAACGGCAGATAATCCATCGTCGATCAGCTCAGGCGGGTAACGCCGCCCATGTAATCCACTAATACATCCGGCACCAACACGCTGCCGTATGCCTGTTGATAGTTTTCGAGAATCGCTACCAGCGTGCGACCGATCGCCAAACCGGAACCATTCAGCGTATGCAGCAATTCTGGCTTACCGGTTTCCGGATTGCGCCAGCGCGCCTGCATGCGTCGCGCCTGGAAATCGCCGAAATTGCTGCAGGAAGAAATTTCGCGATATTTATTCTGCGCCGGCAACCACACTTCAAGATCGTAGGTACGCCGTGCGCCCGCGCCCATATCGCCACCGCATAACAGCATTTTTCGATACGGCAAATTCAGCAACTGCAAAATACGTTCGGCGTGCGTGGTGAGATTTTCCAGCGCGGCTTCCGAATTACCGGGCCGCACAAAATGCACCAGCTCGACCTTTTCGAATTGATGCTGCCGAATCATACCGCGCGTATCGCGTCCATAACTGCCAGCCTCACTGCGAAAACACGGCGTGTGACAAACATATTTGATGCCACTATCGGTCAATTGGTCGGCGTCGAAAATCATATCGCGCGCAAGATTCGTCACCGGCACTTCCGCCGTCGGAATCAGATAATAATTTTGCTCGCCTTCGAGCTTGAATAAATCCTCTTCGAACTTCGGTAGCTGGCCAGTGCCACGCAGCGAATCCGCGTTCACCATGTACGGCACATATACTTCCTGATAACCATGCTCGGCGGTATGCACATCGAGCATGAATTGAATCAGCGCCCGATGCAGTTTCGCAATGCCACCACGCATCACGACAAAACGACTACCGGTGATTTTTGTCGCACTCTCAAAATCGATACCACCGAGCTGTTCGCCGATATCGACGTGATCCTTGATCTCGAAATCGAATGTGCGTGGCTCGCCCCAACGACTGACTTCGACGTTGCCCGCTTCGTCGCGCCCTTCCGGCACACCATCGTCCGGCGTGTTCGGCATCGACATCAGCCAGGCATCGATTTCTTGCTGCGAGGATTTCGCGGATTCCGTCAATTGCGCTAGCTGCTGTTCGATTTTAGCCAGTGTTGCGTTGACCGACGCTTTCGCTTCATCGACCGACATGCCCGCTTTGATCAACTCGCCGATTTTTTTCGATGCCTGATTGCGCTCTGCCAGCAATTGCTGACTTTCGGTTTCGGCTTTGCGGCGCGTATTGTCGAGATCGCGAAAACGCGCGACATCGAAATCGAAATGTTTTTTGCGCAATTGCGCAGCAATTGCTTCGGGGTCTTGCCGAAGAAGTTTGATGTCGAGCATTTCCAATATCCAAATTCGGTTTCTAGGAAATTTGCGCCCAAGCTTGAAGCGCTGTGGGCTGTTCTTTTTTCAGGACCGTCAGAAACAGGGATGTTTCTGACGAGCTACAGGGAGGTACTTGCCGCGTGTCCTGAAAGAGAACAGCCCACGGCGCCAATATGGAAAATCACGAATAACGCTTGGTCGAACTCGCGACGTCCAAACCCCGCAAATATGCCAATTTCTCGGCGATTTTCTTCTCCAGCCCGCGATCGACCGGATGATAATACGATTTGTCTTTCAGCTCTTCCGGAAAATAATTTTCGCCCGCCGCGTAACCCATTGGCTCATCGTGCGCATAACGATATTCAGTGCCATAGCCGCTGCTTTTCATCAGACTCGTCGGCGCATTGCGCAAATGTAGCGGGACGTCATAACTCGGCGCATCGGCAATATCTTTGCGCACCGCATTATATGCAGCGTAAACCGCATTGCTTTTCGCAGCGCACGCCATATAGACCACCGCTTGCGCAATCGCGAGCTCACCCTCCGGGCTGCCGAGCCGCTCCTGCACATCCCACGCATTCAAAGCCAATTGCAGTGCGCGCGGATCGGCATTGCCAATATCTTCGGTGGCCATGCGTACGACACGGCGCGCGATATAGAGCGGATCGCAACCGCCATCGAGCATGCGCACATACCAATACAGTGCCGCATCCGGCGAGCTACCCCGCACTGCCTTATGCAGCGCGGAAATTTGCTCGTAAAACAAATCGCCGCCTTTATCGAAACGGCGCACGTGGCCGCTCAACACCTCATCCATTACCGCGACATCGACCGCATTTTTATTCTGCATCCCCGCCATATCCAGCGCGAGTTCGAGCAGATTCAAGGCGCGCCGCGCATCGCCGTCAGCGGCCTGCACCAGACGTTCTAATTGCGGTAACTCGATTGATACCGCTCCGCCTTGCTTTGCCAGAGCCTGCTGCACGATTTGCAATAACACGTCGTCAGTCAACGATTGCAATCGATAGACACGCGTTCTGGACAACAATGCATTATTCAATTCGAACGATGGATTTTCCGTCGTCGCGCCGATAAAAATCACCGTGCCATCTTCGACGAACGGTAAAAATGCATCCTGCTGCGCTTTGTTAAAACGATGCACTTCATCGATAAATAAAATCGTCTGACGACCCAGCGCGGCCTGCTGCTTTGCCTCGTCAATGGCGGCACGGATTTCTTTCACGCCGGACAACACGGCCGATAGCGAAATGAAATGCGCATCACATAACGCCGCAATCAACTTGGCCAACGACGTTTTGCCAACGCCGGGCGGACCCCACAAAATCATCGAATGCAGAATGCCAGCATCGAGCGCTTCGCGCAGCGGTTTACCTTTAGCGAGTAAATGCTCCTGGCCGAAATAATTATCGAGGCCAGTCGGCCGCATCCGCGCCGCGAGCGGTTGATAGTTCGCGCTATCGCTGGCGAACAAATTACGATTCATCGACAACCACATCGACGCCCTTCGGCGGATTGAACTGGAACAGATTATCCGGCAACGCAGGATTATTGACGACGTTATTGAAGCGAATTTCAGTGCGCTGATCGAGATTGTCTTGCAGGATTAATTGGCTAATGGTGGCGCCGGAAAATTGTAGCGTCAGCGCACGAAACAGCGCATTTTTCTGCTTGGGCGTGAGCCGATAATAAATGCCATTACTGCCCTGCTCGATAGTCACTGTGTAATTCGCGCGAATACGCGTCATTTCGCCACTGAGGATCAACGCCGGTGTATCGGCCAGCTCGCCTTTGAATTTCTGCTTCGTCGCCTGCTCAAGATCCTGATCGAAACGCCATAACACGCTGCCATCGGTAACGATCAAATACGCAAAGGGCGAAGTGGTCTCCCAGCGCAAACGATTGCCGCGTTTCACAGCAACGGAACCTTGAGAGGTTTGCAAAACTTTGTTTTTTTCATCGCTAACCGTTTGCACGAACTGGCCCTGCAGCGATGCCAACGGTTCGAGCTGCGCGCTCAATTTTTGCAAGGCCGCATCGTCGGCGCGAACAAACTCTGCGCCCATAACCAATGAGAAAAAAATTGAAACCGCAAAAAGCATGCGCCGCATTTTCATTAATCCCTCGGCGCCGGAGGCGCCAGTACTTCACGACTGCCGTTGGTGCTCATCGACGTCACCACACCAGCCGCTTCCATGGCTTCGATCAAACGGGCCGCGCGGTTGTAGCCAATACGCAATTTACGCTGCACCGAAGAAATCGATGCGCGCCGCGTTTCGCAAACGAAGCGCACGGCTTCGTCGTATAACTCATCGCCTTCTGCATTGCCGCCTTCTTCGCCATCGCCACCGGTGGAAAATCCCGGTACGCCATCGTAGGTGCTGCCTTCTTCGAGCAGCCCGTCGATGTAATCGGGTTGGCCGCGACGTTTCCAGTCGGCAACGACGCGATGTACTTCATCGTCCGATACAAATGCGCCATGCACGCGCACCGGCAAACCGCTGCCCGGTGGCATATACAACATATCGCCATGACCGAGCAGTTGTTCCGCGCCGCCCTGATCGAGAATCGTGCGCGAATCGATGCGCGATGAAACCTGAAACGCAATGCGCGTCGGAATATTTGCTTTGATCAACCCGGTGATGACATCGACCGACGGACGCTGCGTCGCGAGAATCAAATGAATACCTGCGGCGCGTGCTTTTTGCGCAATGCGCGCGATTAACTCTTCGACTTTTTTACCGACGATCATCATCATGTCGGCAAATTCATCGATAACGACAACGATCATCGGCAGTGTTTCAAGCGCTGGCGCTTTTGCCACTTCTTCACCGGCTTCGTAATGCTCTTCGGGTTTCCAGAACGGATCGAGAATCGGCTCGCCAGCCTGCTGTGCATCCAGCAGTTTGCGATTGAAGCCAGCCAGATTGCGCACCCCCATCGCCGCCATCAATTTATAGCGGCGCTCCATTTCCGCGACGCACCAGCGCAACCCAGCGGCGGCGTCTTTCATGTCGGTGATAACGGGCGCGAGCAAATGCGGAATGCCTTCGTACACCGACAATTCCAACATTTTTGGATCGACCATCAGCAAGCGCACATCGGCCGGCGTCGCTTTATACAAAATGCTGAGCAGCATCGCGTTGACGCCGACCGATTTTCCTGAACCGGTTGTACCAGCCACCAACAAGTGCGGCATACGCGCGAGATCGGCAACGACAGGCTCACCGCTGATGTCATGACCGAGTGCCAGCGAAATCGGTGACTTCGCTTCCTCGTAACCTTTCGAAGACAATACGTCGCGGAAATTCACTACCTCGCGATCTTCGTTCGGAATTTCGATACCCACGACCGACTTGCCTGGAATTACCTCAACGACACGCACGGAAATGACTGCGAGTGAGCGCGCCAGATCCTTGGCGAGACCTGAAATCTTGCTCGCCTTGGTGCCCGGGGCAGGCTGAATTTCAAAACGTGTAATGACGGGACCCGGCAATACCGCAACCACTTCGGCACTGACACCGAAATCAGCCAATTTGATTTCGAGTAATTTCGACATGCCTTCCAGCGTTTCAGTGGAATAGCCTTTTTTCTGGCGCCGGTCCGCTTCATCGAGCAGCTGCAGTGACGGCAGTGTGGTAATCGAGTTGTTATCGAACAGTGATTGTTGTTTTTCGCGCTGCACGCGCTCGCTGCGTACCGGTTGCGTAGGCTGCGCCGGTAGCGGTGTAATTTTTATTGGCGGTTTTTCTTTTTCGCGCTCTTTTTGTTTTACCAACGCATCTTGTCGTTGCTTTTGCATTTCACGATCGCCGCGATCACGCTCGACATGTTGTTGACGGCGCTGAAACCATTCCCAAAACATTTCACTGCCGCGCAAAATCAGCGCGCCGGTTTCATCCATTAATTTCAGCCATGACAAATCGGCGAACACGGTAATGCCGAATAGCAAAATCGCGATCATGATCAAACGGCTGCCGACGCCGCCAAATGTAAGCAATGCCGAACTGCCGATCGCCTGTCCGAGTACCCCGCCACCGCCGAACGGCAACGCGCCCTGTGCGCTTTGCGCGATTGTCGCGAGCGCGGTACTGGCGATCATCACGAGCGTCAAACCGATAATGCGAACAACAAACCCGGGCCAATCGAAGCCATCTTCGCGATGGCGGTCGCGATAGAGCACCCAGGCCCGGTAGCCCATCAATATTGGAAACAAATACGCCATGTAACCGAAGAGTGAAAGAAATACGTCGGCCAGCCATGCACCTGCGGGGCCGCCCGTATTATGAATACGGTCACTGCTACCGGTACGCGACCAGCCTGGATCCTGCGGGTGGTATGTCAGCAGCGCCATCATCAAATAGAGGCAGACGGCAATCAGGCCGATGAAAGCACCTTCGCGCAGACGTAAGCGTTTTTTATCGAGCCCTTTATCGAGATTGCGCGCGATGGCGGCATTGTTGCTGGATTTGCTCAATCGAGATTCCGCACAGACTTGGAAGATGAAAAATCGGCGCCATATTAGCACTTCAACACCGGTTTTACTGCAGCACGCAGCAGGGTCAATTTTGCCGAAACTCGTGCGTTTCCAGTATGATCGCGATCGATCGATTTGAATTTTTGGATGTAATCATGACTGCACCACAACATCACCGCCTGATTATTCTCGGCTCCGGTCCAGCCGGTTATGCCGCTGCCGTTTATGCGGCGCGTGCTAATTTGAAGCCGGTAATCATCACCGGTTTGCAGCAAGGTGGTCAGTTAACGACCACCACCGAGGTCGACAATTGGCCTGGCGATCATGCCGGCGTTGAAGGCCCCGAGTTGATGCTGCGCATGCAACAACATGCCGAGCGCTTCAACACCGAAATCATTTTTGATCATATCGAAGAAGCCGTTCTCACCGAGCGCCCGTTTTTGTTGAAAGGTGGCAGCGGCGTCTATAGCTGCGATGCGCTGATTATCGCCACCGGTGCATCGGCGCAGTATCTCGGCCTTCCTTCGGAACAGGCCTTTATGGGCAAAGGTGTCAGTGCGTGCGCCACCTGTGATGGTTTCTTCTACAAACAGCAAAAAGTCGCGGTCATCGGCGGCGGCAATACCGCAGTCGAAGAAGCGCTATATCTCGCGAATATTTGCTCTGAAGTGACGCTGGTTCATCGACGCGATTCGCTGCGCGCCGAAAAAATCATGCAGGACAAATTATTCGAAAAAGCGCGCAACGGTAATGTTCGGATTATTTGGAATCACACGCTGGACGAAGTGCTCGGTGACAACAGCGGCGTTACCGGTTTGCGTTTAGTCGACTTGCAAAATGGCAGCAAGCAACAGATTGATGTAAGCGGTGTATTTATCGCGATTGGTCACAAACCGAATACCGATATTTTCATCGGTCAACTCGATATGCATAACGGCTATCTCAAAGTGCGCAGCGGCACCGAAGGCGCCGCGACTGCTACCAATATTGCGGGCGTATTCGCGGCCGGCGATGTGGCCGATCACGTGTATCGGCAGGCGGTGACTTCGGCAGGCTTCGGCTGTATGGCGGCGCTGGATGCGGAAAAATACCTCGACGGTTTTAGCTGATTAAATTTTTCTCCGATAAAAAGGCGCTCCCGTTGTGATCACACTGCCGCAACTGGATCGAAATACGCTGTGGTTTCCCTCCGTCGAAGAAGCGCTGGAAGAACCGAATGGTCTGCTGGCATTCGGCGGCGATCTTCGCCCCGAGCGCCTTTTACTCGCTTACGACAATGCGATATTTCCCTGGTATCAGGACGATCAGCCGATTCTCTGGTGGTCGCCCGATCCGCGCGGGGTTTTGTTTCCGGAGCAAATTCATATTTCGCGCAGCATGCGCAAAGTATTAGCCGCCGCCGATTTTGTGGTGAGCATGGACACGGCATTTCTCGATGTCATGCGAGGTTGTGCGGAAATCACTATGAAGCGCGATGGCACCTGGATCACCCCCGCAATGCAGCGTGCCTACTACGATTTGCATCTTCTGGGACATGCTCACTCGATCGAAATATGGCAGAACGAAAGGCTAGTCGGTGGACTCTACGGCGTCGCGCGGGGTGCAGTGTTCTTCGGCGAGTCCATGTTCAGCCGCGTGCCGAATGCGTCGAAAGTGGCCCTTATTCGCCTGAGCCAGCAATTGCAGGAGTGGGGATTTGCCATGATAGACTGCCAATTAGGCAGTGATCATTTGTACACGATGGGCGCCTGCACCCTGCGTAGGACAGCTTTTATTCAGCTGCTCAAACAACATGCGATTCGATCGCTGTCAATCAATGGCAAGACCTGGCAAGGCGCCGGGATCGGCTAATGGGACGGTGGCAGTGACGATCCTTTCGACCCTCAAAGTATTCGCAACGCATCCCCATGCGTGCAGCTATTTGCCTGAACAACAGGCCACGACGCTGTTTATCGATCCTGCCGCACCCATCGACAGCGACACTTATAGCCAGCTCTCCGAAATGGGTTTTCGGCGCAGCGGTCCGCACATTTATCGCCCTCATTGCTCACGTTGCAACTCGTGCATTCCCGCGCGCATCCCGGTCGAAGACTTTCATCCCGATCGTCGACAGCGTCGCATTTTTGCGCGCAACGCGGATATCACGGTGATTGATCGCATCACATTGCGCGGAGATGAATATTACGAACTGTACGCGCGCTACATCGAAGGTCGCCATCGTGATGGCGATATGTATCCTCCGACCCGCCAACAATTCGATTCATTTTTAACGCGCGAATGGGATCTCACGCATTATTACTGTTTCTACGATGCGGAAAAGCTCGTTGCAGTCGCGGTTGTGGATGTGATGGCTAATGGCCTGTCGGCGATTTACAGCTTCTTCGACCCAGCGCTGCAGCATCGCAGCTTGGGGGTTTACGCGGTGCTGTGGCAGATAGAGCATGCAAAGCAATTAGACCTACCGCACGTCTACCTCGGCTATTGGATCAAGCAATGCCGGAAAATGTCGTATAAAACTCAATACCGCCCCATCGAGCTCTTGGTGAACAACCGCTGGATTGCCTTGGCGTAAGCCTTTTGGCCCTGCCGGAAAATCAATTTTGCGAAAAAACCTGCTTTAAGGCAAAATGCGCCGACTTTTTAAACGGCCAGTCCACTTTTCATTGTCCGTAGGGACAACCCGAGGTAAGCGCTGCATGGCGAAAGAAGATCAAATCGAAATGGAAGGTGAAGTGGTCGATACGCTTCCCAACACCACATTCCGCGTCAAGCTGGAAAATGGCCACATTGTGACTGCCCATATTTCCGGAAAGATGCGCAAAAACTACATCCGGATTCTCACCGGCGATAAAGTGAAAGTGGAGTTGACGCCATACGATCTGAGCAAAGCGCGCATCACTTATCGCGCTCGCTGATCTCGACAGACAAATAAAAAAGCCCGCATTAAGCGGGCTTTTTTATTTCACTAATTAACTTCATTTCTGCGTGGGCTCTGCATTTAACACCAGTTCATCACCCTGCAGTTCGACATGCACCATGCCACCGTTTTCCGCCAACACGCCAAATAACACCATTTCAGCGAGCGGCTTTTTGATGTGCTCTTGAATGACTCGCGCCATTGGCCGCGCGCCCATCGTCTTGTCGTAGCCCTTAGTGACCAGCCAACGGCGAGCGGCATCACCCACTTCCAATTGCACCCGCTTATCGTCCAGTTGATGCTGCAGCTCAACCAGAAACTTGTCGACGACATTCAGGATCACCGTCTCGGGTAGCGGCTTGAACGTGACGATTGCATCGAGGCGGTTACGAAACTCCGGCGTAAACATCCGATTGATCGCTTCGGTGGAGTCAGTGGTATGGTCCTGTTCGGAAAAGCCGATGCTGCGGCGACTGATATTTTCGGCACCCGCATTGGTGGTCATAATCAAAATCACGTTGCGAAAATCCGCTTTACGACCATTATTGTCGGTCAGCGCACCGTGATCCATGACCTGCAACAGCAGGTTGAAAACTTCGGGATGCGCTTTTTCGATTTCATCGAGCAGCACCACGCTATGCGGGTGTTTCGTCACCGCGTCCGTCAGCAAACCACCCTGATCGAAGCCGATGTAACCGGGTGGCGCCCCGATCAGACGCGATACGGTATGGCGCTCCATGTATTCGGACATATCGAAGCGAATTAATTCGAGACCCAACACTTTGGCCAGCTGGCGACTCACCTCAGTTTTACCGACACCGGTGGGGCCCGCTAACAAAAACGAACCTATTGGCTTCTCGATCGGCTTCAAGCCCGCCCGCGCCAGTTTGATCGAAGTCGCCAATGCCGCGATCGCCTCGTCTTGCCCGAACACAACCATCCTGAGATTTTCTTCGAGCTTCTGCAGGGCCTCTCGATCGTCGGACGAGACCGTCTTCGGCGGAATCCGCGCAATTTTCGCGATCACCGCCTCCACTTCGGGCACATTGATCACTTTTTTACGTTTGTTGGTCGGCTGCAATTGTTGATAGGCGCCGGCCTCGTCGATCACGTCGATCGCTTTATCAGGAAGAAAGCGATCAGTAATGTAACGCGCGGACAATTCGGCCGCAGCTTGCAGCGCTTTATCCGTATAACGTAATCCATGATGATCTTCGAAACGGCTCTTGAGTCCGCGCAGGATGTGATACGTATCCTCTACGCTGGGCTCGGTAACATCGACTTTTTGAAAGCGGCGGCTCAGTGCCCGATCCTTCTCGAATATCCCGCGATATTCCTGGAAAGTGGTCGAACCGATGCAGCGCATTTGTCCCGATGTCAGCAATGGTTTGAGCAAATTCGATGCGTCCATCACCCCGCCTGACGCAGCACCAGCGCCGATAATCGTATGAATTTCATCGATGAACAAAATGGCATGCGGACGTTTTTTCAATTCCGCCAACAGTCCTTTAAACCGTTTTTCAAAATCGCCACGGTATTTTGTGCCCGCCAGCAATGATCCGAGATCCAGCGAATAGACGACGCTTTCTTTCAAAATCTCCGGCACTTCACCATCGACAATGAGCTTCGCCAGGCCTTCTGCGATCGCGGTTTTACCTACGCCTGATTCACCGACGAGCAATGGATTGTTTTTGCGACGACGTGACAGAATCTGCGCCACCCGCTCCACTTCGTCGAGTCGACCAACCAGCGGATCAATGCGGCCGGAGCGCGCCTCATCGTTCAGATTCGATGCATAGGCTTCGAGCGGGCTGCGCTCGCTTTCGCCACCGATCTGTTCTTCATCGGATTGCTCGCGGCTGTGCTCCAAGCCGTGATCGGAACCGCTGCTGTCAGCCACTTTAGAAATGCCGTGGGTAATGTAATTAACGACATCCAACCGCGCGACGCTTTGCTGCTTGAGGAAATAAACCGCCTGACTTTCCTGCTCGCTGAAAATTGCCACCAACACATTCGCGCCGGTGACTTCTTTCTTTCCTGACGATTGCACATGAAAGACCGCGCGCTGCAATACGCGCTGAAAACCGAGCGTCGGCTGGGTCTCGCGATTCGGATCGCCATCTGGGATCAAGGGCGTCGTCGAATCGACAAACTCGGTGAGCTCACTTCGCAGTTTCACCAAATCGGTGCCGCATGCACGGAGAACCTTGGCCGCCGCCTCGTTATCGATCAGCGCCAGCAACAAGTGCTCAACCGTCATAAATTCATGCCGCTTCAATCGAGCGCCTTTAAACGCTTGATTAAGGGTGACCTCAAGGTCTTTGCTCAGCATACGACTACCTCGATACTTTCGCGCTAAACATCCCGGGCGCGCTAATCATCCTGGGGTTCGATTTCCGCCAGCAGCGGATGTTGGTTGTCTCGAGCATATTGATTGACCTGGGCCGCTTTGGTTTCAGCTATATCCCTGGTAAATATGCCGCATACACCTTTTCCTTGTGTGTGTACTGCCAACATTACTTGAGTCGCTTTTTCTCGACCCATACTAAAAAAGTACTCAAGAATTTCAACCACAAATTCCATCGGGGTGTAGTCATCGTTAAGCAACACCACTTTATACATCGGTGGTGGTTTTAATTGAGGTTTCGACTCCTGTAATGCAAGGCCACCGTCGTCATGTTCTTCCGGACCTGGGGCATCGTCACCTATCGCTAATGTTAGTCGAAGATTTTTCACCTTACCCATCACCAACTTTTAAAACTCCAGATTCAAAATACGCGCCATCATCATACTGCGGCAGTCAACAGTGGGCCAGGAACCACGCTTGACTATTGATCAAAAAATGTTTAAACAGGCTACGCTTCGATCGCTACGCCCCAGCACGGTTCACAATCTCTCGTTGCGGGCGCCGCTAGAGGGAGCGTATTCGAAAGGGCCAAACTATGCATACCGGTACCGTTAAGTGGTTTAACAATACTAAAGGCTACGGATTCATTCTCGATGACATTGGTGGCGGTGATATTTTTGCGCATTACTCCGCTATCGATATGGACGGCTACAAGACGCTGAAAGCTGGGCAAACGGTTCAATTTGAAGCCGAGCAAGGCCCAAAAGGCCTGCATGCAAAAAAAATTCAGGCGATCGGCCAAGCGAGCCCCGCAGAACGGAACGACGCTGAAATCGAGTCCCTGCAATCGACCGAAGCGTAAGTCACCATCGAGCCACTAACGCTGCTTCGCGATTAACGCGCTGCGGTCCACTGCTCGCTCCGCTGACTGAAACATCTCACTCCTCTATAACCTTCTCACACTCATTTCTCATTTGTCGCGCACCTTTTGCCGCCACCATCAATAATTGCCCAGCCATGCTATTTATGGGTGCGAACGCCCAAAAACAACTGCACGCTGATATAATTCTTCGGGAATTTTCGGGGTGTATCCCCTATCGGGCCATTCTGAATCTATCCTGCGGCCATTGACGATTTTGAGTGCTGCCAGGATGTGTCGTTACAACATTCTCCAGTTGCGCCACCTGAAAACCTGCGAAATGTCAGCGCGGCGAACAGCGCCAGCGAATGTCATTCGCCTTGGGCGCATCCTATTTGTTACGAGTCTTTGCGAAGGAGTAAATGTCGAAAAATGAATACCCCCACCTCCAAGATCATTTACACGGAAACCGATGAAGCTCCAGCGTTGGCAACGTATTCGCTGCTTCCTATCGTTCAGGCTTTCACGCAGCCCTCGGGAATCGCTATCGAAACGCGCGATATTTCGCTGGCCGGTCGTATTATCGGTGCTTTTCCCGAGTATTTGACCGAGACCCAACGCATTCCCGACCATTTGAGCGAATTGGGCGAGCTGGCAAAAGCGCCGGAAGCCAACATCATCAAGTTACCCAACATCAGCGCATCGATTCCGCAATTGAAAGCGGCGATCAAGGAATTGCAGCAGCAGGGTTATGCCTTACCGGATTACCCTGAAACGGCGCAAAGCGACGCGGAAAAATCGGCCAAATCCCGCTACGACAAAATCAAGGGCAGCGCGGTAAATCCAGTGTTGCGCGAAGGCAATTCCGATCGTCGCGCCCCACTGTCGGTAAAAAATTACGCGCGTAAGCATCCACACAAAATGGGCGCTTGGAGCGCTGATTCAAAAACACGCGTCGTGCATATGAGCAACGGCGATTTCTACGGCAGCGAAAAATCCGCACTGATCAATACCGCGGGCAGCGTAAAAATCACACTGCACAAGCAAGATGGCAGCGCGATCGTTCTGAAAGAAAAAACCGCCGTTAAAGTCGGCGAAATTATCGATGCAGCGGTAATGAGCAAAAATGCGCTGCGTAGCTTTATTCAGGAAACAATTGCCACCGTGAAAGGCTCGGGTGCACTGCTATCCGTGCATCTCAAGGCCACGATGATGAAAGTTTCCGATCCCATCATGTTCGGTCATGTCGTATCGGTGTATTACGCGGACGTGCTGACGAAACATGCCGACACGCTGAAACAACTCGGTGTCGATCTGAACAATGGCCTCGGCGATCTGTACGCCAAGATCAAAACACTGCCGGCGCAGAAACAGGCCGAAATCGAAGCCGATATCAACGCGCTATACACCAAACAACCGCCGCTGGCGATGGTGAATTCCGACAAGGGCATCACCAATCTGCACGTACCGAGCGATGTCATCGTCGATGCGTCAATGCCGGCGATGATTCGCGATTCCGGCAAAATGTGGGGCGCCGACGGCAAGCTGCACGACACCATCGCGATGATCCCGGACCGTTGCTATGCCGGCGTCTATCAAACCGTGATCGACGATTGCAAACAGCACGGCGCGTTCGATCCGGCGACGATGGGCAGCGTGCCTAACGTCGGCTTGATGGCACAAGCCGCTGAGGAATACGGTTCACACGACAAGACATTCCAGATTGCCGCCGATGGCGTCGTTCGCGTGACTGATGAAACCGGCACTGTGCTGATCGAGCACAACGTTGAAACTGGCGATATCTGGCGCATGTGCCAGGTGAAAGACGCGCCGATTCAGGATTGGGTCAAGCTCGCGGTCAACCGTGCGCGCGCCAGCCATACCCCGGCGGTGTTCTGGCTGGATTCGGGCCGTGCTCACGATCGCCAGCTGATCGAAAAGGTCAATCGGTATCTGAAGGATCACGACACTAGCGGCCTCGACATTCGCATCATGACTCCAGTCGACGCGACTCAATTCTCGCTGGATCGCATCCGCGTCGGCAAAGATACGATCTCGGTCACCGGCAACGTATTGCGCGATTACCTGACCGACTTGTTCCCGATCATGGAGCTCGGCACCAGCGCAAAAATGCTGTCGATCGTGCCGTTGATGAACGGTGGCGGGTTGTTCGAAACCGGCGCCGGCGGTTCGGCACCGAAGCACGTGCAGCAATTTCTCGAAGAAGGCCATCTGCGCTGGGATTCGCTCGGCGAATTCCTCGCGCTGGCGGAATCGCTCGATCATTTTGGCACCGTGACCGGCAACGCAAAGGCAAAAATTTTCGCGAAAACGCTCGATCAGGCGAACGGCCAATTTCTCGATAGCGACAAGTCGCCATCGCGCAAAGTTGGCCAGTTGGATAATCGTGGCAGCCACTTCTATCTCGCGCTGTATTGGGCACAGGCGCTGGCTGCGCAAACCGATGATGCCGAGCTGCAAAATCGTTTCGCGAAATTGGCCAAAGTGCTCGGTGACAACGAAACCAAAATCGTAGCGGAATTGAATGGTACGCAAGGCAAGCCGGTCGATATCGGCGGTTACTACCATCCGAATCGCGAATTGGTGTCGAAAGCAATGCGCCCCAGCGCCACGCTGAATGCGGCACTCGCTGCGATCAACTAACCGCACGTGGCAACAATAAAAGCCCCTGTTTCAGGGGCTTTTTTGTTTTGTTTTTTTGCGAGGCTAACGGTGTGAGCCAGCTGCTTTTATTCAACAAGCCCTTTCGTGTGATGTCGCAATTTTCGCCGAGCGACGACAAGCAGACGCTGGCCGATTACATCGATCAGCCAGGCTTTTATCCGGCCGGCCGGCTTGACTACGATTCCGAAGGGTTACTGCTGCTGACGAACGATGGCGCACTGCAACATCGCATTGCGCATCCACAACACAAGCTGCCAAAGACCTATTGGGTGCAGGTTGAGGGGGCATCGAACAACGACGCCATCACGCAGCTCTGTAACGGCGTTGCGTTGAACGATGGTGTCACGCTGCCCGCACATGTTCGCCTGCTGCCAGAACCGACACTCTGGTCGCGCGATCCACCCATCCGCATACGGTTATCGATTCCGACCCATTGGCTTGAGATCACCATCAGTGAAGGCCGCAATCGGCAGGTACGGCGCATGACCGCTGCAGTGGGGCTGCCGACGCTACGTTTGGTACGCGTGGCGATTGGTGACTGGCGGCTCGATGATTTGCAACCGGGCGACGTGCGCATGCTCGACGTCGATCCATTTCTCCCATCGAGCAAAACCCGCCCTGCCGTGCGCAAGCGCGGCCGCGTATAATCCGCGCTCCCAAATTGAGTGGATCGGCGATGGACTGGTACGCACATGTCACTGTGGCAACAGTGATCGAAGATGGCGGTCGCTTTCTGCTGGTCGAGGAAGAAGCCGACGGGCAGTTGGTGTTCAACCAGCCCGCCGGACATCTGGAAAAAGGCGAAGCACTCATTGACGCCGCCGTTCGCGAAACACTCGAAGAAACCGGCTGGACGGTCGAGATTCAGGGCCTGGTCGGCGTAGGTCTTTATACGGCACCGAGTAATTCGATCACGTATTTCCGCACTTGTTTTTTCGGCAAAGCGATCAGCCACGATCCGCAGCGCGAACTCGACACCGGCATCGTGCGCGCCGCATGGCTGACATACGACGAAATCAAGGCGCTGTCGGCACGGATGCGCAGCCCGCTGGTCACTAAAGTGATTGAGCAATATCGCGATGGTCATCGCTATCCGCTGTCATCGGTTTTTGCATGACGATTAATTTCAGCCCTAACGATTGTACTGAGGCGCGATGAGTAAGCACGTAATTGTCGGCATGTCGGGCGGCGTCGATTCGTCGGTCGCCGCACTGCTGCTGATCGAGCAGGGTTACCGCGTCGAAGGCCTGTTCATGAAGAATTGGGACGAGGACGACGGTACAGAATACTGCACTGCGCGTGCGGATCTGGCCGATGCGCAGTCGGTCTGCGATCGTATTGGCATTCCTCTCCATACCGCCAATTTCGCTGCCGAATATTGGGATGGTGTATTCGAGCATTTTCTGGCGGAATACCGTGCCGGTCGCACGCCGAACCCCGACATCCTCTGCAATAAAGAAATCAAATTCAAAGCATTTCTCGATTACGCCATTGAGCTCGGCGCGGACTTCATCGCCACTGGTCACTACGCGCGGGTTCGCCGCAATGGCATCCACGGTGAATTATTGAAAGGCCTCGATCCGAACAAGGATCAAAGCTATTTTCTGCACGCTGTCGGCGGCACTCAGTTTGCGAAAACGCTATTTCCAGTAGGCGAATTACCAAAAACACGGGTGCGGGAAATCGCGCGGCAGCATGAGCTGGTCACGCACGACAAAAAAGACTCAACTGGCATCTGCTTTATCGGTGAGCGCCGCTTTAAGGATTTCCTGCAGCGCTATTTGCCGGCACAGCCGGGCGCGATCGAGGATGTCGAGGGTCGCGCGCTGGGCGAACACCATGGCCTGATGTATCACACCATTGGTCAGCGCCAAGGTTTGGGAATAGGCGGCATCCATGGCGGCGGCGATGAACCGTGGTACGTGGTCGATAAAGACCTCGCGCGCAACGTTTTAATCGTTGCACAAGGTACTGATCATCCGAGGCTTTTCAAGAACTCGTTGCTGCTCAGCCAAATTCACTGGATCAGCGGTGAGCCCCCTTCGCTGCCGCTACGCTGTCACGCCAAAACACGCTATCGGCAACCCGATCAGGAATGCGTATTGGATCAGGATGAACGCGGTTATGTATTGCGCTTCGAACAACCGCAGCGCGCGATTACGCCGGGCCAGTCGGCCGTGTTGTATCTCGATGACCTCTGCCTCGGTGGCGGCGTCATCGAACAAGCGCTCGATTTATAACCGTGACTAAAATCGAAAATCAAACCTTGGCTTTGGCCGGTGTGCTGCAGGCGACTTATCTGGTCGACCGCATTGCGCGCACCGGCCAGGCCGACAGCGCCGCTATCAACAGCACATTGCATAGCTTGTTTGTGTTTGATGCCGATGAACCCGCCGCTGTCTTTGGCAGCACTGCGAATCTACAACTGGGATTGCGCGTGCTGCGCGATGTACTGGCGGGTCAGCGTCGCGACGAATACCACAGTTGCATTCGCTATGCGCTCGGTGCACACCACCTTCAACGGCGGTTGGCCAATGCATCCGAGATGCAAAACACCATTCGCAACCGGCTTCTACATACGGAAAAAAAGCTGGAGCACTTCACTCAGGATATCAACGAGATATCGTCCAGTATTGCAGCGATCTATCAGGATACGATCAGTCACTTCAAATACCGTATTCAAGTGAGCGGCAGTGTTCAACAACTACAAAATTCCGCTAATGCCGATCGCATTCGCGCGTTGCTATTGGCGGCGATTCGAGCGGCTTGGCTATGGCATCGGCTCGGCGGTCGCCGCTGGCATTTACTCATTACCAGAAATCAGATCAAACAAACCGCGGACGCTCTGATCCGACGTTGATATTCGGTATCATGGCCGCCCTTCGTCCTTTTCGACTTCTCATCTGCAAGGCTTCACTCCATGGATTTATCCGCTCTTTCCGCCGTGTCCCCGATCGATGGCCGTTACGGCAGCAAAACCGCTGCACTGCGTGCGGTCTTCAGCGAATTCGGGCTGATCAAGCAACGCGTCATCGTTGAAGTGCGCTGGTTACAACAGCTCGCCACCCACACCGGCATTGCAGAAATCGCAGCGTTTTCACCCGAGGTGAATGCGAAGCTCGAAGCGCTGTTAGCGGGATTCGACATTGAACAGGCCGCCCGGATCAAATCAATCGAAGCCACAACCAATCATGATGTCAAAGCGGTTGAATATTTTCTTAAAGAGTCCGTGAAGGATGTACCGCAACTACAGGCTATCAATGAATTTATTCACTTTGCCTGCACATCCGAAGACATCAACAACCTGTCGCACGCACTGATGCTGAAAGAAGGCCGCGAACTCGCGCTCGATTACGCTGACCGCATCATCGCCAAGCTGACCGAGCTGAGTCATGCCTACGCCGATGTGGCGATGCTCGCACGTACGCACGGCCAAACCGCCACGCCAACTACCGTGGGCAAAGAACTGGCGAATGTGGTCGCTCGTCTGCGCCGCCAACGCGACCAGATCGCCGCAGTGCAATTACTCGGCAAGATCAACGGCGCGGTCGGCAACTACAACGCGCACCTGTCCGCCTATCCGAATGTCGATTGGGCCGCAAACGCGCGACAGTTCGTCGAAAGCCTGGGACTGACCTGGAATCCCTACACAACACAGATCGAGCCGCACGATTACATCGCCGAACTGTTCGACGCCTGCGCTCGTTTCAATACGATTCTGATCGATCTCGATCGCGATATCTGGGGGTACATTTCGCTCGGTTATTTCAAACAGCGAACCGTGGCTGGCGAAGTCGGTTCGTCCACGATGCCGCACAAGGTCAACCCGATCGATTTCGAAAACTCCGAAGGCAACCTCGGTCTCGCCAATGCGATGTTCGAACATCTGGCGCGCAAGCTGCCAATATCGCGCTGGCAGCGCGATCTCACCGACTCGACGGTGCTGCGCAATATGGGCGTCGGCTTCGGCTATAGCCTGATCGCATACGAAGCGCTGCTGAAGGGATTGAACAAGCTGGAGCTGAATCGTACCCGCCTCGCCGAAGACCTCGACAATGCCTGGGAAGTGCTGGCCGAACCGATCCAAACGGTGATGCGCCGCTATGGTGTATCCGAGCCGTACGAAAAACTGAAAGCCTTAACGCGCGGCCAGACGATTAATCGCGAGACGATTCAGGCCTTTGTCGAAACGCTCGATATCCCCGCCGAGGCGAAAGCGGCGTTGCTGGCGCTGACGCCATCGACTTACATTGGCAACGCGGTCGAGCAGGCACGGACAATCTGACCAACTTTCTGCTTGGTATCGGGAGTCATTTGCAAAACCGTCGGCGACAGGACGTCGCCGACGGAGCCTACATGGATGTACTTGCGGCGTTTTTGCAAATGACTCCCGATACTAAGCCGCACGGACTAACTCCCCTCGAATGCAATTACAAAACTTCGACAAAGAAACCTTCCTGCGCGACTACTGGCAACAAAAACCGCTGCTGATTAAAAATCCCTGGCGCGAATGGAGCAACCCGCTGGCGCCCGAGGAGCTCGCCGGTCTCGCGTGCGAGGACGACATCGAATCGCGACTGATCGTGCAACAACGCGACCAATGGCTGCTCGAACACGGTCCCCTCGCCGAAACGCGCTTCTCGAAATTGCCCAAGAAAAATTGGACGTTGCTGGTACAGGCGGTCGATCACTACGTGCCCGAAGTCGCCGAATTGCTCGATGCCTTTCGCTTCATTCCGAATTGGCGCATCGACGATGTCATGGTCAGCTACGCCGCGGACCAAGGTGGCGTTGGCGCGCATTTCGATCAATACGATGTGTTTTTAATTCAGGGCCTTGGCCAGCGTCTATGGCAGGTGGGTGCAATCTGCGATACCACCACTCCGCCGCTGCCCCACCCCGATTTACGTCTTTTGCAGGAATTCACCACCGAACAAGAATGGCTGCTGGAGCCGGGCGATATTCTGTATCTGCCGCCGCGTTACGCGCACAACGGCATCGCGGTCGGCGACGATTGCATGACCTACTCGATCGGTTTTCGCGCGCCGGCACGCAGCGAACTGCTCGCCCATTTCTGCGACGACATTCTCGCCGACCTCAATGACGATGATCGCTTCGCCGATCCTCAACGATTGCTGTCAGTGAATCCCGGCGAAATTGCCGCCAGCGATCTGATGCAATTGCATCAGATCGCAATTGAAAAGCTGCTCGATATCGATGGCTTCGGCCATTGGTTCGGACGCTTCAGCACCACGCCAAAATATCCCGACCACCTTCAAGCGCCGGATCAACCGCTGACTGTCGCACGCTTGCGAAAGCACCTCGAACAGGGCGTCCCGTTGTTGCGCAATCCATCGAGCCGTCTCGCATTTATCCAAACCCAAAACGGCACCACACTGTTTGCCGATGGCGAAGCATTCCTTTGCGATACGCATATCACACCGCTGGTCGAAAAACTATGTGCGGAAGTGAGCTTTTCCGCCACCACGGATATGCTGCAAGCAGCGGCCGCGCAACCATTATTGCTGGCGCTACTCAACCAAGGAACGCTGGTATTTGACGATGATTGAAATACGCCGTGCCGATTGGAATCGCGATCGCGATGTTCTCGCGGAAATTCGCCGTCGGGTTTTTATCGAAGAGCAAGGCGTACCGCCAGCGCTCGAATGGGATAACAAAGACGAAGACGCCGCGCATTGGCTGGCGCAGCTCAACGGTCAACCGATCGGCACCGCGCGCATGCTGCGCGATGGCCATATCGGCCGCATGGCGGTATTGGCGCGCGGCCGTCATCAAGGCGCGGGCACCGCATTATTAAAAACGATTATCGCGAACGCGCACGAACAACAGCTGCGGGAATTGTTTCTGCACGCACAAACGCACGCACTGACGTTTTATCAACGCTTCGGCTTTGTCGCCGAGGGACCGGAATTTCTCGATGCAGCAATGCCACACCGCACGATGCGTTTAATTCTTCGCGCGGATCGCACACTCGGTAGAGACAGCGCTCGCTTTAATGTTGTCGACCGTCGTGCGCTAGCGATCGATCTCGCGCGACAAAGCAAGCGCACGTTGCGGGTATTATCGAATACGCTCGATCCCGACACATTCGACAACCTCGAATTTACTCATGCGCTATCGCAACTCGCGCGATACAGCCGCTACAGCGATATTCGCCTACTCGTGGTCGAGGCGCGGCCAATCGCACAGCGCGGACATCGCGTGTTGGAGCTCGCGCGCAAACTCAGTACCGCGATACAACTGCGCCGCGTCGATTGCGAACCGGCAACGATCACGGAAAATTTTATCGTCGCCGACGAAACCGGCGTATTGTGCTACGCATTGCGCGAACCGGAAAAAGCCTGGGCCGACTACCATAATCGCCCGCTCGCCGAAAATTATGCGCTGCAATTCGATGAGCTGTGGCATCGCAGCATCGATGACCCAGAGTTGCGTTTACTGAATTTGTAATTGCCTATTTTTAATTACGCGCCCGCACTATTTCGCCATAGCGAGAACACAGCAATGAAAAATTTATTGCGCACTCTGCTGTCGATCACGTTGCTTGTCGTCGCCATCGGCGCAGTTGCCGATGCACGGGTATTCGAATTGACCAATCCGCACCCCGAGGAAGTGCTCGCGGCCTTGCAGAAAACCTACGGCGATAAAGTGCATGCAGATTTGGTGCAACAGCGATTAGTGGTGGTTGGCAGCAAGCAGCAGCTCGATGAAATCAGCGCATTGCTGATGAAACTCGATCCCGCGCCGCTCGCATTGCGACTGATAATTCGCGAGCAGCCGCCGAGCGACGAGGCACCGGGCACGATTACCTATTCGAGTAACAATAGCGGCTATACCATCGATACCGTTGAAGGTGCATTGATTGCGCTGGATTATCGCGAGTTCGCGCAGCAAATCGCCGGTGCCGGCACCAGCGACAATAATGGTGGCTGGTGGGTGGTTATCGAAAACTCGCCGACGCAAGTGCAATCATTGACGCTGCAGGTGCGCGTGATGAATGGGCGCACCGCGTTAATACTGGTCAGTTATGCGAAGGAAGAAAATCAGCAACGCCGCGTGTTCGGTAATACGGTGAGCGGCGATCTTGGCCGCTGGATTCCGTTGCTGCCGCAATCCGAGCAGGTAACCGATGGCACCATCAGTAGTGGCCCGAAACGCGGCAGCCAGCTGTTCGTGCAAATTCAAAAACGCCTCAATAAGCGCACGCGCTAACTGCCGATCAATTTTCGTCGGCTACGCCAAAATACTGTTGATAGTGTCGAAAGAATTCACGCTTGCGTTGAATCTCTTCCAGTTCACCCGCACTGTAATTGTGCTTACCGAATTTACCCTGCGGCTTCTGCGCAAGATAATTTTTGATATGGCGTTCGGTTTCTGCCGAGTACTCCAATCCTGCTTGTCGATAAAATTCACCGACCGTTGCTATCGGCTGTTTGATCAAATCTTGATATTGCAAACTGAATACGCGCTCACGCGGAATGGTTCCGGTTTCGATCCAGTCGATAATGCGGCCGAGCTTTGCACTCGTCGCCGCAGGTTCGAACAGTGATTCGAAGGCCTCGACTTCAATCGGCTTGTCGCTACGCTGCCAATAAATCGTGCCCATTAGACTGATCACCGATGCTTGCGCTTTGATCGGATCGCGATGCGTCATCACTAACCGCGCATCGGGAAATACCTTGAATAACACGGGCAGATAATTCAGATGCGATGGCGCTTTCAACAGCCAGTGCTTGCGCGGATTTTTCCACTGCCACAATTTCAGCATGCGCTTGTAAAAGCGATAGGGATATTCCCAGTTCGCGTTGTTGATTACCCAGTTCAGGTAGCTCGGCACCTGATACAGACCCGGCTGCATTTCGCTGACGAAGGTACAGGCCTGCGCGAGAATGCATTCATTCGGCAACCGCGCGTCCATTTCATGCATCGTCGCGTAGGTCGGCGTAACGCGATTCCACTGCGTTACGAGGTGCTGACATTTTTCAATACGCGGATCGGTTTCATAGGTGGCGCGCTCGGGCGGCGGATACGGAAACATCATTTCCCACTGGCGCGGCGAACCGAACTGCGCATCCTGCGATAAAATTTCAAATAAAATCGATGTACCCGAACGCGGTAAGCCGGCGATGATCACCGGCGCATCGATAATTTCATCGTCGATTTCTGGATGCTGATTAAATGCAGCTTGCACACCGAGCAACGCTTCGAGCCAAATCAATACGTCCTGGCGCGCCAGCAAGCGACCGAACGGATGCAACCCCGCCTCTTCATTTAACGCCTTAACGAAAACTGCATACGGCTCGCGCCAATCGTCGGCACCAAAATCGTCGAAGCCGGTGTTGCGCTTGGCGGTTTCGATCATTTCCGTTGGATCGAGCGGCACCAGCGAGTTGATATCCATACCACGCGCTTCATCGTTGAAACGCTGTAACCATTCTGGTCGGGGCGGCGGCGTCCACACGCTAGCTTTGCTTATCGTCATCGTTGCTCTCTACGTTTCTAAATCAATAACCAAACCGATTCGCCACGCCACGTCGTCGCGCCGCAAGTTGTTCATGGCGTTGTTGCGTGCCGATACGTTTCACGTTACGCGGTAAATGTTCAAACAAATTCGTAAATTTAACCTGTTGCGCCTGCGGCAGCGGATGCTGCTGCGACAGCATCCAGCGATAGGTCACATAGCCTTCGGAAAAACCTGAGCAATCGAGCCAGTTCGGCACACCGGGATCATCGTGCGCAATCACCACGATCAATTCACCGTCGTCTTCGAGTTGCGCGTAATGGCAGTTTGTATTCGACAGACGATAACGATAATCCATCGTCTCCCACCAATAATTACCGAACTCGACCGACCAATAAGGACAATCCGCTGGCCTTACCCGCACGATCAATGCTTCATCTTTTGGCAATTGCCAATAGCACACCAACGGATCACCGCCGGGCGCGGCATCGATAGCGTGCTTCTCCAGTTGCCAATACGATAGAAAAATATTCGGCTGCGCTTTCCATTGTTCCAGCATCGCCGGCCAGTAATTAATTGCATCGTGAATCCATTGCCCGGCATCGGCCAAGCCCGCCATTAATTTTTCCGGCGATAACATCGGCGCCGGCACATCGTCGTCAGTGAGGCGATCGATGCGTGCTGTCATCGGCACTTCATTTTCCCAATCGGCGAAGTACTGACGAAACGTAATCCGAAACGTATTGGGTGTAGTGCGTAGCCAATTGCCACTGTGCGGATGCGGACTGACGATCAGCTCGAACGTGCCATCGGGATTGGTTTCGATCTCAGGGCCATACAACGCATGCGCGGCACGACCACCCCATGGTGTATTGCCCTCATCCACAGCCGTGACCGAAAAATAACGCGCGGTGCCGCGATGACCGACCACACGATACGTATCGGTGCCATTCACTTGTGCGCCGACATAACAGCAGTCGGAATTATCGCCACCCTGCTTGCGTGTCGGATCGAAATAGCGCGACAGCTCGGGAAACAACGGGTCTTTAAACTCATAATTGAACGCCAACGCCAGCGAAATATTGCGCGCGATCTGCTGAAAGCCGGCCGCTCGATCCACCGCCGTTGTCGGCGCATTTTCGCGAAACGGAATTTTGCCGGCGTCCTTCAATTTCTCGCAAAAAGCATCCCACGCTGCGCTGAGTTCGCGATCGTAATTGTCAGACCTATCGACACCCTTGCGATCCCGCATCCTTTTTATTCCAATCTATTTAGGACGAAGGTCCTATTTTGATAGGGACGGCAGCGTGGGTCAAGTACGCTATGCAATGTGAGTTAAAAATTGAAACCGTTGCTAGATAAGTCCATAAGCCGTTCAGGCGCGACACCAACCCTTCGCCATCAAGGCCACGCCCTCTCGCTATGCTTCAATTCAATGGGTTTCAGATGACATATTGACTGGTAAAGATCAAATCCATGGCATCGAAATCGACGAAGCGCGCGCAACTATCCATCATGATTTTGTTATTGCGCTCAAACTTTGCCTTATCCCCCACCGCATCAAAAAATATTTCCGGGCTGGTGAATGCCGCCGGCGGAAAACACTCTTCGATAATGCCGTGCAACTCCGGTGCATTGGGTGTCAACGCGCGCATGACCGCATGCTGCGCATATTGAAAAGTGCTTTGCGTATCGATCGCGACCTGCGTATGCGAATCCCACCAAATGCTCAGCCATTTCTGATGCGCGAAATGTTTTGGTTTGGTGAGAAAACACCATTGACTCAGCGCATCGAGACGTTTGCCACCGCTCGCCTGCTGACGCGATGCAATCGGTCGCGATTCGACAACCGAATAGCCGTGAAAATTCACATGCTGGCGCATGCGTTGTTCGAGCGGCTTACGGTAATAGCCGCTATCAACCCATAGACTGATTACGCCTTGCAAACCCGGTTGAATGCGATGAATCGGCTGCAGGCTTTTTTCGCTTGGTGTGAAGTATTCGTCGGCGACATTAATCTGCACCGAGTGCACGCCCTGCTCGCGCTTCAACTGTGGACCGAGCAATTGCACTAGTTCGTCGCGCAACTGTGTACCGGATTTTTTTGGATGCCAGAATGCATAAAGCAACTTTTCCATTTTGTCTCCTAGCGGACCGACGCCGCCGCGTTGTTATTTGAATGGCCGAGAGCATTGCAGACTATGGTATTTTTTGTCGAGGAAAAATCGCAATCGGACATACACAATTGTCCGATTATAAAAAAATTGTCAGGTGTCGAAGACGTGGATCAACGCAAGCACGAATCAGATCATCACGCCGAGATCGGTGTCGCGGCTGATCAATTCGTAATTACGTAATTGACGACATGGCCCTTCAGTCGCTAGTTGCACTTGTCCGCTGCGCAGATCGAACTGATAACCGTGCAGCGGACAGCGTAAAGAACCTTGCTGATAAATCGCGAATTCAAGTGGATGCCCGCGATGCGGGCATTGCGCTTCGATCAGATACTGCTGCCCGTCTTCCTGCAGCAACAGCAGCTGATGCTCATCAATCCGAAACGTGCGTCGATACCCGTCATAAAGATTGATGAATTTTTCTAACGGGAAGTAGCGCATGGCAATCGAATTTAATGCTCAAACGCCGTGTTTTTCCGCAAGAAAGAGCCAGGTTTCAAGTACCGAATCCGGACTCAACGACACGCTGTCGATGCCCTGATCCATCAACCATCTCGCGAAATCCGGGTGGTCCGATGGCCCCTGTCCGCAGATGCCTACATATTTGCCTTGCGCCTTGCACGCCGAGATCGCACTGCGTAGCAGCACTTTCACCGCGTCATTGCGCTCATCGAATAAATGCGCGACCAAGCCCGAATCGCGATCGAGACCGAGCGACAATTGCGTCAAATCGTTCGAGCCGATCGAGAAACCATCGAAGTGTTCGAGAAATTGTTCGGCGAGCAATGCGTTCGCCGGAATCTCGCACATCATGATGATCTTCAAACCGTTCTCGCCGCGCTTGAGACCATTCGCCGCGAGCAACTCGATAACCTGTTGCGCCTCACCGACGGTACGCACGAATGGAATCATGATTTCAATATTGGTAAAACCCATTTCGTTGCGCACTTTTTTCAACGCGCGACATTCGAGTTCGAAACATTCACGAAATGATTCGGAGATATAGCGCGACGCACCGCGGAAACCCAGCATCGGATTTTCCTCCGCCGGCTCGTACAGACTGCCGCCTATCAGATGCGCGTATTCGTTCGACTTGAAATCGGACATACGCACGATCACGCGCTTCGGCGAGAACGCGCCGGCGATAGTCGCGATACCTTCAACCAATTTCTCAATATAGAAATCAACCGGCGATGCATATCCGGCGATCCGACGCTCGACACTGGTGCGCACATCGCGCGGCAGCGCATCGAAATTCAGCAACGCCTTCGGATGCACGCCGATCATACGGTTGATGATGAACTCGAGACGCGCCAAACCGACACCGGCATTCGGGTACGCCTGAAAATCGAATGCACGGTCGGGGTTGCCGACGTTCATCATGATTTTGAACGGCAGGTCAGGCATGTTCTGCAGATCATTGGTGGTGATGTCGAAAGCGAGCTGCCCGGCGTAGATCATGCCGGTGTCGCCTTCGGCGCAGCTCACGGTGACGTCCATGCCGCTTTTCAACACGTCGGTGGCATCGCCGCAGCCGACCACAGCGGGAATACCCAGCTCGCGCGCGATGATCGCCGCGTGGCAGGTGCGACCGCCGCGATTGGTGACGATCGCCGCCGCACGCTTCATCACCGGCTCCCAATCCGGATCGGTCATATCGGTGACGAGCACGTCGCCATCGCGTACCTGATCCATATCGGCAATACCGCTGACAACCCGCACCTTACCGCTACCAATACGTTGGCCGATCGAGCGGCCCTCGCACAACACCTTGCCCTTTTCTTTCAGCAGGTAGCGCTCCATCAACGTATTCGACGAACGGCTTTTGACGGTTTCCGGGCGCGCCTGCACGATGTACAGCTGGCCGTCGTCGCCGTCTTTGGCCCATTCGATATCCATCGGCCGGCCGTAGTGTTTTTCGATGATTAACGCCTGCCGCGCCAGCGATTCGACTTCGGCATCGGTGATGCAAAAGCGTTGGCGCTGATCTTCCGCCACATCGATGGTCTGCACCGAGCGACCGGCTTTGTGGCTGTCGGTGTAGATCATCTTGATCGCTTTCGCGCCGAGATTACGGCGCAGTATGGCGTGACGACCGGCCTGCAACGTGGCCTTGTGCACATAAAATTCATCGGGGTTAACCGCGCCCTGCACGACGGTTTCACCGAGACCATACGATGCGGTGATAAATACGACCTTATCGAAGCCGGACTCAGTATCGAGCGTGAACAACACGCCGGCGGCGCCAGTCTCGGAGCGCACCATGCGCTGAATGCCCGCCGATAGTGCGACTAGCCGATGATCGAAATCCTTGTGCACGCGATAGGCGATTGCGCGGTCATTGAATAGCGAGGCGAATACTTCCTTGATCGCGATCAGCACATTGTCGATGCCGCGAATATTCAGGAATGTTTCCTGTTGGCCGGCGAACGATGCATCCGGCAAATCTTCAGCGGTGGCCGATGAGCGCACCGCAACGGCGATATTCGAATTAGTGGCGGAGAGTTTGGCAAATGCTTCGGTGACAGCGGCTTCGAGCGGCGGTGTCAGCGGTGTTTCGACGATGCGTTGGCGAATGGCAGCACCGACACGGGCGAGTTCATTGACATCATCGACATCGAGTTTATCGAGCTGGTCGTGAATCCAGTCGTTCAATCCGCTTTGGCTGAGAAAATCGCGATAGGCTTCTGCGGTGGTTGCGAAGCCACCGGGGACCGAAACACCGGCGCCGGCGAGATGGCTAATCATTTCGCCGAGCGATGCATTCTTGCCGCCGACGCGCTCGACATCATTCATGCCCAAATGGTCAAACCAGACAACATATTCAGCCAAGGTCGCTCTCTCCATATGAGGGTATTTGCGGGTCGCCCGCGTGCGGCGCTGCCGCAATGGTGGGTGTGCTACAGTGCCAATGGCGCTGACGGCGGCCAATCATACCCAAAATCCCGGTACTTTTCTTTCTACGGTACAGACTTACGCTTTCTAGATTTCACGCGCAGATAGCGCGCGCCTGACACCAAGACGTAAGCAAACCTCAGTCCATAAGGCGAGCAACCACTATGCGGAGAAGCGCTTTTTTTATTTCAGATAGCACGGGTATCACTGCCGAAACGCTCGGCCAAAGCCTGCTCGCGCAATTTGATTCGATCGACTTCGATAAAACGGTATTGCCGTTTATCGATACCGAAGAAAAAGCGCGGCATGCCGCCGGCAGAATCAACGATGCCGCCGATCGCGATGGTGCGCCGCCGATCATTTTCGACACCATCATCAATCACGACATCCGCAACATCATTGCCGCGTCCAACGGCGTGCTGATGGATATCTTTTCGACATTTCTGGCGCCGCTGGAAAAAGCACTGAATGCGAAATCGGGCCTGACTGTTGGGCGCGGCCACAACCGCAACGCGGAGCTGTTGTATCAGCAGCGGATCAACGCCGTGAATTACGCGATGGAGAACGATGATGGTGCACGCGTCAACCATTACGACCAAGCACAAATCATTTTGATCGGCGTGTCACGGTGCGGCAAAACCCCGAGCTGTCTGTATATGGCGATGCAGCATGGGATTTATGCGGCCAATTATCCGCTAACCGATGAGGATCTCGAGAGCGGCCAACTGCCGAAGCCGTTGCAGGGCCAGCGCGCCAAACTGTATGGACTCACGATTAATCCCGAGCGCCTCGCGGCAATCCGCCATGAGCGGCGACCGAATTCCCGCTACGCGAATATCTCGAAGTGCGAAGACGAGGTGCGGATGGCGCGCGGATTGTTCGAACGCAACGGCATTCGTTATGTCGACAGCACGCATATCTCGATCGAAGAAATTTCAACCAAAATTCTGTCCGAACGCGGTTTGCGCGAGCATATGCGCTAACGGGCAGCAGCCGTGCGCCGTCTATACTAGCCTCACCTTCGTCTCGAACCCTTTTATTCATCGGCATGTCTGAATCACCGCTCGCCTCATCGCTCGGCCATACCGCGCTGCTGCTCCCCGGCGGCGGTGCGCGCGCTGCCTATCAGGTCGGCGTGCTGAAAGCGCTGGCGGAAATTACCCGCGATAGCACGCAGAATCCGTTTCCGATTCTGTGCGGCACTTCCGCCGGCGCCTTGAATGCGGTTGCGCTTGCAACCCAAGCCGATAATTTTTCGAAGGCGACCGAATGGCTGGAATCACTATGGCTACGGCTATCGGTGAACAACGTCTATCGCACCGACTGGCTCGACATCCTAAAAAATGTCTGGCGGTTAACGCTGTCGCTGTTCAATGAAGGGATTGCGGTCGGCCATCCAATTGGCCTGCTCGATAACACGCCGCTCCGTAACATGTTAGAGAAATCGCTGAATTTCGATCGCATCGCCGATCATATTCAACACAATCATCTCCGCGCCGTGTCGGTCACGGCAATGAATTACACGCTCGGCGTGTCGATGAGTTTTTTCCAGGGCGGGCCCGATCATTCCAACTGGCAACGCTGGCGTCGCCAGGGCATCGCCTGTCCGTTGCGATTGAAACATCTGATGGCATCGACGGCGATCCCAACCGTTTTTCCGCCCGAGGAAATCTGGGGCAATTACTACGGCGATGGCGCGTTGCGACAACTGGCGCCGATCAGTCCGGCGCTGCATCTCGGTGCCGAACGCGTGCTGATCGTGCCGCCCAACGGTCACAAACGTAATTACACGAAACCGCTGCGCAAAATTCACAGTCCCGCGTTCGGCCAAATCATCGGCCATCTGCTCAATAGCGCGTTTATCGACAGTCTCGAAACCGATATCGAATTATTGGAGCGCCTCAATGAGCTGGTGACGTTGGTGCCGGAGGAATTGCGCTCGCAATTGTCACGCAAATTATCGGCGGTGGATTTTTATGTGCTGTCGCCGTCGCAGGATATCGACACGATTGCGGAATTGCATGTGCGGGAACTGCCGCGCAGCATTCGCTATTTTTTGCGAATCACCGGCAGCGGCGATTACAACGGCGGCGTCAACGCCGCGAGTTATTTATTATTTACGCGACCTTTCGTGCAACAACTGATCGAATTGGGTTATGGCGATGCCATGGCCGAGGCATCGGAAATTCTCAGCTTTCTCGGCCATGTACCAGCGCGACAGAGTGCAAGTGTTAGCGAGGGTCCGCTCGAACGCAACGGCTAAACCGATACCAGTGCCGCGTGTGTCTGCGCTGCGCGTGCTTTGCGATCACGCCACCAGGCCCCAAGAAACAATGCCAGCAAACCCACAATCGAAAAACCGCCGCCCACCAATTCCTGCATCAGCGGCACCAAGCGCAGTTGCACGGTGTAGTTTCCAGCCGGCAATGCCATCTCCAGCAAACCATTGCCAGACGCCGGCGTCAGCGCTATTGCATTACCGTCAGCGACACGCGCGCGCCAATTAGGAAAATAAAATTGCCGCACCACCAGCGTGGTCGGTTCGCGCAGATTCACCTGCACATTGATTTTGCGCGGCGCCCAGCGGTCGATCGTGATTTCACCTGCGCTCTTGGCATATATCAAGCGATCGAAATCGGCAATTTCAATGCTGGTATCCGGCGAGTGCGACGAATTCCAACGCGTCGTATATTCCGGCGCATCGAGGCCATTACGTACGGCGTTGTCGCGACCGATAATCCACCAGGCGTTGTCGAACGGATCGAGCTTGTGCATCACATTGGCGGTGACGAGACACCACACGAGCAAACCGGTGCCTGCGAGCAACGCCCCGAGTCCGAGCCAATCGCGATGCTCACGCCAACAATGCAATGCGTGCGCTGCTGCAATGGCAGTCGCAAAATCGACCACCATCGCGATACGCCAGGGAAATTGAACTTTCGCTAATTCAGGAACGTTTTCCCACACGAAAGTGGACCACGAAGACATCAAGAACCACGCGACCGCCGCCAGCGCAAAACAACCCACCAACCGGCGCGTACCCACGGTTTTGCGCCAGCGAAATGCGCTGAGCCAGCACAGCAAAAAAATCGCGGTGGTCACGCCAATCACAGTAAATAGGCGCGCCGCGAAATCATGTCCAGTACTGCTATTGTCCTGCTGCGCTTCGCCGATCGGAAAAAACCAATGATGGAAATCGAAATACGGCGTCCACAACTTTTCTGCGCGCACGTACTGTTCGCTGAACATTGCCGGCACCCAATACACGCCCGCCAATAAAATACCGACGCCGATGGCGGCGGCAAAGCGCGGAAACTGCTTCCAAGAATGCAAATGCCATAACAGCACGGCGACATAACCGGCGATTGCAACCGAAAACAATAATGCCGACGGCAGATGCGACAACATCATCAGAGAGTAACTGATCGCCAGTCCGGTAACGGCGCGGCGGCCATCGAACAACTTTTCGGTGTAATACAGAACCAGCGGCATCCAGATGTAATTAGCGAGTTCGCCGATATCCTGGCGTCGCCATAAATCGATTTCAAAATGGTACGGCAGCATCATATACAGCACCGCGCAAATCAGCGCGGTGCCATGCGCATAACGCCGGCTGGCAAAACGATAAAACGCCACTCCCGACAGCGCGATCAACAGCCATTCGCCCCACGCCAATTGAATGGTCAATTTGCTGCCCGTCAATAACAACGCCGGAATCGTCGAAATAAAAAACGGCAGCGGCGCATAGAAGAAAAAGACGGGGCTGCCACTGCCGTGATTCATATCCATCAGCCAGCGTGGATACCAATCGCCCTGCGCGATCTGCGCAGAGAAATTCTTCAACCAAACAAGGTTGTAGATAATGCTGTGGCCGTTCGATGCGCCGTACCAGAGCATCGGTGCACAAACGATAGTGGCGGCAAAAAAAATGATTAATGCAGCGAACAACGGCTCGCGTTTGGATTTCGACCCGACCTGCGTCGACATTGCGATTCCCACGATTATGCGAAGGTGCGCATGCTACCGCAAAACCGGGTCAGAAGTGCATCGCCGATCAATGATCGCAGCCCGCGGCGGTTTTTTTGCCTGGGCAGCTATGGCCATCGCTGGTGCGCAGCGCATCGGCAATGCGATACATCGGATCTTTCAGCATCGCCTGCAGCTCTGCGCTGGCATTCACACGGCGCAACGCTTCCTCCATGCACAACAGCCATTGATCGCGCTCGGCCGGCCCGATGGCATACGGCTGGTGCGGCTTGGTCAGACATACCGTGCCATATTTTTGCTGATAGTGATGCGGTCCACCCAACCAGCCGGACAAATATTCGAACAGCTTCTGCTGAATATTTTCGAGGTTCGCCGCATGCATATGGCGAATCGTCTGTGCCTGCGGCAGCTCATCCATCACTTGATAAAACACCTGCGCCAGTCGGCGCACACCGGCTTCGCTGCCGAGCAATTCGTATGGAGTTTGCATTGCGTATTTGCACCCTTCTTCGTCTGATTACGAGGAAGGATAATCGGGTCGGCCTGGGCTACCTTGATGCGGATCAACAAGCCTGCGACTAAAGCATATCAATCAACGTTTTCGCCGCATTATAAGGCGTGGTGACGCCGGCGATGACTTTGCGTTCGAGTTCGGGCATCGTTTTGCGCACTGCTGGATTTTGGCGTAAGCGCAGCAATAACATTTCGTGAATTAATTTATGCATCCAGTCCTTGGCTTGGCGAGCGCGTTTTTTTTGTAGCGCGCCGTCTTTGTTCGCTGCAATTTCGAAATCGGTGATCATGCCCCACACCGCTTCGATATTTTGTTTTTGAAGCGCGGAGCAGGTCATCACGCGTGGCGTCCAGTAGGTCGTGTGTCGCAATAAATTCAGCGCACTTTGATAATGCGAACGCGTGCGCTGTGCGAGATTCAGGCTTTCGCCATCGGCTTTATTGATCACCAGCGCGTCGGCCAATTCCATAATGCCGCGTTTGATACCCTGCAATTCGTCGCCGGCATTTGGCAACATCAACACCATAAAAAAATCGACCATGCCGGCCACTTCGTATTCGCTCTGCCCGACGCCAACCGTTTCGACCAGAATCACGTCGTAACCCGCCGCTTCGCACAACAGCATGGTTTCGCGCGTATGTTGGGCGACACCGCCGAGCGTGCCTTCGGAGGGCGATGGTCGAATAAATGCGTTATCGCGACGCGACAATTCTTCCATGCGTGTTTTATCGCCGAGAATCGAACCACCTGCAATTGGTGAACTCGGATCGACCGCAAGCACCGCCACTTTTTTGCCGAGGCTGAGCAAGTACAAGCCGAACGTTTCGATAAAGGTCGATTTGCCGACACCGGGAATACCGGTGATGCCGACGCGAATACTATTGCCGGTATGCGGCAGCAGCGCTTCGAGCACCTGTTGCGCTTGTTGCCGATCGCGATCGAGTTTACTTTCGATCAGCGTGATCGCTTTCGCCAATGCGCGACGATTGCCTTGTTTGAGGAGATCGAGATTGATATCGGTCATGTGCTTTCCGATTCCTATCAAGAAAAAAGGCGGGCATTTGCCCGCCCCTTTACAGCACTGTAGTTATTTTCCGACTGCTTTGTTGATCGCATCGAGGACATCGCGCGCGGCCACCGGAATTTGCGTACCCGGACCGAAAATGCCTTTCACGCCTGCCTGATACAGATAATCGTAATCCTGCTTCGGAATCACGCCGCCAGCAACAACGATGATGTCATCCGCACCCTGCTTTTTCAGTTCGGCAATTAATTCCGGCACCAGCGTTTTATGACCTGCCGCCTGCGACGATACACCGACCACATGCACATCGTTTTCCACCGCTTGGCGCGCCACTTCAGCCGGTGTCGAAAACATCGGTGATAAATCGATATCGAAACCGACATCGGCAAATGCCGTCGCAATCACTTTCGCGCCGCGATCATGGCCGTCCTGTCCCATCTTGCAGACGAGCATGCGCGGACGACGGCCGTGTTTTTCGACGAACGCTTCGATATCGCGCGAAATATTCTGCCAGTTTTCGTCTTCCTGGAATGCTGAACCGTACACGCCGGACACCGTTTGCGCTTGTGCATTGAAGCGCCCAAATACGCGTTCCATCGCAAATGAAATTTCACCAACCGTAGCACGTGCGCGCGTTGCCTTCACGGCGAGATCGAGCAAATTGCCCGGACCACCGTTCGCGCATTGATAAATCGCTTCGAGCGCATCTTCAACCGCTTTCTCATCGCGCGCCGCACGAATTTGCGCCAGGCGCTTGATCTGCGATTCGCGCACCGCATTGTTGTCGATTTCGAGGATATCGACATCGTCTTCGGTTTTCAGTCGGTATTTATTCACGCCGACGATTACATCATCGCCGCGATCGATACGCGCTTGTTTGCGTGCTGCGGATTCTTCAATTTTTAATTTCGGCAAACCGGTTTCAATTGCTTTCGCCATGCCGCCAGCAGCTTCGATCTCTTCGATCATCGCCCACGCTTTATCAGCGAGTTGCTGCGTCAGCGATTCCATGAAATACGAACCGCCCCACGGATCAACCACATTGGTGATGCCGGTTTCTTCCTGAATAATTAATTGTGTATTGCGCGCGATACGCGCCGAGAATTCGGTCGGCAATGCAATCGCTTCATCGAACGCATTCGTGTGCAACGATTGTGTACCACCGAATACCGCTGCCATCGCTTCGATCGCAGTGCGCACGATATTGTTGTACGGGTCCTGCTCGGTCAGCGACCAGCCCGACGTCTGGCAGTGTGTGCGTAACATTTTTGAGCGCTGATTTTTCGGATTGAATTCGCTGACGATACGCGCCCACAGTTGGCGGCCCGCGCGCAATTTCGCGACCTCCATGTAGAAATTCATGCCGATGCCCCAGAAGAACGACAAGCGGCCGGCGAATTTATCGATATCCAATCCCGCGTTGATTGCGGTGCGAACGTATTCCTTGCCGTCGGCCAGCGTGTACGCCAATTCAAGCGCCGCATCGGCACCCGCTTCCTGAATGTGATAACCGGAAATCGAGATCGTGTTGAATTGCGGCAGGTGATCGGAGCAGTACGCAATGATATCGCCGATGATACGCATCGATGGCAACGGCGGATAAATGTAGGTGTTGCGCACCATGAACTCTTTCAGAATGTCGTTCTGAATCGTGCCTGACAGCTGATCCTGATTAACGCCCTGCTCTTCGGCAGCGACGATGTAACCGGCGAGAATCGGCAGCACCGCGCCGTTCATCGTCATCGATACTGAAATTTTGTCGAGCGGAATGCTGTCGAACAAAATTTTCATATCTTCGACGGAATCGATCGCCACTCCGGCTTTACCAACGTCGCCAGTCACGCGCGGATGATCCGAGTCATAACCACGGTGCGTCGCCAAATCGAACGCAACCGATACGCCCTGACCACCAGCGGCGAGCGCCTTGCGATAAAACGCGTTCGATTCTTCCGCAGTCGAGAAACCGGCGTACTGACGAATCGTCCACGGCTTTACCGCGTACATCGTCGCCTGCGGACCACGCACGAACGGTTCGAGGCCTGGTAACGTATCGACGAACGGCAGATTTTGCGCATCGGCCTTCGTGTACAACGGCTTGACGTCGATGCCCTCGGGCGTGTGCCAGGTCAATTCATCGAGCGAACCGCTTTTCAGCGATTTGGTCGCGAGTTTTTGCCATTCTTCGAACGTGTGCGGTGCGGGTTTGTATTCGTTGGACACGATGTTTTTACCTACGAAAATTCAAATTCGGGTGCCTTATCTTCCCCCTTTAATTAAAGGGGAGGACAGTCAATGCGCAGCACTCGGCTGATTCAACTCAATCAACACGCCGTCGCAAGATTTCGGATGAATAAATATTACTTTGCAATTATGCGCACCGGGCATCGGCGCATCGCTGAGAAATTCATAACCCTTCGCTTTCAAGCGTGCGACATCGGCTTCGATATCGTCGCTACGAAAACACAGGTGGTGAATGCCACCACCTTTCTTTTCCAGATACTTTGCGATCGGACCTTCACCGCGCAGCGGATGCACCAGCTCAATGCTGGTCGGTGGCAATGGGAAAAATGCGGTTGTGGTTCTCGCCGATTCGACGTCTTCGGTACCTTCGAATTGCAAACCGAAGTCATCGAGAAAACGTTTGATCGCTTTTTCCAAATCAGGGACCGCGATGGCGATGTGGTCGAGTGCAATGATCATAAAAATTCCTCTGTGCTACTACTCCCCTCTCCCTGCGGGAGAGGGGTTGGGGGTGAGGGCCTTCGTTTTTCACCCTCTCCCTAACCCTCTCCCCTCAAGGGAGAGGGAATTGGACTCGCGTTAAATCAACTTCGCCAAACACGCGGCCGTGCGTTTGCGTTTGCGTTCGGCGATTTCTTCCGGCGTCTCGATTACGAGTTGCTCGTCCGGCGTAATTTTAAACAGCGGCTGGCCTTTCTTGATGATCACGCCATCGGCGTCGATCATGACTTTTTCGATGGTACCGGCGAACGGCGCATAGACCTTGTTGAACATCTTCATCACTTCGACGATATACAACGGCTGCCCCTGTTCAAAATGCGAGCCTTCTTTAACGAATGAATCCATACCGGGCGCTTCGCGCGCGTAGAACATACCGCCGGAGACCGAAAGAATTTCGTCGGATTTCGCCAACGGCGGCGGCACCAGCACCTTCGCCATTTTGTCCTGCAGTGTTTTATCCAGCAGCTCAGCAGGAATGGTAACGGTCAAATCATCGTTCACTGTCAAATCGAAGAATTGCGTATCGAGTGCAATCATCGGCAATACCGACAGCAATTCGGCACCGGCTTGATAACCGGCATGAGCCGCCTGTGCTGCATCCCATTGCGCCGCGTCGATCGCCGCCGGTCGTGCGCCACTGAGCACTTTGTTTAGGTCGGCGTATTCGGTAAGCCCGAGTTTCTGTTTCAACGCCGCGTAAAACGCGAGCGCTTTTTGTAGCAGCTCGTTGTCATGATCCCAGATCATGTACGCGGCTGGTTTGCCCTGCTCGAAATCCATATGCAGGTAGTGATACAGCTCGGCCAACAATTCGATCGGATTACATAACCATTCGATACGGCCATCGCGCGCAGCGAAGTGATGACGGTTAAGGCTGAGCCAACCGGCGAGCATATGCGGTTGCGCGAATAATGCATCGATGGGTCGCAGTATCAGACTTAATTTGCGATCGAGCACACTTGTATACGCTTTGGTTTGATCGCCGGCATGTTTCAGATAGTGCGCGCGAATTTGTGCGTACGCGAAATTCAAGTCGATCTGGCTGGCCATTTCTTTCAGGCGGCCGACGGCAGTCAAATACGGCACGATGAAGCGCGTGGTCGGACGCGCGTTGATGTTCTGGCCGATAAACCAGTTCACCAATCCATAATGAAATTCGAGATTGGTGGCGAGATCTTTGCCACGCAATTCGGTGCGGCGCAAAATTTCAGCGAGACGCTGATAACTATCGAGGCGATTTTTACCGGTCGTCAGCAGCAATGCGATATTCGAATCGTATGCGCCAGCCAGATGGTATTTCATGAACACATCCGTATCCGGATTGTGCATGCTGATGCCCTGGTCATCGCGAATTTCACCTTCGATCGCGTTGGACCAATATTCGATTACGCCGCCGGCATGCGGTTGCAATGCCTGGTTGGTTGCGTTCATCCGTGCTTCAACAGACGCATGTTCACGCGGCAGCCGTTCCGGTTTCGGCAAACGCTTGCCATGACGCGCGAGCAACACCATCGCCTCGACCAACGATTCGACGACAAAATAATCGCTGGCGTTATCCGGGTTCGCGAATTTCATTTTGTAGCAGAGTTCGGTAACGCGATGCTCGACCTGAATCCGGGTGTTCATTTCCATGAAGAAGTGGCGTTCGCCATCGACAATGCACTCGAACGTCGATACCGAATCGAGTTTTACCGCCTGACCGAAGCGTGCGGCTTCGTTTTCCATTTTTTCGAGAATGTCGAGATCGCAGGCGAGCGTGCGTGCCTCAGCATCGCGGCCGGCTTGCTGCGCCACGATGACCGCTTCCTGCAATTCCTCGATCGTTACCGATACTTCCAATAATTTTTGTTCGTGCATCTGCAGCGAGCAATCGCGACCACCAAGTGTGATGCACCAATCGCTATTGCCGATCACCTGAATTTCCTGGTGACGCGTGGTTTCGATATTCAACTCGATCAATACGTTTTTGTTATCGCCGACGCCGTTGCACTTCACTTCGGCAAGAATTTCGCGCAGCAACGCCGGACCATTTTCTGCAGCCTGTGCGACCTGTTCTTCCGGCGAGCCTGAATAACTGTTCGGCGCCGCCATAATGCGTTGGCCTTTACCGCCACCACCGGAAATCGCTTTGAGACGGAAACGATTGTTGCGATTTTCCGCAAACACTTTCAGCAATTGTTTCTTCAGCTCAACGCCAAGCTCTTCAATGCTGAACAGATCGACGCCTTTTTTGTACGAGGCCAACAGCACGGCATCGGCTTTATCTTCGAGCGTTTTGCCGGCGTTGAATTTTGCTTGATCGAGCGGCAATGATTGCTGTTCTGCAATTTTCAACAAATCGGCTTCGGTCGGATATTTCGCGAGCAGCGTCAACGCGGTGAGATTATCGACACCCGGTGTAGTCGACACACCGACATTCAATGCGGTGCGTTTGGCTTCATCTTTTAAACCAGCAGCGCGAACGGTGTGCGAGCACGGGCCGATGAATTTGAGGCCGGCCTCTTCCATCGAGCGCACCATTTCCTCGTCTTCGGCCATGAAGCCGTAGCCCGCGAAAATACTGTTGTAACCATTCTGCTTGGCGATCTGAATAATTTGACGAATGCGCTGCACACGCTCTTCTTTGGTCGCGCCGGTGTAATCGGGCACGCGATGGACGCGATCGGGATCAGTCAGTTTGCGCAGCTCGGGCGCAAGCGCATTGGTGTAAGTGATCGAATCTTTTTCGGACAGCAAAATGCCGTAGCCGTGAATACCCATTTCATCGAAGACATCCATCGCTTCTTTGCGAATCGGACCGCGGCAGATGATCAACGGTTTCATATCGGCGCAGGCAAAACTGCGAACCCATGCGGAAGATTCGCGGCTCAAACGGCGCTCGCGGTGAATCAGCGGATTGTCCAGATAATATTTATTACTCGGCTGCACAATAAAACCCCTAGTTGTTTGTCGTCGCGCACACCAGGCGCTGACCTGTTCCCTTCTCCCTCGAGGGGAGAGGGTTAGGGAGAGGGTGCTGCAACCGCCCTCTCCCCCTGCCCTCTCCCCAAATGGGAGAGGGGGATCAATGAAACTCGCGCTGCACTGCGTTGAGCGGTTCCGGCTGGTAATGCTCCAGATGGAAGCGCAGATTTTCCGCCAGCACGGTGCGCAATTCGGACGGCATGACGATTTGCGAAATCGAACCGAGGCTCAGCGCTTCGTTCGGGTTCATCAATTCTTTTTCGTAACGCTGCGCGAGCAGTGCTTCCTGCTCTTTCACCCATTGTTTCGTGGCTTTTTCCGCAGCGGCGCGCGCAGCGGCTTCATCGAGACCCTGCGCAGTATTCGCCTGCGTTGCGGCAGCAATACGTTTCGCTACCGCACCGCGAATTTCACGCAATTCGTCTTTGTAGACGAACTCGACACCGGCTGGACCCATTACCGCGGCGCGCGTGGTCGGCAGTGCAATAACGAGATCGGCACCGGTCGGATAATTATTGTAAGACGCATATGCGCCGCCGAACGCGTTGCGCACCAGCACGAGGAAACGCGGTGTGCGCAAATCGATGATCGCATCGAGCATTGCGCGACCAGCCTGCACGATACCGCCTGTTTCCTGTTCGCGTCCCGGTTTGAAACCGGTGGTGTCTTCCATGAATACCATTGGAATGTTGTACAGGTTGCAGAAACGAATGAAGCGCGCATTTTTATACGCGGCATCGATATCGATTTGTCCCGATGCCACTGCGGAATTGTTCGCGACAAAACCGACGACATTGCCGCCGATACGGCCGAGCGCACAAATCGTGTTGCGCGCACGCTCGGGCTGAATTTCAAAGAAGTCGCCGTGATCGCACAATTGCTGAATCAGAATGGTAATATCGAACGGTGTATTGAAACCGGTCGGCGAGTTGAATGCTTTTTTCAGTAGCAGATCGATATCCCAGGTTTTGCGATCGATCGGATCGGAAGTGGGCTCGAACGGCGCCAGCTCATGGTTGCCGGACGGCAAATAATTCAGCAGCTGTTTTACTTTTTGCAGCGCGCTGACTTCGTCGGGCACGACAAAATCGGTGACGCCGGATTGCGAATGCACGCTTGGGCCGCCGAGCTCTTCCGGCGTCACGTCTTCACCGAGCACCGATTTGACAACACCCGTTCCGGTCAAACCGAAAAAGGTATCGTTCGGCTGAATAACGAAGCTGCCCTGGCGCGGCAGATACGAGCCGCCACCGGCGTTGTAGCCGAACATGCACATGACCGATGGCACGACGCCGCTGATTTTGCGCAGTGCGGTGAACGCTTCGGCATAACCATCGAGACCGCCGACACCGGCCGGCACGTACGCGCCAGCGGAATCATTCATGCCGACCAGCGGAATTTTGCGCTTACCGGCAAGCTCGAACAGACGCGCCAGCTTGCCGCCGTTGGTCGCATCCATCGAGCCCGCGCGCACGGTGAAATCATGCCCGTACAGCGCAACATCGCGACCATTGACCTTGATGATGGCGGTAACCAGCGACGCGCCGTCGAGATTCGAACCCCAGTTCTGGAACAGAATCGTCGGTTCGCTGCCTGAATCCTTCAACACGTCGATGCGTTCCCACACCGTCATCCGTTTTTTCTGGTGTTGCTTTTCGATATTGACGACGCCCGCCGCTTTGCGCGGACGCTGTACCAGCTCATAACCCGCTTTCAGCGATGCTTCATACAGACCGGGTTGGTAATTGATCTGACCGGGGACGGTGAATTCGACGTCCTTGGCTTCCGCGAACGGATTATCTAAAGAGGGCGCAATCGGGGTTGTCATGGTCATGCCGTTGTCGTCTCGATGCTATTTAAAAGGAGGCTAAATAGGGTGCTTGAGCAAATTGCGGGCCGCGTCGGCCGAACAGATTAGCTGCTGATCACGGACTACTCGCGCATGCATTGGCGCCAGTATCTGATCAGCGTCGCGGCTGCGTTGCCGGACATCTGTGGTGCTGCTCAAAAGGCGGGTAACGTTAATTCGATAACCCATTAAAGTCAATGGAAAAAAGGCGTAATCACGGGCGCTCGAAAGGTGTCGTAATGCTTCACACCGGACCGCTCACCGGTACAATGCAACCCCACCCGAACAGCCATTGACGGGACAGCGCAGTGCCATTATTCCAAGCCCTACCCTACAGCGAAAACAGCGCACGCTGGTTTCTCACGGTGCGCGATTTGGGGCAGCCAGTGTGGCTCGATAGTGCGTGGCCATTTTGCGCGCGCGGCCGCTACGACATCATCAGTGCGGCACCGCTGGCGCAAATCGCTAGCGATACACCCGATCCCTTCACCGCTACGCAACAACAACTGCAACAGCTGTTTCCGCAAGCGGTGACCACTCATGACCTGCCGTTCTGCGGTGGCGCGCTCGGCCTGTTCGGTTACGAGGCCGGCCGCCGCCAGCAACGATTACCGCCGCGAGCGATCGGCCCAGGCTTTCCCGACCTCCCGGCTTTTCCCGATGTGGCGGTTGGCTTGTATAGCTGGGCGATAGTCACCGATCACCAGCATCGGCACACCACACTGGTGATTCGCCCGGAAACACCCAAGCCACTGAGGCGGGAATTGCTGCTACGAGTGCGCAGCAAGTTGGCAACAACCACGGCCGACTTTCGCCTGCAATCATCCTGGCGCGATGAATTTCCGGCCGGCGCCTATCGCACCGCCTTCACGCGCCTGCAGCAACACATTCGCGCCGGCGATTGTTATCAGGTCAATCTCGCGCGGCGCTGCAACGCCGATTTCGAGGGCGACCCGCTAACTGCGTATTTGCAACTGCGCGCAATCGCCGCTGCGCCGTTTTCTGCATATCTCGAAAATGAACACGGCGCGGTCATGTGCATGTCGCCGGAACGTTTTCTCGCAGCGACAAATCGTCAATTGTTGACGCAACCGATCAAAGGCACCGCACCGCGTAGCGATGATCCCGAGCGCGACCACGAGCTCGCGGTGCAATTGCAAAACAGCGAAAAAAATCGTGCGGAAAATCTGATGATTGTCGATCTGCTGCGCAACGATCTCGGTCGCTCGTGCAAACCCGGCAGTATTCGCGTCGATCAATTATTTGAATTGCAAAGTTTCGCGACGGTGCACCATCTGGTCAGCAGCGTACATGGCGAAATGCGCAACGGCGTCCATGCATTGGATGCATTGCGTAATTGCTTTCCTGGCGGATCGATTACCGGTGCGCCAAAAATTCGCGCGATGCAAATCATCGACGAATTGGAACCGCAACCACGCTCGATATTTTGCGGGGCAATCGGCTATGTCGATGCCAGCGGCCGGATGGATACCAACATCGCGATTCGCTCACTGCTCGCCTGCGATAAAAAAATCTACGCATGGGCCGGCGGTGGCGTTGTTGCCGATTCGAATTGCGACGAAGAGTTTGTAGAAACCGAAAATAAAATCGATGCGCTGCTCGGCGCATTATCGAAAATGGGACACAGCGAAATTTAAATAGCCCCGGATTGCAACTTCAATGTTGCTTGATTGACACTCGAACACGCGCATTGCGTCAGTTGTCATTCAATCTCGCAGCAAAGGAGTTGAGCCATGTTACACGGTGATATTTCCAGCAGTAATGACGCCGTCGGTGTCGCCGTCGTCAATTACAAAATGCCCCGCCTTCACAGCAAAGCCGAAGTGCTCGACAATGCCCGCAAAATTGCCGAAATGGTAGTCGGCATGAAGAGCGGTTTGCCCGGCATGGACCTGGTGATTTTCCCCGAGTACAGCACACACGGCATCATGTACGACAGCCAGGAAATGTATGACACAGCGGCCACGATACCCGGCGAGGAAACCGCGATTTTTGCCGATGCTTGCCGCAAGGCAAAAGTCTGGGGCGTATTTTCTCTGACCGGCGAACGCCACGAAGAGCATCCGCATAAAGCGCCGTACAACACGCTGATATTGATGAATGACAACGGCGAGATCGTGCAGAAATATCGCAAGATCATGCCATGGGTGCCGATCGAAGGCTGGTATCCCGGTAATCGCACGTATGTTTCCGAAGGTCCGAAAGGCTTAAAAATCAGCCTCATTATTTGCGACGACGGCAACTACCCGGAAATCTGGCGCGACTGCGCAATGAAAGGCGCCGAATTGATCGTGCGCTGCCAGGGCTACATGTATCCGGCGAAGGATCAGCAAGTGCTGATGGCGAAGGCAATGGCATGGGCGAATAACTGCTACGTCGCAGTAGCCAATGCAGCCGGATTCGACGGCGTCTATTCGTATTTCGGTCACTCCGCAATTATCGGTTTCGACGGCCGCACACTCGGCGAATGCGGCGAAGAAGATTACGGCATTCAATACGCCGCACTATCGAAACATCTCATTCGCGATGCGCGCAAAAATATGCAATCGGAAAATCACCTATTCAAACTGCTGCATCGCGGCTATACCGGAAAAATTAATTCCGGCGAAGACGCACGCGGTGTCGCTGCATGCCCGTACGATTTCTACAAGAAGTGGGTCGAAGACCCGGAGGCTGTGCGCGAAGAAGTCGAAGCGCTGACCCGCCCCGCCGTCGGCACATCGGAGTGCCCGATCGAAGGGATACCTATCACCCGGTAAAGCGCCGCGCGCTTCTCGTATAAGCAGAAAATCGCATCGACTGCAGGTATGCGCTTAATAATTATTATTTTTAATGCACGCTTTCAAAATGCTCGACCACCGGAAACGGATCGTAAAAATGATGCAGCAACCGCTTCCATTCCCGATATTGCGGTGATTGGCGAAAGCCAATCTCGTGATCTTCAATGCTTTGCCACCGCACCAGCAGAATGTATTTGCCATTTACTTCAATACAGCGTTGCAGTTCATGCCCGATGTAACCGGGCATCGACGAGATAATTTTCTGCGCTGTTCCGAAAGCGGATTCAAACTCAGTTTCCCGACCCAGGCGACCCTGCAACATAGCGACTTCTAAAATCATCTTGCGATGCTCGTTGAATTAAATGGGCAACCGAGGGGGCGCAATAAATGAAATGCATTGCGCCAGCGTGGACAAGATGGCGCATTACGCCGTACCAGCTTCATTTGCTACCTATTTGCGATGAGAGCAGCGCTATGAGAAACGACCGAGTTTCTCTTCCAGAATCTGTGAGCGCGGTCTTATATGGATTTGCACACCATTCGTTAGTCTGTTTTTCAGCAACCAAGGTAATCTGCTTCAGTTTTTCTAATTTTTTTAATGCAATATATTCTGGATTGTTGTTCAGGTTCTCGTCGGGGAAGCACGGCCCACTGCCATCGGAGAGTCCTAATAGTTCTGTGAACAGGGTTCCATCAAACGACTTCAGCACTTTCGCCGTCTCATTTGAAGGGATAGGCAAATCACTTTTTCGCACGCTCAACTCAAGCTGTCCCAGCTTAACCGAATTGATGTCCTGCATTCGCTCTGCGACGTTACTTACTAGCTGACGCACAGGCGAATAGAATAGCGCCAGGAACACAAGCGCAACAAAAGGCCATGCCAACGCCTTGGCCGTTTCGACGACAATCAATCCTTCGGATTTTGTTGCATCAGTCATATTACAGCTCCAACTTGCACTAGATCACATATCGCAGCCCAACGTTGCTATGAGGCGCGCAGTCTTTTCGCGTCGCTTCTATAGCCTGGTTATGTGCTCTACTTGAACACTTCATTATTTGCTTTCATGCTTAACTGCAACGGAAGCCATTTTCATACCTGCAGTAAGTAGAATTAACCCTACGACTACAATAATGATTGGAAGTCGTACTCGCTAACAGGGGGATTGGCCAACTACCACCGAAACTAAGAATTCCGAAACTTAGCAGAATGAAGCCAAGTGCTTGAATAGTTTCACCGGCCACATTATTGGCTAATTCATGTTTGCAGTCGCCGCACTTAAACTTATGACGAAAAAAATCGATTTTCTCGTATTCGCCCTTTCTCAAGGTTATGCTTGAATTACAATTTGGACATTTCATCGGTTTACCGCATGGCCACATAACGTCGCAAACAGGGGCTGGCAAACGCGCAGCGTTTGACAGTCCCAGCGGCCGTAGGCTGCGATTGCTTTGCTTTGTTAGGCATTACCGGCACCTATTGTTATTAAGTGCAAAGAAACCTTCAGCGCTGACATATTTTCCATTCCATTTGTTGGCTCTATCTCGCTTAAAAACACCATCTTCTTCGTAGAAGAATATTGAGGACAAACAATTGTGTTCTAGAGGAATACTTAGCCTAATGTATTGCCACCCGCAGGATTTTGAGGAGATGGCTTCGCTCTTTAGTATAAAAGTATGGTAATCGGCAGTCTTGCCATCCCAGCCTGTTATTTTTCCTTCACCATTTTCGAGAACCTCATAATCGGTTTTGAATTTGCCGCTAGTGAAAGTAATTTTATCGCTCCCTACTAAGAGAGTGTCACCATAAAATGCTTTACCCGAAGCATCCCATCGCCCCTGTATTAAATTTGCATCAACAGAAGCTGCGGCAAGCAACGCTTGGAAAGAAAAAATTACTGCAATGGAAGGTCGCTTCATATGCCTAACGCCGCAAACAGGGGCTGGCAGACGCGCAGCGTTTGACAGTCCCAGCAGCCGCAGGCTGCGATTGCTTTGCCTTGTTATGCATTTTTTACCTCTAGTGGCACAAAGTATGAATTTGTTTTTATAAAAAGTGGCAGGGGAATTAATGCACCGGCAATAAAAACTAATGGATACAACCAGAATGCTACTGAGATATTAGCTGAAGGCAAGGCTAGAACTGCGGCTACGCCAAAAATAACTGACAGTGTTTGAGCCACTAACAAATGAACGATAAACGGAATTAGTTTGGGTCGGACCACTGCACCACAATTTTTGCAGATGCCCGCTCGCATAGGCGCCAAACTGAGACGCCCCCAAGCCGTAAATGTATTGCTATGACAGCTCGGACACATTGATCGCTCCATGATATGCATAACGCTCAAAGCAGACGGCGCGTAGCGGTCGGCTGCCTTTGACGGTTAGGCTTAGGGATATTCCATTTCGATACATATTGGGTTGCTTCACTTTTTCCACGACCGATAAAAGAACCACAACATGAAAATTGGCATAGTTACCTGGGCGATGCAGACAACCATTTTTGAGCCATCCGCAGAAGCAAGCCAGAACAAAAGCAGCAAGAAAATATAGAAGACTAGAAATATCGCCATTACGCGGTTGTGCGCCTTCTCCTTCTTGCACCACGTACGGAACAGTGTCAGCAGATGCGGGATTACTTTACTTTCACCATCTTTCACAGCTGAAATTTGCAATTTAGAAAGGCTTGAACTTACACCGCATTTTGAGCATTTCGATGTCCCCGCTTCATTTGTGACGTCGCACACCCCACAAATCCATCTATAGCGAACCATGTTGAAGCCTAACAGCCTGTTAAGGAGGCCGACGGCCTCATAACAATTATTAAAAGGGCGGCCTTTTTAATTTTTGAGCAACATTCCATCGTTTCGTAACTGCCTGTTGTTGAAATGGAAATTTTTCCGCTCGCTGGCATGCGGGGTGTTATGTGGATCGATGCCAGCTTAGTAGCGAGCCAGCGCTGAATTAAGTGGCAAAGACAGCGCAAAGTCAACGCGTAACCGCCGGGCGGCGCGAGCTAATAGAGAGAGAAGGATTTCGATTGAGATACCCGACCGATTAGGTCGGGTAATTTACAGAAAGGATCATTAATATCCGCGAGAAGTGAGCGGCTACAGCAAAAGGTCGCGCACGCTCGCTTTGATGAATTCCTTTTTCAAATCTTCGTATGTATGCACCGCAGGAAATTGCGGGAATTCGCGAATTACGTTTTCCGGCGCGTGAAATAAAATACCGGCATCGGCTTCTGCCAGCATTGTCGTATCGTTGTACGAATCACCTGCGGCAATAACGCGATAATAAAGACTTTTGAAAGCGAGCACCGATTGCCGTTTCGGATTCGCCTGGCGCAGTTTGTAATCGACCACACGACCGGCCGCATTGGTTTCGAGTTTGTGACAAAGGAGTGCGGGGAAACCCAGTTGACGCATCAGTGGTTGTGAAAATTCATAGAAGGTATCGGACAGAATCACGACCTGAAAACGCTCACGCAGCCAATCGACAAATTCCGGTGCGCCATCGAGCGGTTTGATTTCCGCGATCACGGCCTGAATATCGGGCAGGCCTAAATTGTGTTCATCGAGAATGCGCAGACGTTGCTGCATCAGCACGTCGTAATCCGGAATATCGCGCGTCGTCGCCCGCAATTCCTTGATGCCGGTTTGCTCGGCAAAGGCGATCCAGATTTCGGGGACGAGAACCCCTTCGAGGTCGAGGCAGGCGATTTCCACGGAATGCTCCTGAACAAAAAATGAGGGCGAAAAAACCGGCGGCAAGCCTACCGGGATTGCGGTGGTTAGGCAATGCGGGGAAACCGGAGGCGCAGGAAGCAGCGCCTTTGGGATGCTATCGATTAATAACAGTAGCTGGCGATTAATAAACCGGTAATTCGATATGTTCGAACAATTCGTCAAGATCGGCTTTGGTATGGCGCGAGTACGCCTCTTCCACCAATTCACGTTTCAAATGCGGCGCGAACATTTGGATGAAGTCGTACATGAAGCCACGCAAAAAGGTGCCGCGACGAAAACCGATTTTGGTGATGCTGTGCTGGAACAGATGGCTGGCATCGAGCGCGACAAGATCGCTGTCGAGTTCGGGATCGACCGCCATATGCGCGACGATGCCGATACCGAGACCGAGGCGCACATAGGTTTTGATGACGTCGGCATCGGCAGCGGTGAACACCACCTTCGGCATCAAGCCTTTTTCCATGAATGCCTCATCGAGTTTCGAGCGCCCGGTGAAGCCGAATACATAAGTCACAATTGGATGCGCAGCGATTTCTTCGAGTGTCAGTTTTGAACTCTGCGCAAGCGGATGGCCTTTCGGCACCACAATGCAGCGATTCCACTTGTAGCACGGCATCATGATCAGATCGCTGAATAATTCGAGCGCTTCGGTCGCGATCGCGAAATCGACGGTGCCATCGGCCGCGAGTTCCGAGATTTGCATCGGCGTGCCCTGATGCATATGCAGCGATACGTCGGGGTATTTCTTGATGAACGATTTGATTACCGCCGGCAACGCATAGCGCGCCTGGGTATGCGTGGTCGCAATCGACAGCGAACCTTTTTTCTCGTTGCTGAACTCCTGCGCGACCTGCTTGATGCTTTCAACTTTGCGTAGGATTTCGCCGGCCGTTTTCAGGATCGCTTCGCCGGCTGGGGTGACGCGGGTCAGGTGTTTGCCGGAGCGGGAAAATATTTCGACGCCTAGTTCGTCCTCGAGCAAACGAATTTGCTTGCTGATGCCCGGTTGCGATGTGTAAAGACTTTGCGCGGTTGCGGAGACGTTGAGTTCATGATGTGCCACTTCCCAGATATAACGAAGCTGTTGCAACTTCATTTCGCTCTCCTCGCAGGTAGATGATTATCTTATTTAAAGGCTGCGATCTATTGCGTAAAACCAATTGCTTTGCCGCGATTGGTTACCACACCGTGATCCCTTATAGCCAAACATACCGCAAAAAGAAATTCCGGTACAAAAAATTCTTCTGGAAAGAATAAAAAGAATATGGGGACGGCTAACGAATATTGGCCACGCCATGCGGCACATGTCCCGTAGCCACATGTTGACTGGCCGAATCGCAATGCCCCAATTGATCATCGAAAAAGACATCGGCACCGAATGCGCGCAAGAATTCGCCTTTCGGCAGCCCACCCAAAAATAGCGCTTCATCGATGCGAATATTCCACGCGCGCAAGGTACGAATGACGCGCTCATGCGCCGGCGCCGAGCGTGCGGTGACCAACGCGGTGCGAATCGGTGCCTGCTCCGCTGGCAATTCGCTCTGCAACTGATGCAGCGCCTGCAGAAACGGTTTAAACGGGCCGCCACTGAGCGGCTCGCGCGCCGCAGCGCGCTCACTGTCGGCGAACGCCTGCAATCCCGACGTTTTGTAGACGCGTTCGGCTTCGTCGGAAAAAACCACGGCATCGCCATCGAACGCGATTCGCAATTGCTCGGATTCCGCGCGCTCACCGCGCGACGCGATCAACGTCGCTGCCGCAACACCGTGATCGAGCGCCGAGCGTACATCTTCCGGATCAGTCGATAGAAATAGCTGACAGCCGAATGCCGCGACATAACGATACGGACTCTGCCCGCCGCAAAATGCCGCGCGTCGAATCGGCAATTCGTAATGTTGGATCGAGTTGAATACGCGCAGCCCGGTATCCGCACTGTTGCGCGACAGCAGAATCACATCGACCCGCTGTTCGCCGAGCCGCTCGTTCAGCCGCAATAATTTGCGCACCAGCGGAAAGGCTTCGCCCGCCTCCAACGGTTGTTCTTCGCGCTCAACCTGATATTGCTGAAAGGCTGCCAACCCCTGCTCTTCATAGACATGGTGACTGTCGTCGAGGTTGAACAGTGCGCGCGAAGAAATAGCGATGACGAGTTTGTTCTGCATGTATCGGAGGCCGGCGATCCGTGTGGTGGGACTAGTCAATGAGTAGCGACAATAGCGCGTGTGGCGGGACTATAGCGAATGCGTCCGCGGGCGCCAATGAGTACAATCGCGGCCTTCCGCTTTCACTCGATCCAATACGATGCTCAACACCACTCGCGCCATCATCGATCTCGCCGCGCTGCGCAACAATTTCGCCGTGGTGCACGCGCAAAGTCCGCACAGCAAAATTCTCGCCCTGGTGAAAGCCGATGCTTACGGTCACGGCATGTTGCCGGTCGCGCGCGCGCTGCACGATGCAGATGGCTTTGCCGTGGCGCGTCTTGAAGAGGCGCTGCAGTTACGCGATGCCGGTATTACGCAACGCATTCTGCTGCTCGGTACATTGCTCGATGCCGACGACCTGCGTTTGTGCTCGGCAAAAAATATCGACATCACCGTGCACGATTTGACGTTGACCAAATTGGTCGCTGCATCGGCCGCAAAGCATCCACTGCGTGTTTGGCTGAAACTCGATTCGGGTATGCATCGCCTCGGCCTGCAGCCCGATGATTTCCGCGCCGCCGATACCCAGTTGCGCAATCGCACCGGCATCATTGAGTTGCTACATCTGACCCACTTCAGTAGCGCCGAAGATTTCACATCGACCGCCACCGAACAGCAATTGCAGCAATTCGCCGCAGCTCATCCCGATTCGCAACTCGGCGCCAGCCTTGCGAATTCGGCGGCATTGATTGCGCGCCCGCAAACGCGAGCGCAATGGGTACGGCCCGGCATCATGTTGTACGGCATCAATCCGGTCACTGCACATACATCATTGCCGCTGCAGCCGGTAATGACACTCAGCGCCAAAGTATTGGCCGTGCGTGAAATCGCGGCGGGCGAAGCAGTCGGCTATAACCGCACCTGGACCGCCGCGCGCAGCAGCATCATCGCGACGATCGGGATCGGCTACGGCGATGGTTATCCGCGCCATGCCCGCAATGGCACACCAATATGGATCAACGGCGAAATAGCGCCGCTCGCCGGGCGCGTATCGATGGATTCGATCACGGTCGATGTCACCGATTTAAAACCAGTGCAGGTCGGCGACGACGCGATTTTGTGGGGACCGCAATTATCGGCCGCGCAAGTGGCCGAGTACGCTGAAACGATCAGTTATGAATTATTCACTGCGATCGGGCATCGCGTGCCGCGCCTTTTTGTAAATGAACAGTGATCAGCAAATAGAGGTTTCAAAAGATCAGCTGATCGCGCTGCGGAAATAATCCAAACACGCCGCCGGTGTGAATAAACACGATATCGGCGCTGTCACTAAATCGGCCCTTTTCGATTTCGCACAACATGGCATGGAAGGCTTTGCCGGTATATACCGGATCGAGCACGATACCTTCCAGGCTCGCCAGCCGCTGGATCGTCGCGAATACCGCCGCTGTCGCCTTTGCGTAACCCGGTTCGACGTAACCATCGATGACATGAATCGGCAATTGCTCGACATCGAGTGTGGCGTGATAACGCTGCTGCCAATCGCGCAGATCGGTGCGTACTTTGTGCTGAAAATAGGCTTCGTCGTCGCACACCGCCACACCCCAGATGCGCGCATCAATCGCATGCAGCGCAACACCTGCGGTCAATCCCGCCTGCGTGCCACCAGAGCCGGTGGCGCAAACGATGTGACGTGGCAGAATATTTTCGCGCGCAAAATCGTTCTGGAGTTCTTCGCACGCGGCGATATAACCCCATGCGCCGATGCCATCGCTGGCGCCAGTCGGAATCACAAACGGTTTGTATCCACTCGTGCGTAAATCGGCAGCGGCATCACTCAACAACGTAGCGAGATGTTGCTGATAGAACGCCGGGCGGAATGCGTTGACCTCGGCACCCGCGAGATAATCGAGCAACAGATTGCCGTCATGCGGCGGCTGCATTTCACCGCGCAGAATCAAACGGCATTTCAACCCGAGTTGCGCGCACAGCAATGCCGTCGCGCGGCAATGATTCGATTGCACACCACCGCAGGTGACGATGGCGTCGCAGCCTTCGCTTTGCGCCTGCGCCAGCGTGAATTCGAGTTTGCGAATTTTGTTGCCGGTTAGTACCGAGCCAGTCAGATCATCGCGCTTGATCCAGATGCGCGGACCGCCGACCTGCAGCGACAGCCGCTGCAGCAATTGCAGCGGTGTCGGTGTTTGCGCAAGCGCTAAACGGGCTGGGTACTGGATAGTCATCGCCGCTCAGATCGACTTCAGCGTGCCCTTCGGCAACACCGCATGCACCGAGCTTTTTTGGAATTTCAGCTCGACGTTATCGGCAACCTGCAACGTCACATAATCATCATCGACTTTGTTCACTTTGCCAAGAATGCCGCTGCTGGTGATGACTTCATCGCCCTTGGCCAGTGCCGCCACTAAGTCGCTGTGTTCCTTTTGACGTTTGCGTTGCGGACGAATCGCGAGGAAATAAAACACCACGAATAAACCGCCGAGAAATAATATTTGGAAAAGCGCGCTGCTTTGTGAGGGCGCTGGAGCGGCGGCCTGGGCATAGGCGTCTGCAATGAAAAAACTCATGAAAAAAATCCTGTTTGAAAATGGATGAGGCAGCCCTGGCGCAGCTGCGCCAGCGAAGGCCGGCTAATTTAACTGGTTTGGTTTGAGCCGCCTAGCGCCAACAACACTCCGGCCGCAATGAGTTACGTAAACGTCACTAGACATGGATTGGCGTGCGGCCTAATTTGAGGCAACCGGATAGATACGCACCGCCATAACAATAATCTGGACGCCGTACTATGAGCCGTAGCCCGAAACCTGAATGGCACAAACCCGCCCCACCTCACCTGGGGCAATTGCTGCACGAGCTGGCCGATAATTTTCAACAGCGGATGCTGGCTAAATGCCACACACGCGGTCATCGAAAAATTCGCGGCGCGCATTGCGCGGTCATCGAAAATCTCGACGATATGGCAATTAGTCTCGGCGAATTAGCCGAACGCATCGGTATCAGTCAGCAAGCCACCGGCAAGCTGGTGCGCGATCTCGAACGTACCGGCTACGTTGAAAACGATCTCGATAGCAATGACAAGCGCTCGCGGTTGATCCGGCTGTCGACGCAGGGTAGCGCGCTGCAACGCGAGTTCGCCGATATCCTGCAGGAGGTCCATAACGAGTATCAGGCCGTGCTCGGCACTAGCGGCATGCAGATTCTAGAACAGCAGTTGCGCATCGCCGCGCAGGGGTTGGTCCATCTGCAATAGCCTTTTTCAGGCTGTAGTACCTTTCCGCACAACCGGCGATTGGCGTTGCATAGGTCATTTGGACGATGATCGCGCTTCCGCTTTGCCGCGATGATCGCCCCGCGCCAACGACGGGGCCACTTATGTCCTTGCGCACCGTCGCTTCTGCAGCCGCCACAGGAGTTCCCCATGAATAGCAAACCGCAAGTGCCCGCCATCGAAGGCTGGTACACGCTGGATAAAGACCAGCCGCATTTGATCGGAACGCAATGCACCTCGTGTAAAACGTATTTTTTTCCGCGCCAGACCTCGTTCTGTCGCAACCCGGATTGCGAAGGCACCGAGTTCGCCGACGTGCAATTAAGCCGCACCGGCAAAATCTGGTCATACACCAATGCTTGTTACAAACCGCCAGAGCCGTTCATCGCCGCGGAGCCGTTCGTGCCATACACGATCGCAGCGGTCGAACTCGATCACGAAAAAATGATTGTGCTGGGACAGGTCATCGAAGGTGTTGATGTCACCGCGCTGAAGGTCGGTATGCGGATGGAACTCGTACTGGCAACGCTGCATGAAGATGCCGAGTCCGAAAAACTGATCTGGAAATGGAAACCGATGGCCAGCAACGCTACAGGAGGCGCGCAATGAGCAGCAATGAAGTCGCCATTCTCGGCATAGGTATGCATCCGTGGGGCAAATGGGGCCGCAATTTCGTTGAATACGGTGTGCATGCAGCGCGCGATGCGTTGAAAGATGCCAACGTGAGCTGGAAGGATGTCCAGTTCGTTTCCGGGGGCGCCACCATGCGCTGTGGCTATCCGGGATACGTAGCAGGTGCGACGTTCGCGCAGGCGCTCGGCTGGCAGGGTGCCGAAGTGCATACTTCGTACGCTGCTTGTGCCACTGGCTCGCAAGCTCTGGCTGCGGCTCGCGCGAAAATTCTGTCCGGCGCCTGCGAAGTAGCGCTGGTGGTCGGTGCCGATACCACCCCGAAAGGCTTTCTGGCGCCCGCAAAAGGCTATCGCCCGGAAGATCCGGATTGGCTGCGTTTCTACATCGGCATCACCAACCCGACTTATTTCGCTTTGTATGCCCGTCGCCGTATGGATTTGTATGGCGCGACCGACGAAGACTTCGCGGCGGTGAAAGTGAAGAACGCCGAACACGGCTTCACCAATCCGAAAGCGCGCTATCGCAAGAAATTCACGGTCGAGGAAGTCCTCGGTTCGGCGATGGTGGCAGACCCGCTACGCCTGTTTGAGATTTGCGCGACCTCCGACGGCGGCGCGGCCATCGTGCTGTGCTCGATGGAATATGCCCGCAAGCACGGGGTGAACAATCCGGTACGTATCGCCGCGATTTCGACCGTATCGCCGCGCTATGCCAGCGCCGAAGTCGAAATGCCGGATATCGCCACCGATTCCGCCGCCGTTGCTGAAGCCCACTCGTTCCGCGCTTCGCTGGCGCGCAAAGCATATGAGGAAGCAGGCATCGGCCCGAAAGATGTGTCACTCGCCGAGGTTTACGATCTGTCGTCCGCGCTCGAACTCGATTGGTACGAGCACATCGGTCTGTGTGCCGAAGGCGAGGCCGAGCATCTGTTCCGCTCCGGCGCGACGCGCATCGGCGGTCGCATTCCAGTCAATGCCAGTGGCGGTCTCGCCTGCTTTGGCGAAGCGGTACCGGCACAGGCGCTGGCGCAAGTCTGCGAGCTAACCTGGCAATTGCGTGGCCAGGCCGGTGAGCGTCAGGTCGAAAACGCGAAGGTCGGCATCACCGCCAATCAGGGCTTGTTCGGCCACGGTTCGTCGGTAATTCTGAAACGCTGATTCATCTTACTCAGCACATTAAAAAGGCCACGCAAGTGGCCTTTTTATTAGAGTTTATCGTTATCTGGAATTAGCTCATTGCACCAGATCGCGCGCGGCCCGCGCCAGCCGACCGATCTCATCCCAGTTACCCTCCCGCACCAGCGCCGGCTCCACCATCCAGCTGCCGCCACAGGCGATCACGCCCGGAATGGCCAGATAATCGCGAATATTCTGCGGGCCGATGCCGCCGGTCGGCATGAATTGCATCTGCGAATACGGTCCCAGCAATGCCTTGATCATCCGCACTCCGCCCGATGGCTCGGCGGGAAAGAACTTGACCGCCGTGAGTCCCAGCTCAATGGCCGCTTCAATATCGCTCGGGTTATTGACCCCGGGGATCATCGGAATATCGAGATCCCGCGCCGCACGCACGGTGTTGGGATTAAGCCCCGGGCTCACGATAAAAGTCGCACCGGCGGCCTTCGCCTGCTCGATCTGCGCTTTGTTCAACACAGTACCAGCACCAATCAGCATCGACGGCTGCGCTTGGCGCAGCAATCGAATCGCCTCCAGCGCGGCATCGGTGCGAAACGTAATTTCCGCGACCGGCAAACCATTTTCGGCCAGCGCCCTTCCCAACGGCACAATGTCCTCAGCCCGCTCAAGGGCAATCACGGGGACAATTTTTAATGCCGACAACTGCTGAATTAACTGCATTCCAACCACCTCCTATACGTTGGGCCGCATGATAACACCGCGCATCAGCCAACTTTACAAATATAATAAGCATGCTTACAATAAGCATATATTAACTTTGTCTCCGAGTTGTTATGGCCAATCCTGAATACGATCCCGAGCGCAGCTTTGGCATGCTGATCGGTGATTTATCGCGAATGCTGCGCCGCAACTTCAATCGGCATATTCGCGACTCCGGTGTGACGCAATCGCAATGGCAGGCGCTCGCCTTCCTGCGGCGCTGGGAAGGCATCAATCAGGCTGCATTGGCAGATTTGATGGAAGTGCAACCGATCTCGCTGGCGCGTCTGATCGATCGCATGGAGGCCGCCGGTTGGGTTGAGCGCCGCCCCGATCCGAACGATCGCCGGGCGGTGCGTTTGTTTCTTTGCGACAAGGCACAACCGATGCTCAACGAAATGCGCGTTACCTGGCTGGACTTTCAGGCGAGCGCACTCGCGGGTATCAGCGACGCCGAGATGCAGCAAACCCTCGACACGCTCGCCAAAATCAAAACCAATCTGACGGATGCCGGTGCCACCGCCGAGCTGCCCGTCGCCCAACAGAGGCGATAGACGCCATCATGTCCCAACAACCGGCCGCCAAGACCCGCAACGAATCCACACCGCAACCCACCATTGCGGAAGTGAAATCAACCGCGCCCGTGCCCACTACGCAGAAACGCCGCATGCGCAAAATTCTGTTTATCGCCGGTCCAACACTGCTCGCTATCGTCGCGCTCATCGCTTATCTGTTAAGTGGCCGCTATGTCGACACCGACAACGCCTATATCAAAGCGAACAAAGTAACGATCAGCGCCGAAATTGCCGGATCGATCACCTCAATAGCCGTCCACGAAAATCAGACTGTAAAAACCGGTGACGAATTATTTCGCATCGACGATCAGCCCTATCGCATCGCGTTGCAACGCGCCGATGCGCAATTACGCACCGTGCAGGCAGACATCGATGCACTGAAAGCAAACTATCGCCAAATTTCAGAACAACTGCGGATGGCGAAATCCAACGTCGTATTTTCAGAACACGAATTCGAACGGCAGGCACAACTCGTCAAACAAAAATTAACGCCCCAGGCAAAATTTGATGAAGCGCAACACAATCTCGACAACATGCGTCAACAAGTGGCGATGATCGAACAACAACAAGCGCAAATGCTGTCGCAGCTCGACGGCGATGCCAATATCAACGCGAAACAACATTCGCGCTATCGCGAAGCGCAAGCGTCGCGCGATACCGCAATGCTGAATTTGCAGCACACTGTCGTGCGCGCTCCGTTCGCTGGCGTCACCAGCAAAGTGCCGCAGGTCGGTCAATATCTCAGCACCGGCAGCGCGGTGATGAGTGTGATCGCCACCGCCGATTTATGGATTGAAGCGAATTTCATGGAAACCGATTTGACCAACGTGCGTATCGGTCAGCCGGTAAAAGTTAAGATCGATACCTATCCGAATCGCACTTGGCAGGGCACGGTGCAAAGTATTGCGCAAGCGACCGGCGCCGAATTTTCGGTACTGCCACCGCAAAATGCGTCGGGCAATTGGGTGAAGGTGGTGCAACGCATTCCCGTGCGCATTGCGCTAACAACGCAGCAAGATGAGCCGCCGCTACGCGTCGGTATGACCGCCTTCGTAAAAATCGATACCGGTAGTCATCACACGCTGTTCAATAGAGCGTCCGAAGTCGCGACGCGGCCGTAACGGTAATCGCGATGAGTGCACCCGTTCCACATCGCTTTTGGATCACCGTTTCGCTGACCCTTGCGGCATTAATGCAGACCATCGATAGCACGATTGCCAATGTCGCGCTGCCGCATATTCAAGGTTCGATGGCAGCAACGCAGGACGAAATCGCGTGGGTGCTGACGTCATACATTCTCGCCACCGCGATCATGACACCGCCGAGTGCATTTCTTGCCAATCGTTTCGGTCAGAAAAGAGTGATCGTGGTTTCCACCGCGGGCTTTGTCCTCGCCTCTGCGTTGTGTGGCGCGGCCACTTCATTGAACCAGATGGTGTTGTTTCGTTTTTTGCAGGGCGGCTTTGGCGCACCGTTGATGCCGATCGTGCAGACGGTATTGTTAAATTTGTACACCGATCAAGAACGTGCGAAAGCGATGGCGATTTTTGGCCTCGGTGTTTTATTCGGCCCCGTGATCGGTCCCACCCTCGGCGGCATCCTCACCGATTATTACGATTGGCGTTGGGTATTTTTTATCAACGTTCCGCTCGGCATATTCGCCTTCTTTGGTTTGAGTACGTTGATGCGCGAAACGCCGCTCGACAAGGCACGCCTTTTCGATTGGTTCGGTTTCGCGCTGCTCAGTTTATCGATCGCCACGCTGCAACTTGCACTCGATAGAGGCCAGTCGCAAAACTGGTTTCAATCATTCGAAATTATTTTTGAACTCGGCATATCCGGCTTGTGCATGTATTTATTTTTAGTGCACATGTTTACCGCCAATAATCCATTTGTAGAACCGGCATTATTTCGCGATCGCAATTTTGTTTCCGGCTTGGTTTTCAGTTTCTTCGCGATGTCCACCGTCATGGCAACAATGGCGCTATTGCCGATGTTCCTGCAAAACCTGCTCGGCATCCCGGTACTGACGGCAGGAGCATTGATGGCACCGCGTGGTATCGGCACACTGGTGGTCATGCTGATTGCCTCGCGGCTAGGCAATAAAATCGATCCCCGCCTGCAATTGTTGTCCGGCGTTTTACTCACTGCGTACTCGATGCACGTGATGGCGCACTTTACGCTCGATGTCGATACACACACCGTGATCATCGCCGGCTTTATTCAAGGCATCGGTATCGGCTTTACGATTATTCCGGTGAATATGCTGATGTTTTCAACACTCGAAAATCGCTATCGCACCGAAGGCGCGGCGATGTACAACCTGCTGCGCAATTTAAGCAGCAGCTTGTTTATTTCGCTGATGGTCAGCCAACTCGCACAAAATTCGCAGCTCTACCATGCACAATTGAGCGAAACACTGAATCCATTCCGCGACGTGATGCAAGAGTCGTGGTTGCCGGAGGCATGGGATTGGCACAGCACGCTCGGTGCCATGGTGTTGAATGGCGAGCTGTCGAAACAAGCATCGAGCCTGGCGTTTTTCAACGATTTTGCAATGATGAAATGGATGGTGCTGGCAACGATTCCACTACTATTGCTGTTTCGCCGCGCAAAAACGCGCGCAAAAATTATCGAGCCGGAGGAACAACTCCACCTCGAATAATCTATCGAAAGATTTCGCTGCCGCCTCGCTCAAACCGATTTCGCGGCAGACAACATTTCCACGATCTCGACGGTATGTCCTTCCACATCATGCAGAAACGCAACGCGTATGCCGTGCTCGGGGCGGTCGACCGCCGGCTTCAGCACCTTGCCACCGGCAGCCAATGCAGCACTGATGGTGGCATCGACATTCGGTACGACAAAACCGATCTGCATTTCGCCGGGTGCTGGCGCGGGGCGATTCACGAAACTCTTGATCACCAGCGTCGGCGCGCCGACACCGCCCACCGCCTTCGAGACAATCTCATCGAGCTGGTCGTAACCCTCACCGATTTTTACACGCACCTGCTGTTCTATGCCGAATACATCGCGATAGAACGCGAACACGCGCTCGACATCGCCGACGATGATTTTAGTGAAACTCAACCGCGGTATTTTCAAATCTTCAAACATCGCATTCATTCCTATTTTTAATTTCTTGCAGGCGTTTTTTTATTTATGCAGCGCGAACACGCCCCGGAATATCCGGCTGCGCATCGGACGGATAACTGGTGGGACGCATCGTATAAGTGCTGGTCAGCACGCCGATGAACTTGGGATCGGTCAGCGGATTGCTCGGCATCTCGAACGCGACACCGCGTTTCTTTAAATCGGCGATCAGCATATCGAACACCTGATCGCGCGTGAGATCGTCGGTGTGATCGTAATATCGTTTGACATCGGCCATGTCGGTGAACACATGCGCGTCGTAGTGCAGCAGGATGCGCATATCGCGCGTCGGATAACGCACGGTCTCAACACTATCGGTGGTGACCACCCAATCGTCGCCTTCGGTGTGCAGCAGCGAGCTCAGCGTCATGCCTTGCGCCAGATCGCGTTTTTCGCGCGGGCCGCACGCCTCGCCGCGATGAAACATGCGCTGGTTGTGCGTGACGATGCCGTTATTCCAGAACGGCGGCGCGAATCGTTTCGGCGCCTGATCCGGACCGTCCGGCCAATACGTAAAACCGCCGCCGATATCGAGCTGGTAGTAATATGCGATTACCTGCCCTGCCTTCACCGCCCATGCGTCGAACAAACCCGATTTCATCATCACGCTCATCAACCATGCGGGCGTGTTGGTCGGGTCCATACCGCGCCAACTGCCGCCATCGAAATGGCCGTGTTCCAGCCCATGCGACGGACCGAGAATATTGAATTGAAACAAAAACGGCGCGCCGTATTTACAGCTGTGCATCGCCTTCACGTAATCGAGCAATTTCTTGCTGTAGAAAATATCGTGCACTTCGTCTTCGTACGCCATGCCGTTGTTGCCGAAAAATCCGCGAAATGCTGGCGTGACGAAATCGGACATTTGCAATGTGCTCGGATCAACGCCCTGCGGCGTACTGACCGACAGCAACTCTTCGACCGATTTGAAATAGATGCCGGCGATGGTGCGCCATGGGCCGCCGGTGCGCAGCACGTTGAACAGCCGCTTGTTCTCATCGTCGGTGAAAATGTTTTCAATAAATTTTGGCGGTGCTACTGGTGTGATCGGATGTCGTTGCGTCATCGCGAAAATCTCCACTGTTATCGAGTTATTAAGGCGCGACCACCGGGTTGCGCAGCAATCTGCCCGGCAGCTGTCCGGTAGGTTGTCCGTTGCGGTATGTGATTACGCCGGATTTGATCGTCGCGACATAACCTTCGGCCTGTTGTGTCAGACGCCCGCCGCCGGCCGGCAGGTTGTGCACCATCTGCGGCGCGCGCAATTGCAGCGCGTCGTAATCGATCACGTTCAAATCGGCGAGCAGGCCCGGAGCGACCAGACCGCGATCCTTGATGCCGATCGCTTCGGTATTGGCATGACTCAATGCGCGGATCGCCCACGGCAGCGGCAATTTTTTTCCGAGCGTGCGATCACGTGTCCAGTACGCGAGCACAAACGTCGGGTAACTCGAATCGCAGATGGTGCCGTAATGCGCGCCGCCATCGCCGAGCGCTACGAGCGTTTGCGGATGTTCGAGCATGCGCCGTACCGGTTCGAGCGAAGCGCCGACGAAATTCGACGCCGGCAATAAAAACAACGCTTCGCCATTGCGTTCGAGCATCAGATCGTAAATCAGCTCTTTCACATCGACGCCCATTTGCGCGGCGCGTGCGCCAAGTTTGTCGTCGGGGTTGGGCTCGTAATTCGGCGGATCGCCCAGCGGGAATAACTCAGCAGCCTGCGACACGAAATACAGGTACACCATATTGGTGTGTTCGGGCTCTTCTGCGAGTAAGCGCGCGCGCATATCCGGCTGCGACAGCGCACGCACGCGCTCGGCCAGCGGAAGATGCGCAATCGCCTTGTAACTCGGATGAAAACGGAACGGATGGAACGAAGCACCCAACCCCTGCAGCACACCGACAAAACGCGCAAATACCTGCGCCTTGATCGGGTAATTTTCGGCGGCGACGCGATCGAGTAAATCGAGCGTGACGCTCATTTGCTCGGGAAACTGCATGGTGTTGAGCAGCGAAAACGACAACGGCCGACCGCCGGAGGCATCGACGATGCGCTTCAACAATTCCATTTCCTCGGTCGGATCGAAGCCCTCATGCGCCGCCGGCAGCAATTGAAAAACGCCAGCGCCGGCTGCGCGCAAACCGTGCGCGAGCGCCATCAGTTCGCGCTCCTCGGCGCGCACCATCGGCGCCAATGCGCCCTTCGCATCGCGGTGCGCAATGCTGCGCGAGGTGCTGACGCCGAACGCGCCGGCGCGAATTCCGTCGGCGACGATCTGCGTCATCTGCGCGAGTTCGGCATCGGTGGCTGGCTCGCGGTCGGCACCGCGCTGGCCCATCACATTCACCCGCACCGGCGCATGCGGCACCTGCGCGGCGAAATCGACATCGGCATGACGCGTCGCCAGCATGTCCATGTAACTGGGGAAGCTTTCCCAATTCCACGGCAGCCCTTTCGTCATCACCACCTCGGGAATGTCCTCGACACCCTCCATCACGCTGATCAGGCGCCCGCGATCCTCGGGTTTGCACGGTGCGAAACCGACGCCGCAATTGCCCATCAGCACGGTAGTGACACCGTGATTCGACGACGGCGTCAGCGTGTTTTCCCACGTGATCTGGCCGTCGTAATGCGTGTGAATATCGACGAAGCCGGGCGTGACGATGCAGCCGGCGGCATCGATCTCCTGTGCGCCGCGCCCATCAATTCTGCCCACCGCCGCAATGCGATTGCCGACTACGGCGACATCGCCATCGAAGGGCTCGCCGCCGGAGCCGTCGACAATGCGGCCGCCGCGAATCACCAGATCATAGGAATTAGCCATGTTGCACCTCTCTGTTATTGGCTTTTGGTGGCGCCGCCACACCGGTTGGCGGCGCTGGTGTCATCTGCAAAAAAATTGCGTCAGCGTGTTGCGTCAGCAGAGGGCAGTGTTTTTCCCGCCACCAGCGCTTCCAGCCCGTCGAGAATGTTGCGGAAACCATAGGTGAGCATGTCGTCGCGATTCAGCTCACCGAGATCGAGCCACAATTCGGCGGCGAGGCGCTGATCGTTTTGGGGCAGATCGTCGATGTAAGCGATGGCGCTGCGCTGGCGGTTGCCCGGCGACGCCATCTGCGCGGTGATAAAACCCATCGCTGTGGTCGTGAACCAGCTCATCGCAAAGGCCAGCGCGCGACCCTCGAGTCCCTGCGCACGCATCAATGCAGCGATCGGCAGCCAGGTTCTGAGCCAGCCGGGGGAAATATGGCCATCCCACATGCTGAGCTTCAGTGCCACGGGGTAGCGATCAAGGTGATGCACGGTCGCCCACAGCCAGCCCTCGATCTGATCGCGCCAATGCGCAGCGGTGGCTGGCCGCTCGAAGCGCCGAAATACGTCGTCGGCCAGCGCCAGCAGCAATGCATCGCGACTCGGGAAATAGGTGTACAGCGACATCACCGTGGCATTGACACGCTTCGCCACCAGGCTCAGCGAAAATTCGCTGAGTGGCGTGTCGGTCAGCACCGCCAGCGCTTCGGCAAGGATCATCTCTCGCGACAATCGACTGGGGCGTCCGCGCCTTACCGGCATGGCCTGTGTCACCACTTCACTCATTTGTCGTTAAACCTTTGTTATGCAGGCGCGGAATGCAGAGCTTCGTGGGCCAACAAACCCATAACGCTCCACCAAACCTATTTTCTTTATTGTTTATAGTAATTGTCAAATTAAACTATGAGGACGGTTTTATGAAGCCTGCACCGATCGGTAAGGAGCACAACGTATTACGTGGTTGGAACCGGAGGATTGTCTTGGTGTGGAGGCGGGAGGAAATCATTGCCAAAGCGGACGCTCTGGCAAGTGTCAATCGTGAAAGGTTTTCAGATACTCAATCAAATCGGCACGCCGTTGCGCATCACTGATCGGTGGAAAAATCATTGCAGAATTCGGCAGAAACTTGTCGGGATTCGCCAGCCACAAATCGAGCAGCTCGGGCGTCCACACCAGATCGGCATTTTTCATTTCGTCCGAGTAATACAAAAAGCCCTCGCGCGTACCGGCCTTGCGACCGAAAACACCGAATAGATTTGGGCCATTGTGATTGCCAGCACCCTTGTCCGGCAGGTGGCAGGTACGGCACGAACCAAACGCGAGACGCCCGCGCCCAATATCGCCTTTTAAAATTTCATCGGCGTTAACAATGAATGAGGCAAAACAAAACAATATCGCTAGCGGATATTTCATCACCCCTCCTACACCTTACGCCGCAGTGCATGACGCGCAGCGCGGCGACCGAAAAACACGCCGTCGCCAACTGATACGCCGCTGGCGATATACGGCGATACCGGAATACTCGCCGCGGTGCGTCCGGCGGCATATAAACCGGGCAGCGGTTCGCCCCACGCATCGATGACTTGCGCATCGGTATTCGTATGCAATCCACCAAACGTATGCGCGACAAAAAATGCATCCTGGCCGCTGAGTTTGTAAGCTTTGAATGGACCTTTCTGCAGCGGCGCGAGATTGTTTTTATTTTTACCAAACAACGGATCTTCGCCCTTTTTTGCGAAACGATTGTAGTAAACAACCGTTTGCTGCAACGCTTCGGCCGGCAATTTCAGTTCGCGTTCGAGTTGTGCAATGGTGGAGGCTTGCGCGATCGCGGTCACGCGAAAATCTTCTGTCAACGGATAATCGCTGTCGCGATCGACAATCAAATAGGCGTGATGATTTTGATGAAACGCAATTTCGTGACCGACAAACGCATAGTACGAATCTTCCGTCACGAACCGTTGCGCGTGTCGATTGACGACGATGCCACGCAACACATTTTCCGGCGGATATAGCGGCAGAATGGTGAAGCCCTGATCCATCCGCAACACTTCGGCGCCGACACTCATTCCCATCTGAATACCGATACCCAGATCACCGGCACGCCCCCACGGCGCCGAGCACTGATAAAGTTCTGGCGCAAACCGTTTCACCATAGCGCGGTTGTGAATGAATCCGCCCGCTGCCAACACCACGCCTTTACGTGCGCGAATATGTCGAATCTGATCGCCGTCGATAATTTGCACACCGGCAATCGAACCGTCGGATTCCTGAATCAATCGCTCGCAGGACGCGCGCAATTTCAATTGCACACCGAGTTGTTTCGCCGATGCCAGCAAGGCTTGCATCATGCGCCGGCCACCGGTTTGATTTTCGGCGGACGGCAGATGGCCGCGCGGTGCCGGCTTTGCTAAATCGCGATACGGATACGCTTTCTCGTTCCCGGAGAAATATAACGAAGCGCTGCCACGTGTCAGTTCTTTTTCAGCAGAGAATTCGTGCGAATACACAATGCCGTTATCGAGCAGCCATTGAAATTGCTCGAGGCTGCCCTCGCAGTACAACCGGATGCGTTCGTGTTCGGCATAAATTCCGCTCGCCGCCACCATGTAGTTGTACATGTCGTCGAGCGTATCGGTGAAGCCGAGTGCTTTTTGCAACGGTGTGCCGCCGCCCATATAGCAGACGCCACCCGATAAACTCGACGAGCCGCCGGGTACATGGAATTTCTCCAGCAGCAGCACTTCAGCATTGCCCCGCCGCGCCTCGATGGCCGCAGCGGTGCCCGCCACACCCGAACCCATCACCACCACGTCGGCAGTTGTATCCCAATGACGCACGTCACGCGTGCGCAGCGGTTCGGCATGCGCACATCCCATGAGCGCGGTGGCGCCAGCGCTCGCTGCGAATACTCCCGTTCGCTTCAGGAATTCACGACGGCCGTTGGCCGCGGGCTTCGATGCGTCGCAATCCTCAGACATGATTGAAACTCCTTCGCTGCTACCGGCGCGGTTCTTATTGGAAGTTATTACGCGCACAAATGAAAACGGGGCGCTGAGCCCCGTGTAAACGCTGTGTTCGCTTAGAAAATACTGCTGAGCGCCATTGCCGCCATCATGTCGCCTTGCAATTTAATTTTGCCCGACATAAATGCCATCTGCGCATTCAATTGCTTATTCATCAGCTTGATGAAGTCATCCATCGAGACACTGATCGTCACATCAGAGGGATTGTCTTCATTCGAAACCGCCGGCGGCGTGCTGGTGCCATCGAGATAAATGATCTGCCCGTCGAGCGAAAACTTAATTTTTTTTCCGAAGGGCTTAGCCGAAGCGACTTTCTGGGCAATTGCTTCGGTGACTTCCTGAAGTGACGGCATGAAGATTCTCCTCGTAAGCGATCGGTACAGCGCCGATCAAAGCTAAAAATTTATGCATAAAATAATATGTATGCCATATGCATATTAGAGGGACCCCATGCGATTGCGCAAGCAAACGCATGCGCCTAACCGTCACAAAAAACGCGCGCAAAAAAAACGCGCCCGAAGGCGCGTTAAAGCTAAATTACGAGAAAATCGTTGCAGCGAGGCGATTAGACCTTGGCTGCTTTACGCTCAGCCGGCTTCGGCTCAACTGCCGCTTTGGTACCCACCAAATCGGTCACTTGACCTTTCAACTGAACGCCTGCTTTGGCAATGATTTCCACATCGGCAATCGCGCGCTTGGTGATTTCACCAAAAACGGAGATCGTCGAACCGAAGTACTCGCGCAATGAATTGACGTTTTTGACGGCGGACAGAGCACGCAATTGTTGTACACCGAGGCCGCTGTAGTAACCGGCGCTTTCCACACCGGCCTGAGCCAGTTGCTCGACTGAATCGACCACTGCCTTATTCAGCGTTTCCCCAATCTGATACGTCGCTGCCGCTTTTTCTTTAACCGATGCTGCAAAATCCATGTCTATCACCTTCATTGAATGCGTTTGTGAATATGCTTGATACCACCACGAGGCCCATTCTATGTTACCGCCAGCGGTAACGGTGTAACGAAATGTAAACATCAGGCCGCTATCGGTAACAATTCACATTATGGACGAGGCCAGCGGCAAACTTGAGCCAAACCTCCAACACACAGCCATCGCTTGAGAAATGATCGATTCCAGGTATTCGTTCCTGGCTCTAACACATGAGCTATAGCGCGCGGAAAAAATTGTTCGCATGCAAACTTGCCAATCATTTTTTTTGGGCAGATACTCGATTCAACGATCAAGAGCCGTTGCTGCCATCGCAGCGACACGTTATCAGATGATTGCCTCTGATTAGCGGGTGGAAAAATGGCCTCACCAATAATAAAAAGTACGAATCTGTTTCTTGTCGATGACGATATGATTTTCTGTCGCACCGCACGGCAACAGCTCGCCTCACTCGATTTCAATGTGAGGTGTTTTCACGATTACTCCAGTCTCGTCGCAGCGCTACCGCACGAAAATCCCGATCTGATTTTGCTCAGCATGTTTTCGCAGGATGACGATGGTTGCGGTATTTGCCGCAAAATTCGCAGCGTCAGCACCGTGCCGCTCATTATGCTGAGCTGCATCGAATGCAGCAGACAGGCAAGCCATTGTCTCGAAGCCGGCGCCGACGATTACATCATCAAGCCATGCGATTTCCAGGAAGTGGCCGCGCGTGTTCGTGCCGTGATGCGACGTCATCATGCAGTGCCCCCGCATCACGACGCGAGCACGCATCCTGATCTGCATTATCGGTTGGGGTTTTCAGGTTTATCGATCGATGTGATGACCGGAATGATCGATGGCGGTTTGTCGCTGCAACAATTGTCCGATACCGAAGCCGCGCTAATGCAGGAATTGATCGGCAGTGCGCCGGGCACCGTATGTCGCGAACGCTTAAGTCGCAGCGCGCTGCGACGAGCGTGGTCGGTCGGTGATCGCACCATTGATGTGTTGATTGGGCGATTGCGTAAAAAACTGGCGCTGGTGACCGATGAGGTCAGTTTAATTACGGTGCGTGGCGGTGGTTATGCATTGCGTCCTAATACGGCGAAAATTGCCGCAGTACATTCAATAGGCGCACGCCAGCCAGCCTAGATAACCGCAATCCTCGATATCCTGATCGCTGAATTTCGCTTTTGCATCGGCTACGTCAAGGGCTGCCGCTATGCCTGAATCGGCGTATTCCTTCACATCAGCAACGCGTACGTGCGAATCGTCAATGCGTCCTTTTTGTTGACGCAGACTCATGAACTCAATCAATGCACCCCAATAACTCGGTTGGGGAACAGTTGTTACCGATAACGACGAGACACATCCCATGAAACTTTGCTCCTGCATTTAACTCGTAGAAGCGCTTTCAAAACACGGTTGCCAGCGCTGATGTAAGCACTATACGGTAACAGTGTGAGTAATTCGGTAACAAAGTGTAAATGATCGCCCCGTAACACCTGCTCTAACCGTATCATTTGCAACATGGACTTCACTATCTGACCCAGGACCACAGCCATGAAAATCGAAATCACCATCGACATCGCTCCTGAAGAAGTACGTCGCCTCTACGGCCTGCCGGATATCTCGAAGCTGCAAGCCGGACTGATCGACCGGCTGCAACAGGAAACCGCCAAATTCGATACCACCGAGCTCGGAAAACTGCTGACCCCGACAGTTGCGTCTGGCGTGAAATCGATTGTCGATTACAACAAGATGCTGTGGTCGTTGGTGAACCCGCTGGCACAGAAAAAGACGACTACCGAAACAGACTCCGCCGAATAATGAAATTAAGACGTATTAAGGTAGTGCCATGAATAACTTTCTCGACGAACTGCTTAAAAAGATGCAAATACCGGAGGATGGCAAAGCGGCATGGAATTATCTAGAAGAATTCAGCCGCCTCTTTAACGATGTAATTCAGCAGGGTTTGATCAATCAACTGAAGACCGGCAAGTTCGAGGCGAGCATGCCGATCGCGGACCAATGGAAGGAAAAGCTGTCCGGAGGAGCAAGTATCGATCCCGCCAAGCTGATCGATCAGCAACTCGAACTGATGCGCGGCCACGTCGATTTATGGCAGCAAACCATGCAGCGATTTCTTGGCCAAATACCCTCTGAGAAAGACGTGATCGCACCGAACAAAGGGGACTCACGTTTTCAGGCCAAGGAATGGGAAGACCATCCATTTTATCGTCACATCAAGCAATCGTATTTATTGAATGCGCGCTTCGTCGAAAATATCGCCGGCGGCATGGAGTTCAGCGATCCGCAGTTGGAACGCCAGGTGAAGTTCATGGTGCGGCAATGGACCAATTCGCTGGCACCCACCAATTTCATTTCAACCAATCCGGAAGTCTGTAAGGCCATCATCGATTCGAAAGGTGAAAACCTGTATCGCGGTCTACAGAATTTTCTCAAGGATCTGAAGCGCAGCCCACAGGGCGTGCTATCGGTGTCGATGACTAATCACGACGCTTTCGAGCTCGGAAAAAATATTGCGACTACGCCTGGCAAAGTCGTTTTTGAAAACGATTTGATGCAATTGATTCAGTATCAACCGCAAACCGAAACCGTTTTCCGTACCCCCGTACTGATATCACCCGCATTCATCAACAAATACTACATTCTCGATTTAACGCCGCAGAATTCGCTGATCGATTGGCTGGTCAAGCAAGGGCTGACTGTATTCGTGATTTCGTGGGTCAACCCGGATGCGCAGCTGCGCGATAAAACGCTGGCGAACTATGTGCTCGAGGGTCCGGCGAAAGCGCTCGAAGTGGTTCAGCAGATCACCGGCGAAAGCCAGGTCAACGCGATCGGCTATTGCATCGGCGGTACCTTGCTGGCCACCACGCAGGCACTGCTGAAAGCTCGCGGTCAATCCGGTTTCCATTCGACGACATTCTTAACCTCGCTGCTCGATTTCAGTCAGCCTGGAGAACCCGGCGTATATGTCACCAATGAAATGATCGAGCTGCTCGAAAACGATCCGTTGCAGCAAGGCGTATTCGATGGCCGCTTGGCACAGCTATGCTTCAGTCTGCTGCGCGAAAATAATTTGTACTGGTCTTTCTTCATTCACAATTATTTGCTCGGCAAAGATCCCGTGCCGATGGATATGCTGCACTGGAACGGCGATTCCACCAACGTGCCGATGCAAACCGCCGCCTTTTTCCTGCGTCACCTGTATCAGGAAAATGGTTTGACCAAACCAAATACGTTGATGATCGACAACACGCCGATCGATTTACAGCGCATCGATAATCCGGCGTATTTCCTGTCGACGATGAGCGATCATATTGCGCCGTGGCAAGGCACCTATCTCGGCACCCGATTAGTGAGTGGTAATACCCGCTTTGTGTTGGCCGGGTCCGGTCATATTGCGGGCGTTATTAATTCGCCGACAAAAGACCGGTATGGTTATTTCACCAACGATCAGCTCGAAACCTCGTCTGAGGAATGGTTCAACAAAGCAACGGAAAATAAAGGTTCTTGGTGGCCGGATTGGCTGAACTGGATTACGCCGTTGGCGGGCGATCGAGTATCGGCACGCGCACCCGGAAGCGCAGATTTTCCATCCCTCGAAGACGCCCCCGGCCGCTACGCGCGCACCTTGATCGGCGATTTGAAAACCACCATTAGCGTGTGATGATGCGAAAAAATCGATGTGCCAATTCCAGCACATCGATTTTTTTACCGATCGATTCTTCGCAATAAATCTACGTGCGTAGTGTTTCCAAAAACTGCAGCAGGCAAGCATTAACCGCCTGCGGATTTTCCATCTGCACCAAATGCCCCGCTTTCGGAATCATCTCCACCGCGCGTAAATCGGGAAATTGCGCGCGCATCAGTGCAATTGGATCATCGCCATGAAATGCAGCGAGATCGATATCGCGCTCACTGCCAATAAAAAATGCCGGCACCGCGCTTTGTACATTTTCATACGGCCGACGCTGCTGCCATTTCAAATCCATTGAGCGATACCAGTTCAAACCACCGGTGAATCCAGAACGGCTATATTCAGACACATAAAATTCCATTTCTAACTCGTTAATCCACGGCCAGGGTAAAGGCGGCGAAGTCGGCAATGCATCGAGATAGGTGGTGCCGGGTGGATGCGCAAATACGGCGGCCATGTCGTACGCACCACTCAACGCATAAAATACTTTTTGGAGAAATTCGCGCGGCGCCGCATTGAGTGCAAGGTCGGCTGGACCAGGCTCGCGAAAATATTCGATGTGCAGAAAATGTTGCTTCGCGATTTCCGCATATTCGATCAGCGGCGGCACTTCTGGATTATGCGGCGCGGCAGGATTTTCCAGGCCGATAACGGCAATCACGCGCTCCGGCATGCGCAACGCGAAATCGTAAATAGCAAAAGCGCCAAAATCGAGGCCAATAAATATCGCTTTATGCGCGCCGATCGCATCGAGCAAACCAGCGAGATCGGCGCAGATCTTATCGACACCGTATTCTTCGACAGCGAGCGGCGCATCGGTCTGACCCATGCCGCGCATATCCGGCGCGATGACACGCCAACCCGCCTGCGCAATAGCAGGAATTTGATGACGCCAGCTGAACCACAGATGCGGAAAACCATGACACAGCACAACGGGTACACCGCTGCCCTGCTCGACATAATGCATACGAATGCCGTTGATGTGCGCGTAACGATGCTGCCACTCGGCCATAGCGAAACCTCTTATGTGTTGGTGCTCGATGACTTGCCTGCCGAGGCCACCTCCAGCGCGGCCTGATTCGCGCGCGCGATCTGGCGACGCATGACTTCGCTTAACGCAGTAGCGGCTCCGGCAATTTTCTCCATTAGACGCTCGATTTCCACGGTTGCATTGGAGCTGCGCTGTGCGAGTGTTCTCACCTCATCGGCAACGACGGCAAATTAATACAGATATATGACGGTCATGAGGCAAAAACAAAAACGCCGCTCACATTGAACGGCGTTTTTTGCGAACGAATTCGAAGATTAACTTAACTTATGCAAATACGCGTAGCTGGCCTGCAGCTCTTCGAGTGGCGGGCGCGCAAACGGCGGTTCCTGCTCGACAAAATACCCCTTCAACCCAGCTTGTTTTGCCGCTTTAAAAATCGCCGGCCAATCGAGAATGCCTTTACCGATTTCAGTACCTTCCATCTCGAAGCTGAGATTTTCACCCGCGTTGCGCTTGATATCTTTTACGTGCAATAGCTGAATACGATTTGGAAATCGTTTCAGATACTCGATCGGATCGTGCCCGGCATTGGCCACCCAGCCGCAATCCATTTCGATAGCGACCAGATTCGGATCGGTCATTGCCAGCAATTCATCGAATGCCAGTTTTCCGTCGATTTTTTTAAATTCGAAACCGTGATTGTGATAGGCAAACTGCAAGCCGGCCTTCTTTAAATTCTCGCCAGCTTTATTGAATTGCTCGGCGTTCCAGCGCCAATCGTCCATAGTAAAACTGCCCATCAATGCGGCGAATGCCGCCTCCGGCTTATTGCCCTTGGCCACATTCGCGAAGCGCGACATATCGGCAACCCATGGCGCAGAGCAGACCACGTATTTCGCCCCGAGCTGATGCGCGTCATCGATAGCCTGTTGCGCACCGCCCAGTAATTGCGGCAAACCATAATGCGCGCTCTGACACGCCAGTCCGGCGCGATCGAGCGCTTCGCGCATTTGCGTAGCTTTAATATTACTGGTAAAGCTCGCGGTCTCCACGGTGCGATAACCGATGGCGGCGATTTTTTGCAACGTGCCATCCAGATCCTTTTTCAATTCCTCGCTCACCGTGTACAACTGCACACCCACTGGTAGCTTCAGCGGATCGGCTTTTACGGCAGACGAGGCAGGTAACATTGAGACCGCGGCAGTGCTCGCGGCGGCCGCGAGAAAATCACGACGAGAAAAATGGCTCATGGTCCTTCTCCATTTAGTTAATCGATTTTCGTTACCCATTCACTTGCGATGCAGCGGTAAAAATCAGCGACGAATTTTGCTTTCGTTACCATTTTTACAATGGGTTTTACCCATCCCCGCAGCCCATGCGATGCCCTGTTCCAGCAGCTTCGCACTATTCGACTCCATGTACGACTCCGGACGATGACCGATCGCCGTGTAAAACGCGCGACCATCGCGGATGCATCGCGTCCAGGCAATAGGATGGTCTCCACCCATGCTCAGCTGGCGGGGATCGTAGGTGGCTTCGTCGATCGTTGCGAGAATATGCGCACCCGTGGTACGCGGATTGGATGCGAACGAATACCACTCCTCGGTCATCGTCCATTGGTCGGGCAGCTCCGAGGTGATGCCAGTTTTGGGTGTTTCGACTTTCACCACCGCTGACTGAAACTGCGGCCACATCGGATGCCCGATAAATTTTGCTCCGAGTAACGATGTCGCATACCAATCCCATACATAAAACGAGTCACCACCGGACCCGTGAATACCTGCATACCCGCCACCCTGTTCGAGATAGGTTTTGAATGCATCCTGCTGCGAAATAGTCAACGCATCGCCGCTAATGTTGTTCCAAATAACGGCATCAAACTTCTTCAATTGTGCAGGATTAAAAACCGCTCCGTTATCGGTAAAGATCAGCGACCAGCCATTTTTCGATGCCAATTCGCGCAACGCTGCACGCGCAGCGTTAACCGACGGCGCATCGAGAAAGCCGGTGATTTTTTCGAAAACCAATATCGCGGGATGCGCCTTCGTATCGGGTAATTCCGGTGGAGTATGGTCATAGCGCGCACAGCGTTGCGCAGCCGCCTCCTCAGTCACCGGAATGTCGGCGAGCGCACGATCCAGTTCATCCAATTTATCGGTTGTAACCGAAAACATTTCTGGAAGATGCCGAGGTGTAATAATTGCCGCAAACGTCGGCGGCTTGGCACTGAATCTAGCCACGCTCGGCATGAGCTTTTGCAGCACCTCTTTTGAGCGCGGATCAAGCAGCAAATCAATTAATACCGTGTTTGAGGAATAGGGCTCTCGCGCCAGCGGACAGTCGATTGCAGCTGGCTGAACTGGTTCGGCTACAGCCATCATTCTCATCAATACGAATCCAGCTGCAGCAACGTAGCGCATGATTTTTTTTGTCATTGGAATTCCTTAGCGAGAATCAAACAGCAACCAGTAATGATCCGAACAGGTCTACCCACGGTCGGTTGCCGACAACTGCAAGCGCAGCGGGAATTCTTGCTGCGCGGCCTTAATGGCCGCGACATGCGCTGCGCAAGCGGCCCAAGCCCACTTAAATTTTTCCTGCGCGCAATTGCGTAACGGCATAGTCCGTCGCACGTGCGGTCAACGCCATAAACGTCAGCGACGGATTGACGCATGACGATGACGACATGCACGAACCATCGGTGACAAATAAGTTGGGAATGTCATGGGCCTGGTTATGCGCATTGAGCACCGATTGTTTCGGATCCTTACCCATGCGAGCGCCGCCCATTTCGTGAATCGCAGTGCCCGGCGCATCGCCCAGACCCAACGGTATCACCTGCGCCATACCGGCGGCTTTCAACATAGCTGCAGCCTGCTTGGTCGCATCTTTCTGCATGCGCTTTTCGTTATCTTTGTACTCGACATCGAAACGGATTTGCGGAATCCCGTAATGGTCGACCAATTTATCGTCGAGTGTGACTTGATTGTCTTTGTATGGCAGACATTCACCGAAACCAATCAACGCCATGGTCCATACCGGCGGCTTGCGCAACGCGCGCTTGTAATCGGCGCCAAAACCGGGAACCTGCATCGCACTCATCTTCCATTCGGATGACATCGCCATGCCCTGGAAGCCGTAGCCACGAACAAAATCGGCATCTGCATCGCGACCGTTCAGGTTGCGAAAGCGCGGCACATAGATACCGTTGGGACGACGCCCTTTGTAATATTTGTCGTTGAATTCAGTTGTAATGCCTACCGCCGAAACGTAATCGGTATGGTCCATGACGTATTGACCGAGCGTGCCGCTGCTATTGGCCAGACCATTGGGGAACTCTGCGGAGCGCGAATTCAACAGTACCTGCAAGCTACCGAAGGTGGAGCCACACAAAAATACCAGGCGCGAGGTGAAGCGTAATTTTTCTTTGGTCGTCGTATCGATAATGCGCACGCCGGAAATGCGTTTGGTTTTCGGATCGTAATCGAGACCCTCGACCAAGCTATTCGCGCGCAGCGTTAAATTGCCGGTTTTCTGCGCCGCCGGTAGCGTTGAGCTGTGCGAACTGAAGTAAGCACCGACCGAGCAACCGCGCTGGCAAGGACCACAATAGTGACAGGCACCGCGATCGCCGAGCGGCTCGGTCAGATTCGCCACGCGACCGATCGTCATCTTACGATCGGAATACGCCGCTTCGATGCGTTGCTTGACCGCTTTTTCGACGACGTGCATTTGCATCGGCGGCATGAACTCGCTGTCCGGCAATTGCGGTAAATTTTCCGCCTGACCGCTGACACCGATAAACTTCTCAACGTATGAGTACCAGTCCTTGATGTCCTTGTAGCGAATTGGCCAATCGATACCGTGACCATCTTTTTTATTGGCTTCGAAGTCGAGGTCGCTCCAACGATACACCTGACGTCCCCACAACAACGATTTGCCACCGACCACCTCGGCGCGAAACCAATTAAACGGTTTACCCGGCGCCGTGGTGTACGGATTTTCGCGATCGTTGATAAAGAAATGGCGCGTTGTTTCATCGAACGCGTACAACTTTTTCTGAACGGAATAATCGGAGTCGTACAAGCCCCGCGGTGCGCGTCCACCGAACGGAAGCTTCCATGGCTCCAGATGCTCGGTCACGTAATCCTTACCATGCGTCAATGGCCTGCCGCGTTCGAGGATTAACACTTTCAAACCCTTCTCGGTAAGCTCTTTTGCCGCCCAACCGCCGGTTATACCGGAGCCCACCACAATTGCATCGAAATCGTATGACTGAGTCATTGCGTCACTCTTCCACTAAGAAAATCTACCGAGCGCTGGCGCACTCACCACGACCACTGCTTACCGACCTTGACGAAGTCAACATCGCCGTCGTAAACCATCGGCATCGGGTCGTAGATCAATTCCTGCTGCGCACCAACCTCGGAGGTGTAATAGCCGAGCACTGTCAATTCTTTGATCTTTTTAAAGAAAGGTGCCTTCGTATCGACGGTTTTTGCTTGCAAGTCACCACCAAACCCAGCAGCACCGAACGAGCGATACAATTTCGCCTGCTCTTCGGCGTCCTTCAACGCGAGCGTTTGCTGTTCCGCATGACACTTCAAAAATGTCTTCTTAAATTTCTGTTCGCAGAATTTATCGAGCGACGCCAACCCATCGAAGAAAATGACCCGCTCTTGATCGGTGTACCAATCGGCGACCATCATTTCGATGAATTTCGGCACACCCGCCTCAATCGCACCGGGCGTGTCGGTTTTCGGAATGATCATCTCGGCAAGCGTCATTACCATTTTCGATGTGTGCGCATCAAAAATCGCTTTCGATGGCACCGCCGTGGGCAATTCGCCAGCAATAAGATTTTGCGCCAGCGAGCCGGAAAATCCCGTACCGGCTCCGATAGCGATATACCGTAATAACTCACGACGATTCATGATATTCCTCGGCCGAAAACTTCAAATAGTGAAGCACTATAGAGTGCACCCTTAGCTCGAACAAATTAACTTTTGGTTAACTGGTCGCGTGCAATACCGCCATTTACGGTGCGATCGCGCCACCAAATAAACAGAAATATTGGCAACAAAATTACGGGAATAATCGCCACCGTTCGAAACGATTGCACCGATGCATAACGCAACACCACATCGAGTTGCTCCGGCGAGAGTTGCGCGAGTTTTTCAAGGCCGCCGGCAGCTTCGAGTTTGGCCTGGTCGAAAATGGCACCGAGCTTTGGTAATACGTATTGAATCGAGATGCCCCCGGCGAATCCGATCAAGCCCATGAACAATGCGCCGCCGCGTGGAAAACGTTCGGCGACGGAGGCCACCATGGTCGGATAAAAATAACAAACACCGATGCCCCAGATCGTCGCGGCAGCGAATGCGGTGATCGGCGAATTGGCAATACTCAGGCCATATAAACCAATCGCGGCGAGAATGCTGCCCATCGTCAGCAAACCAATCGCGGAAAACCGTTTAACCAACGCACCGGCGAAATGGCGCATCACAAACATCAATGCACTCACGTACACGAGGAGCAAAATGCCGCGAATACCAACGACGCGCGATAGCACCAGATCGACCCACTGCCCCGGGGCCAGCTCGGAAGCAACGGTCAACATCATGCAGATGAACCACAAGAAAAACATGGGCTGACGGCCAAGCTCACGAAACATATCGCCATAGCTATAACCGCTTGCTACACGCTCGGTAACGGGGAAATCTGTAGTTAGTACGAGATAGGCAAGAAGAAGCGCGGGAACAATCAACATCAGCAGATTGATCTGCCACGGCAGATTAATCGCACCGAACAACAAACCGAGCAACCCACCAGCGACGATGCCTGCCGGCCACCAGGCATGAAGAATATTGAGGCGATGCGTTTTCTCTTCGGGATAAATGGCGGTGACCATCGGATTACTGCTGGCCTCGACCGCGCCCCAGCCTAGACCCGTTAACAATAAACCCACCAACACCATTGGATAGGTCGCACTGCTGAGCGCTAAATACGATGCGAGCATCACCAGCAAACTGCCGAGAATGAACCCGCCGGCGGCGAACACCAGCATGCGGCGCGCGCCAACCAGATCGACCAGTGCGCTACCGAACAGCAGCGTCAGCGCAAACCCGGTAAACGTCATGCCCAACGCCTGTCCCACCATACCGGCCGAATTGGCGAGATCGAGCCGATCGAACAATTCACGCTGCAAATTGCCGGCAATATTCGCCCGCACGGCAAATCCCAGACCAATCATGAAGAGAGAAAGATTCGCGGTAAAAAATAAACGCTTGCGATTCAACATCGCTTGATTAGTCGACATCGTGAGGTCTCCGTATGGTCGTTATATTTATCGTTCGCTACATCCGCATGATGCGCCGTGAATACTTAAAAGTCTTCCCGCAGCGCGCGAAGCGTTGCGCAAAATTAACATTGTCGCAACACACTCAACGTTCAACGTTGCCGATACCTTGCGGTGGAACTGCGCAGTATCAGCTCATGCATTAATACTACCTGTCCGACTTTTTCGTTCTTGTTCGCGAGCTTAGCGATCATCTTCTGCATAGCTGCCCGACCGATTTCGCGACGCGGTTGATGGATCGTGGTCAGCGGCGGCTCGACATATTGCGCAAATTCGATGTCGTCGAAGCCAATCACCGATACATCCTCCGGCACGCATAAACCGCGTGCGCGCAAAACTTTGATCGCGCCGATCGCCATCGCATCATTTGCGGCAAAAATCGCCGTAAAAGCAATATCGTTATCGAGAATCGCCTGCGCAGCCACTTCACCCGATGCCAGCGAAAAATCGCCACGGCAGAGCAGTTTCTTATCGTATGCAACGGCGGCTCGTCGCAGCGCATTCCGATAACCACGCAGCCGGTCCTGCGACAGCGGCGTATGGGCAGGGCCATTGATAAAAGCAATACGACGATGCCCGAGTTCCAACAGATGTTCGGTGGCGACTTCCGCTGCCGTGATATTGTCGATACTGATCGAGGACACAGCCCTGTCATGCAAATATTCGCAGGCCATCACCACCGGAATACGCTTGCCGTCTTTGAACTCAGGAATTATCGGCAGAGTGTGTCCAAATGAAATGACGCCGTCGACCTGCCGCTGCCGGACACTTTGCAGATATTCCTGCTCGCGCTCGGCCTGATTTTGCGTATCGCCAATCAGCAACCGGTAGTGATGTCGTTGCGCCACTTCTTCCAGCCCCTGGATGATTAACGAATAAAATGGATTGCCGATATCGGGCAGCAATACCAGAATCGTTTGCGTGCTTTGCATACGAAAACTACGGGCCAGCGCATTGCGGACATAACCGATGCGTTCAATCGCCGCTTCGACTTTGCGCCGCGTCTCGGTGGTGACTTTTTCGGGCTCGGCCAGCGTTCGCGATACGGTCGCGGTGGATACCCCAGCAATGCGGGCAACATCTTTAATCGAACTCATGTTTTATTTTCTGCATCGGTTGCGCGTAAAGTGCAGCATTGCACCTGGTTGAGTTGGATGTGGCTGAGCAACTGTAATCGTTTACACCTGATGTATTCAACTGATACATTGGTGCGCCCGCAAAACGGCGCTCCCGCTACGCTTTACATCACGATAATTATTGAGGTTTCGATCCCATGAAAAAGTGGATTTTACGTATTCTCATTGCTCTGGTTGTCATCGCTGCCGCAGCGGGTGGCTGGTACTACAAATCAATGCGCGATATGGGTTTCTTCCGCACGCCCGTTTACGAAACAGCACGCCCCGATGTACCGGCGCTAGCGCACCCTGCCGTGCTCGTGTTTTCAAAAACCAATAGCTTCATTCATAAAGAGGCCATTCCTGCCGCCACATTGATGCTCGAACAACTCGCCAAGCAAAATGGCTGGTCGATTTATTTTTCGGGTAGCGGCGCGGTACATAACGCCGAGGATCTCGCCAAATTCGATGTCATCGTCTGGAATAACGTCAGCGGCGATGTATTGACTCCGGATCAACGCACGGCACTGCAAAATTATCTACAGAACGGCGGCGGCTTTGTCGGTATTCATGCGACCGGTGGCGACCGCAGTTACGACTGGGCATGGCATCCCGAAACGTTGATCGGCGCGCAATTCATTGGCCATCCGATGGATCCACAATTTCAAACCGCCACGATTCATATCGAAGATCAGAACGACCCCATCATGCAGGGCCTGGGCGCAACTTGGAGCCGCGAGGATGAATGGTATTCATTCGATCGCAGCGTTCGCGATAAAGGCTTTCGTGTGCTGGCAACGCTCGACGAGAGCACTTACAGCCCCAAAGTGTATGGCAAGTCGCTTGCGATGGGCGCAGATCACCCGATCATCTGGAAGCATTGCATTAAGAACGGTCGCGCCTTCTATTCCGCCCTCGGTCATACCGCCGCAACTTACAGTGAGCCGAAATATCAAACGCTGATCACGCATGCGATCGCGTGGGGCGCGGGACTCGAAGGCGATAAATGCGTCGAGGGTCAATTAGTGCAACAGGCGGCTGCCGCCGATACTGCAACTCAATAAACGTACGAGGTTTTACGTGGATATCGTCATTTTCGGTGGCAGCGGCGATTTGTCGCTGCGCAAACTACTGCCCGCGCTGTTTCAATTGACGGCCGAGAAACATACGACTCAGATGCGTCGTATTCTCTGTTGTGGTCGCGATCAAAAAACGGCGGATGAATTTCGCGTTCGTGTCGCGGAAAGCCTGCGCAAACACAAAACCTTTCTTACCGACGATCAGCTGCAGAATTTTCTACAACTGGTTTTCTATGTCGGCATTGATGTCTACCAGGCGAATAATTTTCCCGCGCTAAAAACCGCGCTGCCCGACTACGACGCGCAGCCAAAATTATTTTACCTGGCGACGCCGCCCGAATTATTCGGCCCGATTTGCCATCAACTCGCACAACAGCAATTGATTCCGCAAGGCTCGCGGGTGGTGCTGGAAAAACCGATCGGCAGCGATCTGGAAAGTTGTCGTGCCATCAACGCCGAAGTGGCCGAAGCGTTCGATGAGTCGGCGATTTTCCGCATCGATCACTATCTCGGCAAAGAGACCGTACAGAATCTGATTGCGCTGCGCTTCGGTAATTCATTGCTGGGGCCAGTGTGGAATAACCAATACATCAGTCACGTGCAGATCACCGTCGCCGAAACCGTCGGCATCGAAGGCCGCACCAGTTATTACACGAAATTCGGCGCATTCAAAGACATGGTGCAGAACCATCTGCTGCAACTGCTGTGTCTGGTCGCGATGGAACCGCCAAACAGTTTGCAGGCCGATGCGATTCGCGATGAAAAAGTAAAAGTGTTGCGCGCGCTCGCACCGTTCACGCCCGAAAGCGCAGCCCTGCATACCGTACGCGGTCAGTATCGCGAAGGCATTGTGCAAGGCGAAAAAGTCGCGGCGTATGGGCAGGAAGTCAGCGACAGCGAAGATCAAAATACCGAAACCTTCGTTGCATTGCGCACCACCGTGAATAATTGGCGCTGGGCCGGCGTGCCGTTTTATCTGCGTACCGGTAAACGTATGACGCGGCGTTTTTCCGAAATCGTTATCGAATTTAAACCACTGCCCTTTTCAATTTTTTCGCATCGCCCCGGCGAGCAGACCAACAACCGTTTATTGATTCGCCTGCAACCCGAAGAAAATATTACGTTATCGATGCTGCACAAAAAGCCTGAGCTATCGCCGAAGATGATGCTGCAACCGGTCGAACTCGATTTGACCGCATCGCGGCGCGAAAGCAAAACCGGCAGCTACGATGCGTATGTGCGGTTGCTGCTCGATGTCATCAATAACAATCAAACCTTGTTCATGCGGCGCGATGAAGTTGAAACTGCATGGTCATGGGCCGACGGTCTGATCGCGGCGTGGCGCGAACTGCAAACATCGCCATTGCCGTATCTCGCCGGCAGCATGGGACCCGATGCGTCGATCAATCTGGTAGGCCGCGATAATGTCACGTGGTTTCTCAGCTGATCGATTTCCACTGCAACCCAACTAACAGAATTAATCATGCATCCAACACTGCTCGCCATTACTGAACGTATTCGTAAACGCAGCATCGACACACGTCGCGCTTATCTCGATAAATGTCAGCGCATGCGCGATCAGGGTCCGACGCGACATCATTTATCATGCAGCAATTTCGCGCACGCTATCGCCGGTTGTGGTGCTGCCGACAAACAGACCTTGCGCTTTACCGACGCCAGCAATATCGCCATCGTCTCCGCGTACAACGACATGCTGTCCGCGCATCAGCCGTATCACAATTATCCAGAGCTGATTAAAGACACGATCGCCGCGCTCGGCAGTACCGCGCAATTTGCCGGCGGCGTGCCGGCGATGTGCGATGGCATCACGCAGGGCAATGCCGGTATGGAACTGAGCCTGTTCAGCCGCGATGTGATTGCAATGGCCACCGCCGTGGCGCTGACGCACAACGCCTTCGACGGCATGTTGCTGCTCGGCATCTGCGACAAGATCGTGCCGGGATTATTAATCGGCGCGTTGTCGTTCGGTCACCTGCCCGCGGTATTTGTACCGGCCGGTCCGATGCCGAGCGGATTATCCAATTCCGAAAAAGTGCGCCTGCGACAAGAATATGCGGCGGGTCGCGTCGGCGCCGATGTATTGATGGAAGTCGAAACCAAGTCGTATCACAGCCCGGGCACGTGTACGTTTTATGGCACCGCGAATAGCAACCAAGTGCTGCTCGAATTCATGGGACTGATGCTGCCGGGTTCGGCATTCGAGAACCCAGGCACCGAGCTGCGCGATGCATTGACCCGCAGCGCTGCACAGCGCATCACGCAAATCACCGCACTCGGCAATGACTATCGGCCGATGTGCGAAATCGTCGACGAACGCGCGATCGTCAACGCCCTGGTCGGTCTGATGGCGACCGGCGGCTCCACCAATCACACGATGCACTGGATCACCATCGCCCGCGCTGCCGGCATCATCATCGACTGGGACGATTTCGCCGATATATCCGCGATTACCCCGCTGTTAACGAATATCTATCCGAATGGTTCAGCGGACATCAACGCTTTTCACGACGCTGGCGGAACCACCGCCGTCATGCGCGAATTGCTTGACGGCGGCCTACTGCACGCCGATGCCAATGCCATTGTCGGTTCCGGTTTGAATGCGTACACGCAAGCGCCGATATTGGAAAACGAAACGCTGCAATGGCAGCCCGCGCAAAAACCCGCAACAGATAGCACCGTATTGCGACCACTCAACAATCCATTTGCGCACGAAGGCGGATTAAAAACCCTGCGTGGCAATCTCGGCCGCAGCGTCATCAAGATTTCCGCGGTGAAAGAAAAATATCGCGTGGTCGAAGCTCCCGCGCAGATATTTCATAGTCAGGAAGAATTTTTCGCTGCATTCCAGCGCGGCGAACTCGATCGCGATGTGATTGCAGTGGTGCGCTATCAGGGACCGAAAGCCAATGGCATGCCCGAATTACATAAACTGATTCCCTATCTTGCGATTTTGCAGGACAAAGGTTTTCATGTAGCACTGGTCACCGATGGTCGTTTGTCGGGCGCATCGGGCAAGGTACCTGCGGCCATTCACGTCACACCCGAAGCCGGTGTTGGTGGGCCGCTCGCCAGAGTGCGCGATGGCGATCGGCTGCGCGTGGATGCAACCAATGGCACGTTATCGGTATTGCTCAGCGATGAGGAATTAGCACAGCGGGAAATCGCGCCAGCGAATCTTGAAAATCATCAAAATGGATTCGGCCGCGAATTATTCGCCTCCTTTCGCGCAGCCGTCAGCGGCGCCGAGGACGGTGCCAATATCTGGAGTTTCTAACGATGAGCACGACACTGGCATTGATTGGCGATATCGGTGGCACGAACTGCAGATTGGCGCTGGCCCGCGACGGCGAGTTGATACGCGGATCGATTCAAACCTATGCCGTGAGCGCATTCCCAACGTTGACGGCCGCTGCGGAAAATTATCTACAGCAGCACAATGTAAACGCTCACAACGCGTGTCTCGCTATCGCCGGGCCTGTCGGCGGTGACTGGGTGCAGCTCACCAATGCGCCGTGGAAATTTTCGATTGAAGCTACGCGCGCCGAACTCGGCTTGAAACGTTTGCAAATCATCAACGATTTTCAGGCAGTAGGATTATCGCTGCCGCATTTGCGCGAAAATCAATTAGAGCAAATTGGTGGCGGCGCACCGCAATCCGGCAAACCTAAGGTAGCGCTTGGTCCCGGCACAGGCTACGGCGCGACGCATGTTATCCCGCACGGCAATGAATTCATCGCCATCCCCACCGAAGGCGGCCACATTTCGGTAGCACCGAGCACACCGCTCGAAATCGATTTATTCGCCTGGGCGCTGCAACACAATCTGCAAATTACCTGCGAACAATTTCTGTCGGGGCCCGGATTAAAAACGCTGCATCGCGGTTTGCATGCACTCAAAACCAATCACGATCCTGCCGCACTCGAAGCATTGAGCGCTGCCGATGTACAAATACGCGGCGTCGATGGCAGCGATCCAATTTGTGCAGAAGCGCTGAATGTATTTTGCGAACTGCTCGGCACCGCCGCACGCGATCAGGCATTGGGGACATTGGCGCAAGGCGGTATTTATATTGCAGGCGGTATTGTGCAGCGCTTCATTCCGTTCCTCCGCACCAGCAAATTCCGCGAACGTTTTGAGAACAGCGCGACGATGCGCGCGATTCTCGAAAAAATTCCGGTGTATGTGATTACCGAAGAAAATCCCGGCCTGGTCGGTGCTGCGGCGTCGACGCACAATCGCTGAACGCGGTTGTCGCCGACAAAATTAAAAGCTGATTATTTTTGCTGACGCGCTGCTTTGATCAATTGCCACATACCCGCCAACGTGCGGCCATTCATAATAGTCAGCATCGCTTCCGCCATTGCAAAACTGAGTTTACCGCCGCTGAAGGCGACAAGTTGACGCAATGGCATTTCCGCTGCGATGCCTTCCATCATTTTCGATAGCACCTTGTCATTCGATCGCTCGGCCATGCCCTGCATTGCGCCGGCAATACTTTTGTGCAGCTGACGACCGAGAAAGGTTGTGCGCATTTCGCCGATCAAGGAATTCATATGGAATTTTTCCTCGGCGACATTTTTCGGCAAATCGCTGCCAAACACTGCTTTGAATTGCGCATCGTCGATGCGTAATTCCGTGTTCGATAAACCGTAATAAATAGGCGCGTGCGTACGCAGATCGCTGTTGGCGGAAATGGCGTGATCGGAATCGATCGATAGCTCACCGTTCAACCGAATATCGCGGCTCGATGCGCCAATCGCAATCGAGAATAGACCGCTTTCCACAACCCAAGCATTGCGGCCACTATCAAAAAATGCGAACGCGCGCTGATCCAACGTGAATTGCACTGTCTGTTCTTCGCCCGGTTGCAAACGAATTTTTTCGAATGCCTTTAATTCCTGCTGCGGGCGATATGCGGTCGATTGCTGATCGCGCACATAGAGTTGCACGATCTCCGCCCCCACCAACGCACCGATATTTTTTACCGTGAACGATACCTGCACCGACTGATCGGCATTGAATCGAGTGTGCGACAGGGTCAGGTGCGTATATTCGAATTGCGTGTAGCTCAAACCATGCCCAAACGGGAACGCCACCGCCTTTTGCGCGGTATCGTAATAGCGATAACCGACGTAGATACTTTCGCGATATTCGACACGGCGCGGACCGCCCGGAAAATAATTATGCGCCGGCGTATCCACCAACTGCAGCGGCCACGTTTCAGCGAGTTTCGCACTGGGATTGATCACGCCGAGCAGCAAATCGACAATGGCGCTGCCACTGGCCTGTCCACCGAGATAACCGGCAATTACCGCCTTCGCTTTTAACAACCACGGTATTTCGACCGGCGCGCCGCTCGACAATACAACGACAACGTTTGGGTTAGCTGCGGCGACGCGCTCGATCAATACGCTGTGTGCTGCCGGCATTTGCATATGCTGGCGGTCGAAACCTTCGGATTCATAAATTTCCGGTAGGCCGGCGAAAATTACCGCGACCTCAGCAGCGCGTGCAGCAGTGCACGCAGCCTCGATCAATGCTTCGTCAGGACTTTCGGAATCGCGCTGATAGCCTTGCGTATATTCGAACGCGATCTGCATTGCGCTGAGGGTATCGCAGGCATTATCGATACGCGTTGGATTGATCTGCGAACTGCCCGATCCCTGATAACGCGGCTTTTGTGCAAATTCACCGATAATGGCGAGCTTCGCGGTTTTTCTCAGCGGCAGAATATTCGCGTCGTTTTTCAGCAACACCATTGATTCAGTGGCGGCACGACGCGCCAGTGCATGATGCGCATCGCGATCGTACTGAAAATCCTGAACGAGATTTTTCGTGCCCGCCTCTACCAGGGTCAGCACGCGCGCTACCACTTTATCGAGCGCTGCTTCGTCGAGGCTACCTTCTCTCACTGCCGCTACAATTTTTGCGTCATTGATGCCGGCACTCGATGGCATTTCCAGATCGAGTCCGGCGCGCACACCCTCGACACGATCGTTGCAACCACCCCAGTCGGAAACGACAAGCCCTTTGAATTGCCACTCGTTGCGCAACACACCGTCGAGCAACCATTGATGCTCACCGCAGTAAACACCGTTAACGCGGTTATACGCCGACATAATCGTGGTCGGTTGCGATTTTTTAACGGCGATCTCGAAACCGGTGAGATAAATTTCGCGTAGCGCGCGCATGTCGACCACCGCATCGATAATCATGCGGCGGTATTCCTGGTTATTGACTGCGTAATGTTTCAGCGAGGTGCCGATACCCTGGCTTTGTACACCGTTAATCCAACTCGCCGCCAATTCGCCGCCGAGCAATGGATCTTCGGAAAAATATTCGAAATTACGCCCGCACAGTGGCGAGCGTTTGATATTGATGCCGGGGCCGAGCAACACCGCGACTTTTTCTTCGCGCGATTCTTCGCCGAGCGCAACGCCGACTGCGTATAGCAATTCGCGATCCCATGAATTCGCAATCGCCGATGCCGTCGGAAAACACGTTGATGGAATGCCTTTGATTTCCATGCGATCGAAATTGCCCGCTTGTTTGCGCACGCCATGCGGACCGTCGGTCACCAACACGGGAGGAATATCCAAGCGCGGAATCGCCTGTGTCTGCCAATAGTTCTGACCCGAACACAACGATGCTTTTTCTTCCAGCGTCAATTCCTGCAGCAGTTCAGTCACGCTCTTATTCATCGGATTTCCTTCGTGTTTTAATCGAATCTCTCGCATTTCCAGCGAGCATTTATGCCGCTGCAAAGTACGCGCAGAGCGGCCGGCAGACTGCGTATGCGGGCGCACAATGTAAACGTTTGCCGCAAATAAAAAAAGGACGGCCAATTGGCCGTCCTATGGGTGCAGCGCAGAGGAGTCTCGCCGCAAAACTGAACAAATCGATTAAACGATACCGCTGCTCGAACCGCCTTTGGCGGGACGCGCTTCGGCACAGGCGTTGCGATAGCCGCTGGCGCGATACACCGCGATCGGATCTACCGCTGCGTTATTTTGCAAGCGCGCTTTCGCCAGAATTGGGCTGACATCGGTGATGTATGCCTTCTTCAACGTCTGCGCTGACATCAGCACATCGGTGTTGTCCTGATAGGTCGCCAGCGCTTCGCGATCGACAATCAATGCTTGCGCGTACGCACGCTGAATTTCGATCGCACTAGTGATCAGGCTTTCGATCGGATCGGTGACGTTGTGCGATTGATCGAGCATGTGTGCCGGTTCAACCGTCGGCGCTTTGCGCCATTCGGCATCGACCAGCTCGTTGAAAATCAGGAACAGGCGGAACGGGTCGACCGAACCGGTATCGAGATCGTCATCACCGTATTTCGAATCGTTGAAATGGAAGCCGCCGAGTTTCTGCGCATGAATCAGGCGCGCGACGATCATTTCGATATTCACGTTCGGTGCGTGATGACCGAGATCGACCAGGCAATACGCTTTCGGACCAAGCGTTTGCGCAGCGAGCAGCGAGCTGCCCCAATCCTGAATCACCGTCGCGTAAAATGCCGGCTCGTAAAATTTATGTTCGAGCAGCATTTTCCAACTATCGGGCAGCGCTTTGTAAATTGCTGCAGCCGATTCGAGATAACGCTCATACGCACGCGCGAAATTTTGCTGACCGGGAAAGTTTGCCCCATCGCCGATCCACACCGTCAACGCATCGGAACCGAGAATCTCGCCGGCGCGAATGCAGTCGATATTGTGCGCAATCGCCTGCTCGCGCACCGCGCGATCGATGTGCGTAAGGCTGCCGTATTTGTACGACAATTTTTGATTCGCCTGATCCTGGAATGTGTTCGAGTTGACCGCCGAAAATGTCAGACCGCGCTCGTTCGCGTAGCTTTTCAAACCTTTCAGATCGTCGGTGTAGTCCCACGGAAAATGCAGCGATACCGGAGAAGTCGAACCAGACAACTGACTGACTACCGCGCAATCGTCCATTTTTTCGAATACATTGCGTGGCTCGCCGCGGCCGGGGAAACGCGCGAAACGCGTACCGCCGGTACCGACGCCCCACGACGGCACCGCCACTTCGAATTTCGCAACAGCGGCAGTCACTGTTTCGATATCTACACCACGACGGCTCAGTTGTTGCGCGAGCGCGTCGTAATCGGCATTCAGCGCAGCACTGTTAGCGGCATTATTGCTCGCGACCAGATCAGCGGAAATCATCGTTTTTTTCATGGCACACCTCAGCGCAAATGGATATCAACGCGTAAACGCACCGGCGTGGCCGGCGTCGACATTTAAAATATTACCGGTGGATTTCGCCGATTCTTCGGTGGCGAAAAACACTACCGCTTTTGCGATATCTTCCGGCAGCACATCGCGCTTCAACAGGCTGCGCGCGCGGTAATGCGCCTGCAACTCGCTCGGATCGATGTTATATGCCGCAGCACGTTCCTTCTGCCATTCGCCGTCCCAAATGCGCGAACCGCGTAATACCGCATCCGGGTTGATCGCATTGACACGAATGCCGTGCGCGCCGCCTTCGAGCGCGAGTACACGCATCAATTGCAGTTCAGCCGCTTTGGCAGAGCCGTATGCGGCAGTATTCGGCGATGCCGAAAGCGCATTTTTTGACGCGATGAAAATGATCGAACCGCCGAGCGCCTTCATGCGTTTGAACGCTTCGCGCGCAGTGAGGAAGTAACCCTCAACCAATACACCGTAGTTTTTACGCCACAGCTCGATGGTGGTTTCTTCGATCGATGCAGCCGATGCGATACCAGCGTTCGCTACCATGATGTCGACACCGCCAAATTCGAGCGTAGTAGCACCGAACGATTCGATGACTGCCTGCTCGTCGGTGACATCGACGACTGCGCTGCGCACATTATCGGCGCCGAATTGTTTGGCAAAACCGGCGTGCACTTCTTCCAGCATTTTCGCGTCGCGATCGACCAGCATTACTACGGCACCGGCCGCAAGCAGATGCGCGCTGGTTGCGGCGCCGATACCACCCGCAGCGCCAGTGACGTAGCCGATGCGGCCGCTTAGCGGTTTCGGCGGTGGCATGCGCTTCAATTTTGCTTCTTCGAGCAGCCAATATTCGATATCAAAAGCTTCCTGCTCGTCGAGACCGACATAGCGGCTCACTGTCTCGGCGCCGCGCATCACATTGATCGCATTGATGTAGAACTCGGCGGCGATACGCGCGGTCGCAGCGTCTTTCGCAAACGTCGCCATACCGATACCCGGAATCAAAATAACAACCGGATTCGGATCGCGCAGCGCGGGGCTATTGTCGTGTTTGCAACGCTCGTAATACGCGGTGTACTCGGCGCGATAGGCATCGACCGCTGCAGCAATGGTCGCATCGTCGGCATCGGCGGCGATGACCAACGGACGAATTTTTGTCCGCAGAAAATGATCCGGGCACGAAGTGCCCACCGCAGCCAGTTCGCCTACCCGCTCGGAATTAACAAATTCGAGCACTACCGCGTCGTCACGGAAATAACCGATTTTCGGCGCACCGCTATTTATCGCAGCGCGCAGGCGCGGTAGCAGATTTGCAGCCTGACCACGACGTTCGTCGGCGCTCGGCGAAGTCACTTTAGCGGCACCGAAAATCCGCCGATCGCCGCGCGCTTCATTCAAATATTGCGCAGCTTTCGCCACCATTTGCAGCGAGGCTTCGTAGCATTCTTTCGCGGTATTGCCCCATGCAAACATGCCATGGCCGGCGAGAATAAGACCTTTAATGCCCGGCCGCGCCTGCACCGCCGCGCGCAAATCGAGTGCAAGCTGGAAGCCCGGGCGACGCCACGGCAACCAACCGATTTCATCGCCATAAATCTTCTTGGTCAGCGCTTCGCTATCCGCCGCCGCGGCAATTGCGATTACCGCATCCGGATGAATATGATCGATGTGCGCAAACGGCAGATAACCGTGCAGCGGCGTATCGATGCTGGCCGCGCGAGGATTCAGATTAAAAGTGCAGTGGGATTGCAGACCGACCATTTCGTCTTCTTCGGCCGGACCGCGATAAAGTTTTTCGAGTTGCAGCAAACGGTCGAGATACAGCGTGGCGAAGCCATCGCGCTTCATCGACCCGAGATCGCCGCCCGATCCCTTAACCCACAGCACAGTAACGGGCTGGCCGGTCAGCGGATCCACGTCCTGAATTTTTGCGGAGGTATTACCGCCGCCGAAATTGGTGAGGGCCAAGTCGGAACCGAGTAAATTCGAGCGATACAGCAATAAACCGGCTTCATCGAGGCCCGCGGTAGCTGCAGCATTCCAACGATTTTCGGGGACTTTGAACATGGATTCAGTACTCACTAGCGCACACCTCTAGGACAGTGTTGGAACCACCGCGTAAGCTGTGCCCACGCATGATCGGCGGTCTTCTTTTCATTGATAGGTTCGAATGTTTCTCATTAATAGCTGCGAGAGTTTCTTTGTCATTATTGGGTACGAATGGTACCATTCGATCACAAACGATCAATATAAATCAAGTTAGATCAGTTGAAAATGACCCAGACTACCATTTCGAACGCGGTCGCCATCGTGGATTTAGGCAAGACACGCGCAAAAGTCTCCGTTTTTTCCGAACAGGGCGACGTGCTGGCGGCGCTGGATGCCCCGTCCGGTCAATTTACCAGTGCGCCCGGCACGCTGAATATCAAAAGCATCGGCGAATGGTGCGATAGCGCGCTGATTACACTGTATCGGCAATTTCCTTTCGCGCACTTAATTCCAGTCACGCACGGCGCGACGGCAGTCATTCTCGATGCCGACAATTCGCCCTGGCCGGTACGCGATTATGAAGCGTTAATCGATGCCGAAATTTCAGCGCGTTACGATACCGCACGCCCCTCCTTTATCGAAACAGGCTCACCCGGACTGCCAATCGGTTTGAATCTCGGTCGCCAAATTTATGCGCAGCAATACGAAAATCCCGAGCGTTTTGCGCAAGCGAAAGCGCTGCTGACTTATCCGCAATATTGGGTGTGGCGCTGGTGCGGTGCGCTCGGCAGCGACGCCAGCTCACTTGGCTGCCACACCGATTTATGGAATCCCCTCGCCGGCACCTGGTCGAGTCTCGCCATTCACTACGGCTGGGATCGTAAATTTCCGCCGTTGGTGAATGCCGGCGCGGTTGCAACGACAATCGACAAAAATTTTGCACGCAGACTCGACATCAACGGCGGCGCCGACGCAATTCAAGTGCATTGGGGCATTCACGATTCGAATTCCGCGCTCGCGGCTTTTATCGGCAGCGAAGAGCCCTTCACGCTGCTGTCCACCGGCACGTGGTTGATCGCGTTCGGTGTGGGTGCGACAGCAACCGCTCTCGACGCCACGCGCGATACGCTGTGGAATGTCGATGTCCAAGGTCGCCCTGTTGCCTCTGCGCGCTTCATGGCCGGGCGCGAACGCGAAGCCGTCGCGGGTGCGCGGCCTGCCGCCAGTGCGAAAATGCTGCATCATTTATTGCAGACCGATAACGCGCTGGTACTGCCGGCCTTTGCGCCGGGCGGTCCCTTCCCCAATCTAACAGGTCGACTCAGCGGCGACTGTGGCCTTAGCGATAACTCTCGTGCTGCGCTTGCTTCGCTATATCTGGCGTTGATGATCGATACCGTTCTGGATTTGATTGGCAGCGTCGGTGCGCTGATTATCGAAGGACCGTTGGCGAAAGACGAAGCCGCACTCGCAGCGCTCGCCGCATTGCGTCCGCAACAAACGGTAAAAGCGACGACGGCGAATTGTGTTGCGTACGGTGCAGTGCGCTTGACGCTGGGGATCGATCATCTGGCTGTCCCGAGCACACGCACCATTGCACTCAATAATGAGCTGATTGCTCCGCTCAAAGCGCGACGCGATTTGTGGCGCCGCCGTATTCACGAAATAACCCAGTAGTCGATACGACATAATTCACTGAGATGAAAAACCGATGAGCAGCCTGTCACGCGTTTTTAAAATTGCCGATTTACGCAACCTCGCCCGCGCTAATTTGCCGCGCATGGTGTTCGATTACATCGATGGCGGCGCCGACGATGAAATTACCCTGCGCGACAATTGCGAGCGCTTCAAGGAATACAAACTGTTGTGGAATTCGCTATGTGATATTTCGAAAATCTCCACGACCACCACCGTGTTAGGCAGCGAAGCCAAATTGCCTTTCGTCATTTGCCCAACGGCGACATCGCGGCTATTTAATCCAGTCGCCGGCGAGCGTGCCGTCGCCAAAGCAGCACACGATGCCGGCATGATTTACTCGCTGTCGACGCTGGCAACGACCACTATCGAAGACGTTGCGAAAGTTCACCCCGGCCCGAAATGGTTTCAAATTTATGTGTGGAAGGATCGCGGCCTCGTGCGCGAAATGCTGGCGCGCGCAAAAGCCGCGGGATTTACCGCAGCAATATTAACGGTCGATGTCCCCGTGGCCGGCAATCGTCAACGCGATCACTACAACGATTTCACCATTCCACCGAAAATTACCCCGCGCACTGCGATGCAGGCGCTCGCGTGTCCGAGTTATCTCGCAAAATTATGGACGACGCCCGAAGTGCGACCCGAAAACGTCGTGCATTCGGTACCGGCGATCGGCAGTGGCATGATCGAATTCTTGAACGGGCAGCTCGATCACACGCTGACCTGGAAAGATGCTGGCTGGATGCTCGAAGCATGGGACGGCGAATTCGCGTTTAAAGGCATCACCACCGCGGCCGATGCGAAACGTTGCGTCGATATCGGCGCCACCGGCGTCTGGGTTTCGAATCACGGCGGCCGTCAGCTCGATACCTCGCCGGCGACAATCGATGTACTCGATACCGTGGTGCAAGCAGTCGGCGATCGCGCCGACGTGATTCTCGACGGCGGTATTCGTCGCGGTACCGATATCGTTAAAGCGCTTGCGCTCGGTGCGAAAGCAGTCGGTATCGGTCGGGCCTACTTATACGGATTGGCTGCGGCTGGCGAACCCGGCGTGGCGCGCGCAATTCAAATTCTTGCCGACGAACTGCGCCGCAACATGGCATTGATGGGGTGCGCGAATATCGAGTCGATTTCGCGCGATTTGATTATTAAACCGCAGGGATATTGAGTGCGTCGTAGCGCGCTCGATTAGTTCGCAACAATCACGTTGATGCCGGCCCTGCGCAACATCGCCAGATCGGCGGTCGTGGCACCGGCATCGGTAATTACCGTATTGATCTCATCGAGACCGCACAGCAATAACGCGGCAGTATTGCGGAATTTGCTGCTGTCGAGCAGCACGATCAACGAATCGGCGCGCGCCATTAATTTGCGCTCGGCCTGAATCAAAATCGTGTCGGCCTGCATCAGCCCTTTTTCGCTGATCGCCGCCGCGCTGAGAAAAAATTTGCTGGCGTGAAAACGCTTGAGACCATCGTCCTCGAACGGACTCAGAATAATGTTCTGCTCGCGGAAAATACTGCCGCCGGGTACTGCCAGTTGCACGCCCGTTTGGCGCAGTAAGACATCGACAATGTGTAGCGAATTCGTCAACACATGTAAATTATTGGCCTGCAGATAGGGGCACATTTGAAATGTGGTAGTGCCGCCGTCGATGATGATCGCTTCGCCCGGCTTGCATAATTTCGCAGCTTCGCGGCCAATCGCAGTTTTCTGTTCGATGTGCTGGCGCACGTTGAGTTCGAACGGCGTTCCGGCGAGATGATGGTCGGACGTTTCAACCATTCGTGCGCCGCCATGCACCCGCTGCAATAATCCAGCGACCGCGAGGCGCTCGAGGTCGCGGCGCACAGTGGCGGGCGAAGCGCTCATGTGCTCGCAAAGATGTTGCAATGAAACAAATCCCTGCTCCTGCAGAATCTTTAAAATAAAATCGTCGCGCTCGGTCGCGTGCATGATTAATCAGCTCTAACTTTATGTTTTAAGAGGAGAATTACTATTCGACCGAGTGTACACACTAATCGTTGAGTGGTCACGCTCGAAAATGATACATTATGATTGCATTTGAGCTATTACACTGTGTGTTTTCCGCCGCGCAATAATGACCACATTGAATTCAATAATCATAAGCAGGAAAAAATCGTTGTTCACTAAAACACTGTTAAACACTCTGATCGCGTTGACGCTATTGCTGACGACCGCCTGCTCTTCGCGCGAATCTGCGGGAACCATACGCATTGGCGTCGTCGCCAAATCGCTCGGCAATGGTTTTTTTGATGCCGTACATAAAGGCGCCGATGAAGCCGCCCAAGCACACGGTAACGTAAAAATTATTTTCACCGGCCCCACCGCCACCACCGCCGAAGGTCAGATCGAAGTCATCAATGCGTTAATCGCACAGCATGTCGACGTCATCGCCATATCCGCCAATGATTCCGACGCATTGGTGCCGGCGCTGAAAAAAGCGCTGAAACGCGGCATAAAAGTGATGTCGTTCGATTCCGCAGTCGCGAAAGAAGGCCGCATCGTACATCTGTCGCCGTCGTCGGATGCATTGGTCGGGCGCACCTGCGATCGTCTTGCCGCCAGTGCCGCACCCGCAGCGCGCGGCAAATTCGCCATCGTTTCAGCGACGCCAACATCGACCAACCAAAACGCATGGATCGCGGAAATGAAAAATGCGTTGCCGGAATTTCCCGGCCTCGAATTAGTGGCCGTCGTCTACGGCGATGATCTTGCCGATAAGTCGTATCGCGAAACCGCTGCACTGTTAAAACAATATCCCGATCTCGCCGTAATTGTTTCGCCCAGCTCAGTAGGCATTGTTGCCGCTGCCAAAGCGGTCGAAGATCAAGGCGCCACCGGCCGCGTATTCGTGACTGGACTGGGACTGCCCTCCGAAATGGCGGGACATGTGCATCAGGGCACGGTGAAAAGTTTTGCAATCTGGAATCCGATCGATCTCGGCTATGCCGTCACGCAAATTGCCGTGCAGCTCGCGCATGGTGACCCTGTCGGCCCGAACACAACGGTGTCGATTGGCCGTCTTGGCAACGTCACTTTCGATGCGGATGGCAGCGGTCCGATGGGCGAGCCATTCGTTTACGATAAATCCAACGTCGATCAATTTTCGCAAATTTTTTAGCGGTCACCTTAATGACGAATCCAGCAAGAAATAGCGCCGATCACGACGCGATACCCGTGCTTACACTGAGCGGCATTAAAAAATCGTTCGGCGGCGTGCGCGCACTCGTCAATGGCGAATTGCAATTGTATCCCGGCTCGGTCACTGCATTGATTGGCGAAAATGGCGCGGGCAAATCGACGCTGGTGAAAACGCTGACCGGCGTTTATCAACCCGATGCGGGCGAAATTTGCATCGATGGCAAACCGGTGCACATCGCATCGCCAACCGTTGCGCAACAACTCGGCATTAGCGTGATTCATCAGGAGTCTGTCGTATTCGATGCACTGTCGGTCGCGGAAAATATTTTCATCACCGGTCGTCCGCTCAAACATGGTCTCATCGATTGGAAAACCATGCGCCGGCGTTCGCGCGAAATTATGGAAAAGCTCGAAACGCCAATCGATCCCGACACGCTGGTCGGCGATCTCAGTGTCGCGCAAAAACATATGGTGCAAATTGCACGCGCACTGAGTCATGACAGCCGCGTCGTTATTATGGATGAGCCGACTGCCGCGTTGTCACACCACGAAGCCGAAGAATTATTTCGCATCGTGCGCCAGCTGCGGGACGAAGGCCGCGCGCTGTTATTTATCAGCCATAAATTTGAAGAAATTTTTGCGATTGCCGATCGCTATGCGGTATTTCGCGATGGCGGTGCCATCGGTCACGGATTGGTGTGCGACACCGACACCAACCAATTAATCGACATGATGGTCGGTCGCTCGGTCGAACAGATTTTCCCAAAAGTACCGGTGGAATTAGGCGCAGAAGTATTGCGCATCGAACATTTTTCGCGGGCGCCGGAATTTCGCGATATTAATTTTTCAGTGCGCCGCGGCGAAATCCTCGGTATTTATGGTTTGGTTGGCGCCGGTCGCAGCGAAGTCATGCAAGCATTGTTCGGGCTCAATCCCATCGATGGCGGCGTCATTTACATCGACGATAAACCCGTGCGCGTTCGCAGCCCGCAGGAAGCGATTCGTCATGGTATCGCCTTGGTCCCTGAAGACCGTCAGCACCAAGGCGCTGTATTAACGCTGCCTATCGCCGACAACGTCAGTTTGCCGAGTCTGAAGCAATTATCGAAGCTCGGTTTTCTCAAGCGTGTCAGCGAATATGTGCTCGCGCAGGATTTACTCGAACGACTCGAAATCAAATCATCCGGATTGCAGCAACATGTGTGCGAGCTGTCCGGCGGTAACCAGCAAAAAGTGGTGCTAGCAAAATGGCTCGGCGTGAATCCACGCGTGCTGATTCTCGATGAGCCGACCAAGGGCATCGATGTTGGTGCGAAATCAGCCGTGCATCAAATCATGAGCGAATGTGTGCAGCGCGGCTGCGCGATCATCATGGTGTCGTCGGAATTGCCGGAAGTGCTCGGCATGTCGGATCGCGTGCTGGTCATGAATCGCGGTCGCGTGTGCGCATTGTTTGATCGCGCCGATGCAACGCCGGAAAACGTTGTTCGCGCGGCGGCGAACGCATGAGGAATTCTATGAGTTTTCGTACCTTCGTTTCGCATCGCGATGTCGGCCTGGCTGCGTTGCTATTGCTATTGCTCGTCGCGATTGCCAGCGCATTTCCACAATTCATTGCACTCGGCAATTTGTTGGACGTATTCGACGACACGGCGATTTTGATTTTGCTCGCGCTCGGACAAATGGCGGTATTGCTGACGCGCGGCGTCGATTTATCGGTCGCCTCCAATCTGGCGCTGTGCGGTATGGCAGTCGCGCTGCTCAATCATCATTTTCCGCAGCTCGGTGTCGTGCCGGTACTGGCGCTCGCATTAATTCTCGGCACGCTGCTCGGTGCATTGAATGGCGTTCTCATCTGGCGTTTACAAGTCCCGCCGATTGTGGCGACGCTCGGCACATTATCGATTTATCGCGGCCTGGTCTTCGTGTTATCCGGTGGGCGCTGGATCAATAGTAATCAGATGTCGCCCGAATTTCTCGATTTTGTACGCGCGCATATGTTTGGTATCACCGCGTTATCGTGGGCTGCGATTTTCGGCATCGCCGGAGTATTCGTGTTTTTGCGCCTTACCACCACGGGCCGCAATTTATTCGCGGCGGGCGATCATCCGGAAGCGGCTATTTATGCCGGTATCGATATTGGTCGCACCCAATGTATTGCGTTTACGCTGAGCGGCGCATTGGCCGGATTGTGCGGTTATTTTTGGGTTTCGCGTTTCGCGGTTGCGTATACCGATGTCGCGCTCGGATTTGAATTGCAGGTTATCGCCGCGTGTGTAATCGGCGGCATTTCGATTGCGGGCGGCATAGGCACCGTCACCGGCGTCGTGCTCGGCTGTCTGTTTCTCGGCATCATCAAAAACGCATTACCGCTAATCGGGCTATCGCCATTCTGGCAAATGGCCGTGAGCGGTCTGGTCATCACCGCCGCGGTTGTCATCAACGCACGCGCCCGACGCCCGCAAGGGCGCACCATTTTGCAGGAGAGTGCAGCATGACCGTATTGCCCGCCACCGCGGCCGTTCAGCCAAAGCATCGCATTGCCTTGCGTTGGGAAGCGGTACTCGTGCTCGCGCTGATTCTCGATCTTTGCTTCAACGCGGCGTTATCGCCGTATTTCTTTAACGTCGATACGCTGTCCGACGCCACATTCAATTTCACCGAAAAAGCCATCGTGGCATTGCCGCTCGCGTTGCTAATTATTTCTGGCGAAATCGATATTTCAGTCGCCGGCATCATCGCCCTCGCCTCGGTGGCAATGGGTCTGTGCGCACAAGCGGGTTATGGCACGCCGGCATTGGTGGCGGTTGGGCTGGTGACCGGCGCGCTGGCCGGTGCAATCAACGGCTTATTGGTAGCGGTGTATCGCGTGCCCTCGATTGTCGCCACTATCGGCACGATGACATTATTTCGCGGCGCGGCTTACGCAGTGCTCGGTGATCGCGCGCTTAAACATTATCCGGAAAGTTTTGCGTTTTTTGGTCAGGGCTATGTGGCTGGGCCGATTTCGTTCGAGCTCGTATTATTCATCGTGCTCGCGATACTCGTTGGCGCGCTGCTGCACGTGACGATTCTCGGTCGGCGCATTTATGCTATCGGCGCCAATAGCACGGCGGCGATTTTTTCCGGCATTAACGCACAGCAGTACCGTTTTTGGCTGTTCGTCGCCACGGGCGTTGCCAGCGGCATTGCAGCGGTACTGCTGACCTCACGCCTGGGCTCGACGCGCCCGTCGATCGCACAGGGCATGGAGCTGGAAATTATCAGCATGGTGATTCTGGGCGGTGTCTCGGTGAATGGCGGCAGCGGCACCATTATCGGTGTCGTGCTAGCAGCAGTGCTGATGGGGTTTCTGACGTTTGGTCTCGGCTTGTTGAATATTCCGGGCATCGTCATGTCGATTGTTGTTGGTATCTTATTGATCGGGGTCGTCGCACTGCCGAAAGTACTGGCGATGAGACAGCAGAAAAATTAGGGAGCTCCGATTAAGCTCCCTCTCCCGCAGAAAGGGGGAACTTAATCAAAAGAATTTAGCGCCGCATTTTTCGGAATGACGACACACCTTAGCTCCGCCCTTCCTCGATCAATATCTCCTCGCTCACTTTTACCTGTAGTTTCTTGTCAGCGGTTAACCGAATACGTTTCCAACGGCCGCTGCGGAAATACCACAACGCTACTGCTAAATTGATGACTGATGATAACGGGTACGATAACCACAATCCGTTTACGTGCAACGCGGTGTATTTAGACAGAAAAACTGCGATCGGCAGCTGTACTATCCACACACCAATAGCAGATAAGAGCATCGTGATAAATGTGTCACCGGCGCCGCGATAAGCGCCACTTAGCGCGAGCTGAACACCGATGGTGCCGAATCCGATCGACATATAACGCAGCACTCTTGCGGCCTCCTCGATGAGAGCCGCATCTTCAGGAACAAAAAAACGCACAATCGGCGATGCGAAAATAAAAAACAAAATGCCGACGGCGCCGAGTAGCAATAAGCTCACCCACGACGATGCGATCGCTATTTTTTCCGCACTTTTTTGATCGCCCGCGCCGATGCTCTGCCCTACCAACGTCGACACCGCCATCGAAATACCGAATGCAGGAATGATGACGAACGTCAGCACGCGAAAACCGATGCCGTAGGATGCGATGGCCAGCGTGCCGAAGGTGCTGACGAGCATCGTCGTCGCTGTCATGCTGAGCGCCTGCATTGACTGTTCAACAGATGCAGGCAGCCCCAAACGAAATACCACTTTAATCAGTGGCCAGTCAGGAATTAAATCGCGCGCCTTTAAATGCAAGCCATAGCGCTCGCTGAACAGGAAAACCATACCGACAACCGCCGAAACAATTTGCGTGATCAACGTTGCATAGGCGGCGCCCGCCACGCCATTTGCAGGAACCGGTCCCCAGCCGAATATCAGCAATGGGTCGAGTATCAAATTCAGTACAACACTCGCCGATACGACATAAAAAGGAACCTTAACTTCGCCAATGCCCCGCATGATCGATTGGTACATAGCGAACGCAAATACAAACACGATACCGACAAATGAAATGCGCATGTACGCCGCAGCATCGTTGAATACTTCATCGCTAACGCCCATGAGATGCAGCAGCGCAGGCACGGCCAGATAACCAATTACCGATAACAACAGCGATACAACAACCACCATCAGCAAGGTTTGACCAGACGCATGATTCACTTTTTCGAAATCGCGCGCGCCGGTGTACTGCGCCACCAGAATTGAACCTGCAATGGATAAACCACCACCGAGCGAAACCAATAAAAAAATAATCGGAAAACTGACCGACACCGCCGCGACTGCATCGGCCCCCAATCGCCCGACCCAAAACGTATTGATCAGCTGATAACTGGTCTGCACGGCGTTCGCGAGAATGATCGGCACCGCCAACGCAAGCAGCTGCTTAAGTGTTTTTCTATCGATTTGAAATAACGAGGAAAGCAAAGCCTTTTGCACAGCGCACCAAGAAGCGAAGAATCGAGCTCGGCATTTTATGCGGCAAAGAATGGTGAGACCAATGAAATGTATTTAACCGAGCGGAAAATCAAATCTCAAAAACAACAAAGGGCCTTTCGGCCCTTTGTGTATTGCGTTTGGCAGATTACAACGAGAAGTTGTATTTGCCGGTGATGCCGAACTGACGTTCAGGAACGAGTTGAACTTCTTGATAGCCGGACAGGAAGCCACTGTTTTGTGATTCAGGTTTGATGGTAATGACCTGTTGGTGGTCAAACAGGTTTTTTGCCCATGCAGACACTTCCCATACTTTCTTCGGATCACGCACACCGAGATAGAGATTAAAAATCCCGTAACTCGATGTATCGTTAACACTGTTGGCAACCAAATCATCGGTGCGCCCACTCGAGAAGCTGTATAGAACGCGACTGAAGGCATCGACCGCACCAAAGTGCAGGGTGTACTCGGTATTGGCACTGACACCCCAGTTCGGCTCGCCGGCCAGCCGACCGTTCGCATCACGCCGAAACACCTCTAAACCCTGTGTATTCGGGTTAACCGACACGCCATTTACGTCAAACACGGTGTAGGGTTGCTTCCCGCCGGTATATTTCGCGTCGGTGTACGAAATACCCAAGCCGGCCTGCCAATCGTCAGTTAATAACGCATCGATCTGCAGCTCAGCACCAGTAACTAGCGCATCGGCATTGAAGTTAAGCTGCGAGTCTGAGGTTAAGGTAGTTTGCGGATTATACGAATGCACCGCGCCTACGTTGCCGAGAAAATCATGGTATTTTTGATAGTAGATGTCGCCGTTAACCTGTATGCGACCATCAGCCAAGCGTGATTTGAAACCCAGTTCAAGCGAGTCTGAGGTTTCAGGGCTATATTCGGTCAAGTCGCCGGCGGCACCAGGGGCAACCGTAAAGCCGCCAGAACGAAACGAATGGCCATACGATGCATAAAGCCGAACATCATCCGTTAACTGATAGGAGATACTCGCGGTACCGGTAACGCCCTCATCCGTGGAAACAGCTGCGCCAGTCTTGGGAAAGTCCACTGGAATCACCGACGGGATACCAAACAATGCCCAAATCGGGTTATTCGTGGGCGTTGTCGTGCCGTGCAACGCGGTAGTATTACGCTTGCTTTGGTAACGAACACCAATTTGGGTGTCCAGAGCCTCGGTCCATTGGAAGCTCTGGTTCGTAAAGACAGCATACTCTTCGCTGGAATTGATGACCGGTGTGCTCACCGCCCACGCATCAACGATCCCAAATCCAAAGTTAACTGCATTATTCTGATGCACCGCAGTATTAGCTACCAACTTGCTGCCGTACAGACCGTAGGTCCAGTTGTAGAAATCGTCGTCGTTGCGTGAAAATCGAAACTCTTGGGTAAGCGTATGGATATTGGTCACAACTTCCTGTACAAGTGGCGATATAGGGCCTGACACCCCAACCGTTGGGAATGCGTTGCCAGTATCCATGTTGCGAACCGGATTCTGCATCTGATCGCGATAACCGGTGACCGAAACAAGTTCATATCCACCCAACGTCCAATCAACGTGCAACGATGTATCTTTTTTGCGCGTGAAATAGTTGTCCGGGCCTGCATCAACCGATTTGCGATCCGACGCATCCAGACAGCGGGTCACATTGCCCGTACCACAACCGGCTACGGCGGTGTTGCCTGAAGAATTAGCCTCCAGATATTGATGCACCAGGGTGACTTCAAGGTCATCCGTCGGCCGGAAGCCTACGGTGAATCGACCGCTGCGAGTCAGATCGGTATTGGTTTCGCCGGTAACGATGTTTTTAATGCCGCTGTTTTGGTTATGGTCGTAAAGACCCGATATGCGCACGGCCAGCATATTTTCGATGATAGGCAAGCTCAAGCCGAACTGGGTATTCGATAAGTTGCGCTCGCCGAGTGTCTGCTCGATAGTGCCTTCGATTTCGCTGAAGCTTGGCGTTTTGGTTGTGAGTGTGACCGCGCCGGCCGGAGCGGTAATCCCACGCAATGTGCCCTGCGGGCCGCGCAGTACTTCAATTTGACCGACGTCGTACATGGCTTTAAAAGCGGAGTCGATATCGTAATTCACTTCGTTCCAATAGATCGCCACACCGGGGCCAATACCGGCATCGGTAAGCACGTTTACACCGCGGATCGCGATCGTCGAGGTACGGGTGTCTTGTGCTTTAATGGTTAAGCCCGGCGTTACACTTTGAATATCTTTAAAATCGAGCAGGTTGTACTTCGCGATGGTTTCCGAAGTCACCGCATTCACCGTCATCGGAACGGTTTGCAGTGTGTCGTCTTTTTTCTGCGCGGTAACGATTACTTCTTCGAGTGCCTTTTCTGCATAGGCCGCAGAAGCACAGGCCGTTGCAGCGACGATGGTGGCTATCGCCTTAACGAGTTGTCTTTTCTGGGGACGTGTCGAGGTCTGGAACAGTTTCATTGGTTTACTCCTACGTTATTAACGCGCGAAACAGAATAATTGTTAGTTTTTCGCGTGCTTTTTTGTTAAGGATTACAAATGCGTTGCGCTTAGCCTTATAGGTATATCAACTGCTTTGTAGAAACCAAGCTTTTTAGCTCGTGGGCGATTATACCGTTGTAAACGATATATACAATACACAGGGAACTTAATCGATAAAGAGAAAACCGCCCGGCTGAAGAGGGCGGTTGAAGGAAAAATCATACATATATAGAAGGGCTTCCCTGCCCTTTGAGGACGGCTCGATTACAGCGAGAAGTTGTACTTGCCGGTGACACCAATTTGGCGCTCGGGGATGACTTGAAGCTCAGAATAGCCAGAGACAATCCCGCCGAGTGATGCCGGTGCCGAATAACGAACGACCTGCTCGTGATCAAACAGGTTCTTGGCCCAAGCGCTGACCTCCCACGTCTTTTGCGGGTCACGTACACCGAGGAACAAATTGAATACACCGTAGCTCGTGGTGCCCAGCACACTACCTGGCAACGACTCATCGCTGCGGCCGCTCTGGAAGCTATACAAACCACGGGCAAACGCATCGACTGCACCAAAATGCAGAGTGTATTCGCTGCTTGCTGTTACGCCCCAGTTTGGCTCGCCCGAGAGACGACCAGTAGCATCGCGCTTGAATACAAGCAATCCTTGCGTACTCGGATCAACCGGAGCATTGGTGGCATCACGCAGCGTGTAGGGTTGCTGGCCGTCGGTGAACTTGGCATCGGTGTACGAAATACCTAAGCCAGCCTGCCAATCGTCAGTAAGTAATGCATCGATCTGCAGCTCTGCGCCAGATACTGCCGCGTCTGCGTTGTAATTGAGGAAGTCGTCAGCCGTTCGGCCAGTGGACGGATTAAAGGTGTGCACGGCCTCCGAAGAGCGCGCCAGGAAGTCGTGATATTTTTGGTAATACACATCACCGTTCACCTGCACGCGTCCGTCGAGCAAGCGGCTCTTGAAACCCAGCTCGATCGAGTCAGATGTTTCCGGCTCATACTGAGTCAAAGGACCATAGGTCGATACTGCTACGGTGAAACCACCTGAACGGAAGGAGTGGCCATAGGTTGCATAAACGCGAACGTCATCGGTGAGTTGATAGGAGGCCGATGCAGTACCGGTGACACCTTCATCAACGGCCTTAGCCGAACCACCATCAACTGGGAAATTAACCGGCAATACGCCACAGCTGATGCCCGGGGTAGTAAATGGAATGTCGCACGAAACGGTTGACGTACCAGCCAAGCGGGTCGTAGCACGCTTGCTTTGATAGCGAACACCGATCTGCGTTTCGAACCGATCGTTCCATTGGAAACTTTGGTTGGTGAATGCCGCATACTCTTCGTTCGTGTTTGCAATCGCCACCGACGATGGAACTGTGGTGAAGACGCCACCAAAGCCATCGCCCTGATAGTTAATCTGATCATTCGTCGTATTGGCAACCAGTCGGCTGCCATACAACCCATACGTCCAGTTATAGAAGTCGGCGTCAGTTGTTGCGAAGCGAACTTCCTGCGTAAACGTGTGAATTGTTGGTTGAGTGTTGCTCCCAGCGCCAGGTATTGGCGCGCCCAAATCGTCAACACCCGGTAGCGACGACAGCACATTACCAGTATCGAGATTACGGACAACGCTGCTCGACTGATCGCGATAACCGGTGATCGAAGTCAGCTCATAGCCGCCCAAATTCCATTCGATGCGCAGGGCGGTATCTCTATTACGAGAGAAATTATTGTAAGGACCATCGTTAACTGATTTGCGATCGAACTTACTATAAGTGCCCTCTGCGCCCGTTCCCCACACCGCAGAGCTACCGGAGTTATTCGCCTCCATGTACTGGTGGGTCAACGTTGCCTCTAGGTCATCCGTCGGACGGAAACCTAGCGTAATACGGCCGCTGCTGGTTTGGTTGCTGTTGGTTTTGCCGGTGACGACGTTCTTGATGCCGTCGTTTTGGTTGTGGTCATACAGACCGGCAATGCGCAGCGCCAATACGTTTTCGATGATCGGTAAGCTCATGCCGAATTGGGTGTTCGACAAATTGCGCTCGCCCAACGTTGCTCAACCGTGCCTTCAATTTCGCTGAAGCTCGGCGTCTTGGTAACAACGGTAACTGCGCCGGCAGGCGCGGTGATGCCGCGCAACGTGCCTTGCGGGCCGCGCAATACTTCGATTTGACCAACGTCGTACATCGCTTTAAATGCGCTGTCGATGTCGTAGTTCACTTCGTTCCAATAAATCGCGACGCCCGGGCCGTAGCCAGTATCCGTCAATACGTTCACACCGCGCATTGCGATAGTGTTTGTGCGACTGTCTTGCGATTTGATCGTAAGGCCGGGTGTAACGTTTTGGATATCTTTGAAATCGAGCAGATTATATTTGCTGATTGTCTCTGCGGTGACCGCATTAACCGTCATCGGTACGGTTTGCAACGTATCGTCTTTTTTCTGCGCGGTAACGATAATTTCTTCCAGCGCAGCTTCTGCATGCGCCAGACTCGTATAGCCGCTGGCGGTAATTGCGGCCGCAATGGCGCTGACCAGCATTTTGCGTTTTGGGGAGAGGAACACTTTCATCGTTGAACTCCTGCGTTGTGGATGACGATATACGTCTCTTTTAATGGCTCTATTGACGATCGATTTCCGTTTTTGCTTTTTTGAACAAAAGCAGTTCCCGTCGCGCGTGAGCACGATTTAAAAACGCACAATTAACCGATAAAAACGGGTTGCACGCCGGAACGAATTGAGCAATTGGGGTGAGAAGAAACCGCTTCTCGATGAAGGCTGCGCAAAATGCGAGCAAAAGTAATTATCGTGCGGAGAATTGCATCCAATACCACGTTACATCTCCAGTACAGCAAAACTGCGGCATTCAACCATATTCAAATAGTACAAACAAACTATTTTTGTTTCGAAGCAAAACTATTCTTTCAATACGAAAATTTTGAAAATTTGATTTTAAAAAACACCGATAAGAAGAATTCTTTTAGCAAGAAATCGCGGCTAAGTTGAACTGTTAGTGATCCGTCCCTTTTGGAATAGCACTCAAGGCTCGGTCAATTCTGTTCAATTTTTCATCGTTCAGCATTTGCGGCACATAAGCTTGTAGCGCACGTAGCGACATCTGGCTACCCATTCCAACCTGTGGGGAATTAACCAACTCTGGCACTTCGCGATCGAGGATGGCACGGGCAGCAGGATTGCCGAGCAAATCCCCCAGCATTGAATTGCTCGATAATGCGTCGGATTTACTTTTTGTTGCACTCTGCTGTTGTAGGAACGCGTACGGATCTTCGCTTGCGGTCGACGCTGGCAAGTCGGCCAGCTTACCCTTACGCTGCGCACGAATCGTGATTTCGCCTGCATCGGGTTGCGCTCTAACGATCAAGACACGCGCATCCGGTTTCGAAATTATCGTTGCCTTACCGGAGTCTATCGTCACTGAATACCCTTGCGGAAAATTCGCTTTCGGCAACACGATTTCCGTCAGCGCCACGCGCCGCGGATAATCCTGCACCGCCGCCGATGTATAAGTGAACATTAAGGCACCCGTTTCCGGTTCAAATGTCAGCCGCTGCGGCGTCCCCGCCGTAGCACGCGGATACGGACGAGCGAGCTCACGCAATACCGCTTCACGATTTTCGTTACCTGCGGCAGGTAGCTGCGGGTCGACCAGCGGCGCGAAGGCACCGCGCGCCCATGCCAACCACGGAATCAATAAATCGTCCAACTCTTGCGCTTGTTTGCGCCACTCGATCGGATCGTTAGTAAAACCCCATTCCGTATTGAGAATGGCCGATTGCGTGCGCTGTGCGTTCGCTATCGCGTAATCATTCCCGCGTTGGCGAATTTCAGCGAGCGTGCCGTATTGATGAAACGATAATCCGCGCTGCGCCGGTGCACCGGGAGGTGGTGTATTGATTGGAACACCCATCGAGCCCTGCAACATGAATGGCTCGACAAACACAATAATTGCGGGTGCTACTGCCGCAATCGCCCTACCCGCTTTTTCATAAAAAGGTGCCAACGCATCGCGCTCGAGTTCTGGACAATCGGCACTGCGCGGATCGGGTTGATTGCAGCGCGAGCCGGTAAACGGTTCGTTCATCACATCGATGCCAAACACCGCGGGGTTATCGCGGAAATGTTTCGCTACGGCAGCCAAGCCATCGCTATAAAAATCCTGCACACCTCTGCCGGTATTCGGCACCTCGCGATTTTTCCAAAAATTATCGAATGCGGCGTGAATGGCAGGATCGGAAAAATAGCCGGCGGGAAATCGTAATCGTTTTGGTTCGTGACCGTCGGTGAATACCGCCCACGCTGGAAAGCCGCGCACACCGATGGCAGCGCTATATTCATCCTGATGAAAATCGATCAGCACATAAATGTCGGCGTTGCGATAGGCAGCCACCGCATTGTCGATTTCTTTTAAATAGTCCGCGTTGATATGCCCGGGTTCGGGCATTAACTCGCTGAAGAAAATGACTAGGCGCACCGCATTGAAACCGTTATCCGCCAGCAATTGCGGCGTGTTGACGCTATACGCGGATTTCTTGCTCGTGTAGCTTGGCAGCGGGAGATTGCCGCCGCGCAGCATCACTACCCGCCCTTGTTCATCGGTCAACCAACGTCCGTGCTGCGACAAACGACTCATCGCCGGCTCGGCAAAAACAATTTCGCTCAATAGCAGCGACAACAAAACGGCGGCGATGCTATGGAATTTTTTCATGGGAACTTAATCAGCATCAACTTTGCGAGCGAACAATCCAATCACCGGTGCAATTTGCGCCTGCCACCACTTTGCCGGTGGCGGCGTACCATCGCTCAAACCAGTGGCAGGAAATTCATCGCGCGTCGGCTTCACATACGTGCCAAAAACAATATCGAAAATCGGCAGTACATCGGCGAAATTTTTATCCTGATGCTGCGGCTCAATTGAATGGTGAATGCGATGTACTTGCGGCGTTACCAGGACGCGGTCGAGCCACGGCAATTGAAATCGTGTTGCGGAATGATAGAACTGCGACCACAACCCCAAAAACAGATTAGATAGCAATGCCGCCTGCGCGGCGTCTTTCAAATCAAGATCGAAAATCAATCCAACCGTGAACATCGAAAAAAATGACCGCCACGCATTTTGCAAAAAATGATCGCGCGAATAAGTCGATGCATTCATGTTCGTGTCGCTGTGATGGAGCTGATGAAAACTCCACAGCAGCTTTACCTTATGTTCGAGTCGATGCGACCAGTAAAACCATACATCGTGCATGAATAGCGGAATGAAAATCATCGCCAGAATGCGCAGCACAGAATCAATCGCCGGCACGCCGATGCCAATATCGGAAAAGGTGAATGCCAATGTCGGCCACGGTGCATGTGTGCGAATGGCATCCGCCGCATACGCGGCCACAATGCCCAGCGGTGCGACGATCGCGAAACTCGATACGTTGATCGAAAAATTCATCAGGTATTCGCGCCAGGTCGGCGGCGTTTTATACGGCCGCCAACGTTCGAGCAACACAAACGGCAACAGCATGATCGGAAAGCTGATGACGATGGCCGGAAATTGCTGTGTATAAAACGCCACAATTGCTTCGGACAAGGAAGGCATGATGAATAACCTATTGTTGTGCTGCCGAAAAACTGTAATGGCCCGAACCCAACTTCAGCACGGGCTGGCCGGTCGCGTTGGTTGCGATATTTTCAATGCCATTCCCCACGACAATCGGTGCACCATCGCGTGTGAGCGTGGCGTTCGCAATGGGAAACACAAACTCGGCCGACGTATTTGCCGGCACATCGACATCGACGGTCATACCCGTTTCGCTCTTGTGCCAGTTCGATGCGATCAAACCATAGCGCGATTCAAAGCTGACATTTGCGCTGGTCAGATCGCCACCGGGCAGCGGCGCAATACGAAAATATTTATAGCCGGGCGCCAATGGTTGAATGCCGCCAATGTTGCGATACATCCAATCGCCGACAGCGCCATAAGCGTAGTGATTGAATGAGTTCATGCCGTTGTCGCCAAAGTTGCCATCCGGCTGAATGCTGCCCCAGCGCTCCCAAATCGTAGTGGCGCCCTTACTGATCGGATACAGCCACGACGGATACGTTTGCTGTTGCAAAACGGCATACGCGGTATCGAGATAACCGTGCTGCGTCAGCACGTCGAGCAAATGCGGCGTCGACAGGAAGCCGGTCGCCAAGTGGTTATCGTCTTTTTGCACGAGCTCGCGCAGACGCGCCGCTGCCTTCGCACGCAATGACGGCTCGAGCATGTCGAATTGCAGCGCCAGCACATACGCCCCCTGTACGTCCTCGATGAACAAACCGTCTTCCGTCATGAAACGGCGCTGGAATGCCGCGCGAATATCGCGCGCGAGCTGCGCATAGGTTTTCTCGTCTTCAGATTTACCGAGCACGCGTGCGGCATCGCTGAGCAATTGCGCGGAACGCGCGAAATACACGGTATTGGCGAAAGTATTTTCGACAGGCTTCGGCGCCAGCCAATCGCCGAACGTGTAAGTGCCATTCCAGATGAAGCGATCGTCGGCGCGGCGTTGCGAGTCGAACCAGTTGTGATAGTTGAACCATGTGAACCAGAACGAAGCTGCACCGGCACGCTCGTACTCGACCCAGCGTTTCATACTGTCGTAATAATCCGCGAGCGCCGCTTTGTCCCCGTATTGACGATACAACGCCGACGGCACCACGGTGATCGCATCGCCCCAACCTGAAGACGATAGGCCGCGCGTCACAAAGAATGTCGATAGCGAACGGACACGCAAATGCTTCAGAGCATCGGGCACCACGTTGGGAATACCGCCGTCATCTTGTTGATCGAGCACCGCGTCGTTCAGCCATTTGCGCAAGAACGCCGCACTGTCGACATTGAACGCCGCCGTGCTGGCGAAGACCTGCAGATCGCCGGTCCAGCCGAGGCGTTCATCGCGCTGTGGGCAATCGGTGGGGATATCGAGGAAATTACCGCGCCGCCCCCAGACGATATTGCTCTGCAATTTGTTCAGCAGTGCATTCGATGTTTCGAAGCGGCCGAGTTGCGGCAGATCGGAAGACAACACCACCCCTTCAATATCGTCGAGTTTCACATCCGGCAAATTATCGATCTGCACGTAGCGAAAACCTTGAAACGAAAAATGCGGTTGCAGTGTGTGCGATTGCTCATCGGGCAGAATGTAATCGACACGCTGTTGCGCATTGCGCAGCGCGGTGCGATACAACGCACCCTGCTGGTCGAGCACTTCGGTGTGATAAAGCGTGATCTGCTGCCCCGCTTTGCCCTGCACCTTGAGGCGCACCCAGCCAACCATGTTCTGCCCCATGTCGACGATGGTTGCGCCGCCCGGTCCCTTCAGCAGCGCGACTGGTTTGAGCGAATTGACCTGGCGCACTGGTTGCGATGCGCTCGCCACCAACTTCGGTACGCTGCCGGTAAACGGCCGAGCGGATTGCCAATCGCTCGCGCCAAATTCGGCGCGCGCCCAATCGGGCTTACGCAAGCGCAGATCCTGCAGCTCGCCGTTATAAATATCAGAGGCGCGAATTTCAGCGGTGCCCGCCTGCCATGAACCATCGGTGGCAATGACTTCGCGTCGGCCATCGCGATACTCGACGACGAGTTGCGCAAGCAGCGCTAAACGATCGCCGTAGAGATTGCGCTGCATCTCCCATGTCAGGAAACCGCGATACCAACCATCGCCCAATGCGACACCGATTGCGTTGGCGCCAGCGCGAAGATGGTTGGTGACATCGTAAGTCTGGTACTGCAGACGCTTGTCGTAACTCGTCCAGCCCGGTGTGAAATACGCATCGCCAACCCGTTCGCCGTTGATGAACGCTTCGTAGAGGCCGAGCGATGTGATGTACAAACGCGCGCGCGCGATCTCGCCATCCGCCTTAAACGTTTTGCGCAGCAAGGGGCTCGGCTGCGATTTTTCCGTGTCCTCCTGCCATGGATAAGTGATCCACTGCGCTTTCCAATCGACGGGCTGCAACAGACCCATTTCCCATTGCGATGGCGTGCTCCATTCGGAAACGTTGCCGTGGTTATCCCAGACTCTTACCTGCCATTGATACTGTGCGGACGATGCCAGGGCAGGCCCGCTATAGGGGATGTACAACGACTGATCGCTATCGACTTTATTGGTGCTCCACCACTCACCGGCCGCAGCTCGATCAGGCGATGCCACGCGAATCTCGTAGGCGGTTTGCAACGTCGACGGGGTGTCGCTGCGCAATTTCCAGCTCAGGCGCGGTTGCGTATTGTCGATGCCGATCGGCTGCGACAATTGATCGACGGACAGATCCGCCACCTGCAGATTGGCGAATGCAAATATCGGCACCAATGCCAATGCGGAAAGGAGCCCGCGAAATCGTTTCATTGTTTTTTCTCCCATTATTTTTTCGAGTCGTAACGTTCGTGCGGCTATGAAATTATTTGGTGCCGCCGCTCAACAAACCGCGTTGCTGCAACCAGTTCTGTAACAAGGTCGGCCACACGCTCAACGCGGGATCGGTCATCGCAAAACCCAATCCATGCCGCCCCTGTTCGAAAATATGCATTTCCGCAGGTACTTTCGCCGCGAGCAGCGCGTTGTAATACATTACCGAATTACTTGACGATACCAACTCGTCGGTTGTGGTATGAAAAAGAAATGTCGGCGGCGTATTTGCGCTGACATTCAGCACCGGCGATAACTCACGCTTGATACGATCGCTGCTTTTTTTATCCGCAAGGCCCATCCACTGCCATTGCGGCGAATCGATAACGATGGCCGGATAACCAAGCACCGCAAAATTCAAGCGACTGCTGACGCGATCGATCGGATCGGCTGCTTTCGAATTGCCATCATCCGCTAACGTCGATGCCATCGCGGTCAAATGACCGCCGGCGGAAAAACCGATCATGCCGATACGATTCATATCGATACCGTAATCGGCCGCATGGGCGCGCACCCAACGGATCGCGCGCTGTGCGTCGTGCAATTGCACCGGATGTTTGTAACCAAAACTCGCGAGTCGATAATTCAACACAAATGCAGTCACACCATGCGCAGCAAACCAATCGGCCACCTGACGCCCTTCATGACCGGTCGCCAAACCCTGATAAGCGCCGCCGGGAACGACGATGATCGCCGTACCATTTCCCGCTGCGCCATCGGTGCCAAATGGCGTCAGCGTCGGCATATCGTTCTTGCCATCGCCGCGCGTGTCGGGCGCTCGCCCTTCCCACAACGGAATTTGTTTCAGCTGTAACGCCGCAAAAAAATCGGTAACGATCGGCGTGGCGCGCACTGTGCCCGGCTTACTCACTGCGCCGGGTGTGCGTGCAAGTTCTTCATTGATCGCTTTCAGTTTGTCATCGGTCAGCAACGTTGGCGCAAACACTTTCAGCGCACTCAAGCTCGTGCCGCGCGCCTGATTGATTTGCGGCGAATTAACGAATACTGGCACCTGCCGCGTCAACACAGCGCGTGCCGCTTCGTTATCGAGCAATTCACCCATCGTCGAATCGACTGTCAGCGGTTTTGCATTCTCGTCGGCGTGTGTCGAGATTGGCGACGCCAAACAAAACGTCAGCGCTATTAGCGCCTGCGATAACCGAGAAAAAAATAGGCGATTCATGTTTTGCTCCTTTTATCGCTCTGTAAACGAATCTTTAAATGGCATGAGTTGGATAGCGCGATTTAATTCGCCGCACGTACACGTAAATGCTCGCTCCAAAATGCTTTTACTTTACGCATTGCCAATCCCCCTTCTGGCGAACCGGGTCCCATCGGTTGAAAAACATGGGGCATGCCTTCGTAAAGATCGAGCACGACAGGAATATCCGCAGCGGCGAGTGCTTGATATTCCCGGACGCAATTGCTGAGAAATATTTCGCGGGTGCCGCCCTGAATCAGAGTGGCGGGAAAGCCTTTGCTGTAATCGCCATAAACTGGCGACACATACGGATTTTTTTGATCGGCTGGATCGGCATAAGCATCCGCTGCCGGCTTCAGCTGAATCATGCTGAGCAGCGGATCGGCGGCGGCAAGCGTGACATACGTATCTCCAGTACCGGTAACGTCGGCCCACGGTGCCCACAGCACTAATGCACCAGGCATCGGTACGCCGGCGTCGCGCAGCTTGAGCACCGAGCCGGCCACTATCGAACCGCCTGCCGAATCGCCCCACATACCAATACTTTCGGGCCGATACCCTTGCGCCAACACGGCCTTGTAAACGCCGATCGTCTGGTCGGTAATTTGCTGCCAGCGCGCGTGGGGCGCGAGCGTGTAATCCACCGAAATCACCTTCATGCCGGTGCGATTAGCCATCAGCGCCGACGAAAATAGTGTCGAGCGCGCGGACAAGCTGACGAAACCGCCACCGTGCACATAAATCAGCAGGCGGCCATCATCGCGCCAATCTTTCGGCTCCAGCACGAGTACCGGAACACCCGCCAGTGTTTCTTCCGTCATCTTTACCTGATAAGCAGATAGCGCTGGCGTCACCAGAGATGCCATATTTTTTTCCAACGTTTGCTGCTGGGTAGCCCAGCCCTGCAAATCGTTCGGCGCTGGCGATGGCGCCGAACGACTGGCTGCAGCCCGCGCTACAACGCTCGGCCACAGCTTCGCCCATTGCGGAGACAGCGTAGACGGCGGCGTGCGAGCGGTATCACTTTGAGTATCCGCGAATACCAGTGGCACCAACAGCGCGGCAACAATTGCGGTATATCCAAGCAAAGTACGCATTTATTTTGTCCTGCTATTAACTTGGTATCTAAATACATCTTCCTGATGTATTTAGATTTAGCCGCTAAAGCCGCATGAAACGCATCGTGCGTTTGTTATTAACCCAGCAATAAAGATCGCCAAGTTAATCACTGCATTTATGCGGCAGCATTTTCCGTTATTGCGGTGCCACTTCAGCCAGCGCCACCGGCCCCATCAATCCCGCCGCGACAAGTTGGTTCGCGAAACCTTTCATATGCGAATATTTCGGATCATCAGCCAATGCACGACCGACGAAATAATTGCGCAGCGGTGCTAACACCTGCACTTCGATTACGTTGTTGCCCTGTTGCAATACCGCAGTGACATCGACAATAAACGGCGGCATGCTCGCGCGTCCGACTTCTTGACCATTAATTTTCACACTCGCCGAACCCTGCACCAGACCGAGATTCAATAAATAACGAACGTCGGCTATTTTATTGTCGAGCGTAAATTGCTGCGTATAAGTAGCTGGACCACGCGCGTATTGCAGTTCGGCAATATCGCGCCAATCCGGTAACGTCGTCAGTTTTTGAGAATAGTTGTCGAGCGTAAGACTCCATTCGTTCAAATTCCATTTTTGCGGTGCGCGCTGGAATAACACATCATCCGCCATTTGCGGCGTCAATGTTTTGGGGATTGGTACGCCGACAATTAAGAAGCGACTATCGAATCCGCCAAGCTGTAACTCGATGCCATTCGCGGCTTGCTCAACCGGCCACGCCACGCCCTGCACTGCATCGAACCACCACATCGATTTTTTCGAATTCGCTTGCAGTGTCACTGTCGCTGCATTGGCATCCTGATTGGCAAAGAAATAAATGAAGTTGCCGTCGCCAAGATCGCGGCGATAATTTTTAATCGTCGTTTCATTGCTGTATTTAAACGGCGCTAGCGATTGCGCCTGCAGTGTATCCGCCAGCGGCTTTGCATCGAATGTAATTTGTTTCGCGCCGTTTTGAATCAGTTGCTGCGTCACCAACTGTATTTCGTGATCGCTCTGCGCCGCATTGTTGAAACCAGGCTGCGCACTCGGCAATTCCCCGGCGAAATAAACCGGAACACCGGCACCGATCAATTGCGAAAGGCCGCTTAAGGTTTTTTGCTCAATGCTTTTCACGTTCGGCAGCAGCACGGTTTGATAATGGCCGTTCGATGCGGTTAGCGTACCGGCAGCAAGTTTGCCCGATTGAATCGCATCGCCATTAACCCACGCCCAGGTGATACCGCGTCGATCCAGCTCCTGCACCAATGGCAAAAGCTGTTTGACCCACGCTTCACGCTCGTCCGGTTTCAGCGCTGGTAGATGCAGCACTTTCTCGAGCTTCTTTTTACCTTCGGTCAATTGTGATGCTTCGGCGCCGGTATTTTTCGAATCGGCATCGGGAATCGAACCATTGAGCAATGCTTCGTAATTAGCACCTTCAGGATTGCCGCCGTGAAAGCCGAGAAACGGGTAATAAATCAACACATCGACCGACGGCGTACCCTGCCGCAGCAAATTCTGGCTGCGCGCAATGTATGTATTGACCGCTGCGATATCCGGCCACAGCGAAGTGTTACCAGGACCCGCGATCGACGAAAAATGCGCAGGATTTTTCGGCCCACTAAATGGTGCCCAGCCCTCATCACCGAATGGATTGCGCTCGGCGATATTCCACGGATATGGCGTGCCGTGATAAATGATGTGATTGACGCCCGCGAGAAATTCCTTGTCGGCCGCTGCTTTGATTTTGCGTGCGGTCGTGGTGTAGTCGCGATTGATCCATACGAACGATTCGGCGCTAACCAACGGCTTGCCGTACAGCGCCGCCGCCGATGAAGCCATCTTCATACCTAAATCGGAACCGCCTGCCCACAGCTGCTCGGTTTCCGGAATCGTGTTCGCGCCGAGCGCACGAATAATATCGATATCCATGCCATAGCTTTGCGCGCGCGACGTGAGCCCACGCGCTTCGGCCCAACGAGCAGAGGTTTCGACAAAGCGCTCGATCACTAGATCGGATAACGTCTGCTGATAATCGTGGCGAATACGATCGTCGAGCGCTGTCAATTGAAATTCAGGACCGGCATGAATGCCGAGAATTTCTTTGAAGTAAACGTTATCGACACCCTCGATATAAATGGCCGGTAAATACGGTTCGAGATCGTAACCGCGGCGCGCTTTGAATTCTTTCAGGATGTCTTCGACACCCATGCGCTTTAATCGAAATTCAAGGCTGTCGTTAAAAAAACCGCGAAACCCTTTACCGTATTCCGCAGGCAGTCCGGTGCGCGCGCCGTATGCATATTCGTAATGGCCAATGACTTGCGGCTTGCGTAAATGATCAACGACAAAACCCTGCGGTTTTTGCGCAGCGCCCATCGGTACTTCACCCGATGGCATGATGTAACTCACAATGATTTGCCAATCGCCGGCCGGCGCATTCCAGGTAAGCACGCCGTCTTTAACAAATTGCGTGATGATTTGCGTTGAGGCGGGATCGAGCGTTTCCATATCGCCGAGATTGAAGGGATTCCACGAATGCTTGCCGCTGATTTTTTTCGTGGCAATCACGCTCAGCACGCGCGCATGATCGGCGGGAAAATTAATAAAATCGGCACCGGCAAATTCGATGTTCGAAAAAATGTATTCGCTGGGACCGGCTTTTGGTTTTGGCAATGCCACTGTTACCGCTTTGCCGCCGCTGACTTCGGTTTCGCCGTAAACAATATCGGTGAGACTGTCTTCGAGATTGATTTCAGGACCGCCGGGCGGCCAGCCGCTGAAATGCGTCAGATCGATTTGCAAACCACGAGATGCTGCGCCCTCCATCAACACGTTTAATTTTTCGTAGTACTCGGGTTTGTCGAAGCTATATACCCGTGCCATGACGGCGTCATCTTTAACCGCCATTGCACCGCTGATAAACGGCTGCACTTCACCACCGCCGAATTGCGCGGCATCAAGCTGATCGAGTTGCTGCAATAAAGTTTTGGTATCGACATCGCCGCCGGGCCACCACCAGCGTGTCCACGCACGTGCGGATTTGGGCGGTTGTGCAATGGTGTCCCAGGAGAAATCCTTAACTAATTGCGGCGCCTGAGTGGGCTCGTTAGATTCGGGCGTAGCGTAGGTGGCAATGCTTTTTTGTCCCGCAGGATTCGGCGGTGGAATCAGATGTGATTTGGTTGCGTACACAAACCACGCAGTGCCGGCTGCCAGAAGCAAAACCAGCACACCAAAAATAGCCGAAACCCAAACCAGGATACGCTTGAGCATAAAAACTCCACGATGGTAAAAAAGAGCAAAATGGTTTTATTGTGGACGCTGCCTTCGATGGCGCCCAATTCGATCACAATCGATCATTATTATTCAAATTAAATCAAGTTAATCTCAATGCCCGATCGGCGCGATCGACGTAGTACAGGCCCGCGATCAGTACTAGAAATGGTAACAACGACAGCAGATTCGCGTATTCGCCGCCAAATAAAGGATTCATGCGCAGCGACCACGCATTCATCGCTCTATCGAAATTCACCAGCACGCCCGCCGCAAACGCAATGACGATGCCTGCCAACGCGCCCCCCGCGATATAGCCCGAGGCCAGCAATACGCCTGGCGCGCGATCGCTCGCAGCGGATAGTTCGGCGCTATTCATTTGTGCGAAACGCGGATCGCGCTGCCGACAGCGCTCGCTCCACCAGCGCACCATACCGCCGATAAAAATCGGCGCCGATGTCGATAACGGTAAATAGACACCGACCGCAAACGGCAGCGCCGCGACACCCGCCATTTCGAGCATGATGGCAATCACTACACCAAACAGCACCAACGCCCACGGTAATTGATGGCCGAGAATGCCTTTAATCAGATACGACACCAGCACGGCTTTCGGCGCATCGAATTTTCGAACTTCGCTGCCATCGGGACGTGTTGTGTAACTGCCATTGATACCGGGATCAACGAAATACACTGCGTCACCGTGTCGATCGATCAAATATTTTCCAGCGGGCGCATTGGCCATATCGTGCTTGCGCCACACAAAATAATTGTTGTCATCAGTCGCCGCTTGCGGACCTTGCAAGCGTTCCGTTTCGGAAAGTGTTTCGTCGGTATGTAAACCGGCAGCAATTTTCTCGATCGGTACGTACACCGTGGCGGCATCGTTCAACTTTAATAAAATCGGCCCCAATAAAATGGCCGACACCAAGGTACCGCACAAAATAGCGTATTGCTGCAAGCGCGGTGTTGCCCCGACGAGAAACCCGGTTTTCAAATCCTGCGACGTGGCACCGGCATTCGCGCAAGCGATACACACAATTGCGCCGACCGAGAGCGCGGTGACGTAATAGGCCGGCGCTGTCCAGCCGAGCAATAAAAAGGCGAGGCACGTCAACAATAATGTCGCGATCAACATGCCAGATATCGGATTACTCGACTGACCGATTTCGCCGGCCAGTCGCGAAGATACCGCCACAAATAAAAAGCCGCACAATAAAATCAGCGCCGCGCCGATTGGATTCATCTGCAACGATTTTGCGCTGCTAATCGCGATCAAAATAACCATGCTGCCGAGCAGCACCCAGCGCAATGGAATATCGCGATCGGTACGTAAGGGCTGCGAGTTGTTGTCGTAACGATTGAAACTGGCCCGCGCGCTGCGCCAGATCGTCGGCAATGCCCGCACCAGACTGATAATGCCGCCCATCGCCACCGCGCCAGCGCCGATATACAAAATATATGCGCTGCGAATTTCGCTGCTGCTCATATCGGCAATTAATTTCTGCGCCGGTGCCAACGGTAATGCCTGCGCCTCACCGAAAAATTTAATCAATGGGATCAGCAATAAATACGAGAGCACACCGCCTGCGCACATCGTTGCCGCGATACGCGGGCCAATGATGTAACCGACACCGAGTAATTCCGGCGAAATCTCCGCCGCCATCGAACCACTCTTCAATGGCGCACTGAAACTGACGCCAACAACTTCCTTCCAACCCTTCAGCGCGATATTCGTTATTTTATAAATCAGCCCCACCGCGAAGCCGCCGAAAATAATCAACGCACGTCGATTGTCAGCGGTGTTGGCTGTCGATTTGGTTTCCTCAGCAGCGATTAATATCTGCGCACAAGCAGTGCCTTCCGGATATTTCAAATCATGGTGATGCGCGACGATCAAAGTGCGGCGCAGCGGAATCATCATCAATATACCGAGCAGACCGCCGAGCACCGCAACGAGTAACACCCGCGTAATTTCCAGATCGAAACCAAGAATCAATATCGCCGGCATGGTCGCGCCTAAACCAAACGCGATCGATTCGCCGGCCGAGCCGGCAGTTTGCACAATATTATTTTCGAGAATAGTGGAATCGCGGCCACCGACCTTGGCATACAACCGAAAAAGAGTGACCGCAATAATAGCGACGGGGATCGACGCGCTGACAGTGAGCCCGACTTTCAATACCAGATAGAGCGACGACGCTCCAAACATCACACCGAGCACCACACCCAATACGACTGCTCGTATTGTAAATTCAGGCATCACTACGGCGGCCGGCACCACGGGGAGATAGGTTTCGTTCTCGTGTTGTCTCATGGCTGCCTCGTTTTAAAGAACGGACACTGCCACAAACAGCCGGTCTTAGCAAAAACGTGCGTTGCACTCACCGCATCCATTCATCTTGGAATGCTTGTTGCTGCCGGTAACTTATCCATTAGCGAACGGATAGCTGGTACCGCTTGCAAATGATGCGATCAGGAGCGAAGACGATGAAAGAAGCAACATTAGTGGTGTATAGCGATGAGGAGCACACGCATAACTGGCGTGGCAATGTCATCGATAATGACGATGGAAAAAGTATTTATTGCACCGAATGGATGCCCACACGCGAGCAGGCAATGCTTAACGGTGCGATGGCGGTATTGGAAAGGGGTTACAAGATCTGGCTGGGCGGAGTTCAACGTCCCAATCGTTAACCGTATTTCGAACAGACCCGGCTCTTTCGAACCGGGCCGCAATCACTTACTTCTCAGCGGGAAGCTTCGCCAGATCCGCATCGATTTTAGCAAGCGCGTCATCAGTCACTGTATCGGGCGCAAATTGCTGCACAGCCTTAAGCGTCATGCCGCGCGCGGCATCGATCTGCTCGGCTGAGGTTAAGCCAGGCACATATTTGTCGAGAATGGCTTTGGTTTTGGGGTTATCCATCAGATCGCCGATCGAGGAATCTTCAGTGCTGTAATGCGCGGCCGCAGGAGCTGCGAAGCTGGATAAGGAGAAAGTAGCGCTGGCAGCGATAGCGCAAGCAAGAATAATTTTTTTCATAGTTAAAAGCCCCTGTAATCGTGAACATTGAGAGGCGGCTAATATAACGCTACACATCTGGCCCAGCCATACACAGTCCACAATATGAAAAATAATTAATCATGAAACTGCCATCAAACTGCAACGCTCCCGAACTATTTTTGCACTCTGCAACCGCTTTGCAATAATTCTGTCATCCCTCGGTTGTTAGGATTCGCGCGCAAACCCCTCAACTGGAGCTCTACTATGATCCGCAAATTTATACTGGCCGCGTCGTGCGCCCTCCTCTGCGCCTGTGCGATTCACGGCAAATACGATACCGCCGGTTACCTGACCGAAGTAAAAGATGGACGCCTGTGGGTTTTCAAAGCCGACTCTAAAGAACTCGCTGAATACAGAAAAAGCGGTGAACTGGCCAAGCAGTACACAGCGGTCGGCGAAGGCCCCGAAGGCATGACCGTTAAAGCCGGCGATCCGGAAACATTGAAAGGCTATTTAGCGGCCATCAAAAAATAAGAATATCTCGGTAACTGGGGTGCCTGCGCCATTTAGAATCACAGGCACTTCGTCCAACTTCGCTATTTCTATATTAAATAGCCGCGTCCCGGCATCAACGACAAACGATACATAACATTTTATCGACCATCGCGACGGCGACGAAAAGCGATCGGCAAATAATAAGAAGAAAGAAAAATGAAGGAATAATGAGGAGAAGAAATTAAGAAGGTTAATGGCGACCCGGAGGGGGCTCGAACCCCTGACCTCCGCCGTGACAGGGCGGCATTCTAACCAACTGAACTACCGGGCCGTATAACCTTCTTCAATCGAATGCAACGTTTGGTGGGTGTTGACGGGTTCGAACCGCCGACCCTCGCCTTGTAAGGGCGATGCTCTACCAGCTGAGCTAAACACCCGCTGCAAATCGAGTCGCGCATTCTACAGAAACGCTTTGCGAAATCAATCCCCGACACCAAATTATTTGTAGCAGAAAAGTGCGAATAACCAATGCGTTATCCCCTGTATAGGGAATGCGCGATCGAATTAAATGATGAACAGGCAGATTGCTCATTTTCTATATAGTGAGCGGGCGCTATACAGTGATTCGAGCGCTGATTACCATAGCGCGCTTTTACGAGGAGCCCGAGATGATTGCGGAAATCTATAAAGATTTTCATTTCGAAGCGGCACACCGACTGCCGAATGTGCCCAGCGGACATAAATGCGCACGGTTGCATGGACACAGCTTTCACGTGCGACTGCATATTCGCGGCACCACCGGCGAGCACAGTGGCTGGGTAATGGATTTTTCGGAGATTAAAAGCGTATTCAAACCTTTGCTCGAACAGCTCGATCATTATTATTTGAATGAAATTGCCGGTCTCGAAAATCCAACCAGCGAACATATTGCGCGCTGGATCTGGGAACGCTTGCAACCAAGCTTGGCGCAGCTGCATGCCGTCGAGATCAAAGAAACGTGTACGAGTGGGTGCATCTACCGAGGCGAATAGTCCGCTTCCGAAGATTTAATTTCACCCTCACGTATATGTACCTAGTGGCCACTAACTGTGGAACAGCCGTCAAAAGGCACGACACGTAACGCAAGCAAAATTACCGCCCCGAGTAACACTTATTCACATTGACAAATGCGGATTCGACACGAGCCCGAGTTCATCTACTTTGGAACGAAAACTTCTTAATTCGCGTTACAATGTCTACATAACTTATTGAAAAATAATAACTTTAACAAAATGAACATATTTTGATCATTTTGTTAAAGCACTTGTGGCTGTTGAGGTAGATTCAAGATCGCAACGATTATCCACGGAGTTATCCACAGATTCTGTGGACAAAAATTGCGGTTTCAGCTGACCGGGAAACCTGCGCTAAGCATGCTGACCAAATCGACCATGCGCTCAAGCTCAGTAAAACGATGGCGCTCACGTACCTGCCAAATATGTTCATCGGCCGGGAGCGGCAATACAAACGAATATATCTCCTGCACGCCGATGAATATGCCGTGATAACCCGCCTGTGGAGAAAAATCGGGCCCTACTACCATATCGAACTGCGGCAACCCGCGCCGGTGCGGCGCATCCCGCAAGCCAACCATGCGGGTCTCGGCACCGGTTGAATAAATTTTGCCGAGCCGATCGGCAAGCCCGGCCCGCCCCAATGCTTCGACAAATGAACGACGGCGCTCCAGCAAAACCGCCTTATCGGTTACATCCTCGCGCGGCGCATGCGCTACTTGCGTAACCGCATAATCCGCCAGCGATTCATTGCTACCGGGTAACGTGCCGCGCAGCAATCGCACGGCGTCTTGTAACGCGGCCACCGCTTTCGGATCGTGAGCGATGATTTGCTGGTAATCGAGTTGCTTACAAAGACTAACGAGCGTCTCGGCCTGGCGTAACAGTTCCGGCAAATTCTCTTTATTGTTCAACGGAAAACCCTGTCGTTCATTATTATTTGCGAGTCCATATTGTTGCGACAAATTGATGGTTGCAACCAATGCGTCAGTAGGAACCGATGCGTTAGTTGAAATCAGTATAGTGGGCTTATCAAGTTCCGCCGCTACCGCGGATATGGAGGATGCGAGATGAGCGAGCAAGCACTCTGGGAGCACGTCGTTACCGCTGCTCTCGCGGACGAAAAGTGCTGCGTTGATAATTTGATTACGATCCTCGATACCGCACCGGAACAACAAAGTGCGGTAGCGCGCCAGGCTGCCGCATGGATATCCGAAGCACGTCGTCACCCTCCGCAAGGTATCGAGGCCCTGTTACTTGAATATCCGTTGAGCCAGCCTGAAGGCATCGCGCTGATGTGTCTGGCCGAAGCTTTGCTTCGCATTCCCAATGCCGATGTTGCTGACGAGCTGATCCGCGATGTCCTCAATCCACTCGTATGGGAACGGCATCTCGGCCACAGCGAGTCGTGGTTCGTCAACGCCGCGAGTTACGGACTGGCGCTGACCGGTCGCTGGCTCGCTGCAACCCAACACCCGGAAGGACAGGCCAATACGTGGCTGCGACAATTAGCCAATAAGCTCGGCGAACCAATGCTTCGGCAAGCACTGAAACAGGCGATGCGCTATCTCGCCGAACAATTCGTGCTCGGTGAAAATCTAACGGTTGCACTGAGGCGCGCTGATAACAATCGACAGCCGGGCATCACCTACTCGTTCGACATGCTCGGCGAAGCGGCGTTGACGGCAAGCGACAGTACGCAGTATTTCGCCGCTTATAGTGAAGCGATTCAGCAAGTGTCCGATAGTTTTAGCGATCGGCCAGAAATTATCCGCCCCAGCGTTTCGATTAAATTGTCCGCGCTGCATCCGCGCTATCACGCCGCACAATCGCAACGTTTACAGGCAGAGCTGATACCGAAACTGCTGTCACTCGCACGGAGCGCCGCAAGCGCCAATCTCGATTTATGTATCGATGCCGAAGAAGCCGATCGGCTGGAACTTTCATTGCAGATTTTTGCATCGGTATTGCAAACGTTGGACGAGCAGCAACGCCCACACTTCGGGCTCGCGATGCAGGCTTATAGCAAACGCGCGCTGCCGACGTTGCAATGGCTGCGCGTCGTCGCCGCGCGATGTCAAACAAGAATCAATATTCGCCTGGTGAAGGGTGCGTATTGGGATACTGAAATCAAACGCGCCCAGCAACGCGGGTTATCGTCGTATCCAGTATTTACCGACAAATGCGCGACCGATCTCAGCTACCTCGCCTGCGCAAAATGGCTGCTGCAGCATCCGCAGGAATTTTTTCCGCAATTCGCAACCCATAATGCCACCACCGTTGCAGCATTGCTGACGCTGCAACCGGACAGTTCGCGCTTCGAATTGCAGCGTCTGCAGGGAATGGGCGAAGCGCTGTATCGAATTGTATGCGCACAACATCCGCAACTACGTGTTCGTGTTTACGCACCGGTTGGCGAGCATCGCGATTTATTACCCTACTTGATTCGGCGGTTGCTGGAAAACGGCGCCAACACATCGTTTATTCATCAACTGCACGAACCATCGATTCGTATTGCCGATTTGGCCGCACATCCATCGCAACAAATCACCATCGATAACATCGGTAGCAACCTACCACTGCCGCCAGATTTGTGGCTGCCGCAAAGAAAAAATGCACCCGGAATTTATTGGTGCAGCGAAGCAGAACGCGAATCTTTTCTCTCGGCGTTAAATGTCTGGCGCGATTATCGCTACGACTTCACCGCCGTTGGCGGTGAACAATTTGTTACGCGCAACCCATTCTCGTATCAACCCGTGGGCACATGGTCGACAGCTGATATCGCCGATTGCAATGCAGCGATTGCTCAAGCCAAAAAACAGCAATTCGAATGGCGTACCGTCAGCATTGCACAGCGCGCGAAAATTATTGAACAGTGCGCGGAATTATTTATCGCCCATCGCGCCGAACTTATCGCACTAATCATCCGCGAAACGGGAAAAACGCTGGAGAACGCAAACGAAGAATTACGCGAGGCTGTCGATTTCTGTCGTTATTACGCCAGCACAGCGCGTCTTCAATTGTGTGAACAAGCACTGCCTAGTGTCACCGGTGAAGAAAATCGACTGCAGCTCTGCGCGCGTGGAATTTTCTTGGCTATTAGTCCGTGGAATTTTCCGCTCGCCATTTTCACCGGACAAATCGTTGCCGCTTTGGTTACCGGTAACGCGGTCATCGCCAAGCCGGCCGAGCAGGCGACGCTCACGGCAATGCGCGCCATCGAGCTGATGCACAGCGCGGGCGTATCACGGCAACTATTGCAATGCCTGCCCGGCCCAGGCGAAATCATCGGCCGTCATTTATGCGGTCACGTGGATATCGATGGCATCGTCTTTACCGGCGGTTTCGATACGGCGCGATCGATTCAACGCGAGCTCACCAATCGCGCCGGCGCGATCATTCCGTTTATCGCAGAAACGGCTGGTATTAACGTCTTGATTGTCGATAGCACCGCGCAACCGCAGCAACTGACGCTCGATGTTATTCGCTCGGCATTCGATAGCGCCGGCCAGCGCTGCTCCGCACTGCGCGTGTTATGTCTGCCGCACAGTATCGCCGACGACATCGAAAATCTGCTGGCGGGAGCGATGCAACAATTGCAGCTTGGTGATCCCTTCGAATGGTCAACCGATATCGGCCCGGTGATTAATACCGATGCCAAAATAGAATTGCTGGCATACCTCGATCAGCACAGCACGGATATTTTGTTTCAATGTCCATCGCCCAACAGCGGCGACTTCGTTCCCCTGACACTCGTTCGCATCCAGCACATCAAGCAAATGGAGCGCGAAGCATTCGGCCCGATTCTGCATGTATTGCGTTATCAGGAATCCGCAACGGAAACATTGATCGAGCAAATTAATTCGCTCGGCTTCGGGCTGACCTGCGGTATTCATAGCCGCAATTTATCTAAAGCCATCGCGTTAGCCGAACAACTGCAGGTCGGCAATATATACATTAATCGCGATATTATCGGTGCCACTGTGGGCGCACAGCCCTTTGGCGGCACCGGAAAATCGGGGACTGGACCGAAAGCGGGAGGACCCCATTATTTGTTGCGCTTTACCACCGAAAAAACGCTGACGATTAATACCGCCGCGCTCGGTGGCGACTATACCTTGCTGACAAAATAGATTTTGCTGACGAAATAACGACAAATCGACATACAAACCAACAGCAAAATTGCGCCTTTTTGTGGCATTTAAAATGTCGTCACTCCATTTATTTCTATCGTTATAACCTACGTTATTTCTATCGTTATAACCCGCCGAGTTATAAGCAAGTGAAAAACAAAACTATTTGTCGACCAATCTCCGTTGCTAAAGTTCGCGCGGTGTCACATTTGTGTAACACATCCGTTACATCATAGCGGCCACGTAAGGGCTGGCCCTTACTTCGGCAGGCGATGTCGAGAAGCAAGCCGCTGAAAGTGATTACTGGCTAAGACCAACAATCAAACCAAACTAAACCGGGAGATATTGGATGAACCGCAAACTGCTACCACTGCTGATCGCTGGCTTGACCGCTGGCTTTGCACAGGCAGACGCCATTCCGACCGTTTACGGCAAAGTAAACGTTACGCTGAACAAATACGATTTTGATGACATTCAGTCTGGCACTCGCGTCAACGGCCAGGACAACTGGAAATTGGAAAGCAATGCTTCGCGTCTCGGTGTAAAAGGCGCGCTCGACATCAGCACCGATCTCAAAGCTATTTACAAACTGGAATACGAAGTTTATCCGGATGCCGACAAACAAGGCGATGGCACCTCCCCGTTCAAACAACGTAATACTTATGCGGGTCTGCAAGGCGGCTGGGGTACTTTGTTCGCGGGTAAAAACGATACCCCGTTAAAAGCAACCGCTGCGGAAACCGTTCAACTGTTCAAAGATCTGCCGCTGGCTGACTTCAAATATGTGATCGTTGGCGAAAACCGCGAAAACAATATTGTCCAATACGCGACACCGAGCCTCAGCGGTTTGATTCTTTCTGCACAGGTAATCCTTGGCGAAGATACCGGTGCTAGCGACAGCACTGGCGCGAAAAGCAAAGATCAAAACAGCAATCTGACCAACAAGTATTCGCTCGCAGCTACCTATAAACTCGATACGTTGTATCTGGCATTGGCCGATGATCACAATGTGCAAAATTCCGACACCATTCGCTTTGTTGCGCAATACGGTATCGGCCCGGTAACTATCGGTGGCCTGTATCAAAATGCTGATCGCCACTTCAAAAACCCGGCCACTTCACCGACTGCCAATGGCGTTAATACGGGCGCGATCGGTGCACTCAGCTCACTGCCGGGTAACAACCTGAACAGTGGCGTTGGCAATCCAATTAATGATTTCGCCGGTGGCCTGTACAAAAAACAAGATGCTTACGGTGTTAGCGCAGCCTGGCAAATCGACAAGGACTGGACCGTAAAAGGCCAATACCTGCGTTCGAAATCCGATCCGGTTGATGCAGCAGGCGTTGGCCTCAGCGAAACTGTTGCGAAAAACTATGTCGTGGGTGTCGATTACGCACTGAGCAAAGCCGCAAAAGTATTTGCTTATTACGCGTCGATCAAAACCGATGGCGACTTGACGGCAACCACCAGCGAAACGCTGGACGACAAAACCTACGCAGTGGGTTACGAGTTGAAGTTCTAAGTTTCATTGGTTGGGCTCTCCAAACCTTGACGGGGGCGCAAGCCCCCTCTTTTTTGCTCTCGTTTCAATTAAGTCAATTCGATGGCAAATTAATGACTGACTCACAGAGGACATATTCGCTATGAATACTCGCCACGCGATTTTCGCTTTGATAGTTTCTGCAACCTCGTGTCTCGGTGGCGTAGCTATCGCGCAAGACAAAGATGTCGATCAAGCGGACTCGCTCGATTTCCAATCGTTTCACAAAGACAAAAAGGAAGCGATTAAGGTTTGGGATAAAACCAACAACACGACAACGAAGGCTTATCAAGATCAACCGGCCGGCACGACCGCACCTGCTGCCACCACTGCGCCGCTAACCAGCACCGCTGTGCCAGCAACGAATAGCACACCCGCAGCTAAAACCGCAGATACATCGGGCAGCGCAGGCAAACGTTTTGAAATTCGCGAACGCTACACGCTGACACGCAGCGCAAAAACGCCCTATTCCGCGTTTTATGTGATCGAACCCTTATTCAAACAATCCGCACAGCTGTGCGCCAAAGGCTGGAAAAAACTGAACGAGCGTTCGGAGCCGATTGAGCAGGATTATTATTTGTATTATGAAATTGAGTGTTTGTGATTACTGAGGAAAAAGCCGATTCGACCTGAGTCTCGCAACGACCGTATGCGGCATGGATGCCGCATCCGAGCCTACAGGGATGTATTTACGGCGTGTCGTAGCGAGATTCAGGTTGGAGCGGCGAGTTTAAAAATTTTTGTGCACTAATATCTTTAATTTTTCCAGCAACTGTCGACGTTGCCTCTCCGATAACTTGCGATAACTCAGCGCTTCGTAGCATGCAGTAATTTCGCGTACCGCACTCCACTGCGGCTGCTGCTGCAAAACCCAGCGGCAATAATCGGTAGCGCCCATGCCGATGGGCTTCGGATAACCTGCGCGCGTCAGCTTATTGCAAAACTTAACGTAGCACCGCTGCTCGGGTGGAGTTTGATCGCGCCACAAACGTCTGCCCCAAATTCCGCCTGCGGCAACCAGTAAAATAATTGCACCGCCACCGACCAGAAATAATGTCATTCGCAACGGATTTATTTCACCCAACAGGTTTTGCAAAACGGTGGTTTGTGTTTCGTCGCGATAATTCACCACCCAGCGTGTCCAGGCGTAATTCATCGCATCGAGTCGCAACCGCGCCCAATTCAGCAAATTCACCCCGCGATACCGGTTCGCGGAAAAGGGCGTGTCCGCAAGAAATTCACCGGCGCCGACCGCGCGCTCCAAACCACCTTCGATGCGTTCCGGTGCCACCGCCGCGGTCGGGTCGAAGCGCACCCAGCCGCGTCGCGGCAACCATGCCTCGGCCCATGCATGCGCGTCGAATTGATGCACGAGCACCGTCGCAGTCAACGGATTGATTTCACCACCCTGATAACCGACCACAACGCGCGCCGGAATGCCCGCTGCACGCAGCAAATAAACAAATGCGCTCGCGTAATGCTCGCAAAAACCCCGCCGTGTATCGAACAGAAACTCGTCGATGCCGTTTTCACCAAGCAGTGGTGGCTTGAGCGTATAAAAATAATTCTCGGTGCGAAAATGTGTCAGTAAAAAATCGATCAGCGCACTGTCATCGTCAAAGCGGTCACGCAGTTGTTTTGCCCAGGCACGCGCGCGTGGATTATTGTGCTTCGGCAGCATCAACTCGAATTTACGCAAGCGCGGATCGATGTCGATATCAAACGCAGCTTGCGGATAAGCACGTGCGCGATACGCGAATTTCTCGGCAACGATATCTTTCGCCAACAAGCGGTAATCAATGGTGAGAAATGTTTTTGCGTCGGCGCTGGCCGGTACTTGCAGCGCGAACAACCAACGTTGATAGGTCGGCTCGAGAAATACTTCGTAATCGAAAAATTTTCCCGCTAATGGCTCGGATTTTTTTTGTTCGGTTTCGCTGAAGCCATTCGCGCGCCAGGTGCGCCCATCGAATTCATCGAGCACCAGGCCGCGCCAATACAATTCGCGCGCGGTTGGAATAGCGCCGCTGAACGCAGCGCGGAATGCCAGCTCATCCGATTGCGACAGCTGCGCAATATCGCCGGGCGACAAGCGATCGGACATGCCGGTTTTGGCGCCGGCGCCAGGCAGCGGTACTTGCCACAAGGGCGCCATGCGCGGAAATACGAGAAACAATAACAACATCATGGGCAGCGCTTGCGCGAGCATCACCGCCGCTTTGCGTAATGGCTGCCAACTGAATCGCAGTGGTTCGAGTTGATGCAGTGCGGTTAGCGCCGTCGTCAGCAGCAATAACGGCAGCGCCATAAATAACACGGTGCCGAGTCCCTGCTCGAATAGAAATTCGGTGAGCGCAACGAAGTAGCCGAGGAACAACAATAAATAAGCATCGCGACGCGACGATGCTTCGAGCAATTTGAAACTGAAGCAACTAATCAATAACGCCACGGTGGGTTCAAGACCCGCGACTGCGCCGTAACTGAAACGAATTCCCGCCAGACATGCCACCACCAATCCGACTTTTATTAGTCGACCCGGAAACGGCCACAACCCGCGATAAACCTGCAAACGCCAAACTGCGCACAGCAGCCATGCCGCAGTAACCCATACCGGCAATCGCAACATATGCGGTGCAATCACAATCAGCTGCGCGGCAAGCAACCATGCCAGCGCGTGACGTGAAATCCACGGCTGCGACATTTATGCGCGCCTCGGCGCTTGTGCGGGTTGCCCGAATAAAGCGAGTAATCGCAGCGCGCGATCGCGATGATCGTCGCCGTCGCCGGGCTGCAGGATTTGCCCCGGCAACTCGACGCCAAATAATTCACCGCGCCGGTGCAATGCCAATATCCAATAACAGAGCACGCCGAGCCGCTGCTCGCGATCGCCATCCAGCGCGTCGTAACGCAACCAGTGCGATTGCAAACGCGTTTCAGCGAATTGTTTCGATTGCAGCGGCTGCCCTTTCGCATACGCGCGCCACAACACATGACGCAAATTATCGCCCTGGCGATAACGACGAAAATCATAAAAATCGTCGCTGCCAATTTTGCGCAACCGCTCGCCGTGCGGGGCGTTATCGCCGTCGTCTTCCGGTCGCGGACCCATAACTGCGCGCGGATAAATGACCGCGAATATATCGAGGTCGATCCAACTCCATGCACGCAGCAAACCCAGTGGATAGAAGGTTTGTACCAACAGCCGCGTCGGTCGCAGCCAACCGCGCCTCGTACCCAGATGAAACAATTTCACTGCGGCGGTTTCGATATCGACCAGCTCAGTCATTGCCATCATTTGTCCGGGCCAGCCGATTTCCAGCGCATAACGCGCACGCGGATCGGTGCGCCGCACTTGCAATTCGAATTCCGCATGCTCGCCAGCAAAAGCCGACGTGCTACGCATCGCTTCGATGGCAATACCGGATAAATTACTGAAGGTGTGCAGGATGGCGACAATCAATAAACTAAACAGAAAAAACACCAGCGCGAATGCCATGTTGTTTTGATAGTTAATCGCAGCAATCAGCATCACCGTGAGTAACAATAAAAAAAACAATCCGACGCGCGTGGGGAAAATAAAAATGCGGCGTTGATCGAGCGTCACACTGCGCGCAGCGGGAATGCGCCGCTGCAACCAGTTCTGCCAGCGCACTTGAAAAATGCGGCGCCATCCTTGCGCTACGAATTTCGCATTCACACCACCGCCACCTTGCGCAGCAATTGCTCCATCAATGCGCCGCTATCGCCGGAATGTTCGGGGCCGATTTGCAGCCGATGTTCGACCACCGCAGGCAATACCGTTTGCACATCCTCGGGAACGACATGGCCACGACCATTCATCAGTGCCCACGCTTTCGCACTGCGCACCAATGCCAGCGCGCCGCGCGGCGACAAGCCCACCGCAAAAGCCGGCTCGCTACGCGTATACGCAATCAAACGCTGTACGTAATCGAGTAATTGCGCCGAGGTATGCAGCTGATCGACGGCACGCTGAATTTTTTGGAGCTGCTCCAGTGACACGCATTGTTGCAATTGCACCAGCTGTTGCTGCACATCTTCTCCCGACAGTAATCGGCGCTCGGCGGCAGCGTCCGGATAGCCGAGCGATAACCGCATCAAAAAGCGATCGAGCTGCGATTCCGGCAACGGATATGTACCCGCCTGCGATAACGGATTTTGTGTCGCGATGACAAAAAATGGCTGTGGCAGCGGCCGCGTTTGGCCATCGATCGTTACCTGATGCTCGGCCATCGCCTCCAACAACGCCGATTGCGTTTTCGGCGTCGAACGGTTGATTTCGTCGGCGAGCAACACCTGAGTAAAGATCGGCCCCGGTAAAAATTTAAACTGATTGGTTTGCCGATCGAAAATACTCGCGCCCAAAATATCGCCCGGCAACAGATCGCTGGTAAATTGCGCGCGGCGATAATCCAAACCGAGCACCTTGGCGAGCGCATGCGACAAGGTGGTTTTGCCCATGCCCGGCAAATCTTCCAACAACAGATGGCCGCCGCTGATCAGACAACAAATCGACAGCCGCACCTGCCGCTCCTTGCCCAGCAATACCGCGCCAACTTCGCGCACGGCGCGATCGAGCAATTTCTGCATGGTCGTATCCTTTACCGGGCGAACGCTTTAAGGTTGGCTGCTATCGAAATCGGGATTGGATGGTTTGCCGGTTTCATAATATTGCTTGAGACTTTGTGCCACGCTCGCCGCGTTTTTTTGCATCAAACCACGCATGACAAAACGCTCTAATAATTTCGCAAAAAAATTATCGTTAATGACATAGCGCATCTGCGGTTTGAAGCGAGTCTGATTCGGGCCCGCATCCTCAATCGCGTAAACGAATTCCGCTTTTTTAAAAGGCGTCATGGGTTTTCCGTCGCGATGTAAATTCAGCACAAATCCATAACCTTCATTCCATTCGACGACGGTTTCCTCGAGCGGCTCCATTTTTTTAAGAAATACTGTGCGACTGGTACCGACGCCTTCAGTTTGTGGCGTATTGATACGTGTCTTCGTCACACCGGGGACGTAATAGTGGGCTTTGCTTAAATCACGCAGACGTTCCCACGCTTGGGCGCGCGGCATATTAATAATGATTTTAGATGAGACATTTTGCATCTTGTCGCCCCAGCAATAATAGGAGCGTGAACTATAGCAAAACGTTTGGGATGGGTTCGATAGTAAAAAAACAACAAGCGCTACAGCAGCAATAAGCGCCGCGAAAAAAACAAATTTCGCGGCGCGCGACAATTATTGTGCTGAGTTCCAAGGTGTGCAGACGGGCACTTCATTAATATCTTTGTATTCGCACAAGGACACGGTGCCGTTATTGCGATTCATACGCCATACCGACAGCAAATCATTGCCGACGATCAAGCGGTAATCGCCCGCAGCGCCCTCTTTCGCACTCCACGGTGCACATGACGCGGCGGCACCTTTGCTTTCGAAGCTGCACAGCGAAACCTGACCACTGGTTTCGTTGATGCGCCACACCGACAAATTCCCGCTGGTGATACCACCGCTAAATGTGGCACCGGCATAAGCCGCCTGCGCAGCACAGAACAACAAAGGCAATGCAAACCGGGTTATACGCATGGTTATATCTCCTTAAAGAACTTATCGGCATTATTGGAATTCTGGGATTCACTGACTGTGAAATCGCTTGATCAGAATAGCTCAAAGTGACGCTGAGGCCGTCAATTCTTAGATTACGAATACGTGAGGTTTGCCCGATTAACGTCGCCATCAAAATGTGCTAGCGAAAATTACATCCGGACACATTATTCATCGACGCTGCGAAAGAACGCCGTTACATCATCGAGCACTGGCGCCAACCAACGCAAAGGCCACGCGAATGCGCCGAGCAGCGTGACGTGATTGACGTCTGGATAAATCCGCAATTGAACGGTTACCCCTTCTGTTTGCAAGTTATGTGCGAGCTGTTCCGAATTGCGGACCGGATCGATCAGATTATCGGTCTTCGCCGCGGCGATAAATGCAGGTACCCGATTCTCCCGTACATGTTCGATCGGTTGAGCCAGCGGCGGATAATGCGGATGCATAAACACTGGCTGTACTTTTAGATTATTGCTGGGAAAGAAATCGTACGGCCCGGCCAGACCCGCCCACCCCCGCAACGCATTGGGCGATGTACCCTGCGCATGCAACCAGCGCTGATCGAGCGCCAGCATCGCCGCGTTATAGGCGCCGGCGCTATGCCCCAACAAATACACGCGATGACGATTGCCGCCATAGCGCGGGATTTCGCGCAGTGTCCAGGCGACTGCGCTGGCGCAATCATCGAGAAACTGCGGGTAGCGCACCGCCGGATACAATCGGTAATCCGGGATCACCACGATATAACCACGCTCGGCCAAGGCCGCGCCGACGAAGCGATAATCCGCTCTAGCACCGCTATTCCAAGTGCCGCCGTAGAAAAATACGATGACCGGCTTATCGCGCGTATCCGATAACGGTTGATAAATATCCAACGCCAAATCGCGACCGGGCGCATAAACGACGTTGTTGACCAATCGATAACTGTGCGGCGAAAGCCAATTGAGAATTTGCGCGGGATAGATCGCTAACATCGCCACGAGTATCAGGATCAGCGTGGCAATTATCGAAATACCGAAAATATTTCTGCTAATCACAACGGCCCGCCTTTGCCAATGTACGGCCTAATCTGAAGCGAGATACGCCTGCAGAAGATACGAAAAGCTGGAGTTTGGATCGGGGGAAGAATGGGCCTGTGCGCTGGCAATGGCACAGGCCGCAACAATTATTTCTTGGTACGTGCGCCTTTTTTGCGCGAGCGGGTATTGCCGTAGGAGCCTTTGAATACCTTGCCGCGAAAACTTCTCTTGTCACCTTTACCCATGTCGAATTCCTCGATATATCAAAACAATAAATGCCGCAGAGCAGGCAAAACCAGCCGGGCGCGTATGATGCAGACTCGCGCAGCATCGTGCAAGCACGAGATGGCGCAATTGCAGGCCCTCGGTCGATCTGAAAAAGTGCCGAACCTCTTTGTTAAACTTCTCCGCCACCCCCATCATTCAGCCCACCCACTCTGAGGATGTCGCAATGAAAAAATGGTCGATCTTATTACTGTTGCTGTTTTCCCCCTTTTTACAGGCCGCGCTGCAGGAAAAAACCGTCGAATATAAAAGCGGCGATACAACGATGAAGGGCTATTTGGCATGGGACGACAAGGTGAAAGGCAAGCGCCCCGGCGTGCTGGTAGTTCACGAGTTTTGGGGTTTGAACGATTACGCCCGCCACCGCGCGCGCATGTTGGCCGAGCTTGGCTATACCGCGCTGGCGCTCGATATGTACGGCGACGGCAAGGTCGGCCAGCATCCACGCGAAGCTTCCGAATTCATGCAGGCCGTGTTGAGCAATGCCGATGTGGCGAAGTCGCGCTTTCTTGCCGGCAAGGAATTTCTTGAGCGGCAGCCGACAGTCGATCCGACCAAAATCGGCGCGATTGGTTACTGCTTCGGTGGCGGCACCGTGCTGATGATGGCGCGTGCCGGCGTCGATCTCGCCGCCGTAGTCAGCTTTCACGGCTTGCTGAATGCCGGGGCGCCGGCCAAACCGGGCCAGGTCAAAGCGCGAATCCTGGTGGAAAATGGCGCCGACGATCAGATGGTCAAGCCTGACGATGTCGCTGCATTCAAGCAGGAAATGGATGCCGCGGGTGTCAACTATCAGTTCGACAACATCCCGGGGGCGAAACACGGCTTCACCAATCCCGAAGCAGATGCCGTGGCCCAGAAATTCGATTTACCGGTGGGTTACAACGCGGTTGCCGACAAGCAGTCATGGACCGCAATGCAACAGTTATTCAAAGAGGTATTCGGTCGCTAACGCCGACGCCCCGCTCGATCAAGCCGGCCTCAGCGCCGGCTTTTTTCTGCCGACTTTTTGACACAGCGTTTCCAGCCACCCTAACGGCAGCGCAAAAAATTTCATAACTCATTGTTTTAATTTGAAAAAATACCATGCAAAGCGTCGTGGCATGCTTTTCGCTCAACCTCAAGCAGAATCCAATTTGCTGACGCTGAGTTCGGCATTACTTCCGCGAGATTCGCCATGACGGAAAAACAACAAACGAACGCGACCATGATGCGCGTTGTAACTCCGAGCGGATCGAACCCCACCCCTGACGTGAATCAGCAGCTGCTGGCGCATCTGCGCTTTTCAAATTTGCTGCACGGCAGTCTTGATATTCACGAAATTCTGCGGGTGTTTGCCCGGGAGCTGACGCAGCGACTGAAGCTACAGTCGTTGGCGTATCGCCATCCCACGCTGGATATCCGCATGGATTTCGGCGAAACGGGCGCCCATCTGTGCAATTACCGGCTGGATTTCGACGGGGAAGAATTCGGCGAATTGGCGTGTACACGCGGCAAACGCTTCAGTAAATCAGAGCTCGAATATATCGAATTTGCGATCAACTGCCTGATGCTGCCGCTGCGTAATGCACTGCAATACATGCGCGCGATGCAAAGCGCCACGCATGACGCTTTAACTGGCGTCGGTAACCGTCTGGCGTTGGAAATTACCGCCGAACGCGAGATCGCGATGGCGCGCCGCACCGCCCAGCCAACCGCGATACTGGTCATCGACATCGACCACTTCAAACACATCAACGATCGCTTCGGCCACAGCGTCGGCGATCAGACACTCGTCGAAACCGCGCAGCAATTGAAACAGAACTGCCGCGAAGCGGATTCCATTTTTCGTTTTGGCGGCGAGGAGTTCGTGGTGATGTTGAGTCAAACCGAGGAAAACGGTGCCTTCGCTATCGCCGAACGCATCCGCCATGCCATTGCGGCGATGACACTCCCAGCACCTCGGCAAAATGTGAAAATTACCGCCAGCATCGGCATCGCGGTGCTGAATCGCAGCGAAAGCCTGCATGGATGGTTCGATCGCGCCGATCGCGCGCTGTATCTCGCGAAACAGGCGGGCCGTAACCGGGTGATACAAGCAGCCAAGCGCAATATTGCTTAAACGCGATACCCGAGAACGAACGACAGCGAGATCGAGAGTGCCGGCGAATACCGGCTCTTTTGTATTCTTTTTTTATTACTTGGTTTATTGCTTGGAGGCAGGCGGACGGCGACTTTTGTGCAGCGTCGGCACCGCGCGATTTTTGCGCTGTTGCCGCTCCAGATCGAGCTTTTCCTGTGGAGCGATCGGTTCCGTTGTATTCTCCGGCACCACTAAACGCCCCACTTCATAAAGCGCCGCCACCTGCTCGGCCGGCATTTCTTGCCACTGCCCCTGCTTCAATCGCGTCGGTAAAAATACCGGTCCAAAACGCACGCGCTTGAGGCGGTTCACTTTGAGGTTTTGCGATTCCCAGAGCCGCCGTACTTCGCGATTACGTCCTTCCATCAAACAGACGTAGAACCAGCGGTTCGCCGCATCTTCGGCGCTGTTGCCTTCGGTGATATCAGTGAAGCGCGCGAGGCCATCTTCCAGCATCACGCCAGTGCTCAACTTCTCCAACACATGCTCGTTAACCTCGCCCAGCACGCGGCAAAGATATTCGCGATCGATATTCGCCGATGGATGCATCAACGCGTTGGCAAGCTCGCCATCGGTGGTAAAGAGCAATAGCCCGCTGGTATTGAAATCGAGTCTGCCGACCGCGATCCAGCGCTCACCGCGCAATTTCGGCAGACGCTCGAACACAGTGGGGCGTCCCTCGGGATCGCGCACGGTACAAATTTCGCCCTCGGGCTTGTTGTAGACCAGTACGCGCGCACGACGCTCGTCCGCCGCACGCAGCGCCACCGGGTGGCCGTCGACCAGAATGCGATCGCGATCGCTGACCCGATCGCCAAGATGCGCGATCTTACCGTTGACCGTGACGCGATTGGTGCTGATCAGCTTTTCCATATCGCGACGCGAGCCCACACCAGCACGCGCCAGCACCTTTTGCAGTTTCTCTCCAGACGGACTTATATCGCTCACGGGTTACACATTACCTTCGGTGCGGCTATCGATAGCAGTTTCATAAATAGCCGCACCGGTTTCATCAGGAATGAGATCGGACGGCGCGGGCTCTTCATCGCTCGTTTTTTGCAGGGCAACCATCGGCTCGGCTGGGGCCGCTGCGGCCTCCATCGCATCGGCCAATGCGGTTACCTCATCCTCAAGCGTGGGCTGATCTTCGATCATCATCGTATCGATGCCCTCCAATGCGAGCTCGGAATTCATCGAATCGAGATCGCGGATATCGGCCAGCGTCGGCAGATCATCGAGATTTTGCAAATTGAAGTAATCGAGAAATTTGCGGGTGGTCGCATACATCGCCGGGCGACCCGGTACGTCTTTGTGGCCGACGACCCGGACCCACTCGCGTTCAAGTAGCGTCTTGATAATGTTCGACGCGACCGCAACGCCGCGGATATCTTCGATATCGCCGCGCGTGATCGGCTGGCGATAAGCAATCAATGCCAGCGTTTCGAGTAGCGCCCGGCTGTATCGCTGCGGTTTTTCTTCCCATAGCCGTGCAATCCAAGGCGCAACGTCTTGAACGATCTGAAAGCGATAACCGCTCGCCACTTCGCGCAGCTCAAAACCGCGACCAACACAGGACGCAGCGATGTTAGCGAGCACAGCGCGCAACGCATCGCTGGCCGGCCGCTCGTGTTCATCGAACAGCGCGGCAATGTCATCCACCGCGAGCGGTTTACCTGCTGCTAACAATGCGCCCTCAACCACGCGCTGCAATAACTCCTGCGGCAAAGCAGTGGAGTCAAGCTGAGGGGCCGCACTGGCTGGTAATTCGGTGGGTTCGATTTCGGTTTCGGTAGTCATAGCGACAATGATCTTTTAACTGGCTTTGGCTTTAACGTGGATGGGACCAAACGGCTCGGTCTGCACAATTTCAATCAACGCTTCCTTGATCAGCTCCATCACCGCCAGAAACGTGACCACCACGCCAAGTCGTCCCTCCTCGGCCGAGAACAGCGATACAAACGGCGTGAACCGATTCGGCGATACGCGTGCCAGCACTTCGGACATCCGTTCGCGCGTCGATAGTTTTTCTTTCTGCACATGATGGCTTTCGAACATATCGGCGCGCCGCAGTACTTCGGATAGCGCGATCAAGATTTCCTTCAGCTCGATATGCGGCTCGGGTTTGGTTTTATCGAGATCGGGCAGCTCTGCCGATGACAGATGAATATCGCGACCGATGCGCGGCAATGAATCGATACCTTCGGCGGCTTTTTTGAAACGCTCGTATTCCTGTAGGCGGCGAATCAACTGCGCGCGCGGATCCTCTTCTTCTTCCTCAGCCTCGGCCGAACGCGGCAACAGCATGCGCGATTTGATCTCGGCGAGCATCGCGGCCATCAGCAGATACTCGGCGGCCAGCTCGAACTGTACCGCGCTCATCATGTTGACGTAGCGCATGTACTGTTCGGTAATCGCCGCAACGTTGATCTCGAGGATATCGAGGTTCTGGCGTTTGATCAGATACAACAGTAGATCGAGCGGGCCTTCGAAGGCTTCGAGGAAGATCTCGAGCGCCTCGGGGGGAATGTATAAATCCTTGGGCATCTCGGTGAGGGGCTTACCCTGCACGATCGCAAACGGTAATTCGGTTTGCTGCGAGCCCGCCTGCCGCAGCTCGGCGAGACGCGGTGCCACCACCATTTCGAGAGCGGTATCTACTTCTTTTTCAATAGCTTGTAGATCAGAGTTCACGCTGACGATTATCTCTTGGCTGGATGGGTTGCAATGGGAAAGGCGGCATTATAACGGCAGCATCGCAGTGCCGATAGCACACGTTCACGCAATGTATCGCCCTCATCAGACCCCGAACGGAGCAACGTCGCCGCGCCCCTGACGCAGGAGCACCGGCGTGTCATCCGCTAAATCGATGACGGTGGTCGGCTCCGGCCCACAAATCCCGCCATCGATAACCAGATCGAGGTCGTGCTGCAGACGCTCGCGGATTTCTTCTGGATCAGTCATCGGCAATTCGTCGCCAGGCAACATCAAGGTCACGCTCATCAACGGCTCGCCCAGCGCTTCCAACAGCGCCAATGCAATGCGATTCTCCGGAACCCGCAGACCGATGGTGCGCCGCTTTGGATGTAATAGCCGGCGCGGTACTTCATCGGTGGCTTTGAGGATGAACGTATACGGTCCGGGCGTGTGATTGCGGATCAACCGGAACACCGAATTGTTCACGCGCGCGTATGTGCCCAGCTCGGAAAGATCGCGGCACACCAGCGTAAAGTTATGGGTGTCATCGAGCTTGCGGATCCGGCGAATGCGTTCGAGCGCCGCCTTATCGCCGAGCTGGCAACCCAGCGCATACGCCGAATCGGTTGGATACGCGATAACACCGCCAGCGCGAATGATGGTGACTGCCTGACCGATTAACCGCGCCTGCGGATTATCCGGATGAATCTGGAAAAATTGACTCATAACCCCCTCGGAGCTCATGTGATTTAGTTCATCCAACGCTGCCAGACTGGCGTGCAACCCTCTGGTAGAGCGTTGATTTCACCCAGTTCGCACCAGTTACTCGGCGCGTGAAAATCGCTGCCCACCGAGGCTTCTAAATTGTGTTGCCGACACAGTTGCGCGAGAAAACGACTTTCGTCGGCAACCTGTCTGCCGACGACTACTTCGATCGCCCCGCCGCCACAGGCCGCAAACTCCGCCACCAGCTTGCGCAGCCGCGCGCCGGTCTGGCGATACTTGCTGGGATGCGCCAGCACCGCGACGCCGCCGGCGGCCCGAATCCAGTCGACCACCTGCCCTAGCTCCGGCCATAACATCTTGATGTCACCGGGTTTACCGGCGCCAAGATAGCGATCGAACGCATCTTCCTCGCTGCGCACATGGCCTTTGGCGACCAGGTAGCGCGCGAAATGCGGGCGCCCAATCTGCGCATCGCCGGCTAATGCCAGTGCGCCCTCGAAGGCATCGGGCATTTTCAGCTTGGCCAGTCTCGCGCCAATCATCTCGGCGCGCTTCATCCGCGCTTCGGCAAAAAACTCACTGGCAGAAAGGGTGGTGGGATGTTCAAGATCGATGCCCAGGCCTACTAGGTGCACCCCCATGTGGCTCCAGACCGACGAATATTCAACAGCCGGAACCACGTGCAACTGCGCAGTGGTCGCGCGCAACCATTCGGTGGCAGCACGCGCACCAATCACCGTGTCGTGATCGGTAATCGCGAGCAGGGTGACGCCGTGCTGAATAGCGCGTTCACAGAGTTCGACCGGGCTCAATCTGCCGTCGGAGGCGTTGGTATGGGAATGCAAATCAACCTGCAAGCGATAACTCCAGTTGCGCTAAAAATTTGCAATAAAAATTCCGAGGTGGAGGCCCTCGGAGGAAGGCAGTATATTAGCCCCGATTAAGTGGCAGATGCGTCTGCCGATTCATAAAGTCTTCTCACCCTCTTACTTGCAGCCTCATCACTATGTCGCAATTATCCGTGCCGCCCGAGCGGTCAGCACAAATCAACTCGCCCTCATCCCAAACGCCGCCGCCAAAGAAACGCAGCATGCTGGTCAACCTCGGCTTCAACATTGTGGTGCCGACGATCATTCTGTCGAAGCTCAGCGGCGATAATTATCTCGGCCCCATGTGGGCGGTAGTGATAGCGCTGGCGTTTCCGATCATTTACGGCGCACACGATTATCTGCAAGCGCATAAACCTAACTTTTTCTCGATTCTTGGTGTGTTTAGCGTGCTGCTCACCGGCGGCATGAGCTTGCTGAAGCTGCCCCCGCATTACATCGCGATCAAGGATGCGGCAGTCCCGGCACTGCTCGGCATTGCGACGCTGATATCGATTTACACCCGTTACCCGCTCGTTCGCACGTTTCTGTACAACGATCAAATTCTGCAACTGGATAAGGTGCATGCCGCGCTGGCGCAGCACAAGGCCGAGAGCGAATTCGAACGCCACTTGCAGGTAGCGACCTATCTCGTTGCGGGCTCGTTTTTCCTGTCGTCAGTATTAAATTACATTCTCGCCAAAAGAATTCTGATTAGCGCACCGGGCAGCGTCGAGCTGGCGCAGGAACTCGGCAAAATGACCGCGCTGAGCTTTCCGGTCATCGCACTCCCCTGCACGCTGGTACTGGCCGGGACGATGTATTACCTGCTCAACAACATTCAGAAGCTGACCCGCCTCTCGCTCGAAGACATCATTCAGGAACATTGATTCATGCTGTACGTCATCATCGGCGAGGATGTCGCCAACAGCCTGCCGCGCCGTCTGCCGGCGCGACCGGATCATCTGGCTCGACTCGAGGCTCTCAAGCAAATCGGCAGGCTGGTGCTAGCGGGACCGATGCCGTCGATCGACAGCAATGACCCCGGTGAGGCGGGCTTTAGCGGCAGCTTGATCGTCGCCGAATTCGATAGCTTGGCAGCGGCGCAGCAATGGGCCGATGCCGACCCCTATGTTGCAGCTGGGGTTTATGCGAACGTCATCGTCAAACCGTTCAAGTACGTGCTGCCGTAAACTTTGCGCCAAAGGGGCGCACTAGATATTGGCCCCAAGCAATCTGTCATCGACACCCGATGACGCCTCCCACTCTATCAGCCACCCATCGATAGCTGATTCGGGTTGCGGCTTGCCGATGAAATATCCTTGCGCCCGATCGCAACCCATTTGCCGCAACGCTTCCTGAGTCGCGAGATCTTCAACGCCTTCCGCGATCACATCGAGTTTGAGGTTGTGCGCGAGCGCAATGGTCGAGCGAACGATGACTTCATCGGCTTCGCTACGAAGCATATCGGTAACGAACGCGCGATCGATTTTTAATGCATGAATCGGCAGGCGCCGCAGATATGAAAGCGACGAATAACCGGTGCCAAAATCGTCGATAGAAAATCGCACGCCGATCGACGATAAATGTTTCAGCAAACGGATGACCCCGTCGGGGTCGTGCATTAACGTGCTTTCGGTGATTTCAAGCTCGAGCAAGCTCGGATCGATGCCGTATTTGTGCAGCAAACTTTCCACGCGATCGAAGCAATCGCGATTAAGCAAATTGCGCGGCGACAGATTTACCGCGATCGAATAACGCAGTCCGCGATCGCACCATTTACGCAATTGCATCAACGCGATATTCAACACTGCATTGGTTAGCGAATGAATGACATCAGTCACCTCCGCGAGCGGAACGAAATCCGCTGGCGACAGCATTCCGCGTTGAGGATGCTGCCATCGCACCAGCGCCTCAAAACCATCAATGCGACCGCTGACTAAATCGAGCTTAGGCTGGTAATGCAGCACCATCTGATCGCGCGAAACGCCGGCTCTTAACTCCTGCATAATCGCGAGCCGTTGCAGCGAATGTTCATCGACCGAACGATCGTAGAATGCTACGCGCGCGCCTGTCCGCTTAGCTTCGTACATCGCCACATCGGCGAACCTAAGAAGATCGTGGCCGTCGGTGCCATCGCGAGGATATACGGCGACGCCAATACTGCCGCCGACCTCCAGGCGCAGATTGTCGATCTGAAACGGCTGGCCCAGTGAACGTAACAAACGCAACGCGGTGCGCGAAATCTCCGCCGGAGTTTCATTACGAACCAGGATGGCAAATTCATCGCCACCGAGGCGGCAGAAAAAATTATGTTCGGGGTTAAGCAAGTGTCGCAGGCGACGACTCAACTCGATCAGCAACTTATCGCCCATGTGATGACCCAGCGTGTCGTTGATCTCCTTGAAGCGGTCTAGATCGAGCAGCAGCAACCCGCCGCGCTCACCAAGCCGCGTCAGCTCCTGGCGCAGCGCGAGTCGATTGGGTAAGCCGGTGAGTAGATCCTCCGCTGCCTGCTTTTCTGAGCGCGCGATAGCCAACGCGTTGGCCAGCGCCATCGAAATCACTTTCGCGAATGCCACGATATCCTTGCGATCCGCTTCGGCGAAATCGGTGCGAGTCGAATATTCGAGCGCGATCGTGCCGATGCGTCGCCCATCCTCGCGCAACCACATCAGCGCCAACGATTGCGTGCCGCGCCGTAACACCTCGCCGCGCGCCTGCATATCTTCGGGCAGGTCGGCGGGATCGCTCCAGGCGACAAAATCCTCGCCCCGATCGGGCAGAAGCGCCCCCGACCAGCGCTGCGCGACAGTGGACGGTTCGGCAATCAGGCCGAGCGGGGCGCGATAAGCCACCAGTTCCGCTATCTGAGCGGTCTCGTCGTAGCGATAGAACCAGGCCAGCGAAACACCCGCATACTCGACGAGCAGCGATACCGTCTCTTCAGCCACGCCGGCCACTTCGCGCCGGCCGTACAACCGCTCGGCCGCCTGGTTGATGCGACTTAGGCGCCGATGGCTTTCGGCCAGAGCCTGTTGCGAGCGCCGGTGTTCGCTGACGTCGCGCAGCGTTGTCAACAGATGCGGCTCGCCGTCGAGCATGACGGCGTTCATCGCTACTTCCGTATCGAACGGCGTACCGTCGTAGCGCAAATGCTGCCATTCAAACAACTGGCGCTCGCCAGCGAAAGCAGCACTGATTTTTTCCAGCGCCTTCTCTATCGATGACTGACCATCGGGTTGAATGTCCGGTGAAAATCGATAAGGAATATCGCTCAGCATTTGTTCGCGCGTACAACCGAACATCGCTAGTGCACGGTCGTTGCAATCGACATACAACGCACCGCGAATCAGAAAAATCGCATCAGTGTAATTCTCGAACAGCATTCGATAGCGATGCTCATGCTCGAATGCGGCGCGCTGGCGCATGATGTTGTCGAACGTTCCGAGCACACCGTTGGGCGATTTACTCTGATCGAGGAGCGGCACCCAGCGGCAGGCCACCCAGATAACATCGTTCGCGGGTGTGATCAGCCGGCATTCGCATTCGGAAGGCTCGTTCAGCGTTGCGACATCGCAAACCAGCGCTCGAAGCTTATCGCGATCGTCTGGATGGATAAACTCCAGCCAGCGAATGCAGGCAGCAGCGAGATCGGGAACACCGGCCATGACCCGCCAGCAAGGATTTGCTTCGAGGCAGTTGCCGTCACTATCCAGCTTGATGATACCGACGGGAAGATTGTCAGAAACAAAACGTAACTCGTTACGGCCATGGCGCACATGATCGTGCGTAACCAGTAGGCCGATAAGATCAGCTACCGATGTTGCGAACCAGATTTCGTCCTGCATCCACTCTCGCGGCGAGCCGACGTGGCCAATGTACAGCACACCCCATTGTTCGCCGCCGACAAAAATCCCGCAGTCCATCAATGCGTGGATGACGTCATTTTTCCAATCGGCAAACTCTTGCTCCCACGAGCTTGCCAATGCATCTGCGGCCGCAATGAAGCGGCTGGCTTCAAGCGCGGCGAAGCGCCGTGGATAGTCCTGACGGCAAAGTTCCAACCCGTGAGTGAATTGATCACGTGCCGTATCGAGTTGGATTTTCTGCGTAATGGTGTCGCGCCGTTCGTTGAACCCCCACACGCCGATCTGCTCGACAGCAAGAGTTCTTCCCACCACAACGAGAATTTTGCGCAGCGCGTCATCGAGGTCGTCCACCCACAAACGGGGATCCCGCGCCAATTTCAAGTATTCATCGGCGAAGGATGCGGCCAATCGTCCGGACTGAAAGTGCGCTCCGTCGTGGCTGGGATTAGGCATTTGCCACCCGTATTATCGTTATAGTCGACGTCAGCTCGTGGTCCGCATCGAGGCGAATCACAGAGAAAAACAAAGGCTAATCAAGTCTTGCACAACTTTGGCGTTTGTCGCTTACAGTATGCGCCGCGACAAAACGCCACTGATCGTCATAACCGCAGGCACCGTATGACAACCGCACTCAGCATTAACCTGAACAAGATCGCGCTGATTCGCAATTCGCGCGATACGGACTTTCCGAGGGTGACCACCCACGCGCAAATGTGCATCGACGCCGGTGCTGATGGAATTACCGTCCACCCTCGCCCGGATCAGCGCCATATTCGTTTCGATGACTGCGTGGATCTGGCTGGCATGTTGACGGTTGAATTCAATATCGAAGGCAATCCGTTCGCGCCGGCGATGCGCAGCGCGCGTCAGGGCGTCAGCGACTATCCGGGCTTTATGGCCATCGCCGAACAACTCAGGCCGGCGCAATGCACGCTAGTGCCGGACAGCGACGATCAGCTGACCTCGGATCACGGTTTCGATCTCACGCGCAGCGGCGACAAGCTGGCGCCGGTGATCGCGCAGCTGCAAAGCTGGGGCATTCGCGTCAGCTTGTTCATGGATCCGGACCCGAAGCAGATCGAACTCGCCAAACAGATCGGCGCCGATCGGATCGAGCTGTATACCGGCCCCTATGCCCACGCTTTCGCGACCGGCGAAAATATCGATGCGGTCTTCATGCATTTTTATCGCGCCGCCGAGAAAGCTGCCGAACTGGGGCTCGGTCTTAACGCCGGCCACGATTTGAATTTGCATAACCTGTCGCGCTTCGCGACCGTGCCGAAATTGCTGGAGGTCTCGATCGGCCACGCATTTGCCGTGGACGCGATCGAGCTCGGACTGGCGAACGCCGTGCGTGCGTATCAACGCTGCCTGGGCAAAAATTGTTAGCGGTTAAGCAGCGAGTTTTAAACCCCGGCGCAATACATCCAACATTTCGTGGTGCTGCCGCTGACTGACCGCCGCCGTCAACACCAGCGCCGACCCGTGAAATGTACCCGGAAATGTGTGCAGCTCGACCGGCACGCCCGCCTCCATCAATTTCAGCGCGTATTGCACATCCTCGTCGCGCAACGGATCGAATTCCATCGCCGTGATATATGCCGGTGGCAAAGCGCGCAAATCTTCCATCGAAGCGCGCGCTGGCGCCGCGTAGATCGGCACATCGTCGCCACCTGGCTGGTAGCGCTCGCCCAGATAATATTTCCAGCTATTGACTGCGCTTGGCCGATTCCATAGCGGAGTATCGACGAATTCGCGCATGCTCGTCGTTTGCAGGCGGTCGTCGAGTTCCGGCATGCCCAGATACTGAAAGCACAGCGCCGGACCCTTGCGATCGCGGGCCACCAATGCTAATGCGGCGCTCAAACCACCACCGGCACTCTGCCCCAGCACCCCAATCCGATCGCGATCGACGCCAAGCGTCTCAGCCTGCTGATGCAGCCAGCACAACGCCGTATAACAGTCCTCAAGTCCGGCCGGATAGGGATGCTCTGGAGCCAGCCGATAGTCGACCGAGACCACCACAATCTTCAACTCGCGCGCCAACATCGATGCGGTGAAATGCTCTGTGTCGGGCGATCCGACGGCGAAGCCACCACCATGAATATAAATGAGCCCGGCGGTTTCAACCGGCTGCGTGGCTGCGCGATGTGGCGTATAAAGCCGCACCTTCACCTGCGGCGCTTGCGCCGGACCTTCGATCACTCGGTCTTCGACGTCGAGACCGGTGTAATCGATATATGCGTGCATCGGCGCCGCCATCTCCTCAAGACTCGCGCGTGCGGCCACAGGATCGTCAAAGGCCGCATACGGAATCGAGGCCGCAAAATCGACCAGCTCGGGATCGAGTTTGTATTTCATGTGGCACCCTCCATCGTTGCGATTTCGTCTTATTTATTTCGTCGTCCCTTTTGTTTTACCGCACGCACGGCATTAACCGGCGAGCTGGCCGCCGTCGATATTGAAGACCGTGCCGGTCACGTACTTCGCTTCGTCGGAGGCGAGATACGCGACGGCGGCGGCAATTTCTTCCGGCTCGCACATATCGCCGGTTTTCGGCGACAAACGCATGATCAATGCGAAATCGACGCCTTCGGGAATCGGATTGGTCGCAGCACCTGCCTTCACGCCGCCCGGCGCGATCGCGTTGCAGCGCACGCCGCGCGCCGCGTATTCCACCGCAATCGATTTGGTTAAACCGATTACCGCAAATTTCGACGCACAATACGGCGCGTTGTATGCGATGCCGATCAAGCCGGCCGCAGAGGCGATATTGACGATATTGCCCTTGGTTTTTTCCAGATGCGGAATCGCTTCACGCGAAATAAAAAATACGCTATTGAGGTTGATCGCCATCATGCGATGCCAGGTCGCATCGGTGATCTGCGCAAAATGATCCCATTTCTGAATACCCGCGACGTTGCACACCACATCGAGCTTACCCAGCGCTGCCACGGCATCGGCAACGATACGTTTACACGATTCCGCATCCGCCGCATCGAACGCGCCGACCAACGCTGTTACGCCATATTGCTGTGTCAATGCGGTGGCCACTTGCTCCGCGCCAGCCACATTGATATCGGCCAGAAAAATATTCGCACCTTCAGCGGCCAGTCGTTCCGCTGTTGCCCTGCCAATCCCTGCTGCTGCACCGGTAATAAGAGCTGCTTTATTTTCAAACCGTTTCATGAAGATTCTCGCCAAAGGTTAAATAAGAACGCAGCGTAATATCGAAGAATTACGCGCAGGCAGCAAGCAGAGTAACGATGAAATTAACGAACTTTAATATCGATCAAACACTGCGCTTTAGGTACGAAGCACTGTTAAACGTAATCGATTTTTTTCTCGAAAAGACGGCGTAATGGCTGCCAATCGCCGAGCGCAACGTGCAGACCCTGCTCCGTTAAATAAGCTGCGAGATCGAGCAGATAGGCCATATCCGCCTGACCACCCAGCAGATGAAAAATTTGTTTGCCCATTGTGGTCAAGCGGATTACCGGCAGCGCCACGCCTTGTGTGGTAAGCCCCGAGACCTGCAGTGCGCGGCGATGATTGACCAATAACAACGGCTCCCGCTGATCATCGTCGGCACGCAATTGCACATGACGATGTGACTCAATGGGATGTAACAAGCCGAGTGCCGCTGCGTAATGCAGCCATGGTTCATGGAGTTGCGGTTGAAAATAACGACCGCGCGCATCGTAAATGAATTCGCCAAACACATAGCGCGCGAGCAAGCCGATGCCAACGATATCGCGCTCGCCAATATTGCCTAACAGTTCGATCAGGGCGAGGTTGTAACGGCCGGGACGCGCAACTTCGCGCACCAGCAGGCGCGCCCACAACTGTTGCAGATCGGCGTTATAAACATTCTGCGCCATCTGCCGCCAGCGTTGCAGCCATTGGGCATCGAGCGGTTGATCGGCTAAAACCGGCAACGCGTGGCTGTGTAAAATTTCGTGCTCTGCGAGCAGACCGATACGGCGAATATTCAGCGAGCGCTCCAGATCGCGATGACCGATATCGCTCGCTACTGATTGCAGCAAATTTCTAGGATTGGCCACGCGGGCAAAAATCTCGTCGGAATCGACGGCCGGTTGCTCGATAAAGCTATACATCGGCACATCGCCGACCGCGATCAGATCGCTGGTTTTGCCGCCACGGCCGACCAGCTTCTGCCCGCTACGCAATTGCGCCAGCTCGCGTTCGGCGGCCTCGATCGCCGCCAACTCGGCCCTGCGCACCTGCGCGCGATCCAAATGCTCGCGGCGGATTTGTCCGGGCGTGACCAAGCCGCTGCCGTCGCCAAACAAATGCAGCCATACTTTATCGAGCCAGCGCTCCTGCATTTGCTGGTTCAGATGCATGTAATCGATCTCCCGCTCTTGCGTATTACGCACTTCCCTTCAGCCGAGTCTGCACGTTTTGAATAGCCCGAATCAAGCTGTCGACTTGTGATAAAACGCTCCTTGTTGGATTGAGTTACGTCAACAAACTGGAAATGTCTTGAACTTGTGACAATAATACCGCGCGGGGCTTATTAGATTGAGGGCAAATGAAGCGGATTCTTGCTATCGAAGCCGCCCCGGTACGACCCGCCATTGCATTGCGGCGACCGCTTATCGCACACACCCTTTTTACGCCACTCCTTGCCCGTGGCAGAGGTGCAATGCAGGCGTCTGCGCCTTGCTGACGGCTGTTGATATACGACCTGCCGGCTGTTCGGCGGCCGTGCTGTTTGAGACTGAGATGCACACGAGTTTATTGTTACGCGCGTTGTCGATGCTACTTGCACTGCTAGTGGTATCACCGGCACGTGGCGAGGATTTGTCGCGCGAATATCGCATCAAGGCCGCCTATTTATACAATCTCACTAAATTCATCGTGTGGCCGGATGAAGACACGAAAACGAAAAACGCCCCTATCACGATCTGCGTGTACGGCTACAACCCGTTCGAGAATTATCTGGAGAAATTGCGCGAACGCCCCGTACGCGACCGCACCATCGCTATCCGCTACGTCGAAGAGCGACAGTCCGTAGACGATTGCCAATTACTGTTCATCTCGCAGCACAATACCAATGTTCCGAAGCTGTTGAGCGCCGCGCCGCCGTATCCGTTTATCCTGACCGTCAGCGATGACGAGGATTTTCTGGCACGCGGCGGTATCGTCAGCCTGGTAACGGTGAACAATAACGTACAGCTCGATATCAATCTCACTCGCGCCAAGCAGACCGGCTTTTCGGTAAGCGCCAACCTGCTTGAAATCGCGCATAGGATTCAATGATGCCGCGCGCGCTCCGTTCAACCACTCGGCCGCAGGGCCTTCGTCATCGTCTGAATAATCTTTCGATCGGCAGCAAATTGATTTTGCTATCGCTCGCCACAACCTTGATCGGGTTGATAGCAACCATCGCGGCTATCGCCGCCTACGATCAATACAGCATGCGCGCGGTGATTCGCGAAGAATTCAGCGTGCTTGCCAACGTCATCGCGAACCGCAGTAGCGCTGCGGTCGTGTTCGAAGACGCCGCGCTCGCGCAAAACAACCTCGGCGCATTGCAATACCGCAGCAGCGTCGTGCTCGGCTGTATCTATCGCGCCACGACCGCAGAGAGCACCGATAAAACAACCATGCCGGTATTGCTGGCAAACTTTCATGCCAATGGCGATCAGGTTTGCCCTGAAGTGCAAATCCCGAACGCGCAAAGTATCAATATCGGTCAACGTTATCTCGAGGTGATGCAACCGATTGTGCTGGATAACAGCCCGGTCGGTGCGCTGTTCCTGCGCGCCTCTCTCGACGAGACTTACAGTCGGCAACAGCAAAAATTATTAATCATGATTCCGGTGGTGCTGATCGCCGCTGCGATTGCGGTATTGATCGGCACGCTGCTCTCGCGCCACATTTCGCACCCGCTGAAAATGCTCGGCAAAGCCGCCGCGCTGGTCGCCGAATACGACAATTACTCAATTCGTGCCGATAAATTCAGCGATGACGAAGTCGGTCAAGTGGTCGATTCGTTCAACCATATGCTTTCGGTCATCGAGCGCGAAGATGCCAATTTGCGCGAGAGCGAAGAAAAATTCCGTTTGATCAGCGAATCCTCGAAGGTCGGTATTTTTCAGCTCGATCGACACGGCAATTGCATTTATGCCAACGAGGAAATGTGCAAAGTTTCCGGACTCGATGGCAACGCGCTGCTCGAGCAGGGCTGGCTCAACGCCGTGCATCCCGATGACAAGCGTCGCATCATCGAACAGTTTCAATTGCTGATTCACAAAAATGCCGGTCACACCAATATCGATTGCTGCCTGATGCTGCCGGACGGCACATTGAAATGGGTAACCGGTGACGTGGCGCCAATGGTCGATGCCAACGGCGATCAAATCGGCTTTCTCGGCACGCTGTCGGATATTTCCGAACTGAAGCAGGCCTACGATCAGCTCGAGCAAATGGCGTTTTACGATACGCTCACCGGTCTCGCTAATCGTCGCCTGTTCCGCAATCGCCTCGAACATATGCTCAGCAATATTCCGCGTACCGGCTCCGGCGTGGCGCTGATCATGATCGATCTCGATCACTTCAAACACGTTAACGATTCGATGGGGCACGATTCCGGCGATACCTTGCTGACCGTTGTCTCGGAGCGGTTGAAACATTGCGTGCGCTTTACCGATACCGTGGCGAGACTCGGCGGTGATGAATTCGCGGTGATTTTGCCGAATGTGCCCGACACGCTGACAGTGTCGGCGATTAGCGAAAAGATTCTGCATGCGCTGAGCAAACCCGTACTGCTCGACGATCAGGAAATCAGCGTCAGCGCAAGTCTCGGTATTTCGGTGGCACCCGAGGACAGCAATGTCGCCGAAGTATTAATTAAGAATGCTGATCTCGCGCTGTACAAAGCGAAGGATGAAGGGCGCAACAATTTCAAATTCTTCACCACCGAAATGAATACGCTGTTGGTGAAACACCTGAATACCGTGCAGCAATTGCGACTCGCGATCGATAACCAGTCGTTCGCGCTGCAGTATCAACCGCAAATCGATTTAATCAGCGGGCAATTGGTCGGCTTCGAAGCATTGGTGCGCTGGCATCATCCCGAGCGCGGCACCATCAGCCCCGCTGAATTCATTCCGATTGCCGAAGAGACGTCGCTGATTATTCCGCTGGGCCGCTGGATTTTGCGCGCCGCGTGCGGGCAGATGCGTGCGCTCATCGACGCGAAATTAATCAATAACCGCGCGGTGATGGCGGTGAATTTATCGGTAAAACAATTTGAGGATATTCATCTCGTCAAATTCATCGGCGAAACGCTGATCGAATTCGGTTTGCGCCCGGCGCAGCTCGAACTCGAACTGACCGAAAGCATGCTAATGGAAAATCTCGAAGATACTGTCGATCTGCTGAATAATCTGAAAGCGCTCGGTGTCGGTTTGTCGATCGACGATTTCGGTACCGGCTACTCGTCACTGGGTTATCTGAAGCGGCTACCGGTCAACGTGGTCAAGGTCGATCGCTCGTTCGTGATGGATATTCCGCATGACACCGACGATATGGAAATCACCGCTGCGGTAATCGCGATGTCGCACAAGCTGCGCTACAAAGTGGTGGCCGAAGGCATCGAAACGGAAGCGCAATATCAGTTCCTGCGCGAATCCGGCTGCGATTATGGCCAGGGCTATTACTTCAGTCCGCCGCTGTCGCCCGATGCGTTGATCGAGTTCTGCCGCCATTATCAGGCCGAGCTGGAAGATGAGATGAGCAACAAGCGCAGCAGCTAACGGATCGACTCAGGCGCGCTGCTATTCAACCTTCCCCGAGCGAAACCCACGCAAAAAATTCACGTTCCCACGGATGGGAACAACATTATCCAGATGACATTGACGAAAAAATGGCTGAGCACGCTGAGCGATAGCACGCCCGTGCGCCGATAAATAAATCCGTGCAGCACACCGGACAATGTCGCCAGTATGAAAAACTCCCAACCGCGATATACATGCACCAGCCCGAACAATAGCGCGGTAATGAAAATCGCCGGCACCGGCGCCAGATACAACATTAATTCGCGCTGCAAGGCACCACGAAAAAACAATTCCTCGGCGAAACAGGTTTCCATCAGATTGACGAACAAAAACGCGGCGGCGTATTTGGGCAACGTCGGTTTGAGTGGATGCCCCAGCAACATCACCAGCAACACCAAACCGGCAATACCCACTGGCAATAACCACACGTAGCGCCAATCCTGTTTTTGCGGATGAAATTGCGCCGCGATCAACGCCAGCAACAAGCCGGCGAATGCCTTATCGATCGGAAAATCAAACGCCAGCAGTTTGCTGCCGTACTCCCACCATTTCGAATACAACGGCACGGTTTCGATACCCGGCACCATGTGAAAACCCGCGAGCAAACCGAGCACCATGCCGCCGTAACGCACCTGTCGCTTCCATTGTTCCGACAGTCGCAGATAAACCGTGGCGATCAGCGTGTAGCTGATCATCGCCGCGATGGCGGTCGGCAATGCCACGAATCCCGCCGCAGTGAAACCAAGTAACCCGATCAAAATCACGGTGGCGAGGTGCGGCACATACTCACGCTTGCCGCTATCGATCACCAATAATGCCACCACCACCGCGCCGGCATAAAACACCTGCGATGCGGCCAGCAATATCAATAGCGACTGTTCTGCAGTCATAACGATCAATTACTCCGACGGATTATTTTCTACCGCAATTATTTTTGCGGCGGCGGTCGATGCTATTTTCGGCTTGCTCCGCCACCAATCGCCACCGGCAAAAATCTGCCAGCCCCACTTGATCCAGCGCAACAAGGCAAACACCAGCCACATCGACCACAGTAGCATCGCCACCCGATAAACCCACAGCGGCACACTGAACACCGATGCCTGCGGCAATGTCTGCGCGCTGCGATCCTGGAACCACTGATAAAAATAATTCGACGAATTATTGCCGATCACCTGCATGTCGGGCGTGGCCAATAAACTGCGCGGAATCACCGCCAGCAAATTCGCCGCCGCCACCAATGTCAGTAGCACCAACGCAATTTGAATCAGGTTATAGCGATAACGTTGCGTGGGCATGCCGAGGCGACGCCGCGCTTCGAGTGCAAAAAACCACAACACCACCGGCAGACTGCCAACGGCGGCGATCGTGCTCATACCGAGCCCCAGTAACAGCCATTGCCAGACGTCGAGTGGAATCGATAAGCGCGCCTGTTGCACGATGCGCGCAAGCACCACCGCCACCAAAATAATCACTGCCAGCACGCCCCAATACAGCATCGCCGGTCCGAGCTGCGGTCCGCTAATCCATAACGGCCAGCGATCGCGCGGTAACGGCATTTGCACAGTGATATTGCTGGCCGGCGAATCGAGCAACAACGTTGGCGTGCGTGTCAGCGTGCTAATGCCGCGCGCCAATTGCCACTGCAACTCGATGTGATTGTCGCCCGGCGTTAACGGCAGCACGATTTTGTCATCGCTGCGCGACTGGCTGACGTCGAATCCATTCAGCGTAATTTTTTTCACCTGCGCAGCTTCCGACAATTGCACGCGATAATCGCCGCCCACACTACTGGTAATCGATAGTGTCGCGGTCGCATCGCTGCCGCGTTTTCCCGGCTGCATTTTTAAGGTCGCGTTTTCGACGGTGGTGGTCGCGCCTTTCACCGCTACTGGCTGCACCGCATCGATCGTCAGTTGCTCGCCGGGCCATGGCTGCCACACCCAATCGGCACCGCGCTCGCTTTTTATCGGCGTCAAGCCCTTGCCGTTGATATGCCAGCGCGGCGACGGCGCCACGATCCACGTTTCGATCCACGACGAATTAGCGGGCGCCTGCAATTGCATTTGTTTTACAGGCTTCAAAACTGAACGCCATTCCAACGTATTTTGCTGCGAGCCCAGGCTGATCGCTACCTTGCCATCAATCGCTTCGATATTGCCGCCGACAATCGCTTCGCCCGGTAGCAGCGGCAGCGTCATATTGATCGCACCCTGCGCCGGTGCGATGCGTTCGACGCGGGTGGTAACGATCCAATCGAGATCCAAATTCAATTCACGAGTGATGCGCACAAACGGTTTTGCCGATGCTTGCTGCAAGCTGTCACGCGTTTCGCTGCGCTCGCGTTTTTGCAATTGCAATGCGTTTGCGCTCAATTGCCGATTGCTGATGCCGAACGCGTCCCATTGCTCGGCATTCACCTGTACATCGCGCGGTGGCAGCGCGAACTGCACGCTCACATCGTCGCCGCGCACCGGCCCATGCAAAACCACGGCATGTGCGCCGGGCGATAACGCCAGCCACAACGTTTCACCGTCACGCAGTACCGCATTGCTGGCAACGCCATCGACGGTAACGGATTGCAACGGCCAATTGCTCGCAGAGGGCAATGGAAAACCGATTGCCGTCGCAGTGCTGACACGCAAGCTAATCACGAGCTGGTCGCCGCTGATTTTTATCAGCGCCGAATCGGCTGCCGCGCAATTCGGCGCACATGCCGGTTGCTGCAACAAGCGCTTTTCCAACTCATCGAGTAAATATTTCGGCGGAAATTCATCGGCAAAAGAATGGGGTGAAAATACAGTTGTTAAACCAATTAATAACAACGCGGTAGCGGCATTAATGCCATTGAATGAATCACCATTACCTGCGGATTTTTGTTGCCATAACGCGCGCGCGATTGCAAAGGCCAACAATAAACAAACCGCGACATCGATAAATTTCAGCAGCCGTGTCAGCCACGGCCCGGTGACAAATAGATGCAGCGGCTGATCGGCGAGTACCGGACCGCTCCACGACAAATTCGCGCTATGCCACGACCATTGCGGAATACCGGGACCGGTTTGTACATTGTTATTCGGTTCGTAGCGACGGCGCGTTGAGTAAACCTCGGAAGAATCTTTTTGCTTCGCTGCCGTAACTATTACTTCTTGCAGTGCCATATCCGCAGCTGGAGCGCTCGCAACCCGCGTCGTCATCGCTTCGGCACCATCATTCATCGTTGCGGCTTCCAATTGCGGATAAATCGCCGTGCGAATCTGTTGCACCGCAAATGACAACAATGTCAGCACCAACGCGGCGCCGAACACATAGCTTGCCAGCGTCAACAGCGAGCGTAATTTGCCCATGCCGAGCACGCGCAACAGCGCCAATAAAATTAACAACGGAAAGAAGTACAGCATCGGCGAATCGGCTTCGTGATAGGTCAATGCAACCGCTATTGCCGCGACCATTGTCCAGCGCCAATCGAGCAGACGAAATACGCTGCCGACGATCAGCAGCGCCAGAAAAATATTCCACAAATTCCATTGCGCGAGCCACGACCCATCGACGCGATCGGGACCGGCCGCGTGCCACAACTTCCAGCCCGGCGGCAGCCGCAGCGATAATTGCACGTTATCAAAATCCGTTTGCCAACCGGTCGCCGATAAATCGCGCAGGTGAATCACGCGGCTCACCGCATCGACATTGACATCAGCATTGCGAATTTCGATACCACTGGTGTCGTTGCCCAGCGCAGTGACCAATTGCGGTTCACCATCGACACTGGCGCGACCCAATACCACGCCGGGGCGTGTATCCAGCCGCCATTGCTGGTGCATCTGGCCGTGAATTTCATCGCGTACGGTCGCACCGCCACCGACAAAATCCAACCAGACAGTTTTTTGCAGCGACAGTGCATTCGCAGCGGGCGTCGCATCGCCGCGCACCTGTTGCTCAAGCACCAACGCGGTATTCGGTTCGATCAAATACGTCGGCAACCCGGCTAAATCCGCGGGCAAATCAATTTGCGAAGGATCGACGCTCGCCGCGCCGCTGACTTTAACGCGGCGTAATTCCGGATGCGCTGCAAAACTCCAGATCTCCTGCGCTGGCCAGCTATCGTCGAGACGCTGCATCGCGAAACGATTGCCATCGCCGTTCAAACGCGCATGCAGCACGATTTCCCATTCGCCGGCGCGCGCCTGCACGCGCAAGCGACCATCGTCCTCAATGCGAGCGGGTAACGACGACGTAAAACTGAGCGGCTCAAGATCGGGCAATAAAAATCGGCCGAGCAATAATTCGCGCGCCTTGCCTGCTACCGACAACCGCACCACCGTTTCTATTTCGCGCGGAATGCTGTCGTCGATTTTACGAAACACTTCGACCTTCACCGCATCGCTGGTATTGGCGACACCACCCTGCTCTACCTTCAACCAAATTTTGCCGGCGCCATCGGGCATTTGTGCGAACGGCTTGCCGTTGCGCGTCACTTCGATCAATGCGGTCGTCGTCGGCACCGCAATAAATTGCGGCGGTTGCTCCCAATTGAAATTGCCGTGCACGCTGTAATTGCCGGCCTCCAGCAACAACATCGGCTGCTGATCGCGTTCGAGCACCGCCGCCGCTTTACCATTAACTTCCACACGCTGCGGCCAATGTGCGCTATCGCCAGGCAGTGTCACCCAACTTTTGCCGCTCAATAAAAACGACTGCGTAAAGCTGCCGCCCGTATCGTTCACTGCCAGCTCGAGCTTACCCGGCCATACGCAACGCTGTTGCTCGATCGCTGTCGCCAGGCGTAGACAATCGATCTGCGGATGCTGTTCGCGCAACCATGGTTTCCAGTTATCGAGGGCCGATGGCGCGGCTGCATTCGCTACTAGCGCGCAACTCTGCAACAACAATACGAGCAAAAAATTTTTCATTGGATTTCGTCCTTGCCGAAAAAAATCTGAGCTTCTGAAAATAAAAAAACGAATTATAAAAATTCTAAAAAACTATTTGGTGAAGATCCCGCGTACGCCGCCGGAAATCAACGTCGTCACCGCCAGCAGTACCGACGCCATCGACAACCCCGCCGGTGCCGCAAGATAACGTGGCTGCCACACCGGATCGAATTTATTCTTGTACAGAAACAACCCTTCGAAATTATAAAACTCATGGCCGAAGCGAAACACCGTGTTGCCGATCTTGTGCCACAACGGCGCCAACGGATGTTGCTCAAGTCCCGATAGCGGCGCCATGCCGAGACTGAACCAGCGATAACCGCGCGCTTTAGCCCATACCATCACCGATAAGGTTAGATATTCCATGACGCCATTCGGCGCGGTGATGTCATAGCGCATTAAATCCATCGACAACTCCTGATAATCGTCGAGCTGCCACAAATTCGAAAACGCCACGATTTGACCGTTCAATCGCACGATCGCGACGTCGCAGCGTTGCAAATAATCACGATCGAAAAAGCCCAGCGAGAAGCGTTTTTCACGCGCGCGCTTGCTGGCCATCCACTGCGCGGATACGCGCTCTAACTCGTCGAGTAGCGGTGCGAGTTCGGCGCCAGATACCACCTCGAACTGCGCGCCTTCGCGCTGCACTTTATTCAGTGCACTGCGCAGGTTCTGCCGCTTGCGACCTTCAAGACCGAACGCTTCGAGATCGACGCGCGCCTCTTCGCCGAGTTTGCTCAACGCCAGCCCGATATCGAGATACAGCGGCAGATCCTGCGTGCCGACCTGATAAAACGCGATGCGCGCGCCGTGACGATCAGCCAGCTCGCGAAATTTCCACACGAGGTCCGCATGCTCATCGCTGGCGCCCACCGGATCACCCATCGCAATCCAGAATTTGCGCGTGATATCGAACATCAAAAAGCTATTGCCGCTATCGCTCCACAATAAATATTTATCGCCCATTAACGCCAGATGCGCTGAGGTATCACGTGCATGGCGAACCAACGCCAATGCGCGTGCGATTTCAACAGCGTCTGGCTTCGTTAACGATGCAGGGATATGTGTCATCAATCGATAAACTGAAAAGACGCCGACGACAAGACACAGCACAAACAGCGATCGCAAAAAGCGCGAGGCGTCGCCACGAAACGAAAACTGCCACCACAGGTCGTGCGAATATTCGATGTGCTTATACGAGAAAAAACCCAGCCACGTCGATGCCACCAGAATGATACCGATCAACACCAGCCAATCGATCGATAAGTCCAGTTGCAACAAGGCGGAGCGCCGGTAAAAGTGGCGCCGTGTCGGCAAGAACGCGAGCAAGGTTGCCGTCAAAATCAACGCTTCCTCGTAATCAAAACCCTTGGCCAACGATGCGACAATGCCCACCACCAACATCACGATCGCAGCGAAATACGCGGCATCGATGCGATTGCGCACCGCGCGCGCGAGAAATAGCAGTGATAACCCGGCAATACTGCCGGCGAGATGCGATAACTCCAACACCGGCAGCGGCAGAAAAAAGTGCAACCAATGAATACGCTCAGTCAGACCGGGCGTAGCACCGGAAAATAACAACACGGCGCCGGCGAATAACAGCACGATCGAAAACACCTGCGGAATGCTGGTTTCGATGGCGCTGAAAACCCTGCGCAACGGCGGCGAGTGCAACAGTGAAATATGGCGAAATTCGTAGACCATCAAAATGACCGAGGCCAGCGCCAGCGGTGCGAAATAATAAATCGCGCGGAATGCCATTAACGCGGCGAGCACATGCGCGGTTGGCAACTGTCCTTGCAGCAGAAATAAAAAACTGCCCTCGAAAATACCGATGCCGCCCGGCACCTGACTGACCACACCGATAAGCTGCGCCAAGAGAAATAGCGTGAGAAATGCCGACAGCGATATTTCGCTATGGTGAATGAGCAGCACATACAGAACCATTGCCGATAACAATAAATCGATGCTGCCAACCAATGTTTGACGCAACGCGAGCCAGGGTGTCGGCAGCGTCAACGTAAACTGTTTAATACGCAATGTGCCGCGTCGCCACAACACCGCATACCACCATCCGAGCATCAGCAATGCCGCACCGGCCACCAGCAGCTCGATCGTGGCTTTCGGCAAATTGCGCGTGAGCACAATATCGGCGGGCACCACGAGATAGGCGCACACCAACAGAAACAACACCGAGATGAAATACGTCGCCGATAGAAACAGCAGCAATTGTGCGATAGCGGCGCCGGGCAAACCCCACGCGGTATACAGCCGATAGCGAATGGAGCCGCCCGACAACACCGCATAGCCGACGTTATTGCTGAGTGCATAACCAAGAAACGAAGCGAGCGCGACTTTGCGATAAGGCAGCCGCTGATTGCAATATTCGAGACCGAGCCAATCGTATAAACCCAGAATCAAATAGCTCAACAGCATGATCGAGAACGCGATGGTCACGCTCAGCGGCGAGAGCGAGAACAATGCCTGCTTAATTTCGTCCCAGCGATATTGTTCGATTTGTCGATGCACCACGAATAATGCAATCGCAAATAGCAACACGCCGGCCAATGGCGAGAAGCGCCGTAAATAGCTGGCCCATTCGGTCGCGCGCGCGCGGGATTCAGAAGTCGTCATTGTGAACGGATATTCCCTGTCGAATCGCACTGCATCGATAACAACTCGCACTCGATGCGACCGGCATCGATGGTGCTGTCGTGAATAATTTCGAGAATATTGTCCGCGTGAGTGCCCGCGTCATTGATCGATAGCACACCATCCTCCGCGTTTAGAAAATAGTTACCGCGATCGGTGCGCACGATAGCCTTCAAGCGCGTGACCTGCATACCGCTAGCCCAGATAAATAATCGTTGAAAATCGAATTGTACCGACGCCGCAAACAACCAGCCGCAGCTGTAGAAACCGTCGGCGATACGCTCGCGCCGCGCCGCTAGTTCACCTTGTGGCAATTCGATTTGGGACAATTCGATAGACAGCTGCGGCGATAAAAAATCCGTGGCTGACGCTGGCGAGCGTAACAGTAGCGGCGATGTCGCGTAGTGTCGATGCGGCAGATCGAGCCAGCTCAAATCGAGCTGACCGTGCGCGATCCAACCCGATGCTTGTGGCGCAGGTTCGCTGCGAGCGACAAAATCGCGAAAATAATTTTCATCCGCGCCATCACATAAATCGGCCTTATTCGCGACCAGCACATCGGCGGCCTGCAATTGTTCGCGATAAATCGTGTGCTCGCGATAGCGCGATTGCTGCAATTTACGCGGATCGATCAGCGTGATCACCGCGCGCAAATTCAATACATCGCGATAATAATCGCCGGTCAGCGTTTCAATAATTTGGCGCGGATGGCCGAGACCGGTGGGTTCGATCAGCAATCGATCCGGCTTCGCTTTGGCGATCAGCATATTCAACGCGACCTGCATCGGCACGCCTGCGGCGCAGCACATGCAACCACCGGCCACTTCGCGGATCTCAGCGCCATGGTTGGCGAGAATGGCGCCATCGACGCCGATTTCGCCGAATTCATTGACCAGCACCGCCCATTTTTCAACCGCCGGTTTACGCTGCAACAAAGCGAGAATGGCGGTGGTTTTGCCGCTACCTAAAAAGCCGGTGATGATATTGGTGGGAATGGGTTTACGAATCATCCAAATGGCAGCCATGCGAAGACAAGCGCGCGATTATTATCGCCCGCCTTCGCAACGTGCAATGTGGAATTGCGTTGAAAACTATTGAAGCAGTGCTGAGAGTCGCAGATCCGCACCCAGCACGCGGAGCAAACGGCCATCGGCCCCGACGATCGGCGCCGATACCGTGAAGCAGAACGCATCGGTCGCCGTGGAGCGATACACCGGCGACACATAACTGCGCAGCCGCTCCACGACCGCGCTAAACCACGGCCGCCGCGACCAGTCCATGCCGCGGCGACTGCCGCTGCCGGTTTGCTGCACATCCGCCGCCGCGATGTTTTCGCTGACCTGGCGCCCGTCGGCACCGACCAGATACAGCAATTCGAAACGCGGGTCCGTGGCTAACGCACGCTGCAAAACAGTTTCCGCGCGATCGATCGAGCCGGCCAGTTCCGCGCGTGCGGCAAGCTGCTCGACCGCCTGCTGCGCAGCGTTGTGCAGATCGATATGGAAACCGCCGAGTCCTTCGAGCAGGCGATCGCTGTCGGCGCGTACCGCTTCGCCATGGGTCCGTACCTGCGCTGCCTTGCTGAGTAACTCAGTCGCCACCTGCGCCACACGATGCACGTCGCTGTTGACGGTGCGCACCGCTTCGCCAATTTGTTCGGTGCTGGCGGCAATCACATCGACTTTCTGATCGAGCTGCTGCATCGCTCGCGACACGCTGCTCAATTCCGCACCGACACTGTTCATGCCGGTGCGACCGGCCGCGACGACCTGGCCCATCACCGCGCTGGCTTGACCGAGATTGGCGACATCGCCACGAAAATTTTCGACGATGCCATAGACCCGATCGGTTGCGTCGGTGGTGTGATGAGCAAGCTTGCGTACTTCGTCCGCGACGACGGCAAAGCCGCGACCCTGTGCACCGGCGCGTGCCGCCTCGATAGCGGCGTTCAGCGCGAGCAAATTAATTTGTTTGGAAATATTCGCGATCACGCCGATCACTTCGACGACTTCTCCGAGCTGATCTTCGAGGCGCCGAATAGCGCCGGTCAGCGCGATCTCGCTGTCGTTGATTGCTTCGACCTGCTGCAACACGACGCGACCTTCCTCTTCGCAATGCCGAATCGCAGCGGCGACGGTATTCGATAATTCGACCAGCTCGGTCGCGCGCGGTACCAACTCCTTTTCAAGCGTGGTGGTGACCTCTTCGCTCGCACTGGCGATCAATGCGGAAGATTCAGCGAGTTCGCTGCCACCGCGCTCGGTGTCGCCGGCGATCTGCACCAACTCCGGTGCGTGCGCGGCAATATCCACCGCTGCGGCAATGCTAGTGCCGATGCGTGTCTGCAGCGCCGCCAAAAAAACATTGAGATGATGATTGGCCGGGCTGTCTTGCAGGCGAAACGTCAAATTCATTTCTTGCAATGCTTGCTGAAAACCATCAGCTGCAGCGCTGGATCGCGCTCGCGCGAAATCGAACAATGCCACGGGAATTACCTCAATCGAGAAAACGTACCGCAATCAAGCAATAGCGGTGCCACGCGAAACAGCTGTTTTTATAGGGCGGAGAGAATAAAAGAGGCATCGCGTGGAGCACGCTGTCGAGGGAGTGCACCATCACGATGCGAATGCAAACGCGCCCGCACCGAAATCATCGGTACCGGCGCGCCATAGCGAGAACGTTAGAGATCAAGCAGAAATATGTTTCGCTGCGAGATACGCAAATGCCATTGCTGGGCCCAAGGTCGAACCAGGACCAGGATAAGTCACGAGCAGACCCGCAGCGGTGTTACCGACAGCATACAACCCGGGAATAGGCGCGCCTTCGGTGTTGCGAACCTGCGCATTTTCATCGGTGACCAAACCGCCGTTGGTGCCAAAATCGCCGAGATCGGTACGCACTGCATAAAACGGCGCTTCGGCAATCGGCGCAAGGCAGGGATTCGGCGTCACTCGCGGATCACCGTAGTAGCGATCGTAGTGCGCATCACCGCGCTGGAATTCGAGATCCTTACCCGTTTTCGCATACGCGTTCATATTCGCTACGGTCTGCTCCAGGCCCGCGACATCTACACCAATTTTGCGCGCGAGCTCGGCAACGGTATTTGCCTTCGCATAAAAGCCGGATTTTTCGTACGACGCAGGCAGTGTCCAGTCGGGCCGGAATGTCGAATTCATCAATGGGCCCACAAAATAATTCCGACGATAATTTGCATCGAAAATCATATAGGCCGGCGACGATGGCGATTGCGGTGTGTGGCGGTGAAACGCCTCGATCATGTATGACATGTAGTTCTGCGATTCATTGCCAATACGTTTGCCGTTGATATTGACAACACAATTGCCGGGCAGCGATTTTTCCATAATGGCGAGATACGGCACCGGCTCACCCGGAATCACGAACGTGGTACACCACCACGCGCCGTCCATACGCCGGGTCGCAGCACCCACCTTCTGACCTGCCCAAATCGCATCGCCCTGATTCGCATCGACACCCGCACTCCAGCGTGCATCGGTCGGCTGCGGCAAATATTTTTCGCGCGCCGCCTGGTTTTTTTCGAAACCGCCGGCGGCCAGAATCACGGCTTTTTCCGCGCGAATATTCATACGCTGACCGTTGCGCTCAACCACTGCACCGATCACGCGATCATTTTCTTGAATTAATTCGACCAGCTTGGTGTTGAGCCATAGCGGCAGTTTGCGATCGAGCATCGATTTGCGCAGACGGGCGACACCGGCGGCTCCGCAGGCCAGACGACGACCCAGCGTGCTCTTCAAACGCCATGGGAAGTCGGTGGCATAGTCGAGCAACATTTTGGCAATCAGCGATTTCCAGCCGGGCATTTGGCCAATCAGCAGCCGGGCTTCTTTTTGCGAAATGGTGATTTTGCCGAACAAGCGCATCATGGGATGACCGAGCATTAATGCGTCCGCTTCATCGCCGAGTTCATCGATCATGAACGGTGCCGGCTCCAGCGAACGATGGCCGGGCTTGCTGCCGGCGCGGTCGGAAAAATAATCGGGATAATGTTCGAGCGATTCGTAACGGACACGGGTGCGATCGTGCAGGAATTTCAACATTTCCGGCGCTGTTTTCAGATACAGATCGATCATCGCGGGATCGGTCTCAGCGATCGGCAACGTGTTATGCAGATATGTGCGCGCTTCTTCGAATGAATCCTGGGCGCCCGCCTCTTGCGCATAATGATTACAGGGAATCCAGATACCGCCGCCCGAATACGAACTGGTACCGCCGTATTTCGCTGCTTTCTCGACGACCAGCACGTCTTTAACGCCCATTTCATACAGCGAAACAGCCGCGGTCAAACCGGCATTGCCGGAGCCGATCACCAATACTTCAACAGAATGATCCCACTGCATTGTTATATCTCTCGCGCTGGAATGTTCGGGAAATGATTGGCGCAGCTCACGTGCTGCGCTCGCATTAAAATCGGGCTATTAAACTATGCGCCCTACCATTTATCCATACTGCGTTTGCATGAGAATGCGGGAGACGGCCAAATCAGTCGCTCGCTGCTTGATCTGCCTCCGCTTAGGCCTGCGCTGTCGAATCACTCGTCAATGCGCGTGCTCGCATCAACGTGGTCGCGGAAGGCGGCTGCGAAAGCAGATCGACAATCGCGTCTTCGAGCATATTGAGAAATAAATCGGTATCCACCGCCAGGTCGTCCTGTCTGACTTGATCGAGCATTTGTGAGTGATCGGCCAGACCATGAAACAGCAGCAGCGCCGCCAATAGCAACCGCTGATATTCGATCGCGTGGGGCAGCCCCAACTGCGCGAGTGGTTGCCGCAGCACACGCGTCAACCGATCGACGACCTGCAAGCGCAATGAATTGGCAGTGCGCCGCTGTAGTAGCAATGCTTGTGGCACCAGCATTTGCGCGTTGATGCGAATAAATTCCTTACCGCCATCCAGATCGTATAACTTTGCCGTCACCGGTCGAATAAATACCTGCACTGCTTCGCGAATATCATAAGTAGATTGCGTTTCGAGGCGATCGAGCAATTCATTGCGGTGCGCCATAATCGGCAGTACATGCTTATCGAGCAGTGCCTGAATCAATCCTTCCTTGTTGCCGAAATGATACTGACAGGCATTGCTGTTGCGCTGCCCGGCTGCACGGTTAATTTCATTCAGCGACACGGCTTCTACCCCTTTCGCCGCGAATAAGCGCTCCGCCACCGCGATTAATTTGGCGCGCGTCGCGGCGCTGCGCGGTGTCATACGTTCGACTTTGGTCGACGAAGGCATACCCTTGTTATCCTGTCATTATGATTTGATGAAGTTGTTCGCAGCTGCGTCACAACCACCTTACTTTGTATTAATCGGAATAATTTTGTCCAGCGGTGATAATTCTTCGATGCATGAGACGGAGAATCCGACGACAATCCATTGCAGTATTATGCAGCACTCATCTCGAATCGATTAAAACCATAAATCAGTAGCGAGGCCACTATGAGCAAACGATTAAACGGCAAAGTTGCTATCGTTACCGGCGCCAGCAGCGGTGTCGGTGAAGCCACGGCGCGGCGCTTTGCCGAAGAGGGCGCCATTGTGGTGCTGTGCAGTCGTAACTTGGAAACGCTGCAAGCCGTCGTCACGGATATCGCAGCGCACAACGGTCGCGCCGAAGCGATCGCCATCGATGTCGGCGACGAACAACAGCTCACGCGCGCGATTAACGACACCGCAAAAAAATATGGCCGTCTCGATATTCTGATCAATAACGCGGTGTCGATGCGCGGCGGCATGATCGCCGATACCAGCACCGACGACTGGCATGCAAACTTCAAAGTCACACTCGATGGCACTTTCTTCGGTACGCGCGCAGCGATGCCGATCATGTGCAAACAAAAATCCGGATCGATCGTGAATGTCTCGTCGGTATCGGGCGTGCTCGCCTCGCCAGGCACCGCGGGTTATGCGGCCGCTAAAGCGGGCGTTATTCATTTCACTCGTGTCGCCGCACTCGAAGGCGCGCGTAATAATGTCCGCGTCAATGCCGTCGCACCGGGCGCAATCGACACTCCCACTTTTCGACACGCGGTGCCAGAAGCGGCGCGTGCGAGCGTTGCGCAAGGCATTCCAATGGGCCGTATTTCACAACCTGACGAAATCGCCAACGCTATTTTGTTTCTCGCTTCCGACGAAGCATCGTTCGTCACCGGTGCCACATTGGTCGCCGACGGCGGTAAAACTTGTGAATTGAGCCTGTCATCGTCGCTCGCCGACATGTAAGTAGAGAAAGCATCATGGATTCAAAAAATACCGATATGCAGCGCCTGCTCACACGCATCGATCGCCTTGAATCGATCGAAGAAATCCGCATGCTGCCGGCGAAATATGCGCTGTCACTCGACATGCGCGATATCGATGCGCATGTGAATTTATTTGCACCTGATATTCGCATCAGCAAAGATAAAAGCGGCCGGCAGCATATGAAAGCCTGGGCCGATGAGACGTTTCGTCTGCAATTTACCGGCACGTCGCATCACATCGGCGGCCATATCATCGAATTTAAAGATCCCGATCATGCGATCGGTGTTGTGTATTCAAAAAACGAGCATGAGACCGGCCCCGAGTGGGTCATCATGCAAATGCTGTATTGGGATGAATATGAACGCATCGACGGCCGTTGGTTTTTTCGCCGCCGGCTACCGTGTTACTGGTACGCGACCGATTTGAATAAGCCGCCGATCGGCGACAAGAAAATGCGCTGGCCTGGTCGCGAACCGTACGACGGTTCATGGCAGGATTTATGGCCATCGTGGAAAGAATTCTGGATGAATCCGCCGACCGATTTACCGGAAGTCGCTGCGCCCGCACCGCTCGATAAATTTCTCGAAACAATGCGACGCGGCGCGCCCAACCCGCGAATTCGGGTGCGATAAAAATAAAGCGAAAATTCGCGTGCGTTGAAGCAGTGGCTGAAACGAAGTAATTCATCAATGATCTGACTCTGTTGCGAGGCTTCGTATGAAAATCGGTGTCCTGCCTTTGTTCGTCAAGAACATCACCTGTAATCCGGACTGGGTCGCAGAATTTATTGGTACCGTTGAAGAGGAAGGCGTCGAGTCGATCTGGGGTGTCGAGCACGTGCTGGTTGCCGAAAACTATAAGCCGAATTACCCGTATTCCAGCGACGGCCGCTCACCAGCTACCGCCGATACCATCATGCCCGATCCACTCGAATGGTTGAGTTTCGCCGCTGCGCTGTCAAAAACAGTGCGCCTCGGCACCTGTGTGATGGTGCTGCCGCAACACAGTCCGGTGCAACTTGCGAAGCGTCTCGCCACTATCGATCAATTATCGAATGGACGCATGATGCTGGGTGTGGGTCTTGGCTGGCAGGAAGAAGAATATGCGGCGTTGAATGTACCGTTCGCCAAGCGCGGTGTGCGCATGGATGAATACATCGCCGCGATGCGTGCACTGTGGACACAGGCACCGGCATCGTTCGATGGCGAGTTCGTGCGTTTTCATCGCGTATTTTCCGATGTCAGACCAATCCAGCAAGACGGCATTCCGATCATCATCGGCGGCAGCACCGAAGCAGCGGCGAAACGCGCCGGCAAAATCGGCGACGGCTTTTATCCGTATGTCATTTCGCCGGATGACATGGCGCTGCGCATCGAGGATGCGTATCGCGCCGCCGATGCCGCTGGTCGCGCACGCAACGCGATCGAATTCACCGTGTGGCCCGGCAGCTGGCAATTTCGCGCATCGCTCGATCGAGACATCATGCGCCGCTATCTTGCACTGCCGATTTCGCGCATCGTGGTCGGCATGCACGAAGCCGATAGCTCATCGTTTACCGATCTGCGCACATTGATTCGTCGCACGCGCGATGTGATCGCATCGATCACGTAATTTTTGTGCAATTCGATACCACTGAAATTTCATCGCTAGCGAACAGGCAGCTTTATCAATCGGTAAATTCCGGCACCCAGACCACGCCGTTAATATGCGAGCCACCATCGACGAATAATGTATTGCCCGTCATGTAGCGCGCATCATCGCTGGCGAGGAAAAATGCAACGCCGGCAATATCGTTATCGGGATCGCCCATACGCCCCATTGGATTCGCGGCGGAGGAAGCCGCAGCGACATCGGGTGCCATTTTCTGAAATTGTTTAAAGCTGCTCGTCGCCGCCGCCGGGCAAATCACATTCACGCAAATTTGATGCGGCGCCCACTCGCGTGCAGCAGTGCGGCTATATGCACGCAATGCTTCCTTACCAACGTTATATTCGGCGATGCCCATATGCGCGTTGACACCGTTGAGCGTGCAGATATTGATGATGCGACCCCAGCGCCGCGCCTTCATATGCGGAAATGCAGCGCGCATCGTCCACAGGCCCGACCAGAATCCCATCGTCAAACCGAATTGCATTTGCTCATCGGTTTTATTTTCCAGGCGGCCGATTTTACCGCCGGCCCACGCGTTGTTGACGAGAATATCGACACCGCCGAATTTCTCACTGGCAAGCGTCATCATTTGTTCAACTTGATCTTTTTTGCACACATCAGTTTGCACAAACTCGGCTTTCACACCGAATGTCGTTGCCATTTCTTCCGCCGCCTGCTGGCCCGTTTCCGCATTAAATTCGGCAATAACAATGTTCGCGCCTTCACGGGCATAGCGCCGCGCAATCGCACGACCAATGCCGTCGCCAGCGCCAGTGATGACTGCAGTGCGGCCGAGCAGCCGACGAGAATCTGATGAAGTCATTGCAATTCCTCGTTATGGATTTATAGAACCGGCCATTGCTTGCCGAGTTGCGATGCTGTGCCAGCACTTCGATATTCGATGGCTGTCTCCAGCGGAATTTGTTGCAGTTGTTCTACGCCCATGCGGTTGTGTTCACCGGGAATGAATAAAGGCCCGTTGGATAAGGCCGCGAGCGCTTCGCTGGCAACGGCGTCAGAAGTCATCGCCTGCACCAGCGGATTGCTGTCTTGTGTGTTTTGCTGCGTGGCGAAACCCATTCCGGCACGCACCGCAGCGGGAGTGATGGTGGCCCCCACCGCAACGCCGACGACATCGACACCGTAACCGCGCAACTCGGCCCACAGCCCCTGTGCAAGCACTAATTCGTACGATTTGGTCGCACAATAATTGGCGACATAAGCAGTGCCGCCGAATGCGCTGAGCGCCGATATCAACATGATGCCGCCGTGTCCGCGTTGACGTAAATGCTGTCCGATTTTGTGGGCGAGAATCAGCGGGCCGTGACAATTCAATCGTACCGTGCGACGCAAATCACTCAGCGGACAATCGAGAAATAAATCCGCGACCATCGACGAACCGCCCGCGTTGTAAATCATCAGACCGAGATCGATATTTTCAATAACTTTATCGATGCGAGATTCGAGATCATCACCGGTCAAATCGACCGCATGGCACTGCACTTCAATGCGATAACGTGTTTGCAAATCGTGTGCGAGCGCGGTTAACGCTTCAACATTGCGCGACAGCAAAATTAAATTAATGCCGTGCGCAGCAAGCTGTTCGGCAAAACTTTTACCGATACCTTCTGAAGCTCCAGCAATCAGCGCCCAGGGACCATAACGCTCGAAAAATGAAATTGTTGCGGTGTGCATTTTTTTATCATCCTTAATGCAACAGTTGATGCGGAGCCTAGCACGTTGAAAAAAATGCTGCGGAGCAAGGCTCACGAGTTGATTCAAATCAGAAAATTGCGGCAGAGTTACTATGCAGCAACGCATTCACATTAATTATTTTTTTGAAATTAGCGGTATAAAAAAGGCACGTCATTTGACGTGCCTTTATCGATCAAGCCGCAGCTTGTTCGTCGGTAGCATCCGGCGGAATAGCGTCCGGCAAACCGTGATCGTAGGTCCGGGCGAGCACACGAATAAACTGCTGATCGTTCATCGGATCACTGGGCTCGTCGAACTGCACACCGCGCGCGCGCAGATCGGCAATCAGCATGTTGATGGCCATTTCAGCGGTGATGTTGTCGGAGTGATCAAGTGTCACCTTGAGCTCCTGATAATCCATGTACACCCGCGCGCCCCAATGCACGAGGAAACGCATTTCCTCGGCTGGAATACGCTGAATCACCTGATCGCCATTGGTGATTTGCCAGCCATCTTCGGTATTCGGATCGATACCGAATTTGGAGATGATGTCGAGGCCAGCCGGTTTGCGCATTGCGACCGGCCCGCAGGCCTGACCGTGATGCAGCATCATTTCATTCTCGACGACTACGGCACGACCCCACATCGGTGCGTTGATCTGCATCGGTGAGCCATGGGGACCATCGGGCCAGCAGTTAAAGCCACCGCCGATTTTTCCCTTGTAGTACCACGTGATGACCTGCCCTTTCTTCGCCTGCCATTGGCGGAACAAACCCGATTTCGTCATCGATAACAACAGCCAGAGCGGCGTGTTTTCCATGGTCATGCCGCGGAATACCGTGCCGTCTAAATGTGGCGGACCGCCGACCGGGCACGGACCCTGAATATTGAAAAGATAAGTTTCTGGCTCGGCGTATTTGGCGCCCCAATAGCCGCGCACCAGATCGAGAAAATGCGAGTTGTAGTAACAGTCTTCAATCTCGCGATACAGGCACACGCCCTGGCGGGCCAATTGGCCGCGAAACACTGGCGATAGCACCATATCCCAAGTTGCCTTGACTCCTGCCGGCAGATCAACCGAACCACCGGTAGCAAGCACTTCTTCGGGAGTTTTGAAGTTATGCGCAAGAATCAACTGCCAAGGGCCGTTGTCACGCACCACGCCGAGCAGGCGTCGGTGCTGATCTTCGCTATAGGCGTTTTCAATCAGTCGCGGCGGCGCGACCGGTCGAAAACGGCTTGGATCGAGTTTCGTTGATGCGTTCATTTGTTGCCTCCAAACATCATTAGATGAACAACTTACCCTTCGGATTCGGGTGTTGTCGTGCCGGCTTGCCGCTCGGGGTCTTTTTGAACTCGTCGAGTTTGGGTACCCGAGTCTCATGCCAAACTTCAGAGTTGTGACGACCGACCGCGATAATGACTTTGCCGCTACCCGGATGGCGATAGTAGCCGTGGGCCTCGCCCTTGTTAACCCAGCAGCTCAATTCGATGTCCTTGTCATTTTGGGCAATGTAATCGCGGCAGGCCGCTTCGGTGACATCCACCGACGCCAGATTTTCATCCACCGTCGCCTGCAGTAATTCGATCAGCCAATGCGTGTGCTGTTCGGTGACTACTGCATGGTTTTGCACCAGGTGGCTGTTCGGGCCGCCCATGATGAACATGTTCGGGAAGTTCGGCACCATCTGGCCGTAGTAAGCGTACGGCGACGGATTGAACGCATCGCGGATGGTTTTGCCGTTGCGGCCGACAATATCAAACTGCTGACACCAGTCGAGGTGATAGCCAGTCGCCAGCAACAACACATCGCATTTAATGCGAGTGCCATCGGCCAACACAATGGCATCTTTCTCACAGGCCGCCAGCGAACCAACTACCAGGTTCACGTTATCTTTTTTCAGTGTGTCGTAGTAACCGCAATCCAGGATCGGGCGCTTCGCGAAGATCGGATACTTCGGCGTCAGCAGTTCGACCATCTCCGGATTTTCCGGGAATTTGCTCTTCAGGAAGCCAACGCTCATATCAACCATGGCATCGTTAAAGGCCGACACGCGACCGCCTTTGGCGCGCCACTCGGGATCGATGGTCATCATGCCCTTCATGTCCATCGTCGAGCTGGCAAAGCCCTGTAGACGGCGCCATTGCGCGGCGAACGGGATAAGCTCCTGCGCACGGCGGTCGAGCGGATCGACATCGGCTTTGGAGAGCGGGTTCGGAATAACGTATTCCGGCTGGCGCATTACGATGTCCAGCGAACCGACTCTGTCAGCAATGGCGGTGGCCAGCTGTACGCCGGAACAGCCGACACCGATCTGCACAACATGCTTGCCTTCCAATTGGACCGAGTTATCCCAAACTGCGGTATGCACAATCGGGCCTTCGAAGGCTTCGAGGTTTTTCACATCCGGCGGCATTTTCGCGCGGTTGTTCGGGCCAACAGCAATGATCAGTGCATTCGCTTCGTAAACACGCTTCTCACCGTTATGTACGGCTTCCACCGTCCACATTTGACGCGCTTCATCCCACTTGGCGCTCTGCATCGCGGTATTGAAGTGAATGCGATCACGCAGATTGTGGCGATCGACGATCCCTTTCAGATAGGTCAGAAACTCTGGGCCGGTCGGATAGTAGCGTGTCCAGGAAGGGTTGGGATCGTAAGAGTAGGAGTAGAGAATACTCGGCGTATCGACCGCCGCGCCCGGATAGGTACTCACGAGCCAAGTACCGCCGACATCGTTCATCGCTTCGATGATGGTGTATTCGAAGCCAGACTGCTGCAACTTGATACCGGCGTTGATACCCATCATACCGGCGCCGATCACCAGCACCTTGTAGTCTTCCGGCGGAGTGAATTCAGGCTCGCGGATGCGGGTATCGGTGATAAATCCACACAGTTGATACGAAGGCGCCAGCGAGTTTTCCGGCATGTCGAAACCGAGCGCAAGGCGGGACATATCGCGGAACAGCGCCATGTCGAGGTGCGTCATCTGCGGCTTTTGATTCGATTTAACGCGCTTCAATAAGTCGGCCTTGATGGCAGCAACGATAGCGGGATCGGCAACTTTCTGTTTTTGACCATCTTTCACACCCGCAACGAACGCCTCTATCTGACTGCGTTGCGTGCCCTCGAGCGCCGGAGCGTATTTATGCAGAAGGTTGCGATCGCCCGTGATCTGTACCAAACACAACAGCGCCACTACAGGCTCTAGCGCATCAATTGTTTGCTCGAGTGTAGGCTGCTGATTATTATCGGTATTACTCATAGATGCCTCCAAAACAGGCGTTGGTGGTTTGATGAATAGGCGCCGACGTACTGCGATTAATCGACCAGTTACAGCTGGCATCAATTGAAAAACAGTGCGGTTTTTAAGAAGGTTGCAGTAGGCATCCTACGCCGCATTTTTACTTTGCAATCGATTATATGTATATTTTACTGAACGTCAATTCAGTAAAAATAGGAAGCTTGATGAACATCAAATTAAAAGCCCGAAGAGGTCGCCCCGCCGGCGAAGGCGAACAGGGAGCAGCCACCCGCGCTGCGATTCTCGACGCGGCAGAACGCCGTTTTGCTGACGAAGGATTCGATGCCGCGCGACTTCAAGACATCGCTGCCGATGTCGGCAAAACCGCACCCGCGATCGCCCATTTCTTTAAAGACAAGCTGTCGTTATATGCAGAGGTGATCACTCACTTAGCGAATGATCTCAACACCTATGTCGAGGCCCACGCGTTGCCGCCCGGCTCGGGAGGAGTGAATCGCGTCATGGTGCGGATGGAATACTTTATTCGCTTTGTGCGGCAACGTCCCGCCCTGCTCGGCTTCGTCCTCCGCGATATGGCGGAAGGGCGCCTGCATCCATTGAGCGAAACGAGCTGGACCCATGTGTCGTCGACATCTGCCTATCTGTTGGATGAGGCGGTGCGAGAGGACGGCATGCCGCCCAGCGACGATGCGGTCATCAATATCACCGGTGGTCCGAGCGTATTCTTCTTGTTGGGAGCTGGACGGTTATCGGATGCCGCGTTCGAGGTAGCACTGCAGACTCATCTGAATATGTTGCGCGAGGCGCTTTCTGCAATTCTTCGTCCGATCGTTGCCCCTGAGCTCAAAAAACCCACCTAACTTCGAAAGGCGACTGGTGCAGGTGGCGATAACACCGCAAACACAGGAAGCCAAATACTCCAGGCCCCGCCTTCGTTGCTCTAGTCAAATTCCGCGGTATTCGGTAGATGGGTAATGAGGCCGCCATCCGCCTGAATATTTTGACCGGTAATGTAACCGGCGGCATCGGACGCAAGAAATGCGACCAGCTCGCCAATATCCGCTGGCTTGCCGAGGCGCGGTACCAGTGTGTGCTTTATAAATGCATCGATCATCGGCTGCGGCATCAGCTTCTCGACCGCCGGTGTCATGATCACGCCCGGTGAAACTGTATTGCATCGAATATTTTTATCGCCGAATTGCGTTGCAACATATTTCGTCAATGACATCACCGCGGTTTTCGCGACACCGTAAGCGGTCAGTGACTTATCGCCAGCCATCCCCGCCAATGAAGCGGTATTGATAATTGAACCCCCGCCGCTTTCGAGCATCAGGGGAATGCCGAATTTGCAGCCCATCATCACGCTTTTCAGACAAATCGCGAAGGTTCGATCCCAGGTATCAAGATCGAGGTCAACGACATTCAAATCTTTGGTGACATCGGTAGCGCCGACGTTGTTATGCAAAATATGCAGCGCGCCAAAGGTAGTTCTAGTCAACTCGATCATGGCCCGTACGGAATCCACGCTGGTCGCATCAAGTGCGGTGGCGATCGCTCTGCCACCGGCAGCGTTGATTTCCGCTGCCACACTTTGAGCGCCCGCTTCGTTGAAGTCCGCAACCACGACAGCAGCGCCTTCGCGCGCGAGAATTTTTGCCGTCTCCAAACCGATGCCGGAAGCGGCGCCGGTGACAATTGCAATCTTGTTATTTAAACGGCCCATGACAATCTCCTCACGCAATAGCGCAAATAATTTTTATATTTAGGGCAATGGCGGGTAATCGATAAAACCTTCCGGCCCTGGCGTGTACAGCGTGTGTCGGGACGCCGGCGCCAGCTCAGCACCGCGACGAAAGCGCTCGACCAGATCCGGATTGCTGACGTAATAGCGACCAAACGACGCTGCCGCTGCAGTGCCATTTTCGATATAGCGCTGCGCGGTTTCGAAGGTCAGACTTTCATTGATAATCATCGCGCCGCGATAATTTTCCTGTACCAGTTTCAAGCCATCCACCGGCAGCACCGGCACGTAAATCAAATGCAAATACGCGAGCTTGAGTGGTGTCGCCGCCTGCAGCAACGCGGCGAACGTTTCGGCCGGATTATCATCATGCAAATCGTTGAACGGATTACCCGGGCAAATGCGAAACCCGACGCGAGCGGCACCCGCCTCTGCGGCCATTGCCGCGAGCGTTTCAATCACGAAGCGAATTCGATTCTGCACCGAGCCACCGTATTGATCGGTACGTTGATTACTGCCGGTCGATAAAAACTGCGCGGGTAAATAACCACTGGTGCAATGCAATTCAACGCCGTCGAAACCTGCTTTCAATGCATTTGCCGTCGCCTGCCGATATTCAGCAATCACCGCAGGAATTTCGTCTGTGCGCAACGCCCGCGGGGTATCGAAATCCTGCATGCCGGCCTGTTCGGTAAAAATCTGCCCCTGCGCACGAATCGCCGATGGCGCCACCGTTTCCGCATCGGCATCTTTGTTCAGATGATTACCCACGCGTCCACAATGCATTATCTGCAATACGATTTTCCCGCCTTCGGCATGCACCGCATCGGTCACGGCACGCCAACCGGCGATTTGTTCCGGCGTATGAATACCGGGCGTGCGGCAATAGCCTTTGCCGTGCTTGCTCGGCTGCGTGCCTTCGCTGATGATCAAACCGGCATTGGCGCGCTGACGGTAATATTCGACATGCAGCTCCGTCGGCACATCGCCGGCGCCGGCGCGACTGCGCGTCATCGGTGCCATCACAATGCGATTGCGCAACGCAATTTCGCCAAGTTGTACTGGATCAAATAACGTCGTCATTGCTGAGCCTGTCGCGGTAAAAAGTGATCGGCGATTGTCGAGGAAATAACATGCATTCAAATGATCTGAATGGACGAGATTTAGGACAATCCGCCGATTTATTTTTTAAGAAAGTCGGCAATGAACATTGTCGCGGGTTTCGATACCGATTCCATTAATCCCCAGAAGCCGTGAATCATGCCATCGAAACGCTGCTGCGTTACCGCCACACCCGCTTCGCGCAAGCGCTGCGCATAACGCTCACCTTCATCGCGCAGCGGATCGTATTCGGCCGTCAGAATGAGTGCGGGCGGCAATCCGCTCAAATCTTTGGCACGCAGCGGCGATGCGTAAGGATTTGCGGCATCGCTAACCGAAGCGAGATACAGGTGCCAGAAATGATCCATCGCTTGCGCCGTCAGAAAGTAGCCCTCGGCATTTTCGACATACGAGGAATGCGGCGTGGCCTGACCTTCCGCAAAATATTCGGTCACCGGATAAACCAGTATCTGCCTGTGCAATGCGGGACCGTTGCGATCGCGCGCCATCAGCGTGACTACCGCGGCGAGATTGCCGCCCGCGCTATCGCCAGCGACTGAGATACGTTGCGGGTCGATATGCAATTGCGCGGCATTTTTTGCGACCCACTGCGTTGCGGCGTAACAATCATCGGGCGCGGCAGGAAATTTATGCTCGGGCGCGCAACGATAATCGACCGAAATCACCTTGCAGCCCGTCGTCAGCACCAGGCCGACACACGTCGGGTTGTATTGATCCAGATCGCCGAGTACGAAACCGCCGCCGTGAAAAAATACGATAGCGGGAAACGGTCCCTCTCCCACCGGCGAATAAATACGCACCGGAATCGAGCCCACCGGGCCGGGAATTGTACTGTCCTCGACGGCACCCACCGGCGGCAATTGCGACAGCGGGACATACATCGGTTTGCCCGCCTCGCGAACTTGCGCATAGTTTTCTTTCAGATTGAACAACATGTGCGCGAGCGGCGTTTCGAGCAACGCTTTGAGTTCCGGATGCAGCGCCATCGATAATTCCTCGATTGAATTGTTAGAGCCCGCGATCATAAGCGCTGCATCGGCAGGCATCAAACCGTCGCTGTTGCGCAAATTTCAGCGACTGCTGCGGTATATTAGCCCGGCGGCATTTGTTGCCGGGCTAATAACAAATGCACGATGCGTTTTGTGCGGCTTTAGCCGCGTAGGTCAAATACATCAGGAAGATGTATTTGACCGCTAGGTTAATAGTTGCGCGCGGGTGAGCCGACCGGTCCACGACAATCAATAAATCCATCAGAGCGAGTGAGTCAGCAATGAAACTTTCCTACGAAAATCGTGTTGCCATTGTTACCGGCGCCGGCTCCGGTATCGGCCGCGCAGCGTGCCTGCAATTAGCGCAGGAAGGCGCAAAAATCGCGGCGGTCGATATCAACGCCGAGCAACTCAATACCGTCGTCGCCGAAATTACCGCGGCGGGCGGCAAGGCGCTGGCACTGGTCTGCGATATCAGCAACGAAGAGCAAGTCAAAGCCGCCGTTGCGCGCACGGTCAGCGAATTGGGCGCTCCGTACGCGCTATTCAATATTGCCGGCATCGTTAAATACAGCCGCGTCGAGCAACTCGATCTCGCGACATTCAATCGCGTGATTCAGGTCAACCTGATCGGCGCGTTCCTGATGTCCCAGGCAACGCTGCCGCATCTGGTCACTACGCGCGGCGCGATCGTCAATTTGGCATCGATGGCCGGCAAACTCGGTATTCCCTACGCAGCCGCGTACTCCGCATCGAAAGGCGGGTTGATTTCGATGACCAAGTCGATGGCGAAGGAATTCGCCGATCGCGGCGTGCGTATCAATGTGATCGCGCCGAGCGGTGTGAAAACGCCGATGGCAGCAGTGCCGTTCCCGGAAGATATATCGCCCGAGGTGATGCGCCTGATTCCGTTCAGCCCGCTCGGCTTCTCGACACCGGAAGAGATCGCCTCTGCAGCGCTGATGATTGCATCGCCAGAAGCCGGTGTGATGTCGGGCTCGGTCATCACCATCGATGGCGCGTCGACTTAAGCCGGCTTCATTCCGGAAAAAATAAAAAGGGCGATCGAATGATCGCCCTTTTTATTTGGAATCTTAATGCCGTTACATATAGGCTTGCGTCTTATCGGTGTGATCGGTCACATCGCGCACACCTTTTAATTGCGGAATCTGCTCCAGCAACGTTTTCTCAACGCCCTGCTTCAGCGTCACATCGACCATGCCGCAACCCTGACAGCCACCGCCGAATTTCAATACCGCGACTTCATCGGGGGTAATCTCGACCAAGCTGACTTCGCCGCCGTGCGCCGCGAGCGATGGGTTGACTTCGTTATACAGTAGATAATTCACGCGATCTTCGAGCGGGCTTTCTTCGCCGACTTTGGGCAATTTTGCATTCGGCGCTTTGATCGTCAGCTGCCCGCCCATGCGGTCTTTTGCGAAATCGACCAAGGCGTCCTCAAGAAACGGCAGACTGCGGCGCTCGAAAAATGCTTTGAACTTAGGCAGCTCCTCGACCAGATCATCGGCCTTTTCATCGCCCGCCCGACAGTAGGCGATGCAGGTTTCCGCTTTCGGCGTACCCGGTTGGTTGATGAACATGCGCACACCAATCACGTCCGGGTCCTGCTTGGTCAGCAGCTCGGCCAGATAATCCTGCGCCGCCTCGGTGATCGTGAGTTTCAGATTGTCGTTGCTGATGGTCATAAAAGTCCGGTTCGCAAATACGGTGGGATAACATTCGGGCCGCGCAGTATACCCGCGAGTTCGCCGAAAAGAGGTTGAGAGGAACTTATCACAAAGCTATGCCCGACTTCCACACTCAGGTATTATTCAAAACTACGCATCTATATCAAAATATTTTGATATAGAGTTGTCGCCACCTATACTAGCCAGCCTCTATCACCGTCGTCACACCGGGAGACCTGATGAACACCGAGCGCAACCATCGCATCGCCACACTGAAACAAGCCCTGCAGGAACGCATTCTGATCCTCGATGGCGCGATGGGCACGATGATCCAGACCTATCAGCTCCAGGAAGCGGACTATCGCGGCGCTCGCTTTCAGGACTATCACCGCGATGTCAAAGGCAACAACGATCTGCTATTGCTGACGCGACCGGATGTGATTTCGGCGATCCATACCGCCTATCTGGAAGCGGGCGCCGACATTCTCGAAACCAACACCTTCAACTCGACGCGCGTGTCGCAAGCCGATTACGGCATGGAAGAGCTGGTGTACGAGCTGAATGTCGAAGGCGCTCGCCTCGCCCGCGTCGCCGCCGATGCGATGACCGCAAAAACGCCGGACCGCCCGCGCTATGTCGCCGGCGTGCTCGGCCCGACCAGCCGCACCGCGACGATTTCGCCCGACGTCAACGATCCGGCCTTTCGCAACGTCACCTTCGATGAGCTGGTCGAAAATTATCGCGAAGCCACTAAGGGACTGATCGACGGTGGTGCCGATATTATTTTGATCGAGACGGTCTTCGACACGCTGAATGCGAAAGCGGCGACCTTCGCGGTGCAGAGTTATTTCGACGACATCGGCTACGAACTGCCGATCATGATTTCCGGCACCATCACCGATGCCAGCGGCCGCACGTTATCGGGACAAACGACCGAAGCTTTCTGGTATTCGCTCGCGCACGCCGAACCGCTCAGCATCGGCTTGAATTGCGCGCTCGGAGCATCTGAATTGCGCGCGTATGTGTACGCATTATCGAATTGCGCCGACACCTTCGTCAGCGCGCATCCGAACGCCGGTTTGCCGAATGAGTTCGGCGAGTACGATCAAAGCGCGGAAGAAATGGCCGTGATCGTGCGCGAATTCGCTGAAAGCGGATTGGTGAATATTGTCGGCGGTTGCTGCGGCACCACGCCGGCGCATATTCGCGCGATTGCCGACGCGGTCGCCGATTTGCAACCGCGCGTCGTGCGCGAATTGCCGAAAGCATGCCGGCTCAGCGGGCTCGAGCCGTTCATCATCGATGAGAATTCGCTGTTCGTTAACGTCGGCGAGCGCACAAATATCACCGGCTCGGCCAAATTCGCAAAATTGATTCGCGACGAAAGCTACGGCGAAGCGCTTGAAGTCGCGCTGCAGCAAGTACAAAGCGGTGCGCAAGTCATCGACATCAACATGGATGAGGGCATGCTCGATTCGAAAAAGGCGATGGTGACCTTTTTGAATCTGATCGCCAGCGAGCCGGATATTTCGCGCGTGCCGATCATGATCGACTCGTCGAAATGGGAAGTGATCGAAGCCGGCTTGAAATGCGTGCAGGGTAAATGCATCGTCAATTCGATCAGCATGAAAGAAGGCGTGCCGGAATTCATCGAGCGCGCGACATTGTGTCGTCGCTACGGCGCGGCCATTATCGTGATGGCGTTCGATGAAAAAGGTCAGGCCGATACCGAAGCGCGCAAAAACGAAATCTGCAAACGCTCGTACGACATTCTCGTCAACGAAGTTGGCTTTCCACCGGAAGATATTATTTTCGATCCGAACGTATTCGCGGTCGCCACCGGCATCGACGAACACAACAATTACGCGGTCGATTTCATCAACGCCTGTAAATTCATACGCCGCGAATTGCCTTACGCGAAAATTTCCGGCGGCATTAGCAACGTGTCGTTTTCGTTTCGCGGCAACAACCCGGTACGCGAAGCGATTCACGCAGTATTTTTGTATCACGCGATTCGTGCTGGCCTGACAATGGGTATCGTCAATGCCGGCCAGCTCGCAATTTATGAAGATATTCCGCTTGAATTGCGCGATTGCGTCGAAGACGTGATTCTCAACCGTCGTTCGGATTCGACCGAGCGCTTGCTCGATATCGCCGCCAAATATGCAGTGGGCGGCGCAAAAAAAGCAGAAGAAGATCTCGAGTGGCGAGCCTGGCCGGTGGCTAAGCGTATCGAACACGCACTGGTTAAAGGTATTACCGTCTTTATCGAAGAAGATACCGAAGCGGCGCGTCAGGAGGCGGAGCGTCCGATTCATGTCATTGAAGGACCATTGATGGACGGCATGAACGTCGTCGGCGATCTGTTCGGTCAGGGCAAAATGTTTTTGCCGCAGGTGGTAAAAAGCGCGCGCGTGATGAAACAGGCTGTCGCCTATCTGACGCCATATATCGAAAAAGAAAAGACGGCAGGCAGTCGAGCGAACGGTCGCATTTTAATGGCAACCGTCAAAGGTGACGTGCACGATATCGGCAAGAATATTGTCGGCGTTGTGCTGCAGTGCAATAACTACGAAGTAATCGATCTCGGCGTGATGGTGTCGTGCGAAGAAATTTTGCGCGTGGCCAAGGAAAAAGATGTCGACATCATCGGCCTCAGCGGTTTGATTACACCATCGCTCGATGAAATGGTCCACGTTGCGCGCGAAATGCAGCGGTTGAATTTTCAACTGCCTTTGATGATTGGCGGTGCCACCACATCGAAAGCGCATACGGCGGTGAAAATAGAACCGCAGTATCACAACGATGCTGTCGTTTATGTGCCCGATGCATCCCGCAGCGTATCGGTCGCGAGCAGCCTGATCAGCCAGGAATTGAAACCTGCGTTTATCGCTGAGCGCCGCGCCGAATACGAAGCTCTGCGCGAACGCAATGCCAATCGTCAGCCAAAATCGAAACCCATTAGTTACGCGGAGGCGATAGCGCGCGGCGAGCAACTCGATTGGAGCAATTACACACCGCCTACCCCGCAATTTATCGGCGCCAAAGTACTCGATGATTATCCGCTCGAAAAACTGATCGACATTATCGACTGGACGCCATTTTTTATCAGTTGGGATTTAGCCGGTAAATATCCCGATATTCTCAACGATGAAAAAGTCGGTGAAGCGGCGCGCAGTTTATTCGCTGATGCGCAGGCGATGCTTAAACATATCGTGGCTAACAAGTTGATCAAGGCGCGTGCGGTATTTGGCTTCTGGCCAGCGGCACGTAATGGCGGCGACGATATCGAGCTGTACGACAACGAGCAGCGCGATCATGCCATCGCAACGCTGCACCACTTGCGCCAGCAAATCGAAAAACCGAATGGCAAGCCGAATCAAAGTCTGGCCGATTTCATTGCACCGAAGACAAGCGGTGTCGCGGATTATGTCGGTGCATTCGTCGTGACGGCAGGCATCGGAGCGGAAGAATTGTCGCAGCACTATTTGGGGAAGAACGACGACTACAGCAGCATCATGGTCAAAGCGCTGGCCGATCGCTTGGCCGAAGCCTTCGCCGAACATTTGCATTTGCGCGTGCGTCGCGAATTCTGGCAATACGCGCCGGATGAGAATCTCGACAACGTGGCATTGATCAAAGAGAAATATCGTGGCATCCGCCCCGCTCCGGGTTATCCGGCCTGTCCGGACCATACCGAAAAAGCGACATTGTTCAAGTTATTACATGCCGAGCAGATCGGTGTCGAGTTGACCGAACATTTCGCGATGACCCCGGCGGCGAGCGTCAGCGGTTTCTATTATTCGCATCCGCAATCGAACTATTTTGCGGTCGGCAAAATTCAGCGCGATCAGGTCGAAAGTATTGCCGCTCGCAAAGGTTTCTCGGCGTCGACAATGGAGCGTTGGCTGTCGCCGGTGTTAGGCTACGAACCGACAGCTCCACAGGCGGCGAATGATTAACGAGGATGCGGGAATGAATGACGACAACCACAAGCCCGAAAAAACACCGGGACTGAAAGAGATCGTCAGCAGCGTATTTGCGGCGGCCTTTGGTGTACAGAGCAAGAAGAATCAGGAGCGCGATTTCAAACACGGCAAGGCCCGCAACTTCATCATCGCGGGGGTGTTATTTACGCTGTTATTTATGCTGACGGTATTTTCGGTGGTAACACTGGTATTGAAGCAGGCGGGCCATTAGGCCCGGCTCGCTGGGTGGATGTCACATATTCTTCAGCCAGAACGCTACGGCACTTACCACCAGGGCAATGATGGCCACCGCGGCGAACGCATCTGCTTTGCCGTCGCCATTATTCTCATTCGAGGAAGTGTTCTGATCTTGCACCATGAGGATTCACCTTGTGATCAATGATTGGAGAGTTTAACGCCGCGCAATTATAACCCTATCGGCTGACACGCAGCTCATGGCTTTTATCGGCAGCGGCGCAAAGCATTAACGCCGCTTCCGCATAGCGCATTTGCTTATTTATCTATAGATATCCATTAGTTTTGCTCGCAGGTTGAATCTGCTAAGGTACGCGCCGGCCGTAAGGTGCGGCCCTCTTTCGCATAGGTTTGCTATCGATGTATCAATACAATCAACAGGACCAACGGCTCGTTGAAGAACGCGCGCGCCAATTCCGCGGCCAAACCGAGCGCTTTATCGCCGGCGAATTGCAACCACTGCAATTTTTGCCTTTGCGCCTGCAGAATGGTCTCTATAAACAACGCCTGGCCTACATGCTGCGCATCGCGATCCCCTACGGCAATTTGAATACCCTTCAACTGCGCAAGCTCGCCGATATCAGTCGTCGTTTCGATAAGGGTTTTGGCCATTTCAGCACGCGCCAGAATTTGCAATTGAACTGGCCCGAGCTGGAAGACGTACCGACGATTCTCGAAGAGCTCGCCAGCGTGCAGATGCATGCGATTCAAACCAGCGGCAATTGCATTCGCAATACCACGGCCGATCATTTCTCCGGCGTGGCCGCCGACGAGGTCGAGGATGCGCGGCCGTATTGCGAAATCATTCGGCAATGGTCGACTTTCCATCCCGAATTTGCGTTCCTGCCGCGCAAATTCAAAATCGCCGTTTGTGGCTCAGAGAACGATCGTGCGGCGATGCATGTGCACGATGTCGGCATTGAAATCGTGCGCAATACCAGTGGTGAAACAGGATTCAAAATTCTGGTCGGCGGCGGCCTTGGGCGCACGCCGGTCATCGGCGAAGTGATCAACGAATTTCTGCCGAAACAACACCTGCTCACTTATCTCGAAGCGGTGTTGCGCGTTTACAATCAACTCGGTCGTCGCGACAACAAATTCAAAGCGCGAATCAAAATTCTGGTACGCGCGATGGGCCCCGATGCATTCCGGCAAAAAGTCGAAGCGGAATGGGCGTATTTGAAAGACGGTCCGAATACATTGACGCCGGAAGCGATTGCGCATGCGCAATCGTTTTTCCAACCGCCCGCTTATGAACAACTTGACGGCGTGGCTGCAAGTAAAGCATTGCAAACTCAAGCCGATGCACAACCGGCGTTCGCACGCTGGCTCCGATACAACACGCATGCACATAAACAACCCGGTTATGCGATTGTCACGCTGTCGCTGAAAACCACCGGTTATGCACCGGGCGATTGCAGTGCCGAACAAATGGAAGCAGTCGCCGATCTCGCCGATCGCTTCGGCTTCGGCGAAATCCGCAGCAGCCATAGCCAAAATCTGATTTTGCCGGATATTCGTCAGCGCGATTTATTCGCGGTGTGGGAAGCAGCAAAAGAAATCGGTTTCGCGACACCGAATATCGGCCACCTCACCGATATCATCTGCTGCCCCGGTGGCGATTACTGCTCACTGGCGAACGCAAAATCGATTCCGGTCGCGGAAGCGATTCAACGCAGATTCGACGATCTCGATTACGTGTACGATCTCGGCGAAATCGATTTGAATATTTCCGGCTGTATGAACGCCTGCGGCCACCATCATGTCGGCCATATCGGCATTCTCGGCGTCGACAAAAAAGGCGCGGAGTTTTATCAGATTTCACTCGGTGGCAATCAGGGCAAAGATGCATCGCTCGGCGCCATTCTCGGCCCGTCGTTTTCGCAAGCAGATGTACCTGACGTGATCGAAAAAATTCTGCAAACGTATTTGGATCATCGCATCGATGGTGAGCTGTTTCTCGGCACCTTCCGCCGGATTGGCCTCGATCCGTTCAAGGAGCGCGTCTATGCCTAAGCTCATCAAGCACGGCGCCGTTATCGACGATGCATGGCAGGTACTGCGCGAAATTCCCGAGGGCGATTTACCCTCGGGGAAAATCATCGTTCCGCTGAATTACTGGCTCGAGCAACGCGAAGCATTGCTGCAACGCGGTAACGTCGCCGTATGGCTGAGCAGCGATCAGCCCCCCGCTCCGCTGGCTGATGATTTATCGAGCCTTGATGTTATCGCGATTGATTTTCCGCTATTCACCGATGGACGGGGGTTTTCGTACGGACGCACGCTGCGCGAACATTTTGGCTACAAAGGTGAAGTGCGGGCGATCGGTCAGTTCATTCGCGATCAGCTGTACTACCTGAGTCGCTGCGGCTTCGATGCATTTGCGATTGAAACCGCCGATCCCGAGAAAGCCATTGATAGCTTGACCGATTTTAGCGATGCCTATTCGGCGTCGATCGATCAACCATTGCCGTGGTTCCGTCGACACGAAAAATAAGCGTCACGCGAATTAATTTTCTCACTCGTCAGTCAAATTCCAGACACAAAAAAGCCGGCAAACGCCGGCTTTTTTGATGCGAAAAGACGAATTAAATCGCCTTTTCCAGTTCAGGTACCGCCTCGAACAGATCGGCAACCAAACCATAATCCGCCACTTGGAAAATCGGCGCATCTGGATCTTTGTTGATGGCGACGATAGTTTTGCTGTCCTTCATACCGGCCAAATGTTGAATCGCGCCGGAAATACCGACGGCAACATACAGGTCGGGCGCAACGATTTTTCCGGTTTGCCCAACCTGCATATCGTTCGGCACGAAGCCCGCATCCACCGCAGCGCGCGATGCGCCCACAGCGGCGCCGAGTTTATCGGCCAGCGCATAGAGCAGTTTGAAGTTGTCGCCATTTTGCATGCCGCGACCACCCGACACGATGATGCGCGCCGCAGTCAGTTCAGGGCGATCACTCTTCGCCAGTTCTTCTTTAACGAAGCTCGATACGCCAGCGTCTTGCACAATGGCAACCGCTTCCACCGCAGCGCTACCGCCTTCTGCCGCGACTGGATCAAAACCGGTGGTGCGCACACTGATCACTTTAATCGGATCGGTCGATTGCACGGTCGCAATAATGTTGCCGGCATAAATCGGACGTTTGAATGTGTCGGGCGTTACCACTTCGACGATTTCGGAAATTTGACCAACGTCGAGCAATGCAGCCGCACGGGGCAGGAAGTTCTTGCCATTGGTGGTCGCGGGCGCCAACACGTATTGATAGCTTTTGCCGAGTTCGGCGACGAGCGCGCCGATGTTCTCCGCCAATTGATGTGCATAGGCCGCGTTGTCGGCAATCAGCACTTTGCTAACGCCAGCAATTTTCGCAGCGGCTTCGGCAGCAGCAGCGCAACCTTGACCGGCAACGAGTACGGTGATGTCTCCGCCAATTTTTTGCGCGGCGGCGACGGTGTTCAACGTTGCGCCTTTGATACTGGCGTTATCGTGTTCAGCAACGACTAAAATGCTCATCAGATCACCTTCGCCTCGTTCTTCAATTTTTCGACTAGTTCCGCCACAGTTTTTACTTTGATACCGGCTTTACGCTCGGCTGGCGGCTCGACTTTCAGGGTCTTGATACGCGGTGTGATATCGACACCCAGATCGGCGGGAGTCAGTGTATCGAGCTGTTTCTTCTTCGCCTTCATGATGTTCGGCAGCGATGCATAACGCGGTTCGTTCAGACGCAGATCGGTAGTGACGATCAGCGGCAGCTTCAGATTCAGCGTTTGCAGACCACCATCGACTTCGCGGGTGATGCTCGCTTTGTCGCCTTCGATCACGAGCTCCGATGCAAATGTACCCTGCGCGTAACCAGTCAATGCACCGAGCATCTGACCGGTTTGATTGTTGTCGCCGTCGATCGATTGTTTACCGAGAATAATGACTTGCGGTTGCTCTTTGTCGACCACCGCTTTCAACAGCTTGGCGATCGCCAATGGCTGCAGTTCTTCGCTCGTTTCCACCAGAATGCCGCGATCGCCGCCGAGTGCCAGCGCGGTGCGGATCTGCTCCTGACTAGTCTTGTCGCCGATGGACACCACCACGATTTCAGTAGCGATGCCTTTTTCTTTCAGGCGCACTGCTTCTTCGACGGCGATTTCACAGAACGGGTTGATGGCCATTTTGACATTGGTCAAATCAACGCCTGAGCCATCCGATTTCGGACGCACCTTGACGTTGTAATCAACGACACGTTTAACAGCAACCAGAATCTTCATGGATTCCCCATATAGGTAGTGGATAGGACAGTATGAATTCACTGCGAACAGCGAGAGATCGAATGGGCGTAAATGATTGCCGCATCCGTAAAAAAGCGGTGCGTATGGTGACTCGGTTTGCCGAACAGGTCAATAACTAAACGGCTCGAGTAACCGTTCAAAACGTGGCCTTTTAAAGCGCTAACTCTTATACTTGACGGCCTTTTTTGTGCTTCAAAAACGCACATTTGCCCTCTTCTTTCCAGATCAAAGATCGATTACAGGAGACTCATAGTGGAACGCGAAGCGATGGAGTTTGATGTCGTTATCGTCGGCGCGGGACCGTCCGGCCTGGCAACTGCCTGCAAACTGCGGCAATTAAGTATCGCGACCGGCAAAGATGTCAGCGTGTGCGTAGTCGAGAAAGGATCGGAAGTGGGCGCGCATATTCTCTCCGGCGCCGTGTTCGAGCCCACTGCGCTTAATGAGCTGTTCCCCGACTGGAAAGAAAAGGGTGCGCCACTAAATACACCTGTTAGCGAAGACCACATCTACCTGATGCTGGGTGAGCAGAGCGGCATCCGCGTACCGGAAGTGTTTGCCCCCAAGACAATGCACAATCACGGCAATTACATCGTCAGCCTCGGCAATGTTTGCCGCTGGCTGGCTGATCAAGCGATGGAACTCGGCGCGGAAATTTATCCTGGCTTTGCCGCCGCGGAAATCCTTTTTCATGAAGACGGCCGCGTAAAAGGCATCGCCACCGGCGACATGGGCGTCGCGCACGATGGCAGCCACAAAGACAGCTATCAGCCCGGCATGGAACTGCACGCGAAATACACCATTTTCGCCGAAGGCTGTCGCGGCCATCTTGGCAAGCAGCTCATCGAGCACTTCAAGCTCGATGCCGGCCGCGATCCGCAGCATTATGGTATCGGTATCAAAGAAGTCTGGGAGATCGACCCGACCAAACACAAACCGGGATTGGTTCTCCACAGCGCCGGTTGGCCGCTGATGGAAACCGGTAGCACCGGCGGCGGCTTTCTCTATCACGCTGACAGCAATCAAGTGTACGTCGGGCTGATCACCGATCTCAGCTATACCAACCCGCATATGAGCCCGTTCGAAGAGTTCCAGCGCTTCAAACATCACCCGCAGGTCAAGCAGTACCTCGACGGCGGTAAACGTCTCGTATACGGAGCACGGGCGATCACCAAGGGCGGTCCTCAGTCGCTGCCGAAGATGACCTTCCCCGGCGGCCTGCTAGTGGGCTGCGATGCCGGCACACTGAACTTCGCGAAAATCAAAGGCAGCCATACGGCAATGAAATCGGGCTTAGTTGCCGCCGAAGTTCTACACGAAGCGCTGACTGCGCAACAGAAAAATGGTGAGGAACTCACCGCGTATACCGAGCGCTTCCAAGCGAGCTGGGCCTATCAGGAGTTATTGGCACAACGTAACTTTGGCCCGGCCATGCATAAGTGGGGCAACTTGGTGGGCGCTGCATACGCATTCGTCGACCTGAATATTTTCAATGGCAAATTGCCGTGGACGATGCGCGATAGCAAACCCGATTACGCGCAACTGAAAAGCGCCGCCGAAGCGGGACGAATTAATTATCCGAAGCCGGATAATAAAATCAGTTTCGATCGCCTGACTTCTGTCTTCCTCTCAAATACTAATCATGAGGAAGACCAGCCGTGCCATTTGCATTTGAAAGATCCGAACATACCCATCAATAGCAATCTGCCGCTTTACGATGAGCCGGCGCAGCGTTATTGCCCAGCTGGCGTGTATGAAGTAATCAGCGATGAAAACGGTAAGCGCTTCCAGATTAATGCCCAGAATTGCGTACACTGCAAAACTTGCGACATCAAGGACCCGGCGCAAAATATTACCTGGGTCGTACCGGAAGGTGCTGGCGGGCCAAACTACCCGAACATGTAAGAACAACTGCTAGCCCATAAATGGGCCTCCGATAAGGCAGCGCAAGCTGTCTTATTTTCTGGCGGAGTCAATCGTGGTCCACTGCACTCGAAGAAAATTCATTACGCACACCATTATTGCGAGCGCAGCAATAGCTGCTGCCTCGACAACCGCCGCTGTAACGAGGAGCGAACGAATGGTCATGCATCAGGTATTTTTTTGGCTGAAAAATCCGGCGTCGGAAGCCGATAAAGCAAAACTGATCGAGGGGCTGGAAACTCTTCGCAAAATCGAATTAATTCGCGAGCTACATATCGGCGTACCGGCGCGTACCGAAAAACGCGATGTTGTCGATAACAGCTATCAGGTTTCCGAGCTTATGTTTTTCGACAGCGTCGAAAGTCAAAACGCTTATCAAGCACATCCGCTGCATAAACAATTCGTCGACACCTATTCGCATCTTTGGCAGCGAGTCGTGGTATACGATTCGGTGGACGTATGAGTCGGATCAGCGATCAATCCGTCCAATAGCAAATTCCCGCCCCGCGCTTTGTACGATGGCTTCGCTGCCGCGACTCTGTGCAACATCCACCAATCGATAAAATACCGCTGTCGTCAATCGTGCAGACAGCCCGCGGTCGAGCATGATATGCGGAAAATCATCCGGATATTTGCCCGCGACCACTAACGGATGGGCATCATTCAGCACTACCAATTCATCGGTATTTAAACGAAAAATAATTTGCGGTTCAGGTGCGGTGATGACGTCCATATCAATGGCGATCAGCGGCGTTGCCTCGACTTTAATCCGCCATTTTTCGACCGGCGTAACGAGATAATAATCACCATCGTCCTCGCGTCGCAGAATCGACGCGAATAACTTGACCAGTGGCAAGCGCTCGATTCGCCCGCCTTCGTGATACCAGTCGCCGCGCTTATCGATACGAATGTCGATATCGCCGGATAGTGGCGGATGCCAACGCTCGATAGGAGGTTTGTCCGGCTGTTGTTGCAGCGCGCGCTGCAGATCGTCCAGCGTCGACATTAGGGTTCCGACGCGCCGGTCAACCGAGCTGCCAATCGCTCGAATACTTTTCTAAGACGGGCTTGCTCGGATACGTCGAGCGGAATAAAACTTTGTTTTGCGATTAGCGTGACGCGATCAATCAGACTCTGATCGCCTCGACTGACGATAGTGATGATAAATCGATGCGGATTCTCACAAGCCTGCGCGTCGGCGCCAACACACGGCGCCCGCCCGATCGGCTGCACGAAAAACAAATAAGAGGCGCCTGGACACGCCGCCGTTGCCACGGCGCGCAAATAATCCATCGGCTCATCTTCGACGCCAACCGCAGCGAAATAGCCGGTAAACGCAGATTGCATTGTCCGCAGCAATGCTGCTCCACTTTCGCCACTCACATCGGTAACGAGGCATACCTGTTCTTGCCGGGCGAGGACCCGTTCATTGCTACGTTTAATTTCGACGGAATCGATTAGTCGCGCCTGCCCCGCCATCTCGTTGGCTTGCTGTTGCGCAAATTCGGACGTGCACGCGACGAGCATACACAGCATCAATGTCAGTAGCGCAGTTTTCAGATGACGCATACAGACTCCATGTAGCAGCGTTGCAATACCCAGCGAGACTCGCAGTGCGCTAAGGCCTATCGAATCAGCCTGACGTTAACAACGCCAGCGACGTTGCGCATTTGCTGCAACAATTCAGCGTCTGGTTCATCGGCAACATCGATGAGGTTATACGCGACATCATCGCGGCTCTTGTTCAACATATCGATGATATTGATGTTCGCATCGGCGAGCAGCGACAACAATCGCCCCAGCATGCCAGGAATATTGCGGTTGGTAATCGCGAGCCGCACGCCACCGCTGCGATCGAGCGACAACGACGGAAAATTCACGGCATTGCGGATATTGCCGAATTCGAGAAAATCACGCAGCTGATTGGCCGCCATGATGGCGCAGTTTTCCTCAGCCTCATCGGTGCTCGCGCCAATGTGCGGCATCAGAATCACATCGCTGCGTCCGATCAGCTGCGGCGCCGGAAAATCGGTGATGTATTTACGCAACGAACCGCTATTCAACGCGGCGATCGCCCCATCGATATCGACAATTTCTTCGCGCGAAAAATTCAACAGACAGGTGCCGGGTTTGCAATGCGCCAGCATTTCTTCGTTGATCAAACCGCGGGTCGAATCGAGCACCGGTAAATGCAGCGTGATGTAATCCGCTTTCGCCAACAGCGAGACCAGATTATCGATTTTCTTGACCTCGCTCGGGAGCCGCCACGCGGCGTCAACGGAAATCGCCGGATCGTAGCCAATCACATCCATGCCTAATTTCAATGCGGTATCGGCCACCATGGAACCGATCGCGCCGAGGCCGACTACACCGAGGGTTTTACCCAGTAATTCGTTACCCTTGAAACGCTGCTTTTCCTTCTCCAGTAATTTGCTCATTTCGGCGGCATCCGTCATATGCGTCAACGACTGCACATAGGCCATGCCTTCGAGGATGCCGCGCGAACCGAGCGTTAACGCGGCGATGATCAATTCCTTCACCGCATTCGCGTTGGCACCCGGCGTGTTGAACACCGGAATACCGCGCTCGCTGCAATGGGCGACCGGAATGTTATTAACGCCCGCCCCCGCGCGTGCGATAGCTTTGACCGATGTGCCGATATCCGCATTCTGTAATTTATGGCTACGCAGCAAAATCGCATCGGGGCTGCTGAACTCGCTGGCTATTTCGTAGCGATCGCGAGGCAACCGCTCCAAACCCAACACCGAGATTTGATTTAACGTCAGTATCTTGAACATTATCGTTCTCCCAGCGCCGGCGTCGCGCGCCCTGTTTATTAGTAGCGTGCAATATGCAATATCAGTGGCGTTTAATTTCCGCTCTGGCCTTGATGCTATCCATTAACGCGGCGAAACCGGAGGCCCCAAAGCTCTGCTGTAATTGACTGCGCAGCGCATTGCGTTGTACCCCGGTTAATGAATCGGGAGCTCCTTCGGTAACCGCCAATAATTGCACCACAGCGATATCGCCGTTATTGATTGTCACGATTTGTGCAGGCGCTGGTTTATCGGCAACGGGTCGTCCCAGTGCAAACGCAGAACGCAGCACTTCGCTCGGTGCCACGGCATTATTACGCGTGGCTTTTTCGACGCTCTTAACGCTATACCCATGTTGTGCGGCCAGCGTGTCGAATGACTCGCCGTTTTTCAATGCTGTGTTCAATTCACCGGCTGCTTTATTCGCCGCAATTGTCGCTCGCTCTTTTTTAATCGCTGCGATGACATCGTTGCGCACATCCGTCAATGGTTTCGGCGCTGCCGCTTGGTGTTCCTTGATACGAAGCACCACATAATGATCGGGCGCGAGCTCCATTACCTCACTGTTGTTACCATCCTTCAGCACTTCAGTACTAAACGCGGCAGCGATAACTTTAGGATTGGCGAATAGCGGCTCGGTGGTCTTGCGATCAAGCCATTTGCTCTCGTGAACCGGCAGATTCAATGCCTGCGCCGGCGTCGCCAGATTCTCCGCGTTGAACACCTGATCGCGCAGTTTCTCTACCGCTTTCTGCAATTCAGGCTGCGCGCCGTTTTGCTGTAACCGCTGCGCAATATCGGCCTTTCGCTGCTCGAATGTCGGCCGCTCTGTTGTCGTCGAATCAATCAGTTTGATGATGTGATAACCCGCATCGGATTTAACCGGCGCGGAAACCTCACCGCTCTTCAACGTCGCCAATGCCTGCTCGAATACCGGTGGGAATGCGTCGCCTTTAGTGGTACCGAGATCACCGCCGTTATTTTTCGAGCCTACGTCATCGGAATATTGCGCGGCGAGCTTGGCGAAATCCTCACCGGCGGCGGCACGCTTGGCAATCGATTCCGCCAGCGCTTTCGTCTGTTCATCGTTACGTGGCGGGTTCGCTTCGATCAGGATATGCGCAGCATGGCGCTCCGTGACCGGTTTGAAATCGGCCATCTCGCGGTCGTATTCGGCTTTCAGTGCCGCATCGTCGATCGGCTTAGCAAAATCGGCGGCTTTCAATTCGATATATTCGAGGCGAACGCGTTCCTCTTGCATGAATTGATCGCTATGCGCCTGATAGTAGGCTTGCTCATCCGCATCTGTGATCGGCTGGCCGTCCGCAAGACCGCTCACGGGAATCACCACATAATGAAATGTGCGCTGCTGCTGCAGCAACGCCGCCACAGTTTGCAGCTCTTTATCGGTGACGAAATCGGAATCGGCCACACCACTGTGGAGCTGATTAACCAGCAGCTCCTGCTGCAACATTTGCTTGAATATTGCCGGCGAATATCCCTGATTGCGCAGCAGCATTTGATAGCGCTCGGCGGAGAACTTGCCGTTATCCTGAAATGCATTCATCGATACGATGGTTTGATCGACCGCCTGATTCGACACGCGCAATTTCAAATCCGTGGCAGTTTGCTGCAGCAGATGCTGCGTAATGAGATTCTCGAGCGCCGGGCCGCGCAATGTCGCATCGTCAAGCATGCTGGGCTGCGCATTATCGCCAAGCATGGCAAGCAGTTGCCGCTTCTGGACGCTGATAGCCTGCTGTAATTCACTTTCCGAAACTTTCTCGCCGTTGACCTTCGCGACATCCACTGAGCCGCCGCTGCCGATCAGCGACTCGATCCCGAAAATAGCGAAGGGAACAATAATGATCGCGATAATCACTTTCGCGACAGTGCCCTGAATATTGTCCCGGATGTTTTGCAGCATGACCGTCCTCGAAATGTATTTTGCAAATGCCCGCGCATAGCGCGTGGTCAATTGGAATGTAGAGAATTACTTTTTATTAAACCTGATGACAACTCGAATGTTGTCGCGTCGCGGTTCTTGTTTGTCGCAGTCGAAAAAAAAGGCACACCAGAAGATGCGCCTTTTTTTATTCGTGCATTACACCACTCGGACCTATTTTTGTTATCGATCTAGCGGCCACACGAGCGATATCAGTTAACTGCGTCTTTCAGCGCCTTGCCCGGGCGGAAAGCCGGGATTTTAGCCGCAGCAATTTCGATCGGCTTGCCAGTTTGCGGATTGCGACCTGTACGTGCAGCGCGTTCTTTCACTACGAAAGAGCCAAAGCCTACCAGCACAACTTGATCGTTTTTCTGCAGCGCCGCAGTAATGGCGTCTACCATTGCATCGAGGGCGCGGCCCGCTGCAGCTTTCGGAAGGTCAGCAGACGCGGCAATCGCATCGATCAATTCTGTTTTATTCACGCTAGTCCCCTTTGAGGTAATCAGTTTGCCAAAAAAGCAGCTAAAAAATGTGCTGGAAAATTAATCCGGTAATTGTGCGAAAGACTCAGCTTCGCCGCGGAACGGCGATTCTACACTAAGTGCTCCGCGGCGGGTCAAGGCACGACGATCAATGCGCGCTGATGCGATTCTGTTCGCCTTTCTCGCCAGCTGCATCGGCCGCTGTTTTTGCGGTGGTGTCTTTTCCGAGATAGGCATCATCGGAAAGTGGTTCCGGCATTTTTTCCAAAGCAATCTGCAGCACCTCATCGATCCATTTCACCGGTTTGATGTGCATATCCGCTTTGATATTATCTGGAATCTCTTTCAGATCAGGCTCGTTCTCGTCGGGAATAATTACGGTTTTAATCCCGCCACGATGCGCCGCGAGCAGCTTTTCTTTAAGACCGCCAATACGCAACACCTGTCCGCGCAACGTGATTTCGCCTGTCATTGCCACGTCTGAGCGCACCGCTATCCCCGTCATTACCGAAACCAGCGCGGTACACATGCCAATACCGGCACTGGGACCGTCCTTCGGTGTAGCACCTTCGGGAACGTGGATATGTAGATCGTGGGTCTCGTGATAGTTCGCAGGAATGCCCAATACTTGCGAGCGACTGCGCACCACTGTCAACGCCGCTTGAATCGATTCCTGCATCACATCGCCGAGCGAGCCAGTTTTGACCTGGCGCCCTTTACCGGCGACTGCGGCAGTTTCAATGGTTAACAATTCGCCGCCGACTTGCGTCCACGCCAACCCGGTCACCTGGCCGATCTGGTTTTTCTCCTCGGCAACGCCGAACGAATACTTGCGTACACCGCAATAGTTTTCGAGATTTTCGCCGTTGACGACAATCGGCGCCGATCGTTTTCCGAGTGAAAATTCCTTCACAACTTTACGACAAATTTTCGCGACTTCGCGTTCGAGTCCACGCACGCCGGATTCACGTGTGTAGTAACGAATCAAATCGTGAATGGCGGATTCTTCGATAACCAGCTCACCATCTTGCAAGCCGTTATTACGTACTTGCTTCGGCTTCAAATAACGCTCGGCGATATTGACCTTTTCATCCTCGGTGTATCCCGGAATGCGAATTACTTCCATCCGATCCAACAGCGGCGCCGGAATATTCAACGAGTTCGATGTGCAAATAAACATCACATCCGATAAGTCGTAATCGACTTCCAGATAATGATCGTTGAAGGTCGAGTTCTGCTCCGGATCGAGCACTTCGAGCAATGCCGATGCCGGATCGCCACGATGATCCATCCCCATCTTGTCGACTTCATCGAGCAGGAACAGAGGATTACGCACGCCGGATTTCGCCATTTTTTGCACGATTTTGCCGGGCAAAGAACCGATGTAGGTGCGGCGATGACCGCGAATTTCTGCTTCATCGCGTACGCCGCCGAGCGCCATACGGACGAATTTGCGATTGGTCGCGCGCGCAATCGATTCGCCGAGCGATGTTTTACCCACGCCCGGGGGGCCAACCAGACATAACACCGGCCCTTTGATTTTTTTCACGCGCTTTTGTACAGCGAGATATTCGAGAATGCGTTCCTTAACTTCTTCAAGACCATAATGGTCGCGATCGAGAATCTCTTCCGCATAAGCAAGATCGTGTTTAACTTTCGAACGTTTTTTCCACGGAACACTGATCATCCAATCGATATAGCTGCGCACCACTGAAGCTTCTGCTGACATCGGCGACATCATTTTCAATTTGTTCAGCTCGGCCTTGACCTTCTCTTCGGCCTCTTTGGTCATACCGGCTTGTTTGATTTTCTTTTCAAGCTCTTCCGCTTCATTGGGCGTTTCATCCAGTTCGCCCAGCTCTTTCTGAATCGCTTTCATCTGCTCATTCAAGTAGTACTCGCGCTGACTTTTCTCCATCTGCTTTTTAACGCGGCCACGAATGCGTTTCTCGACCTGCAGTAAATCGATTTCCGATTCCATCACTGCCATCAGGTGCTCGAGGCGGGCGCGGATATCCGGTATTTCCAGCACATTTTGCTTTTGGGTAAGATCCATCGACATATGCGCAGCGATGGTATCGGCGAGACGGCCGGGTTCATCGATGCCTGATAACGACGTGAGTACTTCGGCGGGAATTTTTTTACTGAGGTTGACGTATTTTTCAAATTGCGCGATTGCGGAGCGAACCAACGCTTCCCCTTCGCGCGACTCGATTACTTCGGCAGCCAATTCTTCTGCGTGCGCAGTCAGATACTCTTCACCGTCGCGCACTGCAGTGAGCTTGGCGCGATAGCTGCCTTCCACGAGCACTTTCACGGTGCCATCAGGTAGACGCAGTAACTGCAGAATATTGGCGACAGTACCGACGCGGTAAACATCATCGATGCCAGGCTCATCGACAGCAGCGCTTTTTTGCGCCACCAGCAATACCTGTTTATCGGCCGCCATCGCCGCCTCGAGTGCACGAATCGATTTGTCGCGGCCCACGAACAATGGAATGACCATGTAGGGGTAAACCACTACGTCGCGCAGCGGCAACAATGGTAACTCGATGGATTCCAGCATATCCGGCATTGGGGGGACCTCGTCAGGAGTAAGCCTAAGGCTCGGAGCAAACCGCTCAATCAATATTAGGCGGTCTAAAATTTTAATTCAGCTTTTGTTTGGACTTAGTGGGGACCTTTATACGAAATTGCAAGAACCGCAACCCCGATTAATTGCGATGAGCAGCTGATTAATTCGATGAAACAAAAAAGGGCCTTACGGCCCTTTATATGCCTGGCATACGCTTTTAATCTTCGGGAACCGCTTTGCGCTGCTCGGTGTTTTTATAGACCAACAGCGGTTCGGAATCACCTTTGATCACCGAAGCATCGATCACCACTTTGCTGACATTGTCCATCGAGGGAATGTTATACATCGTCTCGAGCAGAACCGACTCAAGAATCGAACGCAAGCCGCGCGCCCCAGTTTTACGCTCCATGGCGCGCTCGGCAATGGTCTGCAAGCCGTCTTCGCGGAAATCGACTTCGACGTTTTCCATTTCGAACAACTTCGAATATTGCTTGGTCAGCGCGTTTTTCGGTTCGGTCAGAATACTGACCAGCGCGGGAATATCGAGCTCTTCCAATGTGGCAATAACCGGCAACCGACCGACGAATTCCGGAATGAGACCATACCGAATCAAATCTTCCGGCTCGACATCCGCCAGAATTTCGCCGACGTTACGACGCTCATCCTTACTCTTCACTTCGGCATTGAAACCGATACCGCCTTTCTCAGAGCGATCGCGAATCACTTTATCCAAACCCGCAAATGCACCGCCGCAGATAAATAGAATATTAGAGGTGTCGACCTGTAAAAATTCCTGCTGCGGATGTTTGCGTCCACCTTGCGGCGGCACCGAGGCAATGGTGCCCTCGATCAGTTTCAACAATGCTTGCTGCACGCCTTCGCCGGACACATCGCGTGTAATTGAAGGGTTATCGGATTTGCGCGAAATCTTGTCGATCTCGTCGATATACACAATACCCATCTGTGCTTTCTCGACGTCGTAATCACATTTCTGCAGCAATTTTTGAATAATGTTTTCGACGTCCTCGCCGACATAACCGGCTTCGGTCAATGTCGTCGCATCAGCGATGGTGAACGGAACATCGAGCAGCCGTGCAAGCGTTTCAGCAAGCAATGTTTTACCACTGCCGGTCGGTCCGACCAGCAGAATATTGCTCTTGCCAAGCTCGACTTCTTCTTTCTTGCCGTTATCACCGACGCGCAGCCGTTTATAGTGGTTGTAAACCGCTACCGCGAGAACCTTTTTTGCGTGCTGCTGACCGATCACGTACTGATCGAGAATGGCCTTGATTTCATGCGGTGTCGGTAACCGATCGCGGCCGCTATCACCGCCGCTCTCTTGCACTTCTTCACGGATAATATCGTTGCAAAGATCAACGCATTCATCGCAAATGAACACGGAAGGACCCGCAATCAGCTTGCGAACTTCGTGCTGGCTCTTGCCACAGAAAGAGCAGTACAGCAACTTGCCGTTGTCGCCGCCGCTGTCCTTGGTGTGATCACTCATGGGAGTTCAACCCTCTTGATGCAGAGGCGGAAAAAGTCTCGCCTGCGCTAAAGATGCTGCCATTTGCCCGGTTTTGCAAGCCTATGAAATTCAGGACTTGCTCGATGGACGCTCTGCGAGGACCTGATCGACCAGGCCGTAGTTTCGCGATTGTTCAGCATTCATGAAGTTATCGCGCTCGGTATCGCGCTCGATGGTTTCCAGCGTTTGCCCGGTGTGCTTAGCCATCAGCTCGTTAAGACGCTGGCGAATGATCAAAATCTCACGCGCCTGAATATCGATGTCGGTGGCCTGACCCTGCGCGCCGCCGCTGGGTTGGTGAATCATGGTACGGGCATTGGGCAGAATGAAGCGTTTGCCGCGCGCACCGCCGCTCAGCAGAAATGCGCCCATACTGGCCGCCTGGCCGATACACATGGTGCTGACGTCGGGTTTGATGAATTCCATCGTGTCGTAAATCGAAAGACCCGCGGTTACCGAACCGCCGGGTGAATTGATATAGAGATGGATGTCTTTGTCCGGGTTTTCGGATTCGAGAAACAGCATCTGCGCAACAATCAGATTTGCCATGTGATCTTCGATCGCGCCAACACAGAAAATAACGCGCTCTTTCAGCAACCGGGAGTAAATATCGTACGAGCGTTCGCCGCGAGCGGTCTGCTCTACAACGATAGGAATTAATCCCAAGTTGTTGATCGTATTTTTGTTTCTTCCCTCGAAGGAATAATTCGACATGCTTAGCTCACTTTTCCCGCCACTCATTGATTTTGCAGACTGCCCGCCCTTGCAAGGCAGCCCATTTCAGCAGTGTAGCCGTTTGTCGCGGGAGAGTCTTGCCCTCACGCACCCTCAGCTTTCAGGGCTTCTTCGTAGTTGCAGGCTTTATCCGACACCTTGGCGCGGTCAAGAATTAATGCCACTACTTGATCTTCGATCACCATAGCCTCGATGCCCTGCAGCTGCTGGCGATTGCCGTAGTAGTAATCGACGACCTCCTTGGGATCTTCGTAGGTCGATGCCATTTCTTCGATGGTCGCTCGCACTTTCGCGGCATCGGCAATTACTTTCTCGGTGCTAATGATTTCGCTGAGGATCAACCCCAGTTTGACGCGACGCGCGGCCTGCTCGCGAAACATGTCATCCGGCAGAATGCTGGCGAAATCCATGTCCGCGTTGCCGCCACCAAATTGCTGTACGGTCTGGCCACGCAAAACTTTGATCTCTTCCTGGATCAGCGCTTTCGGCACTTCCAGTTCGCCATGCAGTTTAAGCACGCCATCCATCACTTGATTCTTGATCTTGTTCTTGGTCGCATTCTTCAATTCGCGAGCCATATTCTCGGCCACTTCTTTACGGAACTGCGCTTCGCCGCCGTCCTTGATGCCGAACTTCGCAAACAATTCGTCGGTCAGCTCAGCCAACTTCTGTGCCTTGACCGCATTGACCTTGATCTTGAACTCAACAGCCGCGCCTTTGAGCTCTTCATTGTGGTAATCCGCCGGGAACGATAGCGAAATCACTTTTTCGTCGCCCGCCTTCATACCGACGATGCCGTCCTCGAAGCCCGGAATCATGCGGCCCGAACCAAGCACTAGGTCAGAGCCTTCGGCGCTGCCGCCGGCGAAAGCTTCATCGCCTTTGGTGCCGACGTAGTCGATATTCACCTGATCGCCGTCCTGCGCCGCGCGCTGGACCGTCTCCCAGGTGCCCTGCTGCTTGCGCAGCGTTTCGATCATCTTGTCGACATCCTGCTCGGTCACTTCGCTGACCGGGCGCACCACCTCGATGGCGCTGTAATCGCCCAGCGCAATCTCCGGAAATACTTCAAAAGTAGCGACATATTCCAAGTCCTTACCGGCTTCGAGCATTTTGGGCTCGATCGACGGCCGACCCGCCGGCTTCAGTTTTTCCTGCTGCACGGCCTCGACGAACGATTGGTTCAATACCTCGCCCAATACTTCCTGGCGCACGCCTTCGCCAAACCGCTGCTGGACGATTTTCATCGGCACTTTACCCGGACGAAAGCCCGGTATCCGCACGGACTGCGCGGCGCGCTGCAACCGCGCGCTCACTTCTTTTTCGATGCGCTCGGCGGGTACGCCAATGGTCAAGCGACGCTCCAGCGTGGAAGTCGTCTCAATCGAAACCTGCATGGGTAGTCCTCAAAACATGCGAACCGAGAAGCTAGGGCTTCTCAGGTCAAGAGATTCATTAGTTGGTGCGAAAGAAGAGACTCGAACTCTCACGGGTTGCCCCACTGGAACCTAAATCCAGCGCGTCTACCAATTTCGCCACTTTCGCTACATAAACAGCATCCGCCACGGCCAGAAAAAATGCCGCAAATCATTGATTATTAATAAATTTCAATGCTTTACCGACGATGCAAGGCGCCGAGGCGGGCGCTGATTGTGCCACAACCCCGTCGACCCCTCAACCGCACGTCATACCAACGGTAGCGCCAGTAGGAAATAGGCCTCGGCGGCAGTTGTATTAACGATATCGAGAGTGCCGATGGCGCCGGGCAATAACGCCGCAGTATCAGCAGCGAATGATTGGCCGTTTACCATCAATTCGCTACCGACGATCATGCCCAGCCCATAACCCGCGGTCACTCGGATCGAGGCTATCGCGTCCGGCAGCAGGGTGATGCGGCGCACCTCGAAATCGTCAAAACGCACGATTTGTTCCTCGACCCAGCTGTCACCAGTTGTCAGCTTCGGAAACGGCAGCTCGGCCGGTGGATCGAGCTGCAGTAATTCCGCTGCACGCTCGGTATCCCAATCGCTCTGCGTCAGCACTTTTTGCGCAAACGATAAAATCAGCCGCTCATACACCGGGGTTTGGAACTCGACCGTACGCACGCCGTGTTGCAATGAATGTGGCACCAGACAGGGCACCTTGACCACATCGCCAATGGTGAGCGAGCGTAGCGCAGTGAATGCTTCCATCGCTTCGCGCAGAGTACGTTCGCGACGATGTAGATCGGGGGGAATTTCATCCAGCCAGCGCCGCAATGTTGGCGCAGCGACAGGATCATTTAAACCCACGCGCTCGCGCTGACGAATCGTATCGAGCTGTGCGTCGATGTCGCGCCGCACCTCGCGATAGCGCGCAACCGCATTTAAATAATCGGCGACGAAACGTCGATCATCGCGATATTGGCTGCGCAGTTGCGTATTGAAACCAAATCGAATCGCGCCCGTACCATCAGGCCAAGCGCTCCGGTCCACCGCCGTGACGATATAGACCTCCTGCTTTTCCTGATGCAGTTCGAAATACAAATCACCGAACTCCGGCGCGGCTAGCGGGTCGAGAATTTTTAACAAAATCGGTTGACGCCCACCCGCACTCAATCGCTGCGGTGCGATGGCGAGCAACCACGGCAGCGGAATCGCTACAGCGCCTTCACCGGCCGATGCCATGCCGCGTTTTTCAATGCCGGTGTACCAAATTTCCTGGCCCCAGGGTTTGGGAATCGCGATCGGTTGCAAACGAATCGGTGCATTTAAATCGAACAACGGCTGGCCCAATTGTGCGAAATAATTATCGAGCGAATTTATTTCCGCACAAATATTTTCCCAATGCCGATCGGCGAATGCTCGCGTGATTGCAGTCGCTTTAATTTCGATCTCATCCCCCTGACGCTGCAATCGATAGATTGCAGTCAGCGGTAACAACGATTTCTCATCGCGCCAATATTCTTCACAATCAAAATCAATCGCGAGTAATTGCGAAGCACAATTCGCCCGCGAAAATTCGATCAATGCTGAGTCTAATTCGTGCTCGGGATTATTTGCGGCGATACGCTTGCATATCGCCGCGTCGATAACTGCGTTATTCATACTTTCTCGTTATTCACACTCGCTCGATAACCGTACTGATGCCCTGACCGAGCCCAATGCACATCGTCGCCAGGCCAAACTGTACATCGCGCGCCTCCATGATGTGCAACAGCGTGGTGGTAATGCGCGTGCCGGAGCAGCCGAACGGATGACCCAACGCAATCGCGCCGCCGCGCAAATTCACTTTTTCGTCGATACTGTCGCGCAGATTCAAATCTTTTAGCACGGGCAGCGCCTGCGCTGCGAAAGCTTCGTTCAATTCGACGCAGCCGATATCATCCATTGTCAAACCGGCGCGCTGCAGCGCTTTTTGTGTTGCCGGCACCGGTCCATATCCCATGATTGATGGGTCGACGCCGACCACCGCCATGCTCACAATACGCGCACGTGGAATCAATCCGAGCTCACGCGCTTTTGCCGCCGACGTTACCAACATGATCGAAGCGCCATCGGTAATTTGCGAGCTCGTACCCGCCGTCACGGTACCGCCCTTCGGATTAAACGCCGGCGGCAATGCGCGCAATGCTTCGATGGTGGTGTCACGGCGAATGGTGGTGTCGTCGCGAATCAATTGTTTGAAACCCGCTTCGTCATGGCCTTCGATCGGAATTATTTCGCGATCGAAATCACCCGCTTGTTGCGCCGCGAACGCGCGCTGCTGCGAACGCAAACCAAACTGATCCTGCTCCTCGCGCGCAATGCCGTGCAGCATCGCCAAAGCTTCAGCGGTCAGGCCCATCATGCCGGCAGCCTTCGCGACATGTTTGCTCAATGCCGGATTAGGATCGATGCCGTAGTCCATCGGCAAATGCGTCATATGCTCGACGCCGCCGACAATAAACACTTCGCCATTTCCACTTTGAATCGCCTGCGCTGCGGTATGCAATGCCGACATCGACGAACCGCACAAACGACTGACCGTTTGTGCGGGCACCGAATGCGGAAGGCGCGTTAACAACGCCATCATGCGTGCGATATTCCAACCCTGCTCTTTTGTCTGATTGACGCAACCCCAGATCACATCATCGATTAATGCAGGATCAAGCGCGGAATTGCGCGCCAGCAATGCATCAACCAAGCTCGCCGATAAATTTTCCGCACGCACAAAACGAAATACACTGTTTTTTGTCCGCGCCATCGGCGTGCGTGCGCAATCGATAATGACTGCATCGTTATCTTTCAACGCCATGATCATTCCCCTTACGCGTTGGCGGTTTGTGCGATGGCAAAAAACCGGCGATGTTCCGCCGCCATTTTGCGCAAGGTATCCGGCACCGAATAAATCGGCCCGAGTGCAGCGAATTTATCCGCCAGTGCACAAAACTCACCGACACCCATTTGATCGATATAACGCAGCACACCGCCACGAAATGGCGGGAAACCGATGCCGAGCACCAAACCCATATCGGCTTCGGCCGGCGTGCCGACAATTCCTTCTTCGAGACAGCGCACGACTTCATTGCACATCGGCACCATCAATCGCGCGATAATTTCCTCGTCGCTGAAATCATGCTGTTGCGTTTGCAGCGACTGCACCAGTGCGAGTGCGGTTTCATCTTCCACTTTCTGTTGCTTGCCTTTGCGATCGATTTCGTACCGATAAAACCCCGCGCCGGATTTTTGTCCAAACCGTTTTTGTTCGAACATGATCGCGTGCACCGGTTTATCGGCAAATGAAAAGCGATCGGGGAATCCCGCTGCCATCACTGCGGTCGCATGGTTCGCGGTATCGATACCGACCACATCGAGCAGATAGGCCGGCCCCATCGGCCACCCGAATTTTTCCATCACCTTGTCGACGCGTCGAAAATCGGCACCGTCACGCACCAACAAACTGAACCCGGCGAAATACGGATACAGCACGCGATTGACGAAAAAACCCGGACAATCGTTGACGACGATTGGCGTCTTGCCCATTTTTTTTGCGTAATCCACCACGCGCGCCACAGTGGCATCGTTAGTTTGTTTACCGCGAATCACTTCGACCAACGGCATGCGATAAACCGGATTGAAAAAATGCATGCCGCAGAATTGCTGCGGTCGTTTCAATACCGACGCCAGCTGCGTGATCGAAATCGTCGACGTATTCGATGCCAGCACCGCACTGTCATTGAGTTTCGCCTCACATTCAGCCAGCACACTCTGTTTTATCTTCGGATTTTCGACGACGGCCTCAACGACAATATCGAGATCGGCAAAACCTTGATAATCCAGCGTCGGTCGAATATGCGCGAGCACAGTCGCCATTTCGGCTGCGGTCATTTTGCCGCGCTCAACGCGCTGCACCAGCTGCTCGTTAGCTTCGGCAATACCAGCCTGCAAACCAGCTTCGGCAATATCCTTCATTAGAATCGGAATATTTTTTAGCGCCGACTGATACGCGATGCCGCCGCCCATAATGCCCGCACCCAACACGCCGGCGCGGCTTACTGGCGCGGCGTTTTTGTCGTAACGGCGGTTCAACTTGGCGACGGTTTGATTATTGATAAAAATGCCGATCAGCGCTTCGGCCTGCGGCGATTTTGCAATGCGAACGAAATCCTGAGTCTCAATTGCAAGTGCTTCGGCGCGCGCCAGACCCGAGTTTTTTTCGATCGATTTCACCGCCGCCATCGGCGCCGGCATGTTCGGCCCCGCTTGCGCGGCAACCACCGCTTTCGCGGTCATGAAGGCCATCAGGCGTTCGATATCATTCAGTTTTACCGGCGTATCTTTTTCTGCGCGACGCGCTTTGTAATCGAAGCGCCCTTGCGCGCATTGCTTCAATAAATCGAGTGCCGCTTCGCGCAATTTTTCTTTCGGTACGACGGCATCGACTGCACCCGCCGCGAGCGCATCGGCGGCTTTTTTCTCGGCACCGCTGGCAATCCACTCGACCGCATTGTCGCAGCCAATGACGCGCGGCAGACGCACAGTGCCGCCGAAGCCTGGATAAATACCGAGTTTTACTTCCGGCAGGCCGACCGTGCCAGATTCTTCCAGCACTCGGTAATCCGCCGCGAGACACAATTCGAAACCGCCACCGAGCGCCTGACCATTGATCGCAACCACCGTCGGCACCGTTGCATCGGCAACCGCATTGCATATCGCGATGGCTGCGCTAATGGTCGCAGCAATTTCTTCGTCCGCTGCGGAAAATTGCGCGACGAATTCGGTGATATCGGCACCGGCGATAAATCCACTTTTCGCGCTGGTAATCAGCAAACCCTGTAATCCCTGCTGCGTCTGCACCACATGCATCGCTTCGCCCAGTTCGCGCAACGTGTTTTGGCCCAATGTATTGACTGATGAGTCCGAGCGATCGAAACAGAGCTCGGCAAAACCGGGCTCAATTTCTTTAACCGTTAACGCAGTTCCCTGATAAATCATGGCCTCACTCCGCAGTGAATGAACGGTCCGTAGTCAATGAATGGTGCCGCATCGATAAATGGTGCAGTGACCGAACGGTAGTCGCTTTAATCTCGAAAGGCAATGCGCGCCCTGCATCTCAGCTTGCAGACTTTTTAATTATTAAATTATGCGAATTATCCGCTATTCCATATTTGCGATAATGCGATGGCGAAATATCAAACCAGCTGTGAAACGCACGCCGAAATGCATCGGAATCGCAAAAACCGAGTCGATCGGAAATTTCCTCGATGCTGAACGTCGAACGACGTAACAAATCCAAGCCCAATTCGCGCCTGCAGCTGTCTTTGAGTTGGTTGTATGAGATGCCCGCTGCTTTTAAATAGCGGCGAAATGTGCCTTGATTCAAACCGAGTTTGGCGCTGAGTTCGTGCAACGATGGCGGCGAATTGTTTTCGCGCAACAGGCGATACATCAGGCGTCGCGCCTGCTCAGCGAACGCAAGCTGCGAATTACTGTCAGGCATATTGAATACAAAACTTAAACTCACGCGCGCCTCGCAATCCTCGTTGGTACGAGCGATTGGAAAATCGAGAAATTGTGCTGGAAATTGCAACGCGCTATGCGTTTGATTCAGCAAGACTCTGAACGGCAGCACATCGCTATCAAGATAGGGCAGCATGTCGTCGCCATAGTCCATCAGCACTTCCCGTATTGGCAGCGGCTGTGCGATTAGCCAACTGAAAATACCGTGCATATTTGCGAGGCCGAACATATCGACGAAGAACGATGCGCTACTGCGTTGCGTATAGGTGCAGCTGAAACGGATTTCGGCGAACTCGCCGTATTCGTGCAACGACATATAACCGCAGCGACCATCGATCGCGCGAAAAAACTCGCCACCACGGGTAACGGCCTCGCGTAAGGAGCGAGCGCTGATCAGGCAGTAAAACAGCAACCGCCAATCTTCACCACGAAACTGCGGGCGGCCATCGCGTTCCGTCGCCACATCGGCAAGCCGCGATGCACTCCATGCGCAAATGCGCGTCAGCGTTTCCGATGAAACCGTACGCACGTGGTCATCGAGAAATTCGTCAACCGAACAACTCAAGCCAACATTACTGAAAACAATTCGGGCATCTCCCTTGACGCTTTGCAACGCGAGCAGCAATCGGGTCGCCATCAGTTCGCCGGCTTCACGGGCGCTAAGGATGGAATGGGCAACGAAGTCTTTTATTGGCATTTAGGTCTCCGCGAATTCACTGTGTGGCAGAGCTTGTACTGAGGCAGCGACCCGCTGAACAAAAATACCATGAAAAATTACCAAATTCAGGGTGTTGTTGGCTTCTTCGATCGCACATAGTGCCCGGCAAATGATCGCAGCTCATCAGAGAGACAATAATGACTCGCCCCAACCTGCCATTGCCGCGCGCCAAAGTACTTCGCTGCCTGACGCTGGCGACAGCCATCACCACACTCCCGCTCAATGCAGCAACGGCGGAAAGCAAAGTACGCAGCTTTGTACTCAACAACCTTTACATCGCAATGGCCAACGAACCCAATGGCTGCAAACAAATATCCGATGGCGCCATCGATATTTATCGGCGCACGCTATCGCCAGCCGAACAACAGCAGTACGCATCGGAAGGAAAACGCGCCGAACTCGGCCATCTAATGGCCGACCGCCTGCACTTCACGATGGTGAATATCGGTGCCGAAAGCGCGGTAGCGCCGACACCCGCGCAGCTTGAGCAACTACGCGAGAAAAACGGAGTACCAGCCGGCAAAGGGGCGGTGGTATTCAACGGCACGCGTTTCGCTTATGACACCTGTACCAACCCCGAGGATTTCCCAGCGTTCAATACCGGCCAGCAGCCTTATATCGGCAAGCTTGCGTATGGCGCCAACCTCGATGGCAAAAATAAAGCGAGCGACTTTATCAACCCGAGCGGTGAAAAAGGCGTAGACAATAAATTAATCCGAGCGACCGGCTGCGCCTTTACTTCGCGCGATTATGGCGACCCAGCCACCGCGGAAAAAGCAATTGTGTCGCGCGAAGCGCCGACACTGATCGAGATCAGCAACATCAACGACGAACAAAACGACAACGATGTCAGCGTCGCAATTTATAGTGGCGCAGCACCGCTGCAGCTCAATGCGGTCGGCGCACCGCTCGCTTGGGCCAGCTTCGATATCAATCCGGATGCGCGTTACATCAATCACGTTCACGGCCGCATTGTGAATGGCGAATTGATCACTGACGTGTTTGATTTTCGTTCGCGGATGAAGGAACAGATTGTCGATTCGTATCGCGAAATACGCTCTGCGCGGTTGCGCGCCAAATGGAATGCGGACGGATCTATTCACGGCGAAATCGATGGCTATCACACGATCGCAAGCATTAAGGATCAATACGTGCAATCGACACAGATCGGCGCCAACCTGACGCGTATGTCGTGTCCAGCGCTGCTCGCTGCTATCGAGCGTGAGGCTGATGGTGTCCGCGATCCGCAGACAAAACGCTTTACCGCGATTTCATCGGCGTTGCGGTTTGTCGGAGTCGGTGCGTTTATCATTCACCCGGAACAAAAAACGGCGCAGAACGCGCCGTAATTGATTAACGACTGTTATCAGGCAATCCATTCAACGCAATTGCACCAGCTCGATGATATTGCCGTCCGGATCGCGCACAATGATTTTTGTCATCGTGATTGCTGGCTGCACATTCGGCGCGCTGACCACCCGCGGCTCCACTTCCTTCTCGATGGCATAACCGCTTGCGCGCACCTGCGCTGCAACTGCCGCAACATCAGACACCAATAATCCGAAGCCGACGTCGTCGTGGGATTGCGTTTTCGCATTGGCGGTCTGCTTCAAAAACAACATCGTTTCCGCTGCGTTGACATCGCCGGAAATATTCAACGCAATTTCATCGTGCGGCCGCAACAACACCTTCATGCCGAGCGCGCGCGTGTAAAACGCCTCGGCGCGCGCAAGATCCGCTACCGGCATGATTGTAAAATTAATACGCGCCTGAGCAGCGGCGTTAGAAATCGGCGGCGCAGCACGAACAACGCTGACAACGGCGGTCAATGCCACACATACCAGCAACGGAGTGAAATATTTTTTAAGCATCGTTTTACACCAATAACTCGGAAATGGTTTTGATTGCGCCGAATGCGCGAACACCAATGTGTTATCGAGCAACGTGCCATCGCCCTCTTTGTCATACCGGCAACTGCACCGCTGGCTGTTATTTTGATGAATGCCAGAATGCAACGGCGCGCAACAGCGAACCACCCTAAAAATGTTCACGCGGGGTGTAAGTTCTGAGCAAGCGACCAGCAATCAGTCAGTCAGGCACGCCGGGTCGAAACGATATTGTTCCTGCAGCCATTCGATGACTTCGAGCGCTGCCGGATCGGCCATTTGACGGTAGTCGGCGAGCAAACGCTGGCGTTCATCGGCGTCGATCCGATCGAGCCCCGCCTGTTGAAAACGCTCGGCGTCGCGACGCAGCAATTGCGCAAGCGTCGGCTCAATCAATTGTTCGAGGTCGTCGTGCCAGAATTTATCGGCATCGAATTGCTCGCGTTCGCGATAATTGCGCGCGAGCGCGGCCAGCGGTAATTGCGACAGCAACGGTTGGTTCATTGGATTGGCGAGATGGCCGCTGCACCAATCATGTAGTTGCCATGGCCGCTGTTGCGGCGGCAATAAATGCAAAAAGCGGCTGATTTTCGCGCCGTCGTTGACCGGGTAGTTATCCCACAGCAATGGCTTGCGTTGGATTTTCTGCGCGATGGCGTCGATGTCGGCTTTAGTAAATCCGGGGGCGACAACCTGCGAGCCGGTCCAGAATAGATCGATATTTTTCGGCAATTGCGCGCCGAGTGTTTCGAGATAATTCATTGGCATCGCGCCAAATACTTTTTCAAGCACCGGATCAAAACTGTAGTACGTCGGACACACGATAAAACGGCGCGCATTCGACCACGTCAATACATCGTCGATAATTGCACGCTGCCGCTGCGCGAGATCGTCAATGGCACCGGGCATATCGTCGAACAAAATGCAGGAAATATCAGCGTCGAGCGTATTTAAATGCGTGAGCTTGTTACGCAGCGCAGCGCGATCGGCCGCGCTGTATTCCGCCTGCAAACCCCACGGACTGAAACCGATACCGAATTGAATCGCATGCGCACGGCAATGCGTGCGCAATTGCGTCAGTTGTGAAAATGTTTCGGCATCATGCAATTCGCGCCACGCGCGGCGTAAATATCGATCGGATTTTGGCGCGTACACGTATGTGTTGAATTGTTCGCGCTGTAAAAATTCGATCATGGTGCGGCGTTGCGACCACGGCCATTCGCGGCCGTAAAAACCTTCGATGACTCCGCACAAAAATTCATTCATGGCATTTTTCGTTCGGCGATTATGTTCACGTCATCCATTTTTTTAACGAACATAGCGTTGCGGCACGAACGCGCCTTTTTGCACGCTCAGCAGAATGCGCTTGTCGCGCACCAACGCGAATAATTCGCGCTGCAATGCCGGCGTATCGACATAGCCCATCGCCACTGGCGCACCGAGCGACGGCGCGAAACCGCCGCTGGTAATACGACCCACAACGTTACCGTCAACGGTGATCACCTGCGCGTCTTCGCGCACCGGTTGCTTGCCTTGCGGGCGCAACAGCACACGCTGTCGAGCCACGCCGTTCGCCAATTGCATTTCAATTTTTTCCGCACCTGGATAACCGCCAGCGCGCGCGCCGCCCGGTCGGCGAATTTTCGACAGCGCCCATACCAGATTCGCTTCAACCGGCGTCGTATTGCGGTCGATGTCGTGGCCGTACAGACACAGCCCCGCTTCCAGCCGCAACGAGTCGCGTGCGCCGAGACCGATCGGCGCCACTTCACTTTCGGCGAGCAGACGGCGCGCGAGCGCTGCGGCCGCTGCGGCCGGTGCGGAGATTTCATAACCGTCTTCGCCGGTGTAACCGGAGCACGACACCCAACAATCGATGCCGGCGATCTGCATTGCCTGCGCGTGCATGAATTTCAATGACGCCGCTTGCGGTGCCAACCGCGACAGCACTGCGCGCGCAGCAGGGCCCTGCAAAGCTAGCAAGGCGTGATCGGCAAGCGGCTCGACCGCCACCGATGCCGGCAATTGCGCACACAGGTAGGCGATGTCAGCGCCCTTGCACGCGGCGTTGACGACCAACAAATAATGGTCGCCGCAATTCGTCACCATCAGGTCGTCGAGAATGCCGCCGTTGTCATCGGTGAACAGCGCGTAGCGCTGACGATTCAGCGGCAGATCGATCACATCGATCGGCAACAACGCTTCGAGCGCCACCGCGACGCCATCGCCGCGCAACCGTACCTGCCCCATATGCGAGACATCGAATAAACCGGCCGCCGCGCGTGCGTGCTGATGCTCTTTCAAAATGCCGGCGGTGTACTGCACTGGCATCGCATAACCGGCGAACGGCACGATGCGCGCGCCCAATTCGACATGCAGGTCATACAACGGGGTTTTTTGCAATTCGGCGGTAGCGTTGTCGGTCAATTTCAACTCCTGAGCTAGGACTGGATAGCCGTCACTCGAACGACGGCATGTGTTTTTTAGTTTTGGCGGTAGCCGGCGCGCTCCACGGTTCGTCCGGCCAGAAATGCTTCGGGTAGCGGCCTTTCATTTCTTTACGCACTTCGCGATAGGCGTTGCGCCAAAACCCGGGCAAATCCTGCGTCAGCTGCAGCGGTCTATGCGACGGCGCCAGTAATTCGAGCAGTAACGGCGCGCCATGCAACTGTGGGTGTTGATCGAGCCCGTAGAATTCGGTCAGCCGCGCTGCCAGTTTGGGTGGTGCATTGTCGCGATACTCGATCCGATGCGCCACTCCCGACGGCAATACGAAGCGCTCCGGCGCCAGTTGCGCCAGCGCCTGCTGTTGCGCGTAATCGAGCCGCGCGCGCAGCAGGTTATCGATATCCAGTGCACGCAGATCAACCAGCTTACGCACGCCGGCAAGGTACGGCAGCAGCCATTCTTCCAGCTCCGCGAGCAGTGCTGGCTCGGCGAAATCAGGCCAATCATCGCGCTGCAACCGCAGCCAGCGCACCCGCGCCAACCACTGTTCGGTAGCCTGCGACAGTTGCAGCCACGCCAACCCGCGCTCGCGAATCAACTGCAGCCAATAGCGGCCGGCGAGTTCATCGTCGATAGACAATGCTGTTTCGTTGAGGACGATTGCGCCTAAGCGACGCTGCCGGCGCGCGCTCAGCAACTCCCGCGACGCGTCCCAGGCAATGGTATCGACCGCTTCGATCTGGCTACCGAGCTGCGCTTCGACCACGGCCATATCGACAGCGGCGGCGAGACGCACCCGCGCGCCGCTGCGCTCGCCGTCGTGCTCGGCGATCACCAGCCACGGCTGCCCGCGCAGTGGATCATGTTCCGCGAGCACAACCTCGAAGCCATCGACACACAGATAACGCGCCGAGCCTGCCTGCCGCTGCTGCGCGAGCCGATCCGGAAATGCCGCCAACAGCAATTCAGCCGTCGCAATGTCGCCGGGTGCTTTGGTATCGCCACGACCGCGTGAACGCAGCTGTAGGGCCAGTTGCTTGATGCGCTGCATGGTCGAACGCGAAACGGCATCAACCTGCTCCTTGCCCCGTAACAGCCGCAGCCGCCAGTCGATATCAGCCGGCAGCGCCGCGCCGTCACGGCGCACGAAATCGCCTTCCGATAACAAGGCCGCGAGCAACGCACCTTGCGCGCCATCACCCCGTTCGCGGCTGAACTGCACCAGATGCGCGAGTCGCGGATGCAAACCCAATCCAGCCATTACACGGCCGCTCGCTGTAATGCGGTTATCGGCATCGAGCGCACCCAGCCGCTGCAACAATTGGCGGGCATCGTCGAGCCGGGTCAGCGGCGGTGGCTCCGGCAACACGCTTGCGGGCGCATCGCCACCCCACAGCGCGAGTTCCAACGCCAGCGGTGCCAGATCGACTTGCTCGATTTCGGCCGGATCGTGCGCCAACAAACGGCCGTGCTGTTCGCGACTCCATAATCGGATGCATTGCCCCGGCCCGAGGCGACCGGCGCGACCGGCACGCTGCTCAGCCGACGCGCGCGAAATCCAGCCGGTGTCGAGGCGATCCATGCCGCGCTTGGGATCAAATCGCGCGCGCCGAACCAGGCCGCTGTCAATCACAGTGTCAATGCCGGGGATCGTCAAGCTGGTCTCGGCAATATTGGTCGCGAGGATCACCCCCGCCGGCGCAGTTGCGTCGAATTGCAGCGCACGCTGCTGTTGCTCGGGCGCGACGCTCGAATGCAGCAGCAGCGGTTCGATATCGATTGCTTCGAGCTGGCGTTGGACTTTTTGCATCATCTGCCAGCCCGGCAGGAATACCAGCGTGCGCCGCGCCCCACTCTTGATCGCCGTGTTAATTGCGGCGACCAAATGACCGATCTCATCCTTGTTGCCGGTTGGGCTGTAGCTGATATTGACCGGGAAACTGCGTCCTTCCGCGCGCACGATCGGCGCATCGATCCAACCGGCAACCGACGCTGCCGGCAAGGTCGCCGACATCACGATTAACTGCAATGGATTGTCCGCATCGCGCCATTGCGTTTGTGCTTCCAGCGTCAGCCCCAGTGCCAAATCTGCCTGCCAACTGCGCTCGTGATACTCGTCGAATAATACAAAGGCAACGCCGGCTAGCTCCGGATCGCGCTGCACCTGCCGCAAAAATATTCCTTCGGTGACGACTTCGATGACGGTATCTGGCGACACCTTGCGCTCGAACCGCGTACGCAAACCGACGATACCACCGACCTCAGCGCCGAGCTGGCGCGCGAGATAAGCGGCGATGGCGGCGGCGGCCAGACGGCGCGGTTGCAGCAAAACGATGCGATGGTGCGAATCGGCGCCGCGCTCGCGCAACCAGAGTGGCAGGTATGTGCTCTTGCCGGCACCCGGCGGCGCTTCCAATACCACGCGATGCCGATGCGCCAGCACTGTCGATACCTCCTGCAGCACAGCGATAATCGGCAAATCGGGAGGCGTAGACGAGGACACGAAGGCTCCAAAAACCAGGGGCTGTAGCGCTGCTTATCGACGAGGGCATCAGTTCCAGCGCGTTAATGAGAAAGCCAGATATTACGTGGTTAAGTTAATCGCAAATCAGTTTAAAAAAAGTCCAACTCGGTAGCGCGTTCTGGCTAATAATTTCCAGCGAGATGCCTCTCCCCTTGTTTCGGCATCTCCGGAGCGACTGTCGCTCTGGTTGGGGACGCCCTCCGTCCTCAACGTTCACTCCTAATGGTCTTAGCCCGAAATCCCCCCTGATTTCGGGCTTTTTTCTTTGGCGGCGAACGAATCGTTTAAGCGGCGCGGTGCGCGAGAAATAATCGATCAAAATTGGCGCTGGTCATTTCGGCGATTTGCTCGAACGGCACGCCCTTTAAGTCAGCGACACACTCGGCCACTTCACGCGTGTATTTCGGCTCATTTTTTTTGCCGCGAAACGGCACCGGCGCCAAATACGGCGAATCGGTCTCAACCAGCAGCCGGTCGAGCGGCACGCGCTTCACTACATCGCGCAACTCATCGGCATTTTTGAAGGTGATGATGCCGGAAAACGAAATGTAGAAATTCATATCGAGCGCGCGGCGCGCCATATCCCAGGTATCGGTGAAGCAATGCAGCACGCCGCCAATCTCCAGATCGCACGACTCGCGCAGTATCGCCAGCGTGTCCTCGCGCGCTTCGCGGCTGTGCACCACCACGGGTTTGCGCAATTGTGCTCCCGCCTGCAAATGCGTACGAAAACTCTGCTGCTGCGCGGCGGCATTGTCGGCGCTGTAAAAGTAATCGAGGCCGGTTTCGCCGATCGCAATCACCTCGGGTCGATCGGCGAGCGTGCACAGCTCGACGAGATCTTCCTGCTGTTCCTTGATATCGAGCGGATGCACGCCGACCGATGCATACACACCGTCGTATTGGCGCGCGATCGCGCACACTGCCTCGGCGTTGCCGCGATCGATGCCGATGCACAACATTCGTAACACGCCGCGCTCGTGGGCAGCCGCCACCGCAGCGCTCAGATCGCCGGCATAGGGCGTTAGATCGAGTCTATCGAGATGGCAATGTGAATCGACCAGCATGGAAATAACCTGCGATGAATGACGAAATAAAATTTGAGTAGCAAGACAGAAACGAAACGGCCCGGAAAACCGGGCCGCTAGCATAACCGTTTGAAGGGGCTTTCTACATCTTGAGTAAGATGGCTACATCGTGTGCGTCGGTCGATCCGATTCGAGCGAGCCAGCCAGATAAGCTTCGATTTTTTTGTTGGCGGTATCGTCCTGCCCGTTGAACTGGACACCAATACCTGCGGCGCGATTGCCCTGCGCGCGCTTCGGGGTAATCCATACGACGCGGCCAGCGACCGGAATTTTCTCCGGCTCATCCATCAGATTCAGCAGCATGAATACCTCATCGCCGATGCGATAAGGTTTATTAGTCGGAATGAACAACCCACCGTGCTCAAGAAACGGCATATAAGCCGCATACAGCACCGCCTTATCTTTAATCGTCAGCGATAAGATGCCGTTGCGTGCGCCTTGTGGTGCGCTGGCACTATTCATTGAACTTGCCCAAATCCATGCTTTAGCACTCAAACGTACGACGACAAGAACTGTCGGGGATTTTTACTACTTCGCAAGAATAGCTCGCTTCGCGTGCATGACCAAGCAAGAGCTAGGGGATTTTTTTGGTAACCGCATCACACGTTGCAATCAGCAGCGCTTCAAGCGCGAGCTGACGGTTCGGATTGGTACCCGCCAGCGTCTGGTTTAGCACTGCCTGAATTTGATCATGAAGACGAAACAAGATGGCGGCAGGCACGCCAATAAGATGCGCCATCAACGCATCACTGCTCATTGCGCCGGTCATCCCGCTTTTTATAGCCAGCGCCATGCGATTTTGCAGCCATTGCAGCAACATCAGCCAATCGATCTGCTGCCAGCGCTCGGCCAGCGCGACCAATGACAGCTTTCGCTCTAGCAATGCGTTCAAATCCGCACTGAGTTGCCGCCGCTGTTCGATACCGTCGCCATCGAGCAGCTCACTCGCGAGCAACGGCTTACTATCTGCTTCCAATAATGCGGTATCGATTTTTGCCGCATCGATGCCGCGCAACGACAACCAAGCGCGGCTTTGCGCCGCTGGCGGTGCCGGAAAATCGAGTCGCTGACAGCGCGAGCGAATGGTAGGCAGCAATCGACCCGGTGCATCGGCGACCAAAATCAGCAGCGCGTTGCCGCTGGGCTCTTCGAGCGTTTTCAATAGTGCATTCGCTGCGTTGCGGTTCATCGATTCGGCCGGCTCGACTACGGCGATCTTGCGGCCACCCTGCTGCGAGGTGTGGGCCATGAATTCAACCACCGCGCGCACCTGATCAATTTTAATCGCCTTGCCGCGCTCCTCCGGGGCGACCCACTGCCAATCCGGATGCGTGCCCGCCGCCAGCAATAAGCATGAGCGACATTGACCGCACGCCAGCGCATCGGCCGGCGTTTGGCACAGCAGTAACCTCGATAGCGCCCGCGCAAAATTGCGTTTACCGACACCAACCGGTCCTGCAAATAATAACGAGTGCGGCAAATGCTGCTGCGCACGCTGTTGCTGTATGCGCTGCCATTGCTCGTGCTGCCACGGTAACGGCTGCGCTGCCAGATTATTCATCACCGCACTCCGAGGCATCGTCGCGCCTCAGCAAACTCGTTAGAGCGGTCCGCAATTGCGCTTGCACATCGGCGAGTGACAGCGATGCATCGATAACGCGAAACCGCTGTGGCTCATTTTGCGCACGCTGCAAATAAGCGCTGCGCACGCGCTCGAAAAATAATTGCTGCTCGCTTTCGAAGCGATCGGCCGCTCCGCGCGCATCGATCCGCGCGCGCCCGATTTCAACCGGCGCATCGAGCAGAAAAGTGATATCCGGCCGCAGCGTCTGTTGCACCAATTGCTCAAGTTGCGCGATGACCTCAACACGCAAACCGCGCCCGCCGCCCTGATAAGCAAACGTCGCATCGGTGAAACGATCACAGAGCACAAACGTTCCCGCCGCCAGTGCCGGCTCGATCACGCGTTCGATATGTTGTGCGCGCGCCGCAAATACCAGCAGCAACTCAGCCATTTCCGCGAGCGGTTCGTCGTACTTTTGCAGCAGCAATTGGCGAATGGTTTCAGCGATTGCAGTGCCGCCGGGTTCGCGTGTGGTCGTCAGCGCGAAACCCGCAGCGCGAATCTGCTCGGCAATAAAAGCGATATTGGTCGATTTCCCAACGCCTTCACCGCCTTCAACCGTAATGAATAATCCGCGCTGTTTTGTCATTTGGATTGCTTCGTCATTTACGTTGCTTGTCTTTTTTAGGATTGCTCGAAGGCTGCGCATTATTAGGACGCGAGCTGTAATCCGCGCGCCGCTGCTCGATCTGATATTTACGCACTGCTTTTTCGTGCTCTTCCAACGTGGCCGAAAACTGATGGCTGCCATTGCCCTTCGCAACAAAATACAGCGCATCGCCCGACGCTGGCTGCAACGCGGCGCGAATCGCGGCGCGGCCCGGTAATGCAATCGGTGTCGGTGGCAAGCCGCGATGCAAATAAGTGTTGTACGGGTTATCGGCATTTTCCAAATCGCGACGACGCAAATTGCCGTCGTATTGCGCGATACCATAAATCACCGCTGGATCAGTCTGCAGCAGCATATCCTGTTGCAGACGCCGCACGAATACGCCAGCAATTTCCGGCCGCTCATTCGCAACACCGGTTTCACGTTCGACAATCGATGCCATGATCAATGCCTGGTAAGGCGATTGGTACGGCAGATCTGCTGCACGCTGTGACCACTCCTGATTAAGCACCTGCTGCATGCGCCGATACGCCTGCCGCAAAATATCGCGATCGGATGTTGCGCCGGAAAATAAATACGTATCGGGAAAAAATAATCCTTCAGGATTATGCGCATTGGCATCGTCGATATTCAGCGCGGTGAGCAGCTGCGAATCGGGCACATCGCGCAATGCAACTTGTAGAAACGGATCTTTCGTCAATTGCGCGCGCACCTGCGCCAGCGTCCAACCCTCCACCAGCGTCAGCGCGTGCGTGCGCACATGCCCCTGCTCGAGCATGTCGAGAAGATCCAACGGTGTCGTTCCTGGCCCCAATAAATATTCGCCCGCCTGAATGCGATGCCCGCGCGCGGAAACGCGTATATATAATTGCATCAGCAATGGATGCTTTAACACGCCCTGCGCGACCAACTCACGAATCACCTGGCCAAATGAACGGCCCTTCACAACATCGAGAGTCTGAACTTCAGTCAGTGCTAATGGCGTACGCAAAAATTGTTGATATTGGCTGAGTGCAAACCAGCCGAACATGGCAGTTAACAATGCAATCGCAATAAACCAGTGGGAACGATTACGCAATTTCATCGGCCATAATTTTAGTGAGTTGTTGTTGGAGCGCGATCGTAACATCGCCAATCGGTTTACGCAGGCATTCGATCTTGCATACCGGCCAAATGCCAATCACGCTATTCGTTAAAAATACTTCGTCGGCGGTATATAAATCGTCGAGCACAAGATCGCGCTCACACGCAGTAAGCAGCAGTTGCGACGCCTGCTGCAACACGATTTCGCGCATCACGCCAGCAACACCGCAACGATGCAACCGTGGCGTTAGCAACACACGATCTTTCACCAAAAATACATTACAGAACGTTCCCTCGATCAAACGGCCCGCGCGATCGAGCAATAGACCTTCCGCGATTTGGGGATCGCGCCATTCCGCGCGCGCGATGACCTGCTCAAGCCGATTCAGATGTTTAATGCCCGCGAGCACCGGCTGCTCGGCGAGCGTCTGTCGACACAATTTCACCGCGACGCCATTGCGTGCGCGCGCATCGACAGCAAAATACTGCGGATAAAACAGTAGCAATCGTTCGCCGTCGGCGTTGCGTGGTGCGTTATAGCCGCGTTCATTGCTGATACGCGTCACAACGATTTTTAAAATTCCGTCGCGATTTAAATGCAATACGCTATCGAGTTCAGCGCGCAATGCTGCAATATCGAGCGCGATATCAAGCCGCCGACAATCGCGCTGCAATCGCTGCAAATGCAATTCGAGAAATTGCGCATGACCGGCGACGACTTTAAGGGTTTCGAACAAACCGTCGCCATAAGCGAGACCGCGATTCGACAGCAATGTGTCGCTAATCGATTTGCCATTGCGCCACGCCAACATGCGGTTCGTCCGCTACGTCAAACGACTGAATAACAAACTGCCATTGGTACCGCCGAAGCCGAACGAATTACTCAACGCGTGTTGAATTTTCATCGGCTGCGCGACATGCGGCACGTAATTCAAATTGCAGCCTTCGGAAGGGTTATCGATATTAATCGTCGGCGGCGCGATCTGATCGCGAATAGCGAGCACGGAAAAAATCGCTTCGACGGCGCCGGCAGCACCGAGCAAATGGCCGATCATCGATTTCGTCGAGCTGACCGCTACTTTATTTGCGGCAGCGCCCATCAAGGTTTCGATTGCGCGGCTTTCGGCGAGATCGCCGGCCACTGTCGACGTGCCGTGGGCGTTGATGTAATCGATCGCATCTGCGGGCAAGTTGGCATCGCGCAAGGTGTTGCGCATCGCGGCCAAAGCACCAGTGCCATCATCGGGTGGCGACGTCATGTGATAGGCATCCGCGCTCATACCAAAGCCGGTCAGCTCGGCATAAATGCGGGCGCCGCGCCGTTTCGCGAATTCGTATTCCTCCAGCACCAGCACACCGGCGCCATCGCCGAGCACGAAGCCATCGCGATCGCGATCCCATGGCCGACTCGCACGCTGTGGATCATCGTTGCGCGTCGACAATGCACGTGCCGCCGCGAAACCGCCGAGACCGGTTGGCGTGGTCGCCATTTCCGAGCCGCCAACCACCATCGCATCGGCATCGCCGTACGCAATCAAACGAGCGGCCAGACCAATGCAGTGCGTGCCAGTGGTGCATGCGGTAACGAGCGCGAGATTCGGACCCTTGAGGCCATATTTGATCGACAAATTGCCGGCGATCATATTGATAATCGATGCGGGAACGAAGAACGGCGACACGCGGCGCGGCCCACTGGTATTGATGATGTCGTAGCATTTTTCAATATTGTTCAGACCTCCGATCCCAGAACCGATCGCTGCGCCGATACGGTCGGCATTGTCGTCGGTAACGATCAAACCACTGTCCTGAATGGCCTGAATCGCCGCAACCATGCCGTATTGAATGAACGTATCCATTTTTCGCGCTTCTTTCGCATCGAAATAAATGGAGGTATCGAGTTCTTTGATGCCGCCGCTGAAATGCGTGGCATATGCGCTCGCATCGAAGGCGGTAATCGGCGCGATGCCGCTGTTGCCGGCGAGAATATTTCGCCACGTCGAATCGACATCGTTGCCGACGGGAGTAACCATTCCGATGCCTGTGACAACCACTCTTTTTTTCGACACGACACACTCCGAACAATACGTTATCGCTGCATCAGCAACGATCGATGGTAACGAGCAATGAATGAATACAAAATTCAGAAAACATAAAAGTGCGAACGACAGAAAAAACAAAAGCCGTTCTATTCAACATAGAGACGGCTTTTGTTTTCACATTCACTGCAGGATTACGGCGACCAGCGCCGCAGATGTTATTGCAGATGATTTTTGATGTAGTCGATAGCCAATTGAACAGTGGTGATCTTCTCAGCTTCTTCATCGGGAATCTCGGTTTCAAATTCCTCTTCCAAAGCCATCACCAGCTCAACCGTGTCAAGGGAATCGGCACCCAGATCCTCGACGAAAGAAGCTGACGGCTGTACGTCTTCTTCTTTCACGCCCAGTTGTTCTGCGACGATTTTCTTGACGCGTTCTTCGATGCTGCTCATGGTTTTTATTGACTCCTAGGTTCAAATAAAACTGTATGCCCGCTAACTACTCCGCAGGGCGCAAACCGTGACAATTAAAATTGGCGATATGTTTCGTCGCGGCGGTGAAGGCCGGCATTTTACCCGTTTTTACCTGCAAGAAAATACGCCGCGCGAAAAATTACTCAAACTTAATCGAAAAAACTATTTGAATCAGACACTTATTTCAAAAATAACGCCCTTTTCAAGACATATACATGCCGCCATTCACGTGCAATGTTTCACCGGTTATGTACGCTGCCGCATCGCTGACAAGAAAGGCTACCGCCGCGGCGATTTCCTCGGGACCACCCAAGCGCCCAAGCGGAATTTGTTTGGTCAGCATGTCGCGCTGTTCCTGCGGCAGCTCGCGGGTCATATCGGTATCGATGAAACCGGGCGCGACATTATTCACGGTAACTGCACGCGAACCGATTTCACGCGCCAATGCGCGAGTAAATCCTTCCATGCCCGCTTTGGTCGCCGCGTAATTCGATTGCCCGGCATTCCCCATCGAGCCGACTACCGAGCTGATGTTGACGATCCGACCCCAGCGCGCTTTCGTCATGCCGCGCAGGCAGGCCTTGGTAACGCGATAGATCGCATTCAAATTGGTGTCGATCACGTCGTCCCATTCTTCATCTTTCATGCGCATCAGAAGATTGTCGCGCGTGATGCCGGCATTGTTTACCAGCACAGTGAGGACGCCGAATTTTTCGGTAATTGTTTTAACCGCTTCTTCAACCGCCGCGCTGTCGGTGACATTGAGCAGCATGCCGGCACCGGCGATACCGGCTTCGCGCAGACGTGCATCGATGGCGCCGGCACCGGCCTGGGAAGTAGCAGTACCGATCACAATCAGCCCCTGCTTACCCAGCGCTTCGGCGATGGCGCGACCAATGCCGCGGCTAGCGCCGGTGACCAGCGCGACTCTCTGCTGTTTATCGATGTTCTCGCTCATGGCTCTCTCCTCGATTAGTGGGCGAGCGCGGCATCAAGGCCTGCGCAATCTTCAATACTGAGGCTGCTGATATTTTTATCGATGCGTTTGATCAAACCGCCCAGCACTTTGCCAGGGCCACATTCGATCGCAACGGTGATGCCTTGGTTGCCCATATATTGGACGCATTGCACCCAGCGCACCGGACTGAAAATTTGCTCGAATAGAATCGCTTTGATTTTCTCCGGATCGACTTCGGGTTGCGCATGCACGTTATGGACGACCGGAATGCTCGGTGCGGTGAATTTCAATTCAGCCATCGCCGCCTGCAGCTTATCGCCGGCCGGTCGCATCAATGACGTATGGAAAGGAGCGCTTACCGGCAGGGGCAACGCGCGTTTCGAGCCCGCCGCCTTGCACAACTCAATAGCTCGATCCACCGCGGCAACGGTTCCCGCAATGACCACCTGACCCGGTGCATTGAAATTCACCGCTTCGACGACGCCGCCGTCTTTACTAGCGTCTTCGCAGATCTGTATCAACTGCGCATCTTCCAGACCCAGCACCGCCGCCATTGCGCCCTGTCCGACCGGCACCGCGGTTTGCATAAATTGGCCACGTGCGCGCACGAGCTTCACGGCATCGGCGAACCCAATCGCACCCGCACACACCAGCGCTGAAAATTCGCCGAGACTGTGGCCAGCGAGCAGGCTCGGCTGCACGCCATTTTTTTGCTGCCATACGCGCCATAACGCAACGCTCGACGCCAGCAGAATTGGTTGCGTTTTTTCGGTGAGATTCAATTCTTCCTGCGGGCCTTGCTGAATCAGCGCCCACATGTCGTAACCGAGCGCGTCGGACGCTTCCGCGAACGTTTGCTTCACTACTGGAAATGCATCGACGATCTGGGCGAGCATGCCGACTTTTTGCGAGCCCTGTCCCGGAAATACAAACGCCAGTTGTTCGCTATTCATTTTTGTTCCTCAAGCTTTGTTTCGCTGTAACGCGCAATCGCGCCGAGCAAGTTTTTTTCGACCGCATTTACCGCGCGCGCGATCGAACTTTCAAATCCGATAATCGAACTGTTGCCGTGACTTTTCACTACTACACCGCGCAACCCGAGCAGACAGGCGCCGTTGTATTGCTGCGGATCGAGCTCACGATACAGCGCGCGCAATACCGGCGCCGCGAATATTCCCGCGATGCGTGCAAATACATTGCGGGTGAAATATTCACGCAGTTTTTTGGCAATCAAACTCGCAGTGCCTTCGCATACTTTCAGCGCGATATTGCCGGCAAATCCATCGCACACCACTACATCCGCACCGCCGCGAAACAGCGTATCGCCTTCGATAAATCCGCAATAATTGATGTTCGCTTCGCGCGACAATAAATCCACTGCCGCTTTTACAAGTTCGTTGCCTTTTCCACTTTCAGTACCGATATTCAACAACCCGACACGCGGATTTGGTATGCCCTCGGCCACCACCAGTGCGCTGCCCATCAACGCAAATTGCCGCAATTGCTCAGCATCGCAATCGACGTTGGCGCCGAGATCGAGCAGTAAACAGCGTCCGTTACGCGCAGGGACCGATGCCGCAATGGCTGGCCGATCGATCCCTGGAAGTGTTTTTAATACGAGCGATCCTATCGCCATCAGCGCACCGGTATTACCCGCGCTGACCACGGCATCGACTTGTTGTTCGGCGAGTAAATTAATGGCGATTCGCATCGACGATTGCTGCTTTTTGCGCATGGCCTGTGCCGGACGATCGCTCATCTCAACCACCTGCGCAGCATCGACAATAGACAATCGCGCGGGCGGCAATGGCAGCTCGGCACGAATCCGATCGGCATCGCCAACCAGAATAATATGCAGATAGGGGAAGTGTTGGAGGCTATTTACAGCGGCGGGAAGCGAAAAGCGGAGACCGTGGTCTCCGCCCATGACATCGAAAGCAATGCGAAGTGGTTTTGCCAACAGCGCTTATTCGTCGTCGCCGGTCTGAATCACTTTCTTGCCACGGTAGAAACCATCGGCAGTCACATGATGACGACGATGCGTTTCGCCGCTGGTGGCATCAACCGACAACGTAGCGGTTGTCAGTGCATCGTGCGAACGGCGCATGTCGCGACGTGAGCGGGATTTTCGGTTCTGTTGTACGGCCATGGAGGCATTCCTCGTTAAATACTGGTACTTGAAACATTAGCTACTTTAATTACTAACCAAGCTATTTGCCGGACTTCAACTGCTCCAACACTTGGAACGGATTCGGTTTCGCTTCCGCCACATTCGGCGCTTCCGGCTCGGCCGGTTTGTAAGTTACCGAGCACTGGTCGATATCGTGATAACTCGCATACGGCACGCTGAGGATCAATTCGTCCTCGATCAAGTCCCTGACATCCTGCAATCCCTCGCCGACGATGTAAGGCTCGACTTCTTTCGGCAAACGACTAGCTTCGTCGTCCGACCACACCACCGCTACTGCAAAGATCGAATCGACTGGCAGCGTCAGCGATTGCATACAACGCTGACACTGCACCTGCAACTGCGCCTTCACTTCACCATCGATCCGCTTGATGCCTTGCTTATCGCGGTATAAATGCAAATGCACATCGACGTCACCATCGGTCGACATTAACATGTCGGCCAAACGCTCAAACTTACCCAGCGGTTCGCGCGCCGAAAGCGTCGTATCAACCGCGATCAACTTGCGAATATCAACCTGTTTTGGCAGGGGGGTGCTTGACATAGGCGCGCAATCATAGGGCCGACCTTTGCACCTGTCAAAATTATTTCGTGGCTGACTCGCTGATTTTCCGGGGCTTTTCCTCCAATCCAGAACCGACCATGCCATCACTTGTGCTCGCCTCAAGCTCCCCTTATCGTCGTGCCCTGCTCGAAAAGCTCGGGCTGCCGTTCGTTGCCGATAATCCATCGATCGACGAAACACCGCTACCGGGGGAATCACCGGATGCGCTGGTGCAGCGACTGGCTTTGGCCAAAGCGACGGCGCTAGCTATGAAATACCCGGCGCATTTGATCATCGGCAGCGATCAGGTCGCGTCGCTCGACGGCGAAATCCTCGGCAAGCCCGGCAATTTCGATAATGCTGCGCGCCAATTACGGGCGTGCAGCGGTCGCCGCGTGATTTTCCTGACCGGGCTCACCCTGCTCGATAGCCGTAGCGGCAACGCCACAACCGTGCTCGAACCGTTCATCGTCACGTTTCGTTGCTTGAGCCATCAGCAAATCGGCAATTACCTCGAACGCGAACAGCCGTTCGATTGCGCCGGAAGTTTTAAAGCAGAGGGATTGGGGATCGCATTATTTGAAAGAATGCATGGCGACGATCCGAACGCGTTGATCGGATTGCCGTTAATCCGGCTAACCACGCTGCTTGAACGCGCGGGAATGCCGGTTATTTGAAGTGATCGCCATACGCGAGCAACTGCGCAAACTCTGTCAATACCAGCGCGGGTTCGTAGGGCAACAAACGCTCAATCGCATGTGCGCCGTAATCGACCGCGATGCGGGGCATACCAGCGCTGCGGGCCATCGCCAGATCGTATTCGGTATCGCCAATCATCACCGCCTGCTCGACTGACATACGCAACTCGTCCAGGAGCTCGTGCAACATTTGCGGATGTGGTTTCGAGCGCGTTTCATCGGCACAGCGAGTCGCATCGAAAAAATCGCGCAGGTCGAGCTGAGCGAGCACGCGATCAAGACCGCGCCGACTTTTACCCGTCGCGATTGCTAGGTGAAATTCCTGATCTTTCAATTTTTGCAATGTCGCGAGCACACCCGGAAACAATTCGCAGGGCTGATGATCGGCTGCCAGATAATGCGTCACATAGCCCTGACGCAGCACTTCGCGATCGGCCTCAGTAAGCTCCGGATACAGTGTTGCGATAGCCTCGGGCAGGCCGAGACCGATGATATTGCGCGTGTCGTCAATGCTGCGTGAAGGCAGTTGCTGTTCGCTAATCGCTGCTTGCATGGCGCCGACGATCTTGTGCGTAGAATCGATTAACGTGCCGTCCCAATCAAAAATAAACAGCATAGATACAGCTACTTGCGAAGGATTTTTAGAAAGTTTTGTAGCTCTGAGTGAAGTTCTGCTTTAAGTGTCAAGTGCTTCCCCTCCCAATCGAAGGAAAGCGAATGCGCATGCAGAAACAAGCGACGCAAACCCATTTCACGAAAACGAATGTCGGCATCGCGATCGCCATACTTCTCATCGCCAGCCAACGGATGACCGGCGTACTGCGCATGCACGCGAATCTGGTGCGTGCGCCCAGTGACCGGCATTGCTTCTATTAATGTGGCGATTTCGAACGATTCGACAATTGCGAAACGCGTCAGCGCCGGCTTGCCCTCAGCCGATACCCGCACCACTCGCTCGCCGGAATTCAATGTGCTCTTTTTCAGCGGCGCCTCGATCTGCGTGCGCCGTTTCGGCCACTGCCCCGCCGCTAGCGCGAGATAACGCTTATCGACACCATCACCACGCAATGCGGCGTGTAGCTTTAACAATGCGCTGCGCTTTTTCGCCACCATGATGCAACCGGAAGTATCGCGGTCGAGCCGATGTACCAGTTCGAGAAAATGCGCCTGCGGTCGCAGTGTCCGTAATGCCTCAATAAGACCGAGGCTCACGCCACTGCCGCCGTGTACGGCAAGACCCGAAGGCTTATCGATCACGATCAACCCGTCATCTTCGAACAGAATCGCCGCCGCCAGGCGATCGGCCAGACCGGTCGAAACAGCCGCAGGCGCAACATCGGAATCGGCTAAGCGAATAGGCGGGATGCGCACCTGATCGCCGCTGTGCAGACGGTACTCGGCCTTTACCCGGCCTTTATTGACGCGCACTTCGCCGCGGCGCAACAGGTTATAGATGCGGGACTTCGGTACGCCCTTCAGCTCACGCACCAGAAAATTATCGATCCGCTGGCCATCACTATTGGCATCGACCGCCACGATACGCACGCCGACGGCCTGATTCTTTTCTGTCATAGGTGAATGTAACTATTTGAAAGGTTTAATAATCGCTGATATATTGCCGAAGCGCCGTGAACATTGAATGCCGCCCGACGAATCGTCAGAGCGCGAGCAAGTGATCGGTGCCGATGGATAGCGTGGCGATTGTTTCGCTATCTGCAAATTTAACGGGCGCTTACTGTATCAGCTAAACGCAGCGAATTGCGAAGTGAGCGTCATCATTAACTGTGCAGCGGATCAGTCGTTGCACCGTTTTTGCAAGTAATGTTTGAAACACCCACGAAGCAATTTTGGGCAGGCGTTTTACAGAGCGACTGGTGCCTTCAATCAGGCCAGAACACTCGCTTGCGGGAAGCCGCCCCTGAGTCGACTTCGTCTGTGCTGATAATCAGTAGGCTGAACAATAAACGGTAGACCTCGCTCTCAAAGGTCGAAATACGCATCGCATGCTGGCGATGCGCTGGTACTCGAATTCGCCGCGCTGCGATTAGCCTTTATTGGCGCCGCGGTGAATTCCACCTCTCTCCGTCGCCCTGATCGCACAGCGTTTCCAACATCATTGCGCATCGATGGTGTAACGATAAATCCGCTCTTTTATGGATTATCGTCAACATGAAAAGAATGCTTATCAACGCAACCCAATCGGAAGAGTTGCGGGTCGCACTCGTCGAAGGTCAGCGCCTCTACGACTTCGATATCGAAAACACCAACCGCCAACAGAAAAAATCCAATGTCTACAAAGGTGTCATCACCCGCGTAGAACCCAGCCTCGAAGCAGCCTTTGTCGATTTCGGTGCCGAGCGCCATGGCTTCCTGCCGCTGAAAGAAATCTCGCGCGAATATTTTTACCGCCAACCGGGTGATATCGGCGGCCGCATCAAAATTAAGGATGTGGTGAAGGAAGGCACCGAAGTCATCGTCCAAGTCGACAAGGAAGAGCGCGGCAATAAAGGCGCGGCCCTCACGACCTTCGTTAGTTTGGCCGGACGCTATCTCGTATTAATGCCGAATAACCCGCGCGCCGGTGGTATTTCCCGTCGCATCGAAGGCGACGAACGCAATGAACTGCGCGAAGCGTTATCGTCGATCGAAGTACCCGAAGGCATGGGCGTCATCGTCCGTACCGCCGGTGTCGGTCGCAGCCCCGAAGAACTGCAGTGGGACCTCACCTATCTGTTGCAACTGTGGGAAGCCATCGCCAGCGCAGCCGAAGAAAAAACCGCCCCATTCCTGATCCTGCAGGAAAGCAACGTCATCATCCGCGCGATTCGCGATTATCTCCGCGACGATATCGACCAAGTATTAATTGATACACCGGAAGCGCACGACCATGCGCTCACCTTCGTTAAGCAGATCATGCCGCACTATCAAAGCAAGGTGCGGCTGTATCAAGACTCAGTACCGCTATTCAACCGTTATCAAATCGAAGCGCAGATCGAGACCGCCTACGAGCGCATCGTGCAACTGCCGTCGGGCGGTTCGATTGTGATCGATCCGACCGAGGCGTTGGTGTCGATCGACATTAACTCGGCCCGCGCCACCAAGGGCGGCGATATCGAAGAAACCGCGCTGCAGACCAACCTCGAAGCAGCCGATGAAATCGCTCGTCAATTGCGACTGCGCGATATCGGCGGCCTGATCGTGATCGATTTTATCGACATGACCTCCGCGAAAGCGCAGCGTGATGTCGAAAACCGCGTCCGCGATGCGCTGCAGCCAGACCGCGCGCGCGTGCAGGTCGGCCGCATTTCTCGCTTCGGGCTGCTCGAAATGTCGCGTCAACGTCTGCGGCCGTCGCTCGAAGAAACCAATGCCAGCGTATGCCCGCGCTGTAGCGGCCAGGGCACGATTCGCGATACCAAATCGCTGTCGCTGTCGATCCTGCGCCTGGTTGAAGAAGCCGCCAATAAAGACCGCAGCGCCGAAATTCGCGCGATCGTGCCGGTCGATGTGGCCAGTTATCTGCTCAACGAAAAACGCGCCGCGATCGCTGCCGCCGAACAGCGTACGAACGTGCGCATCGTGATCGTGCCGTCGATGCTGCTGGAAACGCCGCACTTCGAACTGAAGCGTCTGCGCGATGATGAAGTTGAGGAAAGCACTCCGCTGAGCTTCGAAATTCAACCGGAAGCGCACGCAGAGGCACACGTACACGAAATCGACGCACCGGTTCCCGTGCAGCAGAAAGCCGCGGTGCAATTCATCGCCCCGAGCGCACCGGCACCTACTCCGCAGGAGCCTCCAAAGCAAGAGAAAAAACCGGTCGGCCTGTTCAGTAAGCTCATCAATAAGTTGTTCGGCGAGACCGAAGAACAGCCGAAAGAAACCGAAACCAAACCCAAAACAGGCGGCACTCGCCCACAGGACCAACGTCGCGGCCAACGCAGCCGCGGCGGACGTGGACGCGGTCGCAACGATCGCAGTCGCGGCGAGCGCCCGGAACGCGACGAACCGCGTGCCGATACTCGCGAGCGCAGCGAACCGCGCCGACCGCAGCAGGAACGCCCCGCCGCTGTCGAAACCCCGCGTCCAGAAGTGACTGAAGCCGCCGGTGGTGATGAACGTCCGCAACGCCGCCCGAACAACCGTCGCCCGCGCAACCAGACCGAACGTACGCGCGCGCCGTTGCCGGCTAATGTCAATGACATCGCCACTGAAGTCGCTGCAACCGAGACGGATGCGGTGATTCCGATGACCGAAGCAACACCATCCACACGTCCGGAAGGTAGCGAGCGTCCACGTCGCGAGCGCCGCGATCGTAGACCCCGTGGCGACCGTCGACCCGCTGAGCAGCAGTCCGAATCAGAGACAGAACCCACGAACGCCATCGAAACCATCGCCGACAACGCAATTGTCGAAGGCGTTGCGGAGATACCGACAGCGACACCTGTGCAACTGGATTTCGTAGCGTCGGCAGCAGAGCCTCAGCCAGCGGTAATCGCCGCATCTGCCGAAGCCGTGCCGACAGCGACGCCTGCGGAGGAACCGCTTCCGGAACCAACCGCCCCTACTGCGATGGTGGCAGCACCTGCGCCAGCAGCCGTGGAGGTGGCCGAGATCAAAGCGGTGAGCGCTCCTGTAGCGCCAACCACAGTCGAGGTAAGCAGCGGCGGTCGCGCCACGAACGACCCCCGGCGAAATCCACGCAATGCGAGTGTGGTGGAAGTGAAAACCGATACCGTGCAGCTATCCACCCTGACCGCTACACCAGCCCAGCCGGATCCAAACCGTGCGCAGCCAACGCGTGCGAGCAATGATCCACGACAGAGCCGCGAAAACGCGTAATCGCGTTGAATAAAAAACCCGGCTAAGGCCGGGTTTTTTATTGCACATATATTTGATAAGCAATGAACCGACGACGGTGATCATTGATAACTGGCAAACAAAATCATTGCCGTTATCGCTCGCTTAACCCGGATACAGAATGTAACCGCAGGCAAATATTGCAGAGCTTGAGTAGTGTTTTCAGAAGAAGATGGCGGAGGCGGTGAGATTCGAACTCACGGAAGAGTTGCCCCTTCGGCAGTTTTCAAGACTGCTGCATTCAACCGCTCTGCCACGCCTCCGTAACGAGCGAGGCGCGCATTGTGCCAGCCATCGAGTTGATCCGCAACGCTAGCTGTGCGGGCTTGCATAAGCCCCGATGTTTTTATCGATCACTGTTGAAGAGAACCAGTCGACAGAACGCGTAGCACCGCAATTTTATGCAGTTATCGCCGGAATGAATCGTGCTTAAAATTACGGCAGCAGCTATTGCCTGCATCGCATGCTCGAACTAACGAAGGGATTTTTGATGGATCGCTACCGCACCGATATCGATGGCCTCCGCGCCTTTGCCGTTATTCCTGTCGTTCTTTTTCACGCCGGCTACTCGGTCTTCTCGGGCGGATTTGTCGGCGTCGATATATTTTTCGTTATCTCTGGTTTTCTCATCACATCGATTATCCAGCGCGAAATTAGTCGCAACGAATTTTCGCTCATTCGATTTTACGAACGCCGCATTCGACGCATCTATCCGGCTGCGCTTGCCGTTGCTGTGATCACGATTGCCGCCGCTGCGCTGATCGTTCCGGATGGTCAGTTCAAGAAAGTGGGACAGGCTTTGATCTTCATGAACCTGTATTCCACCAATATTTTATTTTTTCACCAGGCGGGTTATTTCTCGACTGACTCGACGCTGAATCCATTTCTGCATACGTGGTCACTGAGTGTTGAAGAACAATTTTATTTATTTTTCCCCTTGTTCTTACTGCTGGTTACGCGCCTGTTTAAAGACAAGGTGTTGGAATGCTTGTGGGCAGCCACGATTTTTTCGTTTGCCCTCTGTGTTTATGTCACGTTTACCTGGCCGGATTCCGCGTTTTACTTGATTCCTTTTCGTGCCTGGGAGCTCGCTCTCGGTGCATTGCTCGCGATCGGCGGAACATCGCTGAAATTACAGCGACGCAGCGCTGAATGGCTCAGCGCACTCGGGCTTAGTTTTATCTTAATCAGCATTTTTTTATTTACCGAAAGCACCGTATTCCCGGGATTCGCCGCGTTACTGCCCTGCCTGGGAGCGGCCTTTCTGATTCAAGCGGGCAGTGTTGCCGATAATCGCTTCAACATTTTCATGGGCAATCCCGCCCTGCGTTATTTTGGGTTGATTTCCTATTCGCTGTATCTCTGGCACTGGCCCGTTTTCGTGCTCGCACGGTTTCTTTTTCCCGCCGGCCTCGATATCGGCGGCCAAATCATGCAGGTGGCAATCGCTTGCGTGCTTGCACATCTTTCATGGCGATTCATCGAAGCACCGTTTCGCAACAAAACAATATTCGGCGAGCGCCGTCCGCTCTTCCTATTTTTCGGCGCTACCACTGCCGTCACCTTCGTAATCGGCGGCATTATCGTGTTCGGCAACGGCTTGAAGATGCGCATGCCAGCAACATCATTGCAATACGAACAAGCGGCGTTCGATAACAATCCCGATCGTAAAACCTGTCATGGCGACGATGGCAAAAACATGCAGCCCGAGCAATTCTGCATCTATGGCGACAAAGGCGCAGAGCCGACTTTCGCATTGTGGGGCGATAGTCATGGCGCGGAAATAACCCCAGCTATCGGCTCTCTGCTGCAACGCTCCAATCAATCGATAAAAATGTTCACGTACTCGCAGTGCCCACCCGCGCTGGGATTTTCAACATCGACCCGTCACGGCTGCGTTGCTCACAATGACGAAGTGCTTGCGTATTTGCGGCAGCACAAAGAAATCGGCACGGTGTTTCTGATCGCACATTATCGCGTGTATGAAACCGACGACTACCATGAAGACTTCGAAAACGGCTTCGCGCGCGCGATTACCGAATTGCAGGCAGCCGATAAAAAAGTGCTGGTTATTTATCCGATTCCGGGTGCGCGCTATTCGATTCCATTGATGGCGTCAGCGCTGGCCATGCGCGGTGCATCGATCGACGCGCTGACGATCCCGCTTCAGCACTACGCGGAAATCAATGCGCGCGCAATAAAAATGCTCGATGCGCAATCGAACGTTGGTCGCCTGCATCCAGAGAAAGTGTTATGCGAAAAGGACAACTGTCGCGTCGCCGTTAACGATAAATTGCTGTATTTCGATAGTAATCATCTCAACATGTTCGGCGCCAACTATGTCGCTGGCCTGCTCCATGCCGATATATTTCCCGTTGGCGCGGCACCAAAGGTGGGAAGTGCTCAGCCGCATCTCGCCACCTTAAGCGGTTCGATCGCGCCATAAGCCAGCCGGCCGCAACGGCACCATTTCTTGCTTTTGCGGTCATCACCGTTATGATGGCAGCGTTAGCAAAATCGCCACTCTGGAGATAAGTCATGCAAGATCGCGTGTTACTACCCAATTCATCCGTTGACAGCGCTGTAGCCGTCAACAAAGTGTTGAAAAACACCTATCTGCTGTTATCGCTGACACTGGGGTTCAGCGCATTCACTGCGTTTCTGTCGCTTGATAGCGCACCACTAAACATGTGGGTAATGATCGGTGGCATGTACGGGCTGCTATTCCTGACGCACGCGCTCGCCAATAGCGCATGGGGACTCGTTGCGGTGTTCGCATTCACCGGTTTTATTGGTTACACGGTGGGCCCATTGCTCGGTTTATTCATGCACTCCGCGGCTGGCTCGCATCTCGTTATGCAGGCGCTTGGCGGCACCGCGATCATTTTCTTCGCGCTGTCCGGATATGCATTGGTATCGCGTAAGGATTTTTCGTTTCTATCCGGCTTTCTGGTCGCTGGCTCGGTCGTACTGCTGGTCGCGATGGTAGCCGGCATATTTCTGAAACTGCCCGCACTTAACCTCGCGATTAGCGCCGGCTTCATGCTGTTCTCGAGCGCGGTGATTCTGTATCAGACCGGCGACATCATTCACGGTGGCGAACGGAATTACATTCGCGCTACTGTCACGCTGTATGTGTCGATCTACAACCTGTTTATGAGCCTGCTGAATCTGCTCAGCGCATTCAGCGGCAATAATCGTTAATTGTGTGAATGATGTGAAATATAAAAAGCCTCGGCTGCGCGCCGGGGCTTTTTTGTTTGACGATGATGTAAATATCCTATGACCAGCTTCGCCCTGATGGTGCTCGGCGCACCGGTATCGACACAAGCCCCGCAGACGGCACTGGCTTTTGCACGCGCCGCGGTGCAAGGCGGTCATCGTATCCTGCGGGTATTTTTCTTTCATGATGGCGTGCACTGCGGCAATCAAATGCTGGTACCACCAGCCGGGCAACAACCCATCGCCGAGCAATGGGCAGCGTTCGCACAGCAGCACAATATCGATCTCGTCGTCTGCGTTGCGAGCGCACTGAAGCGCGGCGTGCTGGATGCCGGCGAAGCCAAACGTTACGACAAACCTGCCGCGACTTTGCATCCGGCATTCGCACTCTCCGGTCTCGGCCAATGGATCGATGCGTGCGTCAATGCCGAGCGCCACTTGAGTTTTGGGTCATGAAAAAAGCGAGTTTTGGGCCATGACACAAAAACGCATCCTGATCGTTTGCCGCCGCCCGCCGTATGGCGAATCGTTCGCGCGCGAAGCGCTCGATGTTGCGATGGCGAGCGCGGCATTCGATCAAGAAACTGCTCTGCTGTTTCTCGATGCGGGCGTCACTCTGCTCGCCAAAAATCAACAGCCCGAAACCATCGGCGATAAATCGCTGGAAAAACAATTCGCGGCGCTGCCGCTGTACGATGTCAATGAACTCTACGTCGATGCCGATGCATTGCAACAGTATCGATTAAGCCAGACTGATCTATCGTTGCCGGCACAACCGCTTGCCACTGGCGAAATTACTCAGCTGCTCGAACGCAGCGATATCGTGCTGAATTTTTAATATGCTGCATACGATCAACAAAGCACCGCACGCGCACGATTGCTTCGATGCCTGCCTGCGCGTGTGCGGTGATAACGCGACGATCGTGTTGATCGAAGATGGTGTTTACGCCGCCATCGCCGATAGCGATGCCGCCCGACGTCTATGCACGCAAGCAAAAACCGTTTACGCATTGCAACCGGATATCGATGCGCGCGGTTTATCGACACGCATCGCCCCGCAAATTCGCACCATTGATTACGCGGGTTTTGTGCAATTGTGCTGCGAACATCCGACCATTCAGAGCTGGTACTGAGCGCGATGTTACACATCGACGGCCGCGCCATCGCCACCGACAACGATGGCTATCTCGATAATTTCGACGAATGGAATGAAGCGATCGCGCTTGCTATTGCGGCGAATGCAAACATCGCGTTAACGCCGGCGCACTGGGAAATCATTCACACGCTGCGTGATTTTTATCGGCAATTCGAGCAATCGCCGGCGATGCGTCCGCTGGTTAAATACATCGGTCAATGCTGCGGTGCCGATAAAGGCAACAGCATTTATTTATTGAAATTGTTTCCGGGCAGTCCGGCGAAAATCGCCAGTAAAATCGCTGGACTGCCGCGACCGGAACATTGTTTGTGAGGTGAGCCGATGGTATCGCTCGATTTAATTTCCAGACCGAATGAACACTCATTCGCGCCATACGTACGCATTCTCGGCAAAGGCAAAACCGGCTCGCGCTCGCTGACACGCGAGGAAGCACGCATTGCGATGGGCATGATTCTGCGCGGCGAAGTTACACCGGCGCAGCTCGGTGCATTTCTGATGCTGCTGCGCGTGAAAGAAGAAAGCGCCGATGAGTTGACCGGCTTTGTCGAAGCCGCACGTACTGTCATCAATGCGCCGCGCGATATTCCGGTCGGGCTCGACTGGTCGAGTTATGCCGGCAAGCGCAGACAATTGCCGTGGTTTTTATTGAGTGCGCTGACGCTTGCCGACAACGGTATTCGCGTGTTCATGCATGGCAGCGGCGGTCACACCAAAGGCCGGCTCTATACCGAATCGGTGATCAACGCAGTCGGCATTCGCAGCGCCGACTGTTGGGCCGATGTCGAACAGGCGCTCGACGACACGCATTTCGTCTTTATGCCACTGCGTCACCTCTGCCCCGCTCTACAAGCGATGATCGATCTGCGCAATGAGCTGGGCCTACGCTCGCCGGTGCACACGCTGGTACGCCTGCTGAATCCGCTCGGCGCGACTTACAGCATTCAAAGTATTTTTCATCCACCGTATGCATTGCGTCACCAACAAGCGGCGGCCGATCTGGGCCAGCAGAATGCGAGCGTATTCAAAGGCGAAGGCGGCGAAGTCGAACGCAAACCGGAAGCGCTATGCAAGGTCTACAGCGTGCGCAACGGTGTGTTGAGCGATGAAGCATGGCCGAAAATGATCGAAGGTCGCCAGGAGCAATCCGAGAATCTCGATATCGAGCATCTGCGTAATGTCTGGCGCGGCAGCGAACACGACGCATACGGCGAGCTGGCCATTATCGGCACACTGGCGATTGCCTTGCGGCTATTGCAACGCGCCGATGATCAATCGAGCGCGCTGCAGCTTGCGGAGAAATACTGGTCGGAAAGAAATCGCGACCGAATTTAACTCTTACCAAACCCGTGCGGATTTTGCTTTTGCCATTTCCACGCATCGCGTGTCATTTCTTCAATGCCACGCTCGGCGTGCCAATTTAATTCCCGCGCGGCGAATGACGGATCTGCATAACAACTCGCAATGTCACCAGGGCGGCGTGCGACGATGCGATATTTAATTTTCGTGGCACAGGCTTTTTCAAACGCGGCGATCATTTCCAACACCGAATAACCCTGCCCAGTACCGAGGTTATACGCAACTACACCGGGCTTTTGCGCGAGCTTATCGAGCGCCTTCAAATGGCCGATGGCGAGATCGACCACATGAATATAATCGCGCACGCCGGTGCCATCGGGCGTCGAATAATCGTCGCCGAATACCGATAATTGTTCGAGTTTGCCCACCGCGACTTGCGTGATATACGGCGTCAGATTATTCGGAATGCCATTCGGGTCTTCACCGATCAAACCGCTGTCATGCGCGCCGATCGGGTTGAAATAACGCAGCAAAATTAAATTCCAGCGCTGATCGGCTTTACCGAGATCGCGCAAAATATCTTCCACCATCAATTTCGAGCGGCCGTATGGATTGGTGGCCGATAACGGAAAACTTTCGGTGATTGGCACCGTGTGCGGATCGCCATACACCGTCGCGGATGAACTGAATACCAGATTAAACACCTGATATTTCGCCATCACCTCGCACAATGTCAGCGTGCCCTCGACATTATTCTGGTAATAACGCAACGGTTGCGATACCGACTCGCCGACAGCCTTGAGGCCGGCGAAATGAATAACAGCATCGAAATGTTCTTCTGAAAAAATCAGATCGAGTGCCGACTTATTACGGATATCGACCATTTCGAGCTTCACGGCACGGCCGGTGATTTGTTCGACACGACGCAGCGATTCGGCACTGCTGTTCGATAGATTATCGACCACGACCACATCGTGGCCCGCATTCAACAACTCAACACAAGTATGGCTGCCGATGTAACCAGCCCCACCCGTTACCAATACTTTCATCACCACACTCCTTCGATTCGGCCCGGCAATTGTAGCTGATCGTTACGACACCGCGGCGTATAATGCCGCCGCTTAAAGTTCATCGGATCAGCCATGCCACTCCCCGTTATTGACCCCGCTCGCTATACCGAACAGCTCGACGCGAAAGTAGCCTTATTCCGCGCACAGTTCGCCGCCATCGCAGCACCCGCGCCGCAGATTTTCGCGTCGGCGCCGCTGCATTATCGGCTGCGCGCTGAGTTTCGCATCTGGCACGATGGCGAGCACTGGGATTATGTAATGTTCGATCCAGATGTACCCGATGTTCCGGTACGATTTTCTGAGTTTCCCGTCGGCGCCGAACGCATCAACCAGTTGATGCCGCTGTTACGCGAACAAGTCATCGGCAACGATCAGTTACGGCACAAATTATTCACGGTGGAATTTTTAACCACGTTGAGCGGCCAGATGCTGGTCACACTGATTTATCACCGCAAACTCGACGAGCAATGGCAAAACGCCGCGGAACAATTACAACGCGAACTGGACATCGGCATTATTGGCCGCAGTCGCGGTCAGAAAATTGTACTGCGCAATGATTATGTCGATGAATGCCTGAGCGTCGGCGAGCGCACACTGCATTACCGCCAATTCGAAAGCAGCTTCACGCAGCCGAACGGCGGCATCAATCAGAAAATGCTGGGCTGGGCGTGCGAACAATTAAAAACGGTCGGCGGCGATTTAATTGAACTGTACTGCGGCAACGGCAATTTCACGATAGCGCTCGCGCCGTTATTTGAGCGCGTACTCGCCACCGAAATTTCCAAAGCGTCGGTCAGCGCGGCACAACATAATTTAACAGTGAATCACGTCGATAACGTCACCATCGTACGCATGTCGAGCGATGAAATCAGCACCGCATTATCGGGCGGTCGCGCGTTCAATCGGCTCAAACATATTCCGCTCGACGAATATCATTTCAGCACACTACTGGTCGACCCACCGCGCAGCGGACTCGACAATGTCACGCTTGAGCTCGCGCGCCACTTCGATAACATTTTGTATATTTCGTGCAACCCGCTCACGCTACACGCGAATATTGCCGCACTCGACGATAGCCATCGCATCGCGTCACTGGCATTATTCGATCAGTTCCCTTACACCCACCATCTCGAATGCGGCGTGCTGCTGCATAAACGCTAAAACGGAGAGTCTCTATGTCGATAAAAAAATTAGCGCTCGAAGACATCCAACAACGATTGCTGACAATGCCACACTGGAGCATTCGCGATGGAAAATTATATCGGCACATTCAATTTCTGGATTTCAGTCAGGCCTTTGGCTTCATGACGCAAATCGCCATCATCGCCGAAAAAGCCAATCACCATCCGGAATGGTTCAACGTCTACAACCGTGTCGAAATCTGGCTAACCACGCACGATGCCGGCGGCATCAGCGAGCGCGATTTTGCATTGGCGGAAAAAATTAATGCGGTGTTGGGATAGACAGAGTTAGCTTTGTTGCTGACTGCTTTGATGTTGATTCAAAGTCTGAAAGTAATTTCAGTTCTTTTCGCAAGGTGCGAGCGGAGCAAACTTGACCATTGTGGCCAGCTGAGAATTTAAAAATGGACCTCGTTTTTAGGGGGATTACTCACCTACCACAGGGAGCCGAAAAATGCTTCGCGCCTCTCAGCTCCGTTGCTTGTATTGTTTACGAGACGCATAGTGTCCTCATTCACCATATGTATCTCATAGCTTTGATTCTCTACCACTCATTCCACAACTCAACTGCGGCTTCGACAAATGTATCGCAGTTAGCCTGCGTCCAGCAGGTGTGGTGGCCATTGCGAAGCAGGTAATACTGTTCGTTGGCACAAATGAGATTGGACTTCGATGCTTCCTGCCGATACCAATTAAGGGTGTTTACCACGCAGTCTTGATAGCTGGATGCGAGCTTCTCGTTCGGCACGTTGTAGAGCAGTCCCTCAAGGTAATATGAAGGTGCGATGCCCACCTTAATTAAGCCATCATCAACCATTCTGCTGCGCATGTTCTTAAGTATGCGAGCCATCGGCTTGAGCCAATTTGAAGTACCCTGATGTTTTGTCGTAAGGTTGGCCGAATGCTGCTTCGGATAGTTCGCGATCCGTTCATCGTTGCCGTTCCAGAAGCAGATGCCTTCGACGTACTCGGAGTCGTGTGAGCCGCAGAACTTGTAGTAGCGGCGGAACTGGATGGCCACAATCACGTCGGCTTTACGGCGTGAACCATTCGCATCGATAGCAATAGCCTTGTCGCCAGCGGTGACCGCATTACCGTACTGCTGCGTGAGTACCGACAGAACATCTTGCTTGAAGTCGACGTGTGTGTAAGTTGCGTCGCTAAACGCTGACTTGTACGCCTCCGTCTCCTTGTCGGTCAGCTCGGACAGATCGCTCAGAAAGCAGTCATCAAGTCGGATAACAATGTCCACGTCGCTTTCTGCATAGATGTTTGTGTCGTTGCCGTATGAGCCTTGGAGGAATACCTTAAAGTTCTTGTCGGCGTAGGGCGTAGTATTCGCCTCCAGGACATTCTTGATTGTGTTGTAAGTGTTGCTCGATTGGGTAATTGATCCTTGGTGCGACCATGTTTCTAGCTGCGATTCTGGTATTGGCATTTTCTTCTCTTGATTACATTAAATAGTCGCAAAGCTGTTTCTCACGCGAAGCAAAAGACTCCCGTCCGCGCTGAAACAAGACACCCAGCTTTTTTAAGTCGTGCTCAAGAAGATCGGTGGCCATCTCTGGCGCGACGTAGGAATCACTGATCCGGATCGTCGGCACGTCATGGAACAGAATCTCGCGGAGCTGATCCATCGATTGTGTGTTTATTTCCAGAGTCTTCTGTAGCAATTGAATACTAATGAGGTATTTCTTCGCCAACCTCATCAGCAAGTTTGGTTTTGGGTCAGGGTAGATACCCACACCGACGCTCACGAGTCGGATGTCCTTATGTTCACGCTTCAAGGCCCGCACTGCTTCTGCGATTGCGTATAGGGTTGGATTGTTCGCGCAGTAACCACCATCGATTAGCTCGATATCCTCATCCATGGAGGTTCTGACGATCGTACGCTCAAAAAAGGGATAGGCCGAGCAAGACGCCTTAACGGCATTGGCGATGCTCACGCCAAACCCCGGTACGAAAGTACCGACACGACCATGCGCTTGGGCGACACTACCCTTGAAGATCATCGGGCGTTCAGTAAGCCACTTGGCGGTGACAATCCCGATGCCGGTTTTCACGTCGCCAAAATTTGCATCGCCAAAGACCTCGTTCGCCAACTTCGTCAACGCTGTCGATCTGGTTGCAGCCGTCTTCTGCGACATCACGGTAGGCACATGCTTGCGGTACAGCTCAAGGATGGAGTCCACGCCATAGCCGAGTGCAATCAGTGACGCGATAATTGCACCAGTACTCGTACCGAAAACTAGATCAAACTTTTGGTACAGCGGGCACCCGATCATAGCCTCGACTTCCTTCAGTACACCAAGCGTATAGAAACCCTTGGCGCCGCCGCCATCGAGTGTTAATACCCGCAATATTTCACTGTCGCTTTGTTCCGTAGTTACTTGATCCATTTCAAGTCGCCTTTCTCGGTTGGCGCAATTTTCCTATTTCATTTTCAATGGCTTACTTTCCACGAAATTTAATTGTTTATCAGCAAAAATAATTAGCCCCTCACACTACTAATCCTCTCCGCCGGTTCATCCCATGCTTCCTCGGTGCGCGGTAAATAAAAACGGTTGTACCATTTGCGCAATTTATGAATCGGGCCATCGCCGTCGCATAGGATTGGATCGGCGCGATAAATTTTTGTTTTCCAAATTTCGGCATCTTGCCCGAACGCGGCGATTGCCATTTTTGCGTAACTTTCTCGAAATCCGAATGGCAGCGGTTTTTCATCGAGTGAGGCGACCATGATTGCTGAGGTCAAATCGATTTCGGTGTCGTTGATCGGCGTGTAGTGATTAACCCAACAGCTTTGCCACGCAATTTCAGCGGATTTATACGTCATATAAAAATACATAATGCTCGGGCCGTGATAAGTCGCTCGGCTGAGCTCGTTGCGATGCGGTGCCGATCCTTGCGGCGGTGCAGCATATGGCATCGCCACTGGGTAAATTGCCGTCGCTGTCGGGTCGGGGCCCATACGCAATTCCTGGGTGACCGAGAACGGCGTAAAAATATTGTCGAACTGCGTCGCACGCCCACCATGCACCGAGGGGAAATGCCCGACATCGACAATGTTTTCAATCACCTCGCGCCCCTGCGCGACCATGCGTTCGCGATTGATAATCCAATCGCCCCAAGCGCTCGGCCCCCACTCTGGAATATCGGGTAATTCCCAATTCGGTTCGCCACCTTCACGGTCGTACCACACGGCGATGAAGCCATTTTTCTCTACGACTCGCCAGGCTTTTAGTGCACCGGAGCGCGCGCGTTCTGGAATTTTTTTCGCATAGGGAATTGCGGTACACGCGCCCTCGCCATTGAATTGCCAGCCGTGAAATGGACAGCGAATTGTGTCTCCAACAATCTTGCTGCCAGTACCGCCGAGATGCGCACCAAGATGCGGGCAATACGCATCTAACACTGCCGCTATGCCGCTCTCGCCGCGAAACAGCACAAGGTCTTGATCGAAGTAATGCAGCGATTTCACATCGCCGATTTGCAGCTCTTGCGAAAACGCCACGATGTGCCAACCGCGCGCAAAGATGCCGGGAATTTCAAACGCATATCGAACCTGAGTCGCTGTTGTCATTTTCCGCTCCTCCAATAAATTTCAGTCGTCGATGCCGAGCGCGTGCCGTGCCGCCACATAACCAAAAGTCATCGCGGGACCAATCGTGGAACCGGCGCCGGGATAACTGTTACCCATCACCGCGCCAGCGCAATTGCCCGTTGCATACAGCCCTGCTATCGGTTGATCGGTTTGATCGAGTACGCGTGCGAATTCATCGCATTTCAAACCGCCTTTGGTGCCGAGATCACCCGGATAAACTGCCACCGCATAAAATGGCGCAGTGATAATCGGAGCGAGATTCGGATTCGGTTTTATTTTGGCGTCGCTGTAATAGCGATCGGTGGCACTGTCGCCGCGACCGAAATCGAGATCCTTACCAGTGCGCGCAAATTCGTTATGTCGCGCGATTGTTTGTTCGAGTCGATCGGCATCGATGTTGATTTGCTGTGCCAATTCGCGCAGTGAATTAGCCTTCTTCAAAAATCCGGTATCGATCAGCTCAGCTTTAATTTTATCGTCGCCTTTCATTTTTCCTGGTGGCATAACACCGATCGGATAATTGTGGCGATAGCGTGCATCGAAAATCAGATAACTCGGCACGCTCGACGCACGCTCGCGATGATTGCGCCATTGCGCCTTGGTGACATCTTCATAGGGGGCGGCCTCGTTGCAAAAACGTTGGCCATTCGAGTCCACGAAAATCCCGCCAGGCATCGATTTACTGACAATCAATACTTGCATGCTGCCATCGGGTAATTGCGTCGATGGCGTCCACCAAGCACAGTCCATAAATTCGAGCGCGGCGCCGCATGCTATGCCCATGCGAATCGCATCGCCGGTATCTCCCTCACTCGCGCTGCTGAAGCCTTCACCATTCGGTAATTGATTAAACTGTTGACGCATTTCGATGTTATGCGCCATGCCGCCCGCTGCGAGCAGCACGCCTTTTTGCGCACGAATGCGCAATGATTTCCCTTCTTTTTCGACACGCATACCGACGACGCAGTCATTCTCGACAATTAATTCCTTGGCATCAGTGCGTAACCACAACGGCACATTGCGATCGAGCATCGCTCTGCGACAACGGGCAACCAATGCACCGCCTAGCGTGAGGCGTCGGTCCGGCCAGCCACGCAGTCGGGCAGGAATATCAAATGCATAACGCAGCAGATGCTTCACGGCGATGAGAATTCCTTTCGCACTCATGCTCATCATTTCGCGCGCTTCGCTCATCGTCATCGAGAACGGCAACACGCGACTGGTGAGTAGCGAACGCCGCATCAGATTGAACTCGGCACCTAGTTTGAAAAAATCGAATGGCATGGGGTCCATTGTCCGACCACCGTTTTTGCCGCCAGTGAATTCGGGGTAATAGTCGGAATAATAAATAGCAGAACTAAATTTTACCGGCGTGTGCGCATCCATGAACCGCACCATCTTGCGACCATTACGCACATAAGCGCGGATTTTGTTTTCGCTGACTGCGGGGCCGATAACTTGTTGCAGATAACCGACCGCTTCTTCTTCGCTGTCGTTGAGGCCCGCACGCAGCATGGCATCGTTAGCGGGAATCCAAATACCGCCGCCGGATAATGCGGTGGTACCACCGTAGCAATCGGTTTTTTCGATGACGAGGCTGTCGGCACCCAGCTCGGCAGCCACCACCGCCGCCGTCATACCGCCCGCGCCGCTGCCAACGACCAGAAAGTCAGTCGTGTAATCCCACGTCATACCAGTCCCACCGTTTTATTATTTAGACTTAACTTAGCACTAAGCGTACGGGCAAGAAACGGTAGGCGCAGACATTTATCGAACATTGCCAAACTGTAATGTCGTCTCACATACGCTGTTTTCAGCGTCACGGTGTCGATTATCAGCTTGTTCGCTGTAACACGCGCTACAACACACGAATGCCGAATTCGTGCAGACGCCGCGTTAAATAGTCATCGAGCGCGGCGAAATGCTCGGCGCGAATTTCGATGTGGCGCCACTGTTGTTGCTGATAAATTTCAATACGCTGCATCGCGCTGGAAATTGCGCCGGCATCTTTTTCGTCGCCGCCCACTTCGATATAAATTTGCGCTTCGGGTAACCAAAAATCGCAGAAATGTTCATGCGCGAGTGGTAGGCGCCGACGATGCGCATGGGCAATGCCGGCGAAATATAACCAATTGCAGACCGTCCATTCGTTGCGACTGTGGAAGCGATGGCCATCGAGCGCATCCAACTCGGTGATGGCTGCCAATAAATCGGCTTCATGCGGTTCGCTATCCGCGTGCCACTGCTGTAGATAATCGAATTGCGCGACGATTAATGGGTTTTCAATAATATTTTCCGGCCAGCTAATATCGCTGTCACCGTGTTCGCTGTCGATTGACACGCCGCCGATCTGCTCGCCCGCGCGCGTCAATTCCCAACCGTTGAAGGTGCGCTGCAACAAACCGAGCTCGCCGAGCGCGCGCCGCACCAAGCGTGCGCTGAGCTGATATTTTCGGGCCAGCTGCGTGCTGTTCAGCAAGCGATTGCTTTCGATGCCGCGCAGTAATTGATGTTCGAGAATCGAATCCGGCCAGACGATATAGCGGCCGTAGCGTTTGCTGTGAATGTATTCGCCGCCTTCGAATTCACCCTTCGCGGTCAGCACCCAGCCGTCTTCGACTTTGCGAATCCAGCCGCAATCGCGCAAGGTGCCGAATAATTGTTGCAGTGGAATATCGAGTGTTTTCGCCAGCGCGGAGGTAGAAAGTTTGTGGTGCTCCGCGCTGTTCATATCAGCCCTTCACTGTGGCGTAAACGCGCTTCAGCGCGGCATATAAATTCTCGGCAAAGGCCAATTCAGCGGAGTCGAGTTGTTTGAGCAAATCCATCAGATGTTCGTTATCTTCGCGACCGTGCCACTGCTTCAAATACGTGCCGTCTTTGTACCCGTGATCCTGGCGAAAAAAATTCAACACATTCTTTCCGACATAGTGCCGATACAATTCGTTGAAATCGAGCTCGACCGCATGCATCAAATTTAAAAACAGCGGCACCGAAAACGCATGATGATTCAGTGCATACGCGGCGAGCGCTTCGGTCGAGGCGCGCACGTCCTGACCGCGATACCGATAATCCTGCACCGCCTGGTCGATTTCCGCGGCAATCTGCGCAATGGATTTATTGCCAACAAATAATGCACTCAAACCGAAGTGCCAGATATCGATCACCTCAAGCCGCACCTGCTCCATATCCGGCGTCTGCTTCTTCCACCACTTGTAGCCGTAATGCTCGATCAACTCGCCGCATTCGATCCAGATGGCGCGATACCATTCGTAATTCTGCGCGGTCCACTGCGGATGCACTTTCGTGTTCATCCGATCCTGCAGCGTCAACATTGTGATCAGAGCATTTTGCATTAGATAACTCGAAAAAATTATTAAGAAATAGGAGATTCTGTTTAAACCATTACTCTTATGTTAACAAATTGGTGAATACCGTGGCACCGCTGGCCGCCGGCGACACCGCCTGGCGAAAACCTGCGAACAGAATACGGCCGGTATCGTCCGCATCGTCAGGTGGCACATACACCGCCGGTTCGCGACGCTGCAATTCGGCGGCATCGACCAGCACATCCAGCATGCCGTGTTCGGCATCTAGACGCACGATATCGCCGTCGCGAATTTTCGCGAGTACACCGCCGTCGAGCGCTTCTGGCGTGAGATGAATCGCTGCGGGTACCTTACCCGATGCACCGGACATACGGCCATCGGTGAGCAGTGCAACTTTAAAACCTTTATCGAGCAGCACGCTGAGCGATGGCGTCAATTTGTGTAATTCGGGCATACCGTTCGCGCGCGGCCCCTGAAAGCGAATAACCGCGACCATATCGCGATTCAATTCATTCGCCTTGAATGCCGATAAAAACGCATCCTGACCATCGAACACTAGCGCGGGCGCTTCGATCAGCCAATGTTCGCGTTTAACCGCAGATATTTTAATGACAGCCTCGCCGATATTGCCGCGTAATACTTTGATGCCGCTGTCGCTTTGAAATGGATTGTCGATCGCGCGCAGAATGGAATTATCCGCACTCGCCGTCGCGCCCGCTTCCCATGTGGCGTCGTCGCCGCGCAATACCAGTGCCTGCGTGTATTCATGCATGGTGCCGTTCGGCGCCATCGTCAATACATCGTCGTGTAATAAACCCGCCGACAATAATTCACGCACTAAAAATTGCACGCCACCGGCTGCCGCGAATTGATTTACATCGTCGTTGCCGTTCGGATAAATGCGCGCGAGCAACGGCACCACGCTCGACAGATCAGAAAAATCCGCCCAGTTAACATGAATGCCCGCAGCCGCTGCACAGCTCACCAAATGCAGTGTGTGATTGGTCGAACCACCGGTCGCAAGCAACGCCACAATGCCATTTACAATCGCTTTCTCGTCGACCACTTTACCGATCGGTCGGTAATCACCCGTCAACCAAGAGCCGCTGCGAATTTTCGTGCATCGCACAATCTGATCGCACGCGGCCCGATTGTAGCTATCGCGCAACGGCGTATCGGGATTCACAAACGATGAACCCGGCAATTGCAGTCCCATCACTTCGATGACCAGCTGATTGCTGTTTGCGGTGCCGTAAAACGTGCAAGTGCCCGGGCTGTGATACGACGCCATTTCGGCAGCGAGCAATTGTTCGCGACCAATTTTCTGCTGCGCGTATTCCTGCCGCACACGCGCTTTTTCCATATTCGGCAAACCGGAGGGCATCGGCCCCGCCGGTACAAATAATGTCGGCAGATGTCCGAATGCGAGCGCGCCCGTTAATAGACCGGGGACGATTTTGTCGCAGATGCCGAGCAGCAGAACGCCATCGAACACATCGTGCGACAACGCCACCGCAGTTGCCATCGCGATCACTTCGCGACTAAATAATCCGATCTCCATACCGGCACGGCCCTGCGTCACGCCATCGCACATTGCCGGCACACCCCCTGCAACTTGCGCAGTGCCGCCGCAGTTCATGATCGCCGTCTTTAATTGGCGCGGATAATTTTCGTAAGGCACGTGCGCCGATAACATTTCGTTGTAGGCGGTGACGATGCCGATATGCGGCACGCGCTCATCGGCAATCGCCGGTTTTTCGCTAGCCGGACAACCGGCGACCACATGCGCGAGATTACCGCAGCCGATATTGCGCCGCGGATTTTCCATTTGCGCATTGCGTTCGATGCGCGCGAGATATTTATTGCGACTGTTGCGACTGCGCTGCTGAATGCGCGCGGTGACTTCTTCTACCCGAGAATGTAATGGCATTGAATTTCCTCCACATCAATACGCCAACCATTCGCGCTCATCCATATGCAGCAACGTATCGGCCTTGGTTGGACCGGCGGTACCCGCCGGATAATTCGCCAATGCGAAATTCGATCGCCCCCACAAATCGCGTACGGCATCGATCCAGCGCCACGATGCTTCGACTTCATCCTGTCGCACGAATAGCGTTTGATCGCCGCGCAGTGCGCATGCCAGCAAGCGTTCGTAAGCGCTGTAGCCGCGTGCGACCTTGCGTCGATCCAGATGCAAATCAAGCGATGTCGACTCAAGCTGCATTTTCTCGCTGACACGCGATTTGCTGGCAATCGTCAACCGAATCCATTCCTCGGGTTGCAGCTTGATCATCAGTCGATTCGGAATCGGCGGTTGATCGCTGTTGCGCGTGAACATCGAATGCAAAATTGGTTTGAATTGCACCGTGATGGTTGCCGTCTGCTCGCGCATGCGTTTGCCGGTGCGCAAATAAAACGGTACGCCAGCCCAGCGTTGATTTTGCACATACGTACGAATCGCGACGAATGTTTCGGCGCTACCGTTCGGCACCTCTTCGCGATATCCCGGCACTTTGGCACCGCCGACAAAACCTTCTTCGTATTGACCCGCGACGATACGCGTCGGTTCATGCTGTTGCGGTTGAGCCAGTGCACGTAATACTTTCACTTTTTCATCGCGAATATCTTCGGCAGATAAACTGAACGGATGTTCCATCGCCACGAAGGCGAGCATTTGCAGCATATGGTTTTGCACCATATCCCGCAGCGCGCCAGTTTCTTCATAAAACGCACCGCGCTGCTCAACACCAATGGTTTCCGTTACTGCAATTTGCACATGATCGATACAGGTTGCATTCCACAAATGATCGAGAAAAAAATTACCGAAACGCAACGCGAGCAAATTCTGCACGGTCTCCTTACCAAGGTAGTGATCGATGCGATAAATATTGCGCTCGTCGAACACACTCAACATCGCTCGATTGATAGCACGACCCGATTCGAGATCCGACCCTAACGGCTTCTCGACAATAAGACGCGCATTACCCGCCAAACCGAATTCACCGAGACGCTCGGTAATCGGCACGAATAACGAGGGCGGTGTCGCGATATAAAACAAGCGCAAGCGCGCTTCTGGTGTGGCCAACAATGCCCGCAGCGGCGCCCAGCCCTCTTCGGTAGCGAGGTCGCAATCGGCGCAGTGAATGCAGGCAATGAAATGGTCTAACTGCTCGGCGTGGCTGCCTTCGTTTTGCAACGCATCGCGCACGCGTTGACGAAATGCCTCCGTGCCTTCGCAGCGGCGAGAAACGGCAATGACACGATCGGAAGAACTCAGATCGCTGTTGCGGAACAATCCCCACAATGCGGGATATAGCTTGCGAAACGCGAGATCGCCGGAGCCGCCAAATAACACAAAATCCTTTGCCTGCATGGGCATACGACAGTCTCCGCTGTGAACGTGATGGTTATCATCGTATACCGCAACTCGCGTTTTTGCACGGCAACAGATCAGCTTGAGCACATCCGTTCATTCAGATTGAAATGAACGAGATGGCGTGCGTGAATCGATAACGCAAAGAATGATTTGAATGAGGTGAATATATCGAGGCTAGAAGAATTGCATGCGATATCCGCGACGCAGCTGCCGGTGGATAATCGGACCTGAGATAAATCTAACGGAATAATTAATGTAGCGGGCGCGACGGTATTTTTTCATCACCCGTTTGATTGAGATCGTTGATGGCCTTAATGCCGGCCTCGACCATCGCCTTCGCGATCAACAGACTGGCATCGTCCAAATAGGCGCGAGCCTGATCCGAAAAACGAATTCGCACCAGCGGTTCGGCGTCGCCCTCAAGGCGTTTCAATACAATTTCACCGCCGGGTAATTCCACAATTTCGTACAGTGTCGACACGATAGGCACTCGCAATTGCGGTAGGAATGAGGGGGATTGTACCTGTCGGAGAAAAAAACACAAACCGCGCAGCGATAGGCGTTCTGTCACCATTCCTGCGCGTGTTCGCGCTGGCGTTCGATAAGTTGCTGACATTCCAGCAGCCATGTGCGGCAGGTCGCGACATCGAGCTGCGCGGTAACATCGATCACCGCGAGCTCCGCAGCAACAGGCCGCACTGGCGGTAAGGGCGCGATCACTGCGCTATACGCCATCAATAATTGCGAGAGCCAGCTCGATCGCCGTTCGAGATTTAATAATTCTTCGAAATCCGCCGTGGGCGCTGACAATGTTGCGGCAATATCGACAGCACTGACAAATGAGGGCGATGTCACCGCGGTAATTTCCCGCAGATAACAACGATAACCGGTGACCAGATGAAATACTGCAGCTTCGAGCAGTGCCGATCGCATTGCGCCATCGGCCTGCTCGGCTGCGTTCAGTGCGAGTTTAGCGGCATACAGTTTTTCATTGACGCGCGCGTTGATCACTTCGTCGAACTTTCTACCCAGCGACCGCCCTGATACGTTGCGCGCCAGCCGGTTGGTTTGCCATCGACTTCCGATTGCACATAGTGCTCCTGGCTTTTCCGGCTGAAGCGAATGACCGCTTTGTTGCCGGATTTATCTGCTGTTGGTGCATCCAACAAATAATGATATTTCGGATCGATCGCACTGCGATGCGGAATCAATTCTTCGACCAGCGGCGCGCGGGTTTCGCGATTGCGCGGAAACGCGCTGGCGGCGAGAAACAACCCGGCAGCACCATCGCGTAGCACGTAATAATCGTCGACCTTTTGGCAGCGCAACTCGGGCATTGGCACCGCGTCGATTTTCGGCGGCGCCGGTTGGCCACTACGCAATAATTTGCGCGTATTTTTGCACTCGCTGTTGGTGCAACCGAAGAATTTGCCGAAGCGTCCGGTTTTCAATTGCATCTGCGATCCGCATTTGTCGCACTCGATACTCGGACCTTCGTAGCCCTTGATTTTGAACTGACCTTGTTCAACTTGATAACCGGGGCAATCCGGATTATTGCCACATACATGCAATTTGCGTTTTTCGTCGATCAGGTAGCTGTCCATCGCGGTATTGCAAATCTGACAGCGATGCTTCGCACGCAGCATCAGCGATTCGTTTTCATCGCCTTCTTCATCGTCATCGCTGTCTTCGACGACATGAATCACTTCATCGCCGGGAATTAAATTGATCGTGCATTTGCAGCGCTCTTTCGGCGGTAATGCGTAACCGGAACAACCGAGGAACACTCCCGTACTCGCGGTGCGAATCTGCATCGGCCGGCCGCATTGCGGGCAAGCGATATCGGTATCGGTCGGCATATTTTCGCGCATACCTTTTTCTTTTTCGGCCGCGCTCAGCTTTTTGCGAAAATCCTTATAGAAATCGTCGAGCAGCTTTTTCCATTCGAGTTGACCGGTCGCGACTTCGTCGAGCGACTCCTCCATATTGGCGGTAAAGCTGTAATCGAGCAGCTCGGTGAAGCTCTCGACCAGACGCTCCGTGACGATATCGCCCATTTTCTCAGCGTGGAAACGCTTGTTTTCGACCCGCACGTAACCGCGTTCTTGAATGGTCGAAATAATTGCGGCATAGGTGGACGGACGGCCAATACCGCGTTTTTCCAGTTCTTTTACCAACGATGCTTCGCTGTAACGGGGCGGCGGCTTGGTGAAATGCTGACTCGGATCGAGCTTGAGCAGCTTCAATGTTTCGCCCTGTTTGATATCGGGCAGCATCACGTCTTCGTCTTTTTTCGCCTGCAGCGGCAGCACTTTGGTGAAACCGTCGAAACGGATCACGCGGCCGCGCGCGCGCAGCTCGAACGTGCCGGCCTGCACCACGATTGAGGTGCTGGTGAATTCTGCCGGGGTCATCTGGCAGGCGAGAAACTGACGCCAGATCAATTCGTAGAGGCGCTCGGCATCGCGCTCCATATTTTGCAGTTGCGATGATTTCAACGTGACATCGGAGGGTCGAATCGCTTCGTGCGCTTCCTGCGCGCCTTCTTTGCTCGAATAACGAACCGGCTCGGCGGGCAGATATTTTTTGCCGAACTCACTCTGAATGTAATCGCGACATGCAGCTACCGCATCGTTACTCAAATTGGTCGAATCGGTACGCATGTAAGTGATGTAGCCGGCCTCGTACAGGCGCTGCGCCATCATCATTGTTTTCTTCACGCCGAACCCCAACCGCGTGCTCGCCGCCTGCTGCAGCGTCGACGTAATAAAAGGGGCATTGGGCTTCGTTTGCGTCGGCTTGTCTTCGCGCTGAGTGACGACGAACGTCTGCTTCTTCAGCGACTCGACGGCAGCTTTGGTGTCCGCCTCGTTGGTGGGGCGAAAATTCTGATCGCCCTGTTTTTTGACTTCGAGACGCAGCTCGCCGGCCTTGCCCTGCCCTATGTTGCCTTCAGTCAGGGCGTGTACCAGCCAGAATTCTTCCGGCACGAACGCGCGAATCTCGCGCTCGCGCTCGACGATCAGTCGCACCGCCACCGATTGCACGCGTCCCGCCGACAGGCCGCGCGCAACTTTCGCCCACAGCAGTGGGGACACCATGTAGCCGACCACGCGATCGAGGAAGCGCCGCGCCTGCTGAGCATTGACGCGATTGGTATCGACGACGCCAGGACTTTTAAAGGCCTCGGTAATTGCGTTTTTGGTGATTTCATTGAAGACAACGCGACGATAGCGACTTTTATCGCCGCCGATGGCTTCGCTCAGGTGCCAAGCAATCGCCTCTCCCTCACGATCCAAGTCAGTCGCGAGATAAACGTGATCGGCATCGGCGGCGAGCTTGCGCAGCTCGGCGACGACCTTTTCCTTACCGGGAAGAATTTCGTACTGGGCTTTCCAGCCGTGTTCGGGATCGATGCCCATCCGCGACACCAATTGCTCGCGGGATTTGCGCTCGCGATGCGCCTCTTTATCTTCGGCGGAGAGTTTGCGGGTCACCGCGGCAGCTTTAGCTCGCTCCTTGGGATCAATGTCTTTGGTACTGCCGCTGGTAGGCAAATCGCGGATATGGCCAATACTGGATTTAACGATGAAGTCTTTGCCGAGATATTTATTGATGGTCTTGGCTTTTGCCGGCGACTCAACGATGACCAGTGACTTTCCCATTGTGACCTTCTAGCAAGCTGGAATACGGGCGACCCGCCCGAAAAGAGGCGACATATATACGGTCTGATATTCAGGCGGTCAAGTCGCGACCAATCCAGCCGCTGGCGAAACCGTTGCCGAACGCCATGGTCTATTAGGTCATCTGTGAACTGGTACTCAGCGACCGAGTGCTACACTCAGGTCTGCTCCAAATATCCATTCGAGGGAACGGTATCTCATGATTTTGACCGTTGCGTTAATCGCTGCCACCGTTGCCGTACTGGTCGGCCTTGGCGTCGCTACGCTCGTTATTCAGCGCCGCCAACGTAAATTGCACGACAAGAAAGAAGCCGCGCAATTGCTGCGCCGCGCCGACCACTTGTTCAAAATAGCGCTCGCGAGTCAGGTCCATACGCGGCAAAACGTCATTGCGCGCGTGCTGCTGCAAGAGGCCCTGCGCGTCGTCAAACACTCGCAGCAATTGGATTCCAGCGTCGCCGCCACCAAAACTACTTTGCGCGAATGCGAGGAGCTGATTACCGGGCTGGGTGAGGAGATCGATCCGACCACGCCGCACGATGCGGTACTTGAGTTCCCGGAAACCGAGTTGATCGAGGCCCAGCTGCATTTGACCGAAGCATTGCGCGTGCTCAATGGATTACACAAGCGCGGACAGATCGCTCATGAAGATCTAGCGCAGATGGCCACCGGCTTGAAGCAGGCGCAGCGCGCGCTCGATCTGCGGCTGCAATTGCGCCGCGCCAGCGATAGCCTCAATCAGCCCGAGCCGACGGAACGCCAGCGCGAACCCGAGCCTGAACGCGACAGGTCGAAATCATTCCTGTAACAATATCTGCTGCAAGCGCGCCAACAGCTCCCGCATTCGACGCACCGACTCCTCGCCCCCCCGCTCCAGCCAATACACACCGGGACCGTTCGGCGTAAGCTCGACGGCCCTGGCATCCGCCGGCAGCTCGCTGAAGACCGCTTCGAGCTGCGCGCGCAAGGCGGGCGCCAACCCATCGGCGGCTTCGATTTCCCAGCCCGCATCGGCACTGTCGCGACACCATAAATAGTCGCGCCGTAACCGATTTTTATTGTCGCCAAACTGCAACAGACGATAAACGATGCCCTGCTCCGGTCGCTCTTCCCGCACCCGCGCGCGCCGCGTCTGCGGAATGTTCGACAGGCGCACATCGAGACCTAATTCGCGCGCTAACAGGCGCATGCGGGTTTGTCGCTGTTGCGCGGGGGATGGCTTCAGCCACATCACGGAGCCGAACACTAGTAGGATTGCGACTGCCGCAATAATCACCGCCACAGGGCTTTGCTCCGGATATCCACTAAAAGGTTTATTTGCATCAACGTCATCAGTGATTAGAGTATGGCAACGTATTCATCTAATTAACGCAGCGGAGCACTCACCATGGGCGATTACAACACAATTCTGGTTGCGGTCGATTTATCCGAGGAAGCGGCCCTAATCGCCGCCAAGGCTGCGCGTCTGGCCACTGTCAACAACGCGCAGCTGCATGTTGTGCATGTTATCGAGCCGCTGAGCTTCGCCTACGGCGGCGACATCCCGATCGACTTCTCGTCGATTCAACAGGAAATCCAGCAACAAGCCGAAGCGCAATTGCAGGCGCTGTGTGAGAAATTGCATCTGCCGCTGGAGCAACTGCATATCGCGCTGGGGCGCCCCGAAAATGAAATTCATGTATTCGCCGATAAATTGCAGGCAGATTTAATCGTCGTCGGCAGCCACGGTCGTCATGGCTTCGCGCTATTACTCGGCTCCACTGCCAACGGCGTATTGCACGGTGCAAAATGCGATGTTTTGGCAATGCGCGTCGGCGATTAATTATCCCTCCGACAATTCGAGCCACCGTTCATAGCACGCATCCAGCTCGGCTTGCGTGCTACTCAACGCGCTCAACTTTGCCGTGATCGCCGCCTGCTCTTGCTGATAAAAATCGTCGGCCGCAATGTCGGCATTTAATTTTGCGACAGTGCTCTCGAGTTTTTCGATCTGCTGCGGCAATGTCTCAAGTTCGCGCTGCAATTTATACGACAGCTTCGGGCCCTTTTTCGCTTCGACGTTTTTTGCTTCGACAACCGTAGCGGCGCCGGTGGACTTTTCGGCTTTTTTCGCGATCGCTTTTGTACTCTGCTCGACCGGGCGCTGTCGCAGCCAATCGCTGTAGCCGCCCACATATTCGTTGACCTTGGCATTGCCCTCGAACACCAGACAGCTGGTAACGACATTATCGAGAAATTCGCGATCGTGACTGACCAGCAAAATTGTGCCGTCGAAATCGAGCAGCAATTGTTCGAGCAATTCGAGACTTTCAACATCGAGATCGTTGGTAGGCTCGTCGAGCACCAGCACATTAATCGGCATGCTGAACAAACGCGCGAGTTGCAGCCGCGCGCGCTCACCACCTGACAAATAATTCGCCGAGCGCCGCGCCTGATCCGGCCGAAAGAGAAAATCTTCGAGATAACTGATGATATGGCGGCGCTGACCATTGACCTCGATAAAATCGCGCCCGTGACCGACGATATCGATCAGCGTGGCATTGGCATCGAAGCGATTGCGCAATTGATCGAAATAGGCAATTTGCAAACGTTCGCCGCGACGAACCGTACCGTCGCTCGGAGTTAATTCGCCGAGAATCAATTGCAGCAACGTGGATTTGCCAACACCGTTCGGTCCGATCAAACCGATGCGATCTCCGCGCTGAATCGTCAGATCGAGATGATCGATCAAGGTTTTTTCAACAACCGAATAACTGACGCCACTCAACTCGGCGACTAATTTTCCTGAGCGTTCGCCAGCGTCCAATCCGAATTGTGCCGAACCGATTTGCGTGCGTCGCTGCGCGCGCACCTCGCGCAATTGTTTCAATGCCCGCACGCGGCCTTCGTTGCGTGTGCGGCGTGCCTTAATACCTTGCCGAATCCAACGCTCTTCCGCGGCAAGATTTTTGTCGAACAACGCCTGCTCACGCGCTTCAATTTCGAGGCGTTGTTCGCGTTGCTCGAGAAATAAATCGTATCCGACCGAATAACTGAACAACCGGCCGCGATCCAATTCGATATAGCGCGTGGCCAAGCGACGCGCCAACGCGCGATCGTGGGTAATGAACAGCACCGCGCCGGCAAAATCAGACAATTGATTTTCGAGCCATTCGATGGTGCTGATATCGAGATGATTGGTGGGTTCGTCGAGCAACAACAATTCGGGATCGGTCACCAACGCACGTGCCAATGCGACGCGCCGCAGCCAGCCGCCGGACAAGGTGTCGAGTGTTTGGTCAGGCGGCAACTCCAGTCGACTGAGCACGGTGTCGATGCGCAATTGAAAACTCCATGCGTCAACCGCATCGAGTTTGTGCTGCAATGTTTCGAGTTGACGCAGCTCGGCATCGCCGTGCAGCGCTTGCGATAAACGATGATATTCGTTTAATAACTGCGCAGTCTGCGCCAGACCCGACGCGACCTCTTCGTATACAGTGCGCTCTGGATTAGCGCGCGGCTCTTGCTCGAGCCGAGCTATTCGCAGATTGGGCCGCAGCCAGCATTCGCCGCCATCGGGTTTGATCTCGCCCTGCAATACGCGCAGAAAAGTCGATTTGCCGACACCATTGCGTCCGACAAGACAAACACGCTCGCCACTGTCGATTTGCAAATCGACCCCATCAAGCAGGATTTGCTCGCCGTAATGCAGCGAAACGTGATTCAGTCGTACCAGGGACAATGAAATACTCCAGAGAATTGGGCCGCCATACGCAAATTAGGTAAACTCACGGCACGCCGATAGCGGCGCGCATTTTAACGTAATCCTCCTGTGGCTGCCGTGATCAATCATATTTCATTCAATATTCCGCTCCGTCGCCTGCGTCTCATCGGCTTGCTGCTCGTTATCGGTTGCAGCAGCGCTGCCAATGCTGAAGCTATCGACGATGCAACATTGCAATCGCAGCGCGCGCTTTTTTCGCAGACACGTGAACTGTTGCAGCGCAAACAAACGGCGACGGCGGCCGCAGGACTATCGGCACTGCAGAATTATCCGCTCTATCCCTATCTGCAATTGCTGCAATTGCAAAATACGCTCGATGTACAAAACAACGAGGCGATCGATGCATTCCTCACTCGCTACGAGGGTGCTGTGGTCGCCGATCAATTGCGCACGCAATGGTTGCAAATGCTCGCAACCAATGAGCGGTGGAGCGATTATCTGAATTATTTTCGCAGCACCGATGCCAGTAAATTGCAGCAGTGCTGGTATCTCGAAGCGCTGTATCGTACCAATCAAAATGATATGGCTTTGCAGGAAACCAACAAACTTTGGTTGACGCTCGATTTGCCCGACGAATGCGCCGCACCATTGCAACGCTGGCTCGACAGCAATCAACGCGCGGAACCGTTGGTATGGAAAAAATTATTGGCCGCACTCGAACGCAAGCAGGAAACGCTGGCGCGATCGCTTGTCGTGCAAATACGTGCACCGTACAAATTGCAAGCCGAATACGCGCTACTGTTGTATCGCGACCCCTCGGCACTGAACGATTTATTGCCGCAAATTGCTCAACAACCGGAAGCGAGTGGCGTAATTGCGCTGGCGCTGAAAACGTTAGCGCGACGCGATCCGTTGAACGCGACGCTATTGTGGCAACAAATAAAAAACACCGGACCGCTCACCACTGCGGATAGCGATGCGGTGCGCAAGGAAATTGGTCGCTGGCAGGTCGCGCAGTTAAGCTTCGATGCGCTGCCATGGCTGCAGCAATTCGATCCGAATGGTGAAGACGGTTATCTTGCCGAATGGCGCGCACGCCTGGCTCTGCGCGGCGGCGACTGGCCGCAAATCGAACACTTCATCGCGCAATTGCCGAGCGAGCTTACCCAAACCTCACGTTGGCAATATTGGCGTGCGCGTGCACTGGCCGCGCAAACCGATAACGACGAAAAACAAAAACAGGCGCAGGAAATTTTTAACCTGCTTGCGCGCGAACGCAGTTACTACGGTTTTCTGGCGGCAGATTGGCTGAAATCGCCGTATCAATTTAACGACCAGCGCACTGCTGCTTCGATCGCACCGGACACACTGCTGCAACAACCGGCAATTGCGCGCGCACGCGAATTTTATTTGCTCGGCGAAAACGCGAATGCACGTCGCGAATGGCTGTATGCCTCACGACAGCTGAGTGCCGCCGAAAAATCGAGTGCAGCGCTGCTGGCCGAGCAGTGGGGTTGGTACGATCAAACGATTCGCGCCGCCAATCAAATCGGCATCGTCAATGATTTACGCTTGCGATTTCCGGTCGGCTTTCGCGATGACATGCATCAGGCGGCGCAGACGACTGCATTGCCGCTGCCATGGTTATTCGCCATTACCCGCCAGGAAAGTGCTTTCATGCCCGACGCACGCTCGCCGGTCGGCGCGCTGGGACTCATGCAATTAATGCCGGACACCGCACGTCAGGTTGCGAAAGGTCAGCGCATGCGTATCAACACCGATCAATTGCTGCAGCCGGAAATTAATATCCGGCTCGGTAGTAATTATCTGCGTGAATTATTCGATCGCTATACCGGCAATCGCGTGCTCGCCACCGCAGCGTATAACGCTGGACCAAGCCGCATTAGCACACTGTTAAAAAATCAGGACGAAACATTACCTGTCGATGTCTGGATAGAAATATTGCCGTACCGCGAAACACGCGAGTACGTACAAAACGTGTTGGCGTTCGCGGTAATTTATGGCCAGCGCCTCGGGCAGCCGATACGTTTGCTGAATGCTACGGAACAGCAAATCACCGGCAATGCACCGTCGCCAATTATTAACGGTGGAAATAATTACAGCGATGCGCGCTGAAACACTGCCGTATAAAATAAAAATGTTATTCGAGCACGATTACTGGATCACCGACACTGATCGTACCGCTGCCGCGATGAATTAAATTTTGCCCAAAATATACCGCATTGCCGCGTCTTCGCAGTCGCGCTAACGCCTGTACCACGTATGGCTGCTTTTTTCCTGTCAGCGGATCGATCGACGGAATGACACAACGTGAACACGGCTTCACCACATCGAATTCAATCGAACCGATACGCAGCCGTCGCCATTGATCCTCCGCATACGGCACATCGCTATCGATCACGATATTAGGACGAAAGCGTTCGCTGCCGATCGGTTGCGGCAATGCGCGATTGAATTCGCGCAACGACGCTTCGGTAATCAATAAAATCGGAAAGCCATCGGCAAAAGAAACGCAATCACCCTGTTTTCCGTACGCCTGATCGATCAAGCGATTACTGTGATCGGGCATGTAGTGCAACCGCACCTCGATACCGAGATAACGCGTGAGCCAAGCCGCGGCGCTGTCACCCAGATCGCATGCTTGGACAGCATCGCGCCATACGGTAACCACCGTGGGCTTCGCGTCGATCGCGGCATCAATCCGCAACGGCGACATCGATGGCGTCGACAATGTCAGCACGGCACCCTGTATTGCGACGTCGATCAGACACATCGATGGATATTCACGTTGTGTCAAAAAACGCCCGCTGCTGTCGGTAATGATGTAACGACGATCGCCCTTAGGACCCAGCCGATCTATTTGCATGGATTGTTGTGCAATGGCGCGCAGCGATTTGACGGGGTAAATCGCCAGCTGAGTCACGCTAAATGACATAACAAATTAACCTTCAATTTTAAAAAAACACGAACATTCGGAATAAAAAAATTAAAAGTTGCTACACCGCTGCACGGCACCGCACAATCATCTCGCGCACGGCTCATCCAAGTTTCGAATTACAGAAAGTTAACGCTGAATTCTTGCAGCAGATGAGAAATCCACTAAGGTGTATTGCATATATTAAGAATAAGTTATCCGATGACTAGCAGTACACTCCTAGCACGCCAAGCAATCTATGACACGCATTTGCGCGTGCATGCCTATGAGTTGCTGTTTCGTGCCCATCAGGACGAAACCGCCAACGTCATCGATGGCGATCATGCCACCTCCACCGTTCTATTAAATGCGTTTACCGCGCTGTCAGTCGAAGAAATTCTGGAAGGCCGCCCGGCGTTCGTGAACTTCACACGCAATCTGCTCGATAACCCCCCGCCCATCGATGCCAGCCGGCTGGTGGTCGAAGTGCTTGAAAACATAACGATAGATGCGCCGACCATCGCTGCGCTGCGCAGCCTCAAGCAAGAGGGCTATACCATCGCGCTCGACGATTATGTGTATTGCGAGGGACACGAAGAGCTGATCGCGCTGGCCGATCTGGTAAAAGTTGATGTGCTGGCCAATTCGATGGAGCAAGTGCGCGCGCTGCTACAACGGCTAAAGCCTTACAACCTCGTACTGCTGGCGGAAAAGGTCGAAACGCAGGAAATGTTCGAAGCCTGCAAGCAACTCGGCTTCAAATTATTCCAAGGTTATTTTCTGGCACGCCCGCAAGTCGTCAAGGGACGGGTGCTGAAAAGTGATCAGCGCACCGTGCTGCAACTGATTTCAACGTTGCGCAACCCGGAGGCCGATTTCCACGAAATCGAGCAAATCATTCAAACCGACTCGGTGCTGACATTGAAAATGTTGCGCCTGGTCAATTCGGCGTTATTTCAACAGCGCCGCGAAATCACCTCGATTCGGCAGGCGCTGACCTTCCTCGGTATCAATAAAATTCGCAGTTGGGTGCATTTGCTATCGCTCAGCAAATTGGAAAACAAGCCCGCCGATCTATTTACTACCACGCTGGTGCGAGCCCGGTTCGGGCAACTGCTGGCCGAACAGGCGGTCAACGCCGGTTTACAAGGTGACAGCCAATTCACGATTGGCCTGCTGTCGACGCTCGACGCCTTCCTCGGCATGGAGCTGACCGAGATTCTGGACAGCATCACCGTGTCCGACGATATGCGTCAGGCCTTGGTGGAAAAAGCCGGCATTACCGGCCTATTGCTGGAGGTCGCGCTGGCCTACGAGCGCGCCGAGTTCGACGCGATCGATTGGCAACGCATGCGCGATCTTGGCCTCGATCCGCAAAAAATTCAGCAGGCCTACCTCGATAGCCTGCATTGGGCCGACGAAAATCTGCAGCTGCTTAAATAACGCCGCAACCCAGAAACTCCCGAGCCTGTTCGCTGTTAAACGGCCACTTCAACTCCGCATGGTCATGCAGACGCCGCAACACCGGAATCGACAACGCATAACGCGACAACAGCGCTTCGTCTTCACTGATATCGATGCATTCGATTTGGCACGTATCGTCGAATAGTGGCGCCAGCAGCGCCTCGGCCTGCTCACAAAGATGGCAGCCGAGGGTGCCGTATAAAACGAATAACTGCATGAGGACATCACTGAATGGATTCAATGCAAATCGTAGCCGCTTTCATTGTGCAGGACGACATCCAGCCCTTCGGTTTCGGCGTCGGCGCTAACGCGCAGGCCAATCGTCAAATCGATCAATTTGTAAATGACGAAGCTAATGGCCGCTGTGTATAGCAGTGTCGCGCCAATACCGGTGAGCTGCACCAGCAACTGACCGCCCATCGAATCGATCCCGCTCGCAAACCCGCGGCCACTGAATATGCCGAGATGCGGCGATGCAAATATCCCCGCGAGGAAAGTCCCGAGAATGCCGCCGACACCATGCACCGGGAAAACGTCAAGCGAATCGTCAATCTTCAGCACACGCTTGACCCCCAGCGTCGCATAGAAACAAACGACACCAGCCGCAACGCCGATAACCAGGGCTCCCGCCGGACCGACATAACCCGAAGCCGGCGTAATGGTGCCAAGACCGGCGACCAGGCCAGTCACCGCGCCAAGTACGCTGGGCTTGCCGAACTTCAGCCACTCGATACACAGCCACGTAAAGGCACCGGCTGATGCCGATAAATGAGTCACCAGCATCGCCATGCCGGCGCTGCCATCGGCCGCCAGCGCGCTGCCCGCGTTAAAGCCGTACCAGCCGACCCATAACATACCGGCGCCGGTCACAGTCATCGTCATGTTATGTGGCGGCATGGCGGTCTCGAGAAAACCGCGACGCGGGCCGATCACTAGCGCGCCTATCAGCGCGGCAACACCGGCAGTGATATGCACGACGGTGCCACCAGCAAAATCGAGCAATCCCATTTTGCCGAGCCAACCACCGCCCCACACCCAATGCGTAACAGGTATGTAAACCGCGAGCAGCCATAGCGCGGAAAACCACAACACCGCGGAGAATTTGATGCGCTCGGCGAAACCGCCAATCACCAGCGCCGGCGTGATAATCGCAAACGTCATTTGGAACATGACAAAAACGGTTTCCGGCAATGTGCCGCTGATGGAATCAACCCCGACGCCTGCCAACAGCGCTTTGCTAAAGTCACCCAGAAATGCATTGCCCGTGGAAAATGCGAGTGAATAACCGAGCACAAACCAAAGGATCGATGCGAGGCAGGCGATTGCAAAACACTGCATCATCACACTGAGGACATTTTTGCTGCGGACCAGTCCTGCATAAAACAACGCAAGTCCCGGCAGCGTCATAAACAGCACCAACGCAGTGGAGGTCAAAACCCAAGCACTATTGGCCCCATTAACAGCATCGGCGTGTGTTGTGCCGGCAAAGCTCAACAGCAGACTCGGTAGCCCCGTTTTCAATAGATTTTTTGCGCGTTGCCGCATTGCATTTCTCCTACCCAAGAAATAGAGCGCACCATAAATGAACCACAAAGATTTTTTTGGTGCATATCTGGTGGCGAGCCAGAAATTTATCGAATCGCCGTCGGTCTAAAAATTAAAATTTAAATTATTTATATTTCAATACATTAAATAATAAACCTCATCCACAGCACATCGTTAGCTCTTAGCAAATAAAGGTGCCATATCAGAGTTCGCAGCTATAGAGCAATATCCGTGCCCCAAGAGGCAGCTCTCGCTTTTATTTGGTGCAAAAATAATCAAGGGAATGACGGAGCCGAAACACCCCTGCGCGGCGTGCGGGATGTGTAATTTCTTCTATGCTAAGGGCATCAAAATTTCGGGCGATGCGGTACCTGATGCAAAAAATAGATGTAATCAAAATCTACCAGCGCAAAAGCGCGCTAGTGATCGATGACTTCCCGGATATGCGCGGCTCGATTCGCCGCATGCTGGTGAATTTCGGCATCGCGGATGTAGAAACCGCCACCAATGGCTCCGATGCCATCATGCAATGTGAAAATAAACACTTCGATATCATTTTGTGCGATTACAACCTCGGCGAAGGTAAGAACGGCCAGCAGATTCTCGAAGAATTGCGCTACCGCCGCCTGCTCAAACGCACGACTGCCTACATGATGATTACGGCCGAGACCACCAAGAGCATGGTGTTCGGCGCCCTCGAGTATCAGCCCGACGATTATTTAACCAAGCCATTTACGCAAACCGTTTTGCAAAAGCGGCTGGATCGACTGGTGTTGGAAAAAGAGGAGCTATTCGATATCAATCGTGCGGTCGACGATCAAGACTACGATCTTGCCATTGCGCTGTGCGACGAACATATCGCTGAGCGCAGCCGCTACGAACAAAAATGCTACCGCATCAAAGCGCGCTGCTTTCTGGAAAAACACCTGTTCCCCAAGGCGCGGGAAATTTATGAAGAAGTCCTCGATGACCGCCCGGTTGACTGGGCGCAAATCGGTCTGGGTCAATGCCTGATGGCGATGGGCGAGCTCGAAGCCGCCGAAGAAGTCTTCCAACAACTCATTCGTCAAAATTGTCTGTGCCTTGAAATTTACGATGCGCTGGCCGAAATCAAAACGCGGCGCGGCGACATCGAAGCTGCGCAGCAATTGCTCGAATATGCGAGTGAGGTTTCGCCGAATGCGATTTTGCGGCAGCAATTATTGGCGGAAATCAGCCAGAACAACGGCGATTTGGAACGTGCCGAAAAAGCGCATCGCAAAGTAGTACGGCTGGGCGCAAATTCCTGCTACGAATCGCCAGAAAATTATTTCAAACTCGCGCGCTGTATTTCATCGCAACTCAAGACGGGTGAGCAAAAAGACCGCAACCGCATCAATGATGTCGAGGAAGTCCTCGATCGTGCGCGCCGACGTTATCGCGACCGTCCCGAAGTACGCTTGCAATCCGACATTATCCATGCCGCTGCCTACGCCGACGCCGGACAGACCGATGAAAGTCGCAAGCGGTTGGAATCGGTCAGCGCCAGAATGCCGAAAGAGGAAAATATTGAAGACGCCGCTACGCCGTCGGTGCAGGTGATGCTCGACCTGGCGCGCTGCTACCGCGCGATGGGCGATAGCGATGGCGCGCAAAAAATTCTGCGCGAACTCGCGGAAAAACACCCGGACGACGAAGCGATCGGCGAGGCCATCGATCAGCTTTCGGAAGAACCGCTGTCGCGCAAGGGCAAGGACAAAGCAATCGACCTCAACCGGCGCGGCAAAGAATTGCTCAGCACCCAGAATTACTTGGAAGCGGTCGCGCTATTCGGCGAAGCGCTGCGTCACTATCCGAACAATCTGGCCGTCAAACTCAACTTGGTGCTGGCTCTGATTCGGCACATGAACACTAGCGGACCGAACGCTGAGCAATTACAGCGTTGCGAAAAAATTATTAATTCCGTCGATACGCTGACCGACGACCATCCATTGCACGAGCGCTTCCAATTATTGTGGGAGCATGTCGAAAATCTGCAGGAACAACTCGCCGAGAACAACGCCGATGCCGAATGACGTGCCATTTCCGATGATGCTGGCATCGTCGGTGCACGACATCAAAAATTCGCTCGGCATGCTATTGCATACCCTCGATTCCGTGATTGAAGCAACGCCCGAAGCCTCCGATCTGCAGCGCGCACAATTTGCGACGTTGCGCGGTGAAGCCGCGCGCATAAACAATTCGATGATTTATCTGCTCGGCCTGTATCGATTGCAGGAAAAACAATTACCGTTACAGATTCAGGAAATTTTTGTCGCAGATTTTCTTGAAGAGCAGATCGCCGCCAATGAACTGCTGTTTTCAATTCGGCGCTTACGCGTAATTTGCGACTGCGATGACGATATGCGCGCGTATTTCGATCCGACATTGATTGCCGGCGTACTCAACAATGTATTGGTGAATGCTTCGCGCTACGCGCACGACTCGATTGTATTGATCGCGCGGCCAAATGGTAAAAATGGTGTCATCATCGAAGTGCGCGACGATGGTCCAGGCTTTCCTGAAAAGATGCTGTCTACAAGCACAAGCGATACACAGCCGGATGAGTTCAACAACGACGATCGCGGCATCGACTTCAACAGCGGCAGCACCAGTCTCGGTTTGTATTTTGCTGCTCAGGTTGCCCATTTGCATCGCCGCGCTGAACAGCATGGACAAATCGAACTAACGAATATTCAGCCGCATGGAAGTTGTTTTCGGTTGATACTGCCCTAACCCCTGCCTGATGCATTGACAGCGTGCCGGCTCCGCTTCTATCGTGCGCCCGATTCGTAACGAGTGAACTGCAGTGACCGAGCAAGATTCCGCGAGTTATCTCGCCAAAAAAACCTTTTTCGACAGCCTGCTGACTATTTACGGACGCAAGCCGGTGCTGGAAGCATTGCAGGATCATTCGCTACCAATTTACTGTCTGCATCTCGCCGACAGCAATAAAGCCGGCGGCATTCTCGATGAAATCATAGCGCTGGCTTCGGCACGCAATATCCTCATCAAATATCACGGCAAAACCGAGCTCTCGCGAATTTCCAAAAATAGTCGCGAAGATCAAGGCGTCGCCGCCGATCTGCAATTGCAACGCTACCAGCGCTTGGATAATTTTCTTCGCGACCACCGCACGACGACGAATACAAAAATCATCGCGATCGATCGCATCACCAACCCACAAAATATTGGCATGTTGATTCGCTCCGCCGCTGCCGGTGGCGTCGATGCGGTATTGATTCCGGATAAAGGCAGTGCACCGCTATCGCCCCTGGTGATCAAGGCAAGCGCAGGCGCACTGTTCAAATGTCCGATTGTGCGGTGTGGTGAGTTGAGCGCGGGTTTGAAGCAGCTGCAACAGACGGGATTCACCGTCTACACATTGTCGCTACAAGCTGAGCTCGATGCCTTCAGCGATAAAAAAGCGTCGGCACGCGTTTACGTACTCGGCAATGAAACCGATGGGGTATCGAAAGAAATCGAGCAAATCGCCGACGCGTCGATTCGCATTCCCATGCATAACGGCGTCGAATCGCTCAATGTCGCGGTGACCGGCGCGCTGCTCGCCTATTACGGTTGAGACGCCGCTAAGCGGAATCGTTAGATTCCCAGCGTTTGGCGGCGGCACAATCGCTGGCGCGCGCATCAACCCAATGCACACCATTCTGTGTCGTTTCTTTCTTCCAGAATGGCGCGCGCGTTTTTAAATAATCCATGATGAATTCGCAGGCATCGAATGCAGCCCCGCGATGGCGACTCGATACGCCGACGAACACGATCTGCTCCCCGCGCTGCAATTCACCGATACGATGAATTACTCGCACGCCGAGCAACGGCCAGCGCTGCTGTGTTTGCTGCACAATCGCAGCGATACTTTTCTCCGTCATACCCGGGTAGTGTTCGAGATACAACGAAACGATACGCGAGTTCTCGTTGCTATCACTGACTGCACCGATTCCTTCACTGATGACACCGACATTTTCACTGACAACACCGATAAAAGTGGCAATCGCACCGGTGTGAGCACTTAGCGCGCGCAACCGCGTGGTCTCAACGCCAGTATCAAAATCTTCGATTTGCACGCTGACTTCATTCATATTCAGCCTCCAGTGACCGGAGGAAAAAACGCGACCTCATCGCCGTTGTGCAACTCGCTGGTGTGCTCGGCGACTTCCTGATTGACCGCGACAATGACATTCGGTGCGCATAACACTTCGGCCCAAACATCGCCATTTTTTGCCACCAAATGTTCGAGCAACTGCGCGACGCTATCGGCACGCTCGATCGTCAATTGCGCAACGCCGAGCTGTTCGCGAATTCTCGCAAAAAATAATACGTTGATCATGATGCACTCGCGGACCAATCACCGGATTTCCCGCCGCGCTTTTCCAGCAACCGCACGCTGCGGATTTCCATACCCTTATCGACCGCTTTGCACATATCGTAAATCGTCAGCGCAGCAATACTGGCCGCAGTCAGGGCTTCCATTTCGACACCGGTTTGACCCGCAAGCTTGCACGTGGCGCGAATGACGACACAGTGATTATTCAAATCGGGCTCGCATTCAACGGCCACCGCCGACAGCATTAGCGGATGGCACAGCGGAATCAGCTCCGCGCATTTTTTTGCGGCCTGAATGCCCGCAATACGCGCCACCGCCAGCACATCGCCCTTGTGGTGAGCGCCATCGACGATCATCTGCAGCGTTTTTGCTTGCATCACAATGCGTGCTTCCGCCACCGCAGTGCGCGCAGTGATTTGTTTATCGGTGACGTCAACCATGCGCGCACGGCCTTCGGCGTCAAGATGAGTGAATTTCGCAGACATATTCGAGGTATTTCCATCGCAGGGAAATGTTGCAGGAAAACATAGTCTGCGCTGTCGAGACGACGCCGGCAACTGCAGCAATTCAATCGCTATTTATGCTCTGACGAATACGGTAAGGACAACCGCTGCGATCACGAATGCAACCGGAAAGCCGACCATCAAACCAAAGCGATCGACACCGCTGTCGCCAACCACTACTACATAGCTATCGCTACCATGGCGACGCCGATCGATGCCGCGATGATCTGTCGTAGCACCGACATCACAAATACGGCGCTCCTCGCCAGAACGTCGATTCAAACCCAGATAGGTAGACATGGCGACCTCCTATTGTTGAATGGACTTACGGCAATATTATAAACAACGCTGTGCGGCCGCCTTCGACTGAAGGTCTCTATTAAAAAATGCCTTTAGCGGTTCCGGTAGTAATGCAACTTCACCCCTTGGTAGAACCGTTAGAGATGTCGCAGAATAAGCGCCCCAACGACAGTAGCCTTGGAGCGAGAAGATGGAATATTTGCATACGATGGTGCGTGTCAGCGATCTCGAGCGCTCGTTACATTTTTATCGTGACTTGCTGGGCCTGCTCGAAATTTCGCGACAGGATAATGAGCAAGGCCGTTATACGCTGATTTTTCTCGCGGCTCCCGGCGATGCGGAAAAAGCGCGTGCAAACAAAGCGCCATTGGTGGAGCTCACCTATAACTGGGACACCGAAGATTACGGTGGCGCGCGCAATTTCGGCCATCTGGCGTATCGCGTCGATAATATTTATGCAACCTGCCAACGCCTGCTCGACGGCGGCGTCACAATCAATCGACCGCCGCGCGATGGGCACATGGCATTCGTGCGCTCGCCCGACAATATTTCGATCGAACTGCTGCAGAAAAACGGTTCATTGCCGCCGCAGGAACCTTGGCAGTCGATGCCAAATACTGGCAAATGGTGATCATCTAGTAGACGTCGATGAGGTCGTGACGTAAAAAACTCGACCAATAAAAAACCCGGCCTGAGAGCCGGGTTTTTTATTGCATCAACGCTTAGCGAAAACTGGCGTTAATATTTTGCAGCACATTATTGCCGGGGCAGAGCTCTTTTTCCTGCAACGAGCGCAGCGGCTTGTGCACGGTCCCGATGGTTTCGTGCAGATCGGTCGGCTCTTTATCCATGTACAACAGCCCCGTCAGAATTTTGCCTTCCGCCTTATATTCCTGAATCAGATCGAGCGCCGAGCGCCGATTGTGAATATCGAGCTTCTCGTCAATCTTGTGCAAATGAATCACCGAGCCGTCGTGCAATGTGACTTCCTGCGATGAACCGGCCTGATAGCTGGTGGTGATTTCCTTGCGCATCGGTACGAAATCGACGGTGCCCGTCGCTTCAAGATGATCACGCACGAATTCGTACGATTTGGTCGAACCAGGATTGTTGTTGAATGTTACGCACGGCGAAATCACATCGATGAATGCAAAGCCCGGATGCGAAATCGCCGCTTTCAATAACGGCACCAATTGCTCTTTGTCGCCAGAAAAACTGCGCGCGACAAAGCTCGCGCCCAGTTGCAGCGCCATCGCCACGAGATCGATCGCTTCGAATGGATTCGCGTCGCCTTTTTTGCTTTTCGAGCCCGCATCGGCGGTTGCCGAATCCTGACCTTTGGTCAAACCGTAGCAGCCGTTGTTCTCGACGATATAAGTCATGTTCAAACTGCGACGCACCGCGTGCACGAACTGGCCCATGCCGATCGACGCAGTATCGCCGTCGCCGGACACGCCGATGTAAATCAAATCGCGATTGGCCATATTGGCGCCGGTCACCACCGATGGCATACGCCCGTGCACAGAATTGAACCCGTGCGAATTACCGAGGAAATAGGTCGGCGTTTTCGACGAGCAGCCAATACCGGACATCTTCGCGACTTTATGCGGCTCGATCGACAATTCGAAACAGGCTTGCACGATTGCGGCGCTGATCGAGTCGTGACCGCAACCAGCGCACAGCGTCGACAGCGAGCCTTCATAATTTTTCTTGGTGTAGCCAAGCTCGTTAACCGGCAGTTCCGGGTGACGAAAATTGGGCTTCATATACGTCATGATTTGCGCTCCGCTTTCTGGCCAGCCTGACGACGCAGCGGCGTGACATTGGCAGACTGTAAATAATCGGCGATCTTGCCTTGAATATAGCGAGCCGTAATCGGCATACCGTCGTAATTCAATAAAGCGACGAGTTTCGACGGATTGATTTCGCATTCGTTAATCAATAGCGAACGCATCTGCCCATCGCGGTTCTGCTCGACCATAAATACGGTGTCGTGCTGCGCGATAAAATCCTCCACATCGCGATTGAACGGGAACGCCTTCACCCGCAACATATCGACATCAATATTGTTGTCATCGCGCAGATGATCGACCGCTTCCAGCGTCGCAGCTTGCGAGGTGCCGAAATAAATCACACCGATATTGCTGCCATGTTCGGCGTTGATAATTTCTGGCGCCGGCACATAGCTCTTCGCGGTTTCCCACTTCTTCAGCAAACGCTCCATGTTGCGCACGTAGGCCGCACCGTCTTCGGTATAAACAGCGTATTCATCGCGCGACGTGCCGCGTGTGAAGAAGCTGCCCTTGGTCGCATGCGTGCCGGGATAAGTGCGATAGCAAATGCCGTCGTCATCGACATCGAGGTAACGACCGAAGCGCTCGGGCATTGTTTCGAGTTGCTCGGCGGTGAACACTTTGCCGCGGTCATACGCACGTGCATCGTCCCACACTAGCGGCTCGGACATCGTGTCGTTCATGCCGAGGTCGAGATCGGTGAGCAAAATCACCGGCGTTTGCAGCCGCTCGGCCAAATCGAACGCACTGGCGGTCATTTCAAAGCATTCTTTCGGCGTCGACGGGAACAGCAGCACATGTTTGGTATCGCCGTGCGAAGCGTACGCGCACTCGAACACGTCGGATTGCTGAGTGCGCGTCGGCATGCCGGTCGATGGACCGGTACGCTGTACGTCGATCAATACCGCAGGAATTTCGGCGAAATAAGCGAGGCCGAGAAATTCATTCATCAACGACACGCCAGGACCGCTGGTCGCGGTGAACGAACGTGCGCCGTTCCAGTTCGCGCCGATCACCATGCCGATAGCCGCGAGTTCGTCTTCGGCCTGCACGATGGCGAAATTCTGCTTACCACTCGCCGGGCACACACGCAGACGACGCGCGTACATTTCGTAAGCGTCGACAACAGAGGTCGACGGCGTAATCGGATACCACGCGGCGACGGTAGCACCGCCATAAATTGCACCGAGACCGCATGCGGTATTGCCGTCGATCAGAATCGCATCACCAACGATATTGCGACGCTCCAGACGAATACCGAGCGGGCATTCGAAATGCTCGCGGGCGTAATGGAAACCGAGTTCGAGCGCATGCACGTTCGGTGCAATCAGTTTTTCTTTGCCGTTGAACTGATCGGCGATCAGATCGGTCAGCACCTTGAATTCGATATCTAACAGTGCCGCTAAGGCGCCAACATAAATCACGTTCTTGAACAATTGCCGCTGGCGCGGATCACTGTATTCCTGGCGGCAAATTTCGGTCAGCGGAACGCCGATGAAATTAATATCGCGGCGCATCAAACGCAGATCGAGCGCCTTGGTGTTGTCATACAGAAAATAACCGCCCGGCTCGACGTCCTGAATATCCTTCGCCATGCTCTGCGGATTTACGCAGACCATGAAATCGATACCGCCGCGACGGCCGATATAGCCTTTCTCGCTGACCCGCACTTCGTACCAGGTGGGCAGCCCTTGAATATTCGATGGGAAAATATTTTTGGGACTGACCGGAATTCCCATGCGGAAAATTGATTTTGCAAACAGGTTGTTGGCACTGGCCGAGCCGGTACCGTTGACGTTCGCAAAGCGGATAACAAAATCATTAACGGACGCAATTCGACTCACGTGCGCTGCCTCTTTACTCATGTGACTTGCCCCGCTTTGGAAACCTGATAAAGAAATTTCTGCATATCCCAGGCGCCGGTCGGGCAACGCTCGGCACACAACCCGCAATGCAGACAAACGTCTTCGTCTTTCACCAGCACGCGCTTGGTAGCGAGATCGGCGGAGACATAAATATCCTGCGCGAGATTATTCGCCGGCGCGCGCAGCGTTTCGCGCAACACGGATTCCTCGGCATTCGGCACAAACGAAATGCATTCGGTCGGACAAATATCCGCACACGCATCGCACTCGATACAGCGCGACGGCGTGAATACCGTTTGGATATCGCAGTTCAAACAGCGCTGGGCTTCCTTGATGGCGGTTTCGATATCGAAGCCAAGCTCCACTTCCAGCTTGCGATCGGTGAGTGCGGATTTCACTTCGGCATGCGGCACCGCATAACGTTTGTCGTCCTCGACCTTGCTGTCGTAACTCCACTCGTGCACGCCCATCTTTTGACTGATCAGCGTGACGCCAGGCGCCGGGCGTTTGTGGACGTCCTCGCCGCGGCAGAACAAATCGATCGATACCGCCGCCTGATGACCGTGCGCGACTGCAGTGATGACATTTTTCGGACCGAATGCCGAGTCACCGCCGAAGAACACTTTGGAATTGGTCGATTGGAACGTTACTTCGTCGACCACCGGCATATCCCATTTGCCGAAATCGAGGCCGATATCGCGCTCGATCCACGGAAATGAGTTTTCCTGACCGACTGCGATCAATACGTCATCGCATTCGAAAAACACATGGTCTTCGCCAGTCGGCACCAGCGAACGCTTGCCGTTGCTGTCGTACACCGCTTTCACTTTTTCGAAGGTGATGCCTTTGAGCTTGCCGTCCTCGACCACGAATTTCACCGGCACATGGTTTTCATGCATCGGCACGCCTTCGCGCTCGGCATCTTGGATTTCCCACGGCGACGCTTTCATTTCGGAACGCGGGCTGCGCACCACGACTTGCACGCTGTCGCCGCCGAGACGCAGCGACGTGCGACAACAATCCATCGCAGTATTACCGCCACCGAGTACGACCACTTTTTTGCCGATCTTGGTGATATGACCGAACGCAACACTCGACAGCCAATCGATACCGATATGGATATTTGCCGCGCCTTCTTCTCGGCCCGGAATCACGAGATCGCGGCCGCGCGGTGCGCCAGTGCCGACGAATACCGCGTCATAGCCTTTGTCGAGTACGCCTTTCAGACTGTCGACATAAGTATTGAAATGGGTAACGACGCCCATATCGAGGATGTAACCCACCTCTTCGTTGAGCACCTGTTCCGGCAACCGGAACGAGGGGATCTGACTGCGCATGAAACCGCCGCCAGCATTTTGATCGTCGTACAAATCGATCTGGTAACCGAGCGGCATCAGATCGCGGCAAACGGTCAGCGCAGCTGGGCCGCCGCCGATACAAGCGACGCGCTTACCATTCTTCTTGGCGGGAATTTGCGGCAACCGATCGCGAATGTCAGTTTTGAAATCCGCGGCGACGCGCTTCAAACGACAGATAGCGACCGGTTGTTCCTCGATACGGCCGCGACGGCACGCCGGCTCGCAGGGACGATCGCAGGTACGGCCGAGCACGCCGGGGAATACATTCGATTCCCAATTGATCATGTATGCATCGGCATAACGGCCGGCGGAAATCAGGCGAATGTATTCCGGAACCGGTGTATGCGCCGGACAGGCGTACTGACAATCGACGACTTTATGAAAATATTCTGGATTGGCACTATCTGTTGGTTTCAAGACAAGGTTCCTGTTGGTTTTAAGACAAGGTTCCTGTTGGTTTTAAGACAAGGTCTCACGCGCGTGAACAAGCTCATTTAGATGCAGCGCTGCCAACATTCGAGCAATACCAAAAGACATCGCGGAATTGGCTGAAAGCAGCGCACACAAATCTTATAAATTAGAGCACACAAGCCCTGGAAATTCAGCCCCTCAAATGGAGGAGGCATCGAATAAATCAGCGAATTTAATCAACCTCTTACGCGACAACTTCCGTCATCAGCGATGTAGGAATAGACCTTGAACAAATGGAAACGTTTACAGCTCGAGCTTATCGAGCATGGCTAAAAACGCCGCCTCATCGATAACGCGCACACCCAGTGTTTCGGCATCTGCAAGTTTGGAACCGGCGCCCGGTCCAGCCACCACGCAATGCGTCTTCTTCGACACGCTGCCGGACACTTTGGCGCCAAGCAATTGTAGGCGCTGCTTGGCCTCATCGCGCGACATCGCTTCGAGTGTGCCCGTCAACACATACGTTTCGCCCGCCAGCGGTAGCGCTGCATTCGAGCGCGCCGCAATGGCTGGCCAGCGTATGCCTGCATCCAGCAGTCGCTGAATAACGTCGCGATTGCGCGTCGTTGCGAAGAAATCGACCATGTGTTGCGCAACCACGGGGCCGACATCGGGCACGCGTTGCAATGCTTCCATGTCGGCCGCCATGATCGCCTGCAGGTCGCCGAAGTAATTCGCCAATGCCAGCGCGGTCGCTTCGCCGACTTCGCGAATCCCGAGCGCAAACAGAAAGCGCGGCAGTGTTGTCTGTTTACTTTTTTCGAGCGCGGCCAGCAGATTTGCCGCGGATTTTTCGCCCATACGCTCGAGTGCGGACAACGTCGCGAGATCGAGCCGGTACAGATCCGCGACGGAATTCACCTGTTTTTGCTCGACAAGCTGTTCCACTAATTTGTCGCCGAGACCCTCGATATCCATCGCGCGCCGATGCGCAAAATGGCGGACGGATTCCTTTAATTGCGCGGCGCAAACCAGACCGCCGGTGCAGCGAATTACCGCCTCGCCCTCGATGCGCTCCACCGGCGATCCGCATACCGGACAAGCGGAGGGGAACTGGATCGGTCGTGCCGTGGCGGGCCGCTGCTCAAGCACCACTTGCACGATCTGCGGAATGACATCGCCGGCCCGGCGCACGATCACCTTGTCGCCGATTTGAATACCGAGACGCTCGATTTCATCGGCGTTATGCAGGGTCGCATTGCTGACCGTGACACCGCCAACAAACACCGGTTGCAACCGCGCAGTAGGCGTAATGGCGCCGGTGCGGCCAACTTGAAAATCGACATCAAGTAATTCGGTGAATTGCTCTTGCGGCGGATATTTATGCGCGACCGCCCAGCGCGGCTCGCGCGACCGAAACCCAAGCTGTCGCTGCTGCGCAAGCGAATTGACTTTGTAGACCACACCATCGATATCGAACGGCAATGCATCGCGACGCGTGCCGATGTCGCGATAATAAGCCGCCAGCCCGGCCGGTCCTGCCGACACCGTACGTAAGCCGAATACCGGAAAGCCCAGTTTTTCTATATGCGCGAGCAGATCGTCATGTGTGGTACCCAGTGCAATACCGACCACTTCACCGATGCCATACGCATAGAATGACAACGGTCGCTGCGCAGTGATGCGCGAATCGAGTTGACGTAAACAGCCAGCTGCCGCATTGCGCGGATTCACGAAAATTTTGCCATCGGTCGCCCGCTGCTGCGCATTCAATGCTTCGAAGTCGGCGCGCTTCATCAGCACTTCACCGCGCACCTCAAGCACTGCGGCAGTGGTGGGAATACGCAACGGAATTGAGCGAATCGTGCGCACATTCGGCGTGACATCTTCGCCGACCTCGCCATTGCCGCGTGTCGCCGCCTGCACCAGCAAACCGTTTTCGTAGCGCAGATTGATCGCCAGGCCATCGAATTTCACTTCCGCCGAATACGCCACCGGCGCACCGTCTTGGTTGAGCTCAAGCTCACGCCGAATGCGCGCGTCGAACACATCCACCGCCGCTTCGTTGGTATCGGTTTCGGTAAGAATCGACAGCATCGGCACCGCGTGTCGCACCGCCGGCAAATCCGAACGTGGCGGCGCACCGACGCGTTGCGTCGGCGAATCGGTGGTCAGAAATTGCGGATTTTGTTCTTCCAGTTGGCGCAGCTCAAGCAAGAGCCGATCGTATTCCGCATCGGGAATCGAAGGCTCATCGAGCACGTAATAGCGGTAGTTGTGCGCATTCAGCTTGTCGCGCAATTTGCGCATGCGCTGTTCGACGGCGGCAGGAGAGGACATAGAAATTCCGTCGGCAGAATTGGTGTTATCGATAATCAGAGTTGAAGCGTGAGCTGCTTGCGCTCGAAATCGCGGATGCGTTGGCGACAATGTTCGATGGTCTGTGCCGTCATGACGCTATGCGCATCGTCGCGCAACTCGGCGTGCAGGTGGCGCACCAGCACCTGCGCCGTTTCCACCATGTAGTTGAACGCGGTGACTGGTTTTTCCGGCCCCGGCAATGCCAAAAAGAAACTGACGCCGGGCGTGCTGAAATTATCGATGGCATCGAGATTAAAACTACCGGGCTCGACCAGATTCGCCACGCTGAATTGCACCGGGCCTTTGCCATTGGCTTTTTCATAGCGATGGAAAATATTCATTTTGCCGAAACGACAATCGCAGGCGAGCAGCAACTGCAACAGATCAGGGCCTTTAAAGCCCTGCTCGTCCTTACTCAATACGTTGATGATGAGCACTTCTTGCGGAGCGGCGGCAGCTATCGCGTCATCGGTGCGCGGTTGTTCCGGCAAACTGCGTTTAAAAAAGGAGCTGCGTTCGACCCGCGCCGGTTCGACAATAATCGATTCAAGCTCGGGCTCATCTTCGAGTGGTGGCGGCAATTCAGCGGCCACCGGTTCGGCAATTTCTTCTGGCTCGCTAAGCACCGGCTCAATGCGTTCGACTGGTGTCAGCGGCTCGGCTTCGATGTTAATTTCCGGCTCAGGCTCAGCCGGCGCCACACTGACCGGTTCAATTAATACCGGCACCGATTCACGCAGCTGCAAATCATCGCGACTGCGCTTCGCGATAACGCGTGCACCGCCGTTCGGTAATTCATGATTAGTGGTGGCGACGTCGTCGACCGGATGAGATGGCTGGTTGAAGACCTGCCTGGACAGCGATACGCGAATGCGATTGCTGCGTTCATTGCGCACGCGTCGATAGCCATCGAGAAATACTGCGACAATCAACAGTACCCCGACAATAATCGTCCACTCTCTTACGCTGAACTCCATAGCGGTTTGTTTACCCCCACCGTAACGGCTTCTATGTACGTTTGTTTTATGGATGACAGCGGCGCTGTATTGTTCCACGCGCCCACGCAAATATCCATATTGAATCTACGAGGTAGCCATCTCCGCCGCTTCCTCGATATCTACCGTTACCAAGCGCGATACACCCGGTTCATGCATCGTCACGCCCATCAATTGTTCGGCAATTTCCATCGCGATTTTATTGTGCGTGATGTAAATGAACTGCACCTGCGACGACATCTCTTTCACCATGCGTGCATAGCGACCGACGTTCACATCATCGAGCGGCGCATCGACTTCGTCGAGCATGCAGAAAGGCGCCGGATTCAAGCGGAAAATCGAGAACACCAGCGCAATCGCGGTCAATGCTTTTTCGCCGCCCGATAACAGATGAATCGTGCTGTTTCGTTTGCCAGGCGGACGCGCCATGATCGTGATGCCGGTATCGAGTAAATCGTCGCCGGTCATCTCAAGATAGGCGTGCCCACCACCAAATACTTTCGGGAACAACTCGCCAAGCCCTTGGTTAACCTGATCGAATGTGGCCTGGAAGCGCGCGCGCGTTTCCTTATCGATGCGACGAATCGCATTTTCCAACGTGGTCAATGCTTCGACCAGATCGTTGTTCTGCGCATCGAGATAATGTTTGCGCTCGGATTGCACTTTGTATTCATCAATCGCCGCGAGGTTAATCGGGCCTAGCCGCGCCACTTTACGACCGCACGATTCGAGATTTTCGGCCCACTCCGCTTCGCTGGCGCTCTCCGGCAAATTCGCCAATACCGCATCGAGATCGAACTGGCTTTCGATTAACTGCTCCTGCAACGTACGCCGACGCACCACCAAATCCTGAGTTTCCAGGCGCATTTTTTCCAGTTCGGAGCGCGCTTCCTGCGCACGCTGTTCGATGCTGTGGCGCGATTGTTCGGCTTGCCGCAACGCGTGTTCTACCGCATCGAGTTCGCGCCGCGCTTCGCTCAGTTCGCCTTCGACGCCGAGCCGTTTTTCCAGCAGCGCCTCGAGCTCCATCTTCTGTTCTTCGACCGGCTCTTCGGACGCCGCCATATCCTCTTTCAGCACCAGCTGACGCTCTTCGAGCTGTTGCACTTGATTGTGCGTGCGCTCGATGCCTGACGCGGTCGAATCCAATTGCGAGCGCAATGTCTGTTCGCGAATCGCCAGCTGATGCGCACGATCGCGTTCGTTGCGCGCTCGCTCGCGTGACGAATCGAGCAGCTGTCGATTGTTGTCGCGGGCGCGCAGCATGTCTTCGCGGGCAACCGAATCCGACTGCATGCTGTCGATCGCTTCTTGCAGTAATAATCGAGCTTCGCCGAGATTTTCCTCTTCGATGCGAAATTGTTCGCGGCTTTCATCGATCTCGCGATTCAGGCGCTCGCGGCGCTGCGCCGTCTGCTCGATGCGCACCTGCTTGGCGCTCAGTTCCGAGCGCAACTCGCCGTGACTGCGATTGAGCTGTTGAAGCTCGCGCTGCAATTCGTCGCGACGCTGCTCGCCGCTGCGCAAACGCTCGCGCACGCTCGTTACTTTTTCCGCCAGCGCTTCGATATTTTCCTCAGCGGCAGCAATCGCCGGTTCGAGCTCGATTAACTCCTGTTGCCGTGCAAGCACGCCGCTCTGTGCATCATCAGCGCGCGCCACCCGCAGCCAGTTCGGACCAAACCACAAACCGTCGCGCGTGATAATCGATTCGTGCGCCGCCAATTGCGAACGCTGCGCCAGTGCCGCATCGGTGCTATCGGCGCAGTAAATGCCGGCGAGTAGACTGTTGACGGCGGCATCGCCGCCAACGTGATCGAGTAAATGCTTTCGCACACCCGCCACCGCTGAAGGAGTTACCGCTTGCGTATCCAGTAACGTCACGCGGCCTTTGCTGATTTGAGCGGCGGAATTGATCAGCTCAGCGAAACTATCGACGCACACTGCCTGCAGTTTTTCGCCAAGCACTGTTTCCACCGCTGCCTGCCAGCCATCGCTGACCTGCAATTTTTCGGCAAGGCGCGCGCGACCGCTCAATCCGTGTTGCTTCAGCCATTCATTGATAACGCCGCCCTGCTGTCCCAGCGCGGCCTGCTGCAGCGCTTCGAGCGATGCACGGCGACCGCGCTTGCTTTGCAGATCGCCGCGCAGACGATCGAGTTCGGCGTTGTCGCGCTGAATCGCATCGCGTTGAGCTTCAATTTCTGCGAGCAGGGCATCGACCGCGTGCTGTTTTTCTTCAACCTGCAACTCGAGCTCGGCGAGCTGTTCATTCAGCAGCTCGACGTCATCGCTACCGGTGTCGGCGCCGAGACTGGTTTTTTCTGCTTCGAGTTTGGCGACGCGCTCTTGAAAACGGCGCAGCGCCTGATCCAGATGCTGAATACGCGATTGTTGCACTTCGGCCTGCTGGCGCGGTGTGGCGGCTCGCTGGTTGAAATCATCCCATTGCTGCTGCCATTCCTGCATCGCCTGTTCGGCAGCGAGCAACTGCGCCGCGGATTCTTCGGCGGTGGCTTCGGTCAATTCCAGTTCGGGCTGAATCGTTTCGAGCTCAGCGCGCCATTCGGTTTGCTTCTGCGCATCGGATTGCAGATGCTCACGCGCTTGCGCGAGATCACGCTCAGCGCGCAACAGATCTTCGCGCAGCTGACGCGCACGTTCTTGCTGGTGATGAATGCTTTGTTCGGCGCGGGCGATTTCGGCACCGAGTGCGTAGTAGCGCCCTTGTACTTCGTTGAAACGATCGTTTAGCTCGCTGTGGCCATCGCGATGTTTTTCAATCGAAGCATCGATCGCGCGCTGCTCGGCGATCACCGCTTCGAGCCGCACTTCGAGTTCTGCGATCTGGCGTTCGCGCTGAGTCACTTCGACATCGAGATGCTTCCACTGCAACGCCTGCAATTGTGCTTTCAGCAGACGCTCTTCTTTTTTTAACTCGGTGTAGCGTTCGGCCGCCTGCGCCTGCCGTTGCAGATGCTGCAACTGACGTTCAAGTTCGTCGCGCAAGTCGGTGAGGCGTTCGAGGTTTTCCTGGGTGCGGCGCATCCGGTTTTCGGTTTCGCGACGACGCTCTTTGTATTTGGAGATACCAGCTGCTTCCTCGATGAAAATCCGCAGCTCATCGGGTTTCGCCTCGATCAGTTTCGAAATCATGCCCTGTTCGATGATCGCGTAACTGCGTGGGCCGAGGCCGGTGCCGAGAAAAATATCGGTGATATCGCGGCGGCGGCATTTCTGCCCGTTCAGGAAATAATCGGACATGCCATCGCGCGAGACTTTGCGCTTGATCGAAATTTCCGCGAAGGCAGCGTATTCGCCACCGAGACCGCCGTCGGCATTGTCGAACACTAGCTCGATCGAGGCCTGCCCCACCGGTTTGCGATTGATCGAACCGTTGAAGATGACGTCAATCATCGATTCGCCGCGCAAGTTCTTCGCCGAGCTTTCGCCCATTACCCAGCGCACGGCATCGATCACGTTCGACTTGCCGCAACCGTTCGGGCCGACAATCGCCGCCAGGTTGCTGGGGAAATTCACGGTGGTCGGATCAACAAATGATTTGAAGCCGGCCAGCTTGATGCATTTCAATCGCATAGAACTTTAAAACTCTTGTCTAGTTTTTTGATTTTCTTATTATTTTGCGAGGAATTCGACAAACGATGGAGCACCCGCGAGCGCTCATGGCCGCGTAGTGTATCGGGTTTGGAAAGCAGACACTACGGTTGCGGGAAACTGTCGTTCGAGGCGGACAGCGGCACCGTTTACAGCTTGCGATCGATCGTCAAAACGACCTTTTGCACACTGCCATCGAGCGTCAGGCTGCCGCTGGCACCTTCGAGATCGCCCGGCATGCCGCGCACCTGCCCGGATGCAGTGATGCGCGCAACCACCTCGACTTGCTTGAAGCTCGATAGATTCATGCCCTCGGCCATCGCCATTGAATCGTCCAAAGTGACTTCCAGCGGTAGCTTCGACGGATCGAGACGCGCTACCGCCAACGGCATCGGCGGGCCACCGACGGCCCGGGCGAATACAAACAGCACACCTTGTAGCGGAACGGCAGCCGCCAACTCGGGAGACAACGCCACAGTGACGTCGATGCGCGGACCAGCCACCTCGTCTCCACCAAGCGCCTCTTTCGCCTGCGCAATACCGCGCTCGATGAATACCGCGCTCGGCGCACCCGGTGGCAGCAAGCGCGCGAGATGACGCCAGTGTTTCAGCGCTGTCGCGTAGTCCTTGTTTTCAAAGGCGGCGATGCCCAGTAACCCGAGCGCCGTGCTCTGATTCGGATCGAGCTGCAACGCGCGCTGCGCCTGTGCGACCACTTCGTCCGTCAGTTGGCGATCGTTCGCCAGATATTGCGCCTGCGCGTACTGCGCCACGATCGCCGCGTCCTCAGGATACTTTTGCAGCAGCAATCGATATTGCGTCGCGGCTTCGGCGTAGCGTCCGAATTCGGTATCGAGCCGCGCCAGCATGAAACGACGGCGACCATCGCTGTCGTCGCGTTGCGCGAGTCGCTGTTCCAACGCTTTGCGCAACGCTTCCAATGTGTCGCGATTATTCACACCGTTGTGTATTTCACGTTCGCTTTGTTCGAGCAACTGCTGAATCCGCCAATCGCTCCAACTGCCGAAGTGAAAGTAAAACGCAGCCGCACCGAACGGGATCAATAACGCTATCGCCACCAAGCCCATACGCCCACGCCGCGTTGCCGCAACGCCGCCGGCAACATCCGCTTCTTGCAGCAGCTGGCGCTGTTGCTCGAGTTTCAGCTCGCGATAATCGGCTTCGTCCAACAAGCCGTCGGCACGCTCGCGATCGAGCTCGGCCAGACGCGTTTTAGCAATGGCAATCGCCGCCGCGCGCCGATCGCCAACATCGCGCCGGTTGCGTAACGCTAACGGTGCCAATACAAACAACATTGCCAACACCGTCAACAGCGCGGCACCGATCCAAAAATTCACGCGGTTTTTTCTCCAGAATTTTTATCGTTTTCTTGCAACAGCTGCCCTAGCCGAACACGCTCTGCATCCGTCAACTCACTCGCCACACTGATCGCGGCGCTACGACGGCGCGCGATCACTATCAATACCATCACGCCGATGATGAGAAATCCGATGGGAGCCAGCCACAGGAAAGCGGTTTTTTTATCGAATGGCGGATCGTACAAAATAAATTCGCCGTAACGCGCGACCATGAAATCGATAATCTCGCGATCACTTTTTCCCTCTTGCAACAAACGTCGCAATTCATGCCGTAAATCGCTGGCAATCGGCGCGTCGGAACCGGCGAGGTTTTGGTTCTGGCATTTCGGGCAACGCATCTCTTCGATGAAATGCTGATAGCGCGCACGCTGCGATTCATTATCGAATTCATACGGATCAATTGCGGCGTGTACGAATAACGCCGTCAGCGAAAAAAGAATGAGTAAGAAATAACGCATCACTTAGGTGCCCTGTTGTTCGCGCTGGAGCCGCGCTATCAATGGACCGATGGTTTCATTCCAGACACGATCATCGAGCGGACCCTGATAACGCAGCCGTACCACACCGCGCGCATCGATCACATAAGTTTCGGGCGCGCCGGTAACGCCGAGATCGAGCCCGAATTTACCGGCGCGATCATCGAGCACCGCCACATACGGATTGCCCTTTGTTTGCAGCCATTGCTTCGCCTTCTCGGGCTCATCCTTGTAATCAACACCGAGAATAGTCACACCTTGCTGCGCGAATTTCACCAGATAGGGATGTTCGTAATGACAAGTCGGGCACCACGTCGCCCACACATTAATCAGCGCAATTTTATTTTTCAGAATCGATGAATCGATGGGCGCGCCGGTTTGCAGATCGGGCAAACTAAATACCGGCAATGGTTTATCCAGCAATGCCGACGGCATATTTTGCGGATCGTAATCGCCGCTGCCGATTTGTTTTTGCACGACGAAAAAAAATAGCGCGAGCCCAATAAACACAAACAACGGAATAAATAATTTCAAGCGTTGCATATCAGTTCTCGATGACCGCGCTTAATTGACCGCGGCGATGGAATCGCGCGGCACCGTTGCGGCGCGCTGCAAACGATAGCGCTTATCTGCGGCCGCCAGCGCACCGCCGATCGCCATCAACAATCCGCCCAACCAAATCCAACGCACGAACGGTTTGTAGTGAATCCGCACCGCCCACGCGCCCCCTTCCAACGGCTCGCCGAGTGCGACGTATAAATCGCGAAACAATCCCGCATCGATAGATGCTTCGGTCATCACCTGATCGCGTCGCGCGTTGTAGCGGCGTTTTTCCGGATGCAGTTGGGCGAGCTGATTGCCATTGCGTGTGACCACGATGGTGCCGCGCTCAGCGACATAATTCGGTCCCCGTATCGCCGAGGTGCCGGCGAATTCAAAATCGTAACCGGCGACGTGCGTCGATTCGCCGACCGCAAGGCGGATATCGCGCTCCTGCGTGTACGTTGTCGTCAAACCCACGCCAATGACGCTCACGGCGAAACCAATATGCGCAATCAACATGCCGAAATACGCAGGCGTCAATCGTTTCAAACCGCTCAACAAATTATTTGTATTACGCAATTTATTACGCAGATCAACCAGCGTGGTCAGCACAATCCAACTCGCGAGACAAACGGTTAACGCCACGCCCCAATGAAATTGATGGCCATACGCGAACGGGAAAACAACGCCGACAATCAAACTCGCCAGCAACGCAGGCATTAAACGACGCGCGATATCGCCAGCGTGGCTTTGCTTCCAATTATTGCTGGGGCCGATACCCATGAACACCAGCAACATCGACATCAACGGCACGAACACCGCGTCGAAATACGGCGGACCCACCGAGTATTTACCGAGGTGCAACGAATCGACCACCAATGGAAACAACGTGCCGCACAACACGCTGAGCGCGGCGACGAGCAGCAGAATATTATTCAACAGCAAAAATATTTCGCGCGAAAACCAACGGTATTGCTCGTTGCTAATCACCACCGGCGCGCGCAACGCATACAACGTCAACGAACTGCCGATCACAATGGCAAGAAAAGCGAGAATGAATAAACCGCGCGTCGGATCGGCGGCAAATGAATGCACCGATGTCAGTACTCCGGAGCGAACCAGAAAAGTACCAAGCAGACTCAGCGAAAACGCAAAGATCGCCAGCAGCACTGTCCAGCTTTTGAATGCGCCACGTTTATCGGTAACGGCCAGCGAGTGAATTAACGCAGTACCGACCAGCCACGGCATAAACGACGCATTTTCGACCGGATCCCAAAACCACCAGCCACCCCAGCCCAATACCGAATACGCCCACCAACTGCCGAGCGTGATGCCGATACTTAAAAACATCCACGCGATATTGCTCCAGGGACGCGACCAGCGCGCCCATGCCGCATCGAGACGGCCGCTCCATAACGCTGCGATCGCAAACGCAAACGCCACCGAAAATCCGACATAGCCGAAATACAGCATCGGTGGGTGAATCACCATGCCGGGATCTTGCAATAACGGATTCAGATCGGAGCCTTCCAGCGGCGGATTTGGCAGCGAGCGCGCGAACGGATTTGACGTCAACAACATGAACAATAGAAATCCGATCGCAATCGCGCCCATCACCGCCAACACGCGCGCGATCATATCGAGCGGTAATTGTCGACTGAAAATCGCTACCGCGACCGACCACATCGACAAGATCCACACCCACAACAGCAGCGAGCCTTCGTGACCGCCCCACACCGCAGCAAATTTGTAGAACCACGGCAATTCGGAATTGGATTGCGCCGCCACGATCGTGACCGAAAAATCGTCGTGCAAAAATGCATGCGCCAACACTGCAAAAGCAATGCTGGTCATCACCAGCAAACCGACCGCGAGCGGCCGCGCACTGCTCATCAATAATTCATTGCGACGAAATACGCCGATGCTCGGTAGCGCAACCAACGCGAGCGCGAGAAACAGCGCGAGAATTAAAGCGAAATGTCCGAGTTCTGGGGTCATTAAAAATCTCGTGCGGAATTGTCGAGAAGGAAGCTGCTCCTCTATTTTGAGACCGTCAGCGACAGGGATGTCGTTGACGAGTTACACGGACGTACTTGCCACGTGTCTCAAAATAGAGGAGCAGCTTCCTTCTATCACGGTAAATTGAATCAATTAATCACCGCCGGCGGCTGCAACGAATCTTTCACTTCCGGCGGCATATATTTTTCGTCGTGTTTTGCCAGCACTTCGTGCGCCTGAAATGTACCGTTAGCTTTCATCACGCCGGTGGCCACTACGCCCTGCCCTTCGGCAAACAGATCCGGAAGTATGCCGGTGTATTCAACCGGAACGCTGGCATTGAAATCGGTGATTACAAACGAAACCTTCAAACTATTCGGATCGCGTTTTAAGCTGCCTTTGACCACCATGCCGCCGGCGCGAATTTTCTTATCGATCGGCACATGGCCGGCGACGATTTCTTTGGGCGGGTAAAACAAATTGATATTTTCGCGCATTGCGAACGCCGTCAAACCCACAGCGGCAGCGGCGCCAATCACCACGATCAACACAATGAATAAACGTTGGCGGCGAAGCGGATGCATATCAGGGTACTTTCAATTCTGGTGCCTTCAACTCAGGCATTTTTGAATCGGGATTTATCTGCTGCGCACGTGCCGCACGGCGGCGTTCGCTATTGATTTGATCGGCGAAAAAACGGCGTTGGCGCTGCAGCGGCACGACCACTAATAGAATGAGTATTAACGCGGTGAGCGAATACGCCGCCCATACGAACGGGCCATGCCCGCCCATCCGCCATATTTCATCAAGCGAATTAAAATACATTAACGCACAGCTCCACGCTGCGTAATCAGCTCGCGCACCCATTGCGTGGTGCGCTCACGAAACAAAATTTCTGCGCGCATATGAATCAACAGTGCAAGCGCATAAAAACAATAAAACCCGAGAATCATCACCAACAGCGGATGCAACATTTCCGGCGCCATCGTGCTCTTTCCGATAATTTTAAGCGTCGCCGGCTGATGTAGGCTAAACCACCATTCGACAGACCAGTAAATGATGGGAATGTTCACGACGCCCACCAGACTCAACACCGCACACGCCTTCGCTGCCGCTTGGCGATTTTCGAATGCTTCGTTCAGCGCGATCACGCCCATGTACAAAAAAAACAGCACCAGCACCGAAGTAATGCGCGCATCCCATACCCACCAGGTGCCCCAGGTCGGTTTGCCCCAGATCGAGCCCGTGACCAGCGCAAGAAATGTCAGCGCGGCACCGATCGGCGCCGCACATTTCATGGCTATTTCGGCCACCTTCATTTTCCAAATCAGACTAATCGCGCCGGCTATAGCCATCAACGCATAACCGGCCATCGCAAGCATCGACGCGGGTACGTGAATGTAGATGATGCGAAAACTATTACCCTGACGAAAATCCGGCGGCACGAATAGCAAACCCCACGCAGCTCCAACAATGAGCAGCACAGGTGTCAATATCGCGAGCCACGGCAATAATTTCCCGCTGATTTGATAAAACCAGCGCGGTGAACCGAGTTTGTGCCACAACGATTGCAGGAAAGACCACATCGAACGAAAACACCGAGAAAAACGCAGCGCATTATAGCCATGGTTCCGAGCTGACCGCACCGCCTTCCATTGACACAAATCAATGCTGGCCGGAACGCCATCGCACTAAGCTGCGGCGGTCATTCCCAGTTCGCTCGGAGAACATAATGAATCAAGCAGTGGAAGATAAAAACACGATGCGCCGACTCGCCATCGCAGTTCTGCTGATGAGTATCGGTGCGCTTGGATTAGTGGCATTAGCATTGTTCGTCAGCAAACTGCACTGACCATTAAATCGCGATTAATTATCGACGCTGACGCGCACCGCACTCGCCACCGCAAATGGCGTCAGCGGTAGCGCGAGAGCAAGCAATGCACCGAGCACCGCCAGTTGGCCGCGATACGCAAAGCCTTCCGCCGCCGCCTGTACCGCACTCGCGCCAAAAATCAGCACCGGAATATAGAGCGGCAACACGATCAGCGACAGCAATAAACCGCCGCGTCGCAAGCCCACCGTCAACGCTGCGCCGATCGCACCAATCAGACTGAGCACCGCGGTGCCGAGCAGCAGACTCGACACCAACGCCGGCATCGCCGCACCCGGCAATTGCAGCAACAGCGCCAGTACCGGCGCCAAAATTGCGAGCGGCAACCCCGTCACCAGCCAATGCGCAATGCTCTTCGCCAGCGCCACCAAATACATCGAATTCGGGCTCACAAGCATTTGTTCGAGACTGCCATCATCGAAATCGCTGCGAAACAAACCGTCGCTGGCAAGTAGGCACGACAATAACGCGACTACCCACAATACCCCCGGCGCGAGCGCGGCCAATTGCTTGGGCTCGGGTCCAATACCGAGTGGAAATAACGTACATACCATGAGAAAAAACAGCAGCGGGTTGGCGACTTCCGCGCGCCGGCGCAGCGCTAACAATAAATCGCGGCGCACAATGTGACCGATTATCGCCAAGGCCGATCCGCCGGAATCAGGCATCCACGCTCACCTCTGCCTGCAATGCAATTTTGCGCAGTGCGCGCGGCAGCAGTAACGGCTGATGCGTGGTGAGCAGCACCGCGCCGCCAGCATCGGCCTGAACAACGAGCCATTGCTCTAATTCCGCGACGCCCTGACGATCGAGCGCGGTAAAAGGCTCATCGAGAATCCACAACGCTGCCGGTTGCAAGAATAATCGCGCCAACCCAACGCGACGCTGCTGCCCTGCGGACAGTTGATAGCACGGGGCATTTTCGTAGCCGGCGAGCCCCACCTTTGCCAATGCGGCATCGATTTGCGCGCCAGTCGCCGCACCGCGCAAGTTGATCCACCAATGCAGATTTTCGCGCGGACTCAGCACCGCTTTGATACCGGTAGCGTGACCGAGATAAATCGATTGCGCGGCGAAATCGCTGCGGCAGCGCGCCAGTGTCTCGCCGCGCCAGAACATCTCGCCGCAGAAGCGACTCGATAAACCGCCTATGCAGCGCAGCAAACTCGTTTTTCCTATGCCATTGGCACCTTCGAGCTGCACGATTTCACCGCTGCCGATGACGAACGACAGCGGCTCGAACAACAGCGCGTCATCGCGCTCGCAGCTAACCGTTCGCAACTCCAGCAATGGCTGATTCAACAGAAAGATTCCGGACAAAGTTAATTTTTAGCGGCAGCGGCCGCTACAGTGACAATGGATCAGCTCAGATTAGCGATGAATGCCGCCACCTTGAGCGCCGCTACGAACGGCGGCTGGCCCGATATCGGCAGCGATAACAGCGTAGCAGTGAAAGTTGCGCGTTTGCTGCAAAGCGTGTTGCAGTCCACCACCGGCGCGGCGCCTAATGCTCCGACAAGCGCAGGTATTATACTCAACCAGCTGCTTAATCCGACCAATGGCCCCGCACCGATGGATGTCAATCTGAACCAGTTGCTCAACAACGCGGTGCTGCAAAATGTTCTGAAGCAGCTGCCGCCCGAGCTACTGGCGAGACCGCAAATTTTTGAAGCCATCGTGCTGCAGAATACGTTGCTGCCGAGCACCGCCAACAACACACCACCGCAAAATTTACCGCTGCTGCTATTGCCAAGCGCTGCACCCGCAAACTCCGCGCAGCCATCGGTGCCGACCAATTTCTATCGCGTGACCATCGAATGGCAGAACCGCGTGATCGAATTGATCAGTCCGCAACCGCTGCCGGCAGGTAATCGACTGCAATTGCAAACCACGCCGCGCGGTGAAGTGATATTGCTCGCGGCTGCGCTGGCAAAATCGCCGCAACCGGCGAGCACTGTGCCCACGCCACTGCCACCGCTGACGCCGCTCGCCGCACAACAGCAAATCGCACAGCAGACCCTGCGCGAAATCTTGCCACGTCAGCTGCCATTGACGACGCTGGTGCCGGTGCTGCAAAAAATCCTGCAGCCGGCGGCGCAGCAACAATTACCCGCGCCGATTCTAAAAGCCGTCGCGCATCTATTGCAGTCACTGCCAAAACCCGAACAAATGAAAACCGCCGAAGGGGTTAAACACGCGGTGGAAAATAGCGGCGGCTTTCTCGAGGCGCGGCTGCTGCGTTCGACCGGCACCGCGGCGCCAGAATCCCAGCGGCCACTGGCAGCCACCGATTTAAAAGCGCAAATCAATACCTTGTTGGATCTGGTACGCAGACTTGCGCCGCCGCCTGTGCCGACTGCAGCACGCGCCACAGTTGTGAGCGACGACGAGTTGGTTTACACACCCAAACCGGCTGCGCACGCCAGTGTCGCCATCAACCCACCACCGAAAGAAGACAGCGACAGCGCCGATTCGCTGATTGCACAACTCAGCAAGTTATTGCAGGCCGGGCTCGCGCGCATTCAAGTCAATCAGCTCGATAGTTTCAGCGCGCGGCATATCGGTGGCGAACAAACGGCGCCGGTACCCACCTGGGTGCTTGAATTGCCACTGCGCACGCCATTCGGCACCGATCAATTGCGACTGCATGTCGAACAACGGCAGCGCAAGCGCGGCCAGCAAATGCGCCCGCAATGGAACGTGCAAATTTCGCTCGATCTGCACGAACTCGGCAAGCTCGCCGCCACGCTGGCGATAGTCGATAAAAATGTCTCGGCAACACTCTGGGCCGAGCGCGAGCAAACGCATCGCAAAGTGCAGGAACAGATCGCTTATTTGCGCGCCGGTTTGGAATCGGTTGGCGTTAACGTCACCGAAATGCGCTGTCGCCTGGGGATGCCACCCGCGCGCAGTAATCCGTTGTCCCAACGCTTGGTGGATGTTCACACATGAACGAACAGGATCGAGAGCCACAAGCCGTTGCGCTGGCATATGACGGCCAACGCGCGCCGACTATTACCGCGACCGGCAGCGGCGAGCTCGCGGAAAAAATCATTGCCGTTGCTCGCGAACATGGCATTCCGCTATTTGAAAATCCGCAATTGTTGGGGTTGTTGCAGGAGATCGGGCTGGGCGAAGAAATTCCGGAAACGCTTTACCTGTGCATCGCGCAGATCATCGCGTTTGCGTACAAAATTCAGGGAAAATTTCCGGCCGATTTCGATTTCGGGCGCGACGACACCGCGCCGGAAGAGCGCGATATTTCAGGGACGCTGTTGTTGCCGTCGCAGCAGGGATAACAACTCGACCTCGGCATTCGACGCTTCGCTTTGCTGCGTCACGCCTTTGTCCAACAATGATTCGAGCTGGCCATATTGCACTTCAGTAAATTGGCCGCTTTCGATGCCATCCAACCGCTCGTTGAATTTGCGCACCAATTTGTCGGCGTCCAGCATGCGCTGGCCTATCGCCAAAATATCGTTTTGATTCTGTTGTTGCAGCGCAGCGAATTTCTGCTCGAGGGTCGCGAGTTCCGTACGCGCACTTTCAAGTTTGTTGGCGAGTTTTTTAACGGCAACCGCGAGCAACGCCAGCATGGTGGTCAACGCGACCAACGCACCGGCGGCGATGCCGATAATCACCCAACTGCTCATGTCGTCACTACACTCGCCGTCATATATCGGTTAAATCCGCCCATTCTTCGTCGGTTAACAATTTCGCCAACTCGACCAGAATAAGCAGCTCATTATTTTTGTGGCATACGCCCTGAATGAATTTCGCGCTTTCCTCGTTGCCGACATTCGGTGCGGTTTCGATTTCAGACTGCCGCAGATAAACCACTTCGGCGACCGCATCGACCATGATGCCGATGACATGTTTACCGGCCTCGATGATCACAATGCGGGTCTGATCGGTGATATCGGATGGCGGCAACCCAAAGCGATCGCGCGTATCGAGCACCGTCACTACGTTGCCGCGCAGATTGATAATGCCGAGGACGTAGCTCGGCGCGCCCGGCACCGGCGCAATTTCGGTATAGCGCAGCACTTCCTGCACTTGCATCACGTTGATGCCGTAAGTCTCACCGTCGAGCCGAAAGGTCACCCACTGCAACATCGGATCTTCAGCATTTTTCGCGGTTTTAATCGCCATTGAGTTCTGCCTTTTACGAGCGCGCTGCGCTGATTCAAATACGCCGAACAATATTCCGGCGGTTAAAAATAATTATTGAGAGTCGTCGCCCTCGAAAGCTTCCTAACTATAGATCACGACTTCGGCCACGCCACCGTTAAGACTCGGTCGGTTGCCTGCGCTTGCGATCCTGGTTATGCAGCAGCCAGGCGAGCTGGGGTATATCGAGTAACGCACACATACTGTCGACGACAGTGCCGGCCAGCCACGGCCGCTTGCTGCGTTGGCCGCGCCAGCGCACCTGATCGGGATCGAGCCGGACGCTGTTCATTACCTCATCGACACCAAGTCCCCAATCGGCGCCGTACAGCGATATGACGTAGCGATAGCGCTCGCGCATGGTCTCCTCATAGCGTTCAGGCATGACCACGCGCGCAGTGTCGATCGCGCGAATAGTGTATTCCTTGACCGGCAGCAAGCCCATGAACCAGGAGCTCTGCCCAAAAATGCTGGTGAGACTGTCCTGCTCAAGTGGGTAGATCGCCCCCAACTCCGTCAACGGTGCCGCCAGCGCTAAACCACCGACGCGAAACAATAGACATTCGAATGGCTGTTGCGCCCACGCCGGACGACCATTGACGAGCCAATCGGGCGGTGCCGACATGTGTGCCAGCTCGTCTTTAGCCGACAACGGCACAGAGGTCTTGGCGGTTGCCATCGACATATCGGCTGTAGATACATCGGGTATCGCCGGCGGAGTTGCTATGGCGGGCGGTGCTTTTTCAATGGGCGCTATTTTTTCCACCGGCGCGAGCGGCCGTTCAACCTCGACTTTAGGTGCAGGCGTGATCACTTCGGGCGCAGCCACCGCCGGTAACGGCACGCGCAGGTTCAGCGTTCGAATCGGCTCGGCATACGGACGCGACGATAAGTTTTCAGTGCGCGGTTCACGCACCGGACGCACGGCCGGCAACGTAGCAATATTGGAAACAGGCGGCGGCAGATTAATTACGGGGTCGGCAGCAGGCGGGATCGGCGTGTTGTCGACCAGCTCGGACGTGTCGTCGAGCAGGCTATCGAAATAGTCTCGCAGAGCCTCATCGGGCGTGTGCGACTCTGGGCGGCTCATGCTCAACCGACTCCAAGGCCCGATTTAATCGGCGGTCGCGCCGACATTTCCGCCAACAACACTTTCAACAGCGATGTGTACGCTTCCACTCCGCGACCGGTCGGGTCCACTTGCGAAGGTAGACGCCCGATGCGACTGGCATCGCGCAGGCGCGTATCCACCGGAATCATGCCGGCCCAGATGCGATCCGCGTATTGATTGCGCAATGTGCGCAGACTGCTGACCGAGGCGTGGGTGCGGCGATCGAACATCGTCGGCACAATCAAATAAGGCAATGGCTTTTGTGTTGAGCGGGCAAGCATTTCCAGCGTGCGCAGCATGCGCTCCAAACCTTTGAGCGCGAGAAATTCGGTCTGCACCGGAATCAGTAATTTTTTGCAGGCCGCGAGCGCATTGATCATCAACGCGCCCAGCACCGGCGGTGTGTCGATCAACGCGTAATCGAAATCGTCCCAGAGCAGCGCCAACGCTTTCGATAATCGGGTGCCGGTACCGCTCAAGGCGCGGCGCTCAACTGTCGCCAGCGCGGGACTCGCCGCGAGCAGGCGGATTTTTTCATGGACACCGGGCAGCAGCAGCGAACGTATGGCCTCGCGGGACGCCAGTGGGGTCTCGGCGAATAAATCGAAGGCCGAATACGGCACCTGCTCAGGATTATGGCCGAGATAACTGGTCAACGAACCATGCGGATCGAGATCGATCAGCAGCACGCGCGCGCCGCGCTCCACCAATAAACCGGCGAGCGCAACCGTCGTGGTGGTTTTGCCTACCCCGCCTTTTTGATTGGCTATGGACCAGATGTGCACGTTGGCGCGTCCCAAGACACCCACGCGGCGGGCGTCAAACAATTGTTACCGATGACTGTGTTCGACTGTAGCAGCAAATACTCTGCCAGACGCCCGTAGCGAGCAAAAAGTTTATCGCAGCGAATGAAATTATCGCCGTAACGCTACAGCGCGGGCGCTGGGCTGTCCGGTATCGCTAAAGGAGCGAGAGAGGGCATGGCGATGGGCTGCAGCTCGATGGAGGAATCTACGGAGGTTTGATCCGGCTGATCACCCCCGGGAGTAACCGGCTTCAGCACGGGACGCAATTCGCCGGTCTTCGAAATCATCAACACCACACGGCGATTGCGCGTGCGGTTTTCCGGCGTATCGTTCGGCCCCACCGGCTGAAATTCGCCGTAGCCGGCGGCAACCAAGCGCGATGAATCCACGCCTTCTTCAATAAATAATTGCACCACCGCAGCGGCGCGCGCCGATGACAATTCCCAATTGCTCGGATAACGCACGGTATGAATCGGCACGTTGTCGGTAAACCCTTCGACACGCACTGCGTTTTTTTGCTCTTTCAATATCGCGGCGATCTGCCCGAGTAACACCAGCGCATTTTTGCTCAGCGTCGCATCGCCGCTATCGAATAACAGCGACGAGCGCATTTCGATTTCGAGCCACTCCTCGTTACCGCGCAATGTCACCATATCCTGCTTCATCAAATCGCCAAATGCCTGTTCGATTTTGTTTGCGATCTGTTTGAAATCGTCGGGCATTTCGCGTTGTTGTTCACCGACGCCCTGACCCTCTTTATCTTTTATCGCGGAGGCATTGAGCTGGATGAGATTGGTGGGATTGGATTTTGCGGTCTCGCCGATTTGAATCGGATGCACCGACAGCTCGGGTTGATTGAAGGCATCTTCGAGCGTATTCGACAGTACGCGGTATTTACTTTCGTTGACTTGCGAAATCGAATACATCACCACGAAAAACGCAAACAGCAGCGTAATAAAATCCGCATACGAGACGAGCCAGCGTTCGTGATTGGTATGTTCTTCGATATGTTTGCGACGACCCATGCCGTACCTCGTAACCTGGGTGTTACTACGGTTCGACGAAGCCATTTAGTTTTAACTCAATTGCGCGTGGATTTTCTCCTTCGGCAATCGCAATGACTCCCTCAATCAGCATTTCGCGATACTGCGATTCGATGCGCGCTTGCACACGCAATTTACCCGCGACCGGCAACAGAAACAGGTTGGCGAGCGCAACGCCGTAAATCGTCGCGACAAATGCCGTGGCGATACCGGGGCCGAGTTTGCTCGGATCGGCGAGATTACCCATCACATGAATCAATCCGAGCACGGCGCCGATGATGCCGACCGTTGGCGAGTAACCGCCCATGCTTTCGTAAAACTTCGCCGCATTGATATCGCGTTGTTCGCGCAGATCCGATTCGAGTTCCATCACCGCGCGGATCGAATCGGGCTCGCTGCCATCGACCAATAATTGCAAACCTTTACGCGCGAACGGATCGCGTTCGGTTTCCGCTACGGTCTCCAGTCCGAGCAATCCTTCTTTGCGCGCCGACATCGCCCAGCGCACGATTTTGCTGACGCCGCCTTTGAAATCGAGCTGCAGCGGAACGAACACGAGCAGCAGACGGCGCATCGCGAGCCGTAATGTCGACAGCGGTGTTTGCAACGTCGCAGCGCCGAGCGTACCGCCGACGACAATAATCGCCGCCGGTGCATTCACCAGCGCACCCAAATGACCACCTTCCAGCCAATTGCCGCCAAGAATGGCGACCAGACCGATGATGACTCCGAGTACGCTCAGTGCATCCATGTTTTAACTCATTTCCGCCAGGCGCGGCCCAATCTGTTGTAACGGGAGAATTTCATCGGCCAGATTCGCTTTCGCAATCGCCATCGGCATGCCATAAATCACCGATGTCGCTTCATCCTGCGCCCATACCGATGCGCCGTTTTGCTTGAGCAGTTTTGCGCCTTCGCAACCGTCTGCGCCCATGCCGGTTAGCACAATTGCCAGCACCTGATCGCGATAAATATTCGCCGCCGACGCAAACGTAATATCGACGCACGGTTTGTAATTGACGCGCTCATCGCCCGGCAGCACTTTCACTTTGCCGCCTTTCGAAATCATCAACTGTTTGCCGCCCGGCGCGAGCAATGCCAATCCTGGTCGCAGTGAATCGCCGTCGAGCGCTTCCTTCACTTCGATTTTGCACAAATGATTGAGACGCTCGGCGAACGCAGCGGTAAATGTCGCCGGCATGTGCTGGATCAGCACAATTGGAAAAGGGAAATTCGCCGGCAGCCGCGTCAGCACGTTTTGCAATGCGACCGGGCCACCGGTCGAAGTGCCAATCGCAACCAGACTATAGTTTTTGCGCGCGCGCGCGGCCAGTCGCGTGGGCACTGCATCACGAGCAGCTTCTTTCGCTGGCGCCGCTACTGGCTCGCGCAATGGCGCCGGCGCCTCTCTAACAGATTTACTCAGCGGCGCCGCACTACCGATAGGCACGGTGGTCGTGGCGAGGAGCGGACGCTTGCGCGCCTTCGCAACCATTTTGATGCGCTCGGCGAGTTTGTTTTTCAATTCCACTGCATTGCGTGAAATTTCGTCGAAATTTTTCGGTAAATAATCGACTGCGCCCGCTTCCAGCGAGTCGAGGGTGACACGTGCACCTTCATACGTCAGCGAAGAAAACATCAGGATCGGCGTCGGCTGCTTCGCCATGATTTCGCGCACGGCGGAAATGCCATCCATAACCGGCATTTCATAATCCATGGTGATGACATCGGGCTTGAGCTCGATCGCTTTCGCAACGCCTTCGCGGCCATTGCTCGCGGTGCCCACCACGCGCAGCCCCGGACATTGATCGATCATCTCGGTCAACCGCCGGCGGAAGAAACTGGAGTCATCCACAATGAGGACGGTGACGGTCATTCGCTACCTCAAAAAAATAAGTTCTAGTTGTTATTAACGCGCGTAGCGCTTCAGCATGCTCGGCACATCGAGAATTAAAGCGATGCGACCGTCACCGGTAATCGTGGCACCCGCCATACCCGGCGTGCCCTGCAACATTTTGCCGAGTGGTTTGATCACCACTTCTTCCTGACCAATCAATTGATCGACCACAAAGCCGACGCGCTGAATGCCGACCGACACAATCACGACATGCGCTTCCTGAGGTCGCGGTTCGCCGTAACTGTTTTTCACCAGCCAGCTTTTCAGAAAAAACAGTGGAATTGCTTTGTCGCGCACGGTGATGACTTCGCGGCCGTCGATGACATTCACGCGGCGCAAATCCATGTGGAAAATTTCATTGACGCTGGCGAGCGGCAACGCGAACGTCTGCTGGCCGAGCATCACCATCAAGGTCGGCATGATCGCCAGCGTCAGTGGGACTTTGATCAACAGCCGCGTGCCTTCGCCCACTTTCGAAATAATCTGAATCTGACCATTCAGCTGCGAAATTTTGGTTTTCACCACGTCCATGCCGACGCCACGACCGGAGACGTCGGAAATTTCCACCTTGGTGGAAAATCCCGGCAGAAAAATCAGATTGAAACACTCGGTATCGTTAAGGCGCGCGGCCGCATCGGCATCGAGCAGACCTTTTTCAACCACTTTCTGCCGCAGAATTTCCGGATCCATGCCGGCACCATCGTCGGTGATCGATAGCAGGATGTGATCGCCCTCCTGCTCGGCGGCGAGTACGATTTTACCGGCGCGTGGTTTACCGGCTTGCTCGCGTTTGTCCGGACCTTCGATGCCGTGATCGACCGCATTGCGCACCAAATGCACCAACGGATCGGCCAGCGCCTCGACCAGATTTTTATCGAGATCGGTCTCCTCGCCCTGCAGTTCGAGCACCACTTCTTTTTTCAGGTTGCGTGCGAGATCGCGTACCACGCGCGGAAAACGGCCGAATACTTTTTTGATCGGCTGCATCCGGGTTTTCATCACCGCGGTTTGCAGATCGGCGGTGACCACATCGAGATTGCCTACCGCCTTGCTCAGCGCCTCATCGCCGCTGCTCGCGCCGAGCCGAACCAAACGGTTACGCACCAGCACCAGCTCGCCGACCATATTCATGATGTCGTCGAGCCGTTGCGTATCGACGCGCACGGTGGTTTCCGCGGTCGCCGCGCCTTTCTGACCTTCGTCGTCCGCTGCCGCAGCCGGCTTTTCGATACGTGGTGCCGGCGCCGCAACAGGAGCAGGAGCAGGCGCTGCTATCGGTTTTGCCGCAGCAACGGGTGCCGGCGCGCTTTTCGGTTTACTGGCAGGTGCCGCCGCGGCAGGTGCAGCCAATTGCGGACCTTTGCCCTTGCCGTGCAATTGATCGAGCAATGCTTCAAATTCATCGTCTTGAATCAGCTCTTCACTGCCCGCCGCCGCTGGGGCTGCAGGCGTAGAAGATGCAGCAACGGGAGGTATTGGAATGGATGAAGTGGCCGACGCTGCGCTTGGCGCACTGCCCTTGCCGTGCAGCTGATCGAGCAACGCATCGAATTCGTCTTCGGTAATTTCGTCGCCGCCGTTGGCGGTAGAGGCGACACTGGCTGCGGGAGCACTCGGTGCCGGCGCGGCGTTTTTCCCTTGCAATTGATCGAGCAGCGCTTCGAATTCATCTTCACTAATTTCGTCCGAGGACGCACTCGGGGCCGCTGGCGTGGCGGCAACCGAATCGGGGCCGAGCGCATCGAGAAATTGCTCGAATTCTGCATCGGTAATGTCTTGCTGTTCCGTTGGCGCAACGGCCGCTGTCAATGCCACTGCGGCGACTGCTGGCTCCGCGGGCGTTGCGACTATTTCGGCGTCCGCTTCTCCCTGAACCAACTCACCCAGACGTGTCAGTAGATCGGGGGCCGCCGGGGTCGGGTCTTCGCCGGATTTCACTTGATCGAACATTTCGTTGACGGCATCGAGCGCTTGCAGCACTACATCCATCAACGCCGGAGTGACATTGCGCTTACCGTTGCGCAGCATGTCGAATAGGTTTTCGGTGATATGGCAGCACTCGACGAGCGCATGCAATTGCAAAAAGCCAGCACCGCCTTTGACGGTGTGAAAGCCGCGAAAAATAGCATTTAGCAAATCGCGATCGGAGGGGCGTTGCTCAAGGTCGACCAATTGCTCGGACAGGTGCTCAAGTATTTCGCCTGCCTCGACCAAAAAGTCCTGCAGAATCTCTTCGTCTTCGCCGAAGCTCATGCGTGTTCCTCAGAATCCGAGACTGGACAATAGATCGTCTACATCGTCCTGACCCGATACCACATCGGCGCGTTCGTGCGCATTGATTTGAGGACCTTCGGCCACCACATCGGCGCCCGTCGTTTTTTGTTTCTCCGCTTCCGGCGCGCGAAAAATACCGGTGAGCTGCTCAACCTGTCCCGCCACGCGCATCAATTCGACCAGGCGCGCTTCGACTTCCTGCACCAGCGTGATGACTTTTTTGATGACCTGGCCCGAGAGATCCTGAAAATCCTGCGCCAACAAAATGGAATTGAATATTTCCGACAATTCGCTCGAGTTGCCTGCGGCTTTACCGAGGAATTCATCGATGCGGTGATACAGATCGCGGAATTCGTCGGGCTTCATGTCACGGCGAATCAAGCGTTGCCAGTCGACCTGCAGCGCACGCGCATCGGCGCCGAGCTGCCCAGCGACGGGAATGCCCTGCTCGACCATATCCATCGTTTTATCGGCGGATTTTTGCGTCAGATTGATAACGTAATCGAGGCGTTCCTGCGCATTCGCCATCTTCGACATGTTGTCGTTGTCGATGCCATGGTGCGTCGCGTCGATTTCGAAATTGAGAATGGCTTCGTGCAATCCGCGCGTCAGCTTGCCGACTTCGCGATAAATGCTGCGATCCCGCGCTTCATTGATATAGCGGATCATTTCCGCCGCGGCCGGAAAATCGCCCTGCTCGAGGCGTTCAACCAGCCCGCGTGCGCGATCTTTCAACTCATCCAACAGCTCTGACTGACCTTCGAAACTCTCTGCGCCCAGCATAATTCTTACGTCTCGACGAATTGTTATTTGGATGCTTCTACGCGTTCAAAGATCTTCTCGATCTTTTCCTTGAGCACTGCGGCGGTGAAAGGCTTGACGACATAACCGTTAACGCCAGCCTGAGCCGCTTCGATGATCTGATCGCGCTTCGCTTCAGCAGTCACCATCAGAATCGGGAGATTTTTCAGTTTCTCGTCGGCGCGCACGGCTTTCAGCAGATCGATACCGGTCATCCCCGGCATGTTCCAATCGGTGACGAGGAAATCGAAATTGCCGTTCTGCAGCATGGGCAACGCGGTCGAACCATCATCGGCTTCCGAAGTATTGGTAAAGCCGAGATCACGAAGAAGATTTTTGATGATGCGCCTCATGGTCGAAAAATCATCGACGATGAGAATCTTCATATTTTTGTCCAAAGCAACCTCCTAACGAAAAATCGGACTGCCGTAGCTGCCGCGTTTACAGAGTCTAGTAGCAGAATGAAGCGAGTCTAGTCGCAGTTCCGCGTATCGAAAAAATACTATTCGGTATAGCTGCCGCTTTGGCGAAAGCTTGAGCAAAACATCAGGTTTTTTTCTTAAGATCCCCGATTCATTCGAGAATGTCGCGCGCATCCCAATCCGTCATTTTGGTACGCAATCGCAGCGCGGCCTGGCTATGGATCTGACTGACGCGCGATTCGCTGACACCGAGCACGAGGCCAATTTCTTTCAGATTCATCTCTTCGTCGTAATACAACGCCATCACCAACCGCTCGCGCTCCGGCAGCGCGGCAATCGCGGTCGCCAAATGATGACGCAAGGCATCGCGCTGGACGCCCTGCGAGGGCGATGGTGCATCGCTCGGTAAATAATGAGCCGCACCCTCATTTTCGCCGCCCAGCTCATCGAGGCTGAATAAGCGGCTGCACAACGAATCCTGTGCCATCGCCTGATATTCGGCGATGCTCACCCCGAGTTCCGTTGCCATTTGCTGATCGCTGGCGTCGCGGCCGAGATTTTTTTGCAGCCGCACCATCGTTTCTTGAATGCGTCGCGTGTTGCGATGCACCGAGCGCGGCACCCAATCGCCGCGCCGCACTTCATCAATCATGGAGCCGCGAATACGAATGCCAGCATAGGTTTCAAAACTGGCACCTTTGCTCGCATCGTAATTACGCGCGGCTTCGAGCAGACCAATCATGCCGGACTGGATCAAATCGTCGACTTGTACGCTGGAAGGCAGACGGGCGAGTAAGTGATGGGCGATGCGTTTCACCAGCGCCGAATAGCGCTCGACCAGCTGCGCCGAGGTATTACCTTGCGCACTGCCATACATCGCCAGCCGATCCGAAACAACCATTGGTTATGGTCCGGCAGCAGCAGGCTGGACCAAGCGCTCGACAAAAAATTCGAGATGGCCGCGCGGCGAGCTCGGCAATGGCCATTTATCGACTTTATCCGCCAGGCTGGTAAATGCCAGGGCGACTTTGCTGCGCGGTGCCATTTCCACGACCGCGCGCTGACGCTGAATCGCTTTGCGCTGGTTGTCGTCAAAGGGAATACTGCCGACGAATTGCAGGGTTGCGTCGAGAAAACGCTCGGACACTTGCGTCAGCTTGTTAAACAGATTTTGCCCTTCCTGCGCGGTGCGGGTCATGCTCGCGAGCACGCGAAAACGCGTCAGACCATAATCGCGATTGAGCAATTTGATCAGCGCGTAAGCATCGGTAATTGACGATGGTTCATCGCAGACCACTACCAGCACTTCCTGCGCGGCGCGCACAAAACTGATGACTGAATCGGAAATACCGGCAGCGGTATCGATGATCAATACATCGATCTGTTCGCTGATTTCACTGAACGCATGAATCAACCCGGCATGTTCCATCGCGCCCAATTGCGACATGCGCTGGGTGCCGGATGAAGCAGGAATAATGCGAATGCCAGCCGGGCCGGTGAGCATGACGTCGCTCAGGCTGCATTTGCCGGCGAGCACATCCTCTAGATTGCGTTTGGCGGTAAGGCCGAGCAGAACATCGACATTGGCGAGACCGAGGTCGGCATCGAGCACCGCCACGCGCCGACCCAGCTGCGCCAAAGCCACCGCGAGGTTAATCGACACACTGGTTTTGCCAACGCCGCCTTTACCACCGGTAACTGCGATCACTTGCACCGGGTTTCTACTGCTCATGCCAGTGCCGACTCCTCACAGGAAAAAAGTTGGGCCAAAAAATATGGCCTAAGTGTAGTCGCTTTGCCGCAAACCACTCACGCCGAACGCGCTTTTTCTCCACGCCGGGCAAATACTTGCGCTAACTCGGACTCATTGCATTCATTCTGCTTAGCCAGCGCGATCGCCTGTGTAACGAGCACCTTGCCCGTACCGACCGCCAATGCACCGGGAATGTCCTGACCATCGGCCAAATAAGCAAGCGGTAAGCCACTATCGAGCAGCAGGCTAATGCACTCACCCAAGCTGCCGGCCTCGTCAAGTTTGGTGAAAATGCAGCCGGCCATATTTTCGGTGCGATACATTTTATGCGCCGCCTGCAAAGCCTGCTGCTGGCTGTTGGCGGCGAGCACCTGCACACACTGCACACGTTCGCCGAGTGTTTCGAGCTGCGCCATCTGCCGCGCAAATTCGGGAGCGCGCACATTCAAGCCGGCGGTATCGATCAATACCAATTTGCAATGGCGCACTTCATACAGCACCGCGGCGAGATCGCGCTGACCGGAAACAAACTTACACGGCACATTCAGAATGCGGCTCAACGTACGCAATTGTTCGTGGGCGCCGATGCGATAACTGTCGGTGGTAATGAGAGCGATATCGGCATTGCCGTGATCGAGCACATAACGCGCGGCCAACTTGCCGACTGTCGTGGTTTTGCCGGCACCGGTGGGGCCGATAAATGCGAACACGCCGCCTTCATTGATTAAATCGCCATCGCACACCGGAATATCGGCACTCAGCTCGGCCATCAATTGCTGCCACGCTTCATTGGCATTGGTGCTCAACGGTTGTCGCGGCTTCTCGATCAGATCGCGCACTACCTCTCCGCTGAGACCGAGGCGTTGCAGCCGCCGCCACATCGCTGCCTGCGCCGGCTGCTGGGTGCGATATTGCTGCCACGAAAACGTCGAATACTGCTGCTCGATCAAATCGCGCATCGAGCGTAATTCTTGCTGCATCTGCCACCAGGCGGTATCACCGCTCTGGTTTTGCCGAGGGCGCGCGGCGACATCAGCAAACTCCGGTGCGGGCGCCTGACTTTCAGCGGCGATGGCGGTCGGAGTTTCGATACGCGGCGGCAGCGGCGGCATTTCGGCGGCGGCGACCAGCTCGATACCCTGCGGGACGCGGCGGTTGGACAGGATGACCGCTTCGTCGCCTAACGCCTCGCGCACCATGCGCAACGCACTGCGCATATCGGCTGCAATGAAACTTTTCATAATCGTCCTCGTCGAGCGAAAGGCATCGTTAGCCGATGCTGGCTTCGATGGTTACCTGTTTGTCGTCCGGTATTTCGGTAAAGGCCAACACGCTAATTTCGCCATTAATGTAACGCGCGAATTTCGCCAGCACCGAGCGCAGTGGCGCCGATACCAATAGCACTGCCGGTTTGCCGGCCATTTCCTGCTTCTGCGCGGCATCGCGTAGCGCTGACTGCAACCGCTCGGCCAACCCCGGTTCCAACACGATATCGTCAGAATTTCCCATCTGCTGGGCCTGCTGTAGGCTTTTGAGCAATAACTGTTCCATGGCCGGCGACAGCGTCATTACCGGCAAAGTGCCTGTATTGCCAAAGATTTTTTGCACAATGATGCGGCTCAGCGCGAGTCTCGCGGCGGCGGTATAAACGGCGGGATCTTGACTCTTCGCACCGACCGATGCGATCGCCGACGCGATCGTACGCATATCGCGTATTGGGACTTTTTCCAGCAGCAGATTGCGCAGCACGGTAACCAACACATTGAGCGAGAGCGTGGCCGGCACCAATTCCTCCGCGAGCTTCGGCGATTGCTTTGCCAACGCCTGCAACAAATTCTGCACTTCGTCGAATCCGAGCAATTCATGCAGCTGCTTCAACAGCAGTTGATTCAAATGCGTGGCGACGACAGTGCTGGCATCGACCACGGTATAGCCAAGCGTTTGCGCATGATCGCGTTGTGTTGGATCAATCCACACGGCGTCGAGGCCGAACGCCGGATCGCGTGTCGGCAATCCCTCGATCGATCCGAACACTTGTCCGGGGTTGATCGCCAGTTCGCGCTCGGGATGAATTTCACCCTCGCCCGCCGTCACCCCCATGATCGCGATGCGATAGCCATCCGGACGTAGATCGAGGTTGTCGCGAATATGCACCGACGGCACCAGAAAGCCGATGTCCTGCGACAGCCGTTTGCGTATGCCCTTGATGCGGCCGAGCAACTCGCCGCCCTGGGTTTTATCGACCAGCGGAATCAACCGATAGCCAACCTCCAAACCGATCGCATCGACCGGTTGCACATCGTCCCAACCCAGCTCCGGCAGCTCCGGCATTTTCTGCTGCGCCTGCACTTCGCGCTGCTGCACATCCGTGCGCTGTTGATCAACCTCATCGCTGCGCTGACGCTTGATCCAGTACGCGCCGTAACCGGCCAGCAACGCCAGGCCGCCGAATGCCACATGCGGCATGCCGGGCACCAGCCCCATCACACCGAGCACGGCCGCGGTGACGGCCAGCGCCTTCGGCGTTTGGAACATTTGGCTGCGCACCTGCTCGCCCATGTCTTTAGAGCTATTGGCGCGCGTAACCATGACCGCGGCAGCTACCGACAGCATCAGCGACGGCACCTGCGCGACCAGACCATCACCGATGGTCAGCAGCGAATACACCTGCATCGCCGGTCCGAACGACAGATCGTGCTGCAACATGCCGATCGCCACGCCGCCGATAATGTTGATAAATAAAATCAGAATACCGGCGACCGCATCGCCGCGCACAAACTTGCTGGCGCCATCCATCGAGCCGTAGAAATCCGCTTCGGCCGTCACTTCCTCGCGCCGTTTGCGGGCCTGATCCTGATCGATCAAGCCGGCGTTCAAATCGGCGTCGATCGCCATTTGCTTGCCGGGCATCGCATCCAACGTAAAGCGCGCGCTGACTTCGGAGATCCGCCCCGCGCCTTTGGTGACGACCACGAAATTGATGATGACCAAAATCATGAACACGACGATGCCGACAGCGTAATTACCGCCGATCACGACTTCACCGAACGCTTCAATTACCTTACCGGCAGCATCTCCACCGTCGTGGCCATGCAACAGCACTACGCGTGTCGAAGCGATATTGAGCGACAGCCGCAATAGCGTTGCGACCAACAACATGGTGGGAAATACCGCGAAATCGAGTGGTCGCAGCGAATACACCGCAACCAGCAGCACGACGATCGACAGCGCAATGTTGAACGAAAACAAGACATCGAGCAGAAACGGCGGCACCGGCAACGTCATCATGCCGAGCAATGCGAGCACGATGATCGGAATGCCAAGATTGCCGCGACTGAGACCGCGCGCCGTTGTCAGCCAGGATGGTGTATCGGTTGCCGCTCTTGCCATTCGCACTGCACCAGTCAATTTATCGACGCGAAATTGCTTCGCGAAGGGTTAGTGCAAATGGCCTTCCAACTCGATGGATCGCGTGTCGATTTTCGGAAAATATTTTTTATGCATTCGCAGCGCTGGTTTTTTGTCCGCGTTGATCGAACATCATGTCCTGCGGCACCGGCAATTCGCCTGGCAATTGCGGTTTGCGGGCCTGGCCGGGACGCCAGGTTTTCACTTGGAATACATAGGCGAGCACCTGAGCGACAGCGAGATACAGCGGTGCGGGAATTTCACTATCGATTTCAGTGGTGAAATACAACGCACGCGCCAACACCGGTGCTGGTAACAGCGGTACGTGGTGGGCATTGGCGATTTCGCGAATTTTCATCGCGATCTGATCGCTGCCTTTCGCAACGACGACCGGCGCGCCGCGGTTAGTGCTGTCGTAACGCAACGCCACCGAAAAGTGCTCGGGGTTAGTAATGATCACATCGGCTTTCGGCACCGCTTGCATCATCCGGCGCCGTGCGAGCTCGCGTTGCAATTGCCGAATGCGGCTTTTCACCTCCGGCCGCCCTTCCGAATCTTTCATTTCTTCCTTGATTTCCTGCTTCGTCATTTTCAGTTTTGTATTGTGATCGAATAGCTGATACGGCACATCGATCAGCGCGACAACAATCATGCCGCTGCTGACACCGAGCACCGCCCAGGCGGCCATGTGCCACGCATCGGCGAGCGCGGTTTCTAAGGGCTGCATGCTCAGCGCCAGCAAATGCGTTTTTTTCGATGAAATCAGCGTGAATGCAATGCCGGCCAAAACGATAAATTTGACGATCGATTTAATCAGCTCTACCACTGCGGTCACCGAAAAAATGCGCTTGATGCCTTCGAGTGGATTGATACGGCTCGCTTTCGGCATCAACGCATCCGGCGAAAACAACCACCCGCCCATCAGGATCGGTCCGGCGAGCGCCGCGACGAGCAATAATCCGAGTAACGGCAATACCGCGTTGCCGACTGCCATCGTCGAATTCAGCAAATGCAGAACGATTAGATGGGTGTCGAAGGCGACGGCGCGCGGTAAATCGAGATTGAAACGCATCAGATTGCGCAGGGCTTCGACGAGACGCGGGCCGTACATAATCAAGCCGCCGCTGCCCGCCATCAGAATGAACATGGTATTCAATTCGCGCGAACGCGCGACCTGACCTTCTTCGCGCGCTTTATCCTTGCGCTTACCGGTAGCCTCTTCACTACGTTCCTGGCCGCTTTCGCTTTCCGCCACTGTTCACCTTCGCGGCGCCGACTTATTGGCGCATAAATATTCAATCACACGAACGGAGCAACCTTTGTGCCGGACTGTTTGCAAAAAAATTAAGAAAACACACTAGAAATAACGGGGAAGCGCAGCGAACGTAGCAAGCGCACGACTGCATGGATGCCGTCGGTAGAGCGAGGCAGGAAGTCAAAACCGTATCGTTTTTCAGCGATCTACTAAGTGCAACGCAAATGGCTCGCCATCAATATCGAGGGGCGGTGGACCAACTGCACCGCAAATTGCTGCATCAGTGTTTGCACCGTCGTGAAATGCACGCGGTCGACATCGACGATCAATACGGCACGGCCCTGTTCGAGATCGTCTTTGAACATCGCTAACCGCTGTTTCTGTACGCAATGGCCAGCGGTCGAGCCCATCCAACTACCGATCAGCATCGGTGCAAATGTCACCGCAGCAAAAGCAATAAGACTTTGCGCCGGCGCTAAGCGCCCGAATACCACAATGGCAATCGACGCTGCGAGCCCGAGCAAAAATCCGCACAGTGCACCGCGTTCACTGCCCCGCATGATGCCACGTCGATGCAATGGTGTTGCGGAATGCAAATGATGGCGGCATAGGCCATCGGCATCCTGACTCATCACGTGAAAATCCCAGGCACTGATGCCGGCACTATGCAGCACATCCGCAATTTGCTCGGCAACATCCAAGTTATCGGCGAGATAATAGAGTCGCTTCACGATCCGCTCTCCTTTGCAGCGTCACGAATAAATTTATACACCGAAGTGACACAGAAAAAAGGCGAGAATTAGACCGTTTATAAATATCGAAGAGTATTAATAGCGACGACAACGCTTTCAAAAACAGGCTCAAGCCACCCAGTCGCGCATTTGCTGCAGAATTTCCGTGCTGTAGGTTTCAAAATTCGGCAGCACATTCGCCATGCTCGCCCATAAAATTAATAGACCGAGCAACAGCATTAACGGAAAGCCAATCGCAAAAATATTCAATTGCGGCGCCGCACGCGTGATGACACCCAGACTGCAATTGACGATCAGTAATGCTGCCACCGCCGGCATGGCCATCAACAGTCCCGCGGCAAACATCCAGCTCGCCCACCCTACCAACACATGCAATCGATCGGCGCCGATATCGACACCGATAGGCAGCGTGCGAAAGCTCTCCGCCAGCACATCGATCATCACCAGATGCCCATTAATGCCGAGAAATAATAGCGTCACCAACAACAGATAGAACTGCGCGACCACGGTCACTGAAACGCCATTGGCGGGATCGTTCAGCGACGCGAACCCCAAACCCATTTGCATCGCGGCCATTTGCCCGAACATCACGAAGGCCTGCAGCAACATCTGCAAAAATAACGCGAGGCCAACGCCGATCAATAATTGTTGGGCCGCAAGCACCACGCTCGCCGGCGATAAAAAATCACCCTGCGGCGCAATATGCAAATTCGGCGCGAGCATGATGACGATCAACAACGACAACAACAGACGCACGCGCGGCGGCACCAGCGCGGTACCGAGAATCGGCGCAACCATCACGAAGCCACTGACACGAATCAGCGGCCACATAAATTGATGCAACCAATGTTGCAGCGCGGCAATATCGAAATCGAACACTCAGCGTTCCCGGTCCGGTGATCGGCACATATTGAAAGCGATCAGCCGATATAGTGAGTGATATTCATCAGCAGATTATTGGTGAAATCGGTGAGCTTGGTCAGCAACCAGGGGCCGGCGATCATGATGGCGGCTAACGTGACAATCAAACGCGGCAGAAAACTCAAGGTTTGTTCGTTGATCTGCGTCGCCGCTTGAAAGGTGCTGATGATAAGACCAATGATCAAACCGGGCACCACAAGCACGCTGACCATCATGATCACCAGCATCAGCGCCTGCGCGAATAAATCAAGAACGATATCCTGCGCCATGATTAACCGAAACTCGAAACGAGGCTGCCGATGATCAATGCCCAGCCATCGACCAATACGAACAGCATGATTTTGAATGGTAGCGAAATAATGACCGGCGATAGCATCATCATCCCCATCGCCATCAACACACTGGCTACCACCAGATCGATAATCAAAAACGGAATGAACAATACGAAGCCGATCTGAAACGCCGTCTTTAATTCGCTCGTCAGAAATGCCGGCGCCAACACAAAAAACGGCACCTCTTGCGGCGTCGCCACAGCGGGAGTGTTAGAAATACGCATGAATAACGCGATATCCGTTTCACGCGTCTGCTTCAGCATAAACGTATGAAACGGTTTCGATGCGCTTTGTAGCGCTTCCACTGAAGTCATCTGCTCGCTCAAGTACGGCTGCAATGCTTCGGTATTCACGCGTTCGAATACCGGCTGCATGATGAATATCGTCAGGAACAACGAGAGCCCCAGCAAAATCTGATTCGATGGCGCTGTCTGCAAACCGATGGCCTGACGCAATATCGACAGCACAATGATGATGCGCGTGAATGCGGTCATCATCATCAGAAACGATGGCAGCAGTGTGAGTACTGTCATCACCGCCAGAATCTGCAGCGTTACCGTGTAATCCTGTGTGCCATCGGCATTATTTTTAACGTGAACCGCAGGCACCCCGGGCAACATATTGCTGGTTTTTAACGGCTGATTCGCAGGCGCCGCCTGTGCCGATATTGCGCCGACACAGGTCATCAGCATTAGCAGTAACGGCGCCAGATAACGGCGCAATGCGGTCGAATTCCACACGCTCATTGCCGCGGCACCTGCTGCATGACCTGGCGAATTTTATCGGCGAAAGTGCCGGCACTCGCGTCGCTTGCCACGATCGGTTGCTCGAAACGATGCAGCATATTGACGCGTCCCGGCGCGACGCCAAGCAATAATTGTTCGCCACCGACATCGATCAAAACGACGCGCTCGCGTGTGCCGACCGACAATGCACCGAGCACTTTCATATGACGGTTGATCTGCATCGGCAAGCCGCCCATGCGTTTCACCAACCACCACGCACCGATCACCAGCACGACGAGAAAAAATAATCCCCATAGCATGCCCCAGGGATTTGCCGTCATCGGCGCCGCTGCGGGTTTAGCGGCGACATCGGCTGCGGCGGCCAGCCCTGTGAATCCATAGGCCGCGAAAAAGCATGTGGCGATCCATAATTTGCTACGCAATTGCATCACCGCAATTTCTTGATGCGTTCGGACGGGCTGATCACATCGGTCATGCGAATGCCGAATTTTTCGTTCACCACAACCACTTCCCCGTGCGCGATCAACGTCCCATTGACGAGTACATCGAGCGGTTCGCCGGCAAGACGATCGAGTTCGATCACCGACCCTTGGTTCAACTGCAGCAAATTGCGAATGGTAATTTCCGTGTTGCCGACTTCCATCGAAATACGCACGGGAATATCGAGTACAACATCGAGATCCGGCGTGCCGCTACGCTGAGTGCGCGCCGCAGGATTGAATTCATCGAGCGGTGCACGCTCGGGCTGCGGTTTCGCTTCAGCCGCTGCCGGCCCGGTCCCGTTCAGCAGCGCGTCGATATCGTCTTGCGAATTATCGTCCTGCTCGGCCATTGCCGCGGCCCATTCCTCGGCCATCTTGTCTTGATCGGTATCGTCGCTCATAAAAATTCCTCAAGCATTTATCTGCTGGCCGCTGTTGCCAAATGTGTATGCGTTATCATCGCTGTCATCGACACGTCATGCCGATCACGCATTGCCGCGATCGACTTTTTCAAGAATTTGTAGCGCGAGATTACCGCGCGATTGACCGAGCCGCGCGTACAAAATCGGCACACCGTTCGCCGTCAACACTAACCGCTCCGACACATCGATGGGAATAACATCGCCGCGCTCCAGATCGATAATGTCGCGCAGTGAAATTTCTTTCTCAGCCACGGTGGCGTTGACGGTCACCGCCGCACCCACGACATCTTCGCGCAGCGCGCGCACCCAGCGCTCATCGAGATCGTCGACATCGCTTTGCATACCGGCGTCTAGCGTTTCGCGTATCGGTTCGATCATCGCGTACGGCAGTGTGATATGCATATCGCCACCACCGCCATCGAGCTCGACATGGAACGTACTCACCACGACAACTTCGCTGGGGCTGACGATATTCGCCATCGACGGATTAACTTCCGAGTTCACGTATTCGAACTCGATCGGCATGATCGTCTTCCACGCTTCTTTTAAATCGACAAACGCCTGCTGCAATACCATTTGCACAACGCGCAATTCGGTTGGCGTAAATTCGCGGCCTTCGATTTTGGCATGACGACCGTCGCCGCCAAAAAAATTATCGACCAGTTTGAATACCAATTTGGCATCGAGAATAACCAAGCCGGTGCCGCGCAACGGACGCAGCTTCACCATATTTAAACTGGTGGGTACGTACAGCGTGTGCACGTATTCGCCGAATTTTTGAATCTGGATGCCGCCTACTGCGACATCGGCGCTGCGGCGCAGCAAATTGAACAAACTGATACGGGTATAACGCGCAAAACGTTCATTGATCATTTCGAGCGTGGGCATGCGCCCGCGCACGATACGATCCTGGCTGGTGAGATCGTAGGAACGCGCTTCGCCGGGTTCAATATCCGGATCGATGTCGACGTCGCCGTCGTCAACACCATGCAATAGCGCATCGATTTCTTCCTGCGATAATAAATCTTGCACTGGTCGCTCTCGCTGAATTCTGCCGTCGTTTTGCTAAGCGCTATTGCACGACGAAATTGGTAAAAAACACTTGCTCGATACCGGGCTTGCCGGTTTCTTTTTTAAGAATTTCTTGAATCGCCGTTAATAATTTCTGCTGTAACTGCACGCGCCCATCGTCGCTCTGCAATTGTTCGAACGATTCGCCACTCAGCAACATCACGATACGGTTGCGCACCAGCGGCATATGTTTGCGTAATGCATCCGCATCCGCTTGCTCGCGCGCCAACGCCGATATTCCCACCTGTAGATAATGCTGGCGACCGCCAATACTGTAATTGGCAAGAAACGGTGGATCGAGCGACTCATAGAAGGCAACCTTTGCCTCTGCGGTTACGACTTTCTGCTCGGCTTTTTCCGGCGTCTTGTCTTCACTTGCAGCGACCGTTGCCTCCGCTGCTGGCTTGCTGAACAAATGCAACGCAAACCAAGTACCGCCGCCGGCAAGCAATAGCAACAATGCGCCAATGCCACCCAATAACATCAATTTCTTTTTCTTTGCCGCGGCGATCGGATCGACCGTTGGCTGCTCCGCGTCTTCTTCTAATTCTTCTTCGTCGATTTTCTGTTTTGTTGCCATGCCAAACTTCCGACGCCCATCCGGCTTTATACCGGTTTGAGCAAAACCTATGCCACGAAATCCAGCGGATTTCCCCAAAAAATGCGTCTTCAGTGTAAATGCAAAGTGCGATAAATGCCGGAGAAATCGCTGCGGATGCAGTAATCGCGATGATGCGGAGGATGAGAGGAAATTACGGCGGCTGGAAGAGTCTCCCCTTCCAGCGCAAGGGTGCAGCTATTTTTCTTTTTTAATGACGTTAAACGTAAGCATCCACCGCTGAACGCGACAGCCGCGCAACATTCACCGACGTCACCGCAATCGGCTCGGCACCATCGCCGTCACCAGTGAAATACGAGGGCACTGTAGTGCCGGTGAAATTATTTTCACCGCGCGAATGTTGCTGACGTTCGGCACCCTGACCACCGACGCTAACGTCGAGCAATTGAATGCCCTGACCGCCCATCATGTCGCGCAACCGTGGCAATGCGTGATCCAACGCATCGCGCACTGCGGCATGCGGACTGCTGAACGCGACGGTGGTTTGATCGTTTTGCGTGCTAATCCGAACTTGCACCGGGCCAAGATCGGATGGATTCAAATGAATTTCCGCGCTGTTGATTTTGTTGGCGCTGAACCACATGACCTTATCGGCGACAGCGTCGCTCCAACCATTGCCACCGACCGGCACCGATACTGTCGCTACGGCGTTATTAGCACCCGCCGCATTGGCCAGCGAGCGCGGATCGTGCACCGACGATAGCGCTGTAACATTGCTGCCATTATTCGAGGGCGCGGTGGTGCTATCGAGCTGTTTCAGCAGCGCGCCGAAATCGGTGCCTTCATTGCTGCGTGAGGGCTCGGCTGTTGCAGCGGCGGCGATAAGATTTTTAGCGTCAATCGATGTCGACGACAGCGCAGTATCCGCACTCTCGCCCTCGGTGCTCACAGCTGATGTGGTGGTTTCGGAACGCTGCGGTGTCGTGGCAGCTTTATCGGGCTTGACGCCGCCATTGCCGGCGAACGAAGTCAACGCCGCCAATTCGGCGACCAGATCATCGGCAGTAGTGGATGTTGGCGCCGGCTGATTCGCCGGCACAGTGGGCACTACCACTGGCGCAGGGGTGAGTAGCAACGAAATTTGCGCGCTCTGATCGTCGCTCTGTTCCGACGATGAATCTTTTTTCTGCTCGGTGCTCACGGACTCTGCTTTGGCGGTGGCGGTTTGCGCGCCCAGCAGCGGCATAAATATGCCGGTGATCGGCAATGCACTGCCGCCGTCGGCGGGTTCGGCTGCCGCCGCATCAACATCACCGGTTTCACCGTTAACCGGCATCGGGGCCTTCAGCGTCAATGCCTGTTGGTCGGCAAGCGCCGATAGCAATAGCTGGAAACCGCTCACAGCCCCGTCACTGCTGGGTTGCGCCGCAGTGGCATCGCTTGCGGTAGGTGCCGCGCGGGTGCCGCTTAGCAGCAAAATCGATGATGACGAAACGGGAGTGGTCATGTGTGGGTCCTCGACCGGAATATCGGTATGAGGACAAGAGCAAGAAGACTGCCAATGCGGATCAGTTATTCAGCAGCGCATCCAATTCGCGTTGCACCTTGGCATATTCGTCGCGCAGTTGCGGTACCAAGGCAGCACTTTCGTTGAGTTCGCCATCGCGCGCCAATTCTTCAATGCGCTTGCAAACTTCCGATAGCTGCTTGGCGCCCATATTGCCGGAGCTACCCTTGAAGCTATGTGCTGCATGACGCAGCGCATCGGCGTCAGCCGCTGCAGCGGCGCGTTCAATAGTGTCGATTCGCATCGCGCTGTCGGTGGCGAAGGTGCGTAACAGATGTGCGAATTCTGTGCCCATCACGGCGCGCAATTCTTGCAAGGTATCGTGGTCGAGATGGTGTGTAGCAACGTTCATTTTGAATCCACCAAAAACAAAATCATCCGGCAAGTGAACGTCGCGAATCAGGAAATGGCAAACAATTGATCGAAGTTGGAAGCGCTAAAAATATTTTTGATTTCGGGATCGCAATTAATAATGGCAATGCTGGCCTTCTCGCCGCCGGCATAATCGCGCAGCAATAGCAGCATCCCCAATGCCGAACTATCCAGATAGTTCGCACCGGCCATATCGAGAACAATTTTTTGGGGCTTTTCGCCCGGTCGTTCATAGGCCTTGCGAAATTCCTGATGCGCGCTGAAATCGAAGCGGCCACTTACCGCAATGATCAGCTCGTTATCAGGGGTTAGCGTGGAAGTAATAGCCATGCAAATGCCTCCTTGAGCGATAGTGCCGACACAATTCGCGATCGGCTGCGAAAGCATAGACGAGTAGAGCGGCAAACCCAATATATTAGAGACATCGAAGATCGCAACAGTGAAATCGGAAAGCGGCGTTAATCGCGCTCGAGAAAGTGTTTGCGGGCCGCGCGATCGTCGATTTCACGCTGCAATTTTTTTTCCGCAACGAGCATTTCACTGAGCAGACGGCGCTGGCGCACGTTGGCAAGCAGTCTGCGTTTGGCGTGTAACTCGATCCAATGCCGACGCGCGTTTTCTTGCTCATGCTCGCGCCGCACAATCATATTTCCCTGCTGAACCTGAGCATTTTCGAGCTGGCGAAAAAAGCCGCTGAAATTCATCAGAAATTGGCGGCCGACGGGTTGCGCACTCGCCTCACCGATATACCGCTCACGATAATCCTGCTCGTATTCCGCCAATTGCTGACTTTGCTGCTCGGCGTTATGCAAACGCTCGATGGTCGCGGCTAATTGCCGTACGGCGGCCTGCTCTTTCATTTCGGCGAGGCGCAGCAGTGTTTGCAGACGTTTCGAACTTTTTTGCGCCACGATTAGCCCGCCTCATCCGCCGCCAACAACTGGCGCAATTGGATAACGCTATCGGGAAACGACACCGATTCATGCAAGCCCTGCCGCAAAAAGTGCCGGATATGCGGCAGCATGCGAATCGCCTCATCAGTATCGGGATCGGCGCCCGCGACATAGGCGCCTACCGCAATCAGATCGCGGCTCTGTTGATAACGCGAATACAGCTGCTTCAGGCGCTGCATCAGCTTCAGATGTGCCTCCGCAACGACATTCGGCATGGCGCGGCTGATCGACGCTTCGATATCGATCGCCGGATAGTGACCTTCATCGGCCAGCACCCGCGACAGCACGACATGGCCGTCGAGGATCGCGCGCGCGGAGTCGGCGACCGGATCTTGCAGATCGTCGCCTTCGGTGAGCACGGTGTAGAACGCAGTGACCGAACCTTTGCCCGTGGCATCGTTACCGGCGCGCTCGACCAGCGCCGGCAATTTCGCGAATACCGACGGCGGATAACCTTTGGTGGCCGGTGGTTCGCCGACCGCGAGCGCGATTTCACGCTGTGCCTGCGCATAGCGTGTCAGCGAATCCATTAGCAGCAATACCTGCTTGCCTTCATCGCGAAAGTATTCGGCGATGCGCGACGCCAGATTGGCCGCGCGCAACCGCATCAGCGGCGCGTCGTCAGCCGGCGATGCCACCACCACCGAACGGCGCATGCCTTCGGCATCAAGCACCTGTTCGATGAATTCCTTTACCTCGCGGCCACGCTCGCCGACCAGACCGACCACCACCACCTCGGCTTCGGTAAAGCGCGTCATCATGCCGAGCAGCATGCTTTTACCGACACCGGAACCGGCGAACAGGCCGAGCCGCTGGCCGCGCCCGACCGTCAGAGTGGCGTTGATGGCGCGGATGCCGACATCGAGCACTTCGCTGATCGGCTTACGCTCCAGCGGATTGATCATCGGCCCTTCGAAATCGATGTATTTGCTGCAGCCCAGCGGCCCTTTGCCGTCGAGCGGTCGCGCCGCGCCATCGATGACACGGCCGAGTAATTCCGGCCCGACTGGAATATGGCTGGAACGCAGTAGCGGAATTACGCGCGCACCCGGTTGAATGCCGTCAAATTTTTCGGCCGGCATCAGAAAGATGCGTTGTTCGGAAAAACCGACAACCTCGGCTTCGACCTGGCGCCCGCTGCGCGTGTCGACCAGGCAGCGACTACCGACCGCGACGTTGAGGCCGACTGCTTCCAAGGTCATGCCAACCATGCGCACCAAGCGGCCGGCGCTCGCCGGTTGCAGCGTTAGCGCATCGAGACGTGCGCCGCGCTGTTGCAGCCGCTGCGTCAGATCAACCATGGCGAACATCTACATCAGACATCGCGCGGGTCCAGCATCAGACCGGGTTCGGGCGGCTCGGGATTGTCTTCTGCGGAGAGCATTTGCGCGGCTACTTGGCGAAAACGCATTTCGACGCTGTAATCGACCAGGCTGTAATCGGTGACGATCTTGCAACCACCGATAGCGACACGCGCGTCCGCCTGTAAGCGCCATTGCGATGGCCATTCGGCACAGTCGCGCAGCAGCTGTAATTGTTGCGGATGCAGGATCACGGTGAGATTGCGGTCGCCGACCGGCAGCTCGCGCACCGCACGCCGCACGATCGGCAGCAATTCAGCCGCAGACAGCGGCAACGCGCGATCAAGTACCGCGCGGGCGATGTCGAGGCTGAGCTGCGTCATCGCGGTTTCGATCTGCAATGACTGCTGTGCCAACGGCTCGAGCATCTGCTGCATCAGCTCTTTCAATTCAGCGACTTGCCGTGCCAGTTCAGCTCGTGCCGCAGCACGACCTTCTTCGAGCCCCTGCTTCGTACCGGCCGCGCGGCCTTCGCGCGCACCGTGCGCAAAACCTTCGCGATGCGCCTGTTGCGTGATGTCTTCGAGCTGACGCGCGGTCAGCGTACGCGCGACGATACGCTCGCCCGGATCACGCGTATTGGCTGCCTGTCCCGAGGCGACCTCGGGCAGCGTCCAGTTCGCAAACTCACCGCTGTTAGCCGCAGGAATACGAGATTTTTCCACCTCTGAGTGTCCTCGTTAGATGTTGCCAGAGCCCGTGAGTAAGCGTAGCGAGCGAAGGCAAATTACACGCGGCCGGAGCGGAGGAAGCGCAGCATACACGTCAGTATGTGAGCATTCCGAGCACCGCCCGCGTGTAAGTTGCCGAGCGCAGTAGCTTAATCACGGGCTCTAGATCATTGCCTCGCCGCCACCGCCGCCCAGCACAATTTCGCCGGAGTCGGCCATGCGGCGCGCAATGAGGAGAATTTCTTTCTGCGCGCCTTCGACGTCGCTGACCCGCACCGGACCTTTCGATTCGAGGTCGTCGCGCAACAATTCGGCGGCGCGCTTCGACATGTTCTTGAAGATCTTTTCTTTCAGCTCTTCGTCGGAGCCTTTCAGTGCCAGAATCAGCACTTCCGACGACACTTCGCGCAGCAGCGCCTGAATACCGCGATCGTCGACCGCTTTCAGATCCTCGAACACGAACATCAGATCCTGAATCTGCTGACCGAGGTCTTCGTCGATTTCCTTGATCGACTCCATCAGCTCGCCTTCCATGCTGCCTTCCATATTGTTCATGATTTCGGCCGCGACTTTGGTGCCACCCATCGCCTTGGTTTGCGATGACGCATTACCGGAAAATTGTTTTTCGAGGATATCGTTCAATTCCTGCAGCGCGGACGGATGCACCGAATCAAGCGCGGCGACACGCATGATGATGTCGAGCCGCGGTTTCTCCGCGAGATTGCCGAGCACTTCGGCGGCCTGATCGGAATCCAGATACGCCACCACAATCGCCTGAATCTGCGGGTGCTCGTGACGAATTAAATCAGCGACCGAGCGCGGGTCCATCCACTTCAACGTATCCAGGCCAGTAGTATTACCGCCGAGTAGAATGCGATCGACCAGCGAGTTAGCCTTATCTTCGCCCAGCGCTTCGACCAGCATGTTGCGAATATAGCTGTCGGCGCCCATGCCGAGTCCGGTCAGCGTGCGCGCATCGCTGAGAAAACTGTTGACGACATCTTCGACCTGCGACTGCTCGATATTTTGCAGATGCGTCATCGCCGCGCCGATGCGCTGGACCTCTTTCGGCCCCAAATGACGCAGCACCGCCGCGGCATCTTTCTCGCCGAGCGACATCAGCAGCACCGCTGCCTGATCGATCCGCGTCAAACCGGATTTGGCTTTTGGCGCTTTCGCCGCCGTTGCATCACTCACTCGTCGCTACCCACTTTTTGACTACTTGTGCGACCCGACCCGGGTCCTCGGCAATGAGGCCCTTGATCGCGGTCAGTTGTTGATCGTACGAATTGTCTGGTCCCGGCAGCATCATGTTGGCCGGACCGCTCAAAGTTACGTTGTCCGCCGACATCTGCCCCATCGGGTTAGCCATATTGCCCATATCACCGAGGGCTGGACCGCCGCCAAATTGGTTCGAGCCGCTCGACCCCTGCTGGCTCAGGCTGCGCATCACGGGCCGCAGCACCACGAAGATCAGCGCGAGTACCAGGATCAGCGCGACCAGCTGTTTCACCAATCCGCCCACCCAGGGCTGCTGCCAAATCGGTGTTTTTTCCGGTGTGCCTTCTTCCTCGATAACAGGCATGAACGGCGCATTCACAACATTGACGACATCGCCGCGCGCCGCGTCGAAGCCCACTGCGTTCCTGACCAGTATAGCCAGCCGTTCCAGTGCTTCCGCATCGAGTGGTGCACCTTGATCACCCGGCTTGGCATCGGCGGCGAGTTTGTTGTCGACCGCGACCGCTACAGTGAGGCGATGCAGCTTGCCGACCTGATGCTTGGTATAGCTGAGCGTGCGATCGAGCTCGTAATTACGGACCAATTGTTCGCGCGAACGCTCGCCCGTCCTTGTGGTAGAGGGGCCTGCGGCCGCACCGGTCGAGCTGCCGGTACCCTGTGGTTGACCGGGTTGATTCGCGGCCGCACCGGCGACCTGCTCGGGCGCGCGGCCGTCGGCGGGCGGCTGATTGCTCAGCGCACCCGGCACGCCACCAGCGCTACTGCCAGGCTTTTGCTCCTCGATGCGCTGCTCGCTGCGAATCGCCGGCGTATCCGGGTTATACATCTCGCCCGCCTCTTCCACGGCAGTGAAATCGACATCGGCCGCCACTTCGGCGCGGAATTTATTCGGGCCGAGCAGCGGCGCCAAAATCGAATTAACGCGATCGCGCAGCTGCTGCTCGATGCGATGCGTGTATTCGAGCTGTTTGTTGGCGGCGATCAGCTGCGGATCGTCCATCACCAGCTGCGACAGCAACGTACCTTTCTGATCGACCACGGTAACGTTTTCCGGCTTCAATTCCGGAATGCTGCTCGCCACCAGATTGACGACCGATTTCACCTGTGCCGCCTGTAACGAGCCGCCCGGAAACAGCTCGACGAATACCGATGCCGATGGCGGTCGCGCATCGCGCACGAATACCGATTCTTTCGGAATCGCCAGATGCACACGCGCGGCGCGCACATTGGTGATGCTGGCGATGGTGCGGGCGAGCTCGCCTTCGAGCGAACGGCGGTAGCGCGCGGTCTCCATGAATTGGCTGGAGCCGAGCGGCTGCTCTTTATCGAGCAGTTCGAACCCGGCCTTGCCATCGTTCGGCACGCCGGATTCGGCCAGCTTCAGGCGCGCTTCATTGATTTTGTCCGACTCCACCAGCAGCGCACCGGTGCCGGTATCGATCTTGTATTTGATTTTGTTGGTGTCGAGTACCGTCAGCACCGCCGACGAATCGAGTCGTTCGAGACTGCCGTACAGCGGACGATAATCACCGCCCTGCGCCCATAACACGACGGCGACACCGATCGCGACACTGGCCGCCAGACCTACCAGCAAACCGAGCTGACGCAACACGCCGAGCCCGGACATGCCTTGCAGCAAATTATTTTGTGGTAACAAGCCGCGATTTTGTCCGGCTTGCTGGGGTGTGGCAGGGACGCTGGCCATCGTAATTAACCTCGCCGTTAAACCGGCATGTTCATGATGTCTTTATACGCATCGACCAGGCGATTGCGCACCTGTGTCAGCGCCTGAAACGAAACGCTCGCTTTCTGCGAGGCCACCATCACCTGCGCCAACGACACCCGCGGATCGCCCTGCTCGAACGATGTCGCCAGATTTCCCGCTTGCTGTTGCGTCGCATTGACCGAGTCGATCGCACCACGAAACATTTCGCCGAATCCCGGCACGCGCTCGGTACTGCTGGTCCCGAGTTGTGTTTTCGACGCATCGAGCCCCTGCAACGGAGTGCTGTTTTGCAGACCGCGCTGCTCGCTCACCTGGGATTGCATCTGCCGCATCTGCTGCAGCAACTGATTGACATCGGCACGTTCGACTCGCATCGCTGGCTACCTTCGTTTCCGTTTAATAAATCCAGTCAAACTACTGACGGGACGCACACCAATGCGCCTGCTGTCGGACGCGTTTGGCCGCTTGTGGTCGATGCGTAATTGCCAAGAATTTGACGAAGACACGCGAATCGACCGGCCCCGGGAGGGTCAGAGCACAAAGTGGGCCAGCGTGAGTGGGTGGGATGAGGCAGAGATCTGCCAACTACAGAGGAGTAATCCAATACAACGAAAAATGAAAACTGGGGATGCTGCGGACTCGATAACCGCGCTCGCGACGGCGCGGTTAATCGCCCAAATTCACTACCTTAATTGCAACGCTATCGTCGCGCTGAATTTTCAGATTCGCAAAATCGAATAGCGTCGCATCCGCCAATTGCGACGGCCCGACATTTTTGATGGCGGAAAAAATCGATTCGATACGACCGGGGAATTTTTTCTGCCAGTCGCGCAACATTTCCTTGATCGCCTGGCGTTGCAGGTTTTCCTGCGAGCCGCATAGGTTGCAGGGAATGATCGGAAATTGTTTTTGCTCTGCGTAATCGATGAGATCAGCCTCCTCGCAATACGCGAGTGGACGAATGACGATATTGCGTTTGTCGTCGCTGAGTAGTTTCGGCGGCATCGCTTTCAATGAGCCGCCGAAAAACATATTTAGGAATAAGGTTTCGATGATGTCGTCGCGGTGATGGCCAAGTGCAATTTTCGTCGCGCCAATTTCCTCGGCAAAACCATACAGCGTGCCGCGTCGGAGCCGCGAACATAAACCGCAAGTGGTTTTGCCTTCGGGAATAACCGATTTAACGATGCTGTACGTGTCTTTTTCGAGGATGTGATATTCGATACCGAGCTTATCGAGATACGTGGGCAGCACATGCTCGGGAAAACCCGGCTGCTTCTGATCCAAATTCACCGCGACCAGATCGAATTTGACCGGCGCGCTGCGCTGCAAGCTCATCAGGATATCGAGCATGGCGTAGCTGTCTTTGCCGCCGGATAGGCACACCATCACCTTGTCGCCATCTTCGATCATGTTGTAATCGGCGATCGCCTCGCCGACCTGACGGCGCAGCCGTTTCTGTAATTTGTTGCTTTCCGTTTTACTTTTCTTTTCGCTTTTTGGGGCGGCCTTTTCGTTTTGCGAGCGGTCGCCGGCGTTCATCGTGTCTTCACCTGGCGCGGACATTTCGATTCCCTTCGGTGCGGCAGTCGCGGAGGTGTCGGTCGGTTCGAATGTTTGGACGGAATTCATAGCAATCGGCTGCGCAAAAAATCGGCGGGCATTCTAACAGTTCATGCTCAGTTCGTGGCTTAGGAAACAGGGCAATTGCGGCATAAGAGCGGCCTAAAATCAAATCGCGCCGGGTAGAATTTCGACAGGTGCCTGACTACAATGGCGCTCCACTTCGAGGCCCGAGCCCGCGCTCCGGCGGCCCTACCCCGGCCCAGGTAACAGCACGGTGTGCGATCCACACTGGCAGAGACCTACTCAAAACCCGAACCCAACAGATAGGAAGCAACCATGAAACAACCCGTTCGCGTCACTGTTACCGGCGCAGCCGGCCAGATCGGCTACGCCCTGCTGTTCCGCATCGCCTCCGGCAGCATGCTCGGCCACGACCAGCCGGTCATCCTGCAACTGCTCGACATCACGCCGGCGCAGAACGCGCTGAACGGCGTGAAAATGGAACTCGACGATTGCGCATTCCCGCTGCTAGCCGGTGTCGTCTGCACCGACGATCCGAAAGTCGCGTTCAAGGATGCCGATTACGCACTGCTGGTTGGCGCGCGTCCGCGCGGCCCGGGCATGGAGCGTAAAGATCTGCTCGAAGCGAACGCGGCTATTTTCTCGGTACAGGGCAAGGCCATCGCCGAAACCGCGAACAAGAACATCAAAGTGCTGGTCGTTGGTAACCCCGCGAACACCAACTCGCTGATCGCGCAACGCAACGCAATCGGTATCGATCCGAAAAATTTCACCGCGATGACACGTCTCGATCACAACCGTGCGCTGTCGCAACTGGCGGAAAAAACCGGCACCACCGTCAACGACATCACCAACATGACGATCTGGGGCAACCACTCATCCACTCAGTATCCCGATCTGTTCCATGCCAAGGTCAAAGGCAAAGCCGCGATCGAACTGGTCGATCAGAATTGGTACAAAGGCACCTACATTCCGGCCGTGCAACAACGCGGCGCAGCGATCATCGCAGCGCGCGGTGCATCATCGGCGGCATCTGCCGCTAACGCAGCCATCGACCACATGCGTACCTGGGCACTCGGCACCAACGGCGACGATTGGGTCAGCATGGGCGTGTACAGCGATGGCAGCTACGGCATCGAAAAAGGCCTGATCTACTCGTTCCCGGTTCGCTGCAAAAACGGCCAGTGGGAAATCGTGCAAGGCCTGTCGATCGATGCATTCAGTCAGGAAAAAATGAAAGCCACCGAAAAAGAATTGGCCGAAGAACGCGATGCGGTAAAACATCTGCTGCCCTGATCGCAGATGAAAAAATAACGCACGTGAAAAACAAAACGGGGAGACACGGCAACGTTCTCCCCGTTTTCGTTTTTTATTTTCAGAACAAAAATAAAATATCGGGAATTCGACGATAAATCAGCGTCCAATCATTTGCTCGTATATAACGGTTATTCCCTCAATCAAGGAGAGCAATTATGAAACGCAAAGCTTCAGCACATTGGCAAGGCGGATTAAAAGACGGCAAAGGCACGATTTCGACCGAAAGCAATGTGCTATCGAATACACAATATTCGTTCAGCACGCGCTTTGAAGAAGGCGTCGGTACCAATCCGGAAGAATTAATCGCCGCCGCGCATGCCGGTTGTTTTTCGATGGCATTGTCGGGCCAGCTCGGCGCTGCCGGTATGACTGCGACCAGCATCGACACCAACGCGACGGTGACGATGGAAAAGCTCGAAGTCGGTTTTACCGTCACTGCGGTGCATCTCGATGTGACGGTTAAAATCCCCGGTGCGGATAAAACAGCGTTCGATCAAGCTGCACAGAAAGCGAAAGAAGGCTGCCCTATTTCGCGTTTGTTGAAAGCCGACATTACGATGACGGCAAAACTCGAAAGCTGAACCGCATCTGCACTGCCTACAGGCAGTGCATTTACATCGATTTCATTTTTCCGCCATCGATCACCAGCGTTGCGCCGGTGATATAGCTCGCTGCATCCGATAACAAAAAAGCGCCCGCGTTGCCAAATTCATCGGCCGTACCAAAACGCCCGAGCGGTATCGGCTGCTGCATTAATGCGAGCTGATCGTCGACACTGCGTTGATTCATCGCCGCCTGATTTTTCGCGATTGCATCGATGCGATCGGTTTTGACAATTCCCGGCACCAAGCAGTTGATACGAATATTTTCGCGCGCCAGATCGAAGGAAATACCTTTCACCAGATTCGCCACACCCGCACGCATCGCCGCGGATAGCAGCAGATAATTATCCGGTTCCTGTACCGACGATGAGGTCAGTACCAACATGGAACCGCCTTGCACGCGCAGCGCTGGCAATACAGCGCGAATCAGTCGCACCGCGCTCATCAATGTCAATTGAAATGCCTCTTCCCAGTCGCTATCGGCAAGCGTATCGAACGCACCGGGTTTCGGCCCGCCCGCGTTGACGACCAGTCCATCGATACGGCCAAACTCGGCAGTGACATGCTCAACCCAACGCGTTATCGCCGCGGCATCGGTCATATCGCAAGCATGCGCGGCAGCCTTCGCGCCGTAACATTCGCGCAGGTGCTCGGCAGCTACTTCGCCGGCGGCCAGATCGCGATTGCCGATGGCGATGCGCGCGCCCTCTCGCGCCGGCGCGCAGGCAATGCCGAACCCGAGGCCACGACTGCCGCCGGCGATCATGAATACCTTATCCTGGACTCCAAGCTGCATGCCAAACCCTCCTGCATCGCCGCAAAAATGCCGTAAAAAATTGCCGAAGCGCGAACCGTAACATACCATTCACGAATAATTTCTTTAGCAAACGCCCCTTATGTCTCCGCTCAAAAAATTGCTCGTCCGCCTCGGCCTTAAATCCGCAGATAGAAAGGATCAGGCGGAGGATAACTATTCGCAGCTCGAAGTGCTGCAACGACGCCATAGTTTTATCGAGGTCAAATTCTCGCGCACCGAGCGCACCTTCCAGAGCATGATTTTAGAGCTGCATCCGGACGATAGTTATCTGGTGATCGACGAATTTTATCCGCCCGAAGGTCGCGAGGATTTGCTCGAGGGCGATGAAGCCGAAATCAATGCGCAGGCCACTGGCGTTAAAGTCTCGTTTTTTTCGAAACTGCTCGCCCGCGAAATGATCGACGGCGTCCCGGCGTATCGGATGGAATTGCCGGAAGAAATCGGCTCATCGTTGCGCCGTCGCTCGTATCGCGTATATGTCGAACGCGAATCCGCATTATCGATAGCCGCGCGCGACAAGGATGGCGAGCCCCTCAATATGCAGATAATCAATTTGTCGAGCGACGGCATCAAGCTCAGCCTGCGCGGCAATGCCAGCAAATTGCTCGAAAAAAATCGGCAATTGGAAAACTGCGTGATCCGTCTACCGAGCGGCATCGATATCGATTGCGATATTGAGATACGCAATATTTATGTGATCCGCACACCCTCGCTACACACGCTCGTGGGCGGCACACTCGGCGTAGCAATGCCTTCGCAACGAACCAAGATCAGCCAATATCTCGCCGCGGTACAACGCAAGCAACGGCGGCGGGAATCGAGGCTGAGTTGAACAACAAAGAAAACGATTTGTTTGTCTCAACCACGAATACGCGAACTATTTGATTACCTCGTGAATCTCGAGCGACATACGCTTACTGATTTCCTGTGCACCGGCATCGAAGGCCTTACGTACACTTTCAATATTCGCCAGCACCGCTTCGAACGTCGGGTACGCGAACTTTTCATCGGATGGAATAGATCGATCCCCCGCCAAACCGAGCCCCGTGTTCGCGCCATAGTCGATTTCATGATCATAAAGTTCGACCTCCTCTCCTTTTTCGATAATAAAGAGTGTGCCGACGGATGCCACGCGTGGAAGATAAGCAATAGAGGTTTCCGAGGAATACAGGCCGACGTCCTCGAATTTAAGATGCAAGATCGCGTCGGCACTTGTTTGGATGCTTTCATGATCGACGTTATCAGGATCGTCCGCCTGACGGGCAACATCTAGAATCGAAACTTCGTATCCATAGCCGCGTAGTGAACTCGCGATTGCTTTGGTGAAGTCTGCACCCAACGAAGTGGATTGCGTACTCAACTTTGCAGTAAAGGTATTCGCCTTACTCTTACTATCTAAATAATTGGCTGTCCCCGCCAGAGGTATCGCAAGTCGCACTGCGTTAAAATTCTTGATGCTGTAGTGCACGGGGTTCGTGGCGGGAATGATTGCGATACTTTTTATTACTGGTTTCGGAGCAACGGATTTCGGTTGCGTCGAACATGCACTAATCAAAAGCAGTACCAAGATCGCGAGGACGAACTTTACCATTTTTATTTTTCCTTAAATCAGAAACAATTAAGCCGCATTCAACACCAGCAACGGCGGCGTATCGACCACCTTGCGGCAACCCCAATAACCGGCCGCACCGATTATCGTCGCGCCGAGCAGCGGACCCGCGAGCCACACCCACCAATGCCAGATAAACGGCATATCGAATTGGCGCGTTTGGAATTGCCACACGGCACACTCCGCTGCGACCGCCGCGAGCAACCCTGCGCAGGCACCGAGCACGGCGAATTCCACAACCAGACTGCCGACAATCAAACGCCGTCGCGCACCGAGCGCACGCAGCACTGCATTTTCTTGCATGCGTAAATCGAGCGTCGACAATACGCTGGCAAACAACACCAACAGACCGCAACCGACGATCAACCATAACACCAGCTCAACCGCCAATCCCACCTGATCGATAATCGCGCGCACCTGCGCAATGATCGCATCGATTTCAAGCACCATCACCGTGGGAAATCGATGCAGCAGTTCATTGAGAAATAATTTTTGATTCGGTGGCAAATAAAAACTGGTGATATACGTGGCCGGATAATGTTGCAGCGCCGCTGGTGGAAAAATCATGAAAAAATTGGGCTGCATCGTATCCCAGTTCAACTTACGAATATTTTTCACCACGACTGCCAACTGCTCGTCGCCCAATTGAAACTGCAAGCGATCGCCGATTTTTATGCCAAGACGCTGCGCCAAGCCCGCCTCGATCGACACCTGATCTACGTCGCCACTGGCGAACCACTCGCCTGCCACCAGCTGATTATCGCTAGGCAATGTATCGGACCAGCTCAAATTCATTTCACGATCGAGATCGACAGCACGCGAATCGTCGTTATTATTTTTTTTATCTGCCGCGGCTTGTTGATTCACTGACTCATTGTTGATGGCAATCAGACGGCCTCGCACCATCGGATAAAAACCGGCATCGCGCAATCGATACTGTTGCAACAACTGTTGTACGGCGCCGACCTGCTGCGGAGTGACATTGACGAGAAAATGATTCGGCGCCTGCGGCGGAATTTGCGTTTTCCATTCTGCAAGCAGCGATGTGCGCACCAGCGCGATGATCAGCAATAACATAATGGCGAGCGAAAAAATGACGATCTGCAATGCGTTGTGCATGCGCCTGCGCTGCAGCGATGCAATCGCGAGTCGCCAAAACGAACCCGCCTGCATGCCGATCACGCGCACACCGCGCAGCAGTAGCCAGGCGACGGAACCGACGGCGAGCAACACCATCACCGCACCGGCCAGTATCGTCAGCGTCAGCGTTGCATTGCCGCTGTAATACCACATCAGCCCGGTGACACTGATCACACCGAACAACACCGCGCCGATACCGCGTCCGCGTCGGCTATCGAGATCGCGCCGCAATACGCGCAGCGGTGGCATATCGCGCAACGCCAACAACGGCGGCAATGCAAACGCGAATAGCGAAACGAGCGCGGTAACGATCGCCATCCACACCGGCCACCACGTTCCGCGCGGCGCCACTTGCGCCAGATATTGCTCCAACATTTTCGCAAATAGCGCTTGCAATGCGTAACCACAGAAGGCGCCAACCAGCGCGCCAATGAGTCCGATCACCAATAAATGCGCGAGATAAATTCCGAATACCTGCGCACCGCTCGCGCCGAAACATTTCATCATCGCGACATGATCGAAATGGCGCTCGCTATAACGCCGCGCTGATAACGCAATCGCAAGACCTGCCAGTGCCACACCGAGCGCACCGGCGAGTAATAAAAACTTTTGCGCGCGCGCCATCGCTTTGCCGATTCGCGGTTGCGCTTCGCCGATGCCAAGCCAGCGATGACTGGCCGACAATTGCGGTTGCAGCCATTGTTGATAGCGCAATAAATCTTCGTCACTACCGGCAAACAAATAATTAAAGCGCACGCGGCTGCCCGGTTGTACAACCTGTGTTTTATCGAGATCGACGAGCGCCATCAATACGCGCGGTGCGAAAACATCGCTGCCGCCATCGGGCTCGCTGACAATGACGCCACTCACAATAAATTGGGCAACACCGATTTCGACGTGATCGCCGACGCCGACATTCAGCAGCGGCAGCAGCCGCGAATCGAGCCAGACATTTCCGCTATCTGGTCCGTGCGCAACAGTTTCCGCAGCACCGAATGCCTGTCGTGCCATTTTTAATTGGCCGCGCAATGGATACGCTGCCGACACGGCTTTGACCGAAGCAATTTGCGTTTTATCGTCGGCGATCAGCATGGTTTGAAAGCTGACGGTTTGCGCGCGCTGTAAACCGAATTGCTCAGCCTGTTGCAACCACTGCGATGACACCGGCCACGCGCTACTGAGTACGCGATCTGCCGCGAGAAATTGATTGCTGTTGGCATTGATGCCGAGCTGCAAACGTTCAGTGAATGACGCGATGCCGACGACAATCGCGACTGCCATCGCCAGTGCAACCAACAACAGCCCGAGCTCGCCACCGCGCCAATCACGCAGCAATAATTTTAGGCTGAGCATTGCAGTGCTTTTATTGAATGATTGCGAAGCCGATGATCGCGCAATACGACCTCCGCCTTTTTCAAAGGGGGATAGAGGGGGATTTTTTCGATGCAGCATAATCAAATCCCGCCTTGCCCCCCTTTGATTAAAGAAGGGGACACGTTGCCCGGTACTGCACTCAACTCATCCTTAACGATTTCACCAGCTGCCAATTCGATACGCCTCGCGCAACGAGCCGCGAGACGTTGCTCGTGCGTCACCAAAATCAGCGTGGTGTGCCGCTCGCGATTCAATTCAAACAGTAGATCGATAATCGTCGCGCCCGTTGCGGTATCGAGATTGCCGGTCGGCTCGTCGGCAAATAAAATTTTTGGCGTGGTCGCAAACGCGCGTGCAATGGCAACACGTTGTTGCTCACCGCCTGATAACTGTCGCGGGTAATGCTGCACACGCGGTCCCAGGCCGACCCGTTGTAAAAATTCTGCGGCGGACGCACGCGCATTGCGCTGCCCTTTCAATTCAAGTGGCAACATGACATTTTCGAGCGCAGTCAAACTCGGCAACAATTGAAACGATTGAAAAACGAAACCGACGAGATCCGCACGCACTTGTGCACGTTGATCTTCATCGAGCGACGTAATTTCGCGATCGGCCAACCAAATGCGCCCACTGCTCGGTAAATCGAGGCCAGCCAGCAAACCGAGCAATGTCGATTTACCCGAACCCGAAGCGCCGACGATCGCCACGCTCTCGCCCGCCTTGATATGCAACGTGATCCCTTTCAAGATTGATAACGCACCGGCTGCGGTAGCAACCGTTTTGGCAATGGCATCGGTGCGAATCATTGGAGCGTCCATATGTTGAAGTACATTCGTCATGGGTTATTACTGCCGCTGCTGCTGCTTGCAAATGTGTTGTTTACAGGTGGTGCATGGGCAAACAGCACCCGCGCGCAAACCATATTGGTGTTGGGCGATAGTCTCAGTGCCGCTTATGGTATACCGCGCGAACGGGGCTGGGTGTCGCTGCTACAGCAAAGGTTACCAAACGGTAATGTCATCAATGCTGGCATCAGCGGCGACACTACCGATGGCGGTCTGGCCCGATTGCCAAATTTATTGGAAAAACACCAACCCGATATCGTGATACTTGAACTCGGCGCCAACGACGGCTTACGCGGTTTTCAAATTCAACGCATTCGCGACAATTTGCGTCAGCTCGTGCAATTAAGTCAGCGCGCGAACAGCAAAGTTCTATTGATCGGCAGCAAAATTCCACCCAATTACGGTTTACGCTACACATCGGATTTTTATGAAAGCTATACCGCGCTCGCGCATGAATTCAAATTACCGCTGGTACCCTTTTTACTCGATGGCGTCGCAACCAATCCCGAATTGATGCAGGACGATGGCTTGCACCCACGCGCGGAAGCACAGCAGCGCATTTTGGATAATGTCTGGAAATATTTGCAGCCGATGCTGTAGAGGGCGCCCTCTTTCCTAGCCCCTCTCCCCAAATGGGAGAGGGGAATACTATGCGTCGATTTGGTTCTCGCATAAAAATCTAAACCGTGCGCTTCCCTCTCCCATTTAGGGAGAGAGCAAAACTGCAATCTTTAATGTATCGAAAGGAATCGCAAAATGATCAGGGAAGAAATGCGCAACCGCGCCCGCCAGTTGCGCAAACAGCAAACACCTTTTGAGCATGCCTTGTGGCGATATCTGCGTGCCGGTCGTTTCGGCCAGTACAAATTCCGGCGCCAGCAGGTCCTAGGCCCTTATATCGTCGATTTCATCTGTCAGAGCGCGAAGTTAATCGTTGAACTGGATGGTTCGCAACATATCGACACGATTGAATACGATCGGCAACGGGATGAATGGCTGCTCTCCCAGGGCTATCGGGTCGTGCGTATTTGGAATCATGAGTGGGTGCAACAACAAAGCGTCGTACTTGAAAAAATATTTTACGAATTGAAAATTCGCCCTCGTCTTTAAAGGCCCTATCCCCTAGCCCCTCTCCCCAGATGGGAGAGGGAATACCATGTGTCGATTTGGTTCTACGCGTAAAAATCCAAACCGTGCGCTCCCCTCTCCCATCTGGGGAGAGGGGCCGGGGGATAGGGCTAATCCCCGCGCACAGCCAAAAAAACAGCGCCACTCCACCCCTCAAATCCCGATACAATCGCGCGCATTTGCCCACGCAGACATAACGATTCGTATGGAAAAACTATTCTCCCGCTTTGCCAATGCATTTCCGCTGTGGACCATGCTCGCCAGCGCACTCGCGTTATGGCATCCACCATTATTCACCTGGTTCACCGGCCCGTGGATCACTTATGGTCTCGGCGTGATCATGCTCGGCATGGGCATTACGTTAACCACGGAAGATTTCACGCGCGTATTACAAATGCCGCGCTGGGTTTTGCCCGGCGTGATACTGCATTACACGATCATGCCGTTATCGGGCTGGTTCTTTGCGAAAGTGCTCGCGCTGCCCGATGCCTACGCGGTCGGTTTGATTCTGGTTGCGTGTTGCCCCTGCGGAACCGCCTCGAATGTCATCAGCTATCTCGCACGCGCGAATGTCGCGCTCTCGGTGACATTAACCACGCTGTCGACAATTCTCGCCGTCGTAGCAACGCCGTGGCTCACGTCTGCGCTCGCCGGTTCGCGCATGGAAGTCGACGCATGGGGTTTATTTTATTCCTGCCTGCAAGTCGTGCTGTTGCCGACCGTCGCGGGAATTATGTTGAATCGTTACGCGCCGAAGCTGACACATAAAATGACGCGCGTTAGCCCGGCAATTGCTGTGCTGGTGATTGCGATGATTGTCGCTTCGGTACTGGGCGCGGGACGCGAGCAAGTGCTGAGTGCCGGCCCGCGACTATTGATCGGCGTGATCATGCTGCACGTTTCCGGTTTCACACTTGGCTATTTGTTCTCGCTACTACTTAATCGCAGCGAAACAGTAGCGCGCACCATTTCGATCGAAGTCGGCATGCAGAATTCGGGACTCGGCGCACAGCTCGCGCGCGCGAACTTTCCCGCTGGCTCCGGTGTCGATGTACCGAGTGCTATTTCAGCATTGACCCACTGCATTATCGGCAGCGCGTTGGCGGCAGTGTGGCGAAGACGAGCGCCACGCACTTAATAAAATTAAATTTCCTAAATCCTTATCGGAGCTTTCCCATTATGAATCTCTCACAAATCGGCCTGACGTTTTTGCTCTCTACCCTGGCATTTACTTTGACCAGCGGAGCATCTTATGCAGAAGCAGACGACAAACCGGTCATCGATAAAGTCGGTGATGCAGTTGAGCGCGGCGCCACAGCAGCTGCAAACGGCGTCGAACATGCCGCCCAAGCGACCAAGCACGGAATAGAGAAAGGCGCACAAGCCACCGAGCGCGGCGTAAAACGCGGCGTCGAAGCGACTGCCAATGGCGTTAAGCGCGCGGCAACGGCGACGCAAGAAACCGCCGATCATGTCGCCGATAAAATTGGCCGGCCGGCGGAATCGTCGGATAAATAGCGCGCATGGATACCTTACAGACAATTCAAATCCGAGCATTTGAAATAGCCGACTACGAAAGAGCAGTTGGGTTGTGGTCTTCGATGGACGGTCTGACGCTAAACGAATCCGACACGCCAGAAGCTATCGCTGTTTTTTTAAAACGAAACCCCAATTTGAGTTTTGTTGCCAATACCCAATGCGGCGAAATCGTCGGTACCATTTTATGCGGGCATAACGGTCGCGCAGCTCATATCTATCATCTGGCAGTGGCGAAATCTCATCGCAACCAAGGTTTGGGACGTCGGTTAGTTGAACTTTGTTTCAATCGGTTGGCCGATGAAAACATTCCCAGATGCAATATTTTTGTTTATTCCAACAATGATCTAGGCAACAGCTTTTGGCTATCTACAGGCTGGAACGATCCGACGACATGGAAGGTATTGCAGAAACCCATAACCACGTAACCACCATTATGAAAACGCGAACCTCGTTAATTAAATAAGGGGCTTTTTTGTGATCCACCAAGGCAGCTGCCATTGCGGCGCGGTGCAATTTGAAGTCGAAGCGCCCGACGCGATCGAGGTTGAGGACTGCAATTGTTCGATCTGTCGCATGACCGGTTTTCTGCACCTGATCGTACCCCAGCGTAATTTCCGATTGCTGTCCGGTCACGAAAAATTAATTACTTACACGTTCAATACCGGCGTGGCTGAACATAAATTCTGCGGTATTTGTGGCATCAAATCGTTTTACATTCCGCGCTCGAACCCCGACGGCGTCGATGTAAATTTGCGCTGCCTGAAAACCCAGCCGAAGGAAGTCAAAATCGTCAAATTTGACGGCGAGAATTGGGAAGCCCATGCCACCGCACTGACACATAAGAGCCAGTAACGAATCAAAACTGCTTCAACACAATCTCGCGTTGTTTCCAATCTGGCATAACGTGCTCAAGCAATTCGTAAAATTTGCGGCCGTGATTGAATTCGAACAGATGACAGAGTTCGTGCGCGATCACGTAGTCGATCATCGATAGTGGCAATTTCACTAACTCGATATTTAACGTCACACGACCGCCGCGGCTGCAGCTGCCCCAGCGACGGCGCATTTTGCGCAACCGCAATTCGGGCGCGGCGAGAATACCGGGAAAGCGCTGGCATACCAGTAATAAACGCTCGCTGAAAATCTGCTGTGCCTGATCGCGATACCACTCGTTGAGCTGACGCGATAACTGCGGCAAATTCCATTGATCGCGCGTGCTTACAGCGATCGTTTCGTCGCTGCATAACACTGCGGGTTGCTGGCTTTGCATTACTTCGAGTTGACGCGGTTTGCCGAGAAACCACATCGCGGCACCCGGCTGTACCGCTGTCTGCCAGCGCTTGCGATGCAATTGGCGTTCGCGCGTTTTCTCAACCCACGTCGATTTTTGCTCGACGAATTGCACGATATGTTTTTGGCTCATGCCACGCGGCGCGCGCACTTCGATGGTACCGTCGTCGAGCACATGCAGCGCGAGTGTTTTGCGCGTCTGAAATTTCACCGCATATGAAAAATTACCGCTCACGTCGGTACCTGCGTATCGATGTAAGCGCGGATCACCGCAATAAACTGCGTACCGTAATGATCGAGTTTGCTTTGCCCGACACCGCTGATATTAAGCAAATCGCGCAACGACGTCGGTTGTTCGACTGCCATCAGCCGCAACGTTGCATCGTGAAATACCATGAATGGCGGAATGCCCTGTTCTTCGGCAATTTTTTTGCGGCAATCGCGCAATGCCTGCCACAACGGCGCCAATTCCGGTTCGACTTCGACCAGACGATTGCGCGAGCGTTGTTCACGCGCGCCGGTTTCAGTGGTATCGATGCGCAGTGCGAGCGTGGTTTCGCTACGCAAAACCGGTCGCGCCAGTTCGGTCAGGCGCAACCCGCCAAAACCCTGCACATCGATTTCCAACAAACCGCGAATCAGCAATTGTCGAATCAGCGAACGCCATTGCTGCTCATGCAGGCCTTTGCCGATGCCATACGTTGTGAGTTTGTCATGCGCGTACTGACGAATTTTTTCGTTATCTTTGCCCAGTAGAATATCGACCACATGCCCGGCGCCAAAACGTTGGCCGCTACGATATACGCACGACAATAATTTTTGCGCGGCCTGGGTTGCGTCCCAGGTTTTCGGTGGGGTCAGACAGGTATCGCAATTGCCGCAACGGCCGTCGTAATTGTCGCCAAAATACGCGAGCAAGGCGCTGCGACGACAATCGGTAAGCTCGCACCAGCCGAGCAGCGTATCGAGTTTGTGGCGTTCGAGGCGTTTGAATTGTTCGGACGCTTCGCTGTTCGCGAGCATATCCTTCATGCGCACCACGTCTTGCAAGCCGTACAGCAGCAGCGCGGTCGCAGGTTCGCCATCGCGGCCGGCGCGACCGGTTTCCTGGTAATACGCTTCCATGCTTTTCGGCAAATCGAGATGCGCGACAAAACGCACATCGGGTTTATCGATACCCATACCGAAGGCAATGGTCGCGACCATCACGATGCCGTCTTCGCGCAAAAAACGGCGCTGATTGGTTTCGCGCAGTATCGGCGATAGCCCGGCGTGATACGGCAATGCCGTAAAACCCTGCTCGTTCAACCATTCGGCGGTGGCTTCGACTTTCTTGCGCGACAGACAATAGACAATGCCGGCTTGGCCGCGATAGCTATCGAGAAATTTCAATAATTGTTTACGCGCATCGATCTTGGCCGCGACTTTGTAACAGATATTCGGCCGATCAAACGCGCTGACGAACCATCCCGCATCTTCCAATTGCAGACGCTCGGCAATTTCCGCGCGCGTACGCTGATCGGCGGTCGCGGTCAGTGCGATACGTGGCACGCGTGGAAAGCGTTCGTGCAAAAGACTGAGACCGAGATAGTCCTTGCGAAAGTCGTGACCCCATTGACTCACGCAATGCGCTTCATCGATGGCAAATAATGCGATTTCGCAACGCTGTAAAAACTGTTGTGTACGCTCCTGCAGCAAACGCTCGGGCGCGATATACAGAAGATCGAGTTCACCATGCAGCAATTGCTGCTCGACCGCATATTGCGCATCGCCATCGAGCGTCGAATTCAGATACGCCGCGCGCACGCCAAGCTGATGCAGGTTTTCGACCTGATCCTGCATCAATGCAATCAGCGGCGAAATGATCACACCGACGCCGGCGCGCAGTAACGAGGGAATCTGATAACACAGCGATTTGCCACCGCCGGTCGGCATCAACACCAGCGCATCGCGCCCTTGCGTGATGCTGTCGATGATGGCGGCCTGCTGGCCGCGAAATTGCGGATAGCCGTAAACAGTATTGAGAATGTGCAGCGCGGGATCGGTCATGGGGCGGCATTATAGCGTGGACATTTCCCTAATCCAGGCGCTTGTGGAAACGCTTGACCGCAATCGTCAGCATGATGACTGAAAATGCCAGCAGCGCCAGAAATTCCGGCCACAGGTCGCTGACACCCGCCGACCGGAGCATGATGCCGCGCACCAGACGAATGAAATGTGTCAACGGGAAAATTTCCGCCAGCCACTGCGCCGGCTTGGGCATACCGGCGAACGGAAACATGAAACCGGATAATAAAATTTGCGGCAGAAAGGTAAAAAATGACATCTGCATCGCCTGAAACTGCGTTTTCACAAATGTCGAAATGAAAATCCCTAGCGCCAGCGATGCAAAAATATAGAGCAGTGCAGCGACATACAATTCCAGCAACGAACCGCGCACCGGCACCGAAAAAATCACCTTACCCATTAATAAGATCAGCGCGGTTTGGATTAATCCAATGCCGATATACGGAATCACCTTGCCAAGGGTTAATTCAAATGACGACAGCGGTGTCGTGATCAGAAATTCGAGATTGCCGTGTTCGCGTTCGCGCACCAGCGCAATGGCAGTAAACATCACCATGGTCATGGTCAGAATCACGCCGATTAATCCAGGCACGGTATTCAATGGCGCGCGCCGTTCGGGATTATAAAAATTCGCCATCGATACCTGCCCGTTAAGGCTCGGCGTGCGATGTTCACGCAATAACGTCGTAATCGGCAACGAAGCCAGCTGACGCACCGCACCCTGCACCGATTGATCCGAGCCATCGACCACCAATTGCACCACCGGTTGATCGGGCTGCAGCAGACGGCGCTCAAAATCGCTGGGGATTACCAACGCGGCGCTGATTTTTCCGGCACGCAATAGCGCGTTCAATTCCGGTTCGGTAGCTACGTGATAACGAAAATTAAAAATCTGCGAGCGTTCGATCGTTGCCGCCAATTCGCGGCTGTTATTGGTCTGCGCCGCATCGAACAACGCCGCATCGAGATTGCGCACATCCATATTGATGGCGAAACCAAACAACAACAATTGAATGATCGGCATGCCGACAATCATTGCGAACGAGAGCCGGTCGCGCCGTAATTGTCGCAATTCCTTGATCACGATCGCGGACAACCGCAGCAGCGAAAACGCCATTACGGCTGTCCTCGCTGAGTGTCGAATTTGGATTGGGATTGATGTTCGTGACTATCGGTCACCGCCACGAATACATCTTCAAGATTCGGCGTGGTATCGATTACCTGGGCCGTCATGCCGGCGTCCGCCAGCACCTGCTGTATCGTTGATTTGCCCTCGCTCTTTTTGGTTGTCAGCACGCGCAGGCTCGCGCCGATCTGCGCAGTCGCAAATACTGCCGCATTACCGGCCAGCGCGTGTTGCGCGGCACGGGCCGATTCGCATTCAACCAGCAGCACTTGCCCTGGCAATGCCTCCATCAACTCGCGCGGGCTGCCATCTGCCACCAGGCGACCCTGTTCCAGAATGGCAAGACGATGACAGCGCTCCGCTTCATCCATGTAATGCGTCGACACCAACAACGTGGTGCCCTGCTCCGCCAGCTCGAACAGCGAATCCCAGAAATCGCGGCGCGATTGCGGATCGACGGCGCTGGTCGGTTCATCGAGAAATAATAATTCGGGTTTGTGTAATACCGCCGCGGCCAATGCCACCCTCTGGCGCTGCCCGCCACTCAGCGTGCCGGCAGCTTGCTCGCGGTATTCGCGCAACCAATACAATTCGAGCAACTCATCGACACGCTGACGCGCTGCCTGCCCGGAAAAGCCATGAATATTGGCAACAAAGTTGAGGTTTTCATCGACGGTGAGATCGTCGTACAACGAAAAATTCTGCGTCATGTAGCCCATGCGCAACTTCAACGCTTCAGCCTGCGCGGGTATCGACAATCCCAGCACTTCGATGTCGCCTTCACTCGGTAATAACAAACCGCAGAGCAGGCGAATCGTGGTGGATTTACCGGACCCGTTGGGACCGAGAAAACCGTAAACCTCACCGCGCCGTACGTTCAAATCGACATTGTCTACCGCAGTTTTCTTACCGAAACGGCGCGTTAAACCGCGCGTGCTGATGACAATGTCTTGATGATTATTTGTCATTGGCCAGCTCGGCATGACAGGGAATTCCCGGTGGTAGCTGACGTGCTGCGTCGCCCTGCAATATCAACTCGGCGCGATAACTGAGTCGACTCGCATCGTCACCGCTCAGCGCGTAATACGGCGTGAAGCTCGCTTCGCTGCGCACACTGCGCAGCTGTGCCATGAAAGGTTGTTCGATGCCATCGACAGTCACGCGAAACCGTTGACCGATCTGCAGATTCGCGCGCTGTTTTTCGGGAATAAATACACGCGCATACGGCGCATCACCGGCGAGCATATTCATCAGCATTGCACCTTGCGGTGGTTGGTCGCCCAATCGATACGGCAACGCGTCAATACGACCATTGCGCGGTGCATGTACATCGAGACGCGCGCGTACTAATTGCAGATGTTGCAGCGTCGCCTGCGCGCCCGCCAATGCCGCTTCGGCCTGCGCTAATTGCTCTGGGCGTGTGCCATGCAGCAATTCCTGCAATTGCGCACGCACCGCGCGCACGGTGGCAGCAGCAACACGTGCTGCGTTATCCGCGTTTTCAAAATTTTGTTGCGATACCGCATTGGTTTTACGCAGCGTTGCCATACGCTCGCGTTCACGCTGCGCGTTATCGGCATCACTCTCAGCGCGCATAAGTTGGGCACGCATATTGTCGATGGTTTCCTGCCGGGCACCATGACGCAGCTCGAGCAATTGCGCCGAGAGCCGTTGAGTTTCGGCTTGCGCTGCCAACAATTGCGCATCGGTGCGGCGTGGATCGAGCTGCAGTACCAGTTGTCCCTGCTGCACCGCTTGGCCTTCGCTGACCGGTAATGCAACGATCGGCTCCGATACCTCGGCCAATACTGCCGCGCGATCCCATTCGGTATTACCCGGCGCGGACCAAGACGCACTGCGATGACACGCCGACAACTGCAATAGTGCGATCAACAACAGAATATTGCGCGGTCGCATGTCGAATCTCCGATAGTGTCGAACGATTTTAGGGAAGCCACCGATACGCGGCAATCGTCCGATGCCTGTTGACACAGTTACATACCGGCATGCGCTTTCATACAATATCGCCTCATTTCGCGAGTAACCGCCATGACCCCCCCATCGGGCCCTGATTTTTCCAACGACCTGCTGCAATTCGATCGCGAACATCTGTGGCACCCCTACGCGTCGATGATCGAGCCCGCGCCGGTTTATCCGATCGTCTCGGCCAAGGGCGTACGTCTACAGCTCGCCACCGGCCGTGAATTAATCGACGGCACCAGCTCGTGGTGGAGCGCGCTGCACGGCTACAACCATCCGATATTGAATGCCGCTGCACAGCAGCAACTCGCGGCAATGTCGAATGTCATGTTCGGCGGCCTCACGCATCCCTCGGCGATAAAACTCGGTCAATTACTGGTAAAGCTGACGCCCGCCCCGCTCACCAAAGTTTTTTTCAGCGATTCCGGTTCGGTCGCCGTGGAAATCGCGATCAAAATGGCACTGCAATTTTGGATTGCGCAAGGTCAACGCCATAAAAGCAAATTGCTCACCGTGCGCGGCGGCTATCACGGCGATACCTTCATGGCGATGTCGGTATGCGATCCCGTCGAAGGCATGCACCAGTTATTCGGCAGTGTGGTAGCGCAGCAATTTTTTGCCGATAAGCCACTGACGAAGTTTGGCGAAACGTTCGACCACAGCGAACTCGATTCGCTGAAAAAAATCCTCATTAACCATCACAATGAAATAGCCGCGCTGATACTCGAACCGATCGTCCAGGCGGCGGGCGGCATGCATTTTTATTCAGCGGAATATTTGCGGCAGGCACGGCGCCTGTGCGACGAATACAACGTATTGCTGATTTGCGATGAAATCGCGACTGGCTTCGGCCGCACCGGAAAATTATTTGCCTGCGAGCATGCCGACATCAGCCCCGATATTCTGTGTCTCGGCAAAGCGATGACCGGCGGGTATTTAACGCTCGCGGCGACGCTGTGCACCGATCATGTCGCGAAGGGAATTTGCAATGGCGAGCCCGGTGCGCTCATGCACGGCCCGACGTTTATGGCTAATGCGCTGGCATGCGCAATCGCATGCGCGAGCATTGAATTACTGATTTCGCAGCCGTGGCAGCGCACTGTGCGCAACATCGCCCAGCATTTGCGCGATGGCCTTGAACCTGCGCGCGCGCTGCCAACTGTGGCGGATGTGCGCGTGCTCGGTGCCATCGGCGTGATCGAAATGCGCGAACCAATCAATGTTGCGCAGTTACAACAACGCTTCGTCGAACGCGGCTTATGGGTACGACCGTTTGGAAAATTTATTTATACGATGCCGCCCTTCATTATCGGCGACGAAGATTTGCACGCGCTGACCACTGGCATGGTCGATGTCGCTGCAACGATCTAGTAATCAAGCGAGTTGCTGAGCGGATTTCTGCGCGGTGGCAATTTTTTCTTTAGCCTTATCGCGTGCGTGCGTATCGTCTTGCGCACGCACGTTCAACCATTGCAGCAGTGGCTGCCACGCTGCAATATCCTCACGCACTTTGATTGGCGGCATTTCGAAAATACCGATCCCATGAGAGGTCGCGTTGATGTAATTCTGCGTGTCGCGCAGCGTGGTCAGAAAGGGAATTTGCAACGAATTAAGGAAATACACCAACCGCTGATATACCAGCGTATTTTTGCGGACGCGATTCGCCACCACTGCAATGCGTTGCTCATCGCGTCCAATTTTCGCCATCGTCATTAACTGTCCGATGCAATTGGCCACGGCGTGAATATCGACATCGGATGGCAACACCGGAATGACAATGGCGGTCGCCTCATGCAGCGTACGTTGAAAGGCGCGGAAATCGACCGCAGCAGCGGTATCGATAATCAGGCATTCAGTCTTGGGTTCGACCCGCAAAAACCAATTGCGGGTGACGCTGACCGGATGCTTATAAGCCGGAATAACTTGAATGGCTGGCAGCTCGGTCGAGCGCTGCCCGACCCAATACGTGCTCGAACCCTGACTGTCGTAATCCATTAATGCGGTTTTATTGCCGCGCGCCGCAAAGTAGCTCGCGAGATTCGTCGCCAGTGTGGTTTTTCCCGAACCGCCTTTTGGATTTAATACGACTATGCGCTGCATATCGCCTCGTGCCCGACACCAATGATCAAATGCACAAGGAGTGTAGTCATTTTTTGATCGACTTCCATGAAGCGGCCCGCAAACTGCGGCGGAACTCTGAGCCGGAGCATTGCGGGGACCACCCGCGAAAACTATCTAACGCGGTAGATCAGGGCAACGCGGCAAGACTTTTCAGCACCATGCTGACCAGCATCGATTGTTGTGTGACGCCGGTTTTCTGAAATACCGAGCGCAAATGCGCACGCGCGGTATTTACCGTGATGCTGAGTTCCTGGGCGATTTCCTCAAGGCTTTTCCCCTCGGCGAGCTGAATACTCAGTGCCGCTTCGGTCGGCGTCAGCTTGTACAGTGTGATCAGGGTGCGCGCCGAAATACCGAAGTTAGTTTCCGGATCACCAATAAACACGGTCAAATGCGGCGTGTCTTTCGGCGCCATATAACGATCGACCGGAATGGCTTTAATCACGAGCTGATAGTCGGCCTTGCCGGACGCACGAGGTACTGCGAGTGCCTGTACCGGCAGCGGTTCGTCACGCTGTTGGGCCTCGAGCGTTTCGATAATGAGCTTGCGCAGTTTTTCGTTTAGATCGCCGCGCTGCGAGATGTGAATCTCACTATGGACATTGCTGAGTCCGTCGCGCGCCTGAAACAAACGATCGGCAGTGGCATTGCTGCGGAGGATACGGCCGTTCTTATCCAGCATAACCACGCCGATATCGCGACCGGAAATCGCTTTAGCATACATCTGACGCTCCGAATCGAGGCGCACCAGCTTGACGCTGGTGGATACCGCGCGACGAATATGCGAGCTCAGCAGCTCGATAAAACGGCATTCCTCGGGAGAGAAATTGGCACCGGTCGGCGCGCGGGTCAATCGCAGCGAAAAGCGCTGGCCGGTATCGGTTAATAAATCGATCGCTGCGCAATAATGTACCCCGTGCGCTTCCATGCACATTTTGTAGTATTCGCTGGCAAGCAACTTATCTTGGGGAATCAGGTCATCGATCAGTACCACTTTGTTCAACGGCAGATTGTTGAGTGGGTCGATCATGTAATAGTGATAGGTGTATACCCAGCGGTTATCCGGATCGATATTGGTGGGCGGCAGATCAACGCCGCTGGTCAGAATCAGTCCGTCGTCATTGACATCAGGAGCGCGCAGCATCAACGTGCCTGAAATCAGCCCCAAACATTCGCGCAAACCATCGAGAAATGCGTGAAATGGATACGGCTCGAACGGGCCTTCATAAAGACGGTCGAGTAATTCGCTGTATTGAGCGAGATCCATAACTTGCATGCGGGTCTCCGAAGGACTCTGCCTAAAACAAAAGGACTCCCCCTAAACCAGGGGCACTACCTAAAATTGACGATTGTCTCGACAGTACATCGTTTCCATAATTGATCCAGATCAATCAGGGTCGGCCGCGTATGCCACCCTACTTATTCTTATAACTCGATAACCGTACCTTTTAGATCACGAGGTCAGAAAAATGAAGTTTTCCCTGATTTATGAAGCGCAAACCATCGATTCGTCGCGCGCCGGCGACCGCCAGATTTTCGACGAGTGCGTTGAGCAGGTCGTGCTCGCGGAGCAAATGGGCTTCGATAACGTGTGGGCCGTCGAACATACCGCGCTCTCCAACTACGCGCACATGAGCGCACCGGAAACCTTCCTGGCCTTCATCGCCGGTAAGACCAGCCGCATCGGCATCGGCCATGGCGTCGTCTGCCTGCCGCCGGCGATGAACCACCCGATCAAAGTTGCCGAACGTATCGCTACGCTCGATCTGCTGTCGAAAGGTCGCGTGCATTTTGGCGTCGGCAAGGGCGGCACGCAACAGGAAGCGGGCTGTTATGGCTACGACCTCGCCGAGCTGCAACCGATGATCGACGAAGCCATGTATCTGATTCCGAAAATCATGACGCAGGACGAAATCGAGCACGACGGCAAGTACGTGAAAATTCCGCGTCGCCCGATCCATCCCAAGCCCTACCAAGATCCGCATCCGCTGATGTATCTGGCGGTGACCAATACCGAAACACTGGTGCGCGCGGGTTCGCGCGGCATGGGCTGTCTGGTGCTCGGCTTCGGCGGCCCGGAAGATGTCGCGAAGAAAAGCGCGGTTTATCGTGAAGCGTACGCCAATCGCAAAGCCGAAGATCAAGTTGGCTTCCGCCCGCATCAGCATCTCGCGGCGCTGTGCCCGACACTGGTACTCGACGACGGCGCCCGCGCGCGCAATATCGGTATCAAAGGGCAACGCTACTTCATGGAATCGCTGGCGCATTGGTATAGCGGTGGCCCGCAGCCCGATCCGACCAAATGGATGGATGCAGAACTGGTCTCGCGCAATAGCAAAGGCGAGATGATCATGAATACGTCGTTGACCGAGCAGATCAGCACCAACTTCGCTTCGGAAAAAGTCAGCGTCGATTTCAGCGATCCGAACCTCGCACTGCTGAACCCGAACCACGCCTACGGTACGGTTGAAGACTGCCGCGATTACGTGGGCCGCTTGATCGAATCGGGCGCCGACGAAATCCTGTTCATCTGCCAGATGGGCACCGTGCCGCAATGGGCACAGCTCGACACCATCCGCAACATCGGCAAGTACGTCATTCCGTACTTCCGTGCACAAGGCAAATAGCACCTCCGCGCGCAAGACTGGCGCTCGTAATATCCGTTCAGGTCTCTCTTTTTCAGCCCCGCTTATGCGGGGTTTTTTATTACTGCCGAATTTATCGTGGCTTTATATTTTTCGCGGAATGCGCTTTTTATCTTGCGGCCGGACCCGCTTATTTTTGCAGGAACCGCTTCACCAGATTGTTGAATATCTCGGGCTGCTCGCCGTGCAACCAATGGCCACTACCTTCGATGATCTGCAGCTCGAATGTGCGAAACAACGCGCGCATCGGCACCTCATACTCGGCGAGGATGTAATCGGAATTGCCACCCTTGATAAATAGCGTCGCACCATTGAACGGGATTCCAGTCGGTGGCGCCTGCATTTGTGCATAACGCGCGACCAGCACCGGCAGGTTGAAACGCCAACGAAACACCGCTCCATCGCGATCCAGACTCTTCAACAGAAATTGCCGCACTCCTATTTCCGGTACGAATGCCGCTAATTGTTGATCGGCCTGCTGTCGACTCTGCAACGAATCGAGCGCGATGCTCTGTAGTCCGGCGAATATTTGCCGATGATGCGGCGCGTAATTGACCGGCGCGATATCGGCGACCACCAGCCGTTCGACGCACGCGGCGTCGTTGAGCGCTAGCTGCATCGCCACTTTGCCACCGAGCGAATGACCGACGAGATGACTACGCTCGATACCGAGTTGTCGTTGCAGCGCAAGCACATCGGCGGCCAATGCCGACAGGCTCATATCATCCGCATGCGGCGAGCGGCCATGATTGCGCAGATCGACCTGCACCACGCGAAAATTATCGGCGAGCGATTTTGCCAGCGCACCGAGATTATCCCCCGAGCCAAACAACCCGTGCAGCAGCAATACCCAATCGCCAGTTTCGCCGGTTTGTTTGTAATGCAACTGCAACGCCTGCGTATTCATGTCAATATCCCATTCATCGATTAAAGCTTTCTTAACTTTCAACGGCAAAATGCCGTTGTTAGAATGACTCACATTATTCAACATCGGGCAGCTTCCATGTTTTTTCAGCACGCTTCAAATTTTTTACCGACTCGAAAGTTTCTGCTGATGATCGCCATCGGCTTGCTCGCCGCGTGCAGCGGCACCGGTGGCGACTACAATCCAACGGTGTCGAAATATGACATTCGCCAGGATTTACTGCAGAAAAAGCCGCCGAAAAAACTGGTTATCGCCACCGCCAATATCAGCGGCGAACCGACCCGCTATCACCTGCAAAAAGCTGCCACCCATATCGATGAAATGGTGAAAAAATATTTGCAGGGTCACGGCTATCAAATTGCGCCGAGTTATCAATTTGAAAATGCGTGGAATCAGGCGATTCGCACCTACGGCGATATGTACGACCCCACCACCGGCAAAGTCGATGCACGCACTTGGCAGGCGGTAATGGTCACCACGATGAAGACGCTGAAGGAAACCACCGATATCGATGCGATTGTGTTTACCGACGTGATCGAACGCGATGCCGCACACGATGTCGGCATGGATCACCTCGCCATGTGGGACGGCGTGCGCCGTAAACCGAGCATGGCCAGCGCCGGCAGCGATGGCGTTCCAACCGATTTCAACTGGAGTCAATCGATCAAAGTAGCCACGCTGATCGTGACGGTTTATTCGACGGAGATGGAAGGATTATTCACCGGACGCGGCGGCCTCGACGTACTGCAACAAATCAACACCAAAGATAAAGCGGCATTCGTGCGACGCAAACATTTGCTCGATAACGACGACAATATTGAAGAAGGGATCGAGCTGGCATTTCATCCGTTTATCAAAATGAAGAAATATCCGGGCGATAAATAACTGAATACAAACGGCGAGATATGACGATGGCTTCCAAAATATTACGCACCCCTGATCATCGCTTTACCTCGCTACCGGATTATCCATTCGCGCCAAATTATTGCACTGTGCATGACGCCAATTACGGCGAACTGCGTATGCATTATGTGGATGTTGGCGGCGCCGATGTCGATGCGCACAACCAGCCCATCGCGCTCTTGTTGCACGGCGAACCCACGTGGTCATTTCTTTATCGAAAAATGATTCCGCTGATTGCCGGAGCAGGGTTTCGCGCGATCGCACCCGATCATATCGGCTTCGGCCGTTCGGATAAATTACCGCTGCGCAACGACTACAGTTATCAGAAATTCGTCGACTGGCTATGCGAATTTATCGAACGCCTCGATCTGCACCATATCACGCTGGTGTGTCAGGACTGGGGTGGCCCGATTGGCCTGCGTGCACTCAGTCAATTAGTCGATCGTTTCGATAACGTAGTCGCAACCAATACCTTGCTGCCGAATTGCGAAGCACCGCCACACGGCATCGATAACTGGCCCGGCACGCTGATCGAAAATTGGATCGATACCTGTCGCAACGCAAACGATTTGCCGATCAGCGCACTCGTCGCCGGCACCTGCCCGCAACCGCCGAGCGCGGCAATACTTGCGGCCTACGATGCGCCATTTCCCGATGCGAGTTTTAAATCGGCGGCATTGCAAATCACCTGCTGCATTCCCGCTACGGAAAACTCTCCCGGCATCGCCGAAAATCGCGCGGCCTGGAAAGTGCTCGAACAATTCGACAAACCTTTCATCACGGCATTCAGCGACAGTGATCCTTCGACCAAAGCCTGGGAAAAAGTATTTCAGCAACGCATTCCCGGCGCGAAAAATCAGCCGCATCGCGAAATTAAATCCGCCGGGCATTTCGTGCAGGAAGAACAAGGCGAAGCGCTTGCGCAAATCGTCATTGCTGCGATGCGTTTATCCGCGGCATAGCGCATCCTAATCGTGAGCCGCCACTCAGCGAGAATAAAAATGAAACTGCCACCGACTGTCGCGAAATATTTCCCCAATGCCGAACCGCTCTATGCTGCAGATATGCGAGCGGACACACTCGACATCGATCAGATCGCCATTTTGGTCGACAATATTGAAGACGCAATTGAGTATCTGGGAAAAATGTACGGCTGGGGACCTTTTTATAAAGCCGAGCACAACGGCACAGCGTGGTATCGAGGTGCGATGAAAGATAGCCGCTTTTACATGGCGTTCTGCCTGGTCGGCGAAATGGAAATCGAATTGCTGCAATATATCGACGGCGAGTGTGCGCACAAAGAAGGCGAGCCGGGTCTGTTTCACTTACGTCTGCTCACGCCCGACATGAACGCCGATTTACAACTCAACGCTGCAAACGGCGTCGAGGTAATTTGGGGCGCGAAAAACAACGGCCAATTTGTCGGCGCTTATCTCGAACCCAATCTGCTGCAGTTCAGAGCCGAATTATTGCAGCGGCCGGAAAAGACATAATTAATTTCTGAGCCTTAGCGAACGGCGGCAAGGGCAATCGCGCACCCGACGAACGTTCTTATCGGTGAATATAACGTTTTGAGTAAAGCTAGCTTCTCAATATCGCCTCTCCAGTCCGCGGATTTGTAAGGGTCACGTTCTCAAGGGCTTGAATGCGCCAGATCGCATTCTGCCGCGTCAGTACGGCGAGAATAAGTGTATCGACCTGATGCGGCCCGGCGGGATGAGCGCTGCCAGCCGTCAAGCGACTCCAAAAATGTATCACTACCGCGCCATCGGCAATCGGGGTTGCATCCAGCAACTCATTTTCGAGCGTGGAATCGCGATAAATTGTTTCGTGAATAGGCCGGTGAAGCGCGACGATGGCATCGATGCCACGGACATAATGCCCAAAGCGATTTACAAATGTCGCATCGTCGTGAAACAGCGCGCCTAGCGCATTCATATCGTGTGCGTTCCACGCTGCCTGAAACGCGCTCGGCGCATCCGCGGGACTCTCAATATTTACAGCAGGAGTGACTGTCATGATTCTCACCGTTGAGCATGGCTGAATACGATTCTGAATTTCCCTATCCTCAGTTGGCGATGCGAATCCTCAACAAATATCCGCAACACTTACGCCTTGCCGCTCGGCGCAAAGGCTCAGCGTGCGCTGCCACGCGGGACGCGCAAAGGCTCTCGCGTAATACGCCTGCAGCCGCGGATATGGCTCGATGAGACCGATGTGGTGAACTCCCCGCAGCGTAGTGGCGAGGAGAATGTCGGCCACCGTGAACGTTTCGCAGGCGATCCATTCGCGGCCATCGAGACGGCGCTCGAGCCCCTCGAGCCAGCGCCCAGCTTCCTTGACCAGCGCCGCCCGCTGCTCGCCGGCTCCCTTGCCACGCACGCCTATGTCGATCATCTGGATCTCGAACAGCGGCCGCTCGACAGTAGCCAGCGCGGCGAAACACCATTGCACGACGCGAGTGCGCCCGGCGAAATCAGCGGGAATTAATTGGCCCGCTTTTTCGGCAATATAAAGCACCACCGCACCGGACTCAGCCACGATAAAACCGTCATCGTCGATCACCGGCACTTGGCGAAAACAGCTGAGTTGCGCGTAATCCGGCCCATCGAGCTCGCCGGCGATATAGTCGAGCGCATGGACGCGATAGGGCAACTGCGTTTCTTCGAGGGCCCATTGCGCGCGCAGATCGCGCGCTTTGCCGATCATTCCCGGATAAACGCGCCCAAAGGCATAGAGCGTAATCATAGTGACCTCCACTATTTAAACGGTACGGCCGTCACGCATCGATATGCCTGACAAACCGCTACTCGTTAAATAGTCGAAAGAGCTAATTGCAATTCGACAGCGACATTCAGAAATTATTTATCGATGGCAGGGCTAGCTGGCATTCCAGTCATTAATTAATAATTTCCCCCTTATTGTTGGCCAAATTTTCGCGCCATTTCTGGAGTTGTTCCGGTGTTTGTCTCTGCCACTCGGTTACTTCACCAACAATTTTCAAAGGTGCTTGAGAGCGATATGAGCGGGTCGGATTACCAGGAAATTTTTTGTCCGTAACATTCGGATCATTTTCAAAATCTCCGGTCGGCTCAACGATATAAACACGCTCAGGCCCATCGCCTTTGGCTAATTCGGCAGCTAGTCCCGCTCCATTAACACCAGCGGTGAAATAAATGTGATTCATTTTGAGATCGGGTTTGTAATTCGAGCTGCCACCTCGAGTCAGTAAATCGCCAACCTGCAAATTTGCTTTAGTGCCGTGATAAAAAGGACCCTTATCGGAAGGATTATTCTTGAACGATTTTGCCAATTCATAATTCTTTGCCGCTTCACCGGAGTCGCCCAGCTCCTCATAGCATTTGGCAATGTTTGAATACAGAGAAGGGAAAGCACTTCTAACAGAGTCATCGTTTATTTTTAATGCGAACCGTAAAGCCGTTTCTAGCCACTGCAATTTATCGGAAACATTTTTCTGATGTCGAGCGACATAATGAGCTGAAATAAATTTTTCGAGATCGCTTGTCGCTTCGTGCCAGGCTTGAAGAAACAGCTTACTTGCTTCTTTAGGGTGGCCCTGCTCCTCCATGCTCATACCCTGCAGGCAGAGTTTGACAATAATGTTGTTTGGGTTGAATTCCATAATTTATCGCCTCCCATTAGTGGAGCTTCAATTGATCGGAATTTGCTGGGCGCAACAAGCCAGTCCCTCCATGTCTTATCGGCGAATTTTTGACAAATTTTATGAGTAAAAGATGTTGGTCAAAACCCAACCGTAATAAAGCGCAACACCAAAAATGGAATGAATTACGAAATTCTGTAACCTTACCAAATTTGGCTGAGTTGCTTTCGCCGCACAAATACCCAACCCCAACCCCGGCTGCATAAGAAACCACGGAGATAAAATGGTAATTAAGCCGAACACTACCGCAGACGCCAACGTGGGCGCCCTATGGAGCACTAAAAAAACGTATACCACGTATATCGCGGCGTATGTCATGCCTATTAAGTAATGAAAAACCCATCCCATAAAAAGTTCATTTTTTATTGGTAGTGAAGAACCGATTGGATGGTGCACGAATTTACCGCTCGGAATGTGGCCTATCCATCGACCCACCATTGCCCAATTGGTTCTTGGTAATTTAAGTATTTTGTTTGAAAACGTAGCCCACATATCGATTGCTATTGTTGCAAAAACACCTGCAACTACAGCTCGAATAACTTCTTCCATATCTTGTTATCTCTCGAAATACAGACTCAATGCATAACGCTGCACTTAGGGCCATAAGATTTGCTTTGGGATCACGGTCGCTTGTTAAGCACGTTGGCGCGACCTACGATAAATGCCAAACACTAGAACTCCTTGAACCACTGCGAATATTGCCAAAAGCAGCGCTAGACTTGCAGCTGCAGATTTATTTGTGTTGTTTAGTTTCTGCAAGCTTTGATGACGCTCAATGTTGGCTTTTAGGTAGGCAAGCCATTTTTCTTTGGGGACTTCCACTGTGCCATCAGTTACCTTTTGGTAAAGCCGTTGCTCTAAGGCGCTGCTGTAAAGATCATCGCTCATTGTCGATGCCCACCAATAAGTAACCCCTGCTGTTATCAACACGGCGGCTGACAATAGGGCGAGCAGGAAAGTATCGCGGTTTTTCATGGGCGCTTAACGCCGAACACAATGGGCGCAAAACCCGCTAGAGTTTTGCGCCCACTGCTGTGACTGGTTATGGAGCAATGGATGCTACAAGGTCGACACATACGAGACAGATACCCCATAAGATTTTTCTGAGTTTTGTATAGGTAAATCTTCGCGCGGCGCCACAATTACCAATCCCGCGACAGACTCCCACCTAATTGCGACCGTCGGCGGATACGGAACAACTCCACGTTCTGTAATATTTCGCTTAACTGACAGCAATACGACCGCCTCTGATTTATTGCTTATGCGCCGAAGAATAACTTCCGATACCGCTTTTGCATTACCGCAGCTCTTGTATTCAAGCTCTACAATATACTCGCCTTCCGGAGACGGAAATGAGCTCAGCGCATGTACCAAACATTCATGCTCGCTCATGGAGCGCCCAACAATGGCCTGAGAAATTATGCTAAGCACGACATAAAGACCAATTGCCGCAAATATTGCGGCGAGAACTTTTCCGGCTGTAGTTTTTTTGGTGCCTTCGCTCACGTCGCGACTCCTTTTGCTCCATAACGATCCAAGAAGGGGCGCAATTTATTGCGTCCCACTTGATTGGCTTGTTAAATGATTGCCTTTCCGGTGGTACCAGATTAAATAAAGTATTGGGCTCCACATAAGGAGCGATAGTGGAAGAGTTATCAAATATATCGAAAACATGGCCGTATAAATCATTTGCATCCAATAGTTCAAAAAGAACTTGACTTGATAATTGGCAAATAAGCCCCTGCATTCTATATATGGGACGAGAGCATCAGTCCAGTAGCAGCCATGCTTAAGATGCCCGACCTCGCTAAAACTCGGAAATTGTGCAGCCAAACTAATAAGAAGGCTCAGCCCGACTAGAAAAATATATCCATAGCTAACATTTCTGATTATTTTTAGCATTCTATTCTTCGACATTTAACAGTCTGTTAATGAGGCCTTCGGCCTCATAGTAATTATTAAAGGCCGCCCCGATAATAAGGAGCTGTCTTTCGAGAGGAAGTGGTAAATGGCTGAGTTTTCTTTGAAAAATTCATATGGCGTCCGTTCCTCTTTTATTAACCTGGACCATTTTTACCATAATTCTGGCCGAATTTGCGATGGATCGTGTGTTACGACGGGGGAATCATTGCCAAGCGGCGCAATGTACTGCCCTATAGTTTGCTGAAGATCCGCAAATGCGGAAATCAAGAAAAATAAATTCGTCCCCATTTTCCGTTTTTAGCTGGTGCTTGTTATGAGCACTGGGTGACACCAATTTTGGCTACGGCGAACCAACCGCTCATGCGTGGTTTCTTGCGAGAATTGCATTTTTACAGGCGCCTCAAAATTGAGATCCGGCAGACAACTTGAGTTTATGACTCCATAGATGCTGTTATTAATATCCGCAGAAACGAAAACCAACGTGTTGCAGTTACTACACTCATGAAACTCTGCGATGTTTGTACCGTGGCATACAATGTAATGAAATGCCGAGTTTTTAATTGTTACAGAAATTTCAGAGTTTGGACTGCTCACATAAGACGCATTTCTAGCGACACAATAGTCACACTGGCATGCGCGGGGAGATAGAGATGGCTCGTCTACCTGCCAGACGATTTCAATATTCCCACACTTACAACCACCGTGAATGTTCATCTGAGGCGCCCATGACGTTTGAATACTGCGTGGCCTTGCTAGGCGACATTGCGCACCCACCTTTCTCGCGAAATTTTATATAAACAGTGCTGTCGCAAGTGACTGGATTCTGGAACCTCTGGATGTTCAAAGGTTTCGCCAGTATCGATCATATTTAGCCTCTTCATAACCGCGCGAGAACGATGATTACTGACAACGGCGAAGGATACAATTTCTTGTAAATGGAGCTGCTCAAATCCTACTTTTAGAACTGCAATAGCTGCTTCTGTGGCATACCCATGTCCCCAGTACGGACGGGCAAGCCGCCAAAGGATTTCCACACATGGCGAGCACGGTAAATCTGTACGTGGAATATGCAACCCCACGAAACCAATGAATTCTTTGGTATCCAAGAGCTCAGCAGCCCAAACTCCCCACCCTCTTTCAGCAATCCATGTCGCGCAGGCTTCAGCAATGGCATTGCTCTCAGATCTGCTCAAGGTGTCCGGGAAGTACTCCATCACTTGAGAGTCTATAGACATGGCGGCAAATGCGTCGCGATCACTGGATACCCACTGTCGAAGTTGAAGACGCTCAGTTCGCGGTTCGATAATTTGAATCATACTGAGTGATTACTCTTATGGCGCCTCACACTCAAAGCAACCGACGCGCAACGATCGGCTATCTTTGCTTGTTAAATTTCATTGCTTGAATCTGGATTTAGTGCCGCAGAAAGTGCTTCTGCTTTTTTGCATATTGACGCAAATGTGGCTGTATATTCGGTAGATTTACTGATGTACAAAAGAGCCAAAATAAACAGGGCCACATACGCCGTGATAGCCGCAAGATAGTCTTTGTTCCATACCGCATAACAGGCAAATAGCAGAGATGGAAGAACGTAAGCTCCGTATAAAACCAATCTATCGAAACCGCCACGATACTTAAGTGTGTAAAGTGCGATTAATCGCTTTTCGTCATCTGTAAATTCGTAGTCTGACATTGCCACTCCAGAAATTTAACGTTTGACTTAAGCGGACCACCAGAGGCGGGTTACGTGTCACCGAGATAGCAAGAGGCAAGGCTTTCAAGTTGTGCCCGTTCTGCTTCGGTAGCCTGTGAGGACGAATCGGCGAGTAACCCTGCGATCAAGTAGTACTCAACCTCGGTCTTGATTTTGCCGCGTTTTAGTATGCGTTTGTACGAGGATGCATACCGCCGCCGTATCTCAGAAAATGTGACAAGTTTTCTTTCGCGAAGGGCAGCATCGAGGCGCTGAACGTACTCAAGCGTTTGACCACCGAGCATCTCGACCGTGTCATTCACGGCTTGCTTCAGTCCGTCGAGCGCCTTCGACTTGCCGTAGGTGGCTACGATCGTCTTGCCAACATTCGTTGGATGAACGGGATCAGCTGGATCGATGCCAGAGACATGAGTTGAGATGAAGTCCAAGAACGCATGCAGCTCTGCATACTCGCGTTCTCGCTCAGCGGACATGGGACGGGGCATTCTTGACGCCTAACGCCCCACGCACTGTCCAGCCGTTGCCGAAGGCAATGGCGGGCTGCGCGTGATTGTTAGATTTTGTCATGCTGCTTCCAAAAACGATCATATTTATTTCTTGCGAAGGTTGTATCAGTAAATTGTGTCTCATCGTTTGCACAAAATTTTATAAATAGAGCGCAAGCTTGCAACTGCTTCTCAGAGAACAAGGAAAACCTTTCCTTTTGATAATTCGAGAGCTTCTCATCGGTTGGATGATTGTCCAGTGTATAAAGAGTATGGTCAGACCAAACAGTGTCAGTTCCAAAATTTTTAAGATACCAGACCATATACGCCGGCAAATAGAACCGCATTCCGACCTTGTCTACGTAGCTTAGTGCCGTTTGACATTTTTTTATGTGTTCAAAAGGTACGTCTTGCCAACGGCCAATAAAGTCTTTTTTTCGATGCTCACTGTCGTGATCGTAGTCGTAGTCATCGTGGGCTTCCGCCACATGGAGGGTAATTACCTCCGGCTGAGGAGCCCCATCAAAGGCCTCGCTTATAAATTTGATGAGATCTTCAGTGCTCATTGAAATCTAACGTTCGCAACATTGGGCGGCAAACGCGCAGCGTTTGACGATGATCCTCCCCCGAAAAAATGGACACGCTTCATTTCACGCTGCCATTCGCTCAAATTCCATGGGTGCTAAATAACCGATGCCAGAATGCAACCGCTTCGAATTGTAGAATTGATCGATGTATCCGGC